>JAESFG010000015.1_pt1 | contig 1466690 bp, 1392 predicted proteins | sample 9269371 | NCBI WGS metagenome assembly JAESFG01 (sample SAMN14506227, study PRJNA617093) | algae metagenome | isolation source: Aetokthonos hydrillicola CCALA 1050 (B3-Florida) and co-occurring... | place: USA: South Carolina | collected 2013-01-01 | reverse complement strand
GCGAGTTCGCCAAGCCGATCGAAGCCCAGGCCGTGTTCGGCGCCGCCAACCAGAGCTTCCAGGTCCGCTCCGACCGCGTCGGAACCTTCGGCCAGGCCGGCGGCGGCCTGCAGTTCCGCCTGCTCGATACCCCCCTCCTCGGCTTCGTCCGCGGCGATGTCCGCTTCGGACCCAAAATCGACGGAAAAGCCGTCAATGCAGGACTGAGGCTCCAGTTCTGAAATAGAGTGATCCAAAACGCCGGCAGGCCGAGTTGCGGTCCGACGGCTTCGGCAAGGACTTCGGCATCGGCGCGGAACACTCTTGAAACGAACGAGGATGCGCGAGAAAGCGCCGCTTGCGAGGCTGGGGGCGGCATGACATCAGGCGCGCAGGCGACGCGGAAGCTCGTCGCCACGTGAGCGGCGAGGCGCACTGTCCCATCAGCGGATCATTCCATCGGCGGGACCCCGCGGCGCAGCCCCCGCGATCCGTGCATTGACGGCGGCCGGCCGATGCGCGGATGGTTCGACAACGTCTGACCGAAGAGACCCAACTCATGGACCTCGCGCAGCTCGGCACCTGGGTCGGTCGAACCGAGGAGGCGGACGATCTGCTGACGCCGCGCCTCGCGAAGGCGCTGCTGGCGACGATCGGCGACGCCGCGCCTGATCTCGCGGCTGGGGCGGAGGCGCCGCTCGCCGTCCATTGGTGCCTGTTCCCGCCGACGGTCCCGATGCAGGAGCTGGGCGAGGACGGCCATCCGGCCAGAGGCGGCTTCCTGCCACCGGTGCCGCTCCCCAGGCGCATGTGGGCTGGCGGCAGACTCACGCTGCATGACCCGTTGCGCGTCGGCGATCGCGTCAACCGCCGGTCGACGATCAGCGATGTTGCGCTGAAGGAGGGGCGCAGCGGCAGGCTGTGCTTCGTCACGGTCGAGCATGAGATCGCGACGGAGAGAGGCCTCGCCATCGCGGAGCGGCAGGACATCGTCTATCGCGACGCCAGCTCCGCTTCGGCCGCGCCGGCGGCGCCCGCGCCCCAACCCACCGCCGCATGGTCGCGCAGCCTGAGGGCCGATCCGGTGCTTCTGTTCCGCTATTCGGCGCTCACCTTCAACGGCCACCGCATCCACTACGATCGGTCCTATGCGACCGGGTGCGAAGGCTATCCGGGACTCGTCGTCCACGGACCGCTCCAGGCGACGCTGCTCCTCGATCTCGCAGCCTCCGTCCGAGATGGACGCATGCCCGCCGTCTTCGCCTTCCGCAGCGGCCGGCCCCTGTTCGATGGAAGCGCGCTCCTCGTGAATGCGGCCAGCGACGGCGACGACCTGCGCCTGTGGACTGCAGGCCCCGACGGCGAGCCTGCGATGGAGGCGACTGCCTCCTGGTGAGCCCGTCGCCAGCCGCAGGGCTACCTTCAGTTTCGCACGAGCACGTTGGACCCGGCAATGGCGGGTCCAGCGCGCTCCAGCAGGCCGCGACCGATGACCTGCGCCTGGATCTCGGCCGCGCCCTCGAAGATGTTCAGGATGCGCGCGTCGCAGAAAACGCGGCTGATCTCGTATTCGAGCGCATAGCCGTTGCCGCCATGGATTTGCACGGCATTGTCGGCATTGCTCCACGCGACCCTGGCGGCCAGCAGCTTCGCCATGCCTGCCTCGATATCGCAGCGCATGGCGCGATCCTTCACCTCTGCCGCGTAGTAGGTCAGCTCCCGCGCGAGTGTCGTCTCGGCGAGCATCAGCGCCAGCTTGTCGGAGACGCGCGGGAAGTCGAGGATCGGCCGGCCGAACTGGCGGCGCTCCAGCGCATAGCCGAGGCCGAGCTCGAAGGCGCGCCGCGCCACGCCTACCGCGCGGGCGGCTGTCTGGATGCGCGCCGCTTCGAAGGTCTGCATCAGCTGCTTGAAGCCTTGGCCTTCGACACCGCCCAGCAGCGCATCGGCCGAAACCGCGAAACCGTCGAAGGCAAGTTCGTACTCGCGCATGCCGCGATAGCCGAGCACAGGTATCTCGGTGCCGGTCATGCCGGCGGCCGGGAACGGATCGGCCTCGGTGCCGCGCGGCTTCTCCGCCAGGAACATGCTGAGGCCGGCATAACCTTCCTTGGCGGTGGACCGGGCCAGCAGCGTCATGACATCGGAACGCGCGGCATGGGTGATCCATGTCTTGGCGCCGTCTATGCGCCAGCCGCCAGCGGCCTGGGCGGTGGCGCGGGTGCGAACCGAACCGAGGTCGGAGCCTGTATCCGGCTCGGTGAAAACGGCTGTCGGCAGGATCTCGCCGGATGCAATCCGCGGCAGCCAGCGCGCCTTCTGCTCCGCCGTGCCTGCCGCCGCGATCAGCTCGCCCGCGATCTCGGAGCGGGTGCCGAGGGATCCCGCCGCGATCCATGCGCGGCTCAGTTCCTCCGTGACGACGCACATCGCGAGCTTGCCCATGCCGAGCCCGCCATGCTCCTCCGCAATCGACACGCCGAATGTGCCCATCTCCGCCATTTCGGCGATGATCGCATCCGGGATCAGCGCATCGGCGAGGTGCCACGCCTGAGCGTCCGGCAGGATGCGTTCAGTGGCGAAGCGGCGGAACTGGTCGCGGACCATGTCGAGCGTATCGTCGGCCAGCGCCTCGTCGATCAGGCCGCCGTCGCGGACATGATCGATCAGAGCCTTGCGCGCCTCGATGCAGTTGCCATGTCTGACGAGGTCCGACACCGCGGGCTCGGCGAGCAGCGCCGCGGCCTCGGATTCGAGCCCGAGCTCATGGGGCCTGATGATCTCGTTCTGGCTCATGGCGAGACCTGACGCGAGCTGCGCCAGATATTCCCCGATGCCGATGCCGAGCACCAGTTCCTCGCCGGGACCGAGGCGACCGCGCTCAAAGAGCCGGCGCCTCCAGGCGGCGCCAAGGACGATGGCTTCGGTCAGCGTCTCGATCCAGGCGTAGCCATGCAGGAGGCGTTGATCACGCTGGGCAGCGCCGCTGTCGATGCGTCCGTCCCGCATCAGCCGGGCGGCGACGGCAGCGCGTGTGGCGGCCGCATAGCGGCGGGCCGCCGCCGCGGCCTCGTCGACGGAATGCGGTTGGGCTGCTCCCTCCAGCGTCTCCTCCTTCGCGCCGCCGCATCCCGCGGCGGCGATCCGATCATCGAACGGGCCTTGTGGTATCCGGTCGATGCGATCTCTGGCCAATGTTTGGGGCATGAGGCAAGGATGAGCCTGGCGCAAGGGCTGCGGCCACAAGGCGCGAAGGGCGCGCCGGAGTTCTCACGGCATGTTCGATCATCTGGGCGGCTTGCGGATCGTGGAGGGCGCGTCCTTCATCGCCGGGCCATCCTGCGCCCTCCATCTGCTGCAGATGGGCGCCGACGTGATCCGCTTCGACATGATCGGCGGCGGGCCGGATTTCCGGCGCTGGCCGCTCGCGGGGGATGGCATCAGCCTCTACTGGCAGGGGTTGAACAAGGGCAAGCGGTCGATCGCCATCGATCTTTCGAAACCCGAGGGCCGCGAACTGGCGGCCGCGCTGATCACCGCTCCCGGGCCGGGGCGCGGTCTGTTCGTGACGAATTATCCCGTCGAGGGCTTCCTCTCGCATGAAGCGCTGGCGAAGCGGCGGAGCGACCTGATCACTTTGCGCGTCATGGGCTGGCCGGACGGCCGCAACGCGGTCGATTACACGGTCAACGCCGCCGTCGGCGTGCCGTTGATGACCGGACCCGCCAGCCTTCCCGCCGACGAGCCGGTGAACAGCGTCCTGCCGGCCTGGGATCTGCTGGCTGGTGCCTATGGCGCCTTCTCGCTGCTCGCGGCCGAGAGGCGGCGGCGCGAGACGGGGCAGGGCGGCGAGATCCGCATTGCGCTCTCCGACGTGGCGATCGGCGCACTCGGCATGCTCGGCCAAGTCGCCGAGGTGCTGCAGGCCGGCGACAGGCCGCGCGGCGGCAATGCGCTGTTCGGCGCCTTCGGCAGGGATTTCCGCGCGGGCGGCGGCGAGCGCGTCATGATCGTGGCGATCACCGCCCGCCAATGGAGCGGCCTCATCAAGGCGCTGGCCATCGGGCCGGTGGTTGAGCGGCTGGAGCGGGAGCTCGGCGTTTCCTTCGCCCGCGACGAGGGCAAACGCTACGATCACCGTGATCGTCTGTTCCCGATCGTCGAGGCGGCCGTCGGCGCCCGGACGCTCAGCGAACTCGCTCCGGCGTTCGATCGGGAGGGCGTCTGCTGGGAGCCCTACCGGTCGCTGCACGACGCCGTGCGATCGGACGCCAGAGTCGTCGCGGAGGATGCGCTATTCGCGAAGGTCCAGCATCCCGGAGGAATAACCTATCCGACGCCGGGCGCCCTGGCGCGCCTGCCCGGCGAGGCCCGTCTGCCGCCCGGCCGGGCGCCGCGGCTCGGCGAGCATACGGACCAAATCCTGGCGGAGGTGCTCGATCTTCCGGAGCGGGAGATCGGCAGGCTGCACGACGCAGGCGTCGTCGCCGGACCGGGGGAGGGGAGGTCCTGAGCCGCCAGCGTGGCGTCAGGCGGCAGGGCTTCCGCGGTCCCGCCCCCGTCCGCCGCGGAGACGACGTCAGAAATTGACGTCGTGGCCGCCCTTCAGCGCCAGCATTGCGCGGGCCTCGTCGGGCGTCGCGATCTCGAGCCCCAGGTCCTCGATCATGCGGCGCGCCATCGCCACCTGCTCGGCGTTGCTCTCCGCAAGCCGGCCCTTGCCGGCCCAGAGCGAATCCTCGAGCCCGACCCTGACGTTGCCGCCGAGGAGCACCGATTGCATGGCGATCGGCATCTGCCCTCGGCCGGCGCCCAGCACCGACCAGTGATACTCCTCGCCGAACAGCCGGTCGGCCGTGCGCTTCATGTGCATCACGTCCTCGGGATGCTGGCCGATGCCGCCGAGGATGCCGAAGACGCTCTGGATGAAGAACGGCGGCTTGATGACGCCGCGGTCGGCGAAATGCGCGCAGGTGTAAAGATGGCCGATGTCGTAGCACTCGACCTCGAAGCGCGTGCCGTTGCCGGCGCAGCGGGTCAGGATGCTCTCGATGTCGGTGAAGGTGTTCTTGAAGATGCGGTCGCGGGAGCCTTCGAGATAGGGCCGCTCCCAATCGTGCCTGAACTCCTTGAAGCGGTTCAGCATCGGGTAGAGGCCGAAGTTCATGGAGCCCATGTTGAGCGAGGCGACTTCCGGCTGGTAATGCATCGCCGGGGCCAGGCGCTCCTCGATCGTCATGGTGGCAGCGCCGCCCGTGGTGATGTTGAGCACCGCGCCGGTGCGCTGCTTGATCACGGGCAGGATGCGCGCATAGGCCTCCGGGCGCTGGTCCGGCGCGCCGTTGACCGGATCGCGCGCGTGGAGGTGGACGATGGCCGCGCCGGCCTCGGCCGCGCCGATCGCCGCCTCGGCGATCTCCTGCGGCGTCACGGGCAGATGCTGCGACATCGACGGCGTGTGGATCGAACCGGTCACCGCGCAGGTGATGACGACCTTGCGTCGGCTCTTCGCTTTCGGCGCGCTTGCGTTCATGGCTTTCCCCTCGGTTCGGCGGCGTTCTCGGCGCAGCCTCTCGTTCTGCTTCCAGCGATCCATCCTACCTCTGGAACGCGCGATTTCCACCAGCGCCGATGCCTTCTCCCGGACCGTCTCGCATCGCCGGTCCGCGGCTTTCGCGCCCCTGCACCTTGCGAGGCGTTGATCGGCCTCCGCGAAACGGGACCGCGTAAGACTGGAGTCTTCCAGCTTGAAGTTCGTTCTGGTCCATTGAGAGGACCAGAACATGAGGCGCAACCGCTTCACGGAAGAGCAGATCATCGGGATCCCGGTTTCCGACCTTTGCCGCAAGCACGGGGTCAGCGACGCAAGCATTTACAAGTGGAAGGCCCGCTTCGGCGGGATGGACGTATCCGAGGCCAAGCGGCTGAAGGCGCTCGAGGACGAGAATGCCAAGCTGAAGCGCATGCTGGCCGATGCGATGCTCGACAACGTCGCGCTGAAGAATCTCTTGGGAAAGAAGTGGTGACGCCCGCTGCCGAGCGGAGAGCTGTCGCCCACCTCATGGACACGCATGGGATGAGTGAACGGCGGGCGTGTAAAGCCACCGTCTTTTGCCGCATGACCATGAAGTACAGGACCACGCGCGGGGACGACGCTCCGCTGCGCGAGCGGATGAAAGCCATCGCTCGGGAACGGCGATGGTTTGGCTACAGGCGCCTTCACGTCCTGCTCCGGCGCGAAGGCCTCGAGGTCAACCACAAGCGGCTGTTCCGGCTTTACCGCGAGGAGCGGCTGACGGTCCGTCGGCGAGGCGGCCGCAAGCGGGCGATCGGGACGCGGGCGCCGATGATGATCCCGCTGCTGCCGGACGAGCGCTGGTCGCTCGACATCGTGGCAGACCAGATGACGGACGGACGGCGCTTCCGGATCCTGGCGATCGTGGACGACCGCACGCGCGAGCGCCTGGCGCTGGTGGCGGACACGTCGCTGTCAGGCGTCAGGGTTGCCCGCGAACTCGACAGGCTTCTGGCAGTCCGCGACAAGCCGAAGATGATCGTGAGCGACAATGGCAGCGAGCTGACCCCCGCTTCGCGGGGGCAGGCTCTCCAACGCTACCCTGGCCTGGGCGGACGCGGCTAGGGTCGACGGGCACAGCATCGCGTCCCATTGCCCGACAGCGGTTTGCGAGCAAACGGCGAGGGGGGCAAGCCGATGCAGAATGGCTTCATCGATCCTTCGAGAGCCTCAGGATGAAAGCTTCAGCGGCCGCCTACGGGAGGAGCTGTTGAACGAGACGCTGTTCTCCAGCCTGGCCCAGGCCAGAGCCGCGCTCCTGCGATGGCAGCTCGACTACAACACCACGAGGCCGCACTCGAAGCTCGGATGGCAGACGCCGATCGACTTCGCGGCCACGTTCCACCCGCGGCGGGATCAGACGCTACGCAATGTGAATGGCTCCGCGTCTGCCCACGCCGCTCAACCCGCCCGAGAGGGCCAAACCAACCGCCGGGACGAACTCAAGCCTGGATAGAAACTGGAGGCAACGTCAGCCGGATTTCCTCTGAGAATGCCTCTGTCATTGCTTAGGGGCGAACGGACTTGTCCAGCCTCCGGGCCGACTGGGCGGAGGGGGCGGATACGCCTGAGCGAGATAGTCGAGGAGGGTCTTGCGCAGTTCGGCGTCGGGCTTCGGCATGGCGTGCTTCTCACTCATCCAATCGAGCGTTGCGTCCCAGCGCGTACGGTCCATGCCTTGGCGGCCAACGACCCTGAAAGAGTGGCAGCCGATGCAATAGCCGAATGTCTCGTCGCGGCCGGCGAAGTTCGGCAGCGATTCTGAAGTCTCGTCGGCGCCGGGAGGCGTCTGCCCAGATGTCTGGTCGGAGTGAGTGAACGCAAGCGCGGCCAGGGCAATGACCGCGGCACGCCGGAAAGCGCAATGCATCTTTCAACCCACTAGCATCGCGATGCGATGCAAGGGATTGGCGCCGTACCCCTGGGGGTTCCAATTGGTGGCCACGTGCGGCTGCGCGACGCCACGCGAATCGGTCGCCCTCACCCACAATTCGAAATATCCGTCGCTCGGCAGCGTCAGAACCCCGGTCCAACGGACCCAGTCGTAACGGTTCTTCGGCTTGGCCATGTCGACAGGGAGCCAACGCTGACCGGCGTCGATGGAGACCTCCACCTTCTGCACGTCGTGATCGCCGGCCCAGGCCGCCCCTCGGATCGGAACCTGGCGCGTGCCAGCGGCGAGCCGCGCGCCATTGGCCGGAGTCGTGATGATCGATCGCACCGGCATCGAGGTCATATCGGCGAAGTTCGTCTTGCCATCGACATTGGAGCCCGGAATGATCGGCACGGTCGGCGTCCTGTAGGACGTGCCGCCCATGCCCTGGCCGTCGTGCGGGTCCTTCCGGACCAGGATTCGCGTAAGCCACTTTGACGAAAGCGATCCCGGCCAACCGGGAATGATGAGCCTGAGCGGCCCGCCGTGGATGTGGGGCAAAGGTTCCCCGTTCATCGCCCAAACAATCAGCGAATGCGGCTCGAGCGCCTTCTCAATCGGCATACCGCGCGAGATCGCGTCCTTGCTTGTGTCGCCAGACAGATGCGGATCGGCGCCATAATGGCCGGTGAACCGCGCTCCCTCTTTCAGGCCGGCCGCCTTCAGAACGTCGGCGAGTTTGACGCCGGTCCATTCGGCACAGCCTGCGCCGCCATTCGTCCACTGGTTGCCGCGCGCCGGAGGCTGGAAGAACGAACGTCCGTTGCCGCCGCATTCCAGCACCATTCGCATCGTCTGAGAGGCGAAGCGGGACTTGAGATCCGCCACGGTCAGGACCAGCGGCGTCTCGACTTCGCCCTCGATCTTGAGCGGCCAAAGATCGCCCTGCCTATTCTCTTCCGGGATCTGCCCGTTGTTGCGAACGAAGAATCTGGACGTCGGCGTCGTGTCGTCGTTGAGAAGGCTTTCCGGCGTCTCGGCGACCAAAGGCCGGTCGCCGAGCAGACTTAGACCTTTGTCCTTGCCGGGAATGTCGAGAGATTGGAGACCCCCTGCCGGCACACTCGACGTGCCGGCGCTCTGAGCCAATGCATCAGAGACAAGCACTCCGCCGGCTGGCCAGGGCGTCTCCATGCCGGCCGCCACGCAGATCGCGGTGAAGCCGCCCGTCGCCAGCAGGCTGCGACGTGAATGTGTAAATCTGCCAGATTCGTCGTTGCCTGGTCTCGTCTCGCCCATTGTGTCCTCCACCAAACAGTTTGGGTCGCGGGGGCATTGTCGGAGACACTGTACGTCGCGAGCTTCGCCTTCCAGTTCCCATCGAACCAGGCGAAATCGTTGTTCCCGCAGGGAATTCCCTGCAGACCGCGCAGAGACAGGACAGCCAGCCGACGCCGATCATATCGAACCATTCCGATCTGACAATGCCCGCGGGAGACCGCTTCGATACAGGGCCAACTCGTGGCCGCCATGCACAAGGCCCGCCTCTGGCGACACGACCACACGAGCAGCATGCCAGCCGACATCGATGTGATCGCCAGACGCGAGGACAAGCTCCCGCGCTCGATCCGCGCCGTGCTCTCCTTCGCCTCCCTCGCGCTCGATGTTGTCTTAACCGCGCGTCCACAGAACCGGCAGCAGGCCAACGTGCCTGCGTCGACCACCCAAGAGTAGCCGCCAGCTATTCGCTCTCCCGCATGCGCCGGAGGTGGCGGTCGACGAGCCGACGACCTTCCCTACAAGGAGCCTTTATGAATCGCACCCTGCGCGGCTTCAGCTCTCCGAGCATCTTCACGAAACCTTCGCCCGCTCTGGCCTCTCCCGCCACTCAGCGACAATTCTACCGCCTGTTGATAATTGCATGGCGGTGCTGACCTTCGTCTGTGTGACAATCACAAGCGTCATCTTGACGTTAGGCTGACGAACCGCGTTCACGCGAACTGAAAAGTCGCGGGCGGTCCAACCGGACAAAGCCTCTTCTCGTTGCTTGGCACCCAATCAGGTGCCTAACGCTTTGCAGCAAGCGATTATCCGACCACGCCCACACGCGCCGGCAACCCCAACTGCCGCAGCACCGCCTCGTGCAGCGGCGCTCCGGGCTGGGCGAGCGCCTCCGTGAGGATGTCGATGTGGTTCGCGTCGGCCACCACATGGAGGTTGACCCGATGGCCGTTGTTTCGCCAACCGTCCGCGAACTCGATCGATTGGTCGATGAACTCCTGCGTCTCGGCTCCGGCGACGGCCACCAGCAGCGGCGGCGTCGACTCGGCGGAAGAAGGAATATGGCGCAGCGGACTCCAGCGCTCGGCATCCTGCTCGGTCAGCGACAGGCTGTCCTGCTGGAACGACAGCCGCAGCGGCTGCAGCTCAAACACGCCCGAGATCGCGATGCCGCCGAGGACCGTCCCGGCCGGGATGCCGTGCCTCGCCAGCCAGTCGCGATCGAGCGCGATGGCGGCGAGCTGGCCGCCGGCGGAATGTCCGGCGACATGGATACGCTGCGGATCGCCGCCATAGGCGCGGGCGTTCAGGCTCAGCCAGCGGATCGCCTGGCCGACGTGGGCGACGATCTCGTCCATGCTGACATCCGGGATCAGCGGATAGTCGATGACCGCGACCAGGGCTCCGGCGGGCGCGAAGGCTCCGCCGACGAAGCTGAAGGTCTCGGCATCAAGCGATTTCCAGAAGCCGCCATGGATGAAAATCAGCACTGGCGCCAGGCCGCCGTCACGTGTCTCGGGAAGGGAAGGCTGCGAAGGAAAGAAGAGGTCGAGTGTGGCGCTCGGCCCGGGGCCGTAAGCGATCTTCTGGATATTGCGGACCGTTGCGCGGGCGGCTGCCGACAGGTCGAGGCGGCGTTGCATGAGGGCTTCGAGATCGCCCACGCCGGTCAGGCGGAATTGTGCATCCAGCGCGGCTTGATCGGGATAATGACGCCAGAGCATGATGCGCCTCCTGAGCGGATAGTGGCCGGCCGCCGGCCCGGCGCCGCGTTCCACGCGCCATGCCATCGGGCTTCGGGGAGATCGGGATGACAACGAGCGCAAACCTCTCGCATTCGGCGACCTGCGAGGTCGCTGTGCCTGCGGATGCGGCCTTCGCGTTCCTCGCCGATCCGGCGGCGCTGTCGCGCTGGTCTTTGGGCTGCATGGATCTCGCCGAAGTCGGGGACGGCGTCTACACGGGACATTCGCTGTTCGACGGCGCTCAAGGGTGGCTGTCGATCGATGCCGAGCCGCGGCGCTTGCTGGTCGACTACCATGTCGGCACCCTGGAGAAGCGGGAGCCGCGGATCAGCGCGAGGATCATTCCCGGACCCGTCTGCGGGCTCGGCGAGACGTCCTGCTACGTGACCCTCACCGCCTGGCGGGGGGCGGCGATGAGCGACGAGCGCTGGATGCGCCTCTGCGCTTCTCATGACGCGGAGATCTGGCTCATCAAGTCTCAGATGGAGGCGCGGCAGCGTCAATTGACCACCGCCTCGGCGTCGATCTCGACCTCGTAGTCGCCGACGAGTTCGCGGATGGCGAGCAACGTGTTGGCGGGGCGGATGTCGCCGAAATAGCGGCCGTGGGCGCGGGACGCTGGTTCCCACTGCGCCGCGTCTCGCAGGTAGACCCTTGTGCGGACGATGTCGTCGATCGTTCCGCCGAGCGCCTCGACGCTCGCGACGATCTTGTCGAGGATGTAGACGGTCTGGCCGGCGACGTCGCCGGGGCAGACGACCTGTCCGGAGCCATGCGTCGCCGTGGTGCCGCTGACCATGATGCGGTCGCCGACGCGCACGGCGCGGCTGTAGCCGGCGATCGGCTCCCAGACGCTGCCCGTGCTCACCCTCGTCCTGCCGGGCCGCCCGGGGATCGGTTCCGGCTTGAAGACCTTCGGCACCGCATCGAGATGATGGCTGAGGTCGCCCGATGCGGTGAGGAAAGGCGGCTTCCGATACTCGTCGCCGCAGTCGCCGGGCACCGGCGCAAGCGCGGCCGTCGCGCGCTCGATGGCCGCAAGATCGGTGGCGTCGAGCGCGAAGGAGAAGAGCCGCAGATTGTCGGATCGATGCTCGCTCTCGCCGAGGCGCGCACCGATGATGACGGCGGCCACAGCCGGCTGCTGGAGGACCCAGCGGGTCGCCACGTTCGACACCGAGACGCCGTGGCGCCGGGCGATCGTCGAGAGAGTGGCTAGGAGCGTCTGCAGCGCCGTCCAGCCGCCGATCACGTCGATGAAGCGCTTGTATTTCGACTTGCTCCAGTCGGGAATCTGCGTCGGCTCCGGCTTGCCGACCCAGCGATCCGACAGGAATCCGCCGCCCAGCGTGCCATAGGCGAGCAGCCTCACGCCGCTCTGGAGGCAGAACGCGGTCATGGCGCCGGCGGCGCGGCGGTCGAGGAGCGAAAAAGAGATCTGGTTGGAGACGATCGGGCATCCGTGCCTGACCACGAGCCTGAGATGGTCGGTGTCGAAGTTCGTGAGACCGATATGAGCGATGCGGCCTTCGTCCCGCAGTTTCGCCATTTCGCCGAGCGCATCGAGATAGGCGGGATGCTGGAACAGCCACCAGTGGAATTGCATCAGATCGACGCGATCGAGCGCCATGCGGTTGAGCGACCGTCCGATCCCGTCCCTGACCACGTCCCGGGTCATATTGCCTGGAGGCGGGCACCATTTCGTGAAAGCGCGCGGCGCTCCCGCCGGTCCCTGGGGCAAGGTCCCGTTGCGCGCCGCCGCCAGGTAGCGCCCGGCGATGATCTCGGCGCTGCCATAATGGTCCGCCATGTCGAAGGTGTCGAAGCCGGCCGCGGCGTAGACCGCGAGCTCTTCGGCTGACCTGTCCGGATCGAGGGTGCGCCCTTCTCGCTCCATGTCTGCGACCTGCCACAGGCCCGTTACGACCCGCGAGATCTCGAGCCCTGGTGCGAGCGCGATGCGCTCTGGCGAAGCCGTTGTACCGGGCATTCCGTCAAGCCTTGTTCAGATTGTATTTCATGATACGGCCATGGCGTCCCTCACGGTCGCGCTCCAGCTCGAAGGTATCGCCGGTCGGCCCTTGGCGCTGCGCCAGCACCGCATCGATGAGCGCATGGTCTTCCTCATCGAGCCTGAAGGCGAACATGCCAAGCGCGCCTTCTAGGTGATGGGCGTAGCGCGCGCCGATGATCACCGCCGCAACGCCAGGTCGGTCGAGCACCCAACGCGCCGCAACTGCCGGAATGACGACGCTGTGCTTTCGGGCGATCCGGTCGAGCGAGCGCAGCAGGTGCTGGAACAGATCCCAGCCGCCAAAGTCGTCGATGATCAGCTTGTACTTGATCAAAGACCTGTTCGTCAGGCCGTCGCGTGGCTCCGTCTTGCCGAGCCAAGCCTCGCTCAGAAAGCCGCCGGCCAGCGTGCCGTAGCAGAGCAGGCTCAAGCGATGGCGTATGGCCAGCGGGGCGAGGGCATGCTCCGGACGACTGTCGAGGAGCGAATACTGCACCTGCATCGATACGAGCGGTATGCCCGCGTCGATCAGTTCACGCGTATGCGGCGAATCGAAATTCGTGCCGCCCAGATGCATGATCTTCCCGGCGAGCTGCAAATCCCGGAGGAACTGGGCCGCCTCGATGGCGCCAGGCACGCCGTAGTCCCACCAGTGGAACTGCACGAGGTCCAGCCGATCGACCTTGAGACGCTGCAGCGAGCGGTCGATGATCTCGGCGACATAGGCGCGATCCATGCGGCCGAGGCGATCGAGGTCCGGCACGAACTTGGTGTGGACCTTGAACCGGTCCGCAGCCGCGTCCCCGTGCCGCTGCCGCAGACGATCGCGGAAGGAGCCGTACATCTCCTCGACGCCGGTGTAGATATCCGCGCAATCGAACGTCGTGACGCCGTGATCGAGGAAGTCGAACATATCGGCGATCGCACGCTCGCGGTCGACATCGCCATGGCCGCCGGAGAGCTGCCAGCCGCCGCGGATCATGCGCGAAATTTCGTAGCGTGGCGCGAGCTCGATGCGTTCGACGGGCATGTCAGGCCCCATCGGCGGCGTTCAGCGGCACCGCGGTCGTCTCCGCATGCGAGAAACGCCGCTTCCCGAGGCGCGTGATCCGCAGCCGCGAGGGGCAGTTGGGATCGGGACAGGCGACCTCGGCGTCAGTGGACATCCAGTCGTTCCGATGCGTCTCGCGCTGCTTGGCGGCGAGCAGGGGAACAACGGCGGCGAGCGAATAGATCGAGAAGCCCTGCCCTGCCGGCAGATGCAGCATCTCGCCATGCAGCTCGAAGTGGTCGCCGGGCCTGGCGCCGCAGAAGAGCTTCGCCCCCGGCGGGGCGACGACCTCGACCCGTAAATCATAGAGTTCGAAGCTGTCGTCTCCCATCCCCTGTCCCCCGGACGCTCTGCCGATTGCGGGCGGTCCGCACCCGACGCTATCATTCCGACCAGGCGCAGCAAGGCATGAAACGACGTGACGCGACGCTACATCACCACAGGCTCGAAATGGGAGGCGCTGGCCGGCTACAGCCGCGCTGTCGTCGACGGCCGCGAGGTCTTCGTCTCGGGCACGGTGGGCTTCGACCGTGTGACCGGAGAGCTCCCAGAGACAGCCGCCGAGCAGGCCGAGCAGGCGATCGACACGATCGAATGGGCGCTCGGCAAAGCCGGGGCCTCGCTCCTCGACATCGTGCGCGTCCGTGTTTTCGTTCCGAACAGGTCCGATGTCGAGGCCGTGTCGAAGGTCCTCGCGCGGCGCGTCGGACCGGCCAAGGCTGCGAACACGACGATCTGCGCGCCGCTCCCCGTCGAGGAGGCCAAGGTGGAGATCGAGGTCGAGGCGCGGCTGCGGGGCGAGGCCGACGCCGCCCACCGGCTCAGTTCTCGACCTTCTTGAACAGCGCCTGCATCTCCTCGATCGAGATGGTGCGGTCGGTCACGATCTCGCCGTCCTTGATCTTCCAGACCAGCGCGGGACCGGTGACATCGCCGTTGGCGTCGAACTCGATCGGCCCCGTCGCACCGGAATACCGGATCGGCTTGCCTTCCTTGATCAGGGCGATCGCCTTTTTAAACTCTTCGGGACCGGTGCCGACCTCCGCACCGCCGGCCGCATGGATCTGGCGCACCGCGTCCTTGATCGCGGGGCCGGTGAGTTCCTTGGCGATGTTCATGGCGAGGCCGAGCGCCATCACCGCGTCATACTGGGTATGAACGCCGGGACCCTTGCTGTCGGTCTTGTACTTCTCCTCGAACGCCTTGTTGAAGGCGTCGACCGTCGGCCCGGCGACCTGGGCGTTGTCCATGCCGAAGCTCTCGTTGAGGAACCGCGGGCCGACGCCGTTGACGAAGTCCATCACGCGCATCGAGTTGTTGAGCGCGATCTGCTGCGGGCCGCCGAGCGACAGCCACTCCCGCACGATGGTCACGGCGTCCTTCGGGAAGCCGATGAGCAGCAATGATTCAGGTTTCGAGGAGAGCGCCTTCGTCACCTCGGCGCGGTAGCTTGCCTGGTTGTCGTTATAGGGGACCTCAGCGACGATGTCGCCGCCGAGCTTCGGCAGAGCGAGCTTGACGAACCTCGTCATGTCGACGCCGAAATCCGTGTTGACGTAGATGATCGCCGTCTTCTTCAGGCCGCGGCGTGTGATCTCCGACGCCGTGGCGAAGGCTTGGGTCTTCGACGTGGGCAGGGTGCGGAAGAAATAGCCGCCGCTGCGCCCGTCGAGCGTGAAGCTGCTCGCAGTCGAGCAGCAGGAGATCTGCACGATCTTCGAAGGCCCGGTGACCGAGGCGATGATCGGGCCGGTGACGCCCGAGGAGATCGTACCGGTGATCGCCGGCACGCGCTCCACCTCGACGAGGTACTTGGCGGCGTCGACGCCGACCGTCGGCTGGCCCTGATCGTCGCGCAGCACGAGCTGCACGGGACAGCCCTTGATGCCTCCGCCCTGGTTGATGTGGTCGAGAGCCAGTTGGGCGGCCTCGGCGATCTTCTTGGTGATCGGCGCCATCGAGCCCGTCAAAGGCAGGATGCCGCCGATCTTCACCGGACAGGAAACCTGCTGCGCCGCGGCATTTCCGGGCAGCATCAGCGCCACCGTGGCCAGCGCCGCGGCCACCACCAGGCTAGTCTTCATCGATCTTCTCCCTGTCCTTCGCCGCGCCGAAATCCTTATCAGCACCGGCCCCTCATCCCTCGGTGGAACTTCCGGGTTTCGCCTCGCGCTGTCAATCGAGTCCCCGGCACCCGGAGCGGCCTTACCCGCGCTCCCCGGCAGCATGGCGCGACACCACCGTCTCCTCGCCGATCAGCCCGCGCGGCCTGAACAGCAGCGCCAGCACCAGCATCAGCCCGATAAGGATCACCTGGATCGCGCCGCCCTGCGCGGCATAGGCCGGAGGCACCAGCTTGGTGATGGCGACGCCGGACAGCGCCCAGATCGCCCAAACGAAGAAGGCGCCCAGCAGCGCACCCTTGTTGTTGCCGCTGCCGCCGACGACGACCATGGCCCAGATCTGGAAGGTCACGATCGGCAGGAAGTCGAAAGGACTGACGAAGCCGATGAAGCTGACATAGAGCGCGCCGGCGAGGCCCATCAGCGTCGAGCCAATCACGAAGGCCTGCAGGCGGAAGACCATTGCACTCTTACCAAGCGCGATGGCGGCCGTCTCGTCCTCCCGCACCGCCTTCAGCACCCGGCCCCAGGGCGAGCGCAGGATGCGCTCCAGCCCCCAGTAGACGAGGGCGACGATGGCGAGCAACAGGACCAGGAAGAAGAGGTTGAAGGCGAGCGGCGTGCCCAGCCAGCCGTAGAGCGGACGCGGGATGCCGGTGAAGCCCTGCGAGCCGCCGGTCAGCGGCTCGAAGTTCAGCGTGACGAGCTGGATCGTCACCGCGATCCCGAAGGTCGAGATGGCGAGGTAGTCGCCGCGCAGGCGGATCGTTGCGATGCCGACGATCCAGGCCGCCAGCGAAGTGACCGCCATGGCGCCGACGATTCCAATAGGCCAAGGCAGGCCCAGGTTAGCGATGAGATCGGCCCGCGGAGGCGTGGTGATGATGGCGTGGGCATAGGCCCCGATCGCGTAGAAGCCGGCGATGCCGGCGTTGAACAGGCCGGTGTAGCCCCATTGCAGGTTGAGCCCGAGCGCCACGATCCCGAGGATCAGCACCACGCTCAGGAAGAAGACGGCGTAGGAAAAGAGGCCGATGCTCATGGCGGCTGCCTCACTCCCTCTCGCCGAAAAGGCCCTGCGGCCGCACGAACAGCACCGCCAGCAGCACCAGGAACGGCATCGCCGGCTTGTAGCCTGGGCTGATGAACAGCACCGAGAGATTCTCGGCCAGCCCCACCAGCAGCCCGCCCACCACCGCGCCGATCAGCGACCCTGCGCCGCCGAGGATGGCGGCGGCGAAGAGCGCCAGCAGCAGATTGAACCCCATCTCTGGATGGACCTGCGGGGTGAGGCCCAGGAACACGCCAGCCATCGCCGCGAGCCCGCCCGAGATGAACCAGGTCCAGCGCACCACGCCCTCCACCTGCACGCCGCAGACCTGCGCCAGGGCGGGACTCTCCGCCATGGCGCGCATCGCCATGCCGGTGCGGCTGTAGGTGAGGTAGAGATGCATCGCCACGACGACGACGAAGGTTAGGCCCAGGATGAAGATCTGGTCGGGCAGCATGCGGACGCCCGGCAGCACCTGCACAGCGATCTGCAGCTCGCGCGTATAGAAATGCGAGCCGTGGCCCCAGATCAGCACGATGAGATGCCGCATCACCAGCGCCACCCCGAAGGCGGCGAAGACCATCGACAGGTGATGCGCGCCGGAATGGCGGAGGCGGCGAAACACCAGGAGATCGACGAGCCAGGCCAGCCCGCCCGTCAGAGCGCCTGCGACCAGCATCGCCGCGATGAGCTGCCAGCCGAAGGAGAGCGGGCCGGTCGGCGCCCCCGGCCCGGCGAAAGCCACCACGACGAGCGCCAGATAACCGCCCCAGGTCACAAGCTCCGAATGCGCGAAATTGGCGAAGCGCAGGATCTGCAGACCGAACGACACGCCGATGGCGCCCAGCGCGATGATGGCGCCGGTCAGGATTCCGTCGGCGATGGCCTGACCCAGCATCAATGCCTCCTGGTGCCGGCCTTGCGCGCGCCGAGGAACGCTTCGCCCACGGCCGGATCATCGAGCAGCGCCGCGGCGGCGCCTTCGAAGCGGTTCTCGCCGTCGGCCAGCACGTAACCGCGGTCGGAGATGCGCAGCGCCGCCTTGGCGTTCTGCTCGACCATGAACACCGCGACGCCGGATTCAGCCAGGCGGCGCAGATCGGCGAACACTTCGCCCACGACCTTCGGCGACAGCCCGGCGGTCGGCTCGTCGAGCATGATCACCGAAGGCTCGGTCATCAGGGCGCGGGCGATCGCCAGCATTTGCCGCTGGCCGCCGGAGAGGACACGCGCGCGCTGGTGCCGCTTCTCCGCCAGCGCAGGGAAAAGCGCGTAGGCGGCATCAAGCCGCCGGCGGAGGCTCGACCCCACCGTGTGGCCGCCGACCATAAGGTTTTCGTGGATCGTGAGCGTCGTGAAGACATTGCCGGTCTGCGGCACGAAGGCGAGGCCGGCCGCGATCAGCTCATGCGTCGGCAGCCCGGCCACGGACCGCCCGCCGAGCAGCACTTCGCCCCGATCGATCGGCACCAGCCCGGCGAGCGCCTTCAGGAACGTCGATTTTCCAGCCCCGTTCGGGCCGATGACTGCCACGATCTCGCCGCCCGCGACCGCCGCATGCGCGCCCTTCACGATCGGCAGGCCGGGCACGTAGCCGGCCACGACGTCGCGCGCGACGAGGAGCGGCGCAGTCATGCCGGAAGGTCTCCGAGATAGGCATCGAGCACGCGAGGGTCGCCAAGGACCGATGCGGCGTCGCCGCTATGGATCACCTGACCCTGCGCCATCACGACAATCGGATGGCAGATGCGCATGACCAGGTCCATGTTGTGTTCGATGAGCAGGAAGGAGATGCCGCGGGCGTGGAGCGCCACGATCTTCTCGATCAGCGTCTCCAGCAGGGTCGGGTTGACGCCCGCCCCTGGCTCGTCGAGCAGGATCATCGCCGGCTCGATCATTAGCACCCTGGCGAGCTCCAGCAGCTTCTGCTGTCCGCCGGAGAGCGTGCCTGCGAGGTCATCGAGCTTGGCCCCCAGCCCGCAGAAGCTGAGCGCTTCCACCGCGCGGTCGCGGTTCTCGCGCTCCTGTCGCGCGACCTCCGCAGGCCTGAGCCAGTTGAGCCAGAACTGCTCGCCCGCCTGCGCCAGCGGCACGAGCATGGCGTTCTCGAGCACCGTCATGCGCGGAAAGGGCCGCGGAATCTGGAAGGTCCGCGCGAGGCCCTTGTGGAAGATGCGGTCGGGCGAGAGGCCGTCGATCCGCTCGCCTCGGAAGCGGATCTCCCCGCGCGTGGGAGCGAGCGAGCCGGCCACGAGGTTGAAGAAAGTCGTCTTGCCGGCGCCGTTCGGCCCAATCAGCCCGGTGATGCGGCCCTGCTCGACCGAGAGGTCGACGCCATCGACGGCGTTCATGCTGCCGAAGGACCTGACGAGCCCCTTCGCCTCGAGGATGACTGCTGGGCGCCCGCCATCGTGCGGCATCACGAGCCTTTCGAACACCCGCCAGCCTCCCGCATCGCCAAGATCAGCATGTCGCAGCCGAGGCCGACAGACCAGCCCAAGTCCACCCGCTTTGCACCGAACGGCTCCCAATAGGCGATCGGCCGATTGTTAGTCGATTGAAAGCCTCTTCGCCAGCGCAGGAAGGGGCGGGGCGATGGGTGCTGTCAGACTAACCGAAATAGTCTCGGATTTCGCCCCAACCCCAGTTTCGATCAGGCGGCACAGAGGCCGCGCCATGCGTTGAGCGCGGCGTCGCGGCGATCCTTGTAGATGGCTCGGCTGGTGAGGTGGTGCTCCTGGTTGAAGTGATTGTGGATCGAGCCGTGGAGGGAGGCGAATTTCTGCAGGGATCGCATGCGGCGGAAGCGCAGCATCGCCCGCTCCCGTCGTCGGAAGGGCTGGTGGCTGTTCTCGGCCCGGTTGTTGAGCCAGCGTCCGGTTTCGCTCTTGTCGATGGCGCCGATGGCTTTCATGGCCGCGCCGTAGGACGCCAGCCGATCCGTGACGAAGGCTTCGGTCGAGCCGTGCCGGCGGAGCGCTTTCCTGAGGAATTTCAGTGCGGCCTTCTTGTCACGCCGCTTCGTGACGTAGCTTTCCAGCACCTCGCCCTCGTGGTCGACGGCGCGCCAGAGGTAATGCTGCTCGCCGTTGATCTTCACGAACATCTCGTCGAGGTGCCAGCGGCGATGGCGGTGCGCTCGCATGGCGCCCAAACGAGAGCGACGGATCTCGGCGGCAAAGATCTGCCCGAAACGGCCCCACCAGACGCGCACTGTCTCGTGCGTGATGTCGATGCCGCGCTCGTGCAGAAGATCCTCGACGTTGCGCAGCGAGAGTGGAAAGCGGACATACATCATCACCGCCATGCGGCTGATCTCTGGCCAGGTCTTGAAGTAGCGGAACAGGGCAGGCCGGGTCATGCCAGGGAGGGTAGGGCCGGCCTCTGGGCTGGCAAGCCGATCTTCCTCTGACAGTGCCCCGCGCGGCGCCGCCTGGAATTTTTGACACGGGAATTGGCGGCCGGAGACTGCCGGCGCAAACGGCCGCGAAAGGCCTCGGTTACAGCCACGCAGACCAGCCCCAAAGACGCTTGAAGTGTGTAACGTACGGATATGTCGAGGGAATTGCCCCAAGCAACTAGACGACCGGTTTGTGCGGGCTGGATGGTGGGCGCGACAGGGATCGAACCTGTGACCCCTACCATGTCAAGGTAGTGCTCTACCGCTGAGCTACGCGCCCGAACCTGTCAGTCCGTGGAGGGGTGATGCCGCTATAGCGACTGGGCGGCGGGCTGGCAACCCGCGATGAGGCGGCAATTCTTCGCGCCGAAGGCCTTCAGGCCGCCTGCTGGATCATGCGGTTCACCTCGTTGACGAGGTCGCGCAAATGGAAGGGCTTGGAGAGGACCTTGGCGTCCTTGGGCGCCTTCGAATCGGGATTGAGGGCCACCGCGGCGAAGCCGGTGATGAACATCACCTTGATGTCGGGGTCGAGCTCGGTGGCGCGGCGCGCCAGCTCGATGCCATCCATCTCCGGCATGACGATGTCGGTCAGCAGCAGCTCGAACGGCTCCTCGCGCAGCCTGTTGTAGGCGGAAAGGCCGTTGTCGAAGGCCGCGACGTCGTAGCCCGCATTCTGCAGGGCCTTCACCAGGAACCGGCGCATGTCGTTGTCGTCTTCGGCCAGCAGGATACGGGGCATCACATTCCGCTCGCAATTCGCATTTTCCCTATTACGTTTAACGCAGTCGGCAGTAAATAACCAGTGAAGCGCTCGCATTGGGGATAAGCCTCGCCGGCGCAAAAGCGGACGCGACCAGACGCGGACCCGAAGGAGGAGCCTCAACCCGGTGCCGGTCCCATTCGAGCCGCCGTTCGAGATCCTGGCCCCCGCCGAGGCGCTGTCGCCGATCGTCGTGAACGTGCCGCATGCCGGCCGCGTCTATCCCGATGCCTTCGTTGCGGCGGCGCGGCTCGACCGCTTCGCGCTCCGGCGCTCCGAGGATTGCTTCGTCGACCTGCTCTTCGCAGATGCGGTCAAGTTGGGCTCACCGCTCCTCGTCGCGCATTTCCCCCGCGCCTATCTTGATGTCAACCGCGAGCCCTACGAACTCGACCCCCGCATGTTCGACGGCCGACTGCCGGCTTTCGCCAACACGCGCTCCATGCGCGTGGCCGGCGGGCTCGGCAGCGTGCCGCGCGTGGTCGGCGACGGCCAGGAGATCTACCGTTCGCGCCTGCCGGTGGCCGAGGCGCTGGAAAGGATCGAGGCGATCTACAGGCCCTACCATCGGGCGTTGCGCGGCCTGCTGCAGCGCTCGCATCTCCGCTTCGGCCAGGCGGTCCTGCTCGATTGCCATTCGATGCCCTCCGCGAGCCTCGGGCCGGATGTCGCGGCGCGGCCGGACATCGTGCTCGGCGACCGTTTCGGCACCAGCTGCGGGGCGCGTCTGATCGACGGCGTGCAGGCTGCCTTCGAGGCGCTGGGCTACCGCGTCGCACGCAATCGGCCTTATGCCGGCGGCTTCATCACCGAGCATTACGGCCAGCCCGCCGCCGGCATGCAGGCGCTGCAGATTGAGGTCAACCGGGGGCTCTACATGCATGAAGCCGGGCTGGAGCCGCATGGCGGCTTCGACCGCTTGAGGCGGGACATCGCTGACGTCCTGGCGGAAACGATGCGGGCCTTCGGCGATGACGGCGCCTGGCGGCAGGCGGCGGAATAGCCGCTGGGCTACCCGACCCGAGCGCGCGTCGCGGCGCAAAAAAAGGGCCGCACCGAAGCGCGGCCCAGTTTAGGGAGGAAACGCCCAAGAAGGGCAACGAGCCGACAACAGCGTTGTCATTTCGCAGTTGCGAAGATCGCGCTGCGGCGCAGCAAAATCAAGAGGAAATCCGCCGGATCACGTGACAGCAGGCGCCATCGCCGTCGAGCCTGAGTGGCAATATCGATCCAAGCATCTGATATATATGATGTTTTATGAACTGACATTTCAGCTCTGCGGAAAGTGCATACGTGAACAACCTAGAGGCGTCGTGCTCCCCACGCTGGCCTGACGGCAGGCAAACTGCTTAAAGTTCCACCTATCCACCCAAACTTCCCGGTTCCTCATGCCCGTGACCTCGCTCGACCGCTTCTTCGCCGACCTCGCGGACGCCTCGGCACAGGTGATTCTGCCGTTCTTCCGGTTGGCCCAGACCGTCGCCAACAAGGCGGGCAGCGGCTTCGATCCGGTCACGGAGGCGGATAGGGCGGCCGAGCTCGCGATCCGGGAGCGCATCCGCAAGGCCTTCCCGGCCCATGCCATCCGCGGCGAGGAATTCGGCCTCGAGAACGAGGGCGCCGAATACGAATGGGTGATCGACCCGATCGACGGCACGCGTGGCTTCATTTGCGGGCTGCCGACCTGGGGCACCCTGGTCGGCCTCACGCGCCATGGCGCGCCCGTGCAGGGGATGATGAACCAGCCGCATGTCGGCGAGCGCTTCCTCGGCGACGGCCGTACGGCGCGGCTTGTGACCGGCAAAGGCGAGCGCCGGCTGGCGGCGCGCCGCTGCGGCTCGCTGGCCGACGCCTTCATCGCCACCACCAGCCCGCGCATCATCAAGGGCGCGGAGGGCGAAGCCTATGACCGGCTGGAGGCCGCCTGCCGCCTCGCCCGTTACGGCACCGATTGCTACGCCTATGCGATGCTGGCGGCGGGACATATCGACCTCGTCTGCGAGACGGGCCTGCAAGCCTATGACATCGCGCCGCTGGTGCCGATCGTCGAAGGCGCGGGCGGCGTGGTCACCACCTGGAGCGGGGAGAGCGCGGCGAAGGGCGGCGCCATCCTGGCGGCCGGCGATCAGCGGCTGCACGAGCAGGCCCTGAAGCTCCTGTCAGGCGGCTGACGGCTCCGCCTCCCGGGGCGCCGTGGCCTCGCCTGGAATGAAGGCGTCGAAGGCTGCGACGAACTGGTCGCGGTATTCGTCCCGCTCCGTCAGGAGTTCGTGCCTGGCCCCAGGGACCAGCACCATCTGGCAGCCGCGCAGCCGCGCCGCCAGTTCCTCCGCGGCCGGCGTCGAGCAGAGCGGGTCGGCGCCGGGCAGCACCATCAGGGTCGGCGTCGCCATGCGGCGGCCGAAATCGCGGTCGCGGAAGCGGCGGAAGGCGTCGAACATCGCATGCGTCCAGCGGATGGTCGGATCGCCGAGGCCGAGCGCCGGATGCGCCGCGAAGATCGCGCCGGCCCGCGCGTAGCGCACGGGGTCCGAGGTCAGAAGATTGCCCGCGAATGGCTTCGTCGAGACCGAGGTGGCGCCGCCGCCGGGGATGTAGCTCGCGCCCAGCGCGAAGAAATCGAGCCCCGCGGCTGCAGCCGCGGCCAGGCGCGGATGGGCGAGGCTGCTGAGGCCGATCAGCGGCGCCAGCAGGACGGCGCGCTCCAGCCCCTGCCCGCCGCGGTCGAGCGCCAGCAGCAGCGCCGCCGCCCCCATCGAATGGGCGAGGGCGAAATGCGGGCGCGGCATGTCGGGCTGCATCGCCTCGCGCAGCGCCGTGTCGATATCCAGGACGTAATCGTCGAAATCGTCGACATGGCCCTTGCGCGGGTCGGCGAGGAGGCGCTGCGAGCCGCCCTGGCCGCGCAGGTCCATGGCGAGGACGTGCAGCCCCCTGCCGCGCAGCTCGACGATCAGCTCGAAATACTTCTCGATCGCCTCGGCCCGGCCCGGCACGATGAGGATTGACCCGCGGCTTGGCCTCGTCGTCGGCGCCCAGCGGGCGAAGCGGAGCGTCACCCCGTCGCGCGTGCGCAGCGCGCCGACCGTCGCGTCGGAGGGGATGGGGTTGTCGGGGGTAGCATAGAGCTCCATGGGGAGCGCCTCGCTCACTGGAAAGGAAGCAGGAATCAGCCCTAATCGACCAAGCGATCAGCGCGGGCGAGGATTGCTGGCGGGATGGCGAGTCCGATCGCATCGGCCGTCTTCAGGTTGATGGCCAGCCGGTAGCGGGCGGGCAGCTGCACTGGCAGGTCGGCCGGCTTCGCCCCCTTCAGGATGCGGTCCACGTATTCCATTGCCTGGATGTAGAGGTCGGCGAGGCCGACGCCATAGGCGAGCAGCCCACCGTAGGTGATGACGTAGCCCTGGTTCGGCCAAATCGCCAGCAATCGATGTTCGCGGGCGAGATCGGCCGTCAGTTTTTGATTCGACGTCATGAGGGGATCGTCCGCCATGATCGCGACGGCTTTCCCGACAGCAAGGCGCTCCATCACTGCTGCATAGGCCTGTGCATTCTCGACAGGCGCGAGAACAGGAGCGAGGTCCAGCCGTCCTGCGGTAGCGCGGAAAGGCTCGAGCCAGCGGGCGACGAAAGGCGCCATCGGCTCGCCGTGGATCAGCGCCACGGTTTTAGCGGCGGGCGACAGCTCATGCAGCAACTCGACCCATTTCACGACGGTGGCCGCTCCACCATCGGTGAATCCGGTGATCATCCCGCCAGGACGGGCGAGCGAGTCGATGAAGCCGCCCTCGACCGGGTCGCTGACATTCACGAAAACGATCGGGATGCGTCCGCCCGCCGCCTCGCGCAGGGCCAAGAGCGACTGCGTATTGTTGGCGACCAACACGGCCGGCGACAGCGCCACGAGGTCCCGCGCCGCGCTCGCGTTTCCGGCATCGCCGCCGCGGCCCCAACCGTAAGCGGTTCGGAAGTCGCGTCCTTCCGACAGCCCACGCCGCCGCAGTCCCTCGGCGAAAGCGTCGATGCGCCATTGCCCCTCAGTAGACAGCCCTTGGCCGATAAGAAAACCGATCGTTGTGATCCCCGAGCGGGATTGTGCTGTTGCAGAGCTTGCGCCGATGAAGCTACCCAGCCCGGCAATGACTTCGCGCCTGCCGAGACAGTAGCTGACCAGTCGGGAGTTCATGCCCGCTCTTTCATTCCTTGAAGACGCGACGAGGGATGGTCCGATCGATCATGACGAACTGTCAAGGAACTTGACCGTGATTGGGTGTCTGACCGGCGCCACGTCGCATTAATCCAATCGTGGGCCGCGAGCGCCCTCAATTGAGCAGGCCTGCGGCGATGTTCACCGTCAGGCCGAGGATGGCCGTGTTGAACAGGAAGGCGACGACCGAATGGAGGGCGACAAGACGGCGCATGCCGCGGTTCGTCACGTTGGTGTCGGACGTCGCGGCGGCCGTGCCGATGGCGAAGCTGAAATAGACGAAATCCCAGTAGTCAGGCATCTCCCCTCCCGAAAAGGAGAGCCCGCCCCGCGCCGCGCCTTCTGCGGCGTCACCGGCGAAATACTCGTGCGCGTAATGGAGCGCGAAGGCCGCGTGGACGAACAGCCACGAGACCGCGACCGTCACGCCAGCCAGCACTAGATGCGCGTCGCGGGCGGAGGCCGGCAGGTCGCGCAGGCCGACGAGCAGCGCCACGATGGCGCCGAGGCTGGCGATCGCCGCCGCCACCGTCACGGCGAGAACGAAGGCGCGGCCGTCGTCCTGCTCCGCGGCGCGCCGGCGAAGGCCGGCATGGCCGGCCTTCGCCATTATCTGGGCGGCAAGCGCCAGATAGAGGCCGGCGCCAACGTCCCAGGCCATGACCAAGCGCTGGGCCAGCGCGAAGCGCCCGGGCAGCAGCAAGAGCACCAGCGCCGCCACGGCGGCGCTGACGGCAAGACGGGGATGCAGCTTGAGAATCCGCATGGGTCGGCTCCGCGGCTATGGAGCGCCGGAAAGGCCCGGCGTTCCGCCTAGCGGCTTTACGCTCGGCCCGCAAACTGCTATGCGCCCGGCGCGCCCGCTTCGCTCTCTGCCTTGCGGGCCATCACCTGCCACCATCCCATCGGCTCGATAGCGCCGACGACGGTCCGGACGGCCCAGCGGGGCCCGCCCCCGACCGAAGGCTCCCATGGCCTCAAGCAACGGGAGCGCCGAGGGCGATGGAGGCGAACGCAGCACGAGCCGTCGGCGCATCCCGGGTCAAGGCCGCCCGTCGTCTGGAGAACCAATGTCAGTTGCTATGAATGCCGGCGGCCGCGAGGATTTCGCCGCACTGCTGAACGAATCCTTCGCCTCGACCGACATGATGGAAGGGTCCGTCATCAAGGGCAAGGTCGTCGCGATCGAGAAGGACATGGCCGTCGTCGACGTCGGCCTGAAGACGGAGGGCCGCATCGCCCTCAAGGAATTCCTGGGTCCCGACAAGCAGCCGACGATCAAGGTCGGCGACACCGTCGAGGTCTATCTGGAGCGCATCGAGAACGCGATGGGCGAGGCGGTGATCAGCCGCGACAAGGCCCGCCGCGAGGAGAGCTGGGTCAAGCTCGAGAAGGCCTTCGAGAAGCAGGAGAAGGTCGACGGCGTCATCTTCAACACGGTCAAGGGCGGCTACACGGTCGACCTCGACGGCGCGGTCGCCTTCCTGCCCCGCAGCCAGGTCGACATCCGTCCGATCCGCGACGTCGCGCCGCTGATGAACGTGCCGCAGCCCTTCGTGATCCTGAAGATGGACCGCCGCCGCGGCAATATCGTGGTCTCGCGCCGGACGGTGCTGGAGGAGACCCGCGCCGGCCAGAGGCAGGAGCTCGTCTCCAACCTCGAAGAGGGCCAGGTCATCGACGGCGTGGTCAAGAACATCACCGACTACGGCGCCTTCGTGGATCTCGGCGGCATCGACGGCCTGCTGCACGTCACCGATATCGCCTGGCGGCGCGTCAACCATCCGTCCGAGGTGCTCTCGGTCGGCCAGACGGTGAAGGTCAAGATCGTCAAGATCAACCAGGAGACGCACCGCATCTCGCTGGGCATGAAGCAGCTCCTGGAAGATCCCTGGAACGGCATCGCCGCCAAGTACGTGACCGGCGCCAAGTTCACGGGCCGCGTCACCAACATCACCGACTACGGCGCCTTCGTGGAACTGGAGCCGGGCATCGAGGGCCTGATCCACGTTTCGGAGATGTCCTGGACCAAGAAGAACGTGCATCCCGGCAAGATCCTCTCCACCTCCCAGGAGGTCGAGGTGCAGGTGCTCGAGGTGGACGCCGCCAAGCGCCGCATCAGCCTCGGCCTCAAGCAGACCACGGGCAACCCCTGGCAGAACTTCATCAACCGCCATCCCGTCGGCGCGGTCGTCGAGGGCGAGGTCAAGAACAAGACCGAGTTCGGCTTGTTCCTGGGGCTCGAAGGCGACGTGGACGGCATGGTCCACCTCTCCGACCTCGACTGGAACCGTCCGGGCGAGCAGGCGATCGAGGATTACCGCAAGGGCGATGTCGTCAAGGCGGTGGTTCTCGACGTCGACGTCGAGAAGGAGCGCATCTCGCTCGGCATCAAGCAGGTCGGCTCCGATCCGTTCGCCGAGGTGGGCGACATCCGCAAGAACCAGGTCGTGACCTGCGAGGTGACGGCGGTGAACGATGGCGGCGTCGAAGTGAAGATCGTCGGCACCGACCTCACGACGTTCGTGCGCCGCGCGGATCTCTCGCGCGACCGCAACGAGCAGCGCCCCGAGCGCTTCGCGGTCGGCGAGAAGGTCGATGCCCGCGTCATCCTGTTCGACAAGAAGGCCCGCAAGGTCCAGGTGTCGATCAAGGCGCTGGAGATCGCCGAGGAGCGCGAGGCCGTGGCGCAGTTCGGCTCGCAGGACTCAGGCGCTTCGCTCGGCGACATCCTGGGCGCCGCGCTCAAGAACGCCGGCAAGAAGTAAAAATCCGGAGCGGGGCCGCGCCCCGTTTCGTCATCACAACCGATCCGCATGGCGCCGCCCGCGCCGTGCGGATTTCTCATTTGAGGCTTGGACCATGGCAGGCGGCACGATCGGCATCGGCGTCGATTTCGGCACGACCAACAGCGTCGTCGCCGTGGCGGACGCGGCCGGCCGCGTGCATGCCATGACCTGGCAGGCGGGCGGCGCGGCCACGCCCACCTATCGCACGGCGCTGGCCTTCCGCCAGAAGAGCGTCGGACCGGCGCGCGTGCCGAGCATCGCTGCCGGGCCGCGCGCGCTCGAATGGGCGCTCGATCCAGCCGACAACCAGCGCTTCGTGCAATCGATCAAGACGCATCTGGGATCGCATGCCTTCCGCGAGACGCGCATTCATGGCGTGCGCTACCAGCTGCCGGACCTGGTGGCGCTGTTCCTGCGCCATCTCGTGGCCGACGGCGCGCTGCCCGAGGGCGCTTCGCTGCCCGGGGGCGCGGCGCTGGTCGCCGGCCGACCGGTGGTCTTCGCCGGGGAGCGGCCGGACGAGGCGCTGGCGTTGGAGCGCCTGCTCGCCGCCTACGAGCAGGCCGGCCTCGGCCGGGCGACGCTCGCCTACGAGCCGCTCGGCGCCGCCTATTGGTACGCCAGCCGCCTGACGCGGCCGGAAACGGTGCTGGTCGCCGATTTCGGCGGCGGGACCAGCGATTTCTCCGTGCTGCGCTTCGAGCCTCGCGACGGCCGCCCTCACGCGCGGGCGCTGGCGCATGATGGCGTCGGCGTCGCCGGCGACACCTTCGATTTCCGCATCATCGACAACGCCATCGCGCCTCAGCTGGGAAAGGACGCGCGCTACCGCTCCGGCCAGAAATGGCTCGCGGTGCCGCAGCATTTCTTCGCGGCCTTCTCGCGCTGGCACCGGCTGTCCTGGCTGAAGGACCCCAAGGTGCTGGCCGATCTCGACGACATCACGACCGCGTCCGACGAGCCGCAGAAGCTCGAGCGGCTGCGCACCATGATCGACTGCGACCTCGGGCTCGACCTCTACGCCGCCGTCACTGCGGCCAAGACGAAGCTTTCCTCGCAGGATGAGGTGAGCCTCGTCTTCGACAAGCTGGGCGTCAGGCTGGCCGCCCGCATCACGCGGCGGCAGTTCGAGAGTTGGATCGCGGACGACGTGGCGGCCATCGGCGCGGCGATGCAGCGGGCGCTGACGAGCGCTGGCGTGGCCGATGATGACGTCGACGCCGTCTTCATGACTGGCGGCACCTCCTACGTGCCGGCCGTGCGCGCCCTGTTCGACAGCCGCTTCGGCGGGGACCGCATCCAGTTCGGCGACGCCTTCCAGTCCGTCGCCTCGGGGCTGGCGCTGCTCGCCCGAGAGGAGGCCGTCGCCGCGGCGGCCGCCTGAAGCTCCGGCCGACGAGCCGACGCGAGCCGCGGCGTCCCGGCGCTTGTCACCGCCACAATCCGGTGGCACTGCTGCCGCCCCTGATCCGCGAGGATGAATTCCATGGCCTTCGAAGCCGATGCGATGGCGGAGCGCCGCCGCCTGAGCCGCAAGCTGTCGTTCTGGCGCGTGCTGGCGATCGCCGCCGGCTGCCTCGCCGTGATCGGCCTGGCGGTGGCGCTGTTCGGGCGCAACCTCGCCGGCGCCGCCGGCCCGGCGCATCTCGCCCGCGTCACGGTCAGCGGCGTCATCACCGGCGACCGGCAGACGCTGCGTCTGATCGACAGCGTGGGGCGCTCCTCCGCCGCAGGCGTGCTTCTGGTGATCGACAGTCCCGGCGGCACGGTGACCGGCTCCGAGATGCTGCACGAGAGCATCCGCAAGCTCTCGGAGAAGAAGCCGGTGGTGGCGGTCGTCGACAATCTCGCGGCGTCCGGCGGTTATATCGCGGCCATGGGGGCGGACCGGATCGTCGCCCGCCAGACCTCGCTCGTCGGCTCCATCGGCGTGCTGTTCCAATTCCCGAACGTCTCCGGCCTGCTCGACAGGGTCGGCGTGCAGGTCGAGACCGTGCGCTCGACGCCGCTCAAGGCCTCGCCCTCCGGGCTTGAGCCGACTTCGCCTGAAGCGCGGGAGGCCGTGGCCGGGCTGGTGCGCGAGAACTACGACTGGTTCCGCAACCTCGTCCGCAGCCGCCGCGGCCTCGATGATGCGCAGCTCGCCACGGCCGCCGACGGGCGCGTCTTCACCGGCCGTCAGGCCATCGGGCTCAAGCTGATCGACGAGGTCGGCGGCGAACGCGAGGCCATCGCCTGGCTCGAGCGGGAGCGCGGCGTCGCCAAGGATCTCGGCGTGCGCGACTACCGCCGCTCCTCGGGCTTCGAGGCCTTCGGATTGGGCGGCTCGCTCGCCGGCATGGCCCGCTTCGCGGGGCTGGAGCGCGTCGCCGAACTCGCCGACAGGCTGGCGCGCCAGGCCGAGCCGCTTTCGCTTGACGGACTCCTGGCGCTCTGGCAGCCTGCGCTCGAAAACCGATAAGTTTCAAGCACCTAACGCCGGATTGACGCCATGATAAAGTCCGAGCTCGTCCTGCGGATCGCCGAGCGCAATCCGCATCTCTACCACCGCGACGTCGAGAACATCGTCAACACCGTGCTGCAGACCATCACCGACGCCTTGAAGAACGGCGACCGGGTGGAGCTGAGAGGCTTCGGCGCATTCTCCGCCAAGCAGCGGCGTGCCCGCACCGGGCGCAACCCGCGCACGGGCGAACAGGTCGCTGTCGAGCAGAAGTTGGCGCCCGCCTTCAAGACGGGCAAGGAGCTGAGGCTCCGCCTCAACGGCAAGGGCCCCGGCGGGGCCCTGCGGAAGCGCTGACGGAGACCGCCCATGCTGCGCGCCCTCAAGATCCTGATCCTGCTGCCGATCGGCCTCGCCATCGTCGCCTTGGCTGTGATGAACCGCGAGCCGGCGAAGCTCGTCTATTGGCCGGAGCGGCTTGGCCAGGAACTGTCGTTCACGGCGCCGCTGTTCGTGGCGCTGCTGCTCGCGATGATCCTCGGCGTCGTGCTGGGCGGCATGGCGACCTGGCTGGCGCAGAGCCGGCATCGGCGCGCCGAACGCCGGCTGCGCCGCGAGGCCGAGCGGCTCAAGAGCGAGGCTGCGCGGCTCAAGGCCATGCAGCCGGAGCCAATGCGGCTCTCGCTTCCCGCGCTCAAGTCGCCCTGATGCGCGTCGTCACCGCGGCGGAGGTCGACGCCGCGCTCACCTTCCCGGCGTTGATCGAGGCCTTGCGCGAGGCCTTCCGCGGCGAGATCACCGTGCCGGTCCGCCATCACCACACGATCGAGCGGCCGGGCCAGGCCGCGGCCACGCATCTGCTGATGCCGGCCTGGACCAGCGGCGAGGGGCGTAATTACCTCGGCGCGAAGATCATCAACGTTTTTCCCGACAACGGCCGGCGCGGCCTGCCCAGCATCTTCGGCACCTACCTGCTGATGTCCGGCGACACGGGCGAGACGCTGGCGGCGCTCGACGGCACACGGCTCACTGCCTGGCGCACGGCGGCGGCCTCGGCGCTCGCCGCGCAGTATCTGGCGCGCGAAGATGCGAGCCGCCTGGTGATGGTGGGCGCCGGCGCGCTGGCGCCGATGCTGGTGCGGGCCCATGCCAGCACCCGGCCGATCCGGCAGGTAATGTTGTGGAACCACAACCGCGCCAGAGCCGAGGCGCTCGCCGCCGACCTCGCGGGCACGGATCTGGAAATCGCCGTCATCGACGATCTTGCTAGGGGGATCGCGAGCGCCGATATCGTCTCTTGCGCGACGCTGTCGCGCGAGCCGCTGGTCAAGGGCGCCTGGCTCAAGGCCGGCGCGCATCTCGATCTCGTGGGCGCCTACAGCCCGGCGATGCGCGAGAGCGACGACGATTGCGTGCGCAAGGCGCAGATTTTCGTGGACACCCGCGGCGGCGCGCTGAAGGAGGGCGGAGACATCGTGCAGCCGATGGCCGATGGATTGATCGACAAGGGCGACATCCTGGGCGATCTCTTCGACCTCTGCCGGGGCACGGTGAAGCCGGAGCGTACGGCTGAGGACATCACCTTGTTCAAATCGGTCGGCACTGCCATCGAGGACATCGCCTGCGCCATGCTGGTCTGGCGGCGGATATCGGGTTAGGCTGCGGCGGGAGAGCGATCCTGGGCGAGCATCACCATCATCACGATCCGGTCGCCGCGGCGGAAGAGCATTGCGCGCGGCGCGGCCTCAAGCTCACGGAGATGCGCCGCCAGGTCTTCAAGACGCTCACCGGCAGTTCTCAGGCCATGGGCGCCTACGAGCTGATCGATGCGCTCGCGGCCCTTGGCCACAAGCGGCTGGCGCCGATCTCGGTCTATCGCACGCTCGACTTTCTGCTGGAGGCGGGTCTCGTCCACAAGATCGAGAGCCGCAACGCCTTCGTCGCCTGTCCGCATCTGCATGCCGCCGACGAGGTTGTGATCTTCATGATCTGCGAGAGCTGCGGCCGCGTCCAGGAAGCGACGTCCGACGCCGTCACGAAGGCGATCGGCGACGTCGCGAAAGCGAATCGCTTCACGCTGAAAAGCCAGATCATCGAGATGCAGGGCCGCTGCGGCGCCTGCGGCAATGGGGCAGCGATGGTTTCCTGAGGTCGCGGGCGGCTCTCACGCTGGATAGAGCCGCTGCTCCGGCACGCGGATGTCGATCGTCTCGCCGAGCCTGACGGTTCCTGGCTTCTCGACCCAGCCCACGAGGCCGCGCCGATCGCGCCCCGCGCGCAGGAAGGCGAAGTCGAGCCCCTCGTGATCCGGAAAGCGCGCCGCGATGGCGCGGCCGGTCTTGCGGCACGGGGTGTTCAGACCGTCGATCCGGATGGTCGCGCCGCCGGCGAAGAGCAGCAGGCTGCGCGGCGGCAGCAGCGTCAGGTTCGCCACGCCCGAGACGAGCAGGTTCGCGCCGAGCCATTCCGGCTCGACAGTCGGCAGGCCAAGGACGGCGGCGATGGCGGCGAGTTCGTCGGCGGCCACCAAACTCACCTGCCTTTCGTTCCGCGTCTCCGTGCCGCGCGGATACCAGGGCTCGCGCCCTCCGGAGCGGCGCGTCGCTCCGGCGTGACGGTCGCCTGCGATGCCGTCGAACGTCAGGTCGAGCGCCGCCACGGCGGTGGTCGTGAAGTCGCCGGGCCGGACAGCGCGGAACAGGCCGTCGGCGCGGGCGGCGAGCTTGAAGGCGGGACGGCGTTGCATGGCCTTCGCCTAGCGGCTTCCCGTCGCGACGGCCATCACTGATATTCACACCGACCGCAGCCAGCGCCGAGGCCGCTTGACCGGCAGGGTGTGAGAGCCTGCGCGAGTAGCATGAGTCCGTGAAACTCAGGCCTGACGGCGTCTGCGACGTTAAAGGCTGCCCATCGCCCTCTTCACCCGCTCGATGAAGGCCTGGCGCTGCGGCAGCGTCGCGACGTTCATGTGGTAGAGCGCGTGATACTGCACCTTCGTCCCGGAGCCCGTGAGGCGGGGCAGGTAGCGCGTTACGATCTTGCGCGGCGGGTCGCCGACGTACCAGGCGACGTAGCGCGGCCGGCCGTAGGTCGAGATGCCGACGACATGGCGCAGGTTGGCCAGCATCGGCCGCGCGTTCTTGGGGTCGCTCAGGTCGAAGGCGACGCCGGGCATCAGCACGCGGTCGAACCAGCCCTTCAGCATGGCCGGCAGGCCGAAGCACCAGGTCGGAAACTGCAGCACGATGCCTTCGGCCGCCTGTAGGCGCGCCACATGCTCCTCCAGCCCCTCGCGGTTCTTCGTTAGGTCGTGGTAGTGGCGGCGCCGCTCGGCGGTCAGGACCGGGTCGAAGCCCTCGGCGTAGAGATCGCAGAGATCGACCTGATGGCCCCTCGCCTGCAGGGCCGCCAAGGCGTCGCGCTTGATGGCGGCGTGGAAGCTGTCGTCCAGCGGATGGCAGTAGAGATACAGGAGGCGCATCCGGGTCTCGTTACTCCGCCGCCAGCGCCTTCGAGCCTTCCAGGCTCGGCAGTCGGCCGGGGTTCAAAAGGAAATGCGGGTCCGCCTCCAGCTTGAGGCCCTCCTGGTCGGCCTTGATGCGCTTGTAGCCCTTGCCCTCCAGCGTGAAGACATGCGGATTCGAGACCTTGAGGCCATTGTCCTCGAGCCGCTCGATGATCGCATAGAGCCGCTTGGGCGTCGTGAAGCGGACCAGCGGCAAGGACGAGCAGGTGAAGCCGCCGTAGCGGCGCTGGAATTCGAGATGCCAGAAAATCTCGCCGGCGAATTCCTTCTCCGCCCAGGCGAGCTTCTCGATGTTCTGGCCCATCGGGAACAGCACCTGCAGGTAGGTGATCGACGGTTCGACCTTGAGGGCGCGCAACGTCGTGTGGTTCCAGCAGAATTCGTAGAGCGGGGGAATGGCGGCATGGCCGAAGGCGGCCGCCTCGGCCTCCGCCGCGCCGCGCATGTAGCTGACTTCGCCGCCAAAGGCCTTGGCATGATCGGCGAGCCTGCCAAGCTGCGGCTCCGAGACCATGACGATGGCGAAAGCCCTCTCGACTGGCGCATAGGGGAGCAGCCGCTTGAAATAGGCCGAGATGCCCGGCGCCATGACGGTCACCAGCTTCTTGGCGACGATCTGGTCCTCGCTCAGCGTCTGTGCGAAGCGGCCGGAATCGACGAGCCGGTCGAAGGTGACGATCGCCTCGGCCCAATCCTGCCGGGGCGCGGTGGGCAGCGTCACGTCCAGCACGATGCCGTTGACGCCATAGGCGTGGACCGCTTTCAGCGTCTCGGGGCCCTCCAGCGTGAAGATGCGGGGGTTCTCCTCCATCGACATCAACGTCATCGCCTGCACCGCGCCTGGATCGCCGATCTGGCCCCAGGTGATGGCGCCGACGCCGGCGGCGCCGCCGCAGACGAAGCCGCCGATCGTCGCCGTGGCGCGGGTCGAGGGGAAGACGCGGAGCTCCCAGCCCGTCGGCTTCAGCTCGCGGTCGATCTCGAGGAGCAGCTTGCCGGCCTCCGCCTTCACGAGGCCGGGGCGGGTTTCGAGGATTCGGTCCAGCCCCGTCATGTCCAGCACGATGCCGCCGTCGAGCGGCACGCATTGGCCGTAATTGCCGGTGCCGCCGCCGCGCATGGTGAGCGCGATCCGGCGCCTGGCGGCGATGGACACGACCTTCTGGAGTTCGTCGCGATCGCGCGGCCTGACGATCGCGAAGGCGCGCTTGTCCTCGAGCTGCGGCTTCAGGATCGGCGAGAACCAGAAGAAGTCGCGAGACTTGAGCTTGATCGTGCCCTGGTCGGTGGCGACCGGGATGTCGCCGAGCTCGGCGAGGAAGCTGTGGAGGGCGGTGGTCATGGCGTCGGGACTTTCCCATCGACCTCGCCCTGATGCTGTCGAAGGGTCGAGGTCGACAGCGCAGAGCTTGCCGAAATCCTCGATCCTTCGACAGGCTCAGGATGAGGATTTCATTTCAGCGGGCGGCGAATAGAGCTGTTCGATGTCGAAGGCATGCACGTCCTGCAGAAGCTCGATCATCCTGTCGGTCAAATGCGCAACGGTCGTGCGTCCCTTCTCGGCCGTGGCGATGGAGGCGTCGCCGACCGTGCCATGAGGACCCAGATCCTGGGCAATCCAGCCGAAGGCGGCCGCGCCATGGGCGCGCAGGTGCTTGTGCCCTTGAACGAGGCGCTCCTGCAGCGAGTGGAATTTTTCGGCCCTCTCCATGTTCACGACATCGGGGGTCAGCGCCAGCATGACCGAGGTCTCCATGTCGCCGCCGTGGATGCCGTAGGCCTGCTCCCAATCCGAGTAGAGGCCGGCGGGCATGCCGAGCCGCGACCAGCTCGCCACCACCACGAGCATGCCGTGGCGCACGCGCAACTCGCGGGCGACGACATCGAGCACCGCGATGTTGCCGCCATGCGAATTGGCGAGCACGAGCTTGCGCACCCCGGCGCGGCGCACGCTCTCGCCGATCTCGATGATCACGCGGGCCAGCGTCTCGTAGGAGAGCGTCAGCGTGCCGGGCGAGTGGATGTGCTCGTTGGACTTGCCGACGCACTGCATGGGCAGGACGGTCACCGGCAGGCCGGCGGGCAGCTTCGCCAGCATCGCCGCGACATTGCCCTCGTTGATCGTCGTATCCGTGGCGACCGGGAGGTGCGGGCCATGCTGCTCGATGGCGGCGATCGGTAGCATGGCGATCCAGGCGGAGGTGTCCGCGGCGGTGAATTCCGCCGTCGTCATGTCCTTCCAGAACGGGCGGGGGAGGGTGGTCATGGCGTGTCATTCCCGGCCGGAGCGGCGCAGCCGCGGAGGGGAAGGGAATCCAGCGCGCCCGCCGAACCGCTGTCTCGACCTTCAGACTGGATCCCCTTCCCGGCGCTTCGCGCCGCCGGGGATGACAAGCGACCCATCCTCACGTCTCCCGCTTCAGCGCGCTCTCGTGCCAGCGGCGCAGCAGGAGATGCGAGATCGTGCTGGTCGCCAGGAAGATCGCGATGCCCGTGAGCGAGATCATCACGAGGGCCGCGAACATGCGCGGGATCTTCAGCTGATAGCTCGCTTCGAGGATGCGGTAGGCGAGGCCCGAGGCCGAGCCGCCGGAGCCCGCCACATATTCCGCCACCACCGCGCCGATGAGCGCCAGGCCGCCGGCGATCTTGAGGCCAGAGAGGAAGAAGGGCAGAGCCGCCGGCAGGCGCAGGTGCCAGAGCGCCTGCCAGCGCGAGGCGCGGTAGATCTGGAACAGGTTCAGAAGGTTGTGGTCGACGGAGTTCAATCCGATGATCGTCGAGGACAGGATCGGGAAGAAGGCGACGATCCAGGCGCAGATCAGCAGCGACAGGTTGATGTCGCCCACCCAGATGATGATCAGCGGCGCGATCGAGACGACCGGCGTCACCTGCAGGATGATCGCATAGGGCAGGAGCGCCTTCTCCAGCCAGCGCGACTGCGTGAACAGGATGGCGAGCGCCACGCCCACCGAGACGGCCGCGATCAGCGCGGCGAAGGTGATGCGCAGCGTGATCCAGAGCGAAGCGGAGAGCGTTCCCCAGTCGGCGACGAGCGTCTGCGCGATCAGGATCGGCCCCGGCAGGATATAGGGGGGTATCCCCTTCATCCGGACCAGCGCCTCCCAGCCCGCGAGGAAGAGGAGGCCCATGACGAGCGGCGCGATGATGTTGGGCCAGGTGGAGACGGGAATGCCGAGCAGGCGCTGCTCCTCGGCGAAGACGGGCCTCGCCTCGGCGTCGGTGCCGTCGTGGGGAAGGGTGGTGAGGGTGGCGTCGGTCATGGGTCGTTCCTTCCTTCTCCCGCATTGCGGGAGAAGGTGGCCGAGCGGAGCGAGGTCGGATGAGGGAAATCCGCAAGCGTCGCGCTGCCCTCATCCGGCGCTGCGCGCCACCTTCTCGCGCAAGCAGGAGAAGGACGAAGCCGCTCACGCATGGATCGCCTCCTTCAGCTTGTCCGAGGCCAGGCGGCAGAGCTCGGCGTATTGCGCCGAGGTGCGGAATGTGTCGGAGCGCGGATAGGGCGCCGAAACGTCGAGATCGGCCATGACCCGGCCTGGACGGGCCGCCATCACGACGATGCGCTGCGAGAGATAGACCGACTCGAAGACGGAATGCGTGACGAACACTGCCGTGAAGCGGTTCTTCCACCAGAGCTCCAGCAGGTCGTCGTTGAGCTTATGGCGGGTGATCTCGTCCAGCGCTGCAAAGGGCTCGTCCATCAGCAGCACGCGCGGCCTAGTCACCAGGGCACGGGCGATGGAGACCCGCATCTTCATGCCGCCGGAGAGCTCGCGCGGATAACTCGTCTCGAAGCCCTTGAGGCCGACCAGCGCCAGCATCCCGGCCGCGCGCTCGCGCGCCTCGGCCTTGCGGATGCCCTTGAGGATCAGCGGCATGGCGACATTGTCCATGGCGCGGGCCCAGGGCATCAGCGTCGGGTCCTGGAAGACGAAGCCGAGATCGGGATCGCGCTCGGCATGGCCTTCAGCGTCATGCGCGTTCTGCGGCCAGTCGATCTCGCCGGCCGAAGGCTGCGACAGCCCGGAGATCATGCGCAGCAGCGTGGACTTGCCGCAGCCCGAGGGTCCGAGCAGCGAGACGAATTCGCCCTGACGCAGCTCGAGGTCGACGTTGCGGACCGCAAGCGTGCCGTTGGCGAATTGCTTGCTGAGGCCCTTCATGGCGATCAGCACGCGGGCCGGGGACGCAGCGCCCCCGGCGGTCTCGTCGGCCACGGCTCGCGCCATGCTCACACGCCCACGCCCTTGTTGATGAACGAGAGGTCGTAGGCTTTCTTGATGTCGAGCCCGGCCGGGAAGACGCCAGCCTCGGTCATCTGGCCGTAGAACCGCGCCCAGCGCTCGTCGGTCATGGCGCCGACGCCGAGTTTCAGCGCGTCGCCGGACTTCACGATGCCGTACTGGTTCATGACCTTGACCGCATGGGCGATCTTGTCGTCTCCCATGTCGGGGTTGTCCTTCTTGATCAGCGCGTTGGCGGCGGCGTTGCCGGGGCCGTCCTTCATGTATTCGGCCCAGCCCTCGAGCGAAGCCGTCACGAAGCGCTGCACCAGATCCTTCTTCTCGTCGACCATCTTGCGGGAGATGTTGATCGTCGTGTTGTAGTTCTCGAAGCCGGCGTCGGCGAGGAGATGGATCACCGGCTTCACGCCGGCCTGTTCGATCGCGTAGGGCTCGGACGAGAGGAAGCCCTGCTGCGACACCTGCTTATCGGCAAGGAAGGGCGCCATGTTGAACGTATAAGGCTTCGCCTGGTCCTCGGTGTAGCCGAACTTCGCCTTGAGGAAGGGCCAGTAGGAGGTGCGGCCGGCGGCGCCGACCAGGATCGGCTTGCCCTTCAGCGCGGCGAGATTGTCATGGCCGACGCCGGGGTGCGAGATCAGGACCTGCGGGTCCTTCTGGAAGATCGAGGCGATGCAGAGGAAGGGGATGTTTTCCTTCACGTAGTTGATGGCCTCGAACGAGTTGGACATGATCATGTCCACGCGCCCGCCGAGCAGTAGCTGCGACGGGTTCTGCTGCGGGCCGCCCATGCGGATGTCGGCGTCGATGCCGTATTTCTTGTAGATGCCGTTGGCCACCGCGTAATAGAAGCCGCCGTGCTCGGCCTGGGCGCGCCAGTTGGTCTGGTAGCTGACCTTGTCCAAAGTCTGCGCGTTGACGCTGCGGCCGGGCATGGCCACCAGCACGGATACGCCGCCGATCAGAGCGGCGCGGCGGTCGAGGCGATACTTCATCATGGCTGTCTCCCTGAAAGCCTGGCGCCCGGCCAGAGCCGCGAGCGCATCCGTAGCAAACAAGCAATCGCCGCGCCATCGGAAGGCGGCCGCGATCCACCGCCAATGCTCATTTGGAGAGCATTGCCGCCTGAATTCTAGGCACGATGCTCTGGCATTCGGCTTGGGCGATCTGCACGGACGGAATGCTTGGGCGTGGCGCCGCCGCTCGATCAGCCTGGCGCGGGCTTCGCCCAGCCGCCGGCATTCCGAATTGTCAAGGTCGGGCCATGCTGTTACGTCTCTCGCGGCGACGGGATTGAGGCGACGCCAGAACGCTGCTCGGAGGGGTCGCTCCCGTGCCGAACATTTCCGGTTCCGACGCGCCGAAGGCGAATGGCTCCAGTCCGTTGGAGCCGGAAAGCGCGCTTGGGCGCTTCGCGGCCCACACGAGCGACCTGGTCGCCCTCTGTGATCTCGACGGCAGGCTGACCTATCTGAACAAGGCCGGGCGGCGGATGATCGGGGTCACGGACGCTGACATTTTCCCCCTGACGCTGACCGACTACGTCGTGCCGGAAGACCGGCATCTGGTCCAAGACGTCATCCTTCCGCAGGTCCGCCGGCAGGGGATCTGGGAAGGCACGATGCGCATCGCCAGCATCAGTTCAGGTACGATCCTCGACGTCGAGCGTCTGACCTTCGCGGTGCGGGGCCGCGACGACGAGGTGATGGGCTTCTGCTCGATCATGCGCGACGTGACCGAGCGCAAGGCCCAGACGAAGCGGCTCGAGGCGCAGGCGGACCTGTTCTACGGCCTGGTCGCCAACAACCCGTTCGGCGTCTACCTCATCGATGCCGATTTCCGCCTGCGCGAGGTCAGCAAGGGCGCGCAGAAGGTGTTCTCGCTCGTCCGCCCCCTGCTCGGGCGCGATTTCGCGGAGGTCCTGTGTCAGCTCTGGCCCGAGCCTTTCGCCACCGAGGCGATCGGGCATTTCCGCCGCACGCTGGAGACCGGGGAAAGCTATGAGGCGCCATCCACGGTAGAGGAGCGGGCCGATAGCGGCGAGCGCGAGGCCTACCACTGGCGCATCGAGCGGATCGGCCTGCCCGACGGCCGGCACGGTGTGGTCTGTTATTTCTACGATCTGAGCGAGCGCCAGCGCTGGGCGGCGCGGCTCGAAGAGGCGAGGTCGGAGCTGCGCGCCCTCAACGAGGACCTCGAAGCGCGAATCCGAACAAGAACGGCGGCGCTCAATCAGGCCAACGCCGCCCTGGTCGCCGAGATCGATCGACGCGAGGCGACGCAGGCGGCGCTGGCGCAGAGCCAGAAGCTCGAAGCGCTGGGCCAGCTCACCTCCGGGATCGCGCATGACTTCAACAACATCCTCAGCGCCGCGCTGGCCGGTTTCTCGCTGATCCAGAAGCGGACCGACGATCCGGCGATCGCCCAGCTCGCGAGAACCGGCCAGGAAGCGGCGGAGCGGGGAGCGAAGCTCGTCCGTCAACTCATGGCCTTCGCCCGTCAGGAGCCGATGGTCCATGCCGCCTTCGAGACCGGGCCGCTGCTCGACGAGACCAGAGCGCTGCTCGCCAGCGTGGTTCGGCCGGACATCGAGCTCACCTGCGCCTGGGATGCGGATATCTGGCCCATCCTCGCCGATCCGACGCAGCTGCAGTCGGCGCTCCTCAATCTCGCCACCAACGCGCAGGACGCGATGCCGGCGGGCGGCAGGCTGGAGATCCGTGCCCGCAACCTGGCGTGGAGCCCGGCCGCGCCGCTGCCGGCCGAGCTGGAGGCGCGGGGCCACGTGCTGATCACCGTCTCCGATGATGGATCGGGCATCGCCCCCGCGGTCCTGCAGCGAATCATGGAGCCATTCTTCACGACGAAGGAGGTGGGCAAGGGCACCGGGCTCGGCCTCGCCATGGTCCATGGCATGGTGCGGCAGGCCGGCGGCGCCCTGCGGGTCGAGAGCGTCCTCGGCGAAGGCTCGACCTTCTCGCTCTATCTTCCGCGCGGCGAGCTGGAAGCGCGCTCGGCGGCCGAGACCGAAGGCGGCGCCGGAAAGATCGCGCGGCGCAGCGAACGCATCCTCCTGGTCGAGGATGATGCACCGCTGCGCAGCCTCGTGGCGACCGGACTTCGCGAATACGGCTTCGACGTGGTGGAATGCGCCGATGGTCAGGAGGCTCTCGACCGCCTCAGCACGCATGGCGTCGACGTCGTGCTCAGCGACGTCAGGATGCCGGGACTGGACGGCGTCGATCTCGCCAGGCGCATCCGCGCTTCGCACCCCGCATTGCCCGTGCTCTTCATGACCGCGCATGCGGATCGGGACAGGCTGGCAGGCGAGTCCGTGATCGACAAGCCTTTCGCAATCGAGGCTCTGGTCGATCGGCTGCTCCGCTTCATCGACGAGCGCGACCGCCTGGTGGTCAGGGCGGAGCGCCTCGATCGGCTGCAGCAGCGGCTCCATTCCGATTGCACGCGCTCGCTTTTCCGGCACTGGCGCGAAGCCCTGCCACCCAACACCATGGCGCCCTTCGCCGCCTTCGATCCGGGCGCCTGCAGCGAGCCGCAGCGCATCGTGGTGATCGAGGCGATCCTGACGCGCGCTCCGATCGAATTCCGGATCCTCTCCGCCGGCGGCACGCTGACCGCGGATGCTGCCGGCCGCGCGCTGGACCTCGCCGTCCGCGGCGCCGACGATCCGGCGACGCGCGAGGCCGCCTACCGGCGCTGCGTCCAATCGGGCTGGCCGTCGTTCGAGTTCGCGCGTTTCGCGCTCGGCGACGGCGAGACCGAGACCTTCGAGCGGCTGCTCGTGCCTTACTCGGCCGATGGCCTTGCGATCGACCGGATCGTCGGCGCGGTGGTGATCGGCAGGCAAGGCGGCGGGCGCTGACGACGGACGATCCGAGACGCAAGTGCAAGGCAGTGGAGCCATGAGCCAAATTCCCGAGTTCGATACGCCTGGGCTCGCCAAGGCGGTGGAGGCGTTGTCGCCACAGGAGGTGGATGCTCTGCCGTTCGGAGCGATCCGGCTCAACGACGCCGGCTACGTCACCTACTACAGCGCTGCCGAGCGCAAGCTCTCGGGCTCAGGCGACCGCACGCGCCTCGGGCGCGAGTTCTTCGGGCAGATCGCGCCTTGCATGGACAACGAGTCCTTCCGCGGCCGGATCGAGCAGGCGAAGCTTCGGGGCACGCTCGATCTGGAGTTCATCCATATCGGAGATTTCGAAGACCGGGACCGTGAACTGACGGTGCGCATCCAGTCGGCCTCCGGAGGCGGCGTGTGGATTTTCCTCCGGCGGGAAGGCTGAGTCCGGGCCGCGAGGTAGCCGCGAAGCATGGCCGCACAGCAGCCCGGCGGAGGACAGCGGCGCTTCCGCCGTCCCGTCCATGTGATGGCCTATGGCGTCCATGTGCTGACCGCCATGGGCGCGGCCTTCGGCTTCCTGGCGCTGAAGGCGGCGATCGACGGCGACATCCCCCTCTGCTTCTGGTGGCTGGCGGCGGCGCTGGCCGTCGACGCGGCCGATGGCCCTCTGGCGCGCCGACTCAACGTCAAGGAGACGGCCTCGCGCTACGACGGGGCGACGCTCGACCTGGTGGTCGATTTCGTGACCTACGTGCTCGTGCCGGCGGCGGCGCTGCTCAGGCCCGAGGTGCTGGGCGGCACGGCCGGTCTGGCGGCGGGACTGGCGATCACGTTGGGCAGCGCGCTCTATTTCGCCGACACGCGCATGAAGACGGCCGACTGGTGGTTCCAGGGCTTCCCCGCCACCTGGAACGTCATCGTCTTCTATATCGCCATCTTCAAGCCGGCCGCCGCGGTGACGCTCGCCTGCGTGGCGGCGTTGACCGCGGCCATGTTCCTGCCCATCGTCTTCGTGCACCCGTTCCGCGTGCGGCGTTTCCGCATCGCCACGATGGCGGCGCTGCTCCTCTGGTCGGCGGCGGCTTTCTCGGCCCTGTGGCAGGGGCTTTCGCCGGATGGCGTCACGCGCTTCGTGCTGCTGGCGGCGGCCGCCTATTTCCTCGGGCTCGGCGCCTGGCGGCGCAGGGCTCAGGGCTGAAGGCGCGCGCGCAGCCTGTGGACAGCCCGCTCGCTTCCCGGCATGACGCTGTCATGACCGCGACCGACTCGGGAAACAAGCGATTCGCGGCGCTCTCCGGCCTCGCCGGCGTGCTGCCGACCCAGCGGCGGGAGGAGCTTTCGGCGCTGCTGACCGAGGCCGATGTCGCCACCCTGCGGCATCTCGCCGAGACGGGCATGGGCGCCAATACCTTGCGCGCGCTCGCCTCCGACCTCGCCTATCTCGAGCGCTGGTGTCTTGCCGCAACGGGAGAGACGCTCCCCTGGCCGGCGCCGCAGGCGCTGGTGATGAAGTTCGTGGCGCAGCATCTCTGGGATCCCGCGCGCAAGGAGGCCGACGCCGATCACGGCATGCCCGATGACGTGGCGCAGGCCCTGCGCCTCGCCGGGGCCCTGAAGGCGCCGGGGCCGCATGCGCCGGCCACGGTGAAGCGAAGGCTGGCGCTGTGGTCGACCATGCATCGCTGGCGCGGGCTGGAAGGCCCGTTCGGCGAGGGGCCGATCCGCCAGGCCGTCCGGCTCGCGGTGCGGGCCGCCGCCCGGCCGCGCATGCGCAAGAGCGAACTCGCGGTGACGGCAGACATCGTCGAGAAGCTGCTGCGCACCTGCTGGCTGAACCGCCTCATCGACCTGCGCGACCGGGCGATCATCCTCGTCGCCTTCGGCTCCGGCGGGCGGCGGCGCTCTGAAGTGGCGGCGCTGCGCATCGAGGATATCGTCGTCGAGGCGGATATCCCCGGAGAGGAGGGACGCCCGGCTTCGCCATGCCGCCGCATCAGGCTCGGCCGCACCAAGACGACCGATGCCGACGAGGATGCCGTAAGCTGGCTGATCGGCCGGCCGGTCGAGGCGCTGGATGCGTGGCTGAAGGCCGCGAAGATCGAGAAAGGCGCGGTGTTCCGGGCCATCGACCAATGGGGCAACCTCAAGCCGGTCGCTCTGACTCCGCAGGCCGTCAACCTCATCCTGAAGCGGCGCGTGGCGCTGGCCGGACTCGACCCGGCGCTCTATTCCGCCCATGGCCTCCGCTCCGGCTTCCTGACCGAGGCGGCGCGGCAGGGCGTGCCGCTGACCGAGGCCATGGCGCAAAGCCAGCACCGCTCCGTGCAGCAGGCGGCGCGATACTACAACGACGTCGAGCGCCGCCTCGGCCGCGCGGCGCGGCTGCTGGGCTAGGAGCCTGCCGAAGCGCAGAGCGTTGTTGGCCGGGATAGCGGACCGAGGCTGAGCATGAGCGACATCGACGTGGCCGTGGTGGGCGCTGGCGCCGCCGGCGTGGCCGCCGCGCGGCGGCTGGCGGTGGCCGGGCTCAAGGCGCTGCTGATCGAGGCGGGTTCCCGCATCGGCGGCCGGGCCTGGACCCATGCGGTAGGCGGCCTGCCGCTCGATCTCGGTTGCGCCTGGCTGCATTCGGCGGATCGCAATCCGTGGACGCGGCTCGCCGAAGAGCTGGGCTTCACGGTCGACCGTACGCCGCCGCCCTGGGGCCGGCAGGCGGGCGACCGCGGGTTCACGCGGGAGGAACAGGCCGCTGCCGGCGCGGCCTACGACGCCTTCGACGAGCGCCTGCGCAAGGTTCCGCCTGCGAGCGACCGGGCCTCCGACGCCCTGCCCGCGGAAGGCCCCTGGAACCACTATGTCAATTCGCTGAGCGGCTACATCAATGGCGCCGACCTGAACTCCCTCTCGGTCGCCGATTACATCGCCTATGACGACGCGGACAGCGGCCGGAACTGGCGGGTCGTCGAGGGCTACGGCGCGCTGGTGGCGCAAGCTGCGGCGGGACTCGATGTCAGGCTCGGATGCATGGTGGATCGCATCGACGCCGGCGGGCGGCTGCTCGCGATCGAGACATCATCCGGGAGGATCGAGGCGAAGGCCGCCATCGTGACGGTGTCCACCGCCATGCTGGCCGCCGGCCGGCCGGGTCTGCCCAAGGCCTTCGATCCGGCGCGGGAGGCGGCTGGGCGGCTGCCGCTCGGCCTCGCCGACAAGCTGGTCCTGACGCTGGACGATCCCGGTCTCGCCGAGCCCGATACGCAGGTCATGGGCGACCCTCGCGCCGCGCACGCCGGCACCTACCATCTGCGCCCCTTCGGCCGTCCGGTGATCGAGGGCTTCTTCGGCGGCGGCTGCGCCGAGGCCTTGGACCGAGATGGCGAGGCGGCGATGGCGGCTTTCGCGCGCGACGAGCTGGCGGCGCTCTTTGGCGACGGCATCCGCGGCAAGCTCAGGCCGCTCGCGGCGTCGCGCTGGCGGCGGGAGCCGCATGTCGGCGGCTCCTACAGCCATGCGCTGCCCGGCCATCGCCAGGCGCGGGAGGCGCTGGCGGAGCGGCGCGACGGCCGCATTCTGCTGGCGGGCGAGGCCTGCTCGGCGCAGGATTTCTCGACGGCGCATGGCGCCTACGCGACCGGCGCCGCGGCGGCGGAGGCCTTGATCGCCTCGCTGCGCAAGCCGCTCCCCGCCTGATCGCGGTCAGCCCGCCGGCGCGACCTTCGGCGGCAGCGGGAACAGGGTGGCGAAGCGCTGCGCCAACTCCGGCTCGCCGGCGATGGCGAGTTCCGGCAGGGCCTCGGCCGGTGCGCCTCCATAGACGAAGGCGGCGATGCTCATCGCGGGACCTTCGAAGCGCAGATCGGGCCGCTCCGCGACGCCGCGCTCGATCGCGATGACGCCATCGCCGATGCGCGCCGTGAACCTCTCCTTTCCGATCGCGAAGCCGATCACTTTGCGGAGATCGCCTGCCCGCTTCGCGTCGAACATCGTGCGGAAGGACAGCATCAGCGACGAGGCGCTGATCTGCATCCTCGGATCATGCAATGGCGAGCGGACGGCCCAGCGCCCGAGCGTCTGGAGGATCGGCTCGACCTCGCGGCCCCAATCCGTCAGATCGTAGACCTGAACGGAGGCTGGCGGCGGCAGCCGCATGCGGCGCACGATGCCCTCGGCCTCCAGTCCTTCCAGCCGCTGCGTCAGCACATTGGCGCTGATGCCCGGCAGATCGGTCTTGAGATCGGAGAAACGCTTGGGCCCGAAGAACAGTTCGCGCACGACGAGCAGCGCCCAGCGCTCGCCGATCAGATCGAGCGCCAGGGCCGTGCCGCAGGCGTCGTCGTAGCGCCGCTTTCCCTTATCAGTTATTTTTTCTAACTCCATGCTTGCAATATATAACTCATACTGCCATGCTGACCAATAACGAGCAAGGAGGAAAGCCGATGTCCACGATGATCTTCATCAACCTGCCGGTGAGCGACCTCGACCGGTCCGTCGCCTTCTACGAGGCGCTGGGCGCGACGAAGAACCCGCTTTTCACCGGTGACGTCGCCGCCTGCATGGTGTTCTCCGAGACGATCCATGTGATGCTGCTGACGCACGAGAAGTTCATGAGCTTCTCGCCGCTCCCCATCGCCGACGCGACGAAGACGGCGCAGGCCCTGCTCTGCCTCTCGCAGCCCGACCGCGCCGCCGTCGACCGCATCACAGAAGCGGCGGGCCGGAACGGCGGCAGGGCCGATATCGGCCCGACCGACGATCATGGCTGGATGTACGGCCGCAACTTCGCCGATCCCGACGGGCACATCTGGGCGCCGATGTGGATGGACGTCGAGGCGGCGAAGGCTGCGATGGCGCAGCAGGCGGCCTGAGCGATCCCATGGCAGCGCAAGGCTTTCCCCTCGTCATTACCCGCACGATCGCGGCGCGGCCGGAGATCCTCTACCGCTGCTGGACCGAGCCGAAGCTTCTCAAGCAGTGGTTCACGCCCCGCCCCTGGACCACGCCGGTCGTCGAGACCGACGTCCGGCCAGGCGGCTCCAGCTATATTCTCATGCGCGGGCCGAACGGCGAGGAGCATCCGAACCGCGGCGTCTATCTTGAAGTCGACCCTGGCCGCAGGCTCGTGTCGACGGACGCCTACACCGAGGCCTGGGTGCCGTCCGCCAAGCCGTTCCTGACCATCGACGTCACCTTCGAGGACGCCGGCCCAGGCCGCACGCTCTACACAGCGCGGGCGCTGCACTGGAGCGGGGCGGACCGGCAGGCCCACGAGACAATGGGCTTCCACCAGGGTTGGGGCGCCGCGACCGACCAGCTCGAGGCGCTGGCGAAGACACTCTGAGGAGAGAACCATGACTTACGTCGACGGATTCGTCATCGCCGTGCCCAAGGCGAACAAGCAGAAGTTCATCGATCATGCCCAGACCGCGGACGAAGTCTTCAAGGAGCTCGGCGCGCTGCGCATCGTCGAATGCTGGGAAGACGACGTGAAGGACGGCAAGCTCACCGACTTCCGCCGTTCGGTCCAGGCGACGCCGGACGAGGCCATCGCCTTCAGCTGGATCGAATGGCCGGATAAGGCGGTCCGGGACGCTGCTTTTGCGAAGATGATGGACAAGGATTTCCAGGATCCGCGGATGGACATCGCCAAGAATGCGATGCCCTTCGACGGCAAGCGGATGATCTTCGGCGGCTTCGTGCCGGTCGTGACGGTCTGAGGAGAGAACTTATGGGCAACAGGCAGGGCGATTTCATCTGGTACGAGCTGATCACGCCGGATCCGGACGCGGCGGAGCGCTTCTACAAGCCGCTCCTGGGCTGGACGATCGCATCGTCCGGTCAGCCGGGGATGGACTACCGCATCCTATCGACCGCCGATGCCTCGGTCGGCGGGCTGATGAAGACGCCGGAGGGCATGAGCATGCCGCCGGCCTGGCTGGGCTACGTCGCCGTCGACGACGTGGACGCGGCGGCCGGTGCGGTGAAAGAGGCGGGCGGAAAGGTCCATCTTGGCCCGCAGGATATTCCGAATGTCGGCCGTTTCGCCTTCGTCGCCGATCCGCAGGGCGCGGTGCTTTACCTGATGCGGCCGAACGGCGAGGGAATGAGCCTCGCCTTCGCCTACGACAAGCCGCGACCGGGCCATGTCGCCTGGAACGAGCTGTACTCAGCCGATCCGGCAGGCGCGTGGGGCTTCTACGGCCGGCTTTTCGGCTGGGCCAAGGATGGCGCGATGGATATGGGGCCGATGGGCCAGTACGAGTTCATTCGCCATGGCGGGATGATCGGAGCGATCATGCCTAAGCCCCCGCAGGCGCCTGTTTCGGCCTGGAACTTCTATTTCCGCGTGCCGGACATCGACGCCGCCGCCGCGCAGGTGCGCGCCTCGGGCGGACAGGTCGCCTTCGGGCCGACCGAGATTCCCGGTGGGGAGTTCTCGATGCAGATCGTCGACCCGCAGGGCGCATTCGTCGGTCTCGTCGGCAAGCGTCCGTGAGGCGTCCGTCATGGCGAAGATCGTTCCCTGCCTGTGGTTCGACGGCAAGGCGGAGGAGGCGGCCAATTTCTACGCCGCAACCTTCCCGGATTCGAGAGTGACGGCGGTGCACCGCTCGCCCGCCGACTATCCCTCGGGCAAGGCCGGCGACGTGCTCACCGTCGAGTTCACGGTGCTTGGCATGCCCTTCCTGGGCCTCAACGGCGGGCCGCAGTTCAGCTTCGACGAGGCAATCTCCTTCCAGGTCCATACCGACAGCCAGGAGGAGACCGACCGCTACTGGAACGCCATCGTCGGCGGTGGCGGATCGGAGAGCGCCTGCGGCTGGTGCAAGGACCGCTTCGGCCTGTCATGGCAGATCGTGCCGCGCGTGCTGATCGAGGGGATGTCCGATCCCGATCCCGCCGCCGCCAAGCGCGTCATGGAAGCGATGATGACGATGGTGAAGATCGACCATGCCGAGATCGAGCGTGCGCGGGCGAGCGGTCGATGATCGAACTCTTCGGCCATCCCCTCTCGTCCTACACCTGGAAGGCGCTGATCGCGCTCTACGAAGGCGAGATCCCGTTCCGATTCCGCGTGCTGTCGGAGGATCCGGAGGCCGCGGAGGCGCTGAAGGCGCTCTGGCCGATCGGCAAGTTTCCTGTCCTGACCAACGAGGGCCGCACCGTTATCGAGTCGACGATCATCATCGAGCATCTGCAGCTCAGACATCCGTCGCGTCTCAGCCTCGTTCCGGCCTCGCCGGACGAGGCGCTTGAAGCGCGCCAGTTCGAACGGATCTTCGACAACCACGTCATGACGCCGATGCAGGCGATCGTCGCCGACGCGTTGAAGCCGCCGGAGCGCCGCGATCCAGTCGCTGTCGAAGAGGCCATCGCGGCGCTCGATCTCATCTACGGCTGGCTCGACGCGCGGCTGCCGCAGGACGGGTGGGCCGTCGGGAACGCCTTTACGATAGCGGATTGCGCCGCCGCCCCGGCGCTGTTCTACGCCGACTGGGTGCGTCCCTTCGCTCCGTCGCTGACGCGGCTACGCTCCTACCGGCGACGGTTGCTGGCGCGTCCCTCGGTCGGGCGCGTCGTGGACGAGGCGCGGCCCTACCGCTCGCTCTTCCCGCTCGGCGCGCCGGACCGGGATCAACGCGGCTCTGACGCCTTTTCAGCCGCGGGCCTTGCGCACGAAAGCCAGGAGCTCGGCATTGAACCGCGCCGGGTCCTCCCAGAACGGCAGATGGCCTGTCCCGTCCCACAGCGACAGCTCGGCGTTCGGCACCATCTTCGCCGTGTACTCACCGAGCGCGGGCAGCATCGCCTGATCGTCACGCCCATGGGTCACGAGCACCGGCAGCTTCAGGCTCTTCAGCATCTCCTCGTAGGGCGTCGGCCGTCCCAGCATGTGCCGCCGCAGATGGGCCGGCATCATCGCGTTGAAGGCGACCATCGTCTCGAAATCCTCGGCCGAGGGCTGGCGCGCGAAGCAGGCGCGGAGGAATGCTCGCGTGCCGGCGATCTGGGTGGCGAGATCCGGCGCCACCATGCGCGCGGCGAAGGCATTGGCGGGCGCCGCCGCATTCAAGGCGCCATGCGTGACGGCGTCGACGAAGTGCAATCCGGAGACCGCTCCCACGCCGTGCACCAGAAGATAATCGCAGAGGACCCGGCCGGCGTAGGACCATCCGACGAGCACGGGGCGCTGCAGCCCGGTCGCCTCCATCACGGCCTTGAGATCATCGCCCCAGGGCTTCGCCGGCTGATAGGCCTCGCGGGCCTCCGGCTTGCCCGAGAGCCCATGGCCGCGAAGGTCGAACGTCACCATCCTGAGCGACGCTGCGAGGCCGGGGTCGGCGATCTGCTTCAGCCAAGACAGATGCGCCTGGCTGAAACCATGCACGAACAGGACCGGCAGGCCGGCGGGATCGCCCCATTCCTGGACGGCGAGCGGCGTCCCATCGGCCGATGTCACGATGGAATGCTTCGCGGAACCGGCCGCACTGCCTGCAGGCGCGCCTGCTCCCGGCGCCGTCGCGGGAGCCTGGGCGCGGACTTCGGTGGTGGCCAGCGCCGCAGCGGCGCCGACGGCCAGCGCCGCGCGGCGAGATAATCCTGACGTCATCGGGGCATCCTCCCTGCCTCATCGTTGCCGACAGGATGCTGGCAGCGCGCCGGCGCCAAAGCAAACGGAGACTATCGGCCCGTCAGTCAAATAGACTTGAAACGCTTTCCTCGCTCGCGGTGCGGGCGACCGCCTCGCCGAGCAGGGTGGCCACGCTGATCACGCGGATGTTTCGCGAGACCTTCACGGCCTCGGTCGGCTGGATCGAATCCGTGATCACCAGCTCCTTCAGCTTGGAGCTGGCGATGCGCGACACGGCTCCGCCGGACAGCACACCATGCGTGATATAGGCCGACACGTCCTTGGCGCCCTTGGCCATCAGGGCGTCGGCGGCGTTGCAGAGCGTGCCGCCGGAATCGATGATGTCGTCGACGAGGATGCAGCATTTGCCTTCGACGTCGCCGATGATGTTCATCACCTCGCTCTCGCCAGGACGCTCGCGGCGCTTGTCGACGATGGCGAGCGGCGCGTCGATGCGCTTGGCGAGCGCCCGCGCGCGCACCACGCCGCCGACGTCGGGCGAGACGACCATAGCGTTCGAGGTATCGACCCGCTCCTTGATGTCCTTCACCATCACAGGCGCGCCGTAGAGGTTGTCGGTCGGGATGTCGAAGAAGCCCTGGATCTGGCCGGCGTGCAGGTCGATCGTCAGCACGCGGTCGGCTCCGGCCGTAGTGATCATGTTGGCGACGAGCTTGGCGGAGATCGGCGTGCGGCCGGAGGCGCGCCGGTCCTGACGGGCGTAGCCGAAATAGGGCAGCACGGCCGTGATGCGCCGGGCGGAGGAGCGGCGCAGCGCATCCGTGATGATCAGAAGCTCCATCAGGTGGTCGTTCGCCGGGAAGGAGGTCGATTGCAGGATGAAGACATCCTCGCCGCGCACGTTCTCCTGGATCTCGACGAAGACCTCCATGTCGGCGAAGCGCCTGACCTGGGCGCGGGCCAGCGGGATCTTCAGATGCGCGGCGATCGCGTCGGCGAGGGGGCGGTTCGAGTTGCCGGCGACGATTTTCATGGCGTGTGAGGAACCCCGGTAGGCAGGGCGGCGTGCCGGCCGCGGTTCCCCTTAGCAACGGTGTGGATAGGCGACAAGCGGATGTCCGCCCCTCTGGACATGAGCCTGTGCAAGGCTTCGCCGCTGGAGCGGCCGGTCCCGCCCCGCCGGCTGCGGGAGGCTCCCGGCTACGAGCGCTTCGCCGCCGCTCCGGCCCGGGCGCCGGCGACCGCCTCCGGCGAGGCGGCCAGGAATTCCGCGATCTCGTCCAGCGCCTTGAACGCGACGGCCTGCAGCTGCGCGTCGCTGACCGCCGCCCAGTCCGACCCGCGGGTCAGCGATTCCTCGCCGCTGAAGCGCTTGGCCCGCTTCTTCTGGTCGTCGAAGATGTCGAAGGCCCAGGACAGCTCGCCCCGACGGTCGCCCTGGCCCTCGGCCGCAGGATAGGCGGAGAGATAGCCGCGCAGCTGGTAGCGCGGCTTGCCGTCGATGCCGACGATGGTGATGTCGCGGCGCGCCGCCTGCCCTGCGATCGCCGTCGAGAGCTTCTGGATCACCGCCTCCGGCGCGCCATCAAGCGAGATCAGCGCGACGGGCATGCCCGCCGGAGCGCGGGCGCGGGGCGGGGCCGTGGGGTCGAAATCGCTCGCGGTCTCCATGCAGGCCGCCAGCGGCGAGGCGGCGCCCAGGGCGAGAAGGGAGCGGCGGCTGATCATCGGACGCGACATGAAGGCAAGTCTTACCCTCAGCGGATGACGAGGTCCAGATCGGGGATGTTGACCGTCTCCGGCGCGCCATCCGTGACGATGGAGCTGCGGCCGAGGCACATCGCCGTTTCCGTTTCAGAGTCCATCAGGATCATGTGGGCGAAGAGCACCATGCCCGGCTCAAGCATATAGGGGTTGGATTCGAAGAACATCGGCCAATCCATCCAGGACGGCGTGAACTTGGCGCCGAGCGAATAGCCGCAAGCGTTCAGGCGATGCGCCGACAGCCCGTGCTCCGCGAAGACGCGGGCATGCGCCGCGAAGACGTCCCCGGCCGTGCGGCCGGGCCTGAGCTCCGCCTCGGAGGCCATGAGCGCCTCGCGCGCCGCGGCATGGTAGGTGCGATGCAGCGGCCGCGGCTCACCGACGACATGGGTCCGCATCGCGGCGGCGTGGTAGTGGCGCGAGACGCCGGCGAATTCGAGCGTGATCTGATCGGTGGAAGAAAGCCGCCGCCGCCCGGCTTTGTAGCGGCAAAGCAGCGCATCGCGGCCGGAGCCGATGATGAACTCGTTGGCGGGATAGTCGCCTCCGGCCCTGAAGATGGCGCCCTGCTGCGCGGCCAGGATCTCTCCCTCGTCGGCGCCCGCCCGGATCGCCGCGATCGCAGCCTCGTCGGCGAGATCGCAAAGCCGGCCGGCCTCGCGCACGCAGGCGAGCTCCTCGGCGGATTTGACGGCGCGCAGCCGGTTCACGACCTGCGAGGCGTCGATCAGCGTGGCGAATCCGTCGAATGCCGTCTCCAGCTTCCGGCCGTTGGCATGCACGAGCCCATAGCTTTCGAACTCCGCGCCGATTCGCTGTCCGGACAGGCCGAACTCGGCCGCGAGGGCGCGGAGGTCGCCCGTGGGGTTCGCATCCGCTCCATCCTTCCAGATGCGGATATCGGTGACGGTGGAGGTGTGTCGGGCCTGACGGAGGTCGGCCGAGCGCGTGAGCAGCGCCATCCGCCCATCCGCCTTCACGAGCAGGCACTGGAAGAAGCAGAAGCCGAAAGTGTCGTAGCCGGTGAGCCAATACATGCTCTCCTGCTGGAAGAGCAGAATCGCGTCGAGCTTCTCATGCGCCATGGCGGCGAGCAGAGCGGTGCGGCGGCGGGAAAATTCGGCCTCTGTGAAATGCAGGGTCAAGATGCGCTCCTCGTGCGCCTCCCTACCATCGACTCGCGGATCGTGGAACGGAAGCGTCACCACGACATCCGGCCGCACTTGCATTGTGCCGGCCGAGCCGACAATCTTCCCGCGTCGCGGCCGCGCCGCGGCGAGGGGACACGCATGACCGGATCGACGATCTTCGCGCTCGCCGTGGTGCTGTTCGTGATCGTCACGCTGATGGCTGGCATCCGGCAGGTGCCGCAGGGCTACAACTACACCGTCGAGCGCTTCCGCAAGTACAACCGGACGCTGACGCCGGGCCTCGGCCTGGTGATCCCCTACATCGAGACCATCGGCAACAAGGTCAACGTCATGGAGCAGGTGCTCGACGTGCCGACCCAGGAGGTGATCACGCGAGACAACGCGGCGGTGACGGTGGACGGCGTGGTCTTCTACCAGGTGCTCGATGCGCCGCGCGCCTCCTACGAGGTCTCGAACCTCAATATCGCGCTGCTCAACCTGGTGATGACCAACATCCGCACGGTGATGGGCTCGATGGAGCTCGACCAGCTCCTCTCCCACAGGGACGAAATCAACGTGAAGCTGCTCGGCGTGGTCGATGCCGCCGCCTCGCCCTGGGGCATCAAGACGACGCGCATCGAGATCAAGGACATCGTGCCGCCGCGCGACCTCGCCGACGCCATGGCGAGGCAGATGAAGGCTGAGCGCGACCGCCGCGCCGCCATCCTGGAGGCGGAGGGTCTGAAGCAGGCGGCGATTCTGAAGTCGGAAGGCCTGAAGCAGTCGCAGATCCTGGAGGCCGAGGGGAGGCGCGAAGCGGCCTTCCGCGACGCCGAGGCGCGAGAGCGCGCCGCGCAGGCCGAAGCGGAGGCGACGCGCATGGTGTCGCAGGCCATCGCGGGCGGCAGCATGGGCGCGGTAAACTATCTGGTGGCCGAGAAATACGTGAAGGCGCTCGACAATCTGGCGCGCAGCCCCAACCAGAAGGTGCTGCTGCTGCCGACCGAGGTGGCGGGGCTCGCCGGCGTGCTCGCCGGCGTCTCCGAGATCGCCAAGGCCGCCACGGGGCCGGAGGCGGCGCAGCCCGCAGCGCGCCCGCCGGCCCGCGCCAAAGCGTCCGAGCGCGACGAACGGGTGTCGCACCGGGAAGAGTCGCCGCCGCCGCTGCCGCGCGGACCCTGGGGCGACGTGAAGGGCTGAACCGATGGGGGGCATCGCGCCGCAATGGCTGTGGCTGACGGCGGGGCTGCTGCTGCTCGCGGCGGAAACCGCGCTTCCCGGCGTCTTCCTGTTCTGGATCGGGCTCGCCGCCATCGCCACCGGCGCGCTGCTCTTCGCGCTCCCGCTCTCGCTCGTGGCGCAGCTTCTCTCCTTCGCGGCGCTCGGCCTGGCGGCGGTGGCGCTCGGCCGCGTCGTGCAATTGCGGGAGAGCCGCCGGCCGACCGATGCGCCTTTCCTCAACGAACGCGGCCGGGCGCTGGTCGGCAGGGTCTATCCTCTGGAGACGGCGATCGTGAACGGCGCGGGCTCGGTGCGCATCGGCGACAGCGTCTGGCGCGTCACGGGGACCGATGCCGAAGCGGGCGCGAGAGTGAAGATTACGGGCGTCGACGGCGGCACGCTGATGGTGGAGCGGGCATGAGCGCGGGCGAGGCGGGAACCAGGCCGACGCCGCAGGCTCCTGCGCTGGAGCAGTTCACGCCCAAGCTCTGGAGTCAGCTCCGCGAGGGCTATACGTTCGACAATCTGCGCAGCGACGCCGTCGCCGGCCTCACGGTGGCGATCGTGGCTCTGCCGCTATCGATGGCCATCGCCATCGCCTCGGGCCTGAAGCCGGAGCAAGGGCTCTATACCGCGATCGTCGGCGGCTTCCTGATCTCGCTGCTCGGCGGCAGCCGGTTCCAGATCGGCGGCCCGGCGGGCGCTTTCATCGTGCTCATCGCCGCCGTCATCGGCCGCCATGGCTACGATGGCCTGGTGCTCGCGACCTTCATGGCCGGCGTGTTCATGATCCTGATCGGCGTGTCGCGGCTCGGCGGACTGGTGCGCCTCATTCCGCAGCCGGTGCTCGTCGGCTTCACGGCCGGCATCGCCGTCATCATCTTCTCCAGCCAGATCAAGGAGCTGCTCGGTCTCGACATCTCCCATGAACCGGCGGAGATCCTGCCGAAGCTCGCGGCGATCGGGGCGGCGCTGCCGAGCCTCAGGCCTCTCACGGTCGCCGTCGCCGCGCTGGGGCTCGCGATCATCATCCTGCAGCGGCGCTACCGGCCGACCTGGCCCGGAATGCTGATCGCGGTCGCGACAGCGGCGGCGCTGACCTGGAGCCTGCATCTCGATGTCGCCACCATCGGCACGCGCTTCGGCGGCGTGCCCACGGGGCTGCCGGCCCCGGTGCTGCCGGACTTCTCGCCGGAGAAGATGCTCCGCGTGCTGCCCGACGCCTTGGCGATCACGCTGCTCGGCGCGATCGAATCGCTGCTCTCGGCCGTGGTCGCCGATGGCATGACGGGTCGGCGGCACCGCTCCAACGGCGAATTGGTGGCGCAGGGGCTCGGCAACATGGCGGCGGTCAGCTTCGGCGGCATGCCGGTGACCGGCACCATCGCCCGCACCGCCACCAACGTCAGGGCCGGCGCCAAAGGCCCCATCTCCGGCATGCTGCACGCGGCCTATCTTCTGGTCTTCATGCTGGTCGCCGCGCCGCTCGCCTACCACATCCCGCTCGCCGCGCTCGGCGCCGTGCTGGCGATGGTGTGCTGGAACATGGCCGAGAAGCGCGAGTTCCGACACTTCCTGACGGGATCCTGGCGGACGGCCTCGGTGCTGGCTGCGACGTTCCTGCTGACCGTCTTCGTCGATCTGATCGTCGGCATCGGCGCTGGCTGCGCCCTGGCCTTCCTGCTCGGCCGGCTGACAAGCCTCACCAGCACAGGGCGGCGTTGAGGCGGCGCTTCGTCTTGCAGGCGCCTTCCGGCGCATCGGCGGCCCTGAGGCCCCAGGAGCCCGAGCAGGCGAAATAGGTGGAGCTCGCGAGCGGCGCGCCATCGGCGTAGCTGGCGCGCTGGCAAGCCGACCGCGCGGCGATCGTGCAGCCCTCCGTCTCCTCGGTGGAATAGCAGGCGTCCGACGCCATGATGGCCCGGCTGCGCACCCGCCGCACTGTCTCATTCGCACTGTCGCGCGCACCGGACGCGGCGCTGGCCATCGCCTCGTCGATGCTGAGGCGCAACCGGTCCGCGCCTTCGCTCAACCGCCGCTGCCGCTCGTCGAACCAGGCGCGCGCCGCGGCCGCGCTGGCGCCGCGCAACGCCGCCGGCGGCTCGATATCGAGGCTCATGCAGGACATCACGGACGCGGCGATGCAGGCGACGCCCGTCAGCCGCAGCGCCGTCCATCCGCCCTCCCGCGTCGCCGATTCGATCGCCATCATCAGGCCGCCTCGTTTCCGCCGCGAAGCCACAACGAAATCGACACCGTCTGGTTCCGGATGACCGGTCATTTTGGCCAAACCGCGGCATCTCGCCTGCCGTGGCGGACGATCTCGACAAAGCTGCCGGGGCATGGGATGCGGCGCCCTCCCATGTCTCCCCTCGAGCATCTCCAGGCGACCTTCGGCTACCGCGATTTCCGCGAGGGCCAGGGCGCCATCATCGAAGCCGTGCTGCAGGGCCGCGACGTCTTCGCGGTGATGCCGACCGGCTCCGGAAAGTCGATGTGCTACCAGCTGCCGGCCATCGCCGGCGGCGGGCTGACGCTCGTCGTCTCGCCGCTGCTGGCGCTAATGCGCGACCAGGTGACGGATCTGAAGCGGCTCGGCGTCGCGGCGGCGACGCTCAACTCCATGACTGGCGGGAGCGAGGCCGAGGCCATCTGGCAAGCGCTGAAGCGGCGCGAGCTGCGCCTTCTTTTCGTCTCCCCGGAGCGGCTGGCGTCCAACGGCCTCGCCGCCAACCTGCGGCGGCTGGGCGTCACGCGGCTCGCCATCGACGAGGCGCATTGCATCTCGCAATGGGGGCACGATTTCCGGCCCGAATACCGCTCATTGCCCGAGGTGCGCGAGCGCCTCGGCGGCGTGCCGGTGATCGCGCTGACCGCGACGGCGGACAAGGCGACGCGGGCCGACATCGTCAGGTCGCTGTTCCCGTCCGAACCGCTGACCTTCATCCATTCGTTCGACAGGCCGAACCTCAGCCTCGCCTTTCAGGCCAAGGACCAGCCGAAGCGGCAGATTTCAGAATTCCTGGAGGCGCAGGGACGGGTCTCCGGCATCATCTATTGCGGCGGCCGCGGGCGCACAGAGCGGCTGGCTGAGCAACTGCAGGCCAAGGGCTTCGATGCGCTGCCCTATCACGCCGGGCTCGACCAGCACACGCGCAATCGGCATCAGGACCGCTTCGTCAAGGACGACCGCGTGGTGATGGTGGCGACGGTCGCCTTCGGCATGGGCGTCAACAAGCCCGACGTGCGCTTCGTGCTGCATGCCGACATGGCGGCCTCCATCGAAAGCTACTACCAGGAGATCGGCCGCGCCGGCCGCGACGGGCTGCCGGCGGCGACGCTGACCCTCTACGGCTCCGAGGACATGGCGCTGGCCCGCCGTCGCATCCTGGAGAAGGATCTCTCGGACGAGCGGCGGCGCATCGAGTTGAAGCGCCTCCAGGCGATGATCGACCTCGCCGAGAACGCGCTCTGCCGCAGGCGGGCGGTGCTCTCCTATTTCGGCGAGGAGCAGGGCCCCTGCGGCCGCTGCGACCTCTGCGGCGGCGGCGCCAGGCTCGTCGACGCATCGGTTGCGGCGCAGAAGCTCCTTTCCGCCGCTTACCGCACGCGCCAGCGCTTCGGCGCGCATCACCTCGCCGACGTACTGGTCGGCAACGCCACCGAGATCATCACGCGCAACGGCCATGACTCCCTGCCCACCTTCGGGGTGGGCAAGGACCGGCCGAAGGCCTGGTGGCTCGGCTTCGCGCGAAAATGCTTCGCGGCGGGCTTGCTGGCGGAGACCGACGGCGAGCGGCCGGGCTACCAGCTTACCGACCAGGGCGTCGCGGTTCTCAAGGGCGAGCAGCCGCTGATGGTGCGCGACGACGGCGAGCCCGCCGGCACGCGCTCGGGCCGGCTGCGCCTGCGCGACCGCCGCGCCGTCGATGCGCTCGACATGGACGAGACCGACCGGGCGCTGTTCGAGCGGCTGAAGCAGCTTCGTCGCCGGCTTGCGGCGGAGGAGGGGGTCGCGGCCTTCATGATCTTCGCGGATCGCAGCCTGATCGACATGGTGCGGCTGAAGCCGTCGACGCGGGGCGAGTTCGCCGGCGTCAACGGCGTGGGGGAAAGGAAGCTGGAGGCCTACGCCGATCTGTTCCTGGAGGAGATCGAGGCGGCGTTGCGGTAGGGGGGGCTTTGGCGGGCGTGCCCCTCATCTGTCTTCTCCCCGCATTGCGGGGAGAAGAACGCTCTTCATCCTCGACGCTTCATTCTGAAACGCGTTCCTCTCCCCGCCGTTTGCGGGGAGAGGTTAGGTGAGGGGCAGCGCCAACGCCTCAAGCCGCACGCAACCCGACCGCCGCTCGGACGTTGCCGGCGAGGTGGACATTCCAGCGATCCGCCGTAGTTTTGCACTCTCAAGGCAAGATGGCCGCGAATCGATGATCTTCTGGCGATCCCTCGCGCTCGGCGCGCTGATTCTTTGCGCAGTCCTGATCGGCGAACGCTACTACCGCGACTACAGCCTCACCGCCTACGAGCCGCGCCTCGTCTCGGTCCGCGGCGACCTCGCGGGCGACGAGAAGCGGACGATCGAGCTGTTCCGCGCGGTCGCGCCATCCGTCGTCTCTATCCAGGCGAGCGGCAGCCCCAATCCGATGTCGCAGGAGGGCGGCGGCGCCTCCGGTTCCGGCTTCATCTGGGACCGCGCCGGCCATATCGTCACCAACAACCACGTCATCGAGAACGCGCGGCGCATCGCCGTGGTGCTCGACGACGGGCGCACGCTGGAAGCGACCCTGATGGGCACCGCGCCCTGGTCCGATCTCGCCGTGCTCAAGCTGCGTTCGCCGCCGCCGGAGCTGAAGCCGATCGCCGTCGGCGGCTCGGCCGACCTGCAGGTGGGGCAGACCGTCTTCGCCATCGGCAACCCCTTCGGCCTGTCGCGCACGCTGACGCAGGGCATCGTCTCGGCGACGGGCCGGCGCCTGCCGACGGAGGGCGGGCGCGAGGTCTCGAACGTCGTCCAGACCGATGCCGCGATCAATCCCGGCAATTCCGGCGGCCCGCTGGTGGACAGCGCCGGCCGGCTGATCGGCGTCAACACGGCCATCCTGTCGCCGGCCGGCGCCTCCGCCGGCGTCGGCTTCGCCATTCCCGCCGATACGGTGAACCGCATCGTCCCGGCGCTGATCAAGGACGGGCGCGCGCCCATCCCCGGCATCGGCATCGCCTCGATCCCCGAGGAGATCGGCGCCCGCGCCGGCGTGCGCGGCGTGATCATCGCCAACGTGCTGCCGGGCTCGGCTGCGGCCAATGCGGGATTGCGGGGCATCACGCCAGGCGGCGACATCGGCGACGTGATCGTCGCCGCCAACGGCAAGCCGGTCGCCAAGATCGCCGACCTAGCGGCCGAATTGGAGAGCGCCGGCATCGGCGGGCGCGTGCCGCTGACGGTGCTGCGGGATGGCTCCAGGCGTCAGGTCGAGGTGGCGGTGCAGGACATCAGCCGGTAGGGCCGACGGAACTCCTCCCCCTGCAAGGGGGAGGTTTGGTGGGGGTAAGTTCTCGCTTGTCGAAAACTGACCCTTCCCTAGCTCTCCCTTTGCAGGGGAGGGAAACGAAGCGCTACCCCCTGTCCCTGAGCAGCCGGCCCTTCTCGCGGGCCCAGTCGCGTTCGCGCTCGGTGTCGCGCTTGTCGTGGAGCTTCTTGCCCTTGGCGAGCGCGATCTCGACCTTGGCGCGGCCCTGGTCGTTGAAGAAGAGCTTCAGCGGCACCACCGTCATGCCCTCGCGCTCGATCGCCTGGAACATCCTGGCGATCTCCTTGCGGTGCAGAAGGAGTTTTCTGGGCCGCTTCGGCTCGTGGTTGAAGCGGTTGGCCTGCAGGTATTCCGGGATCGTCGCGTTGATGAGGAAGAGTTCGCCATCCTCGTTGGAGGCGTAGCTCTCGGCGATCTGCGCCTTGCCGAGCCGCAGGCTTTTCACCTCGGTGCCGGTCAGCACGATGCCGGCCTCGACCACGTCGCCGATCTCGTAGTTGTAGCGCGCCTTGCGGTTGTCGGCGACGAGCTTGTAGCGGCTCTTCTTGGGCTTGCCCGAGGGCTGCGGACGGGAGACGGCCGGCTTCGTGGGGATCGTGCTCATCAAGCGGCCTTAACGCGAACGGCTCCGCTCAGTTCAACAGCCCGGCGTGGACCAGCGCCTTGCGGATGGCGTCCTTGGCGCCCGCCGTCACCGGCAGCAGCGGCAGGCGCACCTCCTCGTTCATGCGGCCGAGCAGGTTCAGACCCGCCTTCGCGCCGGCGAGGCCGGGTTCCATGAAGACCGCGTCGTGCAGCGGCACGAGGCGGTCCTGCACCTTGAGCGCGCCGGCGAAGTCGCCCTTGAGCGACAGGCCCTGCATCTCGGCGCAGAGCTTGGGCGCGACATTCGACACGACCGAGATGCAGCCGTGGCCGCCGGCCGCGTTGTAGGCGAGCGCCGTCATGTCCTCGCCGGAAAGCTGGATGAAATCCGGCCCCATGAGATGGCGCTGCTGCGAGACGCGGGCGAGGTTGGCGGTCGCATCCTTCACGCCGACGATGTTCCTGAGCTCGTAGAGCCGCGCCATCGTGGCGTTCGACATGTCGACCACCGAGCGCGGCGGGATGTTGTAGATCAGGATCGGGATGCCGACCGCGTCGTTCACGGCCTTGAAGTGCTGGTAGAGCCCTTCCTGCGTCGGCTTGTTGTAATAGGGCGTGACGACGAGCAGCGCGTCGGCCCCGGCCTTCTCGGCGTGCCGGGCGAGGTCGATCGCCTCCGCCGTGTTGTTGGAGCCCGCGCCGGCGACCACGGGCACGCGGCCCTTGGCCTCAGCGATCGTCCATTCCACGACCCTCTTGTGCTCGTCGTGGCTGAGCGTCGGGCTCTCGCCGGTGGTTCCGACCGGCACCAGGCCCTGCGTGCCCTCGGCGATCTGCCAGGCGACATGCTCGCGCATCGCCGCCTCGTCGGGCGCGCCGTTCTTGAACGGCGTCACCAGTGCGGTGAGGGAGCCTCTGAGCGGGCGATGCTGAGCCATGGCGACTGACCATCCGGTTTCGCGCGGCGACCCGGGCCGCGCTGGAGCAAGTCGGACGCTTTAGCGGCGGGCGCGTACGGATGCAAAGCATTTGCCGCGCTGTCGGGGGCGGCGAAGAGGGAGCCTCCGGCGCATCGATTTTCGTCCGGTTCCCTGGACAGGGTTAACGATCCCTCAACCGCTGCGGCCGGACACTGCCTTGGATCGATGAAGGAGGCAAAGCCCGATGGCCAGCGCAGCACAGAACGCCTCGCGCATCCTGGCGGCCGCGGCGGTCATCCTTGCGGCTTCCGCGGCCCGGGCGCAGGCCCCCGCCGATCCGCTGGTCACCGGATCGATCGCCGTGGGCAAGCCCCTGGTCATGACGCCCGAGGAGCGCTTTCCCGATATCGCCGGGCTCAGAAGCGCGGCCGAGGCCTATCGGCGCGGCGACGTTACGGGCGGCGACGCCATCGCGGCGCGGCTGTTCGATCCGACCGCGCGGGTGGCGGCGGAATGGATCGCGCTGCGCTCATCCGGCCGCTCGCTCGGCTTCGAGCGCGTGGCGCGCTTCATGACCGCCAACCCCGGCCTGCCCATGCGCCATTGGCTGCAGCGCCGGGCAGAGGATGCGATGATCATCGAGCGGCTGCGGCCGGATCGCGTGCTCGCCTTCTTCAAGGAGCGCCGGCCGGAAGGACCGAATGGCCGCGCCGCTCTGGCGATTGCGCTTTCGGCGCGCGACGGCGCCGGCGCCGCGCGCCTGGCGCTTGCCGCCTATCGCGACAAGACGCTGACCCGAGATGTGGCCGAGCTCCTGGAGCGCAGCTTTCCGGAGCGGATCGATGCGGCGGAGCGCATCCTGCGCGCGCATCGCCTGATCCTGCTCGGCAACCGTGTCGAAGGCTTGCGCCTGGCCGAAGGCTTTGGCCCGGACCACGCGAAGCTTGCTCAGGCGCTGGCGGCGGCCCAGGGCAAGGGCGACAGCCTCAAGCCGCTGGAAGCGGTGCCGCCGGCCTTGCGCGGGCATTCCTCCTACGTCCTGGCGCAGGCGCAGGTGCTGCGCCGCCAGAACCGCCTGCCGGAGGCGCTGACCGCGCTCCTCAGCGCGCCGCGCGATCCGGCGCTCCTCGCCGAACCCGAAGAATGGTGGACAGAGCGGCGCGTGCTGACCCGCCGCCTGCTTGATCTGGGGGACTTCGCCGGCGCCTATCGGATCGCCGGCGAGCATCTCGGCCTGGGGCCGGGCCGCCGCGCCGAAGCCGAGTTCCATGCCGGATGGATCGCGTTGCGCTATCTCGGCCATCCGCAGACGGCGCTTGCGCATTTCGAGGCCTCGGCCGCGGTCGCCGAGCTCGCCTCCGCCAAGGCCAGGGCCGCCTACTGGCGCGGGAGGGCGCTGGAGGCGGGCGCGCATGATGCCGCCACCCCCGCGCAAGCCTACGAGGCCGCCGCGGCCATCCCCGCGACCTATTACGGCCAGCTCGCGGCCGGCCGGCTCGGCCGGGAGGCGCTGCATCTCGGCGTCACCGAAGCCTCGGCGCTGGACGAGGCGATGACGCTGGCGACGCCGGCGGGCCGCCTCATCCGTCTGCTGCTCGACGCGGAGCTGCGCGACTACGCGCAGCCGCTGGCCATCGATTTCGCCCGCGTCGCGGCTTCGGCCAGCCAGGTCGACGCCATCGCCGACCTCTTCGTGCGGCTGGGCGACGCGCCCACCGTTCTCGCCATCGGCCGCAACGCCACGGCGCGCGGCTTCGCCGTCGAGCAGCACGCCTTCCCGACCTTCGGCGTGCCGCGCTACGAGCCGCTGCCGGGGTCCGAGGACAGGGCGATGGTCTATGCTATCGCGCGGCAGGAAAGCGCCTTCAATCCCCGCGCCGTCAGCCAGGCCGATGCGCGCGGCCTGATGCAGATGCTGCCCTCCACGGCGGCCCGCACGGCGAGCCGCTTCAAGGTGCCGTTCAGCGCCGACCGGCTGCTCTCGGATCCCGCCTACAACGCCATGTTGGGCGCTGCGCATCTCGGCGAACTGATGGAGGAGACCAAGGGCTCGGTCATCATGGCCTTCGCCTCCTACAATGCTGGCGGCCACCGGGTCAGGGAATGGATCGAGGCCTTCGGCGATCCGCGTAAGCCTGAGACCGATGTCGTGGACTGGGTGGAGCGCATCCCGTTCTACGAGACCAGGCATTACGTCCAGAAGATCATGGAGAACATGCAGGCCTACCGCGCCCGCTTCCAGGACAACCGCTCGGCGCTCTTGATCGGCGCCGACATGGAGCGGGGAAGGAAGAACTGAGCGGGCGGTTTCCTTCTCCCGCAGGCGGGAGAAGGAGAGGGCCGCGATTGACTCAGGTCCGCAAATCGCAAAACACTTGGCGGCAATGTCCTTCATCGCCCCAGACGCCTTCACCACCCGCCCCGAGATCAAGGGCACCTTCGGCGTCGTCGCCTCGACGCATTGGATCGCCTCCGCCGTCGGCATGGGCCTGCTGGAACGAGGCGGCAACGCCTTCGATGCCGGCGTCGCCACCAACTTCACGCTGCAGGTCATCGAGCCGCATCTGAACGGGCCGGGCGGCGACGCTCCCATCATGGTCTACGACGCCAAGCGCGAGCGCATGAAGGTGATCTGCGGCCAGGGCGTTTCGCCGAAGGGGCTGACGATCGCGCATTGCCGGGCGCTCGGGCTCGATCTCGTGCCAGGCTCCGGCCTGCTCGCCACCTGCGTGCCGGGCACCTTCGATGCGCTGATGCTGATCCTGCGCGATTACGGCACGATCACGCTTCGCCAGGCGCTGGAGCCGGCGATCCATTACGCCGCCCATGGCTATCCGGTCGTCGAGCGCATCACCTCGACCATCGAGACGGTGCGCGAGCTGTTCGAGACGGAATGGCCCACGTCCGCGGCGCTCTATCTCGCCGGCGGCGCGCCGCCGCGGCCCGGCTCGCTGTTCCGCAACGAGCGGATGGCCGAGACCTGGCGGCGCATCGTGATGGAAGCCGAAAGCGTCGGCGGCGACCGCGAGCGCCAGATCGAGAAGGCGCGCAAGGTCTGGGCCGAGGGCTTCGTGGCCGACGCCATCGACGATTTTTGCCGGCACCAGGAATTGATGGATTCTTCCGGCCGCCGCAACCGGGGCGTGCTGACCGGCGACGACCTGGCGCGCTGGCGCGCTTCCGAGGAAGAGCCCGTCGGCTACGACTACGGCCGCTACCGGGTGCTGAAGCCCGGCGGCTGGTGCCAGGGCATCGCGACGCTGCAGCAGCTCGCGCTGCTCAAAGGCTTCGATCTCGACGGCATCGACGTCGAGGGGCCGGAGTTCGTCCATCTGGTGGTGGAGGCAGCCAAGCTCGCCTTCGCCGACCGCGATACTTTCCTGGGCGACCCGGCTTTCGTCGACGTGCCGCTCGATATCATGCTCTCCGACGCCTACAACGACGAGCGCCGCAAGCTGATCGGCGACGCGGCGTCGATGGACCAGCGACCGGGAACGATCCCCGGACGCGGTAAGGCGATCGGCCTCGATGTGATCAGCGGCAGACGCGAGGCGGTCAACGCCATGGGCGTCGGCGAGCCCACGGTCGGCGATATCGCGGGGAGAGCGGAACGCGGGACAGCCGACGCCATCCGCGGCGATACCGTGCATTACGACGTGATCGACCATTGGGGGAACATGATCGCCGCCACGCCCTCCGGCGGCTGGCTGCAATCCTCCCCGATCATCCCCGACCTCGGCTTCTGCCTCGGCTCGCGCGCCCAGATGTTCACGCTCGATCCGGAGCATCCGGCGGCGCTGGGTGAGGGGAGGCGGCCGCGCACCACGCTCTCGCCGACCATGGCGCTGCGCGACGGCAAGCCGTATCTCGCCTGGGGGTCGCCGGGCGGCGACCAGCAGGACCAGTGGATCCCGCAGTTCCTGCTCCGGCATATCCACGCCGGCATGAATCTGCAGGAGGCGATCGATGCGCCGGCCTTCCACACCGAGCATTTTCCGCAGAGCTTCTGGCCGAGGAAAGCGCGCCCCGGCGTGGTCGTGGTCGAGGGCCGTTTCCCGGCCGCCACGATCGAGGAGCTGAAGCGCCGCGGCCACAGCGTCGAAGTCGGCGGCGACTGGAGCGAGGGGCGCTTGGTGGCTGCATCGAAGGAAGGTCCGATGCTGAAGGCCGCTGCCAATCCGCGCGGGATGCAGGGCTATGCGGTGGGACGTTAGGATGGAGCAGCGTCGGCGTGACTCCTCCCCCTGGAAGGGGGAGGCAGGGTGGGGGTCCGTTTTCGTCAGGCGAATACTGACCCCTCCCCAACCCTCCCCTTGCAGGGGAGGGGGTAAGCAAGGAACCGTGGCATGACCTGGTCCATCGTCGCCCGCGATCCGCTGACCGGCCACATCGGCATCGGCGTCACGACCTGCGCCTTCGCCGTCGGCGCGCGGGTGCCGAGCATCCGCACCGGGGTCGGCGCGGTCGCGAGCCAGGCCTTCGTCAACCCCTATTACGGCCCGCGCGGGCTGGAGCTCATGGCGGCGGGCGCCTCCGCCGCCGACGCCATCCGCGTGCTGACCGCCGGCGACAACGGCCGCGGCGACCGGCAGGTGCATGCGATGGACCGGCAGGGCCGCATCGCCGCCCATACGGGCGACACTTGCGTGCCCTGGTGCGGCCATCTCGTGCGCGATCATTTCTCCGTCGCTGGCAACATGCTGGCCGGCCCTCAGGTGATCGAGGAGACGGCGCGGGTCTTCGCGGCCGAGGCTTCGCTGCCCTTCCCCAAGCGTTTGATCGCCGCGCTCCAGGCGGGACAGGCCGTAGGCGGCGACAAGCGCGGCAAGCAATCGGCCGCCGTGCTGATCCACGACGAGGAGGAATACGCGCTCATCGACATCCGCGTCGACGATCACGCCGAGCCGCTTGATGAGCTGGCGCGTCTGGAGGCGGTGAGCCGGCAGCGCTATATCCACTACCGCAAATGCATGCCGAGCCGCGCCAATCCGCATGGAGTGGTCGGCCGGGAGGAAATCGAGAGCCTCATCGCCCGCTCCATGGCGGAGGCTGTGGAATAGAACTTGCTTCTCGCGCCGGACTTCATCCTGAGCCTGTCGAAGGATGGTCGAGTTCATGTTGGCAACGCCGCCCCCGCCCTTCGACACGCTCAGGGTGAGGGCTTGAGGATATGACGATGCGAATGACCTTGAAGGCGCTGGCGGCGACCGTGATGCTCGCGGCCTCGGCGCTCACCGTCCAGGCGCAGAGCCACCTGCGCATCGGCATCGCCGACGACCCAGACGCGCTCGATCCCACGACCGCGCGCACCTATACCGGCCGAATCGTCTTCGCCTCGCTCTGCGACAAGCTCTTCGACATCGACGACAAGCTGGCCGTGGTGCCGCAACTGGCGCTCAGCCACGAGACCTCGGCTGACGGCAAGGCCGTCACGATCAAGCTCCGCCCCGGCGTCAAGTTCCACGACGGCGAGGCCTTTGATGCCGAGGCCGCGAAATACAGCCTCGAGCGCCACATGACGATGCAGGGCTCCTTCCGCCGGCCGGAGCTTTCGGTCGTGGACAAGGTCTCGGTCGTCGATCCCCTGACCATCCGGCTCGACCTGAAGGCGCCCTTCGCACCGCTGATCGCGCAGCTGACGGATCGCGCCGGCATGATGGTCAGCCCCAAGGCGGCGCAGGCCGCCGGCGACAAGTTCGGCCTCAACCCGGTCTGCGCCGGCCCCTACCGCTTCGTCGAGCGGGTGCAGCAGGACCGCATCGTGCTGCAGAAGTTCGCGGATTACTGGGACAAGGACAACGTCCACATCGACCGCATCACCTACCAGCCGATCATCGACGCCACCGTGCGGCTCGCCAACCTCAGGGCCGGACAGCTCGATCTCATCGAGCGGGCCGCGGCGACGGACATCAAGGACATCCGCGCCAACAACCGGCTCAAGCTCGTGACCGCGCCGGAGCTCGGCTACTGGGGCCTGACGCTCAACACCGGCAAGGGCGAGCCCGGCAAGCTCTTCGCCGATCGCCGCCTCCGCCAGGCGCTGGCCGCCTCGATCGACCGCGCGGCGCTCAGCCAGGTCGTGTTCAACGGCGAGTTCAAGCCGGGCAACCAGTGGGTCGGGCCGGACAATTCCTACTATCAGGCGAAATACCCGGTGCCCGCCCGCGATCTCGCGCGGGCCAAGCGGCTCGTCGCTGAAGCCGGCGCTAAGACGCCGATCACGGTTGACTTCATGTTGCCTACTGGAGCTGAAAGCCGCCAGGTGGGCGAAGTCGTCCAGGCCATGGCCGCCGAAGCGGGCTTCGACATGAAGATTCGCGTCGTCGAGTTCGCCACCTCGCTGAACGAGGCGGAGGCCGGGCGCTTCCAGGCCTTCTATATCGGATGGTCGGGACGAACCGATCCCGACGGCAACATCTACACCTTCGCCAAGACGGGGCAGCCGAACAATTACTCCGCCTTCAGCGATCCCGAGGTCGATCAATGGCTAGACCAGGCCCGCACGGCCGCGACGCCGGCCGAGCGCAAGGCGATCTACGAAAAGGTCGCTGACCGGATCGCGGACGGCGGCGGCATCATCTATCTGTTCCACCGCATCCACATCATCGCGCATACGACGCGGCTGCAGGGATATACCCAGGCGCCGGACGGGCTGGTGCGGGTGAAGGGGCTGAAACTGAACTGAAAGCGTCGGCGCTGCCCCTCATCTGTCTTCTCCCCGCAAGTGGCGGGGAGAAGAACGCTCTCAGTCGTCAGCGTTCCAATGCCGAACGCGTTCCTCTCCCCGCCCCTTGCGGGGAGAGGTTAGGTGAGGGGCAGCGCCAACGCCCACGGACCTGCACAAACCCATGCTCACCCTCCTGTCCCGCCGTCTGCTGCAGCTGATCCCCACGATCTTCTTCGTGTCGGTGATCATCTTCCTGCTTCAGCAGTTGCTGCCCGGCGATCCGGCCACCATCATGGCCGGGGAGGAGGCGGATCCGCAGGTGATCGCCGAATTGCGCCGGCAGTACCGGCTCGATCAGCCGCTGCCCATCCAGTACCTCTACTGGGTCGGCGGGGTGCTGACCGGCGATCTCGGCGAGTCGATGCGGCTCAAGGTTTCGGTCGCCGACCTGGTGATCCAGAAATTCCCGGTGACGCTGCAACTCGCCTTCATGGCGATCGTCATCGCGCTGGTCATCGGCATCACGGCGGGCGTCATCTCCGCGGTGAAGCGCGACAGCGTCTGGGACTATGCCGTCAACGTTCTGTCGCTCTGGGGCATCTCGACGCCTAACTTCTGGCTCGGGATCATGCTGATCCTGCTGTTCTCCGTCGAGCTCGGCTGGCTGCCGGCCTCGGGCTATGTCAGCCCCTTCGAGGACCTGGGGCAATCGCTGAAGACGACCATCCTGCCCGCCTTCGTGCTCGGCAATTCCATCGCCGGCGTGCTGATGCGGCACACGCGCGCCTCGATGCTGGAGGCGCTGCAGAGCGATTACGTGCGCACGGCGCGGGCCAAGGGCCAGTCGGAGCTCCGCATCATCCTGCGCCATGTCATGCGCAACGCGCTGACGCCGGTGATCACGCTCGGCGCGCTGGAATTCGGCACCTTGCTCTCCGGAGCGGTGCTGACGGAGCAGATCTTCTCCATTCCAGGCTTCGGCAAGCTGATCGTCGACGCCGTATTCAACCGCGACTACGCCGTGGTGCAGGGCGTCGTGCTGGTGACGGCGACGACCTACATCCTGCTGAATCTCCTCGCCGATATCGGCTATATCCTGATCAATCCCCGGCTCAGGAGCGCGTGATGACGGCGGTCGCCTCCACGCTGCCCGCTCCACCCCGCGACACGCCGGCGAGGCGCGCCTGGACGCGGCTCAAGAAGCGCAAGGGCGCGATGATCGCGCTTGCGGTGCTGATCGTGCTGGCGCTGCTCGCCGTCTTCGCACCGCTGGTCGCCCCGCATGACCCGGTGAAGCAGGGCTGGGCCACGGTGCGCAAGCCGCCCTCGGCGCTCTACTGGTTCGGCACCGACGAGGTGGGGCGCGACCTCTTCTCCCGCATCGTCTACGGCGCGCGGGCCTCGCTCTCGGCCGGGGTCATTTCCGTGACGATCGCACTCCTGCTCGGCGTGCCGATCGGGCTGCTGGCGGGCTATCGCGGCGGCTGGGTCGATTCCCTCATCAGCCGCTTCACCGATGCGATGCTCGCCTGCCCCTTCCTGATCCTGGCGATCGCGCTCGCCGCCTTTCTCGGACCGTCGCTGTCCAACGCCATGATCGCCATCGGGGTCACGGCGATGCCGATCTTCATCAGGCTGACGCGCGGCCAGGTGATCAGCGTCAAGGTCGAGGATTACGTCGAGGCGGCGCGGTCGGTCGGCGACACGCCTTGGCAGATAGCCTTCCGGCACATCCTGCCCAACATCGCGCCGCAGCTCCTGGTGCAGGCGACGCTGACCATCGCCACGGCGATCATCGCGGAAGCCGCGCTCTCCTTCCTGGGCCTCGGCCAGCAGCCGCCGCAGCCCTCGTGGGGATCGATGCTGAACACGGCGCAGCGCTTCCTGTCGAACGCGCCATGGATGGCGGTCTTTCCCGGCGTCGCGATCTTCGTGACCGTGCTGTCGTTCAACCTCTTGGGCGATGGGCTGCGGGACGCGCTCGATCCGAAGGCGGGGGAGAGGTAGTTCGGCGGCGTCGGCGCTGCCCCTCATCTGTCTTCTCCCCGCAAGTGGCGGGGAGAAGAACGCTCTCAACCGTCAGCGCTCCGATGCAGAACTCGTTCCTCTCCCCGCCTCTTGCGGGGAGAGGTTAGGTGAGGGGCAGCGCCGAGATTTCCAGGCTTGCTCCCAAAGACCCGCTGCGCCACCCTCCGCACCCCGATCAAGCAACAGGTACCCATGTCCGCCTATCTCCCCGCCGTCCTCGCCCGGATCGACTGCGATCTCGACGCCAGCCTCGATCGCCTCTTCGACTTCGTCAGCATCCCCTCGATCTCGACCGACCCAAAATGGAAGGCGGATTGCGCGCGGGCGGCGGATTGGCTGGCGGCCGATCTCGCCACGCTCGGCTTCGAGGCGGCGGTGCGGCCGACGCCGGGCCATCCCATCGTGCTCGGCCAGGCGCCGGCCGAGGGCAAGCCGCATGTGCTGTTCTACGGCCATTACGACGTTCAGCCCGTCGATCCGCTGGCTCTGTGGGACGCGCCGCCCTTCGAGCCCAAGCTCGTCGAGCTGTCGCCCGGCCGCAAGGTGATCACCGGCCGCGGCGCCTGCGACGACAAGGGGCAGGTGATGACCTTCCTCGAGGCCTGCCGCGCCTGGAAGGCGGTGACGGGGTCGCTGCCTATCGGCATCACGGCTCTGATCGAGGGCGAGGAGGAAATCTCGTCGATCAACCTGCCGCCTTTCGTCGAGGCGAACAAGGCCGAGCTCAAGGCCGATCTGGCGCTGGTCTGCGACACCGGCATGTGGGACCGCGAGACGCCGGCGATCACCACCTCGCTGCGCGGCATGCTCTACGAGGAGATCATCATCCGCTGCGCCGACCGCGACCTTCATTCCGGCATCTTCGGCGGCGCGGCGGCCAATCCGGCGCATGTCGCCGCCGGCATCGTCGCCGCGCTGCACGGGCCGGACGGGCGGATCGCCATCCCCGGCTTCTACGACGGCGTGTCCGAGCTGCCGAACTCCGTGAAGGCCTCGCTCGCAAACCTCGGGCTGACCGAAGAGGATTTCCTCGGCGGCGTCGGCCTCAAGCATTCGATCGGCGAGAAGGGGCGGCTGCTGATCGAGCAGATCTCGACGCGGCCGACCTGCGACGTCAACGGTATCTGGTCGGGCTACACCGGCGAAGGCGCCAAGACGGTGATCGCCGCTGAGGCCCGCGCCAAGATCTCCATGCGGCTCGTCGGCGAGCAGGATCCGCAGGCGATCCAGCGGGCCTTCCGCGCCTTCGTCAAGGAGCGCATCCCGGCCGATTGCTCGGTCGAGTTCCTGAACTACGGCGCCAGCCGCGCCATCCAGCTCCCTTGGGAGAGCACGGCGCTGAAGGCGGCTGAGACGGCCCTGACCGAGGAATGGGGCAAACCGCCCGCCATGGTCGGCTCCGGCGGCTCGATCCCGATCGTCGGCGACTTCAAGCGCACGCTGGGACTCGATTCGCTGCTGATCGGCTTCGGCCTCGACGACGACCGCGTGCATTCGCCGAACGAGAAATACGACCTCTCCTCGTTCCACAAGGGAACGCGGAGCTGGGCGCGGATCCTGGCGGCGCTGGCGGGGTAGGCGGCGCTACTCATTCTCCTCCCCCTGCAAGGGGGAGGTCGGGTGGGGGTAGGTCTTCGTCAAGCGACGACGGACCCCTCCCAACCCTCCCTTCCAGATCGGGCAAGCCCGATCTGGACACCTTGATTGCCCGACATGGGCAGGCCCATGTCGGGTCGCAGGGGAGGGCTATCGCCCGCGACGGATTCGACCCTACCCCAGTTCCGCCAGCGACCGGACAATCCGCTCGGGCGGCAAGTCGGCGTATTCGTCGGGCATTCCCGTCCGGTTCACCCAGATGCCGGGTAGCCCGAAGGCCGCGCCGCCCGCGATGTCCCAGCGGTTGGAGGACACGAGGACGATCTCTTCAGCTGACCTGTCCAGCCGGTCGCAGAGGTGACGATAGGCGTCCGGAGCGGTCTTGAACATGCCGATGTCGTCGACCGAGACGATGAGGTCGACGAGCGGCAGCACGGCCGAGGCGTTGGCCGCCGATTCCGCCATCGCGGCCGTGCCGTTGGTGAAGATCGCGATCTCGTGGCCGGCCTGCCGCAGCCTGGTCAGCGTGGGCAGCACGTCGAGATAGGCGTCGAGCCTCGCATAGGCGTCGAGCAGCTTGGGGCGTAGCGCCGGATCGACGGCGGGAAAGCGGGCGAGGCAGAAATCGAGCGCCTCGCCGGTGAGCGCCCAGAAGTCGCGATAGCGGCCGGCCATCGTGCGCACCCAGGAATATTCGAGCTGCTTCGCCCGCCACATCGCGGACAGGGCATCGGCATCTGGGCCGACCGCCTCGCGGTGGCGGGCGATGGCGGCATGCACGTCGAAGAGCGTGCCGTAGGCGTCGAAGGCATAGGCGTGGATGGTCATCGGCGCAGTCTCGCCGCAGACGCCCTCCCCTGCAAGGGGAGGGGAGCGCACACATCGTCCCCGCTGATCCGCATGATGAGAAAGCATCATTGTCAGCGATGTTGACCTTTCGGTTCATCCGCTCTCGTATGGCGGCAAGGCGACGGAGAGAACGGCAATGGCCAACTGGTCTCAAACCTGGACGTATTTCGAAGGCGAATGGCGCGAGGGCAACGCCCCCATCATGGGCGCGCGCACGCATGGCGCCTGGCTGGCCTCGACCGTCTTCGACGGCGCCCGCATCTTCGAAGGCACGGCGCCGGACCTCGATCTCCACTGCGCCCGCGTGAACCGCTCTGCGAAGGCGCTGGGCCTCAATCCGACCATGGAGACCGACGCGATCATCGCGCTTGCGAGAGAGGGCGCCAGGAAGTTCGACAGCGGCAAGGCGCTCTACGTCAAGCCGATGTACTGGGCCGTGGGCGAAGGGGCCTCGACCATCCTGCCGGATCCCGAGGATATCGGGTTCGCGCTCTGCCTGTTCGAGGCGCCGATGCCAGTGCCCGGCGGCTTCTCGGTGACGGGAACGCGCTTCCGCCGGCCGACCGCCGATTCGATGCCGACCGACGCCAAGGCCGGCTGCCTCTATCCCAGCAACGCGCGCTCGCTCAGGGACGCCAAGTCGCGCGGCTTCGACAATGCGCTCGTTTGCGACGCGCTCGGCAACGTGGCCGAGACCGCAACGTCCAACGTCTTCATGGCCAAGGACGGCGTGTTGAAGACGCCCATCCCCAACGGCACCTTCCTCAACGGCATCACGCGCCAGCGCGTCATCCAGCTGCTGCGCGACGACGGCGCGGACGTGCAGGAGACGACGCTGACCTATGCCGACTTCCAGAGCGCCGACGAGATCTTCATCTCGGGCAATTACTCGAAGATCATGCCGGTCCTGAAGATCGACGACCGGATGCTGCAGCCAGGGCCTCATTACGCCCGCGCCCGCAAGCTCTACTGGGACTACGCGCACCAGACCGGCGGCCTCGCCTGATGTATTCCCGACCGGAAGCCCGCGAGGAGCGGCCGGAGGTCCTGCGCCAGGCGATCCGCGATTTCCGCTTCGGCACGCTCGTTCTGGCCGATGACGCCGGCCTGCCGCAGGCCGTGCATCTGCCCGTGCTGCTGAAGGAAGAAGGCGAAGGCGTGCTCGAATGCCATGTCGCCCGGGCCAACCCGATCTGGAAGCTGCTCGACCGGCCGCGTCCCGCGCTCGTGATGTTCCAGGGCCCGCAGGCCTATGTGCGGCCGGGCTGGTATCCGGCCAAGCAGGAGCACGGCAAGGTCGTGCCGACCTGGAGCTACGTCTCCGTGCATGCGCGGGGCAGCGCCGTGCAGATGACGATGGAGGACCTCCTCGTCCATGTGCGCGAGGTGTCGGACATGATGGAGGCGGGGCAGGCGATGCCCTGGTCCGTCGACGATGCGCCGGAGGGCTACATCACGGCGCTGGCGCGCGGCATCGTCGGCATCCGCATCCCGCTCACGTCGATCGAGGGCGTGTGGAAGCTGAACCAGCACCGCAGCGAGGCGGACCGGCTCGGCATGATCGCGGGAATGGACGAGCGCGGCGACGCGGATTCGCGCGAGATCGCCGGGATCATGCGGGAGATCGAGGCGGCGCGGAGCGGGTAGCGGCTGATCCCGATGGGGTGGCCCCTCATCTGTCTTCTGCCCGTCAGGAACGGGGAGAAGAACGCTCTCAATCATTGGCACGAACCTTCGTGCGCGTTCCTCTCCCCGGTCTTCTGGCCGGGGAGAGGACAGGTGAGGGGCAATCCTCTCAGGATGACCTCAACCCCTTCATCCAGCTCAACCCATCCTCCGTCCGCCCCCGCGGCTTGTATTCCGCGCCGACGAAGCCGCGATAACCCAACCGCTCCAAGACCTTGAAGAGATGGTCGAAGTTCACCTCGCCCTCGTCCGGCTCGGCGCGCGACGGCACGGCGGCGATCTGGACATGGCCGATGATGTCGAAATGGCGCTCCAGCCGGCGCGTGACGTCCCCCTCCATGATCTGCACGTGGTAGACGTCGAACATCAGCTTCAGCGCCGGGTGGCCGATCTCGCGGATCAGCCCGGCCACCTCGTCGGAGCGGCTGATGAAATAGCCGGGACGGTCGTAGCTGTTCAGCGGCTCGGTGACGATCATGCGCCCCGCCTTGGCCGCAGCCTCGGCCGCCCAGGCCATGTTGGCGAGGTAGGCATCGCGCGCCGCGCCGCGGGATGATTCCTCGACCTGCCCGGCCATGACGTGGATCGTCGGCACATCGAGCCCCGTCGCATAGGCGAGCGCCTGCTCGACGCCGGCGCGGAACTCGTCCCGCCGCGCGGCATCGCAGGCGAGGCCCCAGTCGCCCGCCCGGCCGCCCGGCGCGGTGTTAATGCCTGTGAGGCGGATGCCGGCCTTGGCCAGCGTCTCCTTCATCAGGGGGATCGGGTGCTCGTAGGGGAAATGGCATTCCACGGCCGGAAAGCCCGCCGCCGCCGCCGCGCCGATCCGATCGAGGAAGGGCCGCTCGGCGAACATGAAGGAGATGTTGGCGGAGAATGGGGGCATGGAGCGCTCGCTTTGTCATTCCGGGCGGCGAAGCCGAGCCCGGAACCCATGAACTCGGCGGCTCTGGGTTCCAGGCTCGACCTCCGGTCGCCCCGGAATGACAGCGTAGGCGCTCAAAACGCCAGCGCAACCGCCTTGCCGGTCTTGGCGGATTTCTCCGCCGCCAGTCCGATCATCACGGCTTTCAGCCCATCCTCCATCGTCACCTCGACCCTGGCGCCCTTGGTCACGGCGCGCTGGAAGCCGAGGTGCTGGTAATAGGTGGAGCCGTGGTGGTCGCCAGCCTTCAGGATCGCCTCGTCGACCGCGACGGCGCGGCGCTTCGGCCCCTTGGGCTTGCGCGGGCTGATCTCGATCTCGGAATGGCGCTCCCCGCCGCCCGGCCAGAAGCGCGCCGGGCCGGGGATGAAGATCTCGGCGCGGCCCTTGTCGCCGGTGGCGGCGATGGTCTCCTGCCAATAGGCGCCTTCCGCGAACATGCAGAGGTCGAGCAGCGCGCGCCTGCCGGACCGGAAGTTCAAGATGACATAGGCGTTGTCGAGGATGTCAGGCGTCTCGCCGCCGTAGCTTTCGTCCTTGTGGTTCACGTCCATGGCGCCGGAGGCGAAGACCTGGGAGGGCTCATCCTCCATGATCAGCCGCATCAGGTCGAAGAAGTGGCAGCACTTTTCGACCAAGGTGCCGCCGGTGCGGCGCGAGAAGCGGTTCCAGTCGCCGACTTTCTCCAGGAAGGGGAAGCGGTGCTCGCGGATCGCCAGCATCTGCAGGCGGCCGACCTTGCCCCTGGCGATCTCCTTCATGAGCTCCTGCACGGGCGGCATATAGCGGTACTCCATCGCCACCCAGATCGGCGCGCCATGCTTGGCCGCGGCCTCGCGCAGCCAGTCCACGTCGCGGGCCGCGGTGCAGACCGGCTTCTCGACGAGGATCGGCAGCGGTTGCCGGGCGGAGAAGATGTCCTTCAGCACCGCCTTGTGCGTGTCGTTGGGGCTGGCGATGACGAGCGCGTCGACCTCGCCCCTGTCGAGGAGCTCGCGGTGGTCGCGGAAGATCGCCGGCGACTTGCCGAAGGCCGCCTGCACGGCGCGGGCGCTCTCGTTGCGCGAGCCGACATCGGGATCGGAGATCGCGGTGACCGCGGCGCCCTTGAGCAGCGCGATGTTGCGCACATGCTCCCGGCCCATCATCCCGGCGCCGATCAATCCGTAACGAAGCTTGGTCATCGTCCCTATCCTTGCTGGCTCGACCGCCATGGCGAGCCTGCAACCTCCTCAGGATGAGGGGCGTTGGAGACCGGCATCGGCTTCACGCCAACAGCCGCACCGGCAGGCCGAGGCCCTGGCCGAGCGCCGCCACGGCGCCGAGGTGGTCGCCGTAGACCATCGCCACGTGGTGCTCGTAGCCGGCCCCGATCAGGCCGGCGAGCGCCCGCTCCGTCGGCGCGTCGAATCGCACCACGCCGGAGGTGCCGGTGAAGCTCATCGGCGCCTGGAGCACCTCGCCGCTGGCGACCATCAGATGCGGCCTGTCGTTGGCCTGGCTGAGCCTGGCGATGGTGATGCGGCCGGGCTTCAGCGGAAACTGGAAGAGCAGCGGCATGCGGCGGTTGGAATGGATCTGCGCCTCGGCCGGATGGGCGGGATCGCGCATCGCTTCCGGAGCCGAGCCGCAATGCCAGAACACGGTCGTGTTCTCCTGCGCGTCCATATCGACGATGTCGACCAGCCATGAAGGCTCGCCGGCGATCTCCTGCAGCATCAGCGCGGTCACCGCGCCATAGACGTCGGCCTCGCAGGCGGCCGGAGTGCCGGTCTGGTTCATCATGCCCATCGGTCCGCAGATGGCGCAGCCGTATTCCGTGAACATCTCTGGCCAGCAACGGACGGCGAAGGCGGAGAGGCCGCGCTCATCCTTGAGCGAGGCGAGGCCTTCGAAGAGGGTCAGCGACTTGCGCAACTGTTCCTGGTCCACCTCGCCGATGCCCTTGAGGCCGGCCACCGTGGCGTTCGGCGCCGCCGTCGCCGATGCCGAACTGCGGAACAGGTCGCCCAGAGCGATGCGATCGACAGTAATGCCGGCGAGGCTCCCAAGCGCGGCATCATCGAAGCGGCAGGTGTCGAACCCCGCGGGATGCTCGCCGAGCAGGCCGAGGCGGCGGCCCTTGAGGCCCTCGATGACGGCCGCGGCGCGGATGCGCTCGTCCTCCGTGACGTCGCCGGCCGCAAACTCGCCGGCCGAGGAGGCTCCCGTCTTCGCCCAGTCATTGATCCCGCCCTCGGGCAGCGCCTCGTCAGGCGAGCGATAGAGGTATGAGAGCGTCACGCCGGCGCGGCCCAGCGCATGCGAGGCGAGGTTGAGGCCGCAGAAGGAGTTGAGCCTGAGCCGGCCGCCGCTGCGCGGCTCGGGAAAGGCCCAGATCGCCAGCGGCGCATCCACGGCATCCGCCAGCTCCAGCGTCATCAAGGCGTCGGTGAAGGTGACCTGCAGCAGCAGGAGCGCGTCGATCGACTCGCCCTTCAGGCTCGTGGCCGCCTCGCGCGCCGCGGCGGCATCGAAGAGCAGTCCGCGCGGGCCGACGGTGCGGATGCCGGCTTCGTCGAGCCTGGCGAAGGCCTTGGCAGCCATCTCCTCGGCGTAGGGCACGTCGAAGGTGGGGCGCGCGAGGGCGAGGACGCCGATGCTCATCTCAGAACCCCGCGTAATGATGGCGGAAGCCGGCGTCCGGGTGCGGCACGGTCACATGGCCGCCGAAAAGAGGATGCCGGTGCCAGGGCTTCGCATGCGCGTCCGTGAGGGCGTTGAGGTCACGCATGTAGGGGATGCTCTCGGCGCGGAGCCCGGCGCGGATCGCGTCCCAGTCCGGGAAGGCCTGGAACGGCGTCAGCCAGATGGCGCGGCCGGCGAGATAGCCGGAGGCTCCAGCGGCATAGGCATGCTCCAGCACGTTGCGGAACTCGGCCATGCCGGCGCCGGCCGAGAGCATCACCCAGGGGCGGCCAGCGATCTTGCCCATCTCCTGGAAGAGCTTCTGAACCTTCTTCGCCCCTTCGCCGGCGAGCGGCGGCACCGCCTTGGCGGGGACGGGACTCTCCAGCTTGAAAACGTCGATGCCGAACTCCGGTCCGGCGAAGGCCCGCACGCTCTCCAGGACATGGTCGGCGTGCTTCGCCGTCATCTCGATGTAGTCCTTGGTCTGGTTCGCCTCGCCGGGGAGGGGATAGACCAGCAATTCGAAGAGATACGGGATGTCGTAGCGGGCGCAGGCTTCGCCAATGCGCTTGGCGAAATCCTTCTGCTTGATGCGCACGGAGGGGCTGGCGTCCGGCCTGTACCAGGCCAGCACTTTCACCGCATCGCCGCCAACGCGCTTGATCTTTTCGACCGACCAGTCGTCGATCTCGGCCGACAGCCGCCCGCCCTTGGTCTCCTCGAAGATCGAATCCTCCAGCGTGACGATCAGGCCCTTGGTCGGCGAGAGCAGGCTCATGCCGCGGGGCAGGGCGAAATGCGGGTCCAGCAGCATGGCCGAACTTTCGGCCTGCAGCTCCTCGACCAGCATCAGCTTGAAGCCGGCGACATCCTCGTAGGGCGCCTCCGCCAGGCCTCGCTTCTCCTTGATCGGGTTCTTGATCGGCGGGCGCTGGTCCACCGCCGTCATCTTGAACAGGCCGGCCGCATCCGCCATGCGGCGCATGCCCCAGAGCTTGCCCGCGGAGAGGGCGGCCGGAGCGGCTTTTGCTGTCGCCATCAGGCGTACTCCTTGAGGAAGGCTTCGACCTCGGCCCGGTCGGGGATGCCGGCGCGGCCGCCGAAGCGGGCGCATTTCAGCGCCGCCACGGCGGAGGCGTAGCGCACGGCGCGCTCCTCGCCCATCCCTTCCGCGAGGCCGAGAGCGAAAGCGCCGTGCCAGGTGTCGCCCGCGCCAAGCGTATCGACCGCCTCCACTTTGAACGCCGGAGTATGCCGGATGCCGGAACCGGCGGTCCAGTAGACGCCGTTGGCGCCATCGGTGACGGCCAGCCAGTTGTCGAAGCGGCGGCTGAGCCGTTCGACGCCCTTGGCGGGATCGGTCTCGCCGGTCATCTCGGTGCAGGCCTGCAGGGAGATGGCGGCGTGGGTGCAGGCCTCGATCGTCGCCTCGTGCTGCGGCCTGCGGTCGGCGTCGAGCACGGCGAAGCGGCCGGCCGCCCTGGCGAGCGCGAACATGTGGCGGGAGCCGTTCTCCCAGCGCGTGTCGCCCATCACGGCGTCGACGCCTTCGGGCAGGCTCCGCGGCAGCCAATCGGGCGCGTCGGGAATGGCCGAGTCGCTGTAGCTGACGATCAGCCGTTCACCATCCTTGTCCACGAGGATGCAGGAGAGCGGCGAGCGTAGGCCCTCGAAGCGCCTCGACAGACCAACATTCACACCCTCGGCAGCGACGCCGTCCAGGATGATCCGGCCGACATCATCGTCGCCGAGGCGCGTCACAAGCATTGCCTCGCCACCCTGCCTGGCCACCGCCACGGCGGCGTTGGCGGCGATGCCGCCGCCGACGGTCGCCAAGCGCTGCGAACGGAATTTCTCCGCGCGAGTCGGCATGGTCTCGACCTGGAAGACATGGTCGAGCACGGCGATGCCGATGCAGAGGACTCTGGCCATGGGGCGCGGATGGATCGTCGCCCGGATCGGGCTGGTGCCTTCCTTTAACCTAGGTCTTATATCTTATACAAGACTGCCTTGGGAACTGAAACGTGAGGGGCAGGTGATGCCGCCCGGACGGTTTGCAGGGAAGGGCGGACGCCAAAAGCGCTTGTTCCGTCACCGCGCTTGCTCCTAGAGTCGTTGAACAACCAGAAGCAAGTCCCCGGGGGAATTCGCCTGACATGCCCGCCATCGATCCCAAGGCTCGCCGCAGCCGTCCCACCTTCACGGATCAGGAGGCGCTTGATTTCCACAGCCGCGGCAAGCCGGGCAAGCTGGAGATCGTGCCGACGAAGCCGATGGCGACGCAGCGCGATCTCAGCCTCGCCTATTCGCCGGGCGTCGCCATCCCCGTCCTCGCCATCGCCAAGGACCCTTCGACGGCCTTCGACTACACGACGCGCGGCAACCTCGTCGCGGTGATCTCGAACGGCACCGCCATCCTCGGGCTCGGCAACCTCGGCGCGCTCGCCTCCAAGCCGGTGATGGAGGGCAAGAGCGTCCTGTTCAAGCGCTTCGCCGACGTCGATTCGATCGATCTCGAGGTCGATACCGAGGACACCGACGCCTTCATCGCCGCCGTGCGCTACCTCGGCCCCTCGTTCGGCGGCATCAACCTGGAGGACATCAAGGCGCCGGAATGCTTCATCATCGAGCAGCGCCTGCAGGAGCTCATGGACATCCCGGTGTTCCATGACGACCAGCACGGCACCGCGATCATCGCCGCAGCCGGCATGATCAACGCGCTGAAGCTGACGGACCGCGACATCAAGCAGACGAAGCTCGTCATCAACGGCGCCGGGGCCGCCGGCGTCGCCTGCGCCGATCTCGTCAAGGCCATGGGCTTCGCGCCCGACAATGTCGTCATGTGCGACACCAAGGGCGTGATCTTCCAGGGCCGCACCGAGGGCATGAACCAGTGGAAATCGGCCCATGCGGCGCGGACGAAGGCGCGCAGCCTCGCCGAGGCGCTGGAGGGAGCGGATATCTTCTTCGGCCTCTCCGCGAAGGGCGCATTGACCCAGGAGATGGTCAAGGCGATGGCGCCGAACCCCATCATCTTCGCCATGGCCAATCCCGATCCGGAGATCACGCCGGAGGATGCGCATGCCGTGCGCGAGGACGTGATCATCGCGACGGGGCGCTCGGATTATCCCAACCAGGTCAACAACGTGCTGGGATTCCCGTTCATCTTCCGCGGCGCGCTCGATGTGCGCGCCACCGCGATCAACATGGAGATGAAGATCGCGGCAACCCAAGCCATCGCCGACCTCGCGCGCGAGGACGTGCCTGATGAGGTGGCGGCGGCTTATGGCGGCGCCAGGCCGCGCTTCGGCAAGGGCTACATCATCCCAGCGCCCTTCGATCCGCGCCTGATGGCCTCGATCTCGTCGGCCGTCGCCAAGGCGGCGATGGAGACCGGCGTGGCGCGCCGCCCGCTGCCCGACATCGAGGCCTACAAGCGCTCGCTCTCGGCCCGGCGCGATCCGGTCGCGGGCGTGCTGGCCCGCGTCTTCGAGCAGGTGCAGCGCCGGCCCCGGCGCGTCGTCTTCGCCGAGGGAGAGGAGGAGGCGGTGATCCGCGCCGCCGTCTCCTACGCCGGCCAGGGCCTCGGCAAGGCCATCCTCGTGGGGCGCGAGGAGCGCATCCGCGAGACGGCGGCGCAGGTCGGCGTCGAGATCAAGGGACATGTGGAGATCCACAACGCCCGGCTGTCGCAGCGCAACGGCGCCTATGCGCAGTATCTTTACGAGAAGCTGCAGCGCCGCGGCTATCTGTTCCGCGACTGCCAGCGGCTGATCAACCAGGACCGCAACCATTTCGGCGCGGCGATGGTGGCGACCGGCGACGCCGACGCGCTTGTGACCGGCCTGACGCGCAACTACTCCGTCGCTCTGCAGGACGTAACCCGCGTCATCGACCGCAAGCCCGGTCACCGCATGATCGGCGTGTCGATCGTCATCGCGCGCGGGCGCACGGTGCTGGTCGCCGACACCGCCGTGCACGAGATGCCGACGGCCCAGGAGATCGCCGAGATCGCCATCGAGGCGGCGGGCGCGGCCAAGCGCCTCGGCTATGTGCCGCGCGTGGCGCTGCTCTCCTTCTCCACCTTCGGCTATCCGGAGGCGGAGCGTTCGAAGCGCGTGCAGGAGGCGGTGGAGATCCTCGACAAGCAGAAGGTCGATTTCGAATATGACGGCGAAATGGGCGCCGATGTCGCGCTCAATCCGGAGATCATGGCGCAATATCCGTTCTGCCGTCTCACCGGCCCGGCCAACGTGCTCGTCATGCCGGCCTTCCACTCTGCCGCCATCGCCACCAAGATGCTGCAGGAGCTCGGCGGCTCGACGGTCATCGGTCCGCTCCTGATCGGCCTCGACAAGCCGGTGCAGATCGTCTCGATGGGCGCCAAGGACGCCGATCTCCTGAACATGGCGGCGCTGGCCGCGATGGGGGTGGGCGGGTAACTTACAGACAGCCCGAGCGCGGGTCTAAACGTCGGTCAATGGGAGTATCCTATGTCATTGCGTCGTTGGTGCCTATCTGGAGCGATGCTCGCGCTTATGCTGACAAGTGTGAACCAAGGAAACGGGCAGTCGCTCTTTGGCATACCCAACCCATACCCCATTCAACCGTATGGGCCCGGCAGCCCGGTGCCTAAGCCGCTTGAGCCACTTCCGAACAAACCATCGACGGTGACAAGTCCAGAATTACGTTTCCTTGTGCCGCGCGAATGTCCTCGACGTAGCGGCACCCCCGATTTGTGCCAAGAGGCGACGAGCATAGAGCGCCAACTGAAGCCAGTTTCTCTAACCGAGATCGCAAAGGACATTACAGTGTTAGGTGTTCGAGCACATGGACCTGATTTGTTGATTTCGACATGGTGGGCACTCACGGCCGATGCAATCAAAGATCAAACGGGCGGTCTGGAGAAGACTGAGGCATTTCAAGACCGTCTTAGCAAGGCTACAATCTCCTATGTATGTCGCATTTCCGTATTGGCTTCGTTCGTCAAAATGGGCGGGCGGGTTCTTGTCAGCCATACGACACTGAATTTCCGACCTATTGGGCAAACTGAAGTCGAATCCTGTGCCAACTCAACTTAATGGGCTTGGAGGCTGAGCGATGGCCGCCGCTCCGCTCGAAACCTTCGACTACGTCATCGTCGGCGCGGGTTCCGCCGGCTGCGTGCTCGCGAACCGGCTGTCGGCCGACCCCGCCAACAAGGTGGCGATCCTGGAGGCCGGCGGCTCCGACAACTGGATCTGGTTCCACATCCCGGTCGGCTACCTCTTCGCCATCGGCAATCCGCGCGCGGACTGGCTGTTCAAGACCGAGCCGGAATCGGGCCTCAACGGCAGGGCGCTGAACTATCCGCGCGGCAAGGTGATCGGCGGCTGCTCGGCGATCAACGCCATGATCTACATGCGCGGCCAGAGCCAGGATTACGACGGCTGGCGGCAGCTCGGCCTCGAGGGCTGGGGCTGGGACGACGTGAAACCGCTCTTCATGCGCCAGCAGGACCATTTCGCCGGCCTCTCCGAGCATCACGGCGCCGGCGGCGGCTGGCGCATCGAGGAGCCGCGGATGCGCTGGGAGATCCTCGACGCCTTCATCGAGGCGGCGAAGGCGAGCGGCATTCCCGAGACCCAGGATTTCAACACCGGCTCCAACGAGGGCGTCGGCTATTTCCAGGTGAACCAGCGCAACGGCCTGCGCTGGAGCGCGGCCAAGGGCTTCCTGAAGCCGGCGCTCAACCGCCCCAACCTCAGGCTCATCAAGCAGGCCGAGGCGACGCGCGTGTTGTTCGACGGGCGGCGCGCCGTCGGCGTCGAATATGTCGGGCCCAAGGGCAAGGCCGTGGCCAAGGCCGATGCCGAGGTGATCCTCTCCGCCGGCGCCATCAACACGCCGAAGCTCCTGCAGCTCTCGGGCATCGGGCCTGGCGAGGCGCTGCGCGAGCTCGGCATACCTGTGGTCGCCGATCTGCCGGGCGTGGGCGCCAACCTGCAGGATCACCTGCAACTCCGCCCCGTGTTCAAGGTCGATGGCGTGAAGACGATGAACACGGAATACCAGTCGCTCCTGAAGCGCGGGCTGATGGCGGCGCAGTTCGCGTTGTTCCGCAAGGGGCCGCTGACCATGGCGCCCTCGCAGCTCGGCCTGTTCACGCGCTCCGCGCCGGAATACGAGACGCCGAATCTCCAATTTCACATCCAGCCGCTGTCGCTCGATCGCTTCGGCGAGCCGATGCATGATTTCGGGGCGATCACGGTCAGCGTCTGCAATCTGAGGCCGACGAGCCGCGGCTTCGTCCGCGCCGTGTCGCGCGATCCGAAGGCGCCGCCCTCGATTCGGCCGAACTACCTGACCACGCCGGAGGACCGGCAGGTCGCGGTCGACGCCATCAGGCTCGCCCGCCGCATCATGACCGCCGAACCGATCCGCCGGTACCGGCCGACGGAATACAAGCCGGGCCGCGACCTGCAATCGGACGCCGAGCTGGAGAAGGCGGCCGGCGACATCGGCACCACGATCTTCCACCCCGTCGGCACGGCCAGGATGGGCGGGCGCGACGACCGGCTCGCCGTGCTCGACGAGCGGCTGCGGCTGCGCCAGGTCGCCGGCCTGCGCGTCGCCGACGCCTCGGCGATGCCGCGCATCACCTCCGGCAACACGGCCGCGCCGACCATGATGATCGCCGAAAAGGCGGCGGCCATGATCCTCGAGGACAACCGGCCCTGATGCGGGAGCCGGGATTTGCTTGAAGACGGCCGCCAGTCGGAGCGGGCGCTGGCCGTCCGCCGCGGCGTCCTGCGCCTGCTCGCGACGCATGACCTCTACGCGCTGCCCGAAGTGACGCTGGCCTCAGGGCGGCGGGCGGACCTCTTGGCGGTGTCGCGCAAGGGCGAGATCTGGATCGTCGAGATCAAGTCGTCACGCGCCGATTTCCTGGCGGATTCGAAATGGCCGGACTACCGCCTGTTCTGCGATCGGCTCTTTTTCGCGACGCTGGCCGATGTCGACGAGGCGATGTTCCCGCAGGAGGCCGGCCTCATCATCGCCGACGCCTATGGCGGGGCGCTGGTCAGGGCGGCTCCGGAACACCCGATCCCGGCCGCCACGCGCAAGGCCCTGCTCGCCCGCGTGGCGAGGCTGGGTGCGGCGCGGTTGACGACACTCAGCTACCCAGACGCCACGATCCCTGAGGGAATCTAGGCGCCGCTTGGTTCCATACTCCTCGGTTAAGAATCCTTCATGCCGCGGTCGTCGATCGGACATCCGCCTCCGGCCACTCTCCCGACAACCGCGATGCGCGGCACGCGGGAGATGAAACGGCTCAAGGAGTGGGAAAGCCATGATCACGATGGCCATCAAGACCATCACTGCAGCGGCGGGGGCCGCATTCGTCGTCGGCGCAGCCGGGAGCGCGGCCCATGCCGCGCCGGCCGTGACGGGAACGGGCGCCCTCATCCGTGACGCGGCGCCAGCCGCGGTCACGACGGTCCAATGGGGCGTCCACGGCTACCGCCCCCGGTTCCACCGCCCCTATCGCCCCTATCGCTTCTACCGGCCTTATCGCCCGGCCTATTTCGGCGGACCGATCTACGGCGGACCGCGCTGCTTCTGGCGTCCGGCGCGCGAGGTGTTCACGCCTTACGGCGTCCGCATCGTGCCGGCGCGGCGCGTCTGCCGCTACTGAGGATCGGGAAGGACGATCGGACCGGGCCGCATCGAGAGCGCGGCCTGGCCCCTGTGCAAGAGATCGGCATCCGGCGTGAAGCCGCCTTCCGCCGTGTGCAGCACGAGCGGCGGCAGCAGCGCTAGCGGCGCGCGCGATCCCGCCGTCGCCTGCAGCAGGATGCGCGTTGCGGCGGCCCCGGCCTGCGGCTGCACCGGCCGCACCGCCACGCCGCCCAGTCTTCGCGGCAGGGCCGCGAGCACCTCGGCGAGCCGGTCGGCGCGGTGGATGAGCGTGAGCGCGCCGCCTTCCCTCAGGAGGCGCGCCGCGACCCGCAGCCAATCGGCCAGATCGCCGCCGGCCATGGCATGGGCGGCCTGCTTGAGCGGATGAGGCGAGCGCCGGCCGCGCAAGGATTGATCGAAGGGGGGATTGGTGGCGACTGCATCGAAGCTCTGATCGGCGAGCCGTAGCTCCCCGAGCACCGCGGTCCGGTCGAAGAGATCGCGTTCCGCCAGGGTGGCTGCATCGCCGAAGCGGCCAAGTGCGATGTTGTCCCTAGCGAGCGCAGCGAAGCGCGGATCGCGCTCCACGAGCACAGCTTCCTTGGCGCCGCGCAGGAGCAGCGCCAGCCCCACCGCGCCCACGCCCGCACCAAGGTCGCAGATGCGGCCGTCCGGGGGCGTCGCCGCCGAAAGCAGCAGCGCATCGGTGCCGATGCGATGGCCGCGACCGGGCTGGCGCAAGAGCAGCCGTCCGTCGAGAAAGCGGTCTTCCGTGATGGCGTCCAAGCGCTCGCCTCGCGCCCTCGTGATCCCCAGCGCTTGCCACGCGCCCCGCCTTGCGGCAACAGGGCGCGTTGCGGCCAAGCGCTCCCGTGCTTAGCTCGCAGGCAGGCAGAAGCACATACGAGGCAGCCTTGGGCGTCGTCGTCGCGTTCGAAGACAAGCAGGCGCCGGCCGTCGAGCCGCTCGTCGCGCTCACCCTGGCCGACATGACGCGGGTCAACGACACGATCCTCGCCCGCACCGGCTCCGACGTGGCGATGATCCCGGAGGTCGCGAACCACCTGATCTCGTCGGGCGGCAAGCGGCTGCGGCCGATGCTGACGCTCGCCGCAGCCAGGCTCTGCGGCTACGAGGGCGAGGGGCATCTCAAGCTCGCGGCCTCGGTCGAGTTCATGCATACGGCTACGCTCCTGCATGACGATGTCGTCGACGACAGCGACATGCGACGCGGCAAGCCGGCGGCGCGCACGCTCTGGGGCAACGAGGCCTCTGTGCTGGTCGGCGACTTCCTGCTGGGGCAGGCCTTCAAGATGATGGTCGAGGTCGGCTCGCTGCCCTGCCTCGACGTGCTCTCGACCGCCGCGGCCGTGATCGCCGAGGGCGAGGTGATGCAGCTCGCCGCCGCCAAGAACCTCGCGACCTCGGAGGATGAATACACCGCCGTGATCCGCGCCAAGACGGCAGCGCTGTTCGCGGCCGCCTGCGAGGTCGGCCCGCTCGTCGCCGGCGAGACGCGCAAGGAGGCGATCAGCGCCTGCCGCAGCTACGGCATGAACCTCGGCATCGCATTCCAGCTGATGGACGATGTGCTCGACTACGGCGGCGCGACGGCGAAGCTCGGCAAGAACGTCGGCGATGATTTCCGCGAGGGCAAGATCACGCTGCCCGTGGTGCTCTCCTACCGCAGGGGCGACGCCAAGGAGCGCGCCTTCTGGCGCGAGGCGATGGAGCAGGGCGCCAACGACGACGCCGCGCTCGAGAAGGCCATTGGCCTGCACCGCAAGCACCGCTCGCTCGAAGATACCGTCGAGCGCGCCCGTCACTACGGCGCCATCGCCAAGGACGCGCTGGAGATCTTCCCGGCGACGCCGCTCAGGGATGCGATGATCGAGGTGGTGGATTTCTGCGTGGCGCGGTCGGTGTAGCTTCCGCCTCCCCCTGCAAGGGGGAGGTTGGTGGGGGTAAGTGGTCGTGTGGTGAAAACGAACCCCTCCCCAGCCCTCCCCTTGCAGGGGAGGGAGTTCAGATCAGCTCGAACCGGTCCACGTCCACCAGCCCCCGGTCCGTGATCTTGAGGTGCGGGATCACCGGGAGCGGCAGGAAGGCGACCTGCAGGAACGGCTCGGCCAGCGTGCAGCTGAGCGACTTCGCCGCGGCGCGGAGCGGGATCAGCGCGTTCCGCACGCCCTCGAAATCCATCAGGCTCATCAAGCCGGCGACGGGCAGCGCGAGCTCCGCCAGCACAAGGCCGCCCTCGGTCACCACGAAGCCGCCCTGCGTCTCGCCGAGCCGGTTCGCCGCCAGCGCCATGTCGGCATCATCCGCGCCGACCACCGTGATGTTGTGGCTGTCGTGGCCGATCGACGAGGCGATGGCGCCGCGCTTGAGGCCGAAGCCGCTGACGGCGGCGACGGAGATGCCGCCATTCTTGCCGTGCCGCTCGATCACGGCCAGCTTGATGATGTCCTGCGCGAGATCGATGCCAGGCTCGGGCAAGGCGCGGCGCAGATGCTCGGTGATGATCTTGCCGGGAATGACGCCGATCACCGGCGTGTCCGGCCCATGCCGCGTGGCGCGGAAGTCCTGAGCCGAGACGCGGCGCGCCGTCACGCTGGCGAGCCCCACGGGCGACACCCTGGGGCGCGCGGCGAAGAGCTCCGGCGTGACGGGCCGCCCGGCTGTTATCACCTGCGATACGCGGCAATCCTCCAGCGCGCCGTCGAGCAGCACGATATCGGCCCGCCGCCCCGGCGCGATCATGCCGCGGTCCACGAGTCCGAAGATGCGGGCCGCGCTGATCGTCGCGGTGCGGTAGACGTGCAGCGGCGGCGCGCCCAGCCGGATCGCCTCGCGGATGATGAAGTCGAGATGCCCTTCCTCGGCCACATCGAGCGGGTTGCGGTCGTCAGTGCAGAAGGCGAGGAACGGCGAGGTCTCGGCCGAGATCAGCGGCGCCAGCGCATGCAGGTCCTTGGAGACCGAGCCCTCGCGGATCAGGATGGCCATGCCCTTCCTGAGCTTCTCCATCGCCTCGTCCGGCCCCGTCGTCTCGTGGTCGGTGCGGATGAGGGCAGCGCAATAGGCGTTGAGCGCCTGTCCCGAGAGCAGGGGCGCATGGCCGTCGATATGCCCGTCGGCGAAGGCCGCGAGCTTCTCGACGACATCGAGCGCGGCATGGACGACACCCGGAAAGTTCATGAACTCGGCGAGGCCGAGCGCTTGCGGGTGTGCGCGGAACGGGAGCAGATCGGCGGCGTCGAGCCGCGCGCCGGAAGTTTCGAGGTCCGTCGCCGGGACGCAGGAGGAGAGCATCACGCGCAGGTCCATGACCGTCGCCGACGCGCAGTCGAGCGCGTAGCGGATGCCCTCGGCGCCCAGCACGTTGGCGATCTCGTGCGGGTCCCAGATCGCGGTCGTGACGCCATGCGGCAGCACGCAGCGGTCGTATTCGAGGGGCGTGAGCAGGGAGGATTCGACGTGGAAATGCGTGTCGATGAAGCCCGGCACGGCGATGCGGCCCTGGCCGTCGATCACGCGCGCGCCGTCGTAGGCGGCATAGGTGCCGACGATGCGGTCGCCGCAGACCGCGATGTCGGTCGGCGTCAGCGCGCCGGTGACGAGATCGTAGAGGCGGATGTTCTTGATAACGAGATCCGCCGGCTCGCGGCCGGCGCCCTGGGCGATGATGGTGGGGAGGGGGCGGGTCATCGGCCGATGATGGCGGGTGCGGCAGCGAATGCAAGCGACGTCGGCGGGCGTGCCCCTCATCTGTCTTCTCCCCGCGTTGCGGGGAGAAGAACGCTCTCAATCGTCAGCGACTCAAAATGAACCGCGTTCCTCTCCCCGCCCTTTGCGGGGAGAGGTTAGGTGAGGGGCAGCGCCAACGTCCCAAGCATTGCAGACCGCTCCACCACCATCCTATTCTCCTCCAGAATCCGGAGACCCTCGACCGCCATGCTCACCCGCCGCGCCCTCGCGCTCGCAGCTCTTCTCCTCTCCGCCACAGCGGCGCTCGCCCAGGAGAAGGTCGTCAACGTCTACAACTGGAACGACTACATCGATCCCAAGGTGCTGGAGGATTTCACCAAGGAGACCGGCATCAGGGTGGTCTATGACACCTACGACAACAACGAAATCGTCGAGACCAAGATGCTGGCCGGCAAGTCGGGCTACGACATCGTCGTGCCCTCGGCGCCGTTCCTGCAGCGCATGGTGGCGGCCGGCGTGTTCCAGCCGCTCGATCTTTCCAAGCTGCCGAACCACAAGAACCTCTGGCCGGAGATCATGGAGCGGCTGAAGGCCTATGATCCAGGCAACAGGTTCGCCGTGCCCTATCTCTGGGGCACGATCGGGCTCGGCGTGAACGTGGCGAAGGTCAAGGAGCGTCTCGGCTCCGATATCCCGGCGAGCTGGAACCTGCTGCTCGATCCGAAGCTCTCGGGCAAGCTCAAGGATTGCGGCATCCATGTCCTCGACGGGCCTGAGGACGTGCTGCCCAATGTGCTGCGCGCACTGAAGCTCGACCCCAACTCGAAGAAGGCGGAGGATCTGCAGAAGGCGGGAGACGCCGTGTTCCGCGTGCGCGACAACGTGCGGAAATTCCATTCGTCGGAATACATCAACGCTCTGGCGGGCGGCGACATCTGCATGGCGCTCGGCTTCTCGGGCGATATCCTGCAGGCGCGGAAGCGCGCCAAGGAGGCGGGGAACGGCGTCGAGATCGACTACATCATCCCGGCGGAGGGCGCGCAGATGTGGTTCGATTCCATGGTGATCCCCAAGGATGCGCCGAACCCCGGGAACGCGCACGCCCTGATCGACTACCTGCTCAGGCCTGACGTCGCGGCAGCCAACTCCAACCTCGTCGAATACGCCAACGCCAACCTCCCCGCGAAGGCGCTGATCAAGCCCGAGGTGCGCGACAACACCAGCGTCTATCCGACGGCGGAGGTGATGAGCCGCCTCTTCACCAACACGGCCTATGACGAGCGCCTGCAGCGGACCGTGACAAGGCTCTGGACGCGGGTGAAGACGGGGCGGTGAGAAGATTCCCTCCCCCTGCAAGGGGGAGGGTTCAGGGTGGGGGTAAGTTTTCGTCTTGCGACGACTGACCCCTCCCCGGCCCTCCCCTTGCAGGGGAGGGAGGCCTCACGACCCGCGCGCCCGCTCCCGCAGCATGAACTTCTGAATTTTCCCCGTCGAGGTCTTGGGCAGGTCGTCGAAGATCACGGTCCGCGGCAGCTTGTAGCTGGCCAAGTGCTCGCGGGCGAAGGCGATGATCTCGGTCTCCGTCGCCGCCATGCCGGGCCTGAGCTCGATGAAGGCGCAGGGGTGCTCGCCCCATTTGGGATCGGGCCGCGCGACGACGGCCACGAGCGACACGGCCGGATGCTTGTAGAGTGCGTCCTCCACCTCGATCGACGAGATGTTCTCGCCGCCCGAGATGATGATGTCCTTCGAGCGGTCCTTGAGCTGCACATAGCCGTCCGGGTGCATGACGCCGAGATCGCCGGAATGGAACCATCCCCCGGCGAAGGCCTCGTCGGTGGCTTGCTTGTTCTTGAGATAGCCCTTCATGCCGATGTTGCCGCGGAACATCACCTCGCCCAGCGTCCCGCCGTCGGCCGGCACCGGCTGCATGGTCAGCGGGTCCATGACCGCGAGGTCCTCCTCGCCGGGGTAGTTGACGCCTTGGCGCGCCTTCATGCGCGCCCGGTCGGAAGGGAGAAGCTCGTCCCATTCCGCCTGCCAGGCGTTGACCACGGCGGGACCGTAGGTCTCGGTCAGGCCGTAGACATGCGTCACGTCGAAGCCCGCCTCCGCCATGGCGGCGAGCGTCGCCTCCGGCGGCGGCGCGGCGGCGGTGATGAAGCTGACGCGGCCGGGCAGCGGACGCTTCTCCTCGGGCTTCGCGCCGACCAGCGTGCTCATCACGATCGGCGCGCCGCAGAGATGCGTGACGCCGTGCTCGGCGATGGCATCGAACATCGCCTTGGCGCGCACCCAGCGCAGGCAGACATGCGTGCCGCCGATCGCCGAGAGCGTCCAGGGGAAGCACCAGCCATTGCAATGGAACATCGGCAGCGTCCAGAGATAGACCGGGTGCGGAGGCAGGGCCGCGGCCAGCGTGTTGGCGAAGCACATCAGCGCCGCGCCGCGATGCGAATAGACGACGCCCTTCGGGTTGCCGGTGGTGCCGGAAGTATAGTTGAGCGTGATCGCATCCCATTCATCGTCCGGCATCCGCCAGGCGAAGCCGGGATCGCCCGAGGCGATCAGCGCCTCGTAATCCGTCTCCGGCTGCGCACCATCCCCGGGGAAGGGCGCATGCGGGAAGGCAGGGTCATCCCATTCGACCAGCGTCGGCCGGTGCTTCGCGAGCTTCAGCGCGGCCTGCGCGAGCGGCGCGAATTCGCGGTCGACGATCAGGAGTTTCGCCTCGCCGTGGTCGAGCTGGAAAGCCACCGTGGCGGCGTCGAGCCTGGTGTTGATGGTGTTCAGCACCGCGCCCAGCATCGGCACGCCGTAATGCGCCTCCAGCATCGGCGGCGTGTTGGCGAGGAGCACGGCGACCGTGTCGCCCTTGCCGATGCCGCGGCCCGCCAGCGCCGAGGCGAGGCGGCGCGAGCGGGCGTAGAACGCGGCGTAGCTCCGCCGCTGATCGCCATGGATGATCGCCGTGCGGTTCGGCCAAACCTTGGCGGCCCGCTTGAGGAAGGAGAGCGGGGTCAGCGGCTGATAATTGGCGGGGTTGCGGTCGAGGCCGGCTTCGTAGATGGACATTGTTTTTCCTCCCGCTCCAGAGATCGCAAGCGCTGCCGTGCTTGGCAACTGGCCAAGCCGGACTCATCGCTCCGCGCAATTTTATTTCAGCCGGCTAGGTTCATCGGGCCGGTTCGAGATGCGGATGGCCCCGTGGCCAACACCATCCATGACGGACGAATTTATATTGCAAATTGTAATCTAATCTAGTAATTTTATTGCTCGTTTTGGCTGCATGCATGCGTTATCATTCTCAGACTACATTTTCCGCTTGCAACGAGCCTTCTCGCCTGACAAAGGATGCCGCGATAGGACAGGGATGTTGACCAATCGGTCGACCATCCCTGTCCTGCTTCGTCGCCGGAGGATGCCATGGCCGACCGCACCATCCAGGACTGGATCGTCCCGTCCGAGTTCGATGCGCCTGTGACGACCGTCACCCGCAAGGGTCCGGATGCGCTGCGCCGCGACATCGTCGTGCGCGATCCCGCGCTGCCTGCGGCCGAAGGCTTCTATCATCCGGCGCGCGAGAAGGACGCCTGCGGCGTCGGCTTCGTGGCCGACATGAAGAACCGGCGGAGCCACGCCATCGTCAGCAAGGGCCTCGATATCCTGCGCAACCTCGTGCATCGCGGCGCGGTCGGCGCCGACCCCAAGGCCGGCGACGGCTGCGGCATGCTGGTTCAGATCCCGCACCGCTTCTTCAAGGAGGAGGCGGGCAAGCTCGGCTTCTCCCTGCCGGAGCCGGGCTGCTACGCCGTCGGCCAGTTCTTCCTGCCGCGCGACCCCGAGGTGGCGCAGGCCTGCCGCGACATCATCGAGAAGGCGGTGGCGGACGAGGGTTTCCGGCTGCTCGGCTTCCGCGTGCCCCCCACCGACAATGCCGACCTCGGCGTCTCGGTGAAGCCGACGGAGCCGCGCCACCTCCAGGTCTTCGTCGGCCGCGACAGCCAGTCCGCGGACGAGGAGAGCTTCGAGCGGCGGCTCTTCATCCTGCGCAAGGTCATCTCCAACGCCGCCTACGAGCAGAAGGCGCCGCGGGAGATGGGCTTCTATCCGGTGTCGCTCTCCTGCCGCACCGTCGTCTACAAGGGCATGCTGCTGGCCAACCAGCTCGGCGCCTATTACCGCGACCTCGAGGACCCGCGCTTCGACTCGGCGCTGGCGCTCGTCCACCAGCGCTTCTCCACCAACACCTTCCCGAGCTGGACGCTGTCGCATCCCTACCGGATGGTCGCGCATAACGGCGAGATCAACACGCTGCGCGGCAACGTCAACTGGATGGCGGCGCGGCAGGCCTCGGTCGACAGCGAGGAATACGGCAACGACATCGGCAAGCTCTGGCCCATCTCCTACGAGGGCCAGTCGGACACGGCCTGCTTCGACAACGCGCTCGAGTTCCTGGTGCGCGGCGGCTACTCCCTCACCCATGCGATGATGATGCTGGTGCCGGAGGCCTGGGCGGGCAATCCGCTGATGGACGAGTCGCGCCGCGCCTTCTACGAATACCATGCAGCGATGATGGAGCCCTGGGACGGGCCGGCGGCCATCGCCTTCACCGACGGCCGCCAGATCGGCGCGACGCTCGACCGCAACGGCCTCAGGCCCGCGCGCTACTTCGTCACCAGGGACGATCTCGTCGTCATGGCTTCCGAGATGGGCGTGCTGCCGATCCCGGAGAAGGATATCGTGCGCAAGTGGCGGCTGCAGCCCGGCAAGATGCTGCTGATCGATCTGGAGAAGGGCCGCATCGTCGCCGACGAGGAGATCAAGGCCGAGCTCGCGGCGGCCAACCCCTACCGGGACTGGCTGAAGCGCACTCAGCTCGTGCTGGAGGACCTGAAGCCCGTGGAGGCGCGCGCGTCCCGCACCGACGTCAGCCTGCTCGATAAGCAGCAGGCCTTCGGCTACACGCAGGAGGATCTGACGCTGTTGATGGCGCCGATGGCCGTCACCGGCCAGGAGGCCGTCGGCTCGATGGGCACGGACACGCCGATCTCGGCGCTGTCCGACCGCGCGAAGCCGCTCTTCACCTATTTCAAGCAGAACTTCGCGCAGGTGACGAACCCGCCGATCGACCCGATCCGCGAGGAGCTCGTGATGAGCCTCGTCTCGTTCATCGGGCCGCGCCCCAACATCTTCGACCTCGAAGGCAACGCCCGCCGCAAGCGGCTGGAGGTGCGGCAGCCGATCCTCACCAACGAGGATCTCGAGAAGATCCGCTGCATCGGCTATGTCGAGGACAGCTTCGACACCAAGACGCTCGACATCACCTATCCGGCCGAGAAGGGCGCGGCCGGCATGGAGGATGCGCTGGAGCGGCTGTGCGAGCGGGCCGAGGCGGCGGTGCATGGCCGCTACAACATCATCATCCTGTCCGACCGGTTGGTCGGGCCGGACCGCATCCCGATCCCGTCGCTGCTCGCCTGCGCGGCGGTGCATCACCATCTCATCCGCAGGGGCCTGCGCACCTCCGTCGGGCTGGTGGTGGAATCGGGCGAGCCGCGCGAGATCCACCATTTCGCCTGCCTCGCAGGCTACGGCGCCGAAGCGATCAACCCCTATCTCGCCTTCGACACGATGCTGGCGATGTGGGAGCGCGGCGACTTCCCGAAGGAGGTCGACGAGAAGGAGGTCGTCAAGCGCTTCGTCAAGTCGATCGGCAAGGGGCTGCTGAAGGTCATGTCCAAGATGGGCATCTCGACCTATCAATCCTATTGCGGCGCGCAGATCTTCGATGCGCTCGGGCTGAAGCGGGACTTCGTCGACAAGTATTTCTTCGGCACGCATACCACGATCGAAGGCGTCGGCCTCGCCGAGGTGGCGGAGGAGACGATGCGCGTGCATCGCATCGCCTTCGGCGAGTCGCCGGTGCATCGCGACAGGCTCGATGTCGGCGGCGAATACGCCTTCCGGCTGCGCGGCGAGGACCATGTCTGGCGCTCGGAGACGGTCTCCAGCGTGCAGCATGCGGTGCGCGGCAACAGCCTGGACAAGTACAAGGAATACGCGCGGGCCATCAACGAGCAGGAGAACCGCTTCACCACGATCCGCGGCCTGTTCAAGATCAGGCCGGCCGGCAAGCCGATCCCGATCGAGCAGGTGGAGCCGGCCGCCTCCATCGTCCGCCGCTTCGCCACCGGCGCCATGTCTTTCGGCTCGATCAGCCGCGAGGCGCATGAGACGCTGGCGATCGCCATGAACGCCATCGGCGGCAAGTCCAACACCGGCGAGGGCGGCGAGGAATCGGCGCGCTTCCGGCCGCTGCCCGACGGGCGCAGCAAGCGCTCGGCCATCAAGCAGGTGGCCTCCGGCCGCTTCGGCGTGACGACGGAGTATCTCGTCAACTCCGACATGATGCAGATCAAGATGGCCCAGGGCGCGAAGCCCGGCGAGGGCGGCCAGCTGCCCGGCCACAAGGTCGATGCGGTGATCGCCAAGGTGCGCCACTCGACGCCGGGAGTGGGCCTGATCTCGCCGCCGCCGCACCACGACATCTATTCGATCGAGGATCTGGCGCAGCTGATCTACGACCTCAAGAACGTGAACCCGGCCGGCGACGTCTCGGTCAAGCTGGTGGCCGAGGTCGGCGTCGGCACGGTGGCCGCCGGCGTCGCCAAGGCGCGCGCCGACCACATCACGATCTCGGGCTTCGAGGGGGGCACCGGCGCCTCGCCGCTGACCTCGATCAAGCATGCCGGCTCCCCCTGGGAGATCGGCATCGCGGAGACGCACCAGACGCTGGTCATGAACAACCTGCGCGGCCGCGTCGCTCTGCAGGTGGATGGCGGCTTGCGCACGGGCCGCGACGTGGTGATCGGCGCGCTGCTCGGCGCCGACGAGTTCGGCTTCGCCACCGCGCCGCTGATCGCGGCCGGCTGCATCATGATGCGCAAGTGCCACCTCAACACCTGCCCGGTCGGCGTGGCGACGCAGGACCCGGTGCTGCGCAAGCGCTTCAAGGGCCTGCCCGAGCATGTGATCAACTTCTTCTTCTTCGTGGCCGAGGACATGCGCGAGATCATGGCCGGCATGGGCGTCGCCAGGGTCGACGATCTCGTCGGCCGCTCGGACCTGCTCGACCGGCGCGAGGCCGTCACGCACTGGAAGGCGAAGGGCCTCGATTTCGGCGGCCTCTTCGCCGTGCCGAAGGCGGCGAAGGGCGTGGCCACCCGCCATGTCGAGCGGCAGGAGCATCCGATCGAGCAGGTGCTCGACCGCAAGCTGATCAAGAAGGCAGCCGCCGCGCTGGACGGCGGCGGACCGGTCGTGATCGAGAGCGCGATCCGCAACACCGACCGCTCGACCGGCGCGATGCTCTCCGGCGAGGTCGCCAAGCGCTACGGCCATGCCGGGCTGCCCGACGACACGATCACCGTGAAGCTCACCGGCACCTCGGGCCAGTCCTTCGGCGCCTGGGTCTCGGCCGGCGTGACGCTCGACCTCACCGGCGAGGCCAACGACTATGTCGGCAAGGGCCTCTCCGGCGGCAAGCTGATCGTGCGGCCGGCGCCGGACGCCGGCATCGTGCCGGAGGAGTCGATCATCGTCGGCAACACGGTGCTCTACGGCGCGATCTCCGGGGAATGCTACTTCCGCGGCGTGGCCGGCGAGCGCTTCGCCGTGCGCAACTCCGGCGCCATCGCCGTCGTCGAAGGCACGGGCGACCACGGCTGCGAGTACATGACCGGCGGCGTCGTCGTCGTGCTCGGCCAGACCGGGCGCAACTTCGCGGCCGGCATGAGCGGCGGGATCGCCTATGTGCTCGACGAGGACGGCACCTTCCGCAAGCGCTGCAACCTGTCGATGGTCGATCTCGAACCCGTCGAGGAGGAGGAGGATCTTTCCCAGCGCCTCTACCACCACGGCGGCGACATGGAGTCGAAGGGCCGCATCGACATCCTGTCCGACATGGGCGGGCACGACGAGGAGCGGCTGGTCAGCCTGATCCGCAACCATCTCGGCTATACCGGCTCGGCCAGGGCGAAGCACATCCTCGACCACTGGGCCGACTACCGCGGCAAGTTCGTCAAGGTGATGCCGGTCGAGTACCGCCGGGCGCTGAAGGAGATGGAGCAGGCGCAGAGGCTGATGGCGGCGGAGTGAGCGGTGTCATCCCGGGCGCGGTGCAGCATGAAATGCTGCTCCGCAGACCCGGGACCGTCCTCAGGATGAAGCACGATGAACCAAGCGTTCTACGTCTACATCCTGGCGACGCGGCAAGACGGTCCGCTCTATGTCGGCATCACGAACGATCTGGCGAGGCGGGTTTCGGAGCACAAGAACAAGACGCTCAAAGGCTTCACTGCGAGATACAATGTCGACCGTCTTGTCTACTTCGAGACGTTCGAGCAGTCAGATGCGGCGATCCTTCGGGAAAAGCAGCTCAAGCGCTGGCGACGGGAATGGAAAGTGCAATTAATCGAGAAGGGCAATCCCGGATGGGATGACCTCTTTGAGGGGTTGCTGGGATAGTTCGGAGAACGGTCCCGTGTCTGCGCAGCGGCACTTCGCGCCGCAGCGCGCACGGGATGACAGGAGTGAATGATGGGCAAGGTCACAGGCTTCCTCGAGATCGACCGGCAGGACCGGAAATACGCTCCCGCGTCGGACCGCATCCGGCATTACAAGGAGTTCGTGCTGCCGGTCTCCGAGGCGACGATCCGCGATCAGGCGTCGCGCTGCATGAACTGCGGCATCCCGTTCTGCCACCAGGGCTGCCCGGTCAACAACCAGATCCCGGACTGGAACGACCTCGTCTACCAGGAGGACTGGGAGGAGGCGCTCCGCAACCTGCACTCCACCAACAACTTCCCGGAATTCACCGGCCGCGTCTGCCCGGCGCCCTGCGAGGCCTCCTGCACGCTGAACCTCGAGGACACGCCCGTCACCATCAAGTCGATCGAATGCGCGATCATCGACAAGGGCTGGGAGATGGGCTGGGTGAAGCCCGAGCCGCCGAAGGCGAAGACCGGCAAGAGCGTCGCCATCGTCGGCTCCGGCCCGGCCGGGCTCGCGGCGGCGCAGCAACTCGCCCGAGTCGGGCATGACGTCCATCTCTACGAGAAGAACGCGCGCGCCGGCGGGCTGCTGCGCTACGGCATCCCCGACTTCAAGATGGAGAAGCGCCAAGTCGACCGCCGCGTCGAGCAGATGGAGGCGGAGGGCGTGACCTTCCATTACGGCGTCAATGTCGGCGTCGATGTCTCCGCCAAGGACCTCGCCGCGAAGCATGACGCGGTGATCCTGACCGGCGGCGCCGAGAAGCCGCGCGACCTGCCGATCCCGGGACGCCATCTCAAGGGCATCCATTTCGCCATGGATTTCCTGCCGCAGCAGAACCGCCGCGTCTCCAACGAGGGCGTGGCCGCCGAGCCGATCCTGGCCGGGGGCAAGCATGTCGTCGTGGTCGGCGGCGGCGACACGGGCTCCGACTGCATCGGCACCTCGGTGCGCCAGGGCGCGCTCTCGGTGACGCAGCTCGAGATCATGCCGCAGCCGCCGGAGAAGGAGAACAAGCCGCTGACCTGGCCGAACTGGCCGCTCAAGCTGCGCACCTCCTCCTCGCACCAGGAGGGCGCGGAGCGGCAGTTCTCGGTCGCCACCGTCCGCTTCGGGGAGGACGGCAAGGGCAACGTGGCGAAGCTGATCTGCGCCCAGTCCGGGAGCGACTTCAAGCCGGTGCCCGGCACCGAGTTCGAGCTCAAGGCCGATCTCGTGCTGCTCGCCATGGGCTTCGTCCAGCCCGTGCACGATGGCATGGTGCAGGAGCTTGCGCTGGCCACCGACGCCCGCGGCAACGTCAAGGCCACGGAGCGCGACTACCGCACCAGCCTCGACAAGGTCTTCGCGGCCGGCGACATGCGCCGCGGCCAGAGCCTCGTGGTCTGGGCGATCCGCGAGGGGCGCCAGGCGGCGCGGGCGGTGGACGAGTTCCTGATGGGCGAGAGCGTGCTGCCGCGGTAGGGGCGCTCGTCTGTCGAAAACTCTCAACAGTCCTCATGCTGAGGAGCGCCCGCAAGGGCGCGTCTCGAAGCACGCACGACGGTGGTTCGTGCTTCGAGACGCCGCCTGCGGCGGCTCCTCAGCATGAGGGAGGTTGGCGATGGGAGCTTGAAGCGGCAAGCCTCATGACGTATCCGCCCTGAGCGCGTCCATCGCCAGTGCGTGACAATCCCTGAGCACGATATCGACGTCACGGCCGGGCGTGCGCCTCCAGCCCGGCGGGCGGCCGATCCTGAGCGGCGCGCGGCGCGGGACGTGAGGCCTGCCCGCCTGCCGCGCCCGGAGCCGCGCCAGACGCCGGGCCTGCCGCGGCAGGTCGGCGAGCGCCAGCTCCAGCGCAGCCAGCCGGAGGCGGAGGACGCCGCCGTCCACCGGCGCGGTGGGGTCGGGCCTGGAGACCGGCGGTTCGGGCAGGCCGATCGACTGCGCCAGGGGCGGACCCCAGAAGCTGCGGATGCGCGGGACGCCGCGCGGCTCAGGCCGGAGCAGGCGGCCATAGCGCTTCTGACGGTCGAACAGCGGGAAGGTTGGCGTCCGGTCGAGGCTGCTGCTTGCCGAACCGGCGAGCGCAGCGGGAAACGGCCGCGGCGCGACGGTCGGGGCGACAAGTCCGCGCGCGGTCATCACGATCAGGCGCCGCGCGGCGGATTCCGCCGGCCGGAGCAGGGCCAGCACGGCGCGCCGCAGCCCCCGCGCGATCGGCCCTTCCGCGTCCCGCCCGCCGAGGAGCGCGACGATCGAGGCCACGATCATGAGAAGCGCCTGCCTGTTGCGCTCGATGGCGAGAGGCCAGTCCATGGGGGCAGATACATCAGGACGCAATCCACTGTCAAGGAAATTATTCCTATATTTGTGCTGAGACCCCATGAATATGGTGTGTAGCGATCGGTATCGGCCTCAGACGCAATTGGACGATTCAAGCCGCGCCTCATTGCATCGGCCTATCCTTCGAGCCGATCCGCTTCCGGCGCCAGTTGCGGCAAAACGGCTTGTTGGCGCGCCTCGTAGATGATGGATGTCTCGATCCGGGTGACGCCGGGACGGCTCGTGAACTGGTCGAGCGCAAGGTTCTTCAAATGCGTGGTATCGCGCGCCACCACATGGACAACCAGATCGTAGCGGCCCGTAATCAGAAAGGCGGAGCGCACCTCGGCGACCGTCGCCACGTCCTCAAAGAAGCTGTCGACGGTCCTGCGCTCGTGCTTCGCGAGTTCGATGAAAAGAAGGGCCTCGAGGCCGACGCCCAGCGCCTTTGGGTCGACAACTACATGCGCCGAACGGAAAACGCCTGCATCCCAGAGCCGCTTGACGCGCTCATGACAGGAGGAAGGCGAGAGGCCGACGAGCGCCGCCAGCTCCTTGTTCTGCAATCGAGCGTTATTCTGCAGATAGGCAATGAGAGCGAAATCGGTTCGGTCCATCCTCTCCTTCTCCTATCAATGTCCGGATATCATTCGCTGGAAGCGAATCGAACTGAGGGTATCCTAAGCAACGACGGGGCGCATCCGCCCAGACTAGCCGACGTCCAGCCTAGCCGAGACACCGCCATGTCGTTCGATCTTCCTCGCCTTTCCGCGCTCGGTCCTGACGAGATCGCTCGCTTCCGCCGGGACGGTTATCTCATCGTCGAGCGCTTCCTGTCCGATGAGCGGATCGAGATGCTGCGGGCGAGCTTTCCCAAGCTCTTCGCCGGCCAGTTCGACACGGGCATCTATCCTGACGAGTGGTACTGGCGCGAAGGCATGAGCCTCCCGGACGTCACGCGCCACATGGCGAATGCCTGGAAGGCGGATCTGGCGGTCGCGAAGCTCACGCTCTCGGCGGATATCGGGCGGGCGGCGGCGCTACTGACCGGCTGGTCAGGCGTCAAGCTCGGCCAGGACACGATCTGGTGGAAGCCGCCGCAGACGAAGGCCGTCAGCCATCATCAGGATACGTCCTTCATGGACTTCCTGGAGCCGCCGCAGACGGTCACCTGCTGGGTGACGCTCGACGATACCCATCGGGACGCGGGCACGCTGGAATACGTGCCGGGCTCGCATCGCTGGCCACTGACGCCGCTGCCCGAAGGCTTCCACGGTCCGGATGATTATCGCGCCCTGATGAAGCACGCGTCCAAGGCCGCCGGCGTCGAGGCTCCCGAGCCCGTCTTCATCGAGGTACCGGCCGGCTCCTGCGTCTTCCATTCCGGCGAGACCTGGCATGGCTCCGGACCGAACGTCACGGGCGATCGAATGCGCCGCTCCATCGGGGTTCATATGATCCCCGCCGACGCCACGTTCTCGGACCGGCCGGGCGGCTATATCTACCGCCGTTATCAGCGGACCGGCGACCCGGCGCTCGACGAGAGCTATTTCCCGATCCTCTGGACAGTGGACGACAGGCGCACGAAGTGGATCGAGGACTATTGCGACACGGGACGGCGCGCGCCTCTCCAGCGCGCCGAGGCCGCATGAGCGGGCCTTGGTGATCAATTCCGGAGCCCGGAGGTGAGCGAGGCGGTCGGCCTCAGTTGCCGCGCGGCCAGGCGAAATCGTCCGCGCGCCCCTGTTTCGCCGGCGGGGGACGCCCATAGGCCAGCGCCTGCTCGGCGAGGATGCCCATCTCGTTGGCGGGGAAGAGGATGCGCCTGTCCAGCAGAACGCCGCCGGGGCTCGCGGGAGGGTTGGTGAGGGCGAGCACGGGGCCGGCCAGAGGCCTGACGCCGATCTGCGGCAGTTCCGGCAGCTCAGGGAGCGGCACCGCCGCCACCAGGCTCTGCGGCACGAGGCCGGGCGCGTCCCGCCTGATCTGCTCCGAGAGGTCGGTCGGCAGTGCCGCCGCCACCTCGACGATGGGGCGCTCGCGGCCGAGCTGCTCCGTCACGTCCTTGGCCACGAAGAAGCCGAGCTTGCGCGCGCCGGCCTTGGTGAAGTTCACGCCATCATTGGTGCGCAGGCGCACGATCTCGCCGTTGAGGTCCGGCCCCTGCGCGGAATATTGCCCCTGCTCCGTGGCGAAGCTCTCCCAGATGTCGACGTAGACGGCGCCGCCGCGGGCGGCCCGCTCCTTCAGCAGTCCGTTCAGCGCCAGCATGTCGGCCGAGAACTTCTGGCTCTGCATCACCGGCATGCCGACCACGAGCATGGGGATGCGCTTCTCGCGCGCCTGATTCAGCAGGTCGTCCAGACGCCGCGCATAGATCTCGCGCCAGCGCTCGGTGTTGAAGTCGTAGACGCCGGTCTCGTCGCGCAGGGCCTGCCGATCGTTGGAGCCGATCATCAGGACCAGCATGTCCATCTTCTCGACGATCGGCCTCGGCGGGCTCGCGGCCGGCTGTCCGGCCGTTTCCTGCCCTGCGTTCTCTTGAGCTGGAACTGAAGTCGGCACCTTATCCTGGGCCGCTTTCTCTTGAGCCGCCTTGTCCTGAGCCGCCTTGTCCTGAGCCGCCAGCATCTCGCGCAAGGCCTTCGGCCAGTCGTAGTAATCGTCACGGACGAGGCCCGAGGAGGCGCGGGCGCGCCTGACCACGCCGATGCCGCGGCGCGTCTCGACGAAATGCTCCTTGAGACCCTGCGCCAGAAGCTCGCCGAGCTGATCCCCCAGCACGTGCACATGCGCGGTGAGCGGGACGGCCGGATCCTCGGGCGTGGCCGCGGGGTCGACCTGCGGCCGGCGCCTCGGGACATAGGAGGCGGCGTCCCGCGCCGGAACGCGTGATTGGGCGGCTGGCGCCACACGGCGCGTGGGCAGGTCGCGGCGGAAGAGGGAGCGCTGCGGGTTCTGCTGGAAGAAGCGGAGCGCGTCGCCCTCCTGCGCGGCCGCGGGTGCCGCCTGCGCCAGGAGCAGCGCGGCGAGGACCGATAGCAGGGCCAGGAGGCGGAGGAAGGGCATAGCCGAGCATAGCCGTTGGCGGAGCTTGCTGCCAGTGGCTGAGCTGATCCCTCCCCTTGCGGGGGGATCGGGGCGATCGTTCGCCGCGATCCGAGATTGGACCCGCGCCGGCTTCGTGGCTAGGCTTCCGGCCTTCCTCCTGCCAGAGCACAGCCCTTGACCCAAACGGCCGCCGCCCCCGACCTCGCGAAGCTCGAGGCCGAGCTCGATCCCGAGATGCAGTTCCGGCCGCTCCTGCCCACGGCGGGTTGGATCGTGGCGGGGCTCCTGATGGCGCTGTCGCTGTTCCACTACTACACCGCCGGCTTCGGCCTGCTGCGCGAGACGACGCATCGCGGCATCCACATGGCCTTCGTGCTGGGGCTGATCTTCCTGGTCTTCGCATCATCGAAGAATTTGAACGGACAAGCGCCGGCCGCGGGACCGCTGAAGCCGTTCGGCATCCCGGTCTGGGATTGGGCGCTGGCCCTGGCGGCGGCCGCGGCCAGCCTCTACGTGCCTTGGATCTTCGAGGATCTCGCGTTCCGCGTCGGCAACCCGCTGCCGCTCGACGTCGTGATGGGCACCCTGCTCATCGTCGTGCTGCTGGAGGCGACGCGCCGCGCCGTCGGCCTCGCGCTGCCGCTGATCGCCATCTTCCTGATGGTCTATGCGCTCTACGGGCAGAGCTTCCCGGGCGTCTTCGTCCACCCCGGAAACAGCTGGAAGGGCGTGGTCAACCACCTCTACCTGACGAGCCAAGGCATCTTCGGCATCGCGCTCGGCGTGGTCGCGACCTATGTCTTCCACTACGTGCTGTTCGGCGTGCTGGCGACGCGCATCGGCCTCGGCCGCTTCTTCATCGATCTGGCCTCGGCCGCCTTCGGCCGCTTCGTCGGCGGGCCGGCCAAGGTCTCGATCTTCGGCTCGGGCCTCTTCGGCATGATCTCCGGCTCGTCGATCGCCAATACGGTGACGGTGGGCTCGCTGACGATCCCGGCGATGATCCGGCTGGGCTACCCGCGCCATTTCGCGGCCGCGGTCGAGTCGACGGCCTCCACCGGCGGGCAGATCACGCCGCCGATCATGGGCGCCGCCGCCTTCCTGATGGTCGAATACCTGAACGTGCCGTACCAGACCGTCATCCTGGCGGCGATCGTGCCGGCCTTCATGCATTTCTTCGGGGTCTTCGCGCAGGTGCATTTCGAGGCGAAGAAGAACGGCATGCGCGGGCTGGAGCCGCACGAAATCCCGCGCGTGGCGGAGGTGCTGCGCCGCGACTGGCCGACCTCGGTGCCGCTCTTCGTGCTGCTCGCCGTCCTGTTCTCGGGCTACACGCCCTATCTCGCGGCCTTCTGGGGCATCACCGCCTGCATCGTGGTGGGGATGGCCAGGGGGCAGGCGCTCGTCTCGGTGGCGACCGGCGCGGCGATCATCGTCGCGGCGGCGACGGGGCTGCTGAAGTCGGGTCCGGCGACGCTCGGGCTCTTCGCGGCCGCGGCGGCGGTCTCGGTCTTCTTCGCGCTCAGGGACGGCGAGGGGCGGCGCGCCGCCATCGACATCGGAGACGCCTTCGTCACCGGCGCCAAGTACGCCATCGCCGTCGGCGCTGCGGCGGCGACCGTCGGCATCATCGTCGGCGTGGTGACGCTGACCGGCGTCGGCTTCAAGATCTCCAACATCGTGACGACCTCGGCAGGCGCGATCGCCGCCGGCATCGGGACCGTCCTTCCCGCCTTCCTCTTCGACCTGAAGGCGATGACGCTGTTCTTCACGCTGGTGATGACGGCCGTCGTCTGCATCCTGCTCGGCTGCGGCGTGCCGACGACCGCCACCTACATCATCATGGTGACGGTGGCGGCGCCGGCGCTCTCGCAGCTCGGCTCCGAGCCGATCATCGCGCATTTCTTCGTGTTCTATTTCGGCGTGCTGGCCGACATCACGCCGCCGGTGGCGCTCGCCGCCTATGCCGGCGCCAGCATGGCGGGGGCCGACCCCTTCAAGACCGGCAACACGGCTTTCCGGCTCGGCATGGCGAAGGCGCTGGTGCCCTTCGTCTTCGCCTATGCGCCGGCCATGCTGATCGTCACCAAAGGATTCACCTGGGCCGCCTTCCTCGAGGTGACGCTCACCTGCGCGCTGGGCATCGTCGCGCTCGCGGCGGCGCTGACCGGCTACGCCCGGACGGCGCTGGCGGGCTGGGAGCGGGCCCTCTTGGGCGCGGCGGCGCTCCTGCTGATGGCGCCGGGCTGGGGGGCGGCGGCTATTGCGGTCGTCGTCGCGGCGCCGGTGATGCTGCGGCAGTGGCGGGCGGGGTGAGGCGTGCTGGTGCGTCTGCGGGCGTGCCCCTCATCTGTCTTCTCCCCGTAACACGGGGAGAAGAACGCTCACGATCGTAAGCGCTTCAAACCTGAGCTCGTTCCTCTCCCCGCCCCTTGCGGGGAGAGGTTAGGTGAGGGGCAGCGCCGACCTCTCCAAGCTCCCGCCCCGACGCTCGGATTGCGGATCGCCGCGGCGGCTGCTAAGCGCCGCCCCTCATGTTCCGCCGCCCCGACATCGAGCGCTACCATGCCCGGATGCGCCGCATCGCGCGCTGGGACCGGCCGCTCTTGTCGCGCCGCGATCGCGTCAGGGCCTGGGCCAGCATGGTGCTCGTCGATCACGGCATCTTCCGCCTGTTCTACCTCAACAAGCACAGCGTCGACGGCAGGCTGCACCGCGCCGCGCAACCCTGGCCGCACCATATCGCGCGGTTCGCGCGGGAGGGCGGCCGCAGCCTCGTCTACCTGCGCGGCGGGCGGGAGCATGGCTCCTGGCCGCTGGAGCGGGAGGCGGCGGAGCGCCATGGCCTCAGGCTCACGGAGTTCACGGCCCGCTCGCGCGAGGCGCCCTCGAAGGAGATGCTGCTGTCCGCGCCGGCCTTCTTCGACGGCCTGCAGTATCCGGCGCTGATCCACTGCAAGTCGGGCGCCGACCGGGCGGGCTTCGTGGCGGCGCTCTACGTGCTCGTGCATCTCAAGGGCACCGCCGACGAGGCGCTGAAGCAGCTCCACGGGCGCTACGGCCATTTCCACTGGTCCAAGACGGGCATCCTCGACCGCTTCTTCGAGCTCTACCGGGCGGAAGGCGAGGCGAAGGGCATCCCGTTCCTCGAATGGGTCGAGACCCACTACGACCCGCAAGCGCTGCAGCGCGACTTTAAGTCCGGGTTCTGGTCCAACCTCCTGGTGGACCGGCTGCTGAAGCGCGAGTAGGTGGAACAAGTTGCGCGCGCCGCCCTTGTGGCATCAGCGCGGTGCGTCCTTCGAGGCTCCCCCGGATCAAGTCCGGGGTCGCACCTCAGGATGAGGAGGTTAGTGCTTTGCACAACGGTCCTCCTCCTGAGGTGCGAGGGAGCGGAGCGAGCGAGCCTCGAAGGACGCACCACGCCGCCGCGCGAAAGGAGACCTTGATGAGCGCCGTGATGACCGGAATCGTGCCCATCGCCATCGGCGGCGTCGCCGTGGTGCTGCTGCTCGGCCTCTTCAATATGCTGCGCGGCGGCAGCCCCAATACGTCGCAGAAGCTGATGCGCTGGCGCGTCATCCTGCAGTTCGGGGCGATCGTGCTGATCATGGCGACGCTCTGGCTCCAGGGGCGCTGAGACCCCATGGTCAAGCTCAACAAGATCTACACCCGCACCGGCGACGGCGGCACCACCGGCCTCGGCGACGGCCGCCGCGTCGCCAAGCACGACCTGCGCGTCGAGGCCTATGGCACGGTTGACGAGGCCAACGCCTGCCTGGGGATGGCGCGGCTGCATACGGAGGCCTGGCCGGCGCTCGACGCGATGCTGGGGCGCATCCAGAACGATCTCTTCGACCTCGGCGCCGACCTCTGCACGCCCGATGCCGGCGAGCCCTTGCCTTACGAGCCCTTGCGCATAGTGGCGGCGCAGGTGGAGCGGCTCGAGCGCGAGATCGATCTCCTGAACGCCGACCTCCAGCCGCTCAAGTCCTTCGTGCTGCCGGGCGGCTCGCCGGCGGCGGCGCATCTGCATCTCGCCCGCACCGTGACGCGCCGCGCGGAGCGGCTGATGACGGCGCTCGCCGCCGACCCGGCCGAACGGGTGGGCGCGCCGGCGCTGCACTACGCCAACCGCCTCTCGGATTTCCTGTTCGTGGCGTCGCGCTGGGTGAACGGCAAGGGCGACAGGGACGTCCTCTGGGTGCCCGGGAAGAATCGGTAGGCGTCTCCCTCCCCTGCAAGGGGAGGGCAGGGGAGGGGTCCGTATTCGCTTGATGAAAACCTACCCCCACCCGGCCTCCCCCTTGCAGGGGGAGGGGAAAAGCGTCGGGAACGTGTTCGAGTGTGGGAAACAATCGGTCGCGACGGATGTCATGCCGGGGCGGCGAAGCAGAGCACGGAAGCCATCGCCGCTGTGGATAGGGGTTCCGGGCCCTCGCCTGCGGCGAGCCCCGGAATGACTCGCGCGGCGTTCTCCGCTAATCCACCCCGATGCTCGACGCGCCGCGCACCGACACGACCGAGAGCGAGGGCAGGGTCTCGCCCTCGATGGCGCAATACATCGAGATCAAGGCGGCCAATCCGGATTCGCTCCTGTTCTACCGGATGGGCGATTTCTACGAGCTGTTCTTCGAGGACGCCGAGATCGCCTCGCGGACGCTCGGCATCGTCCTCACCAAGCGCGGCAAGCACCAGAACCACGACATCCCGATGTGCGGCGTGCCGGTGCACCGGGCCGACGAATACCTGCAGCGGCTGATCGCGGCCGGCCATCGCGTCGCGGTCTGCGAGCAGCTGGAGGACCCGGCCGAGGCGCGGAAGCGCGGCTCCAAGGCCGTGGTGCGTCGCGATGTGGTGCGTCTCGTCACCGCCGGCACCATCACCGAAGAGGCGCTGCTCGATCCCGCCCGCGCCTCGGTGCTGCTCGGCCTCGGCCGCGTGCGGCTCGACGAGGAGCGCTGCCGCTACGGCCTCGCCGAGGTCGACATCTCGACCGGGCGATTCGTGCTCTCGGCCTGCGATGGCGAGGCGCTCTCGGCAGAGATCGCGCGCATCGACCCGAAAGAGATCGTGCTGCCGGACGCGATCCGCGACGATCCAACGCTGGCCGGCCTCTGGCGGGAGAGCCGCGCGGCGATCGCCCGCGTGGCCAGGGACGGCATCGATGGCGCGAGCGCCGAGCGACGCGTGGCGCAATACTACGGCGTCTCCTCGCTCGATGGCTTCGGCGCCTTCGCCAAGCCCGAGCTGATCGCGGCCGCGACGGTGCTCGCCTATGTCGAGCGCACGCAGGTCGGCCGGCGCGTGCCGCTGTCGCCGCCGATGCGCGCCGCCGGCGGCGGCTCGCTGCAGATCGATGCGGCGACGCGCGCCAACCTCGAGCTGACGCGCACGCTCTCCGGCGAGCGGCAGGGCTCGCTCCTCTCCTGCATCGACATGACGCTGACGCCTGCCGGCGGACGGCTGCTGGCGGAGAGGCTGGCAGGGCCGCTCACCGATGTCGCGGCGATCCGCCGCCGGCTCGACTCCGTCTCGGCCTTCGTCGACGACCCGCTGCTGCGCGAGCGGCTGCGCGCGGCCCTGAAGGCGGCGCCCGACATGCCCCGCGCGCTTTCGCGCCTCGCCATGGACCGCGGCGGACCGCGCGACCTCGCCTGCATCAGGGAGGGCGTCGCGGCCGGCCTCGCCATCGCCGCATTGCTGCCGAAGGCGCTGGAGGGCGAACTCGGCGAGGCCGCAGCGTCGCTTCTCGCGCTCGATCCGGCGCTGGAGGCGCGGCTCGGCGCGGCGCTCTCCGACGATCTGTCGTTGCTCAAGCGCGACGGCGGCTTCATTCGGCCCGGCCATGCGGCCGAACTCGACGAGATGCGGGCGCTGCGCGACGATTCCCGCCGCGTCATCGCAGGGCTGCAGATGCGTTACGCCGAGGAGGCGGAGGCCCGCACTCTCCGGATCAAGCACAACAATTTCCTCGGCTATTTCGTCGAGGTGCCGCAGAAGGACGGCGAGCGGCTCGTCAGCCCGCCGCTCAATGCGCTGTTCATCCATCGCCAGACCATGCAGGGCGCGATGCGCTTCTCGACGCCGGAGCTGGGCGCGATGGAGGCGAAGATCGCCTCGGCCGCCGACCGCGCGCTCGCCATCGAGCTCGCCTTGTTCGAGGAGCTGCGGGCGCTGGTGCTGGAGCACCGCGACGCCATCTGCGCCGCCGCCGATGCGGTGGCGGCGCTCGACGTCTCCTCGGCGCTCGCCGAACTCGCGGACCGGCGCGGCTGGGCGCGGCCGCAGGTCGACGACAGCCTGGAATTCTCGATTCAGGGCGGCCGGCACCCGGTCGTGGAGGAGGCGGTGAGGCGCGAGGGCCAGAGCTTCATCGCCAACGACGCCGAGCTCTCGCCTCCCGGCGGCGCCCGGAATGGCCGCATCCTGCTCGTCACCGGCCCCAACATGGCGGGCAAATCGACGTTCCTGCGCCAGAACGCCTTGATCGCCGTGCTGGCGCAATGCGGCGCCTATGTGCCGGCGGACGCCGCCAGGATCGGCGTCGTCGACCGGCTGTTCAGCCGCGTCGGCGCGGCGGACGATCTGGCGCGCGGGCGCTCGACCTTCATGGTCGAGATGGTGGAGACCGCCGCGATCCTGAACCAGGCGACGGAGCGGAGCCTCGTGATCCTCGACGAGATCGGGCGGGGCACCGCCACCTTCGACGGGCTCTCCATCGCCTGGGCGGCGATCGAGCACCTGCACGAGACGAACCGCAGCCGCGCGCTCTTCGCCACGCATTACCACGAGCTGACGGCTCTCTCCCAGAAGCTCTCCCGCCTCGCCAACGTGACGATGCGCGTGACCGACCACGACGGCGAGGTCGTGTTCCTGCACGAGGTGATGGCGGGCGCGGCCGACCGCAGCTACGGCATCCAGGTGGCGAAGCTCGCGGGGCTCCCCGGCGCCGTGGTGGAGCGGGCGAAGGCGATTCTCGCGGAACTCGAGAAGGGCGAGCGCCAGGCCCCCGTGGACAAGCTGCTCGGCGATCTGCCGCTGTTCGCGGCGCTGCCCGTGGCGAGGCCGGAACCCTCTGCAACCAAGCCGCAAAATACGGACGCCCTTCGCGAGGCATTGAAGGCGTTGAACCCTGATGAAATGACTCCGAGAGAGGCGCTGGCGGCGCTCTATCGGCTGAAGGGGTTGGGGTGACGAATTGATTGCGGGCGCCTGGCCACAGGTCTATATAGTCATCCATCTGGTCATCAGGTCTGTGATCGATGAAAACTTGGGCGGTTCACGATGCTAAGGCACGCTTCAGTGAGTTGCTGAATGCGGCGCAGACGGAAGGGCCGCAAATGGTTCTCCGAAGAGGCGAGGAGACGGCGGTCGTTGTTTCCAAAGAGGAGTGGCAGCGCCTGAAGGCGAGAAAACCGGTCACGCTCAAGGAATGGCTGATGAGCGACAAGGCGCGCGGTGATCTCGTGCTGCCGGACAGAAAGACGTACCGCCGCCGTCCTCCAAGCACTTTCGAGTGAGCGGCTTCATTCTTGACACGAATATCGTTTCGGAGTTGCGGAGGCAGCGGCCTCACGGAGCGGTCGTCGCATGGCTCACTGGCATTCGCGACGTCGACTTGAACATTTCGGCCGTAACAGTCCTCGAATTGCAGGCCGGTATCGAACTCACACGCCATTCCAATGCGGCGCGCGCATCCGAGCTGGAGGAGTGGCTCGACGACGTGCTGGAGTCTTACAGCGTCCTTCCGGCGGATGCCGCCGTGTTCCGAAAAGTCGCGCGCATCATGCATCGCAAGCCGGAGCATCTGTTCATGGACGCGGTCATCGCGGCGACTGCGATCGCGCATGGTCTCACCGTCGCGACGCGGAACGTGGTCGATTTCGACATCTTCGGGGTCCCGTGCGTGAACCCCTTCGAATCTCGGTAGAACGAACGACACGGGGGGTGCGTATCGGCGGGGAGCGCAGATTGAAGCCTCACGCCACCAGCGGGTTCACCGTCAGGATCGCCCGGCGCAGGCGCTTGCCGACCTCGACGAAGCCAGCCGTGTCGGGATGCAGTTCGTCGAACCAGTCGAGGCGGTTGGGCACGGCGTCGGTGGTGTTGGCGACGATGACCGTCGGCGCGCCGTCGCCGAGCTCCCTGTCGAGGCGCGCGGCCAGAGCCCGCAGGGCCTCCGCATAGCGGTCCATCATCTTGTCGACGATCTTCTCCTGGATATCAAGCGGGATGCCAAGCCTGCCGAGCGGGCCGCCGAACCAGGGGCCGCCGGGCCGCGGAAAGGCGTAGCTGTAGGCGTTGAAGACGACCTTCAGCCCCGGTCGCGTGCGCAGCGCGGTGCGCACGAAGAGGTCGAAATTGTCCATCGCCGCCCGCACCGTCTCGCGGAAGGCATTGGTCAGATAGCCGTCGATCGAGGGCGCCGAGCGCGGGACGATGAACTCGAGCCGCCCCTCCTTCACCAGGTCATTGCCGCCGCCGCTGAGCAGCAGGACGTCGATGCGCTTGTCGTTCAGCATCGCCATCGTGTCGTCGAAGCTCTGCGTGCTGACATATTGCAGCGTGCGGCGGCCGGGGACGGCGAGGTTCCAGACCGCGAATTCCTCGGAGAGCGCCAGCACCGCGTCGCGCGGCCGCGTCGTGCCGAGGAACTCGATCGGATAGCAGAACCAGGAATCGCCCTGCGCCAGGATGCGGGGACCGCGATAGCCGGCCTTGAGCTTCGCCTCGGCGGCGGCATTGCGCCTCCGGTTCGCGATCTGCGCCGCGAACGCCATGGCCTCGTCCGTGAGAGCGCCAATCGACATGGCCGGAAGGCTCCAGATGCTGGAATGCCCAAGCTTGCCGCCGCCGCGGCCGTTAGGCAAGCGTGGCGCTACGCAGGGGCAAAATGCTGTTTCTGCACTCCCTCCCGCCGCCGCGCTCTGCTACAGCCGCCCCATGTCCGCGCCAGCCTCCGCCGCCGAACCCGCCATCACGCCCGATCTCGTCAAGGCCCATGGGCTGAAGCCCGACGAATACGAGCGCTTCCTCGGCCTCGTCGGGCGGACGCCGAGCTTCACCGAGCTCGGCATCGTCTCGGCGATGTGGAACGAGCATTGCTCCTACAAGTCCTCGAAGATCCACCTGAAGACGTTGCCGACCAAGGGGCCGCGCGTGGTCTACGGGCCGGGCGAGAACGCCGGCGTCGTCGACATCGGCGACGGGGACGTCGTGGTCTTCAAGATGGAGAGCCACAACCACCCCTCCTACATCGAGCCGTACCAGGGCGCGACGACGGGCGTCGGCGGCATCCTGCGCGATGTCTTCACCATGGGCGCGAGGCCGATCGCGGCGCTCAATTTCCTCCGCTTCGGCGAGCCGTCGCATCCCAAGACGAGGAGCCTGGTCGCGGGCGTCGTCGCCGGCATCGGCGGCTACGGCAACAGCTTCGGCGTGCCGACGGTGGCTGGCTCGGTCGGCTTCCATGCGCGCTACAACGGCAATTGCCTGGTCAACGCCATGGCGGTGGGCCTCGCCAAGCGCGACGGCATCTTCACCAGCCAGGCCTCGGGCGTCGGGCTGCCCATCGTCTATCTCGGCTCCAAGACCGGGCGGGACGGCATCCACGGCGCGACCATGGCCTCGGCCGAGTTCGACGATGCGTCGGAGGAGAAGCGGCCGACCGTGCAGGTGGGCGATCCCTTCGCAGAGAAGCTCTTGCTGGAGGCCTGCCTCGAGATCATGGCCAAGGGCTGCGTCGTGGCGATCCAGGACATGGGCGCAGCGGGCCTCACCTGCTCGGCCGTGGAGATGGGCGCCAAGGGCGATCTCGGCGTCGAGATGGACCTCGATGCGCTGCCCTGCCGCGAGGCCGGCATGACGGCCTACGAGATGATGCTCTCCGAGAGCCAGGAGCGCATGCTCATGGTGCTGCATCCCGAGAAGGAGGCGGAGGCCCGCGCCATCTTCACGAAGTGGGGCCTCGATTTCGCGGTGGTGGGCAAGACCACGGACACTTTGCGCTTCGTCATCAAGCATGGCGGCGAGACCAAGGCCGACCTGCCGATCAAGGAGCTCGGCGACCAGGCGCCCGAATACGACCGTCCCTGGGTCGAGCCAAAGAAGCGTCCCGTGCTTGCGCCCGAGAGCGTGAAGCCCATCATGGACGATCGCGCGGCGCTGCTGGCGCTGATTGGCAGCCCCGACTTCTGCTCGAAGCGCTGGGTCTGGGAGCAGTACGATTCGATCATCGGCGGCAACACGCTGCAGCGGCCGGGCGGCGATGCGGCCGTGGTCCGCGTCGGCGAGGGGCCGAAGGCGCTGGCGCTCACCTGCGACGTGACGCCCCGCTACGTCGAGGCCGACCCGTTCGAGGGCGGCAAGCAGGCGGTTGCCGAGACCTGGCGCAACATCACGGCCGCCGGCGGCCTGCCCATCGCCATCACCGACAACCTCAATTTCGGCAATCCCGAGAAGCCGGAGATCATGGGCCAGTTCGTGATGGCCGTGAGCGGCATCGGCGAGGCCGCCCGCGCGCTCGATTATCCGGTCGTTTCCGGCAATGTCTCGCTCTACAACGAGACCAACGGGCAGGCGATCCTGCCGACGCCGTCGATCGGCGGCGTGGGGCTCCTCAAGGATTGCGCGCGGCACATGACTATCGGCTTCAAGGCCGAGGGCGAGCAGGTGATCCTCATCGGCGAGACCAAGGGCTGGCTCGGCGCCTCGGCCTATCTCGAAGTCCTGGCGGGTCGGGAGGAGGGCGCGCCGCCGCCGGTCGATCTCGCGGCGGAGCGCCGGAACGGCGATTTCGTGCGCGGGCTGATCGAGGCGGGTCGCGTCACGGCGGTGCATGATTGCTCCGACGGCGGCCTGGCGGTGGCGCTCGCGGAGATGGCGCTGGCGGGCAAGGCGGGCTGCATGGTGCAGGCCGTGGATTTCGCGCTGCCGAGCCATGCCTTCTGGTTCGGCGAGGATCAGGCGCGCTATGTCATCGCGGCGAAGCCGGCAGAGGCCGAAGCGATCTTCGCCGATGCCAAGGCTGCGGGAGTGCCGGCGATGTTCCTCGGCGTCACGTCAGGCGCCGCGTTGACGCTGCCCGGCCACGAGGCCATATCGATCGAGGACCTGCGAAGCGCCCACGAGGGCTGGCTGCCGCGGTTCATGAGCTGAGCGGCAACAACGTGGTGCGTCCTTCGAGGCTCGCCTGCGGCGAGCACCTCAGGATGAGGACCTTTGTGCAAGGCACCAACCTCCTCATCCTGAGGTGCGAGCGAAGCGAGCCTCGAAGGACGCAGCACGGTGGTGCAGCTGTTCTGACGATACAGGAGACGAAACCATGCCCATGGCCGCCGCCGATATCGAGCGTCTGATCAAGGAAGGCATCCCTGACGCCCGCGTCGAGATCAAGGACCTCGCCGGCGACGGCGACCATTATGCCGCCACGGTCGTCTCCCCCGCGTTCAAGGGCCTGCCGAAGGTGCGCCAGCACCAGATGGTCTATGCCGCGCTTCGGGGCAACATGGGCGGCGTGCTGCATGCGCTGGCTTTGACCACCAGCGCGCCGGATTGACCGCTACGCCCGCGGGTGCGCCGCCCTGTAGCTCGCCATCAGCCGGTTCATGTCCACCGCGGTATAGATCTGCGTCGTCGACAGCGAGGCATGGCCGAGCAGCTCCTGGATGGTGCGGAGATCGCCGCCCCTGGCGAGTAGATGCGTGGCGAAGGAATGGCGCAAAGCATGCGGCGTGGCGCTGTCCGGCAGCCCCAGCGCGCCGCGCAGGCTCGCCATCGCCAGCTGTACGATGCGCGGGTTGAGCTGCCCGCCCTTCTGGCCGACGAAGAGCGGCCCATCTTGCGGCAGTCGATAGGGGCAGGCCGCGAGGTAATCCTCGATCAGCCGCGAGACCTGCGGCAGCACCGGCACGCTGCGCGTCTTGTTGCCCTTGCCGGTGACGGTGAGGCTATCGCGGCCCGCCGGCGCGTCGCGGCGGCGGAGCGACAGCGCTTCGGCGATGCGCAGGCCCGAGCCATAGAGCAGCGACAGCACGGCGGCGTCGCGGGCCAGCACCCATGGGGGGCGGTCCTCGCCGGCGCGGAGGTCGGCGTCGGTCACGGCACGCGCCGCTGCCGGGGGGAGCGGCTTCGGCAGGCCCTTGCTGATGCGCGGCGAGCGCACGGCGGCGAAAGGCGAGGCCGCAGCCTTGCCCTCGCGCTCCAGCCAGCGGAACAGCGAGCGGAGCGCCGCGAGCTGGCGCATCAGCGTGCGGCTCTCGACGCCCTCGCGCCGCCGCGCCGCCAGGAAGGCGCGGATGTCGGCCGGCTTCAGCGCCCGCAGATCCGCCATGCGCGGCGCGCCGCCCTGGTGGCCGGCGAGGAAGGCGAAGAATTGCCGCACATCGCGGCCATAAGCCTCCAACGTGAGGGCGGAAAGACGACGCTCGGAGCCGAGATGGCGGAGCCAGGCGGCGATCTCGGCGGCGATGTCCTCGGCGATGAGCATGGGGAGCGTTTGGTCTTTCCTGGAGGTTGGTTGCACGGTGGTGGTGCGTCCTTCGAGGCTCGTTCGCTTCGCTCTCTCGCACCTCAGGATGAGGAGGTCAGTGCGAGGCACAACGGTCCTCATCCTGAGGTGCGACCCCGGGCTTGGCCCGGGGGAGCCTCGAAGGACGCACGACATTCGTGCAATGCACTTCGCCGGGACCGAGTCTCGTTCATTTTTCGTTCCAGTCTCGCCCGGCCCGGGTTAAAAGACCGCTAAGCATGGACGATTCAGCGCTCATCGACGATCTCTTCGCGTCGGCCGGCCCCGCCGAGCCGCGGCCGGGTTCGCGCGTCGTCGATGTGCTGATCCCGGTGGCGCTCGACCGCTGCTACAGCTACCGGGCGCCCGACGGCATGGCGCTTTCGCCGGGCGATCTGGTCAGCGTGCCGCTGGGCAGCCGCGAGACGCTGGGCGTCGTCTGGGACAGCGATCCCGACGCGCCGATGGGCAGCGGCGCCAACCTCAAGGCCGTGACCGCGAGGCACGACTGGCCGCCGCTCAGCCGAGAACTCCGGCGCTTCGTCGACTGGATCGCCGCCTATACGCTCTCGGCAAAGGGTATGGTGGCCCGCATGGCGATCCGCGATCCGGAGCGGGTGGAGCCTGAGCGCATCCGTTATGGCATCAGGCTCACCGGCAACCATTGCGACAGGATCACGCCGGCGCGCGGCCGCGCCATCCTGGCGGCGCAAGGCGGCTTCGCCCTGCCCAAGGGCGAGCTCGCCAGGCAGGCCGGCGTCTCGACCGGCGTGATCGACGCTCTCGTCGATCTGGAGGTCATGGAGGCGGTGGCGCTGCCGCAGGAGCCCGTGGCGCTCCCGCCTGATCCCGATTTTGCGGCCACGGATTTAAGCCCGATGCAGCAGGAGGCGGCGGCGCGGCTCCGCCAGGCCGTGAGCGCCGGCGCCTTCGGCGTCAGCCTGCTGGAGGGCATCACCGGCTCGGGCAAGACGGAAGTCTATTTCGAGGCGGTGGCGGAGGCCGTCAGCGCCGGGCGTCAGGCGCTGATCCTGATGCCGGAGATCGCGCTCACCGCGCAGTTTCTGGCCCGCTTCGAGGCGCGCTTCGGCGTCGGGCCGGCGGAATGGCATTCCGGCGTCCCCAGTGCGAAGAAGAACCGGCTGTGGCGCGCCATCGCCGATGGCGAGGCGAAGGTCGTGGTGGGAGCCCGGTCCGCCCTGTTCCTGCCCTTCGGCCGGCTCGGCCTCATCGTCATCGATGAGGAGCACGAGCAGGCCTACAAGCAGGAGGACGGCGTGCATTACCACGCCCGCGACATGGGCGTGGTGCGGGGCAGGCTGGAGAATTTCGCCGTCGTGCTGGCCTCCGCCACGCCGTCGGTCGAGAGCCGCGTCAATGCGGCCAGCGGGCGCTACGCCCATGTCAGCCTGCCCGAGCGCTATGGCGGACGGAAGCTGCCGCAGCTCGCCGCCATCGACCTGCGCGCGCAGCAGCCGCGGCCCGGGACCTGGCTGTCGCCGCCGCTCAGGCAGGCGGTGGCCGAGACGCTCGCCGCAGGCGACCAGGCGCTGCTTTTCCTCAACCGGCGGGGCTACGCGCCGCTGACGCTCTGCCGCCAATGCGGCCACCGCTGGCAATGCCCGCAGTGCAGCGCCTGGCTGGTGGAGCACCGCTTCCGCCGCGCGCTGATGTGCCACCATTGCGGCCATACCGAGCGCGCGCCGCAGCGCTGCGAGTCCTGCGGTGCCGAGAACAGCCTGACGGTCTGCGGACCGGGCGTGGAGCGCCTCGCGGAGGAGGCGGCGGGCGCCTTCCCCGGCGCGCGGACGATCGTGCTTTCCTCGGATTTCCCTGGCGGCACGGAGCGGCTCCGGCGCGAGCTGGAGGCCGTGGCGGCGGGCGAATTCCAGCTCGTCATCGGCACGCAGCTGGTGGCCAAGGGCCACAACTTCCCGGGCCTCGCGCTGGTCGGCGTCGTCGATGCCGACGTGGGCCTCGCGAGCGGCGACCCCCGCGCGGCGGAGCGGACCTTCCAGCTGCTGCAGCAGGTGACCGGCAGGGCGGGGCGCGGCGACGTGGCCGGACGCGGCCTGGTGCAGACGCATGATCCTGGGCATCCGGTCATCAAGGCCATCCTGTCCGGCGACGCCGAGCGCTTCTATGCCGAGGAGATCGCCATGCGCCGCGCGGCAGGCCTGCCGCCCTTCGGCCGCATGGCGGGCCTCGTCGTTTCGGGGATGGACAGGCTGGAGACGGAGAGCCATGCCCGCGCGCTGGCGCGGACCGGGCTGGAGCTCCTGCGCGCCGACGGCCAGCCGGAGCGCTGGCGGGGGCTCTCCCTGCTGGGGCCGGCGGAGGCGCCGATCGCGCTGATCCGCGGCCGGCATCGCTTCCGGCTGTTGGCCAGGGGCCCGCGCGAGGCTGATCTGCAGGGCTACCTGCGCTCGATGCTCGCCAACGCGCCGAAGGAGAGGGGCGGCATCAGGGTGGTGGTGGATGTCGATCCGATGAGCTTCGTCTGAGGCGCGGCAAGACTCCTCCCCCTGCAAGGGGGAGGCAGGGTGGGGGTACGTTTTCGCCTGACGAACGCTGACCCCTCCCTAACCCTCCCCTTGCAGGGGAGGGAATGGGTGTGCGCCCTAAGCCGCCTTCGCCATCGCGCTGCGGAAGGCCGTGCGCAGCGTGTCGATCGGCTCCAGTTTCCCGCCGCTTTCGTGGTGCCAGAAGGTCCAGCCGTTGCAGGCAGGGAGGCCCTGCACCAGCGCGCCGATCTTGTGGATCGATCCGACGATCCCCGACGACATGATCGTGCCGTCCGGCCGGACCACGGCCTGGTGGCGGCGCCTGGCGTCGGTGAGCACCGCGCCGACAGGGAGCAGCGCGCCCTCGACGATGGCGGAGAAGGCGACGCGCGGCTCCTCGCGCTTGCTGGCGGGGGCCATGAGTAATTCGGGCGGCGTCGGAGCGCAGGCTGCGATGCGCCGCTCGGCATGGGCGATGTAGGCGGCGTCGCGCTCGCAGCCGATCCAGCGGCGTCCCAGCTTCTTGGCCACGGCGCCCGTGGTGCCGGTGCCGAAGAAGGGATCGAGCACCACGTCGCCGGGGTTTGACGCCGCCATGACGATACGGGCGAGCAGCGCCTCCGGCTTCTGGGTGGGATGGGCCTTGGCGCCGTCCTCGCCCTTCAGGCGCTCGGCGCCGGTGCAGAGCGGCAGGAACCAGTCGGAGCGCACCTGGCAATCCTCGTTGCCCGCCTTCAGCGCCTCGTAGTTGAAGGTGTAGCCCTTGGCCTTGGCGTCGCGCGAGGCCCAGATCATGGTCTCATGCGCATTGGTGAAGCGGCGGCCGCGGAAGTTCGGCATCGGATTGGCCTTACGCCAGACGATGTCGTTCAGGAGCCAGAAGCCAAGATCCTGCAGCGCGGAGCCCACGCGGAAGATGTTGTGGTAGCTGCCGATGACGAAGAGCGTGCCGTTCGGCTTCAGCAGGCGGCGGCATTCCGCCAGCCAGGCTCTGGTGAAGGCGTCGTAATCGGCGAAGGAGGCGAACTTGTCCCAGTCGTCGTCGACGGCGTCGACCAGGCTCTGGTCGGGGCGCGTCAGCGCGCCTTCCAGCTGCAGGTTGTAGGGCGGATCCGCGAAGACGAGGTCGATGCAGGCGTCGGGCAGGCGGCGCAGGCTCTCGATGCAATCGCCGACGAGGATGCGGTCCAGCGCGTCGGCGACGGCCAGGGACCCTTGAGAGGAAGAGGGAGCCGTCGCCGAAGGCCCGGTACGCAATACCTGAATCCGGGCCTTCGGGTCGATGGCTCCAGTACGCGTCACACGCATCACGCACACCAGCTACGCAACAGACATCAGTGTTATGCGCTGGTTAGGGTGAAGGTCGGGTTTAACGCACGAAACTCATCCTGTGCCGTTTCTGAACGGCGCGAAGCTCAGGCGATGATGGACCGTCCCCCCTTCCGCAAGGATGGCCGAGCGATGCTTGGCGGTGGGGTAGCCCTTGTGGGTCTCGAAGCCATAGGCCGGAAGCTCCGCGCCCAGCCGCGCCATCAGCCGGTCGCGCATCACCTTCGCGACGATCGAGGCGGCGCTGATCGCGGGCTCCGTCGCATCGCCGCCGATGATCGCGAGGCAGGGGCACGGGAGGCCGGGCGGGATGTCGCGGCCATCGACGATGACGCGCTGCGGGCGGACGGCGAGGCCGGCGACGGCGCGGCGCATCGCCTCCAGCGAGGCGGCCCTGATGTTGAGTCGGTCGATCTCCGCCGGCGGCATAAGGGTGAAGGCGACGGCGACGGCCTTCTGGGTGATCTCGAGGAAGGCGCGCTCGCGCTCGGCCTCGGTGAGCCGCTTGGAATCGGCGAGGCCCTCAGGGCGGTCGTGCGGATCGAGGATCACCGCGGCGGCGGCGACGGGGCCGGCGAGCGGCCCGCGTCCCGCCTCGTCGACGCCGGCGATGAACTCCGCCCCCTCCCGCCTCATGCAATCTTCTCTCCGGCGCCGGCCGCGCCCGTCCCGCAGTTTACAGCCGGCCGGGCTTCGGCCCAATATGCGGGCCTGTCCCATGGCGAGCGAGGCGCGACATGTCCACCAGCATTGCGAGCGACAAGCGCGACGAGGCGCAGCCCGAGCGCGCGCCGCTGAAGCTGCCACGGGCCGAGACCGCTGCGGCCCAGGCTTCCGTCACGGCCGCCGCGCCGGTTCCCTCTGCGGCCGAGCCGGCGGCCGAGGATAGCGGGCGCAACCCGATGTTCGACCTGCTGGTGCGCGACGAGAAAGACATGGCGGGCCTGCTCGCCTACGCGCTCTACAAGCAGAACAAGCGCGACTGGCTGATCGCTTTCCAGGCCGCGCAGGGCCGGCCGCCGACCGAGGCCGAGATGCAGGCCTTCATCCTGGGCGAGCGCATCGCCAGGCGCACAGCCACCTACCGCCAGCTGGCCGAGGAGATGCTGGGCCAGGGCGCTGCGGCGAAGCCCGGCCAGCGCGAGTCGATGCGCGCTCCCGCCGCCGCGCTGATGCAGACCCCGGCCAACGATGCGGCGCGGAGCGCGGCGCAGCCGATGCAGCGGCAGACGCTGCCCTGGAAGCAGATCGGCCTGCTGCTCCTGGCGCTGGTGGCGATGGCGGTCGTCTTCCGCCTGCTCGGGACCTGGCTGTTCCGCTGAGGCGGACGCGAGTTACGCCGGCGAACCGGCCGTTACGGCGATCACAGCAGGCTGAGCTGGTCGCCTGGACGGGCCGGGCGCTCGAACAGGTCGGTCCTGAGCTTGAGCCGCTTGCGGTTATAGCCGATGCGCTCCGCCGCCAGCTCGAAGCGGCGGCCGATCAGCCAGGCGAAGGGACCCGTTCCGGTCTGGCGCTGGCCCCAGCTCGCGTCGTAATCCCTGCCGCCGCGCGTCGACTGCACCAGCGACATGACATGGCGGAGCTTGCCCGGCGCATGCTCCAGCAGCCATTCGCGGAAGAGATCGCGCAGCTCCAGGGGCAGGCGCAGCAGAACGTAGCCCGCCTCGGTGGCGCCGGCGGCCCTCGCCGCCTCGAGGATCGCCTCGATCTCGTGGTCGTTGATGCCCGGGATGACCGGGGCCACCAGCACCGTCACGGGGATGCCGGCCTCGGAGAGCTGGCGGATGGTCTCCAGCCGCTTCTCGGGCGTGGCGGCGCGCGGCTCCAGGTCCCGCGCCAGCTTGCGGTCCAGCGTCGTCACCGAGATCGCCACCTTGGCGAGGCCCTTGGCCGCCATGGGCGCCAGGATGTCGATGTCGCGCGTGACGAGCGCCGATTTCGTGACGATGCCGACGGGATGGTTCATGCGCGCCATCACCTCCAGGAGGCCGCGCGTGATTCGATGCGTGCGCTCGACCGGCTGGTAGGGATCGGTGTTCGTGCCCATGGCGATGGTCTTGGGCTCGTAGCCCGGCGCGGTCAGCTCGCGCTCCAGGAGCTCGGCGGCGTTCGCCTTGGCGAAGAGCTTGGTCTCGAAATCGAGACCCGGCGACAGGCCCATGAAGGCGTGGGTCGGCCGCGCGAAGCAATAGGCGCAGCCATGCTCGCAGCCGCGGTAGGGGTTCACCGAGCGGTCGAAGGAGATGTCGGGCGAGTCGTTCTTCGAGATGATCGACTTCGCCTTCTCGATCGTCACCTCGGTCTTGAAGCCGAGCTCCTTGCCGGCTTCCTTGCCGTCCTCGCCCGCGCCTTGCATGGATTCCAGATTGCCCCAGCCGTCGTCCACCCGCTCGCGCTTGAGGATCTCGTAGCGGCCGCTGCGGTTCGTGGCCGAGCCGCGGCCCCGACGGCGGTCGGGGTCTATGGCGGAGCCGATGAAATCCCTGCGGAAATCGGCCAGCGATCGTGTGATGCCAAGCGACATTGCATGCCCTCGCGATGAGAACAAATAGCGAATATCGGAACGTTTAAGGAACATTCGGGCGAAGTCAAGGCGCTTCGCCTCCGGTTGGCTCAAGGAGGCGAATTCGTGATTCTCGTGACGGAATTGCGATGGGGCGCGCTGACGCGTCGTGCGTGCTTCGAGACGCGGCTTCGCGGCTCCTCGAGCCATGAGGAAAGTTGGAGCACGACACAAAGTCCTCATGCTGAGGAGCGCCCAAAGGGCGCGTCTCGAAGCACGCAGGACGGCCCAGTTGCCCGGCCTTCCGCTTGCTCAGGCCCAGTCGATGACAAGCTCCTGCGCGCCCTTCCATAGGCAGGCCTTGCCCAGCGCCGCCAGGTTCTCCTGGCCCTCGATCACGGTGAGGAAGTGGTTGCCCGCGAGCTGGCCCATCTTGCAGGCGAAGCGCACGCCGCCATAGGCCATGATCAGTTCGGTCTCGCTGATGCCGGTCGGATAGAGCAGCATCTGGCCGGGGGCGGGGAAGCTGGTATGGTTCTCGTAGCCCACGCCGAAATCGCGGTCGCCGAGCGGAACCCAGACGCCTTCGCCCGACCAGCGCACATGCACGAAGCTCGACTTGAAGGGCAGGGCCTTGGCGAAGGCCTTGCAGGTCTTGGGCGCGGCCTCGAGCTCCAGCCGGGCGAGGAAGGTGAACTCGCCCGCCGTCATGCGGACGAGATCTCGTTTCGCCTTCGCGGTCTTCACCTCCGCCTTTGCGGCCTTCGCTTCGGCCTTGCCGACCTTGCTCTTCTTCGCATCCTTCGCCATCGCGCCTTTCTCCCAGGGTTCTGTCACGGGTAGGTGGCTTGACGGCAGCGGTCAACCGGCCTCGCGAGGGCCGGCCCCGCCGACGCAGTCCCTCATGCCCTCTGGCGGCGACCCCAGAAGGTCGCGGCAAGCACGAGGAGCCAGAGCAGCGCCGCTGGCGGCACGACGGCGCCAAGCAGATTGAGCGCCGGGAAAGCACTCCGCAGGGCGGTCAACGCGAAGCCCAGGCCGATGATGGCGCTGGCGAGAGCGTTGAGCCGAAGGCCGGCGCGTCCAAGGATGAGCCCGAGCAGGATCAGCCAGACGCCGGAGAAAAGCTGGACGCCCAGCAATTCGCCGACGCTGCCGGCATAGCCGTTGAGCGCGGCGTAAGTCGCTTCGATCACAGTCCTTAGGGCCGGTTCGGTGGCGCTGGCGTGCATCCGCGCGAGGTCCGGCATCGCAATGAGCCATCGAACGATGCCGAGCGACTTCAGGACGGCGGCCAGGAGCCCGAAGGCCGCCATCGTGTCCGTGAGCAGGCCGGTGACGCCATGAGCCTGCGCGAGGCGCCTGAGCGCCAGCACGAAAGGAACCATGGCGAGGACGGTCACGAGATAGCCCCAGTAGCCGATCTGGACGGCGAGGGCGTTGCGGTGGACGAGCGGCAGAGCCTCCGCCGCCGGCAAGCGCAGGCTGGCAGGCCAGCCGATGGCCTGTCCCAGAACGACCAGGGGCACCAGAAACAGGATGACCTGAGACAAGGCAAGGCCGGCGAGAGCTGTCGTTTCGGCGCGCGTCATCGGCGCCGCCATGGATGCGGTGGACATTTTCGGAGCCTCCTTGGTTGGGATGGGCAGCGGTCAGGCCGCGCGAAGCGAGGCCCTGACGGCTTCGTCGAGCGGCGTATGAGGCTCGTCGCCGATCAGGGCGCGGAGCCGGGCGTTGTCGAGCGTGAGGCTCTTCTTCCAGAGCCAGGTCATTTCCAGAGCTTCCCGCAGGAACGGCACGAACGGCGCGCCGAGCCAGAGCGTGATCCAGGGAAAGGGCTTCAGCGGGACGTCAGGCCGGCCGATCGCGCGCTGCGCCGCCTCGGCCATCTCCCGTCCGGTCATGTCCGCATGGCCGTGGAAATGCGCGAGCGTATAGGCAGGCAGTTCGGCGCGGCGATCCGCGAGGCGCGCGAAGGCTTCCGCGAGATCAGGGACGTATGCCCAGGCATGCGCGACGCCCTGAGGCGCGAGCGTGCGGATGGATCTCGCCGCGAGGCCGCCCTTCGCCATGGCGACGGCGAACCAGGAATTGCTCACGCTTGGTCCGAAGAAGTCGCCGGCGCGTAGGATGATGACCTGAACGCGATCATGAGCCGCCGCCCGCTCGAGCATTTCCTCCATCTCGCGCCGTATCGCGCCTTTCCGGGTTGTGGGCTCGCGCGGCGCGGCTTCATCGACAACCTCCGGCGAATTCGCCGAGAAGACATAGACGTTGGCCGGAAACAGGATGGCCGCCCCTGCCGCCTTGGCCGCGGCAATCGTGTTCGCCAGCATCGGCAGGCCGTCCTCGCGCCAGCGGCGGTAGCCCGGCGGGTTGACGCCATGGACGATGAGCTGGGCGTCCTGCGATGCAGCCATGACGGCCGCCGGATCGAGCGCGTCTCCGTGAAGCCAGTCCACCGGGAAGGCGAAGGTCGGCCGCCTCTCGGCCAGCCGTCGCGTCAAAGCACGGATTGCGTAGCCGCGACGCGCAAGCGCTCCGGCGATGGCCTGTCCGATCGCGCCGGTGAGGCCGAGCACGAGAGCGATGGGTGGGTTTGGCGCGGGCATGTCCGTCTCCGTTGTCGACGGCAATCTCCCTCGCCAAGCTTAATACGAAAATTGTCAATTATCGTGGATTGGCTATAAGAATTCGTATGCCTGAACTGACGGATTGGACTCTGCTGCGCTCGTTCCTGGCCGTGCTGCGGCGGGGAAGCCTGTCGGCCGCGGCTCGGACGACAGGGCTGACGCAGCCGACCATCGGCCGCCATGTCGATGAGCTCGAAGCAGGCCTCGAAGTGGCCTTGTTCACGCGGTCGCCGTCAGGATTGATCCCGACCGACGCCGCCCGATCGCTGCTGCCGCATGCCGAGGCGATGGAGAGCGCCTTCGCCGCCTTGAAGCGGGCTGCGTCGCTGGGCGGCGACCCTGATCGGCCGCGCGGCACGGTGCGGATCTCGGCGAGCGAGGTGATGGGCACCTTCGTCCTGCCTGCGATCCTGGCCGAGCTGCGGGCGCGATACCCGGACATCGCGCTGGAACTCGCGCTCAACAACCGGACGGACGACCTGCTGCGGCGCGACGCGGATATCGCCGTGCGCATGACGCGCCCGAAGCAGGATGGCCTCGTCGCCCGCAAGCTCGGGATCGTCCGCCTCGGGCTTTTCGCCCATCGGGACTACATCCGGCGCAGGGGGCAGCCCGCCGTTCTCGATGATCTCGCTGGCCACGACATCGTCGGCTTCGACCAGGACGATCATTCCGCGCGTTCCGTCGCCTCCGGGAGCCTCCCGATCTCGCGCGACATCTTCTCGTTCCGGGTCGATTCCGATGTCGCTCAGATCATGGCGGTGCGCGCCGGTCTCGGCATCGGCATGCTGCAGAAGGCGATGGCCAAGGCCGAGCCTCACCTCGCGCCGGTCCTCCCCGAAGAGGTCTCGCTCGCTCTGGATTGCTGGCTCGTGGTGCATCAGGACCAGAAGGACGCGAGCGCCGTCCGCGCCCTGTTCGATGGGCTCGCGGACGGACTGTCGCGATGGCTGGAGCACGCTGCCGCTTGAACCCGGCGTTAGCCGGGCAGGCGATCGTCAGTACGACGCTATTCCGCGGCGGCCTGCAGAACGCCGCGGCGGATCTGGTCTTCCTCGATCGATTCAAAGAGCGCGCGGAAATTGCCTTCGCCGAAGCCGTCGTCGCCCTTGCGCTCGATGAACTCGAAGAAGATGGGCCCCAGCAACGTCCCGGAGAAGATCTGCAGCAGCACCTTGGACATGCGGCCCTCCTTCTCGCCGAGCGCCACGGCGCCTTCGCCGTCGATCAGCAGGCCGTTCTTCTCCATGCGCGCGAGATCCTCGCCATGGCCGGGCAGGCGCGCGTCGACCTTGGCGTAATAGGTCGCGGGCGGAGAGGGCATGAAGGGCAGGCCGTTGGCGCGGAGCGTCTCGACCGTGGCGTAGAGATCGCGCGAGCCGCAGGCGATATGCTGGATGCCCTCGCCTTTGTATTCGCGCAGGTATTCCTCGATCTGCGACTTGTCGTCGAGGCTCTCGTTGATCGGGATGCGGATCTTGCCGCAGGGCGAGGTCAGCGCCCGCGACAGGAGCCCGGTCAGCTTGCCCTCGATGTTGAAGAAGCGGATCTCGCGGAAGTTGAACAGCTTCTCGTAGAAGCCGGCCCAATGGTCCATGCGGCCGCGGTAGACGTTATGGGTGAGGTGGTCGAGGTAGAAGAGGCCGGCGGGCTCCGGATGCGGATCGGGCTCGCCCAGCCATTCGAAATCGACCTCCCAGATCGAGCCCTTGTTGGTGGCGTGGCCGGCGTAGCGGTCGACGAAATAGAGCAGCGAGCCGCCGATGCCCTTGATCGCCGGGATGGAAAGCTCGTTCGGCCCCAGCTTGCCGCCCTCGAAGGGCTCGGCGCCGAGTGACAGCGCCCGCTCGTAGGCCGCCCTGGCGTCGACCACGCGGAAGGCCATGGCGCAGGCGCAGGGGCCGTGCTCGCGGGCGAAACCTTGAGCGAAGCTGTCGGGCTCGGCGTTGACCACGTAGTTGACGTCGCCCTGGCGATAGAGCGTCACGGCCTTAGAGCGGTGCTTCGCGACGGGCGTGAAGCCCATCAGCCGGAAGGCGCTGTCGAGCGCCGCCGGATCGGGATGGGCGAATTCCACGAACTCGAAGCCGTCGGTGCCCATCGGGTTGGCGGCGGTGACTTCGGCGGCGGGCGCGTCGAAGGGGAAGGGACCCATTCTCGTTTCCTCCTCAGGATTTAATCTGGATCAAGGTGCCATGAGTCCCGCGCATGGTGCTTGCGTTCGGCGGCCCGGAAACCAAGCCTTCTGCAAGAAACGTGCGCAGCGCGGCGCAGTGTGCTAATTGCGCCCGCATGGATGCCTTCGATCGCAAGCTTCTCGTCGCCCTTCAGAGAGATGGCGCACGGACCAACCAGGAGCTCGGGGATGTGGTCGGGCTCTCACCCTCGCAGATCTCGCGCCGCCGCCAGAACCTGGAAGGCGAGGGGCTGATCCTCGGCTATGCCGCGCGCCTCTCGGCCGAGAAGCTCGGCTTCGGCGTGCGCTGCTTCGTGCATGTGTCGCTGAGCCGCCATTCTCCGGACAATTCGCGGCGCTTCGCCGATCTCGTCGGCCGCACGCCGGAGATCCAGGAGGCGCATGCGCTCACCGGCGAGGCGGATTACCTGCTCAAGGTGGCGGTGCGCAGCCTGCAGGATCTCGCGCGGCTGATCAGCGACGTGCTGCTGCCGCATGAGAGCGTCGACCGCGTGCGCTCCGAGATCGTGCTGGAGACGCTGAAGGAGACGGCGGCTTTGCCGCTGTGAATTCGGCTCCGGCGCTCAGCGCGGCGCGGCGTCCTTCCGCTCCCATTCCTCGCCCCAGACCATCACGGCATGGCCGGGGGAGACCTCGCGGTAGAGCCGCTCCGGCGGCTGGTAATCAGCCGGGCGCACGGGGCTCTTGATCTCGTCGTTGGCGACCGGGTTCTTCTGGTGGCGGCGGGCTGGATCGGCGACCGGCACGGCGGCGAGAAGCCGCTTGGTGTAGGGATGCTGCGGATCGCCGAAGATCGCGGCGCGCGGGCCGATCTCGACGATCTCGCCGAGGTACATCACCGCCACGCGGTGGCTGACGCGCTCCACCACCGCCATGTCGTGGCTGATGAAGAGATAGGCGAGCTTCATGCGCGCCTGCAACTCCAGCATCAGGTTGATGACTTGCGCCTTGACCGAGACATCGAGCGCCGAGACGGATTCGTCCGCCACGATGAGGCGCGGCTCCACCGCCAGCGCCCTGGCGATGCAGATGCGCTGGCGCTGGCCGCCGGAGAACTCGTGCGGGAAGCGCGTCGCCATATCGGGCGAGAGCCCGACGCGGCGCAGCAGCTCGGCCGTGATGTCGCGCGCCTCGGAGCGGGTCGCGAGCTTGTTGATCAGCAGCGGCTCGGCGATGGCGGTCGCGATGTTCATGCGCGGGTTGAGGCTGGCGAAGGGGTCCTGGAAGATCATCTGCATGCGCTTGCGCTGCTCGCGCAAAGCCGCAGGAGCGAGCTTCAGGACCTCGACGCCGTCGAGCAGCACCGAGCCGGCGATCGGCTCGATCAGGCGCATCACCGAGCGCCCGGTCGTCGACTTGCCGCAGCCGGATTCGCCGACCAGCGCCAGAGTCTCGCCGCCCTGGACGCTGAAGGAGACGTTCTCGACCGCATGCACGCGGCCCGAGACGCGGCTGAGGAGCCCCGAGCGGATGTCGAAGCGCGTCGTCAGCCCGCTGACCTCCAGCACCGGGCGCTGGCCGGCCTCCACCGTATCCGGCGTCTCCGAGGGCTCGTCGGATTCGCCTGTCAGCCGGTCGACGACGGGGAAGCGCATCGGCCGCGCGCGGCCCTGCATGGCGCCCAGCTTCGGCACGGCGGCGAGCAGCGAGCGGGTGTAGGGATGCTTGGCGCGGGCGAAGATGTCGGCGGTGGCGCCCGTCTCGACCGCCTCGCCGTTGTACATCACCACGGTGCGGTCGGCGATCTCGGCCACCACGCCCATGTCATGCGTGATGAAGAGGACGCTCATGCCCTCCTCGTCCTGTAGCAGCTTGATGAGCTCGAGAATCTGGGCCTGGATCGTCACGTCGAGCGCTGTGGTCGGCTCGTCGGCGATCAAAAGCTTCGGCCGGCAGGCGAGCGCCATGGCGATCATCACGCGCTGGCGCATGCCGCCGGAGAAGCGGTGCGGGTATTCGTGGAAGCGCGACTTGGCGGCCGGAATGCGCACCTTCTCCAGCAGCCGGATCGTCTCGGCCTCGGCCTCGGAGCGCGACATGCCGCGATGCAGCATCAGCGATTCCGCGATCTGGAAGCCGATGGTCAGCACCGGATTGAGGCTGGTCATCGGCTCTTGGAAGATCATGGCGATGTCGTCGCCGCGGATGCGGCGCATCTCGCTGTCAGGCAGCGTCAGCAGCTCCTTGCCGTTGAGCCTGACGGAGCCCTCGACGCGGCTGTTGCCGGCCGCGGTCAGCCGCATGATCGAGAGCGCCGTCACGCTCTTGCCGGAGCCGGATTCGCCCACGACCGCCACGGTCTCCCGCGGCCCGATGTCGAAGGAGACGTTGCGCACCACCGGCGTCCAGGCGCCTTCGACCCGGAAGGAGGTGGTGAGGCCGAAGATCGAGAGCACGGGGCCGGCGGGCGCTGCGGCGCGGCTTGCGTCCATCGTGGCTGCGGCTTTCATCGCTGGGCTGGCCATCAGATCACGCGCCGCGGATCGAGCGCGTCCCTGAGGCCGTCGCCGATGAAATTGATGGAGAGCACGGTCAGGAAGATCGCCGCGCCGGGGAACAGCGCCCAATGGGGCGCTGCGTCGAGTTGGTCCTTGGCGTCGAAAAGCAGCCGTCCCCAGGTCGGGATGTCTGGCGGGAAGCCGAGGCCCAAGAACGAGAGCGTCGATTCGGCGATGATCGCTGAGGAGACCTCGATCGTCGCCGCGACGATCACCGGGCCGATGGCGTTCGGCAGGATATGCGCCACCATCTGCCGGAAGGTCGTGGCGCCATGGGCGCGCGCGGCCTCGACGAATTCCTTTTCGCGCAAGGACAGGAACTGGGCGCGCACCAGCCGCGCCACCGGCATCCAGCGCAGGCCGCCGATGACGATGACGATCAGCACGAAGATGCCGCCTTCCACGCCGAAGGCGGCCTTGAGCTTCTCGCGGAAGAGATAGATCACGAGAAGCAGCAGGGGCAGCTGCGGCAGCGACAGGAAGAGGTCAGTCACCCACATCAGGAAGGGGTTCAGATAGCGGCGCGACATGCCGGCGATCGAGCCGACGATGACGCCGACCACGGTCGCGACCACCATCGCCGCGAGTCCGACGGCCAGCGAGATGCGGCCGCCGTAGAGCATGCGCGCCAGAAGGTCCTGGCCGAGGTCGTCGGTGCCGAGCGGATGCTTCCAGGACGGATGCTGCAGCTGCGCCGAGAAGTCGATCTCGTTGATCGGCACGCGCCAGACCCAGGGACCGACAATCACGGCGAGGATCAGCAGGCCGAGCACGATCGAGCTCGCCATCGCCAGCCGATGCCGGCGGAAGCGGCGCCAGGTCTCGCGCGCCGGCGAGACGGAGGCATTCGCCCGGCGCTGCGCCCCTTGCAGAGGCTCAGCTGAAGGAGATGCGAGGGTCGAGCCAGCCATAGAGGATATCCGCGATGAGGTTGAACAGCACGACCAGGCAGGCGAAGACGAAGGTCACGGCCATGATGACGGGCGTGTCGTTGGCGAGGATCGCATCGATGAGCAGCGAGCCGATGCCGGGGATGCGGAAAATCTGCTCGGTGACGATGGCGCCGCCGAACACGGCCGGCATCTGCAGCGCGACCAGCGTCACCACGGGGATCAGCGCGTTGCGGGTGATGTGGCGGAGCGTCACGCGCCTCTCGCTCAGGCCCTTGGCCCGCGCCGTCGTGACATAGTCGAGGCGGATGACGTCCAGCACCGAGGAGCGCACGTAGCGCGTGTAGGACGCGGCCTGGAAGAGTCCGAGCACCATGATCGGCATGATCGCCTGGCGCAGCATCTCCCAGTACCAGCGCCAGCCCGTGGCCGCGATGTCGGAGCGGTAGACGAAGGGCAGCCAGCCGAGCGAGACCGAGAAGACCAGGATGAACAGCAGGCCGGTGAAGAAGGTCGGCAGCGAGAAGCCGACGAAGGCCAGCGTGTTGGCGATCTGGTCGAAGATCGAATAGGGCCTCGTCGCCGCGTAGATGCCGACGGGCAGCGCGATGGCGAGCGCCAGGAGCTGCGACGAGCCGACCACGAAGAGCGTGGTGGGTACGCGCTGCAGGATGAGCGTGTCGACGTTGATGCGGCTGGCGAAGGAGAAGCCCCAGTCGCCCTTCGCCATGGCGCCCAGCCAGCGCAGATAGCGGACGAGGATCGGGTCGTTGAGCCCGAAGCTGGCGCGGATCGCCTCGCGCACCTCCGGCGGCACGTTGGGGTTGGTGGCCATCTCCGAAAAGGGATCCCCGGGCGCGAGGGCGAGGATCGTGAACAGGATCAGGCTGATGCCGAGAAGGCTCGGAATCGCGATCAGCAGGCGTCGAAGGAGATAGCTCGCCATGCGGTCTGGGCTTCCTGCGGCGGGAGGCGGGGATCAGCCATCGTCTCCCGCGCCGCACTTGCGGCGCGGGAAGCAGGACGGAGGGATCAGGCGCGATACCAGGCTGCGATGTTCCAGCTGTCGACGTCCCAGCCGCTATGGTCATGCATGATGCTGTTGGCGGCGGCCGCGACCCGCGTCCGGGAGAGCAGCGGCAGGATCACGAATGCCTCGCAGAAGATCTCGTTGACCTTGATCAGCAGGGCCGCGCGCTTTTCCGGGTCGAGCTCCTTCTGGGCGGCCTTGTACGCTTCGTCCGCCGCAGGATCGGAGTAGCGCGAGACATTGCGGCCCAGCCACTTGTTCTCCTTGTTGGCGATCTCCCAGGAGACGAACTGGTTGAGGAAACGCTCCGGATCAGGCTGCGGCTGCGTCGTCGTGTACATCTCCATGTCGACGTAGAGCTTGGTGTAGGTGTCCGGATTGGCGACGTCGGAGGAGAAGAAGACGGTCGCCGTGACCGACTTGAGCTCGAGGTCGATGCCGGCGCGCTGGCAGGCCTGCTTGATGATGGCCTGCGTCTTCTGGCGGGGCGCATTGATCGAGGTCTGGTAGACGTATTTGAGCTTCTTTCCGTCCTTCTCGCGGATGCCGTCGGCGCCCCGCTTGTAGCCGGCGTCGTCGAGGATCTTGTTCGCCTTGTCGATGTTGAATTCGTATTTGAGCTTGGTCGACTTGAACTGCTTGGGCTCGTTGACGAAGCTCGCGGTGGCGGTGCCGCCCCGGCCGTAGATGAACTTCTGGATCGAGTCGCGGTCGATCAGCAGGTTGATCGCCTCGCGAACCTTGATGTCCGAAAGGGTCGGGTGCTTGGTCTTGACGCTGGAGCGCTCGCCGTCGACCTCGGTCCAGGGGTCGGTGGTGTTGAGGATGATGAACTCGACGTCGCCCGCCGGCACGGCGCTGATCTTGCCCTTGCCGCCTTGCTCCATGCGCTTCAGCACGTCGTCCTCGACCTGCAGGTTCCATGCGTAATCGTATTCGCCGGTCTGGAGCACGGCGCGCGCCGCAGAGACGGCGTCGCCGCCGCCCTTGACCTCAAGCGTGTCGAAATGCGGCTGGTTCTTGACGTGGTAGTCGACGAAGCGCTCGCCGGTGAGGATGTCGCCGGGCTTGAACTCCACGAACTTGTAGGGGCCGGTGCCGACAGGCTTGAGGTTGGCTGGCGCCTCGCGTGACTTGGCGCCCTTGTACTCGCCGAAATGATGCTTCGGCAGGATCTGGCCGTTGACGCCGACGAAGGGGTCCGCCCAGAACGGCGTCGGATCCTGGAACACGACCTTGACGGTATGGTCGTCGACCTTCTCGACCTTGATGTTGGTGTAGGTGCCCGTCGTGTAGGCGGCTGTGGCCGGGTCCGCCGCATATTCCGCCGTGAAGACGACGTCGTCGGCGGTGAAAGGCTTGCCGTCGTGCCACTTGACGCCCTGCTTGAGCTTCCAGGTCACCGTCTTGCCGTCGGCGGACAGGCCCCCATTCGCCTTGGTCGGCACCTCCGCCGCGAGTTGCGGGATGAGGTTGCCCTCTTTGTCCCAACCCGCGAGCGGCTCGAAGAAGATGCGCGAGGCGATCTGGTCCTTGGTGCCGCTCGCGAAATGCGGGTTGAGCAGCGTCGGCGCCTGCCAGAGCAGGATCTTGAGCGGCCCGCCACCGCCCGCCTTGGTGGGCTTGTAGGGCAGCGTGGCATTGGCCATCGCGACGTCATTCCAGGCCAGGATCTGGCTGGCTATCGGCGCAGCGATGCCGACGGCGGCCAGCTTGCGGATGAAGGAGCGCCTGGACAGCGTTCCTTCCTTTACGTCAGCGACCAGTGATTTGATCTCGTGCTCGTTCATCAGAATAGCTCCCTCTGCCGGCGCCGGCTCGTCCCCCCAGACGCGGCGCCTCAGTTGATCGAAGACGCAAGCAAGGCATGTGCCGAAGATGGCGTCAACTCCGCAGCTCTTCGGCTAAGGTTCGGCACACGGCGTTTTGAGCCCGGCCGATGCGGGAAGCGGGCGGTTCAAAGCCAGGAGCCGCGTTGACGATGCCGCTGGTTGACGGCGGGAGCCCGCAATCACTAGCGTGCCGCCGGCGGCCCTGGGGCGGCGCGCCGCCTTGGAGACCCGCGTTGACGCTCACGAGCGACCCGCCCGCCGGGCTCGACTTCGATCCCGCCGCCCTGGCCGCGCATCTTTCCGCGCGGCTGCCCTTCGCGCGAGGGACGATGGCGGTTTCGCGCATCGGCGGCGGCCAGTCGAACCCGACCTATGCGCTCGCCTGGCCTGAGGGCTCGGCGGTGCTGCGCAAGCAGCCCAGGGGGCCGATCCTGCCCTCCGCCCATGCCATCGACCGCGAGTTCAGGGTGCTCGCCGCCCTGGCTCCGACCCCGGCGCCGGTGCCGCGGCCCCTGCTCTACGAGGCCGATGCCAGCGTGATCGGCACGCCGTTCTACCTGATGGAGAAGCTGGAGGGCCGCGTCTTCCACGACAGCGCGCTCCCCGGCGTCTCCCCTCACGAGCGCCGCGCCATGTATCTGTCGATGGCCGACACGCTCGCCGCCCTGCACGGGGTCGAGCCGGCGGCGGTCGGCCTCGGCGATTACGGCCGGCCCGGCAATTACTTCGGCCGGCAGCTTTCGCGCTGGTCGAAGCAGTTCGCGGCGGCCGCCGAGCCGCCAGCGGAGCTGGCCGAGGTCGCGGAATGGCTGGCCGCCCACCAGCCGGCGGAGGAGGGCCGCGCAGCGATCGCGCATGGCGACTACCGCGTGGGCAACCTGATGTTCCACCCGAGTGAGCCGCGGGTCATCGCGATCCTCGACTGGGAATTGTCGACGCTCGGCGATCCGCTCGCCGACCTCGGCTTCTTCTGCATGGCCTGGCGCACGGCGCCGGACGAATATTCCGGCCTGCTGGGCCTCGACCGCGAATCGCTCGGCATCCCCTCGCAGGACGCGTTCGTGGCGCGCTACGAGGGCCTCGCCGCGCCGTCGGGCCGGCTGAAGCCCTTCCACATCGTCTTCGCGCTCTTCCGCTTCGCGGTCATCTTCGTCGGCATCGCCGAGCGGGCGAGGGCCGGCACCGCGGCCGACGCCAATGCCGCGGCCACTGGCCGCCTCGCCCGGAATTTCGCGCGGCGGGCGTTGGCTCTGGCCCAGGCCTCCTGACCTGCGCTAGGGTCGGCTCATGGATTTCAGCATTCCCTCCCGCATCGCCGATGTCCGCGCGCGCATCGCCGCCTTCGTGGAGCGGGAGATCCTGCCCGTCGAGGCGGACCGCGCCAACTGGGACGCGCATGGCAATATCGCCTCCGGCCCGCTCGAAGCGCTGCGCGCCAAGGCGAAAGCCGAAGGGCTCTGGTGCCCGCAGCTCAGGCCGGAGACGGGTGGGCTCGGCCTCGGCAAGATCGGCATGGCCGTCTGCTATGAGGCGATGAACCGCTCGATCTTCGGACCGGTCTGCTTCAACGCGGCCGCGCCGGACGACGGCAACATGATGGTGCTGGAGCAGGCGGCGACGCCGTCGCAGAAGGAGCGCTGGCTCGCTCCCATCGTCAGCGGCGCGGCGCGCTCCGCCTTCGCGATGACGGAGCCGCATCCCGGCGGCGGCTCCGACCCCTCCATGATCCAGACCCGGGCCGAGCGGAGCGGCGACACTTATGTCGTGACGGGCCGCAAGTGGTTCATCACCGGCGCGGAGGAGGCGGCGCATGTCATCCTGATCGCCCGCACCTCGGACGACCAGCGCCGCGGCCTTTCGGCCTTCCTGTTCCACCGTGACCAGCCCGGCTGGCGCATCGTCCGGCGCATCGGCATCATGGGGCCTGAGGAGCATGGCGGCCATTGCGAGCTCGCCTTCGACGGCCTGGAGATCGCGGCCGAGAACCTGCTGCTGTCCGAGGGCGACGGCCTCAAGCTCACGCAGATGCGCCTCGGCCCGGCGCGGCTGACGCATTGCATGCGCTGGCTCGGCCTCTCCAAGCGCTGCGTCGAGATCGCCCGCGCCTATGCCGAGGAGCGGACCGGCTTCGGCGTCAGGCTGGCGGATCGCGAGAGCGTGCAGCTGATGCTCGGCAAGCTCGCCATGGAGATCGAGATCGGCCGGCTGCTGGTGATGAAGGCGGTCTGGGAGCTCGACCGCGGCGGCTTCGCCCGCAAGGAGGTCTCGATGGCCAAGGTGCATGTCGCCAACCTGCTGCACCAGGCCGCCGACACCGCCATCCAGATCAACGGCGCGCGCGGCTATTCGACCGACACGGTGCTGGAATGGATCTACCGCTACGCCCGCCAGGCCCGCCTCGTCGACGGCGCCGACGAGGTCCACCGCATGGTGCTCAACGGCTTCCTCGCCAAGGAAGGGGAGGGTTTCTGGACATGGCCGGAGGCGAGCGCATCTCGTGGGTGAGTGGTGCGCAAGAGGGAGCCGCGAGGACGTTATTAAATATCTGAAATATATCGATTTTCTTATTTCAAGTCGGGCATGATACCAACGGATATACCAACAAAATGCATGGCTGCTCCCGGTTTTCCGCGCATGTCGGCGGTCGGATGCCCAACCGCATCAGGCGTCGAACAGCGGTTTCTGGAAGCCGATGAACGCGTCGCGGATCGCCGCCACGCTGCCCAAGTCACGCGTCGCGTCCTGAACGGAACCGTAGCGTAGGCTGATGAGCTGCCCCAGCTTCTCCTGATCCAGCTCGTCTATGCCGGCCGCCACATACTGCCCCAGCACGAAATCCAGGAAAGCCTGGAGCTTGTCGCCGTAGGGCTCCAGCGCCTGCGCCCGGCGCGTGTCGACGCGTTCGGCGCGCGTGATGGGCGCAGAGGCGAAGGCGACATGCGCCAGCACGTCGAAGATATCGGATTGCTCCGCCTGGATGGCGCGGCGGATCGCCGTCAGTTCCGTCCGGCCGAAGCCCTTTTCCTCCAGGCCCTTTAGCAGCGCCTTGCGCGTCTCGGGCAGGCTCCAGATGCGGCGCAGCTCGTCTTCGTCCTTGAAGAAGGCGGGAAGCGCGCCGAACAGACGTTCGACGAATTGCGCCGCCGATATGGGCTTGCCATCGGGGCTCCAGAACGTGGTCGCCGCCATATGCTCGATCTGGCGCGCCTTGCCGTCGGCGAGCTTGATGATCAGGCGTTCGGGCTTCGGTTCTTCCTCGCCGCCAGCGCCGCCGGCTTCGCCGTCCTCCTCGCTGTTGGGTTTGGGCTTCGGCTTGCCCTCTTCCGGCAGGACAGGCTCGCCATCCCATTCGGGATCGTTGAACAGCTCATAGGCCTTCACGAAATCGAGGATCGTGAAGAAGTCCTTCCCGTCATAGAGCCGAGTTCCGCGCCCGATGATCTGCTTGAATTCGATCATCGATCGGATCGGGCGCAGCAGGACGATGTTGCGGACGTTCCGCGCATCGACACCCGTCGACAGCTTCTGCGAGCTCGTCAGGATGGTTGGGATCGTCTTTTCGTTATCCTGGAAGGCCTTCAGGTGCGTCTCGCCGATCGCGCCGTCGTTCGCCGTGACGCGGACGCAATAGTTGGGATCGGCGCTTCGCTTGCGCTGGTTGATCAGATCGCGGACGGCGAGCGCGTGGTCCTGCGTGGCGCAAAAGACGATCGTCTTTTCGTCCTGATCGATCATGCTCATCAGGATATCGACGCGCTTCGCCTCGCGTTCGCGGATTTCGATGACGCGATTGAAATCGTCCTCCCGGTAGCGCCGTCCTTCCTCAACCTCGCCGGACACAACGTCGTCGTCGGGCGTCCAGACGTAGTCATCCAGCGTGGTGGCGATCTGCTTCACGCGGAAGGGCGTCAGATAGCCGTCGTTGATCCCGTCCTTCAGCGAGTAGGTGTAAACCGGCTCGCCGAAATAGGCGTAGGTGTCAGCATTGATCTTGCGCTTCGGCGTCGCCGTCAGGCCGAGCTGAACGGCCGGCGCGAAGTAATCGAGGATGCCCCGCCACTCGCTTTCGTCCTTCGCGCCGCCTCTGTGGCATTCGTCGACGATGATGAAATCGAAGAAATCGGGCGGGTAGCCGCCGAAATTCGGCTGCGGATTTCCGTCGGCGTCGCGCCCGCTCATGAATGTCTGGAAGATCGTGAAGAAGACGCTGCCGTTGGTCGGCACGCGCTTCCGCTTCGCGATCTCTTCCGGGCGAATGCGGACCAGCGCATCGTCGGGGAAAGCACCGAAGCTGTTATAGGCCTGATCGGCGAGGATGTTGCGATCAGCGAGGAAGAGGATGCGCGGCCGGCGCGTCGGCTCGCCGCCGATGTTCCATGAGGCTTGGAAGAGCTTCCAGGCGATCTGGAAGGCGATCCCCGTCTTGCCCGTGCCGGTGGCGAGCGTCAGGAGCACGTGGCTCTTGCCGGCGGCGATGGCGTCCAGCACGCGGGAAACGGCGTTGTCCTGATAGTAGCGGCTTTGCCAGCGCCCGCCGCCGTCCTCATAGGGCACGGCGGCGAAGCGGTCGCGCCAGAGGTTCTTGTCAGTGAAGGCGTCGGCCCAAAGCGCGTCGGGCGTCGGCCATGCGTCGACATAGCCCTCCGCGCCGGTCTTCAGGTCGATCCGGTATATCCCCGCGCCGTTGGTCGAATAGGCGAAGCGCGTCTGGAGCTTGCCGCCATAGAGCTTCGCCTGCGCCACGCCTTCGGTGTCGGCAAACGCGCGCTGCTTTGCTTCGATGACGGCGAGCTTCGTGTTGCGATGGATCAGGACATAGTCGGCCACTTCGCGCTTGCCGCGCCGGCCGCCGAAGCCCTCCAGGCGCCCCAGCGAAATCACCTCGCGCCTGATGCGGCTGCCGTCGACCACGCCCCAGCCTGCCGCTTTCAGCGCGGGATCAATCAGCTCGGCGCGCGTCTCGGCTTCGTTCATGCGGCGAGGGCTTTGGCGGATGTCAGCTCGCCGGCGAAGGCTTTGGCGAGGATTGATTGCTTCAATGCGTCAATGGCGGCGAGCTTCTTCAGACCGATGCTTTCAAGCTCCTCAACCGCGCGCATGGTATCATCCAGCGAAGCGACGATGGCGCGTTGCCGCTCTTCGGACTTGGGAAATTTCATCGTTAGCGCACCCCATTTGCCTTTACTTATGATCGGTAGGGTCGCTTGTCCGGACGAACGGATCACAGCCCGCTGGAAGTCGGGCGTCAGCATCTGGTAGTAGAGAAACTTGCCATCGATCCCAGCGCGGGGCGTGACGGCGTTGACCTGCTGATTGCAGGCGATATCGCGCTCGGCAAAGCCCGCCTTTCCGATCGTTGCACCGATGCAGACCATCAGTGCTGAACCACCCTGTACTAAGCGAGAGTTTGCGAGGCCTTCCGCGCTCAACCCTTCATTTGCGTAATCGAGACTGCCATCACGCCGGAAGTCACCCGGCTTTATGAACGGGATATGGCTTCCCTTCATTCCGGCTTCGGAAGTGCGCGGCGTGGTGCCCGTTTGCAGCCGGCCAAGGTCCACCAGCGCTGCTTCCTGCCACCCCTCCCCCCCTTGCGAAAAGACCGCATTCAGGTGGCTATCGAACAGCGCGCGGGCGTTCTTCAGGTTCGCTTCCGCGTTGGCGCGCATCGTGGCGAGCCCGGCGAAGGCCTCATCCAGAATGGCCACGATCCGCCGTTGTTCGGCCAACGACTTCGGAAACGACACGTCAACACGTGCCAGTTTCGCCTTGTTGAGCGTCAGGCCCTTGAGTTTCGCGTCGTTCTCAGCAAGCTTGATCCAGTTTATGTTGGAGAGAGCGTAATAGAGAAACTGACGTTCAATTATGCGTTCGTCAATAATCGGCAGCGCTGCAATCGCTTCATTCGTGAATAAATCACGCCCGGCGAATGCAAGTCGCCCTATTGTAAGCTTAAAGCTCATCAACAGGGTTCCAGCTCTGGTGAGCTTGCAAAGAGTTGCCCCGTCATCTGAGACGTACTCTGAGCTTTCACCAACTACGCGTCCAACGCCTTTCGCCAAGTCAGCGATTGAAAGCCAAACGTTAGAGCCGCTTTTCTCGGTATCCCAGTATCCCGCGTTGGAGCGGGAAGGGGTCCGGCCAATTTCGATCCGACAAAGATCACCAAGCGTTCGCGTCTCCCAGCCATTCATACCAGCGCCCTCAGCCCAGCGAGGATATCAGCGCTTTCCGCATCCAGCGCGGCAATCTCGTCCATGATCTCCTGCGGGCTGCGCAACGCCGCTTCCGCCGCCCGGTTCGGGTTCTTCACCGACAGGTCATAGGTCGCCGGATCGATCGACGCCGCGTCGATCTCCCATGAATTCTCGCTCGTCTCGCGGCCGGCGGCGCGCGTCACGAAATCCGCCATGTCGGGGTCGTTCAGCGGGCTCGTCTTGCCGAAAGTGCGGCCGGGGTTCAGCTGATAGAACCAGATGCGCCGCGTCGGCGCGCCCTTGCGGAAGAACAGCACCACGGTCTTGACGCCAGCGCCCTGGAAGGTGCCGCCCGGCATGTCGAGGATCGTGTGAAGGTCGCAGGCCGTCAGCAATTCGCGGCGCAGCGCCACGCTGGCGTTGTCGCTGTTCGACAGAAAGGTGTTCTTGATGACGATGGCGGCGCGCCCGCCGGCCTTCAGCGACTTGATGAAATGCTGGAGAAAGAGGAATGCCGTTTCGCCGCTGCGGATCGGGAAGTTCTGTTGAACCTCCGGCCGCTCCTTCCCGCCGAAGGGCGGATTGGCGAGGATGACGTCGTAACGGTCCTTGTCCTGGATATCGGCGATGTTCTCGCCGAGCGTGTTGGCGCGTAGGATGTTGGGCGCGTCGATCCCGTGAAGGATCATGTTCATGACGCCGATGACATAGGCCAGCGGCTTTTTCTCCTTGCCGAAGAAAGTGCGGCTTTGCAGCGCCTCGCGGTCGGCCGTCGTCTTCGCCAGCGGCAACAGATGCCCATAGGCCTCGCAGAGGAAGCCGGCCGATCCGCAAGCGCCATCATAGATGCGCTCGCCGATCTTCGGATCGGTGACGCGGATCATGGCGCGGATCAGCGGCCGGGGCGTGTAATACTCGCCGCCATTCCGCCCGGCGTTGCCCATGTTCCTGATCTTGGCTTCATACAGTTCGGACAGCTCATGCTTCTCCGCCTGGCTGCCGAAGCGCAGCGCGTCGATCTCATGCAGAACGTCGCGCAGGTTGTAGCCGCTGGTGAAGCGGTTGCGGATTTCGCCGAAGATTTCGCCGATCTTGTATTCGATCGTGTCAGGGCTTTCCGCCCGCTGCTTGAAGCCCTGGAGGTAGGGGAAAAGGTCGCGGTTGACGTAGTCGATCAGGTCCGGCCCCGCCTTCGTGCGCATGTGGTCGATCGCGCCATCGGGGCGCTTCGGCACGGCCCATGAGCCCCAGCGGTGCGCCTCGTCCAGGATCGGCCGATAGATGCGCCCCTCCAGCTCGGCGAGGCCGCGCCGGTTCGTCTCCAGATCATCCAGATATTTGAGGAACAGAATCCATGAGGTCTGTTCGGTGTAGTCGAGTTCCGACTGACAGCCTTCCTCGCGACGCATCGCGTCGTCGACGTTGCGGAATACTTGTTCGAACATGAGGCCCTGAATCTTGCTGGATGAGGTTGTCCGTCGCCCGCGCCTTCGGCGTCAAGCGGCTCGACTGCCGAAATCGTCGGGGATGCTCAGCCCACCGAGCCGGGCGACCAAGACGGCCGTATGCGCATCCAGCAACTCTTCAGCCTGCCAGAGCTGCGCCGTCAGCCGATCATAGGTCTTCCAGCGCATCCATTTCGGCTTCGGCACGAAATCGGGATCGTCGCTTTTCAGCTTCCCGGTGAGGATGCGGTCGCGGCGCATCAGCACGCGGTCCATCGGCGTCGCCGCCCGCTGGGATCGGTAGGCGACGCGTCCATATCGACGCCGCACATGGAAGCCCGCGCCGCCGAGGGAATACAGCTTCGCCGCCCGCGCGCCGGTCACGGGACAGACGGCCCGCCAGCGGTAGCCGCCGAAGCGGCAGGGCTCGCCGATAAGCCGGAAGCGCTGATCGAAGGGCTTGCCATTGCAGCGGTAGCGCAACGCCAGCGTGCCTGACGATGGGCTTTCGAAAGTGACTGCTGCGCTGATGTTGGCGAAGGCCTCGCCGTCGCGGCTCCAGGCCCAGCGAAGCCAGCCGCCGCCGTAGCGCCGCCCTGCGAGCGCCGCGCGATGCACATCAAACCGCAATCCGTCTTCGACAACCGGCCATGCCATTTCAGCCCACCGAAATTCCTTGGCTAACCTCGGATTTAATCTTCGCAACCATCCGCAGGCGTCGGGATGCGCCACGTGCGCAGGACGTAACTATAGGTGTGTCTCGCCTTTTCGGGCGTAGGAGATGAATCCCGGTTTTTCTGCAAGCTTTCAATGTGTTGCCGCTTCGGGAGAACTCCGCTGGGCCCCCGCCTGCGGCGGCTGAAATGAGCCGTTGACGGCCCGGATTTGAGCCGTTGAAGGCTTCAATTTCAGCCCTTGGATCGGATGAGGTTGCCAGCGCAGAAAGCCCATGGGTGCAGGCTCGGCGTCGTCGAGAGGATACATCGTCAACGCGTAAATGGTTGCGCGAAGCGCTTTTGGCCCTCTGATCCGCCCGACGCGGATCACGCGAAACCATTCGCGGTCGACCAGTTCTTCCAGCGCCTTCGCCGCCGTATTGCGTGCGCAGTTGACCAGCATCGTGGCCGTCCGATCGCTGATCTCGAAGGCGTTCGTATCGAGCGGCCGATAGCGCGTCATCACGTTGACCAGTAGCGCCTGCGCCTCGGGTCGGAGCGTTGTCCATGCTGGCAGCTCCATCCAAGCGAAGTAGATGCGAGCGTGCGGTTTGTCCGTCAGGCGGGGCATGAACTTGCGCCGCGGCTAGATCACGCGACGCGCTTTGCATTGCCGTCTTCCGACAGGGCATCAATATAGCGCTGAACCTCGCTGGCGCGGACGAAGGTCCGCCGGCCGTTGCGGACAATCTTCAAACGGCCCGCTGCGACTTCCTGATAGCCTCGCGTCAGTCGCAGGCCTGCAAGGGAAAAGGCTTCGCGGATCGGATAGAGGCGATCAATGTGGTGCATACTTGTTGAATCCTTTCGGTTGCGCCTGCATGTGCAGACATGCGGATTCTGCCATGAGAAGCGCACGGATGCGCGCACCCAAGCGGCGCATCCACACGTGAACATTTAAATTATTGAAATCCGGGGGAGAAATCGCGCAAAGGAGGCGCGTGAGGGCACGATTCGCCGGTTCTGACGCAACCAGATCGCCATCAGCTTGGTCAGCTCACGCGTCGATAGACCGCTCAATTCCTGCGACTGGCGAATGGCGGCGTAGGCGTCGGCGAGGTCTTTCATGGCGCGGCCACGCTGCCGAAGCCGCCAATGGTTCTCGCGATCAAACTCGCGATAGAGCTTGAACCGCTCGATCACCTTGGCACGTGCAACCTTTTGGGCGAGCCATCGCTGATCGCGGATGGTGCGCTTCATCGCTGCGCGGCAAAGGGGATGACTTGCGCTCCATCGCGCCATGCATCCAGCTGATCGGCCCACCACTGCGCCATCGTCACGCGCTCTTGCCAGTGCTCGCCGCGCGCATAGGCTCGCCGGACGGCGTCGGGGTCTTGATGCGCCAGCGCCCTTTCGATCGCATTAGCGCTGAAGCGCCCGCTTTCATTCAGCAGCGTCGACGCGGCGGCGCGAAAGCCGTGCGACGACATTTGCTCTTTCGAATAGCCCATGCGGCGGAGCGCGACGTTCAGCGTATTCTCGGATATCGGCCGGCGTTCGGCCCGCCGTCCCTCGCCGCCGCTCATGCCGAAGCCGGGGAAGACCAGCTTGCCGCCGCCCGTGATCTCGTGGAGCTCTTTCAGGATCGCCACCGCTTGAACAGGCAAGGGAACGCGATGCTCCTTCCGCATCTTCATGCGAGCGGCCGGGATGATCCAGATCGCCTTATCCAGATCGAATTCACGCCACTCGGCGAGGCGAAGTTCGCCGGGGCGGGGAAAGAGATAGGCCATAAGCTTCAACGCCGCATTGGTCGACGGCTGGCCCTGGAAGGCGGCGATTGCGCGCATCAGGCCGCCAAGCTGGATTGGGTTGAGGATCGCGGCGCGGTGCTTGACGATCGGCGCAGAAATCGCGCCGCGCAGCGCGGCCGTAGGGTCGCCGCCGGCGCGCGCCGTGGCGACGCCATAGCGAAACACCTCGCCGATGACGGCACGGAGGCGCTTCGCCGTCTCCAGCGTTCCCCTGCGCTCGGCCTTCTTCAGGACGTCAAGAATTTCCGGCGCGCCAATCTCGCTGATGGGCCGATGGCCGATCGCCTCATTGGCGAGGCCGTGAAGCCATTCAAGCTTCGACAGCGTGTTAGGCGCTTTGCCCTCCCGGCGCTTCTTCTCCAGCACTTCGCCGGCGACCAGCGCGAAGGTTGTCGCCACGCTCGTGCGGACAGCCTGTTTATCGAGCCGCTTCTGTTCGGATGGATCACGATCGGCGGCAAGTAAGGCGCGCGCGGCCTTTCGACGGTCGCGGGCATCGGCGAGGCCGACTTCCGGGTAAGAGCCCAGCGCCATCAGCTTTTGCTTTCCGGCGAAGCGGTAGGCGAAGCGCCAGAGCTTCGATCCGTTCGGCATGATCCAGAGCTGTAACCCCTCGCCATCCGAGAGTTTGATGATTCCAGCGCCGGCTTTGGCGTTGGCAACGGCGACATTGGTCAGCGGCATGTTGGTATCGCCTTCCTGAAGCCGCACTGCCTACCAACAACCATACCAACAAATCTGTTGGTAGCTGGCGAATGCGGCCGAACGCCAGTGAACAGATTCTGCCCCAGAATCGGCTAAAATCAACAAAAAACCGCCCAAAACGGGCGGCTGTGAACGTCTCTGAAGGGAGGAGTGGTGCCGCAAGAGGGATTCGAACCCCCGACCCCATCATTACGAATGACGTGCTCTACCAGCTGAGCTATTGCGGCGCGCGGTGCGAGCCTCTTAGACGCCATCGGCGGCGAGCGCAAGCCGCGCCGACCAGGGGTCGGCGCCAGACCCCGCACCAGCCCTTAACACCCGGATCTCAACACCAAGTCTCGCGCCGGCGGCCGGCATAGGCGCGGGCGTGGCCTTCGGCCATGAGCCTCTCGCCCAGGTCGAGGCCGGCGGCATCGATGAGACGGCCCAGCACGCGGCCGCCGTATTTGTCGCGGCCGAGATCGGAGAGGAAGGCGGGTCCCGCCTCCAGCAGCGCGGCGAGCCGCCGGCGCGCAGCTTCCGCCCGCGCGCCCTCGGCCGGGCAGCGCGCCGCCCGCTCCGGCGCGTCGATGCCGCGCAGCCGCACGCGGGTCACGATCCATTGGTCGAGCCAGATCGCCGCCTTCACCTCGACGGTGTCGCCGTCGATCACGCGCAGCACCTCGACCGGAACAAGCTGGCGGCTCTCGGCGGCAGGTCGCGGCACGGGCTGCTGCGGCAGTGGTGGCGTCATCGCCGCAGGCGGCCCGGCCAGCGCCGCGAGGCCGGCGACGGCTGCGGCGGCGAGAGCGGCGAGGGGCAGGGCGGCGGCCATGCCTTCCGCCTATCAGATCATTCTTCAGAAATAAATCCTATAAATAGGATATTATAACGTCTTAGGAGATTCCATCCTAGAAATCGCTGGCGATGCCCTTCACCTCCCAGTCCGCATAGCGGACGGGATCCCTGCCGCCGCGGCCGTCGATCTCGCGGCGGGCGGCGAGCGCCGCCTCGCGCTCGGCCTGGGCCTTGCGGCGGGCCGCGGCTTCGGCCAGGGCGCGCTCGGCCGCCGGCGTGAGCGGACGGGTCGGAGGGGCAGGGGCGTCGTCTGGCATCGGCGGCAGCAACTCGTCGGTTGACCTCGCGTCCGATGTAGGCGACGCCCCGGCCCGTGCCAAGGTTCGACCCCGCGACGCTGCCCTCCCTCGTGCTCCACCGCGATGCGGAGACGATCGTCATCGACAAGCCGCCGGGCATCGCCGTCCACAAGGGCGCCGGTCATGGCGACAATCTGGAGGCGCATTTCCAGCTGCTGCGCTTCGGCCTGCCGGAAATGCCGGCGCTGGCGCATCGGCTGGACAAGGACACCTCCGGCTGCCTCGTGCTCGGCCGCAGCCGGCCGGCGCTCGCCCGGCTCGGCGCGCTGTTCCGGCAGGGCCGCGCGCAGAAGACCTATTGGGCCGTGGTCGCCGGCCACGTGGAGGGCGAGGCCGGCGTCATCGACGCGCCGCTCGCCCGCCGCTCGCATGACAGGAGGAGCTGGTGGATGAAGGTCGATCCCGCCGGCGACCCCAGCCTGACGCGCTGGCGCGTGCTCGGCCGCGCCGACGGACTCGCCTGGCTGGAGCTCTCGCCGGAGACGGGGCGCACGCACCAGCTGCGCGTGCATTGCGCGCATGCCGGCTGGCCGATCGCGGGAGACGCGATCTACGGCGGCGACCTCTCCCGCGCCGCGGCGCGGCACATGCATCTGCATGCCCGACGGATCGTGCTGCCGCTCGATCCGTCGCGGCCGGTCGACGTGACGGCGGAGCCGCCGGAGCACATGCGGGTGTTGCTCGTGGCGTGCGGGTGGCGAGAGCGCTAGGCGGCAGCGGCGGCCTTCCGGCGCGCGGATGCTCCTGCGAGGCCGGCGAAGCCGATCAGCATCATAGCCCAGCTCGAGGGCTCCGGCACGCCGAGCGCGATCTGACCCTGGATGACGTCATTGGCGCAATCCATGGCCCATGACATCGCGAAGGAATTACCGAGCACGCCGTTGTCCTTGATCAGGAAGGTGATGCGGTCCAACGGATCGTCGACGATCCAGGTGCCGGTCGCCAGGGCCGACTGTCCCGCGCCGTCGTAGCGGACCGCCTGTCCCTCGCGGAAGACGTAGCCGTTGTTCCCTGGCTGCGGATAGCTGACCGGATTGCCGAAGCTGTTCGACATGATCACGCGGGGCTCGAGCACGCCGTAGAGGGAGCCTGAGCCCGTCGTGGCGCCGGGGTTGCGCGGCATGGTGAAGGCGTATTTCCAATCGCCGGGCTGATAGACGTCGTTGACATGGTGCGGGTCCGCGCCGATCGGCGTCCAAGCGCTCGCGCCCGGCGTCAGGAACAGCGCGCCGTAGCCGGTGCCGAGCGTGCCCGCCTTGCCGGCGTAGGCCGTGTTGATGACGATCTTCAGCGTCGAGCCGCCCGGCCCGACGCGGGACACGTCGGCGCTTGCGACGTTGAAGACGCCGCCGCCGATGCTGTCACCATAGTGCAGATAGTCCCGGCCGCCCCAATAATCGTCGATCAGCGTGACCGCAGCCTCCGAGCGGCCAGACGCGCCGAGGCCGATCGCCGCGACCGCAATGCACGCAGCCAAGCGGACGCAGGAACGCAACAAACTCATGACGGAACTCCCCAGCCCAGAAGTTAACGCCGCACTAACCATGAGCGTAGTGCGCATGCTGCAGGGCGTCAATTCGCGGCGGGGTGACCGCTGGAGATATGCTGAATGGCGGGCTGTCCGGACTTGGCGGAGGCGGAAAGCCGCATTTCGAACGATCGGCGCTGTCGCGAATGAGCTGCGGCGGCGGAGCGGGATCATCGCGCCTGCTCGAGAAGAAGCGCCGTAAGGCGGACTCACCCCCCGATGAGCAGCTTCGTCAGCAGCGCGGTCAGTTCCGACTGGCGCGACACGCCGGTTTTGGCGAAGACCCGCTTGAGGCAGGTGCGGATCGTCTCCTCGGAGAGCCCGAGCCGCGAAGCGGCATCCTTGGGCGAGATGCCTGCCCCGACGAGGGAGGCCACGCGGGCCTCGCCGAGCGTGACCCCGAGCACGTCGCGAACGAGGGCGGGGTCGGCGGGCTCCCCGGCGCCGGGCCGCTGCAGCAGCAAATCAGCCGGGCGTTGGTGAACACGCCCTCCGGCGAGGCCTCGCCGCCGACCGGCAGCGCGTGGATCACGAGGGGGCGCGCCTCCCTCTCGTCGACGATGATCGGCCTGATGGGACCGGCCATCGGCAAGTCCGTCTTCAGGGCGTCGGCGAGCACCGCCGCATGCCGGCGGCCGTTGGCGGAAGCGCCGAAGCGCAGGCAATCGTCGACGAGCTTGACTCCGCCGCCGAGCAGGCGATCCGTGGCGGAGTTGCGGAAGACGACCCGTCCCCGCGCGTCGAGGGCCAGCACGCCGACATCGAGTCTGGCGAGGGAGGCGCCCAGACCCTCGGCGATCAGTTCGGCGTTGAGCAGCCTGATGGAGAGGCGGAGCGCCCTCTCCGCGTGACGGCCGAGCTGCGTCGCGAGCTCCGCCTCCCTGGCCGAGAAAGGCGGCTTCCCGGCGGCGCGCTGGATGCTGATCGCGACCACGATATCAGGACTTGGCTGCAGACCGAGCGCGCAGGCCCAGCGCAGGCCGTGGCGCGCCAGGAACTCCGTATACATCGGGTGGGAGTCCATCTCGTGGGGCTCGACGGCGTCGAGATCGGTGACGGCGTCGCTGCGCAGCCAGAGCGCGCGCTCGACGGCGCGGATCGCCCGGATGTCGCGCCGGTTCCAGCCGTTCTCGATGTAGTCGCGCTGCGCTTCGGCCAGACGCGGCGAGGCGATCACGCCGAAGGCGCCGTCGCTCCGTTCCCAGAGCATCACCGCGCCGACGTCTCCGAGGCAGTCGGCGATGCCCTGCAGCGCGGTCGGCCACAAGGCGGGCGCGGCCGCAGCCTCGTAGATCGCATCGAGCGCCGCCGAAACGGCCGTATCGGATAAGCCAGACGTCAACGCCTGCCGCCCCCGTCCCTCGGCAGAATTGCAAGGATGGACGCGTCGGGCAAGGGGCTTGAGGCTCGGCGTCGAAGGCGTTTCGCGAAACGGGCGTCAGACCGGTTCCGCGGCTGGCGCCGGCCGCGCGTGACGCCTTCCGGCCAGGCCCAGCCCCGCGAAGCCGAAGAGCATCATCGCCCAGGTCGCGGGCTCGGGCACGGCGGCGGTGAGCCCATTGCCCGCTCCAGGGCTGAAGGTGAAGGAGTAAAGTTCGGCCTTTGGTGTGCCTGGGGCAACCGAGAAGAGGGGATCCAATGTGGTGTATACGGAAAGGCCTGCGCCGTACGCGGTGTCGGTGCCAAGCGAACTGACGGACGCTAAAATTTGCAACTGGACAGTATAATTCGTCTCGGTTTCCAGAACGTACGTGCCATGTTCGTCCAATATGCCCGTGATGAAAGAGGGAATCTGGGAGTAGGAAACGTTGCCGGTTCGCGAGACGTTGAACGTTGACGCGCCGGGGGTTGTAGATACCAAGAGAAAGTTATGCCATGCGGGCCCTCCTAGCGTGCGCGCGACGCTCATCGACAGCATAGCCTGTGAGAAGTTCGTGCCGACGATCTGCTCGGCAGGTCTATGCCTGACCGAAAGCGATCCGAGGGCATCGAAAAGAACCGGCACGCCGACGGTCGGACCATGAATGACGAATTGATACTGCATGTAGGCGTTGACGCTGGCGGCGGCTTGCCCACTTTCAGGAGATCCGAAAGCTGCGACTCCAGCCGTCAAGCTCGGCCGAGGTGCGGCGCTCAAAGCAACTGACGCTTGCGCAAGCCCGCCACGATCCGCGTCGTTGAAGCTTCTCGCCAGCGAGGTTTCATCAAAAAAGGTCCTGCCATGGCCTTGGGCCGCGCCGACATTGGCACTGATCGTGACATCAGAAAGCAGGCGAGGAAGATCGACGATTGCCGCTTGCGCCGGGACTCTGCAACTGAGAGCCGCGGATAAAGTCAGCGCTGTGGCGATGCAATTCAGCGGTATGCGCATGGCGATGCGTCCTGATGAAATGTCTTTTTCGCGGAGGCCGAGGCCATCGCGATCATTAAGAAATGCTTAAGGTTCCACATCCCCCAATTGGGGACTGAGGCGGTGATGGAATGTTGCGCCGCTGATTCGTTGCTAGGAATAAACAGATAGCGACCAGCGACCACCCCCTTGCATCGGCGCATTGCGCGCCCGATCTTCTCCGCCATGAATCTCGTCCGCACCGGCCTGCTGCTCGCCGCGCTCACCGCGCTGTTCGGCGCGATCGGTCTGATGCTGGGCGGCTGGCCCGGCATGCTGATCGCGCTCGGCTTCGCTGTCGCCACCAATCTCTTCGCCTATTGGCAGTCGGACCGGCTGGCGCTGTCAGCGCATGGCGCGCAGGAGGTCGACATGGGCTCCGCGCCGGAACTGGTGCGGCTGGTCCATGGGTTGTCCGACCGCGCGCAAATCCCCCATCCGCGCGTCTATGTGATGCATGAGCCGCAGCCCAACGCCTTCGCCACGGGGCGGAACCCTCAGAATTCCGCCGTCGCAGTCACGACCGGGCTGATGCAGATCCTCACTGAGGAGGAACTCGCCGGCGTGATCGCGCATGAACTCGCCCATATCCGCAACCGCGACACGCTCACCATGACGGTGGCGGCCACCATCGCCGGCGCGATCTCCTCGATCGTCAATTTCGGCCTGATGTTCGGCGGCGGGCGGGACCGGCCGAACATCCTCGTCACGCTGCTCCTGATCATCGTCGCGCCGCTCGCCGCGGCGGTGATCCAGATGGCGATCTCGCGGTCCAGGGAATACTCGGCCGACGCGCTGGGAGGGCGCATCTGCGGCCAGCCGCTCTGGCTCGCCTCGGCTTTGCGCAAGATCGCCGGCGGCGTGGCGCAGGCGCCGAACGAGGCGGCGGAGGCGCGGCCCGCCACCGCGCCGCTCTTCATCGTCAACCCCCTCTCCGGCCGGCCGATGGATGGGTTGTTCTCGACGCATCCCGCCACCGAGAACCGGATCGCGGCGTTGCTCGAGCAGGCGCGCTCCCTGCAGGGGCAGATGCCCGCCGCCAGCATGGCCCCCGCCCGGCGCGGACCATGGGGTTGAGCGAGGGGCTCACCGCCCGGCGCTTCGCGGTCGCGGTCGTCGAGGATGTGGTGCGGCGGCGCCTCGCGCTCGACGAGCGGCTGGAGCGGCTTGCGGCCGATCCCGCCTTCCAGGCGCTGGCGCCGAGCGACCGCGGCCTCGTCCGCGCCATCGCTACGGCGGCGCTGCGCCGGTTGGGGCTGATCCGCAAGGTGCTGGCGGAGCGGCTGCCCAAGGGGCTGCCGCCGCGCGCCGGCCAGCTGGAGGCGATCCTGATCGCGGCGGCGGCGCAGATCCTGGTGCTTCGGGTCCCCGCCCATGCGGCGGTGGACACCGCCGTCACGCTGGCGCGGGAGGATGCCCATGCCAAGCACTTCGCCGATCTCGCCAATGCCGTGCTCAGGCGCATCGCCGTCGAGGCCGATGTGGCGCTGGCCGAGGGCGAGGATGCGCTCGCCGTGGACACGCCCGCCTGGCTCGCGGCCCGTTGGCGCATGGCCTATGGCGAGGAGGCGGCCCGCGCCATCGCGATGGCGCACCGGCGCGAGCCCTCGATCGACATCACCGTCAAGTCCAACGCCGCCGGCTGGGCCGAGCGGCTGGGCGGCGTCCTGCTGCCCACGGGCTCCGTGCGGCTCACCGCCCGCACCGCCATCCCGCAGCTCCCCGGCTTCGCCGAGGGCGAATGGTGGGTGCAGGACGCCGCCGCCGCCCTGCCGGCGCGGCTCCTCGCCGTCCAGCCCGGTGAGCGCGTGCTCGACCTCTGCGCGGCGCCCGGCGGCAAGACGGCGCAGCTCGCCGCCGCCGGCGCCTCTGTGACGGCGGTCGACCGCTCGGAGACCCGAATGACTCGGCTGCAGGCGAATCTGGGGCGGCTGGGGCTCAACGCCCAAACGATCGTGGCCGATGCCGGAGGTTTCCAGGCCGCCGAGCCGTTCGACGCCATCCTGCTCGATGCGCCCTGCTCGGCCACGGGCACCATCCGCCGCCATCCCGACGTCGCCTGGTCGAAGACGATGGAGGACGTGTTCAAGCTGGCCAGCCTGCAGGCGCGGCTCCTCGACCATGCCGCGACGCTGCTGAAGCCCGGCGGCCGGCTCGTCTACGCCACCTGCTCGCTGGAGCGGGAGGAGGGCGAGAGCCAGGCGGAGGCCTTCCTGGCGCGCCAGCCGCGCTTCCGCCGCGTCGCGGTGCGGCCGGAGGAGATCGGCGGCGAGGCGGCCTTAGTGGACGCACAAGGGGACCTCCGCTGCCTGCCCAGCCATTGGCCGGACGAATCGGACCGGATGGCTGGAATTGACGGCTTTTTCGCGACGCGCCTTGTGCTGGCGGAGGATTGACCTTTAACCTAACGGGCAACGCGCGTCGGCGATCCGCCGGCTGAGGGACAGATCGCTTGGTGATGAAGGGAGGTTGGTCGGATGCGGCCCTCGCCGGCACGGCCGCGCGCCAGGGCGTGCGCCGCATGGCGGCGGGCGCGTCGCGGCTGCTGAAGCCGTTCGGCGGCCGTCCGCCGCGGCAGTTGCTGATCGCACCGCAGGACCTGCGCACCGCCGATCCGACGCTCGCCGCCGAGATCTACGCCGGCCATCTCAAGCTCGCCGGCAAGCTCCTGGAGACGCATGGCCGCTCGCCCTTCGAGCTGGAGCCGCCCTCCGAGGCCTTCGCGGCGGAGCTGCACGGCTTCGGCTGGCTGCGGCACCTGAGCGCCGCCGATTCGCCGCTCTCCAAGGCCAACGCGCGGGCGCTGGTGGCGGACTGGATCGCGGCCAACCGCAAGCCCGCCGGGATCGCCGGCCGGCCGGACGTGGCGGCGCGCCGCATGATCTCCTGGCTCAGCCAGACGCCGCTCCTGCTCGACGGCGCCGACGCCGTCTTCTACCGCGGCTTCGTGCGGGCGCTCGCGGCGGATGCCGCAAGGCTGAAGCGCGCGCGCCGCGCCGCGCCGCCGACCGAGCTCAAGCTGCTGCTGCAGCTGGCTCTCACGCATTACGCGCTCTCCGCCGCCGAGGCGGATGCGGACCTGCGCGACGCCGCCGCCCAGCTCTGCGCGCTCCTCGAAGAGCAGGTGCTGTCCGACGGGGGCCATGTCAGCCGCAACCCGCAGGCGCTGATCGACCTGCTGCTCGACCTCCTGCCGCTGAAGCTCGCCTTCCTGTGGCGGCGCATCCAGACGCCGCAGCCCATCGTCGCCGCGATCGACCGGATGATGCCGATGCTGCGCATGATGCGCCATGCCGACGGGGCGATCGCCCTGTTCAACGGCATGGGCGCGACGCGCGCGGACTTCCTGGCCGCCATCCTGGCGCAGGACGATGCGCTGGCGCCGCCGCCCGCCAACGCGCCATACGCCGGCTACCAGCGGCTGGAGCGCGCCGGCTCCGTGCTGATCGTCGACGCCGCGCCGCCGCCGAAGCCGCCGCTCGCGGGCCAGGCGCATGCCGCGCCGGCGGCGTTCGAGTTCTCGGCCGATGGCTGCCGGATCGTCGTCAACTGCGGCGCGCCGCCGGCGCACCGGCCCGAACTCGCGGCCTATGCGCGGCTGACCCCGGCCCACTCGACGCTGGTGGCGGCGGACGGAAGCATCGGCCGCTTCGCCCGCAGCCCTGCGATGCGGGCGCTGGTCGGCGAGCAATACGTCGGCGGGGCGCGGCGCGTCACGCTCCGGCGCGGCGACGGCGCGGAGGGCGGCCTCATCGAACTGGAGCACGACGGCTGGCGCCGCCTCGGCTTCCTGCACGAGCGCCGGCTGGCGCTCGCCGCCGACGGGCTCAGCCTCGGCGGCGAGGATGCGCTGAAGCGCCTCTCCGGCAAGCGCGACGTGCCCTTCGTGCTGCGCTTCCACCTGCATCCCCAGGCGAAGGCGACGCTCGCCGCCGACGGGCTCAGCCTCGACATCCTGCTGCCGAACCGCTCGCTCTGGCGGTTCGAGGCCGGCGGGCTGCCGGTGGGGCTGGAGGAGACGATCATCTTCGCCTCGACGGAGGGCCTGCGCCGCTCCGAGCAGATCGTCGTGCATGGCGACACGGGCTCGCGCGGCAGCATCGCCTGGTCCCTCCGGAAGGTGGGGTAGGCGGGGCCGCCGCCCTCGTGCTAGCGAGCCGGCGAACCGCACCCGCCACGGGACACTCCCCATGCCCACCGACACCCGCCGCATCGCCCGCGCGCTGCTCTCCGTCTCCGACAAGACGGGCCTCGTCGCCTTCGCGCGGAGCCTCGCGGAGCGGGGCGTCGAGCTCGTCTCCACCGGCGGCACGCGCGCCGCGCTCGCCGCCGCCGGTCTGCCGGTCAAGGACGTCTCGGAGCTGACCGGCTTCCCCGAGATCATGGACGGCCGCGTCAAGACGCTGCATCCCAAGGTGCATGGCGGGCTGCTCGGCGTGCGCCTCAACCCCGAGCATCAGGCCGCGATGTTCGCCCATGCGATCGAGCCGATCGACCTCCTCGTCGTCAACCTCTACCCGTTCGAAGCCACCGTCGCGAAGGGCGCGCCCTATGACGAGGCGATCGAGAACATCGACATCGGCGGGCCGGCGATGATCCGCGCCGCGGCCAAGAATCACGGCGACGTGGCCGTCGTCGTCGAGCCCGAGGATTACGCCCTCCTCCTCGCCGACCTCGACGCCAACCAGGGCCAGGTGACGCTGACCTTGCGCCGCCGCCTCGCCCAGAAGGCCTACGCCCGCACCGCGGCCTATGACGCCGCGATCTCGAACTGGCTCGCCGGCGAGCTGAACGAGCCCGCGCCCGCCTTCCGCGCCGTCGGCGGCCGGCTCGCCGAAGCCATGCGCTACGGCGAGAACCCGCACCAGGCCGCCGCCTTCTACCACGACGGCTCCCACCGCCCCGGCGTCGCCACCGCGCGCCAGCTGCAGGGCAAGCAGCTCTCCTACAACAACGTCAACGACACCGACGCCGCCTTCGAATGCGTGGCCGAGTTCGACCCCGCCCGCGCGGCCGCCGTCGCGATCATCAAGCACGCCAACCCCTGCGGCGTGGCGGAAGGCGCGACGCTCCTCGAAGCCTACGGGAAGGCCCTGCGCTGCGATCCGGTCTCGGCCTTCGGCGGCATCGTGGCGCTGAACCGGCGGCTCGACGCCGAGGCGGCGCGGGCCATCGTCGAGGTCTTCACCGAGGTGATCATCGCGCCCGAGGCCGACGACGAGGCGGTCGCCATCGTGGCGGGCAAGAAGAACCTCCGCCTGCTCGTCGCCGGCGGCCTGCCGGACCCGCGGGCGAAGGGCCTCGCCGTCCGCAGCGTCGCCGGCGGCCTGCTGGTGCAGGACCGCGACGCGGCTGTGGTCGACGACATGGCGCTCCGCGTCGTCACGAAGCGCGCGCCCAGCGACGCGGAGCTATCCGACCTCCGCTTCGCCTTCCGCGTGGCGAAGCACGTGAAATCGAACGCCATCGTCTACGCGAAGGATGGCGCGACGGTGGGCATCGGCGCCGGCCAGATGAGCCGGGTCGATTCATCGCGCATCGCCGCCTGGAAGATGGGGCAGAATTTCGATTTCGGTGACAGTGCACTTTCTTCGCGAGAGCGAAAAAGTGCACTGTCACCGAAATCCCTCGTGGTCGCGAGCGACGCCTTCTTCCCCTTCGCCGACGGGCTGCTGGCCGCGGCCGAGGCCGGGGCGACGGCGGTGATCCAGCCGGGCGGGAGCCTGCGCGACGCCGAGGTGATCGCGGCGGCCGACGAGGCGGGGCTGGCGATGGTGTTCACGGGGGTGAGGCACTTCCGGCATTGAGGGGGCGGGTGCCAACCTCCCGACGGTCCTCATCCTGAGGTGCGAGCCGCAGGCGAGCCTCGAAGGACGCACAACGGTGGTGCGTCCTTCGAGGCTTCGCTTCGCTCCGCACCTCAGGATGAGGAACGTTGGTGATTTGCAGCAGCCTCGCGGCGCGTTTTCTTCGAGGGAGCCGCCACCCACAAAGCCCCTCATGCTGAGGTGCGAGCCGCAGGCGAGCCTCGAAGCACGCAAAACGGCCATGCGTGCTTCGAGACGCGCCCGTTGGGCGCTCCTCAGCATGAGGGGCGTTGTGGAAGGACAGCGGGCGGCCAAGCCTCACGCAGGCCCCGCCCGGATCGCCTCCAGCGCCAGCCCATGAACCTCCCTGAGCACGCGGTCGACATCCCGGTCGGGCCGGCGGCGCCAGCCCGGCGGGTGGCCGATCCTGAGGGGGGAGGGCGGCAGCGTATGCGGCGCGGCCCGGCGGCGGGCGAGATGGCGGTTGAGGCGGCGGGCCTGGCGCGGCAGGTCGGAGAGCGCCAGCTCCAGCGCCGCCAGCCTCAGGCGGAGCGCGCCGCTTTCGATCCTGTCATCGGCGGAGGCGCGGCGGGCGGGCGGTGGCGGTGGCGGCGAGGCGGCGGGCGGCGCGAAAGGCGAGGCCCCGAAGCTGCGGATGCGCGGCACGCCGCGCGGCTCCACGCGGATGAGCCGGCCAAAGCGCTTGCGCCGGTCGAACAGCCGGAACGCCGGCGTGCGCTGGGGATCGCCCGAGCGGACGAGCGAGGCCGGGAACGGCCGCGCCACCGGCGCGGCGAGGCCGCGGGAGGCCAGGCCCTGCGCGGCGACCACGATCAGGCGGCGCACCGCGGATTCGGCGGGGCGCAGCAGCGCCAGCACGGCCCGCCGCAGCCCGCGCGTGATCGGGCCATCGGCGTCACGGCCGCCGAGCAGGGCGACGATGGCGGCGACGATCGTGAGGAGCGCTTGGCGGTTGCGCTCGATGGTGGGGGTGGGGGGCATACCTCAGACCTATAACAGGAATTAAGTCATATGCAAGGGCTTTCAACTATCCATGTGTTGCTGCGTTGCCCAATGTCCTCACAGCACAGCTGAGTCCGAAGTTTGCCTCTGACGATCGGGCGACGTCTGCGGCCGACCAAGGGCAGGCACAGAAGCGACGCCATTAAATGTCATCACACAAGCGGCAGTTCGCCATGCGATCACCATAGCTAACCAAAAAACGTCCCTTTCGACATTGACAATTGCGAACCAAAGCGGACTTCTCACCACTATCGTAGCGCAGTGTCGTCGCATCAACCGGGTCGAGACTTGATCCAAGTAGCCTCATTGCAGAATAGGGTGTGACATTGGCCGGCAAAGTAGAGAATATATCGGTGTCCAGTTTTGGTCAATTGCTTGAAGCTATTGAGTCATTCCAAACAAATTCAGACGTCTCCTGGTACCGGGGTTGCAGCGACAGTCGATACGAATTACGCCCAACACTGTATAGACACCCAATGAAGCGCAGTATTGCAGACCTAATCGATTTAGAGCGACTTATTACAAATAGATTTATGCAGAGATCACTCCCATTTTTAAACAGAAGTTTGACTGATGAGTGGGATAAACTGTTCCTTATGCAACACTATGGCGTGCCAACGAGGTTGTTAGATTGGTCCGAAAATCCATTTGTATCAATCTATTTTGCTTTATTGGACGAAAATAAGACAATGAAGCGACAAGCTACGCTTTGGATGTGTAACCCCGCTGAATGGAACAGGGCAGCGCTGAGCCATGTGGGCTTCAAGGGGGGTATTCTCGATCCTAGCGAAACCCCAGTCCGATCATACAGTCCGGGCGTCGACGCTGGGCAAATGCCAAACTTTCCGATTATGATCTACGGATCGTACAATAGCCCAAGAATCGTCGCGCAGCGCGGGGGCTTTGCGCTTTTTGGCCAAGGTATGAAGTCAATGGAAAGTGTTTATGAATCTGGACCCTTTCCATCAGGAATATTAAAACGTGTTGTTATTCCCCGAGAAAGTGTAGCGGAAATAAGAAAATCACTTTTTAGGAAGGGATTTACAGAGTCAGTTGTATTCCCTGATTTAGAGGGTTTAGCTAAAGAACTTAGGAGACATTTTGGCTTCGGAGAACAAGATGCACATCAGCAACCACCCAAGTAAGCCATTAATATGGTGGTATAATCGTCGGGCGATGATAGATATGCAGCCGAGTTATCAGCGACGCGGTCGACTCTGGTCACCGTTTGATAAGGCTTATCTTATAGACTCGATAATTAATGGCTTTGACGTTCCGAAGCTATACTTTGCTGATTTCCAACTAGGTGAAAGCAAATTGAACAATAACAAATTACCGTATGCCATTATTGATGGTAAGCAGCGCCTTGAAGCTATATTTGATTTTTTCGATGGAAAAATTGTATTAAATTCGGATTTCGTTTGGAAAAAAGATCGATCTGCGAAAATTGGAGGCTTATCTTTAAAAGATTTAAAAAAGGGTCGGTATGCCGAAGTAGCAGAAATATTTGAAACTGAGACGGTTGATATCATGAGCGTGGTCACTGATAATGAAGCAGAGATAAATGAGTTATTTGTGAGACTAAACAGAAGCAAACCTCTGACTGGAGCAGAGGTGCGAAATGCGATGGTTGGTCCAGTCCCAGATATTGTCCGCAACATCGCGCGCCATCCGTTTTTTGATGAAAATATTAGATTCTCCGCTAAGCGCGCTGGTGACCTGAATGCAGCTGCAAAACTGTTGATGTTTGAGTATTTTGGTAGAATAACTAGTACAAAAAAGAGCGATTTGGACAGTTTTGCGTTAGGAAGAGACATGAATCTTGATCGATTGCATCTGGCCGGATATTTTGTAAACAGCATTCTGTCTCGTATGCAAATTATATTTTTACCAAAGGATTCATTACTATCGTCCGCTGGCGTATTGCCTGTTTATTATTGGCTTACTCGAGAAAATGATGCTGCGTTAGATTCTATCATTAGAGCATTTTTGGTCGATTTCCAAGCTGGACGTGATAATTTGTTGACGCAAGGACTACAACAAGATCTAGAAAGAAATAATAAGTATATCCGATTTGATATTCTCAATCGTAGTGTTAATGACTTAAGTAGTCATATTGGTAGATTTGATATATTGAACGAAGGTCTGAGAAGATTTGCTCAAGCTCAGTGATATTTTTTGAGAAGAGGTGGCGTTAGAATGTCAAATTGTATTAATGAATATTCTATTGTTTTCGAACTGCGCACTGCTTGGAAAATTTACTTATCTTAAGCATATAGTTGTATGGACAACACTGCAAACACTCTCAAAACCCCCAAACCGCGATCATCACCGCGAACGCGGCGGTGAACACCACTCCCGCTGCGACGGGCGCGGTCACGAGGAAGGCCGCGAGCACCGGCCGGGGGTTCCGCCAGGCCAGCGCCGCGGACGCCGCAGCGATCAGGGGCAGCGCGAGGAGGGCGGCCGAGTCGGTCCAGGCCGCGCCGTCGAAGCGGAGGCCCTTGCGCAAGGCCGCCGGCAGCAGCGCCGCACCGTTCAGGAACAGCCAGGCGGCGAGCGCCAGCACGGCTTCGCGCAGGTCCCGCCGCCCGATGGCGCGGAAGACCGCTGCGGCCGCGGCGAGCTGCAGCACGCCAATCGCCAGCACGATCCAGCGCTCTGCGCCGGGATGGAGCCCGGGCTCGCTGAGGAAGGGCAGCAGCAGGGAGGAGAGGCCATAAAAGCCGGCCAGCGTTGCCGAAAGCACGATCAGCGGCCAGAGGAGACGGGGCAGGGGCCGGTCTCCGGCGGTCCGGCCGGTCGGGAGCGGGGGAGGGGCCATGCCGCCATCGTCTCCGGCCAAGGTTGCGTGGCGCGAGGATGGCGGGCGGGGGGAGGCGGCGTCAAGCGGTGGGCTCCCGATCCCTCCCCGCCCGCGGGGAGGGTGGCGGCCGCAGGCCGACGGGTGGGGCTGTCGGCGCGAGGCTTCCCGGCGTCGCGCCGCCCCCTCCGTCGCGGCTTCGCCGCGCCACCTCCCCCGCTTCGCGGTGGAGGATCAGGCCGCCGCCATCTCCGCCAGCACGGCCACATGCACGTCGAGCGCGTCGATCACGGGATAGCCGGGGTCGGTTCCGTCGAAGGCGAGGTTGAGGTCCGTGCCGGCGAGCACGATCGCCTCCGCGCCGACATCGATCAGGCGCCGGCCGGCGTCGAGGAAGAAGCGGCGCTGCGCCTCCGTGCAGCGGCCGGCCAGCGCCACGTCCTGGTAGGTCTGGCCGATCGCGTCGATCGCGTCGTCGAGCGCCAGCGCCTCGGTGCGGGCGAGCTGGCCGTAGAGCCTCGTGCGCATCACCACGCGGGTGCCGAGCAGGCCGATGCGGCGGATGCCGCGGCCCGCGAAATGATCGTCGAGCGGCGCGATGCCGGAGACGAGCGGCAGCGGCGTGATCGCCTCCACCTCCCGCCAGCAGAAGGAGCCGCCGAGCGACGTGATCGCCGCGCAGTCGCAGCCCGCCGCCTTCAGGCGCCGGAGGAGGGGCAGATAGGCCTCCGCCTGCTCCTGCCGCCGGTCCGCGAGGTTGTTGCGGATCAGCTCCTGGATGTCGCCGTGGACGATGGTGAGATCGAGCTTCGCGCCCTTCGCCTGCGCGGCGGCGGTGAGGCGCTGGTAGTAGACGATGGTGGCGGCGACGCCGATGCCGCCAATGAGCCCGATATGCATGGTCGTTCTCCTGGGTCAGCGCCCGAGCCAGGCGACGATCGCCGCCACGATGAAGGGGAAGGGCAGGCTCGCCAGCGCCCGGACCAGCACGAAGCGCTTCGGCATGGTCGGCACCTCCCAGACCAGCATGCGGTTGATCGTGTAGAGCGACCAGCCCGTGACATAGGCCATCACCTGCGGCAGGCCGGCGCCGGCCTTGAGCGCCGCCGCGCCCAGCGCGAAGCCGACGACCGGTCCGCCCGGCGTCAGCGCGCCGGCGAGCGCCGCGAGGCCGACGCCCGGCAGGCCGGTGCCCGGCCCGAGCCAGGCGCTCACGAGATCCTGCGGCATGGCGCGGGCGATGAAGCCCGCCCCGATCACGCCGACGGCGAGGCGCGGCACGAGATGCCAGAAATCCACCCAGGATTCGCGGATGCCGGCGCGCGCCGTCCCGTCCCGCCGCCGCGCCGCGCCGACGAGCAGCCCCGCCGCGATCGCCCAGAGGAAGATCGAGAAGAAGAGGACGATCATGCGCTTGGCTCCTCCCCCTGGAAGGGGGAGGTCGGGTGGGGGTGCGTCTTCGTCAGGCGACGACTTACCCCTCCCAACCCTCCCCTTGCAGGGGAGGGCTCTGCCTCGGCGCCACTCATGCGTCGCCCTGTCCCTTGGGCAGCAGGCGATCGACCGCCCGGCCGAGAACCCCCGCGAGCACCGGCAGCGGCAGCGAAACGAGGGCGCGCAGGATCACGAAATCCGGCCCGAAGAACGGCATCTCCCAGATGATGATGCGGTTGACGCCCAGAAGCAGCCAGCCCGTGACGAAGGCGACCGCCGCGCCCTTGTCCGCCCCGATCAGCATGAAGGCTCCCGCCAGCGGAAAGATGGTGAAAGGCCCGCCCGGGAAGACCATGCCGACCAGCGCCGCGATGACCAGGCCGAGCAGGCCCGAGCCCTCGCCGACCCATTTCACCACCAGCTCGCGCGGCACCATCAGCCGGACCAGCGCGCCGATCAGGCAGCCCGCCGCCACCTTCGGCAGGATCAGCACGAAGAGCTCGAGATCCTCGATCAGGATGCCGCGCCAGACCGTCCAGCCGTCGCGCAGGAAGACATGCACCGCCGCGACGAGCGACAGCCCCGCCACCACGACGAAGGCCCAGTCGATCAGCTTGCGTTTCGGCTTGGTGGATTGGGAGGGGTTCATGCGGGGGCGCGGGCGAGTCGCGGCCGGCACTCTCGCATGGATCGGGGGCGGGAGGCGAGGGGCGGCGAACCTATTCCCTCCCCTGGAAGGGGAGGGCGAGGGAGGGGTCCGCGTTCGCTTGGCGAAAACCTACCCCCACCCGGCCTCCCCCTTGCAGGGGGAGGGGAGGCTCACGCCGCCGGCGCCATCACGCTCGCGGCGGCGGCGTCGATATGCGCGACGAGCTCCTGGTCGAGGCCGAGGCCGGCGGCGAGATCGGCCAGGAACGCCTGCTCGCTCTCTTCGTCCGGCTCGATGGCGAGGCGCGCGGCGGTGTAGATCTGCGAGGCGAGCTCGGGCGTCGTCGCCAGGGCGACGAGCCCGGAGGCGTCCATCGGATTGGCGAATTCCTGGTCGAGGAAGCCCGCCGCCTCGTCCGAGAGGCCGGCCTGCGCCAGGTTGCCCATGATGCGGGCGCGCTCCTCGTCGTCCACCGCGCCGTCGGCGGCCGCGGCGGCGATCATGGCGCGCACCATCAGGAGCGCGCGCTCGTTGTCGTCGCCGTCGCCCTCGGCATAGCCCGAGCCCTGCGGGGCGGGCAGGACCGCGCCTTCCGCCGCCGCCTGCGCCGGCTGGCCGGCCTGGTAGTTCTGCCAGGCCTTCCAGGCGAGGCCGCCGACCAGCGCCACGCCGCCGAGCTTCGCCGCCGCGCCGACGAGCGAGCGGCCGCCCTTGGTGCCGAGCGCCAGGCCGGCGAGGCCGCCCAGCAACAGGCCGCCGGCGTTGCCCTGCAGAAGCGCCTTGGCCTGCTCGGTCAGCGCCGCATAATTCCCGGTCCGCACCGCCTCCTGCGCCTGCGCCAGCGCATCCGAGACGCCGGCGGGCAGCATCCCCGCCATGCCGGCGAGCTGGCTCTCCAGCCCCTGCGTCGCTCCTTGCGCCGCCTCCTGCGCCTTGCCCTGCAGGCCGGACAGCACGCTGCCCGCCATGCCGGCGAGGCCGCCGGCCGCGCCCTGCGCCTGCTGTCCCGCCTGGTTCTGCAGGCCGGAGAGCACGCTGCCCACGAGCCCTCCAAGCCCACCGGGTTGCCCGCCGGCCTGCTGGCCCATCTGCTGGCCAGCGCCCAGCACCATATTCAGAAGTGATTTCGCGTCGAACATGCCCCGAGTCTCCTGCGTTCAAGCTTGGGCGTTCGCATGCGTATGTGTCAGCCCCATGGCGCTCGTGCGAAGGAGACGCGCGGGCTTCCGGCCGACCGTCGGGCGATTGCTGCTTATGCCCGGCTGCCTCTAAGGTGCGCGGCCGTGATCCGGCCAAGACCGGGCGAGACAAGACCGGGCGAGAAATGAGCAAGGACGACCCGATGCCTTCATCCCCGAGCCATCCCGGCCTCACCGGCGGCCTCACCAACTACGGCGACATGGATTTCGCGCGCTACCTGCGCATGGCGAATGCGCGCTCCATGGGCTTCTCGACCGCGATGCTGAAGCGCCCGGTGATCGGCATCGCCTCGACCTACAGCGAGTTCAATAACTGCCACCGTTCGGTGCCGGATCTCGTCGAGGCCGTGAAGCGCGGCGTGCTGGCCTCGGGCGGATTGCCGCTGGAGTTCCCGACGATCTCGCTGGGCGAGCCCTATCTGCACCCGACCGCGCTGTTCTACCGCAACCTCATGGCGATGGACACGGAGGAGATGATCCGCGGCCAGCCCATGGACGCGGTCGTGCTGGTCGGCGGCTGCGACAAGACCGTGCCGGCGCAATTGATGGGCGCTCTTTCCGCCGGCCTGCCGGCGATCCAGGTGGTCACGGGGCCGCAATCGACCAACCGCTGGCGCGGCGAGCGGATCGGCGCCTGCACGGATTGCCGGCGCTTCTGGGCGCGCTACAGGGCGGGCGAGCTCGATCGGAAGGGCATCGAGGAGGTGGAAGGCAACCTCGTCGCCACCGCCGGCACCTGCGCGGTGATGGGCACGGCCTCGACCATGGCCTCGATCGCCGAGGCGCTGGGCATGATGCTGCCCGGCACCGCCGCGATCCCGGCCGTCCATGCCGACCGCCTGCGCTCGGCCGAGGCCTCGGGCGCGGCGATCATGGCGCTCCTGCAGCGGGGAGTGACGATCCGCGACATCATCACCGACAAGTCGGTCGAGAACGCGCTGCGCGTGCTCCTCTCGATCGGCGGCTCCACCAACGCCATCATCCATCTCACCGCCATCGCCGGCCGGGCCGGGATCGACGTCTCGCTGGAGCGCCTCAACGCGCTTTCCGACACGACGCCGGTGCTGGTCGACCTCAAGCCGACCGGCCCCTTCTACATGGAGGATCTGCACGCCGCCGGCGGCATCGGCGCGGTGCTGCGCGAATTGAAGCCGCTGCTCCATCTCGACTGCATGACTGTGGCCGGAGAGACGCTGGAGGCGCGGCTTTCCGCCGAGGGCGCCTATGTCGACCGGCAGGTGGTGCGCCCGCTCGCCGAGCCGCTGCAGCCCGAAGGCGGCCTCGTGGCGCTATTCGGCAGCCTGGCGCCGCGCGGCGCCATCCTGAAGCGGGCAGCGGCGGATCCTGCGCTGTTCGAGCGCGAGGGCAGGGCGGTCGTCTTCTCCTCGCTGGAGGATCTGGCGGCGCGGGTGGACGATCCCGACCTCGACGTCGAGCCGGAGGATTTCCTGGTGCTGCAGAACGCCGGGCCGCTGTCCGAATCCGGCATGCCGGAGGCGGGCTACCTGCCGATCCCGCAGAAGCTGGCGCGCCGCGGCGTCAAGGATATGGTGCGCATCTCGGATGCGCGCATGTCCGGCACGGCCTACGGCACCATCGTGCTGCATGTGGCGCCCGACGCCGCCTCCGGCGGGCCTCTGGCGCTGGTCAGGACCGGCGACCGCATCCGGCTGTCGGTGAAGGAGCGGCGGATCGAGCTGCTGGTCGACGAGGCCGAGCTTGCCCGTCGACGCGCCGGGGTGACGCTCGCGGCGGCCCGGCCGGAGCGCGGCTATGCCCGCATCTTCCAGCGCGAGATCCTGCAGGCCGACGAGGGCTGCGACTTCGATAGCCTGCGCGCCAGGCCGCAGAGGGCGTGAGCAAAGACGCGACGGGCTGCTCGCCGCTTAGGCAATCCATTCGGCCTTGCGCGGAGGCGGCGGCCTGCGCAATGCAGTCCCGACATTTTTGGAGTGCCCCTTATGACAACCTACAGGATCGCCGCCATTCCCGGCGACGGCATCGGCACCGAGGTGGTGTCCGCCGGCGTCGAGGTGCTGGAGGCGCTGGCCAGGCGCGAAAGCTTCACTTTCGCCTTCGATCATTTCGACTGGGGTGGCGAGTACTACAAGCGCCATGGCCGCATGATGCCGGAGAACGGCCGCGACCTGATCCGCAACCATGACGCCATCCTGTTCGGCTCGGCCGGCCATCCCGAGATCGCCGATCACGTCACGCTCTGGGGGCTGAGGCTGGCGATCTGCCAGCCCTTCGACCAATACGCCAACGTGAGGCCGACGCGCATCCTGCCCGGCATTACCTCGCCGCTGCGCCATGTCTCGGGGCCTGAACTCGACTGGGTGATCGTGCGCGAGAACTCGGAAGGCGAATACGCCGGCGTCGGCGGCCGCGTGCATCAGGGGCATGCGGAGGAGGCGGCGACCGACTTGTCGCTGATGACGCGGGCCGGCGTGACGCGGATCATGCGCTTCGCCTTCAGCCTCGCCAAGAGCCGGCCGCGCAAGCTGCTGACCGTGGTCACCAAGTCGAACGCGCAGCGCCACGCCATGGTGATGTGGGACGAGATCGCGCTCGAGGTCTCGCGCGAGTTCCCCGCCGTCGCCTGGGACAAGATGCTGGTCGACGCCATGACCATGCGCATGGTGCTGAAGCCGCAGACCATCGACACGGTGGTGGCGACCAACCTGCATGCCGACATCCTGTCCGATCTCGCTGCGGCGCTGGCCGGCTCGCTCGGCATCGCGCCGACCGGCAACATCAACCCGGAGCGGCGCTTCCCCTCGATGTTCGAGCCGATCCACGGCTCGGCCTTCGACATCATGGGCAAGGGGATCGCCAACCCGGTCGGCACCTTCTGGTCCGCCGCGATGATGCTGGAGCACCTCAGCGAGCCGGCCGCGGCGGCACGGCTGATGCGGGCGGTGGAGCGCGTGACGACCGATCCTGATCTGCACACGCCCGACCTCGGCGGCCGCGCCACGACGCGCCAGGTGACCGACGCGGTGATCGCGGCGATTGCGGCGGATAACGCGTAGGGCGACTGAACTTGTGACGGAAGCGGACTGAACGGTCAAGCCCGGCCATGACGTTGATCCCTTACGATCGAGTCTCGCTCCAGCGGGTGACGGGGCCACCCGCGAGACGCTACTCCGCCGCCTCGACGCGCTTGAGCGGGCCGCGGCTGGCGCGCTGGCGCTTGAGGAGGTCCGCCACCAGGAAGGCCATCTCGATCGCCTGCTCGGCGTTGAGCCTTGGATCGCAATGGGTGTGATAGCGATCGGCGAGGTCGATGTCGGAGATGGCGCGGGCGCCGCCCGTGCATTCCGTCACGTTCTTGCCGGTCATCTCCAGGTGGATGCCGCCGGCGTAGGTGCCTTCCGCCTCGTGCACGGCGAAGAAGTTCTTCACCTCGGAGAGGATGCGGTCGAAGGGCCGCGTCTTGTAGCCGTTGCCCGAGGTGATCGTGTTGCCGTGCATCGGGTCGCAGGACCAGACGACCGAATGGCCGGCCGCCTTCACGGCGCGGATCAGGCCGGGCAGCTTCTCGAAGACCTTGTCGTGGCCGAAGCGGCAGATCAGCGTCAGCCGCCCGGCCTCGTTCTCGGGGTTCAGGAGTTGGATCAGCTCCATGAGGCCGTCGGGCGTCAGCGTGGGGCCGCATTTGAGCCCGATCGGGTTCCTGATGCCGCGGAAATACTCGACATGGGCATGGTCAGGCTGGCGCGTGCGGTCGCCGATCCAGAGCATGTGGCCGGAGGTGGCGTAGGGGTCGCCGGATGTCGAGTCGATCCGCGTCATCGCCTGCTCGTAGCCGAGCAGCAGCGCCTCGTGGCTCGTATAGAAATCGGTGATCCTGAGCTCGGGGTGGACCTCAGGGTCGATGCCGATGGCGCGCAGGAAGTCGAGGCTCTCGGTGATCTTCTCGGCCAGCTCGCGGTATCGACCGCTCGATGGACTGTCCTTCACGAAGCCGAGCATCCAGCGATGGGCGTTGTCGAGATTGGCGTAGCCGCCCGTCGCGAAGGCGCGGATCAGGTTCAGCGTCGCGGCGGACTGCCGGTAGGCCATGAGCTGCCGGCGCGGATCGGGCGTGCGGCCCTCGTCGGTGAAGGCGATGTCGTTGATGATGTCGCCGCGGTAGGAGGGCAGCTCCGTAGCGCCCTGCTTCTCCGTATTGGACGAGCGCGGCTTGGCGAACTGGCCGGCGATGCGGCCGACCTTCACCACCGGCGAGGCCGCGGCGTAGGTCAGCACCACCGCCATCTGCAGGAAGACGCGGAAGAAGTCGCGGATGTTGTCGGCCGAATGCTCGGCGAAGCTCTCGGCGCAATCGCCGCCCTGCAGCAGGAACTGCTCTCCCGCCGCAACCTTGCCCAACGCCCGCTTGAGCTTGCGCGCCTCGCCCGCAAAAACCAGGGGCGGAAAGCCGGCGAGCTGCGACTCCACGGCCGCGAGGGCGTCGGCGTCGGGATAGAACGGGACCTGCGCCGCAGGCTTCGTTCTCCAGCTCGATGGGGTCCAGCGATCGGTCATTGCGTTGTCCAAGCGCCTGCGTGGGCAGGGGCCAAGCCTCCTGTTGGGGGTGAAGTGCCGGGGCGTTTAAGCACGGCGAGTGGGGCGGTGTCATCCCCGGCGCGCCAAAGGCGCGGGAAGGGGATCCAGAACAACCGTCGCAAGGCTGGATTCCCTTTCCCTCCGCCGCTGCGCCGCTCCGGCCGGGAATGACATCAGCGCTTCCCCGCGAAGACCCTGACGCCCCAGAACACGCCGGCGATCAGCAGCGCGCCGCCGGTCCATTCGGAGGCGTGCGGCCAGCGGCCTTCCCAGGCGAAGCCGTAGACGAGCGCGAAGATCGTCTCGGAGACGATCAGCTGCGCGGAGAAGGCGAGCGGCAGGCGCTTGGAGGCGAGCGTCCAGAAATACTGGGCGATCCAGGAGGCGAGGACGCCGGTGAGGATGGCCCAGAGGATCAACTGCGTTCCCGCCTCGCCGGCGAAGCCGAGGTCGGGGATGCGGCTCCAGCCCATGACTGGCGCGAGGATGAGGAGCGGCAGCGTGCCGGCGGCTGCGCCCAGGCCCTGCAGGCTCGTCCAGCCGAGCACCGGCGGCGCGTCTGCCGAGCGCATCGCCTTGGCGTTGGTGATGGCGTAGAGGAACCAGACGACCAGGCCGAGCGCAGCGACGAGGAAGCCGGCCGCGACATTGCGCTGCGCCGCTTGGGAGCCGGCGGCCTGCAGCGTCGCCCCATTGACCACGGCGAGGCCGGCGGCGATCAGCAGGAGGGGCCCCAGGATGGCGCGCCACGGAACGTTCCGCTCCTGCCAGTTGCCGTAGATCGCCAGCACCAGCGGCAGGGCGCCGATGACGAGCGGCGCGATGGCCGGGCCGGCGAGGCTCACGGAATAGGCGACGCAGAGATAATAGACGACGAAGCCGGAGAGGCCGAGCCAGAGCGCGAGACCGATGCGATGCAGCGTCATCGGACCGGGACGGAAGCGGCGGTCGGCTGCCATCAGCACCAGCGACGTCAGCCCGAAGGCAAGATAACGCAGGATGGCGAGATCGACTTCCGAATAGGGCGCGACAGCGCGCGGCGCGACGAAGGTCAGGCCCCAGAGCGCGCCGGCGCCGAGGCCCGCGAGAATGCCGATGAGCACGTCAAACGCTCCCCCTTCTCCCCTTGCGGGAGAAGGTGGTCGCCGGATGGCGACCGGATGAGGGGTGTTGCGAAGCAAGCCTTTCGGCGCTTCAGCTTGTTCAGCCGGTCGAGAGGATCGCTCCGCGAGACCCCTCATCCGACCTTCGCTGACGCGAAGGCCACCTTCTCCCGCAAGGGGAGAAGGAAGACAAGGGTTCAGCCCCCCAGCGCCGGGAACATGTATGTCTTCCCGTCCCGGTAGTCGAAGGCGGGGTCCTCCCAGGCCACCATCTTGCCGGGGTTGAGCAGGCCCTGGGGGTCCGCCTCGCGCTTGAAGGCGAGCTGGACCTCGTTGGTCTGCTTCATGCCGCCTTCCTCCAGCGTGTAGCGGTGGGGGTTGAAGATCGGGGCGCCCATCTCCTCGTGCAGGCGCATGATCTCCTCCAGCCTCTCCTCGGTGGTGAACTTCACCATGGGCAGGCCGAACGCCGTCACCTTGCCGTCGAAACGCACGAATTCAAGATGGGCGTGCATCTCCTCGCCGAAGCGCTCGTGGATCTTCGCCATGGTCTCGACCGAGTTGGGGAAGGGATAGAGCACCTGCAGGTAGGTGATGGCCGGATCGACGCGCAAGGCGCGGAGCGTCGTGTGGTTCCAGCCGAGCTCGTAGCCAGGCGGCAGGCCCTTCGTATCCTCTTCGGACATGGCGGCCGTGTTGACCAGCACCTCCGCCCCCTGCGCCGTGCGGGTGAAAGCGAGCATGGCGTCGAGCGCATGGCGCGCGACCATGACGATCACGGCCGTCTTGCCCCTGGGGATGAACTTGCGGTGGCGCAGGAAGTAGTCATGCGGCGCGGGCGCGGCGACGACGGCCAGTTCCTTCAGCAGGATGCCGTCCTGCTCGCCCAGCGCCTCGGCGTATGCCGCGGCCCTGATAAGATCGTCGAAGCCGACGACGACGTCGATCCAGTCGTAGGCCGGGGCGAGCGGCGCCTCGACCTCTGTGATGATGCCGTTGGTGCCGTAGGCGTGGCTGACCTTGTGCAGGTCGGGGCCTGTCAGCTCCAGCACGCGGGGGCTCTTCTCCATGGTCACGACGCGGAGCCGGATGATGTTGCCCCAGTCGCGCAGGCCGCCCCACTTGATCGAGCCGGCTCCGCCAGAGCCGCCGGCGATGAAGCCGCCGAGCGAGGCGGTGGCGTAGGTGGAAGGGTGCAGCCTGATCTCCTGCGGATTGGCCATGGCGCGCGTCTCATGGTCGATCTTCTCCATGATCGCGCCGGGCTCGCAGACGAGCACGCCGGGCCTGACGTCCTTGACCTTGTCGAAGCCCGAAAGATCCAGCACCACGCCGCCCGAGAGCGGCATCGCCTGGCCGTAATTGCCGGTGCCGGAGGCCCGCGGCGTGACAGGGATGCCGAGTTCGTGGCAGGCGGCGAGCGTTTCGATCACCTCCGCCTCGCTCGCGACCGAGACGATCGCATCGGCCGTGACATTGGCGAGCTGGCGCTTCAGCCGCGGCGAGTACCAGTAGAAGTCGCGGGACTTCTGCTGCACCAGGGCGGGGTTGTCTTCGATCTTCAGATGGGAGAGGCGGGACTTGAGGGCTGCGATGTCGTAGGCGGTCATTCTTTCACCGTTGGTTCGATGGCGCGGCCGTGGTGCGTCCTTCGAGGCTCGTTCGCTTCGCTCTCTCGCACCTCAGGATGAGGTTCGTTGTGCATTGCACCAACCTCCTCATCCTGAGGTGCGAGGCAAAGCCGAGCCTCGAAGGACGCACCACGCCCCAGCGCGTCAAGGTTGCATTCCTGCGAGGCCATCCAGCTCGCGATAGTCTGGCAGCGCGCTTGCAAGGCGCTTGCCATGCCGGATCACGATGCGGTCCGCCTGCGGGCGTGATAGAAGCTCGGTCCAGTTGCGCGCCCTGAAGAGCACGAGGTCAGCCGGCAGGCCGACGCCGATGCGGCCGCGCGTGGGCAGCCGCATCACCTCGGCCGGCGTCGCCGCCACCGTCATGGGCCAGTCGCCGAAGGGATGGTCGAAATGCGCGATGCGCGTGGCCTCCCGGAAGACCTCCAGCGTGTCGAGGTCGCCGTAGGCGTAGAAGGGGTCGCGGGTGTTGTCGGAGGCGACCATGACCGGCACGCCGGCCGCCTTGAGCTCATGCAGCGAGGTGACGCCGCGCCAGCGCGGCGTGCGCCCGGAACGATCAGGTTTTCTCTGCCTGTCCTGCAGGTACATGTTGCACATGGGCAGCGAGACGACGGCGACGCCGGCCTCCTTCACCAGCGCGATGACGCGGGCCTCGTCCTCGGGTCCCTGCAGGGCGAGCGAGCAGCAATGGCCGCAGAGGATCCTGCCCTGGAATTTGTGCCGGATCGCCGCGGCGGCGATGCGCTCCAGCGAGCGGGCGGCTGGGTCCGAACTCTCGTCGACGTGGAAATCGAGGTCGAAGCCATGCTCGATGGCGGTCCGGACCATGATGTCCAGCGCCTCGTCGAGCTCGGGGATCATATAGGTGACGCAGCCGATGATCCCCGATCCATGCGCCTTCACCGCCGCGACGACGGCCTCCATGTGGGCGGGGTCGAGCACGAAGGGGATGGCGAAGAGCGGCGTCGCCTGCAGGTCGATGCGGCCTCTCCAGCGCTCGCGCGTCTCGGCGAAGACGGGCCAGGAGATGCCGATCTGCTCCTTGATCGAGTCGATATGCGTGCGGATCGCCGCGACGCCGTGATGCTCGGCGGAGCGCAGCGAGAAGTCCATGCGGGCGGCGACGTCGCTCGCGGACCAGTTCGCCTCGCGGTCCTTCATGACATTCTCGAGCGCGCCCGGGAAGGTGCCGTCGGGGTTCGGCCGGCGGGGCCAGATGTGGCCCTTGTCGAGATGGGTGTGGGCCTCGACGAAGGCCGGGAAGACGATCCCGTGGTCGAGGTCGATCGTGCCCTCCGCCCTCGACCCTTCGACAGGCTCGGGTTGAGGGCTTGAGGGTGTGATCGAGGTGATCGCATTGCCGTCGATGGCGATGTCGACGAGCGCGAAGTCGCCGGCGTCGCCCTCACCGCGAGAGCGGGGAGGGCTCAAGAGGCAGCGCGGGGCTCTCGCATTCCGGACCAGCAATCCTGCCATCACCGCTCCCGCTTCATCGCGCTCTCGTGCCAGTCCTTGAGCAGGAGATGGCTGACGAAGACAAGGGCGTAGTAGATGACGATCCCCATGATCGAGAGGAGCGCGAGTGCGGCGAAGGCGCGCGGCACGTTCAGCCGGTAGGTGCTCTCGATGATGCGGTAGGCGAGGCCGGAGCCGGCGCCCGCCGTGCCGGCCGCGATCTCGGCGACGACCGCGCCGATCAGGGCGAGCGGCCCGCCGATGCGGAAGCCCGTGAGGATGAAGGGCAGCGCTGTCTTGAGCTTGAGCCAGAGGATGCGCTGCCAGGCGCTCGCGCCATAAAGGTCGAACAGCGCCTCAAGGCCGCGGTCGGTGGAGCGCATGCCGGTGATCGTGTTGGAGAGCACGGGGAAGTAGGTGACCAGGAAGGCGGTGAGCAGCACCACCGTGGGGGCCGAATAATAGATCAGCAGGATCGGCGCGATTGCGATCACCGGCGTCACCTGCAGGACGACGGCATAGGGGAAGAGCATCTCCTCCACCACCGGAGCCATGCCGAGCAGCACGCCCAGCGCCACGCCGCCGGCGAAGGCGAGCAGCATGCCGAGCAGCGTCGTCTGCAGCGTCACCAGCGCCGAGGCCGAGAGAATCGGCCAGTCCCGCAGCAGCGCCGCCGCGATGCCCGATGGCGAGGGCAGCTTGAAGGGCGGGATGGCGTTCGCCCAGACCGACCATTCCCACCAGCCGAGGATGGCTACGGCGAGGAGGAGCGGGAGCAGGAAGCGGGGGAGGGTCATGAGAGGCGCCGCGCGGCGGCGTGGTGCGTCCTTCGAGGCTCGCCTTCGGCTCGCGCCTCAGGATGAGGAGGTTCGCGGCCTGCACAACGGTCCTCATCCTGAGGTGCGAGAGAGCGAAGCGAACGAGCCTCGAAGGACGCACCACGCCGATGCAGCCCCATATTCATCGCCTCACAGATGGTCATGCGCGGCCATCGCCCCGTGCAGCGCCCGGCTCGCCGCCTTGCAGGTCTCCGTATAGGTCTGCGTGGCGCGGAAATCCTCGTCGCGCGGGTAGGGCGCGTCGACGTCGAGTTCCGCGACCACGCGGCCGGGCCTCGCCGCCATCACCACGATGCGCGAGGAGAGATAGACGCTCTCGTAGACCGAGTGCGTGACGAAGACGATGGTCACGCGGCGCGCCTCCTTCAGCCTGAGGATGTCGTCGTTCAGCTTGAAGCGCGTGATCTCGTCCAATGCTGCGAAGGGCTCATCCATCAGGAGCAGCTTGGGCTCCGTCACCAGCGCGCGGGCGATGGAGACGCGCATCTTCATGCCGCCGGAGAGCTCGCGCGGGAAGACCTCAGCGAAATCGGCGAGGCCGACCAGCGCCAGCGTCTCCATGATGCGCGGCAGCGCGGCGGCGCGGGAGACGCCCTTCAGCTTCAGCGGCAGATGCACGTTGTCGACGACGCTGGCCCAGGGCATCAGCGTCGGCTCCTGGAAGACGAAGCCGATGTCTCCGGTCTTCGAATGCGCCTTGGCCGAGCCTCCGGCCGGCCAGCCGATCGCGCCCTGCGAGGCGTCGAGGAGACCCGCGATCAGGCGGAGCGCCGTCGACTTGCCGCAGCCCGACGGTCCGAGCAACGACAGGAATTCGCCCTCGCGCACGTCCATCGAGAGGTCCTCGAGCGCGACGGTGCCGTTGGCGAATTCCTTGCGGACATGGGCGAGGGAGACGAGGGGCGGGCTTGAAGGGGCCATATGGGTGCTATGGTCGGGGAGGTGGTGCTTGGGCCAAGCGTTGCTGCCCCTCATCTGTCTTCTCCCCGCATCCAGATGGGGCCTGCCCCATCTGGATACTTTTGCTGGCCCAACATGGGCAGGCCCATGTTGGAGCGACGGGGAGAAGAACGCACTCGATCATCAGCGCTTCAGTCTGAAACGCGTTCCTCTCCCCGCACCTTGCGGGGAGAGGTTAGGTGAGGGGCAGCGCCGACGATCAGCGCCTCAATTCCTTCCCCAGCCCCTTGTTCACGAAGGCCAGCGTGTAGCTCTTCTTGTAATCGACGTCGGCCTTGTAGAGCCCGGCCTTCACCATCTTGTCGAAGAAGCTCTTCATCCGGGCGTCCGTCATCGCCCCGATTCCGAGCTGCAGCGTGTCGCCGGAATCGACGATGCCGTATTCCTTCATCAGCCGGATGCCGGCGGCGATGAGGTCGTCCGTCATCTCCGGGTTGTCCTTCTTGATGAGGGCGTTGGCCGCGGCGTTGTCGCCGTAGAGGTAGTTGTACCAGCCCAGGATCGAGCCCTCGACGAACTTGCGCACGGTCTCCGGCTTTTTCTCGACGAGCTCGGTGCGCGTCTCGATCGTGGTCGAATAGGTGTCGAAGCCGTGGTCGGCGAGCAGGAAGACCTTGGGCTTGATGCCGGCCTGCTTCTCGATCGAGACGGGCTCGGAGGAGAGGTAGCCCTGCATCACCGCCTTCTTGTTGGCGAGGAAGGGGGCCGGGCTGAAAGTGTAGGGCTTGGTCTGCTCCTCGCGGAAGCCGTGCTCGCTCTTCATCCACTGGTAGAAGGAAGCGAGGCCCTCCTTCGAGACGTAGATGTCGTTGGACTTTTTGAGGTCGGCGAAGGTCTCGAAGCCCTCGCCCGGATGCGCGATCAAGACCTGCGGCTCCTTCTGGAAGCTCGCGGCCACGACGATGGTCGGGATGTTCTCCTGAACCGCGGAGAAGGCCTGCAGCATGTTGCCGCCCATGTAGAAATCGATGCGGCCGACGGGCAGCAGCATGCGGTTGTTGGCCTGCGGGCCGCCGGGCACGATCTGCACGTCGAGGCCGAGCTTGCGGTAGGTGCCGTCGGCGACGGATTGGTAGAAGCCGCCATGCTCGGCCTGGGCCAGCCAGTTGGTGCCGAAGGTCACCTTCTCCAGCGATTGCGCGCGGGCGGGGAGCGCGATGGCGGCGGTCGCGGAGGCGGCGGCGAGGCCGGCGAAACGGCGGCGGTTCAGCATGGCGGAAGCTCCGGTCGGGCGGGTGTGTCGGTCCGCTCCGAGGTTTAGGGTGGAGGGTGGGGGGAGTCCAGCAGGCGACTCGCCGCACGGTTGCGGCAAATCGATCGGTGTGTATATAGTTGTGTTGGTTCCGTCCGAATGTCCGACTTACATCTTGGCCAGGAAACTGATCGGATGCTGGCATGAGGTTGGAGACCAACAGGAGCAGGATCGTCGCGCGTCTTGAACGCGAAGGCTGGGAGCACCGGGGCGGCAACGGGCATGACAAGTACCGCCACCCGGGCAAGCCAGGCATCGTCATCGTGCCGCGCCATAGAGAGTTGAGCATCGGCGTCGCCCGCGACATCGCGGAGACAGCCGGATGGTTGGAGAAGCCGTGACCCACTATTTCGGTTTCCTGGATGGAAAGCCTGGCGGATATGGAATCGTTTTTCCCGATCTGCCGGGCTGCACCGCCATGGGCGATACGGTCGAAGAGGCGAGGACCAATGCCATCGAAGCCATCGCCGACTGGATCATGGAAATGGGCGGCGCGGAGGCATCGCCGCAGCCCAGCAGCCTCGATGCCGTCATCAAGAGTGCCAAGGGCAAACGGGCCATCGCAGAGGGGTCATCGCTGATCACGGTTCCTCTCCTCATCGAAAGCGGCCGCTCCGTCCGCGCCAACATTTCGATGGATGCCGGCATCCTCGCCGCGATCGACGATGCCGCCGCAGAGCGTGGACTGACGCGGTCGGCCTTCCTGACGAGCGCGGCGATCGAGAAGATCAGGGCCGAGTCGAAGTCGTAACGCGTGGAGCGCTTTCTCGACGCCCTCAACGCTGACAAGCCGCTGCGCGTCTGGTCGCTGATCGTGACGATATTCGGCGACGTGGTGATGCGGCAGGGGCGCGATCTTTATCCGCCGCCGGTCTGGACCGGGCATCTGCTGGCGCTGCTTGAGCTCCTGAAGGTCGAGCCCGGCCTCGTGCGCACCTCCCTGTCTCGTCTGGTGTCCGGCGGCGTGCTGCTGAGGGGCAAGGAGGGGCGGCACACCTTCTACCGCCTGTCGCCGGAGAGCGCCCGCGACTTCGCAGCGGCGGCCGAGGTCATCTATGCCCGCAGGACGCTCGCGCCAACGGGGCGCTTCCATGTGGCGCTCATCGACCGCGTGGACGAGCGGCCTGCCGCGCGCGCGGCGCTGGAAGCGCAGGGCTTCCGCTTCCTCTCCGCCACCACGGCGCTGAAGCCCGCCCATGACGGCGAAGCCGAGCCAGCGCTGCCGCCGCAGGCGATCGCCGCATCGGCCGAAGCGGCTGGCGAGGCCGCCTCCGCGGCGCGCGCGCTCTGGCGGATCGAGGCGCTGCAGGCGGCCTACCGGGATTTCGTCAAGCGGTTCACAAGCGCGCCGCCGCCGCCGCCCGAGGCGGCCATCATCGCCCGCGTCGTCCTGGTGCATCGGATGCGACGGCTGCTCCTGCGCGACCCCGTGCTGCCGGCCGCCGCACTGCCCGAGGACTGGGCGGGCGGCGAGGCGCGGGCCCTGTTCGCGCGGCATCTTGCGGCGTTCTACCCTGCTTCGGAAGCCTGGCTCGAAGGGACCGGCTTCCGATCCGGATCGAGCCATGCTGCGCTGCAAAATGTTACAGAAAAACTTGAAGATTAAAAATCCTGTGATATAAATCGGAGCGGGAGGATCGCCGATGTACGCCCAGGCTCTGGACCAGCGGGACAAGGCCGCGCCCGTGATCGAGGATGCCGACAGGCTCGCCCGTTTCGAGGCGCGCTGCGCCGCCGAGGAGAAGATCGAGCCGAAGGACTGGATGCCGGAGGCCTATCGCCGCACGCTGATCCGCCAGATCTCGCAGCACGCGCATTCCGAGATCATCGGCCAGCAGCCCGAGGGCAACTGGCTGACGCGCGCGCCCTCGCTCAAGCGCAAGGCGGTGCTGATCTCCAAGATCCAGGATGAGGCGGGCCACGGCCACTACCTCTATTCCGCCGCCGAGACTCTGGGCGTCTCCCGCGAGGTGCTGCAGGAGCAGCTTCTGTCGGGCAAGGCGAAGTATTCCTCGATCTTCAACTATCCGACGCTGACCTGGGCCGATATCGGCGCCATCGGCTGGCTGGTCGACGGCGCGGCGATCATGAACCAGATCCCGCTCTGCCGCTGCTCCTACGGGCCCTACGCCAGGGCGATGATCCGCATCTGCAAGGAGGAGAGCTTCCACCAGCGCCAGGGCTTCGAGATCATGCATGTGCTCTCGAAGGGCACGCCATCGCAAAAGGACATGGCGCAGGATGCCTTGAATCGCTGGTGGTGGCCCTGCCTGATGATGTTCGGCCCGCCCGATGCGGATTCCCAGCATTCGGACCAGTCGACGCGCTGGCGGATCAAGCGCTTCTCGAACGACGAACTCCGGCAGAAATTCGTGGACGCGATGGTGCCGCAGGCCCACTTCCTGGGGCTCACGATCCCGGACAAGGACCTCCGCTTCGACGAGGCGTCGGGCCACTGGGTCTTCGGACCGATCGACTGGAGCGAGTTCAAGCGCGTGCTCGCCGGCGACGGCCCCTGCAACCGGCAGCGGCTCAAGACGCGCCGCGAGGCGCATGCGGACGGCGCCTGGGTGCGCGAGGCGGCGCTGGCTCATGCGGAGAAGCGGCGGGCGCGGAAGGCAGCGGCGGTGATGGTGGCGGCGGAGTGAGCGCGATGACCGAACCCACGATGCCCCTCTACGAGGTCTTCATCCGCCCCAAGGCCGGCCTCAGCCACAAGCATGTCGGCTCGCTGCATGCGCCGGACGACGAGATGGCGCTCAGGGCGGCGCGCGATGTCTACACGCGGCGCGGCGAGGGCGTGTCGATCTGGGTGGTGCAGTCGAGACTGATCGCTGCTTCGGACCCCACGGACAAGGACATGCTGTTCGAGCCCACGGCCTCGAAGGTCTACCGGCACCCGACCTTCTACGAGGTGCCTGATGAGGTGGGGCATATGTGATGGAGGCGCCGCTCTTCGCCTATACGCTCCGCCTCGCTGACACCGCGCTGGTGCTCGGCCACCGGCTGTCCGAATGGACGGGGCGCGGGCCGACGATCGAGGAGGATATCGCGCTTTCCAATCTGGCGCTCGATTGCGTCGGCCAGGCGCGGCTGTTCTACGATTACGCAGGGCAGGTCGAGGGCAAGGGCCGGAGCGAGGACGACCTCGCCTATCTGCGCGGCGACCGCGACTACCGCAACGTGCTGCTCGTCGAGCAGCCGAACGGCGATTTCGCCGCCACGATGGTGCGGCAGTTGATCTATGCGGCCTTCGCGCATCCGTTCATGCGGGCGCTCATGCGCTCCAGTGATCCGACGCTCGCCGGCATCGCCGCCAAGGCCGAGAAGGAGATGGCCTATCACCTGCGCCACGCCGCCGAATGGGTGATCCGCCTCGGCGACGGCACGGAAGAGAGCCGCGTGCGGGCGCAGGCCGCGGTGGACGAGCTGATGATCTACGCGGGCGAGCTGTTCGAGACGGACGGCGTCGAGCGGGAGCTGATCGAGGCTGGGATCGCCGTCGATCCGGAGGCGCTGCGGCCGGCGTTCGACGCGACGCTGGCGCAGGTCATTGATGAGGCGACGCTGGCGATGCCGAAGCCGTCGCATCCGCAGAGCGGCGGGCGGACGGGCGTGCATACCGAGCATCTGGCGCGGATGCTGGCCGAGATGCAGTCGCTGCACCGGGCGCATCCGGGGGCCGTGTGGTGAGGGGCGAGCGCGACGCTCCCCTTCTCCCCTTGCGGGAGAAGGTGGTCGGCGGATGCCGACCGGATGAGGGGTATGGCGTCAGCCAGACCCCGGTTATGCGCGCAGGAGCTTCAGAAGGTTCGCTTCGCGATACCCCTCATCCGACCCTTGCTGACGCAAGGGCCACCTTCTCCCGCAAGGGGAGAAGGGAGGAGGCGCTCGCCCGCGCCGCGATCGCCTCGGTCTGCGATCCCGAGATCCCGGTGCTGACGCTCGACGATCTTGGCGTCATCCGCTCCGTCGCGATCGCCGAGGACGGCGCCGTCGAGGTTGCGATCACGCCGACCTATTCCGGCTGCCCGGCGATGGCCGTGATGGCGCTCGACCTGCAGGCGGCGCTGGCCGCGGCCGGCTTTCCGGAGGCGCGCATCCGCACGGTGCTCTCCCCCGCCTGGACGACGGACTGGATGAGCGCGGAAGGGCGCGCCAAGCTCGCGGCCTATGGCATCGCGCCTCCGGCGGCTAGGGCCTCGCGCCGGGCGCTCTTCGGTGAGGACGAGCCGCTCGCCTGCCCGCGCTGCGCCTCGCTCCGGACCACGAAGATCAGCGAGTTCGGATCGACCGCCTGCAAGGCGCTCTGGCGCTGCGAGGCCTGCCTGGAGCCCTTCGATGCGTTCAAGTGCATCTAGCTCCCTCCCCTGCAAGGGGAGGGCCGGGGAGGGGTCCGTCGCGCTTGCGAGACATTACCCCCACCCGGCCTCCCCCTTCCAGGGGGAGGAGAAGGGTAAGCGCTCATGACGCGCTTCCACCCGCTCACCGTCGCCGACATCCGCCGCGAGACGAAGGATTCCGTCTCGATCGCGCTCGCAGTGCCCGACGCGCTGAAAGCCGCCTTCGCCTTCGCGCCGGGGCAATACCTGACGCTGCGCGCCAGGGTCGACGGCGAGGAGATCCGGCGCTCCTATTCGATCTGCTCGGCGCCCGAGGACGGCGAACTGCGCATCGGCGTCAAGCGGGTGAGGGGCGGGGCCTTCTCGCGGCTCGCCAACGAGAACCTGAAGCCCGGAGACGTCATCGAGGCGATGCCGCCGGAGGGGCGCTTCACGCCTGCGCCCGCCGCTGCCGGGCGGCACGTGCTCCTGATCGCCGCCGGCTCCGGCATCACGCCGGTGCTGTCGATCGCTCGCCATGTCCTGGCCGGCGAGCCCGCCAGCCGCGCGACGCTGATCTACGGCAACCAGACCTCCGCCTCGGTGATGTTCGCGGAAACGATCGAGGACCTCAAGAACCGCCATCTCGGCCGCTTCGCCGTCACGCATGTGCTGTCGCGCGAGGCGCAGGATATCGCGCTGCTCTCCGGCCGCATCGATGGCGCCAAGCTCAGGGCGCTGGCGCGGGGCGTCGTCGATCTCGGAACCGTCGACGAGGCCTTCCTCTGCGGGCCGCAGGGCATGGTCGATGAGGCGCGGGCGGCGCTCGCGGCTCTCGGCGTCGCGCCGGAGCGCATCCGATCCGAGCTCTTCACGGCCGCCGCGCCGCGCGCCAACCATCGCCCGCTCGACGAGGCGGAGGCGGCCGAAAGCCTCGCCCGCGTGACCGTGACGCTCGACGGTAAGCGCCATGCCTTCGACCTGCTGAAGGGCGACGCCGACCTGATCGAGGCGGGCGAGCGCAACGGCATCGACATCCCCTTCTCCTGCCGCGGCGGCATGTGCTGCACCTGCCGCTGCCGGGTCGAGGCGGGCGCGGCGGCGATGGCGGTCAACTATTCGCTGGAGGAATGGGAGCTGAAGGCCGGCTTCGTGCTGGCCTGCCAGGCGCGCCCGACGACGACAGAGCTGGCGCTGAATTTCGACGAGGTGTGATTTCTCCCTCCCCTGCAAGGGGAGGGCAAGGGAGGGGTCCGTCGTCGGCAAGCGAAGACTTACCCCCACCCAACCTCCCCCTTGCAGGGGGAGGGGTCAGGCCGCGCCTCCCGCCATTCCCACGAGCAGCCGGCGCGCCTCCCCGATCTCGTCGTCGTTCACGGCATGGCCGAAGCCGCGATAGAGGCGGCTCGTCACCGCCGCGCCCATGCCGGCCAGCAGCCGCGCCGTCTCCTCGACCCGCTGCAAGGGGATGTGCGGGTCGATATCCGAGCAGCCGAGGAAGACCTCGGCGCCGTCGAGCCGGCCCTCCTCGCGCCTGGGCGCGTCAAGCGGCCCGATGTAGCCGCCGCTGAGGCCGATCACCGCGCCATAGGGCCGCGGCCGTCGGATCGCGGTCTCCAGCGCCAGGCAGGCGCCCTGGCTGAACCCGATCAGACCCGTGTGCCCGTCGGGAACGCCGGCCGCAGCGAGAGCATCGAGGAGGGCCGCGACCTGCGCGAGCGAGCGCGTCAGCCAGGGCTCGTTCGCCTGCAGCGGCGCGATGAAGCTCTGCGGATACCAGGCGCGGCCCGCCGCCTCCGGCGCGAGGAAGGCGATGTCGGGCTGCGCCAGCACGTCGGCGAGCGAGAGGATCGAGGCGGCGTCGGCGCCGCGGCCGTGCAGCGCCACCATCACCGCCCGCGCGCGGTGGAGGGGGGCGCCGGCGCTGCGCGGGCGATGCGCCTCGAGAATCGCCGAAGCGGCGTCGCGTTCGATCATCGGACCGGCGGAATGCGCGCGCCGGGCAGCGTCTCGTAGGGTTCCTTCCAGCCAGGCATGGCGGCGATCCGGCCGATCCAGGCGGCCATGTTGGGATAGGCGGCGGCGAAATCGAAACCGTGCTCCTCCTTGGGATAGAACAGATAGCCCGCCATCGAGATGTCGGCGATGGTCGGCGTTTCGCCCAGCATGAAGGCGCGGTTCGCCAGATGCTTGTCGACGATGGCGAAGGCGGATTCGGCGCGGGCCTTCAGGAAGGCCATGGCGCCGGGGTCAGGCTCCTGCTTCATGAAGGCGCGCATGAAGCGGTAGGTCGCGAGGTAGCTCGTGAACTTGTGGTTGTCGAAGAGGATCCAACGCCAGATCTCGCGCTTCTCCTCCGGCGTACGGCCGCCGAAGCGGCCGTGCTTCTCGGCGAGATAATCGAGGATCAGGCCGGATTGCGTGAGCTTCAGCGCGCCGTCCTCCAAGACCGGCGCCTCGCCCGTCTCGTTGACGCGCTCGCGCCAGGCGGGATCGCGCGTCTCTCCGTTGAAGAAATCGACGAAGACCGGTTCCCAGGGTGCGCCGAGGAGATTGAGCAGGTTGGCGACCTTGTAGGCGTTGCCGGATTGGGAGAAGCAGTGGAGGCGGTAGGTCATCGGGCGTCCCTCGTCAGCCCGGATGTTGTGGCAGGCGAAGGCGGGCCGCGGCAAGCGCGGCAATGTGATGGTTGCATCATGGCGGCTGATGGGTTGGGGAAGTCGTGCGTCCTTCGAGGCTCGCCTTTGGCGAGCGCCTCAGGATGAGGACGTCGAGGAGAGCCAAGACGTCCTCATCCTGAGGTGCGAGCGAAGCGAGCCTCGAAGGACGCAGAACGGCATCACATCCCGAGATACGCCCGCCGCACCGCCTCGTTCGCCGCAAGCTCGCGGCCGGTGCCGCTGAGCGTCACGCGGCCGGTCTCCATCACATAGGCGCGGTCGGCGATGGCGAGCGCCGCGCCGGCGTTCTGCTCGACCAGGAAGATCGTGACCCCCGCCGCCTTCAGTTGGCGGATGACGTCGAAGATCTGCGCCACGATGACGGGCGCCAGGCCCATGCTCGGCTCGTCGAGCAGCAGGAATTCCGGATCGCCCATCATGGCGCGGCCGAGCGCCAGCATCTGCTGCTGCCCGCCCGAGAGGCCGCCGGCCGCGAGGCGGCGCTTCTCCTTGAGGATGGGGAAGAGAGCGTAGATTCGGGCTAGGTCATCTTCCGGCCGCGCCCGCCGGCGATAGGCGCCGAGCCTCAGGTTGTCCTCGACGCTCATCGTCTTGAAGACCTGCCGGCCCTCCGGCACCTGCAGGATGCCGGCGGCGACGCGGGCATGCGGCGCGGCGCGGGTGATGTCGGCGCCCTTGAACGCAAGGCGTCCCCCGTTGACGGGCTGGACGCCGGAAATGGCGCGCAAGAGCGTCGTCTTGCCGGCCCCGTTGGCGCCGATCAGCGCGGCGATCTCCCCCTTGCCCACGGCGAGCGAGACGCCGTGCAGCACGGCGATGCGGCCGTAGGCCGAGGAGAGCGCCTCGACCTCAAGCATGCGCCGCCTCCGGCGATCCGGGGTCCGGCAGGCCGGCGCCCAGATAGGCCTCGATCACGCGCGGGTCCTGCGCCACTTCTGCGGGCTTGCCCTCCATCAGCGTGCGGCCCTGCGCCATGACATGCACGCGGGTGGAGATCGCCATCACGAGCTTCATGTCGTGCTCGACCAGCACCACGCCGATGCCGGAGCGGGCCACCTCGACGATGAGGTGGTCGATCTCCGCCGTCTCGGCAGGGTTGCAGCCGGCGGCGGGCTCGTCGAGCAGCAGCACCTTCGGCTCGGCCGCGAGCGCCCGGGCGATCTCCAGGCGCTTCAGCACGCCATAGGGCAGCGACCCTGCCGGCCGGTCGGCGAGATGGTCGAGCTTCTGGCGGGCGAGCAGGTCCATGGCGCGGTCGCGCGTCTCGCGGTTCTGCCGCTGGGTGGAGGGGAGGCCGAGGAGATGCCGCCAGACGCCGCCCGCCTCATGCAGGTGGCGGCCGAGCATCACGTTCTCGACCGCCGTCATGCGGAAGAAGATCTGCAGGTTCTGGAAGCTGCGCGAGAGACCGCGCGCCGCCAAAGCCTCCGGCGGCAGGCCGGTGACGTCGGCGCCGCCGAGGCGCACGGATCCCTTGTCCGGCCGGTAGAGGCCGGAGACGAGGTTGAACACCGTGGTCTTGCCGGCGCCGTTGGGGCCGATGACAGAAAGGATCTCGCCCGGAGCGACCGTGAAGGACACGCCGTCCACGGCGCGCACGCCGCCGAAGGAAATGCCGAGGGTCTCGACGGCGAGGAGGGTCATCCCCGCCCCCCCAGCCGTCTGAGGATCGTTGGTGCGATGCCGTCGCGCAGGAAGATCATGATCAGGATGATGAACACGCCGAGCATCAGGTGCTCGTATTCGTGGAACAGCGTCAGCACCTGGGGCAGGATCTCGAGCACCGCCGCGCCGACGATGGAGCCGACGAGAGAGCCCATGCCGCCCAGCACCACCATCGTCACGAACTCGACGGAGCGCAGGAAGCCCGCGGCGTCCGGCGTGATATGGCCGTTGAAGAGCGCCAGATAGGAGCCCGCCACGGAGGCATAGACCGCGGATACCGCGAAGACGGTCGACTTCATCCGCGCGACGTCGACGCCCGCCACGCGCGCCGCGATCTCGCTGTCGTGCAGCGCGCGGAGCGCCCGTCCGGTCGGGCTGTCGAGCAGGTTCTGCGCGATCGCGAGGCCCAGGAGCAGCGTGCCGCCCGCGATCCAGTACCATTGCTGCGGCGTTCGGATGCGTTCGCCGAGGATCTCCAGCCGCTGGACGCTCATGCCGTCCGGCCCGCCGGTCCAGCGCACCTCGTTGGTCAGCACCATGGCGATCAGCACGCCGAAGCCGAGCGTCGCGACTGCCAGGAAATGTCCCTTGAGCCGCAGGATCGGCCGGCCGATGGCGAGCGCCAGCAGGCCGGAGAAGACCGCGCCGGCGAGGAGCGCCGCGAGCGTCGGCAGGCCCAGATGCGTGGGCAGCACCGCGACGGCATAGGCGCCGATGCCGACGAAGCCGGCATGGCCGAGGCTCACTTGGCCGGCGTAGCCGAGCAGCAGGTTGAGGCCGATGACGGCCAGCGAGGAGATCATCACCAGCGTGGCGACGCGGTAGTAATAGCTGGAGGGCAGCACGAAGCCGAGGACGAGAATGAGCGCTGCGAGCGCGCCCAGCACCATCCAGCGGCTCAGCAGCCAGCGCTTCATCAGACGCGCTCGCCCGCACTGGAGCCGAAGAGGCCGCCGGGCATCGCCAGAAGCACGCCGATCATCACCAGGAAGGCGACGGCGTCCTTGTGGGTGGAGGAGAGGTAGCCCGCGGCGAAGGCCTCGCAGAGCCCGAGCAGCAGCCCGCCCGCCACCGCGCCGGCGGGGCTGCCGAGCCCGCCCAGCACGACCGCCGCGAAGCCCTTCAGCGCCAGCATCGTGCCGACATCGTAGCTCGTCAGCGTGATCGGCGTGACGAGGATGCCGGCGACAGCGCCGATCGCCGCCGACAGGCCGAAGGAGAGCGCCATCACCATCGCGGTGTTCACGCCGACGAGTTGGGCCGCCAGCCGGTTGGCGGCGGTTGCGAGCACCGCCTTGCCGAGCATCGTCCGCTCGAAGAACAGCGTGACGGCGAGCACGATGACCGCCGCGCCGCCCATCACCCAGAAGGTCTGCGGCACCACCGAGGCGCCCATGATGTCGATCGGCGCCTCGCCGGAGAAGCCGGGCAGCTTGTGGAACTGCTTGTCGAACAGGATCTGCGCGAGGCCGCGGATCACGAAGGCGCCGCCGATGGTGATGATGATCAGCACGACGGGCGGCGCGCCGCGCGCCGGCTCGATGGCGAGGCGATGCAGCAGCAGCCCTACGGCGACCGCGGTCACGACGGCCGCCAGCGCCGCGACCGGCAGCGGCAGCCCTGCGGCGACGCCGAAGACGGTCGCCATGCCGCCGATCATCACGAACTCGCCCTGCGCGAAATTCACGACGTCGGAGCAGTTGTAGATGATGGTGAAGCCCAAAGCGACCAGCGCATAGACAGCGCCGACGGTGAGGCCGGAGAAGAGGAACTGGAGGAACTGGGAGGACATGGCTGGAGCCCTTTCCTTCCCCCTTGGGGGAAGGTGCCCGCCGGATGGCGGGCGGATGAGGGAGAATCCCGGCGTCAGTTGTTCTCCCTCATCCGGCCGGCTCCGCCGGCCACCTTCTCCCAGGGGAGAAGGAAGGGAGCTCCCCCTCACTCCGCCAGCGCCCAGTCCCCGCCCTTGATCTCCAGCATTTTGAACGCGGAGAGATCGAGGCCCATGTGGTCCTGCGGCGTCATGTTGAAGATGCCGGCGGTGCCCACGAAACCCTTGGTGGCCTCGATCTCGTCGCGGATCTTCTTGGGGTCGGCGCCGCCCCGCTGGATCGCTCCTGCCAGGATGAACAGCCCGTCATAGGCGTGGCCGCCGAAGGTGGAGACCGGCTGCTTGGTCGCATCCGTGAACTTCTTCGCGTAGTCCATCGCGAGCTTCTTCTGCGGGTCGCTGTCCGGCAGCTTGTCGGCGACGAGCAGCGCCGCGGCGGGCAGACGCACGCCGTTGGCGGCGTCGCCGGCGAGCTCGATGAACTGCTTCGAGGCGACGCCGTGGCTCTGGTAGAGCGGCGCGGTCATGCCGAGCTGGCGGTAGTTGCGCGTGACGATCGCCGGGCCCTGGCCGAAGCCGGGGTTGATCACGGCCTGCGGATTCTTGGCCCTGATGTTGGTGAGCTGCGGCGTCATGTCGGTGTCACGGGGGCCGTAGGTCTCCTCGTGCAGGATCTCGACGCCGAAGCGGGCGTTCACCTTGACGCATTCGTCGCGCATCGACTTGCCGAAGCCGTCGGTGCCCGAGATCATGCCGATCTTGGTGAGGCCGCGCTTCTTCATGTCGTCGAAGATTTTCTCGCAGGCCATGCGGTCGGTGTGCGGCGTCTTGAACACCCAGCGCTTCACCGGCTCGACGATGACCACTGCGCCGGCGAGGCTGATGAAGGGGATCTGCGCATCCTCGAAGACCTGCACCATCGCCATGGTGGTGCCCGTCGTCGTGCCGCCGACCATGGCCACGACCTTGTCCTCCTCGACGAGGCGGGTGGCGAAGGTGCGGGCCTTGTTGGCGTCGCCGCCGTCGTCATAGGTGACGAGCTGGATCTTGCGGCCGTTGATGCCGCCCCTTGCGTTCAGCTCGTCGACGTAGAGCTTCAGCGTCTTCTCCTCGGGCTCGCCGAGGAAGGAGGCCGGCCCGGTGACCGAGAGCACCGCGCCGACCTTGATGTCCTGGGCCCTGGCTGCCGTCGCGAGGGCGAAAGCGGCGGTGGCCGCGAGTGTCAGTGTCGAAAGCTTCATGTCGTCTCCTCCCAGAGAGCTTCGCGAAGGTCTTCTCCCTCCCCTGGAAGGGGAGGGCAGGGGAGGGGTCGGTCGTCACTCGACGAGACCTTACCCCCACCCGGCCTCCCCCTTGCAGGGGGAGGGGTCAGGTTGTCGCCGCCTTCACGCCGCCATCCGCCGCACCGCCACCACCCGGAACCGGTTGGCCACGAAGGCCGGATCGGTCAGCGAGGCGGTGGCGGCGGGGTTGGCGCCGGTGGCGTGGAAATCCGAGAAGGCGGCCGACTGGTTGACGAAGATGCCGCCGACCAGATTGATCGAGAGATTGACGCCGGCGCGGGCGAAGGCCTTCTCGGCCAGCGCGATGATCGCCTCGTCCGTCGCATAGAGCGCGGCGGTGATGCCGCCGGCGGCGAAGATCGACATCGAAGCCTCCATCACGGCGGCATCGGCATCCTCGCAGGCGACGAGGAAGGCGATCGGTCCGAAGCGCTCCTCGCCATAGGCCTTGTGGTCGTCGGCCTCGACCGCGACGATGATCGGCGTCGCCATGCGCGCCTCGCCGGCGCCCTCGACCGGGCCGGACTCGCGGATCACCCGGCCGAGCTTGCGCGCATCCTGGATGCGGCGCAGCGTGGCCGGGTTCTGGATCGCGCCGAGCACCGCCCTGGCGCGGGCGGGATCGCCGAGCAGCCGATCCACCGCGGCGGCGATGCCGGCGCCTACTTCATCGAAGCTCTTGCGGCCCTCGTCCGTGTCGATGCCGCCCTTCGGCACGAAGATGTTCTGCGGCGCCGTGCACATCTGCCCTGAATAGAGCGACAGAGAGAAGGCGATGTTGTCGCACATCGCCTTGAAGCTCGGCGCCGCCGTCACGGCGATGGCGTTGATGCCAGCCTCTTCCAGATAGAGCTGCTTATGGCCGCAATGGTCGCGCAGCCAGTCGCCGAACTGGTTCGAGCCCGTGTAGTCGATGATCTCGATGCCTTCGAGCGGGGCGAGCTTGGTGGTGATCGGCTTCTGCTGGGTGTCGGGCGCGAGCAGCACGAGGTTAGGATCGAAGCCCGCCTCGGCGATGACCTCACGGGCGATCCTGACGCTGATCGCCGCCGGCAGGATCGCCTGGGGATGCGGCTTGACGATCACGCCGTTGCCGGTCGCGAGCGAGGCGAACATCCCGGGATAGGTGTTCCAGGTCGGGAAGGTGGCGCAGCCGATGACGAGGCCGACGCCGCGCGGCACGATGCGCCAGCGCTTGTCCAGGCGGATCGGGTCGCCCTTGCCCTGCGGCTTCTCCCAGCGGGTAGAGCCGGGCACGCGGCGCTGCTCGGCGACGGCATAGGCGACGGCCTCGAGCGCCCGGTCCTGCGCATGCGGGCCGCCGGCCTGGAAGGCCATCATGAAGGCCTGTCCCGAGGTCATCGAGACGGCGTTGGCGATCAGGAAGGACTGCCTGTTCAGCCGCTCGATGATTTCCAGGCAGACGCCCGCGCGCTCCTCGGGCGCGGCCTCGTCCCAGCCCTCGCCGGCCTCCATGGACGCCTCCACCAGCGTCTCCGGCTTGGCGGAAGGGTAGAGGATGCCGAGCTTCGGGCCATAGGGCGACACCTCGTCGCCGACCGGCTTCTGGTCGCTGGGATGGCCGGGGAGATCGAATGGCTTGCCGAGCAGCGCCTTGAAGGCGGCCTCCTGCTCGTCCTTGGCGGTTTCGCCATAGGCCTTGGGAGAAGGGTTCTCCGGATAGGGGCTCCAGTAGGTGCGTTCGGCGATCGCCTGCAGGGCGCGGTCGAGCAGGCCCGCATGCTTGGCGGCGAAATCGGCCATACCGGCGTCCTCCCGAGGACCGTTGTTCTGGATGGTCCGCTTGGGCGCGAACCTTGTTGAGATATTCATTGACCAAGCGGTCAAGGAATGCAAGTCTTCCGTCAGAAAAAGTTGCGGATGCAACCAAAGCCGCGCAGCCAATGCGCGAGATGCCTGGGGAGGCGAGCGATGGGCGAGACGGTGCTCGTCGAGCGGGATCATGGCGTGACGGTCATCACGCTCAACCGGCCCGAGCGGCTGAACAGCTTCACGGTGGAGATGCATGCGGCGCTGGCCGAGGCCTTCGCCGGCGTCGAGGCTGACGCCGGCTGCCGCGCCGTGCTGCTGACCGGCGCGGGGCGCGGCTTCTGCGCGGGGCAGGACCTTTCGGACCGCGCCGTGGCGCCGGGAGCGGAGAAGCGCGACCTCGGCGAGAGCCTGGAGGAGCGCTACAACCCGCTGGTGCGGCGCATGCGCGCGCTGCCCAAGCCGATCGTCGTGGCGGTCAACGGCGTCGCGGCGGGGGCGGGGGCGAACATCGCCCTGCATGGCGACATCGTGCTGGCGGCGAAATCCGCGCGATTCATCCAGTCCTTCGCGAAGATCGGCCTGATGCCGGATTCCGGCGGCACCTGGACGCTGACGCATCTCCTGGGCGAGGCCCGCGCCAAGGCGCTCGCCATGCTGGCGGAGCCGCTTTCTGCGGAGCGGGCGGCGGAATGGGGGCTGATCTGGAAGGCCGTGGACGATGCCGAGCTGATGACGGAGGCGAGGGCGCTGGCGCGGCATCTCGCGTCGCAGCCGACGCTGGCGCTGGCGGCGATCAAGGATGCGATCCACGAGGCTTCGACAGGCACGCTCGACGCGCAGCTCGACCGCGAGCGCGACGGCCAGCGGCAGCTCGGCCTCAGCGACGATTACGCGGAGGGGGTGGCGGCCTTCATGGCGAAGCGCGAGCCGAGGTTCACGGGGAGGGCTTGAGGGTGGGTTGCATGGGTGTTTTGCGTCCTTCGAGGCTCGCCTTCGGCTCGCACCTCAGGATGAGGAGATGGGTGCCTTGCACAACGGTCCTCATCCTGAGGTGCGAGCGAGCGGAGCGACCGAGCCTCGAAGGACGCACCACGCCGCTGCAGGGGACAACTCCATGACCGCCGACGAGATCGCCAAGCGCTGCGCCGAGGCCATGTGGGCGGAGGATCATGCCAGCCGCGGGCTCGGCATGGAGCTGATCGACATCGGCCCCGGCCGCGCCAGGATCGCGATGACCGTGACGAAAGCGATGGTGAACGGCCACGGCACCTGCCACGGCGGCTACATCTTCACTCTGGCGGATTCGGCCTTCGCCTTCGCCTGCAACAGCCACGGGCCGCGCTCCGTCGCGCAGCAATGCGCCGTGACTTATCTTGCGCCCGGCCGCGAGGGCATGCGGCTGATCGCCGAAGCGAGCGAACGCCAGCGCGGCCCGCGCTCCGGCATCACCGACGTCACGGTGCGGGACGAGGCGGGCAATGTCATCGCCGAGTTCCGCGGCCATTCGCGCGTGGTGCCGGGATCGCTGATCGAGGAGGCGAAGCATGATTGACCTGACGCCTACCCGCTCCTCGCTCGATCCGATCGAGATCGCCTCGCGCGACGAGATCGCGGCGCTGCAGCTTTCGCGCCTCAAGGCCACGCTGAGGCGGGCCTACGAGAACGTGCCGCATTACCGGAAGAGCTTCGACACCGCCGGCGTGCATCCGGACGATTGCCGCTCCCTCGCCGATCTCGCGAAGTTCCCCTTCACCGCGAAGGCGGATCTGCGGGACAACTACCCCTTCGGGATGTTCGCCGTGCCGCGTGAGCAGGTGAGCCGCATCCATGCCTCGTCGGGCACCACCGGCAAGCCGACGGTGGTCGGCTACACCGCCAACGACGTCGCGATGTGGGCCGACGTGATGGCGCGCTCGATGCGGGCGTCGGGGGCCAGGCCCGGCATGACCTGCCATGTCGCCTATGGCTACGGCCTCTTCACCGGCGGGCTCGGCGCGCATTATGGGGCGGAGCGGCTCGGCTGCACGGTGATCCCAATCTCGGGCGGCATGACCGAGCGGCAGGTGCAATTGATCGAGGATTTCCGGCCCGACATCATCATGGTCACGCCGAGCTACAGCCTCGCCATCTTGGACGAGTTCAGGAAGCGGGGGCTCGATCCGCGCAGGACCTCGCTCAAGGTCGGCATCTTCGGTGCGGAGCCCTGGACCAACGCCATGCGGCAAGAGATCGAGCAGAGCTTCGACATGCATGCCGTCGACATCTACGGGCTCTCCGAGGTGATCGGGCCCGGCGTCGCCAACGAATGCGTCGAGACCAAGGACGGCCTGCATATCTGGGAGGATCATTTCTATCCCGAGATCATCGACCCCGACACTGGCGCGGTGCTGCCGGACGGCGAGCGGGGCGAACTCGTCTTCACCTCGCTCACCAAGGAGGCGATGCCGATCATCCGCTACCGCACGCGCGACCTGACGCGGCTGCTGCCGGGCACAGCGCGCTCGATGCGCCGTATGGAGAAGGTGACGGGGCGGAGCGACGACATGATGATCGTGCGCGGCGTCAACGTCTTCCCGACGCAGATCGAGGAGAAGCTGCTCGAATGCGAGGCGCTCTCGGCGCACTACCAGGTCGTGCTCACCCGCGAGGGACGCCTTGACGCGATGGAGATCAAGGTGGAGGCGCGGGCCGGCGCGGAGGACGCCGCCAACCAAGACGCGAAGCGCCTGGCGAACCGCATCAAGGAGACGATCGGCGTCAGCGCCTGGATCCGCGTGCTGCCGCCGGAGGGGATCGAGCGCAGCCAGGGCAAGGCCCGGCGCGTCGTCGATCTCCGGCCGAAGGACTGAAGGACGTTCCTGAAGCATGGCCCGTCCCCGCGCCGCGGATTACGACGAGAAGCGCCTCGCCATCCTGCACAAGAGCGCCGCGCTCTTCGCGGAGCGCGGCTACGACCGCACCTCGATGAGCGAGATCGCGCTGGCGCTCGGCGTCTCCAAGGCCCTGTTCTATCATTACTACAGGGCCAAGGAGGACCTGCTCTACGACATCATCCGCAGCCACCTCGTCGAGCTCGTCGAGGCGGCCGAAGCGGCGGATGACGCAGCGCTGCCCGCCGAGGCGCGGCTGGGGCAGGTGATCGGCGCGATCCTCGACTGCTACCGGGACGCCGACGCGGAACACAAGATCCAGATCGGCCATCTCGGCCAGCTGCCGGAGCCGCGGCAGGCGGAGCTGAAGGCGCTGGAGCGGCGGCTCGTCGAGGTCATGGCGGGCGTGGTCGCGGCCCTCAACCCCGGCCTGCCCCGCGCTCAGGTCAAGCCGGTGGCGATGTCGATCTTCGGCACGCTCAACTGGCACTACATGTGGTTCCGCGAGGGCGGACCGGTCAGCCGGGAGGAGTATGCCGGACTGGCGACGCGGCTGTTCGCGGGCGGGACCGTGGGGCTTGGGTGAAGGTGGAAGAGTGGGCGGGCGTGCCCCTCATCTGTCTTCTCCCCGCATCCAGATGGGGCCTGCCCCATCTGGACACTATGCTTGCCCAACATGGGCAGGCCCATGTTGGAGCGGCGGGGAGAAGAACGCTCTTCATACTCCGCGCTTCAATCTGGGACGCGTTCCTCTCCCCGCCCACTCAGATGAGGCCTGCCTCATCTGGGCACCTTGGCTGCCCAACATGGGCAAGCCCATGTTGGGTGACGGGGAGAGGTTAGGTGAGGGGCAGCGCCAACGCCGACCGCCTCACCGCAACCCATCCATCACAGCAGCGAAGCGCTTCGCCACGCGCTCCCGCGCCAGATGCCTCCTGGCTTCGACGACGAGCCGGCCTCCGGCGACGACGCTCTGCACCGCCGCCGCGCCGGCGTTAAACACATAGGCATCCAGCCAGCTTGCGGGTCCGCCGCCGGCGAAGGCGGCATGGTCCGCGTCCAAGACAACGATGTCGGCGCGCATCCCCGGCGCGAGCGCGCCCACGGGTTGCGCCAGCGCCTGCGCGCCGCCCGCGAGCGCCGCGCGGTAGAGCGCCTCGCCGGTCGAGGCGCCTTCGCGGCCGGCGAGCAGGTTGCGGCCGCGGTGCTTGAGGCGCTGGCCGTATTCGAGGAGCCGAAGCTCCGCCGCGGCGCCGATCTCCACGTTGGAATCGCTGCCGACGCCGATCCGGCCGCCTGCATTCAGGAAGCTGACCGCCTCGAAGATGCCATCGCCGAGATTGGCCTCGGTGATGGGGCAGAGGCCGGCGACCGCGCCGGAGCGGGCGAGCGCCAGCACCTCATGGTCCGACAGATGCGTGGCGTGGATCAGCGTCCAGCGTGGGTCCACCGGCGCATGAGCCATCAGCCAGTCCACCGGCCGTTGCCCGCTCCAGGCCAGGCAATCCTCGACCTCTTTCACCTGCTCCGCGACATGGATGTGCAACGGGCCGCCGGCGGCATGGGCGATGAGCGCGGAAAGTTCTTCCGGCGTCACGGCGCGCAGGCTGTGCGGCGCCGCGCCGAGCACGGCGCCCGGCAGGCCGGCGATGGCGCGCGCCGAGGCCTCGCGGAGCTTGAGGTAAGCGTCGATCCCGGTGACGAAGCGGCGCTGGCCCGGCCCCGTGGGCTGGCCGCCGAAGCCGCCCCGCGCGTAGAACACCGGAAGCAGCGTCAGGCCGATGCCGGTCTCGGCGGCCGCCGCGGCGATGCGCTCCGCCATCTCGGCGGGATGAGTGTAAGGCGTGCCGTCAGGCGCATGGTGCAGGTAATGGAATTCGGCGAGGCTGGTGAAGCCGCCTTCCAGCATCTCGACCATGGCCATGGCGGCGACGGCCTCGACATCCTCCGGCGTGAGGCGGCCGAGGAAGCCGTACATGACCTCCCGCCAGCTCCAGAAGCTGTCGGCGGCTGGTCCCCGCCGCTCGGCGAGGCCGGCCATGCCTCGCTGGAAGGTGTGGCTGTGCAGGTTCGGCAGGCCGGGGAGGGCAAGGCCCGGCAGCCGGCGGGCGCCTGCGGGAGACGCGTCCGCAGCCACCGATTCGATGATGCCGCCGGGTCCGATGACGACGACGACATCGCGCGCCCAGCCCCCGGGCAGCAGGGCGTGATCGAGGAATAAGGCGTCCAGCATAGGGTAAGGTTTCCCATGGGCGACGGGCCTTGTCATCCCCGGCCGAACGAAGCTTCTGGAATGACGAACGGCAACGTTGACAGGCTCCCTGCAGCCGCCGAAGGTCGCGCCATGTTCGACGCCCTCTGGACCCATGCCCGGCTCGCCACGATGGCGGGTGAGTCCGGTCTCGGCATGGTCGAAGCGGGCGCGGTGGCCATGAAGGACGGGCGCATCGCCTATGCCGGGCCGGAGGCGGGGCTTCCGTCCAGGGAAGCGGCCAGGACCATCGATTGCGGCGGCCGTCTGGTCACGCCGGGGCTCATCGATTGCCATACCCATCTCGTCTTCGCCGGCGACAGGGCGGCGGAGTTCGAGCTTCGGCTCAAGGGCGCGAGCTACGAGGAGATCGCCAAGGCCGGCGGCGGCATCGCCTCCACCGTGAAGGCGACGCGCGCGGCGGACGAAGAGGAGTTGGTGCGTCAGGCCCTGCCCAGGCTCGACGCGCTGCTCGCGGAAGGCGTGACCACGGTGGAGATCAAGTCCGGCTACGGGTTGGAGACAGCCGCCGAGGCCCGGCAATTGCGCGCGGCGCGGCGGCTGGGCTCCGAGCGCCCCGTCTCCATCACGACGACCTTCCTCGGCGCCCATGCCATGCCGCCGGGGGAGACCGATAAGGACGCCTACATCGAGCGGGTCTGCGCGGAGATGCTGCCGGCGATCGCCGCCGAGGGGCTGGCGGATGCGGTGGACGCCTTCTGCGAGGGCATCGCCTTCTCGCCGGACCAGACGGCCCGCGTCTTCGCGGCGGCGAAGCGGCACGGCCTGCCGGTGAAGCTGCATGGCGACCAGCTCTCCAACCTCCATGGCGCGCGGTTGGCGGCGGCGCATGGCGCGCTCTCGGTCGATCATGCCGAGTATACGGACGACGATGGCGCCGCGGCGCTGGCGAGAGGCGGGACGGTGGCGGTGCTCCTGCCCGGCGCCTTCTATTTCATCCGCGAGACGCAGAAGCCCCCCATCGATGCTTTCCGCCGCCATGGCGCGCGGATAGCACTGGCCACCGACTGCAATCCCGGCTCATCGCCGCTGACCTCGCTGCTGCTGACCATGAACATGGGCGCGACGCTGTTCCGGCTCACGGTGGAGGAATGCCTGCGCGGCGTGACCCGCGAGGCGGCGCGGGCGCTCGGCCGACTGGAGGAAACCGGCACGCTGGAGGCGGGCAAGGCTTGCGACCTCGCGATCTGGGACGTGGAGCGGCCGGCCGAGCTCGTCTATCGCATGGGGTTCAATCCGCTGTGGCGGCGGGTGTGGAGGGGGATGTGAGGGGACGCAACAAGCCGATGCCATCGATCCGAAGGTCGTTAGCCCCATGACCGGACCGATCACCCTCACCCCCGGCCAGGTCGGCGTCTCGGAGATCGAGGCGGTCCTCGATGGCTTGCCCGCCGCGCTGGATCGCGCCGCCCTGCCGCGCGTCGAGGCGGCGGCGCGGATCATTGCGAAGGCGGCGCAGGGCGAGGCCGCGGTCTATGGCGTCAACACGGGCTTCGGCAAGCTCGCGTCGAAGCGCATCCGGCCCGAGGACACGGCCGCGCTGCAGCGCAACCTCATCCTGTCGCATTGCTGCGGCGTGGGCGAGCCGACGCCGCGCGCCATCGTCCGGCTGATGATGGCGCTGAAGCTCGTCTCCCTCGGTCGCGGCGCCTCGGGCGTGCGGGTGGAGGTGATCCGCCAGATCGAGGCGATGCTGGCCGCTGGCGTGACGCCTGTCGTGCCGGCGCAGGGCTCCGTCGGCGCCTCCGGCGATCTTGCGCCGCTGGCGCATATGGCCGCGGCGATGATGGGAGAGGGCGAGGCGGAGGTCGGCGGCCGGGTGATGCCGGGCGCCGAGGCGCTGGCCGCGGCCGGGCTCGCGCCGCTCGCGCTCGGACCCAAGGAAGGGCTGGCGCTGATCAACGGCACGCAATTCTCCACAGCCCATGCGCTGGCCGGGGCCTGCCGGGCGCGCCGGCTAGCGCTCACCTCGCTCGTCACCGGGGCGCTTTCCGTCGACGCCGCAATGGCCTCGACGACGCCGTTCCGCCCCGAGATCCAGGCCTTGCGCGGACTGCCGGGCCAGATCGCCGCGGGACGGGCGCTGATGGCGCTGCTCGAGGGGAGCGGTATCCGCGAGGCGCATCTCGATGGCGACGAGCGGGTGCAGGATCCCTATTGCCTGCGCTGCCAGCCGCAGGTCGCCGGCGCTGCCATGGACCTGATCGACCAGGCGCTGCGCACCTTGCTGATCGAGGCCAATGCCGCCACCGACAATCCGCTGGTGCTGGTCGAGACCGGCGAGATCGTCTCCGGCGGCAATTTCCATGCGGAGCCCGTCGCCTTCGCGGCGGACCAACTGGCGCTGGCGATCAGCGAGATCGGCGCGATCGCCGAGCGGCGGATCGCGACCTTGGTCGACCCGGCGCTCAATTTCGGCCTGCCGCCGTTCCTGACGCCGGATCCGGGGCTCAATTCCGGCTTCATGATCGCCGAGGTGACGGCGGCCGCGCTCTATGCCGAGAACAAGCAGCGCGCCGCGCCTGCTTCGATCGATTCGACGCCGACCTCCGCCAATCAGGAGGACCATGTCTCGATGGCGGCGCATGGGGCGCGGCGACTCCACGAGATGAACCGCAATCTCGCGCAGATCCTCGGCATCGAACTCCTCGTCGCGGCCCAAGGCATCGACCTGCGCAAGCGGGGCGCGGTGCCGGCCTCGGTCGGCGGCGGAGAGCGGATGGCGAAACTGAAGACCAGCCCAGCGCTGGAGCGCGTGATCGGCCTGCTGCGCGGGCGCGTCCCCATGCTGGAGGCCGACAGGCACATGGCGGGCGATCTGGCGGCGGCGGCAGAACTCATTGCAGGCGGCGCGGTGCTGGCGGAAGTCGGGTTACCAATGCCGGCCATGGAGGCGCAGGCATGAGCGGCTTTCCGTCGATGTCGCGACATCCGCGACCCTTCACGCTGACCCAGGGCGAGAGCCCCCTGATCCTGTCGATGCCGCATCCCGGGACTTTCGTCCCCGACGAGGTGCTGGAGCAGATGAACGATCGCGGCCGAGAGCTCGAGGACACCGACTGGCACATGCGCAGGCTCTATGCCTTCGCGAGCCGCCTCAAGCCTTCGATCATCGAGTCGCATATCTCGCGATACGTGATCGACCTCAACCGCGACCCATCCGGCCATTCCCTCTATCCGGGGCAGGCGACGACGGAGCTGGTGCCGACCACGACCTTCGATGGCGCGCCGATCTGGCTGACGCCGCCCGATATGGCCGAGATCAGGCGGCGGCGGATGGCCTATTTCAATCCCTATCATACCGCGCTCGCGGCCGAGATCGAGCGCGTCAAGGCGAAGCATGGCTATGCGATCCTCTACGATTGCCACTCCATCAAGTCGGTGATCCCGCGGCTCTTCGATGGCGTGCTGCCGACGCTCAACCTCGGCACCAACAGCCTCAACTCCTGCGCCGTGGGTCTGCACTCGGCCGCCGAACGCGCCATCGCCGGCAGCGGCTTCACCTGGGACTCGAACGGCCGATTCAAGGGCGGCTGGATCACGCGGCATTACGGCGGCCCGCTGAAGGGGGTGCATGCGATCCAGATGGAGATCGCGCTCTCCGCCTACATCGAGGAGGAGTCGCCGCCCTGGAGCTTCTCCGACGAAAAGGCCGCGCCGCTGCAACGCACCCTGGAATGGCTGCTGCGCTCGGTGATGAGCGTCGCCGCGATGCACAAGAAGGCTGGAGCATGACCCGTCTCGACAACGCCCGCGTCATCCGCGCGCCCCGCGGTCCCGAGATCAGCGCCAAATCCTGGCTCACGGAAGCCGCGATGCGGATGCTGATGAACAACCTCGACCCTGACGTCGCCGAGAAGCCCGGAGAACTGGTCGTCTACGGCGGCATCGGCCGGGCGGCGCGGGACTGGGAGAGCTTCGACAGGATCGTCGCGGCTCTCAAGCGGCTGGAGGGCGACCAGACGCTGCTCGTGCAATCCGGCAAGCCGGTCGGCGTCTTCCGCACCCAGCCGGACGCGCCGCGCGTGCTGATCGCCAACTCCAACCTCGTGCCGCGCTGGGCGACCTGGGAGCATTTCAACGCGCTCGATCGCAAGGGCCTCATGATGTACGGCCAGATGACCGCAGGGTCCTGGATCTACATCGGCACGCAGGGCATCGTGCAGGGCACCTACGAGACCTTCGTGGAGATGGGCCGGCAGCATTACGGCGGCAGCCTCGCCGGGCGCTGGATCCTGACGGCGGGCCTCGGCGGCATGGGCGGCGCGCAGCCGCTGGCGGCTACGATGGCGGGCGCGTCCTGCCTCGCGGTCGAATGCCGGCCCTCCTCGATCGAGTTCAGGCTGCGCACCGGCTATCTCGACCGGCAGGCCGCGAGCCTCGACGAGGCGCTGGCGATCATCGACGAGAGCTGCAGGGCGAAGACGCCCGTGTCGGTCGGTCTGCTCGGCAACGCGGCGGATGTCTTCCCGGAACTCTATCGCCGCGGCATCCGGCCGGATTGCGTCACCGACCAGACCTCGGCGCATGATCCCGTCAACGGCTACCTGCCCAAGGGATGGACCCTGGCGGAATGGGAGGCGAAGCGCGCCTCCGATCCGGCCGCCGTGACGGCGGCATCGAAGAAATCGATGGCGGGCCATGTGCGGGCGATGCTCGATTTCCACAGGGCGGGCGTGCCGACCGTGGATTACGGTAACAATATCAGGCAGATGGCGCTGGAGGAGGGGGTGGAGGACGCCTTCGCTTTCCCCGGATTCGTGCCGGCCTATATCCGCCCGTTGTTCTGCCGCGGCGTCGGGCCCTTCCGCTGGTGCGCGCTGTCGGGCGATCCCGAGGACATCTACGCGACGGACCGGCGCGTGAAGGAGCTGATGCCCAACGACGCGCATCTCCACAACTGGCTCGACATGGCGGGCAAGCGCATCAATTTCCAGGGGTTGCCCGCCCGCATTTGCTGGGTGGGCTTGGGCGACCGGCACCGCCTCGGCCTCGCCTTCAACGAGATGGTGGCGAAGGGCGAGGTGAAGGCGCCGATCGTGATCGGACGGGACCACCTCGATTCGGGCTCCGTCGCTTCGCCGAACCGCGAGACCGAGGCGATGCAGGACGGCTCCGACGCCGTGTCGGACTGGCCGCTGCTGAATGCGCTCGTCAACTGCGCCTCCGGCGCGACATGGGTGTCGCTGCACCACGGCGGCGGCGTCGGCATGGGCTTCTCGCAGCATGCCGGCATGGTGATCGTGGCGGATGGGACGCCCGAGGCGGCGCGGCGGCTGGAGCGGGTGTTGTGGAACGACCCTGGCACGGGCGTGATGCGCCATGCCGACGCGGGTTACGACATCGCCGTCGATTGCGCGCGGGAGAAGGGTCTGGACCTGCCCGGGATCCTGGGGTGACGGAAGTGTCGTGCGTCCTTAAAGGCTCGTTCGCTAGCGCTCTCTCGCACCTCAGGACGAGGATGTTCGGGATTGCAGAACGGTCCTCGTCCTGAGGCGCGAGCCGAAGGCGAGCCTCGAAGGACGGAGCACGCCCCAGCCGTTCAATCTACTTCAGCTTCAGCTCCACCCGCCCGCCGCCGGCCACGCTCAGCGCCGGCGGCGCGATGGGCTGGCCGCTCTGGGTGAAGACGATGCGGTTCGGCGAGGACAGCGAGGCGACTGTCGGGCTGCCGGAGCCGCGCTGGAAGGTCGCGCCTGTGACGGCGAGGCCGCAGAGATTGGCGCCATCGATCTCCACGCTGGGCCGGTCGGCGGCGATCTCCACCACCGTCTCCGCGAAGCGCGGGGGCAACTGGTAGATCTGCGCCTGGCAGGAGCTGCCTTGCGGCGCCGCGAGCAGCGTCAGCCGCGCGACGACCACCGCGGCCGATGCCGGCGGCGTCTCGGTCGTCGCGGGCTGGGCAGGCTGGGTTTGAACCTGAGGCTGGGACGATGCCGTCTGCGTTGCAGGTTGTGTTTGCGCCGGCTGTGTCTGCGTCGGTTGCGTCTGGGCGGGCTGGGTCTGGGCGGGCTGGGTCTGCCTTGGCTGCGTCAATGTTGGCGTCGTTGATGCGGGCGTCGTCGTGGGCTGTGTCGTCGTGGGCTGTGTCGTCGTGGGCTGCGTCGTCGTGGGTTGCGTCGCCGTGGGTTGCGTCGCCGTGGGTTGCGTCGGCTGCGTCTGGATCGGCGAGGTCGCCTGCTGGACCGGGCCGGCCTGGCCATTCTGCGGCGGGCCGCCCCGTCCGAGGCCGGTGAGCGCCAGGTAAGTTCCGCCGATGGCGAGCGCCAGCACGCCGACGCCGATCAGCGCGCCGAGCGGCAGGCGCGGCTCGGCCGCCTTAGGCATGGCAGGCGAGGGCGGTGGCGGCGGCTCGGTCCTCGCGGAGAAAGTCGATTGCGGCCCCGGACCAGGCGCGCTTGCAGATCCAGGCTTCGGCGGCCGCGGCTCGTCGTCGCTCGGAGTCTGGTCCTCCCGCTTCGCCGGAGCGACGTAAAGCGCCAGCGGTTGAGCGTTCTCGGGCAAGGCGTCGAAATTGCCCGACTTGAGGAAGCCTTCGAGTGGCGCCAGCAGATCGGCGAGGGACGCCGCGATCGCGACGTGGTGGGGCTGCGCGCCCAGCACCTTTCCGAGGATGGCCGCCGCCTTCGCAGCGTCCGGCCCCTCGGGCAGCAGGCAGAGCACAGGCGTGCCGGCATGCGCGGCCGCCGCGAAGAGCGCGCGCGAGTGGTCGATCTTGCCGATGAGATGGTAGTCGTTCTCGACGACTTTCGCCTCCCGCGCCGTTTCGGGCTGCGCGAAGTCGATGGCGCCCGTCGTCCAGACCAGCAGCCTGGCGCGGGTCACGTCGTTGTGCAGCGGCTGCCCGCGCGCCGCCGCGGCATGGGCGGCGGAGACGGGCATCATCCAGCTCCGCCCGTGGTCGATCTCGGCCGAGACCACCAGGCGATAGCCGCCGCTCTCGTTGAGCCCGAGCAGCGTCCGCATCGGGTCGCCGGGGCGCAGCAGGCTGTTGTATTCCTTGGTCCAGCGCTCGCATTGGTCGGCGGTCTCGTTGCCGAGCACCACCCGTGAGGAGGGGATCTTCTGGCTCCAGCGCAGTCCCATCACCTCGATCAAGCCCGCCGTGGTGGGCACGGCCACGACGACGCCCGCCCGCTCGCCGCCGTTCGTTCGTCCTGACATCGGATATCCGTGAAGCTGCTTCGCCGTCGCAAGGCACTTTAGGGGAAAGCGGCTGCGAATTGAAACAACGCGCCGTGAAAAACCCGCGTCGGCGTTTACGCCGGGGCCGCAGCGGCGGAGCGATCGCGACGCATCAAGGCGTAGCGGTTGCGATTGGAGCGTTCGAAATCCTCGACCTTGATCCACCCGAGGCTGGCGTAGAGGCGTTCGGCGGTGCGCGTGTAGAGCCAGAGCCGATCGATCGAGGCTTCCCAGGAGATCGCCTCGACCGCTCTCACCAGACGCGCTGCATAGCCTTGTCGCCGGCATTCCGGGAGGACGAAGACGCCGGCGAGCCAGGGTCCCAGGTCCGGCCGCTCCTCGAGGTCATGCGCCACGAGACTGGCCATCCCGACGGGCCGGCCTTCCTCGATCGCCACCAGCGTGCGCGGCATCTCCGCCGCCGCGGCGGCGAGCCGCTCGTCCGCCAGAAGCTGCGCGAAGCTCCGCTCCCCGTCCCTGGCGAAAGCATCCCAGCGCCACTGCGCCGTGACCTCGGCGAGGGCCGGCCACTCCGCGGTGCTGACGATCTCGACCTGCATGGATGAGCGCTACAGGAGGTAGATCCCAGCCGCCGGATTGGCGAGCATCAGGCGCAGCAGGTCCCGGTCATGGTCCTCGCGCGGGAGGTCCATCACGATATGCCGGTCGACCTCCTGCGGCAGCGCCACGCGCACCACGCCCTCGATCGAGACCGCCTCGATCATCGTGGGCGCCGGCACGCCCTCGACCAGCCGCTCGATCACCAGCGCGGGCGGCGCGCCTTCCTCCTCGACGATGTCGAGCGTGAAATCGCCGAGCCGGCGATGGGCGGCGGAATTGTCGTAGGCCGCCGCCGCCATGGCGCTCATGCCGCGCGTCCGCATGGCGAGCAGCTTTCCGTATTGCGCCCTGGCGCGGTCGTCGCTGCGGATGGCCTTCTCGACGCGGAAGTCGGCGGCGGAGCCGGGCTCGCGGTTGGCGTAGGCCCAGAGTTCGGCGCGCGACACCGCCGCGGCCTCCGCCGGAGCTTCCTGCCCGGCGACGGCGACGAGCAGCAGGCGGGCCGCGGCCCGGCGCGCCAGGTTCTCGTTGTCGGCGAATCCCGTCATCACATCCGCACCTTAAGCTGATAGCGTTCCGCGAAGACCGCCGCGAAGCGCGCTTCATCGGCGCTCGCCAGCTGGCCGAGATCCGCGCCCGCCGCCAGACGGCCCTGCTGCTGGAGAATCCGCTTCAGGGCGCCGGCGACCACGCGCAGGTCACGGGCGATGCTTGCGAAGGTTTGAGCCAGTTCCGCATCCTCCAGGCGGAAACTGGCGCGATCGTGCCGCCACTTCTTCAGGACCCTTGCGCCTTCGGCGGCCCCGGCGCCGCCGGCGAGGCAGAGACCGATCAGGATCAGCTCGCCGAAACGGCCGTCGAGCGCCTTGGTCTCGGCCGCGACTCCCGGATAATCGAGTTGGCCCTGCTGGCATTCGCCGCCGCCGCGGCGCGTGGCCTCGACCAGGCGGTTCTCCCAGGGCGCCACGCCGACGGCGCGCAGCAGCGTCAGCGGCTGCTCATGCGCCAGCGGCAGCAGGGCCAGCGCGGCGGCGGCCTGGCGGCGCTCTTCCTTGGTGAGCAGCTTCGGTTGGTCGGGAAGTGCTGCGAGCGCGGCCATGGTGCGATCCGTGAAGCGCTCCTCGCCGTCCTCGCTCTCGTCCTCCTGCGCGTCGACCGGCGGCTCGGGCTCGCCGTCTTCGTCCCGATTGCGGTCGAGCCAGGCGATGATGGCGGCCTCGGGGTCCTCCGAGGGCTCGCCCGTCACCATGGTCTCGACCGAGACGGGCGAGAGGAAAGCCCGGCGATCGACGTCGGTGCGCTCCTCGCGGGTGAGCGCCGCCAGCTTCTCGGCGTAGCGCGTGAAGCTCCATGTCTCGCCGCGCGAGAGCGCGAAGCGCCAGAGCTCGAGGATGGCGTCGGGGCCTAGATCGCGGCCGTCCTTGCGCTCGGCGAGATAGGCCTCGCGGTGACGGATCAGTTCGGCGAAGGCCTGCAGGGGGAGGTAGCGCTTGCGCCAGGCCCGCATGTAGCGCGCGGGCGCCTGAACAGCCCGCTTCGACAGCGCGTTGAGGTCGCCATCTCCGGCGAAAAGCTGATCGAGCGCCTGCCGGAGCGCGTCGACCCCGCTGCCCGCCGCCGGATCGACGAAAGGCGAGTTGAACAGGAAATCGGCGAGGCCGAGCGCGCGCTTGACGCGGCCCCAGCCGTAGAGCCTCGGCTCGCCGCCGGATGAGAGCCTGAGGCCCTCGGCATCGGAGCGGATGGCGATCGGCCCGTGGCTCGCCTCCCTGCCCCGTTTCAGCGGGCCGGTCATCAGGCCGGATTCGTCGAGCAGGCAGGCGATGGCGGCGTCGCGCGGCGGCAGGCGCGGCGCGCGGGCGAGGGCGCCCAACCCCAGCAGGATCTGCGCCATGTCCCAGAGCGGGCTGTCGGCGTGCTCGCCGGCGCCGCCGACGATGGCGAGCATCAGCTTCTCGGCATCCGCGGCCGCGAACCTGCGGTTGCGGATGATCTCCGCGATCTCCGCCACCCGCTCCGGGTCGATCCCCCAGTCCATGCCTTCAGCCTGTCGTTGCCCGACGGACCGTAACAAGCCGCGGTTGCGGAGTCGACCGGCCCGGCCGGCGTCTCAGCCCCGGGTCAGCACCTTGGTCACCGTCACGCGGTTGCCCGAGAACGTGACCTGGCCGTTGAGGCCGATCAGCTCCAGCATCAGGCGGAAGTTGCGCGTGATGCGGGCGCTGTCGGCGCTGGTCGAATAGAAGAAAGCGGCCATGGTGTCGCTCATCGCCGTGGCGCGATGGCGCTGGTAGCAGCCCCAGCGCACGAACTCTCCCTCGATGCGGTTAACCTCTGAGGTCGTGAAGTCCCTGAGCTGGATCTCGTAATCCGTGGGCAGCGCCACGCAGCCGTCGGCAGAGGCCTGGGCCGTCGTCGCCGCGCCGCCGTCCTTGTTCAAATCCGCGCCGGCGCTGGACCCGCCGGGCCGGGCGAAGACCTCGAGCTTGGTGGCGAGAGCCGCGCCAAGGTCCGAAGCCAGCGTGCGGGACTGGTCGCCCACCTTCTCCAGCACGCATTCGCGGTCGCAGGGGTTGGGCAGGGCCGGGAGCTGGAAGCCGCCGACCTCGAAGGCCGAGATGAACTGGCCCGTGCGGACGTTGAGGATGCGGCCGGCGATGCGCACCTCCGGGAAGCGGATCTGCGCCGAGGGCGAGCGGCGCACGGAGGCGTAGATCTGGTAGACCGCCATGGCGTCGAGCGGCGTCGGCGCGGCGCGGGCGACCTCGATCAGCTCGGCATCGCGGCGGCGCACGCGGCCGGGCGGGTTGATGCCGCCGGCGATCGCCGTCTCGTCATAGACCTGGAAGCCGCGCGTGTTCATGTATTCGGACAGCGCGAGCTGCACGCGGTTGAAGATGCGGCTGTTGCGCGGCACCGTGTCGGGGTCGGCATCGTCCGACATCACGACGAGGTTGATGCGGCTGTTGTTCGACTGGGCCATCGCCGGGCCGGCGAGGCCGAGCCCCGCGAGCAGCAGGGCGGCGAGGGCGATGGGGCGCTTCATGGCCGGATTCCTTTTCATGGTCAGTTGGCGACCGCGATGATCTCGACGCGGCGGTTGATCGGGGCGGCGGGGTTGCGGGCGTTGCGCGGGAGATCGGGGCCGAAGCCGTTGGCGGTGAGGCGGCCGGCATCCACGCCGCCTTCGGCGATCAGCCAGTCCCGCACCGCGCCGGCGCGGTCGTGCGAGAGGGCGACGTTGAAGTCGTAATCGCCGTCGGCCGAGGTGTGGCCGGCGATCAGGAAGCTGTCGGCCGCAAGGGAACGGTCATTCAGCGCCCGCGAGAGACGCAGCAACGTGAACCGGGCATCCGGCCTGAGCTGGGCGGAGTTGAGGTCGAAGAAGACCGTGACATCGATGCGGCGGCTCATGTCGACGGTGACGCTGCGTTGGCCGCGCAGGACGAGCCGGCGCGGCGCCGGGCGCCTGGCTCCGGCACGGTCGTGCGGGGCGAGTTCGCGCAGCATGCGCGTCAGCTCGCCGTCGGTCTGGGCGAGAGCGGAGGTCGTGGCGAGCGGCAGACCCGCCGCCATCGCGGCGGCCGGCACCATGAGCGCGAGGAAGCGCCGCCTTGCGATCGGCTCGGCCGTGGCTCGGGGCATTGTTTCAGTCTCCTGTCGGGCGCAAGCGCTGGAGGCCGGGAACGGCGCCTCCCCGCCCCGCACCGCCGCGGCAGCTTCGCGCCAGCCTCGATGGAAGGCAAGCGGATGGCCGGGCCTCGCCGGATTTGGGGAGGGGTGAGGCGCTTTCGCCGATGGCCTCACTTTTTTCCAAGGCGCCTGCGAAAGCGTCTCCGACCGGCGCAAGACCGGCGGCGAAGGGCGGGCCACGACGGCCCCGCCCACTACGGGAGCTTCCCTTGAGGATCTCAAGCGCGCTCATGTCGATTGCGGGAACGGCGGCGCTCGCCACGCTGCTCGTGGTCGGCGCTGCCCGCGCCGAAGAGGCGGCGCCGCCCGCGCCAGACGAGGTGCGGCTGACCCTGACGCTGAACGGCCGCAGCGTCGCCTTCAACAGCACGTTGGAGCCGCTGGCCCGGCGGACGATCGCCTTCGAGGGACAGGATCATGCGCCGACCGAATCGCTGCGCGCCGTGGCGGCGGAGCTCGCTCCGCTCCTCGCCGCGGCGCCGGCGAAAAGCGCCTTCGTGGTCGTGGCCTACGCTGCCGATCCGGTGGTCGCCTACCGGCGGGCCCGCGCGTTGCGTGGGGACCTGATCGAACGGCACCAGATCGGCGCGGCGCGTCTGGTCGCCACCGGCCGCGCCGCGCCCGGGCATTCGGGCGGCGCCACGATCGTCGATATCCAGGCGATCGATCCCGCAGCCTGCTCCGGCTGCGGCGAAACCCCGTTCCGCACGATCGCCTACGACAGCGGCACGACAGGGCTCGTCACCGTGCTGCCGGAGCGCCTCGCCAGCGCCGGCGCGGCGCCGAAGCCTGCGGTGCCTCAGGCGGTCGTCTCCAAACCCGTTCTCTCCCAGCCTGCCGCACCCACGGCAGCTGCGTCCAGGATCGACCCGCCCAAGCCGGTCCGGTCCGAGGCTCCCGTTCGGCCGTCGGCCGCGGCCGTCGTTTCGCCTGCTCCCCGCCGGATCGTTCCCGCCACTGCTGCGCCGCGCGCGCCGATGATCCGCCAAGCCGGCGGCTGTCCGCGGCCGAAGATCATCATCGATGACTACTATCCAGGCGGTCCGCTCGTGCCATGCGGCCGGGCGGCACGCGAGGGATCGCGATGACGGCATCCAGAAAGCTGTTGCGCGGGGGGCGGCGGAAAGGCAAAAATGCGGCGGGTCCGCGTGGGTCTTCCGGCCTCCGCCTGGCCTTTTCCCGGAGTTCGGGCGGCTTTCGCCGCGCCCGCTCCCAGTCTCAAGGGTGGAACATGCACACGAGGGTGATGAACAACGGCCATGTCCTGAAGCTGTCGGCCGCCGCTCTGGCGACGGCGCTATCGCTCTCCGCCTGCACGGATTCGCAGCAGCGGGTGGCGGCGGGCGGAGCGCTCGGAGCAGTGGCCGGCGGCCTGATCGGCGGCGCGGTCGGCGGCGGGCGCGGCGCGGTGATCGGCGCGATCGCCGGCGGCATCGGCGGATTGATCATCGCCGACGCGATCGAACAGCAGCGCGCCCGCGAGGCGGCGCTCTATGCTGCCCGCACCGGCGGGGCAACGACGCAGAGCTTCCGGAACTCGAAGGGCGAGGCCGTGGTGGTCCGCGCCCGGACGGTGCGGACCTACACCGCGAGCTCCGGCCAGCGCGTGCGCGTCGTGGAGCGGCAGGTGACCCGCAACGGCCAGGATGTGGGCAAGGATACGGTCGAGGCCAAGGAAGTGAAGCTCGCGGGCGGCGGCAGCGAGTGGACCGGCATCGAGTGACCGGCGCGCCCTGCGGGGCCTGAGCCACCGCGGGGACGACGGTTCGAGGAAGGGAATGATGGCGAGGCGCAAGGCATCATCGGGATCGGCGGCGGCGTTCGCCGCCCTGGCCCTCGCCGCCGCCCCGCCCGGCGCCGCCGCGGCGGGCGACCCGTTCCCCGGCTTCGACGCGAAGCGGCCGATCGCCTCGGCGGCGGCCGAGATCATGCGGCTTGTGCGCGAGAAGTGCCTCGACGACGGCGGCGCCACGGGATTGATGGTCGGCGTCGAATCGATGCCGGTCCTCAACTCGGCGTTCACCAAGGACCAGGGGCATCATCTCTCCAACCAGGTCTATTCGGCGCTTTCGCAGCTGAGCGGCCACCGCATGACGCCCTTCTCCGACATCGGCGCGGTCGCCGAGGTGATGAGCGTCGGCCTCGGCCGCTCGCAGGGGCAGGAGGAGCGCCGGCTGCTCGACCAGATCAACCTGGTCGTCCGCGTCGACGGGCAGAAGGTGAACCGAGGCATCCGCTTCCGCCTCTCGGCGGTCGGACGCAGCTCGGTCAATTGCGCCGAATCGACGCCCTACGTCGACGCGCCGCAGGATCTCATCGGCGACGTCTTCGTCAGCCCCGAGCAGATCTTCACCGGTCTGGCGCGCGACCTCTGGGAACAGGCGCTGCCGGGCCTCAACCAGGTGGCGATCGAGTCCCGCACCGTCGTCGGCCAGGGCCTCGACGCGATCCTGCCCGGCTATTTCGAGCGCGCGCTGCGCAAGGCGCTCAAGGAAACGCGCGAGGACCGCGTCAACCTCGGCGAGCCGCGGGACATCGAGGTCGTGCCGCGCCGCGAGGCCACGGTCGATCCCGCCTTCCGCTGGGACGCCGATGTCGTTGTCGAGCAGACGCGGAACGGCTTCAAGGTCGATGTCGACGTGCGCAAGCCCGGCAAGACTGCGCTGTTCCAGTCCGGCGTCGTGGCCGCCGACGACATGCCTTCGCTCCGCAGCGTCGACCTGACGCGCACCGCCGCCATCGCCCGGCCGCAGCCGCCGCGCACGACCGCAGGAGCGCGGCAGCAAACCCCGCAACTGCGGCAAGCCGCGCGCAACGCGCCCGGCGAGGTCCCCGCGCTGCAGCTCGGCCAGACGCCGACGCGCGTCGTCGATGCGCTCGACGACCAGAACCCGGAGCCGCGCTACGGCTTCGAGCTCACCCGCGAATCCTTCGTCGAGTTGGACGTGAAGCGCCGGACCGGCCCCTCGCTGGTGATCAAGCCGGAGCTCGTCTCGGCCAACGGCATGCCGGTGAAACCCAGCTTCGAAGGCAAGGCGCGGCCGAACCTGCGCCGCTATCGGCTGCCCGCAGGCCGCTACGAGGTGAGCCTCACCACCGAGGGACAGGGCCGCACGGAATACGAACTCAGCACGCGGGCGGTCGATATCGGCCGCATGCTCGAACCGGAGCCGCCGGGCCGGCTGACGCGCCGCTTCCAGGACTGGTACGCCGGCGAGACGCAGCGCGGCGGCCGCAAGGTCTGCTACGCCTACACGACAGCGATGGAGGTGGCCCCCGTGGGTTGGCGCGAGCAGCGGCCGATCATCTGGCTGTCGATGAGCGAGGACCAGAGCGAGCCGCTGAACCACATGCTCGACGATATCCAGCGCTATCACGCCAACCGGCCGGTCAAGGCCCTGTTCGAAGCCGAGGGCGGGGCGATGCGGCCGCTGGAGGTCAAGGCGCTCTCCAGCCATATCCAGCCGGTGGCGCTGAACGCGGCGGGGCAGGCCGTGCTGAACCGCGACGCCATCCGCGGCTATACGCTCGGCTCGTCGATCGAGCTCGCCGGCGAGACGCCCGAAGGACGGCCGGCGACCGTGCGCTACTCGCTGCTCGGTTACCGCAGCGCCGTCAATGCCGCGGCGCTGAACTGCGGCCGATCCGATCTCGCGCGCGACCTCGTCTGGAAATGACCGCAGCCATGGACGCCGGCGCACCGCCGCTGTTCGCCTGGGATGGCGGGCGCGGCTTCGCCTTCTCGGCCAGCAGTGCGGCCGGCGGCAGGCTCGTGCTGGCGCTCTTCGCCCATACCGATGCGGCCCAGGCGCTGATCGCGCTCTGGGAGGGCGAGGCTGGCGTCTGCGCCGTTCTCCTGCCCCAAGGCTGCCGGCACCTGGAGCTCCATATCCTGCGAGGCGGCTTGCCAGCCGGCATCGTCGCGGTCGAGCTCGACGAGCTGCTGTTGCCGGAGTTCATCGCCGCCGATCTGCCGGGACTGCGGCGGGTGGCCTGGAGCGCATCGGAGGGACTCGCCGCCATCGAAGGCGAGCCTCCGGCCGACGTTCGTCTGGGTCTTGATCTCGCCGGGAGCAGCCTCGACGGCTTCTCGCGGCGGCGCATCGGCCCGCTCCATGATCCCTATGGCCGGGGCCGGCGCGTCGGCGTGCAGGCGGAGGCCAGGGAGGGCGAGCTGCGCCTGAGTTTCGCCAACTCAGCCGCGGCTAACGTGCTCGTCGCCCATGTGATCGGCGCGGCGAAGAACGGCGGCAACACCGACCTGCGCCGCTTCGGCGACCAGCCCGACCTGCTGGGAGCGTCGCCCTTCGTCTATTGGCAGCGCGGCTTCCGCCTGCTGGCGCCGGAGCTGACCGAGGCGGATGGCGACGGCGTCCTCGCTCTCCAGCCCTTCGAGGCCGGCGACGAGGTGATCGTGCTGACGCCGAGGGGCTGGCTGGCGGTCTGGGACGGTGAGGATTGGGGCGATGCAGGCGACCGGCCGCAGGGCTCGCGGATGACCATCGCTGCGGAGCCGGACGGCGGCCTCGGCGTGCGGGCCGTGTTCAGCGCCTATCGTCCGGCAAGCGCCACGGCCCTCGCCGCGATCGGCGGCGGGCTCTCGGCGCAGCGCGGCGCGCAAGGCTCGGCGAGCCTCGCCGACATGGCGGCCGATCTCGCCGCGGCGCTCTGGCGCCGGTCGCGCACGCCTGCCGCTTCGACCGCCGCCTCGACCGAGGCCTCGCCGCTGGTGGCGGCGGCTTCGTCCACGGCGCCGCCCGGCCTTCCGCCGCTGGCGCGCCTGACAAGGGCGGGAGCGGCGGCTGCCGACGGCCTCTCGCCGATTCTCGCCGCCCTGGGTTCGGAGCTCGGCCTTGGCGCGGCGGCGATCGAGGAGATCGACGGGCTCGCCGCGGCGGACCGGCTGGCGCTCGTCCTCTGGTTCGCCGCCGATCCCGCCATCGCGCGGCAGGCCGTGGCGCAGCGGATCCTGCTGCCGCCGCCGGCCGCCGCGCCGGCGCGGGAGAGGATCGACGCGGTGCTCGCCTGGTGCGCCGATTCCGCGCTCGGCGAGCGCATCGAGCAAGCGGCGCTCGGCCTCGCGGCGGCCGGTCGGCGCGACGATCTGCTGGCCTTGCGCCGCGCCGCCGATGCGATCGGCGAGGCCTGGCTGCCCTTCACCGAGGCTGCGGCCGCCGAGACGCTGGCCCGGCCGGCTGCCGAAGCCGCGGCGGCAGGCCCCGCCGAGGCGCTCTTGGCGCGGCTGAAGCGCGATCCCGACGCCTTGGCCGCCGCGCAGGCGGAGGCCCGCGGCCTCGACCTGGCCGCGCTGGCGGAGCGGCGCTCGCGTCTGGCCGAGGCGGCGGCAGCGGCCGGCGAGGCGCCGGCGCTGGCGGCTGACCTCGCGAAACGGCTCGCCTCGCTCACGGCGACGGAGATCGCGCTTGTCCACCGCCACCTCCACGCGACGGCCGGGCGCCGGCGGCGGCTTGACTCGATCCGGGTGGCCGTGGATGCGCTCGACGCAGCCGCCGGCGCGGAAGGGCTGGCGCGGCGCATGGACCGCGGCGGCGATCCGCTGGTCGGCATGACGCGGCTGGGCAGCGCCTCCGAGGCGGCGGTTCGCGCCCTGACGCAGGCGACGGCCGCCCACCCGGCTCTGGCCGCGCTGACGGTTTTCGTCGATCGCCATGCGCCGGCGGATGAAGCCGATGCGCTGCTGATCGAACTCAGGCGGAATCTCTTGCGCTACGGCTGTCTGCTGCTGTCGCAAGCCGTGGCGCGCGAAGCGGTGCGCGCAGGCCAAGTTGTCGATCCGTCACGCCGCGAGCGGCTGCTGAGCGGCGCGGTCGAGACCCTGTCGACGCTCGTCCGCGCCGCCACGGAGGCGCTGCCCGAGGGCGTCCGCCTCGGAGCCTCGCTCGTCGACCGGCTCGGCGCCGCGCCATGACGCTGCAGCTCAACCTCGACACGCGGCGAGACGCTTTCGCCGTGACGCTCGATCTCGACGAGGCGGGGCCGCTGGTGCCGCTCATCGTCTTCGAGGCTCCTGATGACCTGCGCCGGGCCGCCGCGCTCAGCCTCGTCTCGCTGGAGGCGCGGGCCTCGCACCGCGCCGCCGGCTGGGCGGACGGCGAACAACTCAGCGAGCGCATCACGCTGCAACCCAGGGGGCGGGCCGTGCTGGCGGTCAGCCGCGACTGGCTCGCCGAGCGCGTGGCGGTGCTGAGAGCGCATGGCGACGCTCAGGCGGCGGCCATCGTCGAGCTGCCGTTCTCCACCATCCTGGAACTGCCGCGGGCGCCGCGCGCCTCGGGTCGCCGGATCGCCAGGATCACAGTGACGGCCGGAGCGTCGCAGCCCGTCGTGAGCCTCGAGGCCGGCACTATCGAGATCGACGACCTGCCGGCCTCCGTCGCCGATCGCTTGGCGATCGTTTCGGTCGTCATCCCGGAGGACATCGTTTTCGAGTCCAACCGCAGCCTCGTGCTGGAGACGATTTGCGCCGGGCTGCCCGGCCAGGCGCTGTCGCTCGACATCGTGGAGGCGCCGCCCGGCGCCGTCCGCCTCGATCGCCTGGCGCCTTCTGCCGTCGGGGCGCGGCACCGGCTCGCCATCGAGCGGCCGGAGGCCGCCGGAGGCCAGCGGCTGCGCCTGGGTCTGCGCCTGGAGCGGCAGGCCCTGCTCGGCGCGCTGGACGGCCTGCTCGCCGCGGCAGGCAGCGGAACGGCGACGCTGCGCCTCGACCTGAGGGCGACGGGCTGGGGCGACGGCTCGGCCGCGGCGCGGCCCGGCGAGCCCGACCGGCGCTTCCTGATCGCGCCGCCTCCGGCGACGGTGAACCTAGCGCGGGGGGACGACGGAAGCGCGCTGCTCGCGATCGCCGATGCGACTTACGTCGCCAGCTTCGGAGGCGAAACGCATGTGACGGCCACGGAGCCGCTGCGTTTCGAGTTCGAGCCCGAGGCGGCGAACGAGCCGGTGCGGTTCTCAGGGCTGAAAGTCGGACTGCTGCGCTGGCCGCTCGGCCGCACCGGCACGGTCGAGGTGGAGGCGGAGGCGACGATCGCCGGGGAGATGCTGCTCGAGCCCCTCGTCGACCTGACGCCGCGGATCGAGCGCGAAGGAGGGCGAACCCGTCACGCGCAGGCGCTGATGCCGCTGAGCGGCACGATCCGCCGGCTCACCGGCCTCGTGCGGGCCGGCCGTCCGCCGAGAGATGGCGATGCCTGTCTCAAGGTCACGCTGTCCGGCGCCGGGCGCCGGCTGCTGACCGCGACGGTGCCGATCCGGCTCGACCGCGCCGTGCATCGCCAGCCTATCTGCATCGATCTCGGCGCCTCAGCGATCTCGATCTGGGCCGGGCCGGCCCGCGGCGAAGCGCAGGCCTTCGACCTCAAGCCCCTGCCCATCGGCGCCTGGCTGGCGGCCCATGTCGATCCGGCCCACGACGAGGCCGCGGCGATCGACGGGGAGGCGGCCATGCTGATCCCCAGCCATGTCGGGCTCGATCCATCCAACAACCTGCGGTCGGACCATGCGCCGCATGCGCTGCGCTTCCCCGCGATGATCGGACCGGGGCGGGAAGCGGCGCGCTCGCGCATGGCGCATTTCGGCCGCCGCTACGACGTCTCGGTGCCGGCGCCGCCGCCGGCGATGCGCGGCCGCGCCGCCCGGCGAGTGGCCGGGCTCAAGCAGGCCCTGGCGGGCGGGCGGCCGCTGCTGGCGCTGGCCGAGCCGGTCAACCGCTACGACGCCGCGACGGGCAAGGTCTCCGCCGTCAGCGCTGTCGAGGTGGCGCCGCTGGTGGCGGACGTGCTCGACGAGCTCGTCGATCTCTATGTGATGCGCCTCTGCCCCGAAGCCGACGGCGAGGCCGTGCGGGACCCGCCGCCGGTAGCGCCGCGCATCATCGTCACCTGCCCCTCCGGGATCGCCGGGGAGGTGGAGGCGCGCTACGGCGCGGCGCTAGGTCTCTTCGCGCAACGCCTTGAGCGCCTCTATCCGGGGGTCTCGGCCTTCGCCGATGCCGCTGTGGCGCTGCCCGAGGCTGTGGCCGCCGCGCGCTATGCCGCCGACCTGCTGGCGCCCGAGATCGCCGGCGCGCCGGGCGAGCCGGCGTTCCTGGTGACGCTCGACATCGGCGCCAGCACCAGCGACGTGGCCGTGGCGCGAGTGACCACGCAGGCCGGCCGCCTGCAGAGGTTCGAGGCGCTCACGACCTTCGGCATCCCGGCCGGCGGCGAGGCGATCGACGCCGCTCTGGCAGGTCTGATCACCCCGCTGGTGGATCGGCTCGTCGCCGGCGGCGGCTGGCTGCCCGCCTACGAGGCGGCCGATTTGGCGAGGGCGCTCGCCTCCGACGAGATCGGCTGCGTCGGCGCGCAGCAATGGTTCGGCTCGGCGCTTCGTCGCGGCAAAGCGGCGCTCTGCGAAGCGCTGCTCGCAGTCGGCGGCGCCTATGCCTGGGCTGCCGAGGGGCCGACGCTCGACATCCTCCTCGCCTCCTGCGGGCCGGACGGCGTGTGGCGCGGGCTCTGCCGACCCGGCGGCAGTGCTGCGCCCGATGGCCAGCGGCTCGGCGAGCACGCCGAGGCCATCGTCGCGTTGGACGCGGAGGGCGGCCGCCGCCTGATGCTCAAGCTTGGGCGGAGGGCGCTGGAGGGCGAGAGCGATGCGGCGCGGCGGCTCGCCCGCACCGTCGCGTCGCTCGGCGTGAACCTGCAGCGCATGGCGCGGGCGGCGGTGCCGACCGGCGCAGTCAGGCCGAAAGTCCATGTCGTGCCGACGGGGCGCGGCGCGCTGTGGCCGCCGCTGTTCGAGGCGCTCGCCGGAGAGGCGGCGCGGGGGCGCGACGCCTTTCCGCTGCAGCGGCCTCTTGCGCCGACCGTGATGAAGAAGGCCGTGGTGGCCGGGGCGGCGCTGCTCGCAGGCCAGACCGGCGGAGCCGCCGGCCGCGCGGCTCTGCGCTGCCCGCTCGGCATCGCGGTGATGGGCGCGCATCTCGCCGAAGGCGCCGACGGCAGCTTGCGGACCGGCGCGGTGGCGGAGCGGGTGCTCTATCTCGGTTTCGGCATGGCGGGCGGCGACCGCAGCTTCGCGGCGGAAGAGGCCGATGCGCCGTCGCTGGCGGGACGGGCCGATCTCGGCCAGCGCTTCCAGTTCGTGCGCGCCGCGCCGGGGCTCGATCCGCAGGGGCGCATGCTCTCGGAGCTCAGGCTCCTGCTCGGACACCAGGACCCGGTCGCTCCGCTGGAGGGCGAGGCGAGCGTGGAGGCGCGGGCCGAGCGCATCGATCGCTTCGGCATCTGCGAATTGGAGAGCCGGACGACCGGCCCGGACCGGCGGCGCGTGACGATCACGGCGCGCGACCGGGACTGGCAGGGCGTCTGGGAGATCGAGGGCGACCGCGTCGCCCGCATCGCCTGAGATAGATTGGATCGAGAGGACCGACGGCCTTGGCGCTTCCCGACCTGATGGACCTGATCCGGCATGATCCGCGGGCCTCGCTCGTGGTGCGCGCGACCGCCGGCGATCCCGGCGGAGCGATGCCCGACGTCCAGACCCTCTGGCGCAAGCCCGTCTTCCGGGTGGAGGCGGGCGGCGTCGCCCGGGCAGGCAAGTTCAGCCTCGAGGACCTGCTGGATCGCCACCGCGCCATGACCGTTGTCGACGACGGCGCCGGCGGCCAGCCCGTCGACACGATCTTTCCGTCGATGGTCATCGTGACGGCGGAGCCGCTGCCAGGCGGCGCGGCTTTCCAGCGCTTCCTGCGCGACCGCGTGACCCAGGCCTTCGGCGCCGCCATGGAGGACGGCCGCGGCTTCGACGTGCGGCTCGCGACCGATCCGGCCGCCGAGCATCCCGTCACCGCCTGGATCGGCTACGGCGTGCATGCGCCGGCGGAGGGGCAGGGCGGCCCGCGCGGCGCGGTGACCATCCTCGCCGCCGATGGCGCGCCGATCGGCGAGCCGGAATTCGCGGATGGCGCGGCGGGCGGCCTCTATGCCGGGCAGAAGATGCTGGCCTTCTCGCGCAACGCCGCGCTGACGCCTGTGACGCATCCCGATCTGCCGGCCGGCGTCGTCTTCGCGCTGGGCCATGCGCCGGGCGGCGCGGGCCGCGGCCTCGCCTCGGGCCTGCCGCCGCTCGCCGTGCTGGCGCCCGGCGGCGATCCAGAGGCGGCGTCTGTCGAGGCGCAGTCCTCGCCGCTGCCGAGCCGGACCGCGGCTGACCTGCGCTTCGACGTCAGCGCGGTGAAGGCTGGCCGGGGGCGCGTCCGGCTGCTGTCCATCGAGGTGGCGCTGGACAGCCGGCCGTCGCGCCTGCTGGCGGAGCCGCCAGCGGGGCCGTCGCTGAGGCTCGTCGGCTTCGCCATCCGGGAGAGCTTCGGCGGCCGCCGCATGGTCCGCTGGTGGATGGACCGCACGATCGGCGGCCAGTTCCGCCATTCCGCGATGCTGGCGGAGAATGACAGCGTGGTCGTGCAGGGCCGCAGCGTCCGCATCTACCGCCGCGACATGCTGCGCTACGAGCGACGGGGCGGCGAGGGCTTTTCCGTGGAGCGCGTCGGTTTCGGCGGCGAGCGGCGGAGCCTGCTGATCGCGGAGGCACCGCTCGGCCATGTCGCGCTGCCGCCGGGCCGGCGCTCGGCCTTCGCCGGGCCGTCGGACGGCGGCCTCGAGAGCTGGCCGCTCAACTGGTGCGGCGAGGGCGTCACGGTGCAGTTCGGCGATGGCGGCACGGCGCGCCTCGACATGCTGCACGACATGCAGCCTCTCGGCATCGTCGGCGGCAATGCCGGAGGCCTCGAGACGCATGGCGGCGGCGATCTCTGGGTGCTGGACGCCGGCAAGGCGCGGCCGGCGGGCACCGTCACCTGGCCCCCCGGCAGCCGCCTCGCCATCGGACCGCTGGTCTTCGACGTGGTGTCCGATGCGGCGGGAGGCGCCTGATGCTGGCGGTCCTCACCCGCGGCTGGCTGAAGGCGATCGGCGCAGCGGCGCTGGTGGCGGCGGCGATCTGGCTCTTCGCCGGCATGACCGGCGGACTGATGCGGGAGTTGGCGCAGAGCCGCGCCTGGATCAAGCAGCCCGACTTCACCGAAGCGAGCCGCGAGAGCGAGGACCTGTTCCGCGAACTGGTGCGCGACCGCATCGTCTGGCTCGATCCGGCCGTGCCGGCTTTGCGCAACCAGCCCTGCGAGGCGATCTTCGAGCCGTCGCTGGCGATCCGGCCGGCTGCCGCGCAGCAGGCATCCGCCCCGGAAGGTACGGGTTTCCGCCGCAAGCAGCTGGAGCGCCTGTGCAACCAGCCTGCCGGGCGGCAGATCCTCGACGAGATGCTGGTCTGGAACGCTTCCTTCCTCATCGCCGCCGTGCGCGACGATAGGGCCAGCGGCACGCGCTGCGCCGACGGCTCGCAGCTCGATCTGCCGGTGGTTCCGCCGGGCTGCCGTCCGGCGCCCTGGTCGGCGTCGATCGTGCAGGCCGGCGGCTTCGCCGCGCCCCTGACGCCCATTCCGGGCGCCGTGCCGCCGCCGCGCGACTTCGCTGATTTCGCTGCGGGCCGCGTCCGCACACTGTCGGACTGGGCGATGTTCGGGCCGCTGCGCGACGCCGAGGACAGGCTGTCGCTCGCCACGCGGCTGCCCGCGGGCGGGCGGCGGGTCATCGTCGAGGCGATCCTCAATCCGACACGCGTCACCATCGGCGGGCAGAGCGCGGCGATCGACAGCAAGCGCGAGTCGCTGAGCGTCAGCCTCGGCGGCCTGTCGATTCGCTTCGAGCGCGTCTGCGACGAGGATGCCTTCGAGAGCTGCGCCGAGGCCATGGCCAAGGGCCTGCCCCAGGGCTGGCGCATCACTTTCGATGGGCGGCGCACCCGCGACGTCGATGTCGCGATCGAAGGCACGCCGGTCCGCGCCGTGCCGCCCAACGCCCGGGAGATCCTCACCGGCGAGGGCGGCGCGACAGGCAAGCTCCGGCTCTGGCGCTCGGCGCAGATCGAAGCCAATTGCGAGCGGCAGCGGCCAAGCCAGGGAGCGACGGGACTCGATTGCGCTCTCGCCTGGCGCACCTCGGTGACGCAGCAGCGGCGCGGCGGCTCCGCCCGGCGCGTCGCCTTCGCCGACGGGTCGCCGGCGATCGACGCCAGCGGCAAGCCTGTGGCCGACGTCGACGAGATGGGGCTGACGGCGCTGATCGGCTACGGCCCGAGCGACGTCGGCTCGCTGACCTCCGCCATCGGCAACGCCCGCACGCGCGAGCCGCTGGTGCTCACGATCGAGCCGCGCCTGCAGAAGCTGGCGCAGGAGGCGATCTACGACAAGATGGGCGCGCGGCTCGACCGCGGCGCGCGGCGGCAGCGCATCGTCGCCGGCACGCCGGAGGACCGCGAGCCGCCGGACCAGGGCGATGGCCGCGCGGCGGTCGTGCTCATGGACGCGGGCGATGCGCCTGGCGAAGTCCTCGCCGTCGCCGGCTGGCCCGAGTTCCGCCCCGGCCTCCACAGCTGGGACGTGCTGGCCCTCTCCTCGGGGCGCGAGGGCGATTCGCCGCTCGCCGGCCACCCGTGGCGGGCGGGCGACGTGCATGCGATGCCGGGCTCGACCTTCAAGATCGTCACCGGCCTTGCCGGCATCGCCGCGACGAAGACTGTGCCCTGGGCCGGCGACGTGGTGCTCGGCCGCGAGCCGCCGCAGCGGCAGATGCAGCGCCTCGGCATCGGACCTGGCGCCATCGTGGTCGATGGCGTGACGATCTCGAACTACGGCGGCGGCGCCTTCGCCGGCGCCATCCTGCCGCCGGGGCCGGGCGGATCGGGCTGCCCCGTCGCCAATGCCGGCAGCCAGGTCTCGGTCTGCGAGGCGCTGATCAAGTCCTCGAACCTGTGGTTCGCAGGCCTTGCGCTCGGCATCGACGGCGCCAAGACCAGCGCCCGCCCGCCGGAGAGGCCTTCGGGCCGCACCGGCACCTTCCTCGCCGCCGCCGCCGAGCGGCTGTTCCCGATCTCGCAGCCGCCGGGGTCGCCCGTGGTGGAAGGGCTGAACGCGCGCGGCGTCGACCTGACGCGCGGCATCGTGCCGGGGGCGCTCAGGCTCTATGCAGAGCCGATCGACCTCGCGGTCGAGGACAAGCGCAATGCGCGCCGCATCGACCTCGCCACCAATTCCTACGGCCAGGGCGTCCGCGCCACGCCGCTGGCGATGGCGACGATCTACGGATCGGTCGGCGCGAGGCGCGTGATCAGCCCCCGTATCCTGAAGCCGGTCTCCGATGTTCCCGAGAGCAAGGGCCGATTCGAGGGCGAGCGCATCATCCCCGGCATGGACGCCAGCGAGGACGCCCGCTGGCTGGCGGCGGTGGATGCCGGCCTGCACGGCGTCTCGAACTCGCCCTACGGCACCGCCGTCGGCGCGATGTCGGTCGTGCCGCCGGAGATCCGCACCCGCGTCTACGGCAAGACCGGCACGGCCGACACCTCGCCCGGCATGAACTCCGCCTGGTTCGCGGGCTGGATCAACGACGCCGCCGGCCGCCGGCGCATCGCCTTCGCTTGCTGGGTCTCACATACGCAGATGTCCGGCGGCAAGGCCTGCGGCGCGCTGATGGCGCCCTTGCTCGCCAAGCTCGGCGCGATGAAGGGGCGGGTGTGATGGACTCCTTCTTGGGCCCGCTCCGCCATGCGCTCGGCCGCCTGTTCGTGGGCTGGCGTCCGCTCCAGGGCGTAGGGCGGGCGCGGGTCGGCGGCGTCGGCGCGCTCCTCGGGCTGCTCGCCCTGGTCGCGGCGGCGGGCCTTCTCGGCTTCTGGTGGCACAACCTCGGCGTGCTTGTGGACGAAGCGCGTCCCGTGGTCAGCCTGGAGAAGGTGCAGATCAGCCTTGAGCGCGGCGAAACCGCGGTGATCGGCCGGCGCGAGCTGCTGCAGCCGCAGCGTTTCGATGCGGCGGAGCTGCGCCATGTCGCCTTCACGCGTCAGCCCGATGGCAAGGTCGTGCTCCGCAACGTGGCGCGCGAACGGCGGCTGTGGCTCGATTACCGCAACGCCTCGGCCAGCTTCTCGGCCCGCTGGCGATTGACGACGGGCGACCGCATCCAGGCCGGGGCTATGAGCCTGACGGTCGAGGAGGCGCTGCCGAACCAACTGAGAATGCAGCTGCGCTCCGGCAACGCCGCGCCGGTGCCCGTGACGGTGCAGCGCACCGGCGCCTCGATGGAGATCGCCGCCGGCGGCCAGCCGCTCCGCACCTGCGAGCCGCCGACGCCGATCGATCGCATCAAGCAAGCCGTCACCAACGTCATCACCGCCGACGAGCGCGGCGAGGACCGCGTGCTGCATATCGGCGGCCGCCTCACCTGCGCGGTGCGCATGGAGCGCTATCTGGCGGCCGAGCGCCTGCCGTTCCGCTCCTTCACGATCACGGCCCGAGGCGACCGCTTCTTCTTCGCGCCAGGCGATCCGCTCGATGCGCCGCGGCCGCAGGCCGTCTTCTTCCGCGGCGGGGCGCAGATCGCCGATTTCCAGAGCATCGCCTGGGAGCTCGATCCCGACGGGCCTGCCGTGCTCGGCAGCCTGATCATCGGCCGCACGCGCTACGACATTGCGATCGGGCAGGAGATCAACGGGCGGCTCCCGCTGACGCTGACGCCGGTGAGCAAGACCTATCGCCTGGCCCCCCAGGAGGCGGCCGATCTCGTCGCCGCCGTCACCACGGCTCAGGTCGCGGTCAGCGCCACGCCGCCGCGCCAGCCGATGTCGCGCGCCGAGCTTGGGCCGACGCTCTCCGTGATGAACGGGGCCGAGCGGCTGCTGCGCCTCGCGGTGATCGGCGGCGCGCTGGCCCTGGCTCTGCTGTCCGCGCTAACGAGTCTCAGGGCACGGCGCGCCGTGGTGCTCGGCCTCGGCCATCTGGCGCAGCCGATCATCGGCCTCGCTCTCGTCGGCCTCACGGCGCTCCTCGTGCTCGCGCCCGAACTCGCCGGCGCCGTCGGACGGCCTCTCTCCTTCGTCGACGAGGCGCGCAGCGTGGTCGCGGCTTTCGGGCTCGCCAGCCTGATGATCTGCCTCGGCGGGCGCTTCGTGCTGCCGGCCAAGTTCCTGTGGCTGGCGGTGATCGCGCTCTGCATGGCGGGAAGCCTTACCCTGCTCAGCCTCGGCATCGACGGCGAGAAGACCGATTTCGCGATCCATGCGCAGAAGAACCGGCTTCTCTTCATCGATCTGGTGCCGCTTTTCGCGGCGGTCGTGGCCGCGACCGGCGACCGGGCCGCGGAGGCTTTGCCCGAGAGCTTCTTCGCGGGGGCGCGTTTCGGGGACCACTTGCTGCGGGCCTTGCCGTCGCTCGGCATCCTCGCGGCTTTCGTGGTCTGGGCGATCGTCGGCACCGAAACCGGGGTCGCTGGCTTCCAGCCCGTCGAATTCGCCAAGCTCGCCTTCGTCTTGGTGCTGGCGAGCGTCTGCGTTTCCTTCGCGCGGATCGATTTCTTCTACACGCAGCGGCAGTACATCGTCTGGCTGGTGGTCTCGGTGCTCTCGGTGGCGACGTTCTTCCTCGTCTTCACGGCCGTGCCGTTCCTGAAGAGCGATTACTCGCCGATCCTGATCCTGCTTGCGACCACGGTGGTGCTGTTCTTCGCCTTCCTTCTGCCGGCGGCGGCGAAACGGATCGGCGGCATGGCGGCCATCCTGCTGCGCCGGGCCGATGCGCCGCAGGCCAGGCAGAAGCAGCTCGGCTGGCCGCGCGGCGGCGCGCTCGCCGCCGTGATCCTGCTGCTGCTGGGGCTCAACGCGGCGCTGGTCTACGCCTTCCCCAAGCTCGCCAGCCGCGCCATCGCCGGGCAATGGGAGATGCCGAAGGAGCGCGGCAAGGCGATGGACCTCCTGGAGCAGGCGCGGGAGGGCAGCTTCCGCAAGCCGGCGGAGCGCCTGCTCACCTGGTGGGACCTCGACCACCATGCCCAGCGCGAGGCGGGCGCCGAGCGCCTTCCCGACGTGGCGCATCGCGACCTCGGCTTCCAGCTCCTGCAATCGAAGATCGCGCTGGCCGAGATGCCCTGCAGCCTCGCCCGGCTCAAGACCGGCTTCGAGCGCCTGCCCGAGGCGGGGCGCGAGGCTCTGGCGCCGCTCACGCCCTTCGTCCCCGACACCTGCGCCCTGATGCCGGCCGCCGCCCGGCAGCCGATCCTGGAGACCGGCGAGGCGCCCTCGGACGAGGGCGCGCGCGGCTATTCCGTCCGCGACCTGATGCGGCTGCCCGTGATCCAGAACGACTTCATCGCCACCTACATGACGGTGCGCTTCGGCCTGCCGATGGCGCTCCTGCTGGTGACTGCGGAGTTCGCGGCCGTGCTGTCGGCCGTTCTGATCGCAGTCGGACTGCTCGGCGCTCAGGCGAGAGGCTCGGCCAATGCCGCGGCGCGGCACGGGCTCGCCATCACGGCGGTGGGCGTCGCTGCGCTGTTCGGCCTGCACTGGAGCATCTCCTGGGGCAACGCCATCGGCCTCCTGCCGGTGATGGGCCAGCCCATGACCTTCCTCGCCGCAGCGACTTCGCACCATCTCCTGATGGCGCTGCCGGGCGTTGGCCTGCTGCTGCTCGCCGGCCGCGTGGCGGCGATCCGGGCGCAGCGCATCCACCGGGAGCCCCCGGCCTGGGGCGTGCTCAGGTAGGGCAAGGCGAAGACGGCGAGCGCCGCTGCGGGGCGCTTGGCATGAATGCTGCTCCTCGGGCCTAGGCCGGAAGTCGCATTGACATTAGGAACGGCCGGTCCAATCCTCTGCGTCGGTTACGCTGACCGACGTCCCGGGGCTGAGAAGGGCGCGGATGAATGGCGGTTCAAATGGCGGTTCAATGAGTCGGGGGGAACCCGCGTTGCATTACTCCAGCACAGGGGTCAGATCGTTCGATGCGATCGGCGCGACGGCGCCGCACCGCACGACCGACCTCTATCCGAACGCCGACGGCATCGCGATGCTGCAGGTGCTGCCGACGGGCCGCCATGTCGAATGCCAGTCGGCTCCGCTGCAGGACCACATGATCATCGCCTTCGTCAGGCCGCCGAGCTCGCTGCAGGCGGCGATCAGCGCTAAGGTGCGGCCCTTCGCCCCGCGGCCGGGCGAAATCCTCGTCGCGCCGGCGGGCTCCGTGGTCGACTGGCATTCCGCCAAGGGGGACGGTCAGGCGGTCCACATGCATCTGTCGGCCAGCCGCCTGCACCGGTCGCTGGGCGACGATATCGTCGGCGGCAGGCCGATCGAATTGATTCCCCAGGTGTCGACGGCGGACGGCGCGATCTCCCACCTCCTGCGCAGTGCGATCATGGAGGTCAGGAATCCCGGACTGGCGTCGGCGGCCATGATCGAGAGCTATGCGCTCGAACTCACGGTCAGGCTGCTGCGCGCCCACTCGACGCACGCGGCAGGGCGCGCCGCGGCGCCTTTGCCGATGGCGCCCTATCGCCTACGTCGGGCCAAGGACTTCATCGAGACGCATCTGAGCGAGGACATAGGCCTCGAAACCATGGCGTCGGCCGCGGGATTGTCGAGCTTCCATTTCGCAAGGATGTTCAAGAAGGCCACAGGGAAATCTCCCTACCGCTACCTCACCGAACTCCGCATCGCGAAGGCCTCCGACATGCTCATCGGCAGCGACCTGACGATCGCCGAGATCGCCGCGGCCTGCGGCTTTTCCAACCAGCAGCAGTTCACCACGACCTTCCGCCGCATCACCGCCTCCACGCCGGCGAGGTTCCGCGATCAGGCCCGCTTCTGACAGCCCGCCGAAGGCTTCAGGCGCGGGCGAGGCTCTCGAAGGCCATGGCGAAAGCCGCATGATCGATGGGGCCTGTGGGACCGAAGACGGCCCGGAACATGACCGTCGCATCGCGGCCGATGACGGCGATGCCGGGCAGGGCGAAGCGCGGACGCTGCAGCCCGTAGGTCCGTACGACATCGACGCCCAGCCGCCTGAGGCCCCACAAAGCCTGGGCGCGGACGATCGCCGAACCTGTCAGGCGCTGGCCGACGATCGCTCCTACGTCCGACAGCATCTCGTACGAGATCCGCGCCTTTCCTGCGCCCGAGAGGCAGCCCGCAGGAATGACCGGCGACAGGGCGACGCACCGGCCGCCCTCGCTTGCGACGGCCGACGCCATGGTCTCGAGCAAGACGAGCCTCTCGACGTCGAGCGCGCTCCAGAAGCCGCGGAAGACGAGCAGGACGATCGGTCCTTCCGCCAGCAGGTCGGTCGATCGAACGGCGGTGCCGACCGCATTCGGCAGCTCGAATTCCAGCCGACCCGGGGCCGGCGGCTTTCGGTCGCTCTCGTCGGGAAAGCCTGGCGCGGCGGTCCTGAGCGCTGCGAGTCGCTGCGCCGGTTTCCTGACCTCCCGCGCTTCGAGCAGATCAAGCAGTTCCAACTCCAGCGCCAAGCAAGCCCCCTCGAAAGCAGAGCGCGGCTTCCCGCCAGGCCAAGGCGCCCCTCCCGGATCATGCCAGGCCCGGATCCGATGAAAACACGCCTTTTGCCGGCTCGATGTTCAGGAATTGCTGCCATTGCAGCAAGATTGCGCCGAACGATCCTAGCCCGGGTTGATTGCGCGGGCTCGATGGCAAGTTTCGGCAAAGCAGGGCAAGCCGGCAGCAGAGCGACAGGTCATGCCGCGCCAACTTGGCCTGCGGCGGCAAGGAGAGCGACGATGACGGCAGTGCGGCCACCAGTGAATACTGGAGTAGACGCTGAATTATTGTGTTCATTTGCTCCATCGAAGATCATCAGCAAGAGTCGACATAGATGATTGTAGTACAGAAGCTTCGATATTTCTTCGGCTTGGCGCGGATCGGCGCCTTCTTGGTGGTGCTGGCGGCCGGGCCGGCAGGGTCGCTCAAGGCTGAAGCGTCCCGCTGCGCGCCGGTGAGCGAGGCGTCGGTCGAGATGCTGTTCGACCTGTGGGCTGCCGCGCTGGCCGCTGGCGATCCCGCCCGGGTCGCCGGCCGCTACGCCGCGGATGCGCTGCTGTTCCCGACGAGTTCGGATCGGCCGCGCATGGGCCGCGCCGCCATCGAGGGGTATTTCGCAGAATTTCTTGGCGGACGGCCGAGCAGCGTGGTCGAGCGCCGCGCCATCTTCCTTGGCTGCAACACGGCGGTCGACGCCGGCATCTACACGATCATGGTCGACGGTGATGCGCCGGAAGAACGCGTGCCGCTGCGGGCCAGGTTCAGCTTCGTCTATGAACTGCGCGAGGGCCGCTGGCTCATCACCCACCACCATTCCTCCAGCGTGCCCGGCGCAATGGACAGGCACAGCTACATCGAACCGTGGTCCGCCTCCTCGCAGGGGCCTTCGCAGCCCAGCAACCGGAGGCTCGACGACGAGATCGCGATTTCCTGGCCCTGATCCGTTCGGCCGGATGGTGCCCCGACGTCCGGCATTCGATTTCCTGCGGTTCTTGGCGTGATGTTGCGCAGGCGCCGGCGCATCGCCCGCGAGTCACGGTCTTGTGAGGTTCGGCAGGAGCATCGGCCGAAGTACCGTCGCTGCTGCGCTGCAGCGTAGAGGCCGAGAGGCCGAGAGGCCGCACCTGGACGAACACAGACAACGATATCCCTCATGAAGGGGCAGGATCGGTGACCGCTGCATGTATCGACCCCTCCGGCCCGCGGCCCTGTGATCCGACCGCTTCCTCGGTCACGTTGCGGACGACGTTCGATGCGGCGCCGAGGGGCGGCTTCTCGGCGGCGAGGTTGCGCTGCGGCGACCTGGCGTCGGTCGACGTCAGCCCTTCTCTCTCCGATCATCTGGTCCTCGCTTACCTGAATCAGCCGAGAGATGCAGAGGCCGCGCTCGACGGGCCGCTGTCGCCGATCGCGCCGCGCATGGGCGATGTCCTGATCGGTCCGGCAGGCTGCCGATGGCGCTTCGTGGCGCCCCATGGCGACGGCGACGTCCTGCTGATGCGCCTGTCGCCCGACCGCCTTGACGAGATCGGCTGCCGGGAGGCCGGCGGAACGACGCCGATCGCGCTCGTGCCGAGTCTTGCGGTGCGCGACGACCCGATCGCCAGGATCGCGCGGCGTTGCCTGGAGGAACTGCAGCTGCGCGGCATTGCCTCCGAACTCCTCATGGACAGCCTGACGCTCGCCCTGGCGGTTCGGCTGATCCGGGCCCATTCGACGCTGGCCAGCGCTCCCGCCGAGCTTCATCCGGCGCTCGCGTCCTACCGTCTCAAGCGGGCCACCGACTACATCGAGGCGCATCTGGCCGACAACATCAGCCTCCAGGCCGTGGCGGATGTCGCCAGTCTTTCGACGTTCCACTTCGCCCGCGCCTTCAAGGGCGCGACCGGGTTGTCTCCCTACCGCTTTGTTATCGCGCGGCGGGTGGCGCTGGCCGTGACCCTGCTGTCGTCGACCGACCGCGAGCTGTCGCTGATCGCGCTGGATTGCGGCTTTTCCAGCCAGCAGCAGTTCACCAAGATGTTCAGGCAGGCGACCGGACAGACGCCAGGGCGCTTCCGCGAGCAGGCGCGCCCTCGGTGAGCCGCGCAAAGCGGGCGGTTCGTCCGCACTGGCGCTGCCCTGGCCGCGAAGAGAGCAAGCGGCGAAGGAGCGCCGCCGGGCTAGAGATGGTGCCCCTGGCCGGGATCGAACCAGCACTCCTTGCGGAAACCGATTTTGAGTCGGTCGCGTCTACCAATTCCGCCACAGGGGCCGCCATGACGGCGCGGTTGCGACATGCCGCATCGGCGGCGCGGGGTCAATCGGCAACGGCGGCGCGGTTCATCCCTGGCCGGCGGCGGGCTTCGCCGGCTCTGGGCGGTCGAGCTTGGCGAGCGGCGTCACTTTCAGCGAGGTGATGCGGTTCCTCTGCTTGCGCATCACCTCGAAGCGGAAGCCGTAGAAAGTGAAGGCCTGGCCGACCTCGGGAATGGCGCGCGCCTCGTGGATGACGAGGCCGGCGATGGTGGTCGCCTCCTCGTCGGGCAGGCGCCAGTCCATGACCCGGTTGATGTCGCGGATCGGCACCGCGCCATCCGCCTGGACGGAGCCGTCGCGCAGCCGCCTGACGCCGGTCGCGCCCGCATCGTGCTCGTCCTTGATGTCGCCGACGATCTCCTCGATGATGTCTTCGAGCGTCACGAGGCCCATGACCTCGCCGTATTCGTCGACGACCAGAGCGAAATGCGTCTTGCGCTTGAGGAAGGCGCGGAGCTGGTCGCGGAGCGCCGTGGTGTCGGGCACGAACCAGGGCTCCAGCGCCAGATCCTCGATGTCGAGCTTGGCCGGATCGCCGCCGGCGGCATCGAGCGCACGGAGCAGGTCCTTGGCGTGCAGCACGCCGACGATGTTGTCCGGCTCCCCGCGCCAGAGCGGCATGCGGGTGTAGGGCGAGGCCAGAACCTCGCGCACGATCTCGGCGGGCGGCAGATCGGCCTGGATCGCCCGCATCTTCGTACGATGGACCATGACGTCCGAAACCTCGAGCTCCTGCAGGTCGAGGAGCCCGCCCAGCATGTCTCGTTCGCCCTTCTCGACCGAGCCCTCCTTATGCAGCAGGTCGACCTGCCCGCGGATCTCCTGCGCCGCCGAAAGCCCGGCGCCGTCGCTGCCCAGCGTGATGCGGAGAAGCTTCAGGATCTGCTTGACCACCCATTCGGTGGCCGCCGCCACGGGATAGAGCAGCGTGACCGCGAAACTGAGGGGCCGCGCCACCTTGAGGGCGAAGCGGTCGGGGTCGTTGATGGCGATCGTCTTCGGCAGCACCTCGGCGAAGACGATGATCAGGATCGAGACGGCGACCGTCGCATAGGCGATGCCGACCTCACCGAAGACGGTCAGCAGCACCGCGGTGGTCAGCGTCGCCGAGGCGGTGTTGACGAGATTGTTGCCGATCAGGATCGTGCCGATCAGCCGGTCCTTGAGTTCGAAGAGCCGGTTGACGCGGCGGGCGCGAGGATCGCCGGCGGCATCAAGGGCATGCATGCGGGCGCGGGACGAGCCGGTGATCGCCGTCTCGCTCATCGAGAAGAAGGCCGAGACGGCGAGGAGGGCCAGGACCGCGCCGGCCGAAAGCCAGAGTTCGAAGGTCATGGCCGTTTAACTAACATCGCCGAACTGTCGTTCAAGGAAGCGGAGCACGGCGTCGGCATCGACGCCCTTGGCGATCACGGCCTCTCCGATGCCCTTCACCAGGATGAAGGTGAGCGCGCCGCGGGAGACCTTCTTGTCCTGGCGGATCGCCTCCAGCAGCCGTTCGGCACCGCCCACGCCGCCCGGCACGTCAGCGAGCCTGGTCGGCAGGCCGACCGCCTCCAGGTGGCGGCGGACGCGCGTCGCATCCTGGCCCGAACAGAGCCCCTGTTCGCGCGAGAAATCGAAGGCGAGGCGCATGCCGATGGCGATGGCCTCGCCATGCACCAGCCGCCGCCCGTCGTAGGCCACGGCGGCCTCCAGCGCATGGCCGAAGGTGTGGCCGAGGTTGAGCAGCGCGCGCTCGCCCTGTTCGGTCTCGTCGCGGGCGACGATGGCCGCCTTGGCGGCGCAGCTGATCCTCACCGCCTCCTCGCGTTCAGGTCCGCCGGCGAAGGCGCGCAGCCAGGCGCCGGATTCCAGCCAGTCGAAGAAGCCGCGGTCGCCGAGGAGGCCGTATTTCACCACCTCGGCATAGCCGGCGCGGAACTCGCGCTCGGGCAGGGTGTCGAGCAGGGCGGTGTCGGCCAGAACCAGGAAAGGCTGGTGGAAGGCGCCGACGAGGTTCTTGCCGGCGGCCGTGTTGATGGCCGTCTTGCCGCCGACCGAGCTGTCGACCTGGGCGAGCAGCGTCGTCGGTAGCTGCACGAAGCGCATGCCGCGCCGCACGATGCTGGCGGCGAAGCCGGCGAGATCGCCGATCACGCCGCCGCCGAGCGCCAGCACGACGTCGTTGCGCTCGAGCCTGGCCGCGATGATGCCATCGCAGACGCGCTCCAGATGGGCGAAGTTCTTGGCGCCTTCGCCGGGCGGCAGGGCGATCGCCGCGTGGCCGATGCCGGACGCATCGAGGCTCGCCTGAAGGCGCGCGAGATGCAGCGCCGCGACCGTCTCGTCGGTGACGATGGCGCAGCGCGCGCCCGGCGCCAGCTCGGCGAGGCGCTGGCCCGCCTCGTCGATCACTCCGCGGCCGATGACGATGTCGTAGGCGCGGCCGGCGAGATCGACCCGCACGCAGTCGCGTGTCGCGGCAACCGTCACGACGCCTCTCCCGAGAGATGCGCCGCCAGCGCCGCCATCACCGCCTCGGCCGTCGCCTCGTGCGGCCCGTCCTCGGAGCTGATCGTCAGATCGGCCAGCGCATAGATGGGATAACGCATCTGCATCAGGCTCTTGACCGTGCGCTCGGGATCGTCGGTCTGGAGCAGGGGGCGGTTGGAGCGTCGGCGGGCGCGGCGCAGGATGGTGTCGGCGTCGGCCTTCAGCCAGACCGAGACGCCGCGCGCGGCCACGGCGGCCCTGGTCTCGGCGTTCATGAAGGCGCCGCCGCCGGTCGCCAGCACGGCGGGCCCGGTGCGCAGCAACCGCGCGATCACCCGCTTCTCGCCGTTGCGGAAATCGGCCTCGCCATGCTTGGCGAAGATCTCGGGGATGGTCAGCTGCGCCGCCGTCTCGATCTCATGGTCGGCATCGACGAAGGGCAGGCCGAGGCGCAAGGCCAGCATGCGGCCGACGGAGGTCTTGCCCGAGGCCATCATGCCGACGAGCACGATCAGCCGGTCGCCGAGGCCGGCGAGGATCGGGCTCCTGTCGGTTCCGCCGGCCGCCGTCCGAGCGATATCCGGCGCATCTCCCGCCGTCGCGGCCGGGAGATGGCTGTCGATGGTCATGAAGGGTCCGTTAGCATGGGGCCCTGCCGCATGGAACCGGCCTCGCTTGCGCGACGCCCGAAATCGGCGGCATGAGGTGGGCGATGCCCACGATCTTCCGATTCGCGCTGGTTTCGGCCGTGATCGCCGGCCTCTGCTGGGCGGCGCTCTTCGCGCTCGCCACGCTATTGGAGCCGGCGCCGCGCGACGTGATCGTGACGGTGCCGCCGTCGCGCTACGCCAAATGAAGGGCTCGACTAGCCAGAAGGGCGAAGCCTCGCTGATCGAGAGCTTCCTCGAGATGATCGCGGCAGAGCGCGGCGCGGCCAGGAACACGCTCGACGCGTATCAGCGCGATCTCGCCGATTACCGCGCCTTCCTGGCCGGGCGGCAGAGCGGACCGGCGATGGCCGGCACCGCGGATGTCCGGGCCTATCTCGCCGACCTCGACGCGCGCGGCTTCCAGCCGGCCTCGGCGGCGCGGCGGCTGTCGGCTGTGCGGCAATTCCACCGCTTCCTCTATGCGGAGGGGCATCGCGGCGACGACCCGACCGCCGTGATCGCCGGTCCCAAGCGGGGCCGTCCGTTGCCGAAAGTGCTCAGCATCGCCGAGGTCGACCGCCTGCTGTCGGCGGCGGGGGAAGGGGCGGAGGATGCCGAGCGGCCCTTCGCGGCGCGGCTGGCGGCGCAGCGGATGGCGGCGCTGCTGGAGCTCCTCTACGCCACGGGCCTGCGCGTTTCGGAGCTGGTCGCCCTGCCGGCGCAGGCGATCCGGCCGCAGACCCTGATGCTCTCGGTCAAGGGCAAGGGCGGCAAGGAGAGGCTCGTGCCGCTGACCGAGGCCGCCAAGACGGCGGTGGCGCGCTGGCGGGAGATGCTGAAGGGAATCGAGGGCGCGAAACCGTCGCCATGGCTGTTTCCGGCTGAGGGCGCTAGCGGCCATCTCTCGCGGCAGGTCTTCGCGCGCGATCTCAAGGCGGTCGCGGCGCGGGCCGGCATCGGCGCGGAGCGGGTGAGCCCGCATGTGCTGCGGCACGCCTTCGCCAGCCACCTGCTGCAGAACGGCGCCGACCTGCGCATCGTGCAGCAGTTGCTCGGCCATGCCGACGTGGCGACAACGCAGATCTACACCCATGTGCTCGACGAGCGGGCAAAGGCGATGGTCAGGGACCTGCATCCGCTCGCGGACGAAGACGATTCCTAACGACCCAGCCCGGCGATGGCCGTCGCCAGCGCCAAGGCGCGGGGCACCATGCTGTCCACGACCATGTATTCCTCCGGCGTATGCGCCCTGGCGCCCAGCGGGCCGGTGGCGCAAAGCGTGGGCGCGCCCACGGCCGAGGTGAAGCCGGAATCGGCGCAGCCGCCCGTGAACTCGCCGGATACCGAAAGGCCGATTTCGCCCGCGGCGACGGCATAGGCGTCATAGAGAGAGAGATTCGCCGGCGTCCGCTCCAGCGGCAGGAAATCGCCCTTGACCGTCAGGCTGGCGCTGGTGCCCTCGACATCGGGCCGCGCGGCGATCGCCTCGCAAGCCGCGACGACCATATCGCGGTCCTGGCGCTCGACATAGCGAAGGTCGATCTCGCAGCGCGCCTCGGGCGCGACGGTGTTGACGGATTGGCCGCCGCTGATCAGCCCGACATTGCAGGTGATGCCGCGCTCGGGATCGGTCAGCGCATGCAGCGACGTGATCTTGGCGGCCAGCGCGCCGATGGCGCTGCGTCCGTCCTGATGGTTGGCGCCGGAATGCGCGGCCTTGCCCTTTACGTCCATCACCAGGAAGACGCCGCCCTTGCGGCCCGTGACGACCGCGCCCGAGATGCGGCCGGGCTCCGCGTTGAACACGGCGCGGGCGCCCTGCGCCGTCGATTCGATCAGCGGCCGCGAGGCGGGAGAGCCGATCTCCTCGTCGCTGGTGAAGAGGCCGACGAGCGGCGCGGGATGGCCGCCGAAACGGCGGAAGGCGGCGAGCACGAAGGCGTTCATCACGAGGCCCGCCTTCATGTCGCAGACGCCGGGGCCATAGGCCTTGCCGTCCTCGATCCGGAAGGGGCGCCGCGCCGCCTCGCCGGCCGGGAAGACGGTGTCCATGTGGCCCATCAGCACGATCGGCGCGTTGCCGCTTCCGGGGACGTGGAAGCGGCGGATGTCGCCAGCGGTCTCCCGCCGGGTGACGTCCCCGTCCAGCCCCTCGGAGGCCATGAAAGCTGCGATCGCCTCGCCGACGCGGTCGACGCCCGCCTTGTCGTAGGAGTTGCTGTCGATGTTCACGAGGCGCTCAAGAAGCGCGAGCATGGCGGGCGCCTGGTCGTCGAGCCAGGCGCGATGCGGGGAGAGGTCTGTCATTCCCGCAGCGTGCCGGAAGCCCGCGGCCGTATCAAGCGGCCTTCACCGCCGTCATGAAGCCGCGCGCATCGGTGTCGAAGCGGGTGGAAACTCCGGCGATCTCCTCAGCGAGGCGACGGAGCGACTCGGCCGTGGTGAGCGCCCGCTCCGTCTCCGCGAAGGTGCGCGAGGCGGCATCCTGCGCCGCCGCGGCGTCGCCGCTGAGCTCCGCCATGATCTGCGCGATCTCGGCGACGGAATGGTCCTGCTGGCGCACTGCGGCGGCGACCGCCACGGAGGCCTCGTCGGCGAGCGAGAGCTGGCCGGCCAAGGCGCCGACCGCGCCAGCGCCTTCGGAGGCCGCGTCCTGGATGCTGGCGATCTGCCGGCCGATCTGCGCCGTGGCCCCGGCGGTCTGCGTGGCGAGCGCCTTGATCTCGTGCGCGACCACGGCGAAGCCGCGTCCGGCCTCGCCGGCACGCGCCGCCTCGATCGTGGCGTTGAGCGCCAGCAGGTTGGTCTGCGCAGCGATCGTATTGATGATCTCGACGATCGAGTTGATCTCGGCGGCGCGCTCTTTCAAGGACAGCATGCGCTGCTGGGAGGCGTTGCTGCTCGATACCGCCTCCTGCATGGCGCCGCTGGCCCTGTGAGTCTGCGCGGCGATCTCCGCGATGGAGCGGGACAGCTCCTCGGCGGCGGTGGCGACGCTGGTGGTCTTGCCGGCGGTTCCGGACGCTGCGTCGACGGCGGTCCTGGCGCTGCTGTCGAGGCTTTCGGCCATGCCGAGCAGCGTCGAAGCGAAGGCGGCGATGCGCTCGGAGGAGGAGGTGAATTCCGTGCTGGCCCGCGCAAGAGCGCCGTCGAAGGCGCCGATCGCGCTGGACAGCGCGCGGCTGCGGGCGGCACGGGCGTTGGCGGCCTCGAGCTCGCTCGCGGTCAGCCGCTGGCGCTCCTGCATCGCCGTCTGGAACACTTGGACGGAGCGTGCCATCGAGCCGATCTCGTCGTGTCGATCGACATGCGGGATGCTCCGGTCGACGGCGCCGGCGGCGAGCGCCTTCATCGCCTCGCGGATCGCGCCGATGGGCCGCGTGATGCCGCGCCCGATCCGCCAGGCGAGGAAGGTGCCGAGCAGCATCATCAGTGCCACGACCGAGGCGGCGATGACGCGCGTCTCCTGTCTGATCGCGGCGGCCTGCGCCTGCGCTTCGGCGGCGCGGTCGGCGTTGTCCTGGACGAGCTTGTTGACGACCGGCGTGACGATGTCGAAGACGCCGGCCGCGACGGCAAGGTCGCTCCGCATGGCGCTGTAGGCCGTCAACCAGGCGTCGAAGGCCTTGTCGAAGAGCTGCAGCAGCCTGGCTGCCTCTGCCTGGTCGGAGCTGCGCGCGAGACGGCGCGCCAGGGCTTCCGCCTCGGAGATCTCGCCCGACATGGCGATCAAGGTCGTCATGTCCGCCTTGGACTCGGCGCCTGCCGCCACCAGCAGGATGTCGGCGAGTTTTGAGGCCAGCATCAGGTCGTTCATCGCCTCGGCCGGCGGCGCCGCGGTCCGGCGGAGCCGCACGGCCAACTTTCCAATCTCGTCGGTATGGCTGTCGAGCACGAGCCTTAGATTATCGAGCGATTCGGGCCCCGAGCGGCGCTCGGCCGGGATCACGCGCCGCACGGAATCCGTCACGGTGCTCATGATCTCCAGAAGCTTGGCGACATGATCCCTGATGCCGGCGGCTTCGGCGTCCGCATCGAGGCGGCGCAGGCGTCCTTCGGCGACTTGCAGCTGGCCTTCGGTGCCATCCAGCGAGGCCTTGCCAGCCTGGCTGCGGAAGGTCTCGAACTCCACGCGCGCCCGGCCGAGAGCCGAGTTGAAGCTCGACACCTGCGAGAGCACGCGCTCGGCGAGCTTGAGCGAGGCCTGGGTCTGTTCGAGCCGATTCATCGCCTGGTCGAGAGCAAAGCCCACGAACAGCATCCCGAGCGCGCCGATGAGGCCAACCATGGCCACCCTACCGCCGATGCCTTGGACCGAGGCCGTGAATTTCTGGACCAAACGCATCTCGCAGCTCCGCTTCTTCTTGTGTTGCTGCGATGTCTTCACGGCTTTGGTTAATGAATCACCAAGCGCATGCATCGTTCAACTAAAAGTCAACGATGCGCCGCAGGCCAGCACGAGCCTGGCGGAAGGTTTGCCCGGCCTTGACGCAACGGCAGGGCGCGGCTCAAGACTTGGCTGCGACGACCTCGACTTCAACCTTATAGATTTCGGCGGCGAAGCCCGAGACGATCATCAGCGTCGAGGCAGGCGGCGGCGAGCCGACATAGCGGTCGCGCACCGCCATGTAGTCCTTGAGGAAGGCGCGGTCGGTGACGAAGGCGTTGATCCGCACGATGTCGCCGAAGCCCATGCCGGCCGAGGCGAGGATCGCGCCGATCGCTTCGAAGCAGAGCTCGGCCTGGCCGGCCGCATCTTCGGGCACGACCTTCTCGCGCGAGATGCCGAGCTGGCCTGAGGCGAAGAGCATTCGCGCGCCGGCCGGCACCTCCATGGCGTGGCTGTACTTGGCGAAGGGAGGGTGGAGCGCCGGCGGCGTGTGGGGCTTGAGCATGGCCGCAAGGCTATGACGCGACCGGGCGCGCCGCAACCGTCAGGCCGTTTCCGGCAGGATCCAGCCGTCCCGCACCCCAATGCGCACGGTGTCGCCAACGTCGACTGGCGACGGCTCCGGCAGGTCGAAGGCAAGGCGCACTTCCGGCGCGGCGTCGGGCCTCGCTTCGGCCCGAAAGCGGCCGCCGCGATAGACGAGTCGCGTGACGCGGGCGGGCAGGCCGTCCCCGGAAAGCGCGAGGCCGCTGGGCCTCAGGCAGAGGGAGACCCTGGCGCCCGCCGCCACGGGGGTGCCGCAGCGCACCTCCGCCATTGCGCCCAGAAGCTCGACGCGGCAGCGCCCGGGGCCGCTCGCGCCGTGGCTGACCGCCGGCAGCACCTGCCCCTCGCCGACGAAGCGGGCGACGGCGGCGCTCGCCGGCTCGCGGAAGAGCGTCGCTGGCGCCGCGACCTGGAGAAGCCGGCCGCCGTCCATCACGGCGATGCGGTCGGCCAGCGCCATGGCTTCGGCCTGGTCATGCGTGATGTAGAGCATCGTGGTGCCGGCGCGGTGATGGAAGGCTGCGAATTCCTCCTGCATCGCGGCGCGCAGATGCACGTCGAGATTGGCGAGCGGCTCGTCGAGCAGGACGAGCGCCGGTTCCATCGCCAGGCAGCGGGCGAGCGCCACGCGCTGGCGCTGTCCGCCCGAAAGCGAGGCCGGCCGGCGCTCGCCGAAACCGTCGAGGCCGACGCTCGACAGCGCCGCAGCGACGCGCCTCTGCCGCTCGGCGGGCGGCGCGCCCCGCACCTTGAGGGCGAAAGCGACGTTGTCCGCCACGCTCATGTGCGGCCAGAGCGCGTAGGACTGGAAGACAATGCCCATGCGCCGGCGCTCCGGCGGCAGATGCAGGCCCGGAGCGGAGAGCGGCGAGCCGTCGACGAGAATCCGCCCACCGTCCAGACGCTCGAAGCCGGCGATCAGGCGCAGCAGCGTGGTCTTGCCGCAGCCCGAGGCGCCGAGCACGGCCAAGAACTCGCCATGCTCGATCGCGAGCGTGATGCCGTCCACGGCGGCCGCGCCGCCGAAACGCTTCACGGCGTTCTCGATGGTCAGTCGCGCCATGGAAGGACTCCCGGCGGGACGGACCGGCCGAACAAGAGGGTGGAGAGCGCGAGCAGCACTGTGAAAGCCGTGGCCAGCGCCGCAAGCGCGGCCGCCGCCGCGGTCTCGCCGCCCTGCTCCAGGGAGAAGACGACGACGCCCAGCGTCTCAGCGCCGGAGGACCAGAGGAGAGCCGAGACGGTGAGTTCGTTGAAGGCGGTGAGGAAGACGAGGATGCCGCCGACGGCCGCCGCCGGGGCGAGCGCCGGCAGGAGGATGGAGACGAGCCGCCGGGAGAAGGAGGCGCCGGCGGCTTGCGCCGCTTCCTCCAAACTGCGGTCGAGTTGCCGATAGGCGCCGACGATCGGACGCAGGGCCAGCACCAGGAAGCGCGCGCAATAGGCGATGAGCAGAATCCAGATCGTATTGTAGATCGCGAGGCCGATCAGCGGCAGCGGCTTGAGAAACAGCAGGATGCAGGCGACGGCGAGCACCACCCCGGGAAGCGCGTAGGGCAGTTCGGCCGCCACGCCGAGGAGCCTGGACAGACGCGAGCCGCGCATGGCGATGAAATAGCCGAGCAGCAAGGCGAGGGCGACCGAGATCGCTGCCGCGGCTGCCGACAACGTGAAGCTATTGCCAAGGGCGCGCCGCGCCGCGCCGTGCTCGAAAACGACATAGCCGACATTCTTGACCGTGACGGTTGCGAGCGAGAGCGGCACGCCGAAAGCTGGCGTCAGCGCCGTGGCGACGAGCCCGGCGAGCGGCAGCAGCACCAGCGCCAGCGTCGGGATCCAGAGCGCGGCCTCCATCGGCGGCCGCCAGCGGCCGAGCGGAAAGGGCGGCGCCGTGAGGGGCTCCGCGCCCACCCGCACATCGCGCCGACCGAAGGCCAGGGCCTGGACGGCGATGCCGCAGGCCGCCGCTGCGCCGATGCCGGCGGAGAGGGCCGCGGCCTCGGGAAGGGCTCCTGGGCCGAAGCCTGCAAGGCGCTGGTAGATCAGCGTCGGCAGCGTCTGGATCTGCGCGGGGATGCCGAGGAAGGCCGGGATGCCGAAATTGCCGAGGCAGGAGACGAAGACCAGTGCCGCCGCAGCGAGGATCGCTGGCGCCGTGAGCGGCAGGATCACGCGCAGGAGTAGCGTGAGGCGGGAGGCGCCTGCGGCCTGAGCCGCCTCGATCAGGTCACGCGGGAGGGCGCGCAGGCCGGCCCTCACCGTGAGGAACACCAGCGGCGCATACTCGACGGCGAGCAGGAGGATGACGCCTCCGGTGGAATAGAGCGGATTGCGGGTTCCCAGCGGCGGCGCGAGCCCGAGCGCGTTGAGCAGCGGGCTGGACGGCCCCGTCACCTGCAGCCAGGCGAGCGCCATCACCTGCGGGGCGATGATCAGCGGCATCACGAAGAGGAAGACGAAGGGCGTGCGCGCCCTGACGTCGGTCAGCGTCACCACGAGCGCGACGGCGCCGCCGGCGAGAAGCGCCAGCAAGGTCGCGCCGATCGAGGTCTGCAGCGTATTGAGCAGCGCACGCCAGGCGGCCGGCCGGCTCCAGGCCGTGGCGAACGCCTGTCCGCCGGCACCGGTGGCCTCGATCGCCAGGCGCAGGATCGGCAGCAGGCAGAGCAGACCCACCACCGCCGCCACCACGAGCAGCGCCGCGTTCTCCGGTTCGATCCGGCCGAGGCTTCGGCCCATTCGCATCGTGGATCGCTCCTCCTGGCCCGCCTTCGGGCGCATGGGCCAGGCCGGCCATAGCCGGAGCGACGCCATGGCGAAAGCCGGCGGAAGCGCTGGAGCGACGGTTTGGCACGGCTTTTGGTTCGCATCCGAACCGATACGACCGCTTTTCGACAGAGGATTGTCCGATGACCCCATCGATCTCGCGCCGCAGGCTGCTCAAGGGCGCCGCGGCGCTCTCCACCGCCGCCGCCGCCAAGGCGGCCTTCCCCGCAGGCGCCTTCGCGCAGGCCGCCGGCCCTGAGGTCAAGGGCACCAAGCTCGGCTATATCGCGCTGACCGACGCCGCACCGCTGATCATCGCCAAGGAGAAGGGCATCTACGCCAAGTACGGCCTGCCCGACATGGACATCGCCAAGCAGGCGTCCTGGGGCGCCACGCGCGACAACATGGCGCTCGGCCTCGCCCGCAACGGCATCGATGGCGGCCATATCCTGAGGCCCAAGGTGCATCTCTATTCGACCGGGCAGGTGATGCAGAACAACCAGCCCCTGCCCATGTACAACCTGCTGAGCCTCAACGAGGATTGCCAGGGGATCTCCGTCTCCAACGAATACAAGGATCTGAAGATCCAGAAGGATTCCTCGCCCCTCAAGTCCGCTTTCGAGCGTAAGAAGGCCGCCGGCAAGGAGCTGACCGCGGCCATGACCTTCCCGGGCGGCACGCATGACCTGTGGATTCGCTACTGGCTGGCCGCCGGCGGCATCGATCCGGACAACGATATCAAGGTCATCGTCGTGCCGCCGCCGCAGATGGTGGCGAACATGAAGGTCGGCACGATGGATCTCTTCTGCGTCGGCGAGCCCTGGAACGAGCAGCTCGTCAACCAGGACATCGGCTACACGGCGTTGACCACGGGCGAGCTCTGGAAACGCCACCCCGAAAAGGTTCTCGGCATGCGGGCCGACTTCGTGGACAAGAATCCGAAGGCCACGCAGGCCATCCTGATGGCCACCATGGAAGCGCAGATGTGGTGCGACAAGGCCGAGAACAAAGCCGAGATGGCGGAGATCCTCGGCCGCCGCCAGTGGTTCAACGTACCGGTCGCCGATGTCGCAGCGCGCATCAAGGGCGAGATCAATTACGGTCTCGGCCGCAAGGTGAGCGACCCCTCGCTCGCCATGAAGTTCTGGGGCAAGTCGGGCGAGACATCCTATCCTTGGAAGAGCCTCGACGCCTGGTTCATCGTCGAGAACATCCGATGGGGCAAGTTCGCGCCGAGCTTCGACATCAAGGGCCTGGTCGACAAGACCAACCGCTCCGACCTCTGGCGCGAGGCGGCCAAGGCGCTTGGCGTCGCAGACGCTCCGACTGGCGACTCGCGCGGCGTCGAGACCTTCTTCGACGGCATCACGTACGATCCTGCCGATCCGATGGGCTATCTCAAGTCGCTCAAGATCAAGCGCGCGGCGGTTTGAAGTGCGTCGCCTCGCCGATCGCCCAGTTCTTACGCGTTGCACAAGAACTGGGCGGTGCGGCCTGCTCTTCACGACCATCCGCCGCGAACGGCTGATATCCAGGCAGCGTTGTCGCCTTCCGGCTGGGAACCGCTAGCCGTCAGAGATCCACAGCCTCAATCGGCTGAATGGCCACCGCGGCGCGCTTCTTGGCACGCTCCTTGGATAAGGCGGGGCAACAGCAGAAGGAGCTTGTCCGATGGGTCTGCCGAAAGTCATCGACGACGCGTCGATCGCGCCGGCTCCGGCGAACGACAGCATCCGGACCGTCTCGCCGCCCGCCGCGGTCGTCAAGCTGCCGCGCCCCGCCAAGGCGCCGCTCGCCATGGCGGCGGGACGCTGGGGCAACTGGGCGCTCGTCAATCTTCTGCCGCCGCTCATCACCGTCGCCCTGCTGGGGCTGGTCTGGCAGATCGCCTTCTCCGATCCAAAGGCCACGCTGCCGCCGCCCTCGACCGTCTGGAAGGAGGCCGGCGATCTCATCCTGCAGCCCTTCTACTGGGCCGGCTCGCAGGACATCGGCCTCGGCTGGCGGGTGCTGACCTCGCTGCAGCGCGTGGCGATCGGTTTCGGCCTCGCGGCCGTCACGGGGGTGATCGTCGGCGCCATCATCGGCCAGTCGATCTGGGCGATGAGGGGCCTCGACCCGATCTTCCAGGTGCTCCGCACGGTGCCGCCGCTGGCCTGGCTGCCGATCAGCCTCGCCGCCTTCCGCGACGCCAACCCATCCGCGATCTTCGTGATCTTCATCACGGCGATCTGGCCGATCATCATCAACACCGCGGTCGGCATCCGCAATATCCCGCAGGATTACCGCAACGTCGCGGCCGTGCTCCGGCTCAACTCGATCGAGTTCTTCTTCAAGATCATGCTGCCCTCCGCCGCACCCTACATCTTCACGGGCCTTAGGATCGGCGTCGGCCTCTCCTGGCTCGCGATCGTGGCGGCCGAGATGCTCACCGGCGGCGTCGGCATCGGCTTCTTCATCTGGGACGCCTGGAACTCCTCGAAGCTGCCCGACATCGTCGTGGCGCTCCTCTACATCGGCCTCGTCGGCTTCATCCTCGACCGCCTCGTCGCGGCGGTCGGGAGCTTCGTGACCCGCGGCACCTCCGCCTCCTGAGGACCAAAGCCATGTCGAAGCCCTATCTGAAGCTCGATCACATCGACAAAAGCTTCAAGCGCGGCGCGGCCTCCACCGAGGTGCTGCGCGACGTGAACCTGACGATCGGCCCCGGCGAATACGTTTCGATCATCGGCCATTCGGGCTGCGGCAAGTCCACGCTGCTGAACATCATCGCCGGCCTCACTGAGGTGACGAAAGGGGCGGTGCTTCTGGAGGACCAGGAGGTCAACAGCCCCGGTCCCGACCGCGCGGTCGTCTTCCAGAACCATTCGCTGCTGCCCTGGCTCACGGTCTACGAGAATGTCTCGCTCGCCGTGAACAAGGTCTTCGGCTCGCGCAAGAGCAAGGCCGAGCGCGACGAGTGGATCCGCCACAACCTCGCGCTGGTCCACATGACCCATGCTCTCGACAAGCGCCCGGCCGAGATTTCCGGCGGCATGAAGCAGCGCGTCGGCATCGCCAGGGCGCTGGCCATGGAGCCGAAGATCCTGCTCCTCGACGAGCCTTTCGGCGCGCTCGACGCGCTGACCCGCGCGCATCTCCAGGACTCGGTGATGGAGATCCATGCGCGGCTCAGGAACACGATGATCATGATCACCCATGACGTCGACGAGGCCGTGCTTCTCTCCGACCGCATCGTGATGATGACTAACGGCCCCGCTGCCACCATCGGTGAGGTGCTGGAGGTGAAGCTGGCGAGGCCCCGCCGACGGCTCGATCTCGTCAATGACGCCACTTACACGCGCGCCCGCGCCGCGGTGCTGGAGTTCCTCTACGCCCGCCATAAGGCGCCGGCGCTCGCGGCGTGACCGGAACGACACAAGACATGCGGGAGCGGCTGCTCATCGTCGGAAACGGCATGGCCAGCGTGCGGCTGGTCGAGCGGCTCGCCGCGCTGGCGCCCCAGCGCCACGCCATCACCGTGGTCGGCGCCGAGCCGGCTCCGGGCTACAACCGCGTGCTGCTTTCGGCCTTGCTCGCCGGCGACGTGGCGGAGGCCGATGTCGTGCTGCGCGAGCGCGACTGGTACGCCCTGAACGGCATCCGGCTGATCAGCGGAGATGCGGTCGTGGCGCTCGACGCTTCGGCCCGCACGGCGCGGCTCTCCGGCGGCGAGACGATCGCCTTCGACCGCTGCGTGCTCGCCACCGGTTCGCAGGCGTTGCGGCCGCAGGCGCCGGGGATGGATCTGCCTGGCGTCATCACCTTCCGCGACCTGCCCGATGTCGCGACGATGGAGGCCGCGGCGATCGCGGATCGCCGCGTCGCGGTGATCGGCGGCGGCCTGCTCGGCATCGAGGCGGCCTATGGCCTGGCGAAGCGCGGGGCGCGCGTCACCCTGGTGCATGTGATGGACAGGTTGATGGAGCGCCAGCTCGATGCGCGCGCCGCGGCGCTGGTCCGCAAGGCGTTGGAGCGCAAGGGCGTACGCGTGCTGCTGGAGCGGCGGACCGCGGCGGTGACTGGCCAGGACGCCGCCGCTGGCCTCGCCTTCGACGATGGCTCGGCGATCGCGGCCGACCTGATCGTCTGCGCCGTCGGCATCCGGCCGAACGTGGCGCTGGCGCAGGCCGCTGGCCTGGCTGTCAAACGCGGCATCGTTGTGGACGATGGCCTGGAGGCGAGTCTTCCGGGCTTCCACGCCATCGGCGAATGCGCCGAACATCGCGGCATGGCCTACGGCCTCGTTGAGCCGGCCTATGCCCAGGCCGAGGTTCTGGCGCGGCGCCTGGCCGGCGAGGATGCTGCGTTCGACGGGCTGGTGCCGGCCACCAACCTCAAGGTTTCCGGCTTGCCGGTCTTCTCCGCCGGCGATTTCCTGGGCGGAGATGGGCACGAGAGCGCGATTCTGCACGATACCGAGGGCGGCTATCGCAAGCTGGTGTTCGCGGGCGGCAGGCTCGTCGGCTGCGTTCTCGTGGGCGAGACCGAGGACGCCCTCTGGTATCTCGACCTGATCCGCTCCGGCGCCGATGTCTCGGCGGCGCGGCGGCTGCTGCTCCACGGGCGCGAGTTCGCTGAGCCGGCGCTGGCCGGCGGCCTGAAGCAGGCGGCGTGACGCGATGAGCGGCGATTTCTCCTCCGACCAGAAGCGCTACCTGGAGGGCTTCGTCTCCGGCATCCAGGCCGGCAAGCTGGCGGGCGGCGCCGCCAAGCCCGCGCCTGAGCCGATGGGTCCCGACGCGCCCCACCTGAAGGCGCAGGACGAGACCACAGCGCGCGGCGGCAAGCTTGTGGACCAGGAGAAATGGAAGCGGGCCGAGCATCCCTTCGACGCCTATCACCGGCTGAAGGCGCAAGCCGCGAGGGGCGAGTATCCGAAGCCCGAGGACAATTTCCGCTGGCGCTACTTCGGCTTGTTCTACGTGGCACCGGCTCAGGACAGCTACATGTGCCGCCTGCGCATCCCGAACGGCATCCTCAGCGCCTGGCAATTCGCCGGCATGGCCGATGTGGCCGAACGGCTCGCCGGCGGCTACGCCCATGTGACGACCCGCGCCAACCTGCAGGTCCGGGAGATCGCGGCCAAGGACGCGATTCAGGTGATCGAGCGGATCATCGACCTCGGCCTCTGCTCGCGCGGCTCGGGCGCGGACAACATCCGCAACGTCACCGGCTCCGCCACAGCTGGCATCGACCCGCAGGAGATCGCCGACACGCGGCCGCTGGCGCGGGAGTGGCACCACCATATACTCAACGCGCGCACGCTCTACGGCCTGCCGCGCAAGTTCAATGTCGCCTTCGACGGCGGCGGCGTCATTCCCACGCTGGAGGAGACGAACGACATCGGCTTCCAGGCCGTGCGGGTCGGGGAGGGCGCCGGCGTCGAGCCGGGGGTCTGGTGGCGGATCGCGCTCGGCGGCATCACGGGCCATCGCGACCTCGCCAGGCCCGCAGGCGTGTTCTGCCGCGCCGAGGATTGCACGGCGGTGGCGGAAGCGATGATCAAGGTCTTCATCGCCCATGGCGACCGCACCAACCGCGCGAAGGCCAGGCTCAAATACGTGCTCGACGCCTGGGGCTTCGAGAAATTCATTTCCGAGACGGAGACGGTGCTCGGCCGCGAGCTGCAGCGCATCGCGGAAGACGCGGTGCAGCCACGCCCGGCCGTGGACCGCTCCGCCCATATCGGCGTGCGCGCGCAGAAGCAGCCCGGGCTCAACTGGGTCGGCGTCGCGCTGCCGGTGGGGCGGCTGACGCCGGCGCAGATGCGCGGGCTGGCGGCGCTGGCGCAGGCCCATGGCGACGGCGACATCCGGCTGACGGTCTGGCAGAACCTACTCATCTCCGGCGTTGCGGAAGCCGATGTAGTGCGGGTGGTCGAGGGCGTGGCGGCGCTCGGTCTCTCGACCTCGGCGACCGCGCTGCAGGCGGGCCTCGTCGCCTGCACGGGCGCGACAGGCTGCAAGTTCGCGGCGACCCACACCAAGGAGGACGCGCTCAGGATCGCGGAGCATGTCGATGCGCGGCTGACGCTCGACCAGCCCGTCAACGTTCATCTCACGGGCTGCCATCATTCCTGCGCGCAGCATTACATCGGCGATATCGGGCTCGTCGGCGCGAAAGTGCCGGTGAACGAGGAGGGCGACACGGTCGAGGGCTACGACATCGTGGTCGGCGGCGGCTTCGCCGAAGCGGCAAAGATCGGCCGCGAGCTCTGGAAGGGCGTCAAGGCCGAAGAGGCGCCGGCTCGGGTCGAGAGTTTGCTGCGCGCTTGGCAGGATAATCGCGCCGAAGCGGGCGAGAGCTTCCACGCCTTCGCCAACCGGCTCGACGACGCCCGCCTCAGGGCGCTGGCCGAGCAGGCTCATGCGGAGACCGCCGCATGACGATGATGATGCCGCCCATCAAGACCTTCGACCTGCTGCCCGAGAATGCGCCCTTCTCGGCCGAGCAGCGCGTCTGGCTCTCCGGTTTCTTCGCGGGCTATCTTGGGCTCGACACGGCGGCAGTCACGGCGCTTTCGCCCGGCGAGGCGGCCGCCCTGATGGGCGGCGTCGCGGCGGAGGACGACGCTCCCTGGCACGATCCCGCCATGCCGATCGCCGACCGCATGGCGCTCGCCGCCGGCAAGCCGCTGAAGCGGCGCATGTTCGCGGCCATGGCGCAGCAGAATTGCGGACAATGCGGCTATCTCTGCGAGACCTATTCCGCCGCCATCGCCGAGGGCAGGGAGCCCAAGCTCAACCTCTGCGCGCCGGGCGGTAAGGAGACGTTCCGGGCGTTGAAGGATCTGGCAGCCGAGCTCGCCGCCGGCGCGGCGTCGCCCGCCGAACCGAAGGCGGACGCGCCGAAACCCGCGGGAGAGAAGGGCCGCTCGCGCGACAATCCGGCCGAGGCCGTCTTCCTCGGCCGCCGCAAGCTGAACGGCGAGGGCTCCGAGAAGGAGACCTACCACGTTGCGTTCGACCTTTCCGGCAGCGGCCTCGCCTACAAGGCCGGCGACAGCTTCGGCGTCTTCGCGCAGAACGATCCGCGCCTCGCCGATGCGGTGATCGCGTTGATCGGCGCGAGGCCCGAGCACGACATCGGCGGCAAGCCGCTCCGTGAGGTGCTGATCCGCGACCGGGCCCTGGGTCCCGCGCCTGACGGCCTGTTCCAGCTCATCTCCTTCGTCACGGGCGGCGCGGCGCGGGCCAAGGCGCAGGCGCTCGCCAAGGGCGAGGACCCCGACGGCGACCTGGCGCTGCTCGACGTGCTGGGCGCGCTGCACAAGTTCGCCGGGCTGAAGGTGAGCCCCGAGGCCTTCGTCGAGGCGCTCGACGAGTTCCAGCCCCGGCTCTACTCGATCTCCTCCTCGCCCAGGCACGAGCCCGGCAGGTTGTCGCTGACCGTGGATTGCGTGCGCTATCAGTTGGGCCGGCGCCAGCGGACGGGCGTCGCCTCGACATTCCTCGCTGAGCGCATCGAGCCCGGCGCGTCGCTGCCCGTCTACGTGCAGGAGGCGCATGGCTTCGGCCTGCCCGAGGACCCGTCGAAGCCGATCATCATGGTCGGCCCGGGCACGGGCGTGGCGCCCTTCCGCGCCTTTCTGCAGGAGCGTGCGGCGGTGAAGGCTCCGGGACGGAACTGGCTGTTCTTCGGCCACCAGCGCATGAAGACCGACTTCTTCTACGCGGACGAACTGAACGCCATGAAGGAGCGCGGTCAGCTCGATCGGCTGACGCTCGCCTGGTCGCGAGACGGAGCCGAGAAGGTCTATGTGCAGGACCGCATGCGAGAGACGGGCGCGGAGCTCTGGGCCTGGCTCCAGGAGGGTGCGCATTTCTATGTCTGCGGCGACGCCAAGCGCATGGCGAAGGATGTCGAGCGGGCGCTCGTCGATATCGCGGCAGAGCGCGGCCGCATGTCCACGGACGACGCCATCGCCTATGTCGCCGGCCTGAAGAAGGCCGGACGCTACCAGGCGGATGTGTATTGATGGCGGCGCCGGTCCGCACCACCTGCCCCTATTGCGGCGTGGGCTGCGGCGTGGTCGCGACGCCGGACGGCCAAGGCGGGGCCGCCATCGCAGGAGATGCCGAGCATCCCGCCAATCACGGCAGGCTTTGCGTCAAGGGCGCGGCGCTGGGCGAAACGCTCGGCCTCGAGGGCCGGCTGCTGCATCCGATGATCCGCGGCCAGCGCGCCACCTGGAGCCAGGCCGTCGGCTATGCGGCCGAGGGCTTGCGGCGGACGCTGCGCGAGCATGGACCGGACGCCGTCGCCTTCTACCTCTCAGGCCAGCTCCTCACCGAGGATTACTATATCGCCAACAAGTTCGCGAAGGGCTTCATCGGCACGCCGCATGTCGACACCAATTCGCGGCTCTGCATGGCGTCATCCGTCGCCGGCCACCGCCGGGCCTTCGGCTCCGACACCGTGCCGCAGACCTACGAGGATCTGGACGAGGCGGACCTGATCATCCTCGTCGGGTCGAATGCGGCCTGGTGCCACCCGGTGCTCTATCAGCGCATGCAGGCCAACCGGGAGAGGCGGGGCGCCAGGATCGTCAACATCGATCCGCGCCGGACCGCCACGAGCGAAGGCGCGGACCTCCAGCTCTCGATCCGTCCGGGCATGGACTCGGTGCTCTTCGCTTGGCTGCTCGTGCAATGCCAGGAGCGTTGCGTGGTCGATTACGATTATGTCGAGCATTTCTCGACCGGCTTCGAGGAGGCGCTGTTCGCGGCGCGGCGGATCGCCCCTGATATCGAGACGGTCGTGGAGCGCACCGGCCTCGCCAAGGACGATATCGCGACCTTCGTCCGCTGGTTCATCATCCGCGACAAAGTCGTCACCTGCTACAGCCAGGGCGTGAACCAGTCGGCGCAGGGGACCGACAAGGTCAACGCCATCCTCAATTGCCATCTCGCCACCGCGCGCATCGGCAGGCCAGGGTGCGGACCGCTGTCGCTCACCGGCCAGCCCAACGCCATGGGCGGGCGCGAGGTCGGCGGCCTCGCCAACATGTTGGCGGCCCACATGGGCTACACGCCATCCGAGGTCGAGCGCGTGCGCCGCTTCTGGGGCGCGCCCAACATGGCGCGGCGCGAGGGCCTCAAGGCCGTGCAGATGTTCGAGGCGATCGAGCGGGGCGAGATCAAGGCGCTTTGGGTGATGCACACCAACCCCGCCGTGACGCTGCCACGCGCCGATGCGATGCGCGCCGCGCTGCGCAAGCTCGATCTCTTCATCGTCTCCGAGGCGATGGCCTCGACCGACACCACGGCGGCGGGCGCTCATCTGCTCCTGCCCGCCACGGCCTGGGGCGAGAAGGACGGCACGGTCACCAATTCCGAGCGCCGCATCTCGCGCCAGCGCGCCTTCCTGAAGCCGCCGGGCGAGGCGAAGCCCGACTGGCAGCATATCGCGCTCGTGGCGACCCGCATGGGCTTCGACGAAGGCTTCAGCTACGATGGCCCAGCGGCGATCTTCCGCGAGCATGCGGCGCTCTCCGCCTACGAGAACAACGGCGCGCGCGACTTCGACATCGGTGCGGCGGCAAAAGGCACCGACGCCGATTACGAGGCGCTGCAGCCCTTCCTCTGGCCCTGGCGCAAGGGCGATGAGCCGCAGGAGCGCTTCTTCGCGGAGGGCGGCTTCTACACGGCTGATGGCCGAGCGCGGTTCGTGGCGATCCGCGAGCCGGCTCTGGCGGCTGAAACGAGCGCGGACTTCCCCTTCCGGCTCAACACCGGCCGGGTGCGCGACCATTGGCATACGATGACGCGCACGGGGAAGTCGCCGAAGTTGGCCCGGCACCTGGCTGAGCCGACTCTGGCCATCCATCACGACGATGCATCGGCGGCTGGGCTGGCGGAGGGCGGCTACGCCCGGATCGAGAGCCGCCATGGCTCGGCGACGCTGCGCGTGGCCCTCGACGATGGATTGCCGAGGGGCTCCGTCTTCGCGCCCTTCCATTGGAACGACTCGACCAGTGGCCTCGCTCGGATCGACGCGCTGGCGCAGCCGCTCACAGATCCAGTCTCCGGACAGCCGGAACTCAAGGCGACGCCGGTGCGCGTGACGCCGATCGCGATGGCTTGCGAAGGCTTTCTGGTCAGCCGAGCGCGGGTGGCGTTGCCTGAATGGCTGCAGCACAGCCGGATCGCCATTGAGGGCGGCGAGGCGTTGCTTTTCTCCTCCATCAGGCCGGCCCAGGCCTTGCATGCGCTGCTCGCCAACCTTCTCGGCGAGGCGCGGACGCGAACGGAGATCGTCGATCCGGCGCATCAGGACTTCCGCATGATCGCCTTCGAGGGCGAGCGGCTGTCGGCCGCGCTGTTCGTGCAGGAGCGGCGCGATGGCGCGGCCTTCGACTGGATCGTCGAGAGCCTCGGCAAGGGCGCCCTGGCGCCGGCTGATCGCCGGGCGGTGCTGGCCGGCCGGCCGCCGGCCGGCGGCGTGGATCGAGGGCCGCTCGTCTGCTCCTGCTTCGGGGTGCGTCGGGCCGCAATCGCCAAGGCCGTCAGCGACGGTGCGCTCAGTGTCGAAGCGGTGGGCGAGCGCCTGAAGGCCGGCACCAATTGCGGCTCATGCCGGCCGGAGATCAAGCGGGTGATGCATGAAGAGGCCGACTCTCGGGTCCGCAGGACCGCGGCATGAGACGATGGCCGGCCACGGCGATCCGGGGGTCTTGCCCGTCGTCCTGAGGGAGCAGGACTAAGCCGCTCGCGTCGCCGGCTGCTCTGGCTGGAGGGCGGACTTGCCGACGGCGGCCGGATCCCTTATCGGGGCAGCGCCCCTTGCCGCAGAATCATCGCGGCAGGATGGCCGATCAGCGTTGCCGTTCGTTATAGGAACGGCATGGCGGCTGAGCGTGACAGACGGACCTCCTTCAAGTGGCTCGGGACCTGGGCCTACCGCCTGCTGTTGTGGCCGGCGTTCATCCTCGCGCTGCTGGTCATCATCGGCGCCTTCGCGCCGATGCCGTCGACGCTGATGCTGCTCCGCTATGCCAAGGGCGAGCCGGTGCAGCGCCAATGGGTGCCGTTCGAGGCGATCTCGCCGGCGTTGTCGCGCGCCGTGGTCGCTTCCGAGGACCAGTTGTTCTGCGCCCATTGGGGCGTCGACTTCGATGTGCTGCGCGAGATCATCGCCGATCCCGACGGGCCCGACCGTGGCGGCTCGACCATCACCATGCAGACGGTGAAGAACGTCTACCTCTGGCACGGCCGGTCGTATGTCCGGAAGGCGATCGAAATTCCGCTGGCGCTGGCCGCCGACGCCGTCTGGGGGAAAAGGCGCGTGATGGAGGTCTATCTCAACGTCGCCGAGTGGGGCGACGGCGTCTTCGGCGCGGAGGCGGCCGCGCGGTTCTATTTCCAGAAGAGCGCGTCCGCGCTCACTGCGAGCGAATCAGCGCGGCTCGCTGCGGCGCTGCCGAACCCGGAGAGGCGCGGCACGAGCCGCGCCACGCGCGCCTCGCAGCGCGTGCTGCGGCGGATGGGCAGCGTCGAGCCTTACCTGGGCTGCCTGCGCTGAGGCGCCGGCGGTTCAGCGGGACCGATAGTACCGGCGCTCGATCGGACGATAGGCCTCGCTCCGATAGACGGGACGGTTCTCGTACCTGGGCTCGTCGTAGAGCCGGCCCGCCAGTCGGTTTCCGCCGACATAGGCGTTCGACGGATCGTAGCCGCCGGGCTGGTTCTGGACAGAGAACGCCAGGGCGCTCTCGCGGATCCCCTGCCCGTACTCGGATTCGACGCTGCGCTGCGCCTGGGCCGCGGTGGCGGCCGTGAGCGCCAAAGCCGCGACGACGATCTTCAGAATGGTCATGTCATCTCCTGCATTTGATCCGGCGGCCGTACATTTCGGTTGCCGGCCTGTTGCTCTGGTCGATATCCGTCCTGGCTCAGCGCCAGTCGCGGTTCCTGTAGGCCGACGGCTCGTTATAGTATGCGCGCTGGCGCACAGTCGTGTCGAGGGAGCCGGGCGTATTGTAGAGAGCCGGGCCGCCGGTGAAGCGGCTGGCGCGGTAATGGCGCGAACCCACCTTGCCGTTCGTCAGCCCGGGCGCGAAGAATCCGGGAACGGCGAAGAAGCCGCGGTTCTGCGTCTGACGCGTGAAGGCCAGATTGCCGTTGCGGATGCCCTGCGACTGATCGGATTCCGAGCTGCGCTGGGCGAAGACCGAGCCGCTGGCGAGAACCGCTACGACGAAAAGCAGGGGTCGAAGAAGGCGCATGGTGGGTCTCCCGATGCCGCTGGTTCAGACTGAAAGAGGCCGTACCCTTCGGACTCATGTCGTGAGCCGCCCGCTCAATCGCCAATCACGGATCTGTGGTGGGCCTGGAGATCACTCAAATCCAGCCGGCCGATCCGAAGGGAAAAGAAATTCCCTCGCTGGGACAAAGCCTTGCCGAACGGACCCATGTGGAGGCGCATCGCTTCTCCGCGGGCTCGGCGTTGAACGCATGGGTCTCGGCCACGCTGCGTGAGTGTCGATCACGGCGGCGTGAACTGTTGCGGCGGCTAAGACCAAGCGCTAGACCCGCCACGTCGCCGCCAGACGGAACTGCGCTTGCCGAACCTGCTGTCACGCTACCAGTCGCTGCTGCATTCGGGCCGCATCGAGCCCGATCCGGCGCAGGCAGACGCCGTGCGCCGCCTCCACGCCCTGGCGGAAGGCATCGGGCAGTCGCGGCTGGCCCGCAAATCCAGCGCGCTTGGTTGGCTGTTCGGCGCCAAGCCGGCTGCTGCGCCGCTGCAAGGCCTCTACATCTGGGGCTCGGTCGGTCGCGGCAAGACCATGCTCATGGACCTGTTCTTCGAGGCCGTGCCGGCCCAGCGCAAGCGGCGCGCGCATTTTCATGACTTCATGGCCGACGTGCATGGGCGCATCCATGTCTGGCGGCAGCAGGCCAAGGCGGGGAATGCGCAGGGCGACGAGCCGATCGCCGCGGTGGCGGCGGATCTGGCCGCCGAGGCCTGGGTGCTCTGCTTCGACGAATTCGCGGTCAACGACATCGCTGATGCGATGATCCTCGGCCGCCTGTTCACAGCGCTCTGGGAGCGTGGCGTGGTGGCGGTGGCGACATCGAACGTCGATCCGGCCGATCTCTACAAGGACGGGCTCAACCGGGCGCTTTTCCTGCCGTTCATCGAGGCGCTGCAGAGCAAGATGGCCGTCGTCAAGCTCGAGGCGCGCACCGACTACCGGCTCGAGAAGCTCGCCGGCGAGCCGGTCTACCACGTTCCCGCCGACGAGCGGGCGCGCGAGGCTCTCGACCGCGCCTGGACGCGGCTCACGGGCGACGCGCCGCCGCGGCCGCAGCGGCTGCAGGTCGGCGGCCGGGTGCTCGAAGCGCCCGCCGCGGCGAGCGGCGTGGCGCGCTTCTCCTTCGCCGACCTCTGCGAACGCCCGCTCGGCGCTTCCGATTATCTCGCCGTCGCGCATGCCTTCCACACGGTCATCCTCGACGGCATCCCGGTGATGGACTTCCCCCAGCGCAACGAAGCCAAGCGCTTCATCACGCTGATCGACGTGCTCTATGAGCGTCACGTCAAGCTGGTCGCCTCGGCCGCGGCGGCGCCGGACGGGCTCTACCTCGCCACCGAGGGCCGGGAGGCGTTCGAATTCGCCCGCGCCGCGTCGCGGCTGATCGAGATGCGCTCCGAGGCCTATCTCGGCGCGCCCCATGGCCGCTCCGCCGATGTTCGCCGCGACACCAGCGGCATCGTCGAAACATGAGCATCGGCGCGGCCGCCGGCGAGGAGACGCCCAAGGGCCGGATCCTGGCCGCAGCCGGCCAGCAGTTGAAGCGGCACGGGCTCAGGCGCTTCACGGTCGTCGACGTGGCCGAGTCGGCGGGCATGACGCATCCCAACGTCTACCGCTACTTCACCTCGAAGACGGCGCTGGTCGACGCGCTCGTCACGAACTGGCTGCGGCCGCTGGAGGATCGGATCGACATGGTGGTGAGCGCCGCCGATCCGGTGCCGGACAAGCTGGAGCGCATGGTGGCGGCCATCGCCCGCGCCTACCGCGCGGCGCGGACCGACGAGCCGGAACTGTTCAGCGCCTTCGTAGCCGCAGCGGCGGCGAACCGGGCCGTCGCGCGCAAGCACCGCGCGCGCATGCGGCGGGCCTTCGAGCGCGTCATCGAGGAGGGAATCGGAACTGGCGCCATCGGCCTGCGCGACCGCGCCAAGGTACAGGCGCTGCTCATGGACGCGACTTGGCGCTTCATCGATCCGGCTTCTGTCCTGGCTGAATCCGATACTGATGCGAGCATCGAAGGCCGTCTGGAAAGGGTGCTGGAGGCGGCGCTGCAGCGACTGACGCGCCGCGAATTCTAACGATGATGTGTGTTACAAAAGACGAAAAATGTCATTCGTCATGATTTTCCATCTGAGACTTAGGGCGCAAGGTCGTTCGACGCGCTGTCGGCCAAGCTCCTGAAAGGATTTGCGATCTTTGGAAACAATTCGAGCAAGCCGGGCCAATCGTCGGGCGGGCTTGATATCTTGATTATGCCAAGGCCATGGTTCATCGGAAGCGCACGCCAGCGCTTTGCGGGCGTTCGATCGTCCCAGCTTCCGAGGTTTCCATGTCCCGCAAGAAGATCGCCCTCATCGGCGCCGGCCAGATCGGCGGCACGCTCGCCCATCTCGCGGGCCTTAAGGAGTTGGGCGACATCGTGCTCTTCGACATCGCCGAGGGCATCCCGCAGGGCAAGGCGCTGGACCTCGTCGAATCCTCCGCGATCGACGGCTTCGACGCGCTCTACAAGGGCACCAACAGCTATGCCGACATCGCCGGCGCCGACGTGGTGATCGTGACGGCCGGCGTGCCGCGCAAGCCCGGCATGAGCCGCGACGACCTCGTGGCCATCAACCTCAAGGTGATGAAAGCCGTCGGCGACGGCATCAAGCAATATTGCCCCGACGCCTTCGTGATCTGCATCACCAACCCGCTGGACGCCATGGTCTGGGCGCTGCAGAAGTTCGCCGGCCTCAAGCCCACGCAGATCGTCGGCATGGCCGGCGTGCTCGACAGCGCCCGCATGGCCTACTTCCTGGAGGAAGCGACCGGCGTTTCGATCAAGGATATCTCGACCTTCGTGCTCGGCGGCCATGGCGACGACATGGTGCCGCTCGTCCGCTACTCGACGGTCGGCGGCATCCCGCTGCCCGACCTCATCAAGATGGGCTGGATCACGCAGGAGAAGGTGGACGCCATCGTCGAGCGCACCCGCAAGGGCGGCGGCGAGATCGTGAATCTCCTGAAGACCGGCTCGGCCTTCTACGCGCCCGCGGCCTCGGCCATCGCGATGGCGGAAAGCTATCTCAAGGACCACAAGCGCGTGCTCCCGTGCGCGGCCTGGCTGACCGGCCAGTACGGTGTCGACGGCATGTTCATCGGCGTGCCGGTGGTGATCGGCGAGAAGGGCGTGGAGCGCGTGGTCGAAATCGAGCTTAACGGCGCAGAGAAGGACATGATGACGAAGTCGATCGCGTCGGTGACGGGCTTGATCGAGGCGTGCAAGGCGATCGATCCGTCGTTGAAGTGAAACTTCTTCCGGGTTGCGCAAACCAACCCGGACACCATAGGCACAGCGGTTCTGGATTCCGGGCGCGGCTTCGCCGTCCCGGAATGACAAGCGAGGCGAGATGAACATCCACGAATACCAGGGCAAGGCGCTGCTCAAGACCTTCGGCGCCAATGTCTCCGCCGGTTTCCCGGCGCTCTCCGTCGAGGAGGCGGTCGAGGGCGCGAAGAAGCTGCCCGGGCCGCTCTATGTGGTGAAGAGCCAGATCCATGCGGGCGGGCGCGGCAAGGGCAAGTTCAAGGAGCTCGCCCCCGAGGCCAAGGGCGGCGTCAGGCTGGCGAAGTCGGTCGCCGAGGTCGAGGCGAACGCCCGCGAGATGCTCGGCAACACGCTGGTGACGATCCAGACCGGCCCCGCCGGCAAGCAGGTGAACCGCCTCTACATCGAGGATGGCTCCGATATCGAGAAGGAGTTCTATCTCTCGATGCTGGTCGACCGCGCGACCTCAAAGATCGCCTTCGTCGTCTCGACCGAAGGCGGCGTCAACATCGAGGACGTCGCTCACAACACCCCTGAGAAGATCGTCACCTTCTCGGTCGATCCCGCCACCGGCATCATGGGCCACCACGGCCGCGCCGTCGCCAAGGCGCTCGGCCTCACGGGCGATCTCGCCAAGCAGGCGGAGAAGCTCATCGGCCAACTCTACGCGGCCTTCACCGCCAAGGACATGGCGATGCTGGAGATCAACCCGCTGATCGTCACCAAGGACGGCCAGCTCAAGGTGCTCGACGCCAAGGTCTCCTTCGACTCGAACGCGCTGTTCAAGCATCCCGACGTCATGACGCTGCGCGACCTGACGGAAGAGGATTCCAAGGAGATCGAGGCGTCGAAATACGACCTCTCCTACATCGCGCTCGACGGCACGATCGGCTGCATGGTCAACGGCGCCGGCCTCGCCATGGCGACGATGGACATCATCAAGCTCTACGGCATGGAGCCCGCCAACTTCCTCGACGTCGGCGGCGGCGCCAGCAAGGAGAAGGTGACGGCCGCCTTCAAGATCATCACCGCCGATCCGAACGTGAAGGGCATCCTCGTCAACATCTTCGGCGGCATCATGAAATGCGACGTGATCGCCGAGGGCGTGATCGCTGCGGTGAAGGAAGTGGGCCTGCAGGTGCCGCTGGTGGTGCGCCTGGAAGGCACCAACGTCGAGCTCGGCAAGCAGATCATCAACGAGAGCGGGCTGAACGTCATCTCGGCGGACGACCTGGACGATGCCGCGCAGAAGATCGTGGCGGCTGTGAAGAAGGCGGGCTGAGGCTAATGTCGATTTTGATCTCCAAGGCCACCAAGGTCATCACCCAGGGCTTCACGGGCAAGAACGGCACTTTCCATTCGGAGCAGGCCATCGCCTATGGCACGCAGATGGTCGGCGGCACCTCGCCGGGGAAGGGTGGGTCCGTGCATCTGGGCCTGCCCGTGTTCGACACGGTGAAGGAGGCGCGCGAGGCGACAGGTGCCGACGCTTCGGTCATCTACGTGCCGCCGCCAGGCGCGGCCGATGCGATCTGCGAGGCGATCGACGCCGAGATCCCGCTCATCGTCTGCATCACCGAGGGCATCCCGGTGCTCGACATGGTGAAGGTGAAGCGCTCGCTGGAGGGCTCCCAATCGCGGCTCATTGGGCCGAACTGCCCGGGCGTGGTGACCGCAGGCGAGAGCAAGATCGGCATCATGCCCGCCAACATCTTCAAGCCGGGCAATGTCGGCATCGTCTCCAGGTCGGGCACGCTGACCTACGAGGCGGTGTTCCAGACCACGCGCGAGGGCCTCGGCCAGACGACGGCCGTCGGCATCGGCGGCGACCCGGTGAAGGGCACCGAGTTCATCGACATGCTGGCGATGTTCCTGGCCGACGACAAGACCACGTCGATCATCATGATCGGCGAGATCGGCGGCTCGGCCGAGGAGGACGCGGCGCAGTTCATCAAGGACGAGGCGAAGCGCGGGCGCAAGAAGCCGATGGTCGGCTTCATCGCCGGCCGCACCGCGCCTCCCGGCCGCCGCATGGGCCATGCGGGCGCCATCATCTCCGGCGGCAAGGGCGGCGCCGAGGACAAGATCGCTGCGATGGAAGCGGCGGGGATCAAAGTTTCGCCGTCGCCAGCAAGACTCGGCAAGACGCTCGTGGACGTTCTGAGGGGATGACGCGCAGCGGGAGCGCCCCATGGGCTTGATCTACACGGATGTGACGCTGACGAACGTGCGCGACGACGCCTTGCTGCCGATGGTGGTGCAGGCGCTGGTCGACACGGGCGCGCCGCATCTGTGCATACCCGAGACGGTTGCGCTTCAGCTCAGGCTGGAAGAGATCGAGAAGCGTCAAGTGACGATCGCCGACGGTTCGAGCCGAGCTGTTCCCTATGTCGGGCCGATCAAGGTCACCAAGGACAACCGCAACTGCTTCACCGGGGCGATGGTGCTCGGCGACCAAGTCCTGCTGGGCGCGATACCGATGGAAGACATGGATCTGATCGCGCGGCCAGGGTCGCGCGATGTCGTCCCTAACCCCAAAAGCCCCAACATGCCTGCGTCGGTCGCCATGGGCGCCCGGCCGAACCGCTAGAAGGGATTCCACAATGGACCGCGATCCGAACCCGATCGACCTCTCCGCCTTCTCGGGCGAAAGCGCCGCCTATCTCGAAGCGCTCACCGGCGAGGTGACGCCGCAACCCTCCTGGAAGAAGCCGAACTGGCCGATCGCCGCCAATGGCGAGCTCGTCTCGGCGCTCGACGGCAACTGGGCGCAGGTCGAGAAGACGCTCGGCGACAAGCTCGCCAAGAAGAGCGCCGAGAAGGGGGCCGAGAAGGCCGGCGGCAGCGCCGCCGACATCCAACAGGCGACGCGCGATTCGGTCCGCGCGCTGATGATGATCCGCGCCTACCGCATGCGCGGCCACCTCCATGCCAATCTCGATCCGCTCGGCATCGAGGCCAAGCGCGACCATGAGGAGCTGCATCCCTCCTCATACGGCTTCAGCGACGCCGACTGGGACCGCAAGATATTCATCGACAACGTGCTCGGTCTCGAATTCGCGACCATCCGTGAGATGCTGGCGATCCTGCAGCGCACCTACTGCTCCACCATCGGTTACGAGTTCATGCATATGTCGGATCCCGCCGAGAAGGCCTGGATCCAGGAGCGCATCGAGGGCCCGGACAAGGAGATCGCTTTCACCAAGGAAGGCAAGCGGGCCATCCTGCAGAAGCTCGTGGAGGGCGAAGGCTTCGAGAAGTTCCTCGACGTCAAATACACCGGCACCAAGCGCTTCGGCCTCGACGGCGCGGAATCGCTGATCCCCGCGCTGGAGCAGATCATCAAGCGCGGCGGCAACCTCGGCGTGAAGGACATCGTGCTCGGCATGGCGCATCGCGGCCGGCTCAACGTCCTCACCCAGGTCATGGCCAAGCCGCATCGCGCGCTGTTCCACGAATTCAAGGGCGGATCATTCGCGCCCGACGACGTGGAAGGCTCCGGCGACGTGAAATACCACCTCGGCGTCTCGTCGGATCGCGAGTTCGACGGCAACAAGGTGCATCTGTCGCTGACGCCGAACCCGTCGCATCTGGAGATCGTCGATCCGGTGGTGCTCGGCAAGGTCCGCGCCAAGCAGGACCAGCACGGCTGCACGCCGGAGGACCGGCGCGCCGTGATGCCGCTGCTGCTGCACGGCGACGCCGCCTTCGCGGGCCAGGGCGTGGTGGCGGAATGCCTCGGCCTCTCCGGCCTCAAGGGCCATCGCACCGGCGGCTCGGTGCATTTCATCATCAACAACCAGATCGGCTTCACCACCTACCCGCGCTATTCGCGCTCCTCGCCCTATCCGTCCGATGTCGCGAAGATGGTCGAGGCGCCGATCTTCCACGTGAACGGCGACGATCCGGAGGCCGTGGTCTTCGCGGCCAAGGTCGCGACCGAGTTCCGCATGCGCTTCCAGAAGCCGGTGGTCATCGACATGTGGTGCTACCGCCGCTTCGGCCATAACGAGGGCGACGAGCCGGGCTTCACCCAGCCGCTGATGTACCGCAAGATCAGGGGCCAGAAGACGACGCTCGAGATCTATGCCGCCAAGCTCGTCGCCGAAGGCGTCGTGGCCGACGGCGAGGTCGAGAAGATGCGGGCCGACTGGCGCGCCCGCCTTGAAGCCGAATACGAGGCGGGCCAGGCCTACAAGCCGAACAAGGCCGACTGGCTGGACGGCGCCTGGGCAGGGCTCAAGGCGGTGGCGTCCGCCAGCAACGACGAGGATCCGCGCCGCGGCCAGACCGGCGTGGCCATGGACAAGCTGAAGGCCATCGGCGAGGCGCTCTCGAGCGTGCCGGAGGGATTCAACATCCACAAGACGATCCAGCGCTTCATGGACGGGCGCCGGAAGATGATCGAGTCCGGCGAGGGGCTGGACTGGGCCATGGGCGAGGCGCTCGCCTTCGGCACTCTGCTCGACGAGGGGCATCGCGTCCGCCTCTCCGGCCAGGATTGCGAGCGCGGGACCTTCTCGCAGCGTCATTCGGTGCTGATCGACCAGGAGACCGAGGCGCGCCACATCCCTCTGAACGGCATCCGCGAGGGCCAGGGCGATTACGAGGTGATCAACTCGATGCTGTCCGAGGAGGCCGTGCTCGGCTTCGAATACGGCTACAGCCTCGCCGAGCCCAATGCGCTCACCTGCTGGGAAGCGCAGTTCGGCGATTTCGCCAACGGCGCGCAGGTGCTGTTCGATCAGTTCATCTCCTCGGGTGAGCGCAAGTGGCTGCGCATGTCGGGCCTCGTCTGCCTGCTGCCGCATGGCTACGAAGGGCAGGGGCCCGAGCATTCCTCCGCGAGGCTGGAGCGATTCCTGCAGATGTGCGCCGAGGACAACATGCAGGTCGCGAACTGCACCACGCCGGCGAACTACTTCCACATCCTGCGCCGGCAGCTGAAGCGCGAGTTCCGCAAGCCGCTGATCCTGATGACGCCGAAGTCGCTGCTGCGCCATCCGCGCTGCAAATCGCCGCTCAGCGAATTCGGGCCCGACAGTGTCTTCCAGCGCTGGTATCACGACGACGCCGAGCGGATGCCCGGCGGGCCGATCAAGCTCGTCAAGGACAACAAGATCCGGCGCGTGATCCTTTGCTCGGGCAAGGTCTATTACGATCTGCTGGAGGATCGCGAGAAGCGCGGCGTCGACGACGTCTACCTGATGCGGATCGAGCAGCTCTATCCCTTCCCGTTCAAGACGGTGAGCCAGGAGTTGTCCCGCTTCAAGAGCGCCGATTTCGTCTGGTGCCAGGAGGAGCCGCAGAACATGGGCTCCTGGAGCTTCGTCGAGCCCTGCCTCGAATGGGCGCTCGGCCAGGCCGGCACCAAGGCGAAGCGGCCGCGCTACGTCGGCCGCGCCGCGGCGGCCGCCACGGCGACGGGCCTGATGTCGCGCCACCAGGCGCAGCTCAAGGCCTTCCTCGATGAGGCCTATGCGGGGTGAAGTGTCTTCCCGTGCGCGCTGCAGGGCGAAGCCGTGCGGCGCAGACACGGGATCGGGTTGGGACTGAAGCTCTATGAAGGAGCGGTCCCGTGTCTGCAGCGCGGCATCGCATGCCGCACTGCGCACGGGATGACAGGAGAGAGAAATGACCGAGATCCGCGTGCCCACGCTGGGCGAGTCCGTGTCGGAAGCGACGATCGGCAAGTGGTTCAAGAAGCCCGGCGACGCCGTGCGGAAGGACGAGCCGATCGTCGAGCTCGAGACGGACAAGGTGACGCTGGAGGTCAATGCGCCCGACGCCGGGGTGCTGGGCGAGATCGTCGCCAAGGAAGGCGAGACCGTCGGCGTGAACGCCCTGCTCGGCCAGATCACGGCGGGCGGCGCGGCCGCTTCCGCAGCCGCTCCTGAACCGAAGGCCGAGGCCCCCAAGCCCGCACCGGCTCCCGCTCCGGCTCCTGCCGCTCCGCCTGCCCCGGCGGCGACCGCGATGCCGCCGGCGCCCGCCGCAGCCAAGATGATGGCCGAGACCGGCGTCTCGCTGGACGCTGGCTCCGGCAAGCGCGGCCAGGTGCTGAAGGAGGACGTCATGGCGGCGCTCGCCAAGGCGCCCGCTTCCGCTCCGACGCCTCTGTCCGCCCCGGCGCCGCGCGCGCCGTCGGCTCCCGACGACGCCTCGCGCGAGGAGCGCGTCAAGATGACGAAGCTGCGCCAGACCATCGCGCGGCGGCTCAAGGAATCGCAGAACACCGCGGCCATGCTCACCACCTTCAACGAGGTGGACATGACCGAGGTCATGGCGCTGCGCGCCAAGTACAAGGACGTCTTCGAGAAGAAGCACGGCACGAAGCTCGGCTTCATGGGCTTCTTCGTGAAGGCCTGCGTGCAGGCGCTGAAGGAGCTGCCCGGCGTCAATGGCGAAATCGACGGCAACGACCTCGTCTACAAGAACTACTACCACATCGGCATCGCCGTCGGCACCGACAAGGGCCTCGTGGTGCCGGTGGTGCGGGACGCCGACATGCTGTCGATCGCCGGCGTCGAGAAGACGATCGCCGATTTCGGCCGCCGCGCCCGCGACGGGCAGCTGAAGATCGAGGAGATGCAGGGCGGCACCTTCACGATCACCAACGGCGGCATCTATGGCTCGCTGATGTCGACGCCGATCCTGAACAGCCCGCAATCCGGCATCCTCGGCATGCACAAGATCCAGGAGCGGCCCATGGTGGTCGGCGGCAAGATCGAGGTCAGGCCGATGATGTATCTGGCGCTGAGCTACGATCACCGGATCGTGGACGGCAAGGAGGCGGTGACGTTCCTGGTGCGGGTGAAGGAGAGCCTGGAGGATCCGGCAAGGCTGGTGATGGATTTGTGAGGCTAGGCTTTGGTCGACGCACCCGCAGGGGAACGCCGTTGGGACGAACATCTAGCGGCTTGGCTAGTCGGCAAGTATGTGCTGGTTGGACTGACCTACCTCGACGTGGATGGGCAAATTGCCTCGCAGCACGAAGTCCACGGCCGCGTAAAGTCGGCGCTCAGAACGTCTGCTATCGTCTTGGATCGAACCGGGCAGGCGGACTCCGGTGAGTTTCGCCTGCCGCCCGACACAAGCGTTTTTGGTCCCGCTGCACCAGGAGAGTACAGGCTCAGATCAACAGGAGAGGTCGTCACCAACCCTGACGCCGTGGCGACATGGACGGTTTCCAAGTCCTCGGACGGGTAATGTTGAATGCCCACCATTGCTGTCATCGACGGCGTGCGCATCGTCATGTGGCCGAAGGACCATTTGCCGCCGCATCTGCACGCGATCTACGCGGAGAGTGAGGCGCAAATTTCGATCCGCACGGGTGACGTTCTGAAGGGCAAGCTGCCTGCCGCCAAGCTTCGCGCAGTGCAGGCGTGGCTTGCTGCAAACCGGCCGGAAGTTGCCTATATGTGGCGCGATATTGTGGAACGGAACGGAAAAGGACGGAGGATCGATCGATGAACTATCGCATCGCCAAGGTCGAGGCCGTTCGCTATCCAGTGGTGCGAGTGACATTCGACGACGGCTATAGCGGCGACTACGATCTTGGCGAATTGATCGCCAAAGGGCCGATTTTCGAGCCTCTGAAGGACCGGGATTACTTCAAGCAGGTCGCTGTAGGGATGCACGGCTTCACCTTCGGCTGGAATCTCGACGACATCGGCAACGAGATCGACTTCTGCCCTGATGCCACGCGGATTGCGCTCGAGACGCAGGACGTACGCGCGATGGCCGAAGAGTACGAACAGCAACATCGTCCCGCCGCCGAATAACCAGGAAATCCCATGTCCTACGACCTCATCGTCATCGGCTCCGGCCCCGGCGGATACGTCTGCGCCATCCGCGCGGCGCAGCTCGGGCTCAAGACCGCCATCGTCGAGAAATGGAAGACCTACGGCGGCACCTGCCTCAACATCGGCTGCATCCCGTCGAAGGCGCTGCTGCATGCCTCCGAGATGTTCGAGGAGGCGGGCCACGGCTTCGCGGCGCTGGGCGTCGAGGTGAGCGCGCCCAAGCTCAACCTGCCGGCGATGATGAAGCACAAGCAGGACACCGTCGACGCCAACGTCAAGGGCGTCGAGTTCCTGTTGAAGAAGAACAAGGTCGACGGCGTCAGGGGCCATGGCCGGATCCTGGGCCCGGGCAAGGTCGAGGTGACGGCCGAGGACGGTTCGAAGACCACGCTGGAGACGAAGAGCATCGTCATCGCCACGGGCTCAGACGTCGCCTCGCCGCCCGGCGTGCCGATCGCCTATGACGAGAAGGTCATCGTTTCCTCGACCGGGGCGCTGGACCTGGAGAAGGTGCCGGCGAAGCTGATCGTGATCGGCGGCGGCGTGATCGGGCTTGAGCTCGGCTCCGTCTGGCGGCGGCTGGGCAGCGAAGTCACCGTGATCGAATTCCTCGATCGCATCCTGCCCGGCATGGACGACGAGGTCGCCAAGCAGTTCCTGCGCATCCAGCAGAAGCAGGGCATCGCCTTCAAGCTCTCGTCCAAGGTGACGGCGGTGGAGAAGGCGGGCGCCGGCGCGAAGGTGACATTCGAGCCCGTGGCGGGCGGCGCTTCAGACACGATGGAAGCCGATATCGTGCTGGTCGCCACCGGCCGGCGGCCCTACACCGATGGTCTCGGCCTCGCCGAGGCGGGCGTCGCGATGGAGCGCGGACGCGTGACGATCGACGATCACTTCGCCACCAACGTCCCAGGCATCTACGCCATCGGCGACGTCGTGCGCGGGCCGATGCTGGCGCATAAGGCCGAGGACGAGGGCGTGGCGGTCGCCGAGATCCTCGCGGGCCAGAAGCCGCATATTAACTACGACTGCATCCCCGGCGTGGTCTACACTTGGCCCGAGGTCGCCTCGATCGGCAAGACCGAGGAGGAGCTGAAGGCCGCCGGCATCGAGTACCGGGTCGGCAAGTTCCCGTTCACGGCCAACGGCCGCGCACGGGCCAACCGCGCCACGGAGGGTTTCGTGAAAATGCTGGCCGACGCCAAGACCGACCGCGTGCTCGGCTGCCACATCATCGGCGCCGGCGCCGGAGACTTGATCCACGAGGTCGGCGTGCTGATGGAATTCGGCGGCTCGTCGGAAGACCTCGCCCGCACCTGCCATGCCCATCCGACGATGAGCGAGGCGGTCAAGGAAGCGGCGCTCGGCGTGGACAAGCGGTCGATCCACGTGTGATGTGAGCCGCTGCGAACGACGATGGAGAAGCCAACAATGGCCAAAGAACTCGTCCTCTACACCCACCCTATGTCGCGCGGCCGCACGGCGCGCTGGATGATGGAGGAAGTGGGCGAGCCTTACCGCGCCGAGATCGTCGATTATGGCCCGCCGATGAAGTCGCCGGCGTATCTGGCGATCAACCCGATGGGCAAGGTGCCCGCGCTGAAGCATAGCGACGTGATCGTCACGGAGGTCGCTGCGATCTGCCTCTATCTGGCCGATGCCTTTCCGCAGGCGGGGCTGGCTCCGGCGATCGGTGAGCCCGAACGGGGCGCCTATCTCCGCTGGACGCTCTTCGCGCCTCCCCTGGAGCAGGCGACGATCATGCAGGCCCTGAGCGTCGATACGAAGCCGGAGCAGTCCGGCATGCTCGGCTATGGTTCACGGACCTTGATCTTCGATGTGCTGGAGGCGCAACTCAAGGGCCGCGCCTTCCTGCTCGGCGACCGCTTCAGCGCAGCCGATGTCATGGTCGGATCGCAGCTCGCCTGGGGAACGCAGTTCGGCTTGATCGAGAAGCGCCCCGGCTTCCTGAGTTATCTCGAGCGCATCATGGCGCGCCCGGCCGCCGTGCGGGCGCGGGAGATCGACGACGCCCTGGCGCCGAACCATCCGGTGCCGCAGCGGCGCTGAGGGAGAACTACGGCGTCGGCGACGCTTTGGGATCGTAGTCCGCAGCGTCGCCCCTCGCGGCCGGCGCCGCGTCGAGCTTCTGCCAGTTGGCCTGGCCGGCCTTGATCTGCGCCGGCGTGTTGTTCGCCCAGCGGCGGCCGACCTCGCGCGAATAGTTCAGGTAAAGCTTGCCATCGACGACGCGCCAGACGGTCGGGCTGCCGGGAGCCTTGTAGCCCTGCCCCGCCGCCCAGGCGCAATGGCCGTCGAACTGCGGCAGGTAGCGGCCGGGCTCCGCCAGGAAGCGGTCGCGATTGGCGGCCGAAGCGAAGGCGTAGGTGGCGCCGTTATGGATTGCGGTATAGGCGCGGCTTCCCTTGACCCCGCCCTGATCGGCCGCCCGGTCGAAATACGCCACGACATCGTAGCCGCTGACGGCGAAGCGCGTCGAATCGACATAGGCCTCGCCGGCCGACGCGAGTTGAGCGGCGAAGAGCGGCGCGGCGAGAGCGGACAGGACGGCGAGACGGCGAAGAGCGGAGGTCATGAGCGCATTCCCCGGTATGGTTGGGTCGAGATGATAGGCGCTCGCTCGTCACTGGTCTGCGGCCTCACCGAATGTTGCTTGGCGCTTCCGCATCGTTCAAGCTGGCGTGAACAGGCGGCGCATGAGCTGTTCGGGCGAAGCGCCATCAAAACCGCCCAATCCTTCTTTACCGCCCTCGTTCCAGTCTTGATCATGCTGAAGCGTCTCGCTCGCCCGTTCTGGCTCATCCTCGCCGCGCTCTTCCTGGCGGAGGCTTGGCTGTGGGACCGGCTGACCGATTTCGGCCGCTGGCTCAGGGCCTGGTTGCCGTTCGAGGCCTTCAAGGCCTGGGCGGCGGCCCGCATCGCCACGCTGCCTCCTTGGGCGGCGCTGCTGCTGTTCATCATTCCGGTGATGCTGGTGCAGCCGATCAAGTTCGCGTCGCTGTGGCTCATCCTGCGGGGGCATTTCGTGCTCGGCGCACTCGGATTCGTGGGCATCAAGATCGTCGGCTTCGGCGCGGTCGCCTTTCTGTTCGACCTGACCCGGGACAAGCTTCTGTCGATCCGCTGGTTCGCCTGGGCCTACGGCAATGTCGTCTGGCTGCGCAACCTCGCATCCGCCTTCGTCACGCCCTACAAGCTGGCGTTGAAGAAGGCGGTGGGCCGGCTCAAGGCGCGGGCAGCGGCCCTCTTCGGCCCGGCAGGCCATCGTCCGTCGCGCCTGGCCAGGCTCCGCGCTCGCGTACGCATCAGGCGCTCCGGCCTGCCCGGCTGACGAAGTCGAACTTGATGCAAAGAAAAACCCGGCGGCTCCTCCCGCCGCCGGGTTTCGCGCTGCGGTTGGACGCGCGCTCAATGTGATCCGTTCTTGCCCGAAGGCGCGGTCACCTGCCGCGTCACATCATGAGCCGCGCTGCGGCGCAAGATGGATTAGTCACAGCGCAGCCCTGTGGATTTGCGCCATATTGCTCATTGGAATGGTAGGATCGTGGGAGCGAATTGCGCCACTCCCATCAGCCCCAGCGCCACGGCGCCAAGCCCGCCTGCGGCCAAGGCGAGCCACGCAACGCCGGTGATGATCGTCGCCGATGCGACCACGATCGCCACCTGCAGGATGGCCGAGGCGATCTCGAACCCTTCGTTCTTCTGGTTCTCGAGATCGCGCTTGGATTCGGCGGCGCGGGCGCGCGCCATCAGTTCCTTGCGGCCCTCGTTGGTCTCGGGCTCCGATTCCAGGCGGCCCGCCAGCTTCGTCCAGGTGTCGACCTGCTTGGCGATGGCCGCCTTGCGCGGTTCGTCGGCGCCGATCGCATCGATCTGCACCAACTCGCTCAGGTTCATGGCGGTGGCGCGGCGGATGGTCTTGGCCTGGAAGAAGGCCCAGAGATTGCTCGCCTCGATATTCGCCTGCATCGAGGCCTTCTCGGCGTTCTTGCCCAGCATTTCCGAGAAGGCGAGGCAGAGGGCCAGCATCGCGATCAGCAACGCCACGTATTTGTTGTTGCCCTCGATCGAGGGTCCATGCCCGCCACTCATGCTTCGCCTCAGCTTCGCCCCTCGCCGACGATTACTTTGCCGGCTTCCGGACTGACTACCAAAGCGCGATCAGGAATCAAGCGGCCGGAGGCTGTGAAATCTTCGCCAGCTCAGCGCGGCAGGCCGGCCTGTAGGCGATCGGACAGCCATTGCAGCGTACGGTCGCGAACGCCGATCTCCCCTAGAGAGCGGGCCGTGTTGCAGACGTAGTCGCGATTGGGACCGATGTGGCCGCAGCTGTCGGCGACGAAGCGCAGCTGCTCCTCCGCGCTCAGCCGGCCCGCGAACTGGCGGTGGCTCGGGTCCACGACGTAGCAGAGCGCGGTAACGCAGCGTCCGTCCCGCAGCCGCACCGGGCGGAACACCTCGTGATAGACCTTGGTCAACTGCTCGCGCTCCGTCAGATAGGCGCGGGTCGCGGGCACGTCAGCCGCCAGCACGCGGAACGCGACACCGTGGCAGCAGCCGCCCTTCAACAGGCCCATCACCAGGCCCGGCTTCTCCGGCGTGCCGCGATAGCGGGTGGAATAGACGCAGAGCCGCCGATGCACGCCATGCGCCGTGGCCGCCTGCTTCTCAGCGAAGGGGAATCCGGGGTTCCACATCAAGGAGCCGTAGCCGAAGACCCAGATGTCGCCGGGATGGGTCTGCTGCTGCGGCGGATGGGTCCGCTGGTCGCCTTGAAGCGCCTTGATCTCGACGTGATCCATGATGACATGCGACAGGATGTGGATTCCGGGTAGCAGCGGGAGGCCGCTGACGCAATGCATGGATCGGGCCAATGAACGCTGACCTCTCCGCCGGCCAGGCGACGCCGCGGCCGCGCCGGCTCGCGCTTTACCTGCCTTTCGCGCTGCTGCTGCTGGTCGCTCTCGGCTGGTCCGCTTTCTGGTTCTACGGCCGCTCGCGCGTCAACGGCGAGATCGACGCCTTCCTGGCGAGGCAGGCCTCCCTCGGCCGCGAATGGAGCTGCCCCAACCGCTCGATCGGCGGCTTTCCCTTCCGCATCGAGGGTCGCTGCACCGACCCCAGCTATCGCGAGCGGCGAGCGGATGGCGAGGTGGCCGGCAGCCTCAAGGGACTGACCGTGGTGGCGACCACGGCTGGCGCCTTCGATCTCGCGCATGTGATCACCGAGTTCGAAGGGCCGCTCACCGTCAAGGCGCCGGGCCTGCCCGATACCGTCACCACCTGGCGGACGGCGCGCTCGAGCATCCGCGGCGGCGTCAGCCGGTTGGAGCGGGCCTCGCTCGAAGTCGAGAACCCGACCGTTGCGATCGCCGGCGCGGGCGCGCAATGGAGCGCCGAGAAGCTGACGGCGCATCTCCGCGAGGGCGTCGACCCGGCGCAGCCCGGCGCCTATGACCTCGCGATCCGGCTCGATCGCGCGGCGGCGCCGGAGCTCGATGCGCTGCTGGGCAGCGCCGATCCCTTCAATCTCGAACTCGATTCCCGTGTGCTGAAGGCGGGAGCGATCGATCGCCGCGACTGGCGTCAGACGATCGAGAACTGGCGCGCCAATGGCGGCACGCTGCGCATCGAGCAGCTTAAGCTCTCGAAGGGTGCGCCGCGCGTCGAGGCGAAGGGCGACCTCAGGCTCGACGAGCAGCGGCGGGTGGAGGGGCAGCTCGACGCGAGTTTCGTCAACGCCGGAGCGCTGCTGCAGCAATTCGGCCTCGGCGGCGGGGGAGGCGGTGGGCTGCTTGGCGCCCTTCTCGGCGGCGGTCGCCGCCCGGCCAACGCCGAGGCGCCGCGCCGCGAGACGACGATGCGGCTGCCGCTGACGCTGGAGGGCGGCCGCGTCGCAGTAGGGCCGATCCGCATTCCCGGCCTGCTGCTGAGGCCGCTCTATTAGGCGGCATCCATTCGCAACCGGAGTGGAGGACGGCCCTTGAAAGGCGGGCGGCTGCGCCTAGAACTGGCCTCCAGGCGCTGCAGGCCATGACAGCGCCGCGCAGGGAGAAACCACGATGACCGAACCGACCAGCGGGCGCGCCGCGTCGCGCCGACGCTTCCTCAAGTCCGCCGCCATCGGCTCAGCCGCCGCCGTCGCCGCGCCGAACGTGGTGCGGGCGCAGGCGGCGGTGAAGCTCAAGTTCCAGTCGACCTGGCCCAACAAGGACATCTTCCACGAGTTCGCCGGCGATTTCGTCAAGCGCGTGAACGACATGGGCAAGGGGCGCATCGAGCTGGAGCTGCTGGCGGCCGGCGCGGTGGTTCCCGCCTTCCAGCTGATCGATGCGGTGCATGCCGGCATCCTCGATGGAGGGCATGGCGTCTCGGCTTACTGGTACGGCAAGAACAAGGCCTTCTCGCTGTTCGGCACAGCGCCGGCCTTCGGCTGGCGGGCCGAGCAGTATCTGGGCTGGATGCGTTTCGGCGGAGGGCAGGCGCTCTACGACGAGCTCATCAACGACGTGGTGAAGCTCAATGTCGTCGGCCTGCAATACGGCCCGATGCCGACTCAGCCCATGGGTTGGTTCAAGAAGGAGATCGGCTCGCCATCCGATCTGCGGGGCCTCAAGTATCGTACGGTCGGGCTCGCCGCGGACCTCAACCGCGAGATGGGCGTGGCGGTGACGATCCTGCCCGGCGGCGAGATCGTGCCGGCGATCGACCGCGGCCTGATCGACGGAGCGGAATTCAACAACCCGTCGTCTGACCTGGTGCTCGGCTTCCCCGACGTGTCGAAGCTCTACTACATCCAGAGCTATCACCAGGCGCTGGAATGCTTCGAACTCCTGTTCAACAAGGCGAAGTTCAACGCGCTCCCCGCTGAAGTGCAGGCGATCGTGCGGGCGGCCTCCGACGCCTCGTCGGCGGAAATGTCCTGGAAGGCGCAGGATCGCTACACCAAGGATCTCGAAGCCATCAAGGCGCGGGGCGTGAAGGTGATGAAGACGCCGGAGGCCGTCCTCAAGGCCCAGCTCGACGCCTGGAAGAAGACGATCGCCACTCTCTCGGCCGATCCGTTCTTCAAGAAGGTCGTCGACAGCCAGCAGGCCTGGGCGAAGCGTGTGGTCGGCTTCCAACTCGATTACGAGGCGCCGCAGGAAATGGCCTACAACGCCTTCTTCAAGGCCTAGGATTGCGGCGCTCCGGAGCCGTCTCCCGTCTGCGGGCGACGGCATCTGCCGAGCCGCTCAGCTTGACTCGCGCTTTCGGGCGATGTCCCCTTCGCCCGGGAGCCTCCTCGCCGATGCGGCGCAGACCGGCACGGCCTTCTCCCTCGAGTTGGGATCGATGAACGCATTGCTGCAAGGGGTCGACAGCCTCAATACCTGGATCGGCAAGACCTTCGCCTGGTGCATCGTGCTGCTCACCGGCGCGGTCTGCTACGAAGTCTTCTCGCGCTACGTGCTCGGTGCGCCGACGGACTGGGCCTTCGACGCGAGCTACATCCTCTACGGCACGCTCTTCATGATGGCCGGCGCCTATACCTTGTCGCGCAACGGCCATGTCAGGGGCGATTTCCTTTACCGGCAGTGGTCGCCGCGGCGGCAGGCCTGGATCGACCTCATCCTCTACATCTTGTTCTTCTTCCCCGGCATCCTGGCGCTGATCTACTCCGGTTGGGGGTTTGCCCGGTTGTCGCAGCTCCTGAACGAGCGTTCCTCCTTCAGCCCGAACGGCCCGATCATCTGGCCCTTCAAGTTCATCATCCCCATCACCGGCTTGCTGATGCTGCTGCAGGGCATCGTCGAGTCGATCCGCTGCATCATCTGCATCCGTGAGGGCGAGTGGCCGCAGCGGCTCTCCGACGTCGAGGAAATGGAGAAGCTGATCCTCGAGCAGGCCGAAGCCGCCAAGGCGCGCGGAGACATGGCGCCGTCCCCGGCCGCCGCGACGACCGGAGTCTGATCGATGATCGCCGCACTTTTCTCCGGCCCGGGCATGGGCGTGATCATGCTCGTGCTGTTCCTCATGTTCCTGATGCTGGGCTTTCCCATCGCCTTCACGCTGATGGCGCTGGGCGTGGGCTTCGGCTACTACGCCATGGGCGACGGCATCTTCCAGCTTCTGGTGCAGCGCACCTACTCGACGATGGCCAACGACGTGCTGCTGTCGATCCCGCTCTTCCTTTTCATGGGCTATGTGATCGAGCGGGCGAACATCCTCGACAGGCTGTTCCATTCGATCCAGTTGGCGCTCGGCTGGGTGCCGGGATCGCTGGCGGTCGCCACCTTGTTCACCTGCGCCATCTTCGCGACCGCCACCGGCATCGTCGGCGCGGTGGTGACGCTGATGGGCCTTCTCGCCTTCCCGGCGATGCTGAGGGCGGGCTACGACACCAAGATCGCGGCCGGCGTCGTCTGCGCCGGCGGCTGCCTCGGCATCCTGATCCCGCCATCGGTGATGCTGATCCTTTACGGCGCGACCGCCGGCGTCTCTGTCGTCAAGCTCTACGCCGCCGCCTTCTTCCCCGGCCTGATGCTGGCCGGCATGTACATGGGCTATGTCATCGTCAGGGCCATCATGGACCCGACCGTGGCGCCGAAGCTGCCGCCGGAGCAGCGCCAGATCCCGACCTCGAAGATCCTGGCCGCGCTGGCCGTCAATTTCTTTCCTCTATTCCTGCTCATCGGCTTCGTGCTTGGGGCCATCATCCGCGGCGTGGCGACGCCGTCCGAGGCTGCGGCTGTCGGCTCCGCAGGCGCTCTGCTGCTCGCCTTCGCCTACCGCATCGCCGGGGCGAACCGCTTCGGCTTCGGACAGATCAAGGAATCGACCTTCCTCACGGCCCGCGCCTCGGCGATGGTTTGCTGGCTGTTCGTCGGATCGGCCGTGTTCTCGGCCGTCTTCGCCTATCTCGGCGGGCAGAAGGTGGTCGAAGATTTCGTTCTCTCGCTCAACCTCAACGCCTTCTTCTTCCTGATCCTGACCCAGGTCATCATCTTCGTGCTCGGCTGGCCGCTGGAATGGACGGAGATCATCGTGATCTTCCTGCCGATCTTCCTGCCGCTGCTCGATGATTTCGGCGTCGACCCGCTGTTCTTCGGCGTGCTGGTGGCTCTGAACCTGCAGACTTCCTTTCTGTCGCCGCCCGTCGCGATGGCGCCCTTCTATCTCAAGGGCGTGGCGCCGAAGCACGTGACGATCGACGAGATCTTCTCGGGCGTTATGCCGTTCCTCTGGATCGTCATCGTCGCCATGGTGACCCTCTACGTCTTCCCCGGCGTGGCGCTCTGGCTGCCGAAGTACCTCTACGGCTGAGCGGCGCCCGCCCTCTCCTTCACGGGGAGGGGCGCGGGCCGGTTTCTCTGTGGCGTTGGACAAACGGCGACGGTCGAGTATAGGACCGCGTTCCATCCTTTCCCGCCGTCATCCAGGAGAGCACGATGTCCACGTTCGACACCGTCGCCGACATCATCGCCGAGACCGCCGACATCGACCGCGCCACGATCACGCCGGAGAGCCACGCGATCAACGATCTCGGCATCGACAGCCTGGCCTTCCTCGACATCGCCTTCGCGGTCGACAAGAAGTTCGGCATCAAGATGCCGCTGGAGAAGTGGACGCAGGAAGTGAACGAGGGCAAGACGCCGGCCGAGAACTACTTCGTGCTGAAGAATCTGGCGGCCCGCATCGACGAGCTGGTGGCCGCCAAGGCGGCTTGAGACCGATCGGCCTTCTCCTTTGGGAGAAGGTGGCAGGCGAAGCCTGACGGATGAGGGAGAAGCCCTGCGTTCCGTTCTTTCATGCCGGGCTTCTCCCTCATCAGCCCGCCATACGGCGGGCAGCTTCTCCCAGGGGAGAAGCGAAGACCCTTCCCATGCGCCTCGAATACTTCGAAATGATCGACCGGGTGCCCGCCTTCGACCGCGAGGGACGGCGGCTGACGGCCGAAGCGGTGGTGCCGATGGAGAGCCCCGTCTTCGAGGGGCATTTCCCCGGCCATCCGCTGGTGCCCGGCGTGCTGCTGACCGAGACCATGGCGCAGGCCTCCGGCTATCTGCTGCTGGCGCTCAACCGGCTCTCGCACATGCCCTTCCTGATGGGCGTGGACGAGGCGCGCTTCCGCCAGTTCGTGACGCCGGGGCAGTCGCTGACAATCGAGGCCGTCTTCGACCAGGAAGGTTCGGGCTACGCAGCGACGAAGGGGAAGATCCGCGTCGACGGCAAGCTCGTCGCCAGCGCCTCGCTGCGCTTCGCGCTCACACCATTTCCGGCCGACATGCGCAATCTCATGCGGAGTCAGGTCGAGCGGATCGGGCTTGGTTCCGAAATCCCGGCGTGATAGCCGGCTCCGCGTATGGCCCGCATCGCCAAAGGTCATCGGAACGCTTCGTTGAGCATGTCTGACCGCGACGTCATCATCACTGGCATCGGCATCGTCACGAGCCTCGGCGAGGGCGTGGCGCCGCATGTCGCAGCGCTGTCCGGCTTCACGCCGCGGCTCGATGCCGAGACCTTCGCGCCTTACGTCGTGCATCCCTTCGTGCCCGTCGAGCTCGACCGGCAGATTCCGAAGAAGGCGGACCAGCGGCAGATGGAGCCATGGCAGCGGTTCGGCACCTATGCGGCCGGCGCGGCGCTGGAGGATGCGGGGGTCAAGGGCAATGCCGAGATCCTGTCGCGCATGCACCTGATCGCCGCCTGCGGGGGCGGCGAGCGCGACTACGCCGTCGATGGACAGATCCTGACCGGGATGCGCGAGGCGGCGCAGCCCGAGGTCTATCTCAACGAGCGGCTGATGTCCGACATCCGGCCGACGCTGTTCCTGGCGCAGCTCTCCAACCTGCTGGCCGGCAACATCTCGATCGTGCATGGCGTGATCGGCGGCTCGCGCACCTTCATGGGAGAGGAGCAGGCCGGCGTGGATGCGATCCGCATCGCCGAGGCGCGCATCCGCTCGGGCCAGAACAACATCTTCCTGGTGGGCGGCGCGACCAATTCGGAGCGTTCCGATCTGATCCTCACCTACGAGATGGGCGGCGCGGTCTGGCGCGATCCATCCGTGCCGGTGCTCGGCCGGAGCGGCGGCGGCTTCGTGCCCGGCTCGGCGGCCGTGTTCCTGGTGCTGGAATCACGGGCCCATGCCGAAGCGCGCGGCGCGAGAATGATGGCGAAGCTGGGTCCCGTGGCCGCCGAGCGGACGCGGCGTCGGCCAGGAGACGTGCGGCAGGCGCTCGGCGCGATGCTGAAGGCCGCCGGCCCCGCCGGCAGCGTGATCTCCGGCAATACCGGGTTCGGGAGCGCCTCGGCCGAGGAGGCGGAGGCGATCGACGCCGCTCAGCCCTCCGCCAAGACGATCCTCAGCGGCGACATGATCGGCCATTCCGTCGAAGCGCAATTCGCCTTCGGCGTGGCGCTGGCCGCCGGCGGGCTCGCGGCGGGCGCGCTGCAGGGGCCTGCGGTCGTCACCGGCGTCGGCTATCACCGCGGCGAAGGGCTCGCGAGATTGGAGGCGGTCCGATGAGCAAGACCACGCGCGACAGCCAGGGCCGCCCCGTCGTGGCGGTGACAGGCATGGGCGTCGTCACCTCGCTCGGGGTGGGCAAGGGCGACAACTGGGCGGCGCTCAATGCCGGCCGCAGCGGGATCCACCGGATCACCCGCTTCCCGACCGAAGGCTTGCGCACCACGATCGCCGGCACGGTCGATACGCTGAAAGTGCCGGAGCCGTTCTGCGCGCCGAATCTCTCCTACGAGCTGGCGCGGCTCGCCGCCGACGAGGCGGTGAGCGAGGCGGGGCTGGGACGCGATTTTCCGGGACAGCTGTTCATGGCCGTGCCGCCGGTCGAGATCGAATGGCCGCAGCGCGCGGCCATGGCGGCGGCGGGCGGCAATGGCGAGCTCAGCTACAAGGAGGTGCTGGCCGGCGCCGCCACGGGCAAGTTCCGCGACTATCACGATCTCTTCCTGTTCGGTTCGGTGGCGGACCGCATCGCCGACGCATTCGGCACGAAGGGCTCGCCGATCTCGCTCTCGACCGCCTGCTCCTCCGGCGCGACGGCGATCCAGCTCGGCGTGGAGGCGATCCGCCGTGGGGAAACCGAAGCCGCGCTCTGCATCGGCACCGACGGCTCGGTGCATGCCGAGGCGCTGATCCGCTTCTCGCTGCTCTCGGCGCTGTCCACGCAGAACGATCCGCCTGAAGGCGCGGCCAAGCCGTTCTCCAAGAACCGCGACGGCTTCGTGATGGGGGAGGGCGCCGGCGCACTGGTGCTGGAGGATTACGACCGGGCTTTGGCCAGGGGCGCGGCGATCCTCGGCGTGCTCGCGGGCTGCGGCGAGATGGGCGACGGCTTCCACCGCACGCGCTCCTCGCCTGACGGCAAGCCGATCATCGGCGCCATCAAGGCGGCCTTGGCCGATGCCGGGCTCAGGCCTGACCAGATCGACACGATCAACGCCCACGGCACCTCGACGCCGGAGAACGACCGGATGGAGGCCATGGGCTGCCAGGCGGTGTTCGGCGGGCAGGTGCCGCCGATCACCTCCAACAAATCCATGGTCGGCCACACGCTGACCGCGGCCGGAGCAGTAGAGGCGGTATTCTCGCTGCTCACGATCCGCGAGGGCCGCGTGCCTCCGACGATCAACTACAATACCCCGGATCCGGCGATCCCGCTCGACGTTGTCGGCAACGCGCCGCGCGACCTGCGCGTAACCAGCGTTCTCTCCAACTCCTTCGGCTTCGGCGGGCAGAACACCTGCCTGGTGATGACGGCGGAGCCGGTTTGAACCCCTCGCGGCCTCATCCTGAGCCTGTCGAAGGATGATCCAGCCACCTTCTGAAACGCCGCCCTCGACCCTTCGACACGCTCAGGGTGAGGGCTTGAGGCCAGGTCCCATGTCCCAACCCAAGCGCATCCTCGTCACCGGCGGCGGCAAGGGCGTCGGCGCGGCGATCGTCCGGCAGCTCGCCGGGCAGGGCTTCGACGTCGATTTCACCTATCGTTCATCGGCCGAGCAGGCCAAGGCGCTGGCCGAGGAGCTGTCGGCCGGCGACCGGGCGGTCAGGGCGCTCCCGCTCGACCTGTCGCTGCGCGACGCCGTGGATGCCTTCGCCAAGGCGGCGGAGGAGACGGGCTATCACGGCGTCGTCCACAATGCCGGGCAGACCGCCGACGCGCTCTCGATGATGGTCGACCAGGACAAGGCCGAGGCCGCGATGCAGGTCAACCTCTGGTCCTTCGTCCGGCTGATGAAATCGCTGTCGCGCGGCATGATGCGCGCGCGCTCGGGCCGCGTCGCCGTCATCGGCTCGGTGACGGCGCTGCAGGCGAACCAGGGCAACGCGGCCTATGCCGCCACCAAAGCGGCGCTGCTCGCTTACTGCCGGACGCTGGCGATCGAGACGGCTAAGCGCGGCATCACGGTCAATTACGTGGCGCCGGGCTTCATCGCCACCGACATGATGGCGGCTTACGAGGCCTATCGGGAGCGGATGGAGAGCCAGATCCCAACCGGTCGCTTCGCGAAGCCGGAGGAGATCGCGGGCGTCGTCGGCTTCCTGATGTCCGATGCCGCAAGCTACGTCACGGGTGCGGTGATCCCCGTCGACGGCGGCCTGACGGCTCAGATCGGCGTGCATCGGTAAGGCGATCGATCCTTCTCCCGCCTCAGCGGGAGAAGGTGGCAGGCGAAGCTTGACGGATGAGGGCATCGCAGCGTCGACGCGCCCTCATCCGGCGCTCCGCTGCGCTCGCGCCACCTTCTCCCGCAGGCGGGCGAAGGATTATGCCCAAGTTCCGTGTACAAACGAGAAGGGCGGCCGGAGCCGCCCTGAAGCATTGAATTCCTGAAGGAATTACTGCCGGTACTGCTGGATCCGCGTCGTCCTCAGGCCGGCGAGGCCATGCGACTCGATGGAATGCTGCCAGTTAAGGAATTCGTCCACTGTCAACGTGTAGCGGCTGCAGGCCTCCTCGAGGGAGAGCAGCCCGCCGCGCACGGCGGCCACCACTTCGGCCTTGCGGCGGATGACCCAGCGACGCGTGTCGGAGGGGGGCAGATCGGCGATCGTCAAAGGACTGCCATCGGGACCGATGACATATTTGACGCGCGGACGCATGGGCTCACTCATCGGCTACTCACTCAACACACTTCGACGAGACCAAACTCAAGGTCGCAGGGTAAGCAAGCGCGCTTAAGAAAGACTGAAACCAGGTGTTGAATTCACCATGAGGGTTCACCCTCAAGTTGCTGTCATGGTGAAGGAATCCTTGCGTGGTGGATGCGCATTCCGGGGCTGGCCGTCGGCGCGACAAGCGCATTCCAAGGAGGGTAAGGATGGGCTAAGGAGCCTCGACCGCCCGCATCGAAAGCCCAGCCATGGCAGGAAAAGCCGTCCCCGTCTCGCCGCTCGCGCCTGAGAGCTACCCGCATGTGCCCGACGTGCCGGGCGTGCGCTTCGCTACCGCCGAGGCGGGGATCAAGTACAAGAACCGCACTGATGTGCTGCTGGCTGTGATGGACGCAGGCACGGTCGCGGCCGGCGTGTTCACGACCTCGAAATGCCCCTCGGCGCCGGTGGATTGGTGCCGCATGAATCTGGCGCAGGGCGAGGCGAGGGCGCTGGTCGTCAATTCCGGCAACGCCAACGCCTTCACCGGCAAGAAGGGCGCCGCCGCCGTCGCGCTGACCGCCGAGATCGCCGCCAAGGCTGCGGGCTGCCAGACCTCTGAGGTGTTCCTGGCCTCGACGGGCGTGATCGGCGAGCCGCTCGATGCGCAGAAGTTCGAGGGCGTGCTGCAGGATTGCGCGGCCCGCGCCCAGGGCGGGCCTTGGCTCGATGCCGCCAAGGCGATCATGACCACCGACACCTTCCCGAAGGTCGCGACGCGGACAGCATCGATCCACGGCGTTGACGTGACCATCGCCGGCATCGCCAAGGGCGCCGGCATGATCGCGCCCGATATGGCGACGATGCTCTCCTTCGTCTTCACCGATGCGGCCATCGGCCAAGAGGCTCTGCAGACGATGCTTTCTGAGGGCGTCACGGGCAGCTTCAACGCCGTCACCGTGGATGGCGACACCTCAACCTCGGACACGCTCATGCTCTTCGCAACAGGCGCCGCTACCGCGCGCGGGCAGCATTCTGTCGCCGAGGCTGGCGATCCGGCGCTGGCCGGGTTCCGCGCCGCGCTGCACGATCTCCTGCTGGAGCTCGCCAAGCTGGTGGCCAAGGATGGCGAGGGCGCGCGCAAGTTCGTGACAGTGCATGTCGAGGGCGCGACCTCGGCCGAGGCGGCGCGGCGCATCGCCATGTCGATCGCCAATTCACCGCTGGTGAAGACCGCCATCGCCGGCGAGGACGCGAACTGGGGCCGCGTCGTCATGGCGGTGGGCAAGGCCGGCCAGCCGGCGGAGCGCGATCGGCTCGCGATCTCCTTCGGCCCGCACCGCGTCGCGGTCGAAGGCGAGCGCGACCCCGCCTACAGCGAGGCGGCGACCTCCGCCTACATGAAGGGCGAGGCCATCGACATCACCGTCGACCTCGGCCTCGGCGAGGCGCGCTTCACGGCCTACACCTGCGACCTGACCAAGGCCTATGTCGAGATCAATGGCGACTACCGCTCGTGACGACTGAGCGTGCGGGCGGCGCCTCCGCCGGCTTCATCGCCACCCATCTGACGGGGTGCGCGATCGGCTGGGGCACGGCGTTCCTGTGCATGAAACTCATCCACGGCGAGCTTTCGCCCGTGGTGATCGCCGCCATCCGGGCGACGGGCGCGGCCGCGGCCCTGGCCGCCGCCGTCATCGCCATCGGACAGTCGATCATCCCGAAGGAGCGCGAATGGCGCGACTGGCTGCTGCTCGGCACCCTGAACGGCTGGGGTCCGAATATCCTCGTCGCTTACGCGCTCACCCGGATGGACAGCGGCCCGGCGGCGCTGATCCAGGCCTTCACGCCGCTGCTGACGGCGATGCTGGCGCAAGCCTTCCTGCCGGCCGAGCGCGTGACCGGCGCGCGGGCCTTCGGCATCCTCATCGGGCTCGGAGGCATGGCGCTGCTGGTCGGGCCGAAGGCGCTAGAGGGCGGGGCGACGCTGGAAGGCGTGCTCGCCATGCTGCTCCTCACCTTCGGCTATGCGCTCGGAAACATCTATGCGCGCGTCATCCCCGACCCGGTCCCGATCCGGCTGGCCCTCGGCCAGCAGAGCGTGTCCGGCATCGTCGCCCTGCTGCTGGCGCTGGCGACGGTCGGCGTCGCCGGCTTCGAAGGCGCGGCGCAGCATTCCGGCGCGCTGGCGACGCTGGCCATTTTCTCGACCGCGATGCCGATCTTCCTGTTCATGCGGCTGATCACGCGCGCAGGCTCGGCGCCGGCCTCGATGACCGGATACCTGATCCCGACCGTCGCGGTGATCGTCGGCGTCGTGGTGCTGGGCGAGCCGATCGTGCCGCGCCAGATCCTGGGCGGCGCCATCGTGCTCGTCGGCGTCGCCATCGTCTCGGGCGCGCTGCGCCTGCCCTTGCGGAGGCCGGCATGAGGATGCTGCTCGTCGTCGCCTGCGCGCTGGTGGACGAGGACCGCCGCGTGCTGATCGCGCAGCGGCCCCCGGGCAAGGCGCTCGCCGGCCTCTGGGAGTTTCCCGGCGGCAAGCTGATGGAGGGCGAGCGGCCGGAGCGCGCGCTGATCCGCGAACTGCATGAGGAGCTCGGCATCGCGGTGAAGGAGGCCTGCCTGGCGCCGCTCACCTTCGCGAGCCATGCCTATCCCGACTTCCACCTGCTGATGCCGCTCTACATCTGCCGCCGCTGGGAGGGCATCGTCGCCGCGCGCGAGGGTCAGGCGCTGAAATGGGTGAGGCCGACGAAGCTCAGGGATTACCCGATGCCCCCTGCGGACGAGCCGCTGATCCCGATGCTGATCGACATCGTGGGAGGATAGGGAAGCCATGTCGCTGAAGACCGAAATCACCCGCCAGTTCGGCACCCCGGCCGTCGTCATCGATCTCGACGTCGTGGAGCGCAACATCGCGCGCCTGCAGGCGCGGCTCGACGCCGCCGGCCTCGCCAACCGCCCGCATGTGAAGACGCACAAGTCGCCGGAGCTCGCCAGGCTGCAGCGCGCGGCCGGCGCCAGGGGCATCACCTGCCAGAAGCTCGGCGAGGCCGAGATCTTCGCCGATGCCGGCTTCGACGACATCCTGATCAGCTACAACGTCTTCGGCACTGAGAAGGAGGCGCGGATGGCGGCGCTGCTACGCCGCTCGCCGGTCGCGCTGACCATCGCCGCCGACAATCCCGTGACGATCGACGGTCTCGACCGCGCCGGGCAGGCGGCGGGACGGCCGGTCGGCGTCGTCATCGAATGCGACACCGGCCGCAAGCGGGCCGGCGTGGAGACGCCGGCGGAGGCCGTGCAGCTTGCGGTCGAGGCGGCGGGGCGGCCTGGCCTCGCGTTCAAGGGGCTGATGCTCTATCCGCCGGAAACCGGCTGGGCGGTGACGCAGCGTTTCCTCGACGAGGCGAGCGCCGGGCTTGCCGCGCATGGGCTCAGGCCCGAGATCGTCTCGACCGGCGGCTCGCCCAACCTGCCGCATGTCGGCGAGCTTACCGGCCACACCGAGCACCGGGCCGGCACCTACATCTTCAACGACCGCATGCAGATGGCGGCCGGCGTGGCCGCGCTCGAGGATTGCGCGCTCAAGGTCTACGCGACCGTGGTCAGCCGCGGCGGCGCAGAGCGCGGCATCGTCGATGCGGGGTCCAAGACGCTGACCAGCGACAAGGGGGGGCTCGACGGGCATGGCTACATCCTCGAGCATCCGCAGGCGAGGATCGCCCAGTTCGCGGAGGAGCACGGCTTCCTCGACCTGTCCGCCTGCAACGATCGGCCGGGAGTGGGCGACGTGGTCAGGATCGTGCCCAACCATGTCTGCGTGGTGGTGAACATGGTGGACCGCCTTGTGGCGGTGAGGGGCGAGGAGATCGTCGGCGAGATCGCCGTGGCGGCGCGGGGCAAGATCGTGTGAACCCTTCCTTCTCCCGCATGGCGGGAGAAGGTGGCGGAGCGAAGCGACGCAGGATGAGGGCTTATCCGGTCGTCGCGCTGCCCTCATCCGTCCGGCTTCGCCGGCCACCTTCTCCCGCATGGCGGGAGAAGGATTTCACCGCCCCAACGCCGCCCGCATGAGCTTCTGCGCGTCCTCGCTCGACCATTCCGCTGGCCCGGCGAGATAGCCGAGCTCGCAGCCCTCGGGATCGACGATCAGCGTGGTCGGCATGCCGACCGCCCGGTCGACGGCGCGCAACTGCTGGAAGATCTTCGCCGTCGGATCGGCGTAGTAGCCGAGGCGCGAGACGCCGATCTCCTGCAGGAAGGCCTTCGGCCGGTCGAGGTTGCGCTGGTCGATGGTCACGGCCACGACCTCGAAATCCTGGCCGCCGAGCGCGGCCTGCAGCCGGTCCAGCGCCGGCATCTCCTTGCGGCAGGGCGCGCACCAGGTGGCCCAGAGGTTCAGGAGCACCGTTTTGCCGCGGAAGGCCGAGAGCTTCGTCGCCTTGCCGTCGGGACCGAGGAAATCGAGGTCGGGCAGCGGCTTCGGGGCCTTGGCCACGAGCAGCGCCGCGACCTCGCCCTTGGCCAAAGGCTCCATGGCGGCCGTCTTCGCCTTGGCCGCCGTGCAGGCGGGGGCCTGGGCGAGGGTGATGCGCTTCTCCTCCCCCTGCAAGGGGGAGGCCGGGTGGGGGTTAGTCTTCGTCAAGCGACCACTGACCCCTCCCCATCCCTCCCCTTGCAGGGGAGGGAGCCGGCCGGCGGCTCCTTCCGCATTGCCGGCCGCGACGCTCATCCCGTATAGCCCGAGCGCCAGGGCGGCGACGGCAATGAGGCGGCTCGGCATGGTTCAGGCTCCAGGGGCAACGGCATGAGCAACAAGATGTGGGGCGGGCGGTTCGAAAGCGCACCCTCCGCCATCATGGAGGAGATCAACGCCTCCATCGACTTCGACCAGCGGCTGTGGCGCCAGGACATCCGCGGCTCGAAGGCGCATGCGGCCATGCTTGGCGCGACCGGCATCCTGTCGAAGGACGATGTGGCGACGATCCAGAAGGGTCTGGATCAGGTCGCGGGCGAAATCGAGTCGGGCGCGTTCAATTTCTCGCGCGCGCTCGAGGACATCCATATGAACGTCGAGTCGCGCCTCAAGGAGATCGTCGGCGAGGCCGCCGGCCGGCTGCACACGGCCCGCTCGCGCAACGACCAGGTGGCCGTTGATTTCCGCATGTGGGTGCGCGACACGGCGGATGAGCTTGATGGCCAGCTCGCCGACCTGCAGCTCGCGCTGGCGGAAAAGGCGGAAGCCCATGCCGCCACGGTGATGCCGGGCTTCACGCATCTGCAATCGGCGCAGCCCACGACGTTCGGCCATCATTGCCTCGCCTATGTCGAGATGCTGGCGCGGGACCGCGGGCGGCTGGCGGACGCGCGGAGGCGCATGAACGAATGCCCGCTGGGTGCGGCGGCGCTCTGCGGCACGAGCTTCCCGATCGACCGGCATATGACGGCGGAGGCGCTCGGCTTCGACCGCCCGACCGCCAACAGCCTCGACAGCGTGGCGGACCGCGATTTCGCGCTGGAGGTGCTCTCGGCGGCCGCCATCGCGGCGGTGCATCTCTCGCGCCTCGCCGAGGAGATCGTGCTCTGGACGACGGTCCAGTTCGGCTTCGTGAGGCTCTCCGACGCCTTCTCGACCGGCTCCTCGATCATGCCGCAGAAGCGCAATCCCGATGCGGCGGAGCTGGTGCGCGGCAAGACGGGCCGCATCATCGCCGCGCTCAACGCGCTGCTGATCACCATGAAGGGCCTGCCGCTGACCTATTCGAAGGACATGCAGGAGGACAAGGAGCCGACCTTCGACTCGCTGACGAATCTCAGCCTCGTAGTCGCGGCGATGGCCGGGATGGTGCGGGACATGCAGCCCGACGCCAAGCGGATGAAGGCGGCCGCCGGCGCCGGTTATTCCACGGCGACGGACCTCGCGGATTGGCTCGTCAGGGCGCGGCGGATGCCGTTCCGCGAGGCGCATCACGTCACGGCGCGGATCGTCGGCCTCGCCGCGGCCAGGAATGTGGGGCTCGAGAAGCTGAGCCTCGACGAGATGCAGTCCGTGCATTCGGAGATCTCCGAGGAGGTCTTCGCCGTGCTCGGCGTCGAGAAGTCGGTGCGCAGCCGCACCAGCTTCGGCGGCACCGCGCCGTCGAACGTCCGGCGCGAGGCCCGACGCTGGCTGCGCAAGCTCGGCGCCGCCAAAAAAACATCGTGATGTTCGCCAGACTGCCGGGCTGAACTCGACGTGCGCGGCCCGACGGGCTAGTGCATTGCGAGCGACGCCGCCTTCCGGAGATCTCCGCCCTTGGACCGCCGTCAATTCATGCTCCTCGTGCTCTCAGGCGTCGCCGCCGCCGGCCTCTCTGCCTGCGGCAGGCGCGGGCCGCTGGAGCCGCCGCCCTATACCGCTCAAGGACGGGAATGGAACCGCCGCCAGGGCCGCAATCCCGATGGCACGCCGCGCAAGGCCGGCGATCAGCAGCCGGCGCAGGGCAGCGTGAGCGAAGCGATCCGCAATGATGACGACCAGCGCGGCACGGTCGACGTCGAGGGCGAGGTCGAGCGCAACCGCACCGAGGGCGAGCCAGGGGTGCCCAGCGATCCGCTCACCACCGAGCCGGGCCAGACCACGACGCCCTCCGTCTCGCCGGCCGGCTCTCGCCGCCGCCCGCCCGGCGTCGTGCCGCCGCAACGAGCCTTCGTGCTCGATCCGCTTCTGGAGTAGCGACCCCCGTCCTTCTCCCTTGGGAGAAGGTGTCAGGCGGAGCCTGACGGATGAGGGAGAACCACCATCCGCCGGGCTTCTCCCTCATCAGCCCGCTATCCAGCGGGCAGCTTCTCCCAGGGGAGAAGCGGAAGACCTCCCCCACCCATGCATCATTTCACCTACCGCGACGGCGCGCTCCACGCCGAGGACGTGCCGGTCGCCGACATCGCGGCGGCGGTCGGCACGCCGGTCTACGTCTATTCGCTCGCCACCATCCGGCGGCATTACCGCATCTACGCGGATGCGATGGCCCGCGCCGCCGGCGCGCCCGAGCGCGCGCAGGTGTTCTATGCCATGAAGGCGAACGCCAACATCGCCGTGCTGGAGGCGCTGGCGAAGCTCGGCTCCGGCGCCGATGTCGTCTCCGAGGGTGAAATCCGCAAGGCGATGCGAGCGGGCATTCCGGCCTCCAAGATCGTCTTCTCCGGCGTGGGCAAGAGCGAGGCGGAGCTCGCACATGCGGTCGATGTCGGCCTCCACCAGGTCAACATCGAGACCGAGGGCGAGCTGGAGGTCCTCAATCGCGTCGCGCGCGAGAAGGGCAAGCGGCAGGCTGCCGTCTTCCGCGTCAATCCCGATGTCGGCGCGGGCGGGCACTCCAAGATCACCACGGGATCCGACGCCAACAAGTTCGGCGTCTCGTTCCAGGAGGCCGAACGGCTCTATGCCCGCGCCGCCAATATGGAGGGGATCGCGATCAAGGGCCTCGCCGTCCATATCGGCAGCCTGATCCATGAACTCGACGACCTGCGCGCCGCGTTTCGCCGCATGCGGCAGGTGACCGAGCATATCCGCGGCACGGGCCTCGCGGTCGAACGCCTCGACCTCGGCGGGGGGCTGGGCATCCCCTACCATATCCCCAAGGATTTCGACCTCGGCCCCGATCTGATCAACGCCTATGCGGAGATGGTCAGGGAGGAGACGCGGGGGCTCGACGTGGAGCTCGGCTTCGAGCCCGGCCGCATCATCGTCGGCAACGCCGGCATCCTGCTCGCCCGGGCGCTCTATCTCAATCCGCGCCAGAGCAAGCAGTTCCTGGTGCTCGACGCCGCGATGAACGACCTGGTGCGGCCGGCGATGTACGAGGCCTATCACGAGATCTGGCCCGTGCTTGAAGCCGCGGCCGAGGCGCCGCGCGTCGCCTACGACGTCGTCGGGCCCATTTGCGAGAGCGGCGACACCTTCGCGGAAGGGCGCGAGATGGCGGCGGTGAAGCCTGGCGACCTGGTCGCCTTCATGACCGCCGGCGCCTATGGCGCCAGCATGGCCTCCACCTACAACCTGCGGCCGCTCGTGGCTGAGGTGGTGGTGGATGGCGGCCGGTTCGCCGTCACGCGGCCTCGCCAGAGCTACGAGGCGCTGATCGGGGCGGATGTCTCCCCGGATTGGGCCTGAAGCAGGCGAGGGGGAGACGCCCCATCGGCTGCCGCTGCATCGCATGATCGGCCGGTCGGTACGCTTCTTGCCTTGCTCGCACCACACATTGGCGTGACCATTTGAAGCGCGGGACTGGCCAAACCTCCCGCGCATGTTACCTTGGATGCTTCGAACCGGAGCCTTGGATGGCGGAGCCGCATCGGAAGTCCCCTGACCGAACGCCAGCCGAAAGGCTGGCCGCGAAGGTTTCCGCCGCCCGTCGCGTGATGCTCTGGGAGCGTTTCTGGCCGGCTCTCGTGCCGCCGATCGCCATCCTGGCGCTGTTTCTCGCCGTGTCCTGGTTCGGGCTGTGGCTCGATGCGCCACGGTGGTGGCGTGCCGCGGGCGTCAGCCTGTTCGTCGGCGCCTTGCTGTTGTCGCTGAAGCCGCTCTTCGACGTGAGGCAGGCGGTCGAGGCCGAGGCCCGCGCCAAGCTCGACCGCGATTCGGGCCTGCCGCACCGTCCCGTCGAGGCGATGAGCGATACGCTGTCGCTGGGAGCGGACGATTCGTCGCGGGCGCTGTGGGCGCTGCACCAGAAGCGCGCGCAGGCGGCGGTGGACAAGCTCAAGGTCGCCAGGCCCGATCCCGCGCTCCGCCGGCGCGACCCCTGGGCCTTGCGCTTCGCGCCCTTCGCGCTGGTGATCGCCGCCCTCTTCTCGGCGGGCCCGGACCTCGCCAACCGCGTGCTTGCGGCCTTCGAATGGAGCGATCCGCCCGTCCCGCCGCCGGCGCCGCGCCTCGATGTCTGGCTCGATCCGCCTGGCTACACCGGCCGGCCGCCGCAGTTTCTGGCGCGCAGCCAGTCGCCCGAGCAGGCCGCTGCGGGCCCGGCGCAGGCGCCGACGAATTCAGTGCTGGTGCTGCGGGCCTCGCCGGACGACGGCATCACCGTCGAGACGACGGGCGAGCTCAAACCGATGGACGCGCCGGCGACGCCAGCCGGCACGCTGGAGAAGCGCTTCACGCTCACCGGCGAAGCCGAAGCGATCGTCCGCCGTGGCGGCAGCGTGCTCGGCCGTTTCCAGCTCTCGGCAGTGCCGGATCGCGCGCCTGTTGTGACGCTCAAGGAGGCCGCCCCGACCGAGAACCGCGACGGGCTCAGGCTCGCCTATGCGATCACCGACGATTACGGGGCCAAGGAAGGTGAGGCGCGCTTCGCGCCGATTCGCCGCGAGGGTGAGCCGCCGCGTCGGACCCTTGTCGAGCCGCCGTCGGCGCCGCTGTCGCTGCCCTTCGGCGGGCAGCAGGAGGCGGATGCCGAGACGGTCGTCAATCTCGCCGACCATCCCTGGGCGGGCGCCCGCGTGCGGCTGCAACTGCATGTCAAGGACGACGCCGGCAACACCGGGCAGAGCGAGACGCGCGAGGTCGTGCTGCCGCAGCGCGTGTTCACGCATCCCCTGGCGAAGGCGCTGGTGGAGCAGCGGCGCAACCTCGTTCTCGATCCCGACCGGCGCGAGCGTGTGCAGATCGCGCTCGACGCGCTCCTGACCGACCCCGAGCGCTTCTACGCCGGCCAGCACGGCACCTACATGGGCCTGAGGCTCGGCACGCAGCGATTGCGGGCGGCGAAATCGGATCCGCAGCTCGTCGAGGTGGCCGAGTGGCTCTGGGCCATGGCGCTGGAGATCGAGGATGGCGGGCTTTCCGATGCAGAGCGGGCGCTCCGCGCCGCGCAGGAGCGTCTCAAGGAGGCTCTGGAGCGCAATGCCGATGGCGACGAGATCAAGAAGCTGACCGAGGATCTGCGCCGCGCCATGGACCGCTACATGCGCGAGTTCGCGGAGCGGGCGCAGCGCGAGAACCGCTTCTCCGAGAATCGGAACGACCCGAACCAGCGGATGATGAACCGCAACGACCTCCAGAAGATGCTGGAGGAGATCGAGAAGCTGTCGCGCGAGGGCAGGCATGCGGAGGCGCAGGAGCTGCTGCGCCAGCTCAACGAGATGATGCAGAACCTGCAGGCCCAGCGCGGCCAACGCCAGCAGGGACAGCGCGAGCAGGGCATGGGCGAGGCCATGAACGAGCTCGACCAGATGACGCGCGACCAGCAGCAGTTGCGCGACCGCACCTACCGGCAGGGGCAGGAGCGCCGGCGGCAGGGCCAGCAGGCCGACCGCAACCGCCAGCAGGGGCAGCAGGGCCAGCGCGGCCAACAGGGTCAGCGCGGGCAACGCGGACAGCAGGGCCAGCAGGGACAGCCCGGCGATGGCGGCGAGGGCGAGCAGGAGATGGCCGAGGGCGGCGAGGGCCAGGAGGGCCAAGGCGGCGGCCAGGGCGGCCAGCAGAGCCTGCAGCAGCGCCAGCAGCGCCTGCGCGAGGCCCTTGAGCGGCTGCAGCGCCGGATGCGCGACCTCGGCATGAACGGCGAGCGCGGCCTGTCCGAGGCCGAGCAGGCGATGCGCGACGCGGAAGGGCAGCTCGGCCAGGGCCAGGAAGGCCGCGCCGTCGACAGCCAGGGCCGTGCGCTCGAAGGCCTGCGCCGCGGCATGCAGGGCATGGCCCAGCAGATGCAGCAGGGCGAAGGCGACGGCACCGAGAGCGCCGAGGGCGGGCCCGGCGGCGACGACCCGAACCGGCCGGGCCAACCGCGCGCCGATTCCGGCAACCGCAACGACGACCCGCTCGGTCGCGATTCCCGCAGCCGCACCCATGGCGAGAATGCCCGCATGCGGATGCAGGGCCATGAAGGCGGCACGGTCGGCGAGCGGGCGCGGCAGGTGCTGGAGGAGCTCAGGCGCAGGCTGGGAGAGGCCGAACGGCCGCGCATGGAGCTCGACTATTTCGAGAGGCTGCTGCCCCGGAACTAGCGGGGTGGCGGCCTCACGGCCATCTCACTCGCGGCGGCAGCGAGGACAGGATCGATTCGACGTTGCCGCCGGTGCGAAGCCCGAACAGCGTGCCGCGGTCATGCAGCAGGTTGAATTCCACGTAGCGGCCGCGCCTCACCTCCTGCTCGATGACATCGGCATCACTCCAAGCGAGGCCCATGTTGGCGCGCAGCACGGGCGGATAGGCCTTCAGGAAGGCGCGGCCGACGTCCTGCGTGAAGGCGAGGTCGGCCTGCCAATCGCCGCTGTCGAGGTAATCGTAGAAGATGCCGCCGATGCCGCGCGGCTCCTTGCGATGGGGCAGGTGGAAATACTCGTCGCACCAGGCCTTGAAGCGGTCGTAGGGGGCGACGGCGGGATGAGCTTCGCAGGCGTCCTTGAGGCAGGCGTGGAAATGCCGGCTGTCCGCGTCCTCCTGGTTGCGGCGGCGATCGAGCACCGGCGTCAGGTCTGCGCCGCCGCCGAACCACTGGCGCGAGGTCACGACGTAGCGCGTGTTCATGTGCACGGTCGGCGCGTTCGGGTTCCACGGGTGCCCGATCAGCGAGATGCCGGAGGCGAAGAAATTCGGGTTCTCGGCGGCGCCGGGGATCTGCTTGGCGAATTCCGGCGCGAAGGTGCCATGCACCGTCGAGACATGTACGCCGACCTTCTCGAAGACGCGGCCATGCATCAGCGACATCACGCCGCCGCCGCCGTCGGCTCCCGTGGAATCCTGGCGCGACCAGGCCTTGCGGGTGAAGCGGCCCGGTTGATCGGCAGGAGCTCCGTTCATGAAGGGGCCCGTCGCCTCGTCCTCGATCGCCTCGAAGGCCGCGCAGATATCGTCCCGCAACTGCTCGAACCAAGCGCGCGCGGTCGCCTTGCGGCGGTCGAGCTCATCGGCCGGGGGCAACGGGCGGGGCGGATCGGCTGGCTTGTTCATGCCGGCACTCTGCAACAAGCGCGTGCAGCGGAAAAGCCGGGAGAAGCCCTGTTGGCCTCAGCATACCGCGGATGATCCCGGAAAGGCATCGAGCTGGCGCAGAGCCTCGCCGAGCGCCATCGCGGCCGCCACGGCCACGTTGAGCGAACGCAGCTCGGGCCGGATCGGTATCACGATGCGCGCATCCGCGGCGGCATGCACCTCGTCCGGCGCGCCGGCGCTCTCGCGGCCCACCATCAGGATGTCGCCGGCGGCGAAGCGGAAGGCGGTATGCGCGACGGCGCCCCGCGTGGTCAGCAGCACCAGCCTCGCGCCCTTGGCTCGGCGCGCCTCGTCGAAGGCGCGCCAGGAGATATGGCGGTGAATGTCCACGGCATCGAGATAATCCATGCCGGCGCGGCGGAAATGCCGGTCGGAAACGGGAAAGCCCGCCGGTTCGATGATGTCGGCGCCGACGCCGAGGCAGGCGCAGAGCCTCAGCATCGTGCCGGCGTTTTGAGGGATGTCGGGTTGGTAGAGGGCGAGGCGGAGCATGGCGTTCTTCTCCTTCTCCCCCTGCGGGAGAAGGTGGTCGGCGGATGCCGACCGGATGAGGGGTATGGCGGAAGCCATACCCCAGTTGAACTTGCCGAAGCGTTGTAAGGCTTGCTTTGCAATACCCCTCATCCGACCCTTGCTGACGCAAGGGCCACCTTCTCCCGCAAAGGGAGAAGGAGAGGGTCCGCGTCACGTCACCCCGCCCTTTCCAGCCCGGCGATAGCCTGCGCGAAATCCCTGGCCTCGAAGGGCTCCAGATCCTGCACGCCCTCGCCGACACCGATGAAGTGGACGGGCAGCTTGAAGCGCTCGGCGATGGCGACGAGGATGCCGCCGCGCGCCGTCCCGTCGAGCTTGGTCATCACCAGGCCGGTGACGCCGGCGGTCTTGCCGAAGATCTCGACCTGGCTGAGCGCGTTCTGACCAACGGTTGCGTCCAGCACCAGAAGCACGGCATGCGGCGCGGTGGCGTCGACCTTGCGGATGACGCGGATCACCTTTTCGAGCTCGGCCATCAGCTCGGTGCGGTTCTGCAGCCGGCCTGCGGTGTCGACAAGGAGCACGTCGATGCCCTGCTCCTTCGCGGCGGTCAGCGCATCGAAGGCGAGGCCTGCGGCGTCTGCGCCTTGGCCGCGGGCCACGACCGGCGCGCCGGTGCGCTCGCCCCAGACCTTCAGCTGCTCGATGGCTGCGGCGCGGAAGGTGTCGCCGGCGGCGAGCATGACGCTCCGGCCCTCGGCGCGGAGCTTGGCGGCGAGCTTGCCGATCGTCGTCGTCTTGCCTGAGCCGTTGACCCCCACCATCAGCATCACGAAGGGCTTCATGGCCGCATCGACCTTAAGCGGCAAGGCCACGGGAGCGAGCACCTTGGCGACCTCGTCGGCGAGGATCGCCTTGACCGCCTCAGGCGCGATCTCCTTGTCGTAGCGGCCCTTGCCCACGGCGCTGGCGATGCGGGCGGCGACATCGACGCCGAGATCGGCCTGGATCAGCAGGTCTTCGAGTTCCTCCAGCGTCGCGCCGTCGAGCTTGCGCTTGGTGAAGAGGCCGGTGATGCCGTCGGAGACGGAGCTGGCGGTGCGGGAGAGTCCGCCCTTGAGACGCTGCCACCAGCTCAGTTTCGGCTCGGCTGCGGCGGCGGCTTCCGCTTCCCGCCGGTCCCGTTCCGCTTCCAGCCGCTCGGCCTCGAGACGCTCACGCTCGAGGCGCTCCGCCTCCAGCCGCTCGGCTTCCTGGCGCTGCCGCTCCGCCGCCTCAGCCGCAAGGCGCTCGGCCTCGATCCGTTCCGCTTCGGCGCGCGCCTCGGCCTGCTGTTGCAGGAGTTCCGCTTCTGCGGCAGCCGCGTCCGGCGCAGGCGGCAGCGCCTCTCCGCCGAAGCCGAACAGGCGCTTGAACAAACCGGGCTTCTTCTCTTCGGCCATCACTGTCCTCAGGCCGCCAGCAGCCGGCGGCCGTCATGCCCCTCGGCCACCACATCCATGAACTCGCCGGGCGGCGTCTCGGCGGGAAGGCGGACGGGGGTGAAATCGGCGGCCCGGCCGATGCCGCCGCGCTCGGTCAGCACGGTCAGCCTGCGGCCGACCTGGCGGGCGAGATGGGCGGCGAGGCGGCGCTGGCCTGCTTCGCGCAGCCGCTGGGCGCGCTCGCGGATCGCCTGCGGCGGCACGGGCGGCATGCGCGCGGCCGGCGTCCCGGGACGGGCGGAATACGGAAAGACATGGAGGTGCGTGAGGCCACAATCCTCGACCAGCCGCAGCGAATTCTCGAACATCGCCTCGCTTTCTGTCGGGAAGCCGGCGATCAGGTCGGCCCCGAAGACGATCTCCGGCCGCCGCCGCCGCGCTTCGTCGCAGAAGCGGATGGCGTCGGCGCGCGAATGCCGGCGCTTCATGCGCTTCAGCGTGAGGTCGTCGCCGGCCTGGAGGGACAGGTGCAGATGCGGCATCAGGCGCGGTTCGCCCCCGATAAGGTCCAGCAGTTCGGGATCGACCTCGATCGAGTCGATCGACGAGAGCCGCAGGCGCTCCAGCGCCGGCACGCGGCGGAGCACCTCGGCGACGAGCCGGCCCAGCGTCGGCTCGCCCGGCAGGTCGCGGCCATAGGAGGTGATGTCGACGCCGGTGAGAACGACCTCGCGGCAGCCGTCGCCAGCGAGCCGTTCGGTCTCGGCGACGACACTATCCACCGGCGTCGAGCGGCTGTTGCCGCGGCCGAAGGGGATGATGCAGAACGTGCAGCGATGGTCGCAGCCGTTCTGCACTTGCACGATGGCGCGCGCGCGGCCCTCGATGGCGCCCGCCGGCGGCGGCGCAGAACGCGCGGCCATGATGTCGCCGACGCGCAGGCGCTCGCCGGCCGGCCCGAGCAGCCCGCGCCAAGTCTTGGGACTCGCCTTCTCGGCATTGCCGAGGATGCGGGCCACTTCCGGCATCGCCGCGAAGCGCCCCGGCTCCGTCTGCGCGCCGCAGCCCGTGACGACGATCGGCCGCCCGGGCGTCTCGCGAGCGATGCGGCGGATCGCTTGGCCCGCTTGCCGCACGGCCTCTGCGGTCACGGCGCAGGTGTTGACGATGGCGAGGTCGTCGAGGCCGGCGGCCGTAGCGGCGGCGCGCATAACCGCCGATTCCTGCGTGTTCAGCCGGCAGCCCAGAGTGACCACATCGATGCTCATGCAGGCGCCAGGCTCGCGAATAGCGCGGGATCAAGCGTGGTTTCGAACTCCAGTTCGACCGCGCCGGCCATGATGACATGGTTATCCGCCCGCCAGTCGATGGCGAGCTCGCCGCCGGGCAGCGTCACTGCCACCTGCCGCCCCGTAAGGCCGCGGCGATGCGCGGCGACCGCCGCGGCGCAGGCGCCCGAGCCGCAGGCCAAAGTCAGACCCGCGCCGCGCTCCCAGACCTTCTGCGTCAGGGTGGCAGCCGATGTGACGGCGGCGAGCGAGATATTGGCGCCCTCTGGAAAGAGCGGGTGACGCTCGAGGATCGGCCCGTTGCGAGCGAGGTCGTGGGCCTCGACGTCGGCCACGAAGAACACTGCATGCGGATTGCCCATGCTGACGGCCGCGAAATCGGCCGGCAGACCGGCGCCGAGAGCGGCCGTGTCCAGCGGAACGCGGCGCGTGTCCTCGACGGGCGAGGCGAGCGGGATGTCGCGCCAGCCGAGGCGCGGCGCGCCCATGTCGACGGAATAGCGCCAGTCCCCGAGCGCCTCGCAATCCAGCCGCCCGGCGCGGGTCTCGACCGCGAAGCGCTCGCGGCCGTTCTCCCGCGCCAGCGCCCAGGCGACGCAGCGCGTGCCGTTGCCGCAGGCGCCGGCCTCAGAGCCGTCGATGTTGTGGATGATCACGAAAGCCTCGGTGCCGGCGGTCCGAGGATCGTGCAGCACCATGAGCTGGTCGAAATGCAAGCCCTGGCCACGGCCGATGGCGCGCGCCTCCTCCGACGTCACGACATGGCCGTCGCCGCGCAGGTCGAGCACGACGATCGCATTGCCGAGGCCGTTCATCTTCAGAACCGGGCGGTTGGCGAGGGGGGACATGCGGGCATCCGGCGTTCGAGCGCGCATATAGTCGATCCGGGCCCGAAGGCCAAACCCGGGGCCGCCATCAGATTGCCGAGGTTTCACTTGAACCCTTGCGGGGTGCGCGGCATTTGAGGCGCGTCGGCGGAGGGTCGAACGACACGCCGGGACTATCCCGCCTGGAGCGGCGGCAACGAGGGGCGACGTCTTCATGCGCAGGTTCTGGCTTTCGGCGTCGGCCGCCATCATGGCCACCGTCGTCGCGGTTTCCGCCATCCACGCCCAGCAGGCGCCGACGACGCCGGCGCCGGTTCCGGCCCCGGCGCAGCCCGTGCTGCCGCCTCCCGGTTCCCTCACCACGCCGCCGGCAGCGCCCAACCCGCTCGTGCCGCCCGCCGCCCCCGCCCCCTCGCAGGACCAGCAGCCGCCCGGGACGACGGCGCCGACCGGCGACCAGAAGACGCCCGAGGTCGGCGGCCCGACCGAGATGATCCTCTCTCCGAAGCCGGTGCTGATGTTGCGGGGCCAATCGACCTGGGACGACGGCTTCGACACCTTGATGGAAGCTTTCCAGAAGCTCGCCGCCGAGGCAAGGCGGCTCAAGATCGAAACCACGGGACGCCCGCAGGCGGCCTTCACCGCCACCGACGATTTCGGCTTCAAGTTCGAGGCGATGCTGTCGTTGCAGGCCGAGCCGGCGCAGTCGCCGACAGGCCTCGGCAAGGATTTCAGCATCGGCAAGTCGCCGGAGGGCAAGGTGCTGAAGTTCACCCATGCCGGCGCCTACGACGACATCGACACGACCTATGAGGCGATCACCGCCTATCTCGACGAGAAGGGCCTCAAGGCCCGCAACATCTTCGTCGAGGAATACATGAACGACCCGAAGACCAGCGAGGACGCGAACCTCGAGATGAACATCTACGTGCTGGTGGAGTGACTGACCGCCGATCCCCTTGGACGGCGCCGGCATTCGCGACGACAGAGACAGATCTCCAACCCGTCCTTCCCCGTGCAGGGGGAGGCGAAGAAGGCGCATCCATGACCGACGATCCTTTCGAGCTCCGCCGCTTCGTCAAGGCGCAGAACATCGTTCTCGCCGAGGTGCTGGCCGAGCTCTCGGCCGGCCGCAAGACCTCGCACTGGATGTGGTTCGTCTTCCCCCAGATCGCGGGGCTCGGCGCCAGCACGATGTCGCAGCGCTACGCGATCTCCAGCATGGCGGAGGCGAAGGCCTATCTCTCGCATGAGCTGCTCGGGCCGCGGCTCGCGGAATGCGCCGGCCTGGTTCTCGGCCATGCCGGCCGCTCCGCGCATGAGATCTTCGGTTCGCCCGACGACATGAAGCTGCAGGCCTCGATGACGCTTTTCGCGAGGGCCGGAGGCGAGCAGGTCTTCCAGGAGGTGCTGCGGGGCTTCTATGGCGGGCGCGAGCACGAGGCGACGCTCGCTCGCCTTGTGGAGGCTCAGGCCTCCCAGACCTGACCCGGCTGGAAGGCCCGGAAAAGCTGCGGATCGAGCTTCGACGCATCGAGCGCCGCGGCGAGAGCCTCGCGCGGGCGCTCCACGCCCTCGTCGGTCAATCTGAACGTGCCCCAATGGTGGCCGATCGCGGCCTCCGCGCCGAGCTCCTGGAAGACCTGCACGGCCTCGGCCGGGTTCATGTGCTGGTCGCGCATGAACCAGCGCGGTTCGTAGGCGCCGATGGGGAGGAGAGCCAGGCGGAAGCCGCCGTATTTCGCCCGCATGCGCGGGAAGATCGAATCGGGCTCATAGCCCGTGTCGCCGCAGGCGTAGATGCGGCCGGCCGGGGCTTCGATGACGAAATTGCACCAGAGCGCCATGGAGCGGTCGTTCAGCCAGCGGGCGGACCAATGCAGCGAAGGCTCCAGCGTCGCCTGCACGCGGTCCGAGAGCGCGACCGTGTCGCCCCAGTCCTTCGCCTCCAGCAGAGGCGCGATGTCTGCGTCGGCGGCAGCCAGGATCGAGTCATTGCCGAGCGGCGTCACGATGCGGGGACGGTAGGCGCGGGCGAGCTTGCCCAGCGTCGCCACGTCCATGTGGTCGTAATGATTGTGCGTGAGCAGGACGACATCGATCTTGGGGAGTTCCGAGAGGGCGATGCCGGGCGCGTTGACGCGCTTCGGCCCGGCGAAGGCGACGGGGCTGCAGCGCTCCGACCAGACCGGATCCAGCAGGATGTTGAGGCCGCCGGTCTGCACGAGATGGCTGGCGTGGCCCACCAGCGTGACGCGCAGGCCCGCGTCGACGCGGGCGGGCGGCTTGTCTGCGAAGGGGCTCGGGAAGCTGTCGGGCCAGGCTTCCTTGCCGCCGCCGAAGGTCCATTTCAGCATGTCCATGCGGGACTTTTCCGGGCGGTCGACCCTGCCCGGAGCGAAGAAGCGCAGCCCGTCGAAATGGTCGCTGACCGGGCCTTGGTAATAGGGATTCCTGGACTTGCGCATCATGGCGTAGGCGGCCCCGGCGCCGGTGGCGGCCAGCGTCGCGAGGCCGACGGTCTTGAGCGCGGAGCGGCGATTCATCGGTCTGAGATAGACCGGCCGCGACGCCGCGCAAGCATTTCAGGCGGCTTTACATAACTTTACGCCGCTGCCGCGAAGGGGATGCGCTGCCCCGCGATGATCGCATCATGCCCGCCCGATGGGGTGGGAGAGCTGAAGGAGATCATCATGTCGAATGTCGAAACAGGCAGCAGGACGCCGCGCGGCCGGAGCATGGCCATCGCCGCCGCAGCGGCGCTCGGATTGACGGTGCTCGGCGCCGGCGCCGTCTACAGCCAGCAGGGATGGGGACCCGGCGGCTGGGGTCCCGGTGGTTGGGGGCCGGGAGGATGGGGCGGCCGAGGCGGCATGCAGGAAGGCCCGATGGAGGGCGGCATGCCGCGGCGGGGCTGGATGATGGGCTTCGGCCCGGAGCGCATGATCGATTTCGCGTTGTCCTCGGTCGGCGCGAGCTCGGAGCAGAAGCTGAAGATCATCCAGATCGCGCAGAGCGCCTTCAATGACCTGCGGCCGCTGCGCGACCGCCGCTACACGATGGGTCTCAAGCTCGCGATCCTGCTCAAGGCCGACACACTGGACCGCGCCGCGATCGAACGGCTGCGCGCCGAGGAATTCGCTGCCTTCGAAGCGGGCTCCAAGCGCGCTGCTCAGGCGATCGCCGATGCCGCCGAAGTGCTGACGCCGGCCCAGCGCCAGCAGCTCGTCGAGCGCTGGGAGAGCCGGCATCGGCGGTGATCGGCGTCAGGTCCGGGCATCGCACTGGCTCGCTGGGCTATCCTCTGCTCTGATGGGCTGATGGCGCGCATCCTGATGATCGAGGACGATGTGAGGCTGGCGGAGATGGTCGCGACCTATCTCCGCCAGTCCGGCCTCGTCGTCGCCCATGCCGAGGACGGCGCGGCCGGCATTGCCGCCCTCCGCCGCGAGGCGGCCGATCTGGTGCTGCTCGATCTGATGCTGCCCGACGGCGACGGGCTCGATGTCTTCCGCCGCATCAAGGCGCTGCCGGCTCCGGCCTCCGCGACGCCGGTCATCATGCTGACCGCGAAGGGCGACCCGATGGACCGCGTCGTCGGCCTCGAGATCGGCGCCGAGGATTATGTCGCCAAGCCTTTCGAGCCGCGCGAGTTGCTGGCGCGCATCCGCGTGGTGCTGCGCCGCGGGGCGGCAGGCGCGCCGGCCGATGTGCTGCGCTTCGGCCGTCTGGAGGTCGACCGCGGCGCGCGCATGGTGCGGCTCGCGGGCGAAGACAGGCTTCTGACCAGCCACCAGTTCGCGCTGCTCGCCGCCATGGCGGAGCGGGCGGGACGCGTGCTCTCGCGCGAGCAGTTGATCGAGTTCGCAACCGGCCACGCCCAATCCTACGATCCCGCTTTCGACCGCTCGATCGACGTCCATGTCGGCCGCATCCGGCAGGCGATCGAGGACGACCCCAAGCAGCCGCGCCGCATCATCACCGTGCGCGGCGCTGGCTATGTCTTCGCCAAGTCGCAGGATTGAGGGGAGCGGGCGTTGGCGCGGCTCTATTTCCGCATCTATCTGGCCGTGCTCGGCAGCCTCGCGCTCTTCGCGCTGCTCGCCGCAACGGCCTGGCGGCTGGGGCCGGATTACGACCGGATGGGTCCGCGGGACGAATTGATCGCCGCGATCGCCGAGCAATTGGCCCCGCCGCCGGATGCGCCCCCGCCGTTGCAGCGGGCGGGCCTTGAGAGGCTGCGAGCGCGGCTTGGCTACGATCTCGCGCTGTTCGGGCCGGATGGCGAGCTTCTCGCGGATGCTGGCGAACGGCCGGGCGGTCCGCCGTCGGCCGCGCCCGGCCCGGGCCAATGGCGGGGGCGGCCCTGGACCCATATGGTCGAGCTCAGCGACGGCCGGATGCTGGCGATCGCGCGGCCGGCCAGCAAGGGGCCGCCGCCGCGCCGCTTCGCTTGGCTGTTTGCGCTGCTCGGCATCGGTGTGGCGGTCGCGATCGCCGCTTATCCCGTGGTGCGGCGGCTGACGCGTCGGCTCGAGACGCTGCAGGCCAGCGTCGCGGCGCTCGGCTCCGGCGATCTCTCGGCGCGGGTCAGGGTCGAGGGGAAAGACGAGGTCGGGCGGCTCGCCGAAACCTTCAACGCGGCGGCGGATCGCATCCAGGCGCTCGTCACCGCGAAGCGCTCCTTGCTCGCCCATGCCTCGCACGAGCTCCGCTCGCCGCTGGCGAGGCTGCGGATGGCGGTCGAGTCTTTGCCGCCGGAGGCTCCCGACGCGGCGAAGGCGGAGATTGCGCGCAATATCCGCGAACTGGACAAGTTGATCGACGAGATCCTGCTGGCGAGCCGCCTCGACGCCGGCGGAGGCGCGGCCAGCCTCGCCATCGAGGAGGTCGATCTCGTCGGTCTAGTGGCAGAGGAATGCGCGCCGACGGAGGCCCGGCTGCAGATCGACGACGGTGCCCTGCCGATCGTCAGGGGCGACCCACGGCTGCTGCGCCGCCTCGTCCGCAACCTCATCCAGAACGCGGAACGCCACGGCGGCGGCGCGCCGGAGGTCACGATCGGGCTGCAGGCCGGAGCGGCCGTGATCGAGGTGGCTGATCGGGGGCCGGGCGTGCCGGAAAACGAGCGCGCCCGCATCTTCGAGCCCTTCTACCGGGCTCCCGGCGCGCGCGAAAAGGAAGGCGGCGTCGGGCTCGGTCTCGCGCTGGTGCGCGAGATCGCCCTGCAACATGGCGGCGAGGTCGCATGCCTGCAGCGACCGGGAGGCGGCGCCATCTTCAGGGTCGAGCTGCCGCTGCAGCGCGCCCAGACTTGAGTCCGAGCGGGCGCGCCGGCGATCTCAGCGAGACGACATCTCCAGCGGCGGGTCGACATCGTCGGGGATCGGGCATTCGTAGGGCATTCTCGTCGTCCGCGCCGCTAGATCGGCCTTGGCCGCCGCCATCAGCGCCGGATCGCGGAGCACGGAGGCGCCGGTCGCGGCCATCGCCTTCGCGACCTGCACCATCGCCTTGTGGGCGTAGCCGGTCTTGCCTTGAGCGACCATCTGCCAGGAGTGGAAGGGGGTGCCGATGGCGAAGGTCGGGGCATGGGCCTGAACCGTCGGCACGACCCAGCTCACGTCGCCGACGTCGGTCGAGCCGATCATCGGCTTGCGGGCGGCGTCGGGCGGCGTGGTGAAGTCGGTCAGCGCCACGTCGCGCTCGGGCATGCCGATCGAGCGCCAGGCGCTGGCGATGTCCTGATGCGTCATGCGCGAGCGGATCGCCTTGGCGAAGGACTGGTCCGCATCGTCGAAATGCGGCGGTCCCAACTCCTCCATCACCTGATGCAGCGCGGCCTCCAGCGGAGCGTTGCCAAGGAGGTTCGACATCGCCGAGAGGACCTGCATCCGCATCGCCGTCTCGGTCATCATCGCCGCGCCCTCCGCCACGTTGCGGACGCGCGCCAGAAGCTCGCGCATGCCGGCGAGATCGCGGGCGCGGACCGAGTAGCGCACCTTGGCCTTCGCCTGCACGACGTTCGGCGCGATGCCGCCGCCGTCGATGATGGCGTAATGGATGCGCGCGTCGGAGGGCATGTGCTCGCGCAGGTAGTTGCAGCCCACGTTCATCAGCTCCACGGCATCAAGCGCAGAGCGGCCAAGCTCCGGCGAGGCGGCGGCATGCGCCGCACGGCCCTCGAAAGTGAAATCGACTCGCGTGTTGGCGAGCGACAGCGGCGGCGTGACCTCCCAGAAGTAATGCGGATGCCAGGTGATCGCGACGTCGACGTCCTCGAAGGCGCCGGCGCGCACCATGAAGCCCTTGGCGGTGCCGCCCTCCTCGGCCGGGCACCCATAGTAGCGCACGCGGCCCGCAATGCCGTTCTCGGCGAGCCAGTTCTTCATGGCGACGGCGGCGAGGAGCGCGGCCGAGCCGAGCAGGTTATGGCCGCAGCCATGGCCGTTGCCGCCGGCCTCCACCGGCCGCGGCTCGGCGACGCCCGCCTCCTGGGAGAGGCCGGGCAAGGCGTCGTATTCGCCGAGGAAGGCGATCACCGGCCCGCCCTCGCCCGCCTCGCCGATCACCGCGGTGGGGATGCCGGCGACGTCCTTGGTGATGCGGAATCCCTGGTGGTCCAGCTCGGCGATATGCTCGGCGACGGAGCGGTGCTCGGCATAGCAGGTTTCCGGCATGCCCCAGACCCGGTCGGAGAGTGCGATGAGTCGTTCCTTGGCGGCGTCGACATGGCGCCAGAGGTCGTTGCGGTTGTCCATGAAAGCGCCCTTTAAAAACCCCTTATTTGTCACAGTAGCGGTGGCAGCCTGCTGGGGGTAGCATTGCTTCCGCCATTTTAGGGCGCGAACTCAAGAAATTCTTGAATGGGTGATGCAATGGCTGGGCGATCGAAAAAATTGGCGGTGACGAACAATGCTTTCACTCCTGGAGATTCGAACCACCCGCGCTTAGGATTCGTTGTCCGATTCAAGCCGGATGCACGAGATGCCGGGATCAAGGAGTTAGAATCGAATGGAATGAAGGTTGCGTCCTCAAGCAGCTTTCGCACCGCTAAAGCCGTACCGAACGATTTTGGCGGTGCTGATGTCCAATACTTCGAGCGCTTTGGCCTCGCAGTGATCCGAGAACCCGAACAGCGCGTCGACAGTACGCTGCAGGCCATGATGGAGAAGCGTATCGTGGATATGATGCGTCCCGAGCGGCGCTATCAACCTCTTGGACGATCGCGCGCGGCAAGCGAATCTGAAGCCGAAGGTCCAGCGCTGGCCAGTAGCGAAACGGGTTTACTCTCTCCAGGCGCAACCCGCGACTATCTCATCGGCTATCGCGATGGTGTGACCCACCTCATTGAAGGCCTAATCGGCAATGCGGAAGGTTCGGTTGCAGTTGCGGCGCAGGCGTTCAGCGACGACACACATACGTGGGGCCTGAAGGCGACGCGCGTAACACGCACCCGACTAACAGGCGCTGGCATCAGGGTGGCCGTCCTCGACACAGGCTTCGACGAGAAACATCCGGACTTTAGAGGACGGAAGGTCGTCAAGAAGCTGTTCGCCAGCAAGAGCGTAGACCACGACGTGCATGGCCACGGTACGCACTGCATCGGCACCGCTTGCGGGCCATTGAAACCAATCTCTGGTCCTCGTTATGGCATCGCATACGAAGCAGAAATTTACGCAGGCAAGGTTCTTGGCGACGACGGTTTCGGTACTGATCGCTCCATCATTGCTGGAATGGAATGGGCACTGGAGCAAGATTGTCAGATCATTTCGATGTCTCTCGGGGCTGCGACTGCGATCGGCGCTCAACCGATCGACGACTACGAACACATCGGTCGTGTCTGCCTCGATGCCGGTACTCTGGTCGTCGCTGCGGCAGGCAATGAAAGCCGGCGTCCCCTGCAGATTGCACCCGTAGGTTCACCCGCAAACGCTTCAACGATCATGGCAGTGGGCGCTGTCGACGAACGCATGGCGGTTGCGGCATTTTCCTGCGGCGGCCTCAACATTCGGCAAGATGTCGATCTCGTCGCCCCTGGCGTCAACGTCCTATCCAGCCTGCCGGGCGGCAGCTATGATCGGTGGAATGGCACGAGCATGGCAACTCCGCACGTTGCTGGCATAGCAGCATTGATCGCCCAATCGGATCCTCAGTATCGTGGCTGGACGCTCTGGGCTAGAATGACGCAATTGTGCCGTCGTCTTGCACTACCTGCACGTGATGTGGGGTCTGGCTTGGTCCAAGTGCCCGTCGATTGAGAGCGACCTAATTCAAGGAGCCACAATGGAGTCAGTGAGCAAGAAACAGACTTCGGTGACAGTGCGGATAAAGTCCGACCAAAATTTTCGCATTGAAGCAGTAGTTGAAGGGCTCAAGGCGGCTGGATTGCAGAATATCGAGACCCACCCAAGTTTCAGTATGGTGAGTGGAGATGTAGAAGTTGCAAAATTACAGGAACTTTGGAGAGTAGAGGGCGTTGCATCGGTGCGGGATGGTCAAATCTATAAGCCACAGTGAGCGTAATTTGGATTTCATTAAACCTGTTAGTCATACGATTTACATCATTAAATTTGACTAATAGAAAAATAAAGATTAATAGCTACTTCATTTTTTAAGCAAATCCATGATATTTGCAGTGGGGTGAATAAGCGGCGCATCTCCGTCATAGCGAAAAATGTGCGACTGGGTTCCCGCACGGCGACTCACCAATCGCTAGGCCCGGCATTCGCTCATCTGGGTCGAATCCCGAGGATGGCTTTACGTTCTCCTATGCGCTCCTCTGGCGTGAACACCTCCCGCTCGGCCTCGATGCCGCGCAGCTTCTGGCGGCCGAGGGAGAGCATCGGCGCCTCAAGCTCCGCCGCAACATCGTCGCTGACCAGAAGATTGCACCCCAGCACGCCGCAGAGCGCTTCGATCCGCGCCACTTCGTTCACCGCCGGACCGATGACTGTGAAGTCGAGCCGTCCCGGCGCTCCGACATTGCCGTAGAAGACCTCGCCGTAGCTGAGCGCGACATCGAGATGCAGCGGGCGGGCGTCGCGTCTCTGGCCGTTCACGAGAGCGTTGCGTTCGATGGCATCGATCGCCGATTCGAACGCGAGCCGGCAGGCGGCCGGCTTCGCGATCTCATCGGTGATCGGGAAAACCGCCAGGATCGCGTCGCCCATGAATTTCAGGATGCTGCCGCCACGCTTGATCACGGGCGCGGACATCGCCTCCAGATGCTCGTCCAGCCGCTCGATCAGATCGAGTCCCGAGGCGTCGGCGATGGGCGTGAAGCCGATCAGGTCGGCCATCAGCAGGACGGCCTCGATCGGCTCGCCGACGCCCCGGTGGACCTGGCCGTGCAGGATGCGCCGGCTCGCTGGAAGCCCGACATAGGCGTCCATCAGGGTTATGGCGATATCGCCGAGGATCAAGCGGTAGACGATCGAGGCGATCAGTTGGCCGAGAAGACGGAGCCGGGTCAGCTCCACAGAAGTGAAGCCCGTGGGCCTATCGCTGGCGACCGTAAAGGCCGCGCCGCGCAATCCGCCGAAATCCGGACTGCTGAACGGATGCATCAGCGCGAGGTAGTCGGTCGCCCCCGCCGCCGCGATTTCCTCAAAGAGCGGGAACTCCCGCTGTGCGAGCGCATCGAGACGCCAATGACGCATCATCTCGCCCGTCTCGAAGAGAACGCGGATGGGGCTCCGCTGATATTGATTGAGATCGCTGTCGTGAGGAATTGCGATGTCCCGAGCGCCTTGGCCCCGCCACCACGTGCAGTAGCGCGCGCGTGAGACCGGGTCGATGATGGTGAGCGAGATATTGCCCCGGATCACCGGCAGTCCATCCGCCGCCAGCCGGTCGCACACGCCTTCCAAGAGCTCGGACAGCGAATGGATCGACAGGGCATTGTCGATCAGCCATTCGGCGATGGGGTCCATCCGGATGGGCTCCACAGCAGGGGTTCCGCTCGTCTCACGCATGGATTCTCTCCTGCGCGCAATGGCGGCGCTAAGCAATTCTTGACATCTGGCGACGCTGCGCCCATAGCCCGCCTCTGAAATCAGTCACACACTGACTTCGAGCCGCCGCCCGGCCCGAGAGGCCGGAGGTCAAAGCCCCGCAGCGCGTCGCGCCCCGGGGCTCTAATTGCGTTGGGCTATGCCACTATCGGCAATATCCGACGCCTGGCTCGGGGACGGAACGGGGAAACCGAATGTTCGACGGCCTGCAACAGCGCCTCACCGGCATTCTCGACAAGCTCAAGGGGCGCGGCGCGCTCTCCGAGAGCGACGTCAACGAGGCCTTGCGCGAGGTGCGCCGCGCCCTGCTCGAGGCCGACGTGGCGCTTGAGGTCGTGCGGCCGTTCATCGACAAGGTGCGGGTCCGAGCGGTCGGCGCCGAGGTCATCCGCTCGGTCACCCCCGGCCAGCAGGTCATCAAGATCGTCAATGACGTGATGGTCGAGATGCTGGGCGCGGAGGCCGACCCGATCGACCTCAACGCCGCGCCGCCGGTCGCCATCCTGATGGTCGGCCTGCAGGGCTCGGGCAAGACCACGACCACGGCTAAGATCGCGCGCCGCCTGTCGGACCGCTTCAAGAAGAAGGTGCTGCTCGCCTCGCTGGACACACGCCGCCCGGCCGCGATGGAGCAGCTGCAGATCCTGGCGAAGCAGGTTTCGGTCGATTTCCTGCCGATCGTCGCCGGCCAGTCCGCCGTGCAGATCGCCCGGCGCGGGCAGGAGGCGGCGCGGCTCGGCGGCTTCGACGTGCTGATCCTCGACACCGCCGGCCGCACCACCGTCGACATGGAGCTGATGGCCGAGGTCGCCGAGGTCAAGAAGCAGACCTCGCCGCATGAGGTGCTGCTCGTCGCCGACGCGCTGACCGGTCAGGACGCGGTCAAGACCGCGACGGCCTTCAACGAGGCGCTCGGCATCACCGGCATCGTGCTCACGCGCGTGGACGGCGACGGGCGCGGCGGCGCGGCGCTCTCCATGCGCCATGTCACCGGTAAGCCGATCAAGCTGATCGGCGTCGGCGAGAAGGTGGATGCGCTGGAGGATTTCGATCCCGCCCGCATCGCCGGCCGCATCCTCGGCATGGGCGACATCGTCAGCCTCGTCGAAAAGGCGGCGCAATCGATCGACCAGGAGAAGGCGCTCGCGGTGGCCGAGCGCATGCGGAAGGGCAAGTTCGACCTTTCCGACATGAAGACGCAGCTGACGCAGATGATGCAGCTCGGCGGCCTCGGCGGCGTCATGGGCATGCTGCCCGGCGTCGGCAAGATGAAGGACCAAATGGCGGGCGCCGGCATCGACGACCGCATGCTGAAGCGCCAGATCGCCATCATCGATTCCATGACGCCCTGGGAGCGGGCGAACCCGGATCAGCTCAAGCACAGCCGCAAGATGCGGATCGCGAAGGGCGCAGGCGCCGATGCGCAGGCGATCAACCAGCTGCTCAAGATGCACCGCGGAATGGCCGACATGATGAAGGCGATGGGCGGCGCCGGTAAGCGCGGGCCGCTCGCCGGGCTCAAGAGCATGTTCGGCATGGGCGGCGGCATGCCGACGCCGGAGCAGATCGCCGAGATGCAGAAGCAGGCGGGGCATGGCGGTGGATTGCCGCCGATGCCGAAGGGCCTCGGCCTGCCGCCCCCGGGCCTCGGCGGGCCGAAGCTGCCCGGATTACCGGGCCTCGGCGGACGGCCGCCGTTTCCGCCAGGATTCAACCCGTTCGGCGGGAAGAAGAAGTGAAGGACCGTATCGCGTCAACGAGGTCGCACGGCACGATGCCTGTCGTTGCGCTGATAGCTTATGTGCTCTGGCTCATGTTCACTGCAGCGCACCTTGATTGGTCCGTCGGCCGATACGGAAACTCATTCCGTGAGGAATTGAGCATTCTATGCAGGAAAAACTATGGAATACTCGATGAAACGTCAGCTGATTTGGCTGCATGCCAAGCTGCTGGCCTTTCATCTTTTTCCTTCATCGGTGTCAAACTGGAAACGGTGCTGCTTCGCTTTCGAAACCCGATCGCGAACACCCTCATCCTTTTGGGACCCTTGATCGTCGTCTTTGTTATTCGAAGGCACGGTTATTCGAGCAAGCCGGCCTAAAATGGCTTTTGGCGCGCTCTCGAAACTCCATCCATTCGATCGATCTGAAATCAACCTGACCCATCAGCCAAAGGAAACCTGAAATGGCCGTCAAGATCCGTCTCGCCCGCGCCGGCGCCAAGAAGCGTCCGTTCTACCGCATCGTCGTCGCCGAGGCGACCGCGCCGCGCGACGGCAAGTTCATCGACCGCATCGGCACCTTCGACCCGATGAAGCCGAAGGATGCCGCCGACCGCGTCATCCTTGACACCGAGGCCGCCAAGGCCTGGCTCGCCAAGGGCGCGCAGCCGACCGACCGCGTGCTGCGCTTCCTCGATCAGGCCGGCCTGATGAAGCGCGAGGCCCGCAACAACCCCGAGAAGGCGAAGCCCGGCCAGAAGGCGATCGAGCGCGACGCCGCGAAGCAGAAGAAGGCGCTGGACGCGGCCGACGCCGCTGCCGCTGCGGCGGCCGGGTCGGCGAGCTGATCTTCTCCTCCCCCTGCAAGGGGGAGGCTGGGTGGGGGTAAGTCGTCGCTTGACGAACCAAACCCCTCCCTTGCCCTCCCCTTGCAGGGGAGGGGACCGCCCATGTCCCAGCCCTCCATGGTCATCCTCGGCGTGATCGGCGCGCCGCATGGCGTGAAGGGAGAGGTGCGCGTCAAATCCTCCACCGCCGATCCGCTGGCGATCGGCGACTACGGCCCCGTGACGCTGCCCGATGGGCGGCGGCTCAAGGTCAGGTCCGTGCGGCCGGGCGGCGAGGTGGTGATCGTCAAGCTGGAGGGCGTCAACGATCGCAACGCGGCGGAGGCGCTGAAATTCCAGACGCTCGCCGTGCCGCGGGACAAGCTGCCGCCGCCCGAGGATGAGGACGATTTCTACCACGCCGACCTCATCGGCCTCCGCTGCGAGACGGAGGCCGGCGTGGTCATCGGACATGTCGCGGCGGTGCATGATTTCGGCGCCGGCGACATCCTCGACATCAAGCCGCCGAAGGGGCCGAATCTGACGCTGGGCTTCACCAAGGCGAACGTGCCGGTCGTGGACGTGGCCGGCGGGCGGCTCGTCGTGGTGCTGCCGGAGGCCATCGAGGTCAAGGGCGGGGATTGACCCCTCCCCCTGCAAGGGGGAGGCTGGGTGGGGGTACGTCTTCGCCTGACGAACACGAACCCCTCCCTCGCCCTCCCCTTGCAGGGGAGGGGATGCGATCAACGGGACCCATGCCCTTCCACGCCACCATCCTTACGCTCTATCCCGAGATGTTTCCCGGTACGCTCGGCCATAGCTTGGCGGGCGAAGCGCTCCGCACCGGCCTCTGGTCGCTGGAGACGCGGCAAATCCGAGAGCACGGCATCGGCCGGCACCGCGTCGTCGACGACACGCCGGCGGGCGGCGGCGTCGGCATGGTTCTCAAGGCCGACGTGCTGGCGGCCGCGATTGATGCGTCGTCGCCGCCGGATGATCCACGTCCGCGGCTGCTGATGTCGCCGCGCGGGCGCCTCTTCAAGCAGGACGAGGCGCGGCGGCTGGCGGCGGGGCCAGGCGTGCTGATCCTCTGCGGCCGCTTCGAGGGCATCGACGAGCGCGTCATCGAAGGGCGCAATCTCGAAGAGGTGTCGATCGGCGATTACGTGCTCTCGGGCGGCGAGGTCGCGGCACAGGTCGTGCTGGAAGCCTGCGTGAGGCTCATCCCCGGCGTGATGGGCAAGCTCGAATCCGCCGCCGAGGAGAGCCACGAAGCTGGTCTCCTGGAGCATCCGCATTACACCCGCCCGCGGGACTGGGAAGGGCGCGCCATCCCCGAGGTGCTGATGTCCGGCGACCACGCTCGCATCGCCCGGTGGCGGAGGGCCGAGGCGGAGCGCATCACACGTGAGCGACGGCCTGATCTTTCCTGGCCCTAGCCGAAATACAACCTTAAGTTGTTTTTGGCAGAGGGTCAGAGTTGCCGCGTGACGGCGACCGGAGTTCTTTCATGCGTCGCGTTTCCTGCCTGGTCCTTTTCGCCGCTCTTTTCGCCGCGGCTCCCGCTGCGGCACAGCAATTCAGCGACGCCCCGATCGCCTGCGGTGCGGGATCGCATTACAAGACCTGCAAGGCGAGCTTCGACGGCTGGACGCTGCGGATCGAGCACTTCTATCCCGATGGGAAGATGGTGCTCGCCACCTACCGCAAGTGCGCCGCCAACGTCTTTCAGATCCTCTGCGAGGAAGGGCGCTGGGACGGAGTGGCGGGAGGCTGGGGCGGGCTCGGCGGCCGCTCCGTCGGCCTCAAGGGCGGCAAGCCCTTCGCTGACTAGCGATTCCATTCGACAAGCGGCCCCGCTTGCTGTAAGCGCCTCGCCTCAACTCAAAAAAGCGTCCCGAAACGCTCGTCCATCAGAGACGAAACGGCAAAGGCATCCCCATGAATATCATCGAACAGCTCGAGCAGGAGCAGATCGCCAAGCTCGGCAGGACCATCCCCCCTTTCCAGCCCGGCGACACGCTGCAGGTCAACGTCCGTGTCAAGGAAGGCGACCGCACCCGCGTCCAGGCCTATGAGGGCGTCTGCATCGCCCGCTCCGGCGGCGGCCTGCAGGAGAGCTTCACCGTCCGCAAGATCAGCTACGGCGAGGGCGTGGAGCGCGTTTTCCCGCTCTATTCGCCGATGCTCGACAGCATCAAGGTCGTGCGCACCGGCCGCGTCCGCCGCGCCAAGCTCTATTACCTGCGCGACCGCCGCGGCAAGTCGGCCCGCATCGCCGAGCGCCAGGACAACAAGCCCGGCGATAAGAGCTGAGGCCGTCTTGATCCTCCCCCGCCCGCGGGGGAGGTGGCGAGCGTAGCGAGACGGAGGGGGCTCGCATCTTCCCCAACCCGATCCGGCTTCGCCGGGCCACCCTCCCCGCAGGCGGGGAGGGATCGAGAGACGAAGCCGCCCCCTGGGCGGCTTTTTTGTTGCCGGCGCGCCGTGCCGTTCTAAGCTCTCCTCGAAAACTGCTCTCGGGAGGAGCTCATGACCAAGATCGACCGCCGCGCCTTCGCCGCCGGAGCCGCCATCCTGCTGTCGCCCGCCGGATTGCGCGCGCAAGCCGCCTGGCCGCAGGGCCGCAACGTCAAGATCACCATTCCCTTCCCGCCGGCAGGGGCGACTGACGTGCTCGGCCGCATCATGGCGGAGCGCTTCGGCGCCTTCTGGGGAGCGCGAGTCGTGGTCGAGAACAAGCCGGGCGCCGGCGGCAACATCGGCGCCGAGCAGGTGGCACGCTCCGCGCCGGACGGCGACAACATCTTGATCTTCTCGGTCGGCATGGCGACCAACCCGCATCTCTATCCGAACATGACCTACGACCCGATCAAGGATTTCGATCCGGTGTCGCTGATCGCCATGGTCCCCAACATCCTGATCGCGGGGAAGCACACGCCCTACAACACGATCCAGGAGTTCGTGGCCTTCGCCAAGGCCAACCCCGGCAAGGTGACCTACGGCTCCTCCGGCATCGGCACGTCGCTGCATCTCGCCGGCGAACTGTTCAACAAGATGACCGGCGCGAAGATGCAGCACGTGCCCTATCGCGGCGCGGCGCTGGCGATCCAGGATCTGCTCGCCGGCCAGATCGACGTGGTGCTCGACAATATCACCTCGGCGCTGCCGCAGGCGCAGTCCGGCGCGGTGAAGGGCCTCGCCATCACCACGGCCCAGCGTTCGGTCCATGCGCCTGATCTGCCGCCCATCGCCGACGTGGTTCCTGGTTTCGACGTGACGTCCTGGTTCGCCTTCTTCGTGCCGAAGGGGACGCCGCGCCCGATCATCGACCGCATCCAGGGGGACGTGCGCCGCGCGCTGGCGGAGCCGGAGGTGAAGGCCAAGATGGCGGCGCTGGCGGCGGAATCGGTCGGCTCGACGCCGGAGGAGCTCGGCGCGCTGCTCAAGGCCGAGACGGAAAAATGGGGACAGCTCATCCGCGAGCAGGGGATCAAGGCGGGGTGAGCTTGTCATTCCCGGCGCGCCGGAGGCGCGGGAAGGGAACCCAGGCTGAGCGTTCGGCCTGACTTGACTGCCCTCCTGGATTCCCTTCCCCTCCGCGGCTGCGCCGCTCCGGCCGGGAATGACATCGCGAATGCCCATGCCTCCCCTCAACATCCTCTCCATCCAGTCTCATGTCGCCTACGGGCATGTCGGCAATGCTTCCGCCGTGTTCCCGATGCAGCGGCTGGGCTGCGAGGTCTGGCCCATCCATACCGTGCAGTTCTCCAACCATACGGGCTATGCCGAGGGCTGGACGGGCCGCGTCTACGACGGGCAGATGATCGACGAGGTGGTCGACGGCATCGCGCGGCTGGGCCGGTTGCCGTTCTGCGACGGCGTGCTCTCCGGCTACATGGGCTCGGCCGATATCGGCCATGCGATCCTCGCTGCGGTCGCCCGCGTGCGCGAGGCGCGGCCAGGCGCCGTCTATTGCTGCGATCCGGTGATCGGCGACGTGGGGCGCGGCGTCTTCGTCCGCTCCGGGGTTCCCGAATTCATGAAGGGGCGCGCCGTGCCGGCGGCGGATTTGATCACGCCCAATCAGTTCGAACTCGAATATCTCGCGGGCTTCTCCGCCGGCACCCTGGCGGAGGCGCGCCTTGCGGTGGCGGCCGCGCATGCGCTGGGCCCGAAGGTCATCCTCGTCACGTCGCTCATGACGGACGAGACGCCCGATGACGCGATCGACATGCTGGCCTCCGCCGGCGGCGAGGCCTGGCGGCTGCGCACGCCTCGGCTCGATCTCAATGTCAATGGCGCCGGCGACGCGATCGCAGCCGTGTTCTACGTCCACTGGCTGCGCACGGGCTCCGCCGCCGAGGCGCTGGCGCTCGCGGGGTCATCAATCTTCGGTGTCCTGAAGCGGACGGCGGAGGCGGGCTCCCGCGAGCTGCTGACGGTGGCGGCGCAGGAGGAATGGGTGCTGCCGAGCGTTGAGATGAGGCCGGAGAAGGTTTAGACCGCGCTTCACCTCCCCCTGCAAGGGGGAGGCCGGGTGGGGGTTAGGTCTTCGCTCGATGACCACGGACCCCTCCCCGACCCTCCCCTTGCAGGTGAGGGAATGACGCAAGCGAGCTTTGCCTTGCTCCTCCACGCCCCCGCCTTTATCTGAGCCCCCATGCCAGACACCGTCCAAGAAGCCATCGAAGCCATCGCCAGGGGCGAGATCGTCGTCGTGACCGACGACGACGACCGGGAAGGCGAGGGCGATCTCATCGTCGCGGCGACGCTCTGCACGGCCGAGAAAATGGCCTTCATCGTGCGGCATACCTCCGGCATCGTCTGTGCGCCGATCACGGCCGAAGATGCGCGCCGGCTGCGGCTTGACCCCATGGTGGCGCATAACGACAGCAATCACACCACCGCCTTCACGGTCTCGATCGATTACAAGCCCGGCATGACCACCGGCATCTCGGCCGACGAGCGCACCTCGACTTGCCGCGCGCTCGCCAATCCCAACGCTGGCGCCAATGATTTCGCAAGGCCCGGCCACATCTTCCCGCTCATCGCCAGGGATGGGGGCGTGCTGATGCGCTCCGGACATACCGAGGCGGCCGTCGATCTCTGCCGCATGGCCGGACTGCCGCCGGTCGGCGTGATCTGCGAACTCGTCAACGACGACGGCACGGTCACCAAGGGCCAGCAGGTCGCGGATTTCGCGGCGCGGCACGGGCTCCGGCACGTGACGATCGCTGACATGATCGCCTGGCGGCAGCAGCGCGAATCGTTGGTCGAGCGCGTGGCGCAATTCACGGTCGAGAGCCCGATCGGCTCCTTGCAGGCCTATGCCTACCGCACGCCTTTCGACGCGGTGCATCACCTCGCCTTCGTGCATGGCAAGATCGGCCGGGGCGAGAACATGCTGGCGCGGTTCCACAAGCCAGATCTGCTGCAGGACATCTTCCAGCCGGCGCCCGCCATCGGCAAGGCGCTGCAGCGCTTCAAGGCGGAGGGGGCCGGCGTGCTGGTCTACCTGCGCGACGGCACCGTCGGCGTGCCGGCCGCGCCGCTGGAGAAGGCGAGCTCCGACGCCGTCCGCAACGAGCGCTGGCGCGAGGTCGGCGTCGGCGCGCAGATCCTGCGCGACCTCGGCGTGCGCTCGATCCGTAACCTTTCGTCGTCGAACCGCTCCTTCCCGGGCCTTTCCGGCTTCGGCATCGAGATCGCCGGCACGGAAACGCTGGAATGAGAGGCTGGACGGCCGGCCAGGCCGTCGACGCCGAGGCGGACAGACGCTTCATGGCGGAGGCGCTGGAGCTTGGCCGCGCCAATCTGGGGCAGACCTGGCCGAACCCTTCCGTCGGCGCGGTGGTCGTGAAGGACGGCCGCGTGGTCGGGCGCGGCGCGACGGCACCGGGCGGCCGGCCGCATGCCGAGCCGATCGCGCTCGGCGAGGCGGGTTTCGCGGCGATCGGCGGCACGCTCTATGTCACGCTCGAGCCCTGCTCGCATCGCTCGGTGCGCGGCGGCACGCCCTGCCTAGAACACGCGATCCTCTCCGGCGTGGCGCGCGTCGTCTCGGCGCTTGATGATCCGAACCCCCATATCAGCGGCATAGGCCATGCGCTGCTCAGGACGGCCGGCGTCAAGGTCTCGGTCGGCGAAGGCGCGACGCAAGCGTTGCGCGACCACCGCGGGCATATCCTGCGGGTGCGCCAGGGCCGGCCGATGGTGACGTTGAAGCTCGCCCGCACCGCCGACGGCTATTGCGCCCCGGCCGGCGGCGGCCGTCTGCAGATCAGCGGCGCCGAGGCGATGCTGGAGGTTCACCGGATCAGGGCCGCTCATGATGCGATCATGGTCGGCGTCGGTACGGCTTTGTCCGACGATCCGCAGCTCACCGTGCGGCTGCCGGGGTTCGATGGGCGCGCGCCGGTGCGGATCATCCTCGACAGCGCGCTGCGGCTGCCGCTTGCCTCCACCCTTGCGCGGACGGCGCGCGCCATTCCCGTCTGGGTGATCGCCGCGGAGGATGCGCCCGCCAAAGCCGAGCTCGCATTGCGCGAGGCCGGCGTCGAGGTGATGCGCGTGGCGCGCTCCGCCGGCGGATCGCTCGATCTCGGGGCGGCGCTGCGGCTGCTTGCCGTCCGCGGCATCACGCGCGTCTTCTCGGAGGGCGGGCCTATGATCGCGGAGGCGCTGGCGGAAGCCGGACTCGCCGATGTGGTCATCCTGTCGACCGCGGATGCCGCGCTCGGCGGTCCCGGACTGCCGGCCGTGCGGAGCGGGCTCGCCGCGGCGCTCGCCGGCGGCCACTATCAGCCGCTCGGCGAGGCGAGGCACGGCTCCGACGTCTTCGCCACCTACGAAAGGATCCCCTGATGTTCACCGGCCTCGTCAGCGACATCGGCACGATCGTCTCGGCGGAGGGCGACCCGAAGACCTTGCGGCGCTTCGTCATCCGTTCGGCCTTTGCTCCCGAGGGCATCGCCATCGGCGCCTCCATCGCCTGCGCCGGCGTCTGCCTGACAGCGGTGGCGGTGGCGCCGGAGGGGACGGGCGCGCTCTTCACGGTCGAGACGGCCGCCGAGACGCTGGAGCGAACGCTGGCCGCGCGCTGGCAGGTCGGCACGCGGCTCAACCTGGAGCGTTCGCTGCGGGTCGGGGACGAGCTCGGAGGGCATCTCGTCACGGGCCATGTGGACGGGGTCGCCACCATCCTCGGCCGCGACATGGTGACGGACGGCGCCGGCCCCTGGGGGCCGACGGCCCGCTTCCGCATCGAGGCGCCGGCGGCGCTGGCCAGATTCATCGCGCAAAAGGGTTCTGTCTGCCTCGACGGCGTCTCGCTCACGGTGAACGCGGTGGAGGGCGATGTCTTCACTGTGCTCCTGATCCCGCATACCCTGGCGGTGACGACCTTCGCGGAGCGGCAAGCCGGCGACGCCATCCATCTCGAGGTCGATCTGATGGCCCGCTATGCGGCGCGCCTGGCTGACGCCAACAGGTTGGAGGCTGGCGTGTTGCGTTAGACGCAACGGCCCGTTGCGAATATTTTGCTATCTCAGTTAAAACTTTCCTATTGGCCGTTAACCATTTCGGCCGAATGCTGGCGCCTGCCGTCAGGGAAGTTGTTCCGCCCGAAGAACATGCCAGCGGCCGACGAAACCGATGGAAAAGGGGCCAACTGCGATGTCCACGCCACTCCGCAACACTCTCGCGAAGCATCTTCACCCTGCCGAGAAGAATCCCGAGCCCGCGCCGCGAGCGACCGATGAGCTGATCGGCATCGCCGAAATGGCGAAGCTGTTCGATACCACCTACCGCACGCTGCGCTTCTACGAGTCAAAGGGCCTGCTGAAGGCGCAGCGAGACGGAATGAACCGCTTTTACGATGCGGAGTCGCGCCGGCAGTTCCGGTTGATCAACGAAGGCCGGCAGCTCGGCTTCACGCTGTCCGAGATCGCCAAGCTCCTGGAATCTTCCTCGTCGAAGGATCAGCTGCAGCTGTCGCTCGACACGATCGCCGACCAGATCGAGCATCTCGAGCAGCAGCGCACGCAGGTCGAGGAGGCGCTCACCACGCTCCGCAAGCGCTACTACCTGATGAGCGGGACGGACGAGGCGGATGTCGTCTGAGGCGGCCGGTTCCGGTCCGGTTGACGGCGAGGGCGCGCCGGCGCATTCAGGCTGGCATGGCGGTGACGCATCTCGATCACGATCAGGTCAAGGCCGGGCTGGCCGACGGCTCGATGCTGATCGTCGACGTGCGCGAGCCGCATGAATTCGCCGCCGGGCGCATCCCCGGCTCGGTTCTGATGCCGCTCTCCCGCTTCGATCCCGCCGCTCTTCCGGCCGCTCAAGGCCGGCGCGTCGTCTTCTCCTGCGCCGCCGGCGTGCGCTCCATGCAGGCTCTGGCGCTAGCCCAGGGCGCGGGCCTCGACCTGACCGAGCATTATCGCGGCGGCTTCAAGGAATGGGCCGCGATGGGCGAGCGGGTGGAGCGGTAGGCGCTCAGCGTTTCGGCCGCGCGTTGTCGACCGGCGGCAGGCTCTTCAGGAAGGCCGCCACGGCCTCGACATCCGCTTTGCGGACATTGGCCCAGTTCTTCACGACCGAGCCCATGCTGCCGCCGACGGAATCGCCGTCGTCCTTCAGCCCGGTCACGAGGAGCCCGGCGATGGAGGCGGCCGGCGTCTCGCCCAGCCCCGTCGCATGCGGCGTCAGATTCGGCGTCCAGCCCTCGCCGCCGGGATCGGCCCCACCGGCATAGCGCTTGGCGGGAACGATGCCGCCCAGCGGGTCGCGCGTGCTGTGGCACTCGGCGCAATGGCCCGGCCCATCGGCGAGATAGCGGCCGCGCTCGATGTGTGCGGGCTTGGACGCCTCGGGCACGAAAGGCTTCCCGTCGAGATAGAGCCATTTCCAACCGCCGAGCGTCAGACGGATGTTGAACGGAAACGGCAGGTCATGGTCGCGCACCCGGCCCTCGACGGCGGGCAGCGTCTTCATGAAGGCGTGGAGGTCGCGCAGGTCGGCGTCCGCCATCCTCTGATAGGAGGTATAAGGGAAGGCCGGGTAATAGTGCCGGCCGTCCGGTGAGACGCCCTGCACCATGGCGCGGGCGAATTGCTGCGCCGTCCAGCCGCCGATGCCGTCCCGCGGGTGCTGCGAGATGTTGGGCACGTAGAAGGTGCCGAAGGGCGACTTCAGCGCATGGCCTCCGCCGAGCCTCATTGCATCGGGCTGGTTCTCGACGGCGTGGCAGGAGGCGCAGCCGCCGGCCCAGAACAGGTTCTTGCCATTGTCGAGATCGGGCGCCCCCGACAGGTCGAAGCTGCGTCCGCGCACCGCGTCGAAGCTGGCGGGGTGGGTCACCACCAGGAAGCCGGCGACGCCGATCACAACCAGCGCGGCGAATGACGCGACCAAGCGACGGGACATGCGATTCCTTGCTCGAGAACCCGGACGGCACGATGAAAAAACAAAACGGCGGGAGCAAGCTCCCGCCGCTTCGCGGTTGGCGCGTATCTTTTACTGCGGACGGCGGTAAGGCGTATGACAGGCGCCGCAATTGGCCAGCACCTTCGGCATTTCGGTCTTGAACGAGGCCTCGTCCTTGATGGCGGCCTGCGCCGCGGTGGCGTCAGCGCCCCACTTGGCGAAGATGCCGTTGAACTTGTCCTTCTCGGCGAAGACCGCCGGCAGCGTCCGCGTCTCGCCCTTGTCCGAGCCGGCGGGCCACAGGGCCGGAGCGGTCTTCGACGTGTTGATATAGACGGTCAGGGCGTTCTGCGCCTTGGCAAGGTCGAAGGGCTCGGCTCCCTGCAGCATTCGCCCGACCGGGCCGGTGGCGGCGCCCACCGCCTTCATCGCATCCTTGCGCTGCTGGACGGGATCGCCCTGCGCCAATGCCGCGCCGGCGACAAGCGTCAATGCCGCCGCGATCACCTTGATCTTCATCAATCCCTCCCGTTGCGCCTTGCCCTAGGATGCAAGCTCGGGCGCAACCATTGCAAGTCCAGATGACGGCGGCAATACGCTCGGCCCTTGCCCGAATTCACGACTGCGTTTGCGCTTCCGCAAGCGCTCGCCAGATTCGCTCGGGGGTCGCTGGCATGTCGATATGCGTCACACCCGCCTCGCGGTGGAGCGCATCGACCACGGCGTTCATCACCGCGGGACAGGAGCCGATCGAGCCGGCTTCGCCAGCGCCCTTGATGCCCAGCGGATTGGTGGTGGAGGGCACGTTGCGCGTCGAGAAGGCGATGGGCGCGATGTCGGCTGCGCGAGGCATGCAGTAGTCCATCAGGGAAGCCGTCAGGAGCTGCCCGCCGGAATCGTAGACCGTGCGCTCGAGCAGCGCCTGTCCGACGCCCTGGGCGACGCCGCCATGCACCTGGCCGGCGAGGAGCAGCGGGTTCACGGTCAGGCCGAAGTCGTCGACGATCGTGTAGCGTTCCAGCGAGACCACGCCGGTCGCGGGGTCGATCTCGACCTCGGCGACATGGGTGCCGTTCGGATAGGTGGCGTCCGGCGGCACGAATTCGCTCGCGGCCTGCAGCCGCTCCGGCGTCGCTTGCGGCAGGGCGGCGATCTCGGCGAAATCCATTCCCCGGTCGGTGCCGGCCACGGTGACGCGGCCATCGCCCAGCACGAGATCGGCCGTAGCCGCCTCCAGCTTCTCGGACGCGAGATCCTTGAGTTTGTCCGCAAGAGTCTCGGACGCGCGATAGGCCGAGACGGCGCCGACCGGGATAGAGCGCGAGCCGCCCGTGCCGTTGCCTGTCTTCACCTGGTCGGTGTCGCCCTGCACCACATCGACGAGGTCCGGCGCGATGTCGAGCGCCTGGCTCACGGCCTGCGCATAGGCCGTCATATGGCCCTGGCCGTTGGATTGCGTGCCGATCAGCACGGTGACGCGGCCATTCTTCCCCAGCGAGACCGAGACGTCCTCGCCGGAGCCCCAGGCCGTGCATTCGATATAGGAGGCGAAGCCGAAGCCACGCATTTTGCCCGCCTTTTTGGCGGCGCGCTGGCGGGCGGCGAAGCCCGCCTGGTCCGCCTGCTCCAGCGCCGCGCGCATGTGGCCCTCGAAATCGCCGACGTCATAAGTGCGTTTGGTCTGCGTCTTGTAGGGCATCGCGGAGGATTTCACGAAGTTGCGCGCGCGCAGCACCTCCGGCTTGATGCCGACCTGGCGTGCGGCATGGTCGACCAGCCGCTCCAGGAGATAGGCGGCCTCAGGCCGGCCCGCGCCGCGGTAGGCGTCCACCGGCACGGTATGCGTGTAGACGCCCTGGCAGCGGCAGAAGAAATTCCTGATATCGTAGGTGCCGGTCGCCATCGTCGCCCCGAGCCAGGGGATATATGGCCCATACTGCGAGGCGTAGGCGCCGAGATTGCCTCTGATATGCACGCGGAGGCCCAGGAACTTGCCGCGTGCGTCGAGCGCCAGCTCGGCCGTTGTCAGGTTGTCGCGGCCGTGCGCGCAGGAGAGGAAATGCTCGGTGCGGTCCTGCGTCCATTTGACGGGCAGGCCGAGAGCCTTGGCGGCAAGCAGCACCAGCGGATATTCGCGGTAGTTGAAGCTCTTGGTGCCGAAGCCGCCGCCGACGTCGGGGGTGACCACGCGCAGGGCCTTGGTGTCGATGCCGAGGATCTTGGCGACCGAGCCCTGGATGCCATGCACGCCCTGCGAGCCGAGCGTGAGCGTGTACCGCTTCTCTTTCGCGGACCACTCGCCGATGGCGGCGCGCGTCTCCATGTAGTTTGTGACGAGGCGATTGTTCTCGACGGTCAGCGTGACGACATGGGCGGCCTTGGCGAAGGCGGCGTCGGCCTTGGCCTTGTCGCCGAGCGTCTGGTCGTAGACGATGTTGCCGGGCGCGAGCTCCGGCCAGACCTCCGGAGCGCCGGGCTTGATCGCCTCGGCGATGCCGGTCACGACGGGCAAGGTCTCGTACTCGATCTCGATCAGCTCGGCCGCATCGCGGGCGCGGACGACGCTGTCCGCCACGACCATGGCGACGGCATCTCCGACATGCTTGACGAGGCCGTCGCAGAGCAGCGGCCACTTCGGCGCGGTCATGGTCTTGCCATCGGCCTTCTGCATCGGCGCCTGGCAGGCCACGCCTTCGAAACCGGCGACATCGGCGGCCGTCCAGACCGCGAGCACTCCCTTGGCGGCCTTGGCTGCGGCGGTGTCCTTGATCGTGAAGCGCGCATGCGCATGGGGCGAGCGGAGGATGAAGGCGTGAACCGCCTTCTGCGGCAGCAGGTCGTCGGTGTAGCGACCGGCCCCGGTGATGAACTTGCGGTCCTCTAGACGGCGGATCGGCTGGCCGAGGCCGAACTTCTTCATGTTGCCGGGATGGATGGTCATGCGCTGGCCTTTTCGCTTGCGATGACTCGAAGACTAGGCCGACCCGGGAAAGGAGGGAAGGGGGCGCGGCGCATCCCGCCGTCGCTCCTCAGATCACAGGGCCGCCGGTCGGATCAGCCGAAGGGACCGGCGCCGGCTCGCGCGCGGCCAGTGGCGATGGCTTCGGGAAGGCCTCCGTCAGCTCGGCCGAGTCGATCCGCGTGCGGCGGGCAACGCGTTTCGAGCGGCTCTCGCGGTCATGCAGCATCAGGGCGGCCGCGACATCGACGAGCGTGATGCCCGCCACCGCAGCGAAGGCGAAGAGCGCATTGCCGCGCCGACGGTTCCACGGGTCGGCGGCCACGGCGCCGAGCGTGGCGAGGTCGAGCACGTCGCCGCCGACACGCGCCCATAGTCCCGCCGCCCGGTCCGAGTTGCCGAGGATGGCGAGGCCGGTGCCTAGTTCGCGCAAGCCGAACCCGCGCACCAGCGGCCGCGTCTCGCGCGCGCCGATCGACTGGGCGAGCGCATGGGCGGCGAAAAGCTCGGCGACGCCGAGCCCGATCGAGAAGAGGCCGAGGGCGCGCGAGTCCTGCAGTTCGTTCATGGAAGCCTCCGGACGATTGGCCGGCGCTGCGGCGACGATTCGTCAAGCGAAGGCAACGTCACCGGGCAAAGGTGGTTCCGGCGGACACCCGTCCGGCTGGCCGATAGGGCCGCTTCATCTCCAAGCTCTGACCGGCACGATCCCGATCACTCCGTGAACTCTGGCCGGTTACGACCCAAACGTTCTGCATCGCGCTCTACGGTTCGCGGCCGCGATCGCGCTGGAGAACGTCACGCCCTATGCTGACCCTCACAGCCAGCGCAGCTACCGCACGATGGATCGTTACGCCCATGGTCGACGCGCCGTCTGCTCGAGAAGCCGTCGCTGCAGGACTGCGCGGGGTTTTGGAAAACTGCGTTGGACCCGAAATGGCCAGCAGATGCTGGTCAATGCCCTCCGTACCATGCTTTAGGTAAAACAAGGTCGGGTATCCGCGGCGAGTTCGGTACGTCGAGCGGGTGAGGGAACTGCTGGGCATAGCCGAGCGGGACTGTCCTGTCCTTCCTCAGGAAGGTCAGTTCGATCGCGCGCGGGATCGGCAGCGACTGCCAACGAATGACGCCGCCATAGTTGTTGGGATGATTATGCGCCACAACGAAATACTGAAGCAGCCGATCGAAGACGGCGTGAATGATCCTGAAAGCATGCTTGTCCGTCAGCCGATCTACATTATGGAATTCGGCGACGATGAGTCTGAACCGTCGCAGCGTCTTCTCTGATACATTGAGTAGTACGGGCCACTCAGAGCCCTCGATGTCCATCTGCAAAATCAGATCATCTTCACCCGGTAGATGCTCACAAACCCAGTCGTCCAGCGTCATCGTTTTCTCATCATTGCAGACGCCAATGAATTTCTTGGTGAAGTGCGCCTGCCCTGCGGAAAGCGGCGCTGCATCCACCGAATAGTCGGCAAGGAAACAAGGAATGCCGCGCTTGATAAGATCCAATTCGAAGGTTGCGCGATTGCTGACGCCGGGTGAGAAGCAGCCGGTGAAGCCATCAAGGTCATTCGGCAGAACATAACCACCGTCGTCACGTTCTCCCAATCTCACCATGTCGTGCCCTGTGAAGACGGGATGCAGACGGCGAACCAGCGCCTTGACCGCTGCGGGATCGCTTTGCTGTCCGATCGACAGGCCGGTCTTCAGAAGCGCTGAAAGCGCGGCATGCTTCAACATTTCAACACTTCTTCCATTGCGAACTTCGAGCCCGACGCGTTGCCGCGACCTCAATGGCATGCGGCATCGAGCAAAGAGCTGTGCGTAGTTGGATGACGTCCTTCAGCAACGCAAGATGTTCGCGTTGACGACGTGTTCGACTGGCGCTCCGGCAGAGGGCTTATAAGACAGTGATCCTAAAGTCAGAACAGAGATGGGGCGTGTATTTTCTGCCGTGGGCACGGGACGCTCACTCCATCACCGCGGCCTTGAGAATGCAGACCATCGTCGCCCGGGCGGGCTCCGCGCCACGGTTTCGGATCACATGCGGGCGGTCGCAGCGGTAACGCAAGGTCTCGCCGGCCCTGGCGATGTCGATGACGCCAGCCACTTCGACCTCCAGTTCGCCCGAGAGGACCGATAGGCACTCGATCGAGCCGCGCTGGTGGGAGTCGGATTCGAGGACGCCACCGGGCTGCGCTTCGAAATCATACCACTGCAGCCATTCCACCGTCTTGATCCAGCCGATGATGGCGAGCCGGCAGCGGCCGTCGTCCGAGGTGAGGATGGGCGTGTCGCTGGCGCTCGTCTTCTCGACGAAGGGCTCCTCGTCGCTCTGCACCAGGAAGCGGTCGATGGAGACGTCCAGCGCCTGGCTCAGGCGCCAGATCGTGGCGAGCGTCGGGTTGGTCTCGTTGCGCTCGATCTGGCTGATGATCGACTTGGCGACGCCGGACTGGTCAGCCAATTCGGACAACGACATGTTGTAGGCCTTGCGCAGGCGCTGGATCGTGCGGCCGAGCTGGCCCGACAAGGCCTGCGCTCCCGCGTCCATCGTCTTGGTCCGCTCCTTGCCCTCGATGCCCATGTCCGTTCCGCTATCCGAACGCTTTCGTTCAGAATGACGAACATGTTGTGACGGAAAGGCGTTCCGGACTCAAGCGCCGCTCCGCCGAAGGATCACATCGCCCGGGTGGGTCCGCTCTCCTTCTGCTTGCGGCGGTCGAGGCCGAGCTGGCGCTCGCGCCAGATCACGAAGATGCCGGCCGCCACGACGATCGCCGCGCCTGCGACGACGATGTGCTCCGGCAACTCGCCGAACAGGAACCAGCCGACCGCGATGGCCCAGATCATGCTGAGGTAGTCGAAAGGCGCGATCAGCGAGGCGTCGGCGTAGCGGAAGCTCTGGGTCAGGGTGATCTGGCCGATGCCGCCCATCACGCCCATCAGCACCAGGAAGCTGAGATCCCGCCACGTCGGCACGCGCCAGGCGTAGGTCGGATCGAACAGCCCGACGAGGCTCGCGATGAGCGCGAGCGCCGTCGTGATCAGCATGAAATAGGAAACGATGGAGCCGGTGCTCTCGGTGCGCGTCAGCTTGCGCGTCTCGATGGTGGCGAAGCCGGCGCAGACCGCTCCCAGCAGGCCGAAGGCCGCGCCGAGCACGCGCTGGCCATCGCCGGGCCCCGCCGCGCTGGCGTAGGGCGTCAGCATGACCAGCACGCCGATGAAGCCGGCGCCGACCGCGCTCCATCGGTAGATGCGGACGGTCTCCTTGAGCAGGATAGCAGCCAGCACGACGGTGAAGAGGGGGGCCGCGTAGCTGATCGCCGTGGCGTCGGCGAGCGGCAGCAGGATCAGCGCCGTGAAGCCCGAGAACATGCCGACCGAGCCGAAGAAGCCGCGGCGCGCGTGGTTGCGCAGGCTCGTGTTCTCGAAGGCCTTGCGCAGGTCGCCTCGCCAGCCGAGCCAGAGGAAGACCGGGATCAGCGCGAAGAAGGAGCGGAAAAAGACGGTCTGGCTGACCGTGTAATACAGCGGGTCGCCCGGATGCGCCGCGCCGACCAGCTTCACGCACGCGGACATGAAGGTGAAGGCGAGCGTCGAAAGGAGCTTGAGGCCGATGCCGATGATCATGTGGGGGGCGGGCTGGGCTGGTCCGTCGGTTATCGGCCCCGCGCCGGCCAGGCGCAACCCCGTTCACGCTCAACTGAAGAGGCGTGTCCGCTCCTCGACGCTCATGGCCCGCAGCGCGTCCAGTGCTCGGGCCGCCTCGTCGGCGGAAAGCTCCGCCCCGGCGCGCATCTTGTTCAGGGCCTGCACCGCCGGCGCCGGCACTGGCTCAGGGCCGCGCCCTGCAGCGGGCGGCGGGACAGCGTCATGCACGAGCTGCAGGCGCTCCGCTCCGGCCGGCCGCACGGGCTCGGGCGGCGAGAACAGGATTTCGTCGATCTCCTCGCCCATCGGCAAGGGGATCGCTGGGGCTGGAGCAGCCGGGCCGCGTTCCTCGACAAGGACGCTGTCCACATCGGCCTGGCTCATGCCCGAGGGATCGGCAGCCTGGGCGCGCGCCTCCGGCCCGGAGGTCTCGGCGCCATCGGAGATCTGCCAGATGTCGACCATCGCCGCCACGCGGCGCTCGAGGAAGGCCAGGACCTCGATGACCTTGCGCGTGCGCTGCGCCGTCAGGTCCTGGAAGGAGCAGGCGGTGTAGATTTCGGTGGCGCGGGCGTCGAGCAGGTCGCAGATCGCCGGATCGGCGTTGGCCTCGCGCAGCGTCCAGGCGGCCTCCTGCACGCGCTCGGCGGCGGCGAGGATGTCGGATGTCGCCGATTCGGTGGCCGCGACGATCGAATCGAGCTCGCCCGAGGCCTCGACGATCGGGCCGCCGCTCTGGGCGTCCGGCTTGATCGCCTCGATCTCGGCATGGGTCCTGGCGATGGCGCGAGACATCTCCAGGATGTCGAGCCGCACCTTGTCGAGGCCCGTGACGTCGCGCTGCGCGCCGACCGAGCGCTCGATCCGCGAGAGCGCGGCGAGCAGCATCTCCGTGTCGGCGTGGCGGTTGCGGCGCGCGTATTCGGCCAGGAACCAGCGTCCCCGCTCGGTTTCCATCACCGCCAGCTCGATGGCCTCGAAGTCGGCCTCGGAGCCTCGCTGTCGCGTCGCAATGCCTGACATGGTCGGTCCGCCGCGCCGGCCTGAGCCGCGCAAGTGTCATCTGTGCTGGAGTGAGCCATCGTTTCGCTAACGAATGGTTACGCGCAGGAAGGCCAAGGTTGTGTTTCGCGCACCGAATGGGCATTTCTGTCGCCGCAACCTTGCGCGAGGAGAGGCCGATCTTGCAGGCGCGCGTCCAGACCCGGCCCGGAGAGGCTGCGCCGTCGATCCGCAAGGAAGCCGCTGACGGCGGCACCGCGCTGCGGCTCGCGGGCGAATGGACGATGCGCCACGGCCGCGCTGTCGAGCGCCTGGTGGAGGAGGCGGCGGCCGGCAGCCGCGGCGCCATCACCATCGATCTCTCCGGCATCTCCGGTTTCGACACGATGGCGGCGCTGACCCTGTCCAGGCTCAAGACGGCGGTGGAGAAGCAGGGCGCGCGGGCCGAATTCTCCGGCGCCACGCCGTCCCAATCGATCCTGCTCGCCGAGATCAGCACCTTGCCGCAGCCGCGCAAGCGCGAGCGCGGAGCCACCCTGTTCGACCTCCTGGTCGACATCGGCCGCGCGATGGCCGGCACCGGCCGCGACTTCGTCGGCGGCATCGCTTTCCTGGGGAACTTCGTCGCCTCCCTCGGACGGACGCTCGCGGCGCCCTGGCGCTTCCGCTGGCCGGCGCTGATCAAGCAGATGGAGATATTCGGCTTCCGCTCCGTGCCGATCATCGCGCTGATCTCGTTCCTGGTGGGCGGCATCATCGCGCAGCAATCGGTGTTCCAGCTCCGCTCCTTCGGCACCACTGCCTTCGTGGCGGATCTGCTCGGCATCCTCGTGCTGCGCGAACTCGGCGTGCTGCTCACGGCGATCATGATCGCGGGACGCTCGGGCTCGGCGATCACGGCCGAACTCGGATCGATGAAGATGCGCGAGGAGATCGACGCTCTGCGCACCATGGGCCTCGACCCCATGGAGGTCCTGATCGTGCCGCGCATCCTGGCGCTGATCGTGGCGATGCCGATCCTCGCCTTCATCGCCTCGATGGCGGCCTTGTTCGGCGGCGGGCTCGTGGCCTGGGTCTACGGCGACGTCAGCCCAGAGACATTCCTGAGCCGCCTGCAGAACGCCATCCGGCTCAATACGTTCATGGTGGGGATGATCAAGGCGCCGGTCATGGCGCTGGTGATCGGCATGATCGCCGCGATCGAGGGCATGGCTGTCGAGGGCTCCGCCGAGTCGCTCGGCCGCCAGACCACGGCCTCGGTCGTCAAGGCGATCTTCATGGTGATCGTGGTCGACGGGCTGTTCGCTGTGTTCTTCGCGGCGATACGTTATTGATCCCGGCATGGCGACGAATCATGAGCGCGAGACCCTGATCGAGGTGCGCGACCTCGCGGTCGGCTTCGGTGAGAAGCTGATCAACGACGGCCTGTCGCTCGATGTCTATCGCGGCGAAATCCTGGGCGTGGTCGGCGCATCCGGCACCGGCAAATCCGTACTGATGCGCACGATCGTCGGCCTGCTGCCGAAGCAGCGCGGCAGCATCCGCGTCTTCGGCGAGGAGATGGAAGGGCTTTCCGAGGCCGAGCGCCAGGGAATCGAGAAGCGCTGGGGCATCCTTTTCCAGCAAGGCGCGTTGTTCTCCGCGCTGACGGTCAAGCAGAACATCCAGCTGCCGATGCGCGAGCACCTCGATCTCTCCGAGACGATGCTCGACGATCTGGCGGTGATGAAGGTGGAGATGGTGGGCCTGAAGGCGGATGCGGCCGAGAAGTTTCCCTCCGAACTCTCCGGCGGCATGATCAAGCGGGCGGCTCTCGCCCGCGCTCTGGCGCTCGACCCCGAGATCGTCTTCCTCGACGAGCCGACCTCGGGCCTCGACCCGATCGGCGCCAGCGACTTCGACGAGCTGACGGCGACCCTCCAGAAGACTTTAGGGCTGACCGTCTTCATGGTAACGCACGACCTCGACAGCCTCGGCACGATCTGCGACCGGATCGTGGCGCTCGGCGAAGGCAAGGTGCTGGCCTCCGGCACGCTCGACGACATGATGAAGGCCGAGCATCCTTGGCTGAAGTCCTATTTCACCGGGCCGCGCGCCCACCGCACCTTCGTCGCGGGCTGAGACGGAGCGGGAAGGACGAATGGAGACCAGAGCCAACTACGCCCTGATCGGCCTGTTCACGCTGGCCGTCTTCGCTGGCATCCTCGGCTTCGTCTACTGGTTCGCCGCAGCCCGCAACACCGGCGCGAAGACGAGCTACCGGGTCGTCTTCTCAGGGTCGGTCTCGGGCCTGTCGCGCGGTTCGCTGGTCCGCTTCAACGGCCTGCGCGTCGGCGAGGTCATGACCCTCGATCTGGAGCCGGAAGACCCTTCCAGGGTGTTGGCGGTGATCGATGTCGATCAGCGGACGCCGGTGAAGACCGACACGCGCGCTCGGCTCGAGTATTCGGGCCTCACCGGGCAGGCCTCCGTGCAGCTCTCCGGCGGCACGGCCTCGGCCCCGGCCCTGACGGCGCCGGACGGCGGCAGGCCCGTGATCTACGCTGATCGCTCCGATTTCCAGGACATTCTCGAGACGGTGCAGCGGCTCGCAACCCGCACGGACGGCATCCTCGCGAAGGTCGAGAAGGTGGTGGACGACAACAGCGGCTCGATCGGCGGCACCATCCGCAGCGTCGAGACCTTCGCAAGGGCGCTGGCCGACAATTCGGCGGGAGTCGGAGCCTTCCTGTCGGCGGTGGGGGACACGGCGCAGCGCATCTCGGCGCTGTCATCGAGGCTCGAAACGCTGTCGGCCACGGCCGAGGAGCTGCTGCGCAACGTCGACGGCTCATCGGTCGGCCGCACCGTCGCGAACGTCGAACGATTCACCCAGGGGCTGGCGGAAAACCGGCGCAACATCGACGCCATCCTGACCGATGGCGTGGCGCTGACGCGGCAGCTGACCGAGGCGTCGCAGCGCCTCGACGGCATCCTCGCGCAGGCGGATCGTGTCGCTCGCGCGGTCGACGGCGAGAAGATCGGCCGCGCGATCGACAACCTCGACAGGATCGCACAGGTCGCCGGCAACAATGCCGGGGAGGTCGACCGCGTCATCAAGAATGTCGATGCCCTCGTCCGCAGCGTCGACCCGGCACGGATCGACCGCAGCATCGCCAATGTCGAAGGATTCACGCAGGCGCTTGCCGACAACCGCGCCAATATCGACGGCATTCTCGCTGATGGCGCGGCGCTCGCGAAGCGCCTGACGGCTTCCTCGCAGCGTCTCGACGAGGCGCTCGCCGAGATCACCCGGATCGCGCAGGCGGTCGACGGTCAAAGGATCAGCCGCAGCCTCGAGAATGTCGATCGCTTCACGCAGGCGCTCGGCAACAATTCGGCCGAGGTGGACCGCGTCCTCAAGAACGCGGCCGACATCAGCGCGACGTTGCGCAGCGCCTCGGGGCGCGTCGAGGAGGTGCTGGTGGCGGCGCAGCGCTTCCTGGGCAGCGCCAGCGATGGCGACAGCAAAGGCGCCTTCGGCGAGATCGCCGCGGCGGCGCGGTCGGTCCGCGAGCTTGCCGACGACATCAAGGGGCGCACCGGCAGCTTCAGCGATGCGGCGAAATCCTTCGACCGCCTGGCCAAGAGCCTCGAGGCGCGGGCGAAGGAGATCACGGCCGGGCTCAACCGGCTAACGAGCTCGGGCGGGCGCGACATCGAGGCCCTCGCCGCCGATGCCAGGCGCGCCGCCAACGAGATCAACCGGACCGTCCGCAACCTCGGCAATGATCCGTCGCAGATCCTCCGCGGCGGCCGGTCGTCCATTCCCGAATATTCCGGAGCGCGCTGACATGACGGCTCCCAGCCAGCCGCCTGCCGCATGACCCCGCCAGACCGACGCCTCTTCCTCGCTTCCGCCGGCGCCGCCGCGGCGCTCCTGCTTGCCGGTTGCGGCAGCGGCCCGGCGCCCACCACCTTCGACCTCTCCGCCCCGCGCGGGGCGCAGCGGCGATTGGGCGGCGGCGGCCGCGCGATCGTGGTTCAGGAGCCGACGACGATCGCGGCCCTGGACAGCGAACGCATCGTGGTGCGCGCGGCCAGCGGCGAGCTGACCTATCTGCCGCGCGCTCAGTGGTCGGATCGGCTGCCGCGCTTGATGCAGGCTCGGCTGATCCAGACCTTCGAGAACCGGGGCCGCGCCGCCGTCGGACGTCCGGGCGACCGGCTGAGCGGCGATTACCAGCTTCTCATCGACATCCGCAGCTTCGAGGTGCGCGAGGCGAGCCGCGACGCGTATGTCGAGGTCGCCGCCAAGCTGGTGGGGGCGACCAGCGGCAATGTCTCGACGGCGCGGCTCTTCTCGGCGGCCACGCCGGTCGGCGCGATCGACGGCGCCGGCGCGACGCAGGCGCTCGACCAGTCTCTCGCCAGGGTCATGACCGACATCGCCTCCTGGGCCTGAGGCGGGCTCCCTGACCCCTAGCCGTTAGGGAACGAGAGCGGCACGATTGAGCAGGTGTCGCTCTCCCAGCCCCACCCGGCGGCACTTGGCTCCGCTACCCTCCCTGCGAGCGGGGAGGGATCAGGCGCCGCGCAGGCCGCGGCCTATTCGAACCGCCCCGCCGCATGGGCCAGCATGGTGTAGACCTTGCCGGTGTCCGAAGCGAGATAGGCGCGGGCCGTAGCGCTGTCGTTGGCGTCGACCGAGACTTCGCGCAGCAGGCGCTCGAACTCCGTGACATAGCGGTCGATCGTCTCGCGGAAGTCGGGTTCGCGACGGTAGCGGCGGCGGACCTCATCGAAGGTCTGCTGACCCTGCAGCGTGTAGAGCCGGCGCGAGAAGACGTTGCGCTCGCCCGCCGTGTAGCGGTCCCAGGCATCGGTCACCGCGTCGGTATCGACCAGACGCGCGATGTCGCTGGAGATGACGTCGAGCGCCTCCAGCCCTTCTTCCGTCGGGCGCGGGCGCGCCGCCGCCGGCGCGGGCGGCTCATCGTCATGCGAGGCCTTGGTCAGCAGGTCCGACAACCAGCCCTCGGAGCGGGGAGCCTGCTGCGGCGCGGCCGGGCGGGGAGGAGGCGCCGACGGTTGCGGCCTGGGCGGGGCCGCCGGGCGGGGCGCAGGGGCTGGGCCCAGCGGACGCGGAGGCTGCGGAGCGGGGCGCGCCGCCACCGGCGGAGCGGGCGGCCGCAGGGCAGGGCGCTCCGGCGCGGGATCCGGCCGCTTGGGCGGCGGCGCCGCGACGTCGAGGCCGGCGCGGCCGACGAGCGCGTTCAGCTCGTTCAGCGCCTGCAGCTGGTCGCCCACCACCCGCTTGATGGCGCCGGTCTGCGTCTTCAGGTCCCGGGGCAAAGCCATGGCGCCGCGGCTGATCTCGGCGCGCGTCGATTCCAGTTCGCGGGCGATATCCGTGGTGATGACGCGCAGCTCCTCCGCCGTGCCGCGGAAGCGATCCGTCGCCTCGGCGAAGATAGAGCCGAGCTCGGCCATCGCCTGATCGTAGGTCGCCTTGAGGTTGGCGGCCGTCCGCTCGCGCTCCTTGGCGGAAAGGTCGCGAATGAGATCGTGCTGCTCGGTGATCTGGCGAACGGCGGCATCGGAGCCGCCGAGCAGCGTGGCGCCGACGTCCCGCGCCCGCTCCTCGGCCGTGGCGAGGCCGCCCTGCAGCGACTGCGTGAAGCCGGCGAGCAACGCTTCGAGCTCGTTGCGCCGTTCGTCGATGGTGCGGGCGAGGTCGGTCGAGAGCTCGCGGGTGTTGCGCTCCGAGGCGGCGAGGCCCTCCTCGATGAGCTGGGCCAGACCCGTCATCGCCGTATGCAGCTCGCCGCCGCGCTGCTCGATGGTGCGGGCGAGCCCGACGGTGACGTCGCGGGCCCGGCGCTCGGCGGCGGTGAGGCCCTCGTCCATCAGGCGGTTGAAGCCATCCATCATCGATTCGAGCTGCGCCGAGCGCTCGCCGAGCGCGTCCACCAGCGAGCTGATCGTTTCGCTCTTGGCGGACAGCGCCTCGTCGACGCGGCTTTGCGCCTCGGCCATCTCATGCGCGGCCCGGGCGAGGGCGGCTCCCTGGGACTGGATGTTCTGCGCCAGGCGGCTCGCCTCGGCGAGCACGCCGCCGGAGACTTCGCGCAGGGTCGTGACCTGCGCCTCGACCTGCTGGGAGGTCTGCGCCGTCTCGCCAACGATGCGGCCCATGGCCGTCTCGAGCTCGCGCAGGCGGCCGCCGAGGCCGGATTCGACGGCCTCGAGGTTGCCGGTGGCGGAGGCGAGCAGCTGGTTCAGCGAGCCATTGGCCTCGTTGAGCCGGGCCAGCACGCCGCCGACCTCGTTGCCAAGCCGGCCTTGCGCCAGCACCAGGCTGCTGACCGCGCGTTCGGCGTTGGTGGCGATCGTCGCGTCGAAGGCCTGCGTCGAGGCTTCGATTCGGCCGGTCAGCTCCTGGCCCTTGACGTCGATCAGCGAGGCCACGGCCGCGCCGTTGCGCTCCAGAACGTCGGCCACCACGCCGCTGCGGTTCTCGATCGCCTGGATCACGGTATGGCCGACCTGGGCCACCTCGCGGGCGATCGCCTCGCCGCGGGCGCCGAGTTCGCCGACGAGGTTGGCGCCGCGCTCCACGAAGAGAGCGTTGATCTCCTCGGAGCGCTGGCCCAGCACCGCTGCGAGGGCGGAGCCGCGCCGATCGATCGCCTCGGAGGCGGCGTCGAGGCGATTGACGACCCGCTCCTCGAAGGCGCCGACGCGATTGTCGAGGGTCGCGGCGATCTCGGTGGCGCGGTTGCCGAGCGTGGCGTTGATCTCCACAGCCTTGCCGGCGAGCAGGCCGGCGATCGAATCCGACTTGTCGGTGAGGGTGCGGTTGATCTCCTCGGCCTTGCCGGAAAGCAGGCCGGCGATCGTCTCAGACTTCTCGGTGAGCGTGCCGGTGATCTCCTCGGCCTTGCCGGTGAGCAGGCCCGCGATCGCGTCGGCCTTGCTGGTGAGCAGGGCATTGAGCGTGTCCGCGCGGTGCGTGAGCACGCCGTTGATATCCTCGGCGCGCAGGCTGAGGACCCGGTTGATATCCTCGGCCTTGCCGGCGAGCACTTGCGTGATGTCGTCGGACTTCACGGTCAGGATGCTGGCGATGTCGTCCGACTTCTCGTTGAGGACAGCGGCGATCTGCACCGCCCGCTCTCCGAGATGCTCGGTCATCGCCGTGGCGCGCAGGTTGATCGTCTGGTCGATCTCGCGGGCCTTGGCCTCCATGGCGCTGGTGATCTCGCGGCCGCCTTCGCCCATGATGCGGGCGATCTCGATGGCGCGCTGCGACAGCGCCTCGTTGAGCTGCTGGCCGCGGCGCTCCAGGCCGGTGTCGACCCGCGCCATGAGCTCGTCGAACGAGCCGCTGAGCGATTGCACGCGCGACAGCGAGCGCTCCTCGAAGGCGTTGAGCTGCGATTCGAGCGTGCGCGCCGTCGTCTCGGTCTGGGCGCCCAGCCTGTCGATCAGCACCTCGCCATGGACGGTGATCAGCGCCTCGACGTTGTGCAGACGTCCGCCCACCGTCTCCTCGAAGGTCCTGAGCTTCTCCGTCACGCCGACGGAATGCAGCTCCAGCGCGCCGGAGAGGCTGCCGGCGTTCTCCGACAGCGCCTCGTTGACCCGATTGCCCTGCGTGGCGATGGCCAGCACGACATCGCGGCTGGCATCTGAAAGGCGGGCCGTCATCTGGTCCAGATGCGAGCCCAGCCGGTTCTCCATGTCGTTGGCGAGATTGTTGAGCAGGCTCTCCGCCTGCCGCGTGCGGCCGTCGATCACCGTGGCGATGACGTTTCCGGCGCCCTCGAAGGCCGATCGTGCATTGCCGATCTGCTCGCCGATCAGCGCCGCCGCGGTGCGGCCCGAGCTGGCGATGCCCTCCTCGAGGTTCCTGCCATGGACGATGATCGCATCGTTCATGCGGTCACTGGTCTCAATGAGGCGTGCGGCGAGGTTGTCGCCGCGCGTGCCGACCGTCTCGACGATGCGCTGGGCGGTCTCCTCGATCCGCTGCGTCACTTCCGCGCCGCGCAGTCCGAAATCGATGGCGAAGGCCTCGCTGGTGGAGCGCATCGCTGCGCTCACCTCGCCGGCTCTGGCGCCGATCGTCTCGATCAGCGTGCGCCCCGTCTCGTCGAGCGAAGCCGTCACGGACTGGCCGCGCTCGGCGATCGCCTCGATCAGTCCAGCGCCTGAGGTCCGCAGCTGATCGGCGACCGTCGCGGTGCGGCTGGTGATGGATTCGATCAGCTCGCCGCCGGTCGCCTGCAGGGCGTCGTTGACGCTGCGCGAACGGTCCTCCAGCACGGCGACGAGCGCATTGCCGGTGTCATTGAGCATGTCGCTCATGCTCTTGGAGCGCTCGGTGATCGTCGCAGCGAGGCCCTCGCCGGTCGTCTGCAAGAGGGCGTTCACCTCCTGCGCGCGGCCGCCGATGGTCGCGGAGAGCGTCTCGCTGGTGGCGCGCAGCAGGGTGTCGACGCTCTGGGTCCGCTCGGTGATGGTGGCGACCAACCCGTCGCCGGTGGCGGCGAGCTGGCTGCTCACCTCCTGCGCCCGGCCGGTGATCGTCTCGGCCAGCGTCTCGCTGGTGGCGCGCAGCAACGTGTCGACGCTTTGGGTCCGCTCGGTGATGGTGGCGATCAATCCCTCGCCGGTGGCGGTGAGCTGGCCGCTCACCTCCTGCGCCCGCTCGGTGATCGTCTCGGCCAGCGTCTCGCCGGTGGCGCGCAGCAGCCTGTCGACGCCTTCGGTGCGCTCGGTGAGCGTGGCGACGAGCGCGTCGCTGGTGGCGGTGAGGCGATCGCCCATCTCGCGCGAGCGGTCCGCGATCGCCGCCGTGATCGTCTCGCCATTCGTGCGCAGCAGGGCATCGACCTCCTGGGAGCGGGCCGCAACGGTTTCGGCGACATGGTCGCCGGTGGCGCGCAGCATGTCGTTTACGTCCTGCGAGCGCTCGGAGATGGCGGCGATGAGGGTTTCGCCGGTCGTCCGCAGCGTCGCGTCGACGCCTTGCGCCTGGTCGCCGATGGCGGCGATCAGCTGCTCGCCCGTGGTGCGCAGCGCCTCGCCGACGCCGCGCGAGCGGGCGTCGATGGACTGGGTCAGGGCGGCGCCGGTGGTCTCCAGCATGTCGTTGACGCTCTGAGCGCGCTCGGCGATCGCATCGACCAGCGTGGCGCCGGTCTGGCCGAGAGCCTGGTTGACGGCCTCGGCGCTCTGGCTGAAGCGGCTGGCGATGGCTTCGCCGGTGCTCTGGATCTGGGCCGTGACGGTCTGGCCGCGCCCGGCGATCTCGGCCACCAGCGCCGCGCCGCTGTCGGTGATCGTGCGCGTCACGTCGAGGCTGGTGGCGGCGATCTTGTCGTTGACGCCCTCGCCGGTCGCCGACAGCCGGTCGATCAGCTCGTTCGAGCGCAACGTGATCTGGTCGATCATATGGTCGCCGGTGCGCGACAGCGCCTGGGTGATCTGCTCGCGCCGCTCGTCGAGCAGAACGCTGACGCGGTTGCTGGCGTCGACCACCGAATCGGTGATGCGGCCGGAAACCGTCTGCATTTCGGAGGTCAGCGTCTCATGCGCGCCCATGATGGCGGAGCGCACCGAGGCCGCGTTGTTGTTGATGGCGTCGCGCTGGTTCGCGAGCTCGTCGAGCAGCATGCGGATCTTGAGCTCGTTGTCCGAATAAGAGCGCTCGAGTTGCGACACCTCGCGATGGACGAGCGCCTCCAACTCGCTGGCGCGGGCGACCGCACGCTCGATGCCGTCGCCCATCGAGGCGACCTCGCGGCGGATGGCCTGACCCAGCGAGAAGACCGAATCGGAGGCGATGGCCTCGGGCTGCGACAGCCGCGCGGCCGCTTCGGCCATGGCGCGGGCGGCGATGCGCATCTCGCTGGCGCGGCGGAGCAGAGCGGCGATGGCGAAGAGGAAGAAGACGGGAAGCAGCGCGGCTGCGGCGATGGCCGCCAGCAGCGGGGCGTTGGCCGGCGCCTGGAAACCACCGGCGGCCTCGATGCCGGGATAATAGACGGTATAGACATGCCAGCCGACGAGGCCGAGCCAGGCCAGGGACAAGAGCCAGGCGAGCAGCACCGGCCCGCGCGAGGGGCGCTCCTGCAGCGCGGCCAGCGGCGCGGCGCGGCGGTCGTCGTTGGCGGCGGCGCGGGGCGCGGGCGCCGCGGCGGGGCCGGGCTCGTTGGCGGGCGGGGGCGGCGTCAGCACCTCGGTCGCGGCCGGAGCGGCGGCCGCCGGCGCTGCCGGCTCCCCTGCCGCATCCATCGCCGGCACCTTGGCCTTGGGGAGACGCGGCTTGATCACCGTATGCGCCACCGCGGGGGCGGCATCGTCCCGGCTCTTCGCGGCTTCGCCGTTCAGGGCCTCCTCGATCGCCGAAAGGGCGGCTTCCGCCAGATCCGGGGTCTTGCCTGCCTTGGCCATGCGCGCCTCACCTCGATACTCATCCGCTCGGCCAGGCGGCGCCCGTCATCCCGACCCTCGCAAGCAGGAGGGGGCCCCGGAGATGGCGCGGCGAACGCGATCCTGGCCCTTTCAGACCGTCTTCCTTTGTAGCCGCTCACGGGGCATGCGCGCAAACACGCCGTTAATCTTTCGAAAATCTTCGTTAACGTGGGGGACGGCTGGAGTCGGGTGATCGACGGAGGCATGGGCATGGACGAGCAGCACGCCGGACCGATCGTCGACAGCGACGCGCTGGAAGAACAGACCTTCGGGGATGCGGAGCTCATGGCGGAGCTGATCGGCATGTTCGGAGAGCAGTCGCCGGCGCTCCTGGCGGCGCTGGAGGGCGCCGAGGGCGCCGCCAGGGCCGAGGTCGCGCATCGGCTGAAGGGCTCGGCGCTGGCGCTGGCGGCCGGCCCCCTCGCCGCCGCGGCCGGGCGGCTGGAGGCCTCGCCCGACGATCCCACCCTGCGCGCCGAGGTCCGTCGGCTGACCGACGAGACGTTGCGGGCGCTGGTCGCGCTTGCCTCCTAGCTGCGGCGTTTGCCATCTCGCCAGACGGACCGCGCTCGGCTAAGAGCGCGGCAGTTCCCCAGCAAAGCCTGCCGGGCAGGCCCTCCGAGGTTCAAAACCATGGCGAAAATCACCTTCATCGATGCGGCCGGCGCCGCGCGCAGTGTCGAGGCCGAGAACGGCTCGACGGTGATGGAGGCGGCGATCCGCAACAGCATCCCCGGCATCGAGGCGGAATGCGGCGGCGCCTGCGCCTGCGCCACCTGCCATGTCTATGTGGACGAGGCCTGGACGGCCAAGGTCGGCAAGCCGCAGCCGATGGAGGACGACATGCTCGATTTCGCCTTCGACGTCAGGCCGAACTCGCGCCTCTCCTGCCAGATCAAGGTGAAGGCGGAGCTCGACGGGCTCGTGGTGACGACGCCGGCGAAGCAGGGGTAGCGGAGGGCCCAACTCCTCCCCCTGCAAGGGGGAGGTCGGGTGGGGGTCCGTGTTCGCTGGGCGAATAATTACCCCTCCCAACCCTCCCCTTGCAGGGGAGGGCTATCACCGCTGCGGCAGCACATCCTCCGGTATCGACCGGGCCGTGAACGCCCTCGGCCGGTTGCGCGAGAGAAAGCGCCGGGTCCACCAGCCGAGATAGAGGCCAAGGCCGCCGGTGGCGAGCGCCACGGGGAGGCTGCCATTCAGCGCCGCCTGCACCGAGACCACCGCCAGAGCAGCCAGAGCCAGCAAGCCGGCTGCGGCGGTCAGCCAATACCGCCAGGGCGGCATGCCGGCGCGGAGCGCCACGCCGGGATTCGCCGCCGTCACGGCGGCCACCAGCGCCTCCACGAAGCGGCGATACTCGGCGTCCTGCCGCTCCATGTCGACGAGGCTCTTCCACGACAGGTTGGTGAGCGCGGCGGTGCGCCGGTCGCGGCGGTAGAGCTTGGCCTGATAGCCTTCGTTGGTGGTGTTGCGCGGCCGGTAGAGCAGCCGCAAGAGGACGATATCGGCCAGCGGAAAATCGCCCGAGCGCCGGCCCTGCTCGACCCTGAGATGGGTGGGGTAAAGCCGGAACTCCGCCTCGCCGGCATAGGGCTTGGCGCGGTGCGCATAGGTGGCGAGGGGGCGGGGCTCGGACATGGCCGCGCTCCATGGACGGGCGCGGGCGGGAGGGCAAGGGGATGCCGACGAAACCGAAAGTTAACCGTGCATCGGCAGGGTGCCGCACAGCAAAACACCTTGGTTGACGGAACGTAAACCCCGATGTCCGATGCCTCCGTACTCCTCCGCCATCCGACAGTCCCCGACGGCCGGGTCATCCGCAATGAGCCGCGGTTGGGCGAGAACCGTGAGCGCCAGCCGGTTCCTGGGCGAACCTGCGGAACCTGCACCATGTGCTGCAAGCTCTACGCCGTGCCGCCGATGCAGAAGGCCGCTGATGTCTGGTGCCGCGAATGCGCGCCGGGAAGAGGGTGCAAAATCTGGGAGAATCGGCCCAAGTTCTGTGCCGATTTCCACTGCCACTACATTCTAGACCCGAATATCGGTCCGGACTGGCGGCCCGATGTCTGCAAATTCATCATGAACTTTCAGACCGCGACGACTCTTTGGGTCAAGGTCGACCCCGCGCACAAACTCGCTTGGAGGCGTGAGCCCTATTATTCAGTCATCAAGCGCTGGTCCACCGACTTCATCGCAGCCGGTGGTTATATTCTGGTGGGAGATAGTATCAACCTATATTGTGTGACGCCGAACGACGACGAGATCGTCGGACGTTACGGGCAGCCTGTTAACTTCCGGGTCGAGACGACACAGGTCGGCGCCGTCAAAGCCTATAGGGTCATCAATAAAATGGCCCAGCCGGCCTAACCAAAGTAAAACGGCGGGCCGGAGCCCGCCGTTTCGACTGTTGCGTTGAACTTCGGCGTCAGCCGAAGATGCGGAGGATCGCCTGATCCGACCGGCTCGCCAGCGAGAGGGCCTGAACCGCGAGCTGCTGCTTGGTCTGCAGCGAGGTGAGGTTCGCGCCTTCCTGGTTGATGTCGGCCAGCACCAGGTCATCCGAGGCCTGGCTGTTGATGCGCGAGGTGTCCCGCGTGAACTGCACGCGGATGTCGATGGTCGCGGCCTGCGTCGCGACACTCGCCGACTTCGCGGCAAGGGTGTTCAGCGCGTTCTGAACGTCGGTGCGGAACTGGGTGATCTGCGCCTGGTTGTTGGCCAGATCCCACGCCGTACCGGCCGCAGCACCAGTCGTGATCGTGCCGCCTGCAGCGGCGAGGATGAAGCCGGTGTCGCCGGCACCAGCCGCAGCGCGGGTGATGTTCAGGCCGCCGTTGGCGGTCGTGGCACCGAGGCGGACGTCGATCGCGGCGATCGTGATCTTGGTGAAGCCCGTCGTGGCCGTGTTGGTCTGGATGTCGAGCGTACCGCCCGAGATCACAGCCTTCTCAGCCGCCGTACCGCCGCCGAGAGCGGCGAGGCTCTTGGTCAGGGTGGCGCCGGTCTGGACGTCGTTGATCAGGATCTGCTTGCCGTTGAAGCCCGAGTCCGAGAACAGGCGGCCGGCCTGCGTCAGCAGCTCGAGGACCTGGTCGCGGTAGTTGAAGCGGTCCGTGTCGGAGGCGCTGTTCTGGGCGGACTTCGCCAGCGAATCGGCGGACTGCAGGAGCTTGATCGCGCCGTCGATCGCCTTGGTCGCCTTGTCGATGGTCTGACGGCCCTGCGTCAGGCCCTCGATCAGGCCGTTGAGCTTGTCGGCTTCCGTGCTGAACGCCTGGGCGCTGAAGTAGGCGCGGGCGTTGTCGATGGCGGAGTTGACCTTCCGGCCCGTCGCCAGCCTGTTGTTCGACGTGGTGATCAGGTTGTTGACGTCGCCGAGAGCATAGACGGCACTGCGCAGACCTGCGGAGAGGGAGATAGACATTGTTGAACCTCCTGGTTCGCTTTGATGGTCCGTTCTGGACCGCCGGACGCGTCCTGCGCCGGCTTGCGAGCGGAAGGTGACGTTGGGTCAGGTAACGGAACGTCAGCAAACATGGTTACGCCGGGGGTAGGCTTACCCTCCGGGAAATATTCACCATGAAGGCGCGGTTAAACGGGGCGCATTTACCGCTCGTTCGCCATGATGGCTGAACGATATCAACGGCTTGGCGTCGCAAGCATCGGTTAGGGTTAAGCAATTCCGGCGCTTTTCGGCCGCCGCCGCCGGCGGGCTCTCAGCCGTCCTTGCGCCCCAGCGGGTTGGCGAGGATGTCGCCGGCGACGTCCTGGAGCTGCGGCTCCTCCGCCGCCAGGAAGGGCAGGGGTCGGCAGGCGGCGATGGCGGCGAGGCCGACCCTCGCGGTCAGCAATCCGTTCAGCACGCCCTCGCCGAGCTTGGCCGAAAGCCGCGCCGCGAGGCCGTGGCCGACGAGCTGCGAGAGCACGCTGTCAGTCACCGCCACGCCGCCGGTGATGGCGAGATGGCCGAGGATGCGCCGGCCGAGCCCCAGGAAGCCGAGCGTGCCCGGCCGCGCGCCGTAGATGTCGGCGATGCGGCGCGTCAGCATCACGGATTGCGCAAGCACGAACAGGATGTCGACGATGGCGCGCGGCGAGATCGCCGTCACCACCGAGACCCGCTTGGCGGCCAGGGCAATGGCTTCGCGCGCCAGCGCGTCGCGCGGCAGCATCAGGGTGCGGTCGGCGAGCGTCAGAAGGCCGCGCCCGTCGGCGATCGCCTCCAGGCTCTCCTCCAGCGCGCGGCGCTGGCGCGCGGTGCCGGGGTCGGCGGCCTGATAGGCGACGAGGCGGCGGATGATGCGCTTCGCGACAGCGCCGTCGTCGAGGAGCGCCGCCCGCTCCGCCTCCTCCTTCAGCGCCGCCGCAGCTGAGAGGCGGGCGAGGCCCCTGGCCTCGCGGAGGATCAAGGCCAGCAGCGCCACGACGGCGAGGGCGAGCAAACCGAGCCCCGCCCAGCCGACATAGACGTTCGTGCGGTAGAGGTCTTCCACCAGCCGCCAGAACCAGAGGCCGATCGCCATCCCGAGAAGCCCGGTGAAGGCGGACCAGAACAGCCGGGCCCAGATGGACCAGCGGTTCGGGCCCGGCTTCAGCTGAACCTCGCGCGGCTGCGCGTCCGGCTCGAAGGGGTCCGGCTGCTCGGCGATCTCGACGCGCGCCGGCGCCGGCCTCTGCGGCGCATCCGCCTCCGGCGCCGCCGCCGGCGCGGGCTCGATGCGGAAGACGCGCGGCTTCGATCGGTCGCTCATCGCCTCACCTCAGCCTGTCGCCGATCAGGAAGTCGAGCGCACGGTCGAGCCGGATATGCGGCAGCGGCTTCAGCCGCCCGTCTGCGTGCCGCTCGGGCTTCGGCGGCCGGAAGCGGAGGAAGCGGAGATCGAGCCCGCCGGCCTGCGGCTCGATCGCCTGAGCGGGGTCGTCCGGCAGATCGCCGGGAAAGAGAGCCGCCTCGGCTTGGCCGTCGAAGAGCTCGTCGCCCAGCCGCTCGCCAGCGAGGGGAACGCCAGCGATGCAGGGCACGGTGCGCCGTCCCTCCTTGGCCGCGACCTCGCGCGTGGCGCGCACGGCGGCGACGGCCGCGACATCGACCGCCGCGCCGGCTCCCTCCGCCCGCGCGGCGGCCCTGTCGACCAGCAGCCGGACGATCGCCTCGAGCCGGTCGTGGTTGGCGTGGTGCAGGTGGTCGGCCTTGGTGGCGGCGAAGAGCACGCGGTCGATGCGCGGCGCGAAGAGCTGGGCGAGCAGCCCGTTCCGCCCCGTGCGGAAGGCGGCGAGCACGGCGGAGAGCGCCGCCTCCAGATCCGCCACGGCAGCCGGGCCGGCGTTCAGCGCGGTGAGCGCGTCGACCAGCACGATCTGCCGATCGAGCCTGGCGAAATGGTCGCGGAAGAACGGCCGCACCACATGCGCGCGATAGGCGTCGTAGCGGCGGGCCATCATCGCCTGCAGCGAGCCCTCGTCGGCTCGCTCGGACAGGCCGTCGAGCGGAGCGAAGGTGAGCGCCGGCGAGCCTTCCAGATCGCCGGGCATCAGGAAACGGCCCGGCGGCAGGGAGGACAGCGACACGGCCTCGTCGCGGCAGGAGCGCAGGAAGGCCGTGAAGCTCTCGGCCAGGCGGCGGGCGGTCAACTCGTCCGCCTGAGCAGAGGCCGCGGTATCGGCGAGCAGGCCCAGGAAGCCGGCGGCGAGCGGCGCTCGCGGGTTGTGGCGGGCGAGCGCCAATGTCTCGCGCGACCATTCCTCATAGCTCTTGTCGAGGAGAAGCAGATCCAGGAGCCATTCTCCGGGGTAGTCCACGATGTCGATGGTCAGTGTCGAGGCGCCGCCGATCAGCCCGGCGCGGCTCTCGTATTCGACCACCAGCCGCAGTTCCGAGATGCGCCGCGTTGATTCAGGCCAGTGCCGGTCGGCGCCGGAGAGGGCCGCCAAGTGATCCTCGTAGGGAAAGCGGGGCACAGCGTCGTCGGGCTGCGGCGCGAGGCTCACACGACGGATGCGGCCCTCCGCCAGCGGGCCGAACAGCGGCAGCCTGCCGCCGCCGATCAGCGCATGGGCCAGCGCCGTGATGAAAACCGTCTTGCCCGAGCGCGACAGGCCCGTAACGCCCAGCCTGACGGTCGGCTCGACGAGGCCGCCAGCGTAATCCGCAAGGCTGCGGAGAGCCATGGCGATGTCGTCGGCGAGGCCCATCAGCGTTCACCCTGCTTCGGCGGGTGCGGGAGCGACGGCCGCGGCCACGGCCCTCAGACGTTCCTCCAGCAGAGCCAGGCCGCGCGCCACGACGCCGCCATCCATGACGCGATGATCGAAGCCGAGCGTGACGTCGACCATTCCGTCGGCGCCGATGGGACCGTAACCGAGGAAGATCGTGAGCGGAGAGACGGGATAGGTGATGGTGGCGCCGAGATGCCCCAGGGCCGAGACGCCGAAGGTGCCGACGTAATGCTGCCGCAGCTTTGGCCGGTTGAACACCAGCCACCAGATCAGCCGCCGGATCGGCCGCGGAAGGCGCGAGACGATCAGAATCTCGTGGTTGCGCGCCACATCGGCCACGGGACTGCTGACGGCGGCTACGATATCCTCGGCAACCTCGGACAGGCTGCGCTCGGCCGGGGCCTTGACGCGGGCCGGAAAGATCACCGCCTCGCCATCGAGCCGGTTCTCGACGATCACGCTCGCGACCGAGAACGGATGCTCGTAGAGCCTGGGCCAGGGCAGTCCGACATAGCTGCGCCTGAGCTCGGGCAGTTCCCGCGCGCATTCAGCCCAGGCCTTCACGAAAAAGGCGGGCATCGGGATGGGCTTGGCGCTCCGTCGGCGCGCCGCCACGAGAGCCGAGACATCGATGCGTCGCACGATCACGCCCTGCGGCATCCGCCGGGCCGCTTCGGACAGGTCTGCGATAAAGACCCGGGCGGGGGAGAGGGGCAGGTAGCGGCCTTGCATCACCGCTCTCTGCCACTTCGTCGATCGGAGCGGAAGGGGGCGGCCAGCGGCCCGAGGTCCGCATTCGGGCGCAGCCTTCGGTTAAGCGCGCGCCCGGCAGATTTTGCCGATGCCGCAGCGTCGGCCCGGCCCTCTTTGCCGCCGCGACATGGTAAACAGACCATTACCCATTGAAATTGCAGCCGAAATCTTCTGGCACGCGGCTTGCCAACAAGGTCTGCGCCGGGGCGTGCTTCAGGTGCCTGCGTACACGCCCCGAACCAACGTTGCAGGCAGTAGAGGAAAGTGCGGCATGGGCATCTTCGGCGCAATGACCACGGCGGTGTCGGGCCTGAAGGCCCAGTCCTACGCCATGGAGAACATCTCCGGCAATATCGCGAACGCGCGCACGACCGGCTTCAAGCGGGTCGACACGAGCTTCGTCGACCTGGTGCCGGATCGTCCGGCCAACCAGGAGCAGGCGGGCTCGGTCCGGGCCTTCAGCCAGGCCACCAACACCAGCCAGGGCGACCTCAACACGACCGGCGTGGCCGAGAACATCGCACTAAACAGCGACGGCTTCTTCGTCGTGCGCGAGCGCACGGGCTATGCCGGCGGCGTGCCGACCTTCGGCGGCATCGACGTCTATACGCGGCGCGGCGACTTCCAGCGCGACAACAGCGGCTACCTCGTGAACGGCGCCGGCTTCTACCTCAAAGGCATTCCGCTCGATCCCCAGACCGGCGCGCTGCAAGGCTCCAACCCGCAGCTGATCCGCATCTCGGAGGCCAATGTGCCGCCGAAGCCGACGGCCTCGGTCGAGTATGGCGCCACCTTGCCGCAGGTGCCCGAGACCAACTACTCGCGCTCCACCACCGCTGCAACGCCAGCGGCCGCCGCCGCCAATACCCTGCTGGGCGCGGGCGGCGCTCCCTACGGCGCCAACCCCGCCACGATCGCGCCTGCGAATTCTCAGGCCTTCATCGACCGCTCGATCCAGGGCGGATCGGTGACGATCTACAACGACCAGGGCGCCGCCAAGCCGCTGAACCTGCGCTGGGGCAAGGTGCAGAACGCCAGCATCGCTCCGGCTGCGGCGGAACAATGGAGCCTCTATTACCAAGAGAGCAGCGACCCGCTCGCGCCCAACGCCTGGGTGCGCGCCAACGCCACGCCCTTCACCTTCAACAGCGCCGGCCAGCAGGCGCCGCCGCAGAACGTGACCTTGCCTGCAGGCTTCACGCTCGACGGCATCCCCTATCCCACCGCGATCACGCTCAACACCAGCACCGTGCAATCCTTCCCCGCGGAGGATATCAGCGCCAACCGCACGCTCGCGGATATCAGCAAGATCCAGCAGGACGGCTATGCCTCGGGCCAATTCCAGACGATCGGGATCGACTCCAGCGGCCGCGTCATCGGCAACTACACGAATGGTCAGGTCGTGGGCCTGGCGCAGATCGTAGTGGCGCAGTTCGCTGCCGACAACAGCCTCAAGCGGCGCGACGGCGGCGTCTTCGAGCAGACGCTGGAATCGGGTCCGCCGATCATCGAGCAGGCCGGCGCCAATGTCGTCGGCGGGACGGTCGAGAACTCGAACACCGATATCGCGGACGAATTCTCGAAGATGATCGTCACTCAGCAGGCCTATTCGGCGAACACGCGCATCATCTCGACCTCGTCGGACATGCTGCGCGACGTCATCAACATCATCCGGTGACCGCGGTCCGGTCGTAGCTGACGTTTAGAGGAGGCCGGCATGGGCCTTTCTGCGGCGCTCAATAACTCGCTCTCGGGACTGAAGGTGTCGCAGTCCCAGGTGGAGGTCGTCTCGACCAACATCGCGAACGTCGATTCGGTCGGCTTCACCCGCCGGCGGCTCAATGTCGTTCAGCAGCTCGCGGGCAACAACACGACCGGCGTGCGCATCGACGGCGTGACGCGCCAGCTCGAGGAGCAGCTGCAGAAGCAGCTGAGGCTCGAAACCGCCGGCGCTGCCTACACCGACGTGCGCGCCGGCTACGCCGAGCAGCTCGACCAGATCTTCGGCGCTCCGGGGCAGGCCGGATCGCTCGACGGGATCGTCAACGACTTCTCGTCGAAGCTGCAGGCCCTGACCGCCAATCCCGCGGACAGCACGGCGCGCAGCCAGTTCCTGACCAGCGCCCAGACGCTCGCCGCGCAGCTCGTCGGCCTTTCGCAGGACGTGCAGCGGCTGCGCGGCGCCGCCGAGACCGAGATCGCCGCAGGCGTCGACCGCGTCAACGAGCTGATCGGCCACATCAAGTCGGTCGACACCAAGCTCTTCTCCAACGGCAACGTCAACAGCAACAGCGCCGGGCTGCTGGATGAGCGCGACAAGGCGATCGACGAGCTCGCCGGCCTCGTCGATATCCGCACGACGACCGATCCCAACGGTAAGATCACCATTTTCACCACCGCCGGCCTGCAGCTCTACGGCGGCGACGGCATCAAGTTGACCTTCGACGCCCGCGGCGGCATCGGCGCCAACAGCCTGTTCACCGCTAACCCGGCGACGCGCGGCGTCGGCACGATCCGCGTCGACAGCGGCACCGGCGCCGGCCTCGACGTGATCTCCGGCAATCTCTTCCGCTCCGGCTCGATCGCCGCCGAGATCGAGACGCGGGACAAGGTGCTGGTGCAGGCGCAGACCCAGCTCGACGATCTGGCGGCGGCGCTGGCCAGCGCGCTCGGCGACCGCGATCCGACCACGCCGGCCTCGACCGGCGCCAATTCCGGCTTCGACGTCGCGCTGGGCGATCTGCTGTCGCCTGGCACGCTCGCCCTGAAGGCCGGCAATTCGCTGTCGATCGAGGTTGGGACGCCGGCGGGGACGCAGCGCTACCAGTTCATCGCCACCGACGGCACCGCTCCCAATCCCATCCCGGCCGCGCTGGGCGAAGGCGGCGCCACCGTCATCCGCTACGACCGGGCGGGCGGCTTCGCCGGCCTGCAGGGCGCCGTCAGCACGGCGCTGGGCGCCGGCTTCAACGTCACGCTGCAGCCAGGGAACACGCTCCGTATCCTCGACGCCGGGGGAGGCAACAGCGTCAACGCCGTCAGGGCCGCCTTCTCGGTGTCAGGCCTCACGGGCGAGGGGCCGGAGCTGCCGCTCTTCGTCGATAGCGCCAACCAGATCTACACCGGCAGCCTCGACGGCGGCCTGCCGCAGAAGCAGGGCTTCGGGGCGCGCATCAGCGTCAACCAGGCGCTGTTGAACGACAATTCGCGCCTTATCGTCTACAACACCACGCCGGGCGCCACCACGCAGCAGGGCGACGGCACGCGTCCCCGCCTGCTTCTCGACCGGCTGACAAATGCGCAACGCGCCTTCTCGGCCGGGTCGGGGATCGGCGATCCCGCCAACGGCTACCGTTCGACCGTGCTCGATTTCGCCCGCCGCGTCGTCGAGAAGCAGGCGGACGGCGCCGAGCAGGCCAAGCGCATCGATGAGGGCCAGAAGGTCGTGCTCAACACGGTGCAGTCCAAGTATTCGGAAACCTCGGCCGTCTCCATCGACCAGGAGATGTCGGATCTGGTGCAGATCCAGAACGCCTATGCCGCCAATGCCCGCGTGATCAGCGCGGTCAAGGACCTGCTCGACACGCTGCTCAGGATCGGAGCCTAGCCCATGGCCATCACGCCCCTCACGCCCGGCGCCTTCAAGGCCACGAATTCGGCGAACCTGCTGGTCAAGACCCGCTCGCTCCTGGACGACCTGCAGCGTCAGCTCGCCACCGACAGGAAGGCGGAAAGCTACGGCGACCTTGGCACCAAGCGCTCCACCGCCCTCAATTTCCGGGCCAAGCTCTCGGAGGTCGAAGGCTACCGCGACACGATCACCGGCTTCCAGGTGCGGGTGAAGCAGCTGGACCTGAGCTTCACGCAGCTCGGCAAGATCTCCGACGACGCCCGGTCGGCCGGCGTGCTGCCGAACTTCGATCCGGACAGCTCCGGCAAGACCTCGATGCAGCGCCAGCTGCGCACCCGCTTCGAGGAGGCGGTCGACGTGCTGAACCTGAACGTCGGCGGCGTCTATTATCTCTCCGGCCGCAAGGCCGACACCGTTCCGGTGCTGCCGGCCGAGACGATCCTGAACGGAGACGCGGCGGGCCGCGCCGGCGTGAAGCAGCTGATCGCCGAGCGCAAGGCAGCCGATTACGGCGTGGCGGCGAGCGCCGGCCGGGTGCTGCGCGGCGGGGCCGGCGCGACCGCCACCCTCACCGAGGACGGCGCGCATCCCTTCGGCTTCAAGCTCAGCGGCGCCTCGACCAGCTCCGCCGCGATCACGGCGACGCGCACGGTCGGCCCGCCGGCGAACGTGAGCTTCAATGTCACCGGCACGCCCGCGGTGGGCGACGAGGTGCGACTTCAGCTGACGCTCCCCGACGGCACGACCTCAGACTTCACGCTCCAGGCGCGCAGCGGCCCCACGGCCGGCGGCGGCGATAGCGGCGGCTTCGACATCGGCGCAACCCCGGCCGCCACGGCGACCAATCTGAGGACCGCGCTGGCAGCGCTGCTCGACCGTGAGTCAACCACTTCGCTGAACGCCGCCTCCGCCAAGGCGGCCTCCGACGCGTTCTTCGCAGGCTCCCTCTCCAGCCCGCCGCTGCGGGTCGTGGGTCCGCCGGCCACAGCCACGGCGCTCGCCGCCGGCACCGCCGCCGATACGGTGATCTGGTACCGCGGCGACGACACGTCGACCAATCCGCGCACCACCACGCAGGCGAAGGTCGATGGCGGCCTGACGATCGGCGTGGGCGCACAGGCCAACGAAGAGGGCGTCCGCCGGCTGCTGTCCAATCTCGCGGCCTTCGTCAGCGAGACCTACACGCCGGGCTCGGCCACCGACCGCGGCCGCTTCGAGGAGCTGGCGCAGCGCGTCCGCACCGATCTCGGCCAAAGGCCGGGGGCGCAGCGGGTGCAGGACATCCAGGCCGAGATCGCGCTCGCCGGCAATGTGATGACGCAGGCCGAGGAGCGGCACAAGACGAAGACAGGCTTCGTCGAGGGCATCATCGGCGACATCGAGAACACCAACCGTGAGGAGACGGCGGCGAAGCTCCTGTCGCTGCAGACGAAGCTGCAGGCGGCCTACCAGACGACCTCCATCATCAGCCGGCTGACGCTCACCGATTACTTGCGCTGATCAGGAGCCGCAGGTCACGATCGCTTGAGCTTCGCCGTACCGCCGTGGCCGCACCCTGAGGCACGGAGGCATTCTTAAGCTTTCCATCGTCTGATCCCGCGAGGCCGAGCCACACGAGGAGCCCATGTCGACCTGCATCAATTGCACGCAAACCCCTGGACATTTGCCGCTGTCGCAACTGGCGCCGCTGGAGCGCAGCGATTCGCTCGCTGGGCTCGATCCGGCGACCCGCCGGCGCGAGGAGAAGGCCTCCGGCCTGGCCCCCGTCGCCCCCGTGGCCGCCTCCAGCTGAGGGCCGCCCGCGCCGCCAGGTTCTGGTGGTCTGATCGATATCCGCGTCTGAACGTGCGCCAGAGAAAAAAAAAGGGCCCCTGCGAGGGGCCCTTTGCTTGAGATGCGATCTCCGATCCTGCGGCGGCTCAGGCCGCCTTCATCGCCTCGCCGTACATCTCGGCGACGTGCTCCCAGTTCACGAGGTTCTCGATGAAGGCCTTGCAATAGTCGGGGCGGCGGTTGCGGTAGTCGATGTAGTAGCTGTGCTCCCAGACGTCGTTGCCCAGGATCGGCTTGGCGCCATGCACCAGCGGGCTTTCGCCGTTAGGCGTCTTCATCACGACGATCTTGCCGTTCTGCACGGCGAGCCAATGCCAGCCGGAACCGAACTGCGTGACGCCGGCCTGGATGAAGTCCTCCTTCATCTTGTCGACCGAGCCGAAGGCGTCGACGATCGCCTTCTCGAGTTCGCCCGGGATGGCGCCGCCGCCGTTCGGCTTCATCCAGCGCCAGAAATGGATGTGGTTGTAGTGCTGGCCGGCGTTGTTGAAGAGGCCGGCGTTCTTGCCGAAGGAGCCCTTGACGATTTCCTCCAGGCTCTTGCCTTCGAACTCCGAGCCCTCGAGCAGCTTGTTGCCGTTCGTCACATAGGCCTGGTGATGCTTGTCGTGGTGGAACTCGAGCGTCTCCTTCGACATGTAGGGCTGCAGCGCGTCATGGGCGTAGGGGAGATCGGGGAGGGAGAACGTCATGGCGGGGACCTTCCTGTGAGAAGCGGGCTGACGCCTGCGGCGTCAATGCGACCGACCGCAAGGTAGGACGCGGCCGGCGGTTCGGCAACCGCCGGCCGCGCGCGAAGCGCCGGACGGGCTGATTCGCATCGCCGCCGAAATTATGGTTTGACTTGGCGAGCGCGGCCCGTTGGCCGATTCCATTCGTGAGGCGATTTCCGTGGCTTGGCTAGTGATCGTGTGCGGCTTCCTGCTCGCTGTCGGTGGTGGCGTCTCACTGCTGTTTGGCTTCGACATCGTGGTGACCGAGCGCGGCTCGGCGATGACGATCGGCGGCGTGATCGCCCTGTCCGGCGGCATCATCGCCATGGGTATCGGCTCGGCGCTCCTCAAGCTGAAGGCGATCCTGCGGGCGCTTGAGGCGAGGGCCGGGCGCGCCCCGCGCGCGCCGGCTTCAGACAGGCCGGTCGTGCCTCTGCAGGCCGACGTTCCCCCTCCTCCGCCACGAGCGGCGGATGTGGCGATGGGCGCCGCGGCCGGCATCGCCGTCGCCGGACTGGCGGCTGGCGCGGCCGGCCGGGCCGCACGCCCGGTCGAGCGTGAGCCTGAGACGATGCCGGAGCCCGACCCGGCGATGATCGCGCCTGAACCGGTCTCGATGACGGACATCGAAGCGATGGAACGGCCGCAGGCCGCCGACACGGCCCAGATCGAGCGGCGGCCGGCCCCGCCGGACCTGGAGGCGGAACTGTCCCGTGCGCTGGCCGAGGTCGATGATCCGCCGCGGCCGCGGCGCAGCTTCGCTGATGGGCTGCAGGAGCTCCTGGACCGTGCGCCGATGCCGGCGGAACGCCGAGCCGACCAGGAGGCGGAAGAGCCGCTCCTCCCCTTGGCGCCGTCGGCGATGGCGCAATCCGAGCCTGCGGCGCAGGCGACTATCTCGGACGATCATGGAGAGCGCCAAGCCTCCGCCATGGATGAAGAAACGATCGTGCTCTCCGACCGCGGACGATGGGAGTATGCTTCGGTCGAGCCGGACCAACAGCCCGACGTTCTCGCGCCGGAAGTTCCGGCTCCGGAAGTTCCGGCTCCGGAAGTCGTCGCCTCTCAAGCCACTGAACCAGAAGATATCGCGGCCGAAGCTGTCGCACCCGAAGTTCTCGCATCCCAAGATCTTGCACCCGAAAGATTCGCGCCTGACATTTCTGCGCCTGACGCGCGGATGCCCGCAGACCGGATGGCCGCAAGCCCGGCGTTGCAAACGCAAGTGCTTGCCGCACCGCAGGAAGTTGCCGCCGCAGCCGATGGGTATGCGGGAGCGACGGCGGCCTTCGCCGGGGATGGCGGCCAGACGGCCGAGCCGACCCATCCGGCCCCGAGCCGGCCCGCGCCGCAGCCCGCCCCCCGGCAGCAGGCGGTGCTCGGCAGCTACAGCATCGGCGGCCGGACCTACCGCATGTTCGCCGACGGCTCCGTCGAGGCGGAGACCGAATCGGGAGTGCAGCGCTTCACCTCGATGGATGAACTACGCCGTCATCTTGCCGGAGGATGAACGCCGCCCGCGCAGACCATGAGAACAGATCGTGATTTCTTCGCCGGCGCGGCGACACAGTATTCACCTTTGCGCCAGAATATTCGTTTCGGACTCTTCTTGCCTTGCATTCCCTGAATTTTCCAGTATCGGATGAAGCGCCGTCGCATGCGGGCTCCGTCATTGCGATCGCATCCGACAAGAGGGGAGGCGCGCTCGCATCGTAACGGCGAGGCGCCAGCAGAGGGTGACAAGAAATGACGAGCACTGAGCAGCAAGGCGGCCTGATCGATCTCACGGCCGACATTGTTTCGGCCTATGTGAGCAACAATACGGTTTCGGCGACCGACGTGCCTGCCTTGATCTCAGAGGTCTTTTCTGCGCTCTCGCGCGTCGGTACCGGCACGGTTGCTGCCGCAGCGGAGCCTGCCAAGCCCGCTGTGAACCCCAAGAAGTCGATCACGCCGGATTATTTGATCTGCTTGGAGGACGGCAAGAAGTTCAAGTCTCTCAAGCGCCATCTGCGGACGATGTACAACATGTCGCCGGAGCAGTACCGCGAGAAGTGGGGCCTCGCCGCCGATTACCCGATGGTCGCGCCCAATTATGCCGAGGCCCGTTCGCGCCTGGCCAAGGAGATGGGTCTCGGGCAGAAGCGCAAGCGCGCCGCGCGCCGCTAAGACTTACGACTGCCATCGTGGAGAGGCGCCGCAGTTCCGCGGCGCCTTTTTTCGTTCGGCTTTGCGACCAGCGCGAGATGGTATCTTGCATTCCTGTTAGAGGATGATATTCCTAGTTTTTGGAACAGGAGTCATCCATGCCCAGGAAACTGCGCCGCGCGCCCGCTGTCTTTCGTCCCGACACAACAGCCGATCGCGCTCCGCATACGGACGGTGGCCGGGGCGCGGAAAGCCCGTTGCTGTGGATGCACCGCCGCAAGGATGCCGATGGCGCACCGCTGATCGGCGACGCGGCCTTCGCCGCCGGCGAGCGGCTGCGCGCCGATCTCACGCTGGCCGGCATGCTGCCGAAGGTGACGATGGATTGGTCGAACGCGGCCCGGGTCGACCGCTCCGGCCTGCGGGAGAGGCTCAACCCGAGCGAGGCGGCGATCGCCGCGCGCCAGCGGGCGGATCTGGCGCTGCGCACCGTGGGTCCGGAGCTGTCCGGCCTGTTGATCGATCTCTGCGGCTTCGGAAAGGGGCTGGAGCTGATCGAGCGCGAGCGGCAGTGGCCGGCGCGTTCGGGCAAGATCGTGGCGAAGCTGGCGCTGGCGGCGCTGGCGCGCCATTACGGCTTCGGCGATGTGGCGCTCGGTCGTGGCCGGGTCCGCTCCCGCGGCTGGATTGCGCCGGGGGCGCGGCCCAAAGTGACGGACGCGCCATTCGCAGCCCGTGAACAGAGTCGATGAGTCAGCCGGCGAGGCCGTTGTCCCGGGCGAGCTGCGCCAGGCTCACCAGCGGACGCGGGCCGACATGGGCGATCACTTCCGCCGCCGCCAGCGCGCCGAGGCGGAGGCTGTCCCTCGTGTCGCGGCCGGATGTCAGTCCGTGCAGGAAGCCGGCCGCGAAGAGGTCGCCCGCGCCGGTTGTGTCGACCAGCCGCTCGACCGGGAAGGCCGGCACCGCGACCGTCTCGTCACGGGTGACCGCCATCGCGCCGAGCTCCGAGCGCGTCACGACGCCGAGCGCCGCATCGGCCCGCAGCGCCGCGACGGCACTGTCGAAATCCGAGGTCGTGTAGAGCGACTTCAGCTCCGACTCGTTGGCGAAGACAATGTCGACGACGCCGGAGCGCAGCAGCTCCAGGAACTCCGCCCGGTAGCGGTCCACGCAGAAGCTGTCGGAGAGCGTCAGCGCCACGCGCCGGCCCGCCGCATGGGCGATGGCGGAAGCCTTGCGGAAGGCTTCCTTGGCCGCCGGCGGATCCCAGAGATAGCCTTCGAGATAGGTCACCGCCGCATCCCGCACCGTTGTCTCGTCGACATCGTCGGGACCGAGCTCGACGCAGGCGCCGAGATAGGTGTTCATCGAGCGCTCGCCGTCCGGCGTGACCAGGATGATCGAGCGGGCTGTGGCGGGGCCGGCTTCGGCCGGCGGCGTGCGGAAATCGACGCCTATGGCGAGAATGTCGTGGCTGAACAGCCGGCCGAGCTCGTCGTTGCGCACCTTGCCGAAATAGGCGCCGCGCCCGCCGAAGGAGGCGACCCCGGCGATGGTGTTGCCGGCGGAGCCGCCGGAGGTCACGGTGGCGGGGCCGATGGCGGCGTAGAGCGTCTCGGCGCGAGGCTCGTCGATCAGCGTCATGCCGCCGCGCTGGATGCCATGGCTGACGAGGAAGCTGTCTTCCGTCGGAGCGATGACGTCGACGATGGCGTTGCCGATGCCGAGGACATCGAACTTGGCGCGGGACATGCGGTTTCCTTGTGGCGAGCGAGCGGAGGTTCGGCGGGCCCGTTCCCATGCGGGCGCGGCCGCGTCAACCCGCGTGGGCGAGGCGCTAGCCCGAGAGCTCGCCGGCCCGTCGCTTCGCCGCCGCGACGGCGCGCGTCATCAGCCCCGCCAAGCCGTCCTCAGCCATCAGGATTTCGAGCGCGGCGGCGGTGGTGCCGCCCGGCGAGGTCACGTTCTGGCGCAGGACGGCCGCCGGGGCCTCCGGTTCGCGGTAGAGCAGTTCGCCTGCGCCCTCGACGGTGGCCCTGGCGAGGCGCATGGCGAGATCGGCCGGCAGACCGGCCCGCTCGCCGGCCGCAGCCATGGCCTCGACGAGATGGAAGACATAGGCCGGCCCGGAGCCGGACAGCGCCGTGACCGCGTCGATCAGCGCCTCGTCCGCCACCCATTCGACGCGACCGATGGAGGCGAGCAGGCCGCCTGCAAGCCGGCGCTGCGGGTCGCTCACCTCGGGCGAGGCGGCGCAGCCCGTGATGCCGCGGCCCACCGCCGCCGGCGTGTTGGGCATGGCGCGCACGACGGCGCGGCCATCAGGGGCGCGATCGCGCAGATTCGCGATGGTCTTGCCGGCGACGACGGAGATCAGCAGCGTTCCGGGGCCGACGGCCGCCGCCAGCGTCGGGGCGGCCTGATCGAGCATCTGTGGCTTCGTGGCGAGAACCACGACATCGGCCGGTCCAGCCGGAGGACCGAGGCGCAGGCCCTCCGTGGCGAGCGCCCTCAAGCGGCCCGACGGCTGGGGATCGATGACCGCGACGTTGGCCGCCGGCAGTCCCTGCCTCAGCCATCCCTCCAGCATGGCGCCTCCCATCTTGCCGGCGCCGATCAGGAGAAGGTTCGGGAAGGGGGGCATGGCAGGCTCGGACTGCTTCTCTCCCTGAAGGGATCGAGGCTGGTTGGGGCGGGGCTGCCTCAAGCGGAGGCTAGCCCTCCCCTTACCGTCCCATCCGAAACGGGCAAGCCTGCTTTGCGCGAACGGAGTGAAGCGTCACGCCTCGCCGACGGTCTCGAACATGATCGAGCCGAGCGCCTCATCGGCGGTCTTGCCGGCCCAGACCACGAACTGGAAGCCCTGGTAATGCTTCTCGCAGGCCTCGGTCGCGATGCGCAGCATGGCCTCGCATTGCTTGGCGTTCGGCTCCAGCCCGCCGGCGAGCACCAGCGCATGCCGGAACATGATGACGTCCTCGCGCGACCATATGTCGAAATGGCCGATCCACAATTGCTCGTTGATGGCGGCCACCAGCTTCAGCATCTCGGCCTTGCGCCGCTCCGGCACCTTGAGGTCGAACGCGCAGGCGAGATGCAGCGCCTCCATGTCCTCCAGCCAGGTGAAGGCGACATGGTATTCGGCCCAGGTGCCCTTCACCGAGATGCAGATCTCGTCATCTTCGTCGCGCTCGAAGCTCCAGTCGTTCAGGGCGGCCAGCCTCTCGATCGTGTCGACCGGATGCTCCAGCCGCTCTTCGGCGGGATCGTTCAATGGGTTCATGGTCTCGGTACGGCTCATTCCTGGCCCCCATCGCTGGCGGCGGATCGACGGTCCCCGCCCTCACCCGCACGCGATACGCCTCGACATGCGTCCGATGCTCGGCGGCAACCGTTAAGAGCCTCTTAACGCGCCGAACCGAATCAGCCGCCCGGTCAGGGGTAGCACGGTGGAATCAGGGAATGCACGCAACGACTGAGACCTGAGAGGAGCCTGCGGGGATTCGGCGCAGCGCCACAACGATTCGTCGGGGCTGTGCACAGATTCGCTGATGCCGCCCCGTCGCACCGGCGCCGGAGTTGCGGCGGCGGCCGGGCTGGGCGACAAGACAGGCATGGCCAACACGCGCGATCTCGACCTCGAACGGCGGCTGTCCGGCAGGCTCGAAGGGGAGGCGCGCTTCGACGCCTTCACGCGCGGACGCTACGCCACCGACGCGTCGATCTATCAGATCATGCCGCAGGGCGTCGTCTTCCCCAAAAGGCCGGAGGATATAGCGGAAACCCTCGACGTCGCCCGCTCGCGCGGCGTCCCGATCATCATGCGGGGCGGCGGCACCAGCCAGAACGGCCAGCCGATCGGCGATGGCCTGGTGGTGGATTGCAGCCGCGCCTTCAACGAGGTGATCGCCTACGATCCCGCCGGCCAGACCGTCACGGTGCGGCCAGGCGCGGTGCTGGAGACGCTCAACACGCGCTTGCGCGCCGACGGCCTGTTCTTCCCAGTCGAGCCGTCGACCGCCAGCCGCTGCACCATCGGCGGCATGACGGGCAACAATTCCTGCGGAGCGCGCTCCATCCGCTACGGCAAGATGGTGGACAATGTGCTGGCCGTGGACGCGCTGCTCGCCAGCGGCGAGCCGGTGCATTTCGCGACGCATAACGCCACGACGGCGCAGGCGCTCGCGCATGACATGCTGCGCCTCGCGGAGCGGGAGCGGGCCGAGATCGTGGCCCGCTATCCCAAGGTGCAGCGACGCGTCGGCGGCTACAACCTCGACAGCCTGATCCAGCCCGATCCCAACCTTTCCCATCTCCTGGTGGGCTCGGAGGGCACGCTCGCCGCCTTCACCGCCGTGACGCTGAAGCTCTCGCGCCTGCCCGCTCACCGCGTGATGGGCGTCTGCCACTTCCCCGATTTCCGCTCGGCCATGGAGACGACGCAGCATCTGGTGGCGCTCGGGCCGGTGGCGGTGGAACTCGTCGACAACAACGTGCTGGTTCTGGGCGCGGATATCCCGCTCTTCCAGCGGACGTTGAAGGACATCACAAAAGGATTCCCCAATTGCCTGCTCCTCGTTGAATTCGCTGGCGATTCCATAGAGTCACTGAAGCACGACCTGAAGCGCCTCGATGCCTGCATGAGCGACCATGGCTTCGCCGGGGCCGTTGTCGAGGTGATCGAGCCGGCGCGCCAGAAGCAGGTCTGGGAGGTGCGGGAGGCCTGCCTCAACATCATGATGTCGATGAAGGGAGACGGGAAGCCGATCTCGTTCATCGAGGATTGCGCGGTCCCGCTGGACCGGCTGGCGGATTACACCTCGGCCGTGACCGAGGTCTTCGCGCGCCACGGCACGCGCGGCACCTGGTACGCCCATGCCTCCGTCGGCTGCCTGCACGTGAGGCCGATCCTCAACATGAAGACCGAGGAGGGCGTGAAGGCGATGCGCGCCATCGCCGAGGAGACGGCGGCGCTGGTGAAGCGCTTCGAGGGCTCCTATTCCGGCGAGCACGGCGACGGCATCTCGCGCTCCGAGTTCATCACGCCGCTGTTCGGCGAGCGGTTGGCGGAAGCCTTCTGCGAGGTGAAGACGGCCTTCGATCCGGGGAATGTGCTGAATCCGGGGAAGATCGCCATTCCTTCTCCCCAGGGAGAAGGTGTCATGCGGAGCATGACCGATGAGGGAGAAGCCCGGCGCAGGGATGCCCCCTCATCCGACCCGCTGCGCGGGCCACCTTCCCCGGAGGGGGAAGGACAGGTGCATCGCTTCGACGACCGCTCCCTGATGCGCTACCCGCCCGGCTACGCCGCGGCCTTGCCCGGCCCGCCGGCGCTGGACTGGTCGGCGCATGGCGGCTTCGCCGCGGCCGTCGAGATGTGCAACAACAACGGCACCTGCCGGAAGCTCGCCGGTGGGGCGATGTGCCCTTCCTACCGCGCCACGCGCGATGAGACGCATGTCACGCGCGGCCGCGCCAATGCGCTCAGGCTGGCGATCTCCGGGCAATTGGGAGCGGATGCCTTCACCTCGCCAGCGATGAAGGAGGCCATGGACCTTTGCGTCTCCTGCAAGGCCTGCAGCCGCGAATGCCCGACCGGCGTCGACATGGCGCGGATGAAGGTCGAGTTCCTGCATCACTGGCACAGCCGCAATGGCCTGCCCCTGAAGGAGCGGCTGGTGGCGCATCTGCCGCGCTACGCTAGCGCGGCGGCGCGGCTGGCGCCGCTCCTCAACCTGCGCGACCGCTGGTCCTGGCTGGCCGGGCTCAGCGAACGGATGCTCGGTTTCTCGGCGAAGCGCTCGCTGCCGGTCTGGCGCGAGCCCTGGCGCGAAAGCGGGACGCCGGCCGCGCCCGCCGATGTCGTCGGCGACGGGCGCGATGTCGTGCTGTTCGGCGACACCTTCAACCGCGCCTTCGAGCGGGAGAACCTTGAAGCCGCCGAGCGCGTGCTGCTCGCCGCGGGCTATCGGCTGCATCGTGTCCAGCCCGCCAAGGGCGGTCGGTCCCTCTGCTGCGGGCGGACCTATCTCTCCTGCGGCCAGGTGGAGCCCGCCCGCGCCGAGGCGCGGCGGACATCCGAGGCGCTTCTGCCCTTCGTGGCGCGCGGGGCGCGAATCGTCGGGCTGGAACCTTCCTGCCTGCTGACCCTGCGCGATGAATTCGGTGCGCTCCTGCCCGCGGCGCAGGCGGAGCCGCTGGCCGCCGCGGCCGTGCTCATCGAGGAACTGCTGACCGCCGATCTCGCTCAGGGCAAGGTCTCCCTGCCTCTCCTAGATCAAGGAGGCCGCAAGGCGCATCTGCACGGGCATTGCCACCAGAAGGCAGCTGGCGCCATGGGCGCGGTGGAGAGCGTGCTGCGGGCGGTGCCGGGACTCGATGTGCAGGTGATCGACTCGAGCTGCTGCGGCATGGCCGGCGCCTTCGGCTACGACTCCAGGCATCTCGACGTCTCGCTCAAGATGGCGGAGCTGTCGCTGCTCCCGGCGGTGCGCAAGGCCGGGCCGGACGATCTCGTGGTCGCCGACGGCACCTCGTGCCGGCATCAGATCAAGGACGGCGCGGCGCGCGAGGCCGTGCATGTGGTGAGGGTGCTCGACGGGGCCTTGAAGTCTGCCTGATCCCTGAAAGCCGCGAATGGCCAGGATCAATAGCTTTCGGGTGTCGGGACCTGCCCCTTGCGCCTAGACCGTCGGCATGAATGCCCGCGACTGGATGCGCCTGCTGCTGCTCTCCCTGCTCTGGGGCGGCACCTTCCTGTTCTCCGCCATCGCCATCAAGGGCTGGCCGGCAGGAGCCGGCAACGGCCTGCCGCCGCTGACCGTGGTGATGCTGCGCGTGATGGTGGCGGCAGCGACGCTGTTCGTGGCACTGAAGGCGCTCGGCGTCGCCGTTCCGACAAGCGGCAAGATCTGGGCGGCGTTCTTCGGCATGGGGTTCCTGAACAATGCCGTGCCGTTCAGTCTGATCTTCTGGGGGCAAAGCCAGATGCCCTCGAGCATCGCGGCGGGCCTCGCCTCGATCCTCAACGCGACCACGCCCCTGTTCACCGTGATCGTCGCGCATGTCGCGACGGCCGATGAGAAGGCGTCGCCGCTCAAGCTCCTCGGCGTCCTGCTCGGCCTCGCCGGCGTCGCCACCATGATCGGGCTGGATGCGCTTTCCGGCGCCGGCGCCTCGCCGCTCGGCTATCTCGCCTGCCTCGGCGCGGCGCTGGTCTATGCCTTCGCTGGCCTCTACGGGCGGCGCTTCAAGGCGATGGGCGTGCTGCCGCTGCAAGCGGCTTTCGGGCAGGTGGCGGCGAGCTCTTTCCTAATGCTGATGGTGGCCTGCCTCGTCGACCGGCCATGGACGCTGCCGATACCCGGCTTGGCGCCGCTCTTCGCCATCACCGCGATGGGCGTCTTCTCGACGGCGCTCGCCTATATTCTCTATTTCCAGATCCTCTCAACAGCGGGTGCTACGAACCTGCTGCTCGTGACCTTCCTGATCCCGGTCAGCGCCATCCTGCTCGGCATCCTCGTGCTCGGCGAGACGCTGAAGGTGCAGCATCTGATCGGCATTGCGTTCATCGGGCTGGGGCTGGCGGCGATCGACGGGCGGCTGCTGCGCCTGCGGTAGCAGCCGACAGACTCACGAAAACGTGCAGTCAGATGAATGAACGTTAATCTCCAATTCACTGTTTCTGGTTAAACGCTTCCTATATGTTCCATTCATCCGGCGTTCATCTTCGCGGCCAAGCCGGCAGCGGAGCGTGAGGGCGGGCGGCGTCCGGTTCCACACAGGTCCGCATCGCTCCCGCCGCTAAGATCGGAGAAGAGCGACCCACGCCAGAGGCGGCGTCGGAGAGCCCGCCAACAACCCGATAATCGAGAGCGGTGGCCCTGAGCCGCCGAACGAGCCCGCATGTCCATGCCGAACACGCAAGGCGCGATGCCGATCCGCGATGCGCAGGCGCCGTCCAGGCAGCGCCAGGGCCGCGACCTGCGGCTCGATTTCTTCCGCGGTCTGGCGCTCATGATGATCTTCATCGACCATGTCGCCGGCAACCAGGTTGCGGCCGTGACGCTCAGGAGCCTTGGCTTCGCCGATGCGGCCGAGGTCTTCGTGCTGATCGCGGGCATCGCGGGCGTCTACGCCTATCGCTCCACCTTCCTGAACAAGGGGCTGGCGGCGGGCGCTGCGCTGGTGTTGGCCCGTATCCGCACGCTCTATCTCGCGCATCTCCTGATGATCGGCGGCGCGTTGCTCTTCGCCATGGCGGCGCTGCTCTCAGGCACGGAGTTCGACGTGATCGGCAAGCTCGGGCTCGCGCCGCTGATGGAGGATCCGCTGCATGCCTTCCTGCGGCTGCCGCTGCTCGCCTACATGCCGCATTACCTCGACATCCTGCCGCTCTACATCGTGCTCTTCGCGATGCTGCCGGCGATCATCCTGGGCATGCGCTGGCATCCGCTGGCGCCCGCCGCCGTCATGCTCGGCCTCTATGCCCTCGCCCATGGAGCGGGCTTGACGCTGCCGAACCTCGGCCAGCCGGGAGGCTGGTTCCTGAACCCCTTCGCCTGGGCGCTCCTGTTCGCGCTGGGCGCCGCGTCGGCCGAATTCACCCTGCGCGGCGCCTGGGGGCGACTGCCGCGGTCGCTGGTCGCTGCCATCACGGCTGCCGCCGCCGCCTATGTGGTCTTCGCCTTCCTGCATGCCGCGCCGTGGAAGGCCGCGCCGGGCCTTGATAGCTACGCGGCGCTCGGCCTGACGCTCGAGGCGGACAAGTCGCTCCTCTCCTGGCACAGGCTCCTCGACATCCTGGCCAAGGCGTGGCTGGTCGCCGTGCTGGTGCCGCGGCAGGCGGCTTTCATGTCGAACGCCATTGGAGAGGCGATCAGCCGGGCAGGGCGCCATTCTCTCCCGGTCTTCGCGGCCGGTGTGATGCTGTCGCTCGCGGGCTCGGTCGTCCTGCACGAGAGCGGCGGCGCCATCGAGTGGCACGTGATGGTTTCTGTCGCTGGTGTCGGGCTGCTGCTGGCGCTCGCCGCGCTCCTCGACCTGCGCCAGGGCGTCCCGCTGCGCAAGGCCGCTCCCTCAGGGCGTTTGACCACCGAGGGCGTCAGCGCCTCGTAGCCGACGCCACCATCGGCTTGGCGGCGATCATCTCGGCCAGGAGCTGGCCGACGCAGAGATGCATCGCGTCGGTCATGTGCAGGTCGTCCCGCTCGGTCATCTCGCGGGTCGGCACGTGCTCGCTCTCGGCGAGCTGCTTCATCGCGGCGAAGCGGCGGAAATGGAAGACGCGGCCGCGCGGACCGGTGCGGGCGGCCTCGTCGATCAACCCCTGCATCGGCAGCGCGTCGGCGTCGCGGATCACCACCGGCGCGTACTGCAGATCGAGCAGAACGACGGGGATGCCCCGGTCGGTAAAGATGCGCAGGCCGGCCTGGATCAGCTCACGCCGGCCCTCGACGCCGTCCTGGCGCAGCACGTCGTTGACGCCGAGCTGCCAGATCACCAGCGCAGGCCGGGCCGCGACGACGTCGCGCTCGAACCGCCCGATGGTCTCTTCCATCGTCTCGCCGCCCTTGCCGCGGTTGAGGACCTTGACCTCGGCAGCTGGCCAGAGGCGCGAAAGCGCCGTCTGCAACGCGGCGGGATAGACCTTGTCGCGGCTGTTCGCGGCGACGCCCTCGGTCGACGATGAGCCGACCGCCACGATCGTCATATTCTGCGGAGCCAGCGCCAGGCCACGATCGAAGGCGGCAGAGCGCGCCGAGCCGCAGGTGGCGCCATCCAGCGTTGCTGCGATCGCCGGCGGGCCGAACATAAGGCTGGCGGCGAGCAGGGCGGCGGCGTGCAGGCGTCGTGTGGGCAAAGGCGATCCCCAGCCTTGATGATGCGGCGTGAACCCTTACAAAGGCCTTCTTCGAGCGGAGCGCCTGAATGTCGACTGAACGGCTGAAACGCGAAGCCGCCGCCGCGGCGCTCGCCCTCGTCGAGGACGGGATGCGGCTCGGCCTCGGCACGGGATCCACAGCCAGGCATTTCGTCGACCTCTTGGCCGAGCGCGTGAAGCAGGGGCTGCGCGTGACCGGCGTGCCGACCTCGGAGGCGACGGCGGCGCAAGCCCGCTCGCTCGGCATTCCGCTGACCACGCTCGACGAGACGCCGGAGCTGGATCTCACGATCGACGGCGCAGACGAACTTGACGCCTCGCTGCGGCTGATCAAGGGCGGCGGCGCGGCGCTGCTGAGGGAGAAGATCGTGGCGGCCGCCAGCCGCCGCATGGCGGTCATCGCGGATGCCAGCAAGCGGGTCGAGCGATTGGGTCGCTTCCCGCTGCCCATCGAGGTCAATCCCTACGGCCTCGGCGCGACGCGGAAGCTGGTCGAGGCGGCCTGCGTTGGGCGGCCCGTGTCGCTGCGCCGCACGGCTGCCGGAGAGCCGCTCGTAACCGACGGAGGCCATTGGATCCTGGATGCCGAAATGGGGCGGATCGACGATCCGGAAGCTCTCGGCGCCGCCCTGCATGCAGTGCCTGGCGTGGTCGAGCACGGGCTGTTCCTCGGCCTCTGCGACACCGCGTTCCTGGCCTCGCCCGATGGGGTTGCCGTTCTGGGCGGGAGGGCGTAACGGTCCCGGGACCTCGTGACTTGAAGGCTCTCGTGTCCATGATGAACCTCCGCCGCATGCTTTTGGCCAGCGCCTTCGCGCTGTCCGCCGCAGCCGCCGGGGCCCAGCAGGCTCCCCTGTCGCCGCCCGCCCAGGCTGCAGCGCCGACGGCGATCAGCGATTCGCACCTGGCGGCAGCGCGCGACGTCGTGGTCGGCTCGGGCCTCGCCCGCACCTTCGAGGGGATGGTGCCGCAGATCGCCGACCAGATCCGCGCCGGCTACTCGCGCACCCGTCCGGAGATCATCAAGGACATGGAGGAGTCGCTCCGCCCGATCATCGCCGGCCTCAACAAGCGGACCGATGCGATGATCGACGCCTCTGCGCGTCTCTACGCCCAGCGGATCCCCGAGTCTGAGCTGAAGGAGATCGCCGCCTTCTTCAAGTCGGCGTCGGGCCAGCGCTACGTGAATTCGCAGGGGCAGATCTTGAATGAGCTCTTCACCGAGATGCAGGTCTTCTCGCAGACTCTCGGCAACGTGATGATGGACCTGCTGCGCGAGGATCTGCGCAAGAAGAACATCCAGCTCTGAGCGCCGCGCCGGCCATGACGGGGCGGCTGCAAGGCGCCGCGCTGGGGCTCGGCGCAGCGGCCACCCTTGTGCTCGGCGTCGCCCTGCCGCTCGCCATGGCCCCGGCGAGCAAATCCTCGCCGTTGCTGTTGTGCATCGCCGCCGCTCTGGCGCTGGGCGCCGCCGCGCGCTCCGGTGCGGTCAAGGCCAATCCCGAGTCCTTCCGCAGCCCGGCCGCCATGCTGACGCTGGCGCTGGCGGCGCTGATGGCGGCCTCGATCCTTTGGAGCCATGACAGGACGGCAGCGGCCCGGCAGTTCGTCGAGTTCCTGGTGCCGCTTGCGGCCGGCGCGATCCTCGTCTTCGTCTTTCCCCCCGTGGCGGATCGGCGACGCAGCCTGTGGTGGCCTCTCGCCGCCGGAGCCACGGCCTGCCTCGTCGCGGCGGACCTGGCGAGCGGCCTCGCCTTCCGCGATTTCCTCGGCACGCGAGCGCTGTCCTATGCCTACAACCGCACGCTCGTCACGCTGGTGGTCCTGACGCCGCCGTTGCTGGCCCTAGCCATTCTCGGGGGCCGGCGGTGGACCCTGGCGCTGCTGTTGCCGCTGCCGCTGGCGATCGCCCTCGGCGAAAGCGCCACGGCGGTGCTGGGGCTGGCGATCGTGGCGCTGACGCTGCCGATCGCCTGGCTGCTGCCGCGTTTCGTGCGGCTGGCCGGCCTCGGACTGACGCTGGCGATGCTGGCGGCGTCGCCCTTCATCGGTACGATGGCCAGCCGAGCGATCGACGGATCGGTGCACAAGGCGATGGCGAGCGCGCATTCCGATGACCGCGTGGCGATCTGGCGGAGCTTCGAGGCGACGGCGCAGGCGCGGCCCCTGCTCGGCAACGGCTTCGGTGCAAGCCTCAACCTCCAGAACGCCGCGGTGGCGCGGGAAATCCCGCCCGAACGCGTGACGCTGCTGGGCGCCTCGCATCCGCACAATGCCTTCCTGCAGCTCTGGGTCGAGCTGGGTGCGGTCGGCGCGGCGCTGGCCGCTGCGCTTTTCGTGCTCTGGTATCGCTGGATCGGCCGCGCCGATCGTCGGCTGCAGCCTTACCTGCTGGCCTGGACCGCGGCGATCTCCGGCATCGCGCTGGTGAGCCACGGGGCCTGGCAGGCCTGGTGGGTCGCCGCGATCGCCGCGGGCGCCGCTGGCTTCCTGGCGCTGGCGCGCGAGCTCGCCGTGGCGGATACGGCCAAGCCATTGTAATTCCAGCCGAGCCGGCATAGCTCCTTTCGGTTTTGCAGCGAAAGCCTTCCCCATGCCCACCCATGATGTCGACCTCTTCGTGATCGGCGGCGGCTCCGGCGGCGTCAGGGCTGCGAGGATCGCCAGCGGCCACGGCGCCAGGGTGATGCTCGCCGAGGAATTCCGGCTGGGCGGCACCTGCGTGATCCGGGGCTGCGTGCCGAAGAAGCTGATGGTCTACGCCTCGCGCTTCCGCGACCATTTCGAGGATGCTGAGGGCTTCGGCTGGAGCGTGCCGGAGCCCGGCTTCGACTGGCAGACGCTGGTGAGGGCGAAAGAGCGCGAGATCACCCGGCTGGAAGGCGCCTACACTTCGACTCAGGCCAAGGCAGGCGTCACCATCGTCAAGTCCCGTGCGGTGCTGGAGGATGCCCACACCGTCCGCCTCGTCTCCGACGGTCGGCGGATCACGGCGGGCCATATCCTGATCGCCACCGGCGGCCGACCCAACGTTCCGAGCGACCTGCCGGGAGTCGAGCATGCCATCACCTCCAACGAGGCCTTCGACCTGCCGGAATTGCCGAAGCGCATCGTGATCGCCGGCGGCGGCTACATCGCCGTCGAGTTCGCCGGCATCTTCGCGGGCCTAGGCTCAGAGGTGACCATCATCTACCGCGGCGAGAACATCCTGCGCGGCTTCGACGAGGACATGCGCATGGGTCTGCGCGCGGCCTACGAGAAGCGCGGCATCCGCTTCGTCCTCGGCGACGTCTTCACGGCCATCGAGAAGACGACGGCCGGCCTCGTGGCGCGCACGCGCGGCGGTCTGACGCTGGAAGCCGACCAAGTGATGTTCGCTATCGGCCGCTCGCCCAATGTCGAGGGGCTTGGGCTGGATAGGGCCGGCGTGAAGCTCGGCGTCGACGGCGTGATCGCGGTGGATACGGAATCGCGCACCAACGTGCCGCATATCTACGCGGTGGGCGACGTCACCGGCCGGGTGAACCTGACGCCGGTGGCGATCCGCGAGGGCCATGCTTTCGCCGACAGCGTCTTCGGCCAGGCGAAGGGCGTGAAACCCTGGGTCGTCGACCACGCCGACATCGCGACCGCTGTCTTCTCGACGCCCGAAATCGGCACCGTGGGCCTGACCGAGGCGCAGGCCAAGGCCAATGTGTCGGCCGTCGACATCTACAAAGCGACCTTCCGGCCGATGAAGGCGACCCTCTCCGGCCGCGAGGAGCGCATGATCATGAAGATCGTGGTGGACGGCGAGACCGACCGGGTGCTGGGCGTCCATATCCTGGGAGAGGACGCCGGAGAGATGGCGCAGATCCTCGGCATCGCCGTCAAGCTCAGGGCGCGCAAGAGCGACTTCGACGCGACGATCGCGCTGCACCCTTCTGCGGCCGAGGAGCTGGTGACGATGCGCACGCCGAGCGAGCGCTGGCGGGCGGCGGCCTAAAGAGGAACGCGTTTCCAAGGATGCTCCTCCATCGCCGTCATGGCCGGGCTCGACCCGGCCATCCACGTCTTTCGGCGCTGACGACGTGGATGGACGGGTCAAGCCCGTCCAAGACGTGCTCCCTTCAGAAAGTGCTGGGCACTAACTCTCCAGCTCCGCGTCGACGCCGATCGAGGCCGCTGCGGCGACGATCTGCCGCCAGGTCTCGTCATCGACCGGAATGCCGTCGCGGGCGCGGATGGCGCGCAGGGCGCGCTCCTTGTCGCCGGGCGCCAGCACGGGCTCCGCTTCATCCTGCGGGCGGGCGGCGCGCAGGAAACCGGTCACCGCCGCCACGCGCGCCTGCTGGCCGTCGCCGTCGGGATCGAGTCGCTTGGGATCGATCAGGATGCCGAAGAGCGAATTGATGATCCAGGTCCGCGCCGGCTTCGACTGGATCAGCGCGCCGCCGCCGAGCCCGGCCGACAGGAGCTCCACCATGAACGCGAGCCCGGCCCCCTTGTGCTCGCCGAAGGGCAGCAGCGCTCCGAGCGGGCCTGGCGGAAAGACGACCGCCGGATCGGTGGTCGGCCGTCCCTCGGAATCGATCAGGTAGCCCTCCGGCGCCGGCACGCCCTTGTTGAGCGCGACCCGCGCCTTGCCATGCGCCATGCGGCTCGTGGCGAAATCGAGGATCAGGTGCCGGCCATCCGGGGAGGGCACGCCGATGGCATGCGGATTGGTGCCCCAGCGCGCCTCCCGCGCTCCATGGGCCGCCACGATCGGCGGCCGTCCGGCGACATTCACCCAGAACATCGAAACCAGACCGCGCTCCGCCGCCTGCTCGGCGTAATCGCCGATGCGGCCGATGTGATGGGCGTCAAGCAGGTTCAGCACCGCGATGCCTTGTCCAGCGGCGATCTCCGACGCTCGCCGCAGGGCGCGGGACGCCGTGGGCTGGCCCAGCGCCAACGCACCGTCGATCACCAGGAATGGAGGGGCATAGATGCGATCCACCGGCGTGTTGGAAGGCTTCAGCCAGCCGTCCTGCACGGAACGAAGATAGAGCGGCAGCATGCCGATGCCGTGGCTGTCGTGGCCCGAGAGATTGGCGAGCGTGAAATGCCGCGCGACCTCCGCTGCGTCCTCCGCAGGCCAGCCGGCTGCGGTGAAAACGGCGGTGGTGAGGCGGGTCAGGCGGTCGGGCGCGAAGAGAGGCATGCAGAACCTTCCTCCTTGGAGGAAGCCAGCGCAAGCGTCACCGCGGCGGCAGGCGGATCGCGCCGTCGAGGCGGATCGTCTCGCCGTTCAGCATGTCGTTGTCGATGATGGCGCCGACGAGCTTGGCGTATTCCTCGGGGTTGCCGAGACGGGAAGGGAAGGGCACGCTGGCGGCCAGCGCCTTCTTGAAGTTCTCGTCGAGGCCGTCGAACATCGGCGTCGTGAAGATGCCGGGCAGGATGGCGCAGCAGCGGATGCCGTATTGCGCGAGATCCCGCGCGATCGGCAGCGTCATGCCGGCGACGCCGGCCTTGGAGGCGGCGTAGGTCGCCTGGCCGATCTGCCCGTCCTCGGCCGCGACGGACGCCGTGTTGACGATCAGCCCGCGCTGCCCGTCGGCGTCGACCGGCGGCAGGCCGGCCATGCCGAGGGCCGCTTTCGCCGTGACGATGAAGGTGCCGATGAGGTTCACGTTCACGCCCTTCACGAAATAGGCGACGTCGTGGCCGATCAGCGCTCCGGTCTCGCGGTTCTTCGAGATCAGCCGCTTGGCCGGGGCGATGCCGGCGCAGTTCGCGGCGATGCGCTCCTGGCCGTTGGCGGCGCGGGCGGCGGCGAGCGCCGCATCGACCGACGCCTCGTCCGTGACGTCGCAGCGGCAGAAGACGGCGCCGATCTCGGCCGCGACGGCGCGGCCGCGCTCCTCTTGCATGTCCAACAGCGCGACCTTGGCTCCGCGCGCGCGGAGCATCCGGGCCGTGGCCTCGCCGAGGCCTGACGCGCCGCCGGTGACGATGGCGGCGGTGGTGCTGTCGATCTGCATGGGAGCCCTCCTGGCGGTTGCCGCGAAGGCTTAGTGGATGCCCGGCGCTTTGTCAGCCCGTGTTCCAAACAAGGGAAGATCAGCGCTGTTCGGGCCCTTTCCCAGTCTCCTGCGCTGCTTCAAGCGCGGCGATGCGCGCCTTCAGCGCCTCGTTCTCCTCGCGCGCGAGCACGGCCATCTCGCGCACAGCCTCGAACTCTTCGCGGGTCACAACGTCCACGTCGCGCAGCAGGCGCTCGATCTGAGACTTCACGACCGAGTCGATCTCTCGGCGCACGCCGGAGGCGACGCCGGCGGCGTCGGTCATGAGGCGGCCGAGGTCGTCGAGGATGCGGGAGGATGAGCTGCTCATGGGTCGCGGCGCCGATCGGGTAAGCGAGTTTCGTTTGTCGTATCGAAGAGATATAGCACGCCCGCCGCGGCAGGCGAACGCGCTTCCTGCCGCAGCCCGGAGCATTCCTTGAACGGCATTCCCTTCCCCGACTTCGATCCCGTCGCGCTGCAGATCGGGCCCTTCGCGATCCGCTGGTATGCGCTCGCTTATATCGCCGGCCTGTTCGGCGGGTTGCTCTACGCCAAGCGGCTGGCCGCGAACGAAGCGCTCTGGGGAAGCATCAAGCGGCCGAGCGCCGCCGACCTCGACGATCTGCTGCTTTGGGCGACGCTTGGCGTGATTCTGGGTGGTCGGCTCGCCTATGTGATCTTCTACCAGCCGCTCTTCTTCTTTTCGAAGCCGCTGGCGATCTTTTCGATCTGGTCGGGCGGCATGTCGTTCCATGGCGGCTTCGCCGGCGTGATCCTGGCGACGATCCTCTTCGCGCGGGCCCGCGGCCTGTCGATCCTGTCGCTGCTCGACCTGCTTGCGACCGTCGTGCCGATCGGCCTTTTGCTGGGCCGCATCGCCAATTTCGTCAACGGCGAGCTCTGGGGGCGCCCGACCGACGTTCCCTGGGCGGTCATCTTCCCGAATGGCGGCCCGGTGGCGCGCCATCCGAGCCAGCTCTACGAGGCCGCGACCGAGGGCCTGCTGCTGCTGATCCTGTTGGCGATCTTGGCGCGGAATGGGGGATACAAGCGGCCGGGCCTCGTCGGCGGGATCTTCGTGGCGGGTTATGCCATGGCGCGCATCTTCTGCGAGTTCTTCCGGGAGCCCGATCCGCAACTCGGCTTCCTGTTCGGAGGCTTCGCCACGATGGGAATGCTGCTGTCTCTGCCGATGCTGGCGGTCGGATTGTATTTCGCCCTGCGGGCGAGGCCGACTGCGTGAGCGCATTGCTCGACGAGCTGCGCCTCCTCATCGCCGCGGAAGGGCCGATCACGGTCGAGCGCTACATGACGCTCGCTTTGGGCCATCCGCGGCATGGCTATTACATGACGCGCGATCCGTTCGGCCTCGACGGCGATTTCATGACCGCGCCGGAGATCAGCCAGATGTTCGGCGAGCTCATCGGCCTCTTCGCTGCGCAATGCTGGCTCGATCTCGGCCAGCCGCAGCCGCAGAGGCTCGTCGAGTTCGGACCTGGTCGCGGCACGCTGATGGCTGATGCGCTGCGCGCGGCGAAGGCCGCGCCGGGCTTCCGCGAGGCGCTGACGGTGGAACTAGTCGAGACGAGCCCGGTGCTGCGTGCCGCGCAGGAGCGCATGCTGGCGGGTGCGGGCGTGCCTATCGCCTGGCGGAGCGGCATCGGCGATATTGCCCAAGTGGAAGGGCCGATCGTCGCCCTCGGCAACGAGTTCCTCGATGCCTTGCCGATCCGCCAATATGTCCGACAGGGCGGCGCCTGGCATGAGCGTCTGATCGGCCTCGACGGCGACGCCCTGGTCTTCGGCCTCGCGCCGGAGCCGGAGACCTCGCTCCTCAATCATGCGCCTGATGGAGCCGTGCTGGAGGTGGCGCTCACGGCGCATCGCTTCGTGCAGGCTCTCGCGGAGCGGATGCTCCACGCCGGCGGCGTGGCGCTGTTCCTCGATTACGGCCATGTGAAGTCGGCCTACGGCGACACGCTTCAGGCCATGCGCCGGCACGCCTTCGTCGATCCCCTGGCGTCGCCCGGCGAGGCGGACTTGACGGCGCATGTCGATTTCGAGGCGCTCGCCCGGACGGCGCTGGCCGCAGGCCTCACCGTGCATGGGCCGATCGAGCAGGGGCCCTTCCTGCAGGCGCTGGGGCTGGAAGCGCGCGCGGATCAGCTCATTCGCGGCGCGAAGTCGCCAGAGCAGGCGGAGCAGGTGCGCTCGGCGGAGCGGCGGTTGACCGAGATGACGCGGACGGGGATGGGACGGCTGTTCAAGGCGGTGGCTTTCTCGGCGCCGGGGCAGCCTACGCCGCCGGGATTCGATGTCTGAGAGGCGTTGGCGGGCGTGCCCCTCATCTGTCTTCTCCCCGCATCCAGATGGGGCCTGCCCCATCTGGATACTTTTGCTGGCCCAACATGGGCAGGCCCATGTTGGAGCGGCGGGGAGAAGGACGCTCATCATGCTCCGCGCTTCAAAACGAAACGCGTTCCTCTCCCCGCCACCCAGATGAGGCCTGCCTCATCTGGGCACTCTAGCTGCCCAACATGGGCAGGCCCATGTTGGAGCGGCGGGGAGAGGTTAGGTGAGGGGCAGCGCCAACGCCTGCCAGGTTCCTACACCAGCCACAACGCCAAGGCCGGAAACGCCACGACCAGCGCCAGCCGCACGATGTCCGCCGCCACGAAGGGCAGCACGCCCTTGTAGGTGCGGGTGATCGGCACGTCCCTGGCGATCGAGGAGATGACGAAGACGTTGAGGCCGATCGGCGGCGCGGTCATGCCGATCGCCACCACGATGAGCACCAGGATGCCGAACCAGATCGCGACATCGTCCGCCGGCATGCCGAAATCGAGCGCCGTCACGATCGGGAAGAAGACGGGAAGCGTCAGCAGGATCATCGCCAGCTCGTCCATCACGCCGCCGAGGATGATGTAGAACACGAGCAGCGCGATCATGATCGTGTAGGGCGCCCAGCCGCTGCCAGCGATCATCTGCGCCGCCTGCTCGGGCACCTGGGTCAGCGCCAGGAAGGCGTTGAAGACCTCGGCGCCCAACAGGATCGCGAAGATCATGGCGGAGGTCTCCGCCGTCTGGATCAGGCTCTGCCGGATCTCCGCCCAGCCGAGCGTGCGGCGCAGGAGGCCGATGACGAGCATCGTGATGGCGCCGACGGAGGCGCCCTCGGTCGGCGTGAAGATGCCGCCGTAGATGCCGCCGACCACGATCAGCGCCACCACCAGCGCCGGGACGATGCCGGCGAGCGGCCGCCAGCGGTCCTTCCAGGGCATGCGATCGAGCTGCGGCGCCCAGACCGGATTGCGCCAAGCGACGATGCCGATGACGATGCAGTAGAACGCGGCCGCCATCAGGCCCGGGATCAGCGCCGCCTTGAACAGCTTGGCAATGTTCTGCTCGGTCGAGATGGCATAGACCACCAAGATCACCGAGGGCGGGATCAGGATGCCCAGCGTCCCGCCGACGGCGATGGCGCCGGTGGCGAAGCCCGGATCGTAGCCGTAGCGCCGAAACTCGGGCAGCGTGGCGCGGCCGAAGGTCGCCGTGGTGGCGACCGAGGAGCCGCAGATCGCGCCGAAGCCGGTGCAGGCGCCGATCAGCGCCATGCCGAGCCCGCCGCGGCGATGGCCGAGGAAGGCGCGCGCGGCCTTGAAGAGGTCCGCGGCGAGGCCGGAGCGCTCGGCGAAGGCGCCCATCAGGACGAAGAGCGGGATGACCGACAGCGTGTAGTTCGCGAAGGTCTGGTACGGCGTCGTCTTGATGTAGTTGAGGAAGGGCAGCAGCCCGTTGAGCTGCACGTAGCCCCAGGAGCCGACCAGCAGCATGGCGAGGCCGATGGGCAGCCTGAGGGCGATCAGGGCCAACAGCGCGCCGAAGCCGATGAGGGCGAGGGAGAAGCCGCTCACGCCGGCGAGTCCTCGGGCGGAAGCATCGGCTGTTCGCGGAAGCGCTCGCCCGCGCCGACCAGCGCCACCACCGCGACGAAGGCCGCGAGCAGGCCCGAGAGGCCGATGGCGATCCAGGTCGGCAGGCCCAGCACCATCGTCACGGTGCCGGAGGACTTCTCGCCAAGGGCGCCGACGACGAGCCGCCAGGAAATCACCGCCATCGCCAGCGCGTAGAAAACGTCCCAGAAGGCGTCGATGGCGGCCTGCGCGCGGCGCGGCAGCCAGCCGGTGAAGGTGTCGACGAAGATGTTGCCGCGCCTCGCCTGGCAGAGCGCGAGGTAGCTGAAGGCGGCGAGGCCGGTGCCCATCTGCACCAGCTCGAAATCGCCCGGAACGCCGCGGCCGCCGACAAGCGGCGAGCGGATGGCGACGCTGGCGGTGACCATCAAGGCCACGCCGACCAAGAGCAGCCCGCCCGCGAGGGCGACGCGCTCACTGGATTTCTGCAAAGTTGACCACAAAAGGGGCTTAACCTTCCCGAGGGATGCCCCTCATCTGTCTTCTCCCCGGCACGAGACCGGGGAGAAGAACGCTCTCAATCGTCGTGGGACCCGTCATCGCGTTCCTTTCCCCGATCTTGTTCCGGGGAGAGGACAGGTGAGGGGTCGCCGGCGCAGAAAGTATCACGCCGCCTGTGCGTGCTTGGCGATCAGCGCGCGGGCGCTTTCAAGCAGCTTGGCGCCGTCGAGGTTCTTGTCCTTCACCGAAGCGACCCAGGCCGCGATCACCGGCTCGGTCTTGGCGCGCCACGCTGCGGCCTCGGCGTCGGAGAGCACGGTGATCTCGTTGCCGCGCTTCTTGACCATCTCCGAGACGGCCACGGCCTGCTCGTCCCAGACCTTGCCGGCCATGGCCGCGGCGGCCTGGCCGGAATTGCGGTCGATCACCGCCTTCAGGTCGGCCGGGAGCGCGTTGTACTTGGCGTTGTTCATGGCGAGGATGAAGGTCGCTGTGTAGAGAGTCGGCGAGCCTGGGATCTCCGTGTGGAACTTGACGAGCTCCTGCATCTTCAGCGCCGGCACCACCTCCCAGGGGATCACCGCGCCGTCGATGACGCGCTGCGCCATCGCCTCGGGCACCTGCGGGATCGGCATGCCGATGGCGTTGGCGCCGAGCGCGCGGAGCGCCTCGCCGGCGAGGCGGGTGGGAAAGCGAAGCTTCAGGCCGCTAAGGTCGGCGAGCGTCGCCACCTTCTTGTTGGCATGGATCAGGCCATGGTCATGCGCCCAGAAGCAGATGGGCTTCACGTCCTTGAATTCGTCCTTGAGATTCGCCTCGGCGTATTCCTGCAGCGCGCGGCTGTTCACGATGGCGCGCTTATGGGCGACGAAGGGAAGCTCGAACACCTCCGAAGCCGGGAAGCGGCCGGGGGTGTTGCCGGGCAGCGTCCAGACGAGATCGACCACGCCGTCCTTGGCCTGATCGAAAAGCTGGGGTGGCGTGCCGCCGAGCTGCATGGCGGGGAAGATGTCGATCTTGATGCGGCCGTTCGATTCCTGCTGCACCTTGTCGGACCAGGGGCGCAGGAACTTCGCATGGCCGTTGGAGACGGGCGGCAGGAAGTGGTGCATGCGCAGAGTCACTTCCGGCGCCTGGGCGTAGCCCGTGGACAGAAGCGCGGGCGCCGCGACCGCAGCGGTGGCGCCAGCCACGAGGGCGCGGCGCGAAAGCCTTGAGGGTGTCGTCATGCAAGTCCTCCCAGACAGGATGCTGGCCGCTTTACGTTGCGGCATCTGCTCTTGCTGATGCCGGAAAACGGTTGCGCGCGCAATTGTTTGCGGCGAGGCTCCAGCACGCCTCCAGCTCACGCCGAGACGCAAGAGATCCCGCATTCATCCTCAGGTCCCATGTCCGCAATCGCTTACGTCAACGGTTCCTTCGTCCCAGCGGAGGAGGCCAAGGTTTCGGTTTTCGACCGCGGCTTCCTCTTCGCCGACGGCATCTACGAGGTTTCCGCTGTGCTGGATGGCCGGCTCGTCGACAACGACCTGCATATGGCGCGGCTCGAGCGTTCGGTGCGCGAGATCGGCCTGGCGCTGCCGCTGTCCGTCGCCGAGATCGCCGGGCTGATGCGCGAGATCGTGAAGCGCAACGCGCTGACCGAGGGGCTCGTCTACCTGCAGGTGACGCGCGGCGCGGAGCAGGGGCGCAACTTCCCGTTCCCGAAAGACGCCAAGCCGACGCTGGTTATCTTCTGCGAGGCCAAGGCCTATGCGGATTCGCCTGCGGCGAAGACAGGCATCAAGGTGAAGTCGGTCGAAGACATCCGCTGGGCGCGCCGCGACATCAAGAGCGTGGCGCTGCTCGCCCAGGTGCTGGCCAAGCAGGCGGCGGCGGCAGAGGGCTGCCAGGAAGCCTGGATGCATGAGGGCGGCCTCGTGACGGAGGGCGGCTCGTCCACGGCCTATATCGTGAAGGGGGAGGGCGCCGGGGCGCGCATCGTCACGCGCGAGAACTCCATGAAGATCCTGCCCGGCTGCACGCGGGCGGCGCTGCTGGCCCTGATGCGCGAGACCGGCATCGAGATCGAGGAGCGCGCCTTCACGCTCGACGAGGCCTATGCCGCGCGGGAGGCCTTCGTCACCTCGGCGACCAACTTCGTGATGCCGGTGACCGAGATCGACGGGCGCAAGATCGGCGGCGGGCAGGTGGGGCCGGTGGCGCGGCGGCTGCGGGAACTCTACCTGCAGCATGCGCGCGGCGGTTAGGGCGCCGCCAAGTCTTTTTCCTGCGGATCTTTACTCGGCCGGGTGCAGCGAACCGCCCTGGCCCTGTCCGGCCTGAGCGGCGGCATGCTCTCGCTCCTGCCGCTCCAGCTCCTCGGCGATGGCGTTGCGCGGCCGCGTGTAGGCGCCGATCAGCAGATAGAGCGAGGGCACGATGAACAGCGTGAAGAAGGTCGAGAGCGAGACGCCGCCGACGATCACCGTGCCGATGGCCTGACGTGATTCCGCGCCGGCTCCATGCGAGAGCATCAGCGGGATGGCGCCGAAAACGGTGGCGATCGAGGTCATCAGGATGGGCCTGAGGCGAGTGACCGATGCCTCCAGCACAGAGGTCAGCATATCCTTGCCTTCCTCGCGCAGCTGGTTGGTGAATTCGACGATCAGGATGCCGTTCTTGGTCATGATGCCGATCAGCAGGATCATGCCGATCTGGCTGTAGACGTTCAGGGTCTGACCGGTGATCAGCAACGCGGCCAGACCGCCCGTCAGCGCGAGCGGAACGGCTAGCATGATCGTGATGGGCGCGACCCAGCTTTCGAATTGCGCCGCCAGCACCAGAAAAACCACGAGCAGGGCGACGCCGAAGGTAATGTAGATCGAGCTGGAGGTCTGCTTGTATTCCTTCGACTGGCCATTGTAGCTGATCTTCACGTCAGGCGGCAGGACCTCCTTGGCCCCGCGCTCCATGACGTCGAGCGCCTCGCCCAGCGAGACGCCGGGCGCCGGCGTCCCCTGCACCGTGATCGACCGCAGACGGTCGACCCGGTTGAGGCCCTGCGGTCCGGCGATCTCGGCCAGCGTGACGAAGTTCGACAGCGGCACCAGGTCCCCGGGCCCGGCGGCGGCGCCGATCGTGGTGCCGGCGCTGGTGCGGACGAAGACGTTCTTCAGATCCTGCGGGTTGTTGCGGTCCTGCGCTCTGGCCTGGACGATGACGGCGTATTCGATGCCGCGATCGACGTATTGCGACACCTCGCGCTCGCCGAACATCAGCTCCAGCGTCTTGCCGATCGCCTCGACCGAGATGCCGAGGTCGGCGGCGCGGATGCGGTCGATCCTGACGCGCAGGTCGGGCTGCGACTCGCGGAAGTCGCTGTCCAGGTTGATGACCTTGCCGCTCTGCTGGATGTGGGCGATCAGCGTGTTGCGCCAGCCCTTGATCGTCTCGTAGTCCGGACCTCCGAGCACGAACTGAACGGGCTGGTTGGCGAAACCGCGCTGGCCGAGCGAAGGCGGGTTGACCACGATCACGCGGGCGCCGGTGACGGGCTGAAGGCGCTGCTGCAACTCCCGCTGCATGGCGACCTGGCTGACTCCGCGCTCCTCCCAAGGCTTCAGCCTGACGATCATCAGGCCGGCGTTGACCGGCGCCGGCCGCTGGAAGCCTGGGGCGACGATGCCGAGCGTCGAGGCGACGATGCCGCGGTCGATGTAGGGCTGGATGATCTGCTCGACCTCGCGCAGCCGGTCGCGGGTGTAGGAGAGGCTGGATCCTTCCGGCGCGGTGATCGGGACCAGCAGCGTCGAGCGGTCCTCGGTCGGCGCGAACTCCTTCTGGATCGTGGTGAAGAAGCCGTAGGCCATGAAGCTGACGAGGCCGCCGACCGTGAGCACCACGATGGGCATGGCGAGGGCGCGACGCAGCATCATCCGGTAGGCCGCGGCGATGCCGTTGAACACCGGCTCGGTCCAGCGGTGGATGAAGCTGTGATGCGGAGAGAGCATCTTCGAGCACATCATCGGCGTCAGCGTGCGGGCGATGAGCCCCGAGAAGCCGATCGATGCAGCCAGCGTGATGCCGAATTCGCGGAAGAGGCGGCCGGTCTGCCCATCCATGAAGGCGATGGGCAGGAACACCGACATGAGCGTGATCGTTGTGGCGATGACCGCGAAGGCGATCTCGCGGGCGCCGACGGAGGCTGCGAGCAGCGGCTTCTCGCCTTCCTCAATGCGGCGGTGGATATTCTCCACCTCGACGATCGCGTCATCCACCACGATGCCGATGGCCAGGACGATGGCGAGCAGCGTCAGCGTATTGATCGAGAAGCCGAAGGCCCAGAGCACCATGAAGGTGGGGATGACCGAGAAGGGAATGGCGATGACCGCGACCAGCGTCGAGCGCCAGTCGCGCAGGAAGACCAGGATCACCAGCACGACGAGGCCGATGCCCTCGATCAGCGTCGTCAGCACGCCATTGATCGAGGCGCGGATGAAGACGCCCTCGTTGTAAAGCACTTCCATCTGCATGCCGGAGGGCAGGCTCGGCTTGATCGCCTCCAGCTCCTTCAACACGCCTTCCGCGACCGAGAGCGTGTTGGCGGTGCCCTGGCGAATGATGCCGATGCCGAGCCCTTCCTTGCCTTGAGCGAAGAACTCGAAGCGGTTGTCGGCGGCGCCAACCTCGACCTTCGCCACCTCGCCGAGCCGCACGGGATAGCCGTTGCGGTTCGAGATCACGAGCTGCTCGAATTCCTCCTTGGTGGAGATGCGCGATTCAAGCTTGATCGTCGCCTCGCGCTGCGTCGATTCGAGAATGCCGCTCGGCAGCTCGACGTTCTGGCGCTTGATCGCCGTCTCCACGTCGAGCGCCGTCAGGCCGCGCGCGGCGAGTGCGGTGCGGTCGATATAGACGCGCATGGCGTAGCGGCGCTCGCCGTTGATCGCCACGTTGGCGACGCCCGGCACCGTTGACATGCGGTCGACGACGCTGCGGCGCAGGTAGTCTGTGATCTCCAGCGGCGTCATCTCGGTCGACGTGACGCCGATCCACATCATCGACTGCGCATTGGCGTCGACGCGCTGCACGATCGGCGTCTGAACGCCCTCGGGTAGGCGGGAAATGACGCGGCCGACGCGGTCGCGCACGTCGGCGGCCGCGGCATCGGGGTCGCGGCCCACGCTGAACTCGATGGTGACCTGCGAACGCCCGTTCTGGCTCTGCGAATTGAGCTGCTTGATGCCCTCGATGCCCGCCACCGCGCCTTCGACGAGCTCGGTGATGCGGTTCTCGATGACTTCATTGGCGGCGCCCCGATAAACCGTGGTGACCGAGACGATGGGCGGATCGATCGCCGGATACTCGCGCACGGGCAAGCCGCCGAGCGCCGCGAAGCCGCCGACCAGCAGCAGCAGACTGAGGACGGTGGCGAAGACGGGGCGCTGGATCGAGACGTCTGAGAGCTGCATGGGTCGCGCTCCTCAGGGGCGGGCGGTCGGGGGCTGCGCGGCGGCTGCCAGGGGAGCCGCCTGAGCGGTGCCCAGGCCGGCGCTCGACTGCGGCGCGGCGCCACCCGCCTGCGGCGTAGCGCCGGCCGGACGCGGATCGCTCCGCGGCGCCGGCGGAGGCGCGCCCAGAGGCCGGGCGTTGACGGTCATGCCGCCGCGCACGCGCTGCAGGCCGCGCACCACGATCGCCTCGCTGAGCTTCAGGCCATCCAGCACCTCGACCTTGCCGTCCTCGCGCTGGCCGACCTTGATGACGCGGCGCTCGACCTTGTTGTCTTTGACGACGAAGGCGATCTGCAGCGGTCCCTCGCCGACGATCGCCTCTTCCGGAATCAGAAGAGCGTTCTCGCGCTTGGCCACTTCCAGCCAGGCGGTCATGAACATGCCGGGTCTGAGCGAAAGGTCCGGGTTGTCGACGATGGCGGTGAGCTTGACGCTGCGGGTCAGCGGATCGATGCGCGTATCGATGACGGCGACGCGGCCGTCGAACTTGCGGTCGCCGAAGGCGACGGAGGCGGCCCTGATCGGCGCGTCCTGGCGGACGCGGGCGAGAAGCGACTCCGGTATCTGGAAGTCGAGCCGCACCTTGGAGATGTCGTCAAGCGTGGTGATGTTCGTCTTGGTGTCGAGGAACGAGCCGACGCTGACCTGGCGGATGCCGACGCGGCCCGAGAATGGCGCGCGCACCACCATGTCGTTCATGCGGGCGTTCGCGGCGCGCTCCTTGGCGATGGCGTTCTGCACCGCGCTGTCCGATGTGCGCACCTGCGCGAGCAGATCGTTCACCAGCGCCTCGGTTCCGGCGCCGGAGCGGCGGAGCTCCTGGGCGCGGTCGAGCTTGGTCTTGAGCTCGGCGCGTTTCGCTTCCTCCTGGGTGATCGCCGCTCTGGCGGCCTCCCAATCGGCCTTGCGCTCGGCGCTGTCGAGACGCAGCAGTTCGTCGCCGGCGCGAACCCCGGCGCCCTCGACGAAGGCGACCGACTCGACCGTGCCACTCGTCCTCGCGTTGATGACGACGGATTCGAAGGCGCGCGTCGTGCCTACCGCCTCGGCGATTTCCGTGATGACGCCGGTAGTGACGGGCAGGACCTCGACCGTGGGGGCCTGGCCGCCTTGCGGACCGCGGGCCGCACCCGCCGCCTGCTGCGGTGCAGGCGCGCTCGGGAACAGCGGCTTCAGCACCGCCAGCACTGGCTCGGGCAGATAGGTCTGCACCAGTTCCCAATTGCGCGAGGCGCCATACGCTCCCACGGCCAAGACGCCGGCCACCGCGAGCTGTCCGTACCACCGCATGTCAAAGACCCCTGCCGCCCAAGGTCGCGGCGTTTACGCTCTTTAAACGTTTGCTGGAAGCTGTCGAGACCGGGAGCATCAAATCCCCGTCACGCTCACACCGATTGGTGAATCGTCCACGACCCGCCGAGCGGCTTGGCGCAGCACTAGGCATCGTCGATAACGCCAGAATGACAAGCTCGCCACTGGAACTCGCGCGCCGCGCCCTCGGCGAAGGGCGCGGCTTCGTCGTGATCCGGGTCATCGCAGCCGAGGGTTCGACTCCGCGCGAAGCCGGCGCGGCCATGGCCGTCACCGCCGAGGCCGCCGCCGGAACGATCGGCGGGGGTCGGCTCGAATGGGAAGCGGCGGCGGAAGCGAGACTCATGCTGCGGGCCGGAAGCAAAAGCCGGACCATGATCGTTCCGCTCGGTCCCGAGATCGGCCAATGCTGCGGCGGCCGCGTCACCCTGCGGCTCGAGGCCGGCGATGCGGCCAAGGTCGCGGCGCTCGAGAATGAGGAGCAGGCCACGCGCGAGCGGCGGCAGACGGTGCTGATCCATGGCGCAGGCCATGTCGGCCGCGCCCTCGCGCTGGCGCTGGCGCCGCTGCCGTTCAAAGTGATGCTGGTCGACAGCCGAGCGGAGGAACTCGGCAGGCTGAGCGAGCCGCGCATCGCCTGCCTGCTGACGGAGAAGCCGGTGGAAGCCGCCGCAGCCGCGCCGCCGGGCGCCGCCCATGCCGTGATGACGCATAGCCATGCGCTGGACAGCCTGATCGCCGCCGCTCTGCTGGAGGAGAGCCGCTTCCGCTATCTTGGCCTGATCGGCTCGGCGACCAAGAAAGCGCTGTTCTGGCGCGCTTTCAGGGACCTCGGCCTGCCCGAGGATGCGATCGCCCGGGTGCGCTGCCCGATCGGCGGTTCGGCCGTCCGCGACAAGCGGCCGGAGGTCATTGCGGCGCTCGCGGCGGCAGAAATCACGTCGGCGCTGCTGGGAGAGGATGGTGGGCGATGAAGGGCTCGAACCTTCGACCTGGAGATTAAGAGTCTCTCGCTCTACCAACTGAGCTAATCGCCCGAGACCCGAAGCGGCGCTGCCGCTCCAAACAGGTAGGCGGGCCGAAGCCCGCCTGAACGAGCCGCTGTTAGCATCGGCGAAACGGCCTGTCCACAGCAAATCGAAGCCGCGCTCGCGTCGATTCCGCGGCGGCCTGCAACCGGCGGCTCTCACCTGTCGGCCATCGGCCGGCTGGGGCGGCTCCGGCCATGTCCTCTACTGGAGAGGCAGGAGCGGCCAGGTCTGCGGCTTGCCGGCCTTGCCGTCGCATCGCGGCTTCTCCCGGTACTCGACCAGCAGGAAATCCCCCGTCTCCGTGACGCGGTGACGCTCGAGCGTGCCGCAATCGCCTTCGTTGCGCCCGAGCGAGATGCTGGTGACGGTGCGGCTGCGGATGTCCCATTCCGGATTGAGCAGCACGGCCGCGTCGGTCGAGCGCTTCTTGCCGCGCGGCGGCTTGAACTCCAGAAAGCGGAATTGCTGGCCGGGCGACTGCGCGTTGACGAGCAGATAAACCGACGATGCCTGATAGGCGAAACGCTGGCAGCCGAGCTCCCAGATCGCGGATTCCTCGGACAAAGCATAGCCCACGGCATCGGTCTTCAACATGTCGGGATCGCAGTCGAAGCGCTTCTGCGCCGCTGCGACGATCTCGCGCGGCACCAGGTTGGGCCGCACCGCGTAGCGGTCGAACATCGCAGGACCCGGCGTCTGACCGGTCGCCTGCGTTGTCTTCCCTGGCGTCTGAACAGTTGCAGCAACTGTCGTCTGTCCCCCCGGCGCGTCCGCACGGCGCGGCGGAGGCTCCGGCGCGGGCGGGGTCGCGCAGCCTGCGCCGCCCTTGACGGGGGCGCGGAAGACCTGGCGGCCCTTCATCACCACGCTCATCATGCCGCTCTCGATCGCGACGGCCTCACCCTCCAGGGGGCCAAGCTTGAGCTCGATGACGACGAGGTCGTCGGTGCCTTGGATCTTGTAAAGCTGATGCTCGAACAGGCCGTAGCCATTGGTCCTGCCGCCCGTCGCCACCCTGGTCATGGTCAATGCCTGCCCGCCGACCTTGATGCGGGCGGGTTGTCGCGCGTGATTGGGGCCAGTCAGGTGCTCGATGAGCAGATAAGCATACTTGTCCCTGCTGGGATCGCGGTTAGGTTGCCAGAGGGCCACGCTGCAACCTTTTGACCGATCCACTTCACCGCTCTCGAACAGCTTGAGATCGATCTCGGGCTGCGCCGCGGCCGGCGGCGCTTGCGCAGCCGCGCCGCCGGCAGCGAGACCAAGCAACGCAGCGAAGGCGCATCGGCGCAGGGCCCGACGCAGCCCGCCCTCAGCGGTCATTGAGGTTATGCACCTTCGTGGTCGTGTCGCCGCCGCAGGTGTAGCAGCATTCCGTGCAGTTCTTCTTGCCGTCGGTTCCCTGGCCCCAGTACCGCGAGAGATTGCCGCTGACGCCGGCGCCGTAGCAGATCTTCTCGCCGGCGATGCAGTTCAGCTTGAACGTGTTCACCTTGTAGTCCTTGATCGTGTAATGCGAGGTCGCGCCCGGCCAAATGGCCTTACGGTTCTGCGAGAAGAACTTCACCTCGACGGCGTTGGCGTGGAAGCTCCTGAGCTGCCAGGTCATGCTGTCGGCGCGCGCCGCCGCCGGCACCAGGCAAAGCGCGGCCAAGCAGGCCGCGATCAGGCGGCGAACCGGGGCCGCCTTGATTTCCTTCAGTCTCTCGGTCTTCTCGGTCGTCATCGCGTCATCGGTCCCCCAGGGGCCGACGATCCCATCGGCACCCTACGGCCGGCCCCCTGCGGCCAAGCTTGCATATTCGTGGTGGCCTTGTGAAGCCGCCTCAGCCGGCGATGGACCGGCCCACCGCGGCTGTGTCCAGGAACTGCGTGAAATGCTGGATCAGCCCGTTCCGCAGCACCATGTGGTCGAGGACTTCGACGAACGCCAAGGCGCTGGTGCCGCGATGGCGGAGAGTCGCATGCCAATGGGCGGCGGCCCTGTCGCCATCGACCAGTATCTTGTTCACCTCGAAATCCACGAACTCGAACTCGATGTCGACCTCGCGGCGCAAGGCTGCGATGGCGGCATGGCCCTCGCGCCGTCTCGCGAAAGGCACGACGGCCGGATCGCTGATCAGCACCAAGGTCGCGTCGGGAGCGTAGTATTGCGGCACCGTGGCGGCGCCTGAAAGAAGCCTGTCCCGCCACAGGGACCTGACGAACTCCCGCGTCCGCTCGCACCGCGCCTCGTAGCCGATCAGGTCGTGGATCGGCTCCCGCACCGGCGGCGGCAGCGTCATCCTGTTCGCGATGCGCGCGGCGGAGCTCTGCGGCTCGCCCGCCGTCAGGCGCTGCAGGCCATCGGTGTCGAGGAAGATGGTTCGCCCGGTGATGCGGCCGTCCTGCGTGACGAAATGCTCCAGGAGGACGAGCCCCCCCTCGGTCCCGGCGCCGCGGTTGCGCAGCCTGCCCTGCCACAGCAGCGCCGCCTCGCGGCCATCGATGATGAGATCGAGCACTTCGTAGGACAGGACCTCGACACTGGTGTCGAAAGCACGCATCGCTCCGATGATCGCCTCGGTGCCCTTGAAGCGGCGCGGACCGGAAAAGCTGGTTGGCTCGCCACAAACCCGGTACTCGGCGTCCTCATCCATGTACCGCTTCACTGCAGCGGCTGAATCGCGCACGCGCAGCGACCAGAAGTCGTAGATGAGCGACTCGATTTGGGCCCGATCGAGTCTTGCGAGAGTTTGCGTCGCTTCCAAGGATTGCATGCCGATCCCGCTCCGCTGCCCTCGACCGTCGTGCGATCACCGTACTCATGCAAGGCGATTGCTGACCTACATGCTCCAGCCGCAGCGGTTCGGCAAGTGCCGCCCGGCGGGCCGGCATCATCCCGTGCCTTCGATCAGGTTGATGGTGCGAGCCGTGTCGAAATAGACCGTCATGCTGCGGAGGCGATCGCCCCTGAAGGTGAAGTGGATGAGCGCTTCGCTGCGGCCGACGCTGCTCGTGCCGCGGTGCCGCACATCGTTGACGTAATGCATCGCAGCTCGGTCGCCTTCGACGAGGATCGAGCGGATCTGGACAGCGAGGTGGGCGAATTCCCGGTCGATCATGTCGACAATTTCCATCGCGGCCACTCGTCCCTCGTGCCAACGCGCAAAGGGCACCCGGCCGACATCGCCCACCACATGCATGCGGAAATCCTCCGTGCAATGGTGCAGGAAGGAGCGGCTCCCCTCTTCATGGCGCGCGGCGATGAAATCGCGGATCCTTCGCCGCCGCGCTTCCCGCAGGGAGGGATCGGCGTCGCCGCCGCCGGTAGCCCCCCGGCGCGCGACGTGTTCGGCAAGGCTGCTGCGGTTGGCGGCGAGCGAGAAGGGCGTCTGGCGCTCCCCGCGCAGGATGGAGGCGAAGGCGTCGGTGTCGAGGAACTGGAGGTAGGCGGCGATCTTTCCGCCCCTGAAGCTGACCAGGTCGTGGACCGTCAGGGCCCCGGTCGCTCCGGTGGCGCGATGCTGCACATGGAGGCGCCGCAGCAGCGCCGCCTCGCTTCCCTCGACGATCGTGTCGATGACCTCACTGTCCGTCACTTCGACGCAGGCGTCGATCATTCGGGCGGCATGCTCGATCTCGCTCCAGCCTTGAAAGGTGCGGGGACCGGCCAGCAGCGAATCGGGCCAGCCGAGGAAGCGCCAGATGGCGTCCTCGGTCAGGTTCCCGGGCGCGAAGACGCCCGGCGGAGCTTTGCGGTCCTGCCAAAGGCGTGCGAGCAGCGAAACGATCTGGTCTCGGCTCGGAGCGTCTGCGGGAGTGACGGACATCGCTGGACCGAGTTGGGGGCGAAGGGCCGCTGGCGGGTCCGCCGCGCTGCCGGTCAAAGCCGCGCGGCGCGGTGGGCCGTCGATGGACGGTACCAGATCAGTTCCGCGCCTTGTCCACCAGCGCCTTCTGCCTGATCCAGGGCATCATGTCCCGGAGCTTCTCGCCGACCGGCTCGATCGGATGGGCGGTCATGCGATGATCCGGCAGACGATGTCCGGCGCGGCGTAGCGCGCAGGGCCATCTCCGCGCTCGTCAGCCGCTCGGAGCGGACGGTCCGGATCAGCCGGCCGAGGTCGCCGCGATCGAGAACGCCGAGAGCGTCTGTGTTTTCGATGGTCAGCATCGACACCGATCGGCGGTCCGCTTGTTTGCAAGGGTCAGCTGGGTGCGCGCATCTATATTTGACATTCGACCGATGTAAAGGGTTCTTGAACTGTACAAAATCGAGTCATTGGCCGCTTTCTCAGCGGTCTGCAGCCGGCGACCGACGCTTGCAAGGCGCTTCCGCGGCCCGCATACTCCCGCAGGGGCGGGACCTTCGAGGAATGCAGGGCTTCATCTCCTACGCGCATGTCGATGCTAAAATGGTTTCGGATTTCCGGAAGCATCTCAACGTCATTAGTGATACGCTCAAGATCAAACTCTGGATCGACGAAGAGATTCGCCCTGGAGATATTTGGGATGGGACGATCAAGAGGGCCCTGGGCAGGGCACAGGTTTTCGTCTTCTGCGTATCGCCCAGCTTCCTGAACTCACGCTACATCGGCACGGTCGAGCTGGTCGAAGCCCGCAAGAAACATGATCGTGGCGAGGCCATCATCATCCCGGTCATGTTGAAGGAATGCCCCTACGAGTATGTCGCGTTCCTGAAGGAATTGCAGGCGGTTCCGGCGGGTGGAAAAGCCATCACCAAGTGGCGGCCTTACGACAGCGGTTACGTCGATGCAGCGCGCCGCATCGGTTCATTGCTGAAAGAGCGACGGGCGACGGAGAATGCCGCATGAGCCGCATCTTCAAGCCGGACCCCGTGCAAATCCAGAAAGGACGCGTCCTTGAGGCGATCACCCAATGGCGCAAGGCTTTCGAGAGCATCAACAACAGGGATGATCTGCCGCCATCGCTTCTCCGGCTCGTGGAGCTTGCGGGACGTGTGGCTGACCCGGTGCATCATGACGTGGTGACCTCGCTCGATGCGCTCGTCGTCGAGTTCGAGACCCTCGTATTCGTGGAAGATCCCGACGAGACGATGCGGAGCGTCGAGGAGAAGACGCTTCTGTTGCAGGCCGCGCTCGGCAACCTGCGGCGGGGGGCGGCACGCGCGGGCTATGAGGCTGACGAGGCTGATGACGCCAGCCTGCCGCCAGGCATGCGCCTGCCAAGGGCCGCGCTTGCGGACAAACTTGAGGCTCTCGGCAAGGCCCTCGAAGACGTGCAAGCCGGTATCGCATCCATCGAGGAAGCTCAGCGCAACGACCGGAACATTGACATGCCGCGCTTTCAGGCGCCGCTCGTGGCCAACACGATTGAGCGGGTCACCATCAAGGTCGATCTCAGTCTGCTCAAACTGCAGGGCAAGCTCATCGATGTCTCGGGCCTTGCGCGGCTTGCGGGCGAAACCCGCAAGCTCATCGGGACCTTCCTGACGTCGGTGAGCAAGCTGGCCCTCACCGCGAGCTCGTGGTTGCGCACGGAGGCCCCGGCCCGGTTGCGACCGGTGGCGACGGCCCTTGGCAAGGCTGCCGGCGCGATGGTCACAAAAGCCGTGACATGGCTCCGCACCCGGACAGCGCCGAAGCCGGAACCCTCGACGCCACCCCCCGATTTCGATCCAGCCCTCGTGCGCGCCATGATCCTGCGCGGCGAGACGCCGCCGGCGCGGTGGGCGCCATGGATCACGGAGCTGGACCTTGCCGAACGGGACGAGCGTGGCGCCATCCAAAGGTCGGCTTTCGCCGACCTCACGCCGCTCGCAGGCCTCTCCGCGCTGCAAAGGCTTGTACTCTGGGGAACGCAGGTCGCCGACATCACCCCGCTCGCAGGCCTCTCCGCGCTGCAATCGCTTGGGCTCGTCAACACGCAGGTCGCCGACCTCACGCCGCTCGCAGGCCTCTCCGCGCTGCAATCGCTTGGGCTCGTCAACACGCAGGTCGTCGACCTCACGCCGCTCGCAGGCCTCTCCGCGCTGCAAACGCTTGACCTCGAAGGAACGCAGGTCGCCGACCTCACGCCGCTCGCAGGCCTCTCCGCGCTGCAAAGGCTTGAACTCTTCGGAACGCAGGTCGCCGACCTCACGCCGCTCGCAGGCCTCTCCGCGCTGCAAACGCTTGACCTCGAAGGAACGCAGGTCGCCGACCTCACGCCGCTCGCAGGCCTCTCCGCGCTGCAAACGCTTGACCTCGGCGGAACGCAGGTCGCCGACCTCACGCCGCTCGCAGGCCTCTCCGCGCTGCAAACGCTTGACCTCGGCGGAACGCAGGTCGCCGACCTCACGCCGCTCGCAGGCCTCTCCGCGCTGCAAAGGCTTGACCTCACCGGAACGCAGGTCGCCGACCTCACGCCGCTCGCAGGCCTCTCCGCGCTGCAATCGCTTGGGCTCGGCAGAACGCAGGTCGCCGACCTCACGCCGCTCGCAGGCCTCTCCGCGCTGCAAAGGCTTGTCCTCCGCGGAACGCAGGTCGCCGATCTCGCGCCCCTCAGGGGCTTGCCCGAGCTTGTACGCGTCCTCGTTTCCATGGGGCGCAGAGCAGCGCTCGAAGCCACGCTGGGGCGCGAGGGGATCGTCGAAGAATTTTAACGCCCGCCACGCGCGGGTGGCCTTGAACGAGGCCTGGTTGATGCGGTTCTCGCGCTTGCAGTCGCGAGCAATTCGGCTCAGGCCAAAAGCGACGAGAAATGGACCGCGTCGACGCCTCGTTGCAGCGCCGCCGAACAAAGCGGTCCATCGCCGCTCAGCAATGTGCAGCCCAGCGCCGCCGCCGCGCGGATTTGCGCTGCGTCGCTCAAACCGAGCCAAGCGAACTCGGGCATGTCGACGATCGCGATGCTCGGATCGTAGACCTCCGTCGCTTGCCTGACGGCAGCGCGAAAGTCTGCTTGATCCCGACCGCGCCGGGGTCTTCGCCGTCGGACAGCAAGTTGGACACTTCGGTCAGGAGGCCCGGAACGGCGACGATCTTATCGTACAGGCTGATGAAACCGAACAAGCGGTCGAAAGCAGCTTGGTCGTATGCCGACCGAAGCCGTCGATGCCGCGCGATCTCGTTCTTGCCGTAGGCGCCGACGGTCAAGAGCAGAAAGAGATTGGCGTCGACCAGAACGCCGCGCATCTCACGCCGCCGCGATGCCGAGCACGCTGTCGGTCACTGCGATGAATTCGCCCGATTTCGCGCTCAGGCGAACCAGCTTCTTGTGGCGTGAGCGAATGGTCGCAAGCGCTTGTCCCAAGGCACCCACCTGCTTTTCCGAAATCGGCCGCAGGAAGCTCAGGACGACATACCATTCGGTCTTCTGCTTGTTGAGGGCTACCTCCTCCAGATTGAGGTCGATGATGCCCTCGGCGCCAAAGAGTTCGTTAACGATCTCTTTGGCTCTTGCGATGGCTTCATTCACCTGCATGAGGCGCGCTCCGCGACTTGCTGGCGAAGATAGCTCTCAGTTCCTGGCCTTGTCCACCAGCGCCTTCTGCTTGATCCAGGGCATCATGTCCCGGAGCTTGGCGCCGACCTGCTCGATGGGATGCGCCGCCATGCGGGCGCGGGTGGCCTTGAACGAGGTCTGGTTGACGCGGTTCTCCAGCATCCAGTCGCGCGTGAACTTGCCGCTCTGGATGTCGTTCAGCACCCGCTTCATCTCGGCCTTGGTCTCGGCGGTGATGATGCGCGGGCCGGTGACGTATTCGCCGTACTCGGCGGTGTTGGAGATCGAGTAGTTCATCGTGGCGATGCCGCCCTCGTAGATGAGGTCGACGATCAGCTTCACCTCGTGCAGGCACTCGAAATAGGCCATCTCCGGGGCATAGCCTGCCTCGACCAGCGTCTCGTAGCCGGCCTTGATGAGCTCGACGAGGCCGCCGCAGAGCACGACCTGCTCGCCGAAGAGATCGGTCTCGCATTCCTCCTTGAACGTCGTCTCGATGATGCCGGCGCGGCCGCCGCCATTGGCCGAAGCGTAGGACAGCGCGAGGTCATGCGCGTTGCCGGAAGCATCCTGGTGGATCGCCACCAGCGTCGGCACGCCGCCGCCGCGCAGGTATTCCGAGCGCACGGTGTGGCCGGGGCCCTTCGGCGCGATCATGAAGACGTCGAGGTCCTTGCGCGGCTCGATCAGGTTGAAATGCACGTTGAGGCCGTGGGCGAAGCAGAGCGCCGCGCCCTGCTTCATGTTGGCGGCGAGTTCGCCGTTGTAGATGTCGGCCTGCAGCTCGTCGGGCGTCAGCATCATCATGAGATCGGCCCATTTCGCCGCCTCCGACGGGGTCATGACCGTGAAGCCGGCGGCCTCGGCCTTGGCGCGCGTCGCCGAGCCGGCCTTGAGCGCGATCACGACCTCCTTGACGCCGCTGTCCTTGAGGTTCTGCGCATGGGCGTGGCCCTGAGAACCGTAGCCGACGATGCAGACCTTCTTGCCCTTGATCAGGTTGATGTCGGCATCACGATCGTAATAGACGCGCATGGCGTTGCCCTTCCGTTGGATTTCAGCCGGCTTCGCCGGTCTGTGGTTGAGAAGCGTAGAGAACGAGGAACTGTCGCGTGGCCCGCGCCGCATCCTCGGCGATCTCGGCAGCCCCGAGCCGGAGGTCATCGCCGAGCAGCAGGCGGATCTGTACGTCGCGCGCGAAGAGGCCGAAGAAGCAGCGGAACGCTTCCTCCGCGTCGTCGAACGCCAGGAGGCCGGCGGCGCGGCCCGCCTCCAGGATCGGCTTGAGCCTTGCGCCGAGCGCGAAGCGGCCGTTCTCGAGCACGATCGAGCCGAGCGGCCGGCCTTCGCCGCCGGAATGGGCGATGGCGACGCGGTTGAGGGCGATCGAGGTGTCCGACGAGATGACGCGCAGCCAATTCGCCGCGAACTCGTTGAGCCTGGCGCTCAGCGAGGCGAGATCGAGCCGGCCGGGCTCGACAGCGGCGACATGCACGCGCGAGGCCTGGTAGCGCACGGTCGCGGTGATGAGGCCGTCGCGGTCGCCGAACCACTTGTAGAGCGTCTCCTTGGAGCAGCTCGCCCGCTTCGCCACGGCGGCCATGGTCAGGGGCTGCATGCCTTCGACGAGTTCGCGCAGCGTCGCGTCGAGCACCTCCGCCTGGCGGGGGCTGATGTCGCTGTCGAGGCTGGCGTTGCGGTCCTGCATGCGGCTCCGATCCGTCCGGACGCCTTCCTGCCAGGTGCGTAACGAACGGTACGGTTCGGCTAGCCCAAGAGCGTCGCGGGGTCAATGGCGGTCGCCATCAGCCTCCCAGATCGACGACCAGGATTTCCGGCGGCACGCCGAACCGGACCGGCGCCAGCGAGCAGCCGAGGCCCGAGGAGACGATAAGGTCGCGGCCCCGCTCGTGGAAATGGCCGCGCGCATAGCGCCCGCTCAGCTCCGACGCCGCTGCCGGCCGCCACCCGAACAGATTGACCTGGCCGCCATGCGTGTGGCCCGAGAGCGTGAGCGCGAAGCGGTCCGGCACCTGCGGGAAGATGTCGGGCTCATGCGCCAGCAGGATCGCCGGGGCGTCGTCGTCGATGGCGCGGAGCAGCTTCGGCAGATCGTCGACGCCTAGGGGGCGACGCCGCCCATCGAGTCCGGCGCGGCGGGTCTGGAACGCGATCTGGTCGCCGAGACCCGCGAGCCAGAAGGCATGGCCGGCATGCCGGAGACGGATGGCGTCGTTCTCCAGGACGTTCAACCCGGCCTCCTCAAGCCTCCGATGCATGTAGGTCGGACCTTGGCCGCTCCGCATCGCAGCGCGATCATCCCACCAGTCGTGGTTTCCCAGGATGGCATGCACGCCGAGCGGAGCGCGCAGCACCGCGAGGCTCGCCGCCAGAACAGCGGGATCGAGCGCCCGGTGCGGCAGGCGCCTGCCGGTGACGTAATCCCCCAGGAGCAGCATCACGTCGCCGCCGAGCGCGTTGGCCTGCGCGACGATCGCTTTGACGCGGGCAAGCGGCATCCACGGGTCGCAGGCGTGGACGTCGGCGAGCGCCACGATCCTGAGCTTCAGCTGCGGCGGCCAGCCCGGCGGCGTCAGTGCATAACGGGCGACGTCGAGCCGCAGGATCGGCTCGATCCCGATGCCATAGGCTGCGAATGAGAGAGTCGCGGCGCCGAGGCCGAGCAGGCTCCGGAGCAGGCCGCGACGGGTCAGCACGAGGGCATCCTCACAGGCCTTCCGCCCCGCGCGAGATTGCCGCGACGCCGGTGCGCGACACCTCGACGAGGCCGATGGCCGTCATCAGGCCGATGAAGCGCTCGACATCCTCGGAGGAGCCGGTGATCTCGAACACGAAGCTCTGCAGCGTCGCGTCCACCGGCCTCGCGCCGAAGGCGGTGGCGAGGCGCAGCGCCTCCATGCGATGCTCGCCGCCGCCGCGCACCTTGACCAGCGCCAACTCGCGCTCGATCGACGGGCCGCTGGTGGTGAGGTCCATGACGCGGTGGACCGGCACCAGCCGCTCCAGTTGCGCCTTGATCTGGTCGAGCACGCTCGCCGTGCCCTTGGTGATGATGGTGAGGCGCGAGAGGTGCTTCTCGTGCTCCGTCTCGGTCACCGTCAGGCTCTCGATGTTGTAGCCGCGGCCCGAGAACATGCCGGCGATGCGGGCCAGCACGCCCGGCTCGTTGTCGACGATGATGGCGTAGGTGCGCCGCTCGATCGTCTGGGCGGCGGCGGGGTCCTGGTAGTGGGATTTCATAGACGTTCGCCTGGGTTGGAAGCGGGAATGCCAAGGTCGGCGCGTCTCGCACGCCTCACCAATTGCTTGTCGTAGGACAAGAACACCATATCCTTGGGTGTCGAATAGAGATGAAGGAGGTCATCGAATTCCAGCCCTGCCCGCTCGGCGTCTACAGCATCCGATGCGTTGTGGCCGTCCTGGATCTCGATCGCAGGATGACGGATGAGGTCTCGGATGAAGGCGAAGGACCGCTCCCGCGAATGGCCCATCCTGGATCGGACGACCCAATAGGTCTCCAAGAGCACGGACGTGCTCACGAAGATGCCTTCATGGTCGAGGAGCGCGCGAACGGTTCTCGTCATGTCCGGACTGTCCTCGACGAAAAGACGAAGACAGAGATTGGTGTCGACCGCCTTCACTCTTCCATCGACCGCTTGAAGCGCGCGGACGCCCGCTCAGCGCTCGCCCGACGGATATCCTCGTCGGTGATCGGCGGACCGTCCCACTTGATGCGGCGTGCGAGAAGCTCTTCCGTCGTGATCGGTTCGAAGCGCGCCTTGTAGTCCGACCTCGGCGTCAAGGTGATGATCCGCCCGTCGGTCGCGACCTCGTATTCCACGCCCGGCTTCGCGCCGGCGCGCTCGCGCACTTCCTTCGGGATCACAACCTGTCCCTTTGTGGACAGTCTGGTCACAGCCAAGCTCGCCTCCGGTCGTAAGACGATCGTAAGATAAAGCGGCCCTCGCGCGCCGTCAAACCAGCGCCCGTCCCTTCGCGTCGATCACGCCGCCGACATCGCCCTCGAAGTCGGGCATGATCATCTCGTTATGCGCCTTGCCCGAGGGGATCATGGGGAAGCAGTTCTCCTCCTTCGCCACCACGCAGTCGAAGATCACTGGGCCTGGGTGGTCGATCATCTCGATGATCTTGGCATCGAGCTCCTTCGGGTCCGAGCAGCGGATGCCCTTGGCGTGATAGGCCTCGGCCAGCCTCACGAAGTCGGGGAGGGCGGCCGAATAGCTGTTGGAATAGCGTCCGCCATGCAGGAGTTCCTGCCACTGGCGGACCATGCCCATGTATTCGTTGTTGAGGATGAACACCTTGACCGGCAGCCGGTACTGCGCGGCGGTCGACATCTCCTGCATATTCATCAGGATCGAGGCTTCGCCCGCGACATCGATGACCAGAGCCTGCGGGTGCGCCACCTGCACGCCGATGGCGGCGGGCAGCCCGTAGCCCATCGTGCCGAGGCCGCCGCTCGTCATCCAGCGGTTGGGCTGCTCGAACTGCAGGTATTGCGCCGCCCACATCTGGTGCTGGCCGACCTCGGTGGTGATGTAGGCGTCGCGGTCCTGGATCAGCGCCTGCAGCCGCTGCACGGCGTATTGCGGCTTGATGATCGTGTCGGAGTTGCGGAAGGCGAGGCTCTGCCGCTTGCGCCAGCCGTCGATCTGGCCCCACCAGCCCTGAAGTTCGGGCTTCGCCTTCAGCTTCCGCTCGCGCCAGAGGCGCAGCATCTCGGCCAGCACGCGGCCGGCGTCGCCGACGATGCCGACGTCGACCTTGACGATCTTGTTGATCGAGGAGGGGTCGATGTCGACATGGATCTTGCGCGAGCCCGGCGAGAAGGCGTCGATGCGGCCGGTGATGCGGTCGTCGAAGCGGGCGCCGATGTTGATCATCAGGTCGCAGCCGTGCATCGCGAGGTTCGCCTCATAGGTGCCGTGCATGCCGAGCATGCCCAGCCATTGCGGATCGCTGGCGGGATAGGCGCCGAGGCCCATCAGCGTCGAGGTGATGGGAAAGCCGGTTTCGCGCACCAGAGCGCGCAGCGCCGCCGAAGCCTCGGGACCGGCGTTGATGACGCCGCCGCCGGTGTAGAACACCGGCCGTTCGGCCCTGGCCATCAGCTCGACCGCCTGCTCGATGCGGGCGAGGTCACCATCCACCTTCGGCCGGTAGGTCCGGTGCACGATATCCGTGGGTCCGACATAGGTCCCTTCCGCGAACTGGATGTTCTTCGGAATGTCGACGACGACGGGGCCGGGACGGCCGTTCTGGGCGACGTAGAAGGCCTCATGGATGATGCGCGGCAGGTCCTCGATGCGCTTCACAAGGTAATTGTGCTTGGTGCAGTGGCGCGTGATGCCGACCGTGTCGCATTCCTGGAAGGCGTCCGTGCCGATGAGATGCGTCGGCACTTGCCCGGTGAAGCAGACAACCGGGATCGAATCCATCAGCGCATCGGTCAGGCCGGTGACGGCGTTGGTGGCGCCCGGGCCGGAGGTCACGAGCACCACGCCGACCTTGCCCGAGGACCGGGCATAGCCTTCCGCCGAATGGACGGCGCCCTGCTCGTGCCGCACGAGCACGTGCTCGACTCCGCCCATCTGGAAGAGGGCGTCATAGATCGGCAGAACCGCGCCGCCGGGATAGCCGAAGATGTGCTCGACGCCCTGGTCCTGCAGCGCCTTCACCACCATCTCCGCGCCGGTCATCACGAGCGGATTCGCGCCCAAGTCGATGGCGGGAGAAGCGGCGGGCTCTCTGGCTGCGGCGGTGCTCATGGTTCTTGTCCTTCGCGAGCTCTCGGGTCGGTGGATGTCTGGGATCGGCGGATTTCAGGCAAGAAAAAAGGGCCTCAGGGGCCCTCGGGTTGTGCGCCAGCGGCGGGAACGTCGCGGAGTTATCCGCGTCCCGGGGCCAGCGCAGCGCTTACGATAAGCTTCGTCATCATTCCGCCGGCATAGCCCGGAGGCTGCGGTCGGGTCAAGCGCCGAGTTGGCGAGGCCGCCGGGCGCTCAAGGCGCCGCCCATCGCCAGTGGTTCATGAAGCGCCTGGCCCAGGTATGCTGTCGCTTTGCGTAGTTGCGGGTGTCCTGCTGGCCCAACCGGACGGCTTCGGCGCGGTCGATCGCGCCTTCGAGATGGCGGATGAGATGCGGCATGCCATGCGCCTTCATCACGCCGCGGTTGGGAGGCAGCTCCAGCGCGCGGATGTGGGCCGCCTCGTCCAGGGCGCCAGCTGCCATCATCGCTTCGAAGCGTCGGTCGATCCGGGCGTAGAGAGCGGCGCGGTCCGGCGCCAGGAAGACGCCGGTCCAGCTTCCAGGCGCCAGCACCGCCGTCGTCGCGGCCCGCTGCCACTCGCCGAGCGTCCGCCCTGTCGCCCGCTTCACGCCGAGCGCCCGCTGCAGGCGCGGCGCATCGGCTGGAGAGAGGCGGGCGGCCGCTTCCGGGTCTTCCGCCGCGAGCGCCGGATGCAATGCGTCGGCCGGCAGGGCCTCGATCGCCGCCATCACCGCGGCGGGAACCTCCGGCATGTCGACGAGACCCTCGGTCATGGCCTTGAAATAGAGTCCGGTGCCGCCGACCAGCACGGCGAGCCTGCCTTCCGCCTTGAGCTTCTCCAGCAGCGGCCTGACCTCGCGGACATAATCACCCGCCGAGAAAGCCCGCCGCGGATCGACGCAGCCGTAGAGCCGATGCTCTGCTGCCGCCTCCTCCTCAGCCGTCGGCCTGGCTGTGAGGATGCGCAGGCCGTCATAGACCTGCATCGAATCGGCGTTGACCACGACACCGCCCGTCGCCTTCGCGGCCGCCACGGCCAGCGCCGACTTGCCGCTCGCGGTGGGACCTGCGATGAGCAGCGCGTCCTTCCCCGCCGCATCGCCGAGCAGCGTTTCAAGCAGCCTCTCCGCCATGGCCTATGTCGCGATCCTGATCTCCAACCCGGAAGCGCCGGCCGTCGATGCGGCGCTAGTCGCGGCCGCGGCCGGGGCGCTGCCCCATGCGGCGGCGGCTTCATGGCTGGCTAGCGGTATCGCGGCGGACATCCCCTTCGCAAGGCCCGATGCGCCGCTGCAGGCGATCGCCGACCGTCTGCGCGGCGTCGTCGACGGGAGGCCAGTCGATGTTGCCGTGCTGCCCCAAGCGCATCGTCGCAAGAAGCTCCTGCTCGCCGACATGGATTCCACGATGATCCGCCAGGAATGCATCGACGAGCTGGCGGATTACGTCGGTCTGAAGGCCGAGGTCTCGGCCATCACGGAGCGAGCGATGCGCGGGGAGATCGCCTTCGAGCCGGCGCTGCGCGAGCGCGTGGCCCTGCTCAAGGGCCTGCCGATCGACGTGGTCGACGAGATCATCGCGACGCGCATCGCGCTGATGCCGGGCGGGCGGGCGCTCGTCCGCACGATGAAGGCGCAGGGAGCCTATACGGCGCTGGTCTCGGGCGGCTTCACGGTCTTCACCTCGAAGATCGGCGCAATGATCGGCTTCGACGAGGACCGCTCGAACTTTCTGGACCTCGACGGCGAGCGCCTTGCCGGGACCGTGCGCGATCCGATCCTGGGCAAGGAAGCGAAGCTCAAGCGCCTGCTTGAACTGCGCGCCGAGCACGGGCTGCTGCCCGAAGAGACGATCGCCGTCGGCGATGGAGCCAATGACCTTGCCATGCTGGGCGAAGCGGGGCTCGGCGTCGCGCTGCACGCCAAGCCTGCCGTGGCCGCCGCGGCGCATGTGCGGATCGACCACGGCGACCTCACGGCGCTGCTCTATCTGCAGGGCTACCGGTCCGAGGAACTCGTAGCGTAGCGCTGCGACGCGGCCCCGGATCGTCCAAACAAGAAAGCCGCCCATAGGCGGCTTTCCCATCCAGATTTCGCGTCAGGCTCAGGCCTGCTGCTGGCCGCAGAGCATCCAGGGCCGGCCGGCGCCTTCGCGGCGGAAGGTCCAGATCTCCGTGGACTCTTCAAGACGCTGCGGATCGCCGGCGACCACGCGGCCGGTGGCGCGCTCGATCGTCACGTCGGTCATGGCGAAGCGCATCGCCACGGTGGCGTAGGCGACATTGTCCTCGTACCAGGATTCAGCCAGGTCGCCCTGAAGCAGTTGGGGCTGGCCGAGGCGGTTGACGAGGCCCTTCTGCTGGTTGTCGTGCAATTCACGGATGAAGTGGGCAGCGACGTCGGGCGTCGCCAGACGGCGGAGGCTGGCCAGATCCTCGTTCGAGTAGGCGGCCATCAGTTCCGTCAGCACGGTCTGGAAGCCCTGATAATCGTCCGGTCCGATGCCGACCGCGTCGGAGCGCTGGCGGTCGACCGGCTGCGGCGGGGCCTGCGGCGCGACGCCCGAGGCGCCGGCTGGCATCTGCGGCGGCATGGCACCGCGCGCCATGGCGCCGGGCAGACCGGCGGCCGCGGGCTGCGGCTGCTGGCGGCTGCGCCACCAGCCCCAGATGAGTCGGGCGGCGAGGGCGATCAGAGCGACCTGCAGCAGCAGACCGAGGAAGCCCATGATTCCCGAGAGGCCGCCGAACAGGCCGTTGCCGGTGAGCAGGCCGAAAAGGCCGGCGCCGATGAGGCCCATGGCGAAGCCCTTCGCCATCGTCGACATCATCGAGGGACGCGCGGCCTGAGCGGCGGCCGCTGTCGGCGCCGCGGGCCGGCCCGGAACGGCGGCGGGATTGGAAGGCGCGCCGGTCGTGGTCCGAGGCGCGGTCGGCGTGGCGGGCACGCTCATATCGGTGCGGGCGCCGCGGCTGCCGGTGCTGCCGCTGCGGCCGGGCTTGGCATCGACGGTCGAGGCCGCGAAGCCGATGGCGATGACGGAAGCGAGCACCGCGAGGGTCTTGCGTCCGAACGGGGTGGGCATGGTTCCTCCTAAAGTCGGCGTGCTCGCCCTATATAGGCGGCGGCGCGCCCGATTCAAATATCCCGTGGGTTACAGCCTTACCAACCCGTGGCCGCGGAAGCAGCTTCGCCGGGATGCCGCCATGCCAATTGCGGCGGGAACGAATTACAACATTCTTCTGTATTTTCTGGGGCGCTCATTTGACGCCCGGCGGCAGTATAAACGACGGCTCTACTGATTTCGTCGCGCTTGTCCGGGCCGCTCCGGTGTCTAGACTGCGGCCTGGAGAGTCGCGCAGCCGCGAAGATGCGGAAAATGCATGGGAAATCGCGTTCGCCTTGATGACAATCGGAGCGGCGATGGTAAAGTCCGCTCCGATGCGGCCGGGATTCTGCATCGAAACCACAGAGGAGGTAGACGAACATGGATCATCTGGCGGATGTGAAGAAATACGCCGCGAAGCCGGACGAGGCCGCGGTGGCCGGCATGGCGAAGGCCTATGCCCTGGTGATGGGCAAGCCCGACACCAAGTGGGTCGCCGCCAGCGATCCGGCCGAGGTCCAGCGCGTCGTCGACAATTTCCTGAAGAAGAAGCTCGGCCGCAAGGAAAGCGCCGAAGACCTCACGAAGGCCTGCCAGGCCGTGGCGGCCAAGATGAAGGACACCCGCAACAAGTCGCGCCTGGTGTTCTACTACCTGCTTGCGGAGCATTACGGCCAGCTCGCGATGTTCCATCCCAAGGCGAAGTAAGCGCCGCATCTCCTGACCGGACGCGAAGGCCCGTCTCCCGCGGCGCTGCGGGGGATGGCCATCGTCGACTCGATACCCCAGCCTGTGGGCAAGGGGCGGCGGCCCGGCGACAGGGGCCCGCCCCTGCGCTAGGACAAGCGGCATGCGCCAGTATCACGAGCTCATGGCCCGCATCCTCGATGAGGGAGCGGCGAAGACCGACCGGACTGGGACGGGCACGCTTTCCGTCTTCGGGCACCAGATGCGGTACGACCTGTCGGAAGGGTTCCCGCTGGTCACGACCAAGAAGTTGCACATCAAGTCGATCGTGCACGAACTGATCTGGTTTCTCGCCGGCGACACCAACATCGGCTACCTGAAGCAGCACGGCGTCCGCATCTGGGACGAATGGGCGGACGAGAACGGCGATCTCGGCCCCGTCTATGGGCAGCAATGGCGCTCCTGGCGGAAGCCCGATGGCGGTGCGGTCGACCAGATCGGCTGGGTCGTCGATGAGATCCGGCGCAATCCCGATTCCCGCCGGCTCGTCGTCTCGGCCTGGAACCCGGCCGAGCTCGACCGCATGGCTCTGGCGCCCTGCCACTGCCTCTTCCAGTTCTACGTGACGGAGGGGCGGCTTTCCTGCCAGCTCTACCAGCGCTCGGCCGACGTCTTCCTGGGCGTGCCGTTTAACATCGCAAGCTACGCGTTGCTCACGCACATGGTGGCGCAGGTGTCCGGCCTTAAGCCCGGCGACTTCGTCCACACGCTCGGCGATGCGCATCTCTACAGCAACCACCTGGAGCAGGCGCGGCTGCAGCTGACCCGCGCGCCGCGGCCGCTGCCGGTGCTCAAGCTCAACCCGGATGTGCGGTCGATCTTCGACTTCCGTTTCGAGGATGTGTCCGTGGAGGGCTATGACGCGCATCCCCACATCAAGGCGGAAGTCGCGGTCTGACGTGGCGAGCCTCTCCCTCATCGCCGCCGTCGCGCGCAACGGCGTCATCGGGCGCGACAACCGGCTGCTGTGGCGGCTCAAGACCGACCTGCGCCGTTTCCGCGATCTCACCACCGGCAAGCCGTTGGTCATGGGCCGCAAGACCTTCGACTCGATCGGCCGGCCGCTTCCCAACCGCGACACGATCGTGGTCACGCGCGACCCCGCCTTCGCGGCGGATGGCGTGAGGGTCGCGCATTCGCTGGAGGACGCGATCCACGTCGGCGAGGCCTGCGCGCGGGAGCGCGGCGTATCCGAGATCATGATCGGCGGCGGCGGCGAGATCTACGCCCAGGCCATCGGCTCGGCGGACCGGCTCCATCTCACCGAGGTGGCGCTGGAGCCGGAGGGCGATGCGCTCTTCCCGCGCATCGATGCGACACTGTGGCGCGAGACCGCTCGGAAGGCCTTTCCGAAGGGTCCCGACGACGAAGCGGCCTTCAGTTTCGTTGACTACGTGCGGCGGTGAAGCTTCGCCGTCCGGTTGACCTTTTGCGACGAACGCACCATTTCCGCAGGCGAGACAGCGGTTCCGGCCGCCTGGAGTCAGAGGATATCGATGCCCTGGAGCAACGAAGGCGGCGGCGGGCCGTGGCAGCCTAAGAACCAAGGACCCAAGAACCAGGGGCCCTGGGGTCAGGGTCCGGGCGGCGGCAACAATGGCGGCGGTAACCGGGGTGGTGGCGGGCAGCCGCCTGATCTCGAAGAGCTGCTGCGCCGCTCCAAGGACCGGTTCAAGAACGTCCTGCCGCCCGGCGGCGGCACCGGGTTCGGCGGCATCGGCGGCAAAGGCATCGCGGCGCTGGTCATGCTCGCCGTGCTCGGCTGGCTGGCCACGGGCTTCTATACGGTGCGCACCAACGAGGTGGCGCTGAACCTGCTGTTCGGCCGCTTCATCGGCAAGACGACCGAAGGCCTCAACTACAATTGGCCCTATCCGATCGGCGGTGTGATCAAGGTGCCGGTCACCGACGTCAAGAACATCGAGGTCGGCCAGCCGGTGCAGACGGGACGCGGCCAGCAACTGGGCAGCGACAGCCTTATGCTGACCTCGGACGCCAACATCGTCGACATCGCCTTCTCGGTGCAGTGGCGCATCTCGCCGCAGTCGCCGGAAGCTTACGTGTTCAACATCCAGACGCCCGACAACACGATCAAGGCCGTCGCCGAGAGTTCGATGCGCGAGGTCGTGGGCCGTCGCGACCTGCAGCGCGTGCTGCCGAGCCAGCTGGCGCATGCCTCGCAAGGCGTGACGATCGGCCAGCCGCCGGCCGTGGCTCCGCCCGTGGCGCCCACCGCCGTGGCGGCTGCCTCGGCCGCCAGCGCCCAGACCGAGATCCAGGACGAGGTGCAGCGCACGATGCAGCAGATCCTCGACAGCTATCGCGCCGGCGTGGTGATCGACCGCGTCAACATCACGCGCATCGCTCCGCCGCAGGAGGTGCTGGCGGCGTTCCGCGACGTGCAGGCCGCGGCTCAGGACCAGGAGCGGCTCCGGAACGAGGCGCAGACCTACGCGGGCCGCGTGGTGCCGGAAGCCCGCGGCCAGGCCGAGCGGCTGCTGCAGGAGGCGCAGGCCTACCGCGAGCGCACCGTCGCCGAGGCGCAGGGCGCGGCATCGCGCTTCCGCGCCGTCCTCGAAGAGTACCAGAAGGCGCCTGACGTGACGCGCGAGCGACTCTTCCTCGAGACGATGGAACGTGTTTTCGGCGGCATGGACAAGGTCATCCTCGACGGCAACGGCAATGGCGCCGGGCAGGGCGGCGTCGTGCCTTATCTGCCGCTCAACGAACTGTCGCGCCGGCCGCAGGGGCAGCAGCCCGCCGGCCAGCCCAATCTCGGAGCTCCTTCGCGATGACCTCTTCCGTCCGCTTCATCGGCGGCATTGTGCTCGCCGGACTGGCGCTGCTCCTGGTCAATGCCGCCTTCATCGTGCCGCAGACGTCCTCGGCGCTGGTCTTCCAGTTCGGACGGGTCTCGCGTCCGCCGATCTCCTCGCCGGGCCTCTATTTCAAGGTGCCGTTCGTCGAGAACGTGACGCTGATCGATAACCGCGTGCTCGATAACGACCTGCGGCCCCAGGAAGTGCTGGCATCCGACCAGAACAACCTCGTGGTCGACGCCTTCACGCGTTACCGCATCACCGATCCGCTGCGCTTCTATCAGGCCGTCGGCAACGTGCGTGGCGCCAACCTGACCCTGGAGCGCATCGTCAACGCGCGGGTGCGCTCGGTGCTCGCGGGCGCCTCGACCACGCAGATCATCAACACGCAGCGCGCGCAGCTGATGGACCGCATCCAGGACGAGGTGAACCGCGAGACGCAGGCGCTCGGCATCACCGTCATCGATGTCCGGCTGTCGCGCGTCGAATTGCCGCCTGCCACCTCGCAGACCGTGTTCCAGCGCATGAAGACGGATCGCGAACGCGAGGCGGCGGAGCTGCGCGCTCGCGGCAGCCAGGACGCGCAGACCATCCGCGCGCGCGCCGACCGCGACGTGCAGGTCCTGATCGGCGAGGCCAACCGCAAGTCCGACGAGTTCCGCGGCGAGGGCGACGCCACGCGCAACCGGGTCTTTGCCGAAGCCTTCGGCCGGGACCCCGAGTTCTTCCGCTTCTACCGCTCGATGCAGGCCTACGAAAACGGCTTGAAACAGGGCGATACGCGGCTGATCCTGTCGCCGAACTCGGATTTCTTCCGCTACTTCCAGGACCCGCAGGGCCGGCAGCGGACGAACTGACGGCGAGGCGCGGGCGCGGCCATGGAGGATTTTCTGGCCGCGCTGGCGCTGCTCTTCGTCATCGAGGGGCTGCTCTTCGCCGCTTTCCCGAACGCCACGCGCCGTGCCATGCTTGAGGCGGCGCAGACGCCCGATGCGCTGGTGCGGAAAGTGGGCCTGGCTTGCGCGGCGTTCGGCGTGGCCGCGCTCTATGTTGTGAGACGCGTATTGTGAGCGGGCTGACAAAAGCGTGAAGGAGGCCAGGGGCGTCCCCCTTGCAGCAGTCGCGCTTCAGCCACAATTCATGCTTTGATCCACCCCGTGGGCGACACCACCATCCACCACCAGAGGGGCTCCATGCCTTCCAGGATCCACCGCACCAAGACTTCCCGCCTCGCGGCGATCGCCAGCGCCTTCCTGCTGTCGACCGCGCTCGTGGCCACGCCGATGGCGCCTCTCGTCGCGCCTGCGATCGCCCGAGGCGCGCCCGAATCCTTCGCGCCGCTCGTCGAGAACGTGATCGACGCCGTCGTGAACATCTCCGCATCGCAGACCGTCGAGAACCGGACGGTGCCGCTGCCGCAGGTGCCGCCCGGCACGCCGTTCGAGGATTTCTTCAACGACTTCTTCAACCGGCGCGGCGAGGGCGGCGAAGGCGGTCAGGGCCAGCAGGGCCAGCCGAACCAAAGGCGGGGCGAGAACCAGCCGAATCGGCGGCCGGATGGCCCCGGCCAGCAGCGCCGCTCCAACTCGCTCGGCTCCGGCTTCGTGATCGATCCGTCCGGTATCGTCATCACCAACAACCACGTGATCGGCGAGGCCAACGACATCACCGTCAACTTCAACGACGGCACCAAGCTCAAGGCCGAGGTGGTGGGCAAGGACGCCAAGACCGACCTCGCCGTGCTGCGGGTGAAGTCCGACAAGCCGCTGAAGTTCGTGAAGTTCGGCGACGATAACGCCTCCAAGGTCGGCGACTGGGTGGTGGCCATCGGCAACCCCTTCGGCTTCGACTCGTCGGTGTCCGCCGGCATCCTGTCGGCGCGCAACCGGCGCATCAACAGCGGGCCCTACGACAACTTCATCCAGACCGACGCCGCCATCAACCGCGGCAACTCTGGCGGGCCGCTGTTCAACATGGACGGCGAGGTCATCGGCATCAACACGGCGATCATCTCGCCGTCGGGCGGTTCGATCGGCATCGGTTTCGCCGTGCCGGCCTCCACCGCCGCGCCGGTGATCGAGCAGCTGCGCAATTTCGGCGAGACGCGCCGCGGCTGGCTGGGCGTGCGCATCCAGGAGGTCGACGAGGGCATCGCCGAGACGCTCGGCCTCGGCCGCGTGCGCGGCGCGATGGTCGCGGGCGTCGACGACAAGGGCCCCGCCAAGCCGGCGGGCATCGAGGCCGGCGACGTCATCCTTCGCTTCGACGGCCGCGACGTGAAGGACAGCCGCGAACTGCCCCGGATCGTGGCCAACACGGCGGTGGGCAAGGCCGTCGATGTCGTGGTCTTCCGCAAGGGCAAGGAGGAGACGCTGAAGGTCACGCTCGCGCGCCTCGAGGACGGTGAGCGGCAGGCCTCCGCCGCACGGCCAAACGAAAACACCGCGCCTCAGGCCGCCCAGCCGGCCGTGCGCCGGACGCTCGGCATGGAGCTCGCACCGCTGAACGCGGAGTCGCGGCGCCGCTTCAGCCTCAAGGAAGGCCAGAAAGGCGTCGTCATCAACCGCGTGGACCCGAACTCCAACGCCGCCACCAAGCGCCTGGCCGCCGGCGACGTCATCGTTGAGGTGGGCCAGGAGGCGGTGAACTCGCCGGCCGAGGCCGCCGACCGCATCGAGGCCCTCAAGAAGGAGAACCGCAAGTCGGCGCTCCTGCTGGTGGCCAATGCGCAGGGCGAGCTCAGGTTCGTGGCGGTGACGATCGAGTGAGCGGCTTCCTGGTCGCCTGTCCAGCGCAAAAACTGTTATAAGTTGCTGCCAGAAGCCGCCCTCCGGGCGGCTTTTTGCTTGAAGGAGGACGCCGAAGTGATGGGTTCGCTCGTGCTGACGCCTTCCGCCGCCATCACGGCCAACCGCGCTGCATGGGACGCCAGTGCCGCCTTGCATCGCGGCAACGCCGCTTGGCGGCGTCTCGTGGAGGGGTTCAGCGAGCCCGGCTTCAGTTGTTTCGAAGCTGAGGGCGTGATGGAGCAGGCGCTGGCGGCGATCGGCCTCCAGCGCAAGGAGGTGGCGCAGATCTGCTGCAACAACGGGCGCGAGACCATCTCATTGCGAAACCGCGGAGCCGGCCGCGCCGTCGGGTTCGATCAGTCGGCGGCCTTCCTGGAGCAAGCCCGCGAGCTCAACGACATCGCCCGGCAGGATTGCACGTTCGTCTGCTGCGACGTCAACGCCATTCCAGCCCAGCATCACCGGCAGTTCGACCTCGTCGTGATCACGATCGGCGTCTTCGGTTGGATGCCGGACCTGTCCATCTTCATGAGGAACGCCGCAGCCCTCCTGCGCCCGGGCGGCCGGATTTTGATTCACGAGGAGCATCCCGTCGTGAACATGTTCGAGGCCCGCTCCGAGCGGCCCTTGGAGGCGGTCCATTCCTATTTCCGGCCGCGCCCCTTCGTCGAAAGCCGCGCCATCGTCTATGACGGATCACCAGCGCCTGAGGTCGGACCCCACTATTGGTTCGTGCATCCGCTTAGCACTGTCGTGACGGCGCTGCTCGATAGCGGCCTCGATCTCGAAGTCTTTCGCGAATTCGGTCAGAACATCAGTTCCATCGAATTCGATGCTCTGGAGAAGCCCGAACCGATCTTGCCGCTCAGCTATTTGATGAGGGCAAGGCTGTCGCGAGTTGCTCCGTGAAGGCTGCCGAAAAACGCCGTCTGGCGCAGGGTTGATGCGGTTCGCAATTTGCCGTTGCTGGCGGTTCCGGCCGCCGATCCGAGATTGATCAAGGGCAAGGAATGGCTCAGTCTCCACATGGGGGCGGTTGGGCCATGAAGATGAGAACGAAGCTCCTGTCCTCGCTGGGCCTCGCCGTGGCCCTCTCCGCCGGAATGGCCGACTCCGTCTGCGCCCAGCAGGTGATCAACGAGACGATCAGCCGTTTCGTCTATCGCAACGACCGCACGCCGATCTGGTTCAGCTTCCAGGTCGACGAGCAATGCAAGGTGATCCGCGGTTTCAACCTGGCGGTGGAGCGGCTGCCCAAGAACGGAACGGTCGCGCTCGCCAAGGCCGATCGCACGATCGACCGCACCTTCTTCAACTTCCGTCTGTCGCCCGAGGAGGCGGCGATCGTGACGCGCTGCCAGGGCAAGACGGTGCCTGTGCTGCAAGTGACCTATACGGGGAAGAAGGACTATACCGGCTTCGGCGACATGCTGATCACGGTGACGAGCGCCGACAAGACGACGCAGCGGCGGATTGAGATGAAGATCGGGGTGCGGTGAGAGGTGGTGATAGGGCCGCGGTGTCGACTATCAATGCGTAGGCCGATCAAGCAAAGTCGTGTTCGCGTCCAACTCGCCCAGGATCGTCTGTGACGTATTCCAGAGATAGACGGGATATCATCAGACGGCTGAGAGCCGAGGGCTGGGTACTACGTTCGGTGCGAGGGTCACACCATAACTTTCGGCACCCCAACTTCCGCAACATCGTGACGGTGCCGCACCCGAAGCGGGACATCGCGGTCGGAACTGTCGCCAACATTGCCAAACTGGCAGGCTGGCGCGACAATGACGACAAGGAGGAATAGACATGCCCCTTTACATTGGACTCGTCCACAAGGATCCCGATAGCTGCTACGGCATGTCGTTCCCGGATGCCCCAGGCTGCTTCTCGGCCGCCGACGAGCCAGACGAAATCTACCCGATGGCGCGCGAAGCGCTCACCCTCTGGATCGAAGGCATGCTTGAAGATCGGCTGCCGCTCCCGGCGACGCGGACGGCGGAAGCGATCAAGGCCGATCCTGAATGGTCGGAAAGCTTTGCCGATGCGGCATTCATCATCGGCGTCGATGTGGAAGCCGCGCTGAAGGCGGCGGCCTAGTCGAATTGCGCGGTTCAGGATCTGTCGAAACGACCGTCGATATCGGCCTCCTCAATGGCGGACTTCAGGTCACGAGGCCGGCGGACCAAGGGAGAACCTGATAACGAGCGCTTCTTATGATGCGAAGTCCGGCGGTTTATCGAGAGCATTTCCTGTTGTGGCGTCAGTCGCAGTCCCAGCCGCTCAAGAATCTGCTTCACCCCGCCTCCACATAGCTCTCCAGCACCATCTTCCGGCCCGCCCGGTCGAAATCCACCGTCAGCTTGTTGCCGTCCACCGCCGCCACCACGCCCGAGCCGAACTTGAGGTGGAAGACCTTGGCGCCTTCCGCGAACTTGCTCGGGCCGCCGCTCGACTTCGCGATGAGCTCGCCTTCGATCACCATCGGGTTGCGCGGCCCGCCGCCGCCGCCGCGCCCGCGCTCCTTGGGGCCGGGATCGGTGCCCTTGCCGCGGGCCTGCGCCCGCTGCCAGCCCGGCGTCGCGTAGCTTGAGCCGCCGAAGGGCGTCATGCGGTCGAAGCGGCTGCCGCTGGCTTGGCCCAGATAGCCGCCGCGGCCATGGGCGAAGGCTGATTGGCCGCTCGCCACCTCGACATGCTCCTCCGGCATCTCGTCGACGAAGCGCGATGGGATCGCCGCGTTCCAGGAGCCGTGGATGCGGCGGTTCTGCGCGAAATAGACCTTGGCGCGCTCCTTCGCCCGCGTCAGGCCGACGTAAGCGAGCCGCCGCTCCTCCTCCAGCCCGGCGCGGCCCTGCTCGTCCAGCGCGCGGGGGTGGGGGAACAGGCCTTCCTCCCAGCCCGGCAGGAAGACGGTCTCGAACTCCAGGCCCTTGGCCGCGTGCAACGTCATCAGCGTGACGCGGTCCTCGCTCTCGCCCTCCGCCGCCTCCATGACGAGGCTGACATGCTCGAGGAAGCCCTGCATGTTCTCGAATTCCTCCATGGAGCGGATCAGCTCCTTGAGGTTCTCGAGCCGGCCCGCGGCGTCCGCCGAGCGGTCCTTCTTCCACATGTCGATGTAGCCGCTTTCCTCCAGGATCGTCTCGGCCACCTCGGTGTGCTTGTGCGTCTCCAGCATCGCTGCCCAGCGGTCGAGGCTGGCCGCGAGGTCGCGCAAAGTCTGCCGCACCTTGGGCTTCAGCTCCTCGGTCTCGATGAGCTGCCGCATCGCGCCGGTCAGCGGCAGGCCGGCGCGGCGGGCATGGGTGTTGAGGTCGTGCAGCGTGGCGTCGCCGAGGCCGCGCTTGGGCACGTTGAAGATGCGCTCGAAGGCGAGATCGTCGGCGGGCTGCCGCACCAGCCGGAAATAGGCGAGCGCGTCCCGCACCTCGCGCCGCTCGTAGAAGCGCGGGCCGCCGATGACGCGGTAGGGGAGGCCAAGCGTGATGAAGCGCTCCTCGAACTCGCGCATCTGGAACGAGGCGCGCACCAGGATGGCGATCTCGTTCAGGCGATGCCCCTTGGTCTGCAGCGCCTCGATCTCCTCGCCGACGGTACGCGCCTCCTCCTCGCTGTCCCAGGCGCCGGAAACGGTGACCTTGTGGCCGTCCTCGCCGTCGGTGAACAGGGTCTTGCCGAGCCGCCCCTCGTTGTGGGTGATGAGCTTCGAGGCGGTGGCGAGGATATGGCCGGTCGAGCGGTAGTTGCGCTCCAGGCGGATCACCTTGGCGCCGGGGAAATCCTTGTCGAAGCGCAGGATGTTGTCGACCTCGGCGCCGCGCCAGCCGTAGATCGACTGGTCGTCGTCCCCCACGCAGCAAATATTGGCATGGTTGGTCCGCTGCCTTGCGGGAGCCGAGGCGTCGGCCGCCTGTCCCGCGGACCCGGGCCGCTGCGCGAGGAGCCTCAGCCAGAGATACTGCGCCACGTTGGTGTCCTGGTACTCGTCCACCAGCATGAAGCGGAAGCGATCCTGGTACTGCGCCAGGATCTCGGGGTTCTCCTGCAGCAGGCGGATCGATTCGAGCAGCAGGTCGCCGAAGTCGCAGGCGTTCAGCGTCTTCAGCCGCGCCTGGTAATCCGCGTAGAGCTTGCGGCCGCGGCCGTTGGCGAAGGCCTCGGCCTCGCCGGCGGGCACCTTGGCGGGCACGAGGCCGCGGTTCTTCCAGCCATCGATCAGCGAGGCCAGCACGCGGGCCGGCCAGCGCTTCTCGTCGATGTTCTCAGCCGCGAGCAACTGCTTCATCAGCCGGATCTGGTCGTCGGTGTCGAGAATGGTGAAATCAGTGCGCAGATCCACGAGCTCGGCGTGGCGGCGCAGCATCTTCGTGCCGATCGAATGGAAGGTGCCGAGCCAGGGCATGCCTTCCGCCACCTTGCCGATCAGCAGGCCGATGCGCTCCTTCATCTCCCGCGCCGCCTTGTTGGTGAAGGTGACCGCGAGAATCTGCGAGGGGAAGGCGCGGCCGGTGGCGACGATATGGGCGATGCGGGTGGTCAGCACGCGCGTCTTGCCGGTGCCGGCGCCGGCCAACACGAGGACGGGACCATCCAGCGTCTCGACCGCCTCGCGCTGCTCGGGGTTGAGGCCGGCGAGATACTTGGTCGAAGGCGTCGCGCCCGCCATCGCGCGGGACGCGATGCCGCCGGCGCGGGGCTGCGGCGCGCGGGCTGGTTCGGACAGGTCGTCAATGGCGAAGGGGTCGGACATCCGGGCTCGACAATACGCCAGCGGCGCGAGGTTCACGAATCGTTTCCACAAGAAATGGGGGAGGGCGCGGCCTTTGTCGACCGCCGGCGGTGGAGAGAAGGGAGCCCAAGCTTTGCAATCGATGCGTCGGAGACTATCTCGGCGGCATGGCTCTTCATCGCCTCAAGCTCGCCTGGCGCGTGCTCTACCGGGTCTACGACGGCCTCTACCGGCATGACGGCTGGGCGCTGGCGAGCCATATCGCGCTCTCCGCTCTGCTCGCGCTATTCCCCTTCCTGATCTTCCTCACGGCGCTCGCCTCGTTCTTCGGCACCAACGAGATGGCCGACGCCATCGTGCCCATCATCATCGAGGCGCTGCCCGAGGCCGTGGCCAGGCCGCTGGCGGTCGAGGTGCGCAATGTCCTCACCGGCCAGCGGCGCGATCTCCTGACCATCGGCGGCGTGCTGGCGATCTGGTTTTCCTCCTCCGGCGTCGAAAGCCTGCGCATCGGCCTCAACCGCGCCTATGGCGTCGAGGAGACGCGGCAATGGTGGACGACCAGGGCGCAATCCATCGTCTTCGTCCTGGTCGGCGCGGCGGGACTCCTGATGCTCGGCTTCCTGGTGGTGCTGACGCCCGCCATCATCGCCGGCGCCTCGGCGGTGCTGGGCGACGTGCAGGATTTCCTGAAGCGCCATGAGGTGATCAACCAGGCGACGAGCGTGCCGGATTTCCAGCGCTTCGTGGCGCGCTACGATCTCGTCCGCTACGGCGCCACTTCGGCGATCCTGCTCACCGGCCTCGTCATGGCGCATGTCTGGCTGCCCGCGGGCCGGCGCAAGCTGCATTCGGTTTGGCCAGGCATCGCCGTGACGCTGTTCTGCTGGCTCGCGGCGGCGGTCATCTTCGGGGCCTACCTGGCGCGCTTCTCGACCTATGCCTCGACCTACGCCGGCTTCGCCGCGCCGATGATGGCGCTGGTGTTCCTTTATTTCCTCGCGGTGATCTTCATCGCTGGCGGGGAACTGAACGCGGCGATCGACGAGGAGCGGGAGGTGCAGGAACTGACATGATGCCGGAATTCCCTTCTCCCGCTTTGCGGGAGAAGGTGGCGCGCAGCGCCGGATGAGGGCAGCGTCGCTTCCAATGCCCTCACCCGGCGTCGTTCCGCTCCGCCACCCTCTCCCCCGTTGCGGGAAAGGGAAAAGAGCCGCCACCTTCGTCCAGCTTGCCGCTCGCGCGCCGAGCCCCTATGGCTCCCGCCGCAACCGGAGCCACCCATGCGCATCGACGCCATCGCCATCGGCAAGAACCCGCCGGACGACGTCAACGTCATCATCGAAGTGCAGATCGGCGGCGAGCCGATCAAGTACGAGATGGACAAGGAAGCGGGGACGCTGATCGTCGATCGCTTCCTCTACACGCCGATGCGCTATCCCGGGAACTACGGCTTCGTGCCGCATACGCTATCCGACGACGGCGACCCGATCGACGTGCTCGTCGCGAACACGCGGCCGATCATCCCGGGCGCGGTGATCAATGTGAAGCCGATCGGCGTCCTCAGAATGGAGGACGACGGCGGCGGCGACGAGAAGATCATCGCCGTGCCGTCGGCCAAGCTCACCAAGCGCTACGCCCATATCTCGAACTACACCGACCTGCCGGAGATCACCTGGAAGCAGATCGAGCACTTCTTCCTGCACTACAAGGACCTGGAGCCGGGCAAGTGGGTGAAGCTGCTCGGCTGGGGCGACGCCGCGGAAGCCAAGCGGCTGATCGTCGAGGCGATCGAGCGCGCGCGACGGAAGGCTTAAGCCAGCAAGCGGCTGCCTATTCCAGCTTGATGCCGAGCTCGGCCACCAGCTTGCCGAAGCGATCGGCGTCCTCCGCCACGCTCGCCGCCATCTCCTGCGGCGTGCCGGGGGAGGGGACGATGCCGCTCGATTCGAAGCGGCCGGCGAGGTCCGGCTGCGTGACGGCGGTGGCGAGCTCGCGGCTCAGCCGGTCCACGATCGGTTGCGGCGTGCCGGCCGGCGCGGCCATGGCGAAATAGACCGAGATCAGCGGATCCTCGGCGAAGCCTTGCTCGGCGAAGGTCCGGACCTCGGGCATCTGCGCAATGCGCTTGCCGCCTCCTGCGGCGATCGCCTTGATCTTGCCGTCCTGGATGAAGGGCAGGGCGGCCGGCGGCGTCGAGATCGAGAGATCCACCTCGCCGGTCGCCACCGCCGTGACCGCCGGCGCCGAGCCGCGATAGGGGATATGGTTCATCTTGACGCCCAGAAGCTTCGCCAGCGCCTCGATGTTGAAATGCGCCATCGAGCCCTTGCCGAAGCTCGAATAGTTGAGCTCGCGCTTCCGCGCCGCCTCCTGCAGTCCCCTGACGTCCGTGACGCCCAGCGCCGGATTGACGATCAGCGCATAGGGTCCCGTGGCGGCGATGCCGACATAGGCGTAGTCCTTGCGCCAGTCCGGCGCCTGCTGCGGCGAGAGCACCGAATTGATGCCGTAGACCTCGCGCGGGGCGACCAGCAGCGTATGGCCATCGGGCGCCGAGCGGACTACCGTCATCGAGCCGACGATGCCGCTGGCGCCGGCGCGGTTCTCGACCACGACGCTCTGCCCGAGCTGGCTGCGGAGCTTCTCGGCGATCAGCCGGCCGGTGAGATCGGCGGCCCCGCCCGCCGGAAAGGGCACGACGATGGTGATCGTCTTGCTCGGCCAGCCGGGCGTCTGGGCATGGACGCCTGGCGCGGCCGCGCCCGCGGCGAGGCCGGCCAGAACGGCGCGGCGGGATGCTGTGCTCATCGGTTCCTCCGTCAGGCCGGCGTCTCGGCGCGCCGGCTCCATTGCTCCCAGGCCCTGTCCATTGCGAAGGGCGTGAGGTTGAACGCTTCCGCGGCTTCGGCCTCCACCGGCGTCAGCGGCCTGGCGCCGCCGAGCAGATGGGCCTTGAGCTGGTATTCGGCGTTGCGCGCGCCGTAGATGGATCGGAAGACAAGCTCGCGGACCGTGCGGCCGGCCACGGTCGCGCCATGGCCCCGCATCAGGACGGTCCAGTCGGAACCGAGCGCCCGGGCGAGCGACTCGCCCTGCTCCGGCGTAGAGACGAGGAGATTTGTGTCGCCGAACTCGTCCTGGCTGTCCCACAGCGGCACCCTCGGCCCCATGGTGGCGCCGAGGTGGAAGACCGGCACAAGCGCGGCGCCGCTGGCGCAGAAAGGCAGCATCGCCGGCGCGTGATGGTGGCAGACCGCCATGACGTCCGGCCGCGTCCGGTAGATCGCGCCGTGGATGCGGCGCTCGGAGAAGACGCGCAGATCGGTCGCGGGGTCGGGCGCATCGTCGAGGTCGAAGGAGAGGATGTCGGCGGCGGTGACCAGCTCCGCCGCCCGCACGCGGGGCATGAGATAGCGGTCGGGCCGCAAAGGGTGGCGCGCGGAGACATGGCCGAAGCTGTCGATCACGCCTTCCGCCGAAAGGATGCGCCCGGCGAGGACGAGATCGCCGATCGTCCCCGCCAGCCTGTCTTCCGCCATCCCAAGCCATCCCCCGGCCGCGGCGCGACCCGGGCGGAAGATAGACCAGAGTAGCACCCGAGCGCCAGCGGGCTGGCGCGGCGCGTCCGCTCGGCGATCACATCGGGTGCTGGCCTCGGCAAAGGGCGATCGCTGCGCCCGTCGGGTCTTGCGGCCCCCGCTTCGTCGGGGACCTCGCGCAGTCGGGAGGAGAAGAGCGCGGTCAGGTCGCGAAGCCCGGCGGCTTCTTCACCCAGACGCGTCCCTCCAGCATGCGGCGGCGGCCGAACTCGAACAGGGCGTTCATGTAGTCGCGGTCGAAGGGAATGTCGGTCGTCTTGTCGAAGCCGCTCGAGATCAGCGCGAGATTGAAGTCGACCCCGTCGCGCTTCGTCTGTTCGTAGGCGCGATAGATGTCGCCGACGCCATTCGCGCCGATCATCGTGGCGATCGAGCGTGTGGCGATGTCGCGGAAGGTGCGGGGCGTCTCGCGCGGCGGCGGCCGGGTGCGGCCGTTGCGGATGACCCAGGCAGAGCGCTTGCGGCGGGCGATCTCCGGCGGCGCGCTGCGGAGCGTCAGGCCGGCGGGATAAAGGAAGAGCTGCGCTGAGGCTCCGCCGTCGACATGCAGTTCCTGCCGCTTCTCGCCATTGACTTCGACATCGAAGAGCACCGGCGGGAAGATCGCCGGGATGGAGGCGGAGGCGAGCAGGATGCGCCGGATGGCGTTGTCCGTCTCCGGCGTGTTGGCCTGCGCGAGCGGGGCGATGTTCCAGATCACCTGGCGGCCGAGGTCGAGGTTGGTGGTGCCGATCAGCAGGAAGCGGCCTCGCGCGCATTCCGATCCGATTTCGCGGATGATCTCGCTGGTCAGCGTCTTCTCGATCAGGTTCATCAGCGGGCCTGTATCCGAGAGCGCGTCGCTCAGCAGCCCGACGGCGACAGGACGCTCGGAGAAGATGTCGTTCTTGTCGATCGTTGTGTAGACCTTCTTCAGCGTGGCGTCGTAGGCGGAGCCGAGAAAGGCGAAAGGCGCGATCAGCGCGCCGGTCGACACGCCCGTCACGACCTCGAAGAAGGGCCGGTCGCCCCGCTCGGTCCAGCCGCAGAGCAGCCCGGCGCCGAAAGCGCCATCTTCGCCGCCGCCGGAAAGCGCAAGAAGGTCGAAGTGGCCCGCCAGGCCGAGCGCGATCCGGCGGCGCTCGGCGGCAATCCATTCCTCGCGGATGTCTGCGTCGCGCGCGCCGACCAGGAACTTGGCGTTGTTCAGCCCCATGAATATTTCCCGCCGGCTGGTGCTGTACGTCGGAGGGACCGAGGGCAGGCGGGACTGGACGCATCCCGCCGCGAAGGCGGCGGCTGCGGCGGCGAAGACGCGACGATCGATCATCACACGAGAAACCAGCTTGGCTGTGGACCATGAAGCTTGGCATCACCGCAAGCAAGAGGGCGTGAAAGTAAAAAGCCTGTGCTGTGCCGCGTTTGGCTGCGGCTAGGCGGTCGCGGATGCGGCTGCCTGGGCGCCTGCAGGACGGCTGCGATCCCCCTGACCGAAAGCGGCGGCTGCGACCAGGTTGCCGCTTCCCGCCGCTTCCTGCTAAGCCCGCGCCGTCCTCCATCATCAGGCCTCCCATGTCCCCGAAAGCGCCCCAGAAAGTCGTCCTCGCCTATTCCGGCGGGTTGGACACCTCCGTGATCCTCAAGTGGCTGCAGACGGAATATGGCTGCGAGGTCGTCACCTTCACCGCCGACCTCGGGCAAGGAGAGGAGCTGGAGCCGGCGCGCAAGAAGGCGGAGCTTCTGGGAATCAAGCCGGAGAACATCTTCATCGAGGACATCCGCGAGGAATTCGTCCGCGACTACGTCTTCCCGATGTTCCGCATGAATGCGCTCTACGAGGGCCAGTATCTGCTCGGCACCTCGATCGCACGCCCGCTGATCGCCAAGAAGCAGATCGAGATCGCCCGGAAGACGGGCGCCGACGCCGTGGCGCATGGCGCGACCGGCAAGGGCAACGACCAGGTGCGCTTCGAGCTCACCTATTACGCGCTGGAGCCCAACATTCGCATCATCGCGCCTTGGCGCGAATGGGATCTCTCCAGCCGCACGAAGCTGATCCAGTTCGCGGAGCAGCATCAGATCCCGATCGCCAAGGATAAGTACGGCGAGGCGCCCTTCTCGGTCGACGCGAACCTGCTGCACTCGTCCTCCGAGGGCAAGGTGCTGGAGGACCCCGGTCAGGACGCGCCGGAGATGGTCTACATGCGCACGATCAGCCCCGAGGCTGCGCCCGACAAGGCGACGACGATCGCCATCGATTTCGAGAAGGGCGATGCCGTGGCGATCGACGGCGAGAGGCTGTCGCCCGCCGCGCTTCTGACGAAGCTCAACGATCTCGGCCGGGCGAACGGCATCGGCCGGCTCGACCTCGTCGAGAACCGCTTCGTCGGCATGAAGAGCCGCGGCATCTACGAGACGCCGGGCGGCACGATCCTGCACCAGGCGCATCGGGGCATCGAGAGCATCACGCTCGACCGCGAGGCGATGCATCTCAAGGAAAGCCTGATGCCGCGCTACGCCGAGCTCGTCTATTACGGCTTCTGGTTCACGCCGGAGCGCGAGATGCTGCAGGCGCTCGTCGACAAGAGCCAGGAATTCGTCACCGGCCGTGTGAAGATGAAGCTCTACAAGGGCAACGCCACCGTGATCGGACGCCAGAGCCCCTATTCGCTCTATGACCAGGAACTCGTGACCTTCGAGGAAGGCGCTGTCGCCTACGACCACCGCGATGCGGCGGGCTTCATCAAGCTCAATGCGCTCAGGCTGCGGACGCTGGCGATGCGGGGGCGGCGCACCTCCTGATCCGGGAAGGTCCAGCCTCAGCTATGACCGGTGTGGCGCTCGGAGACCGCGATCGCCATGGCGGCCACTTCCGGCGCTTCCGGCTCCTGCGAAGTCTGGACGACGACGGCGTTCTGGGCGAAGCGGACGCCTTCGGCCTGGAAGGCCTTGATCATCCGCTTGATCGCCTCGCGCTGCAGGTAGGTCGGCTTGCCCGGCCTGGCGGTGAACTTGAAGCGGACGACGAGCGCATTCTCGGTGACGTCGGCGACGCCCTGCATCTTCAAGGGCAGGATGAATTCCTTGCCGAGCTCCGGGTCGTCCAGCATCTCCAACCCGATGCGCTTGACCAGCTTGCGCACGGCATCGATGTCGATGTCGCGCGCGAGCCGGAGGTTGAATTTCAAGGTGATCCAGTCGCGGCTGTAATTGGTGATGGAGCCAAGCTGGCCGAAGGGCACCGTGTGCAGCATGCCGTTGTGATGGCGCAGCTGCACCGAGCGGATCGAGATCCGCTCCACCGAGCCCTTGAGGCGGCCTGCCTCGACGTATTCGCCAAGGCGGAAGGCGTCGTCGATCATGTAGAAGACTCCGGCGACCACATCGCGGACCAGCGACTGCGAGCCGAAACTGACCGCGAGGCCCAGGATGCCGGCGCCGGCGAGGATCGGCGTGATGTCGACACCCAGGCGCGAGAGCGCATAGAGCGCCGATATGCCCAGAACGACGAATCCGATGATGCCCTGGACGACGGGCAGGACCGTCGCCAGGCGGGAGGTCGGCGCGACGGCCTCGTCGTCGGATCCGGGAAGCTGCGGCGCGATCTGGGAGACGTATCTCGCCCGGGTCCAGGCGCTGAGGCCTTCGAACGCCGCATAGCCGATGTTCATCACCGTGAGCGCGCCTGCGACATTGGCCCGCAGCACGTCCAGCCGCGCCTGGTCGATCCAGCCTGGTGCGACATCGACCAGCCAGAGCGCCGCCACGAGGATCGCGATCGAGGCGACGAGTACCGCCAGCACGCGACGCAGGGGAGCTGCATAGTTGCGCCAGACCTTCGGCGGCTGGCCATCGGCCGCCGCGGCCTCGGCGACGGGAGCCGCCGCCGCGGCTTCTTCGGCGCGCAGGGCCCTGACGATCAGGCGATCAAGGACGAAGCCGAGGGTCAGGAGGCCCGCCAGCCGCACCATGAGGAAGTAGAATGGGAAGTCGAGCGTCACGACGCCGTAGCCCCAGGCCAGCACGAAACCCAGCGCAAGCCCGGCGATCAGGCGGCGCAGGCGCGGCGCGTCGTCATGGCCGGCGACGAAGCGCCAGCCAGCGATCAGTCCCAGCAGGCCGACCACGAATCCGAGGATCAAGGCCAGCGCCTGCCCGGCCGGCCAAGCCATTCCGGCGTCCAGAAAGACGGGAATGAGGGTCGGGAAGGAGAGGGCGATGACGAGAGCGCTGATCGCCCACGGCGTGGCGCGCGCGATGGACGCGTCATCGGCGGCGACGAGCCGGAGTTCGGGTTCGGCCGGCCGCAGGAGGATGGACGGCGCGAGCAAGGCCGCCATCACCAGGAGAACGAGATCGATCGCGGCCACGTGCAGCTTCGCGGCCAGCTCCCCGCCACCGTCGGCGATCTCGACGCCCAGGATGGCGACGGCGGCGGCCGCCAGCCATCCGGCCAAATCGACCAGGAACCTGCGCAGCACCGCCGAGGAGCCGCCATCCCTGCTGTTTGGCAGCAGGCTGCGGCGCACCCAAGTCCGGCCCGCCCATGCGGCCCCCAGCATCGCCGCGACGATGATCGCCAGCACGACGATCGCCGAGGCGAGGCCGTTGCTCCCGCCGATCATTCGCCATGCGGAGGCGAGCTGCGTCGGAATCGTCGGAACCGCGGCGATGATCGGCCCCAGCGCCGCCGAAAGCTTCGCCAAGCCATCCTGCGCAAGGGGTAGCAGCCCAGGACCCGCCAGGCCGGGGGCGCCATCGGCCAAGGCGTCACGCGGGAGCATGCCGACAAAAAGGGTGCAGGCCGCTAGCGTATGCAACCGCGCCATGCTGGCCACGTCTCGCCCCCCGTTGCTCATGCGGAGGGGATTATCCGGCGGCGGGGGAGCGGGCAAGGTCGTTCGACGCCCTCGGCGCAATTCGAGACGGCGCGGTCGTTCGATCGCCGTCAGCCCGCCAGCGCGTCGATCTCGGCGTCCTTCAGGTCGCCCGGAACGATGATCACGGGGATCGGCAGGCCGAGCCCGGTCTTGGTGGCCAGGGAAGACACGAGCGGTCCGGGGCCCTCGCCGTCGGTGGCGGCCGCCAGCACGAGGAAAGAGATGTCCTCGTCGGTCTCCACGAGCTTGGCGAGCGCCGTGGCCGTGGCGCCTTCGCGCATCACCAGCTCGGGTTCGACGCCGGCGATGGCGCGGGCGCGGGCCGCCGCCTTGGCGAGCAGCGCCTCCGCCTCCTCCTCGGCCTCGGCCTTCATGATGTCGCCGACGCCCAGGAACACCTGCGTCTCGCCGAGTTCGACGACCCTCAGCATCACCAGGCCGGCGCCCAGGCGCGCGGCCCGGCGCGCCGCGAAATAGATGGCGCGGTCGCCCTCCGGCGTCTCGTCGACGACCACGAGGAGCTTGGGCCGGTGGCCCGTCTCGAAACTTCGCCTGGTCCGCATCGGAAGAGGAAGCTAGGCGTTCCTGACGAAGCCGACAATATCCTTGACCGCATCCATGTTCGGCCGCGCGATGGCGCGGGCCCGCGCCGCGCCGTCGGCCAGCACGGAATCGACATAGGCGAGGTCGCCGAGCAGCCGCCGCATCTCTCCGGCGATCGGCGCCAGGCGGCCGACCGCGACGTCGGCGAGCGCCTGCTTGAAGCGCGAGAACTGCCCGCCGCCGTACTCGGCCAGCACCGCCTCCGGCGTCTCATCGGCGAGAGCGGCGTAGATCGTCACCAGGTTCTCGGCCTCGGGGCGGCCCTTGAGGCCCTCGGTCTCGGTGGGGAGCGGCTCGGGATCGGTCTTCGCCTTGCGGATCTTGGCGGCGATCGCGTCGGCGTCGTCGGTCAGGTTGATGCGCGAGAGGTCGGACGGGTCCGATTTCGACATCTTCTTGGTGCCGTCGCGCAGGCTCATGACGCGGGGCGCGGGCCCCTGCGTCAGCGGATCGGGCAGCGGGAAGAAGGCGTCGCCATGACCCAGCTCGGCGATCGAATCGGCGAAGTCGTTATTGAATTTCTGCGCGATGTCGCGGGTCAACTCGAGATGCTGCTTCTGGTCCTCGCCCACCGGCACGGCGGTGGCGCGGTAGAGCAGGATGTCGGCCGCCATCAGGGTCGGGTAGGCGTAGAGGCCGATCGAGGCGTTCTCGCGGTCCTTGCCCGCCTTCTCCTTGAACTGCGTCATGCGGTTCAGCCAGCCGAGGCGGGCGACGCAGTTGAAGATCCAGGCGAGCTCGGCATGCTCGCCGACCTGGCTCTGGTTGAAGATGATCGAGCGCTTCGGGTCGACGCCGGCGGCGATATAGGCGGCCGTCACCTCGCGGATCGAGCGCGCCAGCACCTTCGGCCCGCCCCAGACATCCACGCCCTGCGTGATCGCATGCATGTCGACGACGCAATAGATGCACTCGTGCGTCCTCTGCATGTCCACCCAGCGGGTGAGCGCGCCGAGATAATTGCCGATGTGCAGCGTGTGAGTGGGCTGCATGCCCGAGAAGACGATGGGCTTGAAGGTCGCCATGGTGGAGGTGGCTCCGGAGAGAGGAGCGGCCTTATGGCAAAGGCGGGTGGGGCGGGCAAGCGGCCCAGGCCGTCAACTCGGGATGAAGAACGGCTGCTGGATCGCCTGGAAGACCGACAGCGCCTCCATCCGCGCGGCATGGTCGGCAAGCGCCGGATACCGCTCCATATCGACGAGGCCTGGATGGGCCTCGTTCATGTGACGAAGCACGCAGGCGACCGCGATATCGGCATGGCCGAACCGCTCTCCGAACCAGTAGGTCGAGGTCCGCGCCGCGCGGTCGGCCTCCAGCGCCGCGAGCGTCGCCATGATCTGCCCGGTGAGGCGATCGAGGAAGACCTGCGACGGCTCCGGATGGTAGTGCTTCTCGTAGTAGAGGCTGACCATGCGGTCGCCGAGGCCGGTCGCCAGCGCCGCGACCTTCAGCGCCCGGCGGCGCGCCTCGCCGGAGCGGGGGACAAGCGCAGCCTCCTCGGACACCAGGCCATCGAGATGATCCAGCATCATGTGGCTGTCCGCGATCGCCTCGCCGTCGTCGAGGATGAGGACGGGAACCCGGCCGAGCGGATTGAGTGCCCGCACCGCGTCGGCATCGCCGAAGGCGGAGAGCGGACGATGGTCGTAAGGCAGGCGATAGAGCGTCAATGCGATGGCGACGCGGCGGACATAGGACGAATCGTACTGGCCGATGAGGATCATCGATGGAGGGTAGGGACGGAGTTCGCCGTTGTCATTCCGGGGCGGCGAAGCCGAGCCTGGGATGACAGCGATCACACGATCGCCGCCAGCCGCGTGTCGAGCGACAGCACGAGGCACCAATGCGGCTCGAAATCCGCGCCCATCGGCCAGACGTTGTCCTTGAAGGCTGCGAGCAACGCCTCCTCGTAGCGCTTGAACCAGGTCTTGCGGCAGAGCACGAACTTCGTGGCAGCCACGATCGTCTCGCGGTCGATGATGCAGAGCGGCACCCAGTCCGGGTTCGCCTCGAGGAAGGCCTGCACCGCCACCATCAGCGTCGGGTAGCCGGGGTGCAGCATGTCGTCGAGGATGATCACGCCGCCTTCGGCCATCACCGCGGTCGCCAGGGCGAGGTCGCGCGCAAGCGCGTCGCGGCTGTGCTCGCCGTCGATGTGGAAGAAGCGGATGGGACCGCCCGCCGCCGCCAGCAGCTCCTCGGGCCGCATCGCCCTGCTGTCGGCCTTCATGGTCACCCGGCGCTCGTCCGGCACGCCGTGACGGCGGCAATTGGCGTGGAAGCGGTCGATGATCTCGGGGTTCGGCCAATCGAAGAGGTCGATGCCGACCGCCTTTTCCCCCTCTTGCAGCGCATGCGCCATGGCGATGAAGAAGCGGCCCTCGAACGGCCCGATCTCCGCGACATGGCCCGACACGCCGAGCTCGCTCTGAATGGCCATCAGCCGCGCGGCGATGGCGGCGGCGAAGCGGGACGACATGCCGACGGTGGCGAGATAGCCATCAGCGAGGTAGCGGTCGACGGCGGGGACGCCGGAGGGGAGGAGGGCAGCTGGGGTCAATGGACGTCTCGACAAGTGAAGCGGTGGGCAAGGCTCCTTCTCCCCGTGGGGGAGAAGGTTGGGATGAGGGGGCGCGGCGGTTCAGATTCGAACGCAGTAGCCCCCTCACCCTGCCCTCTCCCCCCTGGGGAGAGGGTTCATCTTCCCTGAAACACGAACCAGGCGCCAGCGCAGATCAGCGCGAATCCGATGAGATGGTTCAGCGTCAGCGGCTCCTTGAGGTAGAGCACCGAGAAGCCGGCGAAGACGGCGAGCGTGATCACCTCCTGGATCGTCTTGAGCTGCGCCGCCGAATAGAAGGCGCTGCCCAGGCGATTGGCCGGCACGGCGAGGCAATATTCGAAGAAGGCGATGCCCCAGCTCGCGACGATGACGAGCAGCAGCGGCGCGGATTTGAACTTGAGGTGCCCGTACCAGGCGAAGGTCATGAAGACGTTCGAGGCGATCAGCAGCAGGACGGGGGCGACGGCGGGGGAGGCGAGGGAGGGCATTCGGTCAACCTTGGTGGGCGATGCGCGACAGCTACACCCACGTGCGGCTTCGGGCTAAAGCGCCTTGATGACCGCCCATCGCCTTCCCATCCGCGTCTACTACGAGGACACCGATTTCTCCGGCGTCGTCTATCATGCCTCCTATCTGCGCTTCATGGAGCGCGGACGGACCGAGCTGATCCGCGACCTCGGCATCGACCAGCGCGAGCTTTTCGATGGCGAAACCGCGCTCGCCTTCGCGGTGCGGTCGATGAAGATCGAGTTCCTGAAGCCGGCGGTGATGGACGACCTGCTCACCGTCGAGACAGCGCCGGTCGACATGAAAGGCGCGTCGATGACGGTCTCCCAGCGCGTGCTGCGCGGCGAGGAGGCGCTGGTCACGGCGGAGGTGAAGGTGGTCTGCATCGGCGGCGGCCGGGCGCGGCGGATCCCGGATGGATTGCGCCTGAAGCTCGGCGGCTGACGCATGCGGGCCATGCCCAGATTGCCCCATTCGCTAAGGCATTGTTAATGCTAAATGTTGTTTAACGGCATCAGAAGGCCGGCAATCCGCGCGGAATCGTCGTTTCGCCGCTGCCGGCCCAAGTTCGGACGAATTTAAAGCGATAACCGCCGCACTCGCGCGGATGTCAGCAGGATTGGAGACCGGAATGCCGGGAGCGGAAGCCGCCCACGACCTCTCGCTCTGGAGCCTGTTCTGGCAGGCGCATGTCGTCGTCAAGCTGGTGATGCTCGGCCTGATCGCGGGTTCCGTCTGGACCTGGAGCATCATCGTCGACAAATGGCTGTTGTTCCGGCGGCTTAACGCCGAGATGGACAGCTTCGAGGAGGTGTTCTGGTCCGGCCAGAGCCTGGAGGAGCTCTATCGGGGTCTGTCTCAGAAGGCGACCTCCGGCATGGCTTCGGTCTTCGTCGCGGCGATGCGGGAGTGGAAGCGCGCCTTCGAGGGCTCCGGCCGCGGCTTCGCCTCGCTCAACTCGCGCATCGACAAGGTGCTCGACGTGACGATCCAGCGCGAATCCGAGCGCTACGAGTCGAATCTTCTGGTGCTCGCCACCGTGGGCTCGGCTGGCCCCTTCATAGGCCTGTTCGGCACGGTATGGGGCATCATGACGTCGTTCACCTCGATCGCGGCCTCCAAGAACACCTCGCTAGCGGTGGTGGCGCCGGGCATCGCCGAGGCGCTGTTCGCCACCGCCATCGGTCTTGCGGCGGCGATCCCGGCGGTCATCGCCTACAACATCTACCAGAAGCAGGCGGCGAAGGCGCAATCGCGCCTCGAAAGCTTTGCGGACGAATTCTCGGCGATCCTGTCGCGGCAGATCGACGAGCGGGTCGCCGCGCCGCATATGGCGGCCTGAGGAGCGAGCCATGGCCATGAACGCGGTCGGAGCCGGAGCGACATCCGGCGCCAGGCGCAGGCGGCGGCGCAAGTCCGCCCCCATCGCCGACATCAACATGACGCCGTTCATCGACGTGATGCTGGTGCTGCTCATCATCTTCATGGTGACGGCGCCGCTGCTCACGGCCGGCGTGCCGCTCGACCTGCCGAAGACCGGCGCGGGACAGCTCAACATCGAGCGCAAGCCCGTCACCGTGTCGATCACCGATCGCGGCCAGATCTTCATCGGCGAGACGCAGACCTCGGTGGCCGAGCTCGCGGCGCGCATCCAGCCCCTGGCCAAGGACGGCTTCGACGAGCGCATCTACGTGCGCGGCGCCAAACAGGTCGATTACGGCACGGTCGCGCAGGTGATGAGCGCCATCACCGCCGCCGGCTACAAGCGGGTCGCGCTGCTCACCGAGCAGGAGGCGAAGCGCTGATCCGATGCTGGAGAGGCTGAAGCACATCCGCCGCAAGCCAGGCATGCCCGTTTCCCTCGGGCTGCATGCGGCTGTGCTCGTCGCCAGCATCGTCAGCTTCTCCAGCCCCAAGAAGTTCGACGACGCGACGGAGGCCATCCCCGTCGAGATGATGAGCGAGACGGCGCTGGCGCAGATGATGAAGGGCGAGGCCAACGCCAAGCCGCAGCCGGTGCCAACGCCGCGCGTCGACCGGGTCAGCGACAAGCGGGAGCAGAACGCGCCCGGTGCCGCCGCCCGCCAGGTCAACGCCGCCGAGACGCCGAAGCCGCAGGAGGCGACGGCGAAGGAAGAGAAGCCCGAGACCACCGCCGCCGTCACCGTGCCGCTGCCGCCTGTCCGGCCGCAGCCGCCGAAGCCTGTCGAGCCGGTGAAGGTCGCCGAGCCGCCCAAACCGGTCGAACCGCCCAAGCCTGCTGAGCCGCCGAAGGCGATCATTCCCGCCGCCAAGCCTCCAAAGCCCGCCGAGCCTGAGGAGGATGAGGAGGCGGAGGAAGCGATCCGTCAGGCCGCCAAGAAGCGCGAAGAGCAGAAGAAGCTCGATGACGCCCGCCGCGCCGAGGAGGCCCGCAAGCGCGACGAGCAGCGCAAGGCCGAAGAGGCCAAGCGGCTGGAGGAGAAGCGCCAGGACGAAGCGCGCCGCATCGAAGAGGTGAAGCGGCAGGAAGAGAAGCGGCAGGAGGAGCGCAAGGCCGAGGAAGCCCGCCGTCTCGATGCCCAGAAGCAGGAGGAGCGCCGCGAGCAGGAGGAAGCCCGCAAGCGCGACGAGATGAAGAAGCTGATCGAGGCCAAGGCCGCGGAGGCGAAGAAGGCCGAGGAGGCGAAGAAGGCGCAGGAGGCCGCGCGCAAGGCCGCCGAGGAGAAGAAGCGCCGCGAGGCCGAGCAGGAGGCGCGCAACCAGGCGACGGTCGATGCCGCCCGCCGGGCGCTGCTCGCCTCGCGCGAGGTGCCGCAGAACGCCGGCAACACCGGCCAGCAGGTGACGCGCTCGCCCTCGCTCGGAGCGCCGACCGCGACGGGCCAGAAGCTCAGCCCGTCGGACAGGGCGGCGCTCGCCGGGCTCCTGTCCGACCAGATCCGCGCCTGCTGGAGCATCCCCGTCACCGGCAAGCCGCCGGTGCTGCCGCAGGTGCGCGTGGCGCTCAACGCCGACGGTTCGCTCGGCGCGACGCCGGTGCTGATCAACAATTCCGGCGACCCGAACTTCCGGGCGCTGGCCGAGAGCGGCATGCGCGCCATCCGCCAATGCGCGCCGTTCCGCATCCCGAGCCGCTACGCCGCGACTTACGACGACTGGCGCCAGCTCGCCGTCCAGCTGAACCCGGATGATTGAGATGATGACATCGGACCTGTTCGCCAACCTTCGAGGGCGGTTCAAGGCATCGGCGCCCCTCCTCCTGAGGAGCCCGCGGAGCGGGCGTCTCGAAGGACGCGCGACGGTGGTGCGTGCTTCGAGACGGCGCGTGCCGTGCTTCCTCAGCATGAGGACGCTGGGGCTGGCGCTGATCGTCAGTGCTGGCATCGCTGCCCCCGTCCGCGCCGAGCTCTTCATCGACCTGCGCGGCGGCAGCTTCCAGCCGATGCCGATCGCCGTCGCCGATTGCATCGGCGAGACGCCGCAGCAGGCGGTCTCCGCCGTGGTCACCAACAACCTCCGCCGTTCCGGCCTGTTCGCGCCGATCGAGAAGTCGCGCTTTCCCGAGCGGATCGACAATTTCGACGCCGCGCCCAACTTCGCCGCCTGGAAGGGCGCGGGCGTGCAGGCGCTCGTGACCTGCCGCGTGATGCGCTCGGGCGCCCAGGTGCAGGCGCAGTACAGGCTCTGGGAAGTGTCGTCCGGCGAGCAGCTCGTCGGCCAGCAGCTCTCGACCGACGGCGGCAACTGGCGCCGCGCCGCGCATATCGTCTCGGACGGCGTCTATTCCAAGATCACCGGCGAGAAGGGCTTCTTCGACACCCGCATCGTCTTCGTCGACGAATCCGGCCCCAAGGACAACCGCCGCAAGCGGCTCGCCATCGTCGACCAGGACGGCGGCAATTTCCGCGCGCTCTCCAGCGCCGAGGAGCTGGTCGTGACGCCGCGCTTCTCGCCCTCCAGCCAGGAGGTCGCCTATATGGGCTTCCAGCCGGGCCAGGATCCCAAGGTCTACATCCTCGATGTCGCGGCGGGTAAGCGAGAGGTGGTCGGCAATTTCCCGGGCATGAGCTTCAGCCCGCGCTTCTCGCCCGACGGCTGGACGCTGGCGCTGAGCCTGCAGCAGGGCGGCAACGCCAATCTCTACGCCATGGACCTGCGCTCCAACGCGACCACGCGGCTGACCAACTCGCCATCGATCGACACCTCGCCCTCCTATTCGCCCGATGGCGCGCAGATCGTCTTCGAGAGCGACCGCGGCGGCGGACAGCAGCTCTACACGATGTCGGCGTCCGGCGGCGGCGCCAAGCGAATCTCCTTCGGGCAGGGCCGCTATTCCACGCCGGTCTGGTCGCCGAAGGGCGACTACATCGCCTTCACGCGCCAGAGCGGCAACAGCTTCGCCATCGGCATCATGAAGCCCGACGGCTCCGGCGAGCGCATCCTCACTGAAGGCTTCCACAACGAGGGGCCGACCTGGGCGCCCAACGGGCGCTACATCATCTTCTTCCGCGACACGGGCGGGCAGGGCGGCCCGAAGATGTTCATGGTCGACATCACCGGCCGCGTCGAAGTGCAGGTGCCGACCCCGGCCTATGCCAGCGATCCGGCCTGGAGCCCGCTGCTCAGCGAACTGCGGCAGTAGCGCGGGCGTCGCCGTCGCGCCGAGGCTGGGGCGCGCGCCCGCGCCTCATTCCTCGTCGTCCTCGTCGTCGTCGCGGCGCTTGCCGGTCTGGTCCTGCCAGAGCTTGAAGTAGAGGCCCTTCTTGGCCAGCAGCTCCGCGTGGGTGCCGACTTCCGCGAGGCGGCCCTTCTCCAGCACGTAGATCGCGTCCATCTGGACGACCGAGGTCAGCCGGTGGGTCACCGAGATCACGGTGCGGCCCTTCGTGACCTTGTTGAGCGTGCGGGTGATGGAGCGTTCGGTCGTCTGGTCGAGCGCCGAGGTCGCCTCGTCGAGCAGCAGGATCGCCGGGTTGCGCACCATGGCGCGGGCGATGGCGAGGCGCTGGCGCTGGCCGCCGGAGACCGTGCTGCCGCGCTCGCCGACGACGGTCTCGTAGCCGTCGGGCAAGCCCTTGATGAAATTGTGGATGTCGGCGCCCTTGCAGGCCGCGATCACCTGTTCATCCGTGGCGTTCTCGTTGCCGAGCCTGATGTTGTCCATGATCGACATGTTGAACAACAGGTTGTCCTGGAAGACGACCGCCATCTGGCTTCGCAGGCTGTCGCGCGAGAGCTCCGAAATCTCATGCCCGTCGATCAGGATGCGGCCCTTGTCGATGTCATAGAGCTTCAACAGCGTGCTGATGATCGTCGACTTGCCGGCGCCGGAGCGGCCGACGATGGCGACGCGCTTGCCCGCCTCGATCCTGAGATTCAGATTATCCAGGTGGTTCTGCTTGCCGTCGTAGCTGAAGATCACGTCCTCGTAGACGATGTCCTTCTGGAAGGGCGGCAGCGGCCTGGCGTCCGGCCGGTCGCGGCTGCGGATCGGTTCATGCAGGAAGTCGTTGATGTGCTTGGCGGCGCCCGAGCCCTCGATCAGCACCGGGATGAATTGCGTGATGTGGCCGACGTTGTACGACAGCTCCCAGAACAGCGTCTCGAAGGCGATGAAGGTGCCGAGCTGGATCTGGTCGTTCCAGACGAGATAGGCGCCGAGCGCCAGCACGAAGAGGTGCAGCGCGAGGACCGAGATGGTCACGGAACGCTCGACCAGGCCGTTGATCCACAGCATGCGGAACATCGATCCGCGGATGTTGTCGTTGCGCGCGCGGTACCAGCCCGTCGTCTTCTTCTGCAGCGCGTAGGCCTTCACCACGCCCATCGAGGTGATCACCTCCTGCGCGACGCCGAGCGCCTGCGCCTCGTTCTTCTTCACCTGATAGCTCGCATCCACCGCCTTCGGCGCCAAGATGCGCGGGCCGATGATGGCGATCGGGAAGAGCAGGAGCGCCACCAGCGCGAGCTGCCAGTTGAGGAAGAACATCATCAGGATGCCGGCGATCAGCTCGAACAGCGGCAGGACTCCCCATTGCATGCCGTGATTGATCGTCTCCTCGAGCTGCGACATGTCCCCGGAGAACCGCTGAAGCACCACGCCGGTCTTGTTCTTGTGGTAGTAATCGACCGGAAGGGCCTGCGAATGGTCGAACAGCCGGTTGCGGATGTCGCGGATCATCGCCGAGCCGGTGTCGGCGTTCAGCCATTCGAACCAGACCATGACGATCGACGAGACGACGCCGAGGCCGAACATCGTGCCCAGGATGATGACCAGCATGCGCGGATCGTCGGCGTTGATCGCGTCGTCGATCAGGTACTTCAGCAGCAGCGGGAATGAGGTGTTGTAGATCGTCTCGATGACGACCGCGACCAGGATGAGGGTGATGCCCTTCTTGTGCGCCGGGATGAAGGGCGCCAGGAAGTTGCCCATGATCTTGAGGGCGTTGCGCGTCTCGGTGGCGCTGACGAGATGCGGCGACAGCTCCTCGTCGTCATCATCGTCTTCGTCCTCGTCTTCGTCGTCTTCGTCTTCGTCCTCGTCGTCTTCATCCTCCTCTTCTTCCTTCTTGGAGGCGGCTTTCGACGTCTTGAGCTTGGCGGCTTCGGCGGCGGCCTTGCGGCGCGCGGCCTCGTCCTCGTCGACCGGCGCTGTTTCCTTCGGCGTTTTGGCCATTTCTTCGATCCCTGGGAGCGCCGTCCGGCATCGGCCCGCACGGCGGCGCCGACGCTCGCGGTTGATTACCGATTGTTCACCCTAAAGAACAGGGGCCGGCGGAGGGATCCGGCCGTCATCCATGCTCATGGTCAATGCGCTCAAGCGCGGCCGCGGTCCGATTTCAGCGGCTTCACCTGCGCCTCGATCCAGTTCCTGAGCTCGGTGACGCGCCTCGCATCGTCCAGCACCTCGCCGTCGAGGCCATGCCGCCAGGCGAGGTCGCGCCGCTTCCGGTTGGCGTCGAGCGCCATCAGGTCGTCGGCATAGGCTTCGCCCTCTGCGGTGCTTCGCACGAAACCCTCCTCGGCCATGAGGCCGGTGAGGCGGCGGAGGATCGTGGCCGTCTCCGTCAGCGAGAACTCGGGATGATACTGCACGCCCCAGAAGACGCCGCCCTCGTGGCGGATCTCGGCCGCCTGCACCGGCGTGGGGCCGTTGCTCGCCAGGATGGTCAGATCGGCGGCCGGCGTCGTGATCGCATCGAGGTGGATGGCAGGCGCGTCGAAGGCGCCCGGCCGGCCGGCGAGCAGCGGATGCTCGCGCCCTGCCTCGGTCGGGGCGATATTGCGGGCGATGCCGATCTCGCGGCCTTTCGGATTCTTCCGCACGTCGCCGCCCGCCGCGACGCAGGCCATCTGCACGCCCCAGCAGGAGCCGAAGAAGGCCGTCCCGCTGCGGAAGGCCTCGCGCGCCAGCGCGATCTGGCGCTCGACCGCCGGCTCGCGGTTCCACAGATGCAGCGAGGAGCCCGTGAGGGCGATGCCGTCGTAATCCGAGAGCGCCGCGCCGGAAGGCAGGTTGGCGCCTTCGTCGGCGGGAAAGCAGATGTCGTAGCCGCTGCCCGCCGGGGCGAGACCCAGCAACGTGTCGCCATAGGCGACGCCGGGGATCTTGCCGAAATCCGCCAGATGCGCGGCGCGCCTTTCGGCGGGATTGCCGTCGACGACCAGAAACCTCAAACCTGCCACCGCGGATGCTCCGTCGCTGATGCTCGCCATCAATGGATTGCGCTTCCGGCGCGGGGCCGGCTGTAGCATGAAGGCGATCCGCGCGTGAACCGCCCGCACGCGCTCCATGGGATGCCGAACTTTTGCCCACCCCTCACGCCAGAGCCTTCCGCGCCCTCACGGGCAACGCCTATGCGCTGCTGTTCTTCACCACGCTGCTGTGGGCGGGCAACGCCGTCGCCTCTCCGCTGGCGGTCGGCCATCTGTCGCCGATGACGCTGGTGCTGCTGCGCTGGATCGTCGCCTGCGGCGCCCTCCTGCTGGTGGCGCGCGACGCGATGGCCGCGGACTGGCCGGTGCTCAAGCGGCATCTCCCTTATCTCTTCGCCATGGGGGCGCTCGGCTACACCGGATTCAACCTGCTGTTCTATGTCGCCGGGCACCATACGACGGCGATCAACCTCTCGATCCTGCAGGGCACGATGCCTGCGCTGATCATCCTGGTCGGCGTCATCGCCTTCCGCGAGCGGCCGACGGGGCTTCAATGGCTCGGCACGCTCGTCACCATGCTCGGCGTGCTGGCGGTGGCGAGCGGCGGCGACGTGGAACGGCTTCTCGCCTTCCACTTCAACTACGGCGATGTCCTCGTGCTGATGGCGGCGGCGCTCTACGCCGGCTACACCGCCGCGCTCAGGCGCAGGCCCGCGGCCTCGGCGCTCGGCTTCTTCGCCTTCATGGCGGGGGCGGCGGTGATCACCTCGCTGCCGCCGGCGCTCTACGAGATCGCCTCGGGGCAGGCGATGTGGCCGACCTGGCAGGGCTGGCTGCTGATCCTCTACATCGGGCTCGGGCCGTCGCTGCTGTCGCAGCTCGCCTTCATGCGCGGCGTTCAGCTGATCGGGCCGACGCGGGCCGGAGTCTTCACGAACCTCGTGCCGGTGATGGGGCCGGTGCTGGCGGTGCTGATCCTGGGCGAGCGCTTCGGCCTGCACCATGCGGTCGGGCTGACGCTGGTGCTCGGCGGCATCTTTGTCGCCGAGCGGGGCAAGAGGCCGCCCGCGCCCCGGCCCCTTCCCGTGCCGCCGGCGGCCTGAGCCATCACCCCTTGGCTTCAGGCCCGCGCTCAGCGCGCCTGCGCATGGTATTCCGCGTTCGGCCGCATGTCGGTCGCCGAGGCCATGCGGTTCGACATGTTGAAGAAGCTCGCCACCGCCGCGATGTCCCAGATGTCGCGGTCCGAGAAGCCGGCATCGCGCAGCGCCTGGCGGTGGTGCTCCTCGATCGTCTCGGACGCCTTGGTCATCAGCACCGCGAAATCGAGCATGGCGCGCTCGCGGGGCGAGAGCGGCGCAGCGCGATAATTCATGACCAGCATCTCGCCGAGTTCTGGCCGGCCGGAAAGCTGGCGCACCGCCGCGCCATGCGCGGTGAGACAATAGAAGCAGCGGTTCTCCGCCGAGACTGCGACGGCGATCATCTCGCGCTCCAGCTTCGACAGGCCGGAGGGCGCCAGCATCAGGTCGTTGTAGAAGGCGGAGAAGGCCTCGAGCTTGGGCATGTCATGCGCGTAGGCCGAGAGCACGTTCGGCACGAAGCCGATCTTCTCCCGGCATTTGCGGAAATAGGCGTCCATCGCCGGCGACAGCTCCGCCTGCGAGAGGTCGAGCGCGGTCGGGCGGCGGTCGTCGTCGGTCTTGCTGGCCATCGGCGTATCCTTTCTCCATCGCTGCCCGAATTTTCACAGGCGCGTCTTTTTGGGATGTGAAGCACGCGGAGGGGCTGTTAGACCATAGTCCAAAATCAAGATTGGGGGATCGCGCCATGCCGAAAGTCGCTCTGACGGAGGATTTCGACCCGATCCTCTTCGCCGACGTTGCGGCGGAGGACCTCGAGCGGATCCCCGAGGCAGCCCGGGCGGCGCTCGCCAAACAGGCGCTGCAGCGGCTCCGCCAGCGCGCCGGAGACGGCGACGTGGCGGTGTCGGATGGCGCGGCCTTCGGCCTGTCCGACACGCTGATCCTGGAGGCGATCAACGACGACCGGCCCTTCCTCCTCGACTCGACGCTGGAAGAGCTGCGCGACCGCGGCCTGTCACCGCGCCTCGTCGCCCATCCGATCCTCGTGGTGGAGCGCGACGAGAGCGGCCTCCTGCTCGATGCGCCGGGTCGCGCCGCGGCGGGCGCCAAGGGCGCGCGCGAGAGCTTCATCCATATTCACCTGCCGCTGCTGCCGCAGGCGGAGGCGGCGGAGCTGAAGGCGAGCCTCGTCAAGGTCTACGAGAACGTGCGCGAGGCGGTCGCCGATTTCGGCGCGATGCGCAAGCGGCTGGCCTATGCCATCGCCGACCTCAAGGCCAATCCGCCGCCGGACGCGAAGGGCGACGCCGACGAGGCGATCGCCTTCCTCGAATGGGCCTCCAACGATCACATGACGCTGCTCGGCATGCGCGAGTATCGGCTCGACGGGCCGGATGGCGCGCCCACGGCCAAAGAGGGTTCCGGCCTCGGCATCCTGCGCGATCCGACCGTGAACGTGCTCAGGCGCGGTCGCAACGAATTGCCGATGACGCCGGAGATCCTGGCCTTCCTCAAGGAGCCGCAGACGCTGATCATCACCAAGGCGAACGTGAAGAGCCTGGTGCACCGGCGCGTCCATATGGATTACGTCGGCGTCAAGCTCTTCGACGACGCGGGCGCGGTGGCGGGCGAACTCCGCATCGTCGGCCTGCTCACGGCCGCCGCCTACAATGATCCCGTCGGCAGCGTGCCCTATATCCGGCGAAAGGCGGACTACGTCATCGAGAAGACCGCCTTCGCGCCGGACAGCTACTCCGCCCGGGCGCTGGCCAACGTGCTGGAGAGCTTTCCGCGCGACGAGCTCTTCCAGATCGCGCGCAAGGACCTCCTCGGCTTCACGCGCGACATCATGGCGCTCACCGACCGGCCGCGCGTCAGGGCGCTGGCCAGGGTCGACCGCTTCGACCGCTTCGTCTCGCTGCTCGTCTACGTGCCGAAGGACCGCTACGACAGCGAGGTGCGCCGCAAGATCGGCCGCTTCCTGGCGGAGGCCTACCGCGGCCGGGTCTCGGCGGCCTATCCCTCCTATCCCGAGGGCCCGCTCGCCCGCACGCATTTCATCATCGGCCGCGACGAGGGCAAGACGCCGGTGATCGAGCGCGCCACGCTGGAGCAGGGGATCGCCGCCATCGTTCGCACCTGGGGCGACCAGCTGCGCGAGGCGGCCGTGGGCGATCCGGCCGCCGCGGCGCTGATCCAGCGCTATGCCGATGGATTCAACGCCGCCTATCGCGAGGCCTTCACTGTCGAGGAGGCGCTCCGCGACATGGCGATCATCGACCGGCTGACGCCGGAGCGTCGACGCCTGGTCAACCTCTACCGCGCGAGGGGCGGCGAGGAGAGCCGCGCCAACCTCAAGGTCTTCTCGCTCGGCGAGGCCGTCTCGCTCTCGGAGCGCGTTCCGTTGCTCGAGGGGCTCGGTTTCCGCGTCATCAACGAACGGACCTACCGGGTCGAGACGGAAGGCCAGCCGACGGTCTGGCTGCATGACATGACGCTGGAGCGCGCCGCGAGCGGGCCGATCGACATCGAGGCGATCGATCCGCGCATCGAGGCGGCGATGATGGCGCTCTTCCATGGGCTAGCCGAATCCGACCGCCTTAACGCGCTGATCCTCGAAGCCGGGCTCGCCTGGCGCGAGACGGCGATGCTGCGCACGCTGTCCCGCTACGCCCAGCAGATCCGCGCGCCCTACGGGCAGGATTACATCGCGGAGACGCTGAAGAAGCATGCCGGGGTCTCGGCGGCGCTGGTCAGGCTGTTCCACGCCCGCTTCCGGCCCGATGCCGAAGGCGACCGCGCCGCGAACGAGGCGGCCATCGCGGCCGAGATCGACGGGCTGCTCGCCGAGGTGCAGAGCCTCGACGAGGACCGCATCCTCAGGCTGTTCCGCAACCTTTTGCAGGCCGCGGTCAGGACCAACTTCTACCAGATCGCGCCGGACGGGAGGCCGCGCTACGTCATCGCCTTCAAGTTCGAGGCGGCGAAGGTGCAAGGCATGCCGCTGCCCAGGCCGCTCTACGAAATCTTCATGCACTCGCCGCGCGTCGAAGGCCTGCACCTGCGCTTCGGCAAGGTGGCGAGGGGCGGCATCCGCTGGTCCGACCGTCCGCAGGATTTCCGCACCGAGGTGCTCGGCCTCGTGAAGGCGCAGCAGGTCAAGAACGCGGTCATCGTCCCGGTGGGCGCCAAGGGCGGCTTCGTGCCTAAGTTCCTGCCGCCGCCCTCCGACCGCGCGGCCTGGCTGGCCGAGGGCACCGAGAGCTACAAGATCTTCATCGCCACGCTGCTGACGCTGACCGACAACCTCAAGGGCGACGCGGTCGTGCCGCCCGCCGACACGGTGCGGCACGATCCCGACGATCCCTATCTGGTGGTCGCGGCGGACAAGGGCACGGCCACCTTCTCCGACATCGCCAACGCGCTCTCGGAGGCGCATGGACACTGGCTGGGCGACGCCTTCGCCTCGGGCGGCTCGGCCGGCTACGACCACAAGAAGATGGGCATCACGGCGAAGGGCGCCTGGGAGGCCGTGAAGCGCCATTTCCGCGAGATGGACATCGACATCCAGTCGACGCCCTTCACCGTGGCGGGCGTCGGCGACATGTCGGGTGACGTCTTCGGCAACGGCATGCTGCTCTCGGAGCGGACCCAGCTGGTCGCCGCCTTCGACCATCGCGACATCTTCATCGATCCGCATCCGGACGCGGCGAAGAGCTTCGCGGAGCGCAAGCGCATGTTCGACCTGCCGCGCTCCTCCTGGCAGGATTACGACAAGTCGCTTATCTCCAAGGGCGGCGGCGTCTTCCCGCGCTCGGCCAAGTCGATCCCGCTCACGCCCGAGATGCAGGCGCTTCTCGACCTCAAGGGCGAGGCAGCGACGCCGCAGGAGATCATGAACGCGATCCTCAAGGCGCGGGTCGACCTGCTCTGGTTCGGCGGCATCGGCACCTACATCAGGTCCTCGGCGGAGAGCGACGCCGACGCCGGCGACCGCGCCAATGATGCGATCCGCGTGACGGGGCAGGAGCTCCGCTGCAAGGTGGTGGGCGAAGGCGCCAACCTCGGCGCGACGCAGCGCGGCCGCATCGAAGCGGCGAGGTCCGGCATCAGGCTCAACACCGACGCGATCGACAATTCGGCCGGCGTCAATTCCTCGGACTTCGAGGTCAATATCAAGATCGCCTTGTCGAAACCGGTCGCCGATCACCGGCTGACGATCGAGACGCGCAACCCGCTCCTCGCCTCGATGACCGACGATGTGGCGCGGCTCGTGCTGCGCAACAACTACCTGCAGTCGCTGGCGCTCTCGCTCGCCGAGCGCAAAGGCGTCGCCGACATCGCCGAAGAGAAGCGGCTGATGCGCGCGCTGGAGGCCGAGGGGCGGCTCGACCGCTCGGTCGAGTATCTGCCGCCCGACGTGGCGCTGAACGCGCTGGAGCGGGAAGGCAGGGGGCTGACGCGGCCGGAGCTCGCCGTGCTCCTCGCCTACGCCAAGCTCGCCTTCCACGACCACGTGCTCGCCAGCGACGTGCCGGACGATCCTTACTTCGACATGGAGCTGCGCCGCTACTTCCCTGACGGCGTGCGCGAAGGGTTCCCGGACGCGGTCGAGACGCATCGGCTGCGGCGCGAGATCATCGCGACCGCTTTGGCCAACGCCGTGGTCAACCGCATCGGGCCGGGCGGCGCGCAGCGGATGGCCGACGATTCAGGCAAGCCGCTCGCCGATGTGGCGCGCGCCTATGCGCTGACCAGGGACGCCTTCGGCGTGCTCGACGTCAATACGGCGATCGACGCTCTGGACGCCAAGATCGCCGGCTCGCTTCAGCTCGATCTCTACGAGGCGGTGCAGCATTTCACGATCGACCGGATGACCTGGTTCATGCGCCATGTCGATTTCGCCGCCGGCCTGACCGAGCTGATCAGGCGCTTCCGCGCCGATGCGCCGCCGGCCCCGGCCGAGCGCGAGGCCTGGATCGCCAGAGGCGCGCCCGCGGCGCTCGCGGACGCGATGGCGCGGCTTGCCGCTGCCGCCGCCGTGCCCGATGCCGTGCTGGTGGCGGAGCGCTCCGGCGCCGAGCCGACCGCGGCGCTCGCGACGATGCGGGCGCTGGCGAGCCTGCTTGAGGTCGACCGCCTGAAGCAGGCCGCCGCTGCGGCGCCGGCCATGGACAGCTTCGAGCGGCAGGCGCTGATGCGCGCCGGCGACCAGGTCGAGGCGGCGCTGCGCGAGCTTTCGGCCGAGGTGCTGACCGGCGGCGGCAGCGGCGAGGCCGCGGTCGCGGCCTGGGCCGAGCGTCGGCAGGCGGAGCTCTCGCGCAGCCGGCGGACCCTCGCCGACGCGCTCTCCGGGCCGGCCACGCTCGCCAAGGTCACCGTGGCGGCCGGCGCGCTGAGGGACCTCATCACACGATGAATGCGGCGGTCTATCCGCCGCAACGCGCGGTCGCCGCTTGGGTGCTGTTCGACTGGGCGGCGCAACCCTTCTTCACCCTGGTCACCACCTTCATCTTCGCGCCCTATTTCGCGGCGGCCGTGGCGGCCTCGCCGGAAGAAGGACAGGCGCTCTGGGGCTACGCCACCGCTGCGGCGGGGCTTTGCATCGCGCTGCTGTCGCCGGCGCTGGGCGCCATCGCCGACGAGGCCGGCGGCCGCAAGCCTTGGATCGCGGCTTTCGGCGGGCTGCTGGTCGCCGGCTCCGCGCTGCTGTGGCTGGCCGCGCCCGGCGCCCCGGCCGCCGTGCCGATCGCGCTCCTCGGCTATGGCGTCGCGCTCATCGGCGCCGAGTTCGCGACGGTGTTCAACAACGCCATGATGCCGACGCTGGTCCCGCCTGAGCGGATCGGGCGGCTTTCCGGCACCGGCTGGGCGGTCGGTTATCTCGGCGGGCTGGTCAGCCTAGCGCTGGTGCTGACGCTGCTCGCGACGAGCCCCGAGACCGGGCGGACGCTGCTCGGCCTGCCGCCGATCCTCGGGCTCGACGGCTTCGCGCGCGATGGCGACCGGCTGACCGGCCCGCTCTCGGCCCTGTGGTTCATCCTCTTCGTCCTGCCGATGTTCCTGCTGGTGCCGGACCGGCCGCGCCGCATGCCGCTCGCGAAGGCGGTCGGGGCGGGTCTCGCTCAGCTCAAGGCGACCGTGCTGTCGCTGCGGGAGAGGCGACCGCTGGCGGCGTTCCTTCTCGCCAACATGATCTACGCCGACGCGCTCGTGGCGCTCTTCGCCTTCGGCGGCATCTACGCGGCCGGCGCCTTCGGCTGGGGCTCGATCGAGATCGGCGTCTTCGGCATCCTGCTCACCGTCACCGGCACGCTGGGCGCCTGGCTCGGCGGCATGCTCGACGACCGGCTGGGGCCGCGCCTCGTGATCGGCGGCAGCCTCGTCATCCTGATGCTCGCCTGCCTCGGCATCATGGGGACCACGCGCGAGAGCGTCCTGTTCCTGTGGTCGGCCGCCGGTCCGCAGCCTGGCGACGGGCTCTACGCCTCTTGGCCGGAGCGTGCCTATGTCCTGCTCGGCCTGTGCATCGGCCTGGTCGCGGGGCCGGTTCAGGCGGCGTCGCGCTCGGCGCTGATCCGGCTGGCGCCCAAGGAGAGCATCGGCCAGTTCTTCGGGCTCTTCGCGCTCTCGGGCAAGGTCACGAGCTTCATCGGGCCGCTGCTGGTGGCGGCGGCCACGCAGGCGAGCGGCTCGCAGCGCGCCGGGCTGGCCGTGCTCTTCCTGATGTTCGCAGCCGGGCTCGCGCTGCTCATCAGGGTCGACGCGGCCGAAAGCCCTGTCTAGAGAGGCATCATGCTGCCAGTCGTCGCCTGTCCGAAGCTTTCCGCCCACTCGGGCATCCGGCATGCCTGGTTCACGCGCCAGGGCGGCGTCTCGGAAGGGCAGCTCTATGAATCGCTGAACGGCGGCCTTGGATCGCAGGACGAGCGCGCCGCCGTGCTTGAGAACCGGCGCCGGATGGCGGAGCACATGCGCGTCCCGCCGGAGCGCTTCCTCAGCGTCTGGCAGGTGCATTCGCCCGACGTGATCGCCGTCGACGGTCCCTGGCCCGGCGAGCGGCCGAAGGCGGATGGGCTCGTCACCGCCACGCCCGATCTGGCGATCACCGTCGCGACCGCCGACTGCGGGCCGGTGCTCTTCGCCGATGCGGCAGCGGGCGTGATCGGCGCGGCCCATGCCGGCTGGCAGGGCGCCTTCAAGGGCGTGCTGGAGGCGACGGTGGCCGCCATGGAAGCGCTCGGCGCGCGCCGCTCCGGCATCACGGCCACGATCGGGCCGATGCTGAGCCAGAAGAACTATGAGGTCGGACCCGAGTTCGTGGCTCGCTTCCTGGCGCAGGACGCGGACAACGCGCGTTACTTCACGCCGTCGACGAAGCCTGGCCATGCCATGTTCGACCTGCCCGCCTACAATTCGATGAGGCTCAGGCGCGCCGGCGTCGGCGAGGTCAGTGACCTCGGCCTCTGCACCTATGCGGACGAGGAGCGCTTCTACAGCTACCGCCGCACGACGCATCGCGGCGAGCCGGATTACGGCCGCCTCATCTGCGCGATCGCGCTTTCCGATTAGGCGGGCGGCAGCCCTTCGTAGACTTCGGCCAACGGCAGCCCGACATCAATCTCAGGAAGGCTGACGATGCCTTCGAGGCCTATCACGGCTTCCTCGGTCCAACCCTCGCCGGCGCGACGGTGGATCAAGGCATGCGGCTCGTCCTGCCAGAGGATGACATAGGCGCTGAGCGTTGGGACCGTGCGGTAGTCCCGCAGCTTGATCAGCAGATCGACGCCCTTCGTGCTCGGCGACAGCACCTCGAAGACGATCCGCGGTTCGCTCGACAGGAGATCGGTTGGCTCGAAAGGCCCACAAGCAACTGTGATATCGGGGTAGCGGACGTTGTCGTTGAGGCAGCGGACGCGCATTCCTGCGGTGTGCACGCGGCAGCGGGTTCCTCTGAGCTTGCCATGGAGCCAGGCCGACGCATTCATCGTGACGATGTCATGCGCGGTCGTTGCGCCGACCATGAGCTGCGGCACGCCATCGACGAGCTCGTGCTTCTCTTCCTGTTCGGCCTCCCAGGCGAGATAGTCTTCGATGCTCATCCGCTCGAACTTGCGCAGGCCCATGGCGATCCTCCTCCGCCATGATGGCATGACGGCCGCGGCCGCGGAAGCGCTGGGGCGCTACACCGTCACCTGGCTTCCCAACTCCACCACGCGCCCGGTCGGGATGTGGAAGAAGTCCGTGGCGTTGGTGGCCATGCGGCTGAGGAAGATGAAGACCGCGTCCTGCCAGGCGGGCATGCCCGACGAGGCCGAGGCCTTGATGGTGCGCCTGCCCAGGAAGAACGACGTCTGCATGATATCGAAGTCGAGGCCGTGGCGGCGGGCCAGCGTGAGGATCCGCGGCACGCGCGGCGTCTGCATGTAGCCGATCTTGGCGATGATGCGCGTCACCTCGTCGTTGCAGACCGGCGAGATGCGGATCTGCTCGTGCTCCGGCACCCAGGGCACGTCGACCGTCTTGATGGTCAGGATGATGTTCCTCTGGTGCAGGACCTTGTTGTGCTTGAGGTTGTGCAGCAGGGCGCCGGGCGCGTTCTCCGGATCGCTGGTCAGGAAGACCGCCGTGCCCTTCACGCGCGCGGGCTGCGACTTCTCCAGCATGCGGAAGAGATCGGCCGCCGGCAGGCTCTCGCGCCGCTCCTTGGAATAGACGATGCGCGAACCGCGCACCCAGGTCCACATCAGCACGATCAGGGCCGAGCCGAAGAGCAGCGGCATGTAAGCGCCGTCGAGCAGCTTCAGCAGGTTGGCCCCGAAGAAGATCAGGTCGACCACGATGAAGGGCGTGACGATCAGGAAGGATTTGGCCGGCGACCAGCCCCAGACCTGCCGCGTGACGATGTAGAAAAGGCCGGCGTCGGCCAGCATCGCCCCAGTCACGGCGATGCCATAGGCGTTGGCAAGCGAGGAGGAGGAGCGGAAGGCGAGGACCAGCAGCAGCACGCCGATCATCAACAGCCAGTTGATCTGCGGCAGGTAGATCTGGCCGCGCTGCGTCTCGGAGGTGTGGCGGATCTCCAGCCGGGGGAGGAGACCGAGCTGCACCGCCTGTTGCGTCAGCGAGAAGGCGCCGGTGATGACCGCCTGGCTGGCGATGATCGTGGCCGCGAGCGCCAAGCCGATGAAGGGCACCAGCAGCCAGTCCGGCGCCATGGAGTAGAAGGGGCTGAAGTTCTTATCCGCCATGGCGCTAGGGTTCTTCAGGATCAGCGCACCCTGGCCGAGGTAATTGATGACCAGGGCTGGGAAGACCAGCCCGAGCCAGGCGGCGCGGATGGGGTTGCGGCCGAAATGGCCCATGTCGGCGTAGAGCGCCTCTGCGCCGGTGACGGCCAGGAAGACCGAGCCCAGCACAATCAGCCCGATCATGCCGTGGTTGGTGAGGAAATGGCCGGCAAAATAAGGGTTGAAGGCGTTCAGGATGGAGAGGTCGTCACCGATATGCAGGATCCCGAGGACGGCCAGCGTCAGGAACCAAACCACCATGATCGGCCCGAAAAAGGCGGCGACGCGGCCCGTGCCGCGCCTCTGCACGGCGAACAGCGCGATCAGGATCGCCACTGCGAAGACCACGATGTAGCGGTCCGAAGCGACCCAGCTGTCCTGCAGCGCCTCTATCTGCTTCAAGCCTTCGACCGCCGATAGCACCGAGATGGCGGGCGTGATGATCGAATCGCCGTAAAAGAGCGCCGCACCAATGACGCCGAGGAAGAAGACAGGGCCCATGCTGCGCCCCATCTTCGTCTGCGCCAGAGCCATCAGCGACAGCGTACCGCCCTCACCTTTGTTATCGGCGCGCATGATGAAGACGACATACTTAAGCGTGACAACGATGATCAGCGCCCAGATCAGCAGCGACACGACACCCACGACCTCCATGCGCGTCGCGACGCCGTCGGTCGCCGTGTGATGCAGCGATTCCTTCAGAGCGTAGAGCGGGCTGGTGCCGATGTCGCCGTAGACGACGCCGACCGAGCCGAGCGCCAAGCCGGCGAAGCCGCCCTTGTGATGACCATGTGCGAGGTGGCTGTCATCCTCCGCCGGGGCCGCGGGCGTCGCGGGCATTGTGGGGTTGATGCTCATGGCGGGGCTTGTTTCGCGATGCGCTCAGATGGCGGCGCGCCGGCGCCAGGCAAGGTCGGCGACAGCAGGGTTGGGGCGGCTCTATACACCAACGCCTCGGGCCATCAAAGCGTTGCCTTAGCCGCTGGCGCGCTCCGGTTGCATGGCTCCCGTGTTTCCCGCTAATGGCGGAGCAACGCTAGTCCGGGGACGAACCGATGCAGCCGCGCACGCTCTACGACAAGATCTGGGACGACCACCTGGTCGATGAACAGCCGGACGGCACCTGCCTCCTCTATATCGACCGCCATCTCGTGCACGAGGTGACCAGCCCGCAGGCCTTCGAGGGCCTGCGCATGACCGGCCGCAAGGTCCGCGCGCCGGAGAAGACGCTGGCCGTGGTGGACCATAACGTTCCCACCACCGACCGCAGCAAGGGAATCGAGGAGGAGGAGAGCCGCATCCAGGTCGAGACGCTCGCCAAGAACGCCGCCGATTTCGGCGTGGAATATTTCCACGAGCGCGACAAGCGCCAGGGCATCGTCCACATCATCGGGCCGGAGCAGGGGTTCACGCTGCCCGGCACCACGATCGTCTGCGGCGACAGCCACACCTCGACGCACGGGGCCTTCGGGGCCCTCGCGCATGGCATCGGCACCTCCGAGGTCGAGCATGTGCTGGCGACCCAGACGCTGATCCAGAAGAAGGCCAAGAACTTCCTGGTGCAGGTCGACGGCGCGCTCGGCAAGGGCGTCACCGCCAAGGACATCGTGCTCGCCATCATCGGCGAGATCGGCACCGCAGGGGGCACCGGGAGCGTCATCGAGTTCGCCGGCTCCGCCATCCGCGACCTCTCGATGGAAGGCCGCATGACCGTCTGCAACATGACGATCGAGGGCGGCGCGCGCGCCGGCATGGTGGCGCCCGACGAGAAGGCCTACGCCTACCTGAAGGATCGGCCCAAGGCGCCGAAGGGCGCGGCCTGGGACCAGGCGATGCGCTACTGGGAGACGCTGAGGACCGACGAAGGCGCGCATTTCGACCGCGTGGTGACGCTCGACGCGGGCAACCTTCCGCCGATCGTCTCCTGGGGCACGAGCCCGGAGGACGTCGTCTCGGTGGCGGGCGTGGTGCCCGATCCCGAGCTGATCGCCGACGAGACCAAGCGCGCCTCCAAGCGCCGGGCGCTCGACTACATGGGCCTGACGCCAGGCACTAGAATCACCGACATCGAGCTCGACGTGATCTGGATCGGCTCCTGCACCAACGGCCGCATCGAGGACCTGCGCGCCGCCGCCAAGATCATCGAGGGCAAGACGCTGCACCCCCGCCTCGCCTACGGCATGGTCGTGCCCGGCTCTGGCCTGGTGAAGGCGCAAGCCGAGGCGGAAGGGCTGGACAGGATCTTCATCGACGCCGGCTTCGAATGGCGCGAGCCCGGTTGCTCGATGTGCCTCGGCATGAACCCGGACCAGCTGAAGCCCGGCCAGCGCGCCGCCTCCACCTCGAACCGCAATTTCGAGGGCCGGCAGGGCTACAAGGGCCGCACCCACCTCGTCTCGCCGGCCATGGCCGCGGCGGCGGCGGTGGCGGGACGGTTCGTGGATGTCAGGACGCTTGGGTGAGCGGCTCTCCATGAGCGAACCTCGGGATCGCGCCAGCGCCGAGGCCAAGCGCGATCTCGCGCGGCTCGCCCGGGAAGGCGAGACGTTGGGCGGCACCGCCATGGACGCCGCCTCGCGCGGGCTGGCCGATGCCGAGGAGGATGGGATCGACCGGCTCGGACGGCGGATCGGCCGGGCGCTGGCGATCCTCATTCTGCCGCTGGCGCTGTGGTGGTTCGGCCGCTCGGCCGGATGGTGGTGAGCGCGGCTGTCTGCGGCGCTGGCCTTTGGCCGCGCAGCTGGAGCACGGCCAGGACGAGCGCGCCGGCGCCGAGCAAAGCGGCGGCCTCCGCGGGCAGGAGCATGCCCTCGATCAGCGCCGCTGCGGCCGCGCCGGCGATCAAGAGGGTCGACACGCGCACCACGCCGAGCCGCAAGCTGGCGAGACCCGGCGACTGACGGCGGCGACCCATCAGCAGCAGGCCCGCCGCGCGCCCCGCGATCCAGAGGCCGAGAACTGCGGCGGCGAGCGCCATGGCGAGCCGCCATCCGTTCGCCGACAGCGCCGCGGTCGCGGGCGCGCCCAGCGCCGCCGCCAGGCCGCCATCGAGGAAGGCCGGCTTGAGGCCGAGCCGCTGCCAGCCGAGCTGGGCAGGATCGCGCGGCGCCAGCCCGCAGGCCGTGCGCAGCGCCTCCGCATCGCCTGCCGTCGCGCCGCAGACCGTGACGAGCCCGAGGCCGGAGCTCGCGAGCAGGGCCGCCGGCGGCCGGGAGGCCGGCGCGCCCACGAAGCGGACCGCCGCCTCCACCGCATAGCCGGCCACGGCGGTCGTGAGCAGCGGCAGCAGCACGAGCGCCAGCGCCGCGCCGGCGGCCGCGCTGCGCCGGCGCAGCGGCAGGGCCGGAGCGGCGGCGAGGCCGAGCGCCGCAGCGGCGGCGAAGGCGATGCCGAAGGCGCGGAGCGCCGCGCTTTCGCCCAGCAGCGACAGCGATGGCCAGGCGACCAGATGCACCGGCGCGGCGACGCCCCATTGGCGGCGCGCCTCGGCGATGAGCTCGAGGGTCTGAACCTCCGATTCCCCCGGCAGCGGCAGCCGGCCGATGAAGAGGAGGCCCGCGCCAGCGAGGCAGAGCAGGATGGCAGCAGCGGTTCCGGCCGCGCCGCTCGCCAGCGCGAGCGCAGCCCGCGCGCCCCCGACCAGCAGGGGCAGGGCGGCCAAGGCGCCCACGAGCAGCGCTGCGGCGAGGCCGGAGAGGCCGAGCAGGCGCGAGGCCTCCGGCGCCGCGGTCCGCAGCGCCGCATAGAGCGTGAACAGGCCGACGGCGGCGCGCGCCAGATCGCCGAACGCTTGCGCCAGGCGGCCGGCGCCCTCGGAGCGCTGCACAGGCGAGAGGCGCAGCAGCAGATGGGCGAAGACTACGCCGAGCGGCGCGCCGACGAGGACCGCCAGCCAGCCGCCCGCATCCGCCGCCAGGCCCAGGAAGCCGACCAAGATCCAGACCGCCGCAGCGAGCGCCGCGCCGCCCCCCGCCGGGCCGACGACGGTCTCGAGGCCCATGAAGGAGCGCTCCCGCGCCGTGGCGGCCAGGCCGGTGACGAGGGCGAAAGCGAGGATCGTCGTGGCGATCAGGAAGCGCTCGACATAGGGGAGCGGCAGGCCGGCGCGCTCCGCCAACGCGATCAGGCCGAGCAGCAGCAGGGCGAGCATCGCGGCCGCCGAGGCGCCGGCGCCTAGACTGCGGTTGCCGAGACTGCGGTTCATGAGGCCGACGCTTGCATCGCCCACGGGATCGCGTCAATGATCGCGGACGGCGCTGCGAGAGCCGCAGAAGCGGTCGGGGACAGCGCCGGGGAGGACGGCGGCGTTGCAGGACGAGCGCATCATCATCGCGGATGATCATCCGCTGTTCCGCGGCGCCATGATCCAGGCGCTCTCCGGCGCAAGGCCCTCCGCCGCCGTGACCGAGGCCGGTTCCTTCGACGAGGTGAACGGCCTGCTCGCCGAGGGCGCTTCGCCCGATCTCATCCTGCTCGACCTCAACATGCCGGGCATGCAAGGCTTCTCCGGCCTCGCCTACCTCCGGGCGAGCTACCCCGACGTGCCGGTCCTGGTGGTCTCGGCCAGCGACGACCCGCAGGTGATGCGCCGCTGCATCGAGTTCGGCGCCGCGGGCTACCTGCCCAAGACCAAGGGGCTGGACGCGATGCGCGAGGCCGTCGGCGCCGTGATGGCGGGCGGGCGCTGGACGCCGCCTGAGTTCGACCCCGCCGCGCCGGTGGACCGGGAGACGGCCGATCTGGTCAAGCGCCTCTCCAGCCTGACGCCGCAGCAGGTGCGCGTGCTGATGATGCTCTCGGAAGGCCTCCTCAACAAGCAGATCGCCTATGAGCTCAACGTCTCCGAGGCGACGGTGAAGGCCCATGTCTCGGCGATCCTGACCAAGCTCGGCGTCGACAGCCGCACCCAGGCCGTGATCGCCGCGGCCAAGATCGACACCGGCCAATGGCAGCCGGCGGCGACGGGCTGAGGCCTTGCTTTCGCCTCCCTCGCGTCGCCATCTCTGGGCGAAGGGAGCCGGAGCCATGAAGACGATCCTCGCCGCTGTCGCCATCGCTTCGGCGCTGCCCGCACTGGCGCTTCCAGCCCTGGCGCAGACCCCGGGCCGATTCTCCTTTCAGCCGATCGACGGAGGGGTGATGCGGCTCGACACGGAGACCGGCCAGGTCTCCCATTGCACCTCGGCGGGATCCGGCTTCGCCTGCCGCTCCGTCGCCGACGACCGGGCCGTGCTGCAGGAGGAGATCGACCGGCTCAGGCGCGAGAACGAGCAGCTGCGCCAGGCCGCCGGCGCTGCGCCGAAGCCCGGAGCGACGGGCAAGCTGGCGCTGCCCAGCGAGGAGGAGATCGACAAGGCGATGGGCCTGTTCGAGACCATGATGCGCCGGGTGCTGAGGACCTTCAGGGAGGAAGCGTCGGGCGGGACGGGCAAGCTCTGAGGCGCACGTCGACGCGGCCGGCCCGACGCGGGTCGGGCGGCGGATGCGGCCTGCAGGCGATCATCATGCCGTCTCACGATGTGTCCCTGCGCTGCGCATCCAGCGCCAGCGCGTGGCATTCCCTGAGCACGAGGTCGACCTCGCGAACGGGCTTCAGCCGGTAGCCTGGCGGGCTGCCGAAGCGGAGCGGCTGGCGGCGCGCGCCCTCAGGCGCGCGGGCCCGGCGGCGGGCCAGCCGCCGCGCCTGCCCGGCGATATCGGCGAGCGCGTGATCGAGCGCGGCCAGCCTGAAGCGCAGACCGGTGGAATCGACGAGCGCCGCCGGGTCCGGCCTGAATACGGCCACGGGGCTCGGGGTCGGGGCCGTCGGGGCGAAGGCCGCAGCGCCCCAGAAACTGCGGATGCGGGGAACGCCGCGCGGCACGATCCGTGCGGCCGGGGCGTAACGCTTCGGCCGGTCGAGGAGCGCGAAGGCGCGGCGACGCGTGCCTGCGCCTGAGCGCACGGCGATCGGCAGGAGCGGTGGGCGCGGTGCGCGAGGCGTCACGACCAAGCCCTGCGCGGCGATGAAGATCAAACGCCGCGCCGCCGCCTCCGCCGGCCGGAGCAGGGCGAGGGCGGCGCGGCGCAGCCCCCGCGTGATCGGGCCGTCGCCGTCCCGCCCGCCGAGCAGGGCGGCGATGGCGTCGACGATGCCGAGCAGCGCCAGCCGGTGGCGCTCGATGGCGAGGGGCCATTCCATAGGGGAGGGCTAGCGCGGAACGGGGCGGCTTGTCAAGGAAAATATTCCTTTTGACTTGGGAGAATCCGAAGCCGCATCCGAATGGCTCGCGCCGCAACACCGTGCTATCTTACGTCTGGCCGATCGATGGAGGGACATTAAGATGAATGCGCAAGCCAAGCTCTCCGCCAAGTTCCAGATCAGCATCCCGAAGGCGGTGCGCGAGGCGCAGGACTGGCGCGCCGGGCAGAGCTTCGTCTTCATCCCCAAGGGCAAGGGCGTGATGGTGATGCCCGCGCCGGAGCTCGAAGACCTGCGCGGCCTCGCCCGCGGCGCGGACGGAACGGGCTACCGGGACCGCAAGGACCGCGCCTGATGCGGGTCGTCGACACGTCGGCCTGGATCGAATGGCTGACGGATGCGCCCACCATCGAGGCGCTGCGGCCGCACTGGCCGGCGCGCGACGAGCTCATCGTGCCGACGCTCGTGCAGCTGGAACTGGCGAAATGGCTGCGGCGCGAGCTTTCGGACGAGGCGATGGACCAGATGATCGCCTATACGGAGCGCTGCCGCATCGTGCCGCTCGACACGCGGCTGGCGCTCCGCGCAGCGGAGCTCTGCGCCGCGCACAGGCTCGCGACAGCCGACGCCATCGTCTACGCGACCGCCCGGGAGAACGGCGCGACGCTGCTGACCTGCGATGCTCATTTCGAGGGGTTGGATGGGGTGGTGTATGTGGGGAAGGGGTGAGGGGACGGTGTCGAAATTTGATGCACTGTCACCGTAACCTAATTCGTAACCTGGAATTGAGTGCACTGTCACCGTAATTCCTGTCACCGTAATTCCGTAATTCGCAATTCGTAATTCCTCAAGCGCCTCGCGGCGGCGGAAGGCGTGAGCCTCAACCAGCTGGTGACGAGCGTGCTGGCTGAGGCGGTGGGCAGGAGGGGGTGAGGGATGCGCTGCTGGAGTTTAGTGCACTGTCACTGTAATCCGTAATCCTGTCAGCGTAATCCCGATTGGAAATTTGTAATGGTTAGAAACTTCATATCAACTGATTCTAACTCATAGCCTTATGGTCTTTAAAGGCCTCATACAATTTAATCAGAACTAGCCTTGTTTCCTTATACATTTGGCCAAGTCCTTCAAATAAATTATCTCCTGCTAACGGCATTTCTCCATACAAAGTTGGATTGGCTGATACACCAACGTTGTTTGCAATATAGATTGGGTTATTGCTTTCATATATTGTCATCTCTTGTCCAGGGTTGATTATCCACAAATTCCCTTTGGCGTTAACAAAATTTTCAGATATAAAATCTACACTGACTTGAAAATTTGACAGAGCAATTAACAAACTTCTATGCTTCTGAATATTGTCAAGCTTATTGAGTGCCCAAAGATAGTAATTTCCAGCTTTCCATGGCCTAAATGATTCTACAATAAGATCTTGTAATTCAGGAATATTTTTTATAATTGCTTCTTGATAAGGCTTTTGTTCATGCCTTGCATGACATTTACTGCAAAATCTGGTGCTAGGTTGAAATGACGATCTAAGTTGTTGCTCTGTCTCATAAAATGGAAAGCTTACTCTGTCGGGTCGTTCCCCCGATACACCTTCAACTAGGACGCTTATCGCAGTATCAAGAGCGCTACGGAGAGCATGAATACCTGATCCAATAAGAATTGGAAAAAACATTGTAATTCTATCGCTGTATATTACATATTTGTATACACCGTTTTCAGTTATTTCTTTCAGTCCAATCCTCTTTTCATCAAGATAGCTCTGGAAATGATTTAGTGCGTCAACAAATTGCCTATCTGCCCACTGAATTTTATAAACCGCTTGCCACAGTGGAGTATTGAGCAAAACCCCTAATTCATCTTTATTAAGATCAAATGATTCTGTATATCCAAAATTGCGGTATCTGCCGTAATCCGGCCAATTGAATTGGATAGTTTGTAAATATGATTGCATCTTGAAGCTTTCCAACTATTCAATGAAATAATAAAAATTACCCTCCGGTCATGCTCATATGCCGCCCCACGGCCGGCGCCTTCGTCCGGCGGTCGATGACAAAATCATGCCCCTTGGGCTTGCGCCCGATGGCCTCGTCAATCGCCGCGTAGAGCGCCTCGTCGCCTTCGGAGGCGCGCAGCGGCTTGCGCAAGTCCGTGGCGTCCTCCTGGCCCAGGCACATGTAGAGCGTGCCGGTGCAGGTGACGCGGACGCGGTTGCAGCTTTCGCAGAAATTGTGGGTGAGCGGCGTGATGAAGCCGAGGCGGCCGCCCGTCTCCTTGACGTCGCAATAGCGCGCCGGGCCGCCGGTGCCGTAGGCGCTGTCCTCAAGCGTGAACCGGTCCATGATCTCGGCGCGCAGGCGCGAGAGAGGGAGGTACTGGTCGACGCGGGCCGTTTCGATCTCGCCGAGCGGCATCACCTCGATGAAGGTGAGGTCCATGCCGCGGCCGTGGGCCCAGCGGATCAGGCGCTCCCATTCCGCCTCCGTGTCGCCCTTGAGGGCCACGGCGTTGATCTTGACGGCGAGGCCGGCGGCCTGGGCGGCATCGATGCCCTCCAGCACGCGGGCGAGCTCTCCCCAGCGGGTCAGCGCCTTGAAGCGGTCGGCGTCCAGCGTGTCGAGGCTGACGTTGACGCGCTTGACGCCGCAATCCGCGAGCTCCTGCGCGTGCCTCGCTAGCTGGGAGCCGTTGGTGGTGAGCGTCAGCTCATCAAGCGCGCCGCTCGCGAGATGGCGGGAGAGCGAGCGGAAGAGCGTCATGATCTCCCGGCGCACCAGGGGCTCGCCGCCGGTGATGCGCAGCTTCCGCGCGCCCTTGGCCACGAAGGCGGAGCAGAGGCGGTCCAGCTCCTCCAGCGTCAGCAGGTCCTGCTTGGGCAGGAAGGTCATGTGCTCGGACATGCAATAGACGCAGCGGAAATCGCAGCGGTCCGTCACCGAGACGCGCAGGTAGCTGATGCGGCGGCCGAAGGGGTCGATCATCGGCAGCGCCGGTGCGGCCGTCTCGGGAAGTCGGATGTCGGATGGCAACGCGCGAGCCTCCTGGCCCGCCGTTGCCGGGCCGTCTTTTGGCGCTATAGGTGGCGCGTTCAGGCGTGGGAAGCAAGCGGCGGCCGCGACGCTGCGATGGAGATCAGACGATGGCCCGCTGGCCGACCGAATTGAGGCTCGCCAAGGACCGGAAGACGCTCACCATCGCCTTCGAGGATGGCGCGGCGCATGCGCTGCCCGCGGAATACCTGCGCGTCATGAGCCCCAGCGCCGAGGTGCAGGGCCATTCGCCGGAGGAGCGCAAGACGGTGGGCGGCAAGCGGGAGGTGATGATCCTGAACGTCCAGGCCGTCGGCAACTACGCTGTGCGGCTGACCTTCGACGACATGCATTCCAGCGGCATCTACGGCTGGGACTACCTCGATACGCTCGGCCGCGAGCACGAGGCGCGCTGGGAGGCGTATCTCGCGGAGCTCGCGGCGAAGGGGATGAAGCGGGAGCGGTGAGGGGAGGGAGCTCAGAGGCGGGCGTCGATGATGGGGCAGGGGAGGCTGCCGGCGATCAGCGCGTGGTCGGCGGTCACGAGCGTCAACTTCTCGATCACGGCCGTCGCCGCGATCAGGCGATCGAGCGGATCGCCGTGGGGAAGCGGAAGCTCGGCCGCAAGCGCTGCCGCTTCAGCGCTTACCGGCACCGCTACGATGCCCAGACCGTCGAGTTCCTCAATGAACTGTCTGCCGCTGATGGGAAACGGCCATCTGGGCTTGCGGGATGAGTTCACGAACTCATACAGGCTGACGACCGAGCACCGCAGCGAGTGGCTTTCCAGCGCCGCTTCGATGGCGGAGTATCCTCCCCGACCCAGCCGGCGGTCGCCATCCATGAACCAGATCAAGACCTGCGTGTCGGCGAGATGGAGATCATCGGCAGACGGCACGGATCACTTGTCGTCTGTCGGAGACAAGATGAGCTCCATCCGCTCCTCCCAGCGGCGCCACTCCTCGTCCATGCCTTCGTTGATGTCGAAGTCGCTGACGTGATTCCGTTTGCCGGCGTTCGGAAAGACCCTCCGCAGGCGCTCGAGGGGTGTCTCATCGCGAGGCTGTTCCGCCTGCACCAGCCGCGCCACCACCTTACCCCGCTTGGTGACGAGCACCGGCTCGCCGGTCGCCTGCACCTCGTCGAGCACCTGGAGGCACTTCGCCTTGAACTCGCTCGCCTTCATCGTACGCATCGCCGCGATCCCTTGGTGACCATGGTCACATGACCATAGTCATTTCCCAGGCCGCGCGCAAACAGCGCCGGTCAATCGACGATGTCCGGCGTGCGCCAGCCGATGCTCTGGCCGCCGTCAACCGCCAGCGTCTGGCCTGTCACGCCCTCGGCGCGGGCGAGGTGCAGCACCGCCGCGGCGATCTCTTCCGGCCGCACGGAGCGCTGGAGCGGCACGCCGGCGGCCTCCTGGGCGAAGCCCTCGGCGCCGTCGTGCTCGTTCGGAAGCACGGGGCCCGGCGCGACGGCGTTGACGCGGATGCGCGGCGCCAGCGCCTGCGCCATGGTGCGCGTGGCCGCATGGAGCGCCGCCTTGGAGAGGGTGTAGGAGTAATACTCCGGCGTCAGCTTCAGCACGCGCTGATCGAGGATGTTGATGACGGCCCCCCGCCGGGACGCAGGCAGGCCGGCCGCCATCGCCGCCGCCAGCACCGACGGGGCGCGGATGTTGACGGAGAACTGGCGGTTCCAGGTGGGAACGTCGATCGTCCGCAGCGTGTCCTTGAGGAAGAGCGAGGCGTTGTTGACGAGCAGCGTCACCGGCCCGAAGGCGCGGCCCGCCTCCGGCATGAGGGCGGCGACGGCGGCCGGGTCGGCGAGATCGGCGCTCACGACCGACGCCTTGCCGCCGAGCCCGGCCGCCAGCGCCTCCGCCTCCTGGCGCGAGGCGTTGCAATGGATCACCACGGCGTAGCCCGCCTGCGACAGCGCCTCGACGATGGCGAGGCCGATGCGCCGCGCGCCGCCGGTGACCAGCGCCACCTCCTGCTCAGCCATCGGTCCTCCCGCTCCGCGCCGCCTTCGCCACCCTGCGCCTCTCCACGTCCTTGGCCACGCGCAGCCAGCGGTAGAAGGCGTAGTTCATGGAGGTCATGAAGCCGTAGACGCCGCGCACCGCGTGCCGGCGGAGGATGTAGGCCTTGAGGAAGGAGAGCGGAAACTCGACGAACAGCCGCCAGGTCGGCACCTGTTCGCCGCGCAGCGCGAGATCCTTCGCCTGCTGGTCGGTATAGCCGTTCAGCTTCGCCAATTGCTCGCCGAGAGACCGCACCGAGAAATGGTGGATCGCGTGCTTCAGCCGGCGGAAGCGCGCGCCGGGCGCGAATTCGACCCGGTCGTGGACGATCGAGTTGGCGTAGCGGCCGCGGTCCTTGCGGTAGAGCCGCACGGGCGCCAGCGCATAGGCGAGGGGATGCGGGCGCTCCTCGCCGGGGAAGATCTCGGCGATGCGGAGCTGGAAGCCGGCGATGCCGTCCGCGCCGCCGGCGAGCGCCTGCCGGATCTCGGCCGCGAGCTCGGGCGGCACCACCTCGTCGGCATCGATGTTGAGGAGCCAGAGGTGGCGGCAGCGCTCCTCGGCGAAGCGCTTCTGCGGGCCGTAGCCGGGCCAGGGATTGTGGATGACCCTGGCCCCGGCGCTCTCGGCGACCGAAACCGTCGCATCCGTCGAGCCGGAATCGATCACGAGGATATCGTCGGAAAGCTCGCGCACCGCCGCGATCGTCCGGCCGATCCGGTCGGCCTCGTCGCGCGCGATGATGAAGATGGAAAGGTCGGGAACGGGCCCGCTCATGGCTGTCTTCCGACCGGATGGCTTTCGGCGTCCCTCGCATGGCCGGGGGCCGGGAGCAAGCGGGCGCGCGACGGTAAGGTCTGGTTAACGGCAAGTCCGGGAATCGGGTGAGACGCGGTTAAGGTTGCGCTATTCCTAAGACGTCCAGACCATCAGGCCGGTCGGCGCTCGCCAGCGCCGCAGGGCCGATACCGGAGCGGAGACGATGTCTTTTGCGCTGACGATCCGTCGCGTCCCTATGCCAGCCGTGCTGGCGCTGCTCTTGTCCTCGGCGGCCGCGCTGGCGCAGCAGGCGCCGAACTGGACCGGCGTCTATGCCGGCGCTCATGCCGGCGTGGGCGCCGGCAGCATCCGCGGCGGCTCGGCCAATGGCGGTCTCGTCGGCGGTCAGGTCGGCCTTAACGCCCAGGCCGACCGCGTCGTGCTCGGCGTCGAAGGCGATCTCACGTCTTCTGGCTTCGAGCACAAGGGATTCAACGGCGGGGGCCAGACCTTCAAGCAGAAATGGGTCGGCACGATCAGGGGCCGCGCCGGCTACGCCTTCGACCAGGTGATGCCCTACGCCACGATCGGCCTTGCCGGCGCGAGCGCCGAGCTCAGCGATTTCTCCGGCAAGGCGGAGAAGACGACTTTCGGCTGGGCGGTGGGCGGCGGCGTCGAGGGCAAGGTCACGGAGCGAGTCACCGTCCGGGGCGAGGTGATCCACTATGCGCTGGGGACCGGCACCTTCTCCACGCCCGCGGCGACCTACCGTGTCGAAACGCGCTCCAACGTGCTGCGCGCGGGACTCAATTACCGGTTCTGAATGTGCTGATGCCAGGCTGATTGGTGTCACTCCGGCCCAGGTCATCTCGGTTGCCTTCTGATGCCGCGCAACGCTGGCGGCGTTGAAAAGTTCCAGTCTGAAATAGACAAGTTTGACTATGCAGAGGCGAGCGTATGTTGCCTAGAATAAGCTTAGCTGTATCATATTGAGACCGTCGGTTTTCGCGTCTGTTGCTATTGCGCTACAGTGTCTCGTCAATGAACTGACTGCATATCTCCTTCCCATTTCTGCCGTTTTGTCGCCGGGTTTTGGAACCAAGTCGCCGCCCATGGGTTAGGGGCATCGAGGCTGCGGCCGTCTCGGCGGGTTCACGCGATCGGCGCAGCGAAAGGAGTCTGATCAATGCTGAAAACCAAGTTACTCGCCGGAGCGATCGTGAGCGGCATCGCCGGCCTCGCGATGGCGACGGCGGCCTCCGCGGCCGACCTGCCGCGCAAGACCGCGCCGCAGACCTTCGTGCAGCCGGTGCCGATCTTCACCTGGACGGGCTTCTACGTGGGTGCTGCGGGCGGATACGTGTTCGGCAATGGCAATTCGCGCTTCGACGGCGTTCTGCCGGCCGGATTCATTCCGCTCGGCAATTCCACCTCCAGGGATGACGGCTTCATCATCGGCGGCACGATCGGCTACAACTACCAGTTCTCGCCGAACTTCGTCGCCGGCGTCGAGGCCGACCTCTCCTACGTCGACATCAGCAAGTCCGCGACGAACGGCTTCGTCACGCTGAGCCGCGAACTCAACTATCTCGGCACGGTTCGTGGCCGCCTCGGCGTCACCTTCGACCGCTTCATGGTCTACGGCACCGGCGGTCTCGCCTACGCCAACGTGAAGACGCGGACGGATATCGCGGGCTTCGGCAGCCTCTACAGCGGCAGCAACGACGACACCCGGACAGGCTGGACCCTCGGCGGCGGCGTGGAATACGCCATCACCGACAACATCTCGGCCAAGGTCGAGTATCTCTACTACGACCTCGGCAAGCAGAACTACGGCGCGACCTATGTGTCCGGACCTCTGATCGCCGGCTTCGTGGGCAATACCCGGACCGAGACCCGCGGCAACATCGTGCGCGGCGGCATCAACTACCGCTTCTGATCGCCCCCCCGATCAGCGGATGGAAAAGCCCGGCCTCGCGGCCGGGTTTTTTCATGACCGCGCCGCCGGTGGCGCGGCTTCAGGCGCGCGTCGCTTCGAAGGCGGGCACCTTGGCGGCGAAGGCATCCAGCCACGCGACGAGGCGGGGATGGTCCGCCCGCCAGGCGCCGGCGAAGCGCAGGTCGAGGTAGCCGAGCGCGCAGGCCAGAGCGATCTCGCCGGCCCGGATGGCGTCGAGCGCGGGAGGGGCGGCCTCCAGATGGGCGAGAGCGCGGGAAACCTTGCCGGCCTGGTGCTCCAGCCATTTGGGCTCGTGGCGCGAGGGGTCCCGCCAGCGGGCCTCGTAGACCTGCAGGATGGCGGCATCCATGATGCCGTCGGCGAGCGCCTGCAGCGTCACGGTGCGGATGCGGGCGGCGGGATCGGCGGGCAGGATGCGGCCGCCGCCGGCCTCGATGTCGAGCCATTCCAGGATGACCCGGCTGTCGTAGACGCAGGCGCCGTCGGGCAGCACGAGCGCCGGGATCTTGCCGAGCGGGTTGTCGCGCCTGACCGGGTCGTTGGGATCGACCGTGTCGGTCGTGATGATCTCGATCCTGTCCGACAAGCCCAGGATCGCGGCGGCGATCTTGACCTTGCGGCCGAATGGCGACGGCGTCGCCGACCTCAATTTCAGCATTACGTTCCTTTCAGGCCAAGCGGGCGCGCCGGCCTGTCTGCAGGAAACCTGCAGCCTTGCCTACCCTAAACGTCAGATGGCGACGAGGTCGACCGCCTTCGGACCCTTGCCCTTCTTGTCGGGCTCGACCTCGAAGGCGATCCGCTGCCCTTCCGCCAGCGAGGACAGGCCGGCCCGCTCCACAGCGGTCACATGCACGAAGATGTCCCTGCCGCCGTCGTCCGGCTTGATGAAGCCGTAGCCCTTCTCGGCGTTGAAGAATTTCACCGTCCCTTGTTGCGCCATCGCGCCGTCCTTTCGCAGAGCATCGCCCGCCGCCGGCAGGCGTCGCGAAGGGAGCCGCGAGGAGAGGGCACGAAAGGCAACGGCATCCGGTCCGCCAGAGTGCCGGCCCTCCCCGCCGTAACCCCCGAACGCGCCTCAAGTTTTGAAGAGAAGGCGGCCAATTGCAAGGCCTAAAAATCAAGGGCGCGCCGGCTTGCCGGGGGCGGGGCAAGTGGTATCGTCTCGCTCATGCCCGCCGTTCCGCCGCTTGCCGCGAGGGTGCTGAGCGCCGCCGTGCTTTTCGCGGCGCTCTCCGCGGCCGCGCCGGCGCAGGAGCGCTTCGACCATCGCGATTGCCTCTGCCGGGCCAATGGCCAGTTCTGGCATCAGGGAGAGGAAACCTGCATCGCCGGCCGCATGCGGGTCTGCGGCATGGACCAGAACGTTTCGTCCTGGCTCTCCACGGGAAAGGGCTGCCCCACGGCTTTCGCGCCGACCAACCAAGGGTTGGGCCCAGGAAAAAGCCGCCGCGAAGCGTTTTCGCGGCGGCTCTCCTGATTTGTTCTAGCGTCGGCCCGCGATCGGCCGACGGATCAATGAACTCAAAACGCTCCGAAAACGATGGCTGCCAGGAAACCGAAGGCGGCCATCACCGCCAACACGTCAACCTTCAGCGTTAAACCCATCGATGGACCTCCGGGCTGTTCATCACTTTGTAACGGTATCGTAAGATGGGCAGCTTGCAAACCAAAATCAATGTTGCGCTGCGGCGCGGAGCATGCGGCCGCTCAGGGGCCGATGATTCCGACGATGACGGCGGTGATGCGCCTGGCCAGGGGCACGGCCAGGAAGGCGACCATCGAGGCCAAGGGCCAGGCCACGGCGAAGGCCTTCATCCAGTGGACGACGAAATCGCCGGGCAGGCCGAGATTCAGGAACGTCACGACCCCCGTCATCAGCAGCGCCATGAAGAAGGCCATGGCGACCGGAAAGATGAAGCGCGCCTTGCCTTCCATGCCCCTGTCCAGCCCCTGCGGTTCCGCGCGCCTTGCCCCGGCGCCGCCTTTCGCCTATCCCGCTGGCGATGTCAAAGGCTTTCACATCCGGTTTCCAACCGGCGGGCCGACGCGGCTATCACCATGGCGCGCTGCGCGAGGCGCTGATCGACGCCGCACGCTTCCTGATCGCCGAGCGGGGTCCGCAGGGCTTCACGCTGATCGAGGCGGCGCGGCTCGTCGACGTCAGCCCGGCGGCGCCCTACCGTCATTTCAAGGACCGCGACGCGCTCGTCGGCGCCGTGGCGTCGCAGGGCTTCGAGGCCTTCGCCGGGCGCCTGCGCGCCGCGGTCGAGACGGCGGCCTCCCGCTCCGGCCTCGATGAGCTCGGGCAGGCCTATCTCGCCTTCGCGCGGGAGGAGCCCGGCTATTACGGCGCCATGTTCCTGGCCAGACGCACAGGACCGCCGCCGGAGGGAGAGGCCTTCGCCATCCTGGTCGAGGCGGTGCGCCGGGCGCTGGGACCCGGCTCCGACGCCGAGGCCGAGCCGGCCGCCTTGCGGATCTGGGCGCTGGCTCATGGCGTGGCCGTGCTCTCCGCGACCGGCCAATGGCCTTCCCGGCCGGGCATCCCGGCGCCCGAGACCGTGCTCGAGGACGGCGGACGCGCGCTCCTCCAGGCGGCGCGGGCGGGCGACGCGTAAAGTTTCGTGAAGCCATATCGCCGGGCCTTGCAACGCCATGGCCCGTCGCCTATGTGAATGTTCGTTACATTCGCATCGGGCGATGGAGGTTTCGATGGCTTGCGGTTACCGCGCGGCGATGGCCGGCGAGGGGATGGCTTCCGGCGACGGAGCGTGGCGGGAGCGGCAGCCGCTGTTCCGCAGCGGGTTGGAGATCGTGGCGATGGTGGGCGGCTTCGTGGTGTTCTTCCCCGTCGGGCTCGCGATCCTGGGCTATCTGTTCTGGCGCAAGAAATCCGCCGAGGGCGGCTGGGATGCGTCCGGCGCGCGGGGCGAGTACAAGCGCTGGAAGCGCGAGATGAAGCGCCAGTGGCGCGGCGAGGGTGGTCGCGAATGGGGCGGCCGTTCCTCCGGAAACGTCGCCTTCGACGATTACCGGGACGCCGTGATGCGCCGCCTCGAGGAGGAGCGCCGCCGGCTCGACGAGGAGCAGAAGGCCTTCGGCGAGTTCATGCTGCGGCTCCGCCGCGCCAAGGACCAGGAGGAGTTCGACCGCTTCATGGCGGAGCGCAACGGCTCTGGCCCGGCGCCGACGAATGCGTGAAAAGAGAGGACCTTCGGCCGGCGTTTCATTTCGGCCACAGGTCCTAACCGCCTGCCGATACGGTTTAAGCGGCGTTAACCGCCTTCCTTAGCCGGACGTTACGGGTTTGCTGCGAAAACCGCAGCATCATGTCGCGTCAAGTCTTCGTCACTCTCGGCGTTCTGGCGGCGGTCGGTCTCTCGGTGGTGGGCTGCTCCCGCTTCGGCAAAGAGCAGCGCGCCGAATGGCGCGGCCAGGCGGAGGCGGCCTGCATCCGCTCGGGCGCGGTCAAGGAGACGCAATACGTCAAGATCGCCCGCGCCCTGGAGGGGCCGGGCAGCTGCGGCGCCGATCATCCGATCAAGGTCTCGGCCTTCGCGACCAGCGATGCGGCGCTCGCCGCCGCGGCGCAGACCGCGCTGCCCGCCGGCTTCTTCACGCCGCGCTCCGGCACGCTGCTGACGCGGCTGAACCAGGAAGGCACGCTCACCTGCCCGATGTATTCGGCGGTCAACCGCTGGCTGGAGCAGGTGGTGCAGCCGGCGGCGCTCGCCCGCTTCGGCCAGCCGGTGGTGGAGCTGCGGACCATGGGCACCTACGCCTGCCGGCCGATGAACAACCAGCGCGGCGCCAGGCTCTCCGAGCATTCCTTCGCCAACGCCATCGACGTCGGCGGCTTCCGCCTGGCCGACGGCTCGATAGTCACGGTGCTGAAGGGCTGGAACGGCGGCGGGCTGGAGGAGCAGAACTTCCTGCGCGAGGTGCATGCCGGAGCCTGCCAGCATTTCGCCACAGTGCTCGGACCGGGCGTGGCCTTGCACCATGACCACCTGCACATGGACCTCGCCCGCCACGGCAGGCGCGGAGACCGATCGATCTGCCGGCCCTATCCCCAGCCGGTGGCGCCGGCCAACCCCGGCTTCCCGATCGATCCAGCCAAACCCAACACGCCGGTGGCGGAGCTGCGCGACCGCGCGCTGCCGCCGCGCGGCGAAACCTACGCCTATGCCTCGCCGCGCGTGACCGCGCCGGCCCAGACGCTGCCTCCGGGCGCCGTCGGCCAAGGGTCTGTAGGCCAGGCGCCGCTGCCTGCCTACCGCCCGGCGCAGCTGCCGCCGGCGCCGCGCAACCCCGCCGCCGAGCGCGAGCTGGAGGCCCTGCGCCAGGCGCCGCCGCGCACGCCCTACCAGCCGCAGCGGCCCGTCGGCGAGCCGGTGCTGCTCTACGGGAAGGGCCAGGGCCCGTTCCTGCCGCTGCAGGAGCACGAGATCGATCCCGCCGATCTCGACGAGACGACGGGCAGCGTCGGCGAGTAGCGGGCGCCAAGGAGCAGGCAAGGCCGCGCAAGCCGGACTTGCGCCGGCGCGATTGGCGCGGGGGCGCGGCGGGTCCATATTCGACGGAGCGAGAGGAGCTCCGCGATGTCCCATCTCACGGCAGACGATCCCGTCCCGGGCGACGCCCGGTCCTGCGAGGCCATCGAGCAGGTCATCGTTCCAGCGATGAAAGACCTGGGCGACGGCTTCAACGTCCGGCGGGCGCTGCCGTCGATCGGCCGCAGGATGATCGGGCCCTTCATCTTCTTCGATCAGTTCGGCCCGGCCGAGTTCCTGTTGGGGCAGGGGCTCGACGTGCGGCCGCATCCGCATATCGGGCTCGCCACCGTGAGCTACCTCTTCGACGGCGAGATCTTCCACCGCGACAGCCTGGGCTCGGCGCTGCCGATCCGTCCGGGCGCCGTCAACCTGATGACGGCGGGGCGCGGCATCGTGCATTCCGAGCGCACCGCGCCGGAGCTGCGCGACGCGCCGCGCAAGCTCTTCGGCATCCAGACCTGGCTGGCGCTGCCGAAGACGCATGAAGAGGTCGATCCCGGCTTCCATCACGCCGGCGCCGAGGCGCTGCCCGTGCTGCGCGAGGGCGGCAAGCGCGTGCGCGTCATCATGGGCGAGCTCTACGGCGAGGCCTCGCCGGTGCCGTTCCCGCATGACACCTTCTACGCCGAGGCGGTGCTTGCGCCCGGCGCCGTGCTGCCCCTGGATGCCGATTACGAGGAGCGGGGCGTCTACATCGTCTCCGGCGAGATCGACATCGCCGGCGAGACCTTCGAGGGCGGCCGGCTCCTCGTCTTCAAGCCCGGCGACCGGATCTCCATCCTGGCCGTGAGCCACGCCCGCCTGATGCTGCTCGGCGGCGCGCCGCTCGACGGCCCGCGCCACATCTGGTGGAACTTCGTGCATTCCTCGAAGGAACGCATCGACCAGGCCAAGGAGGACTGGAAGCGCGGCCGCTTCGACCATGTGCCCGGCGAGGCTGAGGGCGAGTTCATTCCGCTGCCGGGGTAAGGCCCGCGACCTTGGTTGCGCTTCGGGCGAGCGCGACCCTAAGCTCCGCCGATGATCGAAGCCTTTAGGATCGCCAGCTTGCCTGTGGGCTCCGGCCGCCTCGGGATATGCCGTCTCCCCGGCGCAAGCGGCGACCTCGCCGGCGATGTCGCGGCGATCCTCGCCTGGAAACCGACGGCGGTGGTCTCGATGACGGGGATGGGGGAGATGCGCCGGCTCGGCGCGGGCGCTCTCGCGGAGCATCTAACCTCCGCCGGCATCGCCTGGCGGCACCTGCCGATCGCCGATTTCACGGCTCCCGGCGCCAGCGGACCGCCGGAATGGCCGGAGCTCTCGGCGGAATTGCATGGCGCGCTCGATGCCGGCGGCGGCGTGCTGCTGCATTGCCGGGCCGGCCTCGGGCGCTCCGGCATGGTGGCGCTGCGCCTGCTCGTCGAGCGCGGCGAGGAGCCGGCCGCCGCGCTCACCCGGATCAGGGCCGTGCGGCCAGGGGCCGTCGAGACCGAGGCGCAGCGGGCCTGGGCGGTCTCCGGCCGGCGCGGCTGAGCGCCGCCGGCGTCAATCGATGTGGCTCGAGGCCCCGACCCAGCGGCAGGTCCCTTCTTCGAAGACGAGCACCCGTCCCTGCCAGATCTCCTCGCTCGCGGCTCGCTTCGTGGCGTAGCCGGCAAGCATCACCATCAGCACCCGCGCCACGCCGCCATGCGAGACGAGCACGCTGTCGCAGCGGATCGTCGTCTCGAGGAAGCCGCGCACGCGCTCCAGCAGCATGGCGTAGCTCTCGCCCTCCGGCGGCACCGCGCCCCATTTGTCGCGCTCGCGCAGAGCGGCGGCGCCGGCGTCGGCGCGCCGGACCTCCTTCCAGGTCAGTCCCTCCCAGCGCCCGAAGGTCAGCTCCTTCAGCCGCTCGTCCAGTTTATAATAGGTGGGATGCAGGCCCATCGCCGCGCGCACGCGCTCCGCCGTCTCGCGCGTGCGGGCGAGGGGGCTCACCCACCAGTCCATGTCCTCGGGATGAGGATGCAGCCCCTGCAGGATGATGCCCGCCTCCTCGGCCTGGACGCGGCCGAGATCGTTCAACGGAATGTCGCGCTGGCCCTGCAGCCGGCCTTCCGCATTCCAGTCGGTTTCGCCGTGCCGGATGAAGAAGAGCTTGTGCGGGTTCATGAGGCGGTTCCGAGGGCGCGGATCGCCGGGTGGGCCGTGGCCAGCACGTCGCTGTCGGCGAAGCCGGGATGTCCTGCTCCGCCCTCCAGCGCAAGCAGAGGCTTCGGGCCGCTCGCCTCGTAGATGCGCCAGAGATCGGCCAGCGGGAGAATCTCCCGCAGCCGCACGGAGCTGCGCTCGAAGCGTCGGAACACCATCTCGCGCGGCACGTCATGGCCGCCTTCCGCCACGCGCCGTGCGATGCGGGCGAGGCAGATTTCCGGATCGCGCACGGAGAAATACATCAGGTTGAAGGCCATGCCGGCCGCCTTCGCCTGCCGCGCCAGATCGAAATGCGTGGCCCCTGACAACGTCGTCTCCATCGAAAAGGTCTCGCCCGCGGCGATATGCTGGCGGGCGCGGGCCAAGGCGACGCGGGCTGCATCGCGTTCCGCGGCCCTGGGCTCCAGCGGCGAGAGGCCGCGTGCGATCTCATCGAGGTTGACGAAGCGGATGCTGCCCGAAACCGCCTTCAGGCGCTTGAACGCGAAGGTCGTCTTGCCGACGCCGTTAGGCCCCGCGATCAGCCAGAACGCAGGCCGGACGCCAGACATCGCCGGTCAGTCCTTCTCCAGCGTCATGTCAGGCGCGGTCGGCACCTTCATGCCGACGACGTGGTAGCCGGCGTCGACGTGGTGGATCTCGCCGGTCACGCCGCGCGAGAGGTCGGAGAGGAGGTACATGCCGGAATCGCCGACCTCGTCGATCGAGACGGTGCGGCGGAGCGGCGCGTTGTATTCGTTCCACTTCAGGATGTAGCGGAAGTCGCCGATGCCGGAGGCCGCGAGCGTCTTGATCGGGCCGGCGGAGATGGCGTTGACGCGGATGTTCTTCGGTCCGAGATCGGCGGCGAGATAGCGGATCGAGGCCTCCAGCGCCGCCTTCGAGACGCCCATCACGTTGTAATGCGGCATCCATTTCTCGGCGCCGTAATAGGTCAGCGAGAGCATCGCGCCGCCGGTCTCCGGCATCAGCTTCTCGGCCCTTTGCGCGATCGCCGTGAAGGAATAGCACGAGACCAGCAGCGACTTGGTGAAGTTCGCCTCGCTGGTGTCGACGTAGCGGCCGGTCAATTCGTCCTTGTCCGCATAGGCGATGGCGTGCAGCACGAAGTCGAGGCCGCCCCACAGCTTCTCGACCTCGGCGAAGACGGCGTCCATCGTCGCCGGCTCGGTGACGTCGCAATGGCCGATGACATGGCCGCCGATCTCGGCCGCCAGCGGCTCGACCCGCTTCTTGAGTGCATCGCCCTGGTAGGTGAAGGCCAACTCCGCACCCTGCTGGCGGCAGGCCTTCGCGATGCCCCAGGCGATCGACATCTTGTTCGCGACGCCCATGATGAGGCCCCGCTTGCCCGCCATCAGGTTGCCGCGCTGCTGGTCTGGCGCCAGCTGTTCGGTGGCCATGCGTTTCTCCGCTCGAGCTTCGTCAAATTCACGCCTTACCCGATGCGCTGCGTGGCGGGAAGCGCCGAAGCTTCCACGGCAGGGGATTGATTTGGCCGTCCGCCCGGCCAATTCTCCCCGTCCCAGGGAGAGAACCATGACAATCGCTCGCCGAAGCCTTTTCGCAGCCGCCGTCGCCAGCCTGATCGCCGCAATGCCGGCCGCTGCGCAGGATGCCTATCCCGCCAAGCAGATCACCATGATCGTGCCCTTCGCGCCCGGCGGCACATCGGATGTGATCGCCCGCATCGTGGCTGAAGAGATGAGCCGCATCCTCGGCCAGCGCATCGTTCCGGAGAACGTGGCCGGCGCCGGCGGCTCCACGGCGCTCACCCGCCTCGCGCGCGCCGCGCCGGACGGCTACACGATCGGCATCGGCAACAGCGGCACCTCGGCCGCGGTCTATTTCATCCACGAGAACGTCAGCTTCAAGCCGGCGGATTTCGCCGGCATCGGCCTCATCGCCAAGACCGCGCCGATGGTGGCGCTCAGGAGCGACTTCCCGGCCGCCAACATGGCGGAGTTCCTCGACTACCTGAAGAAGAACCCGGGCAAGGTGACGCTCGGCCACGCCGGCACCGGCTCCTCCAACCACCTGATCTGCCTCAACTTCATCCAGGCCTCCAAGGCCGAGGTGCAGCTCGTCGGCTATCGCGGCGCGGCGCCGGCGCTGAACGACCTGCTCGCCAAGTCGATCGACGGCGTCTGCGACGCGGCGACCTCGCTGCAGAACCATGTCTCCGCGGGCAACGCCAAGGCGATGGCGGTGGCGACCGACAGCCGCCTTGCGGCGCTGCCCAATGTGCCGACTTCCGTCGAGGCGGGCCTGCCGGCCTTCTCGATGCAGGGCTGGAACGCCTATTTCGCGCCGAAGGGGACGCCTGCGCCGGTGATCGCCAAGCTCAACGCCACGCTCAGGCAGGCGCTGGACAGCGACACCGTCAAGAAGCGCCTCGCCGAGCTCGCCACCACGCCGGCGCCGGAGGACCAGCGCTCGCCGGAGTTCATCGAGCAGATGGTGCCGCAGGAGGTGGAGCGGTACCGGGCGCTGATCGTGAAGTGAGGGGCGTTCCTTTCCTTCCCCCTTGGGGGAAGGTGGCCTGCGGAGCAGGCCGGATGAGGGAGAAGCACGGCCGAACTTTGCCAGACTCGGCGGTTCTCCCTCATCAGTCAGGCTCCACCTGACAGCTTCTCTATCCTGATGACGCTTGCCTCATCTGGAAACCATTGTTGCTCAGATCGGGCAGGCCCGATCTGAGTGGGAGAAGCGGGACACCTCACCCCTCTGGAAACGCCGCCGCGATCAGCGCCCTGGTATAGTCCTCGCGCGGCGCGTCGAAGATTTCGTCGACGCTCCCCGCCTCGACCACCCTGCCGTCCTTCATCACGATCGCCTGGTCCGCGAGCGCCCGCACCACCGCGAGATCGTGGCTGATGAAGAGGTAGGTGAGGCCATGCGCCTGCTGCAGCGAGCGCAGCAGCTCCACCACCGATTTCTGCACGGTGCGGTCGAGCGCCGAGGTTGGCTCGTCGAGCAGCATCAGCTTCGGCTTCAGGATCAGCGCGCGGGCTATGGCGATGCGCTGGCGCTGCCCGCCGGAGAACTCGTGCGGATAGCGGTTGCGCATCGCGGGCTCCAGGCTGACCTCGGCCAGGGCTGCCGCGGCGCGGCGGTCACGGTCGGCGCGCGAGAGCTGCGGCTCGTGCACGAGCAAGCCCTCGGTCACGATCTCGCCGACCGTCATGCGCGGCGAGAGCGAGCCGAACGGGTCCTGGAACACGACCTGCATGTCGCGCCGGAGCGGCCGCAGCGCCGAGCGGTCGAGCCCGCTCAGGGGGCGGCCGTCGAAGACGATCCTGCCGTCGGCCGGCAGCAGCCGGAGCAGCGCCCGCCCCAGCGTCGACTTGCCCGAACCCGATTCGCCGACGATGCCGAGCGTGCCGCCCTTCGGCACGGCCAGGCTGACGCCGTCCACCGCCTTGAGCATCCGCTTCGGCCGCAGGAAGGCGCCCGGCAGCCGGAAGGCGACGCGGATATCCTCGGCATCGAGCAGCGGCGGCGCATCGGCGGGCGGCGGCGGCTTGCGGCCGGAGGGCTCGGCGGCGATCAGCATGCGCGTATAGGGATGCTGAGGGTTGGCGAAGACCTCGGCGACGCCGCCCGATTCCACCACCTCGCCGCCGCGCATCACGTAGAGCCGGTCTGCGAAACGGCGGACGAGGTTCAGGTCATGGCTGATGAAGACGATCGCCATGCCGAAGCTGCGCTGCAGGTCCTTCATCAGCGCCAGGATCTCGGCCTGGATGGTGACGTCGAGCGCGGTGGTCGGCTCGTCGGCGATCAAGAGCTTGGGCCGGTTGGCGAGCGCCATGGCGATCATCACCCGCTGCCGTTGGCCGCCGGAGAGCTCGTGCGGATAGGCGCGGAGGCGCTGGGCGGCGTCGGGGATGCGCACCAGCCTCAACAGCTCCTCCGCCTGCCGGGTGGCTTCCGCGTCGGAGACTTTCTGGTGGCGGCGGATCACCAGCTTCATCTGCGCGCCGATCCGGTAGAGCGGATCGAGCGAGGTCATCGGCTCCTGGAAGATCATGGCGATCGCCTTGCCGCGCTGCGGCTTCAGCGGCTGGGAGGCGACCGGGGCCGGGGCAGCGCCGTCGAAGGCGACCTCGCCCGCAGACTCGCCGTTCGCCGCCAGCAGGCCCATCAGCGCCATCATCGCCTGGCTCTTGCCGGAGCCGGATTCGCCGACGATGGCGACGACTTCGTTGCGCGGGATCGTGAGCGCGATGCCCTTCACCGCCTCGACGATGCCGTCGTTGGTCCGGAAGGAGACGCGGAGGTCCTGGACAGAAAGTAGGGGATCAGCAGTCGTAACGGGCATCAGCGTCGTGCGTCCTTCGAGACGCCGCTTCGCGGCTCCTCAGGATGAGGACCCTCGGGCGCTGCAAGACTCTGCGCGTCCTCATCCTGAGGAGCCCCCGGCAGGGGGCGTCTCGAAGGACGCTGAACGCTGATGCCATGGCTTCCCATCACCGATCCTTCGGGTCGAGCGCGTCGCGCAGCCCATCGCCGATGAAATTGAGCGCGAAGAGCGTCGTCACCAGGAAGACGGCGGGAAAGATCAGCAGGTAGGCCGCGCCCTGGATGTTGCGGGCGCCGTCGGCGATCAGCACGCCCCAGCTCGTCATCGGCTCCTGCACGCCGAGGCCGAGGAAGGAGAGGAAGCTCTCGAGGAGGATCACCTTGGGCACGAGCAGCGTCATGTAGACCACGACGGGGCCGAGCACGTTGGGGATGATGTGCCGCCGCAGGATGCCGGCGTGGCTGGCGCCCAGCGCCTCCGCCGCCTGCACGAATTCCTGCCGCCTGAGCGACAACGTCTGCCCGCGCACGATGCGCGCCATGTCGAGCCATTCGACCGCGCCCACGGCGATGAACATCAGCACGAAGTTGCGGCCGAAGAACACGACCAGCATGATCACGAAGAAGATGAAGGGCAGCGCGTAGATGATGTCGACGACGCGCATCATCACGTCGTCGACGCGGCCGCCGAAATAGCCGGAGGTCGCCCCGTAAAGCACGCCGATGAGCACGCCGACTCCGGCGGCGAGCAGCCCGATGGCGAGGCTGACGCGCCCGGCGATCAGCGTGCGGGTCAGGAGGTCGCGGCCGTTGGCGTCGGTGCCGAACAGGAAGCGGCGGTATTCGATCGGGATCGAAAGGACGAGCCTGCGGCCGCCGTCCTCGCGCGCGATCACCTGCGGCGGGCCGAAAAGATCGGAGCGCTCGAAGAAGGCGAGGCCGCGTTCGTCGATCGCGCGGGGCGAGGCGAGCGTCACCTTGGCGGAGCCGCCCTCGACCTCCACCGCCTGCGCGCTCGCCCTGAGCCGCGAGGCGATCCGCTCCGCCGCGGGGCGGATCTGCTCTGGCAGGGGATAGGCAGCGAGGCTGGCTGGCGTGCGGGTGTATTCGGGATAGACGCGATCGAAGGCGTGCCCGGTGAGCGAGGGGCCGATGAGCGCGGCGAGCGTGACAAGCGCCAGAGCGACAAGACTCGCCACGGCGGCCCGGTTGCGGCGCAGCCGGATGAGCGCGTCGTCCCAGAGGGAGCGGCCAGGGGTGGGGGCAAGCGTGGCGTCAGTCACGTGGCTGCACTGTCATCGTGCGTCCTTCGAGGCTCGCCTTTGGCTCGCACCTCAGGATGAGGAGGTTGGTGCCTTGCACAACGGTCCTCATCCTGAGGTGCGAGAGAGCGAAGCGAAGGAGCCTCGAAGGACGCACAAAGTTTCCGCGACCCGCCCATCACGCATACCTCACGCGCGGGTCCAGCGCCGCATACAGCACGTCCACCACCAAGTTGAAGACCAGCACGAAGATGGCGATCACCACCACCGTGCCCATCACCAGCGTGTAGTCGCGGTTGAGCGCGCCCTCGACGAAGTAGCGGCCGATGCCGGGCAGGCCGAAGATCGTCTCCACCACCACCGAGCCGGTGAGCAGCGCTGCGGCGGCGGGGCCGAGGTAGGAGACGACGGGCAGCGCCGCGCCGCGCAAGGCGTGGCGGATGATCGTGGCGTCGGAGAGGCCCTGCGCCCGGAGCGTGCGGATGTGGTTGGCCCTGAGCGCCTCGATCATCGCGGCGCGCACGAGCCGCGCCACCACCGCCATCTGCGGCAGGGCGAGCACCAGCACCGGCAGGAGGATGTTGCGGATGGCGCCATCGTTCCAGCCGCCGACCGGCAGCCAGGCCAGCCAAAGGCCGAACAGGACCTGGAAGAGCGGCGCCGTGACGAAGGTCGGGATGGTGATGCCGGCGGTCGCCGCGGCGACGACGGCGTAATCGGCGGCCTGGTTCTGCCGGAGCGCCGCGATCACGCCGAACGTTCCGCCGACCAGGATCGCCAGGATGAGCGCCAGGCCGCCGAGCCTGATCGACACCGGCAGCCCCTTGGCGAAGAGCTGGCCGACGTTGAAGTCCTGGCTGGTGAAGGACGGCCCGAAATCGCCCCTGGCCAGCCCCTGCAGGTAATAGAGGTATTGCTGCCAGAGCGGCAGGTCGAGCCGGTAGAGCCGGCGCATGTTGGCCATAATCACCGAGTTCAGCGGCTGCTCGAGGTCGAACGGCCCGCCCGGCGCCAGCCGGATCAGGAAGAACGAGATCGTCACCACGAGGAACAGCGTCGGGATGGTCGAGGCGAGGCGGCGGAGGATGTAGGCGGGCATGGGGTCCGCAGCTGTCATCCCGTGCGCGCTGCGGCATGGAATGCCGCTGCGCAGACACGGGACCTCAGGCCGAACGAAGCTCCGGAACCGCCGGCATGAGGTCGCGCCAGTCCGGATTGATCGATTCGATCAACTGTTCTTTCCAAGCCCGCCTCCACTTCTTGATGCGCTTCTCGGCCGCGATTGCCTCGTTCACGTCGGAGAAGCTGTCGGCATAGACCAGCCGGTGAAGATGGTACTTCCGGCAGAAGGCCGAGCCATTGCCAATGCGATGCTCATGCATGCGGCGTTCCAAGTCGTTGGTGATGCCCACATAGAGGACGCCCCGCGGCTTGTACGTGAGGATGTAGACAAAGTAGCTCTTCATGAGCTCGATCACGACGAGATCCCGTGTCTGCGCTGCACCACTGCGTGATGCAGCGCGCACGGGATGACACTAGGGGTTCAACCGATAGAACCGCGTCGCATAGGCGCCGCGCAGGTTCGACGAGAAGCCCTGCAGCTTGTTCGAGACGAGGTTCTTCGTCGAATAGAACAGCACCGAGGCGTAGGGCTGCTCGCGGTTGATGATGGCTTCCGCCTTGGCGAGGATCTCGGCCCGCTTCTTGAGGTCGGTCTCCTTCTCCGCGTCCTTCATCAGCCCCTCGAACTCGGCGTTCTCGAAGCGCGCGTAATTGAAGCCCGTGTTGTCCTTCTGGAAGAGGAACAGGAAGTTCTGCGGGTCGGAATAATCGCCGATCCAGCCGGCGCGGGCCGCGTCGAAGTCGCCGCGCTCGCGCAGATAGGCGAAATGCGTGCGGCCGTCGGTATTGACGAAGGACGTCTCGACGCCGACCTGCTTCCACTGGTCGGCGATGGCCACCACGGTGCGGCGGTTGTTGTCCGTGGTGTTGTAACGGATCTCGACCTTCAGCGGCTTGCCTGGTCCGTAGCCCGCTTCCGCGAGCAGCTTCTTCGCGATGTCCTCGCGATCGATCGGCGACTTGTCGGTCCAGTCCGGCACCGGCGGCGTGCCGTAATTGCCGATGCCCGGCGGCACGAAATTGGTGGCGGGCAGCATCGTCCCGCCCCAAATCTGCTCGGCGATGAACTCCCGGTCGATCGCCATCGACAGGGCCTGGCGCACGCGGCGGTCGTCGAAGGGCTTCTTCGCCATGTTGAAGGCGAGGTAGTACGTGCCGAGATAGGGCGAGATCTTGACCTGGTCGCCGAGCCGCTCCTTGAGGAACTTCACCTGATCGGCCGGGATATCGGTGGTGAAATGCAGCTCGCCCGCCATGAAGCGGCGGGAGGCGGCCGCGTAGTCCGGAGTCGGATAATACATGATCCGCTCGATCTGGACGTTGGCGGCGTCATGGAAATGCGGGTTCTTGTCGACGCGGATATGCGAGTTCGGCGTCCACTCGATCAGCCTGTAGGCGCCGTTCGACACCCAATTCTCGGGCTTCACGTAGTCGTTGCCGAACTTCCTGACCGTCGCCTCGTGGACGGGGTAACCGGTCTGGTGCGTCAAAAGCTCCAGGAAATAGGGGGTCGGCCGCTCCAGCGTGATCTCCAGCGTGCGGTCGTCGATCGCCTTGACGCCGAGCTGCTCGAGCGGGATGCCGCCTTCCTTCTTGTTGATCTTCTCGGCGTTCTTGATGGGGAAGAGGATGTTGGCGTATTTCGCGCCGGTCTCCGGGTTGATGATGCGGCGGAAGGCGAAGACGTAGTCGGAGGCCTTGAAGGCGTCGCCGTTCGACCATTTGGCGTTCGGCCTGAGCTTGAAGGTGAAGACCGTGCCGTCGGCGCTCTCGGTATGGCTCTCGGCGACGCCGTAGACGACCTCGCCCTTGGCGTTATGGATCATCAGGCCTTCGTAGAGGTCGCGCATCAGATGCGCCTCGGTCACGGTCGAGCCCTTCTGCACGTCGAGCGTCTCGGGGTCGCCGTCGTTGCCGCGGTTGAAGGTCACCTGCGCGAAGGCGGCGGTGGAGAGAAGCGTCGCAGCGGCAAGCGCGGCGGCGCGGATCAGGTGTCGCGAGTGGAACATGGTCGGGCCTCCCTGGCGAGTGCGGCGCGTCTCGGCCGCGTTGATGGAACCGATGCTAGACGCGAATGACCCGCGCCCGCAATCGCCACGAGGCCGCTCGCGGCATGACAGCGCCGTCCCGCGGGGTTAGGGATGGGGCATGAGCACCGATCACAAGCGCACCGACGACAAGGGAACCGAAGACGCGCTTCCGCCGCTCGGCCCCATCGTCTCGTCGGGCCATCTCGCCTCGGGCGCGCTGCCCGCGCTCTCGGAGTTCGAGTTCGGCATCATCATGCTGAACCACGCCTTCGGCCGCTGGATGGTGCGCTGCATGACGGCATCAGGCGTGCCGGACCTCTCACCCTTCGACGTCCTGGTGCTGCACAACGTCAACCACCGGGCGAAGCCCAAGCGCCTCGCCGACATTTGCCTCGTGCTCAACGTCGAGGATACGCATGTCGTCAACTACAGCCTCAAGAAGCTGGAGAAGCTGAGGCTGGTGAAGGGCGGGCGCGCGGGCAAGGAGAAGATCGTGGCCGTCACCGAGGCAGGCCGTCAGGCCTGCGAACGCTACAAGGCCGTGCGCGAGGCGTTGCTGGTGCCGTCGGTCATGAAATCCGGCGTCGACGCCAAGGCGCTCTCCGCCTTCGCGGCTGAGCTGCGCTCGCTCTCGGGGCATTACGACCAGGCGGCGCGGGCGGCGGCGAGCCTCTGAGGCTGCGCCCTGCTTGACGGCTGAAAGCCTGTCACAATTTTTTTTGCGAAGGCCATGTCGAAATCCGCGATCGGCTTCCGTCCTTGGGGTGTCGGAACCAACCAAAGGAGTTCGCCGATATGTCCCTTCCCGTCACCAGCGCCTATGCGCTGCCGCTCGCCGCGATCTGGTTCGCGCTCTGGATGGGCGTGACCGCCGCACGTCCCGCCTACAAGGCCTCGATCGGAGACGCCGGCAGCGCCGACCTGCTGCTGAAGATCCGCCGCCACGGCAATTTCATCGAATGGGTGCCGTTCGTGCTCCTGCTGATGGTCCTGGCGGAAGCGCAGGGGGCCGGGGCGCTTTGGCTGCATGCCGCCGGCGCCCTGCTGCTGATCGGCCGGCTCGCCCATCCCTTCGGCCTCCGGATCGACGATCCGGGCCACCCGCTGCGCTATGTCGGCAACGGCAGCAATATCCTCGCCGTCGTCATCCTCGTTGTCGCCCTGTCGCGTATCGTCATCCACGTCTGATCCAGCCATCCTGACCGGAAAAGGTGAATTCCGATGAAGTACATGCTCCTGATCTACAACGATCCCAGCCGCCAGCCGGTCTTCGGATCGCCCGAATTCCAGCAGATGATGGGCGGCTACTTCGCCTTCAACGAGCAAGCGAAGGCAGATGGCGTGCTGCGCGGCGGCGAGGGTCTGCAGGGCGTCGAGACCGCGACATCGCTGCGCCTCAAGGGTGGCAAGGTCGAGACGATGGACGGCCCCTTCGCGGAAACGAAGGAGCATCTGGGCGGCTATTACATCATCGAGGTCGCCGACCTCGACGCCGCCCTGCGCTACGCCGCGATGATCCCCTCGGCCGCGCATGGCACGATCGAGGTGCGCCCGCTGATGGACTACAACCCGGCCGCGTGAGGGGCGCTCCCCATGCATGATGCCGCCTCCGGAGCCTTGGCGGTCGGCAAGGTCCTCGACGGCCTTGTCCGCTCGGACCGGGGGCGGCTGCTCGCCGCCCTCATCGCGCGGCTCCGGGACTTTCCGCTGGCGGAGGAGGCGCTGCAGGAGGCGCTGATCTCCGCCATGGCGCACTGGAGCCGCAACGGCGTGCCCGACTCGCCGGCGGCCTGGCTGCTGCAGGCGGCGCAGCGAAAGGCGATCGACCGGCTGCGGCAGCGCAAGTCCCAGGCGCGAATCGCCGGGGCTGTGGCGGAGTTAACGCGCGGCGAAGCGCAGGAAGAGGAATCCGACGTGATCCCCGACGAGCGGCTGCGCCTCATCTTCACCTGCTGCCATCCCGCGCTGGAGCCGAAGTCGCGGATCGCGCTCACCCTGCGCACGTTGGGAGGGCTCTCGACGGCCGAGATCGCCAGAGCCTTCCTCGACCAGGAATCGACGATGGGTCAGCGGCTCAGTCGCGCCAAAGCGAAGATCGCGGCGGCGCGCATCCCCTATGCTGTGCCGGAGCCGTCCGAATGGCAGGAACGGCTGGGAGCGGTGCTGGCCGTCGTCTATCTCATCTTCAATGCCGGTTACACGGCGGGCCCCTCCGCGGGGCGGGACCTTGCGGAAGAGGCGATCTGGCTAGGCCGTCTGCTCGACCGGCTCCGCCCCGAAGACCCGGAGATCGAAGGCTTCCTGGCGCTGATGCTGCTCACCCATGCGCGCCGCGCCGCGAGGACCGACGCCAGCGGCGTCACCATCCCGCTCGGGCGGCAGGACCGCGCCCTATGGGACCGCGCGGCGATCGGCGAAGGCCTGGCGCTGGTGGAGCGCGCGCTCGCGCGGCGGCGGCCCGGTCCATACCAGATCAAGGCGGCGATCGCGGCCTGCCACTGCGAGGGCCCCGTCTCGGACTGGCCCCAGGTCGCGGCGCTCTACGGCGCGCTGCTCGCTTATGAGCCGACCGCCATCGTCCGGCTGAACCACGCCGTCGCCATGGCCGAGGCCGGCGCGCTCGAGGAGGGCTTCCGCGCGCTGGAGGCGCTGTCCGGCCAGCTCGACGACTACCAGCCCTTGCATGCGGCGAAAGCCGAGCTGCTGGCCCGGCTCGGCCGGACGGCGGAAGCGAAGGCCGCCTACGCCACGGCCATCGCCCTCGCCCCGTCGGCCGCCGACGCCGGCTTCCTCGCGCAGCGCAGCGGAGCGCTGGAGGATTAAGCGGCGGAGAGGACGAAAGAGCCGGGTCGCACCTCGCGCCACGGTCGGGAGCGCCGTCCGCGCCATGGCGTTGCGCGCAGTCCTCACGCCGGCAGCACGATCACCTTCGTGTTGACGGGCGTGCGCGCGTAGAGGTGCAGCATGTCCTGGGTGAGCAGGCCCACGCAGCCGCTGGTGACGCCGTCGCCGATCGATTCCGGATCGGACGAGGCGTAGATCGTGTAGAGCGTGTAGCGGCCGTTCTGATAGAGATAGAGGGTGCGCGCGCCGAGCGGATTGTCGAGGCCGCCCGGCATGCCGCGCGCCCATTTGGCGGCTTCCGGCTGGCGCTTGATCATCTCGCGGGGCGGCGTCCAGGTCGCCCATTCGCCTTTGCGCCCAACATAGGCCTCGCCGCTCCAGCGGAAGCCGTCGCGGCCGACATTGGCGCCGTAGCGCGTGGCCATGCCCTCCGGCTCGATGCGATAGACGTAGAAATTGCCGGGATCGACGATGATCGTGCCTGGCGCCTCGGTCGTCTCGTAGCGGATGGTGCGACGGTAGTATTTCGGGTCGACCTTGGTGACGTCGACCGCCGGGATCGGGAACTTTTCCTCCGGGACGGGGCCGTAGAGCGCCTGCGCCTCCTCGAAGCTCATCCCATCTTTCGTGATGCAGCCCGCCAAAGCCAGCGCGCCGGCCCCCGCCGCGCCATAGGAGAGGAACCAGCGGCGATCGAGGCGGACGGCGCCGGCCGCATCGATTCCATCCGGGTTCGAGGTCCGATTTTTCCTTTCGACAGCGCCCATGGCTGAAAACTCCACCTGTCCGATCGCTGGCCGCAGTCTGACGGCACGGAGTCCCGAGGGCAAGCGCAAGCCTGTGCATCGTCCGGTTCAACGCACTTTCGCCGGGTTTCGGCGGTCCGTGAGCGATCAGCCTTCGCTCAATACGGCCGCCTGCGGGACGGTCCAGCTGGATAGCATGATACAATCTTTGGTTGTGTCGTAGCCTTTCATTAAGCATATTCGTCAAGTCTGCGCCCCAGGAAAGGGCGACAGAATGTCGGCTGAGCAGGACGAATGGACGCCGCCCGATCTCTGGGCTGCGCTTGCGCTGACGGTCATGCTCGCCTCGGCCACCGCCGCCCTGCCGCTGCTGCCGCGGCTGGGCGAGCCGGTCGCGGTCTTTTCATTCACCGGAACGCAGGCCAGCCTGATCGCCGCCGTCCGGGACGCGGGCGGCGCCATCGCGGGCCTGCGCGGAAGGGCGATCGTCCTCGCCATGCCCGGCGACGCCGGCTTCGTCTCGCGGCTCAGGAGCCTCGGCTACTGGCTTGTCCTCGACGCCAGGGCCGCCGATCTCTGCGCCAACCCTCCCATCGCCCCAGGAGAGCCGCTTGTTCGTCAATCTCGCTGATCTGAGGCGCCGCTTCGCTCTGCCTTTCGCCTCGCTGGTCGGCGCCGTCGGCGCGGTCTCCATCGCGGTCGCCTATCTGTGCGACGCCCATTGGGAGGCCGTGGCGGCGATCGCGCTCGTCGCCGCGGCCGCGGCGCGGCTGCTCGCCTGGCGGCGCCCGACGACGATCGAGACCCGTTGGGCGGCGACGGTCCTGCTGATGCTGCAGGTCGCCCTGCTGGTCTACGCCACCCATGGCACGACCTACCAGCCCGACATGCACATGGCCTTCTTCGCGGCGCTCGCCATCAGCGCCTGCTGGTGCTGCCCGACCACCATCCTGCTCAGCACCGTGTTCGTGGCGGTCCACCATCTGGTGCTGAACCTCGTCTATCCCCTCTGGGTCTTCCCAAACGGGGCCGACCTCGCGCGCGTCGCGGTGCATGGTTCGATCCTCCTGCTGGAGGCGATCGCTTTGATGCTGCTCACCCGCAGCCTCGCCCTGATGATCGAACGGTCCGACACCGCGGCCCGGGAAGCGCAAAGCGCGCTCGCCGCGCGGCAGGAGGCGGAGCAGAAACAGGCGGCACTGGCGGCGGAGGTGAAGGATACGCGCCGGCAGACCGAGGACCTCGTGCTCGCCGTCGTCGGCCGCGCCGTCGCGGCGGCGCGCATCGGCGATTTCACCGGCCGCTACAAACCGGAGCCGGAGCTCGGCCGGCTGGCGCCGCTCGTCGAGGGCCTCTCGCAGATGAACGAGATCATCGACCGCGCGACGGCCGACATGCTGTCCGTCCTCAGCACGGTTGCCGACGGCGACCTTACGCGCCGCGTCGACAACCGCCATCAGGGCCGCTTCGAGGAGTTGCGGCAGGCCATCAACCATACGGTGGAGCGCCTCTCCGACACGGTCTCCACCATCCAGGCGACGGCCGTCGGCGTGGGTGCGGCCGCAACGGAGATCGACGCCGGCGCCAACGACCTGTCGCGCCGCACCGAGCAGCAGGCCGCCTCGCTCGAGGAGACGGCGGCGACCGCCGAAGAGCTCGCCGCCTCGGTCAAGGCTTCGGCGCTTTCCTCGCGCCAGGCGGTCGAGCTCTCGCGCGAGGCGATGACCGTCGCCGCCGACGGCGGCGCCGTCGTCAAGGAGGCCGTCGAGGCGATGGCGCGCATCGAGCAGGCCAGCCAGAAGATCTCCGATATCACCGGCGTGATCGACGAGATCGCGTTTCAGACGAACCTGCTGGCGCTGAATGCCGCCGTCGAGGCGGCGCGGGCCGGGGAGGCGGGCAAGGGCTTCGCCGTCGTCGCCTCCGAGGTCCGCATGCTGGCGCAGCGGTCCTCCGCCGCCGCCAAGGACATCGCCGGGCTGATCCGCGCCTCGGGCGTCGAGGTGTCCCAGGGCGTCAAGCTAGTGCGCGGCGCCGGCGACGCGCTGGAGAACATCGTCGAGGCCTCGCACAAGGTCTCCGCCACCGTGGCGGAAATCTCCAACGCGGCCGGCGAGCAGGCCAACGGCATCGATGGGCTCACCCAGGCCGTCGCCGACATGGATGGCATGACGCAGCAGAATGCGGCGCTGGCGGAGGAGAGCGTCGGCTCCGCCAAGGGCCTCACCGAGCAGATCGCTCGGCTGGCGGAGCTGGCGGCCGCCTTCCGCACCAGCGCCGCCCCGGCGGCGAGGCTCAGGGCCGCCGGGCTAACGGCCAAGGCAGCGGCGACAGAGCCCGAACGCCTCCGCCAGATGGCGGCGCGGGCGTTCACGGGGGCGAACGCCAACGAGAGGGCGGGTGGGCGACGCGCCGCTGTCGGAGGCGGGTGGACCGAGTTCTAGCTCGCTTTCCGCCCGGACGGACTGATCCGAACGCGTAGAATTCGCGCCTCAAAACTTTCCGGCGCGGGCGCTGCGCCGCGCGTCAGTCCGCCAGCGCGCCGAGGCTCACCGCCAGTTCCGGCGCGAGCAGGGGCGTCAGCGTTTCCTCCGGGCCGTAAGTTGAGACCGCCTGATAGGCGTCGTTGATCGGCTCGCGGTGGATCGTCGTGATGCGCTTGACCGCATCGATCACCCAGAGCTCGCGGATGCCGAAATGAGCGTAGAGCAGGGGCTTGCGCTTCAGGTCGTAGGCAAGGCTCGTGTCGGCGACCTCGATGGCGAGCAGGACGTTGTCGCCGGAGATCTCCTCGAGGCGGACGTGGCTAGGGTAGATCAGGAAATCCGGCTCGATGAAGGTGCGCTCCGAGAGCCGGAAGGTCGTTTCGGGGATCAGCTGCAGATGATCCGGCAAGCGCTTGACCATGTGCCGGTTGAGCTGCCGCTTCAGGTTCTCGTGCCACGCCCCCTTCGGCGGCATCAGGACGACCTCTCCCTCGATCAGTTCGAACCGCTCGTCCTCGTGGATCAGCCCGGCCTGCACCAGCCCCTCGATCTCCGCCACGGTGAAGGGGCGGCGGGGCAGGCCTTCGGTGACGCGGGAGGGCATGAAGTTCATGGGCGGAAGCATAGCCCATCGCCGCCGTCGATTGAAGCGACCAGCAATCCGCGATTGATCCACTCGCAGCGACGGGCGACCATGGCGGCCCTCCTCCCGAAAGGCATTGGCATGACTCCCGTCCGCTTCGGCAAGACCGGCCTCAAGGTCTCTCCCGTCTGCTTCGGCACCATGACCTATGGCGATCCCAAATGGCGCGAATGGGTGCTGCCGGAGGAGCAGTCGATGCCCTTCTACCGCAAGGCCTACGAGGCCGGCATCACCTTCTGGGACACGGCCGACATGTATTCGCTCGGCGAATCCGAGCGCATCACCGGCAAGGCGATCAAGGAGGTGGCCGCCAGGCGGGACGAGATCGTGCTCGCCACCAAGGTCTACAACGCGATGGGGCCGGGCGCGAACCAGCGCGGCCTCTCGCGCAAGCATGTCATGGAGGCGGTCGACGCCTCGCTGAAGCGGCTCGGCACCGATTACATCGACCTCTACATCATCCATCGCCTCGACCCGGAGACGGGGATGGAGGAGATCTGCGAGGCGCTGAACGACGTGGTCCGCGCCGGCAAGGCGCTCTATCTCGGCGCCTCCTCGATGTGGGCCTGGCAATTCATGAAGCTCCTCGGCATCCAGCGGAAGCACGGCTTCGCCGAGTTCGTCTCGATGCAGAACTACTACAATCTCGTCTATCGCGAGGAGGAGCGCGAGATGATGCCGCTCTGCACTGCGGAGGGGAGGGCGGTGACGCCGTGGTCGCCGCTTGCCAGGGGCTATCTCGCCGGCTCGGGGCTGGGCAAGGCGGGGAGCAACGAGACGACGGTGCGCGGGCGCACCGACGACGCCCTCGACCGGCTTCGGGTCGGCTCCGGCCAGGACGAGACGATCCGGGTGCGGCTTCACGCCGAGGCGCAGGCGCTCGGCGTGAAGCCTGCGGTGCTGGCGCTCGCCTGGGTGATGTCGAAGCCCTTCGTGACGTCGCCGATCGTAGGGGCCTCGAAGCCGCAGCACATCGACGATGCGGTGGCGGCAGCGTCGCTCAAGGTCGATCCAGAGGTGTGGGGCCGGCTGGAGGCGCCCTATGAGCCGAAGCGGGTGGTCGGTTTCGCCTAAGCGAGCTCAGAACCGGGTCGTCAGCTCCGTCAGCCAAGCCGGAGAGAGATCGACCAGCGCCGCCTCGACGCGCTTGTCGAGGCCGGTCAGTACGAGCAGGCCGGCGGCCAGCAGCACGGCGCCGAAGATCATTTTGCCCTTCGAGCCGGCGGCCAGCATGCGGCCGCGCCAGCGCATGAGCGCATCGCGCGACAGAAATCCGAGGATCGCCAGCGGCAGCCCGGCGCCGATGCCGAAGACCAGCATGGTCAGCCCTACCTGGCCGAGGCTTTCGCCCTTCGCGGCCAGCACGGAAGCCGCGCCGAGCGTCGGCCCGACGCAGGGGCTCCAGACCGCGCCAAGGAGCAGGCCGAGTGCGAACTGGCCGGAGAGCCCGGCGGTCGAGAAGCCGCCGAGGCGGTTCTCCACCCAGTTGCCGGCCGGTCCGCCGGCGGCGGCGAGCCGCATCGAGACCTGCGGAACGAGCAGCACGACGCCGATCAGGATCATCAGCACCGCCGCCGCCATGCGGAAGACGTCGCCGTTCAGCCCAACCGAGAAGCCGATCGTGGCGATGAACATGCCGATCGCCAGGAACGACAGGGCGAGGCCCGCGGCGAGCGCCAGCGGGCCGTAGCGATGCTCGCCCGCCGCCGCGCCCAAGACGATCGGCAGGATCGGCAAGACGCAAGGGCTCAGCGTCGAAAGGACGCCGGCGAGGGCGGCGAGGGCGAGCGTGGTCAGCACGGAAGCTGTCCTACACCGATCAGATCGTCGACTTGAACAGCTTCTCGATGCCGGCTTGCGTCGTGTCGCCGGTGGAGCGCGCCGTCTCGGTCTTGCCCTTGAAGGCGATCAGCGTGCTCTGCTGCGAGACCTTGAGCTTCTGCAGCACGTCCTTCTGGCTGTCGAAGTCGACGCTCATGAGCATCACGCCCTTCATCTCGGGCTTGGCCATCAGCGAATTGACGATCGGCGCCTGCGCCTTGCAGGTCGGGCACCAGGGCGCCGTCACCTCGACCACGATCGGCTTGCCGGCGGCTTGGGCCGCATCGAAGGCAGCCTGGGTGTATTTCACATGCGATCCGGCGGATTGCGCCAGGGCGGGCCCGGCGGCAGCGGCGGCGACGACGGCGGCAAGCGCAGCGCGGCGGGTCAGGGACGCGGACATAGGCTCCTCCTTTTTCTCGGGAACAGCTTGACCATAGGCCGAGCCGCCATGGCGTGCATTTCACATCGAATGGCCGTGGTGTCACGATGTCGTCAGCGGTATTTGACCTTGCCCGCGCGCCGCGCCACAAGCGCCCGCGATGTCCCACAACAGCTTCGGCCACCTCTTCAGGTTCACGACATTCGGCGAGAGCCACGGTCCCGCCATCGGCTGCGTCGTGGACGGCTGCCCGCCGGGCATCCCGCTGACCGAGGCGGACATCCAGGCCGATCTCGACAGGCGGCGGCCGGGCCAGAGCCGCTTCACCACGCAGCGCCGGGAGCCCGACGAGGTCAGGATTCTCTCGGGCGTCTTCACCGACGACGCCGGGAGGCAGGTGACGACGGGCACGTCGATCGGGCTCCTGATCGACAACGTCGATCAGCGCTCCAAGGACTACGGCGATATCAAGGACAAGTTCCGGCCCGGACACGCGGACTACACCTACGAGATGAAATACGGCATCCGCGACTATCGCGGCGGCGGCCGTTCTTCCGCCCGCGAGACGGCGATGCGGGTCGCGGCGGGCGCCATCGCGCGCAAAATCGTCCCGGCGGTCGCGATCCGCGCCGCGCTGGTGCAGATGGGGCCGCACGCAATCGACCGTTCGCGCTGGGACTGGGAGGAGGTCGGGCGCAACCCATTCTTCTGCCCCGATGCCGAGATGGCGCTCTTCTACGAGGGGTATCTGGACGGCATCCGCAAGGCCGGCTCCTCCGTCGGTGCGGTGATCGAGGTCGTGGCGGAAGGAGTGCCTGCGGGCTGGGGCGCGCCGATCTACGGCAAGCTCGACGCCGACATCGCGGCGGCGCTGATGTCGATCAACGCGGTCAAAGGCGTGGAGATCGGCGCGGGCATGGCCGCGGCGGGACTGACCGGCGAGGAGAACGCCGACGAGATGCGGCTCGGCAACGACGGGGCGGTACGCTTCTCCAACAACAACGCCGGCGGCATCCTGGGCGGCATCTCCTCCGGACAGCCGATCGTCGCGCGCTTCGCGGTCAAGCCGACCTCGTCGATCCTGACGCCGCGCGCCACGGTCGACCGCTATGGCAACGAGGCCGAGATCCTGACCAAGGGCCGCCACGACCCCTGCGTCGGCATCCGCGCCGTGCCCGTGGCCGAGGCGATGCTGGCCATCGTGCTGGCGGACCATTTCCTGCGGCATCGCGGGCAGGTTGGGTGACGCTCCGACGCGCCTTCTCCCCTTGCGGGAGAAGGTGGCCTTCGCGTAAGCGAAGGTCGGATGAGGGGCCTCGCGCAGCGAGCCCTTCGACATTCCTCAAAGCGCGATCGCCGCAAGGCTCGCTTCGCGATACCCCTCATCCGGCCGGCATCCGCCGGCCACCTTCTCCCGCAAGGGGAGAAGGAACGCGTTGCGCACAAGAGGATCCCGCGATGACCAGGCTGATCACGGTGTTCGGCGGCTCCGGCTTCGTCGGCCGGCATGTGGTGCAGGCGCTGGCGAAGCGCGGCTGGCGCGTGCGCGTCGCGGTGCGCCGGCCCGATCTCGCCGGCCATGTGCAGCCGATGGGCATCGTCGGCCAGGTGATGCCGGTGCAGGCGAACCTGCGCTATCCCGATTCGGTCGCCCATGCTGTCAAGGGGGCGGACGGCGTCGTGAACCTCGTCGGCATCCTGCACGAGAGCGGGCGGCAGAGCTTCGGCCAGATTCAGGGCGAAGGGCCAGGCGTTGTGGCCGCAGCGGCCGCGCGCGCCGGCATCAGGGACGTCGTGCATGTCTCGGCCATCGGCGCCGATCCCGAATCCCCCGCCGCTTACGCCCGCAGCAAGGCGCTCGGCGAGCAGGCGCTGCTGCGCGAGGCGCCGCAGGCGGTGATCCTCAGGCCGTCGGTGGTGTTCGGCCCGGAGGACGATTTCTTCAACCGCTTCGCCGCCATGGCGCGGCTGGCGCCGGCGCTGCCCCTCATCGGCGGCGGCGAGACGCGCTTCCAGCCGGTCTTCGTCGGCGACGTCGCCGAGGCCGCGGCGCTGGCGCTGGAAGGGAAAGCCAAGCCTGGCGCGATCTACGAGCTCGGCGGGCCGGAGGTGAAGAGCTTCCGCCAGATACTCGAATACATCCTCGAGCAGACCAACCGCAGCAAGCCGCTGATCCCGATCCCATTCGAAGCCGCGGAATTCCTCGGCCGCATCCTCGGATTTTTGCCCAAGCCGCCGCTCACGCGCGACCAGGTGCTGCTGTTGCGCAGCGACAACGTGGTCTCCGAGGCCGCCCGGCAGGACGGCCGCACGCTGGAGGGCCTCGGCATCAAGCCTGATTCGATCGAGGCTGTCGTGCCGGGCTATCTCTACCGCTACCGCCCGGCCGGGCAGTTCGACCGGGAGAAGTCCGTCGCCTGAACCAGGCCGCTGGCGCTTGCCTTCTTGGCGCACCTGCGGCGATAACGCCGGCGCGGCGGGAGCGGGCGATGGCTGAGGCGGATGTGGTGATCATCGGCGCGGGGCCGGCTGGACTCTCGGCCGCCTTGGCCTTGCGGACGTCCGGGCTCACGATCGTTCAGATCGAGGCGCGGGACCGCATCGGCGGCCGCACCTGGACGCTCGACATCGGCCGCCACACCGGCATCGACGCCGGAGCGCATTGGCTGCATGCACCGCGCATCAATCCGCTCGCCAAGGCGGCGCGCAAGCTCGGCGTCGCGCTCAACAGCGCCGACAAATGGCCGATCGTCATCGATGGCGACGAGATCCTCGGCACCTGGGGGCAGATGAAGCTCTGGCGCGCCTGGCGCAAGATCGACCGGGCGATCGTCCGCCTCGCCGACGATCACCCGGGCGCCGCCGCCGATCTCGCGGTGGACCGCACGGACCGCTGGCAGATCCTGGCCGGCGAGCTGCATGGCACCCACGCCTGCGGCGCGTCGCTCGCCGAGGTCGGCGTCGAGGATTTCGCCAATGCGATCGACAGCGAGGACCGCTTCGTCGAGGGCGGCTACGGCGCGCTGGTCAGGCGGGCTGCGGCGGGCGTGGAGTCAAAGCTCGGCGTCAAGGCCAAGCGCATCCGCGAGACCGCAGCAGGAATCGTGGTCGAGACCGACGCTGGCGCCATCGCCGCCCGCGCCGCTCTGGTGACGCTGCCCACCAGCCTGCTGGCCCGCGGAGAGATCGTGTTCGAGCCGGAACTGCCGGCGACGCATCTCGAGGCCATCGGCGACCTGCCCCACGGCGCCTACGAGCGGCTGGTGTTCACGCTCGGCGACGACCCCTTCACCGAGGAGCGGGACCGGGCGGTCATCCTGCTCAACGACCGCAACAAGTCCTTCTACATGCTGGCGGGCGGGGGAGGGCCCGGCGTGCATTTCGCCGATTTCGGCGGCGCGGAGGCGCGCGATCTCGCCGGCCGCGGCATGGAGGCGATGGCGGAGGTGGTCGAGGACTGGCTCGACTGGCAGGTCGGTTCGGCCGCGGCGAAGAGCCTGAGGCCGCTGCACGCCAGCGGCTGGAGCCACGATCCGTTGTCGATGGGCGGCTGGTCTGTGGCGCGGCCGGGGCGCGCCACGGCGCGGCTGGCGCTTCGTGCGCCGGTGAGCGAGCGGCTGTGGTTCGCGGGCGAGGCGACGAGCACCGAGCTCTGGGGCACGGTCGGCGGCGCCTGGCTGGAGGGTCAGCGCGCCGCGGCCGAGATCCGTCGCTTCCTCACGTCCGGCGGCCGGCTGCCGAGCGTTGCCGATCTCTTGGGCGAAGCGGGCGCACGCGCGGCGCGGGCGCGACCGCGCAGCCTGACCTGAGGCGCAGACCGAGCATGGACCGCTTTCCTGCCCCCTGCCTCGTCGCCGATGTCGGCGGCACCAACGCGCGCTTCTCGAGCCTCGGCGTGGATGGCGCGCCGACGCCGATGCTCAGGCTCGACAGCGGCGGCGATGCGGATTTCATCGGCACGGTGAAGCGCGCCATCGCCGAGGGCGGCCTGCCTAGGCCGAAGTCCTTCCTGCTGGCTGTCGCCGGCCCGGTTTTCGGCCGCAGGGCGACGCTGACCAACGCCAGGGCCGCGGGGGGCTCGCTCAGTGTCGATGGCGGCGCGCTGGCGGAGGCGCTCGATCTGGAAGCGGGGCTGTTGCTCAATGACTTCGAGGCTCTCTCGCTGGCGCTCCCTGTGCTGACCGCCGACGCCTTGGTTCCCCTCTGCGGGCCGGCGACCGGCGCTGACGATGCGCCGCTGGCTGTGGTCGGCCCAGGCACGGGGCTCGGCGTCGGCGCGCTGGTGCCGCACGGCGGGCGCTGGCTGCCCGTGGCCAGCGAGGGCGGCCACGCCGGGCTGGGGCCGGCGACGGCGGAGGAGGCGACCTTCTGGCCGCATCTCGGCGCGGCGGGGCTCTCGGCGGAGGATCTGCTCTCCGGCCGCGGGCTGGCGCGGCTCCATCATGCCGCCTGCGCGGCGGCTGGCGCGCCCGTTGCGGATGCGGGACCGGAAGCCGTGACGGCGATGGCTCTTGCAGGGACGAGCGAGACCGCCGTCGCCGCCGTGCGCCGCCTGTGGCGGTTGCTCGCCCGTTTCGCTGGCGATATCGCGCTGGTCTTCGGGGCGCGTGGCGGCCTGTTCATCGGCGGCGGCATTGCGCCGCGGCTGCTGCCTCTGCTCGACCGCGACGATTTCGCGGCCGCTTTCTGCGGAGAAGGACGGGCAACGCCTTATCGGCAGACCATCCCGGTTCGCCTGATCGCGGCCCCCGATGCAGCGCTCATCGGCCTCGCAGCGGTGGCGCGGCGGCCGGAGCATTTCGCGCTCGACTACGAGGGGCGCGGCTGGCGCTGATCTCTAGGCGGCTTTGGGCGTCTCGATCCCCTGGACCAGCAGCGCATGGATGGCCAAAGCGTCGCGGGAGGCGCGCAGTTGCGCCGTGACCGAGGGGTTGCGCAGCACGCGGGCGACCTTGGCCAAGCCCTTGAGATGATCCGCTCCAGCGCCTTCGGGCGCCATCAACACGAAGACGAGATCGACGGGCTCGCCATCGAGCGAGTCGAAGTCGACCGGCTTGTCGAGCCGGGCGAACAGGCCGACCAGATTCTCCAGTCCCTCGAACTTGCCATGCGGAATGGCGATGCCGCCGCCGATTCCGGTGGAGCCGAGGCGCTCGCGCTGCAGCAGCGCGTCGAAGACCTGGCGTTCCGGCAATCCGGTGATGCTCTCCGCCTGGCGGGCCACTGCTTCGAGGAGCGCCTTCTTGGTCAGGACCCGCAAGGCGGGCAGGACGCCCTCGGGCGGCAGAATGTCAGTCAATGGCATCGCGTGGTCGCCTCTTGCGGGCCTCCTGCGCCGCCCGAAGACGATGCAAGAGCCGCGCCAGTCCCCAGTCCCGGGCCTTCAAGCGCCTCGCTCGCCGACATCGATCCAGCCGATCGAGCCGTCGGCCCGTTCGTGGAGGATGTTGACGCGCTCCGTCCCGCTGTTGCGGAAGACATAGCTTGCAAGCCTGCCCGCTTCCATCCGGTCGATCGCCTGCTGGAGATTCATGGTCTCCAGGCGGTCGACCTTCTCGGCCACGATCGGCCGAGGCGCCGCTCCTACATCGATTGCTTCGACGGTTTCAATCGGGAAATCTTGCACATTTTCGGAAAAATCGGCGTCTTCGACGCCCATCGCCTCCGTCGCGGCGCCGTTGGCGTAGGCCTGGCGGCGGCGCTTGTCGCGCCGCATCTGCTTTCCGATCCGCTCCACCACCTGGCTGACGCTGGAATACGCGTCATGGGCGGCGCCGGAGACCCGCATGACCGCTCCGGTGTCGAGATAGACCGTGCAATCGGCCCGGAAGCCCGTTCCCTCGCGCTCCACCGTCACCCGGCTGCGGAAGCCGCCGTCGAAATACTTGGAGACCGCCTCGTGAATCCGTTCCTCGGCCTGGCCGCGCAGGCTGGTGCCGATGTCGAGATTCTTGCCGGAGACACGAACGCCGGATGCAGATCGCAGCATGAAGTATCCTCCTCCACGCCTGGCCGCTTCGCGAGGCCGAGCGGTCAAGGGAGGGTAGGAGCGTGCCTATCGGGTGTCAACGCGCGGCGAAGGCCCGCTTTTCGCGGCGGCGCAGCGCCGAGGAGGGGATGCGCATCGCCTCGCGGTACTTCGCGACCGTGCGGCGGGCGATGTCGACGCCCTGATCCTTGAGCGCCGCAGCCAGAGCATCGTCGGAAAGCACGTCGTTCGGGTTCTCCGACTCGATCATCTGGCGGATGCGGAAACGCACGGCCTCGGCCGAATGCGCCTCGCCGCCTGATGCGGCCGCGATCGCCGCAGTGAAGAAGTACTTCATCTCGAACAGGCCGCGCGGCGTCGCCATGTGCTTGTTGGACGTGACGCGCGAGACCGTCGATTCGTGCAGCGAGACCGCCTCGGCGATGACCTTGAGGTTGAGCGGGCGCAGATGCTGGACGCCGTAAAGGAAGAAGGCGTCCTGCTGCCGCACGATCTCGCTCGCCACCTTGAGGATGGTCTTGGCGCGCTGCTCGAGGCTGCGGGTCAGCCAGTTGGCGCTGGCCCAGGCCTCGTCGATGAAGCTCTTGCCGTCGGCGTCCTTGGCGCGCGAGACGCGGGCGTAATAGCTCTTGTTGGCGATCACGCGGGGCAGGGCGTCGCCGTTCAGCTCCACCGACCAGCCGCCGTCGGAGGCCGGCCGCACGAAGACATCCGGAATGACCGCCTGCGCTGGCTCGCCGCCGAAGATCAGGCCCGGCTTGGGATCGAGCCGCCGGATCTCGGCCACCATCTCCGCGAGGTCCTCGTCATCCACCCGGCAGAGGCGTTTGAGCTGGGCGAAGTCTCGCTTCGCCAAGAGGTCGAGATGGGCGACAAGCGTCGCCATGGCCGGGTCGAAGCGGTCCTTGTCCTTGAGCTGCAAGGCCAAGCATTCGGCGAGATTGCGGGCGCCGACGCCGCTGGGCTCGCATTGCTGCACCACCGACAGGATGGCCTCGACATCCTCCGGCTCGACCCCGAGTCGCTCGGCCAGCGACTCCGCCGCCTCGCTGAGATAGCCGGTGGCGTCGATCGATTCGATGATCGAAAGGGCGATGGCCCTGTCGCCGGGGGTATCGAGGAGGGGCAGCACCTGCCGCTCCAGATGGTCCTGGAGCGACAGGCCGGCCGCGAGTACTTCTTCGAGGCCGCGGTCATCGCCGTCCGGCACGCCGCCGCGCAGGCCGCGCCCGCCGTCGAGCGAGGGCAGCATCGGTCCGTCCTGCGCGGCCTGGCGGGCGGGAGCCGCCGCCTCGTCGGGAAAGGCGTTGGAGAGATCGGTGCCGATATCGTTCTCGATGGCGGTGCGGTCGACTCGAAGCTCGTCGCTCGCCCAGTCGCCCTCGACGGCAGCGGTCGGCGCCTCGATGGCTTCCGGAGCGGCGAGGGGGGCCGAGTCGGGATCGTCGCGCCGCTCGAGCAGCGGATTGCGCTCCAGTTCGGCCTCGACATAGCTCGCGAGCTCCACGGTCGACAGCTGCAGAAGCTTGATCGCCTGCAGGAGCTGCGGCGTCATCACCAGCGACTGCGTCTGCCGGAACTCCAGACGTGGACCCAAGGCCATCGCGAACAGGCATCCTTCGAGCGGCGTGCGCCAAAACCATGTCGGCACGCTCCTTGCATCCGAGTTAAAGGCATAGTCAGCCCTGTGGATCAAGGGCGGGAACGCGCGCAGGCCGCGGACGCGCCGCCTGTGTGACTCCCGGGTGACAACGTCGCGCGTTTGTGGAAATGAAGCGCGAGGAGCGCCCGCTCCATGCCTCACGGAGCGTGCCCGCGTTGCTCGATCCCCATCGCCGAACGACGGCCGAGCGGAAGTCGAAGAAGGAGATCGACCTCGACGACGAGGCGCGATTCCTGAAGTCGTGGCTCGAGAACCCGCTGAAGACCGGCGCGGTCGCGCCGTCCGGCAAGGCGCTGGCCACGCGCATGGCGGCGAGCATCGATCCATCGCTGCCTGGGCCGATCGTGGAATTGGGGCCCGGCACGGGGCCGGTGACGCAGGCGCTGCTGGCGCGCGGCATCGATCCGAAGCGCCTCTACCTCGTCGAATACAGCCAGGATTTCGTGACGCTGCTGCGCCAACGCTTTCCCGGCGTCAACGTCATCCGCGGCGACGCCTATGCGCTCACCGAGACTCTGCGGCCGCATCTCAGCCAGCCGGCGGCGGCGGTGGTGTCGAGCCTGCCTCTGCTCACCCGGCCGGAGCGCGTCCGTCTGCGGTTGCTGCAGGCCGCGTTCAATCTGATGCTGCCCGCCAGTCCCTTCGTGCAGTTCACTTACATGAACTCGTCGCCGGTGCCGCTGAACGACAGCTTCGAGGCGAGCGTCTCGCGCCGCATCTGGAAGAATCTGCCGCCAGCGCGCGTCTGGACCTATCGCCGCCCGACGATCTGACAGCGTCTCAGGCCGCGTAGCGGCTGGCGTCCGGCCCGTAATAGTCGATATAGCGCGGATCGATATCGGAGACGCGCAGGATGATCAGCACGTCGGTCGTGCCGAAGTGGTGGTCGATCACCGCGTCGTCGCCGACCTTCGCGCCCACGCGCAGGTAGCCCTTGATCAGCGGCGGCAGATTGGTGAGCGCGCGGCGCGGATTGACGGCCTCCGGCGCCATCACGTCCATCGGCGTGCGGCGACCGGGCAGGGCGCCGGCGCGCCATTCCTGCGCCGGGCGGGCGTGGTGATGCAGGAACGCCAGCTCCTCCCGCATCAATTCGGGGCGCGTGCCTTCCAGGCTGGCGCAGCCGAACAAAACGTCGATGCGGTGATGCAGGACATAGGCCCAGATGCCCTGCCACAGCAGCTCGACCGTCTTCTTGTTGCGGTAGGGCGCAAGGACGCAGGAGCGGCCGAGCTCGCAGAAGCGCTGGCCGTGATGGCGCGCGATCAGCGGCTCGATGGCGAATTCGCCGGCGGTGTAGAAGCCGAAGTTGCGGTCGGCCACGTCCTGCCGCAGCAGCCTGTAGGTGCCGACCACCTTCGGCTTCATCGGCTTGAGCGGTCCGCGCTTGTAGGCGTGGTCGATGACGAGCAGATGGTCGCAGACCTTGTCGAAGGCGTCCTTGTCCCGGCGGATCAGCTTGAGATGGGCCGGAGCGACCGCAGACATCTCCTCGTAGAAGACCTTGTAGCGCAGCCGTTGCGCGCGCCTGATTTCGCTGCGCGTCGTGGCGAGCCGAACCTCCAGCGAGCCCAGCCGGCCCAGGACCACCGGCAGGCCATGGGTGTCGCGCACGATCTCCGGCCACTTGTTAAGCCGCTTGGGCCGGTCGGCACCGTCGAATGGCCCCTTGACGACGATCGGCTTCATCACGTCGAGCAATTTGCGGAAATTGCCGTTCAGTCCGATGTGCAAGAGACGCCCCCGTCGCGGTTCGGCGGAACAGGCATGGATTCTGATACGAAATTGTGACGGTTCCGCCGAAATCAAGCCGCGATGTTACGAAACGGTCTTATGCCACGCACGTCGCGCAGGAAATCGGCGATCGCCTTGCGGTCGAGCGGCTTGGGCGCGAAGATGTCAAATCCCGCCGCCAGGCAAGCCGCGCGATCCTCGGCGAAGGCGTTGGCGGTCACAGCCGCCAGGGGCAGACGCGGCGCTCCGGCCGCCGCCTCGGCCGCGCGCAGCCGTTCCGCCACCGTCTTGCCGTCGAGGCCCGGCATCCTGACGTCGAGAAGCGCGGCATCGAAAGCGGGAGACCGCCCCTCAAGCGCCGCGAGCAGCGCCTGCAGCGCCGCGTCGCCGTCGCCGGCCAGCGTCACCTCGGCGCCGGCGCGCTCCAGCAGACGGCGCGCGAGCAGGGCGTTGATGTCGTTATCCTCGGCGAGCAGCACGCGCAGGCGCGGGCCGGCCGGCGCGGGCTCCGGCGCAGCCGACTCGGACGCCTGGCGGGCCGGCGCTTCGGCGAGGCGGGCGAAGAGCGAGCGCGGCCGGATCGGCTTGACGAGATAGCCGTCGAAGCCGGCCTCGGCCGGAGAGCCGAAGATGCGCCGCTCGTAAGGAGAGAGCATGACCAGCCTCTGGCGCACGCCGGCCTGGCGCGCCGCGGCGGCGAGGGAGCGCGTGGCCTCGGCGCCCAGGCCGCAATCCGCGATCATGATGGCGAAGCCGCCCTCCGCCAGGGCGGCGGCGGCGCTTTCGGCATCGGGCGCGAGCCTGACCTTCGCCCCGCGCTCGCCGAGCCTGGCGGCCAGGAAGCGGCCCTCGTAGGGTCCGTTGGCGACCAGCAGGATGCTGCGGCCCTCCAGGTCGATCGCTGGCGGACCGTCCGGCCCGCCGCCCAGCGCCACACGGAGCGGCAGGATCAGGCGGAAGACGGAGCCAACGCCGGGCTCGCTCTCGACGGTGATCGAGCCGCCCATGCGCTCGGCGATGCGCCGCGAGATGGCGAGGCCGAGGCCGGTTCCCTCGTTGCGCCGGCCGCCACTGCCGTCGGCCTGCTCGAACTCGCCGAAGATCGAGCCGAGCCGCTCCGCCGGGATGCCGGGGCCGGTGTCGCTGATCTCGAAAAGGATACGGTCGGCGTCGGCCCTGAGCGCGACGCCGACGCCACCTGTCTCGGTGAACTTCACGGCGTTGCCGGCGAGGTTGAGCAGCACCTGCCTGAGCCGCGCGCCGTCGCCGACCACCAGCCGCGGCGCGGTCGGCTCGATCGACAGGGCGATCTCGATGCCCTTGCCCTGGGCGCGCGGCGCCAGCAGCTCGACGACGCTTTCCGTGACCTGCTGCAGGTCGAAGTTCTCGTCGGCGAAGGCGCTTTTGCCGGCCTCGATCTTCGAGAAGTCGAGGATCTCGTCGATCAGCGTCAGCAGCGCCTCGCCGGAGGTCTTGATGGCGCGGACATAGGTGCCCTGCTCCGGCTCCAGCCTTGTGTCGAGCAGGAGGTCGGCCATGCCGAGAACGCCGTTCAGCGGCGTGCGGATCTCGTGGCTGACGGTGGCCAGGAAGCGGGACTTGGCCTCGCTCGACGCCTCGGCGCGGCGGCGCTCGGTGATGTCGCGGCCGACAGCGTAATGCTCGACCAAGGTGCCGGAGCGGTCGCGCACCGGGATCACGGACCAGGCGATCCAGCGTTCCACCCCGCGGATGCTGATGAACTGGTCGTAGCGTTGGCCGCCGCCGGCGGCGGGAAGTCGGCCGCCAGCGAAATCGAAGCGCGTGCCGATCAGTTCGGCCGCGTCGCGGTCGGCCGCCTCGGCGTAGGCGGCGTTGACGGTGCGGATGCAGCCCGCGAGGTCGCGGCTGACCACGAGGTCGTTCTGACCCTCCAGCAGCTGGCGCTGCTGGGCCAGGGTTTCGGTCAGAGCGAAGACGTCGTCCGCGAGGGATTCAGCCCTGGCCTCGGCCGCCGCAGCGCGCGTTTGCATCCGGGCGTTCTCGCTGATCAGCCAGGCCGCGATGCCGCAAGCGGCGGCGGCGACCGACGTCGCGACGAAGACCAGGGCGAGGGGATCGATGGCGAAGGGCAAGCGGCGGCCTTTTGGATTCCAGCCGGCATCCTGCCCGGCAAGCGTTGACGGAGGGTGGAGCGGGACTGCTGACGTTGCGTCACCCGCGCGGCTGGCGCTGCGCCGAGCGGCGGCATCGCTCGGCATGGTTTCGAGCGGCATCTCCGATCGCGTCGCCTTTCGCGTCGGGCTTGAAGCATCGGTTAACCAATCGCCGATGACGTCAGGCCGCGATGCGCTCGTGCATGGCGCGATAGGAGAGCGCCTCGGCGAGATGGATGCGCCCGACATGCTCGGCGCCGTCGAGGTCGGCGATGGTGCGCGCGACCTTGAGCACGCGGTGGAAGCCGCGGGCGGTGAGCCGCAGCCGCTCGGCCGCATCGCGGATCAGCGCTTGGCCGCCGGCGTCGGGACGCGCCGCCTCCTCGATGACGTTCGGCGGGGCGGCGGCGTTGAGCGACACGCCGTCGAGGCCGAGCGCGGCGTAGCGGGCGCGCTGCCGCTCGCGCGCCGCCGCCACGCGCCTCGCCACCTCGGCGGAGCCCTCGGCCGGCGGCGGCAGCACGAGATCGGCGGCGGAGACCGCCGGCACTTCGATGGCGAGGTCGACGCGGTCCAGGAAAGGGCCGGAGAGCCGCGCCTGGTACTGCGCCATGCATTTCTCGTTCGGCGCGCGCTTGCAGGCGTAGCCGGGTTCGGTGGCGCGGCCGCAACGGCAGGGGTTCATCGCCGCCACCAGCTGGAAGCGGGCGGGATAGGTGACGCGGGCGTTGGCGCGCGACACCGCCACGGCGCCGGTCTCCAGGGGCTGGCGCAGGCTATCCAGCGCCTGGGGCGAGAATTCCGGCAGTTCGTCGAGGAACAGCACGCCGTGATGGGCGAGGCTGACCTCGCCGGGCCTCGCATGCAGGCCGCCGCCGGTCAGCGCCGCCATGCTGGCGCTATGGTGCGGCGCGCGGAAGGGGCGCCGGTCGGTGATCGCGCCATCGGCGAGCGCGCCGGCGACCGAATGCACCATGGAGACCTCGAGCAGCTCGCGCGGCGCCAGCGGCGGCAGGATCGAGGGCAGCCGCGCCGCCAGCATCGACTTGCCTGCGCCGGGAGGGCCGGAAAACAGGAGATTGTGGCCGCCGGCGGCGGCGATCTCCAATGCGCGCTTGGCGCTCTCCTGGCCCTTGATGTCGGCGAGGTCCGGCAGGTCGATCACGGACTGACCCATCTTCGGCTCGGGCCGGGCCAGCACTTGCGTTCCCTTGAAGTGGTTGGCGAGCTGGATCAGCGACAGCGGCGCCAGCACCTCGATGTCGCCACCGGCCCAGGCGGCTTCGGAGCCGCAGGCGGCGGGGCAGATGAGGCCGTGATCGCGGCCGTTGGCGGCGACGGCCGCCGGCAGCACGCCGGCGACGGCGGTCAGCGAGCCGTCGAGCGCCAGCTCGCCGAGCGCCGTGAAGCCGTCCAGCGCGTCGGGCGGGATGGCGCCGATCGCCGCCATGATGCCGAGCGCGATCGGCAGGTCGTAATGCGAGCCCTCCTTCGGCAGGTCGGCCGGCGCCAGGTTGACGACGATGCGGCGGGCGGGAAGCGCGAGGCCCGAAGCGGTGAGGGCGGCGCGCACGCGCTCCTTGGACTCGGCGACCGCCTTGTCCGGCAGCCCGACCAACACGAAGGCGACATTGCCCGATGTCACCTGCACCTGGACGTCCACTGCCCGCGCCTCGATGCCTTCGAACGCAACCGTCGCGACGCGCGTGACCATGAAGGAAGCCGACCCCTGCCAATGCGCAGGGTAGGGGGCGGCGGCCGACGTCTCAAGCCTGCGAAAAATCAGGGGTATTTCCTGCGAGCAGTGCATCTTTCTCCTGGTGCCCTGGCAGTGACGAGAGGTCCGGTCGGGCGTTGCGCTTGGAAAAGCGGAGCAAAAGCGGCATACTCGCGGGATGGACAGCCCTGCTCCCCAACACTTGGCCGTGACTGTCGCGTGGGATGCGTCGAACGGCATCTGGTTCGTCGAGGAAAGCGATCTCCCCGGACTTTGCGTGGAGGCCAGGACGCTCGACGAGATGATGGCGGTGATCGACGACGTCGCGCCCGATCTTCTGGAAGCGAACGTGCCGGACGCGAAACGGGACTGGCCACTGCGAATCCAGCACCTGACGGAGCCCAGGCGCGTCCGCGCAGCTTGAATGGGCGGCAATCTCTATCCTGAACTCATTGGCCGCCTGAAGCAGGCTGGTTGCACGCTGCTTCGACAGGGTAAAGGCTCGCACGAAATCTGGCAGGCGCCATCCGGTCAGCGGGTGACGGCGCCGCGGGACACCCTAAACCGCCACACCGCGAATGCGGCGCTGAAGCAGGCAGGTCTCCCAAAAGCGTTCTAGGCCTGACCATGTATCCTGCCGATCGCTGCGCAGCGGGCAGGGCGGTAGACGGCTGGCGGCTCGAAACGGCGAGAATCCGGGATTTTCGCCGCTCGCGCCAGCCGCCCGCTGCTCAATCGACCCCGATGGTCGTCAGGTCCTGGAACCAGTGCTGGGCCTGGACGAACGACTTCACCTTCGGCGAGAGCACATGCGGGTTGGTGTCGTGCACGACCCAGACCAGCGGCGCATCGTCGACGATGATGGCATGCGCCTCGGCCATCAGCGCGTCCTGCCTGGCGGGATCAAAGCTCTTCATCGCCTCGTCGATGAGCGCATCGACCTTGGGGTTCTTGTAATGGCCCCAGTTGACGCCGACCGGCGAGACCTGGCCGGAATGGAAGAAGCGGACGATGGCGTAGAGCGGATCGGAGGTGACATAGGCGACGTTGTTGGCCGTGACTCCGGGGTTCTGCGGATCGAGCGCGCCGCGCCGCCAGGCGGTGTAGAGCACCTCAAGCTCCACGACCTTGAAGTCGATCTCGATGCCGATCTCCTTGAAGCCCTGCTGGATCGCCTCGTTCATGGGCAGCGACAGCATCTGGCCGGTGCCGCCCTGGGCGATGATGAAGGTGGTCTTCAGCGGCTTCGCCGGCGAATAGCCGGCCTCCGCCACCAGCTTCTTGGCCGCGGCGAGATCGTACTTGATGTCGAAACTCGGCTTGCCGAACCAGGGACTCGACGGGTCGACTTGGCCCTTGGCAGGGCGAGCAAGACCGTTGAGGAGTTGCACGATGCCTTCGCGGTCGATCGCGAGGTTCAAGGCCTTGCGCAGGCGGATGTCGTTCCAGGGCGAGCCCGGCGCGGTGCTCAGATGGTAGTTCCAGACATGCGGCGTGACGTTCTCGACAATCCTGTGGCCGGCGCGCTTGAGCTGCGGCACCGCATCGGGGGCCGGCGTCTCGATCAGGTCGACCTGCCCGGTGAGCAGCGCATTGGTGCGCTGCAGTGCATCGGGAATGGGCACGAGCACCATCCGGTCGACCTTGGCGAGGCGTGACTTGTCCCAGTAATCGGGATTGCGGACGAGATCGGCACGTTCGCGGGGCCTGAGCGAGTCGAGCTTGAAGGGGCCGGTGCCGGAGGGCTGCTCGGAGAACTTGTTCCAGTCGCGGCCAAGCTTCTCGTATTGCGCAGGGCTCCCGATCAGGAACCAGAGCATCTGGTAGGGGAAGAGCGAATCGACCGTCTTGGTGGTGATCTCGACGGTGGCGGCGTCGATCTTGCGGTAGCTCGCGACGGAGGGGAGGCGCGGGCGCACCTGCGCCGCCTGGCGGCGGTCGGCATGGGGCGCCGCGTCGTTCAGCACCTTCTCCAGGTTCCAGATCACGGCGTCGGCGTCGAACAGGCTGCCGTCGTGGAAGCGCACGCCCTGCCGCAGCTTGAAGCGCCACTTGCGCTGGTCCTCGGGATCGACGGACCATTCCGTGGCGAGGCCTGGGATGAGCTTGCCCGGCCGGTCGGCGACGGTCATCTCCCAGGCGACGAGCGGATCGTAGATCGTGTAGCCGGTGAACTGGTAGGCGCCCGCACCCCGGTCGGGCTGGCCCGCCGTGAGTGGGATGTCGGCGGTGGAGATGCCGTAGCGCAGCACGGTCTCCGCCGCGGCGGCGCCGAGCGTGGCGACGACTGCGACGGTCGCCGCGGCGAGCAGGCGCGCAAGTCTTTGCATGATGGACCCCAGTCGGTTGATGGACCGCGCCGCCCAAGCAAGCCGCGGGCCAGACCGACCGAGGGTGGAGTCAGGCGCCGTAGCGCCGCTCGATATACTCCGCGACCATCGTCTTGAACTCCGCCGCGATGCCGGCGCCCTTCAGCGTGGCGGCCTTCTTGCCGTCGATGAAGACCGGGGCGGAGGGCGTCTCGCCGGTGCCGGGCAGCGAGATGCCGATATCGGCGTGCTTGCTCTCGCCGGGGCCGTTGACGATGCAGCCCATGACCGCGACATTCAGCGCCTCGACGCCGGGGTATTTCTCCTTCCAGTCCGGCATCGAGGACGCGAGCCAGCCCTGGATGTCCTGCGCCAGCTCCTGGAAGACGGTGGAGGTCGTGCGTCCGCAGCCCGGGCAGGCCGCGACCTGCGGCGTGAAGGTGCGGAAGCCCATGGTCTGCAGCAGTTCCTGGCTCGCCTTCACCTCCAGCGTGCGGTCGCCGCCGGGCTCCGGCGTCAGCGAATAGCGGATGGTGTCGCCGATGCCCTCCTGCAGCAGCACGCCCATGGCGGCCGAGGCGGCGACGAGGCCCTTGGAGCCCATGCCGGCCTCCGTGAGGCCGAGGTGCAGGGCATGGTCGGTGCGGTCCGCCAGCATGCGGTAGCAGGCGATCAGGTCCTGCACGGCCGAGACCTTGGCCGAGAGGATGATCTTGTCGCGGCCGAGGCCCATCTCCTCGGCGCGATGCGCGGAGAGGATGGCGGATTGCACCAGCGCCTCGCGAGTGACGGCGCGGGCGTCGATCGGCGTCGCGCTCCTGGCGTTCAGGTCCATGAGATGCGTCAGCAGCTCCTGGTCGAGCGAGCCCCAGTTTGCGCCGATGCGCACGCATTTGCCGTGCTTGATCGCCATCTCGACGATCGCTCCGAACTGACGGTCCTTCTTCTCGCGGAAGCCGACGTTGCCCGGGTTGATGCGGTACTTGTCGAGCGCCTCGGCGCAGGCGGGATGGTCGGCCAGCAGCTTGTGGCCAATGTAATGGAAGTCGCCGACCAGCGGGACCTTGACGCCCCGGAGCAGCAGCCGGTCGCGGATATGCGGCACGGCGGCGGCCGCCTCGTCGCGGTCCACGGTGATGCGGACGACCTCGGAACCGGCGCGCCACAGCGCCGCCACCTGCCGCGCCGTCGCCTCGATGTCGGCGGTGTCGGTGTTGGTCATCGACTGGACGACGATCGGATGACCGCCGCCGACCATGACGGAGCCGACCGCGACCGGCACGGTGATGCGCCGGGGCTTCGGCCCGGCGACGGCGAAGGTGTCAGGCAGGCAGGGCGCGTTCATCGGCGGTATCTCGGTGCGGACCAGACGAAGGTCGAGCTGACGGCGGTGCTTCTACAGCGTCTTCTCCCTCAGGTGAAGGACGCTCCTTCACTTCCCCGCCTTCGCCAGCTCCGCCTGCAGCTCGGGCACCACCTTGAACAGGTCGCCTACCAGGCCGTAATCCGCGACCTGGAAGATCGGGGCCTCCTCGTCCTTGTTGATGGCGACGATGACCTTTGAATCCTTCATGCCGGCGAGATGCTGGATCGCGCCGGAGATGCCGACGGCAACGTAAAGCTCGGGCGCCACAACCTTGCCGGTCTGGCCGACCTGCCAGTCGTTGGGTGCGTAGCCGGCATCGACCGCAGCGCGCGAGGCGCCGACCGCTGCGCCGAGCTTGTCGGCGAGCGGCTCGATCACGCTCTTGAAGTTCTCGGCCGAAGCCATGGCCCGGCCGCCGGAGACGACGATCTTAGCGGCGGAGAGCTCCGGCCGGTCGGACTTGACGATCTCTTGGCCGACGAAGCTCGACAGGCCGGGGTCGCCGGCCGCCGCCACGGCTTCGACCGCCGCCGAGCCACCTTCGGCAGCCGCCGCGAAGGAGGCGGTGCGCACCGTCACCACCTTCACCGGGTCCTTCGACTGCACGGTCTGGATGGCGTTGCCTGCGTAGATCGGCCGCTCGAAGGTGTCGGCGGAGACGACCGCGCTGATGTCCGAGATCGGTTGAACGTCGAGCAGCGCCGCCACGCGCGGCATCACGTTCTTGGACGAGGAGGAGGAGGCCGCGACCACCGCGCCATAGGCTTTGGCGAGGCCGGCGATCAGGGCGGCGGTCGGCTCGGCCAGCAGGTGCTCGTAGGCCGCGTCGTCGGCGACCAGCACCTTCTCGACGCCAGCGAGCTTAGCGGCGGCTTCCGCCACAGGGCCGCAGCCCTTGCCAGCGACCAGCACATGCACCGGGCCGCCGATGGCCGTCGCCGCCGACAGCGCCTTGTGGGTGACGCCGTTCAGCGCCTTGTTGTCGTGTTCCGCGATCAGCAGCGTGGCCATCAGATCACTCCCGCTTCCTTGAGCTTGCCCACCAATTCGCCGGCGGAGCCGACCTTGACGCCGGCCTTGCGGCCGCCGGGCTCCACGGTCTTCAGCACCGAGAGACGCGGCGCGATGTCGACGCCGAGCGCCTCGGGGGACTTCTCGTCGATCGGCTTCTTCTTGGCCTTCATGATGTTGGGCAGGGAGGCGTAGCGCGGCTCGTTGAGGCGCAGATCCGTAGTCACGATCGCCGGCGATTTCAGCGACACCGTCTGAAGGCCGCCGTCGACCTCGCGGGTGACCTTCACCTGGTCGCCGGCCACCTCGATCTTGTTGGCGAAGGTGCCCTGCGGCCAGTTCATGAGCGCCGCCAGCATCTGGCCGGTCGCGTTCATGTCGTCGTCGATCGCCTGCTTGCCCATGATGACGAGGCCGGGAGCCTCCGACTCGATGATCGCCTTCAGCAGCTTGGCGACGGCGAGGGGCTCGACCACCTGGTCGGTCTTGACGTGGATGCCGCGGTCCGCGCCCATGGCGAGGCCGGTGCGGATCGTCTCGGCCGCGCCCTGCGGGCCGATGGAGACCACCACGATCTCCGTCGCGCCGCCCTTCTCCTTGATGCGGATCGCCTCCTCGACGGCGATCTCGTCGAAGGGATTCATGCTCATCTTGACGTTGGCGAGGTCTACGCCCGAGCCGTCCGGCTTCACGCGGATCTTGACGTTGTAGTCGACCACCCGCTTCACGGGCACGAGGATCTTCATGGCGGCTCCCTCACCGACGTCAGGCTTTTGACGATGTCCTTTGCCGAGGCGCGGCGTGGTTGTCCAGCGCCTCACGACGAACGTGATCGTTCATATATAAACTAATTCAGGGCGCGAGATCAAGCTTCGGGTCGCCGGCAGGGTCGTCGATATCGACGATCCAGATGTCGGGATCGAAGCGCAGCTCCTTCTGCATCCGCGCCTCGACGTCGGCCGGCGTGGCGCCTTCCGGGGTCAGGCGCTGGAACAGGCGCTCGGGCCGCGCCTCGTCGAAGGCGGATTGCGGGGCGGGGCCATAGAGAGCGGCCGTGCCGTCGCGCCGGTCGATGCAGACGAAGATCGCGCCGGCCTCGAGAGCGCCCTTGCGCCGCACCACGGCGAAGGCGTTCTCGGCGTTGCGGCGGCGGATGTAGGCCGAGACGAAGATGTCGGAGCGGAGGCGGGACATGATGCGGCACCGATGGGGTGCGTCCTTCGAGGCTCGCCTGCGGCGTGCACCTCAGGATGAGGACCGTCGTGCAACCCCAATATGACCTCATCCTGAGGCGCGAGCGTAGCGAGCCTCGAAGGACGCACCACGCTTATGCCGCACCCCCGATGCCTAGTCGATGGCCATGCCCGAGGCCTGGGCCAGCTCGCGCAGCACGCGGCCGGGGTTGTCGGCGCGAGAGGGCAGCTTGCGGTCCCTCTCGAAGCGGTCGAGCGCGGCGCGGGTGCCGGGGCCGAACTGGCCGTCGTCCTTCAGCGGACCGTAGCCGAGTTTCGTCAGCGCCCTTTGAACCGCCGCCACGGTGGCGGGCCGCTCCAGCCGGTCCGGCGGCGCCTTGAGGAGCGCGGCGATCTGGTCGCGGGGCTTCGGCGGAGCGCTCGTGAGCAGCGATGCGAGCAGCGCGTCGCTCGGCTCGCCGGTGACGGGCAGGCCGGCCTGCGCCTGGAAGTCGCGGATCGCCTTCGTCGTGCGCGGGCCGGCTGCGCCGTCGGCCTCGCCCTGCAGCAGCCCGCGGCGCGACAGCTCGGCCTGGATGTCGCGCAGCAGCTCGGTCCGGCGTTGCGCCTCCGGGTCGACCGGTGCGGCGGCGCCCGGCCGCGGGATCGGCAGCGGCACATCGGCCGCCAGCGGCGCGGCATGGATCTGCGGATTGCCGACGAAGAGCGGCGCGCGGTGCTGCTCCGGCTGCATCAGCAGAATGTTGGCGAAAACTGCGAAGGCGCCGCCACCTGCCGCGAGCCAGCCAAGGGAACGCAGCGGATCGCGCCAGAGGGCGCGGAAAGCGAGGCGCGTCAGCGTGATGTCGCCGCGGGCGAGCTGGCGCATGGATTCGGGCGCGGCGTGCAGGGGATGCATGGCTCTCGCGGTCGGCCTCTTGCGGTCGGTCTCTCAGGCGCGGCGCAGAAGCGGCGCGGCGGGTTCGGCGCTCCGCTCCTCCGAGGAGCGGCGCTGGGGGAGGGCGCGGATGTTGTCGCCGGCCGTCTCGCGGTCGGGGCGCGGCAGCGTCAGGGTCACGACGGCGCCGCCGTCGGCCGCGTTGGCGATGGCGATGCGGCCGCCATGCAGCGCCATCAGCCCGGTGGCGAGCGACAGGCCGAGGCCAGGGCCGCCGCGCGAGCGCGACAAGGCGTCGTCGCCGCGCGCGAAATGCCGCCCGAGCAGCGCGAGCTTCTCGGTCGGGACGCCGGGACCGCGGTCGCGCACGACGACGCTCGCTTCGCCGTCGCCGGCGGCCACCGAGACGGTGATGGGGCCGGCGGAGCCGCCGAACTTCACGGCATTGGCGAGGATCTGGTGCAGGACGGCGCGGAAGGCGCGCTCGTCGATCCTGACGTTGACGGGCGATTCGGCCGGAACGATCTCCACCTCGGCGGCCGGCCCGATGCCGCCGTCGAGCCGGAACGCCGAGGTCGCCGCCGCGACGGCGGCGCTGAGCTCGGCGGGCTCCGCCTCGAAATCGTAGCTTCCGGAATCGAGCCTCGTGATGTCGATCATGGCGTTGACGATGCGCAACAGGTCCTGGCCGGCACCGTTGATCAACGCCGCGTATTCGCGCAGCCGCGCCGGGCTCTGCGGCGTGGTGGCCGGGTTGGCGAGGATATCGGAGAAGCCGATGATGGCGTTCAGCGGCGTGCGCAGCTCGTGATTGATGGTCGAGAGGAAGGCGGCGCGGGCGCGGCGCGCGGCTTCGCCCTCGGCGGCGAGGGCGGCCTGCGCCTCCTCGCTCGCCACGGCAGCCGTGACGTCGCGCAAGACGGCGAGCGCGATCCCTTCGCCGCCAGGAGCGACCGCGAACTCGACCGTGCGGTAACGTGGGGCCGCGTCGTCGAGAGTGGCGCGCAGCCGCAGCCGCAGGCGGCGCGCCTCGCCGCCATGGGCGCAGCCGCAGAGCGCCGTCAGCAGTGCTGGGCGATCGGCGACAAGGACCAGTTCGGACAGGCCGCGCCCCTGCAGCGCCTCGCCCGGCAGGCCCAGCAGCCGCTCGGCATTGCCGGTGACCCGCAGCACGGCGCCCGACCGGTCCGCCGCCACTACGGTTTCGGACATGACGTCCTGTATCTCGCGCGACTGCAGGCTCGCTTCGGCGGCCGCGCGGCGGTCGGCGGCGATGGCGCGCAGGAGTCCGGACACCAGCATCACCGCGTTGGCGATGACCACCAGGGCCATCGCGAGGCCCGCGCCCTCCGCCGCTTCGCCATGCGGCACCGCGAAACAGCTGGCGATTCCGACGAAGCCGAGCAGGCCGATCGCCGCGATGCGGGCCGAGCGCGCGCCCGCCGCCACGGCCTCGATCGCCTGCAGAGCCAGGATGGCGAGCACGAATTCGATCGGCAGGCCGGAGAGGATTCCCGCGGCCAGCACCGCCGTGGAAGCGACCAGGCCCATCGAGGCGGCGCGGTCGCAAGCCGCGACCTCCCGGCAATCGAGCGCGATCGCGGCTGGCAGGAGGCCGGCGAGCATCAGCGCCGCGGCCCCGGTCCAGGGACCGGCGAGCGCGAGCGCCGGAAATGCCGCGAGCCCTGCGGCCGCGACCGCCAGACGGCCTTCCCTGAACAGACTCAGCCTGAAGGCGGCCGCCGGCATCGCGCCGTCCGCCGCCATCGCCCAGGCTCGCCACTGCAACGCAACGCCCTTCATCACGCCGATCCCGTCTCCGCGGGCCTTTCGCTTCCCGGCGTGACTATGAGGCTTGCGCCTTAAGCGAAGACTAAGGCAGCGGCTTCGGCGTCCGCCCGACGGCCCCATCCGGCTCTCCACGAAGCATCTTCGGCCGATGGTTAAGGAAGAGCTGATGCGATCGCATAAATGTCGGATGATCGCTTGAGCCTGCCGCAAGCGACGGCTGCTAGGAGTATGGGCGATCGTTCCTGGAGCGCCGCCGATGGCCCTGTTCCGCATGTCCGCCGCCTTCGCCCTGCTCGTGGCCGTCGCGCCCGAGCCCACCTTGCGCGCCGTCCGGCAGATCGTCGGAATGGCGGAGGGCGCGGCGCCGGCCGAAACCGCGGCCGCCGGCGAGGCGGCGCTCAGCTTCTGCCGCAGCCATCCGCAGGCCTGCCGCGACGCCGTCACGCAAGCCGCCGCAACGGTCGCCAGACCGGCGAAACCTTGACCTCTGGACGCCGGCCGCCCATGTCGGCGGTCCATGACCGCGCCCACCCAGACCCTGCCGAGCTACGACGAGATCGCCGAGAACCTTGGCGTTCTCGATGATTGGGAAGACCGCTACGCCTATGTGATCCAGCTCGGCAGATCCCTGCCGCCGCTGCCGGAGGCATTGCGTAGCGAAGCCAATCGCGTGCAGGGCTGCGCCAGCCAGGTCTGGCTCTCCACGCGACGCGAAGGGGAAGACGATCCGACGCTCGTCTTCGCAGGCGACAGCGATGCGCTGATCGTGCGCGGGCTGGTGGCCCTGGCGATCGCGCTCAATTCGGGGAAGAAGGCGTCCGAGATCATCGCCACCGACACGATCGGCGCCTTCGACTCGCTCGGACTGAAGGCGCACCTCTCGTCCCAGCGCTCGAACGGCTTGCGGTCCATGGTGGCGCGCATGAAGCGCGATGCCGAGCGTGCTTTGGCTGGTCGTTGAGGGCGACTGGACCGGGTCGGCTGCCGCCGACCGCGGTCAACGGCAGTAGAGATAGCCGTAGGCGTCGCGGTAAGCACCGTAGGGGCAGCCGCTGACGCCGTCGTCGTAGGCGTAGCCTGCAGGCGCCGTCGACGCGCCGGCGATAGCTCCTGTGGCCGCGCCCACGCCGGCGCCGATCGCTGCGCCGCGGCCGCCGCCGATCGCCGCGCCGATGCCCGCTCCGGCCGCGCCGCCGATCAGCGCGCCGCCAACGGCGCGTTCGCCGGGCGTGTAGCAGGCGGCGAGGGACGCCGTCAGTCCGAGTATCGCGACGCTCCTGGTGATAGCCTTCAGCATATCGTCCTCCTCTGCGTCCTGGTCCGCGGGCGCTGCATCAGAGGCGTCAATGCGCTGATATGGCGAAGGTTCCGCCCGGGCGGACGGGACCGCTCAGAGCGGCCTGTAGGGCGGTCGGCCGGCGGTGAGGGCGTCGTCCAGCAATTCAAGGCGGTCCTGGCCCCAGAAAATCTCGCCATCCAGGACATAGGCCGGCGCGCCGAAGACATCGGCGGCGATCGCGTCCGCCTTGTTCCGCTCGTAGGCCGCAGCGACCTCTCCACTATCGGCCCGCGCCAGCGTCTCTTTCGGATTGAGGCCGGCGCGCGCGATGACGCCCTCGATCTCTGCCGGATCGTTCAGGTCCCTGTCGTCCCGCCACAGGGCGGCGAGCGCCTCCCCGGCGAGGCGGGCCGCGTCCTGTCCTTGCAAGCCGGCCGCGACGATGGCGCGGTTCAGCACATCCGGATTGAACGTGCGGTTCGGCTTGAACACCAGCGGCAGGCCGCGCTTGTCGCGCCAGCGCTGCATCTCGACGAGGCGATAGCGCTGGCGCGCCGGCGGGCGCTTGGCCAGCGGCAGGCTTCCGGTGGCGTCGAAGACATCGAGAAGCGGCACTGGACGGCAGTTCGCCGTCACCCCGTGCCTGGCGCAAATCTCGAGGAAGAGCCCATGGCCGAGGTAGGTCCAGGGTGAGGGGATCGTGAAAAAGTAGTCGATCGAGCGGGGCATGGCCGCAGCCTATGCGCCGGCCAGCGGAAAAACGAAAGGGCGGCCGTGGAGGCCGCCCTTCCCTATTCTTGCTCGGACTTTCCTCGGAACTCCAAGTCGGGCCCGCCCGACTTGGACGTCCTTGGCGTCAGGACCGATGGATGTCCTCAGAAATCCATGCCGCCATCCAAGTCGGGCCTGCCCGACTTGGACATCCCTGGCTGTCGGGCGGATGGATTTCCTCAGAAATCCATGCCGCCCATGCCGCCGCCGCCGCCCGGCATCGGCATCGGGGCGTCCTTCTTGGGCGCCTCTGCGATCATGGCTTCCGTGGTGATCAGCAGGCCGGCGACCGAGGCCGCGTCCTGGATCGCCGTGCGGACGACCTTGGTCGGGTCGATGATGCCGGCCTTGACGAGGTCGGTGTACTGGCCGGTCTGGGCGTTGTAGCCATCGGCGTAGTTCTTGGACTCGAGCAGCTTGCCGACGATCACGGCGGCGTCGTCGCCGGCGTTCTCGATGATCTGCCGCGCCGGGGTCGTGAGCGCCTTGCGGACGATCTCGACGCCGGTCTTCTGGTCCTCGTTCTGGGTCTTGAGCTTGCCGACCGAAGCGACGGCGCGCAGCAGGGCGACGCCGCCGCCGGGCAGCACGCCTTCTTCCACCGCGGCGCGGGTGGCGTTCAGCGCGTCATCCACGCGGTCCTTCTTCTCCTTGACCTCGACCTCGGTGGCGCCGCCGACGCGGATCACCGCGACGCCGCCAGCGAGCTTGGCGAGACGCTCCTGCAGCTTCTCACGGTCGTAGTCCGAGGTCGTCTCCTCGATCTGCGCCTTGATCTGCTGGACGCGGCCGTCGATGTCCTTCTTCTTGCCGGCGCCGGAGACGATCGTGGTGTTCTCCTTCTCGATGCGGACCTTCTTGGCCCGTCCGAGATCCTTCACCGTGATGTTCTCAAGCTTGATGCCGAGGTCCTCGGCGATCATCGTGCCGCCGGTCAGGATGGCGATGTCCTCGAGCATGGCCTTGCGGCGGTCGCCGAAGCCGGGCGCCTTGACGGCGGCGATCTTCAGGCCGCCGCGCAGCTTGTTGACGACGAGCGTGGCCAAGGCCTCGCCCTCGACGTCCTCGGCGATGATCAGGAGCGGCTTGCCGGTCTGCACGACCGTCTCGAGGATCGGCAGCATGGGCTGCAGCGAGGAGAGCTTCTTCTCGTGGATGAGGATGTAGGGATCCTCGAGCTCGGCGATCATCTTCTCGGCGTTGGTGATGAAATAAGGCGAGAGATAGCCGCGGTCGAACTGCATGCCTTCGACGACATCGAGCTCGGTCTCGGCGGTCTTGGCCTCCTCGACGGTGATGACGCCCTCGTTGCCGACCTTCTGCATGGCCTCGGAGATCATCTTGCCGACCGAGACGTCGCCGTTGGCGGAGATGGTGCCGACCTGCGCCACTTCGGCGTTCGACGTCACCTTCTTGGAGTTCTTCTGGAGGTCGGCCACGACAGCCTCGACGGCGAGGTCGATGCCCCGCTTCAGGTCCATCGGGTTCATGCCGGCGGCGACCGCCTTGGCGCCCTCGCGGACGATCGACTGGGCGAGCACGGTGGCGGTGGTGGTGCCGTCGCCGGCGTGGTCGTTCTGGCGCGAGGCGACCTCGCGGACCATCTGGGCGCCCATGTTCTCGAACTTGTCGGCGAGCTCGATCTCCTTGGCGACGGTGACGCCGTCCTTGGTGATGCGGGGCGCGCCGAACGACTTCTCGATCACGACGTTGCGGCCCTTGGGACCCAGCGTGACCTTCACAGCATCGGCGAGGATGTCGACGCCGCGCAGCATCTTGTTGCGCGCGTCGGTGGAGAAGCGGACTTCTTTGGCAGCCATGTGACTGTCCTTTCGTCTGATGGGTTGAAACTGGGGAGTTCGAGCGAAGCGCTTACTTCGCGATCACGCCCATGATGTCGGATTCCTTCATGATGAGGAGATCCTTGCCGTCGATCTTGACCTCGGTGCCCGACCACTTGCCGAACAGCACCGTGTCGCCGACCTTCAGGTCGATCGGGATCAGCTTGCCCGCCTCGTCGCGGCCGCCGGGGCCGACGGCGATGACCTCGCCCTCCTGGGGCTTCTCCTTGGCGGTGTCGGGGATGATGATACCGCCCTTGGTCTTCTCGTCGCTTTCAAGGCGGCGGACGACCACGCGGTCATGCAGGGGACGAAACTTCATGCGAGTTCCTCAAGGGCTTCGGACGCCGGGCCCCATGCCCGGCTCTGGCGTATGCGGATCTGCTAGCACTCATGTGGAGCGAGTGCTAGCGCGCCGGCGGCTCTATGGCGAAAGCGGCGCATGGAGTCAATATGTCGCAGACCCTTCCAAGCTCGGGGGCGCTGCAACCTCTTCGGATCAGGAATGGATGGTGGGCGCGACAGGGATTGAACCTGTGACCCTTCGCGTGTGAAGCGAATGCTCTCCCGCTGAGCTACGCGCCCTGACCGACCTGGCGGGTGGCCGCTCCTGTCGCCCGTGCTTGCCAGGATGTCAAGAGTCAGGCTCCTGCCCACGAACAGCAGCGCTGATCGGCATCGAGCGAATCGACGCTCCGCTCGGGGGGCGGTCCAGCGGCCGCCCCGGCCAGATGGGGCCTGCGCCCGCCAGAGCACTGGAGGCCCGCCGTAGGCTGTCGGGTGTTGCAAGGGAGTCACGACATTGTGTCAAATCCGGTCTCACGCGGGAGTGATCGTGGCCGAATCTTGCCAAACCCGTGCAAACCAGTTTGTAACCACGCGATGGCACTGTTGATCTCCATGATCATGGCACAACGACCGTCCGGCCATGATCCTTGCCTCCGCGTTCATCCCCACCACCCAAGGGCTCATTCCATGCGCTTGTCGGCCGGCTTCGCCGCTCTCCTTCTCTTCTCCTCCGCGGGTGTCGCGACAGCCTCCCAGGTCGTGCTGGATCCGCTGACCGGCAACGTGGTCAACGCCACGCCGTCGAACGCCGGCGGCGGCCGCGCGGCGGCGACGCCGATACCGCGCGAGGAAGTGGCCTATGCCGGTCCGCACCGGCCCGGCACGATCGTCGTCGACGCCAAGGAGCGGCGGCTTTACCTCGTGCTGCCCGACAAGAAGGCCATCAAGTACGGCGTCGGCGTCGGCCGTCCCGGCTTCGAATGGGGCGGCACCAAGACCGTGACGCGCAAGGCGGAATGGCCTTCGTGGACGCCGCCGGCCCAGATGATCCGCCGCCGGCCCGATTTGCCGCGCTTCATGCCGGGCGGACCGGAGAACCCGATGGGCGCGCGCGCGCTCTATCTCGGCTCCTCCCTCTACCGCATCCACGGCTCCAACGAGCCCGAGACCATCGGCCAGGCCGTCTCCTCGGGCTGCATCCGCATGCTCAACGAAGACGTCATCGACCTCTACGGCCGCGTCCGCGTGGGCGCGCAGGTCGTGGTGATGCGCTGAACGGAGCAGCCGTCAGCCGGCCTGGCCGCTCGCCGGCCGGCGGCGTCGCGGCTAAACTGACGCAACCCAGAAAAAAGGCGGCTCGCGCCGCCTTTTTTTCGTGTCTGCTCCGAGCGCAATCTACTCGTCGCCCTCATCATCGCCGCCGCTGGCGGCAGGCGGCGGCGCGACCAGCCCGTCGAGCCCACGCAGCAGTTCATCCTCGGACATGCGGTCGAAGGCCACGTTCGTGTCGTCGACGACGTTGATCTGAGTGCGGCTCTGCTGCTGCGGGATCAGCGGCACAGTGTCGGCCTCAGGCTCGTCCACCTCGACCTGCTTCTGCAGCGAGTGGATGAACTCCTCCTTGAGATCGTCGGGCTGGATGGTCGAATCGGCGATCTCGCGCAGCGCGACCACCGGGTTCTTGTCGCGGTCTCGGTCGATCGTCAGCTGGGCGCCGGAGGCGATCATGCGCGCCCGATGGGCGGCCAGCAGGACGAGCTCGAACCGGTTGTCGACCTTGTCGATGCAATCCTCGACGGTGACGCGCGCCATGAAGCGCTCCTTCCTAGGTCAGATTGTGCTTGAATGGCGTGGCGCTAATGCACAATTTGACGAAAAGCAAGGATTCATTGCTACGTCGCACTTGCCCCGTCTGCGGCGGCGGTCCATGCTGCGGTGCCGCAAGAAGAGCGTGCAACCTTGACCGTAGTCGCAGAACCGCGCTACAGGCGTCCGTTCACCGCCAGACCACGCTCAACTTACAATAAAAACACTCGAATGCGCCGGAGTAGCTGATGAGCACTAGAGAAAAAATCGCGGTTTTCATTGATGGCGCCAATCTTTATGCGACCTCCAAATCTCTTGGATTCGATATCGACTATCGCAAATTGCTGAAGGAATTCCAGAGTCGTGGCTCGCTTATGCGAGCTTTCTACTATACTGCGCTGATTGAAGACCAGGAATATTCTTCGATCCGACCTCTGGTCGATTGGCTGGACTACAATGGCTACACAGTGGTGACCAAGCCGGCGCGCGAATTCACCGACGCCACGGGCCGCCGCAAGATCAAGGGCAACATGGACATTGAGCTCGCGGTCGACGCGATGGAGCTTGCGCCCTTCATCGACCAGATGGTGCTGTTCTCGGGCGACGGCGATTTCCGCTCGGTCGTCGAAGCCGTGCAGCGGCGCGGCGTGAGGGTATCGGTCGTCTCGACGGTGACCACGCAACCCCCGATGGTGGCGGACGATCTGCGCCGGCAGGCCGACGAGTTCATCGATCTCATGAGCCTGCAGCCGAAGATCGGCCGTGACCCTTCGGAGCGCGCGGCGCGCGACCCCGAGCGCTCCGGCTTCCCGCGGCCCATCGCCGGGACGACGCCGGTGGGCGGCCATGTGCCGAACTTCATCAACCGGCCCTCGCGCGTGCCGGAGAATTCCAACGAGTGAGCACGCGGCGCTGACCGCAGCGGCGCCACCTGTATCGTTCCAAATGAATGGCCGGGCCCTCGCGGGTCCGGCCTTCGGATTTTCAGCCCATGCCTTTCAGCCGAGACCGCCCACAAGCATGTATTTGTGCTCCGTGAACTCATCCATGCCGTGCCGGCCGCCCTCGCGGCCGAGGCCCGATTCCTTGACGCCGCCGAAGGGCGCGACCTCGGTGCCGAGGATGGCCGAGTTGATGCCGACCATCCCGTATTCCAGCGCCTCCGCCACGCGGAAGGCGCGACCGAGGTCCTTGGTGTAGAAATACGAGGCGAGGCCGTATTGCGTGGCGTTGGCCTGGGCGACGGCGTCGGCTTCGTCCTTGAACTTGTAGATCGACGCCACCGGGCCGAAGGTCTCCTCCCGCGTCACCAGCATCTTGGTGGTGACGCCGGCGAGCACAGTCGGCTCGTAGAAGGTGCGGCCGAGCGCATGGCGCCTGCCGCCAGCCACCACTTGCGCGCCGTTGGCGACGGCGTCGTGCACGTGACGCTCCACCTTCTCCAGCGCCTTGACGTTGATCAGCGGGCCCTGAACGACGCCGACCTCGGCGCCGTTGCCGACCTTCATCTTGATCACCTCGGCGGCGAAGCGCTCGACGAAGCGGTCGTGGATGCCCTCCTGCACGTAGAGGCGGTTGGTGCAGACGCAGGTCTGGCCCATGTTGCGGTACTTGGCGATGATCGCGCCTTGCACAGCGGCGTCAAGATCGGCGTCGTCGAAGACGATGAAGGGCGCATTGCCGCCGAGCTCGAGCCCCACTTTCTTCACGGTCTCCGCGGCCTGCCGCATCAGGAGCTTGCCGACCGGCGTCGAGCCCGTGAAGCCGACGAATTTCACGGCCGGGTGCGAGGTCATCACACCGCCGATCGCCTGCGCGTCGAGGCTGGTCACGATGTTGAGCACGCCGGCGGGCAGCCCGGCGCGGTGCGCGAGCTCGGCCAACGCCAGGGCGGTCAGCGGCGTATCCGGCGCAGGCTTGACCACGAAGGTGCAGCCTGCCGCGAGGCCCGGCGCGCATTTACGCGTGATCATCGCCGCCGGGAAGTTCCAGGGCGTGATGGCCGAGCAGACGCCGATGGGCTGGCGCTGCACGATGATGCGCGAGTTCGGGAAGGGGGAGGGGATGGTCTCGCCGTAGATGCGCTTCGCCTCCTCGGCATAGAACTCGATGAAGGAGGCAGCGTAGGCGACCTCGCCGCGGGCCTCGGCGATCGGCTTGCCCTGCTCGGCGGTCATGATCTGCGCGATGTCCTCCTGGTTCGCCATGATGAGGTCGAACCACTTGCGCAGGATCTGCGAGCGCTCCTTTGCGAGCTTCCCGGCCCAGGGCTTGAAGGCGCGCTCGGCGGCCTCAATCGCCGCAGTCGTCTCGGCGGCGCCGTAATCGGGCACCCTCGCCAGCTCCTCGCCTGTCGCCGGATTGTCGACGGGGCTCTCGCCCGTGCCGGCCCAGCGGCCGTCGACGTAGCATTGGGACTTGAGGAGGGTCGGGTCGTTGAGCGTAAGCATATATCCTCCGGCCGGGCTGGCTGGGCGTGGTCGCCTGCGTCGCGATGCTCTATAAGACGAGCGAACAGATGGCATCCGATGGCGGGATCAATGGGGCTGACGCACGCTAAGATCAAGCTGACGAACCCGTTCAAGCAGCGTGATCTCGAGATCGATGCCCTCGTCGACACGGGAGCGGTCGGCATCTGCATCACAGCCGAGCAGGCGCTCCAGCTTGGCTACGACATCGAGGAAGCGCAGACCTTGCTAGTCACGCTGGCCGACGGCTCACAGCGGCCGGTCGCCAAGATCCCCTACGTCGGGGTAGCCTTCGAAAACCGCAGTTGCTCGACCGACGCGTTCGTTCTGGGCAATCAGGCCCTGCTCGGCGTCGTTCCGCTCGAACTCATGGATATCATGGTCGACCCCGCGACCCAGCGGCTGATCGTCAATCCCGCACATCCCAACGTTCCGGTACTTTCAGCGCGCTGATCCCAGACGACGAACTGCTTGCATGAACCCCATCTTCGCTAATGCAGAGACCTCGATCTTCGAGGTCATGTCGCGCCTCGCCATGGAGCATCAGGCGATCAACCTGGGGCAGGGCTTTCCGGACGATCCCGGCCCCGAGGACGTGCGCCGCAAGGCCGCCGAGGCGGTCGTGGAGGGCTGGAACCAGTATCCGCCGATGATGGGCCTGCCGGAACTGCGCCAGGCCGTGGCGCAGCATTACCGGCACTTCCATTGCGTCGAGCTCGACGCCATGAGCGAGGTGATGATCACCTCCGGCGCGACCGAGGCGCTCGCCGGCGCGCTGATGGCGCTGATCGAGCCTGGCGACGAGGTGGTGCTGTTCCAGCCCATGTACGACGCCTACCTGCCGCTCGTGCTGCGCGCGGGCGGCGTGCCCAAGTTCGTGACGTTGAAGCCGCCGCATTTCCGCTTCAGCGAGGCCGATCTCGCCGCCGCCTTCTCGCCGCGCACCAAGGTCGTGCTCCTCAACAATCCGCTCAATCCGGTGGCGACCGTCTGCCCTGTCGAGGATCTCTCGATGCTCGCCCATTTCTGCATGGCGCATGATGCGATCGCGCTATGCGACGAGGTCTGGGAGCATGTGATCTTCGACGGCGCCGCGCATGTTCCGCTGATCGCGCTGCCGGGCATGCGCGAGCGCACCGTGAAGATCGGCTCCGCCGGCAAGATCTTCTCGCTGACCGGCTGGAAGGTGGGATTCGTCTGCGCGGCGCCCGCCATCCTCAAGGTGCTGGCTAAGGCGCACCAATACGTCACCTTCACCACGCCGCCGAACCTCCAGACGGCCGTGGCGCATGGGCTTGCCAAGGAGGATGCCTATTTCACCGGCATGCGGGCCGGTTTCCAGCGCAGCCGCGACCGGCTGGCCGAAGGGCTCATGACCCTCGGCTTCGACGTGCTGCCCGCGGCCGGCACCTATTTCCTCAACATCGACATCACGCCGACCGGCATGTCGGACGACGTGACATTCGCCAAGCATCTCGTCAGGCGGCACGGCGTCGCCACGATCCCGGTCAGCGCCTTCTACGCCGAGGAGCCGGTGACCAGCGTGGTGCGCTTCTGCTTCGCCAAAAAGGATGCGACGCTTGATGGCGCGCTGGAGCGGCTGGAGCGGATGGTGCGGGGCTGAGCCTCAGGCCCTGTCGATCCGTCCCGCGTAGCAGCCGCGTTTGGCGTTGTGGGCGTGGATGTAGGCGATCGCCGGATTGGCGAAGAGCCTGGCGATCACGCCCTCGATCTCGCGGCCTTCGACGACGTCGGCATCGAGGATCATGCCTTCGGCGCTGAAGCCCCTGAGCGAGAGCAGACGCTGGCGCATGATGTCCGGCACCTCGCCGGCGCGGTCGTAGCGCTCGCTCGCGCCCTCGCGCACATAGATGGCGTGGGTCGCACGGTAGGGCGTCTCGGCGGGCTGGCAGCAATGGTTCAGCAGGAGAACGGTCTCGCCGGCCGTCGCCTCGCGCATCTCGATCCGGTCGGGAAAGCCGGGATTGCCGTCGGCGGTGTAGCGGCGGATGCCGCGGGCGGCCAGTTCCTCCTCCGGCAGTCCGAAGAGATGTTGGAATGGCCCCGGCGAAAGGCCGGTGATGCGGAACGATGCGGTTTGCGCTGACATGGCGGGCTCCTGGGTTGAACGCACCACATCCCATCAGCAACTCCGCCCCGCCGCCACCCGGAAGCTGCTGCGGCCTGCGTTAACCACGTTCCTTACCCGAACCTTAACGCGGCCTTGCGAGGATCGTGGTTAGCGATCCCACACCGTGGAGCCATCAAAATGACCGCAAATCCGATCCGCCGCGGCGCATTGGCGCTTTCGGCCGCCACGTTTCTCGCCATGCTCGCGCCGTCCTCAGCCGACGCGCAATACTATCCACGCCGCCATGGCGCTGGCGAGGCCGTCGCCGGCGGCGTGGTCGGCGGATTGCTCGGCGGCCTGGCCGCCGGCGCCATCATCAACTCGACGCGGCCGCACTATTATCCGCCCGTGGCCGAGCCGGCGCCGGTCTATGCCGCGCCCCCGGAGCCTGTCTACGTGCCGACCTGCCATATCGTGCGTCGCAAGGTCTGGCTCGACGATTACGCCTACACCTTCCGGCGCGAGCGCGTCTGCGAATAACGGCGTTTTCCGAGCCGTGGAAGAGGCCACCCCGGCCGCCTCGCAGCCGGGCTTTTTCTCGTGATTTTTCAGCGTTTTTGCGGTATATTTTCCGCAATCGAATCAAAGCGTTGAAAGCGTCTCACCTTCATGGCCGAACCCATTGAAAACGCAGCCGGAAACGGGGCGTCCCAGGAATACGGCGCGGAGTCGATCAAGGTCCTCAAGGGGCTGGACGCCGTGCGCAAGCGTCCCGGCATGTACATCGGCGACACCGACGACGGCTCCGGCCTGCACCACATGGTCTATGAGGTGGTGGACAACGCGATCGACGAAGCGCTGGCCGGCCATGCCAAGGAGGTCACCGTCACGCTGAACGAGGACGGCTCCGTCACGGTGACCGACGACGGCCGCGGCATCCCGACAGCCGTGAAGCAGGACGACGACCACGAACCCAAGCGCTCGGCTGCTGAGATCGTGATGACGGAGCTGCATGCCGGCGGCAAGTTCGACCAGAATTCGTACAAGGTCTCGGGCGGTCTGCACGGCGTCGGCGTCTCCGTCGTCAATGCGCTTTCGTCGATGCTGAAGCTGCGGATCTGGCAGAACGGGCAGGAGCACGCGATGGAGTTCCGCCACGGCGTGGCGCAGGCGCCGCTCGCGGTCGTCGGTCCGTCGAACGGCAAGCGCGGCACGGAGGTGACGTTCCTGCCCTCCACCGAGACCTTCACCATGGTCGAGTTCGATTACAAGACGCTGGAGCATCGCTTGCGCGAGCTCGCCTTCCTGAACTCCGGCGTGCGCATCGTGCTGACCGACCGGCGGCACGGCGAGAACAAGGCCGAGGAGCTCTATTACGAGGGCGGCGTGGAGGCCTTCGTACGCTATCTCGACCGCGCCAAGACGGCGCTGCTGCCGAAGCCGATCCTGGTGATGAAGACCCAGGAGGAGATGAACGGCATCGGCGTCGAGGTCGCGCTGTGGTGGAACGACAGCTACCACGAGAACGTGCTGGCCTTCACCAACAACATCCCCCAGCGCGACGGCGGCACGCATCTCGCCGGCTTCCGCGGCGCGCTGACGCGGCAGGTGAACGGCTATGCCGAAAGCTCGGGCATCGCCAAGAAGGAGAAGGTCGAGCTGACCGGCGACGATTGCCGCGAAGGGCTCACCGCGATCGTCTCGGTCAAGGTGCCGGACCCCAAATTCTCGAGTCAGACCAAGGATAAGCTGGTCTCTTCCGAAGTGCGGCCAATCGTCGAGGGCGTGCTCAACCAGGCGCTCGCCACCTGGTTCGAGGAGCATCCCGCGGAGGCGAGGCTGATCGTCGGCAAGGTGGTCGATGCCGCCGCCGCTCGCGAGGCGGCGCGCAAGGCGCGCGAGCTGACGCGCCGCAAGGGCGTGCTCGACATCGCCTCGCTGCCAGGCAAGCTGGCCGATTGCCAGGAGCGCGACCCGGCGAAGAGCGAGCTCTTCCTGGTCGAGGGCGATTCCGCCGGCGGCTCGGCCAAGCAGGGGCGCAACCGCGAGTATCAGGCGGTGCTGCCGCTGCGCGGCAAGATCCTCAATGTGGAGCGGGCGCGCTTCGACAAGATGCTGTCGAGCCAGGAAATCGGCACGCTGATCACCGCGCTCGGCACCGGCATCGGGCGGGAGGAGTTCAACCCCGACAAGATCCGCTACCACAAGATCATCATCATGACGGATGCCGACGTCGACGGCTCGCACATCCGCACGCTGCTGCTCACCTTCTTCTTCCGCCAGATGCCGGAGCTGATCGAGCGCGGGCACATCTACATCGCCCAGCCACCGCTCTACAAAGCCGCCAAGGGCAAGGCGGAGGTCTATCTCAAGGACGAGCGCGCCTATGAGGATTACCTGCTGGAAGGCGGCTCGGAAGGCGCCATCCTGCGGGCGCCTTCGGGCGACCGCACGGTCGGCGACCTGCGCGGCCTCATCGACGAGGCGCGCCTCGTGCGCACGGTGCTGAACGGCTTGCACAGCCGCTACGATCGCACGGTCGTCGAGCAGGCGGCGATCGCCGGCGCTCTGCGCCCCGATTTGCCGGACAGTCCGGAGGGCCCCGCCAAGGCGGCCGCGATCGCCGAGCGCCTTGACCGCCTCGCGGACGAGTTCGAGAAGGGCTGGAGCGGCGAGTCGCGCGACGGCGGCTACCTTCTGAAGCGCACGGTGCGCGGCGTGACCCAGGTCGCGCTGCTGGACCAGCAGCTCCTCAACAGCGTCGACGCTCGAAAGATCGAGGAGAGGGCGGCGAGCCTCGCCGAAGCCTATGGCGCGCCCGCCATCTTCAGCCGGCGCGGCAAGGAGAGCGTGATCCACGGGCCCGTTTCGCTGTTCAACGCCGTCAAGGCGTCGGGCGCCGACGGCGTGCGGCTGCAGCGCTACAAGGGGCTGGGCGAGATGAACCCTGAGCAGCTCTGGGAGACGACGCTCGACCGCAACGCCCGCTCGCTCCTGCAGGTGAAGGTCAAGGAGGTCGACGAGGCCGACGACATCTTCGTCAAGCTGATGGGCGACGTCGTGGAGCCCAGGCGCGAGTTCATCCAGCAGAACGCGCTGAGCGTGGCGAATCTGGATGTTTGATGACCTCTTGGTGGGTCAGGTCGGAACTGCGCGGTCGATCGCGAAGGACTCGAACCAGCGCCGCTCCTCGCCGCGGATGATCGCCGCCAGGATGCGCGAGGCCATGTAGCTGAAGGTGATCCCGTTTCCGCCGTAGCCATAGGCGGCGAGGATGTTGGGATGGCCGGGCAGGCGGCCGATCAGGGGCAGGCCATCCGTCGTCTCGCCGAAAGCCCCCGCCCAGGACGCGCTGAGATCCAGCCTCGCGGGGGGCCAGAGCGCCTTCAGCTTGGCCAGCAAGGTCGCGACCTTCGCGGGCAGCGCCGCCGCCGCGCTCGCCGCATCGTGGCCTTCCTCGTCCTCGCCGCCGAAGATGAGGCGGCCGTCGGCGGTGGAGCGCGCATAGCTGTAGCGCGCGCCGGCATCCCAGATCAGTGCTTCGTCGCGCCAAATCGAGCCGGGCGGCTGCGGTTCGGTGGCGAGCGCATAGCTGGTCGAGATGCGATGCGTGCCGCCCGGGACGATCGAGGGCATCGAATAACCCGTCGCGAGGATGACATGGCGCGCCTCGGCTTCGCCGCCTCCGGACAGCCGCACCGTCGCTCCGTCGGGCCGGCTCTGGAAATCGACCGCCTCGCCGGCCCAGAGCCCCGCGCCCGCCGCGGCCGCGCGTTCTAGGAGGCGGCGGGTGAGGCAGACCGGATCGACATCGGCGGAGCCGGGCGAGGCGATGGCGCCCTGGCGGTCGAGCGCGAAATGGCGCGAGAGCGTGGCGGCATCCAGCAATTCGCCTGGCAATCCGGCGCGGACGCGCAGCTCATGTTCCTGCGCCAGCGCGGCGAAGCCCATGTCGCCGCCCGTGAGGTAGAGCGTCGAGCGGCTTCTGCACCGGCATGGCATCCCGAGCGACCGCAGCAGACTCGTCAGGCCCTCAACGGCCTTGAAGCTGCGGCGGTAGACATCGGCCGCGCGGTCCCAGCCATGCAGGTCCGCCAGCTTGCCGAGCGGCGCATCGATCTCCCAGAGCAGCATGGCCGTGCTGGCGGCCGTGCTGCCGAAGCCGGGCACGCCTCGATCGAGCAGGACGACGTCATGTCCGAGGCCCGCGAGATGCTCGGCCAATAGCGCGCCGGTGATTCCGCCGCCGACGACCAGGATCTCGCAGGAGAAGGCGCGGGGAGCGTCTTCCGTCCGCAGGTCGGTGGCATGCGTCCAAGGCGTCTGAGGCGTGCGCAGCACGCTTTGCTCTGGCTTCGATCGGGTGAGCACTCGGGACCTCCGTCTCCCCCAACCGGGAGCCGGACGATCAACGCAAGCTTGGCTTTGACGGTTCCAAGGCGCAGCCGGGTGCGGCGCTACGGGCGGCCTAAACCTCCGTCGTCGCGCCCTTCTCCGGCACGATCACCTTCGTCGCGCAGCCCTGCATCGCGGCCTGGAAGCCGGAGGCATCTTTCGCGATGATGGGGAAACTGCCGTAATGGCAGGGAATGACGGCATCGAGCTTGAGGAAGCGCTTGACCGCCAACGCCGCAGTCTCGGCCCCCATGGTGAAGCGGTCGCCGATCGGCGCCATGGCCACCTTCGGCTGGTGGATTTCTGCGATCAGCGCCATGTCCGAGAAGATGTCCGTGTCGCCCATGTGGTAGACCGTCGGCTCGCCCGGCGCCTTGACGACGATGCCGCCGGGCAGGCCGAGCGCGATCGGCATGCCGTCCACCATGTCGCCGGAGGAATGGTCGGCGCGCACCAGCGTGACGCTGAAGCCGCCCTGGTCCACCGTGCCGCCCGTGTTCATGGGATCGAAGCTCTTGAGGCCCTTCGAGGCCAGCCACATGCAGAGGTCGTAGTTGGCGATGACCTTCGCGCCGGTCTCGGCCGCGATGGCGAGCGTGTCACCGACATGGTCGCCATGGCCGTGGGTGAGGGCGATATGCGTGACGCCGCGCACGGCCTCCGCCCGGTCCGAGACGAAGGCCGGGTTGCCGGTGAAGAAGGGGTCGATCAGCAGGGCCTTGCCGGCGAAATCGAGGCGGAAGGCGGAATGGCCGAACCAGGTGATCTGCATGACGAATCTCCAGGATTTTCTTGGCTGAGGGCTGGCGTGGATCGCGGCTCAGGCGTGGTGCGTCCTTCGAGGCTCGTTCGCTCCGCTCTCTCGCACCTCAGGATGAGGAGGTCGGTGCAAGGCTAAACCTCCTCATCCTGAGGTGCGAGCCGAAGGCGAGCCTCGAAGGACGCACAACCTCAATGCAGGGCAAGCACCCTATGCCAGCCAGCGCTTCCGCCGCTTGTAGTGCTTCACGTCGCGGAAGCTCTTCTTGTTCCCTTCCGCCACGCCGAGATAGAATTCCTTGACGTCCTCGTTCTCGCGGAGCGCCTTCGCCTCGCCGTCCATGACGATGCGGCCGGTCTCCATGATGTAGCCGTAGGTCGCGTATTTCAGCGCCATGTTGGTGTTCTGCTCGGCGATCAGGAAGGAGACGCCCTCCTTGGCGTTGAGGTCCTTCACGATCTCGAAGATCTCCTCGACGACCTGCGGCGCGAGGCCCATCGAGGGCTCGTCGAGCAGGATCATCTTGGGCGCGCTCATCAGCGCCCGGCCTATGGCGCACATCTGCTGCTCGCCGCCAGAAGTATAGCCCGACATCGACTTCCGCCGCTGCCGCAGGCGCGGGAAGTAGTCGTAGACCTTCTCGAGGTCGCGCTTGATCGCAGCCGCGCCGTCACGGCGGGTGAAGGCGCCGGTGAGCAGGTTCTCCTCGATGTCGAGATGGCCGAAGCAGTGGCGGCCTTCCATCACCTGGATGCAGCCGCGGCGCACGAGTTCGTTGGGCGTCATGCGGTCGACCCGCTCGCCTTCGAACTCGATCGAGCCCTTGGTGACCTCGCCGCGCTCCGCCTTCAAGAGGTTGGAGATCGCCTTCAGCGAGGTCGTCTTGCCGGCCCCGTTGGCGCCCAGGATCGCGACGATGCCGCCCTGCGGCACGACGAGCGACACGCCCTTCAGCACGAGGATGACGTGGTCGTAGATGACCTCGATGTTGTTGACCCCGAGGATCGGGCGGGCGGGGGCGGGTGAGGGGGCGAGGGCGGCGGACATTGCGGGTGATCAGCGGACAACGAGGCTGCGCAGGAGAACGCCAAGCACTGCAAGATTCATCGCCATGCTCAATCCAATCATCCAGAAGAGTACGGTGATACGTGCTTCGAGGCTGGAAAAGCGCACGTCCATCTTTGCCTCAAGGCGATCGATCTTCGCTTCGAGCGAATTCAGACGAAGCTCGAAGTTAGCGACTTCCTCGGCCGCTTTCTTTGCATCGTCCTCGCCCGCTCCGGCTTTGACCAAGGCCGCATAGAGGCTTCCCATCATGACGGCCATGCAGGCGCGCTTTCCAATCCAATCACCGATCGAATATGGCGCAACATCTTCCTCAATGAAAGGCGGGCGCGTTCAGCGCCCGCCCTCCGGTATGGTCACGACGGCTTGCCGCAACTCTCCGAGCGCTTCGGCCAGCCGGCGTTCTTCTCGGCGTAGTCCTTGGCGTTGGCCTCGATCAGCGGACGCACCTCGTCCTTCAGCGGCTCCATCCAGTCGGAGCCCTTGGTCCACTTCGTGCCGTCCCATTCGGCCACATAGGCCTTGTGGTGGCCGGAGTGATCGGAGCAGGAGACCTTCACCGGCGCGGCGAAGCCCTCCATGCCGAGTTCCTTCAGCCGCGCCTCGGTGACGTCGAGCGCTTCGAGGCCAGCGCGCATGTCCTCCGCGGTGATCACCTTCTTGCCGGTGAGGCGCTGCGCGTTGCGGATGCCCTCCGCCACCAGCATCGAGTTGTAGACGCCGCGGTTGTAGAGATTCTCGCCCACCTTGTCCTTCGGCGCCAGGCTCTTGCCCTTGTCCACCACGTGCTTGAGGATGTCCTGGATGACCGGGAAGTTGGTGCCGGCCGCGTTGAAGTTCAGCGACTTGTAGCCCTTCGCTTCGGGACCGCCGGCGCGCGCGTCATCGTCGCCGCCGGCCCACCAGACGCCGACCAGCTTGCCGATCGGGAAGCCGTTCTTCACCGCCTCCTTGACCGCGGTCGGGTTCATGGCGCCCCAGCCCTGGTTATAGAGGTAGTCCGGCCGGTCGCGGCGGATGGAGAGCCAGAGCGAGGACTGGTTCTGCATGTCGGCGGCCGCCACGGGATAGAGCTTGACCTCGAAGCCGTATTTCTTGGCGAGGCTCTCCAGCACCGGAATCGGCTCCTTGCCGAAGGGCGCGTCGAGGTGGATGAGGCCGAGCTTCTTGCCCTTGAGCTTGTCGAGGCCGCCCTCCTGGTTTGCCATGTGGCGCACCATCAGCGAGGCGCCGTCCCAATAGGTCATCGGCGGGATGAAGACCCAGGGGAACTGGTTGCCGTCGGCCGAAGCCGAGAGGCCGTAGGCCATGGACAGGATCGGGATCTTGTCGACATGGGCGCGCGGGATGGCGGCCAGCGTCGCGCCGGTCGACCACGGGCTGTAGACGACGGTGTTCTTGGCCTTCGCCTGCTCGTAGCATTCGATGCTCTTCTTGGTGTCGTAGCCCGTCTCGCATTCCTCGAAGACGATCCTGACGCCGCCGATGCCTCCATCGCGCTCGTTGAGCATGGTGAAATAATCGCGCATGCCGTCGCCGATCGGGATGCCGGAGCCGGAGAACGGGCCAGTGCGATAGGAGTTGTTGGCGACATAGATCGAATCCTGCGCGCCCGCAGGCGCGGCGGCGAGCATGGCCGCGCCGAGCGCCGCTCCCGCCATCCACTGCATTCTTTTCATTGCTGTCTTCTCCCTTGGTGTCGTTGCGGTGAATCCTAGTCGATTGGGGCCGGGTTGTCTCCCGCGCGCGTTGGACGCCTCGCCGATGCCGCCGGCTGGCGCGTCAATAGGGGAATGGCCATGTCCTGAGCTTCTGCTTGCCGATCTGCCACAATCGCGCGAGCCCATGCGGCTCGACGATGAGGAAGAAGATGATGAGACCGCCGACCAGCATGAAGGTCACATGCTCGGCCGTCGCGCCCGACAGCGGCACGCCGATCGCGGGCAGCCCGTATTTCAGGATCGTCGGCAGCGTGCCGATGAAGGCCGCGCCGAAATAGGAGCCGATCAGAGAGCCGAGGCCGCCGATGATGACCATGAACAGGATGTTGAAGGAGAGGCGGATCGAGAAGACGTCGTTCGCCTCGCCGCCGCCGTACCAGAGGAAGATCATCAGCGCGCCGGCGACGCCCGCGAAATAGGACGAGACGGCGAAGGCCGCGAGCTTCGCCTGGAGCGGCCGGATGCCCATGAGCTCTGCCGCGATGTCCATGTCGCGGATCGCCATCCAGGACCGGCCGATGCGGCCGTGCACGAGGTTGGAGGCGAACCAGGTGAGGATCACGACGAGGGTCAGCACCACGAGGTAGCGCACCTCCGGCTGCGCGTTCGCCCCGGTGATCGGCACGCCGAAGAGGAAGCGCTGCGGCACCTCGATCGCGCCCGAGGCATTGTAGTTATAGAGCCAGGGCACGCGCACGAAGCACCATTGCAGGAAGAACTGCGCGGCGAGCGTGGCGACGGCGAGGTAGAAGCCCTTGATCCGGAGCGACGGCAGCCCGAACAGCACGCCGATCGCCGCCGAGAAGAAGCCGGAGAGCAGGATCAGCAGGATGACGTTCACGCCCGGGAAGAGCGTCGTCAGCTTGTAGCAGGCGTAGGCGCCGACGCCCATGAAGGCGCCGGTGCCGAGCGAGATGAGGCCGGTGTAGCCCACGAGGATGTTGAGCCCGATCGCGGCCAGGGCGAAAACGAGGAAGGGGATCATCACCGTCGAGATGAAGAAGTCGCTGCCCAAGAGCGGCACGCCGACGAAGGCGATCGCCAGGATCAGCGCCAGCCCGATCCTGTCCTGCAGGATCGGGAACACCGCCATGTCGGCGGCATAGGTCGTCTTGTATTGGCCGGCCTCGCGATAGAACATCAGATCCTCTCGATGATCTTGTCGCCGAAGAGGCCCTGCGGCCGGAAGAGCAGGAAGCCGAGCGCGATGCAGTAGGCGAGCCAGCTCTCGATGCCGTTGCCCACGAGCGGACCCCAGTAGAACTCGCCGAGCTTCTCGCCCACGCCGATGATCAGCCCGCCGACGATGGCGCCGGGCACCGAGGTGAAGCCGCCGAGGATCAGCACGGGCAATGCCTTCAGCGCCACGATCTCCAGCGCGAAGGAGACGTCGGAGCGCGCCCCCCACATGATGCCGGTGATCAGCGCCACGATGCCCGCCGTGAACCAGACGATGACCCAGATCTGGTTGAGCGAGATGCCGACGGAGAGCGCCGCCTTGTGGCTGTCGGCGACGGCGCGGAGCGCGCGGCCAATCCGCGTCTTCTGGAAGAAGACCGCGAGCACGACGATCATCAGCGTGGCGATGATCGCGGCGGCGATGTCGATCTTCTGGAAGCTGACCCGGCCCCCCAGCATGTTCACGTCGATGGCGCCCTTGGGCAGGCCGAGCTCATTGGCGATCATCACCTTCGGGTTGCCGCCGAAGACGCTCTCGCCGAAGCCGATGAGGAAATAGGTGATGCCGAAGGTCGCCATGAACAGGATGATGTCGGGCTGGTTGACCAGCGGGCGGAGCACGATCCGCTCCACCGCGATCGACAGCACGAACATCACGCCGAGCGCCAGAACGACCGCCACATAGGCCGCCGGCCAGCCGGAGAAGCCCCAGCGCGCCATCGTCTCGTAGAAGCCGACGAGGGAGAGGCCGGCGAAGACGACCATGATCCCCTGCGCGAAGTTGAAGACGCCCGACGCCTTGAAGATCAGCACGAAGCCGAGCGCGATCAGCGCATAGAGGATGCCGGCGACGGCGCCTTCCCAGAGAGTCTGCACGAGGAGATCGGGAAGCTCCCACATCTGCACGAAGGGATCGGCCAGCACCTTGTAGAGTATGGAGCCCTTCGGAGCGACGCCTGAGGTCACGAGCGCCGTGATCAGGATCGCCACGGCGACGAAGGCGCCCAGCGTCTTCGCCGCGGGCATGACCCAGGCGGGGAGGGGGGCGGCTGGCGCGGCGGCTTCAGCGGTGGACATGGAGCCTCCCGGCGGTTTTGGAAGACGCAACGCCCCTCATCCCGAGGTGCGGAGCGCGAAGCGCGCAGCCTCGAAGGACGCACAAGGCCGATCCGAGGCCTGCATTAGCGCGGTGCGTCCTTCGAGGCTCGCCTTCGGCTCGCACCTCAGGATGAGGGATGTTTGCGAATGGCAAATCAGCCCCCATCAATGCGCCACGCCGAGATAGGCGTCGATGACATTCTGGTCTCTCTTCACCTCCTCAGGTGTACCATCCGCGATCTTGCGGCCGTATTCCAGCACGACGACGCGGTCGGAGAGGTCCATCACCACGCCCATGTCATGCTCGATCAGGCAGATCGTGGTGCCGTAGGTCTTGTTCACGTCGAGGATGAAGCGGCACATGTCCTCCTTCTCCTCGAGGTTCATGCCGGCCATCGGCTCGTCGAGCAGCAGGAGATCAGGCTCCATGGCGAGCGCCCGGCCGAGCTCGACGCGCTTCTGCAGGCCGTAGGGCAGCTTGCCGACGGGCACCTTGCGGATCGCCTCGATCTCCAGGAAGTCGATGATCTCCTCGACCTTGCGGCGGTGCTCGATCTCCTCGGCCATGGCGGGGCCGTGGCGGAAGAGCTGCCAGAAGAAGCTCGACCGCATCTTCAGCGTGCGGCCCGTCATGATGTTGTCGAGCGTGCTCATGCCCTTGAAGAGCGCGACATTCTGGAACGTGCGGGCGATGCCGCCCGAGGCCGCCTCGTAGGGCCGAACCTCATGGCGGCGCACGCCCTTGAAGGTGATCCAGCCCTCCTGCGGGTGGTAGAAGCCGTTGATGCAGTTGAGCATCGAGGTCTTGCCGGCGCCGTTGGGGCCGATGATCGCCCTGATCTCGCCCTTTCTCACGTCGAAGGAGACGTCCGAGATCGCCTTCACTCCGCCGAAGCGCAGGCTGACGTTCTCGACCGCCAGCAGAACTTCGCGCGTGGCCGGCGCGGCGCCTTCGGCGCGGATCGGCGTCATGTCGTTCATGCCGCTTTCTCCATGGGAGGCGCGGCCGCCGCTTCGCCCGGATAGCTCGCTGCGTCCCTGATTCTGACGGTCGCCGCGATGGTGCCTTTGCGGCCGTCCTCGAACGTTACTTCGGTGGCGATATGCTGCTCTGTCCGGCCGGCGTAGAGCGCCTCGACCAACGGCTCGTAACGCTCGGCGATGAAGCCGCGGCGGACTTTCTGCGTGCGGGTCAATTCGCCATCGTCGGCGTCGAGCTCCTTGTGCAGGATGAGGAAGCGCCTGATCTGGCCTCCCGCCATCATCGGCTCGGCGGCGAGCGCCTTGTTGGTCTCGTCGACATGGGCGGCGATGATGTCATAGACCTGCGGCAGCTGCGCCAATTCCTGGTAGCCGCCGTAGGAGACGTTGTTGCGCTCCGCCCAGTTGCCGACCGCTGTGAGGTCGATGTTGATGAAGGCCGTGACGTAGTCCTGGTCCTGGCCGAAGGCCACGGCTTCCTTGATGTTGGGAAAGAACTTCAGCTTGTTCTCGATGTATTTCGGCGCGAACAGCGAACCGTCCTTCAGCTTGCCGACGTCCTTGGCGCGGTCGATGATCCTGAGATGCCCGGTCTGGTCGAAGAAGCCGGCGTCGCCGGTCTTGACGTAGCCGTCCGGCGTCATCGTCTCGGCCGTCTTCTCCGGTTCCTTGTAGTAGCCGAGGAACTGGCCCGGGCTCTTGTAGATCACCTCTCCAGTCTTCTCGTCGATCCTGATCTCGACGTTGGGCGTCGCGGGCCCGACGGTGTCCGCCCTGATCTGCCCGTCGGGCTGCGCGGTCACGTAGAGGAAAGCCTCCGTCTGTCCGTAGAGCTGCTTCAGGTTGAGCCCCAGCGAGCGGTAGAAGGAGAAGAGCTCCGGCCCGATCGCCTCGCCCGCGGTGTAGGCGACGCGGATGTTGGAGAAACCGAGAGCGTTCTTGAGCGGACCGTAAACGAGAAAGTTGCCGAGGCCGTAGGCGAGGCGGGCGGAGAGTGGCACGCTCTCGCCGTTCAGGATCTTCTCGCCCCAGCGCTTCGCCACGCCGATGAAGTGGTGGAACATCCGCCGCTTCAGGCCGCCGGCGTCCTCCATGCGGATCATCACGCGGGTGAGCAGGTTCTCGAAGACGCGGGGCGGCGCGAAATAGAAGGTGGGTCCGATCTCCTTGAGGTCGGCCTGCGCCGTCTCGGGGCTCTCGGGGCAGCAGACGCAGAAGCCCGCGACGAGCGCCTGCGCATAGTTGAGATAATGGTCGCCCACCCAGGCCAGCGGCAGATAGGCGAGCACGGAATCCGTGTCGTTCAGCCTGTCGAAGGTGACGGTGTCGACGGCGGCGTCGATGCAGCCCTTGGCCGAGAGCATCACGCCCTTCGAGCGCCCGGTGGTGCCGGAGGTGTAGAGGATGATCGAGACGTCCGAGCCCTTTCCGACGGCGATGTCGGCGTCGCGCGCTGCCGCGGCGCCGGGCTCGCCGAGGGCCGCCTTGCCGGACGCGATCACCGCGTCGATCGGATGGAGGCGGGAATGGTCGTAGTCCTTCAGCCCGCGCTCCTCGTCGTAGAGGATTTGGCGGAGCTTCGGCACGCGTTCGGCCACGGAGAGGAGCTTGTCGACCTGCTCCTGGTCCTGCACGGCGGCGAAGACCACTTCGGCGTTGTCGAGCACGTAGGCGAGCTCGTCGGCGATGGCGTCGGCGTAGACCGGCACCGGCACGGCGCCCAGCATCTGCGCCGCCATCATCGACCAGTAGAGCTTCGGCCGGTTGCCGCCGACAATGGCGATCTTGTCGCCGCGCTTGAGGCCGAGCGCCCTGAGGCCCGCCGCCAGGCCGCTCGCCTCGGCGAAGACCTCGCTCCAGCTCCAGGTCAGCCAGATGCCGTTGGTCTTGAATCGCATGGCGGGACGATCGCCGCGCAGCCGCGCGTTGCGAGCCAGAAGCTTGCCGAACGTATCGCCGCCCGGATCCGCGCGTGTCGCCAATGCTCGCAACGGCCTGGACGGCCGCCCTCCCTACAGACTCGTCGTCCGCCGCGGCGGTTGATCCGCCGTCTCCCAACGTCTTGCATATGCAACTGCCTTGGAAGAGATCAAGTCCTCCCTTGGTCGCGATGCCGGCGACGGCGAACCCATGGTGGATGGCGGGCGGGCAAGTTACAGTGCGAGATCGAAGGGAGCGGAGCGTTAAGGTTAAGCATCGGTGAAGAGCGCGCGCCGCGCCCCTTGCTGTTAATGTCTCCCGCAGGATCGATTGACGAAGATTAAAGGGGCGAGGCGAGCATGGGCGAGCAGGCGGTGTCGGACGAGAACGCGAAGCCCTTCGCAATTTCCTTCGCGGAGCGGATGGTGGCCTCGGAAGGCTTCAAGGCGCTTTTCTCGGAAGGGATGTCGCTGGTCGAGGCCACGGCCACCTATCTCGACGGCGACGGCCGCAAGCAGTCCCGCGACCTGCAGCGCGGCGCTGCTCTGGCCTATGCCAGCGAGAGCATGCGGCTCACCACGCGCCTGATGCAGATCACCTCATGGCTGCTGCTGCAGCGCGCCGTGAACGAGGGCGAACTGACCCGCATGGAGGCCGAGACGGAGCATCGCAAGGTGCAGCTGCAGCCTTCCGAAACCGAGTGCTCTCCGGAGATGCTGGCGCTGCTGCCGGCGGCGCTGACCGAGCTGATCCACCATTCCTTCCGCCTGCAGGCGCGCATCGTGAAGCTCGACGAGCTGCTGCGCACCGAGGACCAGGCGGCCGAGCAGCCGGAGGAGAACCCAGTGGCGCAGCAGGTGAGCCTGCTGCAGGCGGCGCTGGCGAGGGGGTTGAGGTAGCAGAGGTCGCGGGAAACCGGCTCGATCGGACAGAATCTTCGACGCGTCCGGAAGAAGGCGCGCTAAAAATGCATCGATTTATTGGGCGTCGGGGCCGACATGATTGTTTTGAAACTCATCGTCCTGCTGATCGGATTCGTAATTTGGGCGCCGCTGGGGCTGTTGATCTGGCTGATCGTACTGCCGCGCGTTCTGCTGCTTTTCGCGATCGCGCTGCCGGTCAAGCTGTACCGTGGCGCCAACATCCGAAGCCTCATCGACGGCCTGATGGATACGATTGCGATCTATCCGCGCGGGTTCATTTTTCTATATAACGTCGTAATCCATGACTACGATGACCGGCGCCTCGATCCCGGAGAGGAGAAGTCGACAATCCGGTTCCTTTTCGAGATCGTCCAGTCGTTGCTGTTGATTTATGTGATCTACTGGCTGTTCTTCTCGAACATTGGCCTGATTGAAGGGGCGAAGATCACCTTCGACGCGATCCTCAAGATTTACCAGCAGGCCGCCGCGCAGGCGAGGACCCTGCTCGGCCGTTGAGGAGCCAATCCCGCCGCTCTTGCGGCAAGCCATTTGCCGCGAGCCACTTGCCGCCCGCTCGATCCATCGGGACGCCTGCGTGAGGCGCAAGATCCGGCCCTAGCGATGAGGTGCGCGATCTCCTATTCGACCGCATTTCTTGAACGAACGCCTCTAGCTTGGCCCATGCAGGTCGATTATTTTTGCCCCCGCTTCCGGGAGTCTCATGAGTGCGCAGGCCCGCATACCACGCCCGATCAGCCGGCGGCGACCTGTGGCGGCGGCGCATCGCGCAGTTTGCGGATCGGCGTCGGTGGGATGATCGGATGGGCATCGCGCGCTGCCTTTTCGCTCTCGTCATCGCCTTCGCGACCGCCTTCGCTTCGCAGGCGCAGGCTCCTGCTCAAACCCCGCCGATGCGCTACAGGCTCGGCCATCTCTGGCTCGGCACGGCTGACGGCGACGTCCCCACCGCATTCCTCGATCGTTTGCGAGAGGGCCTCGCCGCAGCGGGCTTGAACCCCGCCGAGGTCTCGATCATCGTCAAGGACGCGGGAGGCGATCCGGCGCGCTTCGCAGCGGCGGCGGCGAACCTCGTGGGGCTCGGGCCCGACCTGATCCTGACCGGGGGCACAGGCGCGACGCTGGCGGTGAAGAGCGCCGGCGGACCCATGCCCGTCGTGTTCGTCTCCGCTGCCGACCCGGTGGGGCGTGGTCTTGTCGCCAGCTTGGCCCGTCCCGGCGGAAACGTCACGGGAGTGGCGCGCGGTCAGGCCGTCGGCAAAGCGATCGATGCAATGCGCCAATTGGCGCCAGCCGCGCGCCGGCTGGGATGGATCTACGATCCTGCGAACATGCCCGCCGGCTACGAGAGCGCCTTTTTCGAGCAGCAGGAGCGGACGGCGCGGATGCTGGGTTTCTCTCTCATTCGGCTGCCTCTCCTGCCCGGTGATGACCCAATGCGTCATGCGGCCTCTTGGGGCGGCGCCGTCGACGCGCTCGCTCTTCAGAACGACACCCGATTGATCCTGCAGGCTAAGGCGCTCGTCGGCGCCGCTCATGCGAGCGGGCTGCCGACGGTCTGCTTCAACCGCAAGGGCTGGACGGATGCGGGCTGCCTACTGACCTATGGCGAGAACGAGGGAGCGATGACAAGGCGGGCCGCGTCGATCGCCGCGAGCATCCTGCGTGGCGCCCGTCCGGCTGACATCCCGGTCGAGCAGGCGAGCCTGTTCGAGGTCACGATCAACCGCGGGGAGGCAGGCCGCCTCGGGCTGGAGGTGCCGACATCGCTGCTGGCCAGCGCCGACGAGGTGATCGAGTGATCGGGCGGCGCGCGGTTCTCCTGGGTCTCGGGGCGCTGCCGGCGGCGGCGCAGGAGGCGGGCCGGGTCTACAGGATCGCCGCCGTGCAGACGGTGCCGCGCGATCTGATCGACCGCTTTCTGCCCGCGCTCGGCAGCCTCGGCTTCGTCGTCGGACGCAACCTCTTCATCGAGCCTGACGGCTGGAGCCTCGCAGCAGGCGACCTCGACCGCCACGCGCGCATCGTGGCCGAGCGCGGGGCCGACCTGATCTGGTCCTCTGGCGACCCGTCGATCGCCGCAGCGATGCGGGCGACCCGCACGATCCCAATCGTCGCCATTTCCGAGGATCTCGTGCGCGCAGGATTTGCGGATTCGCTCGCCGCGCCCGGTCGTAATCTCACCGGCATCAGCCTGCTTTCCCCGGAGCTCGACCGGAAGCGGCTCGACTTCCTGATCGACATGCTGGATTCGCCGCGCCGTATCGGCGCGATCGCCGAGTTGGCGGGTACGACGCCGGCGATGCTCGCGCGGCTGGAGGCGGCCGCGGCCGCCCACGGCGTCGCCCTCCATGTCGAGCCCGTCGCGCGCGCCGACGAGGTCGAACCGGCGCTCGCTCGGCTCAAGCAGGCCGGGGCCGAGGGCGCGATCCAGCTCGCTTCCTCCGCCCTGTTCGGCCTCCGGCGCGTGATCGTCAGGACGGCTAGGGAGCTCAAATTGCCGATGATGCATCAATTCCCGCAGACCGCGAGGGACGGCGGCCTCGTCGGCTATGGACCCGATCTGCCCACGCTCTACCGCGCCGTTCTGCCGCCGATGATGGCGCGCATCCTGCGCGGCGCCGATCCGGCGACGATCCCGATCCAGCAGCCGACGTCGTTCGAGCTTGTGGTCAACCTGAAGTCGGCGCGCGACCTCGGGCTGCAGCCGCCGGCGGAATTCCTCGCCCGCGCCGACGACTTGGTCGAGTGAGCGCTCAGCGCGCAGCTTCCCGCGATCGTCAGGCGATCGCCGCCTGTCGTTCGGGAGCGTGAGTAAGCCGCAGCACCAGCCTCAGCTTCCCACCTTCGCCACGCGCTTGATCTGCGAGAGCGGCAGGCTGTAGCCGCCGAACTGCACCATCTCCTCGGTCCCCGAGAGATCGACCGCCGTGACGGTGCCGGAGCGCAAAGTCGACATCAGGCTCTTGCCGCCGGAGGCGAGCTCGCCCACCACCGAGATCGTGTACTTGTCCTCGGCGTCGACCGGCGCGCCGGAGCTGTTGCGGCCGTTCCAGAGGTAGGCCTGTTCGCCCGTGCCCGTCGGCGCCCAAGGGCCTTGGAAGACGGTCTCGCCCTTCGAATTCTTAATCTCGACCTGGTAGTTCTTGTAATTCGCCTGGATTTGGACGGGATACTGGGCGGAATAGCCGCCCTTGCCGTCCGATGTCAGCCGGTTGGTCGCGGCGTCGGCCGAGACCTGCACGCCGATCAGCGAGGCGGCGCCGGCGGCGCCGAGCTTGCCGGCGCTGGAGCCGCCGCCCAGGTTCTTCGAGATCGTGGTCAGCAGGTCATTCGACTTCAGCTGCTGCTCGACGCCGGAGAACTGCACGAGCTGCTGCGTGAACTGGTTGGCGTCCAGCGGCTCGAGCGGGTTCTGGTTCTTGAGCTGCGTGGTCAGCAGCGACAGGAAGGAATCGAAGTTGCTGGCGATGGTCTTGCGGTCCTGCTCGACCTTGGTCGTCGCCGATGCGGCGGCGGTCTGCAGGCTGGAGGCGCTCTTCAGCGCGGAGGCATTGGTGCCGACGGCGGTGCCGGTGCTCATCGCTTGATCCTTCAGATGCGGATGTCGAGGCCGCCGGCGGCGGCCTGGCGGTAGAGGGCAGGGCGCAGCCTGATCTCGTCGATCGCCTCGGGCTCGTCCTTGGCGCCCTGGCGGCTGCGGTCGGACCCGCCGGCATCGCCGCCCTTGCGGCCATCGCCCCCGGGGTCGCGTAGGGAGAACTGCAAGCCGTCGGGGCTCGTCTTCAGGCCGGCCTGGTCGAAGGCGCGCTCGAGCGTGCGGGCGTCGCGCTGCAATAGCTGCAAGGTCTCCACCTTCTCCACCGTGACGCGCGCCTGCACCTGGCCGGACTCGGAGACCTCCAGCTTGACGTCGACGCGGCCGAGATCCTCGGGATCGAGGCGGATGGCGAATTCCTTGGCGCCGCGCATGGCGCGCATGCCGATCTCCACCGCCATGGCCTGCAGCGGCACCGGCGCCTCGGCGCGGGCGGCTGCGTGGAGCAGGCCCTGCAGCGGCTCCTGCGCCTTGGCGACGATGGCGTCGGCGGCCGGCGTGGCGGCTGGCGCTGCCGTGAGGAGGCCGGCGGCCGGCTTGGCAGGCTCGGAGGGCGCAGCGGCCGGCGTTTCCTTGGCTGCCGCGGCTGCGGGCGCATGGTGATGGCCTGGCGCGGCAGGTTTTTCGGCCTTCTCCGCGGTCTTCGCCTGCGCCTCGCCGTTCGGTGCGGCGCCCGCCGACTCTTCCGCGTCGGCCGCGACGGGCGTCGCGGCATCATCCGCCTCGGTTCCCTTGACCGCGGCTTCGGCCTTGGCCGTAGCGTCCGCCTTGGACGTCCTGGGCTGAATCGCGGCGACGGGCGTATCCGCTGACTGAGCCTGAGGGCCGCCGTCGCCCGCCGGCGCAAGGCCGAGCGTCGCGATCGTCGCCTGCGCCGCGGTCGAAGCCGCCGCCGGCGCTTGCGCCGGGGCTGCCGGCTGCACGCCGTCCTCGGCCTTGGGCACTTCCGGATCGGCTGGGTCCGGCTTGGCTTCCGTGGCGGGAGCAGGCGCTCCTTGGGCGATCAGGGCCAGCAATTCGGCCGTCACGCCGGCCGGCGCGAGAGCGGCGGGCGTCGGAACGGGGGCCGGAACCGCGGCGGCGGCCTCGTCGGTCTTGACATCCGCGCCCTCGGCATCCGCGCATTTGGCATCGTCACCATCGGCATCGGCGGCAGCGGCGTCGGAAGTCCTAGCATCGGCGCTCTTCGCGTCCGCGGCCCCATCAGCCGCGCTGGCGTCATCCGCAGCTTTGGCGTCCGCGCCCTTGGCCGTCTCGCCGGCGTCGGCTGCGGGCTTTTCATCTTCGCGAGGCCTGGCCTCGTCTGCCGCTCTTGTTTTGTCGCGGCTGACATGGTCTGAAGGTGCGGCTCCCCGGTCCCAGGCGGGACGGTCGTCGCGCACGCGTTCCACGCGCGGCGGGGCAGCCGGCTCCGCCCGGCGGCTGTCCAGCGGCCTCGGCTCCGCCCGGCGCTGCTCGTCGAGGGCGCGGGCGAAAGCATCATCGTCCCGTCCCGCCTCCGGCCGAGGCGGCCGCGCCGGGCGCGCGGCGATCGAGCCGAGATCGGCGACGGTCGAGGTGGCGTTGATCGTCGGTGCAGTGGTCACGGCGCGCTAGGCTCCCTGTCGCGCCCTGCCCTTGCAGGAACAAGGCCAGCGCCAAAGCGATACAATTCAATGACTTGCGCTGCGGGAGGCGATGGGCGGACGGGAAAGCCCTGCCGCGCCGGGCAATTTCTGCCGGGCGGCCCCATCTCTTCCGCCAGCCGGGAAAACGGGATAAGGACGCCGCCGATGCTCAACTCGCTCGACATCGCCAAGGCCCCGGGAGACACGCGCGTGGTCGTCGCCATGTCCGGCGGCGTGGATTCGTCCGTAGTGGCCGCGATGCTCAAGGCCGAGGGCTACGACGTCGTCGGCGTCACGCTGCAGCTCTACGACCACGGCGCCGCCATCCACCGCAAGGGCGCCTGCTGCGCCGGCCAGGACATCTACGACGCCAAGGCGGTGGCCGACCGCATCGGCATTCCGCACTACGTGCTCGATTACGAAACGCGCTTCCGCCAGGAAGTGATCGACCGCTTCGTCGACAGCTACGTCGCCGGCGAAACGCCGATCCCCTGCGTGGAATGCAACCGGCGGGTGAAGTTCCGCGACCTGCTCGCCACGGCGCAGGAGCTCGGCGCCGATGCGCTTGCGACCGGCCATTACGTGCAGAGCCGGCCAGGCCCAGGCGGGCGCGTGCTGCTGCGCGCCGCCGATGCCGAGCGCGACCAGAGCTACTTCCTCTACGCCACCACGCAGGCGCAGCTCGATCTCCTGCGCTTTCCGCTGGGCAGCCTCGCCTCCAAGGCCGAGACGCGGGCGCTCGCCCGCGCGCATGGGCTGGAGGTCGCAGAGAAGGCGGACAGCCAGGACATCTGCTTCGTGCCGGAGGGCCGCTACCGCGAACTCGTCGAGAAGCTCAGGCCCGGCGCGGCGGAGGCTGGCGACATCGTGCATGCCGACGGCCGCGTGCTCGGCCGACATCAGGGGGTGATCGGCTACACGATCGGCCAGAGGCGCGGGCTCGGCCTCGCATCGGGCGAGCCGCTCTACGTCGTGCGGATCGAGGCCGGCGCGCGCCGTCTGGTGGTCGGACCCCGCGAGGCGCTGTCGACGCGCCGCGTCGCCTTGCGCGACGTCAACTGGATCGGCGACGGCGCGATCGAGGCCATACCGCCGGAAGGACTGGAGGTGGCGGCGCGCGTGCGCTCGACCCGCGCCCCGCGGCCGGGATTGCTGCGGCGGGAGGGCGGCGGGCTGGTCGTCGACCTGCTCGCCGCGGAGGAGGGCGTGGCGCCGGGACAGGCTTGCGTGCTTTACGAGTCCGATGGGCCGGAAGCGCGGGTGCTGGGCGGCGGCACGATCGAGCGGGCCATCGCCGCCGACGCGACCGCCGCGCCGCGCGCCGCCTGACGGGGAGGGGCATGTCCGTCCAGTACGACGCGCGCGAACAGGCGCAGGTCTACGAGACCTTCGCGAAATTCTACGATTCCATCTACTCTTGGCTGTTCCTCCTCTCGCACCGGCGCGTGGCGCAGGCCGCCTCTGCGGCGGGACGGCGCATCCTGGAGATCGGCGTCGGCACTGGGCTGGTGCTGCGCCATTACGACCGCTCCTCCGATGTGACGGCGGCGGATCTCTCGATCCACATGCTGCGCAAGGCGCAGGAGAAGATCGCGCGGCTGAAGCTGTCGAACGTACGCGGCGTGGCGGCCATGGACGCCGGAGCGATGGGCTTTCCGGACGCCTCCTTCGATGTCGTTTCGGTGCCCTTCGTGATCACGCTGGTCCCGGATCCCGAGAAGGCGCTGGACGAGATCGCCCGCGTGCTGCGCCCCGGCGGCACGATCGTCATCATCAGCCGCTTTGGCGCGGAAGACGGCGCGCAGGCGCGCGTGGAAGCGGCCATCGCGCCGCTGATGAAGCGGCTGGGCCTGTCGTCAGCCTTCAAGGTCTCCCGCATCGCCGCCTGGGCGGCGAGCCGCGGCGACATCAGGCTGGAGGCGGTCGAGCCGGGGCTGTATTTCAAGATGCTGACGCTCCGCAAAGCCGCCTGACGGTCCGCCGGCCGCCCTCGCGGAGGGGCGATCCGGCTTGCGCCTTGCAAATCACCGCGAATTGAACTATCAGTGCGTAATCGGGTTTCGGTTGATTGACTTTGCCCCCGCGAGTGCGCGTACCGCAGCCGGGGCCGAAAATTTCCTCTCAAAACATCGATAAGTCTCCCGTGTCTGCGTGCGAGCGCCGGCGCGTCTTGAAACATCTGAAGGTTGATCTACATGCAGACTGGAACCGTGAAGTGGTTCAATGGCACCAAGGGCTACGGCTTTATCCAGCCGGACGCTGGTGGGCCGGACGTGTTCGTCCACATCAGCGCCGTTGAGCGTGCCGGCCTGCGCGGCCTCAACGACGGCCAGAAGGTCGCCTACGAGATCGTCGCCGATCGTCGTTCGGGTAAGTCCTCCGCGGACAACCTGCGCGTCGAGTCGTGACCTCAATCGGCCGTTGACCCGCGCCTCGCGCGGGTCCGGCCCGACATGCGCTTCGCCAGCGCCGACCGCGGATGTACCGGCGGCAGGGCAGGCGCATGGCTCGATCCGGACGGAACGAGAGTTTCGTCCGGGTTTTGTTTTTCGCGGAGTGAGCCATAGATGGCAAAGGAAGACATCCTGACCTTCGAGGGGCGCGTCGAGGAAGTGCTGCCGGACGCAAGGTATCGCGTCGAGCTCGACAACGGGCATAAGCTCGTCGCCTACACCGCAGGCAAGATGAAGAAGAACCGGATCAAGACCCTCGTCGGAGACCGCGTCACCGTCGAGGTGACACCTTACGATCTCGAGAAGGGCCGCCTTGTGTTCCGCCACAAGGGCGATTCCGGTCCGGTTCCGACGGGCGCCAGACGTCCGCCGAACTTCCGGCGCCGTTGAGATGCGCTGGCCCCCGCGCAACGCTCCCGCCGCCCGCCGCCCACCCGCCGGTCAGCTGCTCTTTCTGTTCAAATCGACGGACAAGCCGGGGCTGAACGCCTTCGCCGGCGCCGACGACCCGGCGCTGCTGCCAGCGACGCATGGACCCTGGGTCCTTTCAGGAAACATTCCTCCCGGACAGGCGTTGCCGCATGGCCTCTCGCGCCGCGCGGCCGAGGAAGCGATCAAGACGCAGGGCTTCGCCCTGTGGCGCCTCAAGGCGAAGCCGGCCGCCTGAGCGGCCGCATCAGACCAATATTCGAAGGAAAACCGATGCAAGTGCTCGTGCGCGACAATAATATCGAACAGGCTATGCGCGTCCTGAAGAAGAAGATGCAGCGCGAAGGCATCTTCCGCGAGTTGCGCCAGCGCAAGGCCTACGAGAAGCCGTCCGAACGCAAGACGCGGGAGAAGGCCGAGGCCGTGCGCCGCGCCCGCAAGGCCCAGCGCAAGCAGTTGATCCGCGAAGGCGTCATCGCCGCGCCGAAGCCCAAGGCCAAGCTGCCGCTGCGCGGCGGCCGTGGCCCGCGCCCCGGCGCGCTGCCGGCCGTGCCGGAAGCGAAGGCCAGCTGAGCATTCGCTTGGCGCGGCGCTCTTTCTTGACAGCCGCCGCGCGACCGCTCATATCGCCGCCACGCTCGACAGCGTGATTGGCAGCGTAGCTCAGTTGGTGAGAGCGCCGGATTCATAACCCGGAGGTCGGCGGTTCGAATCTGCCCGCTGCTACCAAGTTTTCCGATCCATCACCCGATCGATCGATGGCCGCCCCGCCAGCAACGGGGCGGCCGTTTTCATGAGACTTGCGCCTCAGTTGCTGCGGTTGGTGATGGATATCGCATAGGCGGGCGTGCGGATCGCGAACATCGGATCCTGCTTCGGACCTTCTATGCCGTCCGCCAGGATGGTCGGCGCGAAGATGGCGCTGTCGCAGGTCTCGTTCGCCTCGAGCGCCGTGATCTTCAGCGTGCCGAGCTTCGCGGTCGGCCGCGCATCCTCGTCCGCCCAAAGCTTCGTGACATCGTCGGCATGATCGCCGTGCCGCCCCAGGACGGCGACCATGTCGAAGCTCGTCGGACGTCCAGACGCGAGACGGCTCTTCACGTCATCGACCAGGAAGTCGTTGGGCATCGCCTTTGCCTGATCGTCGGTCAGGATGGCCGGCCCTCCCGTCGGCACCATCTTGATCTTCACCGACTGCACAGCGCCGCCGGCGTTGACGAGCGAGTAGACGTGGAGGGCATGGAACGTCGTTCCGACCCAGGATGCCGGGATCGGCTGGGCCGCGAAGTAGCGTCCCTGCGCCGTGGTTTCGGGGTTGGCGTCGGTCCAGGCCTTGATCTTGTCGGCGTCGGGCTTCCCGTCGGCGCCCGGCCGCCTCACCTCGATGAATTCCAGCATCTGCTTCGGCGTGCGCGCGAAATTCATCGGCGCGTTGATCATCACGAACTCGGTCTGGCCCGCTCCGCCCGGATCGATGCGGAACGAGAAGCCGCGGTTCGGACCGCGCACGGCGTCGGGCACCTTGGGATTGCCGCCGCCCACCGCGAAGCGGGCCACGACGGGAGAGGTCTTGGTGAAGATCACGGCCTTGGACATCCGCGACGCCTCGGCAGCGGGCTCGAAGCTTCCGGTGAAGCACTGCCCCTTCGCGCCGCTCGGACGGTGCTTGGCCTTGCCGATGTTGGCGAACATGAGATCGACGATCGGCTGGGGATCGAAATCCTGGGCCTTCGCCGCTAGGCCGCCCAGGGGGACCATGCCCGCGGCGATGGCGGCGACGATCAATTGGCGCATCATGAGGAGGTTCTCCCAGTTAAGGTGTCTCGCGGCCCCATTACCCGCAGAGCCCGGCGCTGGATGCAAATGACGTTTGGGTGGGGCTGCGGCAGGCGCGGGGCTTACAGCCGACTCGCCGCTTGCATCGAGCGCCGTTCGGTGGGACGACTCGGCTGTTCAGCGGCTTTCGACGCCGCGGCGGCTCACCGCCTCCGACATGAACGCGCGAGGCGCGACGCCACCCTCCGGCCCCGGGGCCGCCATCAGACCGGAATCAGCCGGTCTCCTGACGGAGGGAACACCATGGCCAGCATTCAGGAACAAGCGAGCGGCAGAGAACCGGCGGGGCCGAAGGCGGGACGACGCATGTCGATCGCCATCGTCGGCCCCTTCCAAAGCGGCAAGACGACGCTGCTGGAGGCGATTCTCGCGCGCACCGGCGCGCTGCAGCGGCCGGGCGCGGTGGCCGATGGCAGCAGCGTCGGCGACGCTGGGGCCGAAGCGCGCCAGCATGGCATGTCGGTCGAGCCCAACATCGCCACGGTCGAGTATCTCGGCGACAGCTTCACCTTCATCGACTGCCCGGGATCGGTCGAGTTCCTGCACGACATGCGCGCCGCGCTGCCGGTCTGCGACGCGGCGATCGTGGTCTGCGAGGCGGACAGCCGCAAGATTCCGGCCCTGCAGGTGATCCTGCATGAGTTGGAGGATCTGAAGATCCCGCGCTTCCTCTTCCTCAACAAGATCGATCAGGCGAACGCCCGCGTCCGCGAGACGCTGGCGCTGCTGCAGCCGGCCTCGCGCACGCCGCTGCTGCTCCGCCAGATACCGGTCTGGCGCAACGGCGTCGCCACCGGCTACCTCGACCTCGCGACCGAGCGCGCCTACGTCTATCGCGAGAACGCGGAGAGCACGCGAAGCGAGATCCCGGCCGAGGAGCAGCCGCGCGAGAAGGAAGCCCGCTTCACCATGCTGGAGCGGCTGGCCGATTACGACGACGCCCTGATGGCGGCGCTGATCGAGGAGAGCGAGCCGCCGAAGGACCGCGTCTTCGCCGATCTCGCGCGCGAGGTCTGCGACGGCCATGTCGTGCCGGTGCTGATCGGCGCGGCGATCCGCGGCAACGGCATCACGCGCCTCTTGAAGGCGCTGCGCCACGAGACGCCTGGCCTGGAGAGCACGCTGAAGCGGCTCGGCCTCGCGCCGGGCGGCGCGCCGCTGGCGCAGGTCGTCCGCACCATCCACACGGCGCATGCCGGCAAGCTCTCGGTGGCGAGGGTGCTGTCCGGCGGCTTCGCGGACGGGGATGGCGTCGCGCTCTCGGGCGGCGGGGAAGGGCGGATCGCCGGCCTGTCACGCCTGCTTGGACAGGGGCTCCTGCGCGTGCCGAAGGCCATGGCGGGCGATTGCATCGCCTTCGGCCGCCTCGATGCAGCATTGACCGGCGCGGCGATCGGCCCGGCCCGCTCGCGGCCCATGCCGGCGGCCATGGTCGAGCCCCATGCGCCGGTGATGGCGGCGGTGCTGCATGCCGCCGACCGCAAGGACGACGTGAAGCTCTCCGCGGCCTTGCAGAAGCTCGCCGAGGAGGATCCGGCGCTCGTGGTCGAGCAGGCGGCGGACGGCGGCGAGATGACCATCCGCGGGCAGGGCGAGATGCATCTGCGCGTGGCGCTGGAGCGCATCCGCGGCCGCTTCGGCGTGCCGGTGCGGGAAGGCAGCGCGACGGTCGGCTATCGCGAGACGATCCGCGACACGGTGAGCGCCAGGGGCCGTCACAAGAAGCAATCCGGCGGGCACGGTCAGTTCGGCGACTGCGTGCTGACGATCGCGCCGCTGCCCCGCGGAGCGGGGATCACGTTCAGCGAGACTGTGACCGGCGGCGCCGTGCCGCGCCAGTACATCCCCTCAGTCGAGGAAGGGGCGCGGGCGGCGCTCGCCAGGGGGCCGCTCGGCTTCCCGGTGGTCGACGTCGGCGTGACGCTGACCGACGGCAGCTACCATTCGGTCGATTCCTCCGACATGGCCTTCCAGGCGGCGGGGCGGCTGGCGGTCGAGGAGGCGCTCGCCAAGGCGCGGCCGGCGCTCCTGGAGCCGATCCTGGCGATCGAGATCACCGTGCCTTCCGACGCGCTCGCCCGCGCGAGCCAGCTCGTCGCTGCGCGGCGCGGCCAGATCCTCGGCTTCGCGCCGCGGCCGGGCTGGGACGGCTGGGAGGTGGTGCAGGCGCTGGCGCCGGAGGGCGAGATGGGCGGGCTGATCGTGGAGCTCCGCTCGGCGACGGCCGGCGTCGGCTCCTTCACGCAGCGCTTCGACCATCTGGCCGAGATCAACGGAAAGGCGGCCGAAGCGGTGGTGATCGAGCGAAAGCGGGCGGCGTGAGCCGAAGAAGTCGCCCGGCGGGCGTCAATTCCGCTCGTCGGGCAACATCGGCAGGGGCATCACGCCGATGCCTTCCTCATGCAGTTCGATCGCCTCGGCGAGGCTCGCCTTGCCGCGGATGGCGCGTTCCTCGGCCTCGCCGCTGTGGATCTTGCGAGCCTCCTCGGCGAATTTCGCACCGACGTCCTCCGTGCTTGCGACGACGCGCGCATGCAACTCGCGGATCATGGCGCGCAGCTGGCGCGCCTGCTCGGCGACCATCACGAAGGTCTGGTCGGGCGCGGCCGCCAGCGGCTGCGTGGTGGTCTCGGTCGGCGCGCTCTCGGCGGGGCGGTCGGTTCCGCGGGTACGCACATGCGGCGCCATGATCTGCTTCTCGATTTTGATCGAGCCGCAGGAGGGGCAATCGACGAGGCCGCGCTTCCGTTGCGTCTCATAGGCGGCGCTGTCCGGGAACCAGCTCTCGAAGCCGTGGCCGCGCTCGCATTGCAGGGCGTATTTGATCATCGGATGGGTGCGGTCACGAGGCGCTGCGCATCGTCACGCCGCCAGGAGCCGGTCGAGTTCGCCGCGATCGTCCAACGCATACAGGTCGTCGCAGCCGCCGACATGCCGCTCTCCGATCCAGATCTGCGGCACCGTGGAGCGGCCTCCGGCCTTCTGCGCCATCGCCGTCTGCTCGGCGGAGGAGGTGACCGCGATCTCGTGGAAAGCGACCTTCTTCTCCTTCAGGAGATCCTTGGCGGCGCGGCAATAGGGGCACCAGGACTTGGTGTAGATCGTGACCGGGGGCATGGGTGTCGCTCCAGCTTCGCCGCATAGATAATGCGTCATCCCGGTGTCACAACCCTTGCGAAGGTCGCGACGTCGACGCAGGCTGCGCCGGCGCGCATCAGCACGCGCGCCGCGGCGTTGGCGGTGGAGCTGGTGGTCAGCACGTCGTCGACCAAAACGAGACGCAGCCCCTTCAGGGCCGGCCTCGCCTCCTCAGGCACGATGAAGGCGCCCTGCAGGTTCTCCTGCCGCTGCGCCCGCGTCAGGCCGACCTGACGGAGCGTGCGCTTGCGGCGGCGGAGCAGCGCCGGCTGCACCGGCAGGCCGGTGCGAACAGAAATGACGTTCGCCAGCGCCGCCGCCTGGTTGAAGCGGCGCTGGAACAGGCGCGTCCAGTGAAGCGGAACCGGGACCAGCGCCTGCGCGTCCGGCCAGAGATCGGCGGCGGCTGCGGCCATCATGCCGCCCATGGCGATGGCGAGCTCCTGCCGGTCGCCGTATTTGAGCTCGTGGACGAGCTCGCGCGCCGCGCCGTCGTAGCGCGCCACCGCCCGCGCCCGGCCGTAGACCGGCGGATCGGCGATGGCCGCCGGCGACAGCAGCGTGCCGCCGATATCGGCCGCGAAGGGCGTGCCCAGCCGCTCGCAGAACGGCCGGGCGATGAACGGCATCTCCCGCCAGCAGGCGGCGCAGAGCGTGGCCGGTTCCGCCGTGATGGCGCGGCAGGCGACGCATTGCGGCGGATAGGCGGCATCGAGCAGTGCCCGGGCCGCTGCGCTCAGGCGGCCCGTCCAGCGCGGCGCGGCGGCGGACGTCTCCATCCGCCGATCATGCCGCTTTGCGCGTTTCCCCGCGAGTCCTTATGGAGCGCCACGATGTCCGCGCCACGCCTTTTCGATCATGCCCTCGCTGCCGTGCGCCTGCGTCGCGGTTCGCCGGGCCAGGGCGCCGATTTCCTTCTCCGAAGAGCGGCCGAGGATTTGGTGGAGCGGCTGGCTCCCGTGCTGCGGCCGTTCGTGGAGATCGCCGATGTGGCGACGCCGGGCGAAGCCTTCGCCGAAGCGCTGGCGCTCGCGCGACCGCAATCGCGGCTGACTCGCGTCCCCTATCATTCGAACGAGGCCGGGGCGCTCGGTCTCGCGCCGGAGCGCTTCGACCTGATCGTCTCCGGCCTCGCGCTGCAGCATGCCAACGACCTGCCCGGCGCGCTGATCCAGATCCGCCGGTCGCTCCGGCCGGACGGGCTGTTCCTCGGCTGCCTCGCCGGCGGCGCGACGCTCACGGAGCTTCGCCAGAGCTTCGCCGAGGCGGAGAGCGAGGTGTCGGGCGGGATCAGCCCGCGCGTCTTTCCCTTCGCTGACCTGCGCGACATGGGCGGGCTGCTGCAGCGCGCCGGCTTTGCCCTTCCCGTCGTCGATTCCGAGACCGTGGCGGTTCGTTACGCCGACCTGTTCCGGCTGATGGCCGATCTGCGGGCCATGGGCGGCACCAACGTGCTGGTGGAGCGCAGCCGCAGGCCCACCACCCGCGGGCTGATGCTGAAGGCGGCGGAGGTCTATGCCCGGCGCTTCGCCGATGCCGACGGCCGCATCCGCGCCACCTTCGAGATCGTCTGGCTGTCGGGCTGGGCTCCCCACGAGAGTCAGCAGAAGCCGCTGCGACCAGGGAGCGCACAGGCGCGGCTGGCCGATGCGCTCGGCGTCAGGGAAGGGGGAGAGGTCGGAACGGAGCCAGCAGGCTAGAGACCTCGCCGGCGAGGGCGGTCCGGTATTCAAGTATCGTCCAAAGCGACCAGAGGGCGGCGAAGGCGAGCGTCCCGGCCATCGCCAGCGCGGGCGAAGCGATCCGGTCGAGAATCCAGGCGGCCGCCGGGACGGCTTGCAGCATGTGGGTCGCGAGGAAATGCGAGACGCGGAGGTCTCCGCCGGCCAGCGACCAGCCGGTCAGCGGCAGTCGATGGGTGCCGGGCGGCGCGCCGACGTAGGGGCTGAGCCGCCCGCCGATGGTGAAAGCCGTGACGAGCGTCAGAACGGTGCCGACGATAAAGCCGATGGCGATGCCGGCGCGCAAGGCCGGCGAGCCGCGATGGCTCGAATCGAATGCCGTCAACGCGCCAAACACGGCGGCTGCGCCGATGATCATCACGGCTCCCAGCGCCATGAGGCTGTACAGAGTCCGGAACAGCGGAGTCGACAGGTTGAAATGCGAGAGTTGCTGGCGAGCGGCTTGCGCACTGATGTAGGCGACTTCGAAAGCCCCGGCCGCCACGCAGGCGATTGACGCCAGAAGCGCTAGAGAGCCGAAGCGCGGCTCCGGCGACAGATGCGACGCGGCAAGGGCCAGGGTCGCGGCGTGAAGCGCCAGCGACAGCTGGAACTTGAGCGGCTTGGCCCACACGCTCTGGTAGCCATCGATGGTCCGAGGGTCGGAGACGAGGCCGGCGATCGTGGGGACAGATGCGGCCAGCATGATCGCCGCCAGCGACCAGAGGAGCGTTTCCGCTGTCGGAAATGAGTTCATCGGTCGTCCGCTGAACGGGGGTGCGACTGGCGAGGTTGATTGTTGACGCTGTCAACTAGAATGCTATGTAGACGGTGTCAACCAGGAACCGGGCAATGCCTGCAGCCGCCATGGACGCCAAGAGCTCCTTCATTCAGCGCTATGGCCGTTGGGCGTTGATCACCGGCGCCTCGGATGGCATCGGCCGCGCCTTGGCCGCAGAGTTGGCGGCGCGTGGTCTCGATCTCTTCCTCTGCGCGCGGCGCGGCGATCTCCTGGACGCCCTGGCCCTCGAGCTTTCCGGCCGCTACGGCGTGCAATGCCGGGCGTTGGTGGCCGATCTGTCGACGGACGAGGGGATATCGGCGGTGCTGGCGGCCACGGCGGAAGCGGAAGTCGGCCTCCTGGCCGCCTGCGCTGGATTTGGGACTTCGGGCGCGTTCCTGACCGCGCCGATCGAGCGCGAGAAGGACATGCTGGAAGTCAATTGCGGAGCCGTCCTGGCACTGACGCGTGTCTTTGCCGGGCGCATGGCGGAACGAGGCCGCGGCGGCATCGTGCTGATGAGTTCGATTGTGGCATACCAGGGCGTTCCCGGCGCGGCCACTTACGCGGCGACCAAGGCCTACGTCCAATCGCTGGCGGAAGGGATCGCACCGGAACTCGCGCGACACGGCGTCGACGTCCTCTCGGTGGCGCCCGGCCCGGTTGAGTCAGGGTTCGCCGCTCGGGCCGATATGCGCATGGGTGGGGCCGAGCGACCGGATGTCGTCGCCCGCGGCATCATCGCGGCCCTCGGACGCAAGACGACGGTCTGGCCGGGAGTCCGCTCCAGACTGCTCTTGGGCTCGCTCTCAACATTGCCTCGGGGTTTGCGGACGGCCATCATGTCGCGCATTATGGCAGGCATGACCGGACATCATGGGCGACAACCCTAGCAGGACCACGCACCGGCCTGCCCTTCCCCGCGGCACCTTGCGCCAAGCCTGTCTCGACGAGGCGCTCGCGATCATCGAAACGAGCGGGGTGGAGGCGCTCAGCCTTCGCGAAGTATCCCGGCGGCTCGGCGTGTCCCATCAGGCACCGTACCGCCATTTCGCGAGCCGCGACCATATCCTCGCCGAGCTGCTCTCGGGCTCATTCGAAGTCTTCGCGGCTCATCTCAAGTCACGGCCGGGCAGCGCCGCGCCGCCGGCGGATCTCCAGGCCATGGGAGAGGCTTATCTCGATTTCGCGCGTGCGCATCCCACCCGTTACCGCCTGATGTTCTCGACGCCGATGCCTGACCCGGAGCGGTTTCCCGAGATGATGAGCCGCGCGCGCGCCGCTTTCGGTCTGCTTGAGGAGCGTTTGGCGACGATGCCTTCCGGGACCGCATCGGTCGGCGATCCGTCGTCGCCCAAGCTCGATGCGCTCTTCGTCTGGGCCACCATCCATGGTCTTGCCGGGATCCTGAATTCGGAAGTGATGATCGGACTGGCCTTCACCGAGCACGAGCGGGCCGCGGCGGTAGGGCAGACCCTGGCGCGCATCGGACTTGGGCTCGGCCTGAAGGACGCGGGCTGATCGCGGCCGGCGCCGAGGCGCGATGCGGCCCGGGCAGGCCGCTCATCCGCACTTCGATTTGAGTTGCCGCCGGCGGCCCGAGCCGCAAGACTGCCGGGATGCTGTTCCGCCTGATCGCCGTCGTCCTCGCGCTCCTTCCGCAATGGGCGTTCGCCTGCTCGGCGACGGATCCCTGCCGGGTCGGCGATCTCGGCGAATACCGGGTCTCGCCGCCCGAGGGCTGGGACGGCAAGACGCCGATCGGCGCGCTGGTCTTCGTGCATGGCCATCGCGCCAGCGCGGCCGAGATGATGGAGTATCGCGAGCTCGTGCAGGCGACGCAGGCGCTCGGCCTCATGCTGGTGGCGCCGCAGGGGCTGAACGACACCTGGTCGACTCGCGGATCGCCAGGCGATGGCCGCCGCGACGAGGTGGCCTTCATCGGTGCGGTGCTCGACGATCTCACCCGGCGCTTCCCCATCGACACCTCCCGGCTGGTGGCGTCAGGCTTCAGCCAAGGCGCTTCCGTGGTCTGGGATGTCGCCTGCCGCGGCGACGGGCGCTTCCGCGCCTTCATGCCGATCGCCGGGGTCTGGTGGCGGCCGATGCCGACGGATTGCTCAGCGCCGCCCCGCCCGCTGCTGCACATCCATGGACTCGCCGACGCGGTGATGCCGATGACGGGACGCCATCTGTGGGACCGGTGGCGTCAGGGCGACGTGCGCGAGGCCTTCGCCACGATGGAGCGCATCCACGCCTGCAAGGCGCCGCCGCGCCGCGCAAAGCGCGGGGAGCTCGACTGCGCCTTCGACGACGATTGCAGCCGCGGCGGGCCGGTGGCGCTCTGCCTGCATCCGGGCGACCACCATACCGACCCAGTCTGGTTCCGCGATGTCAGGGATTGGCTGGAGGCGGCGTTCGCCCGGCATTGAGGCTGCGCACCGCGCCTTCGACCAGCAGGCGGAGTTGCAGTTCAGTCCGCTCGCGGTCGAAATGGTCGGCAAGCTTGCGGTCGAGCGCGAGCGAGACAATGCCATGCGCCGCCGAGAACAGGGTTTGCGCCATCAGGACGCGGCTCTCCGGGCCCATCGAGCCGGGCAGCACGGCGGCGATGCGGGCGAGCAAGGGCGTCTGGCCGTCGCGGTACCAGACCGGGACCGGCTTGTCCTCGCCCATCACATGCTCGAACACCGCCTTCCAGCGGCGGCGATGCGTGACGGCGAAGTCGAGATAGCCGAAGGCGAGCGCGAGCAGGCGTTCCTGCGGCCCGCCCGCAGCGCCGGCCGCCGCCGTTGCCAAGGCCTCACCAAGCAGCGCCAGCGTGCGGGCATTGGCGTGCAGCGTCAGGTCGTCGATGTCGCCGAACACGTTGTAGAGCGAGCCGACCGCGCAGCCGACGCGGGCGGCGATGGCGCGCGCCTGCAACGCCTGCAGGCCCTCCTCGGCGATGATCGCCTCGGCGGCCTCGATCATGCGGTCGCGAAGCTCGGCGCGGGGCGGGGCTTTCGGCATGGCCATCTCGGAGAACAATCCAGCGGGAATCGCGGTCGGGCGCGCGAAAACCCTACACGCTCTCCCAAGCGCTGAACAAGGTTCAAGAAGTGACTTGAACTACGTTCACAGGAATGTTATCAACCTTGAACATTGTTCAAACGCGGGAGGACGTCGTGAATCTCCATCTCATCGGCCAAGGCCAGGGCATCGGCACGGGCCCCTTGGGTTTCCTGTTCAAGCCGGCCGCCATGGGCGACCTCGCGGGCGAGGTGGCTTCCGTCTACGTGACGGTAGCGGCCATCGTGATCCTGGCGGCGGCCTGCGCGTCGCTGTTCCAGCGCGAGAGATCAGTGCGGTGACGTCGGCTGCAAGGCGGTTGTGCGTCCTTCGAGGCTCCGCTGCGCGGAGCACCTCAGGATGAGGACCGATGTGCAGGGCTCCCGCCTCCTCATCCTGAGGTGCGAGCCGAAGGCGAGCCTCGAAGGACGCACAACCTTCGTGCAACCTCACCCTCTGCCTATGCCGAGCCTGCTCCCATCTGGCCCGCCTCCCAGCCCAGTATCGCCTGCTTGCGCGTGACGCCCCAGTGGTAGCCGGTGAGCGCCCCGGAGCGGCCGAGAACCCGGTGGCAGGGCACCACGAAGCTCAAGGGGTTGCGGCCGACCGCAGCGCCGACGGCGCGCGCCGCGCCAGGCTTGCCGAGATGGGCGGCGACGTCGCCATAGGTCGCGGCGCGGCCCATCGGGATCCTGAGCAGCGCTCGCCAGACGCGGATCTCGAAGTCCGAGCCCAGCATCACGATGTTGAGCGGCTCTTCCGGCCGCCAACGGCCGGGATCGAAGATGCGCTCGACGAGGCGGGCCGCCGCCGGCGCGTCCTCGACGAAGCGCGCCTTCGGCCAGCGCCGGCGCATGTCGGCGAGCGCGCCTTCGCGCCCTCCGGCCGGCTTGCCGCTGTCGGCGGCGCGGCCCGGAGCCGCCTTGTCGTCAACCCAACCGAGCCCGGCGAGGCCGCGGTCGGTCATCACCGCCAGCGCTTCGCCGAAGGGCGAGCGGTGGAATCCGTAGCGGAGCGTCAGGCCCTCGCAGCCGGCCTTCCATTCGCCCGGCGACATCGCCTCATGCGTCACGAAAAGGTCATGCAGGCGGCCGGGACCGGAGAGGCCGACCTCGTAGGTGGCGTCGAGCAGGCTGGCGCTGTCCTTGAGGAGCGCCTTGGCGTGGTCCAGCGTGATCGCCTGAAGGAAGGCCTTCGGCGTGATGCCGGCGAAACGGCGGAACAGATGATGGAAATGCGATTCCGACAGGCCGACATGGGCGGCGATGTCAGCGAGGCTGGGCTGCCGGCGCCAGCGGGCCGTCATGTATTCGAGCGCGCGGCGTACGCGGTCGTAGTCCGACGCCTGCTCGGCGAGGGCGGGAAGGGGCTCATCGGCGATGGTCATGAGCATGGGACGATCCTCGTTCTGTGAGGCCAGTATAGGCAGGCGAGCGCAGCCCGACACCCGAAAGCTGCGGCGGGATCGCAGACCGCTCACGTTACCGCGACGCTTCCGCCTTGACGGCAGCCTCAGACTTTCCATTTCACCCGGTCAGACGATAAGCTGACGAAACGGCGGCTCCAGACCGCCGACGAGGGGAGAACCGTCATGAGTGTCATGACCGCAGCGGCCAAGCCGTGGCTTGCGAGCTATCCGAAAGGCGTGCCGGACACGATCGACCCGCTTTCGGCCGGCACGATCGCCGATGCGGTCGACGAGGCGGCGCGGCGCTTCGGCGGCAGGCCCGCCTTCGAGAGCTTCGGCAAGCGCCTGACCTTCGCGGAGATCAGGCAAGCGAGCGACGCGCTGATCTGCTGGCTGCAGGCCAAGGGCCTGGCCAAGGGCGACCGCGTGGCGATCATGATGCCCAACGTGATGGCCTATCCGGTCGCGCTGTTCGCGGCGCTCAGGGGCGGCTTCACGGTGGTCAACGTCAATCCGCTCTACACGCCGCGCGAACTGGAGCACCAGCTCAACGACTCTGGAGCCAAGGTCCTGGTCGTCCTCGAGAACTTCGCCCATGTGGTGGAGGAGGCGAAGCCGCACCTGAAGACGGTCGAGACGATCGTGCTGGCGACCGCGGGCGATCTGCTCGGCCTGAAAGGCCAGATCGTCAATCTGGTGGCGCGCCACGTGAAGAAGGTGGTGAAGCCCTACAACCTGCCAGACGCGCCGACGCTCTCCTCCATCCTCAAGGCGCATCGGGGCCAGACGCCCAGGCCCGCGACGATCTCGCCGGACGACGTCGCTTTCCTGCAATACACCGGCGGCACCACCGGCGTGTCGAAGGGCGCGACGCTGCTGCACCGCAATATCATGGCGAACGTGTTGCAGTGCGACGCCTGGATCACGCCCTTCATCGATCCCGCCAAGGGCGAGCCGGTGATGATCACGGCGCTGCCGCTCTATCATATCTTCGCGCTCACGGTTTGCGCGATCTACATGCAGCGCATGGGCGGCTGCTGCCTGCTGGTCGCCAATCCGCGCGATATCCCGGGCTTCATCAAGATCCTGCAGGGCGCGAAGTTCACGATGATCTGCGGCGTCAACACGCTCTACAACGCTCTGCTCAACGCGCCCGGCATCGAGACGGTGGATTTCTCTCGCCTGCAATTCGCCGTCGCCGGCGGAATGGCCATGCAGGGTCCCGTGGCCAAGCGCTGGAAGGAGCGCACCGGGAAGCCGATCATCGAGGGCTACGGGCTGTCCGAGACCTCGCCGGTGGCGACGGTCAATCCGCTGACGCTCGACGAATTCTCCGGCACGATCGGCCTGCCGGTTCCCTCGACGGAGCTGCGCATCGCCGACGACCAGGGCCAGGACCGCGGGCTCGACGGGCCGGGCGAGATCTGGATCCGCGGGCCGCAGGTCATGGCTGGCTACTGGAACCGCCCAGAGGAGACCGCGAAATCGATGACGCCCGACGGCTGGTTCAAGACGGGCGACGTCGGCGTGATGCTGCCCGACGGGCAGTTCAAGATCGTCGACCGGATGAAGGACATGATCCTGGTCTCGGGCTTCAACGTGTATCCGAACGAGGTGGAGGAGGTGATCGCCGGCCAGCCGGGCGTCATGGAGGTGGCGGTGATCGGCCTGCCGGATCAGCATTCCGGCGAGGCGGTGACGGCCTATGTCGTGAAGAAGGACCCGGCCCTCACCGAGGCCGACGTCATCAAGCATTGCCGCGAGGGACTCACCGGCTACAAGGTGCCCCGCCAGGTGCATTTCCGCGATGCGCTGCCGAAATCCAATGTCGGCAAGGTGCTCAGGCGCGTGCTGCGCGACGAGGTGATGCACAAGGCCTGACCGACGCGCGGCGCTTGAGCGCCTCGCTTAACGGGATTGTAATCGCAGGAGATTAATGCTTCCGGGAGGGGCTCGCGGGGCTGGCGTCCGTCGCCCTAGCGCGTTGCCGAAGCCAGCGATCAGCGAGTGTTGCGTGATGGCGCTGGCGTTGCCTGGCAAGTCCCTGAGCCTGTCGATCAAGACATCGCTGCTCACCTCCATCTTCCTGCTGCTGGTCATCCTCGGCGGCGTCTCGGTCATGGCCAAGATGCGCATGTCGGCGCTGCAGGACACGATCGAGACCGTCGGCCGCGACCGGCTGCCCAAGCTCAGGACGCTGGGCGAGATCAACATGATGATCACGCGCGTGCGCTCGGCCTCCTACCGCATGGCGCTGACCGGCACGCCGGAGCAGCGGGCGGAGGTGCAGCGCGTGCTCGATGCGCGCGTGGCGGAGTTGAACAAGTCGATCGAGGCTTTCCGGCGCGATCTGCATGGCGACCTGGCGCTCGGGCTGATCTTCGACCAGTTCGTGAGCCGCTGGACGCAGTATTACAACAACCATCATTCGCGGATCATCGACATCGAGAACACGCGCGATCCCGTGCGTTACTCGCAGATCGTCAACGTCGAGACCTCCGAGCATTACAACGGCGTGGTCGCGATCATCAATGACGGCATCAAGCTCGCGAACCGGGAAGCTGACCAGGTCATCGAGGATGCGATCGGCCAGAGCCGCTTCTACGCGACGCTCCTGTGGATCGTGAACGGCGTCAGCGTGCTGATCGGCGTCGTCACGCTGATCTTCGTGGTCAAGGACGTCTCGACGCCGATCCACCGCATCACGAGCAGCATGGAATCGATCTCCCATGGCAAGCTGGACACTGAAATCCCCTACGCTGACCGGGCGAACGAGCTGGGGATGATGGCCCGCGCCCTGGTGGTCTTCAGGAAGAGCCTTGTCGAGAACGAGCGGCTCACCGCCGCGACGCGCACGCTGTCCGAGCTCAGCGAATGGCTGCAGTCCGCGAAGTCCGAGGCGGAGCTCTACGACATGATCTCGTCGGTGCTCGGCCGGCTGATGCCGGAATGCCGCGGCAGCCTCTTCGTCTACGCCAATTCCCGTGATGTGCTCGAGCTCGCGACGGAATGGAACGGCGTCTCGGTGGCGCGCAACTTCCACCCCGACGATTGCTGGAGCCTGCGCCGCGGCCACCCTTACGTGCATGGCACCAGCGAGATCGAGTTCCATTGCGAGCATGTGCAGCCTGGCGTGAACGCCAATTACTGCTGCATCCCCATTCTCGCGCATGGCGAGACGGTCGGGCTGCTGCATCTCGAATATGTGGGTCAGGGGGACGAGAGCGCCGAGGAAGCGCAGGCGCGCTTCGCCGACCGCGTGCGCCTCGGCATGGCCTGCGCCGAGCATTTGTCGATCGCCATCGCCAACATGAAGCTGCGCGAGGGCTTGCGCGACCAATCCGTGCGCGACGTGCTGACCGGACTCAATAACCGCCGCTACCTCCTGGAGACGGCGCGCCGCGAGCTGTTGCGCGCGGACCGCGACAAGCATCCGGTCAGCGTGATCTCGATCGACGTCGACCATTTCAAGACGTTCAACGACAACCATGGCCATGACGCCGGCGACACAGTGCTGCGGCATGTCGGCGAGGCGATGAGCGCGCTCTTCGCCGAAGACGCCGTGCCCTGCCGCTTCGGCGGCGAGGAGTTCATCGCGCTGCTGCCCGGCGTCGGCGCCGAGGCGGCGGCCGCCCGCGCCGAGGAGCTGCGCAGCAGGATCGAGGCGCTGAAGATCCGCTACGCCGACGGCCATCTGCCGCGGGTCACTATCTCAGCCGGAGTCGCCGCCTATCCCGCCATGGCGGGAGACCTCTCGGCGCTGCTGCAGGCCGCCGACGAGGCGCTCTATGCGGCGAAGCGCGAGGGCCGAAACCGCGTGGTCATCGCCGGAGGAGAAACGGAGCCGACGCTGGACGGCGTGGCCGATGCGGCCGCCGCCAGCCTCAATGCGCTGCTCGATCAGGCCGGCGAAGCGCCCGCCAAGACGGCGGAGAGGCGCAAGTCGCGCCGGCAGGCGGCCTGATCTTCCTGACGGTGCAAGCTCGGCCGCCTCATTGAGGACATATTGCTTGCGGAAATGCCGGGTCGGGCTGACAATTCGCCGAGCTCACCTGCGGTTGTGTTTCTTGAACATTCCGTGAGCTCCGAACCCACCTTGGACCGGCTGCGCGCCGTCCATCGCTGAATCGGACCATTCCCTTCATGACATTCAGGCTCTCACTCGCCGCTGCGGCCGCCACCCTTTCGCTTGTCTCGTTCCTACCTTCCGCCGCCTTGGCGCAGACCGGCATCGCCTCCTACTATGCCGGCGAGCATCACGGCCGCCGCACCGCAAGCGGCGAGCGCTTCAACATGCATGCGATGACGGCGGCGCATCGCTCCGCGCCCTTCGGCACGCGGCTGCAGGTCACCAACCTCGCCAACGGACGCTCTGTCGTGGTGCGGGTCAACGACCGCGGCCCCTTCGTGCGCGGCCGGATCGTGGATGTCTCTTCTGGCGCGGCCAGGGCGCTCGGCATGAAGGGCGCGGGCACGGCGCGGGTGCGCATCGCGCGGCTTTGACATCGGCCGCGGGAGCGGCCACATCCGCTCCCATGGCCAGCATCGACAAGCTCTTCGTCACCGCGATCTACCGGGACGAGGTGGCCCCCTCAGGCGACGGCTTCCTCCGCGAGCTGGAGGCGGCCTGCCGCAGCCTCGCCGAGGACGACGAGGCGGGGCGGCGCTGGTGCCGCAGGAACGGCTATCCCGGCTACACCAGCTACGCCTCGCTGAACGACCTGCCCTGGCGCTTCCCGACCTTCAAGGAGCTGAAGAAGCGCCTGGACCGGCATGTCGCGGATTACGTGAAGGCGCTGGACTACGATCTCGCCGGCCGCAAGGTGGCGCTCGATTCGCTCTGGGTGAACGTGCTGCCCAAGGGCGGCGTGCATACCTCGCATATTCACCCGCACAGCGTCGTTTCCGGCACGGTCTATGTAGCGATGCCGGACGGCGCGTCAGCGATCAAGTTCGAAGACCCGCGCCACGCGATGATGATGTACGCCCCGCCGCGCAAGGCCAAGGCGGCGGAGGAGAACCGCAGCTTCGTCTACCGCGCGCCGGAGCCCGGCGAGGTGCTGCTATGGGAAAGCTTCCTTCGCCATGAGGTGCCGCTGAACCGGGCGGAGAGCGAGCGGATCAGCGTCAGCTTCAACTACCGCTGGGCGTGAGGAGATGCTGCCATTCTCATCGGGCGATCTGCGGGCGGATCGTCGACACGATTACGCACGGGAATTGCTGAAGCAGGGCGACAGCCGGGCAGCGGCCGACCTCTTCCGGCAAGCGCTCGACCTCGCGTCCGAATGGGCTCCGGCATGGTTCGGGCTTGGTCAATCCCTCGAGGCCATGGGCGACTGGCCGGCCGCGATCACCGCCTACCGCCGCGCCTTGTCGCTGGCGCCGGACGACGCGCTCGGCGCCAAGCCGCGGCTCGCGCGCCTCGGCGCCGGCCATCCCGGAACCGCGATGAGCCGCGTTTATGTGAAGACGCTCTTCGACCAATACGCGGATCGCTTCGACCAGCATCTCAAGGGAACGCTGCAGTATCGCGGCCCCGAGATCATCCTCGAAGCCCTCCTGGCGCTGCATCCCGACGGAATGCGCTTTGGCATCGCGCTTGATCTCGGCTGCGGCACCGGCCTGATGGCGGCCACGATCCGCCCGCATGTGGAAGCGATCGATGGCGTCGATCTCTCGCCGGCGATGATCGAGAAGGCCAGGCGGCTGGGATTCTACCGCAACCTCAGCGAGGGCGAGCTGACCGAGGCTCTGGCCGCCGCCGCGAATGCGGGCGCGCACTATGATTTGCTGCTCGCCGCCGACGTCCTGGTCTATTGCGGCGATCTCGCGTCGGTTCTCACCGCGGCCGCGAAGGCCATGGCGGCGAGGGGGAGCTTCGCCTTCACCGTGGAAGCGCTGGACGGCGATGGCTGGGCTCTCAGCGACGACCTGCGCTACCAGCATTCGCTGCCCCACATCGAGGCCGCCGCAGCAGCCGCTGGGCTCGACGTGCTGCAGGCCAGCACTTGCGTCACCCGCGAGAACTGCGATCTCCCTGTGCCCGGCTATGTCGTGGTGCTGCGCAAGCCCGATGCCTGACCTGCTGCCGCCGCGCTTCCGCGACTGGTTCGCGGCAAAGGGATGGACGCCGCGCACGCATCAGCTTGCGCTGATCGAGAAGCACGAGGCCCGTCGCTCGGCGCTGCTGATCGCTCCCACCGGCGCCGGCAAGACCCTCGCCGGCTTCCTGCCGACGCTGATCGAGCTCGCCGACCGGCCCAGGCGCAACGCCATCCGCCCCCCGGGCATCCATACGCTCTATGTCTCGCCGCTGAAGGCGCTCGCCGTCGACATCGAGCGCAACCTGGAGCGTCCGATCGCCGAGATGGGATTGCCGATCCGCGTCGAGACCCGCACCGGCGACACGCCGGCCTCGAAGCGCGACCGCCAGCGCCGCCAGCCCCCGGCCATCCTGCTGACCACTCCTGAGCAGGTGGCGCTGATGGTGACCTCCGCCGATGCGGAGAGCTTCTTCGATGGGCTGAGCCGCGTGATCTTCGACGAGCTCCACGCGCTGACGCCGACCAAGCGCGGCGACCTGCTGGCGCTCGGCTTCGCGCGGCTCCGGGCGCTGTCGCCGAAGCTGCTGGCGACCGGGTTGTCGGCCACGGTGAAATCGCCGGATGATTTGCGGGCCTGGCTGGTGGGGCAGGGAGGTGGTGCGTCCTTCGAGACGCCCGCTTCGCGGGCTCCTCAGGATGAGGACCGTTTCATCATCCCCAGTCCCCCTCATGCTGAGGAGCGCCCGCAGGGCGCGTCTCGAAGCACGCACCATCGCACCAATTTCGCCGATCTCGTCCTCGCCGAGCCATCGATCGCAGCGCCGCCGATCATCCGCATGCTGGAGACGGAGCGGCGGCTCCCTTGGTCGGGGCACACCAGCAGCCATGCCGCGGGCGAGATCTACGCCGAGCTGAAGCGGCACCGCATGACGCTCGTTTTCACCAACACGCGGATGCAGGCGGAATTCCTGTTCCAGCTCCTGTGGAGCATCAACGACGACGGGCTGCGCATCGCGCTGCATCACGGCTCGCTCGACGTCTCGCAGCGGCGCAAGGTGGAGGCGGCGATGCAGGCGGGGCGGCTCGACGCCATCGTCTGCACCTCGACGCTCGATCTCGGCATCGACTGGGGCGACGTCGACCTGGTCATCTGCGTCGGCGCGCCCAAGGGCGCGAGCCGCCTGCTGCAGCGCATCGGCCGCGCCAACCACCGGCTCGACGAGCCGTCGAAGGCGCTGCTCGTGCCCTCGAACCGCTTCGAGGTGCTGGAATGCAAGGCGGCGATCGACGCGGCCTATTCCGGCGAGCAGGACGCCGAGGTCGCGCGTTCCGGCGCCATCGATGTGCTCGCGCAGCACCTGCTCGGCCTCGCCTGCGCCGCGCCGTTCCTGGCGGACGAGGCCTATGCCGAGATCGCCTCCGCCGCGCCCTATGCCGACCTCGACCGCGCGACCTTCGACGACGTGCTCGCCTTCGTGGCGACCGGCGGCTACGCGCTCAGGAGCTACGACCGCTTCGCCAAGATCCGGCAGGATGCGAGCGGCCGCTGGCGCGCCGCCAATGGCCGGGTCGTGCAGCAATACCGCATGAATGTCGGCACCATCGTCGCCGGCGCGACGCTGAAGGTGCGGTTCGGCCGCGCGCGGGGCGGGGCGATGACGGCGGGCCGGACGATCGGCGAGATCGAAGAGTACTTCGCCGAGACCATGACCGCGGGCGACACCTTCGTGTTCGGCGGCGAGGTGCTGAAGTTCGAGGGCATCCAGGAGGATTCCGTCATCGTCAGCCGCGCCGCAGCGACGGCCGATCCGAAGGTCCCGAGCTACGCCGGCTCGAAATTCCCGCTCTCCACCCATCTCGCGGCGCGCGTGCGCGACATGCTGGCCGATCCCCGGAGCTGGCCGGGCCTGCCTGAGCAGGTCGGCGAGTGGCTCGCGGTGCAGAAGCGCAAGAGCCGCCTGCCCAGGAAGGAGGAGCTCCTGGTTGAGACCTTCGAGCACCGCGGGCGGCATCACCTCGTCGCCTATCCCTTCGAGGGGCGCTTGGCGCACCAGACGCTCGGCATGCTGCTGACGCGGCGGCTGGAGCGGGCGCGGCTGAAGCCGCAGGGCTTCGTCTGCAACGATTACGCGATCTCGGTCTGGGGCCTCGGCGACATCCAGGCGCGGATCGCGAGCGAGCCGGATTTCATCGATGCGCTGTTCGACCAGGACATGCTGGGCGACGACCTCGAGGAATGGCTGGCGGAAAGCGCGCTGATGAAGCGCACCTTCCGCTATTGCGCCGTGATCGCTGGCCTCGTCGAGCGCAAGCTGCCCGGCGCGGCGGAGAAGCGCGGCCGGCAGATCACCATCTCCACCGACCTGATCTACGACGTGCTGCGCAGCCACGAGCCCAACCACATCCTGCTCCGGGCGGCGCGTGCGGATGCGGCAACCGGACTCCTCGATATCGGCCGGCTCGGCGCTATGCTGGCGCGGATCAAGGGCCGAATCGGGCATCAGGCGCTGGAGCGAGCCTCGCCGCTGTCCGTGCCGGTCCTGCTCGAAATTGGCCGCGAGGCCGTCTACGGCGAGGCGGCCGACGCGCTTCTGGAAGAGGCGGCGGAGGAGCTGATCGCCGAGGCGATGGGGGAGTGATCCCCGCGAGGAGAATGGCGCGTTGCCGTCCAACATCTATCTGCGTCAGGCGGCGCCGGCCGAGGACGATGCCTTGACGATCGCCATCGTCAATGGCGCTGAACTGCAGCTCGATCATCACGGCGCGGCCTGGTGGCCGGCGGAACGGCTGCTCGTCGTCGCCGACATGCATCTGGAGAAGGGCTCGGCCTTCGCCCGGCGCGGACGCTTCCTGCCGCCCTACGACAGCGCTGCGACCCTGGCCCGGCTGACGCGGCTGGTGGCGCGGCACCGGCCTCGGCGGCTGGTGGCGCTCGGCGACAGCTTCCATGACCGCCACGCCGGCGAGCGCATGGATTGCGAGGTGCTGGCGGCGCTCTCCGCGCTGGCGGCCGGGCTTGAGATGATCTGGATCGCCGGCAACCACGATCCGGAGATCCCGGCCGCGCTGCCGGGCGCGCGGCTGGCGGAATTCTCGGCCGGGCCTCTCGTCTTCCGGCACGAGCCGAAGCCCGGCGCCCAGGCAGGCGAGGTGGCCGGGCATCTGCATCCGGCGGCGAAGGTGGTGAGCGCCCGCGGCGGCGTGCGGCGGCCCGCCTTCGTGACGGACGGCAAGCGCCTCGTCATGCCGGCCTTCGGCGCCTATGCGGGCGGGCTCAATTGCCGGGAGCCGGCGATCGAAGGGCTGTTCTCGCCCGAGGCGCTCGTCGCGCATGTGCTCGGCGGCAGCCGCGTCTATCCGGTCGGCCGCCGGCGGCTCGCGCCGGATTAGCCGCCGCGCGCCAGGCCCGCCGCTGCGAGCAGCAGGGCTGGGGCGACGATCGCCGTCAGCAGGATGCGCAGGCGTCGGTACCAGTCCGGCGCGCCGACGTCTGGAAGCCGCGTGTCGGCGATGCCGAGCAGCAGGAACAGGGCCGCCATCGCGATGAGAGCCGCCGGCGGCGGCGCCAGCAGCGCGAGCCAGGCGGCGAGCGACGGCAGGACCGAGACGATGAGCGCCTCCGTCTGCAGCGAGCGATCGACCATCCGCAGGGCGATGCCCCAGCGCACGCCGCCCAGGAAGGACAGGATCACGGCGGCATAGCCAAGAATGATCGGCGCAGGCGGGCCGACCAGCGGGTGCCGCCAGCCGAGCCAGATCGCGGCCAGGCAAGCCAGGAACGGAATGAGGCCACCGAGCCCGAGCCACAGAGCTGCGGGTGGAATGACGGAATCATCGGTCGAGTCGCGCATGCGCCTGCTACGCCCGAGGCCGCGCGAAGTTCAATCCCGCCGGAAGGCGTAGTTCGCCAGCCAGCCGAAGCCGAGCGCCAGGAGCACGGTGAACAGCCCGTAGAAGAAGGGCTGGGTGAAGGCGGCCAGCGCCACCTGCGCCTCGAAGCCGATCTTCACCACCTCGAAGTCGGTCTTCTCGGTGGCCAGCGGTGCGCCATCGGCGAAGAGCGTCACGACCGCCTCGTAATTGCCGAGCGGCGCCGTGGCCGGCAGGCTGATGCCGGCCCGGAAGAGCGAAGGCGAGAGGAAGACGACGCCCCGCTCGTTCGCCTGAAAGAGGCCGCTCGCCTTCTTGATGCGTACCAGCGCGTCATGAAAGGTCTGGCGCTGCACGTCGTCCGGCCGCGCGCCGCCGCCGCGGGCGGCCACCGTCTCCATGATGCCGATCTGGAAACGCTGGCGCAGAGGCTCCGTCGTCACCTCGGTCAGGGGCCGCGAGGAATGGATGGCGAGATAGCCTGGAAGGCCGGCGTATTTCTGCTGGTCGGCGTTGACCCAGATCGGACCGACGCGCTTCTTCTCGCGCACCGTGAAGGGGCCGGACGGGCCGCGCACCGTCACCACGATGTCGTAGGGGCCGGAGCGCGAGACGCTGACGGCGTCCCGCTCGATCGTGCCGAACAGCGTGAGTTCGGCGCCGGTGTAGCTTGAGTTGATCAGGATGCGGCTGGACGACACGGAGGTGATCAGCCGCTCGGCCCGCGCCGGGAGGGCGGCCAAGACAGCGAGCAGGGCGAGCGCCAGCCGGATCATGGCCGGTTCTCCTGCTGCTCGATCGAATAGGGCTCGGCTGGCCTGAGCCCGATCTCCAGCGCGAAACGCATGGCGACGCCGAAGATCAGCAGCGCCAGAAACAGGCGGAAATGCTCGCCCTTGAGGTTCTGTCCGGCGCGGGCGCCGAAGACCGCTCCGACCACGCTGCCGATGATCAGGATCAGCGCCAGTACGATATCGACGGACTGGTTGGTGACGGCGTGCAGGATCGTCGCCGCGACCATCGTGAAGAGGATCTGGAGTTGCGAGGTGCCGATGACCACCGCCGTCGGCACGCGGAAGAAGTAGATCAGCGCCGGAACGACGATGAAGCCTCCGCCGATGCCGAGCACCGATCCGGCGAAGCCGATGAAGAGCCCGAGCGCGCCGACCGGCAGCACGCTGATGACGAGGCCGGAGCGCGTGAACTTCATGGGAAAGGGCAGCGTCTCGAACCACCAGCGGCCGTCGGCGCGCTTCGGCCGCGCCGCCGCCCGCTTCGGCCAGAGCGTGGCGCGCAGGCTCTCGATCAGCATCAGTCCGCCGACGCCGCCGAGCAGGGTGACGTAGGAGAGCACCAGCACGAGCTCGAAATAGCCGGCGCGGCGCATAGCGTTGAAGAACAGGACGCCGAGCAGCGTCCCGACAAGGCCGCCGGCCACCAGGACGGCGCCGAGCCTGACGTCCAGCGCCTTGCGCCGCCAGTTCGTGAGGACGCCGGTCATCGAGGCGGCGGCGATCTGGGCGGACCCCGTCGCCACCGCGACGCCGGGCGGGATGCCGATGAAGACCAGGAGCGGCGTCATCAGGAAGCCGCCGCCTACGCCGAAGAGGCCGGAGATGAAACCGACGGCCGCGGCCATGCCCAGCACCAGGAAGATGCTGACCGGCAGCTCGGCGATGGGAAGGTAGATCTGCAAGGGCTCCGCAACCGTCTCGATCCGAGGCGGCCCGTTCAAACAGGCGCAACACGCCGCCGCAACGGATTTGTCCGCGCTTGCGGCGCTTTCGCCCGCGGCCTTGTCGCAGGCCGAGCCTGAACGGCGGCTGACGCCGTTGACAGAAGCGGCAGCATCGGGCCACTCGCCGGGATGCTTCGCATCCCGCCGCTCCGGCCGCCGCGGTTCGACAGAGACGACGCTGCGACGCTCGCGGCGGCGGGCCTGGGCGCGCTCGCCTTCGCGCTGCTCGGCGTGCCGGCGGGTTCGCTCTCCGGCGCGATGGTGGGCGGCGCACTGCTGCTCGCCTTAGGCGGCAAGGTCCGCCTGGCGCCGCCTTTGCGCGATGCGGGCATGCTGCTCAGCGGCGTGACGATGGGCAGCGCCGTGACGCCGGCCATGCTGCGGGGCTTCGGCGCGTATCCCGTCAGCATACTGCTTTTCGCTTGCTCGCTCGCCGTCACCATCGCGACCACGGGAGCCTTCTTCCGCAAGGTCGGCGGCTGGGACAAGGCCACCGCCTTCTTCGCCGCGGCGCCCGGCGCGCTCAGCAGCGTGCTCGCCGTCGCCGCCGATACGCGGGCGGATCTCCTGAAGATCACGATGGCCCAATCCTTCCGGCTGTTCGTGCTGGTGGCGCTGTTGCCGGCGATCGTGGTTCAGTCGGGCACGCCGGTCGTGGCGGCGGTCCGCGGCGTGGCTGATGCGCCATCGCTAGCGGCGATGCTTACCGGTGGTGCGGCCGTGGCGCTGCTGCTCGGGCGCTTCGGCTTCGCCGGCCCCTGGATCTTCGGCGGCATGCTGGTCTCGGCGGTTCTGCATGCCACGTCTCTGGTGGAAGGGGTGCTGCCGGCTCCGCTGCAGCAGGCCGGTTTCGCGCTCGTCGGCGCATTCATCGCCACGCGCTTCTCGCAGATCACGCGCCGCCTGCTCGTCTCCATGCTGGCGATCTCCTTCGGCGCGTTTCTCGTCAGCCTCGGCACCGCTGCGTCCTTCGCCTATGCGGCCGCGCTGGCGACCGGGGTGCCTTTCGGCCAGGCGCTCGTCGCCTTCGCGCCGGGCGGCCTGGAGGCGATGATCGTGCTCGGCGCCGCGCTCGGCCTCGATCCGATCTATGTCGGCCTGCACCATCTCGTGCGGTTCTTCGGCATCGGCCTCACCGTGCCGCTCAGCCTGCGCTGGCTCGATCGCCGCTGATCGGCGGAATTATTAACTCGGCATTTACCAACCCATGGGCAGTTTTTGCCGAGCTGGGCGCGAAGGCCCGGCGGCGGCGAATCGCCGTCGTCACCCTTCGCGGCCGAATGGGCTGGCGAGACGAATCATGGGCGTCAGGTGATGGCATACGGTTACGCGCGGGGCAGAAGCCCCGAGCCCGATCCGCGGGACGTCGTCGCAGAGGCGGCGCGCGCCGCCGGCTTGACGGTCGAGCAGTGGCTCGCGCGGGCCGCCGAGGAGAACGACGACGGCCGCACGCGTCGCTTCCGGCCGAAGGGTAGGCGGGCCGCGCGCGACCTCGACGATCGCCGCTATTCGGAGCCGCCGCGGCGCGAGCCCCGCTACGATGGCCTGTCCGAGGAGCGCGTCGCCCGCATCCTCGACGATGCGCTCAACTCCATGCAGGATACGATCCGCGCCAACGAGGAGCGGACCTTCGAGGCGCTGGACGCGCTCGGCCGCAAGCTCGACGCCGGCCCGGAGGCGCGTCAGCCCCGCCAGCCTCGCGGGGCGCGCGCCGCCATCGCCGAGGCCGAGCGCCGCTTCGACCGCGCGCCGGAAGCGACCGATCCCGAAGGCGAGCCGCGCCACGAGCCAGCGCTGACGCGCCGGCTCGAGGAGCGCATCTCCAATGTCGTCGACCTTCTGGAGCAGCGCGCCAGGGCGGACGAGCGCCGCGCCGCGCCCGCCGCGCAGCCAACCGATCTTCGGCCGCGCAACCGCGCGCTGGAGAAGCAGGTGGCTGCCCTCAACGAGCGCATCGAGGCGCTCGCGAATGCGGTCACCGAACGGCCGGACCGGCGCCAGCCGCGCGGAGTGGACGCCAGTTTCGACCGCCTACAGCAGGAATTCGGCCATCGGCCCGGCGCCATGCCTGCGGCGCCGGAAAGCGAGCGGCTGCTCGAATCGCTGCGCGCGCTCGACAGCAAGATCTCGCAGCTGGCGCGGCCGGCGCCGGACAGCCGGATCGACCGTCTGACCTCTGAACTCGCGGCGCTGCGCGCCAACCTCGGCCGTCCGCCTCAGCCGGACCCCGGCCTCGCCGCCATCGAGCGGCATTTCGAGACGCTGGGCGCGCGGCTCGACGCGATGGCGGAGAGGATCGCCACTCTCAAGCCCGTGGGTACGCGCGACCTCAGGGCGCGGCAATCGGCCGATGCGGCGCTTGAGGCCCTGCGCCGCCAGATCCAGCAGAGCATGGCTCCGGCCGACGACGGCCGCGTCATCGAGGCGATGCAGGCGCTGGAGCGACGCGTCGAGGCCCTCGGCCAGCCGCCGGAGGCGCTGGCCGAAACCTTCGACCGGGTGCAGTCGATCGACCGCAAGCTCGACACCATGCAGCGTACGCCGCCCGAGATCGCGGCGCGTCTCGACCAGCTCGACCGCATCGAATCGCTGGAGCGCAAGCTCGATGGATTGCGCGGCCTCATGGGCGAGCGGCAGCCGGGCGACGGCCGCATGCCGGGATTGGAGCTGGCGCTGGAATCGCTCTCCGCCCGTCTGGAGGAGTTGCAGAGGGGTACGCCGGCGCCGCATGCGATCGACCGGCTGCATGCCGAGATTCAGGCTCTCGGCCGCAAGCTGGAGGATTCGCCGCGTCGCGACAGCCCTCCCTCGGCCGATCCGGAGACGGCGGAGCGCATCCGCGGCCTCGAAGCCAAGCTGGAAGCGAAGCTCGACGCCCAGCTCGACGCGCTCCAATCCGCTCCCGCTGCGCTGGCGGCGCGGCTCGACCAGATCCACGAGATGATGCGCTCCCGCGCCCAGGCGCCGGCCGCGCCGCCTCTCGACCTCGAGCGGCTCGGTGGACTCGAAGCCAAGCTGGAGGCCAAGCTCGACGCCAAGCTGGATGCGCTCAAGGCCGCGCCTGTTGAGCTGGCGGCCCGGCTCGACCGCATCCAGGCGATGATGCAGGCGCAGCCCGCGGCGGCTATGCCGACCGGCGTCGAGACCCTGCTGCGCAACCTGTCGCTGCGGCTGGAGGCGATGCAGACGAGCAACGCCGACGACATGGCGCTCGACAGGCTGCACGACGACATCCGCGCCATCAGCCGCAAGCTGGAGGCGGGCCCCGCCCGTATGGCGCCTGGCGTGGCCGAGATCGGCAATCTCGAACGCTCGATCAGCGAGTTGTTCGGCCAGATCGGCCAGCTCCGCGACGAAGTCGGCGGCGCGGCCGAGGAGGCGGCCCGGCGCGCGGCCGACGACGTGCTGCGCAACGCTTCGATCGCCACGCCGGCGCCGGCCGACGACGCCGTGCTGCGCCAGCTCGACGACATCCATGCCGCCCAGCAGGATGCCGACCGGCGCGCCAACGCGACGCTGTCGGCGGTGCACGAGACGCTGACGCGCGTCGTCGAGCGGCTCGTCGACCTGGAGCAGGACATCAAGGCGAAGCCGGCCCCGGCACCGACCGCAGCGGCTCCGGCTCCGGCCGCCGCGCCCATGGCCGCTCCCGCCGCCTTCTCGCCTGTGATGGCCGCTCCGGTGACCACGACGCCGCTGCCGCCGCTGGGCGCGCCTGCGGAGCCGGCGATGCCACGGGCCCAGACCGTCGCCAGCCTCAGGGCCGAGCGCCTGGGCGTCTCCGCTTCGGCCGCCGCTGCCGCGCCGAAGCAGGGCCTTGGCCAGATGCTGGCGGCCGCGCGGGGAGCCGTCACCAACCTGAAGCCTGGCAAGAGCGCGGCCGGCAAGACCGCGACGACGATGGCGCCCGCGCCTGAGGCGGAAGCTGCGGAGCCGGCGCTCACGGCGCCACCGCCCCGTCCGGCGATGGAGACCGCGTCGCTTGACCTGCCTTTGGAGCCCGGCTCCGGCCGGCCGCGGCCCGGCATGCAAGGCTCCGGGGCCGCAGACGCCCACGACCCCAAGGCGCAGTTCCTCGCCGCGGCGCGCCGCGCCGCGCAGGCGGCGGCCGAGCAATCCGCCGAGGCGCTCGCCCCGGCCCCGGCCAAGGGCAAGTCGCTCGCCCGCCGCACGCTCTCCAAGAAGCAGGTCATCCTGCTCGGCCTCGCCGCCCTGGTGGTCGCGGTCGGCGCGACGCTGCAGATCGCCAAGGCGCCGCCGCCGCGGCCCGAGGCGCAGCCGGACCGCGTCAGCAATCTCGACCGGCTGTTCGGCGCCAAGCCCCAGGCGGAACGGAGCCAGGTGGCCCAGGGCCAGACGCAGGCGCCGACTCCGCCGGCGCGCGAGGCCACGGCTCAGCCGCGGCAGATCCTGCCGCCGGCCGCCGAGGCGCAGCCGCAGCGCGAGGCCGGGCTCACGGCCGCCAAGCCCGATGACCGCGTCCAGTCGCAGCCGCCCCGCGCGGCGCAGGCCGGTGGCGCTTTCCTGCCGGCCGACCCCTCCACCGTGGGCTCGCTCGGCGCGGAGGCCTCGCGTCCGGCTCCGACGGCGCAGCAGCCGCTGCCGCCGCCCGCCGATCCGCTGCTCTCCTTCGAAGGCGTGACTGGCGCGGAGCGCTTGAAGGCCGCGGCGCGGGCCGGCGACGCCTCCGCCTTCGTCGAACTGGGCAACCGCTATCTCGAGGGGCGGGGCGCGCCCCGCGATGCGCGCATCGCCGCGCAATGGTTCGAGCGCGCCGCCGCCGCCGGCTCGGCGCCGGCGCAGTTCAGGCTGGGCGCCATCTACCGCGAGGGCCGCGGCGTCGAGCGCAACGCGCGCACGGCGCTGAAGCACTTCCTCTCGGCGGCCGAGAACGGCAATGCGCGGGCGATGTACAACGCCGCCGTGCTGCTCGCGGAAGGCGTGAACGGGAGCCCCGACTATGGCCAGGCCGGCGAGTGGTTCCGCAAGGCGGCCGAGTTCGGCATCCGCGACTCTCAATACAACCTCGCCATCCTGCATGCGCGGGGGCTCGGCGTGCCGCAGGACCTCGTGACGTCCTACGCCTGGTTCGCCGCCGCCGCCCAGGGCGGCGACGAGGACGCCGCGAAGAAGCGCGACGAGGTAGCGGCGAGGCTCTCGGCCGACAAGCTCACCCAGGCCAAGGCGGCGGCGCAGGCCTGGAAGGCGAAGACGCCCGATCCAGCCGCCAACGAGGTCTCCGTGCCACCCGGCGGCTGGGACGCGGCCGGCCAGAAGCAGGTGCCCGCGGCGGCTCTGCCGAAGTCCGAGAAGCGGGTCTGAGATCTTGCCGATAACGGCGCCGCGCCCGGGCGCGGCGCGGGCCTCAGCCTGGTTTACCGCCGATCCTCGGCAGGAATGCCGCCAACAGACCCATGGCCGGCAAAAAGGCGCAGACCCAGTAGACCGTGCGGATGCTGGTGTGGTCGGCGAGATAGCCGAGGATCGCCGCAGCGACTCCGCCGAGGCCGAAGGTCAGGCCGTAGAACAGGCCGCCGATCATGCCGACGCGGTTCGGCATCAGCTCGATCGCGTAGATCAGGATCGAGGCGAAAGCCGAGGACATGATCAGGTTGATGACGATGGTCAGCACGCCGGTCCAGAACAGATCGGCGAAGGGCAGCATCAGCGAGAAGGGCAGGGCGCCCAGGATCGAGAACCAGATCACCCTGTCGCGGCCGATGCGGTCTCCCACCATGCCGCCGAAGATGACGCCGACCGCGGCCGAGACGAGGAACAGGAACAGCATGAGCTGCGATTGCTGAACGCTGACGCCGAAGCGCTCGATCAGATAGAAGGTGTAGTAGCTGGAGAAGCTCTGCTGATAGGCGTTCTTCGAGAAGAGCAGGATCACCAGGATCGTCATGGCGAATGCGACGCCGGAGCGGGTGGAGATCGGCCCCGCCTTCGGCACTACAGCCCCCTTGGCTTCCGCCTTCGCCTGACGCGTGAAGCTCGCTTGCCAGCGGCCGGTCCAGAGCATCAGCGCCATGGCGACGAGCGCCGCTGCCGAGAACCAGGCGAGGCTCGCCTGCCCCTTGGGCACCACGATGAAGGCCGCGAGCAGCGGCCCCAGCGAACCACCGGTCTGGCCACCGACCTGGAAGATGCCTTGCGCCAGCCCCTGACGGCCGCCGCTGGCGTTGCGGGCGAGGCGCGTCGCCTCCGGGTGGAAGATCGAGGAGCCGAGGCCGACGAGGGCGGCGCCCACGAGCACCGTCGCGTAATCATGCGCCTGCGAAAGGACGAGGAGTCCGATCAGCGTCGAACCCATGCCCGCCACCATGGAATATGGCAGGGGGCGCTTGTCCGTATAGTAGCCGACGAGGGGCTGGAAGATGCAGGCCGTCAACTGGAAGGTCAGCGAGATGACGCCGATCTGGCCGTAATCGAGGTGATAGGCGTCCTTGATGATCGGATAGATCGCCGGGATCAGCGACTGGATCATATCGTTGAGGAGATGCGTGAAGCTCAGCGCGAGCAGAACCGGCATCGCCGTCCGGCTGGCGGCGGTTGCCGCTTCTTTGGCGGAAAGTTCTGCCTGCGCCACGCTCATTGCTGTATCACCCACGTCTTGAGTCGCTCCGCCGCCACTGCCGCCTGCTCGGGCGAACGCGCGAAGCACAGGCGGAAGAAGGCTTCCGCTCCAGGGCCGAAAGCGGTGCCCGGCGCCACGCCGACCTTGACATCGTCGATGATCTTCAACGCGGCGCGTCGCGTGTCGGTCACGCCATCCACGCTGAAGAACAGGTAGAAGGCGCCTTCCGGCCGCAGGAAATGCGTGCGGCCGGTCGATTCCAGCGCGTCGCAGAAGGCGTCGCGGCTGCGGCGGGCGCGGTCGATCTGCGCGGCGATGAAGGCGTCGCCCTCGTCCAGCGCCGTCGCGGCGGCGCGCTGCACGAAGATGGGCGAGCCCGAGGTCGAATATTGGATCAGATTCTCGATCACCTGCCCGTAGTCGGCCGGCGCCTCGATCCAGCCGAGACGCCAGCCGGTCATGGCCCAATTCTTCGACATGGTCTGGACGAAGAGGATGCGGTCCTCGGCCTCCATCACATCGTGGAAGGACGGCGCGCGCTCCGCCTCATAAACGAAGCGTCCGTAGATCTCGTCCGCGATGATCCAGAGGCCATGGCGGCGGGCGATGGCCAGGATCTGGCGCAGTTCCTCGGCCGTGGCGGTCCAGCCCGAGGGATTGGAAGGCGAGTTGACGACGATCGCCTTGGACCGCGGCGTCACGGCGCGTTCAAGATCGCCCATGTCGAGCCGCCAGCCGCCCTGGCCGAAGCTTTGCGGCACGAAGACGGTGCGGGCGCCGGAGATGCCGGAGGCGGCGGAGAAGTTCGGCCAGGCGGGCGAGGGGATGATCACTTCGTCGCCGACGCCTGCCACCATGCGGATCGCGATCTGGACGGCCTGCATGCCGCCGCCTGTGACGAAGAAGCGCTCGCGATCGAAGGCGCCGCCGCCCGGCGCATCGCCATAGGTGCGCGTCATGTAGCGGGCGATGGCGTCGCGCAGGTCAGGGATCCCCCGCTGCCAAGTGTAGAAGGTCTCGCCGGCGGCGAGCGAGCGCCTGGCGGAATCGATGACGAAATCGGGCGTGGGCAGGTCGCCCTCGCCGACCCAGAGCGGGATGACGCCCTCGCGCGCCCGGCCGTAGCTCGAGACCTCGACGATGCCGCTCGACGGCGCGTCGGCCGCCTCGGAGCGGAGCGTGGCGGCGGGAGGATGGAGAACGGCAGCGCGCATCCTTCAGGGCTTTAGCGCGCGATTGCGTATCCGTCTCATCGAATCTTGGGATCAAATCAATGCACGGGCCTTGTGAGGCCCGTGCGCAGGCTCGACGGTCGGCCGCGGTCAGGCGCGGGCGCGCAGCGCGTCCCTGATCTCGCCGAGCAGCTTCTCGGAGGGCGTCGGCTCGGGCGGCGGTGCGGGCGCGGCGGCCTCCGCCTTCTTCAGCTTGTTGATGGCCTTCACCACCATGAACAGCACCCAAGCCACGATGAGGAAGTTGATGCTCACGGTCAGGAACTTGCCATAGGCCAGGACCGCGCCCTGCTTGGCGGCGTCGACCACGTTCGTGGCGGTGATGCCAGACGACAACTTGATGAAATAATTGTCGAAATTCAGCCCCCCCAGAATAGCGCCGATGATCGGCATCATGATGTCCGCGACCATCGACTCGACGATCTTGCCGAATGCCGCGCCGATGATGACGCCGATCGCCAGATCGACGACATTCCCCTTCATCGCGAAGTCTTTGAATTCTTTCAGCATCGCTTCCCCTCAAGCGTCTGTTGCAATGGTGCGGCCCCTGTCCGGATGCCGCGGCTGCACGCTAGACCAGCATTGCGACAATGCAAACCGAAAAGGTCACCGGCCCTGGCGATCGGCGGCTGCCCAAAACACGCTCGACCGCTGCTGTGCACGGTCGACGCGTGACGGGTAGCAGCTAGTTTTGCGCATGGCTTGGGCATCTGCTATGCATGAGGGCAGGGAGCGGCGCGTGCCTGGGGAGGTGCGCCGGGAGGGTTCGCGATGGCCATGGACTGGGACAAGGTCCGGATTTTCTTCGCTGCGGCGGAGGCCGGCAGCTTCACCCATGCCGGCTCGGCGCTGGGCCTGTCGCAATCGGCCGTAAGCCGGCAGGTGAGCGCGCTCGAATCGGAGCTCAAGATTCCGCTGTTCCATCGGCACGCCCGTGGACTGATCCTCACCGAGCAGGGCGAGCTCCTGTTCCGCACCGCCCGCGAAGTGCTGCAGAAGCTGGAGCAGACGCGCGCCAAGCTCTCGGACAGCCGCGAGAAGCCGAACGGCGAATTGAAGATCACGGCGAACGTCGGCCTCGGCACGCATTGGCTGACGCCGAGGCTGGGCGAGTTTCTCGACCAGTTCCCCGAGATCAGCGTGCAGCTGATCCTGACCGATGACGAGCTCGACCTTGCGATGCGGGAAGCCGATGTGGCGCTGAGGCTCCGCCAGCCGGTGCAGGGTGATCTCATCCAGCGAAAGCTCTTCACCGTGCATTTCCACGCCTACGCCAGTCCGGATTATCTGAAGCGCTTTGGGGTGCTCAAAAGCATCGACGAACTCTCCGAGCACCGCCTGCTGAAGTTCGGCGGCACGCTGCCGCCCCATCTGCTCGATCTCAACTGGCATATCACCGCCGGCCGCAGCCCGCGCGAGCCACGCCCCGCCGCGATGACCGTCAACAACCTCACCGCGCTGATCCGCTCCTGCCAGCGGGGCTTCGGCATCGCCATCCTGCCGGATTATCTGGTGGAGCCGGACAGCGGGCTGACGCAGCTCCTGAGCTCGGAGCAGATGCCGGAGCTCGACTGCTACCTCGTCTACGCCGAAGAGATGAAGGGCGTGGCGCGCGTGCAGGTGTTCCGCGACTTCATCGTGGGCAAGGCCCAGCGCTGGTCGTACTGACCGCCGCCGCCCCCACCGAGAGCGCCGAAAATCCTTCGCCGGCGGCGAACCGAGCCGCAGACGGATCGTTATCACCCCGATCGCTATCACCCGCGCCATTGTGCCTGGCGTCAGTGGGTTCGGAGAGGGTCCGGTGACGCGCTTCGATCCACCCGCCATCAACAAAGGCGGCGGCCTGCACCGAAGCCTGCTTCTGGCCTCCCTGTCGCCTGCGGACCAGGCGCTGTTGCTGCCGCATCTTCGCCTGCGCTCGGCCAAGCGCGGCGACGTGCTCTTCCATCCCGGCGAAAGCGTCGACGCCGCTTTCCTGCCCTGCGGCGCGTTGGTGTCGCTCGTCATCGTCACTGCCGAAGGACGCACCGCGGAGGCCGGCCTCGTCGGCGCCGAAGGGCTCATCGGCGGGCTGGTGGCCACCGGAGCACATCCTGCCTTCTCCCGCGCGATCGTCCAGCTGCCCGGCGACATCGCCAGCATCGGCCTGCGGGCGCTGAATGCTGCCAAGCAGGAATCACCGTCGTTGCGGGACACGCTGGCCCGCGTCGCAGATTGTCTGATGGCGCAGATCCTGCAGACCGTCGCCTGCAACGTCAGGCATTCGCTCGAGAAGCGCCTGGCGCGCTGGCTGCTCTCCCTGCGCGATGAACTCGCTTCCGACGAACTGCCCGTGACTCAGGAATACCTGGCCGAACTGCTGGGCGTGCAGCGCACGACCATCACGGCCTGCGCGTCGCAATTCCAGGCTCAGGGGCTGATCCGCTATGCGCGGGGCCGGATCGTCGTGACGGACGCCGACGGTTTGAACGGGCGGAGCTGCCGCTGCCGCGACAGCGTGCAGCTCCACAAGCGGCTGACGCTTCCCGTGATCCGTCGGTAGCCAGTGTGTCAGGCGACCGACCGCAGTCCCGAACAGGCTGCGATGCACCCCATAAAACCGTTTTCAAAAGCGAAGATATGTCGACTACTAGACGAACAGCCGCTCACGCGCCTGTTATCGCTGGAGCGTAACGCGGCTGCCGTCAGACGGTTCCGCGAAGGAAGGGCAATGGCTGCAGCGTCGCGTCATACGGCTACAAGCGCATATAGCGGCAACCGTCTGATCGCGTCTCTCTCGCAGCGGGACAAGGAGCTGCTGCTGCCCCATCTGCATGTCCTCGGCCTGAAGCGGGGCACCGTCCTGATCGAGGCGGGCGAGGACGTCACGCGCTGCTACTTCCCCTGCGACGGCATGATCGTATCGCTGATTGTGGCCCTCGCTGACGGCACGATGGCGGAAACGGCGACGGTGGGCCGCGAGGGGGCCATCGGCGGCATCGTGAGCCTCGGACACAAGCCGGCCTTCGCCAGGGCGATCGTGCAGATCGGCGGCCCGGCCCTGCGCATCGAGAGCGAACGGCTGGAGGAGCTCAAGTCCCAGTCCCCCAGCCTCCGCGACGTGATCTCGCGCTATGCGGATTGCCTGCTGGCGCAGCTGCTGCAATCCGTCGCCTGCAACGTCCTGCACAGCCTGGAGCCGCGGTTCTGCCGCTGGCTGCTGCATGTGCACGATCGCTCCGGCGGCGGCGACGTTCCGCTGACCCAGGAGATGCTGGCCGAGATGCTGGGGGTGCAGCGCACCACGGTGACGGCGGTCGCCGCAACGCTGCAGGCCAAGGGTCTGATCCAGACCCGGCGCGGGCGGGTCGTGATCATCGACCGCGACGGACTGGAAGGCATCTCCTGCTCATGCCACGCGGCGGTCGTCGATCATTTCGAGCGCGTGCTGCCCGGCGTCTATCCGCTGCCGGCGCGGCGCGGCGAGGAGGCCTGACGCATGATTGCGGGGACGCCGCCCACCCGCCGCAAGCTCGTCGTCCTCAGCGTCGAGGACGATGTCCTCGTCGCCATGGGGACCGGCGGCACGCTGGAGGATCTGGGGCACGAGGTGATCGAGGCTTCCTCGGGCGCCCAAGCGCTCGCCATCCTGGCTGAACGATCGGACATCGGCCTCGTGATCACCGACCATGGCATGCCCGGCATGAGCGGCGTGGCGCTGGCCCAGGCGATCCGCGCACGCTGGCCGAGGCTGCCTATCGTGCTCGTCACCGGTTACCTCGAGTCGCCACCGGACTTCGGTCTGCAACTGCCTTGCCTGCAGAAGCCTTTCCGCGCCGCCGAACTGGCGGAGGCGATCTCGCAGGCCATGGCAAAGTTCGGGCATGGCGCCTCCGGGGCGACGGCTCCGCTGCCGCCAATGTGTTGACCGTCTTGCCGGTCTGCACCCTGTTTGTGCAGCGCGCGCGGCAGCGGCCGTTCGTTGGTCAGGGCACAGCACAACAAATATGCATGGCTGATATCCCATCGTCGTGGTTGTGCGGCGCAATACGAAACTTCATATACGCCCCATCGACGGCGGCGGTGCTCCGTTCCTCCTCCCTGCGTTGAGCTCGCAGTCGTCGTGAAATCGAAGATTTGGTCCATCCTCCTCCCTGGGACCAAATCTCTGGGCCGGCCGATTTCCTCCCAATCGGCCGGCCCATTTCGTTTCTATGCCTGTTGTTCCTGTCCTGACTCAGTCATGCTGCGTTGCGGCATGACATCGGCTCGGCAGAGCCGGCGCGCTTTAGCGATCAGCGGGCGCCGAAGGCCTGCTTGAGCTGCGCGGCGGCGAAATTCTGGGCTTCCGCCGCCTTCGCCACGACGGCATCCATGCCGAAGAACTCGTGCGTGACGCCGTTGTAAACCTTCTGGGTCACCTGGTTGTTGGCGGCCTTCAGCTTGTCGACCAGCATGTCGCCGTCGGAGCGCAGCGGATCGATCTCGGCTCCGATCACCGTGACGGGCGGCAGGTTGGCGAGATCGGCCGCTACCAGGTTCAACCGCGGGTCGTTCTTCTGCTCCGGCGACACCAACGCATGGCTGAAGAACCAGGCGAGCATCGGCGTGTTCAGCGGTTTGGCGTTGGCCTGGCCCTTCTTCGACGGGGTGTCATCCTGAGTCGTGGCCGCGGGATAGACCGAAATGACCGCGACGGGCGGCGTCAGTTGCTCGTCGCGGGCGCCGATCGCCACGTTCATGGCGAGGTTGCCGCCCGCGCTCTCGCCGACGATGGCGACGCGGTTGCCATCGTAACCCCAGCGGCCGGCGTTGCGCAGCACATAGCGATAGGCCTTCATCGCCTCATCGTGAGCCGCCGGGAACTTGTGCTCCGGCGCCATCGGATAATCGACTGAGACCACCGCCGCGCCCGTCTTGCGGGCCAAGGCGGCCGGCGTCGCGTCGTATACGTCGAGATCCGCGATGACCCAGCCGCCGCCGCGGAAATAGACGACGATCGGCAGGTTGGAACTGCTGCCGGCGTTCTCCGGAACGTACCAGCGCAGCTTCAGGTCGCCCATGTCGGCGAAGCTGCGGTTGGTGAGGTCGAGGCCCGCATGCGGATCGATCTTTCGGTTCTCCTCCTTGACGATCTTCTTGACGGCGTCGGCGACGGTGGGCTGGCGGCGCGCTTCCGTTGGCGAAAGGGTCTCGATGGGCTTGGGGCCCAGGCCTTCCCAGGTGGAGATGACCTTCGCCATGTCCATATCCTGGTGCACGTTCGGCGCGCCGGCGGGCGCGATCGACTGCGTGGTCTGCGGCGCAGGCTGCATCGAGGGCGCCGTCTCGGGCGCGGGCGGCGGCGCAGGCTGGCCTGGCGGCGTCTGGGCCTGGTTGAGCTGATTCTGTCCCGGCCTCGTGTCGTTGCTCTGGATCGGACCGGAGTTGTCGGTCGGCGGCGCGGTCTGACCGGCGCCGCGCACGCTGCCGCCGGACGGCGAAGCGGGGGATTGCGGCGCGACCTGCGCGAGCGCGAAGCCGGAAGACAGAACAGTTGCGGCGAGAAGGACGATCGTCGAGCAGGTGCGCATAGCTGGCCTTTGGTCGGTTCAAGGAGTAGAGTTGAACGTCCTGCAAAGTCCCACTGTTCCCGCGCCACTTCCGTCGCCGGCGACGAAGCCGATTGCAGCCTTATCAGAAACCAGTAGTTTTAAGCCTGTCACGGCCAAGCTCGCGTACCGGATGCAGATTCCTGCCTTGGCGTTGCCGCTGCTCCTCGAAGGAGGGTGATGAATGGTCGCGATTGCTTTCTGGTTCAGCTCTCCGATCAACGACGGCGACTGGGCTGACCGATTCTCCTTCAGCATGAACTGGCCGCCTGTCGCCCGGGGCTTGCCAAGAAGGGCACAGAAGGACGACTGCAGCTTCTCCCTGAAAGCGAGCCAAAGTCTCGAAGCCGCGGTGTTGAATCAAATGAAAAAATTTTCCAAGATCGAGAGCCTGTGGGTCAGTCTTTACAATTCGAGACAAAGCGAACGATCCTATCTTGAATACAAAATGACAGATGTACAGCTCATACGTCTCGAGAGGACGTCAGACATTCTGACCATATCGGCCATTTTCCAAAGCATGTCCGTGTCGAATTTCAAGAAGGATTGAGCAGCGCTGATGCATCCCGACAATCTTACAGTCCGCACAGGCGATCCGTTCCGGGTTGGGGCGGCGGCGAATGCAGCATCGCTGAAAGGCGGAAAGGCCATTCTCAGTCGTTTAGAGCAGGTCGTCCAGATGCCGAGAACCAGAGGGGGCCAACGAATGACCGAAGGACTGTCGCCAACGGCGCGCAAGGTTTTCTCCGCGGCGGTCCTCCTTGCCGCGAGCGTCGAGGCCGATGCGGGCGCGTCGCGGGCCGACGCCGCCGGTCGGGCCGCGCGTCTTGAGCCTGTCCCTGATTGATATGGTTCTGGTTCGGCGGGGTTTCGTTGCTCTGCACGGGAGCGCAGTCGCTGGTAGGCGGTGCGGTCTAGGCCGTGCCACAAACGCTGTTGCCGGAGGGCGAGGCCGGCGATTGGGGAGCGACCTGCGCCAGCGCTGCGGTAGGCAAGAGCAGAGCCGCCGGCAGCCAGAGTTTCTGGAACGAATTGAGACGCATGGCGAACCTCGGTGGGATAGGAGAAGGGCTCAACGCCCCTTTCATCCCGATGTTCCACAGCCGCTCGGCCCATGTCCGATGAGCGTTTTGTCACAGTGCCATGCGCATACTGAGGTAGACTGGCGCGAAGCCTGAGCCCGGCGTGATCCGCTGTCGACGATCGGGCTCGACGAGTTCGATGACCGATGGGAGGACGCAGCAGCCATGGCAACCGCAATCTGGTTCGACAAACCGCTCAATGCCGGCGATTGGCTGCTGAGCTACTCGTTCTCGATGGAGGGCCTGCCAAATCCCTATGGCAGTCCTGGCAGCATTCGCCGCGCCCAGATCGCGGCGTTCTACTGCACGATCGATTCAACAAGCATTTCGGCGCGCCTGGTTCCGCATTGCGCAGGGGGCACCGTATTCCCCAAGGTTTGGATCGACTACTATAGAAACCCGGAAAGCGACGTTGACCTCGAATACGAGCTCAGCAATGTTACCATTCTAGTGGTCGACACCAACGCAAAATCGACGAGCGTTACGCTGAATTACGAGAAGATCGCCAGCTATCGTTTCACGTCGACGTATGACTGAGCCCAATCATCTTTCTGGACTCAGGCCCAGAGGCGCTCCTTCTCCATTCCCTGATAGAGATCGGCCACGAACTCGCCGTAGCCGTTGAAGATCTGCGTGGGGATGCGCTTGCCGGCGGAGCCGAGCACTTCCTCGTCTGCCTGACTCCAGCGCGGATGCGGCACCGCCGGATTCACGTTGGCCCAGAAGCCGTATTCGGAGCCCTGCAGCGCTTCCCACAGACCCTTCGGCCGCTGGTCGGTGAAGGTGACGCGGCGGATCGACTTGATGTGCTTGAAGCCGTATTTCCAGGGCAGCGCCAGCCGGATGGGAGCGCCGAAGGGCTTGCCGAGCGGCTTCCCGTAAGCGCCTGTCACCATGAAGGAGAGGTCGTTGGCCGCTTCCGCCATCGTGACGCCTTCGACATAGGGCCATGGATAGAAGGGCGCCCGCTGGCCGGGCGCCATCTTCGGGTCCATGAAGGTCTCGAACCGGACGTATTTGGCCGAGCCGAGCGGCTTGGCGATGTCGAGCAGCGCCTTGAGCGGGAAGCCGGACCAGGGAACCGTCATCGACCAGGCCTCGACGCAGCGATGACGATAAAGCCGCTCCTCGATCTGCACCTGTTTCAGGAGATCATCGATGCCGAGCACCTGCTCCTTCTCGACCATGCCGTCGATCTTGATCTCCCAGGGGCGCGTCTTCAGCGCCTGCGCTGCCGAGGCGATGCGCTTCGACGTGCCGAACTCGTAGAAGTTGTTGTAGTTGGCGTTGACCGACTCGGGCGTGAGGTCGCGCCCTTCGCCGAGCACATAGCGCTCGTTGCGCTTGGCCGGATAGAGGCCGGCGCTGGGGTCCGCCTCCTGGCCTAGAGCGATCGCGGGCAGCGTCAGCGCCGCGCCGGCGCTGATGACGAAGGCGCGGCGGTTGAAGAAGACGTCCTCGGCCGTGGCCGCGCTTTCCCGCAATTCCCAGCCCTTGCGGCGGTGGACGAACATGCGAAGCACTCCTGTTGGCTCTTCGCAGAACCATGCGCATCGCAAGCCTCACCCACAAGTCACGATGCGGCGATCAGACCTCGCCGGACGCCAACAGGGTTTGCCGTAAATTCGAGCGATCCGCTTAGGCCGCTCCTAAAGCGAAGGCGCTAGCTTGGCCGCGATTTGCCCTGGGAGGACCAGACGATGGCCAGCGGGAGTGGTTTGCACCGGAAGCTTCGGGCGCTGTTGCGCGACCGGCGCGGCAATGTCGGCGTCGCGGCCGGGCTGGCGCTGGGGCCGCTGCTCGTGGCGGGCGGCGTCGCCATCGATTACGGCCGCGCCAGCGGGGCGCGCACCGCGCTGCAGGCCGCCCTCGACGCAGGTGTCGTGGCCGCGGCGACGGAAAGCAACGGACATACGCTGACGGCGCTGACGCAGACCGTCACCACGTTCGTCGACAGCAACAAAGGCAAGTTCGACTACAAGAACCTCGTCGTCAGCGTGACGGCGCCCGACGACTGGACGGTCGCGGCGACCGCCAGCGCCTGTATCGACCTCGTCTTCGGCAACCTGCTCGGCCGGTCTCAACAGTGCTTCAACGGCAGCGCCGAAGCCAACCGAGGCAAGAACCACCTCGAAGTGGTGATGGCGCTCGACAACACCGGCTCAATGGAGGGCGCAAGGATCACCGCGCTTCGCAATGCGGCGACGCTTCTCGTCGACAAACTGCAGGCTGCCGCGACCGGCAGCCGGACTGTGAAGATCGCGCTCGTGCCCTTCGTCACGGCGGTGAACGTGAAGGGCGCGGGTTTCGACATGGCCTGGATGGACCAGACCGCGCTCAATCCACTGCACGGCAATAACTTCGACCCACCCGCAGGCTCGCCCGCCGGAACGAAGGTCAACCACTTCACACTCTTCAACAATATCCAGGTGACTTGGAAAGGCTGCGTGGAGGCTCGCCCGGCGCCTTACAACCTCGACGACACGCCGCCGTCGATCGCCAATCCCTCGACGATGTTCGTGCCGTACTTCGCTCCGGACGAGCCAGGCAACGCCGCGGCAGGCGGCAACAGCGCGACCGCCTACAACAACAGCTACCTGAATGACGGCGGGCAGGGGCAGCGCTCGATCGCCAAATACGTATACACCAGCCCCCGACCGACGCCGATCGTCGAAACCGCGCCGAACGTCAACACCGGCACCAACATCACCAATGGTCCGAACCGCGCCTGCCCGACTCCGATCGTGCCGCTGACCAACGATTTCTCCAAGCTGAAGACCAATATCGCCGCGATGCGCCACTGGAACGGCTCGGGTACCAATGTTTCGGAAGGGCTGGCATGGGCCTGGCGGGTGCTCTCGCCAGAGCCGCCTTACACGGACGGCAAGCCCTTCTCCGACCCGACGGTGCAAAAGGTCGTGGTGCTGCTGACCGACGGCGAGAACGTCGTCTATGGCGCCAGCAGTACAGCGAACAAGTCCGACTACGGACCCTACGGCTTCCTGGCGGGGGGGCGCTTCGCGGCGACGGACCAGACCAACGCTGCGCGCAAGGTGGACAGCTGGGTGCAGCAGACCTGCACGGCGCTGAAGAGCCGCGGCGTGATGATCTACACGATCACGCTCGAGGCCGACACCACGGCGAACCGCGCGCTTTACGCCCCCTGCGCCTCGAAGCCGGAGATGTACTATCCGAGCCCGAGCTCCACGCAGCTCTCGGGCATCTTCGGCAACATCGCGGCGCAGCTGATCGCGCTCAAGCTGACGAAATAGCGCCGATCCGCCTTGCTTCGGCCGGTTGGTTGGCCCATCCGAAACCGGATGGCCGCCGATTCCCGCCCCTTCTGGGAGACCAAGACGCTTGAGGCGATGTCGCCGGAGGAGTGGGAAAGCCTGTGCGACGGCTGCGGCCGCTGCTGCCTCGTCAAGCTGGAGGACGAGGACACGGGCGCGCTCTACCACACCGATGTCGCCTGCCGTCTCTTCGACGCGGGCAACTGCCGCTGCCGCGCCTATGCGGAGCGCTCGCAGCAGGTGCCGGATTGCGTGACGCTGACGCCGCATGAAGTGCGGACGCTGCGATGGCTGCCGCCGACCTGCGCCTACCGGCGCATCGCGGAAGGGCGCGGTCTTGCCTGGTGGCACCCGCTGGTATCGGGCCGGCGCGAAACGGTGGCCGAGGCCGGCGTCTCGGCGCAGGGCCGCGTCTTCGCATCGGAGGACGATCTGACCGTCGACGAGATGCAGCGGCGGATCCGCCGGTGGCCGGGGCGCGAACCGGCGCGCGGCCGCGGCAGAGGCTGAAATACCCCCTCATTTTTAATAGGAAAATAGTCCTTGACAGCGTGACGCTGCTGGGCTAGGTTGCCCCCACGCTGAAGAATTGTGACCGGCGGGACGGAGTGGCGTTACCGATGTGGCATCCCCGTCGGCACGAGGCGACGGAGAACATCCATGCCCGAGACCATCAGCAACCAACCTGCGACCGATCCAAGGACAGCGCTGGCGGAGCGCCTGTGGCGGGCGGCAGAGCGACAAGCCGCCGAAGTCGAGCAACGCATCGCCGCCGGCCCGCGGCCGGTGGCCGAGGCCGAACGAGACGCGCGAGTCCTGTCTGTCCTCGCCCGGACGCTGCGGGAACTGGCGGCGGCCGATGCGGCGGCGCGCGACGAGGAGGACGGGGATGCGGCGCCCGACGACATCGACGAGCTGCGCGAGGCCCTCGACGAGCGGCTGCGCAAGCTCTCCCTCCAGCGCGGACGCCCCGCCGAGGCCTGAGCCCGACGGCATCGCTGCCTTCCTCGCAACGTTGTCCAGGCGGCAACTCGAGGCGATCAATGCGGAATGGAGTTTGTGGGCGCGGGCGGACCAGTTGCCGCCCGCCGTTGCCCGCAACGGAAAGGATTGGACTGTCTGGCTGGTGCTGGGAGGGCGCGGCGCGGGCAAGACGCGCACCGGCGCCGAATGGGTGAGGCGCATGGCGCTGGGCGACGCACGGCGCGGCGTGGCGCCCGTAGGCCGCCTGGCGCTCGTGGGCGAGACCTTCGCCGATGTGCGCGAAGTGATGATCGACGGCGTCTCCGGCCTGATGGCGGTGCATCCTCGCTGGGAGCGTCCGAGCCTGGAGGTGGGCCGGCGGCGGCTTGTCTGGCCTAACGGCGCCGTCGCCCAGGCCTTCTCGGCCGAGGAGCCGGAGGCGCTGCGCGGCCCGCAGTTCGACGCGGCATGGTGCGACGAGCTGGCGAAATGGCCGAATGCCGAGCTTGCCTGGGACAATCTGCAATTCGCCCTGCGCCTCGGATCGAGGCCGCGCGAGGTGGTGACCACGACGCCGCGGCCGACGCCATTGCTGAAGCGGATCGCGGCCGATGGGCGCACGGCGCTCAGCCGCGCCGGGACGGCGGCCAACGCCTGGAACCTGGCTCCGGCCTTCCTCGACGAGGTGGTGAGCCGCTACGCCGGCACGCGGCTGGGGCGGCAGGAGCTTGACGGCGAGTTCGTGGAGGAGCGCAGCGACGCCTTCTGGAGCCGCGAGCAGATCGAACACGTCATCGTCGCGCCGCCGCCCCGCGAGAGGCTCGCGCAGATCGTCGTGGCGGTCGACCCGCCGGCGGGTTCAGGATCGAAGTCCTGCTGCGGCATCGTTGCGGCGGCCTCGATGCCGGACGGGCGGCTGATTGTTCTGGCCGACGCCAGCGTCGAAGCGGCCCGGCCGGAGCAATGGGCCGGCGCCGTCGTGGCGCTCTTCCGCGCGCTGGAAGCGGACCGGATCGTGGTCGAGATCAACCAGGGCGGCGAGATGGCGGAGAGCGTGCTGCGCCATGTCGATCCGTCGCTGCCCCTCGCCAAGGTCAGGGCCTCGCGCGGCAAGCACCTGCGGGCGGAGCCGGTGGCTGCTCTTTATGCGCAGGACCGCGTGCGCCATGCCGGGCGCTTTCCGGCGCTCGAAGACGAGATGTGCCTCTTCGGCCCAGGCGGACTGCCTGACGGCCGCTCACCGGACCGTCTCGACGCTCTGGTCTGGGCGCTGACGGCGCTCGGTGATGCGGAGCGGGGGCGGCCGCGGGTGAGGGGGTTGTAGCCGATTCTTCCTTCTTCCCTGGGAGAAGGTGTCATGCGGAGCAGGACGGATGAGGGAGAATCCCCGACGTCCGTGGTTCTCCCTCATCCGACCCGCGTCCCGCGGGCCACCTTCCCCCAGGGGGAAGGAAAGGAAGCTCGCCATGCCCAGCATCCTCTCCCGCCTGCGGGACGCTTTCGCGCGTCCCGAGCACGCCAAAGCCTCTCGGGCCGGCCCGCTGATCGCTCTGTCGTCGCCGGGGCGGCCGGTGTGGAGCCCGCGCGATTACGCGGCCTTCGCCCGCGAAGGCTATGTCAGCAACCCGATCGCGCATCGCTCGATCCGGCTGATCGCGGAGGCCGCGGCTTCAGTGCCGCTCGACGTCGCTGGGACAGACGAAGCGGCGACGCGGCGGGCGTCGGCTCTCGTCGCCGTGCCGAATGCCCGCCAGGCAGGGCCGGCCTTCATGGAGGCGCTTTATCTGCAGCTCTACATCGCGGGGAACGCTTATTGCGAATGCGTTTCGCTCGATGGATCGCCGCGCGAACTGCATGTGCTGCGCGCCGACCGGATGCGCGTCGTGCCCGGCCCAGACGGCTGGCCCGAGGCCTGGGACTATGTGGTGGACGGCCGCTCCGTGCGCTTTTTGGCCGGGGAGGGCGCGACGCCGGTGCTCCACCTGATGCTCGCCCATCCGATCGACGACCATTATGGGCTCTCCGCCATGGAGGCGGCCGCGGCGGCGATCGACGTCCACAACGAGGCGAGCCGCTGGAACAAGGCCTTCCTCGACAATGCCGCCCGGCCCTCCGGCGCGCTGGTCTACGCCGCCGACGGCGCCAACATGAGCGATGAGCAGTTCGGCCGGCTGAAGCGGGAGCTGGAGGAGGGCTTCCAAGGCGCGGCCAATGCCGGTCGGCCGCTGCTGCTCGAGGGCGGGCTCGACTGGAAGCCGCTGTCGCTCTCGCCGAAGGAGATGGATTTCATCGAGCTCAAGAATGTCGCCGCACGCGAAATCGCGCTGGCCTTCGGCGTGCCGCCCCTGGTGCTCGGCCTCTCCGGCGACAGCACGCACGCAAATTATGCCGAGGCGAACCGCGTGTTCTGGCGGCAATGCGTGGCGCCACTGGTCAGGAAGACGGCGCAGAGCCTGTCGCTGTGGCTCTCGCAGCATCTCGGCTCCGCCGTGTCGTTGACCCCGGATTTCGATGGCGTCGACGCGATGACAGACACGCGCGAGCCGTTGTGGCGAGCCGTGACGGCCGCGGACTTCCTGACGCGGGACGAGAAGCGCGCCGCGCTCGGCTTTCCGCCGGCCGCCGCCGAACAGCCCGCTGACGGCAGAGGATCAAGGGGCCGACAAGGATGAAGAACCATGGACTCCATCGCCGACAGGCTGATGCAGAGTTTCGTCACCCATGCCGACATCGGCCATCTGGCGCTGCTGATCTGGGCGCTCTGCGCGTCGGCGCTGGTCGCCTACGGCGTCAAGGAGGCATCGCAGACCGCACGGCGGACCGAAACCTTCATGCAGGATTTCCTGCATGAGCTGTCACGCTTCAACCGCAGACACGAGGACGACGCGACATGAGAACCCCGGATTCCTGGAACGCCTGGTCGCGCAGCATCTTGCGCCTCTCCGGCCAGCCGCCGGCGCGGGCGCCGGAACGGAAATCGGACGAGGGTGCGGCGGCCGTGTTCCGCCGCTTTTTTTCGGCCTTGGCGCGGCTGGAGCGTCGGCGCCGCGACGAGCCCGCCCGGAAGACGGCGGGCCGCCCATGAAGCGGGACCCCAAGAGGCAGCCGCTCGCGCCCAGCGAGGTCAAGTTCTCGCGCGCGCCGCTGGCCGGCGTCACCTCGGAGGGGCTTTTCGAGGGCTATGCCTCGCTGTTCGGCCTGGTCGATCTCGGTCGCGACCGCGTGGCGCCGGGCGCCTTCCGCGAGTGTCTCGCCAGCAAGGGGCCGGGAGCGGTGAAACTGCTCTGGCAGCATGATCCGCTTCATCCCCTCGGCGTGTGGGAAACGATCGCCGAGGATGCGAAAGGCCTGTTCGTGCGCGGGCGGCTTGACCTCGCCGTGGCCAAGGCGCGCGAGGTACATGCGCTGATGCGCTCCGGCGCGGTGGACGGCCTCTCGATCGGCTTCCGGACGCTGCGCGCCCGCAAGGAGGCGGCGACGGGCGTGCGCGTCCTGGAGAAGCTCGACCTCTGGGAGGTTTCGATCGTCACCTTCCCGATGCTGCCGGCGGCGCGCGTCTCGACCGTCAAACGCGCCGAAGCAGCGGCTCCTCCCGCCTCGCTCGCCGCCGCCATCCGGCAGGCGGCCGCGCGATTGGCGGCCGGAGCCTGACGCTCGCCTCATCGATTTTCGCGGTCATGGCCGGGCGCGACCCGGTCATTCACGCCTTCCCTTCGCCGCCGCAGAGACGTGGATGGCCGGGCCGCGCCCGGCCATGACGAAGCATGGCGGTTCCTCAGACACGGGACCACAAATGAACCAGACATCCATCGAGACGAAGGCCGCCGGGCAGGACGCTCAGGCCGCCTTCGAGGATTTCGCGCGCGCCTTCGAGGCCTTCCGCGAGACCAACGATCAGAGGCTCGGCCAGATCGAGACGCGGCTCTCAGCCGATGTCGTCACCGAGGAGAAGCTCGCCCGCATCGACCAGGCGCTTGACCAGACCAAGGCGCGGCTCGACGGGCTGGCGCTGAAGGCGCGTCGGCCATCGCTCGGCGAGCGCAAGGACGCCTCGGGCGACGCCGATGCGGCCGAGCACAAGGCGGCTTTCGAGGCCTACGTCCGCACCGGCGACGCCCAGGGGCTGAAGCTCCTGGAGGCAAAGGCCCTGTCCTCGGGTTCCGGGCCTGACGGGGGCTATCTGGTGCCCGTGCCGCAGGAACGCGAGCTGCTCAGGCGCATGGCGCTGATCTCGCCGGTGAGGGCGCTGGCCACGGTGCGCGAGATCTCGGGCAACCAGCTCAAGAAGGCCTTCTCGACGACCGGTCCCGCTTCGGGCTGGGTCAACGAGACTGCGGCCAGACCGCAGACCAACAGCCAGTTGCTGGCGGACCTGACGTTCCCGGCGATGGAGCTCTACGCCATGCCTTCGGCGACGCAGACGCTGCTCGACGACGGCGCGATCAGCATCGAGGATTGGATCGCCGACGAAGTGGAGACCGTCTTCGCCGAGAAGGAGGGCCAAGCTTTCATCGCCGGCGACGGCATCGACAAGCCGAAAGGGATCCTCGGCTACACCAACGTCGCCAACGCGAGCTGGACCTGGGGCAACATCGGCTATCTCTCGACGGGCGTCTCCGGCGGCTTCCCCGCCACGACGCCCTCCGACATCCTGATCGACCTCGCCTATGCGGTGAAGGCACCCTACCGCCAGAACGGCACCTTCATCATGAGCCGCTCGACGCAGGCGACGGTGAGGAAGTTCAAGGATTCGCAGGGCAACTACCTGTGGCAGCCGCCGATCTCGCTCGGCCAGACCGCGACCTTCATGAACTTCCCGATCGTCGAGTCGGAGGACATGCCGAACGTCGCCGCGAACTCCTTCTCGGTGGCGTTCGGCGATTTCCGGCGCGGCTATCTCGTGGTCGACCGCATGGGAATCCGCGTGCTGCGCGATCCCTACACCGCCAAGCCCTACGTGCTTTTCTACACGACGAAGCGCGTGGGCGGCGGCGTGCAGGACTTCGAGGCCTACAAGCTTTTGAAGTTCGGCGTGTCGTAAGCAGCTCCGTCTAGCCGCCCCAGCGCCTCAACACGCCATCGAGCCAGCCGCGCTGGGGCGCGATGCGCACGGCCTGGGCGACGGTGCCGCAGCTGCGGCCATCGCTTCGCTCCTTGCCGTAGACGACGCCAGCGAGGCGCAGATCGGCGTCGAAGACCGGGCCGCCCGAATCGCCGCGGCAGATCAGCGCGCCCTCGTCGGATCGGCCGAGTCGGAAGAAGCGCGGGAAATAGCGCGGCAGGACGGTGACGCCCGCCTGCCGCAGCCGACCAGCGCTCGACTCGTCGCCCTCGCTTGCGAGGCCGAAGCCGGCGATGGTCAAGGTCTCGCCGACCTTGTCGTCGTTGCCGGAATCGAGCTGGGAGGGCGTGAAGCGGGCTGGCAGCGGCAGCTTCAGCCTGACCAGCGCCAGATCGATCGAGACTCGAGCATTGGCCTTGAAGCCGGGATGCCTGGCGATCTCGGCGACCTCCTGCAGCACGGGGCCCGCGCCCTCATGATAGGCGACGGCGTAGCGGCTGGAGCCGCCGACGCAATGCGCCGCCGTGATCACGATCGTCGGGGCCAGCACCGTTCCGGTGCAGGCATTGCCGCGTGAGCCGAGAACCATCACCGCGCGGCCGGAGAGCCGTCCGCCGTCCGAGGCGGCTGAGCCGCCGAGCGCCAGCGCTCCGCCGGCGGATAGCGCCGAAGCGAGCATCGCCCAAAGAACCAGCCAGAGCCGCGCCGGGCCGAGCCTTCGCGACACGAAGCGCCCGGCTCGGGCAGCGCGGCTTGAAATCGAGGTCCAGACCATGCGCCGATATATTCTAGCCACCCCAGCGGCGGAACCCCTGACGCTCGCCGAAGCGAAACGCTGGCTGCGCGTCGATCATGCCGATGACGACGCCTTGATCCAGGCGCTCATCAAGGGCGCACGCGAGCGCATCGAGGCCCGAACCGGCCGCGCCATCCTGGCGCAATCCTGGCGGGTGGTGCTCGACCGCTGGCCGACCGACGCCCGGGTCACGCTCCCCGTGCTGCCGGTGATCGCGGTGACGGCGGTCAGGCTGCTGGACGAGGCGGGCGCGGCGACGCCTCTCGCCTCAGCGATCTATGCGCTGGAGCCCGGCGCAGAGCCGCCGGTGCTGGCGCTGAAGAGCCCGCCCAATCCCGGGCGATCGCGGAACGGCATCGAGATCGATCTTGTGGTCGGTTATGGCACGGTACCTGCCGATTGCCCGGAGCCGCTGCGCCAGGCGCTCCGGCTGCTGGTGCTCGCCGCCTACGAGGCGCGTGGTCCCGAGCGCGCCGGCGCTGGCCGGCCGGAGGTAATCCAGGAAGTCGACCGCCTGATCGCGCCCTACCGGCTGATCAAGCTCGGCCGCTCGGCCCTGGAGGCGGCGTGAGTTCCCCCGTCGTCGCGCTGAAGGAGGCGATCCGCGCCCGGCTGCAGTCCGACGCCAGCGTGCTGGCTCTGCTGCGCGAACCGAAGGTGTATCTCGACCCGCCCCGCCACGCTGCCTTTCCCCACGCGGCCTTCGTCTCGGCGACCACCCGCGAGAACGGCACCGCCAGCGACGACGGGCACGCCACCGAACTGGGGCTGGCGATCTGGAGCCGGGGCGCTGGCAGCGCCGAGGGGCTGGCTGTGGCGGACGCCGTCGCCGCCTCGCTCGCCGGCCTGCCGGCGGCTTTCTCGGGCCACCGGCTCGTCAACCTGATGGTCCTCTCCATCGAGCCCACGGCGCTCAAGGATGGCGAGACCTGGCGCGCGCTGATGCGCATCAGGGCCGTCACCGAAGTCGCGTGAGCGAGCAGACCCTCAGCCCATGCTGCCCGTTGCGAAGATAGGAAAGGAACCATCCCATGGCTGCCCAGCGCGGCAAGGACATGCTCTTGAAGATGCGCGACGACGCCGGCGTCTTCACAGCCATCGCCGGATTGCGCTCGCGGCGCATCGCCTTCGACGCCGAGGCGGTAGACGTGACCAACGCCGAGAGCGCCGGGCGCTGGCGCGAACTGCTCGCCGGCGCCGGGATCCGCAAAGCTACCGTCACCGGCGCCGGAGTCTTCAAGGACTCGGCCAGCGATGCGCTGGCGCGCCAGACCTTCTTCGACGGCGCGATTCGCGACTGGCAGGTGATCGTGCCCGATTTCGGGACGATCCAGGGTCCGTTCCAGATCGGCGGACTCGATTACCGGGGCGAGCACCAGGGCGAAGTCACCTTCGAGATGACCCTGCTCAGCGCCGGCGCGCTCAGCTTCACGGCGCTCTAGCCATGGCGAACCCGCATCGCGGCGAAGTGCCGTTCACGATCGGCGAGCGGAGGCTCATGCTGAAGCTGACCCTTGGGAGCCTAGCGCATCTCGAAGATGCCTTCGGTGGCGCAGGGCTCCAGGCGCTTGGCGAGCGCCTTTCCACTGGACGGCTCGCGGCCCGCGACATTGCCGAGGTGCTGGCCGCCGGCTGCCACGGAGCGGGTCATTTCATCCCCTCCGATGAACTCGCGGAGATCATTCCGGCCTCGGCGATCGAGGCGGCCGCGGATGCCGCCGTCCGCCTGCTCGCCGCAGCGTTCGGCGGAGGGTCCTCCACCCGCCCTTCGCCGCCGCAGGCGGCGCCGTGAGGCCCGAGGCCGCGCCGCCGCCTTTCCCCTGGGCGGCGGCGATGCGCTTCGGCCTCGGCCGCCTGCGGCTTCCCGCCGATCATTTTTGGGCGCTGACCCCCGGCGAGCTGGCCGCGGCGGCGGCGGCACATGCGCCGCCGGGGCCGCCGCCGCTGGAGCGCCAGGCGCTGCAGGGGCTGCTCACGCTCTTTCCCGACCAAGAGGCTTACCATGGATGAGACCACCGCCGCCAATGACGGCGCAGATGCGTTCCTGCGCCTCGATCGCGCGGCCAAGCAGGCCGGCGCCTCGATCTCAGCCGCCCTGTCCTCCGGGCAGGTCGAGGGCCGCAAGTTCGACGACGTCCTCAAGGGCGTCGGCGAAAGGCTGGCGTCGATGGCGCTGCAGGCGGCCGGCCAGGGGCTGACTGGGGCGCTGTCGAGTTCGCTGACGAGCGCCCTCGGCTCGTCGCTGGTGAGCAGCGCGGCGGCGGGCGGAGAGGCGAGCCTGGCGGCGCCGGCTTCACTGACCGGCCTCGCGCAGGCGGCGGACGGGACGGCGGACGACGCCACCCGCGCGGCGCAGCCGCAGGCCTCGCGCGCCGCACCGGTTTCCGTGACGATCCAGACGCAGGATGCGGACAGTTTCCGCCGGTCCGAGGCGCAGATCACCGCGGCGCTGGCCAGGGCGGTGCAGCGCGGCCAGCGCGGCTTGTGAGGAGAACGTGATGCAGGCCTTCCACGAGATCCGCTTTCCGCTCGACATCGGGCTCAGAAGCCGGGGCGGGCCGGAGCGGCGCACCGACGTGGTGGCGCTGGGCTCCGGCCGCGAGGAGCGCAACGCCCGCTGGGCGCATGCGCGGCGGCGCTATGACGCCGGCTACGGCGTGCGCTCGCTGGCGGCCTTATCGATGGTGGTCGCCTTCTTCGAGGAGCGGCGCGGCAGGCTGCACGGCTTCCGCTTCCGCGATAGGACGGATTACCGCTCCTCCGCGGCCGGCGCGCCGCCGCAGGCGGGCGACCAGCGGATCGGCGTCGGGACGGGCTCCCAATCTGCCTTCCAGCTGATCAAGACCTACGGCGCCGGCTTCGCGCCCTACGAGAGGCCGATCGCCAAGCCGGTCCTGGGGACGGTGCTGGTGGCGGTCGACGGCGTCCTCAAGACCCCAGGCGCGCATTGGACGCTCGACGCCGCGACCGGCCTCCTCACCTTCGCCGTAGGCCAGATCCCGTCGGCCGGCTCGGTGGTGACGGCCGGCTTCGAGTTCGATGTGCCGGTGCGCTTCGACACCGACCGGCTGGAGATCGATCTCGCCTCGTTCGAGGCGGGGGAGATCCCGTCCATCCCGCTGATCGAGGTCGTGCCGTGAGGCCCACGCGCCCCATCCCTGAAGGCTGGAGGTGACACGCCATGCGCAGCATCCCCAATGATCTCGCCGCCGAACTGGCGTCGGGCGCGACGACGCTGTGCCGCTGCTGGAAGGCGCTCAGGCGCGACGGCAGAGGCTACGGCTTCACTGACCACGACCGCGACATCGCTTTCGACGGCGTCGTCTTCACGGCCGCGACCGGGCTTGAGGCCTCGGAAGCCGAAAGCCTCCTGGGGCTCGCGGTCGGCGGCGGCGAGATCGCCGGCGCGCTGCAGGCTGCGACGGTCTCGGAGGCCGACATCTCGGCCGGCCTCTGGGATGACGCCGCGATCGAGACCTGGCTCGTGGACTGGCGTAAGCCAGCGCGGCGGCTGCTCCTCGACGCCGGCACAATCGGCGAGATCCGTCGGCAGGGCGACGCCTTCACCGCCGAGGTGCGCAGCCTCGCGCATCGCCTCGACGAGGAGCGGGGCCGGCGCTACGAGGCACTCTGCTCGGCGGAGCTCGGCGATGCGCGCTGCCGCGTCGAACTAGCCGCGCCGGGGCGGCGCGTGTCGACGACTATTGCCGCTGTCGGCGATGCCGCCTCCTTCGCGGTCGCGATGACCGACGGTTTCCCGGCCGGGATTTTCACGGGAGGCGTCGCCACGCTGAACGGGGCCGTCCTGCCGATCCTCTCGCATGCACGCAGCGGCTCGATGGACATGATCGCGCTCTGCGCCCCGCCGGCGCAGCCACTCTCCGTGGGCGCGACGGTGACGCTGACCGTGGGTTGCGACAAGAGCTTCGCCACCTGCCGCGACCGCTTCGCCAACACGGCGAACTTCCGCGGCTTTCCGCATATCCCCGGCAACGATCTCGTCGGCTCCTACGCACGCCAGGGCGAGCCCGGCCAGGACGGCGGAGCGGCGACGCCATGAACGCCGAGCGCATCGTCGCGGCGGCGCGCGGCTGGATCGGCACGCCCTATGTCCACCAGGCCTCGCTCAAAGGCGTCGGTTGCGATTGCCTCGGGCTGCTGCGCGGCGTCTGGCGCGAGGTCGTCGGCAGCGAGCCCGAGGCCGCGCCGCCCTACAGTCCGGACTGGGCCGAGGCGGCGGCCCTGAACGGCCTCCGCCTGGAGCCGCTGGCCGAGGCCGCCGCTCGCCACCTGATCCCAATCGCCGCGGATGGCTTTTCGGCCGGCGACGTCCTGCTGTTCCGCTGGCGGGACGGCTTGCCCGCCAAGCATTGCGGGATCGCCGCCACCGCATCCTCGATGGTGCATGCCCACGAAGGCGCGGCGGTCACCGAGGTCCCCCTCGGTCTTTGGCGCCGGCGCATCGCCTACGCGTTCCGCTTCCCGACTGTCTCCTGAGGTTTCGCCATGGCCACGCTCGTCCTGCAGACCGCCGGCGCCTTGGTGGGCGGCCTTGTCGGCGGCCCGATCGGAGCGGCGCTCGGCGGCGCGATCGGCGGCGCCGTCGGATCGGCCGCCGACGCGACGCTGCTGAGCGCTGCGACGCAATCGCGCGCCGGCCGCAAGGTCACCTACGGCCCGCGCCTCAAGGACCTCGACGGCATCTCGGCCACCGAAGGCGCGCCGATCCCTCGGCTCTACGGCCGGGCCCGCCTCGGCGGGCAGGTGATCTGGGCAACGCGGATCGAGGAGGAGCTCTCCTATTCCTCGACCCGGCCTCGCGGCGGCAAGGGCGGCGCGAGCCGGGGCAAGGCCTCGATCGAGGTGTCCTACCGCTACTACGCCAACGTCGCGATCGGCCTCTGCGAGGGTCCGGTGGCGATGGTCAGGCGCGTCTGGGCCGATGGCAAGCTCCTCGACCTCACCGGCGTGACGATGCGTCTGCATCGCGGCGACGAGCGGCAGGAGGCCGATCCGCTGATCCTCGCCAAACAGGGCGCGGGCGGCGCGCCGGCTTATCGCGGCCTCGCCTATGTCGTGTTCGAGCGCCTGCCGCTGGAGAATTATGGCAACCGCCTGCCGCAACTCACCTTCGAGGTGGTGCGACCCGTGCATGGGCTCAGCCCACGCATCAGGGCCGTGAACCTGATCCCAGGAGCGGGCGAGCATGTCTATGAGCCCGAGGCGGTCTCGATCGCCGGGGCGCTCGGCGCCTCGCTTTTGCCGAACCGGACGCAGACGACGCATCCCACGGACTGGCACGCCTCGCTTGATGCGCTTCAGGCGCTCTGTCCAAACCTCGAGCATGTGGCGCTCGTCGTCGCGTGGTTCGGCAACGATCTCAGGGCTGGCTCCTGCCTGGTGCGGCCGCTGACCGAGCCGGGCGCTACGGATGCTTCGGAATACCCATGGTCGGTGGCCGGCATGACGCGGTCGACGGCCGGCACCGTCTCGCTCTCGAACGGCGGTGCGGCTTATGGCGGAACGCCATCGGACGGCGCGGTGATCCGGGCGCTGCGTGATCTCAAGCGCCGTGGCCTCAAGGTGACGCTCTATCCCTTCATCATGATGGATGTCCCGGCCGGGAACGCTCTGCCGAACCCCTACACTGGCGCTGCGGGCCAGCCGCCCTATCCCTGGCGCGGGCGGATCAGCTGCCATCCCGCTCCAGGCAGGCCGGGCTCCGTGGAGGGGAGCGCTGCGGCGACGGCGCAGGTGCAGGCCTTCATGGGCGTCTGCCGCGCTGCAGATTTCACCGTTGCGCCGGGGGCGGTCTCCTATTCGGGGCCGGCCGAATGGACGCTGCGGCGGCTGGTGCTGCATGTCGCGGCCCTCGGGCAGGCGGCCGGCGGCGTGGATGCGCTAGTGATCGGTTCAGAGCTCGTCGGCCTGACGCGGGTGCGGGGGCCGGACGCCGTCAATCCCGCGGTGGCGGGCCTCAAGGCGCTCGCCGCCGAGGCCCGCCAGCTCGTCGGACCCGCGACGAAGATCACCTATGGCGCCGACTGGACCGAATACGGCGCGGAAAGCCGCGAAGGCGGGCAGGATGTGCGCTTCCCGCTCGATTCGCTCTGGTCCGACGTCAACATCGATGCCGTCGCGATCGATTGGTATCCGCCGGTCACAGACTGGCGGGACGGCCTTGGCCATGCTGACGGTGCCCTCTACGACGGCCCCAACGATGGCCGCATGTTCGCTGAGCGCCTGGCGGCGGGCGAGGCTTTCGACTGGTTCTATGCCGACGATGCAGGCCGCGCCGCTCAATCGCGCCTGCCGATTGCCGATGGAGCGTATGGGAAGCCGTGGACGTTCCGGCCGAAGGATCTCGTGGGCTGGTGGTCCAATGCGCATTACGAGCGGTCGGGCGGCGTAGAGCGGGCTGCGCCGACGGCTTGGCAGCCCGGATCGAAGCCGATCTGGCTGCTCGAGCTCGGCTGTCCCGCCGTGGACCGGGGCGGCAACGGACCCAACGTCTTCCCCGATCCGAAATCCTCCGAGAACGCCGCGCCGCCCTTCTCGCGCGGCATGCGCGACGACCTGGCGCAGGCGCGCATGCTGGCAGCGGCGCTCGACCGCTTCGATCCGGCGGCCGCGGGCTTCAAGCCGGGCGCCAATCCGGCGGCGGGGCTCTATCAGGGTCGCATGGTCGAAGCCTCCCGCGTCTATCTCTGGGCTTGGGACGCGCGACCCTTCCCGGCCTTTCCGCTGACCGCGGAGCGCTGGGCGGATGCCGCAAACTTCGAGACGGGCCATTGGCTGAACGGGCGCATCGAGGGCGCGCCGATGGACGACCTGCTGGCGGCGATCCTCGCCGATCATGGCTTCGCCGCCCCGTCGCCGATCGCGGCGGACGGCTTCGTCGAAGGCTATGTGATCGACCGGCCGATGTCGGCCCGCGCGGCGATCGAGCCGCTGGCCTCCGTCTTCGCCTTCGAGGCGGCCGTGTCTGCGGGAGGGCTGCGCTTCATCCGCCGCGCGGCGCGGGCAGCGGTCGCGCTCGCAGACGGCGAATTCGCCGCCGAGCCGACGGACGGGCGGCCGACCCGCACCCGAGCGCAGGACGGCGAGTTGCCGGCCGCGCTGACGCTTGGATTCATCGCATCTGAACCGGACTACCGCCAGGCGGCGGTCAGGGCCTTCGTGGGGGTGGGGCGGGAGTCCTCTTACGCGATGGCGGCTGGGCTGAGGCGGCCGCTGGCGGCGCATCGCGCCGCGGTGATGCTGGCGGAGACGCGCCAGGCCCGGGAGACTGTGAACTTCGCGCTGCCACCGAGCCGGCTCGCCATAGAGACGGGAGACGTCGTATCGCTCGGCGGGCGCGACTGGCGTGTGGAGCGCATCGTCGATGGCGCGCTGCGCCGGATCGAAGCGACGGCGAGCGAACAGACGGCCCATCTGGGCGCGCCGCTATCCGAATTGCCGCCGCGCCGGCCGGCGCCGGGCTTCGCCGGGCCTCCGCTGGCGATCGTTCTCGACCTCGCCGCGGTGGAGGCCGGCGCACCCGTCCTGCAGAGGCTTGCGGTGGCGTCTTCGCCATGGCCGGGCGCCTACACGCTGTGGCGCTCCGCCGATGGCGAGAGTTTCGAGCCGGTGCAGCGGATCCCGGGACCAGCCACGATCGGGGAGACGCTCAGCATGCTCGCGCCGGGGCCCCTGTGGCGGCTCGACCGGACGGCGTCTGTCATGCTGGCGCTCTCGGGCGGCGCCTTGCGCTCGCTGCCGCTCGCCGCCGTGCTCGCTGGGGCGAACCTGATCGGCATCGAGGCGGCGGGCGAGGGGTGGGAGATCGTCGGCTATACTACGGCCGAACTCGTGGCGACCGGGCGCTGGCGGCTGAGCGGCCTGATCCGCGGGCTGGCTGGCAGCGAGCCCTTCGCCGCTCTCGCCAAACCGGCCGGAAGCCGCGCGGTGATCCTCGATGGCGGCGTGATCGATCTCGCAACCGGGATCGAAAACCTGGGGCGCCCGTTCCTCTATCGGCTGGCTGTCGAAGGGATGGATCATGCGGACCCCATGGGGTTGAGCTTCACTGCGACCGCTCAGCCCACTGCGCTCCTCCCGCTAGCGCCGGTGCGTGTCCGGGCCCGCCGCGAGGCGGCGGGCATCCGCATCGCCTGGATCAGGCGCAGCCGTTACGGCGGCGACAATTGGGAGCTTTCGGAAATCCCGTTGAACGAAGACGCCGAGGCCTACGCGGTCGAGATCCTGTCCGGTGGCGCGATCAAGCGGCGGCTCGCCTGCGCGCAGGCGTCGGTGCTCTACACCGCCGGCGACGAGGCAGCCGATTTCGGCGGGCCGCAGGCGAGTCTGTTGGTCCGCATCCGCCAGATCAGCGCCGCCGCCGGACCGGGCCGCGCCTTCGAAGGCTCCCTGCCGGTGGTCTGACGCGACACCGTTTTTCATCCGCAAACAAAGGAGATGGATATGGACGAATGGAAGAACTTCCTCGCGAGCCGCACGGTCTGGGCGAATGCCGTGGGCCTGTTGGCCTTGATCCTCTCGGCCATCGGCGTCGACGCGGACATCGACCGCGAACGCGTTGTCGATTCCCTGCTGCAGGTCGTGGCCGGGCTGTCGTTCCTGGCGTCCACCGCTTTCCGCGTGGCCGCTACGCGGCGGCTGACGATGTGATCTGGCGTTCACGCCAAGTTCAGCCGGGAAGCCGCGATGATCCTCGCATGATGCGAGCGGTTTTCCTCGGCTTTGTCGTGGCTGGCGCCGCGGCTCCGGCCGCGGCCGACACGATTTGCTTCGCGCCCGACGAGGCGCGCGAGCAGGTGGCGAAGCATGGGCTGATCGCGCTGCACGATGTGGTGCGCTCGGCGCGCGGCGGCGCCCAGGCGGACCTCATCTCGGCGCGGTTATGCGAGACGTCCGGCAACATGGTGTATATGATCGCTATGCTCGGGCGTGACGGGAAGGTGGCGCGGCTCATCGTCGACGCGCGCACGGGCGACCTGATCACCACACGCTGATTTCGGAACCCATCATGCGCCTGCTCGTCGTCGAGGACGACCGCGATCTCAACCGCCAGCTCGTGACCGCGCTCGAGAACGCTGGCTATGCCGTGGACCGCGCCTTCGACGGCGAGGAGGGCCATTTCCTCGGCGACACAGAACCCTACGACGGAGTCGTGCTCGATATCGGCCTGCCCAAGCTGGACGGCATCACCGTCCTGGAGAAATGGCGCTCCGACGGGCGCAAGATGCCGGTGCTGATCCTCACCGCGCGGGACCGCTGGAGCGACAAGGTGCAGGGCTTCGACGCCGGCGCGGACGATTACGTCGCCAAGCCCTTCCACATGGAGGAGATCCTGGCCCGGCTGCGGGCGCTGCTGCGCCGCGCCACCGGCCACGCCAAAAACGAACTGACCTGCGGTCCCGTGATCCTCGACACGCGATCCAGCCGCGTGGTGGTCGACGGCAACGCCGTCAAGCTGACTTCGCACGAGTACCGGCTGCTCTCCTATCTCATGCATCACCAGGGACGCGTCGTATCGCGGACAGAGCTGGTGGAGCATCTCTACGACCAGGATTTCGACCGCGACAGCAATACGATCGAGGTCTTCGTCGGCAGGCTTCGCAAGAAGCTCGGCGTCGACATCATCCAGACCGTACGGGGACTCGGCTACCTGGCCGCGCCGCCGGAGCCCGTGAAGGGCCGCTGAGCCTTGCTCGCGAAACTGCGCCCGCGGGGACCGCTGTCGATCGCCGGGCGGCTCATGCTCTCTGCGGTCGGCCTCAGCGCGATCATCCTGCTCGGCGCCGGCATCATCCTGTCGACGCTCTACCGCCGCAACACGGAATTCGCCTTCGACGAGCGGCTGAACGTTTATCTCAAGGCGCTGGTCGCGGACGTTGCCTCCTTCGGCGAGGCGGACCGCACCGAGCCCGGCAACCTCGGCGAGCCGCGCTTCGAGCTGCCGCTGTCCGGCTGGTACTGGCAGATCAGCCGCATCGACACCGAGCGGGACAGCGACCAGGCCATCCGCACCTCGAAATCGCTGTTCGCGTCGCGGCTGCCGCGGCTGGCCGAGCTCGGCATCAAGCCCAGAGACGACGGCGTGGCGGAGGGCTACGCCGAGGGGCCGGACCAGCAGTCGGTGCGCATGGTCGAGCGGCTGATCGACCTCGGAGACGACGGGCGCTATCTCGTCTCCGTTGCGGGCAACCCGGCCGAGATCGTCGCCGAGATGCGGCAGTTCAACCTGACTTTGCTCGTCACCTTCTCGGTGCTCGGCCTGGCGCTCGCGGTGGTGACGCTGGCGCAGGTGCGGTTCGGCCTTCGCCCCCTGGTCAACCTGCAGGCGGCCCTCGGCCAGATCCGGCGGGGGGACGCCCAGCGGATCGACGGCACCTTCCCGCCGGAGGTGGCGCCTCTTGCTGAAGAGCTGAACCTCCTCGTCGATTCGAACCATGAGGTGATCGAACGCGCACGCACGCATGTCGGCAACCTCGCCCATGCGCTGAAGACGCCGATCAGCGTGATCGTCAACGAGGCCGAAGCCGAGACATCGCCGCTCGCCGAGAAGGTGCGCGAGCAGAGCCGCGTGATGCGCGACCAGGTGCAGTATTATCTCGACCGCGCCAGGGCCGCGGCGCGAGCCGCTGCGGTTGGGTCGGTGACGGAGGTCGCGCCGGTTCTCGATGCCTTGCTGAGAACCTTCCGCAAAGTCTTCCAAGCCCGCGAGATCACCTTCTCGGCGGTCGTGGCGGATGCGTTCCGGTTCCGCGGCGAGCGGCAGGATCTGGAGGAAATGCTCGGCAATCTCATCGACAACGCCGGCAAATGGGCGAATTCGCAGGTGCGCGTCGAGGTTTCGCGCGGCGCGGAGATTGCGCCGGAACGGCCGTCCATCGTCTTCCGCATCGACGACGACGGTCCGGGACTGCCGAAGGAGCGGCGCTCCGAGGCGACGCGGCGCGGGCGTCGGCTCGACGAGACCAAGCCCGGATCAGGGCTCGGACTTTCGATCGTGGTCGATCTGGCGCAGCTCTACGGCGGCGGGCTCGTGCTGGAAGACTCGCCGCTCGGCGGTCTCCGCGCCGAATTGACCCTGCCCGCCGTGACAGGATGACGCCGGGAACAATCCGGGCCATGACTCGCGACGCGCCGGATACTATGTAGGAGCGCATGACCTTCTGGATCGCGGCGGCCGCCCTGATGGGCCTGACCTGCCTAGCGCTGCTCGCAGCGCTGGGGCGAAAGGCTGCGGTTTCGTCGATGGGACATGACCGCGCCTTCTACGAACAGCAGCTCGCCGAGATCGAGCGGCAGGCTTCCCTCAAGTTGATCGGCGAGAGCGAGGCCGAGGCCGCGCGGGCCGAGGCGGCGCGCCGCCTGCTGGCGGCGGCTCGCGACGAAGGAGCCGGCGGGCAGGCTCCGGCGGCCTCGCGCCGGTTCGCCGCCGTCGCCGTGCTGATCCTCACGCCTGCGATCGCTCTGCCGGTGTACCTGTCGCGCGGGACGCCGGACCAGCCCGGCATGCCGCTGGCGAGCCGTGAGCGGCCGTCGAACGATCCGCGCGCGGGCGATATCCTTGCGGCCGTGCGCCAGATCGAGGCGCATCTCATCAAGAACCCCGACGACGGCCGCGGTCATGAAGTCGTCGGCCCGGTCTATCTGCGGCTCGGCCGTCCGGGCGACGCCGTACGCGCCTTCGAGGCGGCCTTGCGCCTGCTTGGACCGACGGCGGAGCGGCAGGCGAATGTCGGCGAAGCGCTGGTGCATCAGGCCGACGGTGTGGTGACCGCGGAGGCCAAGGCGGCCTTCTCTGCTGCCGTCGCTCTCGAGCCCAAGCACGCGCGATCGCGCTTCTTCCTGGCGATGGCGGCGCAGCAGGACGGCGATCCGGCGAAGGCGACGACCTTGCTCGTCGCTCTGCGCGACGACCTCCCCGAAGGTCCGCTGCGCACGGAGATCGAGCGGCAGCTTGTCGCGCTCGGAGCCGCACCCGCGGTGGGCGACAAGGCCGGAGAGGCGATCGCCTCGCTCGCGCCGGCGGACCAGCAGGCGGCGATCCGCTCGATGGTCGAAGGCCTTGCGCAGCGGCTCGCCACGGGCGGCGGCACGGCCGACGAATGGGCGCGGCTGGTGCGCGCGCTGACCGTGCTCAAGGAGACGGACCGCGCCGGCGCCATCCTCGCCGAGGCGCGGCAGAAGTTCGCTGGCGATCCCGAAGCGCTGCAGCGCATCGAGGCGGCCGGCCGGCCGATGGGAGCGACGCCATGACCCGGAAGCAAAGGCGCTTCGCCATGATCGGCTCCGCCGGCGCGACCCTCGCCCTGGCCGCCGGACTCGTGCTCTACGCGCTCCGCGACAGCGTCGCCTTCTTCCGCTCGCCGACTGAGGTGGTCCTTGAGCAGAAGGTGACGCCGGGCCAGCGCTTCAGGCTCGGCGGCCTCGTCGAGGCCGGCACGGTGGACAAGGGGGCCGGCGAACGCGTCGCCTTCGCCGTCACCGACGGCAAGGCGACCGTGAAGGTGAGCTACATCGGCATCCTCCCGGACCTGTTCCGCGAAGGGCAGGGCGTCGTCACCGAAGGCGTGCTAATGCCCGACGGCAGCTTCCGGGCTGATACGGTGCTCGCCAAGCACGACGAGACCTACATGCCGCGCGAGGTGGCCGACGCATTGAAAAAGCAGGGTCACTGGAAGGACGGCAAGGAGGAGGGCGGCTCGGCCGCCCCGAAAACGCAATGACGGTGGAGATCGGCCATTTCGCGCTGGTTCTGGCGCTCGCGGTGTCGGTTCTCCAGATGGCGCTGCCCCTGGTCGGCGCGCGTCGCGGCGACATCGTGCTCATGCGGCTCGCCGACCGCGCGGCAGGAATTCAGTTCCTGCTCGTCGGCATCGCCTTCGGCTGCCTGACCGCGGCGTATCTTGGCTCCGACTTCTCGGTGCGCAACGTGTTCGAGAACTCGCATTCGCTGAAGCCCTGGATCTACAAGGTGAGCGGCGTATGGGGGAACCACGAGGGCTCGCTGCTCCTCTGGGTGCTGATCCTGGCCCTGTCGGGCTCGGCCGTGGCGGCTTTCGGACAAGGCATCCCCGACCGGCTGAGGGCGCTGGCGCTGGCCGTGCAGGCCGCGATCGCCGTTTCCTTCCTGGTCTTCCTGATCTTCACCTCGAACCCGTTCGACCGGATGCTCCCAGCGCCGTTCGAGGGGCGCGATCTCAACCCGCTGCTGCAGGACCCTGGCCTCGCGATCCATCCGCCGCTGCTCTATGTCGGCTATGTCGGGCTTTCGATCAGCTTCTCTTTCGCCGTGGCGGCCCTGATCGAGGGGCGGATCGATGCGGCCTGGGCGCGTTTCGCCCGGCCCTGGATTCTCGCCGCCTGGATCTTCCTGACGCTCGGCATCGCGATGGGCTCCTACTGGGCCTATTACGAACTGGGCTGGGGCGGCTGGTGGTTCTGGGACCCGGTCGAGAACGCCTCGCTGATGCCCTGGCTCGCCGCGACGGCGCTGCTGCATTCGGCGATCGTGATGGAGAAGCGCGGCGCGCTGAAGGTCTGGACCATCCTGCTCGCGATCCTCGCCTTCTCGCTCAGCCTGCTCGGCACCTTCATCGTGCGCTCGGGCGTTCTCACCTCGGTGCATTCCTTCGCCAGCGACCCGGCGCGCGGCGTGGCGATCCTGTTCATCCTCTGCCTGTTCATCGGCGGCAGCCTGGCGCTCTTCGCCTGGCGGGCGAACCTGCTGCAGCCCGGCGGCCTGTTCGCGCCGATCTCGCGCGAGGGCGCGCTCGTCTTCAACAACCTGTTCCTGTCGACCGCCAGCCTCGCCGTGCTGGTCGGCACGCTCTATCCGCTGGTGCTGGAGGCCTGGGACGGATCGAAGATCTCCGTCGGGCCACCGTTCTTCAACCTCGTCTTCGTGCCGCTGACGCTGCCGCTGGCGCTCGCCATGCCCTTCGGCCAGCAGCTCGCCTGGAAGCGCGGCGACCTCGCCGCGGTGGCGCAGCGGCTCATGGTGGCGATGGCGATCGGCGTCGCGGCGGCGCTGGCCGCCTATGCCTGGCAGGGGGGCTCCGCCGCGCTGGCGCCGCTCGGGGTCGGCTTCGGCCTCTTCGTGATCGCAGGATCCATGAGCGAGATCGTCTCGCGCGCCGGCCGCGGCAGCGGGAGCCCCGGCCTGTTCCTGCGCAAGGCGATCGGGCTGCCGGCCTCGGCCTGGGGCACGGCAGTGGCCCATGCGGGCGTGGGCGTGTTCATCCTGGGCGTCGCCTCCACGGCTTATCAGATCGAGAAGATCGCCAATGTCCGGCCGGGCGAGACGGTCGACATCGGCGCCTATCAGCTCGTGCTGAGGGACCTCCGGCAGGAGCCTGGCCCCAACTACCGCGCCACGGTCGCCCGCTTCGAGGTCAGGCGGGGCGGCTTGGTGGACGCGATCGCCGAGCCGGCCAAGCGCCTCTATCCGGCGCGGCAGATGCCGACGACCGAAGTGGCGCGCGTCACGCGCGGCTTCGGCCAGATCTATGTCGCGCTCGGCGAGACGACGGCCAACGACGCCGTTCCTGTGCGGGCCTATTGGAAGCCGTTCGTGCTGCTGATCTGGATCGGCGCGCTGTTCATGGCGACCGGCGGCGCGCTCTCGCTGCTGGAGCGGCGCGTGCGGGTGGGGGCGCCCGTGCCGGCGAGGGCCTTGAAGGCATGAGCGGTCAGGCCCTTTCGCGCTTTTCCAAGAGGGGAAGGAAAGCGGCGGCGCTGGCTTTGCTCGCATGTCTTCTCGCCGCGCCGGTCCAAGCAGTCCAGCCCGACGAGATGTTGAAGGATCCGGTGGCCGAAAGCCGGGCGCGCAAGCTGTCAGCCGAGTTGCGCTGTCTCGTCTGCCAGAACGAATCGATCGACGATTCAAACGCCCCCCTGGCCAAGGATCTGCGGCTCCTCGTGCGCGAGCGGATCACGGCGGGAGATTCTGATGAGGCGGTCAAGTCATTCCTGGTGCAGCGATACGGCGAGTTCGTGCTTCTCCGGCCACCGCTTTCGAACCGGACCATGGCGCTCTACGGCGCACCCTTCGCGGCCTTGATCGCGGGGGGCGTGCTGATCTGGCGGCGGTCGCGGCGGAGGCCTGCGTTGGGCTCTGCCGCTTTGAGTGAAGACGAGAAAGCGCGGCTCGAGAAACTGCTCTCAGGCCATTGAAACCATGACAAAAGTGTAAGGCTGCGGCCAGCCAAGCGCAAAGCGCGCTCGGCTAGAAGCTGAGCAACGATCGAGGAAATCGCCGCGGCCCCCTGTCGCCCCGTGCCCGACGCTTCATCGACGCCGACGCAGGCCGGGTTTTTCTCAAGAGCCCGGCCTGTCGTTTTTCGCAGACAGCCATTATGCTGAACAGCATGCGCATCCTGATCGTCGAGGACGACGCCGAGGCGGCAGCCTATCTCGGCAAGGCCTTCTCCGAAGCCGGCCATGTGGCCGACCACGCCCGCGACGGTCTGACCGGCTACGGAATGGCCGAGGAGGGCGGCTACGACTGCCTCGTTGTCGACCGCATGCTGCCGAAAATGGACGGGCTGACGATGATCGGCGCCCTGCGGGAGCAGGGGATCGAGACGCCGGTGCTGATCCTCTCGGCGCTCGGGCAGGTCGAAGACCGGGTGAAGGGGCTCCGCGCGGGCGGCGATGACTATTTGCCGAAGCCCTATGCCTTCTCCGAACTGCTGGCCCGCGTGGAGGTGCTGGCGAAGCGCAAGGCGCCCCAAGCCGCCGAGACCTGCTACCAGGTCGCCGACCTGAAGCTCGATCGGCTGTCCCACAAGGTGTCGCGGGGTGGCGAGGACATCCCGCTGCAGCCGCGCGAGTTCCGGCTGCTTGAATATCTGATGCGCAACGCCGGCCGCGTGGTGACGCGGACGATGCTCTTGGAGCAGGTCTGGGACTATCATTTCGACCCCGGCACCAACGTCATCGACGTGCATGTCTCGCGCCTCAGGGGCAAGATCGACAAGGGCCAGGCCAAGCCGCTGCTGCATACCGTACGCGGCGCGGGCTACGTGATCCGCGACCAGGGTGGAGCGTGAGGGGCCTCGGCCGGCTGCTCGGCACGACTGCCTTCCGGCTGTCGCTCATCACGATGCTGGCCTCGGCCGTCTTCGCCAGCGGGCTGCTGCTCTATGTCGGCTGGAACGCGAGGCGGCTGATCGACGATCAGATCGGGCAGACTCTGTCGGCTCAGATCAACGGCCTGGCGGACCAATACCGCATCGGCGGCATCCGCCGGCTGGCCTCGGTCATCGAGCGGCGCTCGCGGCAGCCGGGCTCCTTCCTGTTCCTGCTGCAGGGCCCGCAGGGCGAGACGATCGCCGGCAATATCGGCGCGGTCCCCACAGCGGTGATGGCCAATACGGCGCTCGCCGAAACCACGTACCAGCGACAGGACGAGGTGGACGGCCAGCTCCAGACCTTGACGCGCGGCGCGCTCGTGCGCGTCTTCTCCCTGCCCGGCAACAACCGGCTGCTGGTCGGCCGCGATCTCGAGGAACGGGAGCGCCTCAACGACATCCTCAGCCAGGCGATCTGGCTGCTGATCATCGCGATCGTCGTCTTCGGCGGGCTCGGCGCTTTCCTGGTGGCGCGCCGCGCCATCGCCCGCATGGACGCCATGACGGCCACCAGCCAGGCGATCATGGCCGGCGACCTTTCCGGCCGCTTGCCCGTCTCCGGCAGCGGTGACGAGATCGACAGGCTGGCGATCAACCTCAACGCCATGCTGGTCAAGATCGGCGGGCTCATGCAGGGGATGAAAGAGGTTTCCGATAACATCGCTCATGATCTCAAGACGCCGCTGACCCGGCTGAGGAACAGCGCGGAGCAAGCGCTGAGGACAGGCTCGTCCAAGGAGGAATACCGCGCAGCGCTGGAGCGTACGATCGAGGAATCGGATGGCCTGATCCGCACCTTCAACGCCCTGCTGCTGATCGCGCGCATGGAAGCGGGCTCGGGTGCCGAGGCCTTCAAGCCGGTCGATGTCTCGGCGCTGCTGGAGGATCTCGCCGACATCTACGAGCCCTCGGCCGAGGAGGCCGGCGGCCGGTTGAAGGCGACGGTCTCGCCTGGGCTTGTCGCCAGCGGCAGCCGCGAGTTGCTGGGGCAGGCCGTCGCCAACCTCCTGGACAACGCTCTCAAGTACGGGCTGCCGCCGGCCGGGGACGCGCCGGCGGAGATCACGCTTTCGGCGCGAAGCGAGAGCGGCCTGCTGCTCGTCAGCGTGGCCGATCGCGGGGCGGGCATTGCGCCCGAGCAGCGCGGGCGTGCGGTCGAGCGCTTCGGCCGACTGGACGACAGCCGCCACAAGCCCGGCTCAGGCCTTGGCCTCAGCCTCGTTTCCGCGGTGGCCCACTTGCACAAGGGTCGCCTCAGCCTCGGCGACAACGCTCCGGGGCTGATCGCGACGCTGGAAGTGCCGGCGGCCGCATGAGCACGCCTTTCCGCGATGGCATTTCGGCAGCGCCGCTGCTGCCGCCGCGCATCGACGCTGCGAAGCTGTGCCGGGAACGCTTCCTGGCGCTCCTCGATGATCCGGCGGCCGCACAGCGCTGCGAAGCGGAACTCGCTGCCCACGAGCCTCTTCGGCGCCTGCTCGCCGGCGTTCTGGCGCATTCCCCGTTCCTGACGCGCATCCTGCGGCGGCATCCAGATTGGCTGATCGATATCGTCGAGTCGGATCCCGGCGATGGCTTCCAGCGCCTGCTCGATGCGGCCGCGGCCGAGGCGGAGACCGGCGGTCTCGACGCCGCGATGGCGAACCTCCGCCGTATCCGCCAGCGTGTTGCGCTGCATGTCGCGCTCTGCGACATTGGCGGCGTCTGGCCGCTCGAGCGGGTCGTCGAATCGCTGACAGCCTTCGCCGATGTCGCGGTCGACGCGGCGCTGCGGCTCGCCTTGCGGGAAGGGATCCGCGCCGGGCGTCTCTTGGGCGAGAGGCTGCCGGCGGAGCCGGAGCGCTCGGGCGTCGTCATCCTCGCCATGGGCAAGCATGGCGCGCATGAGCTCAATTATTCGAGCGACATCGATCTGATCGCCCTGTTCGAACCCGCGCTGCTGCCTGTGGCTGAGGGGCGCGAACCGCTCGATGTGGTGGTGCGCGTCATCAAGGATCTGGTGAAGATCCTGCAAGAGCCCACCGGTGCCGGCTATGTCTTCCGCACCGATCTCCGGCTGCGGCCGGACCCCGCCTCGACGCCCATCGCCGTGCCGGTGACGCGCGCGGTCGGCTATTACCAGACCGTGGGACAGAACTGGGAGCGGGCGGCGCTGATCAAGGCGAGGCCCGTGGCCGGCGACCTGACCCTCGGCCGCTCTTTCCTGGCGGAGCTGACGCCCTTCGTCTGGCGTCGCTATTTCGACTACGGCTCGATCGCCGACATCCATGCGATGAAGCGGCAGATCCATGTCCACAAGGGGGGGGAGACGATCGCCATCGAGGGGCATGACGTGAAGCTCGGGCGAGGTGGCATCCGCGAGATCGAGTTCTTCGTGCAGACGCAGCAGCTCGTCTTCGGCGGCCGGCGGCCGGTGCTGAGGGGGCAAAGGACTCTGGAGATGCTGGAGAATCTCCGCGACGAGGGCTGGATCGGGGCAAGCGCGGTCCAGGACCTGCAGGCGGCCTACCGGTTCCTCCGTATGGTCGAGCATCGCCTGCAGATGATCGAGGATCAGCAGACCCAGCGCCTGCCGATGTCCAAGGCTGATGTCGACCAGCTCGCGCTCTTCTCGGGGCTCAAGCCTGTTGCCTTCCGAAAGACGCTCATCGGCCATTTCCGCGCGGTGGAGCGGCACTACGCGCGGCTGTTCGAGGATGCGCCGACGCTGTCCGGCGACAAGGGCAACCTCGTCTTCACCGGCACAAGCGATGATCCGGAGACGCTGCGCACGCTGCGGCGGATGGGCTTTCAGCGTCCGGAGGCCGCCGCGGAGACGGTGCGAGGCTGGCATTTCGGCCGACGGGCCGCGATCATCACGCCCCGCGCGCGCGAGGTGCTGACCGAACTCGTGCCCGTTCTACTCGAGTCCTTCGGACGATCCAGCGATCCCGACGGCGCGCTCGCCGCTCTCGACAACGCGCTGCAGCGCATGCCGGCCGTGGTGGAGCTGTTCAGCATCCTCAGGCAGAACGCGCCCTTGCGCGGCCTGTTCTCCGAGATCCTGGGCAATGCGCCGCGGCTCGCCGAGACCGTGGTCCAGCGCCCGCACGTACTGGACGCCTTGGTAGACCCGGAGCTGGCGGAGCCTGTCTCGGAGGCGGCGCTGACGGAGCGTTTCGCCGCGCGGCTCGTTGCGGCGCCGTCCTTCGAGGATTTTCTCGATCAGATCCGCGACCTGGCGCGAGCCGAGCGCTTCATGGTCGGAGCGCGGCTCCTCTCCGATATGATGGATCCGCTCGACGCCGGTCCCGGCCATGCCGCGGTCGCCGAAGCAGCGATCGAGTCCTGCCTTGAACGCGCGGCCACCGAGCTCGCCGCTCGCCATGGCCGCGTGCCGGGCGCGCGCATGGCGGTCGTCGGGCTCGGCAAGCTCGGCGGGCGGGAGATGACGGCGCTCTCCGATCTCGACCTGATGGTGATCTACGACGCGCCGGCGCAGGACGCGCTGTCCGACGGCGCGCGGCCGCTCTACGCCAGCGAATGGCATGCGCGGGTGACGCAGCGGCTGGTCACGGCGCTCACTGTCGCGACGAGGCGCGGCACGCTCTATGAGGTGGATCTCCGTCTCAGGCCTTCCGGCGGCAAGGGGCCTGTGGCCGTTTCGCTCGCGGCGTTCCGCGCCTATCACGGGGCTGAATCGGAGACCTGGGAGCGCATGGCGCTGACGCGCGCCCGCATCGTGGCCGGAGACCGCGCACTCGGCGAAACCGTGATGGCCGCTGTGCGCGAGGCTTGCGCCAGGCCGATCCCCGAGGAGCGCCTACTCGCCGACATCCGCGCCATGCGCGCGCTGGTCGCGAAGGAGAAGCCGGCCCAGGGGCGCTTTGACCTGAAGCTCGCACCTGGCGGTCTCGTCGACATCGAATTCGCGGCGCAAGCGGCCATGCTGCGCTGGGCCGCAGACGATCCTGGCATCGTCCAGTCCAATACCGGCAGAGCTCTGAAGCGGCTGGCCGAGCGCGGCCATTTGCCGGCGGCCGGCGCCGAGGCGCTGCTGGAGGCCTGGCGGCTGCAGTCGCGGCTGGCGCAGCTGATCGCCCTTGGCGCGACCCAGCCGTTCGATCCCGCGGCGGCGCGGCCGGCCTTCCTGAAGCGCCTCGCCGCCGCGGCGTCGCTTCCCAGTTTCTCCGTTCTGGAGCGCGCGCTGGCAGAGGCGCAGGACGCGGCCCATGCCGCCATGCGGAACGCTCTGGCCTGAGGCCTCAGGCAGCCTCGGCCATCGCCGGAATGAGCGTCTGGGCGCCGTTCACGGGCAGCACCAGCATCACCACCGTTCCCACGCCCAGCTTGGAGCGCACCTTCAGGCTGCCGCCATGCAGCTCGGCGAGCGAGCGCGAGATGGCGAAGCCGAGTCCGGAGCCCTTGAAGCCGTTCTCGATCACGGCGCCGTTCTGCTCGAAGGGCCGGCCCAGCTTCTGCAGCTCGGCCGGGCTGATTCCGCTGCCGTTGTCCTCGAAGAACAGCTGGATGGCGTCGCCGACGCGCCTGGCCCTGAGGCCGGCGCGGCCGTTCTCCGAGGTGAATTTCACGGCGTTGCCGAGCAGACCGCCGACGATCTGCCCGAAGGCCTTGCGGTCGCCGAGCGCATGCAGCGGACCCGGCGCATCGATCTCGAGCGAGATGCCGCGCTCAGCCACCGTGTTGCGCATCGCGGCGGTGGCTTCCTCGATCACCTCGGCGAGCGAGACCGGCCGCCGCTCCAGCTTCACGCGGCCGGCCTCGATGCTGGACATATCGAGGATGTCGCTGATGACGCCGAGCAGATAGCGGCCGCTCTCTCCAATGTCCCTGACGTATTGGAGATAGCGCTCGTTGGCGAGCGGCCCGTAGATGCCGCCCTCCATCAGGTCCGCGAAGCCGATGATGTGGTTGAGCGGCGTGCGCAGCTCGTGGCTCATGTTGGCGAGGAACTCGGCCTTGGCGCGGTTGGCGCTTTCGGCCTCGGCCTTCTTCTCCAGATGGCTCTCCGCCAACTCGGCGAGCTGCACCGCCTGCCGCTGCAGCACGGCGCGCGAGCGCTCCAGGTCCTCGACAGTGCGTTCCAGGACCAGGTTGCTGGCGGCGAGCGACGCCTCGTAGGCCTTGTGCGGCGTGATGTCTGAGCTGACGCTGACATGTCCGCCATCCTTCGTGGCGCGCTCGTTGACCTGGAACCAGCGACCGTCGGTCAGGCGGATCTCGTAGCTGCGGCTGCCGGTCGCCTCGCATTCGCTGAGCGTCGTCTGCTCTGCGATCATGCGGTCTCCGCTGTGGTCGATGAGGTCGCCGAGCCGCGCGCCTGGCCGCATCGCCTCTGACGGAAGGTCGAGTAGCCGCTGATAGCGGCTGTTGGCGATGACGAGCGTTTCGTTCGCATCGAAAAGCGCGAAGGCTTCCGAGATGCTCTCGACGGCGTCGCGCAGGCGCATGTCGGCCGTGGCCCGTACCGCGGCCTCCGCCTTCTCGGCGGTGATGTCGACGGCGATGCCGACGAGATGCGGGGCGCGGCCGTCCTCGGTGAGGCGGCCGCGCGCCCTGATCCAGACCCAGTCGCCGTCGGCGTGGCGGAGGCGGAATTCGCAGTCGATCCCGTTCTCCAGGCCGCCGCCCAAGCCAGTGCCGCCAAAGGGCGCTTCATCCTCGGGATGCACCCAATCGCGGATATCGGCGAAGGAGAGGAAGTCGTCCTTCCGCTCGCGGCCGATGAGCGCGTAGAGGCTGTCGGAGAAGAAGATGCGTCCCCGCGCGATGTCCCAATCCCAGAGACCCGAGCGGCCGCTGGAGAGCACGCTGTCGATGCGGCTGCGGACCTCGCCGCAGATCGCGTCGGCGCGGGCCGCCCGCGCGCTCTGCTGGAAGAAGGCGATGCCCAGCGCGCCGATCACGATGGTCGAAGCCACAGCGAGCAGCGCCAGCGAGCCGGCGCGTTCGCGCCAGTGGCGCGTGGCGTCCCAGATCGGCTGCACCAGCGCGAGCTGACCCCTCTGGCTGGACAGCATGCGCACGGTGGCGATGGCGTCCGTGCCGTCGGCGAGCGTGATCCGCATCACGCCCGCCCGATCGGCGAGCGCCGTAAGCGGCTGATTAGGGCCCAGCAGCCGCGGCAGGCTTTCGCCCAAGAGCCGGCGATCCGTGGCGCCGACGATGCGGCCGTCAACGGCGGTGACGAAAGCCGAGCGATTGTTGTCGAGGCCGTGCATCGGCAGAGCCGCGCGCACATGCATCGATAGGTCCGCGCCGGCGGGCGGCGACGCATGCGCCAGCTCGATGGCGAGGTCGACCGCCGCGATCGATGCGACCAGGTCCATCTCGACCTGCGCCGCCGCGATCGCCTCCGAGCGCGCGGCATTCGTCTGCAAGGCTGCGCCGGTCCAGGCCGCGAGGAGGAAGGCCACGATCATCACGGCGACCAGGCGTCTCAGCGCCGGCTCGGCCGCGACCTTCTGCAAATAGCCGGGTTCTGCGACAGCCTTTGCGAGGCCGGCGGATGTACCCGTGCGCAAGTATACGCTGGACGCGTTGACGCGCGCCATCGACGGCACCTCAAATGTCTTTGCTGATGAACGGATCCGGAGCGGCCCCCCACACCGAATCACTAAGAGTTGAATCGCTCCAAGCTTGGCTGTCCAGTGGGCTCAGCCGAGCCTCTCCGGAGAATTGGGAGGTTTTTGGGCAGTGAGTCTTTCGTGCATCAGGTGAGCGTGCGCTCGACGATGTCGCGCAGGTCCCGCGACAGGTCGTTGCGGCCCGAGATCCCCGTGAGAACGGCCTCCGCCTTGGCGCGGCGGCCCGCTTCCAGCGTCCGCCAGCTGCGGAAGGCGGTGACGAGCCGCGCCGCCACCTGCGGATTGCGCGGGTCGATGGCGAGGACCATCTCTGCCACGAACGAGTAGCCTTCGCCGTCCAGGCGATTGAACTGCGTCGGGTTGGACATGGCGAAGCCGCCGATCAGCGCCCTGGCCCGGTTCGGATTCGTAAGGCTGAAGCCGGGATGCCGCATCAGCGCCCGCACCTGATCGAGCGCCTCGGGCGCGGCGCTCGCGGCCTGCAGCGCGAACCATTTGTCCATCACGAGCGGGTTGTCGCGATAGTCGCGCTCGAAGCGCGCCAGCGCCTCGGTGCGGCTTGCGCCGCTCGTCTGGGCCAGGACCGCGAGCGCCGCGAAGCGGTCGGTCATGTTGTCGGCGGCTTCGAACTGCTCGAAGGCCGCGGCGGCGCCGGGCTCCGGGCGTCCCATCGCCATCAGGTCGAGGGCGGCGTTGCGCAGAGACCGGCGGCCGGCCTCGGCCGCGTCGGGCGAATAGGGAGCCTTGGAGGCGAGGCGCCGACGGGCTTCTTCCGCCGAGGCGTAGACCGCATCTCCGATGACGCGCCTGAGGCCCGTGCGGGCGGCGTGGATGGCGTCGGGATCGATATCCTCGCCGATCTCGCGCGCAATGTCTTGCTCGCCGGGCAGCGCGATCGCCAGCGCCGCGAAAGCCGGATCGGCGTCGGCGCCGTCCAGCAGATCGCACACCGCTCTCGCGAGCCCGTCATGCCCCAACGGCCGCCCGCCGGCGCGGACCGCCGCGCTGGAGCGCGTCAGCACGGTCATCGCGAGGGTCTGCAGGGATTGCCAGCGGTTGAAGGGATCGCTGTCCCGCCTCGCCAGCAGCAGCAACTCCTCCTCCGTGAGACCGAGCGACAGGTTGACGGGGGCGGAGAAGCCGCGGAACATCGAGGGCGTCGCGCCCGGGTCTACGTCGGTCAGCGTGAAGACCTGCTCGTCGTGATCGAGCACCAGCACTTCAGCGCCCTGTTCCGCGCCATCGGCCCCGACCAGACCCGTCGCGACCGGAATGACCTGCGGACGCTTCTCGGGCTGCCCCGGCGTGGGCGGCGTCGACTGCCGCATGGTGAGATGCAATGCGCGCCGCTCCGCGTCGTAGCGCCGCTCGACGCTGACGCGCGGCGTGCCGGCCTGGTCATACCACTGGCTGAAATGCTGGAGGTCGCGCCCGCTCGCCTCGGCGAAGCAGGCGATGAACTGCTCGATCGTCGCCGCATCGCCGTCGTGACGGCGGAAATAGAGGTCCATGCCCGCCGCGAAGGCTTCGTCTCCGATCAGGAGCTTCAGCATGCGGATGACCTCCGCGCCCTTCTCGTAGACCGTGGCCGTGTAGAAGTTGTTGATCTCGCGATAGGCGTTCGGCCGCACGGGATGGGCGAGGGGGCCGGAATCCTCGACGAACTGCCGGGCGCGCAGCTCGCGCACGTCCTGGATGCGTTTGACCGCCCGCGACCGCATGTCGGCCGAGAACTCCTGGTCGCGGAAAACGGTGAGCCCTTCCTTCAGACAGAGCTGGAACCAGTCCCGGCAGGTGATGCGGTTGCCGGTCCAATTGTGGAAATACTCATGCGCGATGATCGCCTCGATCAACGCGTAGTCCGTGTCGGTCGCCGTCTCGGCGGAAGCGAGCACGTATTTGTCGTTGAAGACGTTGAGGCCCTTGTTCTCCATCGCGCCCATGTTGAAATCCGACACGGCGACGATGTTGAAGATGTCAAGATCATAGGCGCGGCCGAAGGCCTCCTCGTCCCAACGCATGGAGCGCTTCAGCGCATCCATGGCGTAATGCGCCTGATTCTCCTTGCCCTTCTCGACGTAGATGCCCAGCCGCACTTCGCGGCCCTCGCTGGTGACGAAACGGTCATGGATCGCGCCCAGGTCGCCGCCGACCAGCGCGAAGAGATAGCAGGGCTTGGGGTGCGGATCGTTCCAGACAGCGTAATGGCGGCCGTCGCCGCAATCGCCATGCTCGACGAGATCGCCGTTGGAGAGAAGCACCGGCGCCTCGTCCCGCCGCGCCTCGATCCTGCACCGGTAGGTCGCCATGACGTCCGGCCGATCGAGGAAATAGGAGATTCGGCGGAAGCCGTCGGCCTCGCATTGCGTGCACCAGACGCCGTTGGAGCGGTAGAGCCCCATCAGCTTGGTGTTGGCCGTGGGATCGATGACCGTCTCGACGGTCAGCGCGAACTCGCGCTGCGGCGGCTCGTGCAGCGCCAGGCCCTCCGGCGTCGCCGCGTATTCCGACGCTTCGAGGAGCCGGCCGTCGAGCCGGACGGCGGCGGGCGTCAGTTCGTCGCCGTCGAGATGCAGCGGACCCGCCGCCGGCCCCCGGGCGAGATTGGGCCGGATGCGGCTGGTCACCACGACCTCCGTGGCGGTCGGATGCAGGCGCACGACGAGATCGACATGCGAAACGAGGTAGTCCGGCGGACGATAGTCCGAAAGCTTGATCACCGCAGGGTTTCCGTCGCGAGGCATGCCGCACCTTAGAGCACAGGAGGCACGATGCGGGCCAGAGGGACGAGGACCAAGCTTGCGCTCCGCGACGCGAGCGCCCATCCTTGGCGGGACACGAGGGCCAAGCCATGGAATACCTGCACACGATGATCCGCGTCGGCGATGTCGACGCCGCGCTCGACTTCTTCTGCGACAAGCTCGGCATGGTCGAGGTGCGCCGCATCTCGAACGATCAGGCGCGCTATACGCTGATCTTCCTCTCGACGCCGCAGGACGAGGCCAAGGGCGCCTCGAAGAACAGGACGCCGCTGCTCGAGCTCACGCATAACTGGGACGAGACGAGCTACGGCGGCGGGCGCAATTTCGGGCATCTCGCCTATCAGGTCGACGACATCTATGCGACCTGCCAGAAGCTTATGGACATGGGCGTGACGATCAACCGCCCGCCGCGCGACGGCCGCATGGCCTTCGTGAAGTCGCCCGACGGCATCTCGATCGAACTGCTGCAGAAGGGCGAGTCGAAAGCGCCGGCGGAGCCCTGGACCAGCATGGGCAACACCGGGACCTGGTAAGGGCGGGCCTGCCTCAGGCCTTCGGAGCCTGAGGCCCGCGCTCGCGCGGCATCACGACGAAGGCCAGCAGCCCGAAGCAGGCGAAGAGCGCGAGGCCCCATTCATAGCGCCCGGTGATCGCCAGCAGCGTCGCGAAGCCGCTGGGGCCTGCGACGTAACCCAGGAAGATGACCAGGGTGGCCCCGGCCGAGGCTTCGCGGACGCGTCCCGGGGGGCAGGCGCGGGCGACCTCGGAGAGCTGGACGCCGTTCCAGCTTGTCGCCGTGACGCCGGCGACCGCCGCCAGCGCGCAGACCGCCCAATAGGGCCAGTGAGGGCCGGCGAAGGCCCAGGCCAGCGTCGTCAGGCCAGAGGTCAGCCCCATGAATGCGAGGAGTTGGCGCGGCGAGCCGAGCTTGTCGGCGAGCCAGCCGAGTCCGATCCGGCCGAAGAAGCTGGCGCCTTGCATGATGGCGAACAGAACGCCCGCGGAGGCGAGGTCATAGCCAAGCACCGAAACCGCGTAGGTCACGAGGTAGCCGAACCAGATGCCCTGTCCGAAGGCCAGGCAGGTGCCCGCCGCCGCCAGCCGGAAAAGGGAAGTCGATTCGGTGAGCGCCTTCAGCGGACTGAGCAGATTGGCGGGCGACAGGAAGACGGCGGGTGAGAGCCGCTGGTCGCGGGCGCGGCCGGCGTCCAGCACCCCGCGCATCGGCTGCGCCGCCAGGATCACGGCCGCGACGCAAAGGCCGACGACGACGAGCGAGGCGCGCCAACCGTAGGCCGCCGCGATGGGCGCGATCATGATTCCCGACAGCACGCCGCCCACAGGCACGCCCGCCTGCTTGATCGAGAAGATCATGGCCCTGCGCTCCGGCGGCGCGGTGCGGTGCAGCACGTCGTTGCCCGCCGGCGAGGACGGCCCGTAGCCGATGCCGATCAGCAGCGAGGCCAGGCCGGCCGCTGCGGCGGTGGGCGGCAGCAGCAGCAGGAGCCCGAGAATGCCGAGCACGAGTCCGGTCTGCAGCGAGCGGATCGATCCAAGCCGGCGCATCAACGGCGCGCCTGCGGCCAGGAAGAGGATGGAGCCGAGCGTGCCGAGGCTGGAGAGGTAGCCGACAACGGAATCCGACCACCCGCGCTCCGCCGCCAGCGCCGGGGCCAGCGTCGGCGTGACCCGCGACAGCAAGGCCGTGGCGGTCTGCACGGCGACCATCGTGGCGAGGGCCGCCCGCCACGAGGGCTCGCCACGGGAGGGTACGGGCGCTTCCAGCTTCATGTTGCCGGGCTTTGGGCGGCGAATGCCGCGATCATGCGGGCAGGATGCAATGCGGCACGAAGCGCGCGGTGTCGCGCGTGATCATCCCGGCGTCCTCCCTGATCCCGATGCCAGCGGGCTGGCTCGCCACCACCCAGGAGCCGATCACGGCGTGACCGCCGGGGAAGGCGGCCGTCTTCGCCAGCGCCTGCGCGATGGCGGGGCCGCCGTAATCGCCGGGCGTCGCCTCGTCGGGGCAGCCTTCGCGGATGACGCGGATATTGGCGCCCTCCCGGCTGTAGAGCGGCTTCTCGACGCGGTCGCCGAGCGAGCGGGAGCGCGGATCATCGGCGAAGAACGAGGGCAAGAGGTTCGGGTGGTTCGGCGCCATCTCCCAGAGCAGCGGCAGCAGGCCCTTGGTCGAGAGCAGAGCCTTCCACGGCGGCTCGATGAACTGCGTACGGGCGCGGGGCAGGTGCTTCCCGAACTCCTCGCGGAACAGCCATTCCCAGGGGTAGAGCTTGAACAGGACCTGGATCGCCCGGTCGGCGAGATCGGTGAAGGCGCCGTCCGCCGTGACGCCGATATCGCCGATCGCCAGCTCCTGCGTCGTCAGGCCCGCCTGCCGCGCGCAATCCGCGAGATAGCCGACCGTCGCCTTGTCCTCGATGCTGTCGCCGACGGCCGCGAGATGGAGCAGGTAATGCTGGCCGCGGCGGATGCCCTTCAAGGCCTCGACCAGGCGCTCGTGCAGCGAGTTGAACTGGTCCGACCCCTCCGGCAGCCCGCCGGAGGCGATCTGGTCCTCCAGCCAGGTCCATTGGAAGACGGCGGCCTCGAACAGCGAGGTCGGCGTGTCGGCGTTGTATTCGAGCAGCTTGGCCGGACCGCTCCCGTCATAAGCGAGGTCGAAGCGGCCGTAGAGGTTGCGGTCGCCGCGGCTCCAGCTGTCGCGGATGAAGCTCCAGTAGGCGTCCGGAATGTCGAGCTTCTTCAGGATCGTCTCATGCTTCATCGCCTCGGCGGCGAAGGCGAGGCAGAGCTGCTCCAGCTCGCCCGTCGGACCCTCGAGGTCCTCTTCGATCTCGCGCAACGTGAAGCGCCAGCAAACCGACTCGTCCCAATAGACCTCGCCGCCGATCGTATGGAACGGGAAGCCGTAGTCTTCCGCCTTGGCGCGCCAATCCGGGCGCTCGGCGATGCGGATGCGATCCATCAGAAGCCCGCCATCAGGAGCCCGAGGAGAAGGAGCTGCTGGTCGAGCCGAAGCCGCCCCGGGAGACGGTGGAGGTCGAGGATGAATAGCTGGAGGTGGAGGACCGCGAATAGCTGGAGCCCGAAGAGCCGCTCCATGAGGTCGAGGAGCCCGCCCGGCTGACGGTGCTGCGGCTGACGCTGCTGCGCGAGGGCAGGATCATATCCGCGACGACGGAGGTGCCGACCCGGCTGATGACGCGGCCGCTGCCCGTCGAGTAATAGCGGCGGCTCGAGGAGCTGCCGCCGGACCTCCGGACGACGAGCTGGACGAACTCGATGACGAACTGGAGCTGCCGCGCGACGCGCATTCCGGCCGCTCGGCCGGATTGTAGCCGGGCGGGCAGGAATTCGGCCCGACCCGCGGCGGATAGAGCGGCTGGCCCGTCGCCGCTCCTCCCGCGAGGCTGCGGGCGATCAGCACGCCGGCCAGCGCCGGGATGAAGACCGAGGCGCCGTTCCAGGTGGCGGGGCGGCATTGGCTTGCGCCGTACTCGGCCTCGCAGTCGGAGAGCGCCTCGAACTTGGGCGCATCGGCCACGCTCTGCTCGCTCGCCTTGCCGTATTCCGTCTCGCAGATCAGCGCCGTGACGGCCTGGCTGTCCTTGCATTCGGCAAGGTTGGCGAAGGCCAGCGTCTGGAAGCCGTCACGGTTCGCCGCCGCCGCCGTCAACGCCGGATCGCCAGGCTCCTCCGTCGGAGTACCATGCGGCCAGAAGGTGGCGACGGCGAGCAGGCCGACCGCGCCCAGCGCGATGTATTCAGAGCGCTTCACCGACCCCTCCCACCGCGGGAACGTAGGTCATCGAGGCGGCGTTCAGCTGGCCCGCCATGATCGAGACGGCCGCCGCGAGGATGCCGGCCGCCATCATGTTGCGGCTGATGTTGGCCGAAAGGTCGGGCATCACCAGCCGCGTGGCGCCATAGGCAAGCAATTGCACGACGAGGGCGAGCGTGCCCCAAAGCACGCAATCCGGCACGCTGGAAGCCTGGGCGATCGCCTTCGAGAGCGGCAGGGCGAAGCCGATCAGCGCTCCGCCGAAGGCGATCGCCGCCGAGGCGTTGCCGTCGCGGATCAACTTGATCTCGGGGTGCCCGGTGATGCGGACGTAGACGACCGCGAAGACGAAGGTGAGGGCGCCCCCGATCGCCAGATATAGGACGAAGTTCGGGATACCCGCCGCGGAAGGGTAAAGCCAGTGCATGGAGGAGTCCCGATCTCACCCGAGGGTTTGGGGAGATTAGGCACCAATCGGCCATGCTGGCAATCGGGCTGGGTTCGGCCCTTCTCCCCGCATGGGGAAAAGGGCCGAAGCTTCAGTTCGCCACGACGCCTGCGGCCTTGAGCAGCGGGATCCAGCGCTCGTTCTCGCGCTTGACGAGGGCGGCGAGTTCGGCGGGCGAAGCTCCCTTGGCGTCCGGCACGTCGGCGCCGAGGTCGGTGAGGCGCTTGCGAGAGGCGGCATCCGTCACCGCGATGGTCAGCGCGTTCGAGAGCTTCGCCACCACCGGGGCCGGCGTGCCCTTCGGCGCGAAGACCGCGTTCCAGGCCGAGACCTGATAATCAGGCATCCCCGCCTCGGTCGTGGTCGGCACGTTCGGGATGGCCGGGTTGCGGTTCGGCGTCGCCACGGCGAAGGCCTTGATCGTGCCGGCCTGAACCTGCTGCGCGACCGAGACGATCTGGTCGCACATGAAGTCGACCGTGCCGCCGACGAGGTCGTTCATGGCGGGTCCGGTGCCGCGATAGGGGATGGCGTTCATCTTGGTGCTCATCTGCGACTGCAGCAGCACGCAGGTGACATGCGAGACCGAGCCGACGCCGGCATGGGCCTGGTTGACCTTGTCCTGGTTCGCCTTGGCGTAGTCCACGAATTCCTTGAGGTCCTTGGCCGGGAAATCCTTCTTGGCGACGATGACGATCGGCGTGCCGGCGGCGAGGCCGATCGGCTCGAAGTCCTTCTGCGGATCATAGGCGAGGTTGGGATACATGCCCGGCGCCGCGCCATGCGTGCCCATGTGGCCCATCATGATCGTGTAGCCGTCCGGGCTCGCCTTGGCGGCGCGGGTGATGCCGGTGGTGCCGCCGGCGCCGGCGACGTTCTCGATGATCACCTGCTGGCCGAGCGTGCGCGACATGCTCTCGCCGACGATGCGGGCGATGATGTCGGTCGGGCCGCCTGCCGCGAAGGGCACGATCATGGTGATCGGTTTGTTGGGGAACTCTTGCGCCAACGCCGGGGCGGCGAGGGCGAGGCTCGCCGTTCCGGCGAGAAGGACGCGTCTGGTGAAGGCGGGCATGGTTTTTCCTCCGAAAGCCGGACTGGGCCGGCGTTGCCGGCTCATATAGCGGGATCAGGCGCGACGGCCAGTGCGGTCGGGCCGACACTATGACCCCTCCCCCTGCAAGGGGGAGGCAGGGAGGGGGTAAGTCCCCGCTCGATGAAAACTCACCCCTCCCAACCCTCCCCTTGCAGGGGAGGGCTCTATGCTCACGCCTCGACGAAGACCTCGTCGCGCTTCTTGCGCATGGCCGGCAGCAGGGCGAAGATCAGCAGCAGCACCGCGATCACCAGGAAGCTGGCGGAGAGAGGCCGGTCGATGAAGACCTGCAGCGAGCCGCGCGAGATCAGCATCGCCTGCCTCAGCTTCTCCTCCATCAGCTTGCCCAGCACGAAGGCGATCAACATCGGCGCCGGCTCGAAGCCGTTCTTCAGCAGGAAGTAGCCGAGCAGGCCGAAGGCGCCGGTGGAGAGCACGTCGAAGGGCTGGTTGTTGATCGAATAGACGCCGATGCAGCAGAACAGCAGGATCGCCGGGAAGAGCAGGCGGTAGGGCACCTTCAGGAGTTTCACCCACAGGCCGATCAGCGGCAGGTTGATGACGAGCAGCATCAGGTTGCCGACCCACATCGAGGCGATCATGCCCCAGAAGAGATCGGGCTGCTTGGTCATGATCTGCGGGCCGGGGACGATGCCGTGGATCGTCATGGCGCCGACCATGATGGCCATCACCGCGTTCGGCGGGATGCCGAGCGTCAGCATCGGGATGAAGGAGGTCTGGGCGCCCGCGTTGTTGGCCGATTCAGGACCCGCCACGCCCTCGATGGCGCCGCGCCCGAAGCGGGAGGGATCCTTCGCGATCTTCTTCTCGATCGTATAGGAGGCGAAGGGGCCGAGCACCGCGCCGTTGCCTGGCAGGATGCCGAGGATCGAGCCGATGGCCGTGCCGCGCACGATGGGCCAGGCCGAGGCCCGGAAATCGTCGTTGGTCGGCCAGAGCCCCGTCACCTTGCCGGTGACGACGTCGCGCGTCTCCGGGTTCTCGAGGTTGCGCATGATCTCGGCGAAGCCGATCGCGCCCATGGCGAGGGTCGCGAATTCGATGCCGTCGGCGAGTTCCAGCAGTCCGAAGGTGAGCCGCTGTTCGCCGGATTCGAGGTCGGATCCGATGGTCGAGAGCAGGAGGCCGAGCGCCACCATGGTGAGCGCCTTCAGCACCGAGCCGCGGGCCAGCGCCACGGCGAAGATGAGACCCATCACCATCAGCGAGAAATAGTCGGCGGGGCCGAATTTGAGCGCCAGCGCGGTCAACGGCACGCCGAGGACCGCGATCATCACGGTCGCGACGCAGCCCGCGAAGAAGGAGCCGAGCGCCGCGATGGCGAGCGCCGAGCCGGCGCGGCCCTGCTTCGCCATCTGGTGGCCGTCCAGCACGGTGACGACGGATGTCGCCTCGCCTGGAATGTTGACCAGGATCGCCGTGGTCGAGCCGCCGTATTGCGCCCCGTAGTAGATGCCGGCCAGCATGATCAGCGCGCCGGTTGGATCAAGCTTGTAGGTGATCGGCAGGAGCATCGCGATGGTGGCGATGGGGCCGACGCCCGGCAGCACGCCGATCAGCGTGCCGATCAGCGCGCCGATCAGGCAGAGGATCACGTTGACCGGGAGCGGAACGACGAAGCTCGCGGCGCCCGGCGCCAGATCGACTGGCACGATCTTGAAGACAACGGCGAGGCCGCCGAGAAGGTTTGCGAAGACTTCCATGAGCGCGCTCGTCCCGGCTTACTGGAGGAAGCTCGGCCACAGCGGAATGGGCTGACCGAGCGCGAAGGGGAACAGGAAGGCGCAGAACGCCGTCATCACCACGGCGAAGATGATCCCTTCGCCGAGCTTGAAGTCATCGACCGCGAGGCCGGAGAGCAGCACCGTGATCACGCCCGAGACCGCGAGGCCGAGCGTGCGGATCGTCAGTCCGAAGAAGACGACGGAGGCCAGGATGAAGACCGGGCCGCGCCACGGCACGCGCTCCAGCCGCGGCCCCCGCGTCGTGAAGCTCGAGACGATGATGAGCACCGACAGGCCGCCGAGCAGCAGGCAGAACAGCCGCGGCACCGTTCCGGCGCCGAAGGAGAAGCCGCGCATCACGCCGAGGTTCGACATCGCCACATAGGCCACGATGGCGAGCGCGAGCATCGCGACCCCGCCGACAAAGTCCTGCGGACTCTTGATCGGCCCGTTCGCCGAACTCGACTCGTCTGACATCACGCGTTCCCTCGAAAGCGAGCTTTTGTTGTGACAGAATTTTTATGATGGAACCGCTAGCCGGTTTTCCATTGCCCTGCAATCGCCACGAAGGCGGAGAGCTTGGTGCTGGTCGACGAGGGATGGCGGACAGCCGCCGGACGGAAGAACCAGAACCTCAGTTTCCCGTCACGCCGGCGGCCTTCACGACCGGCGTCCATTTGTCGACCTCTGAGCGGACGAGGGCGCCCAGCGCCGCAGGCGTCAGGCCGGCGGCATCGGGCAGCTCGATCCCGAGCTCGACGTAGCGCTTCTTCACCGCATCATCGTTCACTGCAGCCAGAGCCGCGGCGTGAAGCCTGTCGAGGATGTCCTTGGGCGTGCCCTTGGGCACGAAGATCGCATTCCAGCCGGAAACGATGAAGGCGGGCAGGCCCTGTTCGGCCGATGTCGGCACCTCAGGCGTCTGCGGCTGGCGGGCGGCGCTCGCCACGACAAGGCCGATGAGCGCCTTGCCCTGGATCTGCGGCACGGCGGCGACGGATTGGTCGCAGACGTAGTCGACCTGGCCGCCGATCAGCGCCTGCATGGCCGGGCCCGATCCGCGGAACGGAACATGCGTGACGTTCACGCCGAGCAGCGAATGCATGAACAGGCAGGTGAGATGCGACGTGGCGCCGACGCCCCCGGACCCGTAGTTCAGCTTCTGCGCATTCGCCTTCAGATAGGCGGCGAATTCCTTGAAATCCTTGACCGGCAGATCCTTCTTCGGCAGCACGTACATCGGCGTGCCGCCGGTGTTCAGGATGGGCTCGAAATCGCTGCGCGGATCGTAGGGCAGCTTCTCGCCGTAGATGCCGACGCTGGCGGCCTGCGTGCCGAGGTTGCCCATGAGGATCGTGTAGCCGTCTGGTGTCGCCTTGGCGACGCGGTTGGCGCCCGTGGTGCCCCCGGCGCCGGCAACGTTCTCGACCACGATCTGCTGCTTCAGCGTGCGGGACATGTGGTCAGCCATCACCCGCGCCACCACGTCGGTGGTGCCGCCGGCGGCGAAGGGCACGACCATGGTGATCGGCCGGTTGGGCCAGCCCTGCGCGGAGGCAGCTCCGTTCACGAGCATCAAGGCCGCGGCGATCCCGATCGGCAGCTTCATCCCACTCTCCCTCGATGGCCGTCTGGCGCGGCCGTGGGCCAAGCGGTAGCACGATCGGCAGCGGCGATTAAGTTATTCCGATTATCAATTTCCGCGCAGTTCACCGCAGCGTCGGATCGGCCTATCCATCGTCTTGAAAACTTTGGAGCCGCCGATGACCAGCAGCAACCGACGCTACCGCATCGCCGTGATCGCCGGCGACGGCATCGGGCAGGAGGTGATGCCCGAGGGCGTGCGCTCCCTGGAGGCGGCGGCCCGGAAGCACGGCTTCCAGCTCGAACTCGATCACTTCCCGTTCTCCTCCTACGACTATTACGCCAAGCATGGGCAAATGCTGCCCGACGACTGGAAGGACAAGATCGGCGGGCATGACGCCATCTTCTTCGGCGCGGTCGGCTGGCCGGCGAAGATCCCCGACCACGTCTCGCTCTGGGGATCGCTCCTTCGTTTTCGCCGCGACTTCGACCAGTACGTGAATCTGAGGCCCGTGAAGCTGATGCCGGGCGTGCCGAGCCCGCTCGCGGGGCGGAAGCCCGGCGACATCGACTTCTACGTGGTGCGCGAGAACACGGAAGGCGAATATTCCTCGGTGGGCGGTCGCATGTATCCCGGCACCGATCGCGAGATCGTCATCCAGGAGACGGTGATGAGCCGCATCGGCGTCGACCGGATCCTCAAGTTCGCCTTCGAGCTGGCGCAGCGACGGCCTAAGCAGCACCTGACCTCGGCCACCAAGTCCAACGGCATCTCGATCACCATGCCCTACTGGGACGAGCGCGTGGCGGAGATGAGAAAGGGCTATCCCGACCTCAAGGTCGACCAGTATCATATCGACATCCTCACCGCGCATTTCGTGCTGCATCCGGACTGGTTCGACGTGGTGGTGGCCTCCAACCTCTTCGGCGACATCCTCTCCGACCTCGGCCCCGCCTGCACGGGCACGATCGGCATCGCGCCTTCCGCCAACATCAATCCGACCGGGGACTTCCCCTCGCTCTTCGAGCCTGTGCATGGCTCGGCGCCCGACATCGCCGGGCAGGGCATCGCCAATCCGGTGGGGCAGGTCTGGTCCGCCGCGCTGATGCTCGACCATCTCGGCGAACGGCAGGCGCATGACGACATCGTCGCCGCGATCGAGCGCGTGTTGGGAGCTCCCAACGGCCGCACGCGGGATCTGGGCGGAAAGCTCTCGACGGAGGAGGCGGGCAAGGCGCTCGCGGGTGAGATATGAGATCCGAGGCAGCAGACCGCCTGCTCTTTCCCGGTTTCCGCACGTTCGATGTCGACGCTGGCGGCGTGACGATCCACGGCGTCGTCGGCGGTTCAGGGCCGCCTGTGCTGCTGCTGCACGGCTTTCCCCAGACGCATGCAATCTGGCATCGCGTCGCGCCCGGCCTCGCAGAGCGCTTCACGGTCGTCGCTACGGATCTGACGGGCTACGGCGACAGCGCCAAACCGGCGTCTTCCGCGCCCGAGCATGCGCCCTACCGGAAGGCTGCGATGGCGCGGGATCAGCTGCGCGCGATGCAGGCGCTCGGTCATGAGCGTTTCCACCTCGTCGGTCACGACCGCGGCGGGCGGGTGGCGCATCGGCTGACGCTCGACCATCCGGACGCGGTCGCGACCTTGACCGTGCTCGATATCGCGCCGACCCTGCACATGTATCGGAACACCAGCGATGCCTTCGCCCGCGCCTATTGGCACTGGTTCTTCCTCATCAGGCCGGAGCCGGTGCCGGAGAGGATGATCGGCGCCGATCCCGTCTTCTTCCTGCGCCAGCAGATGGGTCGGGGACGCCAGGGAATCGGCATCTTCGACCCCAGGGCCTTGACCGAATATGAGCGCTGCTTCCAATCGCCCGGGGCCATCCACGCGATGTGCGAGGATTACCGCACCTCGGCAACGGTCGACATGGCGCAGGACGAGGCCGATCTCGGCCGCCTGCGCATCCGCTGCCCGCTGCTGGCGCTGTGGGGATCGGAAGGGATCGTGGGGCGGAACTTCGACGTGCTTGCGCATTGGCGGGACTGGGCCGACGACGTGCAGGGCGGCGAGGTGGCTTCGGGACACTACATCCCTGAGGAAGCGCCGGAAGAACTGCTTCGGCAGTTGACGCAGCATCTCCGTTAGGTGTCATTCCGGGGCGGCCACTGGCCGAGCCCGGAATCCATGCCATCGGCTGCGGGGATGCCGCGCTCCGCCGCGCGGCTGAGGAATGACACAGGGCGATCCTCCGCTCCGTGCGTTTCCATCACACAGCTCACAGGAAGCGCATCATGTTCGGCATCCCCCTCCAGGACCTCGCCTTCGTCGTCCTCGGCCTGCTCGCCGGCGGCGTCGCCACGGGCCTGCTCGCCGGCCTCTTCGGCGTCGGCGGAGGGGCGATCATCGTGCCGGTGATCTATTCGGTCTTCGGCCTGATGGGCGTGCCGGAAGAGGTGAGGATGCCGCTCGCCGTCGGCACCAGCCTTGCGGTGATCATCCCGACCTCGATCCAGTCCTTCCGCACGCATCGGGCCAAGGGCGCCGTGGACGAGGGCATCCTGAAGCTCTGGGCCGCGCCGATCGTGCTCGGCGTGATCGCCGGTTCGTTCGTCGCGGCCTATGCGCCGGCCGCCCTGTTCAAGATCGTCTTCGTCGTGGTGGCCTCGATCTCGGCGGCGAAGCTGCTGCTGGGCGGCGATCGCTGGCGGCTGGGCACGGAGATGCCGGGCCCCACGCCGATGCGGGTGATCGGGCTCGGCATCGGCGCGGCCTCCTCGCTGATGGGCATCGGCGGCGGGCAGATATCCAACCTCGTGATGACGCTGTTCAACCGGCCGATCCATCAGGCCGTGGCGACCTCGTCCGGCCTCGGCGTGCTGATCTCGATCCCCGGAGCCATCGGCTACATGCTGGCGGGCTGGGGCCAGATGGCGAAGCTGCCGCCGCTTTCGATCGGCTTCGTCTCGCTGATCGGGCTCCTGCTGATCGCGCCGACCTCTGCGCTGGTCGCGCCCTTCGGCGCGCGGCTCGCGCACCGCATGCCGAAGCGACAGCTGGAGATCGCCTTCGGCATCTTCCTCGTGCTCGTGAGCCTGCGCTTCGTCTGGTCGCTGGTGGGTTGAGTCAGCCTAGTTCGACGAGCTTCTCGCCGCGTTCGAACGCCATGATGGCTTCGGGCAGAAGCCGAGCGAGCCACACGACCATCTCAGCCCGTCGCGTGTTCGGCCTTCTGATCCAGAGAACGGCAGGACCTTCGTCGACGGCAATCCGGCGAATGGCGAAGTCCTCATCCTTAGTGACGATGACGTAGCCTCCCCCTACCGCCTGTTCCCAGATGGCGCGGTCCGAGGCGTCGGAGAATTGGAGGGCAAAGACGTGCGTCGCCTCATAGCCAAGTCTGTTGATTGCGGGTACCAAGGAAGGCGGCAACTGCGCGTCGATCAAGAACCGCATCAGGCGACGCGTAGCACCGGATGGTCAACCTGCCGGGCAGCGTAGCTGAGGCACGCCCTGATATCCTCAGCTTCCAGGTAGGGGTAGTCTTCCAGGATTTCCGCATGTGAAGCCCCAGCCGCCAACAGGTCGAGCACGTCTTTGACACGCATGCGCAGACCACGCACGGTCGGGCGGCCGCCGCACACTGCGGGGTTTGAAACGATGCGCGAGTGATCGACGCCTGCTGCGGACATGGCTGGAGAGTAGCACGGATTCCGACCTGCATGAAGCGTTGCCGCATTGATGAATGCCGGATGAACGGCGGCCTAAGCATCGCGCCAGCGGCGGTCGGCTAGACGATTCCGCATCCGGATCGAACGCCAGTCGGCCAGCCGGACGCGACGCGGCACGCGCCTGCCGCCCAAGGTTTCCTCCGATGTCGAGCGCCCTTGCCGGCGGCCCTGGTGCCGCAACCCCTTCGCTTGCCGGCCAGGCGGCGTTCGACGAGGTCGTGACTCTGCGGCAGGCGAAGCGGCTGATCCGCTGCATGGCGCATGAGCAGAGCTTCCTGCTGCTCGCGGCGCCGGGCATCGGCAAATCCGAGATCGTCTACGAGGCGGCGCGAGAGGCGGGGCTGCCCTGCCGCTCTCTGCTGGGCACTCAGATCGCGCCCGAGGACGTGTCCGGCATCCCGCGCATCGTCGGCGAGCGCTCGGTGTTCTGCCCGCCGCGGCTGCTGCTGCCCGAGAAGCCGGAGCCGTTCTGCCTGTTCCTCGACGAATTGCCGGCCTGCGCGCCCGACGTACAGAAGGCCTTCTATTCCCTGCTGCTGGAGCGCCGGCTGGGGGAGCATGCGCTGCCCCCCGGCACCTGGGTGGTGGCGGCCGGCAACCGGTTGCAAGACCGGGCGCTGGTGCGCGCCATGAGCTCGGCGCTCGTCAACCGCGTCACCATCCTGCAGATCCGCCACGACCACGAGGAATGGCTCGCCTGGGCCGCGAAGGCCGGCATCCGCCCGGAGATCACGGGCTTCATCCGCACGGTGCCCGATGCGCTGATGCGCTCGGTGCCGGCCGATCCCGTGCCCTTCTCCACGCCGCGCGCTTGGACGCTGCTGTCGCGCGCCTTCGATCTGGCGGAGAAAGGCGGCATGCTCGACGCAGCGACACGCCGCGCGCTGGCCTTCGGGCGCCTGTCGCCGGAGGACGCCGCCGTGTTCTGCGCGCTGGCTGAGGAAGCGATCGGCCCGGTGCAGCCGATCGAGCGCTACATCCGCGAGCCGGGGCTGCTGCCGAAGGGCGAAGCCGCCCGCTGGTTCATCCTCGATTGCGTCCGGCAGTTCGTCCGGGACGGGAGGGCGGACGCCTTGGCGCCGCGTCTCATCGACCGCTTCCTCAAGAGCCTGCCCGCCGAAAACCAGCTGATCCTGGTGACGGACATGGTCGAGAAATGGGGCGCGCTCGGCGCCGACGCCGCGCTTTACAAGCTGCTGATGACGGTGACGAAGACATGAGCAAGCCGCAGGTCTCGAAGGAGGACCGCGCTACGCTCGACCGCATCGCGCGCGGGCTCCGGATGGTCACGGTGCCATTGCCGCATCTCGCCGGGCTGGCGGCGGCGGTGCGCGTGGCGCTCGACGATTCCGTGCCGACGATGGGCATCTTCGCCTCCGGCCGGTTGGTGGCGAACCGCGGCTTCACGGCGCGGCTTTCGAACGCCGACCTCGTCTTCGTACTGGCGCATGAACTGCTCCATCTCGCGCTGCGCACCCACGATCGCGCCGTCGGATCGCGCCGCTTCGAGTTCAACTACGCGCATGACTATATCATCAATGATATCCTCCGGCACGCGCTCGGCGTGAGCCAGATTCCCGCCGGCGGGCTCGACATGCCCGGCGCACGCGAGCGTTCGGCGGAAGAAATCGTGCTGGAGATGCGGCGCAACGGCGCCTCGACGCAGGCGCGGACCCAGGTCTGGGAGGGGGCGCCCGCCACCGTCGGTCAGGCGATCAGCGGCGTCGGCGGGGACGGCAAGGACCCCGGCGACGTGCTCGACGCCGCGAAGGAACGGGCGATGTTTCCGGACGATGCGGAGGAGCAGGCCGAGCGCGTGCGCGCCATGCGCGATCTCGCCGCCCGCGGCCTCGCCATGGCGAAGGCGCTCGGCCTGATGAAGGGGAGGGGCGCTTCCCCCGGCTCCGGCCGGCAGAACGTGCGCGCGCTCCGCGGCATCCATCGCGCGCCCTGGCAGGTGGCGCTGCAGCGCTGGCTGGAGGGCGTCTCGCCCGGCGAGCGGACCTTCCAGCGCGCCTCGCGCCGCGGCGCCGACCGGGACGATGTCGTGATGCCGGGCCGGCAGCGCTACTCGATGATGCTCAACGTCGTGCTCGACACTTCGGGATCGATGGCGGACGCAATTCCCTTCGCGCTGGGCGCCGTCGCCGATTTCTGCGAGGCGACAGGAATCGACGAGATCCGCGTCATGCAATGCGACACGGCGGTGACCGCGGACGAGATGCTCTCGCCGGTCGAACTCGCCGAATACGAGATCAAGGGCTACGGCGGCAGCGATCTTTCGCCCGCGCTGCAGGCGCTGGCCGCCGATCCGCGCGTGAATGCCGCCGTGGTGATCACGGATGGCGACATCACCTATCCGCAGGGAGCCATGCCCTTCGCCGTGCTCTGGGCTGTGCCGGGCGCGCAGACCAGTTTCGCGCCGCCCTATGGCCGGGTGATCGCGATGGGACCGACGCCATGAGAGGGAGGAGTCTATGAAGGCCGTGCAGGAACTGGTCGCTTATTTCGACCGGCGGGGGCGACTGTCGCCGCGGCAGCTGAAGCGGCTGCTCGATCGGAACTTCGTGGCCTCGGACGCGCCGTCCTCGATGCACGGCCTGTGCGGCACGCCAGGAGCCACCTATTACTTCCGCATCACGGGCGCGACCGAAGGCACGGTCTGGGGCACGGATGTCTACACGCGCGATTCGGCGCTGGGCGTCGCCGCGGTGCATGCCGGCCTGCTCAAGCCCGGCCGAACGGCGGTGCTGAGGCTGACGGTCGCGCCGGTGCAGACGAGCTATCCCGGCTCGACGCGGCATGGCGTGACCACGAGCGACTACGGCGAGTTTCCGGAATGTTGGCGGCTGTCGGCGATCTGAGAGCCAGCCTCGCCCGATGCCTCAGGCATGCCGACGATGCGCTCTCGCAACCGCGGGCCCACGAAGTCGAGGAAGGCGCGCAGCTTCATCGGCATCAGCCGGTTGGCCGTGTAGATGAGCTGCACCGGCAGGGCCGGCGGTTCGAAGTCTTCGAGCAGCAAGACGAGGCGGCCATCAGCGATGGCCTGAGCCGCCTGATAGGAGAAGACGCGCGTCACGCCGAGCCCCGCCGCGGCCGCTGCGACAGCCGCCTCGGCGTTGCTGACGGCGAAGCGCGAGCGGATCGCGATGCGCTCGAAGTCCTGGCCATGGCCGAACGACCAGGTCGACGGAGAATGCAGCGGCGTCAGCGTCACGCAGGCGTGCTTGGCGAGATCGGCCGGCACCTTGGGCTGGCCGCGCCGCGCCAGGTAGTCGGGCGCCGCGCAGACGACATGCCGGACGGCTCCGAGGTGCATGACCACGAGGTTGCTGTCATCGAGGCGGCCGATCCGCAGGGACGCATCGACATGCGCCTCGATCAGGTCGACGGGCACGTCGGTGAAACGCATCTCGACATCGACGTCCGGATAGGCCGCCAGAAAGCGCGTGACGATCGGCGCGAAGTGGAGCTTGCCGAAGGCGACGGGGGAAGCGACGACGAGCTGACCCTTCGGCGCGCCGTGCTCGCCGGCCGCCAGGCGCTCGGCATCCTCGATGTCCTCGATGATGCGGCGGCAGGTCTGCAGATAGCGCGTGCCGGCCTCCGTGAGGGCCAGGCGACGCGTCGAGCGCGTGAGCAGCCGAACGCCCAGATGCTTCTCGAGCTCGGCGATGCGGCGGCTGACCGTCGGCAGGGGTGCCCGCAGGACGCGGGCGGCCGCTGAGAATCCGCCTGCATCGACCACGGCCACGAAGGCCGCCATCGCTCCAAGCCTGTCCACCGATTATCTTGCTCCGTGAGAATATCCTTTCAAGCAATGGCGGATAATATCGCGGATTGGAAGAGATTATAACAGGTCCGTCGGCGAGCCGACGCCAAGCCTGACGTCAAACCCTTTGAGGAGATCCGCGATGTCCTTCCGCTTCGTCACCCGCCAGGTGCACGCCTGGCTCGACTATCCCGTGGCCGCGAGCCTGATCGCGACGCCCTTCCTTCTCAAGCTCGGCGCCTCCAATCCGCTGGCGCTCGGCCTTTCGGTCGCGACTGGCGTGGCTGCGCTCATCTTGACCCTCCTGACCGATCACGAGACGGGCGTCCTGCGGGTGTTGCCCTATTGGCTGCATGTCGCCGTCGATCGGCTGGTCGGATTGACCTTCCTCGTGGCGCCCTTCGCCCTGGGCTTCGCCGGCCTCGATCTCGCCTATTACCTGGCGAATGCGGCGGCGGTTCTGATCGTCACCTTCGTGCTGAACGCGAAGGACGAGGCGATCCCCGCGCAGGCCGCTGCCTGATCCGGCGCGACGGGGCGGATGCCGATCGGCTTCCGCCCCGCCAGCCGCCGCAACAGAAGGCGAGCCACCGAGGACAAGTCCATGGAAACCGCAACCCTGATCTCGACGGGAGCGATCGCCACGAGCGCGCTCGTCGGTTTCGCCAACCTGATCCTCACGACCGTGCTGACGCGCGCCATCCATCGCCATTCCGTGCGCTCGGCCGAGCTCGATGCGCTGCGCCAGCATTCCGAGCAATGGCGCCATCTCAATCTCGCTGCGATGCAGAATCCCCGGCTGCAGGCGCTGCTCGATGGCGAAGAGGCGGCATCGGCCGACGAGCGCTCGGTCCGCCGCAACGTCCTCTTCTACATCCTGAACGGCTGGCATGAGCTCTTCCTGGCGGCGCGCGCCGACATCCTGCGGATGGAGGAAGCGGAGGGCATCATCCGCCAGCAGATCAGCGCCCTGCTGCCGCACCGCACCGAGGTGGAGGCGCTGTTCGTGCTGTCCCGGGGCTACGAGCCGGCCTTCACCGAATTGGTTCGGCAGGGTTTGGAGGAACGTGCGTCGCCGCAGCCCATGGCGAAGGCTGCGGCCGATCCAGCATGAAATCAAGAATTCCCCCGGACCTGCAGGCCGGGGGGCAGAGCGGGTCGCATGATCGCGTGCTAGCGGATCACCTTCGAGAGCTTCTTGACCTCCGGCCATTTCTCGGCGGCCTCGCGGCTCTTCACGGCGAGATCCTTCTGGTAGATGTCACGCGCTTCGTCGGAGAAAAACAAGTTCAGCTTACCGTCGTTGATCGCATAGGCATGCGGGTCGATGTCAATCTTCAGGCCTTCCCAGACGCCGAAGGCGCAGAAGCCGTTGAAGATCGGCACGTAGCGATCCGGTTCCTTGTCGAACAGGGCCTTGTGGTCCTTGTCGACGAATTCATAGAGTACGCCGTTGTGGCGGCTGGTGATCTCGGGATCGCCCTTGCGCGGCCTGCCGTCGACGAAATAGGCGACCGGGTCGAAGCCCTTCATCGCGATCTCCTCGACGTTGTTGATGGCGTCAGGATCGATGGCGCGGGCCGGCGCGGTGAGGAAAAGCGCAGCCAGGAGGGCTGCGCACAGCGTGCGGATGGCATTCATCGTCAGCTCCGTAGTTGTAAAGCAGGGCAAAGGGCCGCCGCTTGGTGCGGCGCAGCCCTATTGCTAGCCGCGCCCGTCCTTGGGCGGCTTTCCTTGTCTTGCGGCCTCTTGTCCAAAAGCGATGAACCGCAATCTGTTTCTTGGGGGGTATTCGGGTTCGGTCCAGCGACCTTTCGGGGCAGATCAGGTCAGCGGCACACGATTCTGGCCGACGAGTCCCGCCGGCAACGACTCTTGCGGGGAACGCCTCGGCAGCTTGCGATATCGTCAACACTCAATCTGCGGTGCGGTGCGCGGCGCCGATTCCCGCCCGAGGGCGGAGCGATGCGATTGCGTGAGCGGCGAGACCGACGAGTTGCGCCCGCGACGGAGCGGTCCGGGCCAGCACGTTCAGGCCCTGCACAAAGCAGACCAGGAAAGCCGCGCTGCCGGAGCCTGCCTCGGCCTCGCATTCGCCAGCCTGGTGCGCGCGCTCGATCGCCGCGTCGAAGGCGATTTCAAGCCTATCCAGATGCTCGCCGACAATGGCCGCCACCTCGGGATCCTTCTGCGCGAGTTCGACGATGGCATTGGTGAGGAGGCAGCCCCAGCGCCGGCGACCCGTGAGAATGCCCTCGACGAGTTCGTCGAAATAGGCGCGGATCGCGCTGAGGCCGGATGGGTCGCGCCGCAGGGTGTCGAGCGCCTGCTGCGAGCATTGGGCGATGTAGCGCTCGATCGCTTTCAGGAACAGTTGCCGCTTGTCGCCATAGGTCGCGTAAAGACTGCCCGGAAACAGCCCCATGGCCTTGCAAAGAGCTTGCATTCCGCTCGCCTCGAAGCCGTTCTGCCAGAAGGCATCGACCGCGCGGTCCAGCCTTTCAACCGGGTCGAAACGTTTCGCCTGGCTCATCGCGCCCTTCTCATGACAGGGGATTCCGACCCGACAGCCTCACGCGATCCGGCATTCCACGATCCGCTGCCCATCAACCGCGACCACGACATGATCGCCGGCTGAAACCGGGAAAAGCCCTAGCGGCGTGCCCGCCAGAACGAGATCGCCAGGGAGAAGCGCGGCACCGGAGCGCGCGATGTCCCCCGCGAGCCACGCCACCGACGCTTCGGCCCCGCCCGGCATCGGCCAGAGCGCGCCCGTATCGACCATCGCGCCGTTGATTGTGACGCTGAGGCGGGCTTCGGCCGGCCAGAAATCGAGCGGCCTCATGGCTGCCTCGGGCGGCAACACGACGCCGCCATGAATGCCGTTGTTCGCGACCAGCTCGGGCAGGGTTTTCCTTGCGCCGCGAAACACGAAATGATGCAGTTCGATGACCGGGAAGGCCTGCGTGATCACGCCGTCCGCCCCCATGCGCAAAGCCATTTCGCCCTCAATGGCGAGATTGGCGAACCCGTCATGGGGCACGGCCTCGCCCGAAGCGCGCAATTCGCTGCGAAACAGCCGGGCATGGATCGGCCCGCTCATGCCGAACTGCTCGACGACGCCAGGCCCCACACATCCCACCTTGTAGCCAGCGACCGCGTCGCCCGCGGCGCAGCGCAGGCGCGCGACTTCCGCCTGCACCGCGTAGGCCTCGTCGAGCGAGAGGGCGGGTCCGTCTTCGGCGAAGAAGCTGCCCGGCATGAGCGCCCGGTAATCCGCCCATTGACGCTGCGCGATGGCCCCGATCGATGCCTGCCGAAAAGCCGTTGCCGCCATCGCCCGGCTCACGACAGCCGGTAGCGGGCGACCGCCGCCGGGTCCCAGGCGATGCCGTTCCCCGGCGTCGCGGGCAGAACGGCCATGCCATCGACGATCCGCAGCGGTTCGGCCAGCAACGGCTCCGCCCAGTCGACATATTCCAGCCAATGCGCGCCCGGCGTCGCCATCAGCAGATGTGCGCTCACCTCGGGGAAGAGATGCGACGAGACGAGGCAATGATGCGCCTCGGCAAGGCCGGCCGCCCGTTGCCAGCCGGTGACGCCGCCGATCCGGTCGAGATCGGGCATCACGAGATCGCAGGCCTGCACGGCGAGAGCAGCCGCCATCGGTTCCAGCCCGGTGAAGTTTTCGCCGATCTGGATCGGGGTCCGCACGGCGGCAGCGATGCGCGCCAGCTGCGCGTAATCGTCGTGACGGGTGGGCTCCTCGATCCAGTAGAGACCTTCGTCGTCGAGCGCCTGGCATTGCCAGGAGGCGTCGGCCGGGGCCAGCGCCTGATTGAAATCGACCATGAGGTGGATGCTCGCCGGCAGCCGCCGGCGGACGGCCCGGACGACCGCGAGATCCTTCTCGAACGCCCCGCGCCCGAGGCGAAGCTTGACGGCGCGAAATCCGCCATCGAGCAAGGCTTCCGCCTCGTCGGCCGCCGCTTCCGGCGACATGATGCCCAGGCCGTTGCTGTTGTACGCCGGCATCGGCCTCGTCGCCGCGCCGAGCAGGGTAGCGAGCGGCACGCCGGCGGCCGTCGCCATCGCGCCCCAGGCGGCGGTGTCCACCGAAGAGGCGACCATGGTCAGCGGCCCGGCGAGGCCCGGCAGCTTGAAATGACGCTTCATCCGCTGGGCGATATCGAGCGGGTTGAGCGGAAGCCCCGCGAGGCTTTCGCCAAGCTCGGCCACGATCGGCACGAGCCCGCGCGCGATCGAGGGAAGATAGCAGAAGGCATAGGCGTGCCCGGTCGGGCCTTCCTCGGTCGCGAGATCCACCAGCAGCAGGGAGGCCCGATCGATGGTGCGCGCGCTGGTGCCGAGCGGCCGGCGCATGGGCACGTCGACCGGCGTCGCGGTGAGCGTGCGAAGGGTGAGGGCGGGCAACGCCATGGCGTCAGCTCTTTCCGTTCACGAAGGGCGTCAGCTCTGCCACGACATGATCATTGGCCGGGGTGGGAATTCCCAGTTGACGCCCATATCCGACCACCGCGCCGCTGAGCCAGGGCAGTTCGAGTCGGTTGCCGCGCTCGAGATCGACCTTCATCGAGGACGGCATGCCCGGCGGAAGGGTGTCGACGAAGGCGAGCCGCTCCTCGGCGAAGGCTTCCGCCAAAGGCACGCCCTTGGCCCGGCCGACCGTCACCACCTCCGACATGAGCTGCAGGAGAAGCCCGCGCTTCGTGGCGTCCTCCCGGATAGGGCCGACCGTCGTGCGAAACAGCGTCGTGGACCCCGAGAGCCCCACCAGAAAGACGAATTTCTCCCAGATGAGCCGTTCGATCGAGCCGGAAATCTCCGCATCGACGCCGGCCTTCTGGCAGGCCGCGAGGAACGCCTCGCAGCGGGCCGAAGTGGCGCCGCCATACTCCCCGAACACCAGCTTCTGCAGCTGGCCGGAATGCCCGATCACCCCCGGCTCGCTGATCGACGCGGCGATGTAGCTCAGGCCGCCGATGATGGCCGAACGGGGCACATGCCGGGCCAGCACCTCATCCTTGTCCACGCCATTCTGGAACGAGACGATCGCGGCTCCCGCCTTAGCGATCGGCCCAAGCTGGCCTGCGACCTCCTCGGTATCCCACAGCTTCACGCCGACGATCACCAGATCGGCGGCTCCGATTTCGGCGATGGTTTCAACCGCCCGGAAACCCGTGACCACCGCATCGCCGCGCGGACTGATGATCTTCAGGCCATTCTGCCGCATGGCTGCGAGATGCCTCCCACGGGCCACGAACGTCACATCTTCGCCCGCAGCGGCAAGGCGACCGCCGAAGTATCCTCCGACGCCCCCGGCGCCCACGATCGCAATCCGCATGTCAGGTCCTTTCTTGAACGATCATTCAAAATTGATAGTAATGCAGGAAACGGACGTCAATCGGATTTGACATTTCCGACGTCAGACGCATGGGACGATGGGGCATGTCAGGAAGAGAGTTTCGGCTCCATCTTGGCTGAAGGCTAGGCCTTGATGCCCCGAGCGAGCTTCAGCAACGCGTCCATGTCGACGCCGCCTTCGACGATGATCCGCCGGCCGCAGGCGAACTCGATCTCCATTGGCTAAGACGGCATCGCAGAAGCGCAGGCCGGCACGGGCTCCGTCTTCCGCGGCTCGGTCGCGATCACCGCCGCGAATGTCGGCGTCGCCGCCACATCCGGTGACGAGCCTCCTTCCGCGTTCGTCGTATCGCCGGCGGCAAGGAGGGCCCGCCGCCATGTCACCGGAAGCGAGCGCGACAACCCATGCCGCCTTGCCGTCGCCGACACCTGCCGAGGACCCGACAGGCTCTCCAGGATGGTCCGCCGCTTCTCTGATGCGCTCCAGCGGGGTGACGTCCCAAGGTGTGGTGTAGCTTCTGATCACCACGGACCTGCCGACGGAGAAGGTCAGGCAGTTGTCAGGCCGCCACGGCGGGCAAGCTGACGAGGGGATTGTCGCTCATCGGCGCCATCGTTTCCAGCGTCATGTAGCGCGCCCGCTGAACGGCCCACTCATCGTTCTGCTCAAGCAGGAGTGCACCGACCAGGCGTGTGATGGCGTCCTCGTTCGGGAAGATGCCGACGACCTCGGTTCGCCGCTTGATCTCGCCGTTGAGGCGCTCGAGCGGATTGGTGCTGTGGAGCTTCGCCCGGTGCGGGGCCGGGAAACTCATATAGGCGAGCACGTCAGGCTCAGCGTCATCCATCAGGGCGGCGAGCCTAGGCAGCTTCGGCCTCAACTGATCAGCGACGGTGCGCCACTGCTTCGACGCGGCCGCGGCATCGTCCTGGGCGAAGGCCGTGGCAATGAAGGCGGAGACGACGCGCCGCCCGCTCTTGCCGGCATGAGCGAGCGCATTGCGCATGAAGTGAACCCGGCAGCGTTGCCAGCTGCCGGTCAGCACCTTGGCGACCGAAGCCTTGATGCCCTCATGCGCATCAGAGACGACAAGCTTCACGCCGCGCAGGCCACGCCTCGCCAGCTTTCTGAGGAAGCCCGTCCAGAATGTCTCGGCTTCCGAGGGGCCAATATCCATGCCCAGCACCTCGCGCCGGCCGTCGGCATTGACGCCTACCGCAATGATGACGGCGACCGAGACGATGCGGCCGTTCTGTCGGACCTCCACGTAAGTCGCGTCGATCCAGAGATAGGGCCAATCACCCTCGATCGGTCTATCGAGAAAGGCCTTCACCCGCTCGTCGATCTCCTCACAGAGCCGGCTCACCTGGCTCTTCGAGATGCCGCTCATGCCCATGGCCTTGACGAGGTCATCGACCGAGCGCGTCGAGACGCCCTGGATGTAAGCTTCCTGGATGACGGCGGTCAGGGCCTTCTCGGCCATGCGCCGGGGCTCGAGGAAGCCGGGGAAGTAGCTCCCCTTCCTCAGCTTCGGGATGCGGAGCTCGACCGTGCCAGCACGCGTCTCCCAATCCCTGTCACGGTAGCCGTTGCGCTGCGCCAGCCGGAGTGGGCTCTTCTCGCCATGGGCTGCGCCGGTCAGCACGCCGACCTCCAGCTCCATCAGGCGCTCGGCGGCAAAGCCAATCATCTCGCGCAGGATATCCGCGTCGGGGGCCTTCTCCACGAGAGCGCGGAGGTTCATCATCTCGTCGGTCATTGGTCGTCCTCGGGGGCAAGGTTGGCTGTCGCAAACCCGACCCTCTCCCGAAGACTGATCAATGACCACCGCCAGCTACACCACCACCAGGGACGTCACCTCCAGCGGCGCTGGAGTCCCGTCTCAGCGATCTCAACCCGCTCGAAAGCAATGTGCGTATGACTGTCCATTCGTCCTGTGCTCAACGATTTGCGTCACCCCGAGAAAGGCGGCCCCCGTCGGACGGATACGAAAAGCCGACTTTGGCGTCACGAGCTTCGAAGGCCTGCTTAGGGCGCGAAGCGGGCGAGCCGGCTCGACAATTGAGGCGCCTTCAGGCAATCCCGGCAGCTATGTCAATTGTTATCTAACCCGGGCCCTAACAGAAGTGGCATTCAGGTGTCTGATTCTAAGTGGAAATTTTCCGTCGCCCCGATGATGGACTGGACCGACCGGCATTGCCGCTCGTTCCATCGCATCCTCACGCGGCGCGCGCGGCTCTACACCGAGATGGTCACGCCGGGCGCTGTGATCCATGGCGACCGTGCGCGCATCATCGGCTTCGGCGCACATGAGCAGCCGGTCGCGGTGCAGCTCGGCGGCTCGGAGCCCGGCAAGCTGGCGGAGGCCGCACGCATCTGCGAGGCCGAGGGCTATGTCGAGGTCAACCTGAATTGCGGCTGCCCCTCGGACCGCGTGCAGGGCGGGCATTTCGGCGCCTGCCTGATGCGCGAGCCAGACCTGGTCGCGGATTGCGTGGCGGCGATGCGGGCGGCGGTCGCCTTACCGGTGACGGTCAAGTGCCGTATCGGCGTCGACGATCAGGATCCCGAAGAGGCGCTCTTCATCCTCGCCGATAAGGTGATCGCCGCCGGGGCGGATGCGCTGATCGTCCATGCCCGCAAGGCCTGGCTGCAGGGACTTTCGCCGAAGGAGAACCGCGAGGTGCCGCCGCTCGACTACGGCATCGTGCATCGGCTGAAGCTGGCGCATCCCGCGGTGCCGATGGCGATCAACGGCGGCATCGCGACGCTCGGGGAGGCGCAGGCGCAGCTCGCCCATGTGGATGGCGTGATGCTCGGCCGCGCCGCCTACCAGAACCCGGAGCTGCTGCTCGGCATCGATCCCATTCTATTCAGAGAGGCGCAGCCGGTGGCCGATGCTTTCGCGGCGCTCGATGCCTTCCGGCCCTATGTGGCCGAGCAACTGGCGCAGGGCGTGCGGCTGCATGCCATGACCAAGCACCTGCTCGGCCTCTTCCCTGGCCAGCCCGGCGCGCGGCTTTACCGCCGCCATCTGTCCACCGAAGCGCTGAAGCCGGGGGCGGGTCTGGAAACGCTCGATGCGGCGGTCGCCCTGGTGCGCGATGCGATCCGCCGGCGCGAGACGAGCCTGGCCGCGTGAATCTCCCGTTGCCCTTCCGTATCTTTTAAGATACGATCAATGAATGATATCCGGCAGACCGAGGTGTTCGCCCGGTGGCAGCAGGGTTTGCGCGACCGCTCCGCGAAAGCCCGCATCGACATGCGGCTGAGGCGCGCCGCCCTCGGCAACCTCGGCAACCTCGGCAACCTCGGCAACCTCGGCGGCACGAAGCCGGTCGGGGAGGGCGTCAGTGAAATGCGGATCGATCACGGACCCGGTTACCGCTTGTACTTCGTTCGCCGGGGCGACGTCGTGATCATTCTCCTGTGCGGCGGCGACAAGGCATCGCAACCGCGCGACATCGAGCAGGCCAAGCTGCTCGCAAAACTGGTGTGAGGGCTCCAGCATGGACGAGATACTGAAGCGCGACGCCGAAGTCCGCCCCTGGAGCCTGGACGAGAGCCTGGGTTCGGACGACGACATCGCTCATTACCTCGACGCCGTGATCGAGGATGGCGATATCGAATTGCTGCTCGATGCCCTCGGCATCATCGCCCGGAAGCGGGGGATGACGGAAGTGGCGCGCCAAGCCGGTCTGGGACGCGAGAGCCTCTATCGCGCCCTTTCTGCAAAAGGTGATCCGCAACTGTCCACCTTGGTCAAGGTGCTCGGCGCATTGGGGCTGCGCCTGCGCATCGTTGCCGCATGACCGACGTCTCCGCCCTCATCCGCGAGAGCTTCGAGCGCCAGACGATCATGGCGACGATCGGCGCTTCGCTCCTGTCCATCGAGCCGGGCGTGGCGGTGATCGCGCTGCCCTACGCCGCGCACATCTGCCAGCAGCATGGCTTCCTGCACGCCGGCGTGGTGACCACGATCGCCGACAGCGCCTGCGGCTATGCGGCCTTCTCGCTGATGCCGGCTCATTCGAGCGTGCTCACCGTCGAATTCAAGGTGAACCTGATGATGCCCGCGAAGGGCGAGCGCTTCGTCGCCGCCGGCCGTGTCGTGAAGGCAGGCCGCACGCTCACCGTCACGCAGGGCGAGGTGGTCGCCTTCGATGGCGGGAAGGAGACGACCGTGGCGCTCATCACCGCCACGATGATGCGGCTGGAGGCGAAGCCGGGGACGGTCGGATAAGCCTAGCCGCCGCGTCCCCGGATCGTCAGCTGGTCGCCACGCACCTCATAGGAGGCGAGGCGCTCCAGAAAGGTCATGCCGAGCAGATTCTCGCTCAGCCGGCCGGGCTGCGCCACCATGGCGCGCACCTGCTCCTCGCGGATGCCGCCGATCTCCAGCGACTTCAGCACCACCGGCGCGGCGCGGGTGACGCCGTTCGCCGTGCGCACGCTGATCGAGAAATCGTCGTCGCGCAGCCTCAGGCCCATGGCGCCCGCATCCTCGTAGGTGAGCACCACGCTGGTCGCTCCGGTGTCGAACATCATCCGGACCGGCTTCCCGTCGGCGATGGCGCGGAAATGGAACTGGCCGTCAGGCGCGCGTGACACCGTCACCTCGCCGCCGGAGCCGAACAGCATGACTCCCGGCGCCACCACGCCGACCACGCGGTTGCCGGCCGAGGCGAGTTCGAAGCGAAAGGCGTAGCCGGCGACCAGCGCCAGAGCGATCGCCACCCAGACGAGCGCCGCCTTCAGTCCCTCGCCGATGCGGCCGCGATAGCCGCCGATCGCGCCGGCGCCGATCGAGAGCGCCATCAGCGTCAGGCCTACCATCGGCAGCAGCCGGTCGAGATCGAGGCCGAAGGGGCGGTCGTTGCCCACGATGGTCGCCGCGATCGCCACCGCGATGGCTACGGCGATGATGATGAGCGGCAGCATCAGGACCGTCCTCCGGGTCGGAGGCCAGAGTCAGAAGCCGAGCGCGGCGGCGCGCTGCCCGATGGGAAGAGGCACATGGGGGAGAGAGATAAGGAGCCCGCAGAGGAAGGCAATCTCCGCGAGCTGCTCGCAGGCGCCGGCGATGTCGCCGGTCTGGCCGCCGATGGAGCGCCTAGCCCAGGCTGTCATCAGCCCAGCCAGCACGATGGCGAGTGCGAAGCCGAGCAAAGCTCCCGCCGCCGACAGGCCGCCGAGCCGGCCGAGCAGCAGCGCCATGGCCAGCCCGAGCCCGAGCGCGAAGCCGAAGACGCCCATTCCCGGCCGGCCCGCCAGCGCCGATACGCCATCGGCGCGGGCCGGCGGCAGCAGCGCCAGCGGCATGAGCCCGACGGGTCGCGACAGCACGGCCGCCGCGACGAGCGCGAGCGCCGCCGGGAGCGGACCCGTCCGCTCGGCGAGGGCGGACAGGCAGCCGATGCGGGACGCCAGCGCCAGCAGCAGCGCCGTCGCGCCATAGGAGCCGATGCGGCTGTCGCGCATGATCTCCAGCCGGCGCTCGCGCGTCCAGCCGCCGCCCAGCCCGTCGAAGCTGTCAGCCAGCCCGTCCTCGTGGAAGGCGCCGGTGGAGAGCGCCGCCGCCGCGACGGCGAGCGTCGCCGCCACCAGCGGGGGCAGCCCCAGCCACAGCGCGGCGGCGAGTGCGAACGCCGACGGCAGCCCGATGACGAACGCGGCGAGCGGGAGCAGGCGCGGCGCGCGGCGGAAGTCGGGCGGCGCATGCGCCTCGCTCTCGAACGGCAGGCGGGGAAGGGGAAGACGCGAATAGAAGCGGATCATTGACGCGAGATCGGCGATGGCTCCGCGCCAGCCTCCCTGCGGCGGAACCGGCGGCGCGGCTCCGTCGTCTTGTCTCGGCGTCTGCACGGCGGGTCTTTCCTTCGGCGCGGCGGACGGTCTAACAGGCCCGGGCGAGCGAGGCGACCGGCTTCGCGCAGCGATCGACAGGATTCACCATGAGCACCGCCCTGCCGCCGGCCACCGGCCTGCCCTTCGATGATGTCCGGGCGCTTGTCTCGATGATGCGCGGGCCCGACGAGAATGCGATCGCCGCCGCAAGGGCGCGGGACGCGAGGCTGGTCAAGCCGGCGGGAGCGCTCGGGCGGCTCGAGGAGATCGCCTGCCATATCGCCGCCTGGCAGGGCAAAGCGCAGCCTACGGTCGACCGGCCGCTGGTGGCGATCTTCGCGGCCAACCACGGCGTCGTGGCGCAGGGCGTCTCGGCCTTTCCGCAGGCGGTGACCCGGCAGATGCTCGAGACCTTCGCGGCCGGCGGCGCGGCGATCAACCAGATCTGCGCGACCTTCGACATCGGGCTCAAGGTCTTCGACCTCGCCCTCGACCACCCGACGGGCGACATCACGCAGGAGCCGGCGCTGGACGAGAAGGCCGCCGCCGCCACCTTCGCCTTCGGCATGGAAGCGACGGCGGGCGGCAGCGATCTCCTCTGCCTCGGCGAAATGGGCATCGGCAACACCACGTCTGCCGCCGCGATCTACCATGCGCTCTACGGCGGCGAGGCGGCCGACTGGGTCGGCCGGGGCGCCGGGCTCGACGATGAGGGCCTCTTGCGCAAAATCACCGCCGTGCAGCGGGCCGTGGCGCTGCACGGCGCCCATCGCAAGGACCCGCTCGAGGTGATGCGGCGCCTGGGCGGGCGCGAGATCGCGGCCATCGCCGGCGCGATCGTAGCGGCGCGGCTGCAATCCGTTCCGGTGATCCTGGACGGCTACGTTGCGACGGCCGCAGCGGCGATCCTGCATGCGATGGAGCCGACGGCGCTCGACCATTGCCTCGCCGGCCATCTCTCGGTCGAAGGCGCGCATGCCGAGGTTCTCAGGCGGCTCGGCCTCCGGCCGGTGCTCGATCTCGGCATGCGGCTCGGCGAAGGCTCAGGCGCGGCGCTCGCCTGCGCCATGGCCAAGGCGGCCATCGCCTGCCACAACGGCATGGCGACCTTCGACGAGGCGAAGGTCAGCGGCAAGGTCTGAGCGGAAAAAAACTGGGCCGGGCGACCGTCAGGCCACCTGCTTCTCCACCGGCGCCACCGTCTCCATCACCCTGGCGGCCGGGAAGATCACGATCACCTCGGTGCCTTCGCGCAGCTTGGAGCGGAGGTGGAACTGGCCGCCGTGCAGGTCGACGAGGCCCTTGACGATGGGCAAGCCGAGGCCGGTGCCCTGCTCGGCGGTCTTGATCGCCATGGAGCCGCGGCCGAAGCTCTCGAGCACCGTCGGCAATTCGTCCTCCGGAATGCCGGGGCCGGTGTCCTTGATCGAGATGTACTGGCCCCCGGCCGCCGTCCAGCCCACCTTCACCATGATCTCGCCGCCCTGAGGCGTGAACTTGATGGCGTTGGCGAGGAGGTTGATGATCACCTGCCGCACCGCGCGCTCGTCGGCCCAGAGGCGCGGCAGGCCGCTCTCCAGCGCCGTCTTCAGCATGATCGACTTGTTGCGGGCGCGCAGCTCCAGCATGTGGCGGCAGTCGTCCGCCGTGGCCGAAAGATCGACGGCCTCCTCCTGCAATTCGTAGCGGCCGGCCTCGATGCGCGAGAGGTCGAGGATCTCGTTGATGATGTTCAGCAGGTGCTGGCCGGAGGAATGGATGTCGATCGAGTATTCCTTGTACTGCTCCACGGCATGCGGGCCGAAGAGCTCGCTCTTCATCACCTCGGAAAAGCCGAGGATGGCGTTGAGCGGCGTGCGCAGCTCGTGGCTCATGGTGGCGAGGAAGCGGGACTTGGCGAGGTTCGCCTCCTCGGCGCGGCGGCGGGCCTCGTCGTGCTTGGCGTTCGCCTCCTCGAGCGCGCCGAACAGCGTGTCCTTCTCGGCGCCGAGCCCCATGGTGGTCAGCGCCGTCTCGTGGGTGCGCAGGGCCAGCACGAGGTTGAACATCACGGCGCAGCAGGCGAGCCCGGCCAGCATCAGCGCGCCCACGTCGGAGGAGACCGCGGCGGTCGCAGCGATGCCGAAGAGCACGGGGATCAGGGTCGCATAGATCGCCTTGCGGATCGGGGCCGCGAGCACGGCGCTGGCGCCGCCGTAGATCAGCAGCGCCACGATGAGGAAATAGCGAAGCAGGTCGCTGTTCGAGGTCAGCGCGACCACCGCCACCGAGGACCAGACGATGCTCTGGAAGGCCTCGACCGCGATAAGCCGACGCCGCCAGTGGGTCGCGCCATCCTCGCCGGCGGTGGCGAAGAAGCGCTGCCCCACGAGCACGCCGAGCACCAGCGCGCTCACCGCCACCGAGCTCCAGAGGATGACGATCACCGCAGGGGCCCAGACGATCAGGCAGGCGGCCACGGCGATCGTGTAGATCGACAGCAGGATGCAGGAGGAGTTCTTGGCCGAAGCGAAGAGGCGCAGCGTCTCGAATTCGAAGGCGCGATCCAGGCCCGTCGTCGAGGTCAACTTCTCGCGCGCCGACTGCACCACCGACTTGCGGCCGCGGCGCTCGCTCTGCCGGCGATCCTCGCTGGCCTTGCGACGGTCGACGATGTCGGCTGTCAGTTGAGTCATGGACGGGTACGCGATGTCCTGAGGCCGCGGCCGGAACGCAGCCGCGCGAGCGGGAGGTTGCCACGAGATCGTTAAGGCGATGCTGACGGGTTGAAAGAAAGCCGCAACCAACCCATCAACCTTTCGTCCCCGAAAGACTCCATGTCAGCGTTCCCACCCAGATTGATCCTCGCGATCGGCATCCTCGTCGCCGCGGCCGCCTTCCTCTCCGTCATGCGCATGCCCTCGGAGCATGAATGGACCGGCGTCGCCGAGGCGATCGACGGCGACAGCCTGAGGATCGCGGGGCAGGAAATCAGGCTGAAGGGCATCGATGCGCCGGAGCTGGCGCAGATCTGCACAGTCTCCGGCCGCGTCGAGCCTTGCGGCCGGACGGCGCGGGCAGCTCTGCGACGCCTGCTCGCGGGCGGGCTCGCGACCTGCGTTTCCGCTGCGCGGGACCGCTACGGACGGCCGCTGGCGGTCTGCCGGGTGCGCGGCATCGACATCGGCGCGGCGATGGTCAGGGACGGGCAGGCGGTGGCCTTCGGCGCCTACACGCGGGAGGAAGCGGAAGCGAAAGCGCGTTACGCAGGAATCTGGGCGGGAGAATTCGAGCGGCCGCGCGACTGGCGCGCCACCCATCCAAGACCGTATCCTTGAAGTAATCGACAATGCGACAATGCGACTGCCAGTCTCGTCCCGCCGCCAACAATCTCGACACGATGCCTTGAAGTCGCCGTGATCGCTATTAGCTTTGCTGCCGGCGGTGCGCTGTCTGCGCCGCCTTCGTCCCGGCTCCGGCGCATGGCCAGAGGATCCTGGACGCGCAATCCATCATCGAGGCATGCTCATGATCCGTTTCACCTTGAACGGGCGGGCGCAGGAAGTGGATGTCGAGCCCGACATGCCGCTGCTGTGGGCCGTCCGCGATGTCGTCGGCCTGACCGGCACGAAATTCGGCTGCGGCCAGGCGCTTTGCGGCGCCTGCACTGTGTGGATTGACGGGCAGCCCACGCGCTCCTGTCAGACGCAGATGTCCGACGTGGCCGGACGCAGCGTCACAACGATCGAAGGCGTCTCCGGCCGCGTCGCCGAGGCCGTGCAGAAGGCCTGGGTTGCGCTCGACGTGCCGCAATGCGGCTATTGCCAGTCCGGACAGGTGATGTCCGCCGTCGCGCTCCTGGAGCAGAACAAGGCGCCGACCGACGCCGACATCGACGCCGCGATGAGCGGCAACCTTTGCCGCTGCGCCACCTATCAGCGCATCCGCGGCGCGATCCATGTCGCCGCCAAGGCGCTGGCCTGAGGGAGGACCGGATCATGCTCGCACGAAAGATCGACCCATCCGCCGCCGCCGCGCCGTCTCGCCGCGGCATCCTTCTCGCGGCTTCCGCCTTCGCCGGCGGGCTTGCCGTCGGCTTCCGTCCCGCCGATGTCCTTGCGCAAACCGCCGGGGCCCGCGACCTCACTGATTACATCCGCATCGCCCCCGACGGACGGGTGACGATCCTGTCCTCTCAGATGGACATGGGGCAGGGCATCTATCACGGGATCGCCACGCTGGTGAACGAGGAGCTGCGCGCCGACTGGTCGCAGATCGAGGTCATCGGCGGCGCCGGCAAGCCGAAGGCCTTCGGCAATATCGAATGGGGCGGCGCGATCCAGGGCACGGGCGGCTCGACGGGCATCCCGACATCTTTCGACCGCTACCGGCAGGCCGGCGCAGCCGCGCGGCAGATGCTGGTTCAGGCGGCCGCCGCCGAATGGAAGGTCCCTGCGGACGAGATCAAGGTCGACCGGGGCGTCATTCGCCACGGCGATCGCCAGATGACCTTCGGTGCGCTCGCCGCGAAAGCGGCCGCCCTGCCTGTCCCGACCAAGGTGACGCTGCGCGACCCCAAGGATTGGACCTTCATCGGCAAGGAGAGGGATGTTCTGCCGAAGTACGATTCCGCCGCCAAATCGACGGGCCGGCAGGAGTTCACGATTGACGTGAAGCTGCCGGGACTGCTGACGGCGGTCATGATCCATCCGCCTCTGTTCGGCGCGACCGTCAAGTCTTTCGACGGCGCCAAGGCCAAGGCCATGAAGGGCGTGGTGGACGTCGTGCAGATTCCCCGCGGCGTTGCGGTCGTCGCCGACAACATGTGGCGGGCGATCAAGGCGCGCGAGGCTGTGACCGTGGAGTGGGACGAGTCCAAGGCGGAAAAGCGCTCCTCCGCCGCGCTGATGGCGGCCTACCGCGAGACGGCGAAGAAGCCGAGCGCAGTGGTCGCCGCCAACACCGGCAACGTGGATCAGGCCCTCGCCGGGGCGGCCAAGGTGCTGGAGGCGACCTTCGAATTCCCCTATCTCGCCCATGCCGCTCTGGAGCCGCTGAACGCGGTGGCGCGGATCGAGAATGGACAGGTCGAGGTCTGGGGCGGGCACCAGCTGCCTGACGTCTACCAGGCGATCGCCGCGCAGATCGCAGGCGTCACGCCCGAGAAGGTGACGATGCATGTCATGAAGACGGGCGGCGGCTTCGGCCGTCGCGCCGTCGTCGACGGCGATATCGTGGCGGAAGCGGTCGCGGTGTCCAAGGCCATCGGCGGGCGGCCGGTCCGCGTGCAATGGACGCGCGAGGACGATATGCGGGGCGGACGCTACCGCCCGGCCTATGTCCATCATCTGAAGGCCGGCCTCGACAAGGACGGCAATGTGGTCGGCTGGTACAACCACATCGTCGGCCAGTCGATCGTCGCCGGCACGCCCTTCGCAGCAGGCATCATCACCAATGGGGTCGACGCGACCTCGGTGGAAGGCGCGCAGAAGCTGCCCTACGCCTTCCCCAACATGAAGGTGGACCTGACCACGACGGAGGTCGGCGTGCCGGTCCTGTGGTGGCGCGCCGTCGGCTCCACCCATACGGCCTACGCGGTCGAGGCGTTCATGGACGAGTTGGCTGAGGCGGCGGGCAAGGACCCGATCGCCTTCCGGCTCGCCCTGATGAAGGACCACCCGCGCCACGCGGGCGTGCTCAGGCTCGCTGCAGAGAAGGCGGGCTGGGGCCAGCCGCTGCCAGCCGGCCGCTTCCGCGGCGTGGCGGTGGCCGAGGCGTTCAACACTTACGTGGCGCAGATCGCCGAGGTGTCGATCGAGAACGGGGCGACCCGCGTCCACCGCGTGGTCTGCGCCGTCGATTGCGGCGTCGCCGTGAATCCTGACAATGTCCGGGCGCAGATGGAGGGCGGCATCGGGTTCGGCCTCGGCGCGGTCATGAAGTCGCAGCTCACGCTGGACAATGGCAAGGTCGTCGAGGGCAACTTCGATGGCTACGAGGTGCTGCGCATCGAGGAGATGCCGCAGGTCGAGGTGCATATCGTGCCCTCGACGGCCAAGCCCACCGGAGTCGGCGAGCCCGGCGTCCCGCCGATCGGACCCGCGGTCGCGAACGCTCTCTACCAGGCGAACAGGAAGCGGCTGCGCGTGCTGCCCTTCACCCGGGCCGAGAACGCCTGATCCGGCGCCCGCGTCGCCTCACGGGCGGCGCGGGACGATTTCCCAAGGCAGTGTGAACTCGTCGCTGCGCGCGACGATCCTGAGGTCGGCGCGTGCGGCCCAGGCGTTCAGCGGGACATAGAGCGGGATCACTCCGGCCTCGTCGATCACGATGCGCGTCGCCTCCGCGAGGAGTTCGCCGCGCCGCGCATCGTCCACGGTCGCTATGGCCCTGGCCAGCGCCGCGTCGAAGTCGGCGCTGGCGTAGCGGCCCCGGTTCGAAGCACCGAGGCCCTTCACGCGGTCGAAGCGTGCGGCCAGATTGCGCAGCGGATCGGAATTCTCGCCGCTCGCCGCGCCCCAGCCGGCCATGATCAGAGAGAATTCCGGCGTCTGTCCCGCTCCACCGGTCGAGCCGCGGCTGAAGAACGCGGCGGCCGGCAGGGTCTCGACGCTGGTTTCAATGCCGGCGCGCGTCAGCATCTGCGCGACCGCCTCGATGATCTTCGCGTCGTTCGGATAGCGGCCGTTGGGGCCGTGGATGGTGACCTTGAAACCGTTCGCCAGGCCCGCAGCGGCGATGAGAGCGCGGGCGGCGGCCGGGTCGTAGGCGTCCGGCTTCAGCGACGGGCTGGTGCCGAAGAAACTCTCGTCCATGAACTGGCCGGCGGCCTTGCCCTCGCCGTCCGCGATGCGCTCCACCAACGCCGGTCGGTTGATCGCCTTCGACACGGCCTGACGCACGCGCCGGTCAAGGAACGGGTTGCGGATGCGCTCGCCCCCCTTGCCGGTGACGTAGGGACTATCCTCGCGGAACTGGTCGAGCGCGAGATAGAAGACGCGGTTGGAGACGGAGCTCTCGACGACGATGCGGCTATCACCGCGCAGGCGCTTCAGGTCCGCGGTCGGCGGTTGCTCAATGACGTCGACGCCGCCCGCGAGCAGCGTCGCGACGCGGGCGGGGTCGGACTTGATCGGCCGCAGGACGACGCTCTTCCAGTGCGGCTTCTCGCGCCAGTGGCCGTCGTAGCGCTCGAAGCGGATGGCCTCGCCTGGCGTATTGGAGACGAAGCGGTAGGGGCCCGTGCCGATCGCGGCCTTGCCGGTGTTGAAATCCTGCGTCGTGGCGTCTTTGGCGGCCCGCGCCGAGACGATGCCGAAGGTCGAGAGGTCGACCGGCGTCAGCGGCTGGGGCTCGTCCGTGCGGACGAGGATGCGATGGTCGTCCAGCTTCTCGACCCGCTTGCCGGCGATGAAGCCCGCGAACGAGGAGGGCGAGCGCGGCACGTCGGGCGCGCGTGCGAAGGTGAAGACGACGTCGTCCGCCGTGAACGGCGAACCGTCGTGGAAGGTCACGCCTTTGCGCAGCGTGAATTCCCAGGTGCGGTCGTCGACGGCGCGCCAGCTCTCCGCGAGGCCGGGAATCAGGCGCTGCGCAGCATCCTGGAAGACGAGCGGCTCGAAGACGATGCGCGCGACGGCCTTGTTCGGCGTGGTGTTGTGGAAATGCGGATCGATCGAAGAGGTCTCGGCCGATGTCCCGACCCGCAGCTCCTGCGCGGTTACCGGGAGGCTGGTCAAGAGAGCCGCTACGAGGAGCGTGCCCGCACGGCGCAGGCGCCGCTCAGTCCCCGCCGCCGCCACCGCAACCTCCTCCGCAACCACCGCCTCCGCCATCGCCGCCTCCGCCATCGCTTCCACCATCTCCGCCTCCCGACCCGTCACCGGAGCCGCCCGATCCGCCATCGCCGAATCCTTCCGTCGAGCCATCAACGCCCGGGGAGGCGAAATCGCCGCCGCATTGCGGCGACGCAGAGCCGCCGTCGCGCCTGAAACCCGAGCAATCGGCGACGTAGCGGTAACCGTTGGGAATATCGAGCTTGGAGTCGAGCGCGAACAACAGCGGAAGGCGGGTCGGATTGCGCGGATCGATGTTCTCCTGGCGGCAGCATTGCCACCAGACGCGGCGCAGGCCGGCGTTGCTGGCGCGGCGCTCCGGCGACATCATCACCGCCGGCGTATGGTGCAGGAAGCGGCCGAAGGCTTGGCGGCAGAACCGCTCGTAGGCCTGGGTGTAGAGGATGAACTCATGCCAGAGCTCGTCCGCCGCCTCGGAAGGCATCGAGACGGGCTTCAGACCACTCCCGAGATAAGCGAGGAAGAACTGGCGAAGGCCGTTGCCGACCAGCGCTGTCTCCTTGCGGGTGAAGCCGTCGTGTTTGGCGGCCAGCTTGTCGAGCAGCTGCGGCGGCCAATCGTAGTTTCGGATGAACTCGGCGCGCCGATAGCGCCGGTGCTGGTCCCAGAGCATCAGCGCCGCCAGGCCGGCGACAGCCGCGATCACGTAGCCGATGACGGTCATGCGCCCCCCCGAGGTCACGACGGGGTGGCAGGTTATCCGACTTGCTGCCGAACGGAAGAGCGTCGGCGGACATTCCCTCCGTAGGGGCCGACAAGAAAAAAGCCCCGGCGTCTCCGCCAGGGCTCTCGTTTCGCAGCTTTGCGGGACGCGTCAGATCAGGCCGCTGGCCTTGGCGCGCACCATGAAGTTGTCCATGTTGAACTCCGCGACCTGCCACCACAGGAACTGGTCGCCGCGGAAGGCCATGTAGTTGTCGTGGACCTTCTTGAACTGGGCGTTGGTGGCTGCCGTCTCGGCGTAGAGTTCCTGCGCGGCCTTGAAGCAGGCCTGCATCACCTCGGGCGAGAAGGGGCGGAGCTGCGCGCCGCCCTGCACCAGGCGCTTCAGCGCGGCAGGGTTGCGGGCGTCGTACTTGGCCTGCATGTCGGTGTTGGCGTGGTGCGCCGCGTTCATCAGGATGGCCTGATAGGTCTTGGGCAGGCTGTTCCACTTGTCGAGGTTGATGAAGAATTGCAGCTGGGCGCCGCCCTCCCACCAGCCGGGATAGTAGTAGAACGGGGCGACCTTGTTGAAGCCGAGCTTCTCGTCATCGTAGGGGCCGACCCACTCGGCGGCGTCGATGGTGCCCTTCTCCAGCGCCGGATAGATGTCGCCGCCGGCGATCTGCTGCGGCACGGAGCCGAGCTTCTGCAGCACGCGGCCGGCGAAGCCGCCGATGCGCATCTTGAGGCCGTTGAGGTCGGCCGGCGTCTTGATCTCCTTGCGGAACCAGCCGCCCATCTGGCAGCCGGTGTTGCCGCCGAGCAGGGCGTAGATCTTCTGCGTGGCGTAGAACTCGTTCATGAGCTTCTCGCCGTCGCCGTACATCCACCAGGCATCTTCCTGGCGGGAATTGAGGCCGAAGGGAACGGCGGTGCCGAAGGCGTAGGTCGGATCCTTTCCGACGTAGTAGTAGGGCGCTGTATGGCCCACCTCGACGGTGCCGTTGGTGACGGCGTCCGCGACCTGCAGGCCGGGCACGATCTCGCCGGCGGCGAAGACCTGCAGCTTGAACTTGTTGTCGGTCATCTCGGCCACGGCCTTCGAGAAGACCTCAGCCGCGCCGAAGATCGTGTCGAGCGACTTAGGGAAGCTCGAGGTCAGGCGCCAATTGATCTCAGGCGCGGTCTGGGCGATCGCCGGCTTGGCGATGGTGGCGGCGGCCGCGCCGACAGTGGCGGCGGTTAGGAACTGACGACGCTTCATGCGTTTCCTCCGGTTCGTCCCGCGGTCTTGTCAGCCAGCATTTTTTCGCAGCCCAGCCCCGCGTTGGGCGCGGACCAAATCAGAATCTCTGAAAATTGCAATATGAATCTCGAATGCTTTGGTGAATGCGAAAAGGCCGACCCGCGAGCGGGCCGGCCTTCCGGTCGTTCAGCGCATGCCGCCAGCTTGGCGCCGGCAGGAGCGAGCGTCAGCCTCGCGCGCGGGCGCGGATCATGAAGTTGTCGTACGTGTATTCCGCGACCTGGAACCAGAGATACTGGTCGTTGCGGAAAGCGACCATCGCTTCGATCGCCTTCTTGAAGGCGGGGTTGCGCGCGGAGATCTCGGCGTAAAGTTCGTTCGACGCCTTCATGCAGGCCTCCATCACGTCCTGAGGGAAGGGGCGGAGTTGCGTGCCGGCGCCGACGAGCCGCTTGAGGGCGGCCGGGTTCTGGGCATCGTACTTGGCCTGCATGATCGTGTTGGCGTAAGTTGAGGCCGCCAGCAGCGCATCCTTGTATGTCTTGGGAAGCGCGTTGTACTTCTCCAGGTTGAAGAAGGCATGGACCGTCGGGCCGCCTTCCCACCAGCCGGGGTAATAGTAGAACGGCGCGACCTTGTTGAACCCGAGCTTCTCGTCATCGTAGGGGCCGACCCACTCGGCGCCGTCGATCGTGCCCTTCTCCAGCGCTGGATAGATGTCGCCGCCGGCGATCTGCTGCGGCACGGCACCGAGCTTCTGCAGCACCTGCCCGGCGATGCCGCCGATGCGCATCTTCAGGCCGTTCGTGTCGGCGACGTTCTTGATCTCCTTGCGGAACCAGCCGCCCATCTGCGCGCCGGTGTTGCCGCAGGGTAGGCCGTAGATGTTGTGCGTCTTGTAGAACTCGTTGAAAAGTTCATTGCCGCCGCCCTGATAGAGCCAGGCGTTCTGCTGCCTCGCGTTGGTGCCGAAGGGCACGGAAGCGGCGATGGCGAAGGTCGGGTCCTTGCCGACGTAGTAGTAGGAAACGGTGTGGCAAGCCTCGACAGTTGCATTGGAAACGGCGTCGAGCGCCTGCAAGCCGGGCACCAATTCGCCGGCGGCGAAGACCTGGATCTGGAACTTGCCGTCGGTCAACTCCGAGACCATCTTCGCCATCACCTCGGCGCCGCCGTAGATGGTGTCGAGCGATTTCGGAAAGCTCGAGGTGAGGCGCCACTTCACCTCCGGAGCGCCTTGAGCGATCGCAGGGCTGGCGACGGCGGCCGTTGCGCCGAGAGCCGCGCCCTGTAGGAATTGTCTACGCTTCATGTTTCTTCCATTCATCTCGATCGCCGTGCCGTCGCTGCTGTGCGGCAAGGGAGGCAGCCTCGCTCTAAGACGTGCCATGGTCCCTGGTAAGCGGTTTCAGCCCTGCGGCGCATGCAGCAAGCGCATGTCTGGCCGGGCATTTCGTCATGGAACCTGAGGCGCCCTAACGTGAAGCCAAGCTAAACGCTGGATTTCTTTACAATCGCGAGACAGTCCGGTGACGAAGAGTTGATAGGCTGTCCTGGTCGGCGATCGCCGCATGAATGCAGGAGGGCCTCCATGAAACGATTCCTTCTAGGCCTGGCAGCCTCGATCGCCATGGCCGCGCCGGCCGTGGCGGATTGGAAGCACCAGGGCAGCACCATCGGGCCGCGCGGCTTCACCGTTCAATCGCAGGGGCAGGGCTCCTGCGCCGGCGGGCGGTGCGAATGGACCCGCGTCAGCACGGGTCCGAAGGGCCAGAGCGCCAGCACCAGCGGCTCGGCCACGCGCACCGCGCCCGGCAAATGGTCGTCGACCGCGACGACGACGGGCCCGCACGGCGGGACCGTCAAGCGCCAAGGCACCTTCCAGGTCATCCGCTGACGCTTCCCCTCGCTCCGCCGATGGCCTATGCACGCGGCGAACAAGGGCAGGGCAGGGAGTTCGGCGATGGCGAAGGCGGCGTTTCTCGGACTGGGCGTGATGGGCTATCCCATGGCGCGCCACCTCAAGGCGAAGGGTCACGAGGTGACGGTCTACAACCGCACCTTCGCCAAGGCCGAGAAATGGGTGTCCGAGCATGGCGGCCGGGCGGCGCGCACGCCGGCCGAGGCCGCCGCGGGCCAGGATTTCATCTTCGCCTGCGTGGGCAACGACGATGACCTTCGCTCCGTGACGACCGGCGCCGAGGGCGCCTTCGCCGGCATGACGACCGGCGCCGTCTTCGTCGACCACACGACAGCCTCCGCCAACGTGGCGCGCGAGCTTCATGCCGCGGCCAATGCGAAGGGCCTCGGCTTCGTCGATGCGCCGGTCTCCGGCGGCCAGGCCGGCGCCGAGAACGGCGTGCTGACGGTGATGTGCGGCGGCGAGCCGGAGGATTACGCCAGGGCGGAGCCGGTGATCATGAGCTTCGCGCGGGCCTGCCGACTGCTCGGCGCGCCTGGCGCGGGCCAGATCGCCAAGATGATGAACCAGATCTGCATCGCCGGCCTGGTGCAGGGCCTTTCCGAGGCGGTGCATTTCGGCCGCAAGGCGGGCATGGATGTCGATGCCGTGATCGAGGTCATCTCCAAGGGAGCGGCGGGCTCGTGGCAGATGGAGAACCGCGCCAAGACGATGAACCAGATGAAATTCGACTTCGGCTTCGCGGTCGACTGGATGCGCAAGGACCTCGGCATCTGCCTCGATGAGGCCCGCCGCAACGGCGCGCATCTGCCGGTCACCGCACTGGTCGACCAGTTCTATTCCGAGGTCCAGAAGATGGGCGGGAACAGGTGGGATACGTCCAGCCTGGTGGCGCGGCTGGAGAAGTAGCCGCATCGCCGGTCATTCCGGGGCTCGCCGCAGGCGAGAGCCCGGGATCCATTGGCGCCGAACGGCTGGATTCCGGGCCCGGCTTCGCCGTCCCGGAATGACGGACCCTAAGCCGTCCCGGAATGCTCCGCCGCGCGCCATTGCGCGCCGATCGGCAGCAGGGCCGGGTCTTCGAGCCGTCGGATCGAGAACGGCGAGATGTCGAAGGACGTCTCGCCCCTGATCGCCAGGTCGGCCGCCACTTCTCCCAGCACCGAGCAGAACTTGTAGCCGTGGCCGGAACAGGCCGAGATCACCGTCACCTGCGGCGCCTCGGGAAGCGTGTCGACGACGAAATGCTCGTCCGGAGTCACCGTATACATGCAGCCCTTGATCGTCAGGGGATCGCCTGCCGCATCGGGGATATAGCGCCTCAGGCAATCGCGGATCGCCTGCACCTGCTTGGCGCTGGGCGTCCTGTCGGGATCGTTCGGGTCGATCGGCTCGCGCGCGAAATGCGGCCCGCCGAGCTTGAAGCCCGGATGCTCGAACAGCGGGAAGCCGTAGAAATTGCCTTCCTCGACCGTGAGGATGAAGACCGGGAAATGCGCGGGCTGGAAAAGCTCTGGCCGGCGCACGCCGAACCAGCCGATCGCCTGCTTGACGATATGCTCAGAGCGGCCGAGCGCCGGCACCAGCTCGGGCATCCAGGCGCCTGACGCTAGCACGAGGCGGCCGGCGCTCACCGTGCCGCGCGCGGTCTGCACCTCGACGCCGCCGTTGGCCGTCGCCTTCCAGGAGAGCAGCGGCTCGTTGAAGCGCAGTTCGGCGCCATGCTTCATGGCGAGCCCCGCATGGGCATAGATCGCGCGCTCGGAGGCGACGAAGCCGCCGTCGGGCTGCCAGAGCCCGCAATGCTGCGGCGTCAGGCGGAAGGCCGGGTAACGACGCTCGATGTCGTCGCGCGACATCACCTCGTGCTTCAAGTCATGCTCGATGCAGGATTGCCGCGAGGCCTCGACGAAGCCCTCGCCCTCGGGCGCGATATCCATGGAGCCGGTGACGTAGAGGAGCTGCATCCCGGCCTCGTCGCCCGTCTCCTTCCAGAGCTCTGACGCGCGCTTGAGCAGCGGCACGTATTGCGGGCCCTCGAAATAAGCGATGCGGATGATGCGCGAGAGACCGTGCGACGAACCCATGCCGTGGCCGAGGTCGAAGCGCTCCAGCCCCAGCACGCGCTGGCCGCGCTTGGCGAGATGATAGCAGGCGGCGGAGCCCATGCCGCCGATGCCGGCCACGATGACGTCGTAATGAGTCATGATTCGTTGCTCTCCGGCGGCCGGTCAGGCCAGCGTGCCGTCTCCGGCCGGGGGCCGGTCCGGCACCTTTTCGGCATTGCGCTTGATCGTATAGGTCGCCGACGTCAAGACGAGGGCGGCGCCCACGATCGTATAGGTCGTCGGCACCTCGCCATAGATCGCCCAGCCGGCGAGGCCCATCATCAGCAGGCGAAGATAGTGCAATGGCGCCAGCGCCGAGGTCTCTCCCATGCGCAGCGCCCAGGTGATGAGCCAAAGGCCCACGATGAAGATGATGCTCATCAGCACGAGCAGGGCGGCATCGCCCGCCGTCGGCCAGACCCATTGCCGGAAGGCGATGGGCGTGACCAGGAGCAGCACCACGACGCCCTGCCAGAACAGCACGGTCTCGATGCGGTCATGCCGCGCGCCGGCGCGGACGAACAGCATGTTCATCGCGCCGAAGCAGGCTCCGGCGAGCGCCACATAGGAGAAGAGGCTGACGCCGCCGCCCAGCGGCCGCACCATGATGATGACGCCGGTGAAGCCGATCGCGGCGGCGAGCCAGCGCCGCCAACCGACGCGTTCGCGCAGGACGGCCGCCGCGAGCGCTGTCACGATCAGCGCTTCGGCCATCTGGATCGCCGTGACGTCGGCCAGCGGGATCATCAGCGTAGCGGTGAGGCCGCAGATCATCGAGAAGGTGGCCGACACGCCACGGGCGAGGTGCAGCTTCAGTCCGGTCGAGTGTCGGATCGAGGCCCTGGCCTGCCAGAACAGCGGCGCCAGCATCAGCATGCCCAGGAATTGCCGGACGAAGACGACCTCGACGATCGGGATCCTGGCGCCGACGTCGCGGATCAGCACCGCCATCATGGTGAAGGTCAGGAAGGAGGCGACCATGAGGCAAGACGCCACCAGGTTGACCGGCAGGCCGGCGACGGTGGCGCCGACGCGCCGAGCAGCGATCTCGATGGTCTTAGCCGGACTCAATGCATTTCGTCGAAGCGCGGGGGGCGGGGGAGGATCGGAGGATGCGCCCGGCGAGCCGTTACGACAACCCCATGGAGCTGATGGACCCCAGTCGTTCGTCTGATGCGAGCGCTCCAGATGCGCCGGCCCCGGCTCAATTGTTGTCGCCGTCCAGCAATCCGCCGAGGCCGCCGAGCACCGATCCCTCCTCCTTGCCGCCGCCCACCGCATTGGCGAGGATGCGGCCGGCGAGGCGCGAGAAGGGCAGGGACTGCAGCCAGACATGGCCGGGGCCGGTGAGCTGGGCGAAGAAGACGCCCTCGCCGCCGAAGATCATCGATTTCACGCCGCCCGCCCGGACGACGTCGAAATCGACGCCGGTCGTATAGGCGACGACGCAGCCGGTATCGACATGCAGCACCTCGCCGGGCTGCAGCTCGCGCTGCAGGATCGAGCCGCCGGCGTGGCAGAAAACCCAGCCGTCGCCGGTGAGCTTCTGCATGATGAAGCCCTCCCCGCCGAACAGGCCGGTCATGATCCGCTTCTGGAAGGCGATGCCGATCGACACGCCCTTGGCGCCGGCCAGGAAGCTGTCCTTCTGGCAGATCAGCGTGCCGCCGAGCTCGGACAGTCGCATGGGCAGGATCTTGCCCGGATAGGGCGCGGCGAAGGCGACGCGGGCCTTGCCCTGTCCAGTATGGGTAAACTGCGTGGTGAAGAGGCTCTCGCCGGTGAGCAGGCGCTTGCCGGCGCCCATCAGCTTGCCCATGAAGCCGCCGCTCATCTGAGCATGCGAGCCATCGCCGAAGATGGTCTCCATGGTGATCCAGGCGTCCTTGAACATCATGGCGCCGGCTTCCGCGACGCAGCTCTCGCCGGGATCGAGCTCGATCTCGACGAATTGCATCTCCGCGCCCTTGACCTCGAAGTCGATGTCGTCGGCGAGGCCGGGCTGCGCGCGGTAGCCGTAGGACGGCTGCTGGATGGGCTGGCCGCTCCACGGCCCCCCCGCGGCGCCGCCGAAGGGCGTGGCGCCGGCGCCTCCCAAGAAACCGCCGCCCTGCTGCGGCTGCTCCCCGCCGATGCCAGGCTGCGCGCCCTTGAACCACGACATGGAAGACCTCCCCGGCTGACCTGGCGGAGACTAGGCCGGAGATTTGACAGGAGCAATGCAGGGCATGCGCGGTATGGAGGCCCGGCTCAGGCCGCCGTCTCGGCCACCAGCCAATCCGCTCGCCAGCTCGTGCGCCTGCCGCGCGCCAGCGCCCTGGCCAGGAAGGGGAGCATCGCCGCGGCCTCTTCCTTGAGCAGCCAGGGCGGATTGACCACGACCAGGCCGCAGCCGTTCAGCGCCGTCTCGTCCCCCTCGGCGTCGACCAGGAGCTCGAGCCTGAGCGTCTTCGGCGCGGCCAGCGCCTGCAAGGCGCGGTGGAATCGGTCAGGCTCGCGCCAGCCCTTGATCGGATACCAGATCGCCAGGACGCCGGTCGGCCATTTGCGCTGGGCTAGGGAGGCGGCGGCGGCAAGCCGCTCGAATTCGCCCGGCTGCTCGAAGGGCGGATCGATCAGCACCAGTCCGCGCCGCTCCGGCGGCGGCAGCCAGGCGTTCAGCGCGGCGTAGCCGTCGCCCGCGATGACGGTGACGCGGCGGTCCCGCGCGAAGCGCCGCTTCAGGGCGCGGCCATCCTCGGGATGCAGTTCGGCCAGCGACATCCGGTCCTGCTGGCGCAGCAGATGGGCGGCGACCATCGGCGAGCCTGGATAGAACCGGCCGTCGAGCGCATTGAAGGCGCGCAAGGCCGCGACATAGGGCTTGAAGAGCGTGTCCAGCGCAGCGTCGCGCGGGGCGGACAGGAAGCGACGGACGCCTTCGGCCGCCTCGCCGCCGCGCCGAGCCTCGTCGTCCGCAAGGTCGTAGAGCCCGACGCCGGCATGGGTGTCGTGATAGCGGAAGGCGGCGTCCTTGGCCCCAAGGTGCAGCAGGATCCGCGCGAGCAGCGCATGCTTGAAGACGTCCGCGAAGTTGCCGGCGTGGAAGGCGTGGCGGTAATTCATTCAGGTCGGTGGCATTTTAGCGAAGTTTTTCGGCGATGGTCAGCGTCCATGCGTTATCACGGCCTCGATGCACAGGCACGCGGACAACAAGAACAAGGAATCCTCCGCAGGTTTGCTGAGCAGCATCACCGTGATGCTGATGATCGGCTATGCCGCAGGCTCGCCCACCATCGCGCCGATGCTGCCGCCGATGATGGAGCGGGCCTTCGTCAACCTCAACCAGAACATGACCGACGTGGCGCTCAAGGCCATGATCGCGGCGTCGCAGACGCTGGAGCAGGTGGGCGTGATCCGGCGCTAGGCTAGCGCACCGGCGGCACGCTGATCTCGCGCGTGCGGCAGCCGCCGCGGTCGACCTCCTCGCAGGTCCGGAAGCCGCGCAGGTCCTTCGTCAGACAGAGGCGCACCTCGTCCAGCACGCTGCGCCGGCAGGAGATGGCGATCATGTCGGCGCGCAGGCCGGGATTGGCGGCGATGAAGGCGCGTTCGAGATCGACCGGGCTCCACCGGCTCTCCCGGTCCGGCTTCTCCAGCGCCTTGGGGATCACCACCATCTGGCGAGCAGCTTTCACGTCGCGGAAGTAATCCGTCGGGCTGCGGCCGGAGCAGGTGCCGTGCTTGCGCCATTCGTGGCGCGCCAAACCCTCGCTGGGGATGGACTCGCGTGCGATGTCGAGCGCCGCGCGCGACGGGTTGCGGCCGGCCGGTCCGCATTCGGTCGGAAAGCCGCGCTCGTTCTGCGGCCAGAGGCCATGCACCGTGAAGCCGAGGCCGGAGCCGCTGGCGCATTCCTCGCGGTTCTTGGAATCGCCCTCGACCGCGCAGAAGCCGGACGACCAGGAGAGCGCCAGCACGTAGAAGTCGAACTCGCCGGCGGCGCCGCCGCGGCCCTGCGAGAGGGCCGGAGCGGCGGCGGCCAGAAGGAGGGCCAGCGCCGCGGACAGGCGCTTCACGGGCGCGCCATCCTGCAATCGGGCGCGTAGGTCCGGTGCCTGTCGAGCCCGCTGATGCACCATTCGACGTTGAATGAGCCGGGCGTCGGAAAGCGGATCAGGCCCAGGAACAAGCTGCCGTGCCAACCGGTGATGCCCTGATCCTCGACGATGTTGTAATCGATGCGGGCGCGGGAATTGTCCGACAGCAGCACCCGCCCGGTGCAATAGCGTCGAGGAATCAGATCGGAGCCGTTCGGCCGGAAATAGGTCTCGCGCACCTGATCGAAACCGACCAGCCGGAGCTCGGAGCTCCAGTAGCGGCCCTCGCGTCGGTCGAAGCGTCCCTGGATGCGGCCCAGCACCTTGGCATCGTCGCAGGCCGCGACCTGCGCGTCGTAGGGAAAGACGCGCTCTTGCGACTCCGCCGGTATGCGGGGCGAATTCGCAAGCGCCGGGGCGGCGAGCGCAGCCGTCAGCGCGAGCAGGGGAAACGTCAGCCGCATCGTGTCACCTCATGAGCCGCGCCGAGCTTTGCGCGAAAGCCGCCGGCGGATCAAGCCGGATCAGCGCGAGACGCGGGCGGCGCACCGCCCGCGCCCGGAGGAGTTTACGAACCGCCCTTCTTGAAGGCGTCGATCGCGGCCTTGCCCGGGGCGCCTGCCTTCTGCAGCCAGTCGTTGGTTAGGGTCTCTCCGACCTTCAGCAGCTCCGTGCGGAAGGTGGCTGAGGGGGGCTGCACCTTCATGCCCTTGGCCGCGAGCTCCTTGAGGTACCAGTTCGTCTTCTCCTCCGAGACGCGGCGGCCGCGAGCCTCGGCCTCGGCGGCGGCCTTGAGGAGAGCCTCCTGCGTCGGCTTGTCGAGGGCGGCGAAGGCCGCCTTGTTCACGAAGGTGACGTTGTTCGGCAGCCAAGCCTGGGTGTCGTAGAAGTGCGTCAGCGATTCCCAGACCTTGGAATCGTAGCCCGTGGCGCCCGAAGACATGAAGCTGTCCACCACGCCAGTGGCGAGCGCCTGCGGCAGCTCGGCCGCCTGGATGGTGACGGATTGCGCGCCGACGATCTGGCCGATGCGCGTCGTGCCGACGTTGTAGGCGCGCCACTTCAGGCCCTTCATGTCGGCGATGCCGTTGAGGTCCTTCTTGGCGTAGATGCCCTGGGACGGCCACGGCACGGCGAAGAGCACCATGAGGCCCTGGGCGTCGAGCGCCTTGGAGATCTCGCCCTTGGACGCTTCCCACAGCCGCTTGGCGTCAGCGTAGGACACCGCAAGGAACGGCACGACATCGAGGCCGAACAGCGGGTTCTCGTTCTCGTGGATGGACAACAGGACTTCGCCGACCTGCGCCTGACCGGTGATCACGGCGCGCTTGATCTCCGGCGCTTTGAACAGCGAGGCGCCGCCGTGCACCGTGATCTTCAGTTTGCCGCCGGAGAGGCGGTCCACGTCCTTGGCGAACTCGACCAGATTCTCGGTGTGGAAGTTGGTGTCGGCATAAGCCGCCGGCAGGTTCCAGGTGGTCGTCTGGGCCTGGGCGCCGGCCGTCGCCAGGACGGCCGCGGCGGCGAGGAAGGTTCTGCGTAGCATTCCATTTCTCCCTTGGATGCGGATGGATGAGGCGACGGAGTGTGGCGTCATTTATCGGGGAACGCCAGTTGCGGCAGGAACAGCACGATCTCCGGGAAGAAGGTGATGATCACCACCGCCACGTTGAGCAGGATGAAGAACGGGAAGGCGGCCTTGGCGACGCTCATCGTGTCCTCGCCGCTCATGTTCTGCAGGACGAAAAGGTTGAACCCGACGGGCGGCGTGATCTGCGCCATCTCGACGTGGATGACGAGATAGACGCCGAACCAGATCAGGTTGAAGCCCGCCTCCTTGACCATCGGCAGGACGATCACGGCCGTCAGCACGATCATCGAGATGCCGTCGATGAGGCAGCCGAGGATGATATACATGATCGTCATCGCCGCCACGAGCATGTGGGGGCTCAGGTTCTGTCCCTTCACCCATTGCGCAAGACCGGCGGGGATGCCGGTATAGGCCATCGCGGCCGTGGTGAAGGCGGCGCCCGCCAGGATCAGCATGATCATGCAGGTGAGGCGCGTGGCGCTCATCACGCTCTCGATGAAGGTCGCGCGGGTGAGGGTGCCGCTCCACCAGGCGAGGAACAGCGCGCCGGTGACGCCCCAGGCCGCGCATTCCGTCGCCGTGGCGAAGCCGAGCACCAGCGACAGAAAGACGGCGAGGATCAGCGTCAGAACCGGAGCGAGCTTGGCCGACTGGCGGAGCTTGTCCTTCAGCGGCATCGAAGGGTCGCGCGGCGGCGTCTTGCCGGGATTGAGCAGCGACCAGATGACGACGTAGCCCATGTAGAGCGCCATCACCAGGAGACCCGGCAGGAAGCCGCCGAGGAAGACCTGCAGCACCGAGACGTTCGCGGTCACCGCATAGACCACCATCGGGATGGAGGGCGGGATGAGGAGGCCGAGCGTGCCGGAGCCGGCGAGTGTGCCGAGGCTCATGCGCCGGTCGTAGCCGCGCCGGTCGAGCTCGGGCAGCGTCATCTTGCCGATCGTGGCGCAGGTGGCGGCGCTAGAGCCGGAGACGGCCGCGAAGATTCCGCAGCCGATGACGTTGGTGTGCATGAGGCGGCCGGGCAGCCATTGCACCCAGGGCGAGAGGCCGCGGAACATCTCTTCCGAGAGGCGCGTACGGAAGAGGATCTCGCCCATCCATATGAAGAGCGGCAGCGCCGCCAGCGTCCAGGACGAGGTCGCGCTCCAGACCGTGGTGGCGAGGACCTGGCCGATCGGCACGTTGGTGGTGAGCACCATGGCCAGAAGGCCGACGAGGCCGAGGCCGACGCCGATCCAGACGCCTGAGGCCAGGACGACCATCAGGAAGGCGAGGAGGATGAGGGAGAGTTCGACGAGGCTCATGATCAGACTCCCCCGCCGGAGGCGACGCGGTCGAGCAGCTCTTCCGTCGTGGCGGGCGGCTCCTTCTCGTAGGTCGGCCGGCGGCCTTGCAGCACGATGGCCAGCTCGTCGATCAGCGCCAGCCAGAGGAGCCCGAGCCCGAGTCCGAGCGCCGATTGCGGGATCCAGAGCGGCACCACGACGACGCCGGTGGACATGTCGAAGAAGCGCCAGGAATCATAGGCGAGACGGATCACGTTGAAGAGGAAATACCCGATGAAGATGATGCCGACGCAAAGCGAGAAGACCTCAGCCGCCTGCTTCGCGCGGCCCTTGAGCCGCTCCAGCAGCAGGCCGACGCGGATCATCTCGCCCTTCTTGAAAGTGTGGGCGAGGCCGAGGAAGGACATCGCCGCGAGGCTCCAGGCCGCGAAATCGTCGCCGGACGGAATGTCGAAGCCCAGCGGCCGTCCGAGCGACAGGCCCATCATCAAGCCCAGGATGACGACCAGGAACACGCCGGACAGGACGCCGCCGCCCGTATACAAACCGTCGAGCAGACGTCTGCCCCACCCTGGCGCGTCGTCCATCGAGCCCTCCTCCCTCAGCGGAGACCACAATGTTCCGCCGCTCCCGGCAAGCAAATTAAATGTCACTTGAAATTTGTCAACAAATTATCGATGATCCTTTTGGACTTGGTTCGGTAAAGGGGGGTAGCGATGGCGTTGTGGGATTTCTGGATCGACCGCGGCGGCACCTTCACGGATGTGATCGCCCGGCAGCCGGACGGCCGCCTGAGCGCGCGCAAGCTCCTCTCCGAGAATCCGCGCGCCTACCGCGACGCGGCTGTGCAGGGCATCCGCGAGCATCTCGGCCTCACGGCGGGCGAGCCGATCCCGGCGGGCCTGATCGGCGAGGTCAGGATGGGCACGACGGTCGCCACCAATGCGCTCCTGGAGCGCAAGGGCGACCCGACAGCGCTGGTGACCACGCGCGGCTTCCGCGACGCCCTGGAGATCGGCTATCAGGCGAGGTCCAAGATCTTCGCCAAGCAGATCGTCAAGCCGGAGCTGCTCTATTCCAACGTCGTCGAGATCGACGAGCGCGTGCTGGCCGACGGCGCGGTCGAGAGGCCGCTGGACGAGGCGCAGCTCCGCGCTGCGCTGGAAGGGCTGAAGGCGAAGGGACTCAAGGCGATCGCCATCGTCTTCATGCATGCCTGGCGCTTTCCCGAGCATGAGAAGCACGCAGGGGCGATCGCCCGCGCGATGGGCTTCCCGCAGGTCTCGGTCAGCCACGAGGTCTCGCCGCTGATCAAGCTGGTGGGCCGTGGCGACACCACCGTCGTCGACGCCTATCTCTCGCCGATCCTGCGCCGCTACGTCGAACAGGTGGCGGGCGAGCTCGATGTCGAGCGCACGGGAGCGCGGCTGATGTTCATGATGTCCTCCGGCGGCCTCACGGCGGCCGAGCTGTTCCAGGGCAAGGACGCCATCCTCTCAGGCCCCGCCGGCGGCGTGGTCGGCATGGCCGAGACGGGGCTGGCGGCGGGATTCCCCAAGGTGATCGGCTTCGACATGGGCGGCACCTCGACAGATGTCGCGCATTTCGACGGGACCTACGAGCGCGCCTTCGAGACGGAGGTCGCGGGCGTGCGCATGCGCGCGCCGATGATGCTGATCCATACGGTCGCCGCGGGCGGCGGCTCGATCCTCCATTACGACGGCAGCCGCTTCCGCTGCGGACCGGATTCCGCCGGCGCGAATCCTGGTCCGAAAGCTTACCGCAACGGCGGGCCGCTGGCGGTCACCGACGCCAACGTCATGGTCGGCAAGCTTTCGCCCGATCTCTTCCCGGCGATCTTCGGGCCGGGCCGGAACGAGCCGCTCGACGCGGAAAGCGTGCGCCAGGCCTTCGCCGCGCTGGCGGCGGAGGTCGGCGACGGCCGCTCGCCCGAGGAAGTCGCCGACGGCTTCATCCGCATCGCCGTCGAGAACATGGCGAACGCCATCAAGAAGATCTCGGTGCAGCGCGGCTACGACGTGACGCGCTACGCGCTCAATTGCTTCGGCGGCGCGGGCGGGCAGCACGCCTGCCTGGTCGCCGATGCGCTCGGCATGACGACGATCCTCGTGCATCCGTTCTCGGGATTGCTTTCGGCCTACGGCATGGGCCTCGCCGATATCAGGGCCACGCGCCAGCAGGCGGTCGAGGCGGCCTTCGACGAGAGCGGCCGCGCGGCGATCGCCGAAGCCGGCGCCAAGCTCGGGCGCGATGCGGCGGCCGAAGTGGCGGGGCAGGGCGTGCCCTCCGAGGACATCCAAGTGTTCGTGCGGGCGCATATCCGCTACGCCGGGACGGATACGGCGCTGGAGGTGGAGGCGGGGGTTCTTGCTTCTCCCTTGGGAGAAGCTGTCACGCGGAGCGTGACCGATGAGGGCGAACCACCAGCATTCAACAAATCTGCGTCGGGCTTCTCCCTCATCCGGTCGCCATCCGGCGACCACCTTCTCCCAAGGGAGAAGGCTTCGGCGCACAGCCTCTACCAACTCCGAGCCGCCTTCCAATCCGCCCATCGGCAGCGCTTCGGCTTCATCGACGAGACCAAGCCCCTCGTCATCGAGGCCGTCTCGGTCGAGGCCGTCGGCGGCGGCGCGAAATTCGCGGAGGCTGAAAGCGAGGTGCTGAAGCGTCCGCTGCCGGCGCCGGCGAAGCGCACCCGGTTCTTCTCGGGCGGCGCGTTCCACGCGGCCTCGGTCTACACCCGCGAGCAGCTTTTCCCCGGTGCGGCGGTGCAGGGGCCGGCGCTGATCATCGAGTCGAACCAGACGATCGTGGTCGAGCCCGGCTGGCGCGCCGAGGTGACCGCGAAGGACTATCTCGTTCTCAACCGCACCGTCGCCATCGAGCGCAGCACGGCGGTCGGCACCAAGGCCGATCCGGTGATGCTGGAGGTCTTCAACAATCTCTTCATGTCCATCGCCGAGCAGATGGGCCTGACGCTGCAGAACACCGCCTATTCCGTCAACATCAAGGAGCGGCTCGACTTCTCCTGCGCCGTCTTCGGCGCCGATGGCGCGCTCGTCGCCAACGCGCCGCACATGCCGGTGCATCTGGGTTCCATGGACGAGAGCGTGAAGGCGATCATCCGGCAGAACCCGATCGTCAACCCTGGCGACGTCTTCGTGCTCAACGCGCCCTACAACGGCGGCACGCATCTGCCCGACATCACGGTCTGCACGCCGGTCTTCGACCGCGCGGGCGAGGAACTGCTGTTCTGGGTGGCGTCGCGCGGCCATCACGCCGACGTCGGCGGCGTGGCTCCGGGCTCCATGAGCCCGCTCGCCACGCATATCGAGGAAGAGGGCGTCTATATCGACAACCTCAAGCTCGTCGATCGCGGCCGGTTCCTGGAGGAGGAGATCGCCCGCGCCTTCACCGGCGCGCGCTATCCCGTGCGCAACCTCACGCAGAACATGAATGACCTGAAGGCCCAGATCGCCGCCAACGCGCGGGGCCAGCAGGAGCTCGAGAAGATGGTCGGGACCTTCGGGCTCGACGTGGTGAAGGCCTATATGGGCCATGTGCAGGACAACGCGGCCGAGATGGTGCGCCGCGTGCTGGACCGGCTGCACGATTGCTCCTTCGAATACCCGATGGACCAGGGCTGCGCGATCCGCGTCTCGATCACCGTCGACAAGGCGGCGCGGCGGGCCAGGGTCGATTTCACCGGCACCTCGCCGCAGCGGCCGGACAATTTCAACGCGCCGATGCCGGTGACGCGCGCGGCGGTGCTCTACGTCTTCCGCGTCATGGTGGACGACGACATCCCGATGAACGCCGGCTGCCTGAAGCCGATCGACATCGTCATCCCGCCGGCCTCCATGCTTTCGCCCGAGTATCCGGCGGCGGTGGTGGCCGGCAACGTCGAGGTCAGCCAGGCCGTCACCAACTGCCTGTTCGGCGCGCTCGGCGCCATGGCGGCCTCGCAAGGCACCATGAACAACCTGACTTTCGGCGACGACACCTACCAGTATTACGAGACGATCTGCTCAGGCTCGCCGGCGGGGCCGGGGTGGCATGGCACGGCGGGCGTGCACGTCCACATGACCAATTCGCGCCTCACCGACCCCGAGATCCTGGAGTTCCGCTTCCCCGTCGTTCTGGAGGATTTCCATGTCCGCCGCGGCTCCGGCGGCAAGGGACGCTGGAACGCCGGCGACGGCACCAGCCGCACCATCCGCTTCCGGCAGCGGATGGACTGCGCCATCCTGTCCTCCCACCGCAAGGTCAGGCCCTTCGGCGCGGAGGGCGGCGAGGCGGGGGATCTCGGCCGCACCGTCGTCAGACGACTCTCGGGCGCGGTCGAGGAGCTGCAGGGCTGCGACCAGACGGTGCTTGCGCCGGGCGAGGCCGTGACGGTGGTGACTCCGACGGGGGGAGGGTATGGCCGATCCGATCGATGACGAACTGATGGCTATCCTCGAAAGCAAGAGCCGAGCCTTGGTCGAGAGGAACCGCCCGTTCCTGACGCAGCTCATCCACGAGGACTTCGTCTACGTCAGCGTCTCCGGCGCGAGGGCGGACAAGGCGGCTTACATCGATGGCGTATGCGGCCGCGATGGATTGCGGTTCATCGGTCAGCGAGCCAGCAACATCGGCATCAGCCGGCATGGCGATTGCGCTGTCTTGATAGCAGATGTGGATGACGTCTTCGAATACGCGGAACAAAGGTTCGAGAAGCGTCTGAAGACGATGCTGACGATGGTCCGGTCGGAAGGCGTCTGGCAATGGCTGGCCGGCCAGACGATGCAGCCGCCGATCGGCTGACGCCGCGCCTCAGTTGCCGACGGCGGCGCTCACCGCCGCCGGCAGGGCCGGCGACGGATCGCTGACGCCGATCGCCGCCAGCGCCTCCTACGGAGCGACGAGGCCGAATTTAATGCACTGTCACCGTAACTCCCCACTGTCACCGTAACTCCCGAATTTAATGCACTGTCACCGTAACCGCTGTCACCGTAACCGCTTCCGGCAGCGTATGGACTGCGCCATCCTGGCGTCGCACCGCAAGGTGAGGCCCTTTGGCGCGGAGGGCGGGGAAGCGGGCGAGCTCGGCCGCACCTTCGTCAGGCGCACCAATGGCATCGTCGAAGAGCTCCAAGGCTGCGACCAGACAGTGCTGCAGCCGGGCGAGGCCGTGACGGTGGTGACGCCGACGGGGGGAGGGTGGGGGAGGGCGTGAGCGAGGTCGCCAAGGTTGTGCAATTGCTTATCACCTCACTGCAATCGGGCAGGGCTATGGTAGAATTCAACTCACGCTTCGCTCGAGCGGTCGTGGACTACGCTGGTGCCTAATTCGACCTCCCATTCGCCTTCGCGCCGCATCGTTCGCCGATCTGCTTTCTGCGCCTATTGCGGGCATGCATTTGGCCCCGGGGAACGGGGAGAAGACGAGCATGTCATCGGTCGCCGCTTCGTGCCGAAGGGTACATTAGCCGGACAATGGAATCTCATCCTCACGGCTTGCGGCACATGCAATGACATAAAGTCGGAACTGGAAAACGACATATCAGCGATCACAATGCAGCCGGACGTGATCGGTCGGTACGCATGTGACGATCCCCGGTTCGTCGCGGAGGCAAAGCGAAAGGCGCGCACCACAAATCGCCGTACTCGGCGCTTTGTGTCAGAGCCAGAACCGCCCGTGAACATCACCGGGCGCTTCGGGCCGATGACCATGAAGGTCAGCTTCGCCCAACCCGCCCCATGTGACGAGGCGCGACTTTTCCAACTTGCCCGCCTGCAACTCGCCGGTTTTTTCTCAATGTTGACTTGGCAGGAGGATCAGCGACGCGGCTTCTATTGGCCCGGTGCCTACATGCCGATTGTGGCTGTGAGAAAGGAAGATTGGGGTAATCCGTTGCTCGCGTGGGTTGAGCAGAAGGCGAGGGGATGGGACCATCGCCTATTTTGCATCGCGGCTGACGGCTTCTACAAAGCTTGGATCAGACGGCGGTCCGGCGTTCCCGCGGTTTGGGGGTGGGCTCTTGAGTGGAACCTTAACTTTAGACTTGCCGGTTTCTTTGGAGAGGATCAAGCATTGCGCGAACTAGCAGCGGAAGCCCCTAAGCTCGCGTTTGAAATGCTCCATGAAGAGCCCGGTGTCTTCCTCCGCTATCGAACCGAGACACCGCTCGCCGCATCAGCAGATCAGCTTTTCGAATTACGGAATTACGGTGACAGTGCACTTATCTCCTGCTGCCTCCTCCGACCCCCTTCATACGTCGCGACTTTCGGCGCCGCTTTTCCGGGGGCAGTCGCCGTCCGTTCGCCTCCTCGATCCACTTGACGCTTACGCCGCCGAGCAGCCCCCTACGCTCTCCGCAATAACGGCGAGGCCGGATGTGCCCCTTCGCGGTTATAGGAGCAAAAACCTTGACAGGAAGGGCGAACGGGCCCTCGGTTGGCGTCGTGAATTGGCCGCTCGCCATCGCCCGAAACCGTGACGCGCTTCTTTCCGCAGGGCTGCGAACAGACGGTGCTTGCGCCGGGCGAGGCCGTGACGGTGGTGACTCCGACAGGGGGAGGGTATGGGAGGGTGGGGTAGGCGGTGGCGCGCACGGAGAGAACCGGGGACCGTTTCCGCTTTCCGGAGCGGAGCGCAGCAAGCCCGCAACTGTCCCTGCTTCGCTGACAGGACGTGCTGCAGTTGAGGCTCGCCGAACGACTGCTTTGGGGAATTTAATGCACTGTCACCGTAACCCCGGCCTCCTCCTCCGGATTACGGTGACGGTGCACTTATCTCCGGCCTCCTCCTCCGACGTCCTTCATGCGTCGCGACTTTCGACGCCGCTTTCCCGGGGGCAGTCGCCGTCCGTTCGCCTCCTCGATTCAGGTAACGAAGTTTGCGCCGCCGAGCGGCCGCCCTACGCTCTCCGCAAGAACAGCGAGGCCGGATGTGCCCTTTCGCCGTTGTAGGAATAAAAACCTTGACAGGGAGGACGAGGCGGCCCTAGGTTAGCGCCATGGACTGGCCGCTCGCCATCGCCCGAAACCGTGACGCGCTTCTCGCCGTCGTCGCAGCCATCGCCGGGCTGCTCGGCGGTCGGGACGCGCAGGGCCTCGTCACACGCCACCTCCGCAACGCCGCGCTGGCTCTGCTCCGCCCCGCCGAATCCGCCGCTCGCCGCCTCATCGTGATCGCAGCCCGCGGGCTCCGCTGGTCGCCGAGGCGATCGTCGATGCGGGATTTCGCGGGGATTACGGTGACAGTGCACTTATCTCCTGGGGATTACGGTGACAGTGCACTTATCTCCTGCTGCCTCCTCCGACCCCCTTCATGCGTCGCGCCTTTCGTCCCCGCTTCCCCAGCGTCGGCATCCGTCTGCTCGCCTCGTCGATTCACGTAACGCAGTTTACGCCGCCGAGCAGCCGCCCTACGCTCTCCGCAATAACGGCGAGGCCGGATGTGCCCCTTCACAGTTATAGGATTAAAAACCTTGACAGAAAGGGCGAACCGGTCCTAGGTTGGCGTGATGAACTGGCCGCTCGCCATCGCCCGAAACCGTGACGCGCTTCTCGCCGTCGTCGCAGCCATCGCCGGGCTCCTCGGCGGTCGGGACGCGCAGGGCCTCGTCACGCGCCACCTCCGCAACGCCGCGCTGGCTCTGCTCCGCCCCGCCGAATCCGCCGCGCGCCGCCTCATCGTGATCGCCGCCCGCGGGCTCCGCTGGTCGCCGGGGCGGTCGTCGCCGCGGGATTTCGCGGGGCTTCGGGCCCGTCCGTCGCCAGGCCTCTCTCGGCCGCGCGCCTTCCCGCTGTTCGACCGCCGGAAGCGCTACGTCCTCGCCCTGCCGCGCGTCGCGCCGCGCGGCATGCCCCGCATCCGCACCTTCTCAGCCGCGCCGTTCCAGCCGAGCCCTGCGCCGCCGCCCGCTCTCCGGCCCGGCGTTCCCGATCCCGATGCGTCCGTGGACGCCGCCCGCCTTCTGCTGCGGCTGACGACGCTCGAAAGGGCGCTCGCCGATCTGCCGAAGCAGGCCCGGCGGCTGGCGCGCTGGCGGGCGAAGGAGGGGGCCGCGGTGACGCCGGCTTCCGCCATCCGGCGCAGATCGCCTCTGCGCATCGGCCGCCCGCCGGGCTGGCGCGCCAGGCCGAGCCGGGAGATCGACCTCGTGCTCAGGGATTGCCACGCCCTCGCGCTCGATGCGCTGGCGGCGGACACGTCCTGACCTGCCGCAGCGCCAGTCACGATGCCGTGCGCGACGCGGCGAAGACGCGCTTGCGAGCTTGCGAGACCGTGTTCGCTGGCCGACAATCGCTGCGCCTTCGCTGCAACCGTGATCCTGGCCCCGCCGATGACCCGTCTGCTTCCGCTTCTCGCCACCCTCGCTCTCGCCGGCTGCCAGGTCTACGCCGGCGGCGGAACCGTCGTCTCGGATGGCCGCTCGACCACCGTCAGGACCAACGAGGTCTCGGCCGGGACGGGGCAGGGGGTCAGGGCCCGGACGACCGAGACGGTCGTCCGATCCTCTGCAACGACCGCCGGCTTTTGAGGACCGGACAGCATTCCGGTCCCCCGTTGCCCGGCTCAGTTGCCCAGGTTCTCGTTGATGATCACCGGGGTGAAGCTGAAGACGCCGGCTGTGTCGGGATCGACGCCGATCTTCACGCCGTGGATCTCGGTCTCGCCGTAAAGCATCAGGTTGATCACGCCGGGGATCGGCTTGCCCTTGCCGTTGTAGAGAGGGCCGACCGAGAAATAATGCTCGTCGCCATGCACGAGCAGCACCGGGCGGCCGAAGGCCTTGGCGCCGGCTTCGATCGCGTTGAGCACGCCGTTGAAGCCGCTCTGGCGCGGCATCTCCTTGCTGGGGAGCCGCGACTCGTCGAAGTCCGCCTGGATGACCAGAGCGATGGCCTTGGCGTTGGTTTCGCGCGCCTTGGCGAAGCTGCCGTTGATCCAGGCGACATTGGCCTTGTCGCGGGCCGCGAATTCGGTGGCGCTGGCGACGGGATCGACCGACTCAAGGCCGTTGTTCGAGCCGGGCACATGCACGGCGACGAACCAGACGCCGTTCTTCTCGAGCCTGGTGTTCTCGACGTAGGTCGAGAACTCGGGGAAGAGCACGCCCTGGCTCTCGACCGGGACCGGGTTCTTGCCCATCGACAGGCCGGGCTTGGCGAAGAAGATCTCGCGGACCTTCTTCAGCCGCTCGCGCGGATCGAAGCCGCCGGCGTCCTTGCGGTGGCAATCCACCCATTCGTTGTCGCCGATCGTGTAGAGCAGCGGGCTCTCGACGGTCTGCATCTGCTCGAAGGCCTTGGTCAGCACCTCGTCGGAGCAGGGGGAGGAGCCGGACTTGACGTCGCCGACATGCAGGGTCAGCGCGGGCTTGGCGGCGTTGATGGCGGCGATCAGGCGGTCGACCTTCGCGTAATCCTGGGGGATCTTGTAGGGAACGTCGCCGAAGGCCATCACGTCGAAGGCGTTCGGACCGGCCGCGACAGCGGGAGCGGCGGTGAGGGCGAGAGCGACGGCTGCGCCGCAGAGGAAAGATCGGATCATGGTGGAGCCCCGGCGCCGGCGGAATCCGGCCGCGGTTCGGCTAGGACCGGCGCATGACAAACCTGTGACAGAGGACAGCGCCGTCACACGCCGAGGCTGTACTCATCGCTTGCATCCGCGCCGCATCCCTTCTATGGGGATCGCCTTCCGGCGCGGCTCCCTTCGTCTATCGGTTAGGACGGCAGCCTCTCACGTTGCAAAGGCGGGTTCGATTCCCGCAGGGAGCGCCATTTTTGCCCTAAGTCCCTGTTTTTGCTAGGTTCACGTTCACCAAGCCGGCTGATTTGGCCGGCGCGGCAACAATCCTGGTCACAATCAGGGGTGATGAGGGGCTCGAATGGTGAGAATAAGCGCCGAATTCAGACCCCATCGCGAAGGGCCCGGAGGGCTCTGATATAGCACAGAAAGTGCCCAAAAGAGACTGAGCCCAATCGGCGCCGATGGGGGCCCAGGCACTGGATGAATTCGACAACGTATTCATGGCGTTGCATCAACATCGGTAGCGGGTCTCACTTCGGCGCGAGTTTACACTCGTCAGATCTCGCAAGCCGGCAACCGGGCTGCCGGCCCTCAAAAAAGAGACGCTGGGTAATGGGCCGCAGGGTCTGAGAGCAGCAGCATTCGTTCAAGCGCGGACCGAGGAGGGGCTGCGCCCAAGAATGCAGCCGGCCGGCCATGAATGCCCTGAGCCGGATGTCAAAGATGGGAGGATCGTGACATGCGCAAGACTCTGCTTGGCCTGGGCTTTCTCGGTGCCGTCTCGGCCGCGGCGCTGATGGCGCCCGGCGCCGCCCTCGCTCAGGGACAGCCGATCAAGATCGGCATCCTGGTCGCCCTCGAGGGTGCATTCGCCACCGGTGGCGCCGATGGCGTGCGCAACGTCGAGCTGGCGCTGAAGCAGGTGAACAACACCGTCGCCGGCCGCAAGATCGAAACCGTGGTGGCGCCCACCGACACCAAGCCCGACACGACCGTGCGCATGGCTCGAAAGCTGATCGAACAGGACAAGGTCGATTTCATCATCGGGCCCCTGTCAGGTTCGGAAGGCATCGCCATGCGCGACTTCGCGAAAACCATCCCCGACAAGGTGGTGATCAACGGCATCTCCGGCGCGCTTGAGATGACCTGGGTCGATCCGGCGCCGAACGTCTACCGCTTCAACCTCGACGGCGCCCAGTGGGGCTACGGTCTCGGCAGCTACGCCGTGAAGCAGAAGAATTGGAAGCGCGTCGCCACGATCGCGGCCGATTATTCCTTCGGCTACACGAATTTCATGGGCTTCGCTGTCGACTTCTGCAAGGCGGGCGGCGAGATCGTGCAGCGCTTCTGGCAGCCGCTCGGGCAGTCCGATTTCGGCGGCATCATCGCGCAGCTGCCGGACAAGGTCGATGCGATCTATCTCGGTCTCGGCGGCACCGATGCGATCAACTTCCTGAATCAGTACCAGCAGTCTGGCGAGAAGCTCAATCTGATCGGCGGAACAATCATGGCTGACCAGACGGTCCTGACCGCCCGCGGTCGCGCCAAGGACGCGCTGAAGGGCACGCCGACGTCGGGTCCCTTCGCCATGGATAACCCGGATCCGGCCTGGCAATCCTACGTGAAGCTCTACCAGACGAGCTTCCCCGAGAACCAGCGCCTGCCTGCGCCATCGCTATTCGGACTCGGCTATTTCGTCGCCATGCAGGCCGCCATCAAGGGCCTCGAGGCGGCCGGCGGCGACCTCTCGGGCGGACAGGCGAAGTTCAAGGAAGCCCTTTCCAAGATGCAGCTCGACAGCCCGATCGGGAAGATCTCGCTAAATGAGAACCGGCAGGCCACCGGCACGGTGTTCATCACCGAGGTCGTCGACGGCGCAAATGGCGAACTGACCAGCAAGATGGTCGGCAAGACCGATAACGTGAACCAGACGTTAGGCATGACCGCGGAGCAGTTCCGCGCGCTGGGCCTGCCTTCGCGGACCGTCGTCGACTGCGCCAAGCTCCGCTCGGGAGGCTGAGCCCCCCCCGTTCCGGCACCCTCAACGGCGGCCGGCCATCAGGCCGATCGCCGCACCCCGCAGGATCGCGTCGGGAGGACGGCGCTTGACCCTCATCAGCTATCTCGCGCGCATTCATTTCGCCGAGCAGGCGATCGAAGATGCGCTTCCTGAAGAACTCAAGCAGCGGGGCGTCCGGCACGTCATGCTCTGGACCGATGACATGCTCGCCGCGCGGCAGGTGGCGGAGCGTGTGCGGCAGGCGCTGCCAGACATGCGCGTCAGCGACGGCGTCGACGAAACCGAGCTGCCTGCCGGCGCCGCTGCCGTGCTCGCGGTGGGAGGGTCCTCGGCGATCGGCGCTGCGCGGCGATCCGCCGGTGCGGCGAAGCGCGCCGGACGTCGCCTGCTCCTCATCGCCCTTCCGACCGAACTGTCCGACCTCGGTTTGGCGCGTGTCCAGACGGATGCTCCGCGTCCCGACGTCGTGATCGCCGATCCAACGGCGCTCGATGACGCGGACGGGGCTTGGCTCGCGCGGTCGGGCATCGAGACGCTCGTCCATGCGGTCGAAGCGTTCGCCAGTCCTGGCTATCATCCTCCGGCCGATGCTCTCGCGCTGGATGCCGTGCGCCGCCTCCATGCCTGGCTGCCGGACGCGGTCAAGCCGCGCATCGACCGTCAGGCACGCCGTGAGGCCCTGGCCGGTGCCCTCAATGCGGGGCTCGGCATGGAAAAAGGCGTCGGCGGCGTCGATGCCGTCGCGCATCGGCTGGAGCGACGAGTTGAGGGCGGCGATCGGGGCGGCCTCCTTCACGCGCCTCTGCTCGCCGCGATGGTGCCCTTCAACGCGCCGGCGGTGGGACCCCGATATGCGGCCCTGGCTGCCGCGATGGGCGCGGAAGGGGGCGGTGCGACGGCACTTGCGGAGCGTTTGCGTGCGCTCGCGGCAGCCGTCGGCCTTCCGGAGACGCTCTGTAGAGGCGGAGCGGACCGGACCTGGTTCGGCGCCCTTGCCGCCGCCGCAGCCGACGATCCTGCCTCCACGGCCAATCCGAGACGACTCTCCGCAACGGATTATCGCGGCGTGCTGGAAGCCGCCTGGTGAGACCGAAAGCGGTGCTGGAGATGAGGGTTGTCATCCCCGTGCGCCGCCCTAGCTCAATGTTAACCGCTGACGAAGATCTGCGGAGGGGAGGAGCATGAGCAACGCCTATGCCGTGGCGCATGGCGCCTTCGGCCGCGCCTGCCTGTATGTGATGGATCGCGCGATGGCCCCTCACGCGCATCGGGAAGGCCATCTCATTTTCCATGTCGAAGGCGCCGCTGCGGAGGTGGTCGTCGACGGTCGAGTTTCGGCCCTTTCGCCCGGTCGCGCCGTGGCCGTCAGTCCGTGGCGGCCGCATTGGTTCCGACCGCGACAGAACGGCGACCGCATGCTCGCACTGGTCCTCTACGTCCGGCCGGCTTGGTTCGTCGAGGCAAGCCGGCAGGCCGCTGGCATCCTGCGGTTCGGGCGGACGGAGGTGGATGTCGGCGGCCACATGGCTTTGCTGGTCGCAGAGACGGCGCGGTTGCTCGCGAGCTTCGGCGGCACGGACGGCACGCTTGAGGATTGCCTCAGCGCGCTGACCCAGGAGGCCTTCGACCAAACCTGGCAGTGGACCGGCGAGGGCGGCGGCGTTCCGACGCGACCCGCGCGTGACTTCCGCATTCGCTCCGCCCTCAAGCTGCTCGATGAGAATCTCGGCGAGGCGATCGACCTTGCGAGCGTCTCGAAAGCGGCGGGTCTGTCGAGGCCGCATTTCTTCAAGCTCTTCCGCGAACAGGTCGGGCTTCCACCGACTCTCTACATGAATGCGCTGCGCATGGAGCGAGCGATCGAGCGTCTGGCCCGGGGCTCGGAGACCGTGGCCGACATCGGCTTCGATCTCGGCTTCTCCACGCCGGCGAGCTTCTCCCGCTTCTTCATCGCCAACGGCGTCGTCCCCCCCAGTGTCTATCGACGCAGCGTGAGGGCTGTTGGACATTGACCCCTAGTGCGCATCATAAAGAAAAGACCCTCGGTAAAGCGCCGGCGACGGCGGTCGTCCTACTCTCCTGCCGTATCCATTCTGAAGCCTTTGGTCAGAGGGCGATGACGTCGGCGCGATGAATCGGTTTCTGAGGGATCATCCGGCCTGGAGCTTTGTCATCGTCATCGCGGCCGCGGTGGTGCTCTGGCTCGTTGTTGCGCCTTGGTCTCCCGAGTTCGAGGCTGCGTTCGGCCGCAAGCGCATCTTCCTGAACGCGCTGCTGGGCGGCGTGACACTCGGCGCCCTCTATTTCCTTGTGGCGTCGGGCTTCACGCTGATCTTCGGATTGATGCGCGTCGTCAATCTCGCTCACGGCTCGCTGTTCCTGTTCGGCGGCTATCTCGGCTACGAGATCGCGACGGCCAGCGGCTCGTGGCTGCTTGCATTTCCGATCGTGTTCGTGGCGACGGCGTTGCTCGGCCTGCTCATGCAGCGATTCATCTTCGGCCGGATGGAGGGAGAGGAACTGCGCCAGACGCTGGTCAGCATCGGGCTGTCCGTCGTGCTCGCGGATCTGATGCTGTGGTGGTGGGGCGGACAATCCTACACGATCCTGGCTCCCGACGCGCTGCGGGGACCGCTGGAATTACCGCTGGTGAGCGCCGTGAATGCCGACACGGGCGCCATCACCTGGTTACGATACCCGGCCGTGCGCCTCTGGATCCTCGTGGGCGCCATCGTCATAGGTTTGGGGATGTGGCTCGTGCTGAACCGCACCGCGCTCGGCATGCTCATCAGGGCGGGCGTGGACGACCGCGACATGCTCGCCGCCTCGGGCGTCCGGATTCACCTCGTGTTCCTAGCGGTGTTCGGTTTCGGGGCGGGCCTGGCGGGCGCTGCCGGCATCGTCGGCGGCACTTTCCAATCCCTCTCGCCAGGCGAGGATACGCGCTTCCTGCTGGCGAGCCTGGTCGTGGTCATCGTCGGCGGGATGGGCTCGATCGCGGGTGCCGCGATCGGCGCGCTGATCATCGGCGTGACTGAGCAGTTCGGGCTTGTTTATGCGCCGACCTACTCGGTGGTCTTCACCTTTCTGATCATGGCGGCCGTGCTCGCCTTCCGGCCGCAGGGCCTGCTCGGTCAGAGGCGCTAGACCATGGCGCTGGCCGAGAACGCTCCGATGTCAGGCGCCGCAGTGGACCACCGCAGCTTGGTGGAGCGCGTGCCTCTCGCCTGGTGGATCACCGCAGTCGTCCTGCTGTTCCTGCCGGCGGTCGCCAACAGCTTCTGGCTGTTCCAGATCATGGGCTGGACCTTCATCCTCGGTATGATCGGGCTCAGCCTGATGTTCCTGGCCGGCTATGGCGGCATGGTCAGCCTGCTGCAGATGAGCGTCGCCGGCCTTGCAGGCTACATGGTCGCGATCCTCGGCAGTTCCGGTGTCGTCTCGATCAGCCTCGGCCTGCCTTGGTGGATCGTCTGGCCTGCGGCCTTCCTGGTCGCCGCCCTCTTCGCCACGATTTCCGGCATGCTCGCGGTGCGCACCGAGGGGATCTACACGATCATGATCACGCTCGCGATTGCGGCCGCCTTCTTCTATTTCACGCGCCAGAATTACTCGATCTTCAACGGCTACTCTGGCTTCAACCTTGTGCTGCCGCCGCCGCTATTCGGCATCAACTGGCGCGATCCTGTACCGTTTTACTATCTGACCCTCGGCCTCGCGGCGCTGTCCTACAGCGTCGTCGTCTACATTGCCCGGGCACCCTTCGGCCTGGCGCTGCAAGGTGTCCGCGACAATCCCCGGCGCATGGCGGCGCTCGGCTTCAATGTCACGGCCCACAGGGTGGCTGCCTATGCGCTCGCCTCGGTCTTCGCCTCGACGGGCGGCATCCTGCTCGTCTGGCAGAACGCTCAGATCGCGCCAGGATCGGTCGGCGTGCCGACCGCGATAGACGTTCTGGTCGTGGCCGTCGTCGGCGGATTGCGCCGGCCGCTGGGTCCGTTCCTTGGCTCTTTCATCTACGTCGTCCTGCAGGTCTTCTCGCCTGACGTGCTGGGAGCCCTCGGCTTCTCGGCCGAGCGCTTCAAGCTGGTCATCGGGCTCGGCTTCCTGGCAGTCGTCCTTTTTTCTCCCGATGGCGTCCTCGGCCTGTGGGACCGGTGGCGCGCGCGCGCGGCCGCGCGCCGCGACCCGCTGACGGGGGCGCCGCGATGAGCTCGGCAGCGGCGGCACAAGGCCTGGCCAATGTCAGCTCCGGCAATGCGCTCGAGCTTCGCGGGGTGACGCGGATGTTCGGTGCGCTGGCCGCGATCTCAGACGTGACGCTGTCCGTCCGCCCGGGCGAGAGGCGGGCGGTGCTCGGATCGAACGGCGCCGGCAAGACGACGCTGTTCAACTGCATCACGGGCGACTTTCCGGCTTCCTCAGGGATCATCCGCTTCTTCGGGGAGGATGTGACGCGCTTCCCGGCGCATGAACGCATCCGGCGAGGGCTGCGCAGGACCTACCAGATCTCCTCGCTCTTCGCCGGACTGAGTGTGCTCGACAACGTCTATCTCGCCTGCCGCGGCGTGTCGCGCCACCGCTTCTCGCTGTTGAGGCCCCGGCGGGACGACGTCCTCGTCCACGCGGCCGAGAATCTCGTCGCCGCCGTTCGCCTTACCGACGCGAAGGATCGTCTGGTCTCCGCGCTGGCCTATGGCCAGCAGCGACAGCTCGAGATCGCGCTCGCGCTCGCCGGCGCGCCGCGCTTCATCCTCTTCGACGAGCCGGCGGCGGGCCTGTCGCCGACCGAGCGGCGCGACCTGGTGTCAATCCTCACCTCGCTGCCCGCCCATATCGGCTTCATCATCATCGAGCACGACATGGACGTGGCGTTGCGCGTCGTCGAGAGCGTGACGATGATGCACAACGGCCGCATCTTCAAGGAGGGAGCGCCATCAGAGATCGAGGACGATCCGGAGGTCCAGGCCCTCTACCTTGGAGGCGGCCATGAATGAGCGCCGCGAGAGGACCGCGGGAGGCGCGCCCGTCCTCGAGATCAGGGGCCTCAACGTCTTCTACGGCTCCAGCCATGCGCTGCAGGGCGTCGACCTCGTCCTGCGCTCCGGCGTGCTCTCCGTCGTCGGCCGCAACGGCATGGGAAAGACGACCATGTGCAAGGCCATCATGGGGTTGGTGCCCATCGCCTCAGGCTCAATTCGCTTCCTCGGCGAGGAGATCGCCGGCCGCCGTCCTGCGGAAATCGCGCGCGCCGGCATCGGCTATGTTCCCCAGGGCCGCCGGCTCTGGCGCTCGCTCACCGTCGACGAGCATCTTCGCATGATGCAGGCCGGAAAGGGCGGAGCCTGGACGCGCGAACGCATCTATGAGGTCTTCCCTAGGCTCGCCGAGCGCCGCGGGAATGGCGGCGGCCAGCTTTCAGGCGGCGAGCAGCAGATGCTGGCGATCAGCCGCGCGCTGCTGCAGAACCCGCGTCTGCTGGTGATGGACGAGCCGACCGAGGGTCTCGCGCCGGTGATCGTCGCGCATGTCGAGGAAACGCTGACCCGCCTCGCCGAAGAGGGCGATGTCGCGATCCTGGTGATCGAACAGAACATCGGCGTGGCGACCCAGATGTCGGATCCCGTCGCGATCATGGTCAACGGCCGCATCAACCGCGTGATCGGCTCGGCCGTTCTGGCGGCGGACAGGGACCTGCAGCAGCGGCTACTCGGCGTTGGCCGCCACGGCCATGAGGAGGCCGGCGAAAACGTGGCACCGGAGGCCATGCCCTCGACGCCGCGGCCGGCCGGTCCGACCCGCGTGTACATGGCCAATCCCGTCCTGCCGACGCGCTGGTCGCAGGATGTTCCCGCTGCCCGGATCGAGGCCGAGGCGCGGACGCTGTCTCGGCCCGTCCTTGCGACGGTCGAGGGCCGGCGCGTCGGCGACGTCTCGCCGCTGGCTGCGCGCGCGCCGCAGGAGCCTCATGTGATCGTCGCCGGCACCCTCGACACCAAGGGCGAGGAACTCCGCTTCATCCGCGACCTCATCAAGGGTGAGGGATTGCGGACGCGGCTGGTCGACCTTTCAACCGGTGGCGGTAACCACGGGGCCGACGTGACGCCGCAGGAGATCGCGCTGGCCTCGCCCCGCGCCTCGGCTGCGATCGGCTCAAGCGACCGCGGCGCCGCCGTCGCCGCGATGACGGAGGCGTTCAGGAACTGGATGCAGCGGCAGCAGGGCGTGGCCGGCATCATCGCCGCCGGAGGCTCCGGCGGCACGGCGATCGCGACGGCCGCGATGCAGGAACTGCCGGTCGGCGTGCCGAAGCTCATGATCTCGACCATGGCGGCCGGCAACGTGACAGCCTATGTCGGCCCCACCGACATCACCATGATGCATGCCGTCACCGACGTGCAGGGACTGAATCGCATCTCGCGCGTCGTGCTCGGCAACGGCGCGAGGGCGATGGCGGCCATGGCCCGCGCCCAGATCGAGCGCGCGGCCGCACCCGCCGCGCGGCGTGGCGACGAGGGACGTCCGCTCATTGGGCTCACGATGTTCGGCGTGACCACGCCTTGCGTGCAGCAGGTTTCGAAGCTGCTGGAGAGAGGCGGCTGGGAACCGCTCGTCTTCCATGCGACCGGCATCGGCGGACGCTCGATGGAAAAGCTTGTGGATTCCGGGCTCCTGCGCGCTGTGGTCGACGTTTCCACGACCGAGGTTTGCGACATGCTCGTGGGCGGCGTGCTGCCGGCGACTGAAGACCGGTTCGGCGCCGTCATCCGGACGAAGATCCCCTATGTCGGCTCCGTAGGGGCTCTCGACATGGTGAACTTCGGCGCGCCCGAGACCGTCCCCGCCCACTTCGCGGGCCGCCGCTTCTATCCGCACAACCCGCAGGTGACGCTGATGCGCACCACGGCGGAGGAATGCGCTCGCATCGGCCGCTGGATCGGGGAGCGGCTTAACCTCATGGAGGGGCCAGTGCGCTTCCTGATCCCCGAAGGAGGCGTGTCGGCGCTCGACAAGCCGGGCCAAGCCTTCCACGATCCGGAGGTAGACGCCGTGCTGTTCAAGGCGATCACCGATACGGTGCGCTCTACGGGCCAACGCCAGATCATCCGGCTGCCGCATCACATCAACGATCCGGCCTTCGCCGCCGCGCTGGCGCAGGAGGTGCAGACCCTCCACGGCGGGCGCGGGCGCGCCCAGGCGACGAGGCGATAGGCATGGCCATGCAGAAGACCGAATTGCTGGCCCGCTACCGTGCGATGATCGCGCGCGGCGAACCGATCATCGGCGGCGGCGCCGGCACGGGCATCTCCGCCAAGTCAGAGGAAGCCGGCGGCATCGACCTGATCGTGATCTACAACTCGGGCCGGTTCCGCATGGCGGGGCGGGGATCGCTCTCCGGACTCATGCCCTACGGCGACGCCAACGCTATCGTGATGGAGATGGCGGCCGAGGTCATTCCGGTGGTGCAGGACACGCCAGTCATCGCCGGCGTCTGCGGCACCGATCCGTTCCGCCGCATGGACCTCTTCCTCGACGAAGTGGCGCGCGCCGGATTCGCCGGCGTGCAGAATTTCCCGACCGTCGGCCTGATCGACGGCATCTTCCGCAAGAACCTTGAAGAGACGGGCATGGGGTACGGCCTCGAGGTGGAGATGATCCGCCTCGCCAACGCGAAGGGCCTGCTCACCACTCCCTACGTCTTCTGCGAGGAGGATGCCCGGGCGATGGCCGAGGCCGGCGCCGACATCATCGTCTGCCACTTGGGCCTGACGACCGGCGGCTCGATCGGGGCGGAAACCGCCCTCAAGCTCGCCGACTGCCCGGCGCTCGTCGACCGCTGGGCCGCCGCCGCGCTGGCGGTCAAGCCCGACACGATCATCCTGGTGCATGGCGGCCCGGTGGCGGAGCCTGCGGACGCCGCCTTCGTGCTGGCGAACGCCCGAACCTGCCACGGCTTCTACGGCGCCTCCTCGATGGAGCGGCTGCCGGTCGAGACGGCGATCCGCGACCAGACGCGCGCCTTCAAGGCGCTGAAGCTGGGACGCGGCGGATGAAGACAATGGGACGACGGGGAGGAGTAGGCGCATGACCGGGCAGCTCATCGGCAACCTGATCCTGTGGCTGATCGTGGCGGTGATCGTGATCGCGATCGTCGTCTATCTCGTGAATTGGCTGTATCGCCGATCGTCAAAGGAAGTCTCGTTCGTCCGGACTGGTCTGATGGGCGAGAAGGTCGTCATCAACGGCGGCGCCTTCGTGCTGCCATTCATCCACGATGTCACGCCGGTGAATATGAACGTCCTGCGGCTCGCCGTGACGCGCGCCGCACAGGATGCGCTGATCACCCGGGACCGCATGAGGGTCGACATCGACGCCGAGTTCTATGTGCGCGTGAAGCCTGACAGGCCCGCAGTTTCGGTCGCGGCAGCGACTCTCGGGCGGCGCACGCTGCAGATGGGCGAGCTCAACGCCTTGCTCTCCGGCAAGTTCATCTCGGCGCTCCGCTCCGTCGCCTCCGAGATGACGATGGAGGAGATGCACGAGAAGCGCGGCGTCTATGTCCAGCGGGTCAAAGAGGCTGCGGCAGAGGCGCTCGACCAGAACGGCTTGCTGCTGGAATCCGTCGCGATCACCGACCTCGACCAGACCGACCTGCAATACTTCAATCCGTCGAACCGCTTCGATGCGGAAGGTCTCACGCGCATCATCGAGGAGATCGAGGAGAAGCGAAAGGTCCGCAACGACATCGAGCAGGAATCGATGATCCGCATCCGCACCCGCAACCTTGAGGCCGAGCGCCAGGCGCTCGACATCGAGCGCGACAGCGAGGCGGCGCGGCTGGAGCAGCAGCGCGAGATCGAGATTAAGCGCGCCGTGCAGCGCGCGGAGGTGGCGCGCGAGCGCGCCGCCCGCGACACCGAGGCGGAGCAGGCTCAGATCCAGGCGCGAGAGGCGGTGGAGAAGTCCCGGATCGCCAACGAGCGCGCGATCAGCGAGGCCCGCATCGCCTCGGAGCGGGACATCCGCCAGCAGGAGATCGAGCGTACGCAGGCGGTCGAGGCGGCCGAGATCGTGGCGCGCGAAGCGATCGAACGCGCCCGGATCGCCAATGAGCAGGCGATCCTGTCGGCGCGCATCGATTCCGAACGGGAGACGAGGCAGCGCGAGATCGAACGCACCCGTGCGCTGGAGGCGGCCGAGATCGCCGCCCGCGAGGCGACGGAGAAGGCGCGCATCGGGCAGGAGGCGCTGGTCAATGCCGAGCGCATCGCCCGCGAGCAGGAGGTGCGCAACCTCGAGATCGCGCGCAACCGCAGCCTCGACGAGGCCGAGATCGCGGCGCGCGAGGCGGTCGAGAAGGCCCGCATCGCACAGAGCAGCACGCTCTCAGCCGAGCGGATCAGCTCGGAGGAGGAGACGCGCCGGCTTGAGATCGAGCGCAACCGGGCGCTGGAGCAGGCGGAGATCGCGGCGCGGCAGGCGACCGAGGCCGCCCGCATCGCGCAGGAGAAGGCGATCGCGGCGGAGCGCATCGCCTCCGAGCTTTCGACCCGGCAGCTTGAAATCCGCCGCACCGAGGAGCTTGAGACGGCCGAGATCCGCCGCCGCGACGCGGTGGAGCGCCAGCGGATAACCGCGGAGCTGCAGATCGAACAGGAGCGCATCGCCTCAGCCCGCACCCGCGAGGTGCTGCAGATCGAGCAGCGGCGCGATGTGGAGCAGGCCCAGGACGAAGCCGCGATCGCAGTGTCCGCCAAGCGCGTCGAGCGCACGGACGCCGACCGTGCGTTGCGCCAGGCGGAGATCGCCGCCAAGCAAGAGGTGGAGCGCACCGACATCGCCCGTGAGCAGGCGCTGGAGGCCGCGCGGCTTGAGCGCCGGCGCGCCATCGAGCAGCTGGAGATCGCCAGGGCGCAGACTCTGCAGGAGGCGCAGATCGCCTCCAACGAGGAGATCGAGCGCGCCCGCATCGCCTCCGACCGGGGCCTGGATGAAGCCCGCGTCGGACGCCAGCGCGACCTGCGCAAGCTGGAGATCGAGCGCGAGCGCGACGTCGAGAATGCTGCGATGGACAAGGCCATCGCGCTCTATGCCAAGTCGCTGGAGGAAAGCGCCGCGGCGGTGCGCGCCGAGCAGGCCCGCGCCCGCGCCGTCGAGGCGGCGGAGGCGGTTCAGACCGTGAAGGAAAGCGAAGCGGCGCGGCGGCGCAAGACCGTCGAGGTCCTCATGGCCGAGACCGCGGCCGAGGAGACGCGCATCGCCGCCGAGGCCGACAAGGTGCGCAAGACCGTCGAGGCCGAAGCCCAGAAGCTGCTCTACGAGGCCGAAAACATCCTCACCGACGGGGCGCGCTACGGCCTGTTCCGCCGCCGGCTCCTGGACCGCATCGAAGGCATCGTCCGCGAAAGCGTGAAGCCGATGGAGAAGATCGAGGGTATCCGCATCCTGCATGTCGATGGGCTTGCAGGTGTGAATGGCGGCGGTACGGGCGGCGCGGCGCGCTCGCCTACCGACGAGGTGATCGAGAGCGCTCTGCGCTACCGCGTGCAGGCCCCGATGATCGACCAGGTGCTCAAGGAGATCGGCATCGAAGGCGGCAACCTCGCCAAGATGGGTGGCCTTATGCGCGAGGCGTCCGACATGCAGCGCGTCGCCAAGGATGCGCAGCCGGCGAAGCCGCGTCCCGATGGCGCGGAGAAGAAGTGAGCCATGGCCCGCGTCTACGTCTCTTCCGTCGTCAATGCCCCGGCCGCCAAGGTCTGGGCCCGCGTGCGCGACTTCAACGGCCTGCCGAACTGGGTTCCGCCGGTGGCGGAGAGCCGCATCGAGAACGGCGAGCCGGCGGACAAGGTGGGCTGCGTGCGGGCCTTTTCGTTGCGCAACGGCGACAGGCTGCGCGAGCAGCTTCTCGGACTCTCCGACTACGACATGTTCTGCACCTACTCGATCCTCGACAGCCCGATGCCGCTGACGAACTACGTCGCGACTCTCCGGCTGACCCCGGTGACCGACCAGGACCGCACCTTCCTCGAATGGTCCGCGGAATTCGACTGCGCTCCCGAGAAGGAGCAGGAGCTGGTCTCAGGTATCGGCGCGAATGTGTTCCAGGCCGGCTTCGACTCCCTCAAGCGGGCGTTCGGAGGCTAGGATGCCGAGAGTCGTCCGCAGCGCGATCCTGGACGTGCCTGTCGACCGGCTCTGGGCGGTGCTGCGCGATTTCAACGGGCATGACCAGTACCATCCCATCGTCGCGGAGAGTTCGATCGAGCGCGGCCATCCCTCCGACCGGGTCGGCTGCGTCAGGCGCTTCACGCTGAGCGACGGCAGCGAGCTGCGGGAACAGCTTCTCGCGCTGTCGGATCTGGAGATGACCTACAGCTATTGCCTGCTGGACACGCCGATCCCTCTCTTCAACTACGTGGCTCATGTCCGCCTGCTGCCGGTGACCGACGGAAACCGCAGCTTCTGGCACTGGGAGAGCCGTTTCACCACGCCGCCGGGGCGCGAGCAGGAACTCGCCGAGAAGGTGGGCAACGACGTCTATGCCGCAGGCATCGAAGCGGTGCGCCGCCTGCCGGAACTGCAGGGAGCCGCCTGATGGGAGCCCAATGTGATGCCGGTTGAGGTCCGCACCGCGCGCAGCATGGCGGAAGCGGCTGGCATCCTGTCGGCCGACCGTAATGCGCGGCTCCTTTCTGGAGGCACGCTCGTCATGCGCGACATCAACGAGGGGCGGCTGACCGAAGGTACGATCGTGCGCCTGCTCGACCCGGCCTACGATCGCATCGAGACGGGCGGCGGGCGCGTCGAGATCGGCGCCGGAGCGACCATGGCGGCGATCCTGGCGCGGCCGGAGCTGGCGTTCCTCCATCCCACGGCGCGCGCCGTGGGCGGGCCGGCGGTGCGCAATATGGCCACGGTGGGCGGCAACCTTTTCGCCCCTTCGCCCTACGGCGACCTCGCCGTGGCGCTGCTGGCGCTGGACGCGCAGGTTCTGCTCGCCTCCGGCTACGGCCAGCCCCGCGCCACGCCGCTGGAGGAATTCCTCTCGGCTCGCGACCGCGGCGGCCAAGGCTTGGTCGCGGCCATAGCCTTCAACCGCCTCGCCAATCCGGCCGACCTACGCTTCCGAAAAATGTCGCGCGTGAAGCCGAAGGGCATCGCCGTGCTGTCGATCGCCGCATATCTCCCGATGGCCGGCGGACGCGTTTCGCAGGCGCGAGTCGCCTATGGCGCGATGGGACCGGCACCGATGCGCGCCAGGGGCGTGGAGCGGGTCCTCGAAGGCCGCGCGCTCGACAATGCGACGATCGCCGCCGCCAAAGCCGTGGCCGCGGAGGGGACGCGTCCTGCGACCGACGCTATCGCCAGCGACTGGTACCGCCGCGAGGTGCTGCCGGTGCATCTCGGCCGGCTGCTCGCCGGCGAGGCCTGAGGGGAGGCGAGCATGCCCAAGGTTCCGGTCCAGTTCCGCCTCAACGGCGCCGAGCGGGCGGCCTTCGCAGACCCGGCCGACAACCTCCTCACGGTGCTGCGCCGCGGCCTCAACGACTTCGGCCCGAAGTACGGCTGCGGGCAGGGGACCTGCGGGACCTGCTCCGTCCTGATCGATGGCGAACTGAGGCTGTCCTGCCTGACGCTGGCCGCGGCCTGCGACGGGGCATCGGTCGAGACGGTGTCGGGCATGGCCGACGGCCCGCGCCTGCATCCGCTCCAGAGCGCCTTCATGGAGCATTTCGCCGCGCAATGCGGCTTCTGCACGCCCGGGATGCTGACCGCCGCCAAGGCGCTGTTGGCGCGCAACGCCAGCCCGACGCGCGAGGAGGTGATCGACGCCATCGCCGGCAACATCTGCCGCTGCACCGGCTACGAGCCGATCATCGAGGCGATCCTCGCCGCCGCGCGCTCCGGCGCAGCCATGCGGGCCTGAGGGAGGGCGCCATGCTCGAATTCCGCAAGGATCTCTTCAGCGCCGAGCGCGACGACAGCCTGCAGATCGTCGGCAAGGGCTCGCAGCGCCAGGACATGCCGGGCCATGTCACCGGTCGCTCGCCCTTCTTCGACGACCATGCCTTCGAGGGGCTGCTGCACCTGAAGGTGGTCCGCAGCCCGCATCACCATGCCCGCATCCGCCGCATCGACACGGCCGAGGCTGAGCGCGCGCCGGGCGTGAAGCGAATCCTCCGGGCGGCGGACGTGCCCGTGAACAAGAACACGCTGCTCTCGCTGATCAATTTCGGCAAGGACGACGAGCCGACGCTGGCTGTCGACAAAGTGCGGTATGTCGGCGAGCCAATCGTCGCCATCATCGCCGAGAGCGAGGCGCAGGCGCTGGCGGCGCGCAAGCTGGTCCGGGTCGAGTACGAGACCCTGCCCGCCGTCTTCGACGTCGAGGAGGCGCTGAAGCCGGGCGCGCCGGTGGTCAACGAGACCTATCCGGGCAACTATTTCGAGTACCACGACCGCTACGACCACCAGAAGCTGCGCTTCGGCGATGTCGAGAAGGGTTTCGCCTCGGCCGATCTCATCGTCGAGGACCGTTACCAGATGTCGCCGATCGAGCATGCGCCGACGGAGACCAACGGCTCCATCGCCGCGCCGGAGCAGAACGACCGCTACGTGGTCCATTCCTGCGCACAGGGCCTGTTCTTCTCGCTCGGGACCGCTGCGAAGATCCTCAACCTCGATTCCAATCGCCTGCATTACATCGGCGGCACGGTCGGCGGCGGCTTCGGCGGAAAGGTTGACAGCCTGACCGAGCCGCTGTCGATCCTCGGCGCGATGATGACGGGCCGCCCGGTCCGCTACGTGCTCGATCGCGAGGAGGAGATGCTCTACGGCAGCCCGCGCGGCGCGGAGCGCATCTACATCAAGGACGGGCTGATGCGCGACGGGCGCATCGTCGCCCGGCATATCCGGAGCTATTTCGACGCCGGCGCCTATACGCGGCTGTCGAGCTACGCCGCGGTCAAATGCACGGCGCATCTGCCCGGACCCTACACGATCCCCAACGTCGCCTCGGAAGTCTACGTCGCCTACACCAACCGCTGCCCGTCGACGGCGATGCGCGGCTTCGGCATCACGGCGGTCGATTTCGCGCTGGAGGTCCATATGGACAAGGGCGCCGAAGCCTGCGGCATGGATCCTTGCGAATTCCGCATCCTCAACGCCTACCGCGACGGCGACATGAAGGCGCATCGCCGCATCGCCAAGAATACGGCGCTGGTGGAATGCGTCCAGGTGGTTGCGGAGAAGGCGAACTGGCCGCTCTCGGAGGCGGCGCGGCGCGCCTCGTCGCTCACCGGCGGCGGCGGGGCGCGGGCCGAGATTCCCGCCACGCCGATCGACGAGGCCGGCCGCATCGGCCGTCCCGAGACGCGCGGCGGCCGACCGGCGCAGGTATTGCCGGCGGGAACCACCCGCATCGCGCCGAGCAAGCAGCCGGTGATGGAGGGCTCCGCCGACAATCGCGCCCGGCCGACGGAGGTGCCCCGCTACGAGCCCTATCGGCCCGCGCCGGCAACAGCACCCGCCTATGCCCCGGCTCCGGCAGCCGCGCCGCCTCCCACCGGAGCGCCGCCCGCTCCGCAGCCACCAGAGCCGCCCGCCCAGACGCAGCACGGGGCCGTGCGCTTCTCCTCCGTCTTCGGCACGAGGAGGCGCTGAGATGGCGAGGCATCGGGGACGCGGCATGGCGTCCGTCAACTATCCGATCGGCATGAACCTGGGCGGCGATCCGAGCCAGGCGCTGATCCATTCCAATCCCGACGGCAAGTTCACCGTGGCGCTCTCGGCGATCGATCTCGGCCAGGGCATGAAGCAGGTCACGCGGCAGATCGCGGCGGAGACGCTGGGCGTGCCCGTCGAGGACGTCTATGTCGACACCGCGGACAGCGACACCGGCCCGCATGACATGGGCAGCTTCGCCTCGCGCGGCACGCACCGCATGGGCAACGCCGTGATCGCGGCGGCCCGTGAGGCGCGGGGCGTGCTGCTGGAGGCGGCGGCCGAGGAACTCGAGGTCGATGCCGCCGACCTGGTGACCGACGGGCGCGGCAACATCCATGTGCGCGGCGCGCCGTCCCGCTCCATCACCGTAAAGGCGACATCGCAGGCGGCGCAGTTCAAGCAGGGCAAGACGATCGCCGGCCGCGGAATCTTTCTCATCCCGCTCTCCGCCGTGGACCCCGAGACGGGCGAGATGAACCCCAATACCGCCTTCGCCCATGCCGCGCTGGTGGCCGACGTGGAGGTGGACGACGAGACCGGCGAGGTCACGGTGCTCAAGATGGCCTCGGCCTACGAACTCGGCCGCGCCATCAACCCCCGCATGGTCGAGCAGCAATTGGTCGGCGGCGCCTGGATGGGCATCAGCCACGCGCTCTACGAGACGCCGGAGCCCTATTATCCCGATCCGTCGCATGGCCCCAGGGACTTCAACGAGTATCTGATGCCGGGTCCCGGCGACATCGCTCCCTATTCCGTCACCGTGCTGGAGCGCCCGGCGCCCGATGGTCCCTTCGGCGGCAAGGGGCCGGGCGAGATGTGCGCCAATCCCGTCCTGCCCGCCATCGCCAACGCCGTCTACAACGCCGTCGGCGTGCGCGTGAACGACCTACCGATCACGCCCGAAAAGGTGCTGCGCGGCATCAGGGCCAATGGCGGCGCGCGGCCCGGCCCGCGGAGGGGCGGATGACACTCCGCTCCATCCACGGCATCGACAGCCCCGAGGCTTTGTCAGAGGCGCTCAGAACGGCGCTCTACCTCGCGGACGAAGGCATCGCCACGGCGTCCTTTCTGTCGCTGGCGCTGGGCAAGCCGTTGCTGCTCGAAGGCGCGCCCGGCGTCGGCAAGACCGAGGCCGCCAAGGCGCTGGCTGGCATCCTCGGACGGCGGCTGATCCGCCTGCAGTGCTTCGAGGGCATCGATGCGGCGGCCGCGCTCTACGAGTGGAACTATCCCCGCCAGATGCTCGCCATCCGCCAGGCGCGCGAGGGCGAGGCGCTCGACATCTACCGCGACGATTTCCTGATCGAGCGGCCGATGCTGACGGCGCTCCGCCATCCGCAGTCGACGCTGCTCCTGATCGACGAGATCGACCGTTCCGACCACGAATTCGAGGCCTTCCTGCTGGAGTTCCTGTCGGATTTCTCCATCTCCATCCCAGAGCGCGGCACGCTGCGCGCGGCCGAGCGGCCGGTGGTGCTGCTCACCTCGAACCGCACCCGCGAGCTGCACGAGGCTCTGCGCCGGCGCTGCATCTACCATTACATCGCCTATCCCGACGCCGAGCGAGAGGCGCGCATCATCATGGCCCGGTCCTCGGCGGTGGCCGAAGCGACGGCGCGGGCGGTCGTGCATGCCGTCGGCCTGCTGCGCCGCGAGCCGCTGGCGAAGCCGCCCGGCGTCGCGGAGGCGGTCGACTGGGCCGAGGCCGCGACCGCGCTCGCCCGCACCGGCGCGCCCTGGCCGGAAGCGTTCCGCCGCTCGATCGGCGCGGCGCTGAAGGACGAGGAGGATCTCGCCCACATGCGACCGAGGCTCGGCGACCTCGTCAGGGCGATCGCGGCATGAGCATTCTGCACAGATCTCCGCTGCCTCCTGCCGCGCGGCCTTTCGTGGCGTTCCCGCAGTTGTTGCGGCGGCATGGTTTTGCGGCCGCACCGGAGCAGACGTTGGCCTTCCTGCGCGCCATCGAACTGCTGGGCCCGCAATCCGTCTGGCATCTGCGGCGGGCGGCCATAGCAACCCTGGCGCCACCGCCGGACCGGCAGGACTTGTTTAACGCCCTGTTCGATGCGCATTTCCTCGGCGCCGCCCTCCCTGCCGATTTCGATGACCTCAGCCCCGATGCCGAGATGCAGACTCAGGACGACGGTGCGGAACAGGAAATCCACATCGGTGACGAGGTCAACGAGACGGGCCGGGAAGCGACCACGTCGGAAGCGCTGGCCGTTCGCCGTCTGCAGCCACCCGATGAGACGGACGCGCTCCGCCGGTTCGAGCGTGCGCTGTCCGGAGCTTTGCCGCTCCGGCGCGGCTACCGCCGCCGGCGGATGCGGCGCGGGCCCGGCGTCGATCTCGCCCGCAGCCTGCGCGCGGCGCTGCGCAACGACGGCGAGGTGCTGGCGCTTCGCCGCTGGCGGCGCGCCAGCCGGCCGCGGCCGGTCCTGCTGCTGATCGACATCTCCGGCTCGATGAAACAGCGAAGCGATGCCAACCTCGCCTTCGCCCATGTCGTGGTGCAGGCGGCTCCGCGTGTCGAAATCTTCACCTTCGGTACGCGGCTCACGCGGCTGACCACGGCGCTCCGGCGCAAGAATCGCGATCAGGCTCTCGCCGATGCGGCCGCGCTGGTCGCGGACCTCGACGGCGGCACGCGGATCGGCGATGCGCTACAGGCCTTCCTCGCCGTCCCGCGCTATGCAGCCTACGCGCGAGGTGCTGCTGTCGCCATCATCTCCGACGGGCTCGAGCGTGGCGACCCAGAGGCGATGGTCGATGCGGTAGGCCGGCTGGCTGCCCGCGCCTGGCGCATCGACTGGCTCTCGCCGCTCGCCGCCGCAGCGGATTACGCGCCGCAGACGGCAGCCCTGGCCGCCATTCGACCCATTGTCGCGTCGATCGCTGATGGCGGCGACACGGCGGCGCTCTGCCGCCATCTCCTGTCGCTGGGAGGGAGGCGGGCCGCATGACGATCGACGCGCATTTCCATATCTGGCGCCAGGCGGACCTGCCCTGGCTGACGGGGCCGATGCAGCCGCGCATCTTCGGTCCCTACGAGGCGATCAGGCGCGACTATCTGATCGAGGAGTATCTGTCCGACGCACGGCCGGCCGGCGTCGAGGCGGCCGTCTATGTCCAGGCCAATTGGCAGAAGGACCGCGCGGTCGCGGAGGCGGCCTTCGTCGCCGAAGCAGCGGAGCGGACGGGCTTCCCTATCGCGATCGTCGCCTATGCCGACATGCTGGCCGACGATGTGCGGCCCGCGCTCGACGTGCTGGCGCTGAACCCCCGCGTGCGCGGGATCAGGATGCAGCTCCACTGGCACGAGAACCCGCTCTACCGCTTCGCGGCCGGGCCGGACCTCTGCCAGGACCCGCTGCTGCAGCGGAACATCGCGCATCTCGCCGCCTATGGCTGGAGCTTCGATCTGCAGGTCTTCGCCGGCCAGATGGAGGGCGCGGCCGAACTCGCCGACGCCTGCCCCGCCGTCACCTTCGTCCTGCAGCACGCCGGCATGATCGAGGATCTGTCTTCCGCCGGCCTCGATCGCTGGCGCAAGGGGATGAAGCTCCTGGCTCGGCGGCCGAACGTCGTCTGCAAGCTCTCGGGCCTCGGCACCTTCCTGCGCCGCAACGATCCCGCGCATGTCGCGGCGGTGTCGCGCGACGCGCTCCGCCTTTTCGGGCCGGAGCGCTGCCTGTTCGGCTCGAACTTCCCGATCGAGAAGCTGTGGACCGACTACGCCGCGCTCATCGCCGACTTCCGCGCCGCCGTGCCGGCGCAGGACCATCCAACCGTCTTCAACGCAACCGCAAGGCGGGTCTACCGCCTCGACTCTTGGGAGGGGCCGCGCCATGGCGCTTGAGATCAAGATCCTCGACTACGGCGACATCGAACTGGAATCGAGCTTTCTGGTGCTCGGCCGCGGCTGCGGCCAGACGCGGCGCGTGCCGACCTACGGCTTCCTGATCCTCGGAGGGCCCTGGCCGGTGGTGGTCGACACCGGCTACCGGCACAACCAGATCATGGAAAGCCTCGGCATGCGCGGCCTCCAGTTCCACGAGAACATGATCGAGAACCAGCTGATGCGCCACGGCGTGCGCATGGGCGACGTGCGCTACGTCTGCCACACCCACCTGCACATCGATCATGCGGGCAAGGACGAGCTCTTCCCGATGAACACGACGGTGATCATCAACCGGCGCGAGCTCGAATATTCGGTCTCGGGCCTGATGCATCCGCAATATCCGGCACCGGACATCAAGCACCTGATCGACCGGCTGCACACGAAGGACGCGCTCAGGCTCGAGGACCTCGAGATCACCGGCATGGTCGAGCTCTTCCCAGGCTGCTACCTCGAGGCGGCCGAGGCCCATACGGAAGGCTCGATGAACGTGCATGTCGACACGGCGGAGGGCCGCGCCATCATCTGCGGCGACGTGATCTACGACTTCAACGACCAGCTGGTGAACCCCTTCCACGAGATCCACCATCTGGAGCCGCGCGTCACCGGCAATCACGGCACATCGAAGCGGGCCGAGAAGGCTTCGATCAAGAAGCTGATGAACACCGGCGCCTTCCTGCTGCCGGTCCATGACAAGCCGGCCAAAGTCCATGCCGGTCGCGTCATCGGGCGCATGGACATGGCGGTGCCGGGGCCCATGACCCAGTCGCTGCCCGCGCGGCCCTGGTTCCCGATGTGAACGGCCGCGCGGCGGGAAGAGGTTCGCCATGACCACGCATGTCGCCGTCGCCCCGGGCTTCGCTGATCTCGTCGACCTCTGGGCTCCCGTCCGCCAGCTCGGCACCGGCTTCGAGTTCACCGAAGGGCCGGTCTGGCATCCGAAGGAGCATTTCCTGCTGTTCTCCGACATGCCCGGCGACGTGCGTCGCCGCTGGGACAGGAGCGGCGTGCGCGAGGTGATGCGCCCGGCCAACAAATGCAACGGCATGACCTACGACGGCGATCTCAACCTGATCGTCTGCGAGCATGCGACCTCCAGCCTGGTGCGGGAGCGGCCTGACGGCCGGCGCGAGGTGCTGGCCTCGCATTTCGAGGGCCGCGAGCTCAACAGTCCCAACGACGTGGTGGTGAAGAGCGACGGGGCGATCTATTTCTCCGATCCTTGGTACGGCCGCATGCCGGTCTACGGCGTCGAGCGGCCGCGCCAGCTCGGCTTCCAGGGCGTCTATCGCCTGCCGCCGGGCGGCGGGACGCCGGAACTCATCGTCGACCGCACCATGTTCGACCAGCCGAACGGGCTCTGCTTCTCGCCCGACGAGCGGGTGCTCTACGTCAATGACACGGTGCAGCATCTCATCCGCGTCTTCGACGTGCTGCCCAACGGGCGGCTCGGCATGAGCCGCGTCTTCGCATCCGGCATCGTTTCGCCAAGTGAGCCAGGCGTGCCGGACGGAATGAAATGCGACTCGTCCGGCAATGTCTGGGTCTGCGGGCCGGGCGGCGTCTGGGTCTATGCGCCGCATGGCGCGCTGATCGGCAAGCTCAGGGTGCCCGAGCTTGTCGGCAACCTGGCCTGGGGCGGGGAGGGGTTCCGCACGCTTTTCCTGACAGCGACGCATTCTCTCTATGCGGTGGACACCAAGATCGGGCCACGAACCGAGCCGTATATGCGCGGCGCCGTCAGCAGCGCGAACCGAACAACGCCTGGTGCAACGCCCGTGGCCTCGGTGGCGCGTAACGGCACGAAGAAGGCGAGCCCCGGTTTCTCACTCGATCCCTCGCGCTGCGCTCTCATCATCCAGGACATGCAGAATGACGTGGTCATGGAGGGCGGCGCCTTCGCCGCCTCGGGTTCGCCGGCTCATTGCAGGGAGCAGGGCGCCATTGCCAATGGCGCGCGTCTGGCTGCTGAGGCGCGGGCCAGAGGCGTCCCTGTCATCCATGTCTGGTTCGTCGTCGAGCCAGGTTGCCCCGGCGTGACCATGAACGCGCCGCTTTTCGAGGGGCTGGCTGACGCAAAGGCCCTCGTGCGCGGCACTTGGGGCGTACAAGCAGTGCCAGGACTTGAGTGCCAGCCCGGTGATCACGTCGTCGAGAAGAGCCGCATGAGCGCTTGGGAAGGGACACGGCTCGAAACCGTTTTGAAGGCGCTGAAGCGCGATGTGGTGATCGTCACCGGCGCCTGGACCAACATGTCGATCGAGCACACGTCCCGCACCGGCGCGGACAAAGGTTACTTCATGGTGGTGCCCGAAGACTGCTGCTCCACCATGAATTCTGAATGGCACACGGCTTCGGTCAATTATGCCCTGCAGAACGTCGCCGTCGTCACCGATGCTGACGCTGTCATCGCCGCGTGGAGGTAAGGGCGCAGGCTCCGACTTTTGCTTCAAACCCTCATGCTAAAGAGTTTCAGAAGCAGCCTTCGAAATCTCAACGGTGTGGATAGGCGGGTTCTCGCCTGAACGTGGACTTGGCTGGATAGCCGCAATAGGCTTGGACTTGGAGTTGACCCGTTTCCGCGGACAGTTTGCGGATTGTGCGGGTCAGGTCAGCTCATGGTGCCTCCTTTCGTATTCGATCGGCGAGAGGTAGCCCAGCGTGGAGTGGCGGCGCTACGGGTTGTAGAAGCCTTCGATGAAGCGGAAGACGGCCATTCACGCCTCGGCTCATGCGAGCGAAACCGATGCCGGTCGAGCAATTCGCATTCGAGGGTGGCGAAGAAGCTCTCGCACATCGCGTTGTCGTAGGCGTCTCCAGCCGAGCCGGTCGACAGCCTGACGCCGGCGTCCTCGGCACGCGGTTGCCGAAAGCCAGCGAGGTGTATTGCGACCCCTGATCGCTGTGGCGGATGACATTCTCCAGCTTGCGGAATGCCAGCGCCATGACGTTGCAGCAAGCGCCTGAGGCTGGACGCCCTCGTCAACGAACCGCCAATTGCCGGTGTCCGGCTGCAACCAGCGCCGTCCACACGCGGCGCTCGGCTACCTCATGCCTGCGGCCTACGCCGCCAAACGCATGGCAACGGACGATCGGCTGCGCAACCCCGACCAGCTCCGCCGATCACCCGTTGCTCCGCCGGCGCAGCTGCGCCAATCTCAGCCTGGGACTCCGGCGTGCGCCGGATGACGAGACGGGGTCACAGCAGGTCCAGTCAGCACCATGAGCGCTCACCTTGCGAACATGGGCGCCGTTGTCGGAGGGACGCGGCGAACCTGCGCTCGCCGAGAACGCCCTCACTTCTTCCGCCCCGCGACCCAGGGCGCGATGTGCCAGTCGATCCTGATGCTCTCAGCGCAGGAATTGTCGAAGCGGCGCCTCGGGTTGTCGATGAAGGCGACGCCCATCTCCGCGACGCAGGGCTGGTAGAGCAGCGCGCCATGGCCAGCCTCGGGAATGACGAAGGCCTGCGCATTGGTCATCTGCTCGATGGCGACCTTCGCCCAGCTCGCCGGGGTCTGCACGTCGAATGTGCTGCCGAAGGAGAGCGTCGGGATGTCGCTTTTCACCGGCACGTGCCAATTCTCGCGCGGCTGCGGATTGATGGAGCCGCATCCATCGTAGAAGGCCTTGGCCAGGTCGTCGGACAAGTCTCCGACATGCGGATACTTGAGTTTGGCTGTCATCGCCTTGTAGCCGTCGAGGCTGTTGAACGGGATATCTTCCTGGCAGGCGTAAATGTCGAGATAGAAGCCCGATAGGAAAGAGCCGAGCGCCGCGTAGGTATCGCGACGGACGATGGCGAACGAGCCCTCGATCTCCCTCGCGTTCATGCCGGCGACCAGCGCGAGCAGGCGATCCTTGGTCGAACCAGCGAAGTGGGCGTTGAGGAAAGCCTGCAGCCGCTCCCGGCTCGGCGCGGCGGTCTGCAAGCTGGTGTAATCGGCCAAAACCAGCTTGATCCGCTCCTTGTCGCCGCCGAGGCTCTCCTTCATCGCGGCACCAAGCTCCGCATCGAAGAGGCGCGCCAGCGTGCCCAGGCCCAGCTTGGTCTCGGTCGTGTCGCGCAAGCCCTCCACGGCGCGCGCCGTGCCCTTCTGGGCACGCGCCACGATCGCCGCGTTGTCGAGGAGCTGCTGCACCAGCGCCTTCTGGTCGGCATCGAGCTTCGCGGCCGCGGCCGTGATCTCCGCGTCGCCGGGCTTGGGCGTATCGAATTGCGCGTCGATCAGCTTGTCGACCGTCGGCATCTCCTTGCCGCGCCACATTTCATAGACATAGGCAGGTATGAAGCGGGTCGTCGGCGCGGAGGCGTATTTCCCGTTGCGGGTCAGCACCGGCATCAGCACCAGTTGCGCCGGCACCTTCTCGCCCCGGAAGGTGATTTCGCCCTTCGACGCCTTGTTGAGCGTCTCGACGAAGATCCGCCCGAGCTCCGGATAGGCCTCATTGCAGGCCTTGTCAGCCGCACATTGGTCGACGACGTGCTGGATGGCTTCGTCGTTCTTCGTCGCGAAGGAGTTGTAGAGATTCACCCAGGAGGGCGCGACGCCATCGATGATGACGGAGCGCACATTCCGCGGCGCGACCCGCATCACTTCGAGCCCCAGCTTCGTGCCGTATGAGATGCCGTAGATGTTGTAGTCCTTGTACCCGAGGGCCGACATGATCACCGGCAGGTCCAGCGCGTTCTGCGTGGTGTTGTAGGCCGCGAGCGGGATGCCCTTCGCCGTCAGCTCATCGACGCAGCGCTTGGTCTGCTCCGCCGAGGGAATGCCGGTGGGGATCTTCATGAAATCGACGAGGTTCGCGGACATCGACTGGAAGCAATTGACCGAGGCTCCCGAAATGCCGGCCGATCGCTGGTCATAGATCACGATGTCGCGCCGCGATCGCCAGGGCCGGAAGAAGGTGTCGAGCCCCTGCAGCATCTTCATCGCGCTGCCGCCCGGGCCGCCTTCGAGATAGACCACCGGATCGGGCTCGGAATAGGCGGTCGAAGCGCGCAATACGGCGAAGTTCAGCGCAAGCTTGCGCCCGCCGATCTTGTCTCGCTCCTCCGGCACCTGAACCGCGCCGCAGATCATCGTCACCCCCTCGATGTCCTGGACCGGAAGGGGGCGCGGGCAGGGAAGGATCGAGACGACCGGGTTCGGTTGCAGGCTGGCGGCCCGCAAGGCCGCGAAAGGGTCGGGGGAGGGCGCGCCGGACAGCGAGGCGATGAGGGCCAGTATCTGCGCGTGATCCATCGTCGTCCCCTTCAAGTCCGGCGTCGCCGCATGTGCCCTCAGGGGTAGGGTTTCATTGGAACCGACTTATGACAAGCCGGACGCCGCAATCCGAGGGGCGCTGCCGCAGGAGCATCGACTTTGTTCAATGATTGACTGCGTTCCGAGCCCACTGTCGCACTTTTTCAATCGATCGGCGGGGTATGGTCATCCCTGATCCAGTGCTCGATCGAAGCGTCCGGCCGGGCGATCCAAGGAAGAGGGCGTGGCGGCCTCTCGAAAAGCAGGAGCTTCAACACGGTCTGCCGACAGCCGAAAGCCCAGCAAACCGCTTGACGCGCTTCGCCCTAGAACGTGACGCCGGTCTCGAACATGAAGCGGTCCTGGCTGGTCCGGTTGCCGGTGCGGCCGAAGCCAGTGCCGATCGTGCCGAGCAGGGGATCGCCCCTCGTCGTGCCGGAGAGCTGGACGTGGCTGTATTCGCCGCGCAGGAAGGCTGGTCCGAACTTGAAGGTCGGCGTGACGGTGAAGGAGAAAGCCGAGCTGCCGGCCCCGTAGAGCAGGCTGGTGGTGCCCGAGCCGGTCGTGCCGCTCTGCGTGATGTATTCGACGCGGCCGCCCAGGGAGAAGTTGTCGGTGAAGTTGTAGGCGGCGAGGACGGCGCCGCCGTAGGTCGAGGCCGATTGCAGGATGCCGATGCTCAGGTCCCGCTCGACATTGGTATACTGGAAATACGGCGTGATCGTCAGCGGGCCGTTCGTGTAGGTGTAGTTGACGCTGAGGATAGCGCTGTTCTGCTGGTTGAGCGGGGCCCTGTACTGGTAGCTCACGCTCCGGCGCAGCACGTCGGTGCGGTCGAGGTTGAGGCCGCCGTTCACGCCGAAGCTGTGGTTGTCGTCGAGCTTGTAGGTGACCGCGCCGGTGAACCAGGTGAGCCGCCTGGAGAAGAACCCGTCCGTGGCGGCGACCGACACCGACCAGGGCCCGTCGGACCAGTTCAGCTGAACGCCATGGTTGATGACGTTCTCCTGGTTGAACAGCAGGCCGCGCTGGATGTTGATGTTCTGGAAAGTGAAGGGCGCCTCGGAGCCGATCAGCGTCGGCAGGCGGCCGGCCTGGAGCGACCAGTTGTCGTTGAACACGATCTTGCCCCAGGCGACAGGCAGCGGCGTGAAGAGCAAGCGCGTCTGGTCGAAGGCGCTGAAGTTCGGCAGGCCGAGCGCCGGGATCGCATAGGCGCCGGCCTGCACGAAGAATTGCACCGGGCCGTCGGCCTTCTGCACCCAGCCCTGCAAGTTCGAGAGGTCGAAGCGCTGGCGGCGGTCGGTTGGAAGCGGCGGCGCGAAGAAGGGGAAGGGATTGGTCTGCGTGTAGCCGTAGGCGGTCAGCGCGCCGCCGACATAGATCTCGCCCAGGCCCGGCGCGGTGAAGCAGATCGGGTTCGGGTTCGCCGGTATCGTCGGACCGAACACCGGCGCAGAGAGCGTCGCTTTGCAGGCCTCGGGCGGGGCGGCAGGCTTCGCAGCGCCGACATCCGCTGCCAGAGCGGCCTGCCCCATCAAAGAGAGAGCCAGCGCCGTCCCCGTCGCCACGCTCCGCACGCCATCGCCTGTCTTCGCAGCCATCTCCGAACTCCGCGAGTTTGGCGAAAGCCTAACGCGGGCGTCGATAGCCGACTATTACAAGAATGTCACAATCGAGAGAAAATTCATTATTTGAGATTGCTTCCGCTATGCACATGACGTGGGTCTCCCACCAGCAATTGCTGCTTGAGAACAATGCAGATGACAGCGACATTCTGGACTATTGTGGCGCAAGTCCAGGCACTGATTCAGCAAACTGGCTGACGGCCAGGCGTGGTTGCACAAAAGATAGGCATTCCTCCTTTCGGGCGTCCGGCTGCGGCTTCGGTATGGATTTGTGCGCCGGTCATCGCTCAGCGCTCCAGCAAAGGCCGGCGACGCCGTTTTCGCCGCGCAAGCCTTCGAGCACGATTCTGAGCCTTTCCTCGGCGGAAAAGCGCCGCTTTCTCCAGACGCGCTCGATGCTTGCGCGTCGTGAGCTTGCGGTGGGTTACGCTGCCTTGGCCGTCGGCATCGACGGGTCCCAGGTCAGGCCGGGCCTGTAGCGCGCCGCGACATGGCCGTTCTCCAGCGCGAAGAGATGCAGCCAGCCATTGTCGAAGAGGGCGCCGACATCCGGATGACGCCTCAGGACGTCGGCGATCGCCTCCTGCGGCGCTTCGACCATCACCGACAGGCGCAGCGGCTCGTGCATCAGCGTCTCGCCATCGTGGATGGTCTGCCAAGGCAGGCCTGGGCGCAGCGTGCCGCCATTGCCCTGCACGACGCCGATGCCGCCCACCACGTTGTGGATGAGCTTGTTTCCGCCGCCGAAGACCTCGGGCGCGACCGTCGAGCCATAGTACTGGAGATTGATCCAGCTCGCGACGACGACCGGCGCGGTCAGGATCAACTCGAGGGTGGCGAAGCCCTTATCGGCTTTCCAATCGTAATTGTGCAGGAAGGTCCGCCCCGCGAGATTGGCGCCCTTGGTCACACCGCGCGGCGCCGCGATGAAGCCCGCGCAGCCCGCGAGGCCCCATTCGGGCCGCACCTCGGCCCAGTTGCAAGCGCGGGCGGAGACTGTCTCGGCGGTGGCCCCGGGCAGGCGAAGCGCCCGTTCCGCGCGGACCATGCGCCCGGCGGCCTTCAGCCATCGAGCGGCCTGCGCGATGTCCGCCTCATGCTGCGCCGCCGGCACATCACGGTAGAATGTGACCTCGTCCGTCACCGTGTCGTGCAGACCGGCGAGGAAGATCGTATCTTCAGGCAGGTCGATACCGCGCGAGGGCAGACCGTCGCGCGTCTCGGGATCGTTCAGGAGCTTGGCGAGCACGCGCGAGGACACCTCGCCGGTTTGTCCGGCGCATGCGCCGCAGTGATAGGCGCTCTCGTGCGGGTTGTTCACGACCTGCGCGCCGTGACCCACGAGCAGCACCAGCCGCGCATGGCCGGTCGTGAGGCTCATCGCCTTCAGGACTGCGGCCGCGGCATCGGCTTTCTGCTCGGCGGTCAGCCCGCCGACCACGTGGGGTGAGGGCTCCGGCCGCAGGCCCTTCCCACCCAGTCCCAGAGCATCCTTCACCAGCTTCCAGCCATAGAGCGGACCGGCGGCCTCGACGAAGGCGAAAGAGGACACGGCAGCCTGCCGGAAGCGCCCCCAGGCGCGGGTCGCGCGGGCGGCGATGCGGAATTCCTGCTCGGTCGTCTCGTCGACATGGCTCGCGGTAGTGATCGCGGGCGCGAGCAGCACCGGCAGATGGACCTGTTCCAGATCCGTGCCCTGCGCCTTGTGCGCCAGTGGCAAACCGAAGAAGCCGGCGAAGCCGATCGTCTCGATCTCCGGGCTCTGCGCCTCGAATGCACGGCGGAACACCTCCGACCGCACGTCGATGCAGAAGGACGCCTGCAGGGCAGGCCGCGCATTCACCCGCACGGGCGACGTGAGCGCGGCGGCCAGATGGCGCTGATAGGCGCGCTCGGCCGCATCCTGCAGAATCGTATCGAACACCTGATCGGCCGTCGGAGAAACCGGTTCGGCATGGGCGGCTGCGGTCTCGCGCCAGGCGGCTCCGACCTCGGGAAACTGCGCGAGGAGCGCCTCTTCCCAGATCAGCCGGATCGCGAGGAGATCGGTCAGCGTCGCGTCCGTCTTGCCATAGAGTTCAGCCTGCCAGAGCAGCCAGCGCGCGTGCTGGGACCAGCCCCCGAGATCCATCAAGAGCCGATGGAAGGCGGTTTCAGCGGAAGCGCCGTCAAGGCCCAGGGCGTTCGCGGCGCGCAGGATGGCGCGCTTGGCCGTATCGGGAGCGGCGGCGACATGGGCGCAGAAGCCCTTCAGCCCGGCGATCTCCGGCGTCAGGTCGTTGCTGGCCCAGGCCCGCCAGGCCGTGAAGGCTCCAAGGCCGGGCGCCGGCGTCCAGAACGCCTGCCCCCGGTCGAAATGGCTGGCCGCCCACAAGCCGAAACTGCGCGCGATGACGGCGGGCCAGTCGGTGTCGCTGACGGGCGTGGCGAGATCCGCCACGGTCGGCAAAGCAATCGGGGCCGGGCTTTCGGTGTTCAGCCGGCTCTTCAGCGCGCTCAGGCTCGCCGGCTTCTGCGGCGAAAGGCAATCCTCCAGCGCGGCCCTGAGATCCGCATCCGTGATCGCGCCCGCAGCGATCTTGGCGGCATAGGCGGCGCGGGTCTGCGTCAGGCGGACCCCCGCGACCCGGGCGAGCCGGGCGGCGGCATGCGGCACGTCCTCGCCCGCCTGTCCGAGGAAGGAATTGACCGCAACCGTCCCGTCGAGCGGGAAGGCTGGCGGAATGGCGCGCGCCGCAGCCTCGGCGGCTTGCAGGAGCGGCGACACGATGGCGGTTTCGCTCTGTTCGTTGACCAGAAACATTGTTCTGCGCTTTCCCGTGGATCAGATGGACTTGGTTGGCCGCATCCCGCCGATGGCCCGGTCGAGCAGCGCGTTGAGATAGAGTCCATTGGCGATATGGACCCTCAGGCCGACCATCGCCGGATGGTGCGCCCAGAGCGGGAACAGCGCCTGCGCGACGGCGACCAGCCCGAAGGACGCCACCGCCAGCACGATCATCGCCCATTCAAGCGGCCCGGGCACCGGCGCCGCAGGCAGTGACGGACCCCAGGTCAACTCGGCCAGCGTCTGGAAGATGAAATAGGCGACCGCCGCCATCAGCGACGCCCGCAGGGTGCGCAGTGTCAGAGCCCGCGGAGCGGCGTCGGCCAGACCCTGCGCCACCAGATAGGCGACGCCGAAGATCAGGATCGCGCCCAGCGCCAGCGCCTGCGCCGATTTCGGGCCCGAAATCAGGCCGAATGCCAGGGCCACTGCCGCATAGAGCGCCAGAGCCATCGCGAAGGAGCGTGTGACAGCCCTGAAACTGGGTGCGGCGATGGCTCCTGGCCTGCGGATCTGCAGCACCGCTTGCACCGCCCCGCCGGAGGCGAGGAAGGCATGCGCCTTGTAGAGCGAATGCGCCACGATATGCAGGAGAGCCAGCGGCCATAGCCCCAGACCGCATTGCAGAAGCATGAAGCCCATCTGCGCCACGGTGGACCAAGCGAGCGCTGTCTTGACCGCGCTCTGCGTCAGCATCACCACGCTGCCGAACAGGGCCGTGAACCCGCCCAGCAGAACCAGCCCTGCCATCGCGCCGGGGCTGGCCCCGACCAGGCCTGACATAACGATCAGTAGCACCCCGCCCGCGTTGATGATGCCGGCATGCAGAAGAGCGGAGACGGGCGTCGGGGCCTCCATCACTTCGGTCAGCCAGCCATGCAAAGGGAAGGACGCTGTCTTGAGCGCGGCCGTGACGACGAGCAGAGCTACGGCAAGCTGAGCGGCCGGCGTCAGACCCTTCGCAGCGGCAGCGTTCAGCGCGGCGATGTCGGATGTTCCGAAGGCCGAGAACAGCAGGATGGCCGCGAGGATGAGCGCCACGTCGCCCGCGCCCCAGACCAGCATGAACTTCGTCGCCGCCCGGCGCGCCTCCGCCCGATCGGCATAGAAGAGGAGCAACTGGCGCATCGCCAGCCCGACCGCGACGAAGGCGGCGATCAGGACCGGAAGGCTGCCCGCTTGCACGAGGATGAGCACCGCGCCGAGCGCGGAGAGGATCCAGCCGTGAAAGGCGCCCTCCCGGGCCTCGCCGTCGAGGTAGCTGCGCGAGAACCGCAGGACGACCCATCCCACGAAGCCGACCAGGATGGTCATCGTCGCGCTGATCGCGTCAAGGCGCAAGGACAACGTCCCGCCCGCCAAGGCCACCGTCGCGGGACCGCTGATCAGAAGCTGCAGGAGGCCGAGCGCCGCCAGGGCAAGCGCCGCCAGCGCCGCTCCTTCGGCGAGACGCGGCAGCTTGCCCGGCCTGCGGCCCGGAGCCGCGAGGGCAGTCAGGGCGACAGCCAGCGGCGCCAGGGGCGCCAGGAAAATGAAGGTTGGAAGCGTCACCTGACCCCACTCCGTCTTAGCTGGACGGCCGGGATATGCCGCTTGCCCAGCTCAAAGAAAATTACATATTATGAGGTAAATCGTTCTATCAGATCGAACGGTCATGCAGCTCAATCTTCACCATCTGCGCCTTTTCCGCGCCGTTGCCCGCAACGGATCCCTGACCGGCGCCGCTCGGACGCTGAACCTGTCGCAGTCGGCCGTATCGAGCCAGCTCAGCACGCTGGAAGCCGCGCTCGGGCACGATCTGTTCGAAAGACGCGGGCGTGGGCTGGTCCTGACCGAGGCGGGGCGCATCGCGCTCGATCATGCGGAGGCGATCTTCCGCACGGCGGAAGACTTGACTGCGACCCTGTCGCGGTCCCAGGGGCCGCGCCGCACCTTGCGCGTCGGCGCCTTGTCCACCCTCTCGCGCAACTTCCTGGTGCGCTTCGTCGAGCCGCTCATTGGCCGGCCGGATGTGGAGATCGTGCTGCGGTCGGGTTCGCAGGCCGAGCTGATGCGCGGCCTCGAGGCGCTGACGCTCGATATCGCGCTGACGACGATGGTGCCGCCGCGCGATGGTGGAAGCCCCTATCTCGTGCAAGCGCTGCCAGAGCAGCCCGTCAGCGTGATCGGCGCTCCGATCGAAGAACCAGGGTCGAACACCCTCAGCGAGATTCTGAAGTCTGCGCCCCTGATCCTTCCGACACCTGAATCGGCTCTCCGCACGGCAGTCGACGGCCTTTTCGAACGGCTGGGCGTCGTGCCGCGCATTGCGGCAGAGGCGGACGACATGGCCACCTTGCGCTTGCTTGCCCGCGCCAGGATCGGCCTGGCTATCCTGCCGCCCATCGTCGTGCGCGACGAACTGGCCACCGGCCTGCTGGTCGAGCGCACCCGGCTTGAGGGCATCGCCGAACGGTTCCTGGCGGTCACGCTGCAGCGCCGGTTCCCCAACCCGCTGGTGGCGGAGGTGCTCGATATCGCCAGCCATGCCAGGCAATAGGCGGCAAACCCGAGAGGGTTGATCGGATCGCGATTGCGCAAGCTAGGCGGGTCAGATGACGGACTCAGGTCATCACACTTTCGAGGATGGCGCGGTAATCCGCGGCCGTCGCGGGGCGGGGGTTTGTCGGGTGGCTATGATCGGCCAGCGCGCCAGCGACGACCGGGTCGATCTGGTTGTCGCGCAGCCCCAGCTCGCGCAAGCCCTTCGGGATATCGAGCCGCCGGTTCAGGTCGTTAAAGGCCTGAGCGAGGTCAGCGCCGGCGGGCAGGGCCAGCGCCTGGGCGAGGCGGGCATATTTCTCGCCGCAGGCTGGAGCGTTGAAGCGCAGCACCGGCGGCAGGAGGATGGCGTTGAGCGTGCCGTGATGGAGCGAAGGGTCCTTTAGTGCGCCCAGCGCATGCGAGAGCGCGTGAATGGCGCCAAGACCCTTCTGGAACGTGAGCCCGCCCTCCATCGAACCCATCATCATCTGCCAGCGCGCTTGTGCATCCCGTCCGTTGGCGACGGCGGGCTCGATGTGGCGCCAGAGACGGGCCGCGCCATCGAGCGCGATCGCCTCGGCGGGTGGATTGAGGCGCGGCGACAGGAAGGTCTCGACGCAATGCGAAAGCGCATCGAGGCCGGTGGCTGCGGTCAGGAAGGGCGGCAGCCCCAGCGTCAGATCCGGGTCGCAGATCGCGCGCTTCGGGATGAGATGCGGGCTGATGATTCCGACCTTGCGGCCATCGGCCAGCGTGACGAGAGCGGCGCGGCCGACTTCCGACCCGGTGCCGGCGGTGGTGGGCACCGCAATCACCGGCGGGATCGCAGCAGTGATGCGCTGGACGCCGCCCTCGATCGCGGCGTAGCGCACGAGCCCGCCGGCGTGGCTCGCGAGCAGCGCCACCGCCTTCGAGAGATCGATCGGCGAGCCGCCGCCGAAGCCGACGACGCCGTCGCAGTCCTCGGCGCGGTAGATCGCGAGCGCCGCCAACACGGCCTCCTCGGTCGGGTTCGTCGGCACGTCGAGGAAGGCCGGCGCTCCGGCGGGGAGCAGCGGCCGCACGCGCTCCAGCAAGCCGGCCGCCTCCAGGCCGCGATCGCTCACGAGCAGCGGCCGGCCGACGCCGAGCGCAGCCAGTTCCCCCGGCAGGGCCGCGACGGCGCCACGGTCGAACTTGATGCTGGTGAGATAGGTGATGTCGTTCATCGGGAGAGCCTCGGAGGGGATGGCTGGTTGGTCACGATCATCGCGGCCACCATCATCCCGCGCCAGTCAGAGCCGAGGTTGGTGCGGATATCCGTGCCGATGGCGGACGGCGCGACACCGATGGCCGCCTGCCCGAAGCGGCGGGAGGCCTGCGCGCTCTTCAGCCTGTCGATCGTCGCCGTCTCGCGACTCATCGGATGAACTGATCCACGTAATGCGCGCCGAGGCCGTTCGTCGCGTAATGCGCCCGGCATTTGTCAATGCGGGTGAAGACGTCGTCGAAGCCCACCGACTTGCCGTCGGGATCGACGTAGATCATCGCGCCGTTCACCTGGAACAGCGTGATCATCTCTTCGACATGGGGGTCGACGACGAGGGTATGCGTCTCGCCGGGCGCCTCATATGCATAGGATCCTTCGGTCGCCACCCAGTCATGCTCCAGGTAGCGCCATTCGCCCTTGATCACGTAGGCATGGACCGGCTGCGGATGGCGGTGGCGGGAGAGGACCCCTGCCTTGCGCACGCGCAGCAGATTCATCCAGTAGCCCCGCGAGGCGGCGAGCAACAGCGGCCGGAACCAGACGTTCTCCTCCAGCGGCACCCAGATCCGCTCGTCCGTCGGCACTGCGTTGGGCACGACGAGTTCGGGCGGCGATTCCTTGGGCTGTGGATGGCGGTAGGGAACCCACTTCGGATCGACTGGCGGCTTCGGCGCCGGCTGCTGTGCCATCATCCATGCTCCTGCGCTAGAGAGTGAGATAGCCGCCGTCGACCGGCAGCACAGCGCCCGTGATGAAGCGCGCCGCCGGCGAGGCGAGGAAGACGACCGTCTCCGCGACCTCGTCAGGCTCGCCCCACCGGCCCATCGGGGTGCGGGACAGGATCGGGCGGCTCCGCTCCGGGTCGTCCTGGAGCGCCTGCGTCAGGGGCGTGCGGATCCAGCCGGGCGCGACGGCGTTCACGCGGATGCCGTCGCTCGCCCAGGCCGCCGCGAGGCTGCGCGTGAGCTGCGCGATCCCGCCCTTTGAGGCGCTGTAGGCCGGCGCGCGGGGCGAGCCGAAGAAGCTCAGCATGGAGGCGAGATTGACCATGCTGCCTCCCGAGGCGGCGAGTCTCGCGCGCGTGGCATGGGCCACGCGCATCGCACCGGTCAGGTTGATGGCGATCACATCGGCGAAGACCTCCGGATCGTGCTCCGCGTCGCGGCGGATCACGCCGGCGGCGTTGACCACCACGTCGAGCCGATCGAAGGCCGCTACGGCCGCCTCGATGGCGGCCGGATCGCGCACGTCGCAGGCTGCGAACGCGACCTCGGGATGCTCCGCTTCTGCGCGCCGACATTCCTCCTGCGTGGCGCCGAGAGCCTTCACCTCGGCGCCGAGACGCGAGAACATCGCGGCGCAGGCGAGCCCGATGCCGCTGCTGCCGCCGGTCACCAGGACGGCGCGCCCAGCGAAGAGATCCCGCACGAATGTCGCGCCCGTGACCATCATGCCGTGCTCCCGCCGCGCCCGTTTGCGACGGACGGCAGATCGAGCCTCACCAGATAGCCGCGGGTGACGTCCAGCAAGGCGTCCATCGCCCTGCGCGCCCCGTCAGCATCCCCCCGCTCGATCGCCAGGAGCACCGCCTCATGGTTCGGCAGGTTCGGCGTCAGCGCCGGGATTGCGACGGCGAAGACCGCTTCGAGGATCGCCTCCAAGGCGCTGCGGAAGCTGTCGAGCACCAGATTGTGCGTCGCATTCAGGATGGCGATGTGAAAGGCCTTGTCGGCCTCGGTCGCGGCGCCTGCATCATCCTCGGTCGCCACCATCGCCGCATAAGCATCGCGGATCGCCCGGCGTTCTTCCGGACTGGCGCGCTCGGCCGCGAGCGCCGCCGCCGCGGGCTCCACGATGCGGCGCGCCTCCTCCAGCGCAAGGAGCAGCTCGCGCGCCAGCGGTCCCTCCGCTGCCCAGCCGAGCACGTCGCGGTCGAGGAAGTTCCAGGCGCTGAGCGGGCGCACGCGCGTGCCGTGCCGCGGGCCGACGGTCACCAGGCCCTTCGTGATGAGGATCTTGACCGCCTCGCGCACCACGCCGCGGCTCGCGCCCAGCCGCGCCTCAAGTTCGCTCTCGCTGGGCAGCGCCGCTCCTACGGAATGGTCGCCTCGCGCGATGGCGCGTCCGAGCGTCTCGACGACGTGAGCGATCTTGCCGGGCTTCGACGCCACCCGATGCGCGCGCCGGCCTACGCCGGCATCGCAAACGTCGAGGCCGCCCGCATGGGCCGCTTCCATGACTTCTCCTCCGCATCGGCCGCTCTGTGGCGGCTCGACCTGAGAAAGCTGGCACGGCCCATTCCCGTGCGCAAGGATCATCTGATGTTTAACATCAGATCATTGCCGGCTGCTCGGCTGGAGCGCTCCAATGCGCCGGTCGCAAGCCCGGCCGGGCATGGTTCAAGCCGCTTCCCCGTAACGCGTCTCCGCTACGACGCCGACCATGCTCAACGGTCTTGAGGCTTGTAGGCGACCGCATCGATCTCGACGCGGATATCGAGCATGAGCGCCGATTGCACGGTCGTGCGCGCCGGGCGCTTGCCGGGCTCGAAGAAGCCTGAATAGACGCCGTTAAAGGCGACGAAATCGCGCGCATCCGACAGATAGACCGTGGTCTTGACGACATCGGCGAGCGAACAGCCGGCATAGCCGAGCGCCGTCTTGAGCTTCTCCATCACGATACGCGTCTGGGTCTCCACATTCCCCCAGACGATCTCCCCACTCTCGTTCGTCGGCACTTGGCCGGAGACGAATACCAAATCACCGGCCCGCACGGCCGGAGAGAGCGGCATGGCGCTGCGCGCCGCTCCGAAGCCTTCGCCGCCAAAATGCTCGATCATGTGAGGCTCTCCGTTCGATCTCCGGCGATGTCAGAGGCTCTTCCAGCCCCAGTAGACCACCGAGCTTTCATCGATATCCTGATCCTTCGCCTTCAGGATCTTGTGGATCTGGTCCAGCCGCTCCACGCAATCCGGCCCGCGCAGCCGTCCGAGGAGGATCGTGACGACCTCGATCATCATCGTCTGCGTGATGTAGGCGTCCGTGCCTACGGGCATCGTCGCATCGGCCGGCACGTCGACCGGCAGGACGATATCCGCCAGCCGGGCGAGCGGCGTGTTCGCGCGGGCGATCGCGATCACCGTCGCGCCGCGGGATCTGGCCATCGCGACGGTTTCGAGCAATGTCGGCATGCGCCCGACGAAGGAAATGGCGACGACGACATCCTCGGGCGTCAGCGTCGCGGCCGCCACCAACTGCAGATAGGCATCGGTGTAGCAGGTCGCCGTCAGGCCGAGGCGGAACAGGCGGGCTTGCAGGTCCTGAGCCAGGAAATGCGAGGTCGCGCCGGTGCCGTAGCAATCGACGCGCCGCGCCGTGTCGAGCGCCCGGGCGGCGGCCATCAGCTGATCCGGATCGAGCGAACGATGCCATTCCGCCAGCGCCGCGAGGGTGGATCCGACGACGTTGTTGATGACCTCGACCGGCGTATCGGAGTTGCGCACGGCGCGGTGCAGATAGGGCGTGCCGAGCGCCAGCGTGCCGGCCAGCTTGAGCTTGAAGTCCTTGAGGCCTTCGCAGCCGACGGCGCGCGCGAAGCGCACGATGGTCGGCTTGGCGACGCGGGCGCGAGCCGCCAGCTCGTCGACATTGCTCTGGACCACCCATTCGGGGTCCGCCAGCACCATCTCGGCGATGCTGCGATGAGCCTTCGAGAGTTCGGGCATCGCCGACCGGATCGCCAGCAGCACGTCCGGGGAGCGCTGCTCGGCCAGAGGCGGGGAGGCGTCGTCCAGCGGCTTCATGCCTGCACCGGGGCGATGTCGCGTATGCAGGCGAAGGACTGGCCGGCGGCGCCGGTTCGCATCGGCGGGACGGCGTCCGCGCAAGCTGTGATCGCATGGGGGCAGCGCGTGCGGAAGACGCAGCCGCTCGGCGGGGCGACCGGCGAGGGGATGTCGCCTTGCAGCACGGCGCGGGGCCGGCGAAGGGTGGGGTCGGGCTTGGGCGCGGCGGCGAGCAGCGCCTGCGTGTAGGGATGGCGCGGCGCATGGCAGACAGCCGCGACCGGTCCCGTCTCCATCACCCGGCCGAGGTAGAGTACGACGATGCGGTCGCACATCAACTCGATCACATCGAGATCGTGGCTGATGAAGAGCATCGCCATGCCGAAGCGGGCGCGGAGATCCTGCATCAGGTTGAGGACCTGCGCCTGGACCGATACGTCGAGCGCGGAGACGGGCTCGTCCGCGACGATCAGCTCGGGCTGCACGGCCAGCGCGCGGGCGATGCCGATGCGCTGGCGCTGGCCGCCCGAGAACTCGTGCGGGTAGCGGCTCGCATGTTCGGCCTGCAGCCCGACAATCTCCAGCAATTCGCCGATGCGGCGCTCCCGCTCTTCGCCGCGGGCGAGGCGATGCGCATCCAGCGCCTCGCCGATGATCTGGCGGATGCGCAGGCGGGGATTGAGGCTGGCGTAGGGGTCCTGGAACACCATCTGCATCCGCCGGCGAAAGGGCCGCATGGCTCGCTGGCTGCAGGCGGCGATGTCCTCGCCATCGACGAGGATCTGGCCCGAGGTCGGGTCGATCGAGCGCAGGATCATGCGGCCGATGGTGCTCTTGCCGGAGCCCGACTCGCCGACGAGGCCGACGACCTCGCCGCGGCCGACTGTGAAGCTCACGTCCTCCGATGCGCGCACCTGCGCCGGGGCCTTGCCGAAATGCTTGGTGAGGTTGCGGACCTCGAGCAGCGGCGCCGTCGCGGTCATATCTCGCCCCAGCGGTGGCAGCGCGCGTCATGGTTGGGCGTCGTCTCGATCAGCCGCGGAGGCGTCTCGCAGAGCGGGGCTGCATGCCGGCAGCGGGGCGCGAAGCCGCAGCCCGGCATGGCGAAGGCGCTTGCGACGGTGCCGCCGATCGACTGCACCCTGGCGCGGCCGTCCGCGTCGCGCAAAGCCCTAGCCGGCAGGCACTCGATCAGGGCGCGGGTATAGGGATGGCGCGGCGCCCGGAAGAGCGCATGCACCTCGGCGCGCTCGACCACCTCGCCCGCATACATCACCGTGACGCTGTCGGCCACCTCGGCGACGACGCCGAGGTTATGGGTGATGAGGAGCACGCCCATGCCGTGCTCCTTCCGAAGCCGGTCGATCAGCCTGAGGATCTGCGCCTGGATGGTGACGTCGAGCGCCGTCGTCGGCTCGTCGGCGATGAGCAGGCGCGGGTTGCAGGACATGGCGAGCGCGATCATCACGCGCTGCCGCATGCCGCCCGACATCTGGTGGGGGTAGTCGTGAACCCGCCGCCGCGCGTCCGGGATCTCGACGAGGCCCAGCATCTCCTCGGCCCGCTTCAGCGCGGCTGCCCGGCCGAGGCCCATGTGCAGGCGCACCTGCTCTGCGATCTGCTCGCCGACGCTCATCACGGGGTTGAGCGACGTCATCGGCTCCTGGAAGATCATCGCCATCTCGTTGCCCCGGAGCGAGCGGCTCGTCGCTGCAGAGGCCTGCGCCAGGTCGACGACATCGCCGGCCCGCGTGCGGAAGCGGATCGAGCCGGCGCTGATCCGCGCCGAGGAACGCGGCAGCAGGCCCATGGTCGCGAGGCTGGTGACCGATTTGCCGGAGCCGGATTCGCCGACGAGCGCCGAGACCCGCCCGGCATCCACTCGTAGGCTAACGCCGCGGACCGGCGTGACGACGCCCTCCTCCGTCCGAAAGGCGACGGCGAGGTCGCTGATCTGCAGCAGTGCCGCCTCGGCCATCACAGCGCCTTCCGGAGCTTGGGGTCGAGCATGTCCCGCAGACCGTCGCCGAGGAGTTGCAGGCTGAGAGCCGAGAGGACGATCGCGAGGCCCGGGAACAGCACCACCCACATGGCGCGGTCGGCGTATTGCTGGCCGGCGGCGATCATCGTGCCCCAGGTCGGCACCTCGGGGGGGACTCCGGCGCCGAGGAACGAGAGGCCAGCTTCCGCGAGCACCGAATAGGCGAAGATGAAGGTCGCCTGCACCAGGATCGGCGAAGCGACGTTGAAGAGGATGTGCCGCGTCAGGATCAGCGGCGTCGAGACGCCGAGCACCCGCGCCGCCTCGACGAAGGGAAGCTCGCGCACAACGAGCGTGGAGCCGCGCACGACGCGCACGACGCGCGGCGTGTAGACGATCGCCAGCGCCAGGACGACATTGCCGGCCGAGGCGCCGAGAACAGCTACGAGGAAGATCGCGAGCAGAATGTCGGGGAGCGACATCATCGCGTCGACGATGCGCATGATGACGGGGTCCAGCGAGCGGAAGTAGCCGGAGAGCAGCCCGAGGATGGTGCCCGCCGTCATGGACAGCGCGACCACGGCGAGGCCGATGCCGAGCGAGGCGCGGCCGCCATAGATGATGCGGGAGAGCACGTCGCGGCCGAACTCGTCGGTGCCGAACCAGTTCGCCAGGCTCGGCGGCCTGAGCCGCTGAGAGACGCGCATGCCGGTCGGCGAGTAAGGCGCGACCAGCGGCGCGAAGATCGCAAGCAGGACGATGAACAAGAGCACCAGCGCGGCGAACAGCACCACCTTGCGCCGGAACAGGCGCCTGAGCCCGAGGAGAATCGATGCGATATCCATCGGTCCCCTCAGTATCGGACGCGCGGATCGACGAAGGTGTAGAGCACGTCGATCGCGAAATTGATGAGCACGTAGATGCCGGCGATGACGATCAATGCTCCCTGGATAACCGGATAGTCGCGCCGCAGCACCGCCGACACGACGAGATTGCCGATGCCCGGCAGGGCGAAGACCGTCTCGGTGACGATCGCGCCGCCGACGAGCAACGCGGTCGTCAGGCCGACGACGGTGATGATCGGCACCAGCGCGTTGCCGAGCGCGTGCCGCAGCACGACGCGATCCTCGCCAAGGCCCTTGGCGCGGGCCGTGCGCACGAAATCCTCGCTCAGCACGTCCAGCATCGAGGCGCGGGTGAAGCGCGTGATCAGCGCCGAATTGACGATGCCGAGCACCGTGGCGGGCAGCGCGAGGTGATAGAGCCGTGAGGCGAAAGACGCGCCGGGGTCTCCATAGCCCGCGACCGGGAACCAGCCGATCCGGACCGCGAAGACCTGGATGAAGATCAGGCCGAGCCAGAAGCTCGGAATGCTGGCGGCCAGCATCGCGCCGCCGCTCACCAACTGGTCGATCTTGCGGCCGCGCCAGACGGCCGAGACGATGCCGGCTGGAATGCCGATCAGCGACGCGACGAGGATCGAGAACAGGGCCAGGAAAAAGGTCGGCTCCGTGCGCTCGATGATGGCCTGCAGCACAGGGCGCTGCAGGAAGATCGACTGGCCGAGATTGCCGCGCGCCACCTCCTTCAGCCACAGCGCATATTGCACGAGTATCGGCTTATCGAGGCCGTAGACGCGGCGAAGCTCGGCCACGTCCTCCACCGTCGCCTGATCGCCGAGCATCAGCGACGCCGGGTCGCCGGGCGCGAGACGGGTCAGGAAGAAGACCATGGTGGCGACGATGAACATCACCACGAGCATCCCGGCCAGCCGACGGAGAACGGAGGTCAGCATCGTCCCTGCTCAGGCGCGAGGAAGGGACCGGGCGGCGCGCGGCCGCCCGGCGGGGAGCACAATGATCCGTTGGCCTCAGCCCAGGTCGACGTTCCAGAACGCCGGCTGCAGCATGGGCACGAAGCCCCGCAGCTTCGCCGACGAGGCGCTGAGCGCCGCGAAATCGCCGACGCGGATATAGGGCGCCTCGTCGTAGACGACTTCCTGGACCCTGGCCCAGAGCTGGCCGCGCTTCACCGGGTCCGACTCGCCGTTGAAGGCCTCGAGCGCGGCCTTCTTGGCCTCGGTGTCCCACCAGCCCGGCGCGCCCGTTCCCAGCTGCGGCGGAGTGAGCATGGGCTCCGGCAGGTAATTCGAATGCGTGATGTAGACGTCGTAGAGCGCCGGATCTGCGCGGCGCTGGATCAGCGTCGCCCAATCCACCACGTCGAGCTGCGTCTTGAACCCGGCGGCCTTCAGCTGCTCGGCCATGACCAGCGCCATGTTGTGGTGGAACTCGTATTGCTTCGAGTTCAGGATGCGGATCGGCGAGCCGTCGTATTTGGCCTCCGCCAGCAGCTTCTTGGCGCCGGCCGCATCGCCCTTGTTGTAGACCGCGCTGCCGGCTTCCGAATGGAAGGGCGACGACTTCGGAAAATGCGCGCCCGTCGTCCGGAAGAATTTCTCGTCTCCGAAGGCCGCAAGCAGCATCTCGGAATTGTTGAGCGCGAGCTGGTAGGCCTGACGGATCCTCTTGTCGGCGAAAGGACCCTGCTTGGTGTTCAGGACAAAATAGGGAAAGCCGTAGGGCGAGACGAGGATGGGCTTCACGCTCGGCGTGGAAGATAGCCGCTTGAACGCCTCCACCGGGAGCTGGTCGGCGAAATGATATTGGCCGGCGACCACGCCCTCCACGCGGGTGTTGGCGTTCGGCACGGGCAGGAAGCGCAGCTCCTGGACCTTGGCCTCGCGCTTGCCGGCGTAGCCGCTCGCCGGTTCGCTACGCGCGCTGTAGCCATCGAATTTCGTCAGGATCACGAACTGGTCGGGCTTCCGCTCCTGGAACTTGTAGGGGCCGGTGCCGACGAATGCCGTCAGCGGATTGGCGATCGATTCCTTCGCCATGATGGCGGCGTAGCCGGAGGGCAACGCCATGTGGAAGACGAAGGCGGGAACCGGCGCCTTGAGCGAGACGACGATGCCATGCGCGCCCTTGGCCTCCATCCTGTCGAGGCTCGCGGCGACGGACTTGCCTCGCGGCGTCATGTCCATCCACCGCTTCAGGGATGCGATCACATCCTCGACGTCGAGGTCGCGGCCGGAATGCAGTTTCACGCCCTTGCGGATCTCGAATTCGTAGGTCTTTCCGTCGGCGCTGATCTTGGGCAGGTCGGCGGCGAGCATCGGCTTGGCGTTGAGGTCGGCGTCGAAGGTGTAGAGCGACTCGTAGACATGCATCATGATGATCGAGACGAGATCGGCGGTGGACGCCATCGGATCGAGCGTCTGCGGCTCGCCGATCATCGCCAGGTTGAGGCTCTGCGCGCCCTGCGCCCAAGCGCCGCCCGACGGCAGCGATGCGGCTAAGCCAGCTCCCGCCATGAACCGCGCCAATTCGCGCCTGCTCCAGCCTCCGGACGAAGACGGCTTGACCTGACGTGACATCGACATCCCCCGCAATCGCCGACCGGACGCTGTTCCGGTCCAATCATGCAACTTTATTTCACGTTGAGGCCGTGTCAAGCTGGAAGTGAGGCTGGAGGGCGAGAGACATGGCTGTCTATCGCCGAGTTTGTGCGTCGCAGCATGAGATTTTGCGCCGCACGCATCCGGCTCTCTCGTTCGCCGAAGTACAGGTGGAATACTATTACGCAACGGGATTGATTGTCCGCAATGTTCTTGTATTTTCGGACAGGCTGATCCCCTTCATCCCGAGGCCTCGATGTCCAAAAAACTGATCCTGCGCGGCGGTCGCGTCGTCGACCCATCCCAGGGCTTCGACGGCGTGCTCGATGTCGCGTTCAGCGAGGGTCGCGTTTTGGAGATTGGCGTCGGTCTCGAGGCGGACGACGAGACCGAGATCATCGACGCCGCCGGCAAGATCGTGACTCCCGGCCTCATCGACCTGCATACCCATGTCTACGACAAGGGGACATCGCTGAGCGTCGATCCCATGCGGCTCTTCCGCCGCGGTGCGGTCACGACCCTCGTCGATACCGGCAGCGCCGGGCCCGGGAATTTCGCCGGATTCCGGTCGCACGTGATGGAGCAGGTTCCCGTCCGCGTGCTGGCCTATCTCAACATCTCCTTCGCCGGCATCTACGGCTTCTCGAAGCGGATCATGGTGGGCGAATCCGGCGATATGCGGCTGATGGCGCCCATCGACACGGTCAGGGTCGCCAACGCCAACCGGGACATGATCGTCGGCATCAAGGTGCGCGTCGGCCGCAACGCCAGCGGCTTCTCCGGCCTTGCGCCTCTGCAGATCGCCCGCCAGGCCTCCGATGAGCTGTCCATGCCGCTGATGGTGCATATCGACGAGCCGCCGCCGATGCTGAACGAGGTTCTCGGCCTGTTGCGCAAGGGCGACGTCCTGACCCATTGCTTCCGCCCCTTCCCGAATTGCGCGGCGACGCCTGATGGCCGGGTGCATGAATACGTCCTCGATGCGCGCCGACGCGGCGTCATCTTCGATATCGGCCACGGCATGGGTTCGTTCTCCTTCGGGATCGCCCGCACGATGCTCAGGAATGGCTTCCAGCCCGACTGCATATCGTCCGACGTGCATGCCCTCTGCATCGATGGCCCTGCCTTCGACCTCCTGACCACGATGTCGAAGTTCCTCTGCATCGGCATGCCGCTGACCGATGTCGTGCGCGCCTCCACGCAAGCTCCTGCGGCCGCGCTCAAGCGGCCCGACCTGGGCACCTTCCGGCCGGGCGCCGTCGCGGATGCATCGATCCTGGCGCTTGAGGCGGGAGCCTTCGATTATGTCGACTCGGTCGGCGAGCATCTCATCGGCGACCAGCGTCTCACGGCGTCAGGCGTCGTGCTCGATGGGCGCTATCATTCCTGCGCCGCTGACGATTGACTTGCTCGCGCGCAGCTTCGATCCGGCTGGGCTTCGATTCGGCACGAAAGTTCTGCACGAAGCGCTCCGCGCCATCGTATGCGGGATCAATGCTGCCGACGATGTCGATGAGCTGCAGAAGTGGGCAGGGCGGTCATGGCGGCGGAATGGGGCAGTCGCCTCGACCACAGGTCGATTGGCCGCCAATTGCGTCACAGCGCCGGAGGTCCAGCCGGACTGGGCATTGCGCCGCTCCTTTGGAATGCCTAGGCTCCCGGCGTCCGTCCAGCGCACCGGGGGATCACGCCAAGCCACATGCTCGACATCCAGGACGTGACGCGGAGCTTCTATGGTGTGCAGGCGTTGTGCGGCGTCACGCTTCAAGTGCCGGCCCGCGGCATCACCGGGCTCATTGGTCCGAACGGCGCGGGCAAGACCACGCTGTTCAACTGCCTGTCCGGGGTCATTCCGCCGGATGGCGGGCGCATCCTGTTCGAGGGCCAGGACATCGCAGGGCTGAGGCCCGACCAGATCACCAGGCGCGGGCTTGTCCGCAGCTTCCAGATCGCGCGGGGCCTGCCGCGCCTCACCGTCTTCGACAACCTCCTGCTCTATGGCCCGCGCCAGCCCGGCGAGGGCGTGCTGGCCGCAGTCCTGCGCTCGCCTGAGGCGCGGCGGCGCGAGGAAGAGCTGAGGGAGCGGGCGCTCACGATCGCCGCAAGGCTGAACCTTTCGCGCGTCATCGCCAACCGCGCAGCCGACCTCTCCGGAGGGCAGAAGAAGCTCCTGGAGATCGGCCGCACGCTGATGGCCGAGCCGCGCATGATCATGCTCGACGAGCCGGCGGCCGGCGTGAACCCGGCGCTGTCGAGGGAAATCGGCGAACACTTGCAGCAACTCGCCGGCGACGGGCTGCCGATCCTGCTGATCGAGCATCACATGGACATGGTCGCCAGGCTCTGCGACCGGGTCATCGTGCTGGCCGAAGGCCGCCATCTTGCGGAAGGCACTTTCGAGGCCATGGCGCAGGACCCGCGCGTGCAGGAGGCCTACATGGGCCGCCGCTTCAAGGCCGCCTGATGGCGGCGGAACTGGTCGCCAGCGGTCTCGTGGCGGGCTACGGAGCCGCCGACGAAATCCTGAAGGGCGTGGACTTCGCCATCAGCCCCGGCGAGATCGCCTGCATCATCGGGCCGAACGGAGCCGGCAAGTCGACACTCCTCAAGGTGATCGCCGGATTGCTGAGGCCGAAATCCGGCCGTGTCGCCATCGACGGCGCGGACATCGCCGGCCGCCTCCCGCGCGACATCGCCAGGGCGGGCCTCGCCTACGTGCCGCAGGAGAACAACATCTTTCCGACGCTTTCCGTGCGCGAGAACCTCGAGATGGGCGGCTATGTCGAGCCGAAAGCCGTGCCGGACCGCATCGAACAGGCCTTCGAGCGTTTCCCCGTGCTCGCCGCCAAGCGGCGGCAGGCCGCCCGCACGCTGTCCGGCGGCGAGCGGCAGATGCTCGCCATGGCCATGGCCCTGATGGTGGAGCCGAAGATCCTGCTGCTCGACGAGCCGTCGGCGGGATTGTCGCCGCTCGCCGCCGAGAAGCTGTTCGACGCCATCGTCGAGATCAACCGCGCCGGGCTCTCCATCGGGATGGTCGAGCAGAACGCGAATGAGGCCTTGGCGATCGCGCATCGCGGGTACATTCTGGTCGACGGGAAGAATAGCCGGGCAGGGGAGGCCAGGGTTCTGGCCGCCGATCCCGACATCCGCCGCCTCTTCCTGGGAGGGTGAGGCTGACCAAGGTGCGCCAATGGGGAGCGACAGCATGAACGCCATCAATCGCAGGAAGATCCTGACGCTATCGGCCGCGAGCGCTGCGGCGGGATTTTTGCCGGTCCCGGCATTCACGCAGGGTGAGCCGATCCGCATCGGGATCCTGACTCCGCTGACCGGCGCCGGAGGCGCCGATGGCCCACGCATGCTCAAGGCGATGAACGCCGTATTCGATGAGGTCAACAAGGCGGGCGGCGTACTCGGCCGTCAGATCCAGACTTTCGTCGAGGACGATCAGACCAACCCCGAGGCGGCGGTCCGCGCCGCGCGCAAGCTGATCGAGGTCAACAAGGTCTCGGTGATCATGGGCACCTGGGCTTCGGCCGTGACGGCGGCGGTGGCGCCGGTCTGCTGGGAATCCAAGACCTTCATCATGACCGTGTCGGGCGCGGATTCGATCACCCAACTGCCCCACCAGGGCTTTCTTGTGCGCACGCAGCCGACCAGCAAGCTGCAGGCGACCTCGCATGCGGAATTCATCGCCGGGCTCGGCGCCAAGCGCGTCGCCGTCGTCGGCATCCAAGCGCCTTTCGCCGTGCCGACCAAGGAGCATCTCGACGCCGCGCTGAAGCCGAAGGGCGGCGCCGTCGTCAGCCATGTGATCTACGAGAAGGACAAGCCGACCTACCGCTCGGAGATCGACCAGGCGATGCGCGAGAAGCCGGACTTCCTCTACCTCAACGGCTATGCGCCTGACACGATCGTCATCCTGCGCGACCTCTTCCGCGCCAACATCAACCTGCCGAAGTTCTGCCAATCCTACGCCGTGCCGCAAACGGCGCTGGACACGGTTCCGCCCGAGGTCTCGGAAGGCGTGATGACCGGCCAGCCCTCGGCCGATGTCGAGAGCACCGCCTACCGCTCGGCCTGCGAGCGGCTCGGGCTGAAGGAGATCGACGGCTACGAGGCCCAGGCGACGGACTGGGCCAGCCTCGCCGTGCTGACCATGGCCAAGGCCAGGGACACGAGCGGCGTGGCGCTGAAGGACAACGTCCGCAAGATCAGCCAGGGCGGCGGCGAGAAGGCCTATACAGCGATCGAGGGCCTGAAGGCGCTCGCGGCGGGCAAGGAGATCAACTACGAGGGCGCTTCCGGCCCCTGCGACTTCACGGAGATCGGCGACATCCTGGGCTGCCGCTTCCGCTACATGCAGGTGAAGAAGGGCAAGCTCGAATTCCTGAAGCTGGTGTAGGGCGGGAATGTCAGCGCCATCCTGTCATTCCCGGCCGGAGCGAAGCGGAGGGGAAGGGAATCCAGCCAAGCCGCCGCGACGGTCCGCGATGTCGCCCTGGATCCCCTTCCCGGCCCTCCGGGCCGCCGGGGAAGACAGGACAGGAGCGATCGCGTGGAAGTAGCCCAGCTCTTCCTCAATGGCGTCATGGCGGGCACGATCCTGGCCGTGCCGGCGATCGGCCTCACCGCCATCTTCGCGGTGCTTCGCTTCACCAATTTCGCGCTGGCCTCGCACATGACGATCGGCGCCTATGCCGGGTTCCTGGCGAACACGGCGCTCGGGCTGCCGGTGGTGCCGTCGCTGCTCGTCGCCTTCGCCGCGGCGGGGCTGGTCGGCCTGCTGTCGGACGAGTTCATGCTGAAGCCATTGCGCGCGGCAGGCTTCGTCACGACGGCGATCGGCTCGATCGCGCTGACGATCCTGCTCGAGAACGTCGTCCGCTTCGCCTTCGGCAACGCCATGCGCGGCTATAACCTGCCGCTGCGCCGCGACTGGGTCTGGAACGGCCTGCGCATTAGCCCGCAGCAGGCGGAGAACCTGGTGATCGCCGTCATCGTGATGGGGCTGCTCTTCGCCTTCCTGATGCTGACGCGCACCGGCAAGGCGATGCGGGCGGTGGCCGACAATCCGATGCTGGCGGCGATCAAGGGCATCAACGCCGACATGGTGGCGCGGATCGTCTCGTTCATGGCGATGGGCCTCGCCGGGCTCGGCGGCATGCTGATCGGCCTCGACACGACGATCGACCCGCTGGTCGGCTTCAAGACCATCCTGTCGATCTTCGCTGCGGCGGTCGTCGGCGGTCTCGGCAGCATCCCAGGCGCTGTCGTGGGCGCGCTGGTGGTCGGCATCGGCGAGGAGATGAGCCTGCTCGTGCTCTCGCCCTCCTACCGCACCGCTATCGGCTTCCTCGCCATCCTCATGGTGCTGACCTTCCGGCCGCGCGGCATCCTCGGGCAAAGGGCCTATTGATGGAGCATTACCTCGTCGCCATGGCCGTGACCGCCGGCATCTACGCCGTGATGGCGCTCGGCATGAACGTGATCTGGGGCATGGCGGGGCTGATCAATCTCGGTCTCGTCGGCTTCTTCGCGGTGGGTGCCTACACCTCCGGCCTGCTGACGCTGAGGCTGGGCTGGCCCATTCCCCTCGGCATGGCTGCGGGGAGCGCGGCCGCCGCGCTCGTCGGGGTCGCCGTGGCGCTCATCACCGTCCGGCTGCGCGGCGACTACCTGGCCATCGTCACGCTCGGCTTCGCCGAGACCCTGCGCGTCGTGATGTCCAACGAACTCTGGATCGCCAACGGCACGGACGGGCTCTCGGGCATTCCCGGGCCGTTCCGGCAGGCTCTCGGCCCGCATCTCTTCAATCTGCAGTTCCTGGCGATTCTCGTCGTCGCCACCGTCGTGCTGTTCTTCGTGTTCGAACGGCTGGCCCATGCGCCCTTCGGCCGCGTGCTGCGCGCCATCCGCGAGGACGAGCAGGTGGCGCAGGTCGCGGGTAAGAACGTGGTGCTGTTCAAGGTCAAGGCCTTCGCCGTGGGCACCGCGGCGCTCGGCCTCGCCGGGGCGTTCTATGCCCATTTCACCAGCTTCATCGCCCCCGATCTCTTCGCGCCGCTGCTCACGCTCTACGTCAAGCTGTCGCTGCTCGTCGGCGGTCTCGGCAACAATCTCGGCGCGATCGTGGGCGCCGTTCTGGTGGTCGTGTTCCTCGAAGGGAGCCGCTTCGTCATCCCGCTGATCCCCGACATCTCGCCGGTGCAGGGCGCGGCCTTGCGCGAATGCCTGATCGCCCTCGCCCTCCTGATCGTGCTGCGCGTGCGGGCGCAGGGCCTGATCCCCGAAAGAACCGCACCAGTGCCGCTGCCGGGCGCCGCCACGCAGAAGACCTGAGGAGACCGACATGCCCACCCAGTTGCGCGAGGTGACGCTCGCGGATGTCGAAGCCATCCAGGCGATGACGGGGGCCGAGGCCGACCGCATGAAGGTCTACCGCGCCGTCGAGGCAATCGCAGCGGAAACCGTCGGCTTCGTCTTCCTGACGACGCTCCGCTACAACGAGGCCGAGGCCTGCGTGGAACGGCTGCATTCCTCGAACGAGCAGGCCTATCCCGTCGGCGGCCGCAAGCCGCTGTCGAAGATCAAGGAAAGTCATCAGGCTCTCGATTCGGGTGAGGTCTTCCTCGCTCCCGACCGGGAATCCGTGAAGCGCGCCTTCTTCGACCATGAGCTGATCTTCTCGCTCGGCTCGACGGCGATCCTGAATGCGCCGATCCGCCTTGGCGGACGGCGCCTCGGCACGCTCAACTTCTGCGGTATCGAGAACACTTACGGGGCAGCGGAGGTTCGCAAGGCCAAGCTCCTGGCGGGGCTTCTGATCCCGAGCCTTCTGGCCGAGAGCATCCGCTGAACCGATGGATCCGATGGGGGAGACAAGTCGATGACCCAACTGCTGTTCAAGAACTTCGCGATGCTCGACCCAGAGGCCGGGGCGCTCAAGGGCGGGCACCAGATCCTGGTCGAAGGCGACAGCATCAAGGAAGTCTCCGCCAAGTCGATCAAGGCGAGCGGGGCGGAGACGATCGATTGCGGCGGCCGCACGCTGATGCCCGGCCTGATCGACTGCCACGTCCACGTCTGCGCCTCCTCGGTCAATCTCGCCTCGCTGCTGACGACGCCGGAGGCGCTGGTCGCCTTCCGCGCCGCCAAGATCATGAAGGCCATGCTCGACCGCGGCTTCACCACGGTGCGCGACGTCGGCGGCGGCCATTACTCGCTGATCGAGGCGATGGAGGAAGGCCTGTTCGAGGGGCCGCGCCTCTTCACCTCCGGCAAGGCATTGTCGCAGACCGGCGGCCATTCCGATGGCAGGACGCGCTACGACATGCGCGACACGTCGGACTGGGCCGGCAAGCTCGGACGGCTCGGGCGCCTTTGCGACGGCGTCGCCGAGGTGAGGCGCGCCGCCCGCGAGGAACTGAAGCAGGGCGCGCATTTCATCAAGATCATGGCGAATGGCGGCGTCGCCTCGCCCAACGATCCTATCCATTTCCTCGGATTCTCGAAGGAGGAGATCCGCGCCGCCGTCGAGGAGGCGGAAAATGCCGGGACCTACGTGGCGGCGCATCTCTACACCGACGAGGCGATCGCCCGCGCCGTCGAGTGCGGCGTGCATTCGCTCGAGCATTGCAACCTGATCACAGACAAGACGGCGAAGACGGCGGCGAAGGCCGGCTGCTTCGCGATCCCCACGCTCGTCACGTACGAGTATCTGAAGAGCGAGGGTGCCTCCCTCGGCCTTCCTCCGGTCTCCGTCGCGAAGATCGATACGGTGCGGCTCTCCGGCCTCAACTCCCTGGAGATCATCGCCAAGGCGAAGCTGCCGATGGCCTTCGGCACCGACCTGCTCGGCGAGATGCACAAGTACCAATCCGAAGAATTCGTGATCCGCGGCCGTGTGCTGCCGGCGGCCGATGTCATCCGCTCCGCCACGACCACGGCTGCGAAGCTGTTGCGGATGGAAGGCAAGCTCGGCTGCCTGAAGCCCGGCGCCTTCGCCGATATCATCCTCGTCGACGGCGATCCGCTGAAGGACCTCTCGGTCCTGACGCAGCAGGGAGCGCGCATACCGGCCATCATGAAGGGCGGCCGCTTCGTGAAGAACGTGCTGCATTGAGCGCGCGCGGCGGGATGACGGCATCCTGGCGTCTGGGACGCCTCGCGCTGAAAGGCGCGGCGGCGCTGTCGCTCGGCTATATCCTGCTGCCCTTGTTCTTCGTGGTCTGGCTCTCCTTCTTTCGGCAGGAAATTCCCTCCTTTCCGCCGGAGGGCTATTCTCTACAATGGTACCGGACGGTCCCGTCGAACGACCGCTTCGTCTCGGGCTTCATCCTCAGCCTCCAGGTGGCGGTGATCGCCACGGCCATCGGCCTCGCGATCGGGGTCCCCGCCGCCGTCCGTCTGTCGCGCGCCCGCTTTCCGGGCCGCGAGGCGGTGAACAGCCTGCTGCTGCTGCCGCTCGTGGTGCCGGGGATCGTGCTCGGCATCGCCCTCTACGTGTTCCAGGTCGAGGCCGAGATCACGACGGAATGGCAGATCATCGGCTCGCTGGGCGGCCTCGTCGCCGGCCATGTGCTGATCGTCATCCCCTGGACCGTGAGGCTCGTCACCGCCAGTCTGGCCGGGATGGACCGCTCGATCGAGGAAGCGGCGATGAGCCTCGGCGCTGATCGGCTGACCACGTTCCGGCGCGTGACCGTGCCGGCGATCCTGCCTGGGATCGTCGCCGCGGCGCTGTTCGGCTTCATCTCGTCTTTCGGCAATCTGGAGATGAGCCTCTTCCTGGTCGGTCCAGGCCGCACGACGCTGCCGATCGCCATCCTCCAGTATCTCGAATGGAAGATCGACCCGACGATCGCAGCCGTGTCGGTGCTCCAGATCCTGTTCATCGGAGGCGCAATGCTGCTGACCGACCGCTTCGTGAAGATCAGCCGGGTGGTTTAGGATGGCGCGGCTCGATCTCTCGGGAGTCACCAAGCGCTACGGCGAACTGAAGGCCGTCGACGACGTGAGCCTTACCGTAGCGGAAGGCGAGTTCCTCGTGCTGCTCGGGCCGTCTGGCTGCGGCAAGACGACGACGCTTCGGATCGTGGCGGGCTTCGTGGAACCGACGGCGGGCAGGGTGACCTTGGGACCGCGCGACATCACGCATCTGCCGCCGTGGAAGCGCAATGCCGGGCTGGTCTTCCAGAGCTATGCGCTCTTCCCCCATCTCACCGTCACGGAAAACGTCGCCTTCGGCCTGGAGATGCGGAAGGCGCCGAAAGCCGAGATGGGGCCGAAGATCGCCGATGCGCTTCGCCTGGTGCGGCTCGACCACTTGGGAGAGCGCCTGCCCCGCCAGCTCTCCGGCGGCCAGCAGCAGCGCGTGGCGCTCGCCCGCGCGCTGGTCTTCCGGCCTGATATCCTCCTGCTCGACGAGCCGCTCTCCAACCTCGACGCCAAGCTCCGCCAGGACGTGAGGGTCGAGATCCGCGAGCTGCAGCGAAAGCTCGGCCTGACGACTGTCATGGTGACGCATGATCAGGAGGAAGCGCTCGCGATGGCCGACCGGCTCGTGGTGATGAGCGAAGGCCGCATCCGCCAGATCGGCACGCAACGCGACCTCTACGAGCGCCCCGCCGACCGCTTCGTGGCGGACTTCGTCGGCCGCTCGACCTTCCTCGAGGGCAAGGTCGAAGCGCCCGGCCGCTTCCGCAGCGACGGCGGGCTGTCGATCGCCTGCGAGGCCGAAGTCGCAGGTCCGGCATCGCTGGCGCTCAGGCCCGAGCGCATCGCTCTCGTGGCGGGCGGGGACGCTCCCGACAACGCCTTTTCCGGCACGGTCGAATTCGTCTCTTATCTCGGCGCGCAGATCGACATCCATGTCCGGCTCAACACGACGGAGCGCGCCGTGGTGCAGGTGCCGAACCGTCCCGATCGCCCATTGCCGGCTATCGGCGAGGATGTGATGATCGGCTGGGAGCGGGAGACGGGACGGGTTTTTCCGACCACATGAATTCGTACGTTCGCCAACCTGAGGGGAGACATCTGAAATGAACAGGATCATCCAACCCAACCGCCGGCAGGTGATAGCGGGAGCGGCCGCCGCGGGAATAGTGGCCTCCGCGAAGCCGTCGCGCGCCCAGGGCAAGGGCCGCATCGTCGTCGGCACCTGGGGCGGCGACTATGCGCGGCTCCTCAACAAGAACATCGAGGAGCCGATCCTCAAGAAGGACGGCTGGGAGGTGGTGCAGGACCAGGCCGGAGACAGCCAGCGCCGCTCCAAGATGTTCGCCGAGCAGCGGCTGCCGCGCGGCACCAGCGACGTCCAGGGACTCTCCGCCGTCAACATGTTCCAGATGCACGACGCCGGCACGGTGCTGCCCATCGACTATTCCAAGCTTAAGAACACCAAGAACATCATCCCCTCGATGAAGTATCCCTGGGGGATCGGCCACATCTACTCGGGCATGGTCGGCGTCTACAATCCGAAGATGTTTCCGACCGCGCCGAAGAGCTACAAAGATGTCTTCGATCCCAAGAATGGCGCGAAGCTGGCGCTGATCGACATCCAGTACCAGTATACCGTCGCCTGCGCGACGCTGGCGGCGGGCGGCAAGCTCAACGACTTCGAGCCGGGCAAGAAGCTGCTCATCGAGTGCAAGAAGGCGGGCATGCGCATGTATCCGACGAACGAGGCCTTCGCGCAGGGACTGAAGGCGGAGGAGTTCGGTCTCGGCGTGATGTGGAAAGCGCGCGTCGTGCAATGGCAGAACGCCGGCATCCCCGTCGAGGGCTTCACCCCCGCGGAGGGCGCGCTCGCCTATGTCTCGGGCTTCGTGATCCCCAAGAACGCGCCGAACAAGGACGGCGCCTACGCCTATCTCGACGCGATGCTGGAGAAGAGCGCGCAGGAGGCCTTCGCCGTCGACATGGGCTATAACCCGACAGTGACGGGCGCCGCGGTCGCGCCCGACCTCAACAAGCGCATCGGCTTCACGCCGGAGGAGGAGAAGGCGCTGGTCGATCTCGACTACGACTACCTGAACAAGATCGATGTCGCTCTCAAGGACTGGTGGGACAAGGAGTTGAAGAGCTGACGGCACGGCCATGGCGGCCGCTGCGGCGCTCCCGCGCGACGACGAGGCGCGGACCTCGCTCTGGTCCGCCTCCACGCTGATCGGCCCGGCGACGATCTTCGTCGCCGCCGGGCTGCTCGTGCCGTTGATGATCCTCTTCCGCTACAGCTTGAACCGCTTCGAGCCGCGGCGGATGATGGTCGAGGCCTTCACGGCCGAGAACTACCTCCGGTTCTTTTCGGATCCGTTCTACACGAGCATCTTCTGGACCACCCTGCGCGTGGCGGCGCTGTGCACGCTCGCCTGCCTGATCCTCGGGCTGCCGCTCGCCTATGTGCTGGCGCGCACCCAGACCCGATTCAAGAACATCCTCATCATGCTCGTGGTGCTGCCGCTCTTCGTCGGCAATGCGGTTCGCGCGGCGGGCTGGATGACGTTGTTCGGCTCCAAGGGCTTCTTGAACGTCAGCTTGATGAGCTTGGGAGTCATAGGCCAGCCGATCGAGATCATGTACACCGAGACCGCCGTGATCTTCGGCATCATCGCGGTCAATCTGCCCTATGTCGTCCTGACCCTGCAGAGCGTGATCGAGGGCATCAACCGGAATGTCGAGGAAGCGGCGTTCAGCCTCGGCGCCGGGCCGCTCGCCATGGCGCGGCGCGTGCTGCTGCCGCTGGCCATGCCGGGGATCATCGCCGGCGCCATCTTCTGCTTCATCCTCGGCATGAACGCCTATGCGACTCCGGTGCTGCTCGGCGGACCCAAATTCAAGATGATGGGACCCCTCGTCTTCGGCCAGTTCCAGCTCAACAACTGGCCTTTCGGCGCAGCCATCGCCTTCGTGCTGATGGCGGCCACGCTGCTGCTGACTGCGGCGGCGAATATCATGGTGCAGAGACGCTATCGGCGATGAACGCAGGACGGGGGCCGTGACATGAAGCGGGGCATGGTGGCGGCGGCGCAGCCGGAAGCGGTCGAGGCGGGCGCCGAGGTGCTGGCGAGCGGCGGCAACGCCGTCGATGCGGCTGTGGCGACCGCGCTCACTCAGACCGCAGTCGATCCCCAGATGTGCGGCATCGCAGGCTTCGGCTGCCTGCATGTGTTCGATCCGGGGCGCGGCCGCCACGAGACGATCGATTTCTACGCGCGCTGCCCGCAGGCGGCGACGCCGGACATGTGGGCCGCCAAGCTCGTCGGCGAATCCGACGACGGCTTCGGCTTCTTCCTCTCCGATCGCTCGAACGAACTCGGCTACGGCGCCATCGCCACGCCGGCCACCCTGCGCGGCCTCGCCACGGCGCTCGAGCGCCATGGCACCATGAGCCTCGGAGACCTGATCCAGCCAGCGATCCGCTACGCCCGGGACGGCGTCATGGTGCGCCCGCATATGGCCGCCTACTGGGGCCAGGTACCGACCGAGAGCCGCGCGCCGCATCAGGATTTCCTTACGCATGTGCCGGCCACGCGAGCGATCTATGCGAAGCCGGATGGCGCCGTGCGCAAGGTTGGCGAGGTGCTGAGGAACCCCGACATGGCGCGCACGCTGGAACGCATCGCGGCGCATGGCGTCGAGGATTTCTTCGAGGGCGGCATCGCGGCCGAGATCGCCGCCGACATGGCAGCGCATGATGCGCTGCTCTCCGCCGCCGATATCGCTGCGTCCAGGCCCGGGATCGGGCGGCCGCTCTGGGGGAGCTATCGCGGCCTCCGTATCGCCGCCAACCAGCCGCCGGGCGGCGGCGTGAAGCTGATCGAAATGCTCAACATCCTGGAGAACTTCGATCTCTTGGCCATGGGGCACAACTCGGCAGCTTACGTCGCCACTCTCGCTGAAGCCATGAAGATCGGCGCGGTGGACCGCGACGCAACGCATGGAGATCCGAAATTCGTCGATGTGCCGGTGGAGCGCCTCACGTCCAAGGCCTATGCCGCGGAAATGGCGGACCGGATCAAGCGCGGCCAGAAGACACATGTGCCGCGTCTCGCACTCAAGGAGGCGGCCGACACGACGCAGGTCTGCGTGCTCGACCGCGACGGGATGGCCGTATCGCTGACCCATACGCTCGGCACGCCTTCGGGCGTCGTCACCGAGGGGCTCGGCTTCATGTACAACGGCGCCATGGGCGCCTTCGATCCGAGGCCCGGACGGGCCGGCTCCATCGCGCCGGGCAAGGCGCGCATGTCGTCGATGACGCCCAGCATCGTCTTCAAGGACGACGAGCCGTTCTTCATCGTGGGATCGCCCGGCGGCACCTACATCACGCCCGCCATCCTCCAGGCCATTCTCAATGTCGTTGATTTCGGCATGACGGCGCTGGAGGCGATCTCCGCGCCGCGGATCTGCGCCACCAGCGACACGATCTGGATCACCAACCGCATCCTGCGCTCGACCGAGGCCGAGCTGATCCGCATGGGGTACCCGGTCAAGCGCTCGCCGTTGAACTTCTATTTCGGCGGCCTGCACGGCATCCGCATCGTCGACGGCAAGCCGGACGGCGCCGCCGACCCGGGCCGCGACGGCATGGCGCTTGGGGTTTAGCTGTGTGGACGGGGGACTTGCATGGGCGTGGTGCGTCCTTCGAGGCTCGCCGGCCCAATGCCGGGGCCGCTCCTCAGGATGAGGAGGTTGGAGCTTCGCAATCCGCAGCGGACCTCATCCTGAGGTGCTTTCGCATCAGTGAAAGCCTCGAAGGACGCACCACATTCATGCAGCCCAATTCTGATGAGACGGAGTGACGGATGACCATCGGCGTCGGCGGTTCGACCGCGGAGGCGGAACTCGCTAAACTGAAGAGCATGCGTGGCGACGTGCCGCCGATCGGCGTCGACGAGCGGTTGAAGCGCATCGACAAGGCCCAAGCCTTGATGCGCGAGAAGGGCATCGACGCGCTCTGGCTCGATGTCTCCTCCAGCCTCACCTATTTCACCGGGCTCAAGATGCGCCGGACCGAGCGCTGCCACGGAGCCATCCTGCCGGCCAAGGGCGATATCGTTTATCTCTCGCCCGCCTTCGAGGTCGAGAAGCTGATGACCATGACCAGCTTCGGCGACAAGGTCGCGCGCTGGGAGGAGGATGAGGACCCGACCGCGCTGATCATCGATACGGTCTGCGCCGGCGGCGTGAAGGCCGGGACCATCGCGGTGGATGAGGCGACGCCATTCTTCACCTTCGATGGGCTTAGGAAAGCGGGCAACTCCTTCAGCTTCGTCAACGGCTCGGACATCACGGCGGCCTGCCGCATGATCAAGTCCGAGCATGAGATCGCGCTGATGCAGACGGCCAAGAATATCACGCTGGAGGCGCACAAGGCCGCGGCGCGCATCCTGCGCGAGGGCATCACCACGACGGAGGTGCAGGCCTTCATCGCCGCCGCGCATCGCAAGCTCGGCTCGGAGGGCGATGTCGGCTTCAACGGCGTGCTCTTCGGCGAGGCGACGGCCTATCCGCATGGCGTGCCCTATCCGCAGGTCTTGAAGGAGGGCGACATGGTGCTGATCGACACCGGCGCGCCGGTCGATGGCTACCTCTCCGACATCACGCGCTCCTATGTCTTCGGCGAACCGACCCAGCGCCAGCGCGATGTCTGGAACCTCGAGAAGGCGGCGCAGGCCGCGGGCTTCGCCGCCGCGAAGCCGGGCAACCGCTGCGAGGATATCGACATTGCCGCCCGCAGCGTGATCGCGGCCGGCGGCTTCGGCCCCGGCTATGCCACGCCGGGCCTGCCGCACCGCACCGGCCACGGCATCGGCCTCGACGTGCACGAATGGCCCTATCTCGTGAAGGGCGACCGCACAGTGCTCAGGCCAGGCATGACGTTCTCGAACGAGCCGACGATCTGCATCTACGGAGAGTTCGGCGTCAGGCTGGAGGACCACATGCTGATCACGGAGACCGGCGCGCGCTGGTTCACCGAGCCCGCCCATTCCGTGGACGATCCGTTCGGCCTCGATGCGTGAGCCGAGGATTGGCCAAGGCATGTCCGTGGCCCAGGCGGCCGGCGCAGCGTTGCGGTCATCGACGAATGGGGGCGCGCCACTCGTCGAGAGGATTGGCCGCCGAAACGGGAAAGATGCGCCCTCATGCGCTCTTTCCGGCGATCCGACGCCAACGCCGCAGAGACACCCACGAGCCTCTCAGCGGCTCTCTTCGAGCACGAGGTGATAGACCTTGCCCTGGAAGTCCTTCATCGCGGCGGCGATGATGCTGCGAACCTCCTGACGGGTCGGGCTGGCGAGCGCCGCCCTCATGTCCTCCAGACTCCGAAAATGCAGATCGAAGACCATGCAGACCGGGGGTGCGCCTTGCTCCTGTTCGACGGGGCGGCGGAGCCGGACATCCACGAGGCCGGGATAGCGGCGGATGGCGGACAGGACCTCGCCCGCCATGAGGGCATCGAAGGCCGCTTCCCGCCCTGGAGCGACATGCCCTTCCAGCACGGCCGAACGAACGATCATGATGAGGCTCCCATCGATGGGGCGTAGCCCGCCTCGAGCAACCGAGCGACGGACTGTTCCGTGGCGAGCAGGTGGCGGTCCATGAGCGCGGTCGCCGCAGCGACGTCACGGTCGAGCACGGCCGCCATGATGGCCTGATGTTCGGCGCTGACGTCGCGCACCTCCGCTTCCGCGGCATGCCGGTTCAGCAGGCGCAGCTTGCGGAAGCGCTCCGAATGGTCAGCCAGCGTCGACCAGAAGCGCAGCAGCCATTCTGACCTGCAGGCCCCCACCAAGGTGAAATGAAACCGGCGATGCTGGACCTCCCAGGCCGCTGCCGAATCCGGGTCATCGGGACCGGCCGGAAGCGGCGTCCGCGACAGCAGATGCATCGCGGCCAAGACATCCGCCTCCCATGCGGCGCCGCCGTTGGCCATGGAAGCGGTGAGGCAGAGCCTCTCGATCGCGCGCCGGGTCGCCATGAGATCGGCCAGCGCCGCGCGGGACACATCGGCGACCCGCGCACCCCGATGGGTCTCGGCGTCGACGAGGCCCTCCGCCGACAGCCGCATCAGCGCCTCGCGGATCGGCGTCAGGCCGAGCGCGAAGCGATCCTGCAGGTCGGCCGCGGTCAGACGGTCTCCCGGCATCAGGCCGCCATGCAGAATCTCCCGGCGCAGCCGCAGATAGGCACGCTCGGTGTTGGATCGTCCTGCTTCGATATCGGTCATGCTCGTTGGATTCATGTTGACAAGACGATTTTATAAAATCAACTTCTTCTCATGACAAGGTTCGCGAGGGAGTGATGGCAGGTTCCTGGTCCTTGGCGACGGTCGAGTCGAATGGCAGCCCTGTCGCCTGCATCGAAACCGCGGATGGACTGTTCGCGCTCGAACCCTCGCTGGCGCGGGCGGGCCTCCCCGGGCGGACCTCCGTCGCCAGCCTTTTCGAGAATTGGGCGGCGGCCGAGGCGGCCCTGCCGCTTGCGGCCGCTGGCGTCATTCCGGCCGACCGCATCGCTGCGACCCGGCGGCTCGCCCCGCTGCTCTATCCGGGCAAGATCCTCTGCGCCGGGGCCAACTATTTCGACCACCTCGCCGAGATGGGCATGCCCGGCGCGAAGAAGGAGGAGCAAAGGCTCTTCTTCTTCATGAAGCCGCCCCGCAATGCCGTCGTCGGCGAAGGCGCGACGGTCCACATGCCGATCGCGACCAAGGCTTTCGACTGGGAGATCGAGCTCGCGCTGGTGATCGGCCGACGCGCGCGCAACGTCAGCGTGGAGGATGCGCTGACGCATGTCGCCGCCTATGCGGTCGCGATCGACTTCTCCGCACGCGACCACAACCGCGCGCCTGAGACCTTCTACAAGCTGGACTGGGTCGCCGGCAAAGGCAACGACACCTGTTGTCCGATGGGGCCAGGACTCGTGCCGGCTTCAGCGATCCCAAATCCGCAGGACATCGGTCTGAAGCTCTGGGTGAATGGCGAGCTGAAGCAGAACGGTCGGTCGACCGACATGATCTTCACCGTCGCCGAACAGATCGCCACCGCCTCGCGCATCATGACGCTCGATCCCGGCGACGTGCTTCTGACCGGCACGCCCGCTGGCGTCGGCGTGCCGAAGCAGACCTTCCTGAAGGTCGGGGACAAGGTGGACGCGGAAATCGAGGGCATCGGCCGGCTCTCGGTCGCCATCCAGCCCGAGAGACTGGCCTGAACCGCACGATACGTCACCAGGGGAGAAGCCGTGACATGAAGACCTTCCTGAGCCTTGCAGCCCTCTTGATCACGGCCCTGCCGCTCGCCACGGCTCCCGTCGCGGCGCAGACGGAAATCCGGGTCTCCACCGCCGCCCCTGATGTCTCGCCGCTTTCCGATGCCTTCCGGCAGATCAAGACGCAGATGGAGGCGAAGTTTCCGAGCCAGATCAGGGTTTCGGTCCATACCGCCAGCGCGCTCTTCCGGCAGGGAACGGAGCTGCCAGCGATGCAGCGCGGCAATCTCGAGATGGCGAGCCCGGTCACGTTCGAGATCGAGGCGCAGCTGCCGGAATACGGCGCTTTCAGCGCGGCCTACCTGTTCCGCGACGCCGATCACCTGATCAAGACGTTCCGGTCCGACATCGGCGCAGAATTCATCAAGGACGTTGCGGACAAGATGGGCATCGTCATTCTCGATACGGCCTATCTCGGCACGCGGACGGTCAACCTGAGGACCGACAAGCCCGTGAATGTGCCGGGCGACCTGTCTGGCGTGAAGATGCGCATGCCGCCCGGCCCCGCCTTCCAGATGCTCGCCAAGGCGATCGGAGCGACCGCGGTGTCGATGCCGATCACGGAGGTCTACCTCGGCCTGAAGACCGGTGCGATCGACGCGCAGGACAACCCGATCAACATGACCCGCGACTGGAAGTTCAACGAGGTCACCCAGCAGGTCATCCTGACCAAGCACCTCGTGCAGCCGGTCTTCATCGCGATCGCCAAGCCGTTCTTCGACAAGCTGTCGCCCGAGCAGCAGGCGGAGCTCCGCTCCGCTTCCCGCGCCGCCGCCGACGTCCAGATCGCCAAGACGCTGGCGGACGAGAAGTCTGCGCAGGACGGCTTCAGGGCCGCCGGCATCAAGATCGTCGAGCCCAATATCGAGGCTTTCAAAGCCGCCGTGCTGGAGCAGTATAAGCAGGCTGGCCTGATGGAGAAATGGAAGCCGGGCCTCGTCGCCCGCATCGAAGCCGTGAAGTAGCCCCGCAATGCCAGCCGGTCGCCTTGTCGAACGCGGGCGCAAGGCGGCCGGCTTCGTCGCGGCCTGGAGCATCGGCGCGATCTTCATCCTCTTCGTGATCGGGATCGGGATGCGCTATCTCGCGAACCGGCCGGTCAGCTGGATCGACGAGGCGGTCACGCTGCTGTCCGTCTGGTCGACCTTCTGGACCGGCGCTTTCGTGCTGAAGTGGCACGAGCACATCGCGTTCGACGTGCTTTACGCCAATCTGCAGCCATCGACGCAGCGCCTGGTCCTCATCGTTGGGATGGTCGCCTTCATCTTACTGATGGGCGCCGCGATGCCGGGAATGGTCGACTATACGCTCTTCCTCTGGCGCGAGCGGACCGATGCGCTGCAGCTCAGGCTCGACTGGGTCTATGCGATCTTCCCGCTCTTCTTCGCGGTGGTCCTGATCCGGATGGCCTCCAGCGTGAAGTCGCTCCTTTCGGCGGACTGGCCTGCGGAGATCGTTCGTTGGTCCGGCACCCCTCAGGATGCCGAATGACCGGCGGCCTCTGGGCGCTTCTCGCCACGATGCTGCTCGGCGCGCTGCTGCGGCTGCCCTTGGCGCTCGTGATGTTCGGCGGCGGCGCTTCCTATCTCTTCGTCACGCGCCAGGACATCGGCCTGCTGGTCGGCCAGGTGATGAACCAGATGAGCGCGATGTATGTGCTGGTCGCGATCCCGATGTTCATTCTCGCGGCGAACATCATGAATGCCGCCACGGTATCCGATAGGCTCTGGGCGGCGGCGAATGTTCTGGTCGGTCGCTTCCGGGGCGGCATGGGCCATGTCACCGTGCTCGCGAGCATGATCTTTTCCGGCATTTCCGGCAGCGCGATCACCGACGCCGCCGGGCCCGGTCTGGTCGCCACGAAGCTGATGCGCGAGCAGGGGAAGTATCCGCCCGGCCTCGCCTGCGCCATCACCGCGGCCTCCGCGACGATCGCGCCGATCATCCCGCCCTCGATCCCGCTGGTGATCTACGCGCTTCTCTCGGGCGCCTCCATCGGCGCCTTGTTCCTCGCAGGGATCGTCCCCGGCATCCTGATGGGCGGCGCGCTGATGGTCGCCATCCGCATCATCGCCGGGCGGCGCGACCTTCCGGTCGGCGAGATCGTGCCGCTCCGCGAGGCGCCCCGCGTCTTCCTCCGCTCGGCCCTGTCCTTCACGCTTCCGGTCGTGCTGCTGGGAGGCATCTTCTCGGGCATCTTCACGCCGACGGAAGCGGCCGCCGTCGCCGCCTTCTGGGCGCTGATCCTTGGCGTGGTCGTCTATCGCCGCATCGACTTTCCGGTCTTTCACGGCGTGCTGGCCGAGACCGCGAAGCAAACCGGAACCACGATGCTGCTGGTCGCGAGCGCCTTCATCCTGAATTACGCCATCGCGAACGAGCGGCTGGCCGAAAGCCTCGTGAACGCGATCGCCGCGCTGCAGCTGACGCCCATCCTGTTCATGCTGGTGGTCAATGTCTTCTTCCTGATCCTCGGCTGCTTCCTCGATGGCGCGGTCATGATGCTGGTCTTCGTGCCATTGCTGATCCCCAGCGCCAGGGCTCTCGGCATCGATCTCACCTACTTCGGCATCATCGTGACGCTCAATTTCATGATCGGGCTGATCACGCCTCCCTACGGCCTGCTGCTCTTCGTCATGGCGTCGCTGACGCGCGTGCCGCTCGCCGGCATCATCCGGGAAGTCTGGCCCTTCGTGCTGGCGCTGACGGCGCTCCTCCTGCTGCTGACCTTCGTCCCGGCGATCACGCTCTTCCTGCCGCGCACCTTCGGCTACCAGTAGGATCGGTCATGGGCCAGCGCGAAGTCGCGTTCGTCACCGGTGCCGCGCAGGGCATCGGCCTCGCCATCGCGCAGAGGCTCGCGCGAGACGGCTTTCGCGTCGTCATGATGGACCGAAACGGCGAAAGGCTGGCCCAGGAAAGCGCTTCGCTGCGCGCGGGAGGCTTCGATGCCGTTCCCGCTGTTTGCGACGTCTCCTCGCGGGCCTCGGTTTCGGCAGCGATCGGCGCGGAAAGCCGGGTCGACGTGATGGTGACTGCGGCCGGCATCTACAACGATGCCCCGTTTCTCGAGCTCGACGAGAGCCGCTTCCGGGAGATGCTCGACGTCAATGTCTTGGGGACATTCCTACCCGCGCAGGAGGCGGCGCGACGGATGGTGGCCGGTGGACGGATCGTGACCATCTCGTCCCGCGGCGCCCTGGGAGGAACGCGCTTCGCCCATTACGTGGCCTCCAAGGCGGCCGTGATCGGCCTCACGCGCGCCATGGCGATGGAGCTCAGGAGCCGGCGGATCGCCGTGAATTCCATCGCTCCCGGCTTCACCGACACGCCCATGACGCGATCCGCTCCGCCGCAGATGTTCTCAGCCTGGGAAGCGCTCGAGCCCGCCGGCAAGGCCGCATCTCCCGCCGAGATCGCCCATGCCGTCGCCTTCCTCGCGAGCCCCGCGACAAGCTTCATCACGGGACAGACACTATTCGTCGATGGCGGCAAGTCGCTTGGCGGCCTCTCGATCTGATGGGCGAAGACTCTTCTCAGGACACGCGCGAAACAGGGCCGATCATTGTGATCAGGGTATGCGGCGTCCGAGGCTCGTCGACCGCCGCCATGCTGGCGGGAAAAGGCCAAACCGACCTCCTCGCATCCTGCGAAGACCACTCACCATCAAACCCTTGGATCAAACACCTACTCGATAACCTTCGTCGCCGGGCGGTCATCGCCGGCGACGGTCTCCTCGTGCCACCGGCCGCTTCGGTCCTGATACTGCGTCGGCTCCGTCGCGCCAGGGACGGTCTGCTCGACTGCCGCGCGCTTCGCCGCATCGAGCGCCTCATCGTGGCTCGGGAATGTTTCGGAGAACACGTCGCCTTGCTTGTAGGCCCAGCCGCCGTCGTGTTCGACGATCCTATAGGTCACCTCGGTCATGTCGTCGCTCCTCGTTCCGCATCAGTGCCGGCGGTGGACGCCGGACGTCTCCCGGCGCTGTCGTCAGGCCCGACGTTTCGCCGTTGGTGCAGCTGGATCACCTCCCGGCCCGTGAAAAGCAGGCGCGGTGATCGGCCTCAGCGACCGTGGTAACGCCGAGCATCAGGGAGCGGTTTCGCGACAGGGAATCGCTTCTGCAAAGCGATCGGGCGAAGCGGACGCAGCCGCGGATCGCCGCTCAACCAAGCCGGCGACCGAAGAGGATCATCAGTCCGACCGACCCTCGCGGTGCCAGCCATGATGACGATCACTTTGGACGAGGGATCGCACGCCTTTTCTATGCTATTGTTTTTGTAGGAAAAACGGAAGGGCCGCAAAAACTATCGCAGAGATCGCCAGTCCTCATCGTGCCGGCGCCACAAGAGGCTGCCCTTTCTCGACGACGTAGGTCGCGATCAGTTTCACGCCCTGCGGCCCGGCCTTCTCTTCGTGGATGACCCGACCAGGGATCGTGAAGGACTCTCCCGTCTTGTACTGGCGCGGCGCCTCGCCATCGATGATCACGTCCAGGCTGCCTTCCATTACGTAGCCCGAGGCGATGCCGGGATGGGTGTGGCGGCCGCCCGTGAAGTTCGGCGCGATCTCGGCGATGCCGATGACGGTCTCGAGGGCGGTGCCCGGCACCTCGAAGCGCTGCAGCGGAACGCGTTTGATTCCCTGCGTCGCGGTCGCCGCTGCGGGCAGGCTTTGCTGAGCGGTCGCAGGCAGGCTCCAGAACGCCAGCATCGCGGCGCAAGCCGCTCCCATCCAGATGCGCATGTCCGATCCCTCCTCAAGATGCGGCATCGAAGCACGGGATCGGGCTTCCATCTTGGACTGGAGCGCAATGGATGCTGCTTTATGCGAACGGAGGTCGGGTTCTTGCTTTGCTGCTGGCTGGACAGCGGCCCTTCGAGACGTGACTATGGCCCCGCAGGACGAAGCCGCGGGAGGCGCGCGTGCGGACGGACGGCAGCGAATTCTCGTCGCTCAGGTTCTCGACGCGCGAGTTGCCGCCCGAGGCGCGGCTGCCCGCACTGAAGGCCCTGTTCGAGACCGCCGTCCAGCTCGATGTCGATACCGAGCCCGGCCATGCCGTCGAGATGAGGATGCATAGCGGGCCCGGCTTGCGCAGGGCGCGCATGGTCTCTCCGCTGACCGCGCGCATGAGCCGCCCGCGGTCGAAGCTCGCGGATGGCGAGGATACGGTTTGCCTGATGATCAGCACCGGCGGCAGCCTGTCAGTCGCCCAGAACCGGAAGGTCGGACAACCCCGCGTCGGCGACGGCGTCCTTCTCGTCTATCGCGAGGCGGCGGAACTGGCCTTCAGCGACGCGACCTATCTGTCGATCCGCGTACCGTTCCAGGCCATCGCCCACCCCGACGTGGCGGAGGCGGCGGCTGCCTGCCTCCCGCACGAGAGCGAGGCTCTGACCCTGCTCAAGGCCTATGTGGCCGCGTTGCCCGAGGATATGGCCGATCCGGGCCTTGGCCGGCTCGCGGCGCGCCATGTCTGCGATCTCATCGCGGCCGCAGTCGGCTCGCGGAACGGTAGCGACGATGAGCGGATCCATGAGAGCGTCCGCGCCGGCAGGCTCGCCGCGATCCGGCGCTGCCTGGCGCAGAACCCGACGCAATCGATCGAGGAGGTCGCAGCCCGTCTTGGCCTGTCGCCGCGCTACCTGCAGCTTCTCTTCCAGGAGGCCGGCACCACCTTCAGCCGCCATGCGCTGGAGCTTCGGCTCGATGCGGCGCGGCGCATGCTCGATAACGGCCGCGACGGACTGTCCATAGCCGCGATCGCCTATGAGGCCGGCTTCGGGGACCTCTCCTACTTCAACCGCTGCTTCAGGCGGCGCTACGGCATGACGCCGAAGGAGGCGCGGCACGAGCGGCGGGCAGCGCTTCGGCAGCGCTGAGGCGCCGTCACGCCGCCAGCCGCAACCGCGCCTTGCGGGTGCCCATGGCGGCCGCCGCCTCCACGGACTCCAGCGTGGAACTGGCGATGGCGGCGACCCGCAGCTTCTTGCGCAGCGAGGCCAGCAAATCGCGGTCGATCTCCTGCCAGAGGCAGAGCGCGACGCGGGCGTTGGGAAGATGGCGGTGCACGGCGATGCTGGCGGCGCGCAGGTGCAGCGTCGACAGCGGCTCCATGTAGGAGAGGTAGACGAGCCATGGCGTCGCGTCGCGATGGTGCGGGCATTCCTTCAATTCAGACAAGCGCGCCACCTCGACGGCGAGGCCGTAGCCCTTCAGCACCTGCGCCAGCATCAGCGTCGGCAGTTCGTCGAGCGGATGATCGCCGTGCAGGAGCGCGATGCGCCGTTCCCTGGGCAGACGCGCGACGTCGAGCTTCGTCAGCCGGTCCAGCGTCTCGCGCTCGGCGATCTGCTCCACCGTCGCCTCGGTCTCGCCGCTGCGGGCGACCGTCGAGGGCCGCAGTCCGGATTGGCCGTCGAGCAGCGCGATGGCCTCGCGGCCGCTGCGGACGACGCAATCGAGCCGCGGTCCTGCAACGGCGCCGCGGACGATATCGAGATGCGCGCGCCTCAGGCCCGGCAGCATCACCTGATCGTAATAGGAGACGAGGCTGCGCTCGCGCAAAACCTCCCGCGCCTGGCTCGCCACCTCATGAGGATCGCCGGCGAGCAGGCGCTGATAGAAGAGCTCATGCGCGGGGAGCGCCGGCCTATCGCCGAGCAGGATGGCCAGGAATTGCAGCCGGGCGACATGGCGGCCGAGCACGACGAGGCAGATGGTGAGCGGCACCGCGAGCACCAGACCCACGGTGCCCCAGAGGAAAGCCCAGACGGTCGCAGAAATGACCACAGCGAGCGGCGAGAGGCCGGTGCTGCGGCCATAGAGCAGGGGCTCGATCACATGACCGACGAGAGGCTCGAAGATCAGGAAGAAGCCGGCCGTCCACAGGAACATCGTCCAAGTCGGATCTACGGCGAAGGCGATGAGCAGGGGCGGCGTCACGCCCAGCACGGCGCCGATATAGGGCACGAAGCGCAGCACGCCGGCGAGGATGCCCCAGAGGAAGGGGCTCGGCAGGCCGATCAGCCAGAGGCCCAGGCCGATCAGCGTGCCGAAAACGGCGTTGACTGCGAGCTGGGCCAGCAGCAGGCGGCCGAGCCGCTTTCCGGCGTCATCGAGCGCCGCGGTGGTGCGCTGCAGGTCGTCGGTGCCGATCAGGCGGATGATGCGGTTGCGCAGATCCTCGCGGCTGGCGAGCGTGAAGGTCGTGACCAGGATCACGGCCGCGACGATGGCGAGCGAGTGCAGCACCGGCGAAGCATAGGCTCCGATCACCGCGAAGCGTCCGCCATCCTGGGCCTGCACGACGATGGTGGGCGGCGCGGCGCCGTCGGCGGGTCGCGGGGTCTCGCTGAAGTCGCGCAGCAGATCGCTGAAGAGCTCAGCCGCGCGCGAGAAGGGACCATGGCCGCCCATGCTGCCCGAGAGCGCCTGCAGCTTGTCCCTGATCGTCGTCCGGTAGGAGGGCAGCTGCGCCGCGAGGTCGCTCGCCTGCACGAAAACGACGTAGAGGACGAGCCCGATGATCGCGATCGCGACGACCATGGTGAAGACCACGGAGAGGCCGCGGCCCAATCCCATCCGCTCGAGCCGCGTCGCAATGGGAGCGAGCGCGAACGAGAACAGAAGCGCCAGCGCCAGCGGCATCAGCACTTCGCGGCCCAGCACGAGCAGAGTTGCGACGGTGAGCGCGATCAGCAGCGCCGAGAGGCTGCGGAAGATCGGCAGGCTGTCGCGCAGCAGTCGGTCGGTCAAAAGCTCCATGGCTTAGGCCGCCGGGTCCGAAGCGGCTGGCGCGGCGGGCGCCGCAACCTTCGCGCGGTCGATCTGGGCGGCGATCTGCTCGATCAGTCGGTTGAAGTCGATCGGCTTGGGATGATAGTCATCACAGCCCGCCTGGATCGCCTTCTCGCGGTCGCCCGTCATGGCATGGGCGGTTAGGGCGATGATTGGGATCTGGCGCGTCTGGTCATGTCCCTTCAGCGCGCGCGCCGCCGCCCAGCCGTCCATCACCGGCAGGTTCATGTCGAGCAGGATCACCTCCGGCGCCGTGGCGCGGGCCGTCATCACGCCCTCCTCGCCGTCATGGGCGAGTACGACATCATGGCCGCGTCGGGTCAGCCGGCGGTTGAGGAAATCCCAGATCTGCTCGCTGTCCTCGACCAGCAGAATCTTCGCCATCGTGTCACCCCTCAGCTGTTTCGGGTCGGCGCGGCTCGCGCGCGTAGCCGCGCAGCCGCTCGACGAGTTCGGCCAGCGGAATGCTGCCCTTCTGGATCACGTCGCTGGTCAGCGGCGTCAGTCCCGCGGCCGAGACCTGCGCCACGTCCTCGGCGGTCATGACGACGACCGGCGTGCGCCGCCAGCGCTCGTCCTTGCGCATCTCCCGGATGAAGGCGTGGCCGTCCATCACCGGCATGACGAGATCGACCAGGATCAGGTCAGGCTCCATCTCCGGCAGCGCGGCCAGCGCGGCGGCGCCATCGGCGTAGGGCAGCACCTGCCAGCCGTCGCGCCTGAGCAGCCGCGCCATGCGTTCGCGCGTGGCGTCGTCGTCGTCGATCACCATGACCTTGCGGCGGCCGTCGGTGCGGACGGCGCCGAGCGCCTCGAGTACGCCCGACTTGCGCAAGGGCTTCTGCAGATAGCCGTCGGCGCCGAGCGAGAGCGCCACATGTTCCGCGTCGAGCAGTGTCTGCATGATGATCGGGATGTCGGCGGTGGCTGGGTCGCGCCTCAGCGCCTGCAACACCGCCCAGCCGTCCATGCGCGGCATCAGAACATCGAGGAGGATGGCGTCGGGCTGGGAGTCCCGCGCGCGGCTCACGGCTTCCTCTGCCTGTCCGCAGCATTCCACCTCGAAGCCTTCCTTGGTGAGGATGCGGTAGAGGAGTTCGCGCGCGCCGGCGTCGTCGTCGACCACCAGCACTTTCGGTCCGGACCCGGCCGGCGTTTCGGGAATGGTGAGGGGAGGAGCAACAGGGGCTCCCTTTGGCCGGCCCTGGATCGGCAGCGTCACCGTGAAGGTCGAGCCCTGGCCCGGCGTGCTGCGCACCGCGATGGCGCCGCCCATCATGATGGTCAGCGCTTGCGACAGCGCGAGGCCTAGGCCGGTGCCGCCATATTTGCGCGTGGTGGTCTCGTCGGCCTGCTGGAAGCGCTTGAAGAGCTTGGCGATCTGCTCCTCCGACATTCCGATGCCGGTGTCGCTCACCTCGAACTCGACCATGCCGGGAGCGTTGGGGGCTTCACGGACAGTGAGCCTGATCTCGCCCTTCTCAGTGAATTTCGCGGCGTTGCCGATCAGGTTCAGCAGGATCTGGCGCAGGCGCAGTTCGTCGACCACGACCCGCGTCGGAGCCGCACTGGCGTCGATGACGAAGCGGTTCTCCTTGGCCTGCATGAGGGAACCGGCTGCGGCCTCCACTTCCTGCAGGACGCCCGCGGTCTCGACCGAGACGTCGACGATCTCCATCTTCGCCGCCTCGATCTTGGAGAGATCCAGCACGTCGTTGATCAGGCTGAGGAGATGGCGGGCGTTCATGCCGATCTTCTTCAGATCCTCGCCGATCCCCTCGACGCCCATCTCCTCGACCTCCTCCTCGAGCAGCTCGCAATAGCCGAGGACGGCGGTGAGCGGCGTGCGGAGCTCGTGGCTCATGTTCGCGAGGAAGACGGATTTGGCCCGGTTCGCGGCGTTCGCTTCGTCGCGGGCGGATTCCAGCTCCAGTTCCCAGGAGCGCTGTCGCGTGATGTCGGAAAGGATGATGGCTGCGCCCTGGTCGCTGACATCGGGCGTGTCGACCAGATCGACGGGGAAGAGCGTCGCCTGGAGATGCGTCACCTCGCCGGCGCGGTCGATCTCCACCGGAACGGCAGGCTGGCTGCGGAACGAGGCGCGAAAGCCCGACAGGGCGGCTCCCAGGCTGCTAGCGATGGCGGTGACGAACTCCGGCGCCAGTGCGTCGAGCCGCAGCCGCGTGTCCTGCATGCTCCCGGGGAGACCGCCGCCCGAGGCGAGGCGCAGGAAGGTGGCGTTGGCGAGCACCAGCCTCTGCTCCACATCGACGATGCCCAGGCCGATCGGCGCTCGCGCCATCACATCCGAAAGCAACTGCTTCGCCTGCTCCGAAAGACGGCGCGCGGCGTTGGCGTGACGGATCACCATGATGCTCGTCCCGACCATGGCCGCTACGCTGAGGACCAGCAGAAGGTAGGGCGGCCAGAAGCTGCGGAGCTCGTAGCGGGAGATGGTGTGGCTGGAGCCGGAGCTCGCCACGTCGAGGCGCAGCCGCACCGCGTCCATGAGACGTTTGCCTTCGTCGACCACGCGGGCGGCGGCCGGCGCGCCCTCGCCTGACTGACGATCCCGCACCGTCCTCGCCGCATAGGCCACGAGTTCGTCGACGAGTTCTGCAGTGCCGTCGGCGGCGGATGCGCCGAAATCGGCCCGCGCCTTCTGCAGGGCCGCGATCCGCGGCTCGATGTCGTCGAGGGCCTCCCGGTACGGCTGCAGATACTCGTCGCTGCCAGCGATCAGATAACCACGGTAGGCCGTTTCCACATTGAGCAATGTGTTGGTCAGCCGATCGGCTGCCGCCGACAACGCATTGGCGGCCGAAACGCGCGTCTGGCCGTAGATGATCGCGCCCAGCGACGCGATGCCGAGCGCGCAGGCCAGCATCAGCCCGATCAGGAGCGCCCGGCGGTTCTTCAAAAGTCTGTCCTCATGAGGTCCGCCAGCGTAACGATTGCGGCCGAGCTTGGGTTCCGTCGAGGCCGCTCCGGCTTCCGCCAAGTCTCGAGCTTTTCTTTCAAGGCGCCGCTTGCGGACTGCGATCTGCGCCTCAAGCAAGATCCTTCGGAACAAGCCTTGGCCCAAGGTTCCCATCGATGGAACCTTTGCTGTTCGGATCGCGTTTTCCGGCGCATCCCGCCCAATCCTTTGAAAAGTGCCGGTCATCCGGCCTTCCGGAGACCCATGACGAACGACAACAGCGACGTCCGGCGAACGGTGATCGGCAAGTTCGCCCGGGTGGCGCTCAAGTTCTGGACCGGCAGTGGCGCGGCCCGCGCCTGGCTGATGACGGCGCTGGTCTTCGCCTTTCTGCTTGGGCAGATCGCCAGCCAGGTTTGGCTCAACCTCTGGAATCGGCGCTTCTTCGACGCTTTGGAGCGCAAAAGCGTAGAGGACGTCTGGAACGTCGCCTACAGCCTGCCGCTCGTGCTCGGGTCGCTGGTGACCTGCCTCTGCGGCGTCCTGATCACCCGGCTGCTGCTGCAAGTGCGCTGGCGCGAGTCGCTGAGCGAAAGGTTGATGGGCTGGTGGATCGCAGACCAGCGCTATTACCGCATGAATTTCACCGCTCCCGAGCTCGGCCCGCCGGAGTTCAGGATCGCCGACGATGTCCGGCTCGCCACCGAGCCCGTCTTCGAATTCGCGCTGAGCTTCGTCGGCGCCCTGCTGACAGCCGCCAGCTTCGCCGCGATCCTCTGGCAGGTCGCGGGATCCGCCAAGGTGACGCTCGGCGGCGCGGTCATCGAGATTCCGGGCTATCTTGCGATCTTCGCCGTGCTCTACGCGATCGTCACCTCGCTCGGAGCCTATTATCTCGGTCGACCGCTGGTCAGCCTGGTCTCCCACAAGAACGAACGCGAGGCGCGCTTCCGCGCCGAGCTGACGAGGCTGCGCGAGAACGCCGAGAGCATCGCGCTGCTGCGCGGCGATCAGGACGAGCTGAGCTCGGTGCGCCAGAACTATGCGAAGGTCGTGAGCGGCTGGCTGGCCATCGTCTGGCGCAACGCCAAGATCTCCGTCCTGCTCAATGGCAACGGCAACCTGTTTCCGCTGTTGCCGCTTCTGCTGGTCGCACCGAAATATCTGGCCGGAGAACTCACCCTCGGCGCGGTCACGCAAGTGGTCTCCGCCTTCATCGCGGTTCAGGCGGCATTGATCTGGTTCGTCGACAAGTTCCTGCCGCTGGCGGAATGGTACGCCTCGGCCGAGCGCGTCGTGCACCTTACCGACGCTCTGGAGGAGATCGACGTCGGCACCGTGATGGAGGATTCGAGCGGCCTTTCCTTTGGCGACAGCGTGGACGGAGCCATCCACCTCGAAGGCGTGTCGATCGCCGACAAGGCGGGCCGGGTGATGATCAACGACGCCTCCACGACCATCGCCATGGGCGAGAAGGTGATGCTCGGCGGCGAAAGCGGCTCCGGCAAGAGCACGCTTATCCGTGCCCTGGCCGGATTGTGGCCCTGGGGCTCGGGCCGCGTGCTCATGCCGAAGGACGCATCGATCGCCTTCCTGCCGCAGCGGCCATACCTGCCGCTGGGCACGCTGCGGGAGGCGCTCGCCTATCCCCATCATGACGTCGCCCTCGATGCCGGGGCGGTCGAGGCCGCGATGCGGCGCTGCGGCTTGTCCTACTTGGTCAAGCGGCTCGACGAACCCGATCTGCGCTGGGATCAGACGCTCTCAGGCGGAGAGCGGCAGCGCGTCGCTTTCTGCCGCCTGCTGCTGCACAAGCCGCAGATCATCATCATGGACGAGGCGACGTCGGCGCTGGACGAGGAGAGCCAGCACTCGCTCCTGTCGCTGCTGCGGGAGGATCTCTCCTACGCCACCGTGATCAGCGTCGGCCACCGTCCCGGCGTCGAGGCGTTCCACGACCGCAAGCTGACGCTGGAGCGCAAGCCCGCCGGCGCCGAGATGATGTCGCGGCCGATGCGCGGCAACCCTATCTGGAAGGTGCTGGCGCTTCCCGCCCGCGTGCTGAAGGGCGCTCGCCGCGAGGAGCGGGAAGGGGCCTGAGGCGGCGCGCCACAAGTCCATTCCCGCTCGGTGAGACCGAGGCTCAGCGCCGTTCCGCACCCACCGCCACGAACAGGTCCTGCTCGCCGCGCCGGACGCGCATCAGGAAGGGGCGGCTCGCCGCCAACGCTTCCTGCCACTGGCGGCCGATGTCGGCGGGCTGGCTCACCGGCTGGCCGTTGGCCTCGACGATGATGTCTCCGGCGCGTAGGCCATCCTCCGCCGCCGGGCTCCCCGGTTCGACCCGTTGGACAAGGAGACCGGACTGCTGCTGGTCGAGACCGAAGCGGCGGCGCAGGTTGTCATCGATCGGCACGATCGCCACGCCGAGGCGGCGGGAGGCCACCGGCGAGTCGTTGCCGCCGGTCTGCGGATTGGGCGAGGTGCTGCCGGTGACTCCGCCGGTCTCGCCGCGCCGGCCGATGGCGACGGTGATCTCCTGCGTCTGGCCGTCGCGCAGGACGGTCAGGGAGACCCGCTGGCCGGCGGGCTGCTGCGCCACGAGGCGCGGCAAGGTGCGCGCCGAGGCGATGTCCTGGTCCGCGAAGCGCGTGATGACGTCGCCGGCGCGCAGGCCCGCCTCGGCCGCTGGAGAGCCGGGCTCGACTTGCGACACCAGCGCCCCGTTCTCGTTCGGCAGCTTCAGCGCCTGCGCGATGCCAGGCGTCAGCGGCTGCAACGTGACGCCGATGAAGCCGCGCTCGACGCGGCCGGAGCGGATGATCTGCTCCGCGACCTGGCGCGCGACGTTGGCGGGCACGGCGAAGCCGATTCCGACATTGCCGCCCGAGGGCGAGACGATGGCCGTGTTGACGCCGATCACCTGCCCCTGCGCGTTGAACAGGGGGCCGCCCGAATTCCCGGAGTTGATGGAGGCATCGGTCTGCAGGAAGTCGTCATAGGGTCCTCCATTGATGTCGCGCGAACGCGCCGAGAGCACGCCCACCGTCACCGTGCCGCCGAGGCCGAAGGACGAGCCGATGGCGATGGTCCAGGCGCCCGGATGCATCGCTTCCGAGTCGCCCCATTCGACTGGCGGGTAATCGCCGGCCGGCTGATCGAGCTTCAACACCGCGATGTCTGTGGCGGGATCGGTGCCGATCAGCCGCGCCGCGCGCGAGACGCGGTCGTAGAAGACGACGCGGATCTCGTCGGCGCTGTCGATGACATGATTGTTGGTGACGATGAAACTGTCGCCGACCAGGAAGCCCGAGCCCAAGGAAGCGCGGGAGCGGCGCTCGCGCTGGCGCGGGCTCTGGTCGTAGTAGCGGCGCAGCGACTCGCCGAAGGGCGAATCGTCGGCGATCGCGGGCTGCCGCTCCTCCACCTGCCGGCGCGAGGCGACGGCGACGACGCTGCGCACGCGCGTGCGGGCGAGCTCCGAGAAATCGGCCGGCGCGGCGATCTGCGGCAGCGGGGCGGCCTTCGCGATCTGTTGCGGGGGCGTCGGCTGCGGCTCGGCCGCCTGGGCGAGGGCCGCGCCGGCGATCAGGATGGCGGTGGCGCTGGCGGAAGCGCGGAGCGCATGGCGGAGAAAATGCGGTCGCATGGGGGTCTCCCGGGCTTTCGAACGCCCATCAAGGCCGGCGACGCGCGCGGCCGGGCATCCCGAGCGTTAACGGCAGCGCCGGGGCCAAGTTCCTGCTATGCTGGTTTCCATCGAGCCTTCGCGCCTTCCGCCTTCTACAGGCTGAACCAAGCGGCGGCTCGATGGTTTATCCCGGATCACGGCCAAGCTTCGGCGGAGGGAGAACGGCATGGAACTCGATGTCCTGATGCTCTCGCGCATCCAGTTCGCCTTCACCATCGCCTTCCACATCATCTTTCCCTCTTTCACCATCGGGCTGGCGAGCTGGCTGGTGGTGCTGGAGGCGCAATGGCTGCGCACGGGCAACCTGCTCTACAAGCATCTATTCAAGTTCTGGGCCAAGGTCTTCGCGGTCTCATTCGGGCTCGGCGTCGTCTCCGGCATCGTCATGAGCTACCAGTTCGGCACGAACTGGTCGGGCTACGCCGAGTTCACGGGCAATATCCTCGGCCCCATCATCGCTTACGAGATCATCACCGCCTTCTTCCTGGAGGCGGCCTTCCTTGGCATCATGCTGTTCGGCTGGGAGAAGGTCGGGCCGCGGCTGCATTTCGCCGCCACCTGCCTCGTGGCGCTCGGCACGCTGCTCTCCTCCTTCTGGATCACCGCCGCCAACAGCTGGATGCAGACGCCCGAGGGACACGCGATCGTCAACGGCGTCGCGGTACCGGTGGATTGGTGGCGGATCATCTTCTCGCCGTCGCTGCCCAACCGCTACGCGCATCTGATCACCGGCATGTACCTGACCACGGCCTTCGCCATCGCCGGCTTTTCGGCCTACATGCTGCTGCGCGCCCGCCGCCGGCAGGAGCCGCCGGAGCGGATCGAGGGGGCGAAGCGCTCGCTTTCCATGGCGATGTGGCTGGCCACCGTGCTGGCGCCGGCGCAGATCGTGATCGGCGACCTGCAGGGCCTCGCCGTGCTGCGCCATCAGCCGACCAAGCTCGCCGCCATCGAGGCGAACTGGGAGCGCAAGCCCGGCGTGCCTCTCATACTCTTCGCCTGGCCGGACGAGAAGGCCGAGACCAACCATTACGAGATCGCCATCCCCCAGCTCGGCAGCTTGATCCTGATGCATGAATGGAGCGGCGTTGTGCCCGGCCTCAAGGATACGCCGCCGGAGCAAAGACCGCCGGTGAAGCCGGTGTTCTTCTCCTTCCGCATCATGGTGGGCCTCGGCTTCCTGATGCTCGGCATGGCTGCCTGGAGCCTGTGGCTGCGGCGCAAGGGCCGGCTGCACGATCATCCCGCCTTCCTCTACGCCAGCGTGGCGATGATCCCCTCCGGCTTCGTGGCCGTGGTGCTCGGCTGGTTCACGGCCGAGATTGGCCGCCAGCCCTGGGTGGTCTACGGCCTGCTGCATCGCGACCAGGCGGTGACGCCGACACTGACGGCGCCGGTGGTGTCGGCCTCGCTGGCGGCCTTCCTCGTGGTCTATACGACGATCTTCGGCTTCGGGACCTATTATCTGCTCAAGATCCTGCGGAAGGGCCCCGACGTCGTCGAGCCGATGCATGCCGACGATCCCGCGCGCAAGCCGAAGCGGCCGCTGTCGGCGTCGGACGAGGCGAGCGAGGGGCCTCCGGGCACGAAGGTGCCCGATGCGCTGACGACATGAGCGGCGTGCAGCCTGTCATCCCCGGCGCGCCGCAGGCGCGGGAAGGGGATCCAGGACGTACGCTTCGGCTTCGCGAGGCTGGATTCCCTTTCCCTCCGCGGCTTCGCCGCTCCGGCCGGGAATGACAGAGAGGAAGCGGCGGACATGCCGATCGAACTCCCCACCCACCTCGAAGGCGCGGCCTTCTGGCTGCCGCTGGTCTGGTCCGGCATCATCGGCCTTGCGGTGATCATGTACGTGCTGCTCGACGGCTTCGACCTCGGCATGGGCATCATGTTCACGCGGGCGGAGAACGACAACTGGCGCGACCGCATGATGCTTTCCGTCGCGCCGATCTGGGACTTCAACGAAACCTGGCTGATCCTGGGCGGCGCGGGGCTCTTCGCGGTCTTCTATCTCGCCTACGCCATCCTGATGCCGGCGCTCTATATCCCCATGCTGGCGATGCTGATCGCGCTGATCTTCCGCGGCGTGGCCTTCGAGTTCCGCTTCAAGTCGGAGCGGTCGAAGTTCCTCTGGGACCAAAGCTTCCACTATGGCAGCCTGGTCGCGACCTTCGCTCAGGGCGTGGTGCTCGGCGCCTTCGTGCAGGGCTTCCAGAACAACGGCCGGCAGTTCACGGGTGGCGTCTTCGACTGGGCGACGCCGTTCTCGATGCTGACCGGCGCTGCGATGGTGGCGGGCTATGGTCTCCTCGGCGCCACCTGGTGCGTGATGAAGACGAGCGGCGAGCTCGAGCTCTGGGCGCGGCGGCAGGCCTTCCGCTTCCTGGTCGGTACGCTGGCAGGCATGGCGGCGGTCAGCCTGTGGGTGCCCTTCCTCAACCGGGGCATCGAGGCGCGCTGGTTCTCCTGGCCGAACATCGCCTGGCTCTCGGTGGTGCCGGTGGCGACGGCGCTGACGGCCTTCCAGCTCTACCGCACGCTGAAGGCCAACAACCGCTACCAGCCCTTCTTCCTGGCGATGGGGCTGTTCCTGCTCGGCTTCATCGGGCTCGGCATCAGCCTGTTCCCCTATGTCGTGCCGCCCAACGTGACGATCTGGCAGGCCTCCAATACGGTCGAGTCGCAGATCTTCACGCTCGTCGGCTTCTCCGTCACGCTGCCCGCCACTCTGATCTACACGGGCTACGCCTACTGGGTCTTCCGCGGCAAGGTGGCGGAGAATGTCGAATCCTCGGGCTATCACTGATGGGCGAGGGCGGTCGGCGGCTGCTCTGGTTCGCTGGCCTGTATCTCGGCGGGCTCGCGGTCTTCGCGGCGGTCGTCTACGCGCTGCGCGGGCTGATGGCGCTCACGCGCTGAAGGCTCAGACCAGTACCGCCTCGAAGTGCCGGCGATGGCCGTCCGGGATGGCGGCCGGGCGGCCGCTGGCGCGATCGACATAGACATGCGTGTAGCGGCAGAGCGCCACGCACATGTCGCCCCCCAGGCGGAACAGCCCAAGCCGATAGGTGACGCTCGATTTCCCGAGCCTGACGACGGCGAGGCCGACCTCCAGCCGTTCGGGATAGGCGACCGGCGCGAAATAGCTGCAGCCCGTCTCGGCCACGAGGCCGACGATCGGCGATGTCAGGGGATCGAGAAGGCCGGCGTCGGTCAGGTGCCGGTTCACCGCCGTGTCGAAATAGGCGTAGTAGACGACGTTGTTGACGTGTCCGAACACGTCGTTGTCGTGCCAGCGCGTGTCCAGCGTCATGAAGTGGCGGAAGGCGTCGCGGGGCAGGGGAACGGGGCGTTCGGACATGGCGCCGTTGTCGCGCAGCCGGAAGCCAAGGACAAGGTTGCCAGCGGAGCCGCCGCCCGCCAAAAGAGCGCCATGAGCCCAGCCCGCCCGCATTCCGTGACGCTGACGCCGCCTGGCCGGCCGCTCAAGGGCCGCGTCGCGCCTCCAGGTTCCAAATCCATCACCAACCGGGCCCTGCTGCTGGCGGCGCTCGCGAAGGGGCGCAGCGTTCTGACGGGCGCGCTCAAGAGCGACGACACGGCCCGCATGGCTGAGGCGCTGATCGCGATGGGAATCGGCATCGAGGAGCCTGACGCCACCACCTTCGTGATCGAAAGCGCAGGCGTGCTGCGGAGGCCGGACAGGCCATTGTTCCTCGGCAATGCCGGCACAGCGACGCGCTTCCTCACTGCCGCGGCGGCGCTGGTCGACGGCGAGGTGGTGATCGATGGCGACGCCAATATGCGCAAGCGGCCGATCCAGCCGCTGGTCGAAGGGCTGAACGCGCTTGGCGTCGAGGCCGAGGCGCCGACGCGCTGCCCGCCCGTGACGGTGCGCGGGAAAGGCTCTTTCCTCGGCGGCCAGCGCGTGGCGATCGACGCCGGCCTTTCGAGCCAATACGTCTCCGCCCTCTTGATGCTGGCGGGGAGGGGCGAGCGCCCGAGCGACATCGCGCTCAGCGGCGACCATATCGGTGCGCGGGGCTACATCGACCTCACCACCGCCGCGATGGCCTATTTCGGCGGCGTCGTCGAGGAACTCGGCCCCGGCCATTGGCGCGTGCAGCCCACGGGCTACGAGGCGACCGAGATGGCGATCGAGCCCGACGCCTCGGCCGCCACCTACCTCTGGGCGGCGGAGCGGATCAGCGGCGGGCGGATCGACCTCGGCACGCCGGCCGAGGCCTTCACGCAGCCCGATGCCGCTGCGCATTCCGTCATCGCGGCGTGGCCCCACATGCCGGAGGTGATCGAGGGATCGCAGATGCAGGACGCGATCCCGACGCTCGCCGTGATCGCCGCCTTCAACGAGGGTCCCGTCCGCTTCACCGGCATCGCCAACCTGCGCGTCAAGGAATGCGACCGCATCCGCGCGCTTTCGCAGGGTCTCAACGCCATCCGGCCCGGCCTCGCGGCGGAGGAGGGAGACGACCTGGTCGTGGTCGGTGACCCGGCGCTCGCGGGATCGCGCGCGCCATGCGCGATCGAGACCTTCGAAGATCACCGCATCGCCATGAGCTTCGCTCTGGCTGGCCTGCTGGTCGAGGAGGTGGCGATCCTCGATCCGCTCTGCGTGCGGAAAACCTATCCGGGTTATTGGGAGGATCTGGAGCGGCTGGGGGTGGCGATGCGGTGGGGGTGAGACTCTTTCCCTCTCCCGCGAGCGGGAGAGGGTGGCGGAGCGAAGGGACGCCGGGTGAGGGGAGTCCAAGTGGCTGCTGCCCTCATCCGTCAGGCTTCGCCTGACACCTTCTCCCAAGGGAGAAGCAAGACAAAGCTTAAATCCCCCCGATGCTCACGCGCCCTCGCGCCTGCAGCGCCTTCATGCGGTTGTCGTAGGCCGCCCAGCCGACGCGGCTCCTCAGTTTCTGGCCGCGCGCCAGGCGGCGGGCCGCCTGCTGCGTGCCGATGGCGACGCCCATGCGCGTGGTGTCGCGGGCGAAGCCGAAGGTCGGCTCCGGCACCGAGCCGGTGACCACGTATCCGACCGAGGCGAGATGGGCGCGCACGCGCTCGCAATAGCGCACCGAGAGCACCGAAAAGCGCGTCTCGCCATGGCCGGCGCGGTACTTCATGGCGGCGGTGCAGATGTCGCCCTTGGCGAGCCGCCAGGCCTCGGCGAGATAGCGCACGCCGAGCCGGATATTGGTCTCGGGCTCGGCCAGCGTCTCGATGGGGCCTTCGAGGCCGAGCAGACGGGCCGTGGGCGGCATCACCTGCATCAGGCCGTATTCGCCATCCTTGCCGCGCGCAGCCGGATTGTAGTTGCTCTCGACGCGCATGACCGCGTCCGCCATCTCCGGCGGCAGGCCGCGCTTCTCGGCCTCGGTTCGGGCGAAAGCCCGGTAGCGGGCGATGCGCTCGGCGCGCGCCTTCGCCGCGGGGTCAGGGAGTTCGGCGCGGGCCGGGGCAGGTGGCGTTAGATCGGGCTCGGCGGAGGCGGGAGCCGCCGCGAGCAGCGTGGCGCAAACGAGCAGGAGCCGGCGCATGACCGCGCCTCTCCGCCCTATTGCAGCTTGGTGAAGCCCGATGCCAGGCCGGCGGGGCTCAGGCGGTGGGTGTCCGAAAGAAGCTCGGACAGTCCGCCGGCGGACGCCTGCGGGCGCGGCGCCGGGGCGGAGGCCTGCCGGCGTGGCGGCAGCGGAACGTTGACGCGCTGGGGCGTCACTTCCTCGACCTTCGGCGCGGACTCAGCCGTCGCGTCGCCGCCCAAGCCCACAGCGCCGATCATGCGTTGGAAGACAGAGCGCTGCGGGGCCTCGGCGGGGGCGGGAGCCAGAGCAGCCGCGCCGGCGGCGGGCGAAGCGGCCGGGGCTGCGGCGGGCGCTGCCGGCGCAGCCGCGACCACGGTGCGCCCGGCCGGCGCGGCGGGTTTCGCGGCATCGGCCTTGGCGGGTTCGGCTTTTGCCGGCTCCGTCTTGGCAGGCTCGACCTTGGCGGCGTCGGCGGGCCTGACGTCGGCGACCTGCACGGCGGCGATCTGCTCCTGCTGCGCCAGCTCGGCGATCTGCGTCGGCGTGCGGCCCTTGGACTTGTGCTGGTTGTACTGCTCCACCGGCAGCTCGATCGGCGTGAAGGCCAGCGATTCGGTGCGGCTGACGCCGTTGCGCGTGGTGCCGACCGGCTGGCTGTTGCCGGCGAGCAGCGTCTCCTTGAACACCGGATGCATGTCGCCGTCGCGGTAGAGGCGCTTCACGGCCTTTGCGCCATGCGAAACCAGTTCCGCGACCTTGATCTCGTCCTGACGCTGCTTGGCGGCGACGGCCGTGGCGATCTCGGGCGCCGGCGCGGCGCCGCAGGTGTCGCCGCCGAAACCGTAGCGGCCATTGCAGGCCGCCGTCTTCACGGGCTCGCGCGTGACCTCGAAATGGTCGTTGCCCTGCTTGAGGTTCTTCCAGAACGCCATATGCGGGTCATTGCGGTACTTCGCCAGGTTCTCCGGCGTCATCCGGAAGGGAAAGGACTGCATCTGGATCTGCGTCTGTCCGCCGGCGAAGGCCTCGCGAGTGAGCGCGTAGATATCGGCGACCTGCGCGTCGGTCATGGCGAAGCAGCCCATCGACGAACAGTCGCCATGCACCATGATATGCGCGCCGGATCGGCCGAGCTGGCGGTCGAAATTGTTGGGATAGCCGACGTTGAACGAAAGGTAGTAGTTCGAGTTCGGGTTCATCGAGCCGGGCGTGATGGCGTAGAAGCCCTCCGGCACCTGGCGATCGCCCTCCTTCACCTTGGGGCCGAGCTGGCCGGACCAGCGGCACATCGGGAAGGTCTTCAGATGAGCCATCTTGCCCGAGGAATCCTGCTTCCAGACCTCGAGTTCGCTCTCCTGCTTGAAGGCGCGGATCAGGATCGGCGCATGCGTCCGCATGTTCTTTTCCCGCATCTCGCTCTGCAGCGCGAAGGAGATCGGGACATAGTGGCGGCCGTTGCGGGGCAGGGCGCTTTCGTCATTGCAGGCCGCGAGACCCAGGAGGGACACCGAGGCGGCGAGGAGCAGCGCTGTTCGGAGAACGGGTTTGCGGACCAGCTTGCTGACAGCCTGCATACTGCAACTTCTCTGCGACGTTGATGCGGATTCCCAGCCGATCAGCCGGGTCTTAACCTTACACCTTCCTTATCGCAAGCGGCGTGGCAGCAGCGAACAGGGTCAACGCGCAGTTAAGGAGAGACCTGTGGCGGAAAGGCCACCACGCCCGGCGATCGGCCCTCAGCGGCAGCCGATGACGAAGGCCAGCGGTTCGCGAGGTGCGCCCGGGCGACCCGAGGCGAGCGAGCCGGTGATGTCGTCGATGCTGGCCTTGCGGTAGAATTCCGAGGACTTGAAGCCTTTCGAGGAGCAGAAGCTGTCGGCGATCAGCTTGCCGCAGCCGCCTTGGCGCTCCAGGCATTCGCCGGTGCCGTAGCCTTCCTGGTCGGTGATCACGAAGACCGTCTGCTTCGGATCCGCCGCGGGCGCGCGCAGGCTCTGCGCGATGGCGGGCGCGGCGCCGGCGAGCGCAGCGGCGATGAGGACGCTCAATTTCACGGACATGGGTGGCCCCCCGAGCCCCGCGGATCATGCCGCATGGTGACCGGTCTTGGTTAATGGTTGGTTGAGAGGCGCATGAGGCGGCGAGCGCCGCCTGGCGGCGGCCGTCCGACCGCCCCGGGCCTGTCGCGCGGCGGCTTGACGCAGAGCGGCGAAAAGATCAAGAAGCGTGGCATGACGAGAGCGCAGAACCTCTGCATCATCATTTGCGGCTGAGCCACAAGGCGCGGCCGGTTTCCTCTCGTCTGATTTCCTCAGATCACCTAAGGACCACCCGGCAGCGCTAGCGGCGAAGCGCGTTCGACCAGGGTGGGATATGGCCGGTCCGGCGAAGCTCAGGCTCTACAACACGCTGACGAAGGCGAAGGAGGCGTTCGAGCCGCTCGATCCGTCTGATGTCCGCATGTATGTCTGCGGCCCCACGGTCTACGACTTCGCCCATATCGGCAACGCCCGGCCGGTGATCGTCTTCGACGTGCTCTACCGGCTGCTCCGGCATCTCTACGGCCCGGAGCACGTGACCTATGTCCGGAACATCACGGACATCGACGACAAGATCAACAAGCGCGCCTTCGAGCGCTGGACCCGGAAGCGGCCGCTGCTCGCCGAGATGCGAGAACTGACCGAGGGCACGGCCGCGCAATACGAGGCGGACGTGAAAGCGCTGGGCTGCCTGCCGCCGACGCATGCGCCCCGCGCCACGGAATACGTCTGCGACGGCGCCAAGCCGATGGACATGGTGCGGGTCATCGAGAAGCTGGTCGCCCGCGGCGTCGCCTACGAGGCGGAGGGGCATCTGCTGTTCTCACCGTCGGCCATGAACGCTTTGGCCGAGACCAGCGGCATCCCGCAATACGGCCAGCTCTCGCGCCGGCCCTTCGATGAAATGCTGGCCGGCGCGCGGGTCGATGTCGCCCCCTACAAGCGCGACCCGATGGATTTCGTGCTGTGGAAGCCCTCGGACCCGGAAACGGAGCCGGGCTGGGACAGCCCCTGGGGCTTCGGCCGGCCTGGCTGGCATATCGAATGCTCGGCCATGTCGGCGGCGCTGCTCGGAGAAACCTTCGACATCCATGCCGGCGGCATCGACCTCGTCTTCCCGCACCACGAGAACGAGATCGCGCAGAGCTGCTGCGCCTTCGGCATCGAAAAGATGGCGAGCGTCTGGATGCACAACGGCTTCCTGCAGGTGGAGGGGCAGAAGATGTCCAAGAGCCTGGGGAATTTCGTGACGATCAGGGAACTCATGCGCGGTTGGCGAGGAGAGCCATGGTCGGGCTTTGTCCTTCGACTAGAAATGCTCGGCACACACTACACGCAGCCGATCGATTGGACACCAGAGCGACTGACGGTAGCGAAGGCAACGCTACAGGCGTTTTCAGGTGCAACAGCGACTCGTGATTTTCAGTCCGACAACGCGTATGAGGCTGCGTGGAAGGCGCCGCCAAAACCGTCTAAAGAACTTCTCGAAGCGCTTCTGGATGATCTGAATACTCCGCTTGCTGTAAGCACGCTAAAGGAGAAGATTTCTCGCCTCCTAAATGCCGGAGATATCGAGCGAAGCCAAACCGTTCACGATGCAAGATTTCTAGGTTTAGCCGACGAAGAGATGCGTCGTTGGCATACGGGATCACAGGGCCTATCTCAGATGGCGCTTAGCCTTCTAGACAAAGCGAGTCTAAAGTTTAGAGATTATAGGGTGGCAAATCTAAATAAAGATATTGAGATGATATCTGAAATCAATCAATGGTTTAGGGATAATAATATAGTTGTAATTTCACCAAATAGTATACAATATATTGGAGTAGATGCTACGAGGGGTCAGATCGAAAGGCTAATCGACGCCCGCCTCGCCGCCCGCAAGGCCAAGGACTTCGCCACCTCCGACCGCATCCGCGACGAACTCCTCGCCATGGGCATCCAGCTCAAGGACGGCAAGGACCCAGCGACCGGCGAGCCGGTGACGACCTGGGAGGTGAAGCGGTGAGGGTGGCGCTACCCCCTTCCTGCCCGGCTGACGCCGGTCCACCCTCCCCGCATGGGGATGAATGAAGATATCCGCCTCATGACCACGCTCCGCCCCTATCTCCCCGCCGATGCGCCGCTCCTCGCCATCCTGATGCAGGCCAGCATCGAGGAGCTCGCGGCCGATGATTACACCGAGGCCCAGCGCGACGCCTGGGCGGCCGGAGCCGAGGCGCCGGCATTCGCCACGGGCCTCGCGGCCAATCTTACGCTCGTGGCGCTCGATGAGGACGGCGAGCCCGTCGGATTCGCCTCGCTGTTCGAGAACCGCGCCGTGCAGCGCGTCCATGTCCACCCCGACCTGATCGGGCAGGGGATCGGCCGCCTGCTCCTGGAAGCGCTCGCCAAGCTCGCCACGGCGCGCGGCGCGGATGCGCTGGTGGTCGACGCCACCGACAACGCCAAGGGTTTCTTCGTGAAGCTCGGCTATCAGGAGAAGGCGCGCAACACCTTGCGCCATGGCGAGGAATGGCTGGGGGCCACGACGATGGAGCTGCCGCTGAGAGCCCTGCGAAGCGCGACGGTGCAGTGATGCCTGAGCGCGAGCGCCTCTACCTCTACGACACCACCTTGCGCGACGGCGCGCAGACGACCGGCATCGACTTCAGCCTGGCCGACAAGCTCGCGGTCATGAAGATGCTCGACAGGCTGGGCGTCGACACGATCGAGGCCGGCTATCCCGGCGCCAACCCGCTCGACACCGAGCTGTTCGGCCTCAGGCGCGGCGCCAAGGCGGCCGTCGCCGCCTTCGGCATGACCAAGCGCGCCGGCGTCTCGGCCTCCAACGATCCCGGCCTCGCCGCCCTGCTCGCCGCCGAGGCGGATGCCGTCTGCTTCGTCGCCAAGGCCTGGGACTTCCATGTCCGCACAGCGCTCGGCTGCACCTTGGAGGAGAACCTCGAGGGCGTGCGCGACAGCGTCGCGGCGGCGAAGGCCAGGTGCAGGGAGGCTCTGGTCGACTGCGAGCATTTCTTCGACGGATACGCCGCCAATCCGGCCCATGCGCTCGACGTGGCGCGGGCCGCGCACGAGGCAGGCGCCGCCTGGGTCGTGCTCTGCGACACCAATGGCGGCACGTTGCCCGACGCTGTGGAGAGAATCGTGGGCGAGGTGATCGCCGCCATCCCCGGCATCCGGCTCGGCATCCATGCGCATGACGACACCGGCCACGCCGTCGCCAACAGCCTCGCGGCTGTGCGCGCCGGCGCGCGGCAGATCCAGGGCACGCTGAACGGGCTGGGCGAGCGCTGCGGCAACGCCAATCTCGTCACGCTGATCCCGACGCTGATGCTCAAGGAGCCCTATCGTTCGCGCTTCGAAATCGGCGTCTCGGAGGAAGCCCTCGGCGGCCTCACCCAGCTTTCGCGCGTGTTCGACGAAATCCTCAACCGGCAGCCGAACCGGCAGGCGCCCTATGTCGGCGCCTCCGCCTTCGCCACCAAGGCGGGCATCCATGCCTCGGCGGTGCTGAAGGATCCGCGCACCTATGAGCATGTCGAGCCGGCTCTCGTCGGCAATGCGCGGGCCGTTCTGGTCTCCACGCAGGCCGGGCGGTCGAATGTGCTGTCGGAGCTGGAGAGGCTCGGCATAGCGGTGCCGCGCGACGATCCGCGCATCGCGAGGCTGCTGGAGGAGGTGAAGGAGCGCGAGGCCGTCGGCTACGCCTACGAGGGCGCCGACGCTTCCTTCTACGTGCTGGCGCAGCGCGTGCTCGGCCGCGGGCGCGACTTCTTCAAGGTCGAGCGCTTCAAGGTCAACGTGGAGCGCCGCTACAACGCCAATGGCGAGCTCGTCACCTTCTCGGAAGCCACGGTCAAGCTGAATGTCGATGGGGAGGTGATGATCTCCGCCGCGGAGGGCGACGGTCCGGTCAACGCGCTGGACAGGGCGCTCCGCAAGGATCTCGGCAAGTACCAGCGGCAGATCGAGGGGCTGGAGCTCGTCGACTTCAAGGTCCGCATCTTCCAGGGCGGCACCGACGCCGTGACGCGCGTGCTGGTCGAGAGCCGGGACGAGACGGGAGAGAGTTGGACCACCGTCGGCGTCTCGGCGAACATCATCGACGCCTCGTTCCAGGCGCTGACGGATTCAATCGTCTACAAGCTCATGCGCTCGGCCTGAGCGCCAGGGAGCTCAGAACGTATAGCCGATCTTCGCGCCGACGTTCGTCAGGCCGTCGTTCGCCTTGCAGAGGCCGCCGTTCGACACATGGTCGATGGTCACCATCACCGACCAGTTGGCGGACAGGCGGTAGCCCACCGATGCGCTTTCGCGGAACAGGGGTATGCATCCCAGCCTCGCCTCGCCCGGCACCCGGATCCGGCTCGTGTTGCCGTCGTTGAACGCCGCGCCGAAGCTGGCCTCGACGAAGAAGCTCGGCGTGATGTCGAAGGTCCAGGTCAGCCCGGCGTAGCCGTAGCTTGTGCGGCCTCCCGTGCTGAAGTTCCCGCCGACGTGGAAGCGAGGCACCAGCGCATCCCAGATCGGATCGGCGTAGCGGAACGGCTTGATTGAAAGGACCTCGGCGTTGATGTCCAGTCCGCCGCTCTTCTCCCGGCCGGCGAGCGCATGGTTCAGCCCGCCGAGGCGGATCTCCGAAACATACGAGAATGGAGATGAGGGCGTAACCGGGGCGGGCGGCGCGAGATCGGCGGCGAGTGCTTGGGATGCAATGCACAGGCAGAAGGCGCAAAGAAGGGAACGAAGCATTGTCATCCATCGAGCCGCTGACGATGATGCGTTATTCGATAGCAAATCGAACCACAATTCAAGCGCGGGCAATCATCGGCCGACAGGAAGCCTAGCCTTGTTGCGCCGCTGCAACGATGCCGAACACTATTCTGTGAAGCGCAGGACTTTCTCGCGGCAGAAATTGATGGTCTCTTCGACCTCGCCCTCGTCGTCGAACTTGGCCTGAACGGCCATCTCGCACCCCTTCGGCCGCGTCAATTTGAGCACGCTCTTCTTGCCGCCGGCGATAGGACGGGCGAGACGGCCCACGACGTTGCCGTCGGCATCGGCCACCGTCAGCTCGGTCAGCGACGCCGCGCGCCGGTTCTCGAGAGCGATCTGCGCCGGAGGGCGGGTCTGGGCGAGCGACGGAGCGGAGAAAGCCAGCAGCAGCAGGGCGGCGGACGCGAGCGACTTGTGCATGGGGTTTCCTTATGGTTGCCAGCACGATGGCGGATACCAAGGGCTTTGAAAAGAGGGTTGCGTCAAGCGCATGCCGTCGGCCGTTCACATGAGCTTCGGCGACCAATCCGCCTTGGCTCCGGCGCGGCCGGTCCTGGCGATCGCAGCCTCGATCATCGGCACCACATCCTCGATCTTCTCGGCGGTGAGGGTGCGGACCTCGAGCCCGTCCCGGATGAAGCCCTCCATCCGCATATGGGCGAGAAGATCCATCAACGGCCGCCAGAAGCCGCCGATATCGGCGATCACGATCGGCTTGCCATGGCGGCCGAGCTGGGCCCATGTCATCTGCTCGACAAGCTCCTCCAGCGTGCCGATGCCGCCGGGCAACGCCACGAAGGCGTCGGCCCGCTCGAACATCTGCATCTTGCGTTGGTGCATGTCGTCGACGAGCACGGCGTCGTCGAGGTCGCCGGACAGCTTCTCCTTGGTGACGAGGAAATGCGGGATGATGCCTGTGACCCGGCCGCCATGCCGCTTCACGGACCGCGACACGGCGCCCATCAGCCCGACGTTGCCGCCGCCGTAGACGAGGCCATGGCCAGCGTCGGCGATGCGCCTGCCGAGCTCCTCGGCCGCCGCGACATAGGCAGGGCCGCGTCCCTCTCCAGAAGCGCAATAGACGCAGATCGCGAGAGGTTTTGCGGCGGAGGGCATGGACTCATCCTGCGGGACGGAGAATCGGTTGCTGCGGGAATCGGTTTCAACGCCTATATGAGCACGACACGACAGGTTTGAAGGCGTTCATGTCCACCACCGATGCGGCGTCCGGCGCCCCTTCATCCGCCACGTCCGCGCCGAAGAAGCTCAGCGCCAATTCGAGCATGCTCGGCACGCTCGCCGCGCTCTGGCCCTACCTTTGGCCGGCGGACCGGCGCGACCTGCAGATCCGGGTGGCGATCGCCTTCGCGCTGATCATCGTCGCCAAGCTGGCGACCATCGTGGTGCCGTTCACCTTCAAGTGGGCGACCGACGCTCTTGTCGCCGCCCAGTCCGGCAAACCGATGTCCGGGGAAGCGGTGTTGGGGTGGGTCGTCGGCGCGCCGTTGTTCGCGACCGCGCTCTATGGGCTCGCCCGCGCCGGCATGTTCCTGCTGCAGCAGATGCGCGACGGCGTCTTCGCGGCGGTGTCGATGCATGCGGTGCGCCGGCTCGCCAACGAGACCTTCCAGCACATGCACAGGCTCAGCCTGCGCTTCCATCTCGAACGCAAGACCGGCGGCCTAACGCGCGTCCTGGAGCGCGGCAAGGACGGCATCGAGGAGCTGTCGCGGATGGCGCTGCTCACGCTGATCCCGACGATCTTCGAGTTCCTGCTCGTCTGCGGCGTCTTCCTGTTCGCCTACGACTGGCGCTATGTCGTGGTGATCACGGTGATGATCGTCGCCTACCTCTGGTTCACGATCGCGGCCACGAACTGGCGCATCGGCATCCGCCGCCAGATGAACGACAGCGACACCGACGCCAACACCAAGGCCGTCGACAGCCTGCTGAACTACGAGACGGTGAAGTACTTCGGCGCGGAGAAGCGCGAGAACGCCCGCTTCGACCGCTCGATGGCGGTCTACGAGAAGGCGAGCACCAAGAGCTACACCTCGCTCGCCATGCTCAACTCGGGTCAGAACGTCATCTTCACGCTCGGCATGACGCTGTGCATGGCCATGGCCGCGGCGGAAGTGGCGCAGGGGCGCAAGACTGTCGGCGACTTCGTGCTCGTCAACGCCATGCTGATCCAGCTCTACCAGCCGCTGAATTTCATGGGCATGGTCTATCGCGAGATCAAGCAGGCGCTGGTCGACATCGAGAAGATGTTCGATGTCCTCTCGACCAACGCCGAAGTGAAGGACCCGCCCGGCGCGCAGCCGCTCCGCGTCTCCTCCGGGACCGTGCGGTTCGACGACGTCTCCTTCCACTACATGCCGGAGCGGCCGATCCTGAAAGGCGTCAGCTTCGAGGTTCCGGCGGGGCGGACGGTGGCCATCGTCGGGCCGTCGGGCGCGGGCAAGTCGACGATCTCGCGGCTGCTGTTCCGCTTCTACGACATCAGCGGCGGTTCGATCACCATCGACGGGCAGGACATCCGCATGGTGACGCAGGAGTCACTGCGCGATTCGATCGGCATGGTCCCGCAGGATACGGTGCTGTTCAACGACACCATCCGCTACAACATCGCCTACGGCAGGGACGGGGCGACGTCGGAGCAGATCGAGGAGGCGGCGCGGCTCGCCCAGATCGACCGGCTGATCGCGCAACTCCCAGAAGGCTACGAGGCCCAGGTCGGCGAGCGGGGCCTGAAGCTTTCGGGCGGCGAGAAGCAGCGGGTAGCGATCGCCCGCACCATCCTCAAGGCTCCGCCGATCTTGGTGCTCGACGAAGCCACCTCGGCGCTCGACAGCCATACCGAGATGGAGATCCAGGAGGCGCTCGACCGCGTCTCGCGCAACCGCACCACCATCGTCATCGCGCATCGGCTTTCGACCGTGGTCAACGCGGACGAAATCATCGTGCTCGACAAGGGCGTGATCGCCGAACGCGGCACGCACCAGTCGCTGCTCGACCGCAGCGGCATCTACGCGTCGATGTGGAACCGCCAGCGCGAGGCGGATGCCGCCCGCGAGACGCTGAAGCGCGCGGAGGCCGAGGAGGGCGAGACGCTGCGGGTGCGGATCGGGGCGTGAGCCCCGCCGGCGCTGAGGGGCCGCGCATCAGGCTTTTCGATCCCGGCCATCACCAAACCGCGCAAGCCAGGCGCGGCGGGTTCGGCTACGATGACGGCCCGCTCGACGCATGACCGACATCGCTCTCGACGCCCGGACAACGACGAACGTGCTGAGGCGCGTCATCCCGACGCTCGCCTTCACGCAGATGACGGCCTGGGGCACGACCTATTATCTGCCCGCGATCTTCCGCCAGCATTTCGCGACCGAGCTCGGCCTCAGCGCGCCGGTCATCTTCTCGGGCGTTGCGGTGATGCTGATGGTCTCGGCGCTGATCGCCTGGCCCGCCGGGCGCCTGATGGATCGGCATGGGGCCGGCCGGCTGATGCCACTGGGTTCGGCGTTCCTGGCGCTGGGGCTGATGCTGCTGGCCGTCTCCGTCGACCAGACGACCTATCTCGCGGCCTGGGTCGCGTTCGGGTTCGGCATGGCGCTGTGCATGGGGAACGCGTCCCATGCCGCGCTCGCACAGATCGCGGGGCAGGGGGCGCGGCGGGCCATCGTTCTGCTGATGCTCTTCGGCGGCATGGCCTCGACCGTGTTCTGGCCGCTGACGCTGTGGCTGGAGAGCCGGCTCGGCTGGCGGGGGACGTGCCTGCTCTATGCCGCGGTTCACCTCTGCGCCTGCCTGCCCCTCTATGCGCTCGTCCTGGCGGCCGGAACCCGGCGCGAAGCTCGGCGGGACCTCGTGGCGGACATCCATGAGGGCCGCATCCCGCCAGCGAGGCGGGCGCTTGCTGCCGGACTGATCACCATCGCCTTCGCCTGCAGCGGCTTCGTCTCCTGGGGGCTCGACCTGCATCTAATCGCCATTCTGGGCGACTTCGGCCTCGGTGCGGCAACCGCCGTGTCGGTCGCTGCGATCAAAGGTCCGGCGACTTTGCTTGCGCGCGGATCCGACGTCGTGGCAGGCCCGCGCATCTCGCCGCTGGGCAGCGCCATGGTGGCGATCCTGGCGACGGCGCTCAGCCTCGCGCTGGTGCTCATGTCTAGCACTGGACTTGGCGCGGCGATCACCTTCATCGCGCTCTACAGCTTCGGCACCGGCCTGATGGCCGTCGCGCGCGCCACGCTGCCGCTCGTGCTGCTGGGGTCGAAAGGCTACGCCACCACCATGGGCAAGCTCGCGCTGCCGACACAGACTGTCTATGCGGTGGCGCCGATGGTTTTCGGCGCCTTGCTCGACCATCTGGGCAGCCGCGGCGTGATCTCGATCGGACTCATCGGATCCTGCCTGGCCCTGACGGCGCTGCTCGCGCTGAACCGGCTCGCCCTCCAGCCGCAGCAGGCCTGAGCCGGCCCGCGCCCGCCCTTCGGTTCGGGCGCGGCGCGCCGACCGCTTCCAACCCCGGTCGGCATGGGCTATCAGGCGCTCCTCGCCCCATCAGAAGGCTCGCCCCGTCCCCGTGTCCGTCTTCGCCTCCGTCCGCCGCCAACTCGTGCCGATCCATCCGGAGGGGTACCTGTTCATCGCGCTCTTCGCGCTCGCCGCCCTGCTGCTCGGCTGGCTATGGGCGCCGCTCGGCTGGATCGGCTGGATCCTGACCTTGTGGTGCATCTATTTCTTCCGCGATCCGCCGCGCGTCACGGCGCTCCGCGAAGGGCTCGTCATCTCGCCGGCGGATGGACGTGTCGACCTGATCGGCTATTTCGTGCCACCGGCCGAGCTGGAGTTGGGCGACAGGCCTCTGCCGCGCGTCACCATCTTCATGTCGGTGTTCGATTGCCACGTGAACCGCGCGCCCGTCTCCGGCCGGATCGAGAAGATCGCCTACAAGCCGGGGCTGTTCCTCTCGGCCGACCTCGACAAGGCGAGCGAGGACAACGAGCGGAGCGGCATGGTCATCGACAGCGCGCATGGCCGCTTCGGCATCGTGCAGATCGCCGGGCTGCTGGCCAGGCGCATCGTGCCCTTCGACAACGCGAGGGAGGGCGCGATGCTGGCTGTCGGCGAGCGCTTCGGCCTGATCCGTTTCGGCTCGCGCGTCGACATCTACCTGCCGGAAGGCGTCAAGCCTCTGGTCGGCCTCGGACAGAAGGCGCTCGCCGGCGAGACGATCATCGCCGATGCGGCGTCGGCGGGCGATGGTTGGACCTACAAGGTGGGGTGAACGGAGCGCACCCCTTCGCCCGCAAGGAGAGAAGGGGAGCCCGCCCCGCCTTCCTTGGCCTCATCCCCGCTGCTAACATCGCGTCATGACGGACCCGATCGGCGATCTCTTCCCACCCTTCCAGCCGGACGCCGACGAGCCGCGCAAGCGGCGCTTCCAGCCGATCCCCTTCCGGGTGATCATCCCCAATCTCGTGACGCTCCTGGCGCTCTGTCTCGGCCTGACCGCCATCAGGCTGGCGATCGAGGGGCGGCTCGATGCTGCGGTCTACGCGATCCTGGTGGCGGCGCTGCTGGACGGCATCGACGGCAATCTCGCGCGCTTCCTCAAGGGCACGTCGCGCTTCGGCGCGGAGCTCGACAGCCTTGCGGATTTCGTCAACTTCGGCTGCGTGCCGGCGCTGGTCCTCTATTTCTGGGTGCTTAAAGACCTGAAGTCGTTGGGCTGGATCGTCTGCCTGCTCTTCGCCATCGCCATGGTGCTCCGGCTCGCGCGCTTCAACGTGATGCTCGACGATCCGACGCGGCCGGAATGGACCAAGGGCTTCTTCGTCGGCATGCCGGCGCCGATGGGCGCCTCCTGCGTGCTCCTGCCGCTCTACCTCAGCCTGGCCGGCCTGCTGCCGGATTTCCACGGCCTGCCGAGCCTGGTGCTGATCTATACGCTGCTGATCGCCTTCTTCACGATCAGCACGATCCCGACGCTGTCGTCCAAGAAGCTGGGGCAGCGCATCGAGCGCCGCTATGTGATGCCGATCTTCGTGCTGGCGGTGGCGCTCGGCGGCCTGCTGCTGTCGCATACCTTCGAGACGCTGTCGGCGATGGTGCTGCTCTATCTGGCGACGCTCCCCTTGAGCGTGATGCGCTACCGCGCCTTGGACCGGGCCTGGCGCGCCGAGCCCGCGCCAGCCGCCGCGTCCGAGGCGACGGCGCCATGAGCGCATCAGCGAGCGCGCCGGCGATCGCGGTCGTCGGGTCGATCAACATGGACGTGGCGGTCAGGACCGTGCGGCTGCCCGGCCCCGGCGAGACTGTGATGGGCGGCGAGGCGCTGCTGTCGCTCGGCGGCAAGGGCGCCAATCAGGCGGTGGCCGCGGCGCGGCTGGGCGCCGCCGTCAGAATGATCGGCGGCGTCGGCGAGGATGCTTTCGGCGCGGCGGCGCTTGAGGCGCTCGCGGCGGAAGGGGTCGACCTGACCGGCGTCAGGCGCTGGCCCGGCGCGACCGGCGTCGCGCTGATCACGGTGGGCGGCGACGGGCAGAACATGATCACGCTCTCGCCAGGCGCGAACGCGCGGCTGTCACCGGCCGAGATTTCGATTCAGGCGGCACAGCTAAGCGCTTGTAAAGTCCTGCTGTTACAGAATGAGACGCCGCCTGAAGCCGCTCATGCGGCGATTCAACTGGCCGATGGCGCGGTGGTGATCGCCGATCCTGCGCCGGCTGCGGGCTACGATCCGGCGCTGATCGCCAGGGCCGATATTCTGACGCCTAACGAGAGCGAGGCGACGCTGCTCACGGGCGTCGCCGTGTGCGATCGGGACTCAGCGCTGCAGGCGGCGCGGCAACTGGTGGCGAAGGGCGCGCGGACCGCCATCGTCAAACTCGGCGCGGCAGGCGTCGTCCATGCCGGGCGACTGGACGATGGCGAGGGCGAGGGGTATGTGCCGGCTCCCGCCGTGGCGGCGGTGGATACGGTCGCGGCCGGCGATTGCTTCAACGGCGCCCTTGCGGTGGCGCTGGCCGAGGGCGCCCCTCTGCGCGAGGCGCTCGCCTTCGCCTGCCGGGCGGCCGCCATCGCGGTGACGCGGCCCGGCGCTTCGGCGTCGATGCCGCGCCGCGCGGAGATGGGGTGAGCCTAGTCCTTGATCTCCGGCGGCTCATCGCCCTTCGAGGTGGCGACGAGCCCTTTGTCGACGCGTTTGGAGAATTCCGTCTCCTCGCCGGCGGCGAGCGTCTTCGCTTGGGCGATCCAGCCCTCGCGCTCGATCCGGCCGGGGAAGGCGAGGTAACTGCCGACCCAGAGCGCATTGTCGGCTGACCAGCCGGCGATCTGGTCGAAATGCCAGATCCCGAGACCGTTGAGGCGACCCTCGTTCTGCCGGCCGATGCCGCGGATGCGCTTGAGGTCATCCGCCTTGCCCGAGCGGGGCTCGGCGAAGCCTGCCGGGCGCCGGCCCGCGATCGCCTCCTCGCCGTCAATGGGCGCGGCAGGCTCGGGTGCGGCAACGGGAGCGGTCGTCTCGGTGACCGGAGCCGCCTGCGCCTTCGGCTGCGGCGGCGCCACGACATCCACCTTGGCGAGCGCATAACCCGTCGGCAATGCCTTCACGGCCCGCATCACCGCGTCATGGCCAGGGCGCTCGCCGGCGACACCCGTCAGCGTGTAGCGGGCATCGATCAGGCTTGCGATGCCCCGGTCGAGCTTGGCGAGATGGCCGAAGGCGACGGAGGCCATGTCTTCCATGCCCTGCGGCGCGCCGCTGGCCAGCTTCAGCTTGTCCGTGACGGGTTGCGGCGCGAAAGCGGTCTCGGCCGCGGACAGAATGTTGCGCCTGGCTTCTTCCGACGGTGCGTAGCCCGTGAGCGTCACGCCATCGGCAGCCTTGGCCGCCTGCCACTGGAACGGCTTGACCGAAGCCAGGCTGGGCACGGGCCGGGCGGCAGACGCCGTCGCCTCGGTCGAAGCCAGCCGCGCCGCCGCCAGCGGAGCGGCGCCTGCGGCAGCCATGGCCTGAGCCTCGCCCTCGCCCAGCACCAGCCGCGAGAGCAGGCAGCCGAGGCAGCAGCCGACGATATACCAGAAGACGAAGTGGAGAGCCGTGTCGAACCACAGGCCGAGCCGGCCGGGGATCGCCAGGATGGCGGCGATGAACAGCCCGAAAACGAAGGCGATCAGGCCGTAGCCGAGCCAGCCGAGGCCTTCGAGGCGCGGCGCCTGCCGGCAGGATCGCCAGCCCACGAAGGCGCCGAGCGCCAGGGCGAAGAAGAGCCAGGGGAAGAACAGGGTCTTGGTCAGGTAGATCATGGCGCGCTCCTACCGGACCGTGAACTCGACGCGGCGGTTCTTCTGCTTGTTCTCCGGCGTGTCGTTCGGCGCGATCGGCTTGCTCTGGCCATAGCCGATGGCCTTGAGAGCCGAGGCGGCCACGCCTTCGCGGACCAGGAAATCGACGACGGCCTGGGCGCGACGTTCCGAGAGCGCCTGGTTGCGGTCCGGCGCCCCATCCGAGTCGGTATGGGCGCCGATCTCGATCAGCCGGTCCGGGCATTGCTTCGCCGCGTCGGCCAGCCGGCCGAGCAGGAGATAGGACACGGGCCTGATGGTCGCTTCGGCGAAATCGAAGAGCACGGGTTCTCCGAGCAGCCCGTCAAGCCGGCTTTGGCAGGCGGCCACGGCCGGCGGCGGCAAGGAGGGAGAAGGCGCCAACGGCGCAGCGGCGGGAGGCGGCGGCGCGTCGACGACCGGGAGCGGCGGAGGCGGCGGCAGCGGCACCGTGACGGGTGCCGGTGGCGGTACCTCGGCCACTGAGGGCGGCGGTGGCGGTGGAACGATTGCGGGAGGCGCCGGCGGCGGGGGGGCGGCGGCAGCGGGCGGTGCAGGCGGAATTGGCGGCGGCGCCGCGACGGGAGGCGGAGCTGCAGGCGCCACCACGGCCACCGGTGGCGGTGTTTCCGGCCGCGGCGCCGCTGCGGCCGGCGGGGCAGGCGGCGGTGTGGGTGGTGGTGGAGGCGTCACGGGAGCGGGCGGCGGCGGAGGCAGCGGCGCGGCGATGTCCTGCCGGGCCAGCAGAAAGCCGGGCGGCAGGCGCAACAGGCCGGCGACCAGATTGTCGCGAATCGCTGCCGTGGGCGCGCGGCCGGTGATGGAATATGCGCTGTTGGTCAGGCTGGCGGTACCGGACTCAAGGCGGCCGAGGTGTTGCAGGGCCTGCGCGGCCATGCCGGAGAAGCCCTCCGGCGCGCCGGCGCCAAGCACCTGCTGATCGACCACGCTCGCGCCGCCAGCCGCGGCGCCAGCGGCGGCGAGATTGGCGGCCTTGGTGGCTTCGTCAGGCACGTAGCCCGAGAGCGTCAACGTTTGTCCGGTGCGCGTGGCGGACCAATCGTAGGGCGTGATTCGCGGCGCGACGATCTCCTGCCGCGTGACGGCGAAGCCGGCGGGGACAGCGCCGAGGCCAGCCACGGCGGCGTTGCGGCCGGCGAGCGTAGCGGTTCGGCCGGTGATCGCCAGCGTCGTATCCGTGAGGCCCGCCTCGCCTTGGTCAAGCTGAGCGAGGCGGCCGATGGCGAAGGCCGCCGCGTTGGCGAAGCCGTTCGGCGCGCCTGCCGCGAGCTCCTGCCGGTCCTCGACCGTGGCGCCGGGAATGGCGGCGCGGGCGGCCGCGGCATTGGCGGCCTTGGTCGTTTCATCCGGCACGAGGCCGGACAGCGTGACCGTTGAGCCTTCCCGCGTGGCGGCCCAGCGATAGGGCGATACGGGCGCGGCGGCGACGTCCTGCCGCGACAGCGTGAAGCCTGCGGGCAGGGCCTTGAGGGACTCGATCAACTCGCCGCGCGCCGCCATCGTGGGCGCCTGCCCGGCGATCGAGAAGGCGGTGTCGGAAAGGCTGGCGACGCCTGCGTTGAGCCGGCCGAGTTGGGCGATGGCCTGCGACGCCATGGCCGCGAAGCTGGCTGGTGCGCCGAGATTGACCTCTTGCCGGTCGGTGACGGCGAGGCCTGACGCGGCGGCGCGGGCGGCAGCGAGGTTGGCGGCGCGGACCTCTTCGCTCGGCACATTGCCGGCGAGCGTGAGGCCGGCCGCGTCGCGCGTCGCTGACCAAAGATAGGGCGAGACTGTGGGCGCGGTCACGTCGACGCCGGCGAGCGAAAAGCCTTGGGGCAGGCTCCGCGCCGCTTCCGTCGCCTTGAGGTAGGCCGGATACGACGGCGCGCCGCCGGCGATGCGATAGGCCGCATCCGAAAGGCTCGCCGTCCCGCGGTCGAGGCCGGCCAGATGGCCGAGCGCAGCGGCGGCCATGGCTTCGAAGCCCGTCGGCGAACCGGCGGCAAGCGTCATGCGGTCGTTGACGGCAGCGCCCGGCGTGGCGGCCTTGGCGGCGGCCGCCAGCAGCGTCGCTCTGGCGTCGTTTGAGGGGACATTGCCGGTCAGCGTGATCGCGCCGCCCTGCTTCTCGGCGGACCAGAGATAGGGCTTGGCCAGCGGCAGGTTGATCGTCGCCGCACCGGCGACGCCCTGCGGCAGGGCGGCGGCCGTCGCAGCCTGGTAGAGCTCTGCGGACGGCGCTGTGCCGGTCAAGGAGAGCGAGGCGTCGGTGAGCTGGGCCTTGCCATCGGGCAGGCGTGCGAGTTGGGAGAGCGCGTATCCGGACGCGGCAGCGAAGACGGCCGGCGCGCCGCGCGCCACCTTCATCTCGTCGACGACCGTCGCGCCCGGCACGGCGGCGCGGGTTTCGGCCAGCAGCCTGGCGCGAGCTTCCTCGCTCGGCACGGAGCCGGCCAGCGTCACCTTGGCGCCGTCGCGGGTCGCAGACCAGAGATAGGGCTTCGCCTCGGCCAGCACGGTGGTGGTGTCGCGCACGAGGCGCACGCCATCGACGCCGGCGACGGCCGCGCGCGCAGCTCCCTGCGCCTCCGGCTCCGGCGCCACGCCGTTCACTGTGGCGTCGCGCCCGTCGAAGCTGGCGGTGGCCCATGGCGCCTTGGCCTTGAGCGCCTCGGCGGCGGAGCGCTGGGTCAGGTCGACCTGGATGCCGTCGTGGGTCAGGAGGCCGGCGAGGAGCCACAACGCCGCAAGGGGCAGGAGCCCCCACAGCCATCGTCTGGGTTGGCATTGCATCATGTCGATCCTCCCGCCGCGCAGGCGCGGCGTCGTGCCGACCGAACGGGCGGGAGGAGCCGCGTCACTGCGAACCCAACCCCTTCGTTCCTTCTGGTCAGTAAAAATTAACCATAGGCCGGGTCCGCTGCATAGGCTCCAATCGTTCCGACAGGCCGGCTCAGCCGTTGACGCGGGTGACGCTGGAGACGATCGGCTTGGCCTTCAGCTCGGCGATCACCGCCGAGAGATGCTGCAGATCGAAGACCTCGACATCGATGGTCATGCCGCGGAAATCGGGCGATCGCGCCGTCATCGAGATGTTGTCGATGTTGGCGCCGCTGTCGCCGATCACGCGGGCGATTTCGGCCAGCGCTCCGGGCTCGTTGATGACGGAGAGCGCGAGCTGCGCCGGGTAGCGGCTGTTGCGCGCGGCGTCGATATCCCAGCGCACGTCCAGCCAGCGCTCGGGCTGGTCGTCGAAGGCCGAGAGCGCCGAGGCCTGGATCGGATAGATCGTGATGCCCTCGCCGGGCGTGAGAATGCCGACGATGCGGTCTCCCGGCACGGCGCCGCCGTCTGGCGCGAAGCGCACGGGCAGGTCGCCCTGCAGGCCACGGATCGGGATCGGGCTGTCTCCCACCTGATCCGGCACCTTGAACTTGAGGTTCTCGGCCTTCTCCAGTTCGAACCAGCCGCCGCGGCCGTCGGGATCGGGGCCGGCGCGCTGCGGCTCCTTGAAATCGGGATGCACCGCCTTCAGCACGTCGCCGGAGATCATCTCGCCGCGCCCTACCGCCGCGAAGACGTCCTCGGCGCTGCGCCTCGCCAGCCGGGGCAGGGCGGCCTTCAGTTTCGCCTCTGAAAAGGCCTTGCCCGCGCGCGAAAAGGCGCGCTCCAGGATTTGCCGACCAAGGCCGGTGTATTGCGCCTTCACGGCGGCGCGGGTGGCGCGGCGGATGTCGGCCCGCGCCTTGCCGGTGACGACGGCGGTCTCCCAGGCCGCCGGCGGCGTCTGGCCGGGGGCGCGGATGATCTCGACCTCGTCGCCGTTGTGCAGTTCGGAGAGCAGCGGCGCCGAGCGGCCGTTGACGCGGCAGCCCACGGCCTCGTTGCCGATGGCGGAATGCAGCGCATAGGCGAAGTCGATCGGCGTCGCGCCGCGGGGCAGGGCGATCAGCGCTCCCTTGGGCGTGAAGCAGAAGACCTGGTCGTGGAAGAGCTCGAGCTTGGTGTGCTCCAGGAACTCCTCGGGGCTGTCGCCCTCGGAGAGCGCCTCGATGGTCTTGCGCAGCCATTGATAGGCGGTCGACTCGGCCGCGCCGCCCTCGGGCCGGAACTCGAGTCCATCCTTGTAGATCGCATGGGCGGCGATGCCGAACTCGTCGATCTGGTGCATCTCGTGGGTGCGGATCTGCAATTCGACGCGCTGCCGGCCGGGGCCGATCACCGTGGTGTGGAGCGAGCGGTAGTCGTTCTGCTTCGGCGTCGAGATGTAGTCCTTGAAACGCCCCGGCACCATCGGCCAGACGACATGCACGGCGCCGAGCACGCGGTAGCAATCGGTGATGGTGTTGACGAGCACGCGGAAGCCGAAGATGTCCGAAAGCTGCTCGAACGCGATCGACTTGCGCTCCATCTTCCGCCAGACGGAATAGGCCGTCTTCTGCCGGCCCTTGACCTCCGCCTTCAGCCCCTGGGCCGTCAGCCGGGCTTGCAATTCCTGCTCGATCTTGGCGATCAGCCCGCTGCTCTTGTCCGCGAGCTCGGCGAGCTTGGCCTTCACCAGCGCATGGGCGTCGGGCATCAGGTGGCGGAAGGAGAGGTCCTCCAATTCGTCGCGCACCTCCTGCATGCCCATGCGGCCGGCGAGAGGCGCATAGATGTCGAGCGTCTCCTCGGCGATGCGGGCGCGCTTCGCCGGCGGCACGTAATGCAGAGTGCGCATGTTGTGCAGACGGTCCGCGAGCTTGACGAGCAGCACGCGCACATCCGAGGCGATGGCGATCAGGAGCTTGCGCAGGTTCTCGGCCTGCGCCGCCTTCTTGGAGACGAGGTCGAGCTTGCGGATCTTGGTGAGGCCATCGACGAGCTCGGCGATCTCATGGCCGAACAGCCGTTCGATCTCCTCCTTGGTGGCCTCGGTGTCCTCGATCGTGTCGTGCAGCACCGCGGCGGCGATGGTGGCGTCGTCCAGCCTGAGGTCGGTGAGGATCGCCGCCACTTCGAGCGGATGCGCGAAATAGGGGTCGCCCGAGGCGCGCTTCTGGTTGCCATGCGCCTTCATGGCGTAGACATAGGCGCGGTTGAGCAGGGCCTCGTCCGCGTCCGGATTATAGCGCTTCACCCGTTCGAGAAGCTCGTATTGCCGCATCATCGGGAGGGGTGACTCCCGCGCAACTCACTTGGCATGGAGACAAGATAGGCGCGTGTCCGGCGAGGCAGCAAGTGCTGCGCGCCCGCGACGCATCAGATCAGCCCGAGCCGCCTCCTGGCGGCCCGGGGCAGGTTCAGCGCTGCGAGGCGGTGACTCTCACGAAGATAGTCCCGCAGAGCCTCGTCATCCATTGAGGCCGAGGTTCGCCGCTGGATCCATTTCATCCCTCGGCTAGCGAGATAGGGAGCCGGCCGGAGGCCGGGCTGGTCCATGAGCAGGTCGAAGCTCATGGGCGAGCATTTGAACGTGACGAAAGGCGGGCCGCCATCGTCATTCCACCCAGCGATCGCGAATACCTTGGCTGCCCCGGCATCGCCGACCTTCCAGACATGGGCGTCGCCCCATTGGATGACGCGGAACGACGAGGGCAGCGTGTTGCAGAAGGCGTCGTACTCGTCGAGGCTCACTCGTCCTCGCCGCCGCTGAACAGCCCGAACTGCCCAGCCTCCCGTGCAGGCTCAGGCAGGCCCAGATGGCGGAAGGCATGGCTGGTGAGCAGGCGGCCGCGCGGCGTGCGCTGCACGAAGCCCTGCTGGATCAGGTAAGGCTCGATGATCTCCTCGATGGCGTCGCGCGCCTCCGAGAGCGAGGCCGCCATGGTCTCGACGCCGACGGGCCCGCCGCCGAACTTCTCGGCGATGGTGCGGAGATACTTGATGTCCATCTGGTCGAGGCCGAGCCCGTCGACGTCCATCATGCGCAGGGCCTTGTCGGCGATTTGGCGAGTCACGGTCGGCGCCTGCTCGACCAGCGCCACGTCGGCGACGCGGCGAAGCAGCCGGCCGGCGATGCGCGGCGTGCCCCGGGAGCGCCGGGCGATCTCGTTGGCGCCCTCGTCGGACATCGGCAGGCCCATGACGCGGGCGCCGCGCTTCACGATGAACTCCAGCTCCTCGATCGTGTAGAACTGCAGGCGGATCGGGATGCCGAAGCGGTCGCGCAGCGGATTGGTGAGGAGGCCGGCGCGGGTGGTGGCGCCGACGAGCGTGAAGCGCGGCAGGTCGATCTTCACCGAGCGCGCGGCCGGGCCCTCGCCGATGATCAGGTCGAGCTGGAAATCCTCCATCGCCGGATAGAGGATCTCCTCGACAGCAGGATTGAGGCGGTGGATCTCGTCGATGAAGAGGACGTCGCGCTCCTCCAGATTGGTGAGCTGAGCCGCAAGGTCGCCGGCCTTGGCGATGACGGGGCCGGAGGTCGAACGGAAATTGACGCCCAATTCCTTGGCGACGATCTGCGCCAGCGTCGTCTTGCCGAGCCCCGGCGGACCGACGAAGAGCACGTGGTCGAGCGCGTCCTTCCGCCGCCGCGCAGCCTCGATATAGACCGAGAGGTTCTCGCGCGCCTGGGCCTGGCCGATGAAGTCGGCGAGGATCTGGGGCCTGATGGAGGCCTCCATCATGTCCTCGTCGCGGCGCTCGGCCGAGAGAAAGCGGCTGGGTTTCTCGGGCGTGGACAAGGGTCTAGGCGGCTTTCCGGCGGGCGATTCCCGTGGGGGAGGGCATACACGCGCGGGCGCGCCAGCGCAAAGCCGACGACTGTCGCTTCAGTGAAGCCTGACCGGCAGGGACGCGAAGCCGCGCAGCGTGTTGTTGAGCTTGCGCTCCACAGGCCCGATCAGCTCGAAGCGGCTGACGCGGTTCGCCAGCGCCTCGAAGATCAGCTCGGCCTCGAGCCGCGCGATCATCTGGCCGACGCAGGCATGGACGCCATGGCCGAAGCTCAGGTGCCCCATGGCGCGGCGGCGCAGGTTGAGCTTCTCCGGCTCGTCCCATTGCCGCGGATCGCGGTTGGCGCCGCCGATGAACAGCAGGATCTTGCTGCCCTCGGGGATCGCCTGGCCGTCGATTTCGACATCGCAGGAGGTCGTCCGGAAATAGATCTGCACCGGCGAGTCCCAGCGGATGATCTCGTCGAAGGCGTATTTCCGGAGAGTCGCATCCTGCCGCAGCGCCTCCCACTGCTCGGGATGGCGGGCGAAGCCGTGGATGGCATTGCCGAGTCCGTTCACCGTGGTGTCCAGGCCGGCGACGACGAAGCTCTTGATCAGCTGGGCGGCGATCTCTGCGCTGATCTTGCCCTCGTCATGCGCCTTGTAGATCTCGGCGCCGAGACCGGTCGGCGAGAGCACGTCGCGGTCGCATTGCCGCGCCGCCCAGCTCACCACTTTCGCGGCCTCGATCTCGGATTTGCGGAACAGCGCGTTCTTCGGGCCGAAGGAATTGAAGGAGACCTCGGCGATGGGGAGGAGCTTCTCGCGGCCCTCCACCTCCATGCCGACGGCGTCCGGCAGGACGCTGAGGGGATACCGCGCGGCCAGGTCCTTGACCGCGTCGATCTCCTTGCGGGCGACGAGCTCATCCGCCAGCGCCTCGGCCTTCACCTTGAAATCCTCGCGCATGGCGCGGATCGCCTGCGGCGACACGACACGATTGAGGACGGCGCGGTTCACGTCGTGCTCCGGCGGATCGATCTCCAGAAGCGGGCTCCTGCCATAGGGCCGGAAGGCCGTCTCCTTCTTGAGATTGACCACGCCGACCCCGGCGCTCGAGACGAAGGTCCGCCAATCGCCGAGCACGCGATGCACCACGCCATGCCGCGCGGTGGCGTAGCAGTCGTGGAGCGGCAGCCAGATGAGGGGAGCCGCTTCGCGCACCTGCGCGTGGAAGGGATAGGGATCGGCGAGCAGCGCATCCGAGAAAGGATCGGCGTCGAATACCGGCGCGTCCGGCCTGACATCGGCTCCGAGCATGCGAGGCCCCCTTCGCAACCGCCCTGTGGCAGGAGTTACTCTAGGGTGCCATGTCCGCGCAGCGCAATCGCGGTGCTTCAGCGTTGCCGGCGCGACAACGCTGATGGAACCCGCGCCGCAATGCCCGGCCCGGCCGCCTCCGTCAGGCCTGCAGCGCTTCCTTCACCCGCACTGCCGTGAAGGGAAGCTGCCGCAGCCGCTTGCCACCCTGCCGCGCCACGGCATTGGCGATCGCCGGAGCGACCGCCGCCAGCGCCAGCTCGCCGACGGGCAGCGGAATCTCGCCCGAGCGGATCACGCGTATTTCGATCGCCGGCATCTCCGACATGCGCATCACTGGATAGTCGGTGAAGTTCGACTGCTGCAGGGCGCCGTTGCGGAACGTCGCTCGCTCCATCAGGGCCGAAGAGAGGCCCCAGATCAGCGAGCCCTGCACCTGCTGCACGATGTTGCGCGGCTGCACCGGCAGGCCCACATCGGCGGCGCACCAGACCTTGCCGATCGCGATGCGGCCGGTCGCCGGGTCGGCCTTCGCCTCGACGGCGACCGCCGCCATGCTTTCGCCGAGCTGTGGCACGCCCAGCCTCGCGAAAGCGATGCCGAGCGCGGCGCCCTCGCGCTTGCGCGACCATTCAGCCATATCGGCGGCGGCCTGGACCACCGCCTTCGCGCGTGCGTCCTTCAGGAGCTTGAGGCGATAGGCGAGGGGATCCTCGCCCGCCTGCGCCGCCAGTTCGTCGATCATCGATTCGATCGCGAAGGCGTTCGGGCCCGCGCCGATGCCGCGCCAGGCGGCGGTGCGCACCAGCGTGTCCTGGTAGACATGCTCGGCGAGATGGCTGCCGATGTCGTAATAGGGGACGTCGGCATGGGCCATGACGATGTGATCGACGCCCTTCTGGGCGTCCATCCGCGCCTGCCCATAGAGGTTCGGCACGACGAGATCGGCCGCGATCCGGTGCTTCCAGCCGATCAGGTTGCCGGCATCGTCCAAGCCGACCTCGATGCGATGCGCCGTCATCGGGCGGACATGGCTGTTCGCCATGTCGTCCTCGCGCGTGGCGATCAGCTTCACCGGCTTGCCGACCGCCTTGGACAGCTCGACGGCCTCGTTCGCATATTCGGTATGCGCGCGACGGCCGAAGCCGCCGCCCATCGGCATCATATTGACCTTGACCTTTTCGGGCGGCACGCTGGCGATCTTGGCGGCGTCGTCGCGTACGCGGCTCGGCCATTGCGTGCCGACCCAAACCTCGACGGCATCGGCCGTGACGCTCGCGACCGCGTTCAGCGGCTCCATCTGGGCATGGGCGACGTAGTCGGTCGAGTATTCACCGGCGAACGTCCTGGAGGCGAACTTCAGCGCATCTTCCGCCTCGCCGGTCTTGCGGCCGACGACGCCCTTATGCGCAGGGTCGCGCGCGGCCTGCTGGAAGACCTTGAGCGCGGCGTCGGAATCGTAGCGCGCGCCGGGCGCGTCGCCCCATTCGACCTTGAGCGCGGCGCGGGCAGCGAGCGCCTGCTCGATCTTCGCGGCGACGACCGCGACGCCTTGGGCCAGCGGGACGACATGCGTCACGCCCGGCATGGCTTTCACGGCCTCGGCGTTGAAGGACTTCGGCGCCTGGCCGAGCACGGGCGAGCGCGCCAGCACGCCGTAGACCATGCCGGGAACGCGGATGTCGATCGCATAATCCTCACGGCCCGAGGATTTAGCGGGCACGTCCCAGCGGGCCGCATCGGTGCCGATCAGCCGGAACTTCGCCACCGGCTTCAAGTCGGTCGGCTTGATCTCCGGCAGTGTCGCCGGCGCCTGGGCGAAGGCGGCGATCTCGCCGTACCCCATCTTCCTTCCGGAAGCCGCATGGACGACCACCGAAGGTTCGGTCGTCACCTCCGCCACCGGCACGTTCCAACGGCTGGCTGCGGCCTCCAGCAGCACGCGCCGCGCCTGCGCGCCGGCGATGCGGATCGGCATCCAGTAGGCGCGGGTGGTCAGGCTCGCCACCACGAATTGCGAGCGGAAGACAGGATGGTCATACGCCGCGGCCACCGGCGCGGTCCTCACGCGCACCTGTCGCCAGTCGGCGTCAAGCTCTTCGGCCAGGATCAACGGCAGCGTGGTGTTGGTCGCCTGGCCCATCTCGGGGGCCGGGGCCATGATCGTGATGCCGCCGTCGGGCGCGATGGTGACATAGGCGTTTAGGCGGCCGGACGCCTGCGGCGCGGCGGATTGCGCATCGGCGTCGGGACCGAGCGCGAAGGCGAGCGTCAGTCCGGCGCCGCCGGCGAGCAGGCCGCGGCGCGAGAGGCGGGGCGAGCGGGTCATGTCCTCGGTTCTCATCTCACGCTCCTTTCGCGGCGCGCTCGATGGCGGCGATGATCTGCGGATAGGAGCCGCAGCGGCAGATGTTGCCATCCATGTGCGAGACGATCTCCTCGCGGCTCGGCTTCGGCGTCTTGGCCAGGAGGGTCGCGGCCTGCATGATCTGGCCGGACTGGCAATAGCCGCATTGCGGCGTCTGCTCGGCGACCCAGGCCTGGATCAGCGGATGATTGCCAGCGGCAAGGCTCTCGATGGTCGTGACCTTCTTGCCGACGGCGGCCGAGACCGGGAGCGAGCAGGAGCGCACGGCCGTCCCGTCGACATGCACGGTGCAGGCGCCGCAGGCGGCGACGCCGCAGCCGTATTTCGCTCCTGTGAGGTTGAGATGCTCCCTGAGCACCCAAAGCAGCGGCGTGTCCGGCGCCGCGTCGACTTCGCGCGCGAAGCCGTTGATGTTGACCCGTATCATCGAACCTCCCAGACCCGGCCGCAAGCATTGCCTCGGGCCAACCTTGGGCGGGGTTGGTCTCAAATCAAGCACCACTGCCAAGCTTTTGTGCAGCGCTGGACACTCCGCCGGGCCTGCGCCATGCTTGTCGGACAACTTGACAAACCGGCGCGCGTCCGGACGAGGGAGGACGAGATGAAGACCACCAGCCGCCGCTCATTGCTTGCAGCGAGCGCTTCGCTTCTGGCCGCCGCGCTTTCCGGTGGCGCCTCGGCGCAGGCGACATGGCCGAAGGACAAGGTCGTCACGATCGTCGTGCCCTTCGCCGCCGGCGGCACGTCCGACATCCTGGGCCGCACGCTGGCGGACCGGCTGAGCCAGCGGCTGGGGCAGCGCTTCATCGTCGAGAACAAGGCGGGGGCGGGGGGCAACATCGGCGTCGCCTCGGTGGCCCGCGCGACGCCGGACGGCTACACGCTGGCCATGGGCACGGTCTCGACCCATGCGATCAATCCCAACGTCTATGCGAAGATGCCCTACGACCACGTCAAGGATTTCGCGCCGGTGAGCCAGGTGGCGACCGTGCCGAACCTCCTGATGGTCAACCCTGACCTGCCGGCGAAGTCGGTGCCGGAGCTGATCGAGCTGCTCAAGAAGAGCCCGGGCAAATACTCCTACGGCTGCTCAGGCGCCGGCACGTCGATCCACATGGCGGGCGAGCTTTTCAAGCTGATGGCGGGCGTGGACATCGTCCACATTCCCTACCGCTCCTCCGCCGAGGTGACGCGCGACCTGCTGGCCAACCAGATCCAGTTGACGTTCGACAACATCACGGTGGCCTGGCCCCAGATCCAGGCCGGCAAGATCCGAGCGCTGGCCACCGCGACGCCGCAGCGCATCGCCGCCGACGCGAACCTGCCGACGATGGCGGAGTTCCTGCCCGGCTTCGCCTCCACCTCCTGGCATGGCCTCTTCGCTCCGGCCGCTACGCCGAAGGCGATCGTCGACCAATTGACGGCGGAGGTGCAGGCGATCATGCGCGAGCCCGCCGTGGTCGAGGCCATGGCCAAGGTCGGCGTGACGCCGGTCGGTTCGACGCAGGCAGAATTCGCCAAGCTCATCGCCGACGAGACCAAGGTCTGGGCCGAAGTGGCGCAGAAGGCGAACGTCAGGATCGAGTGACGGAGCGGCTCAGCGCCGCCGCGCCTCGATCGTGCGGCCGTCAGCGGCGCGGATCGTCAAGCCGCCGTCGGCAGCGACGGTCGCCGAGTTGGTTTTGCTGAGGATGTCCAGGAAGGTGGCCTCCAGCGACAGCAGATGAGGCGGGCAGGCCATGCGCGTCGTGGCGGTCTCGCCGACCGAAAATTCGGGACCCTCGCGCTCGATCGCCGCGCTGAAGCGGTTGCAGAACGCGCGGCCCGCGACCCGGCCAGAGGCGAATTCGAGCGTCGCTTCGGCGTCCGCCGGCAGGGCTTGACCCGCCATCGCGGTCACGCGCCAGGGGCCCGTCAGGCTTTGCGCCTGGACGGGCGGGGCGAGAAGCCCAGCGAGGGCCAGCCCTGCGGCCATCCACCTCTTCAATTGCGCTCACCTCCGTGAACCGCCGGCCGCGCTGCGGTCGGCATCACCCATCGCCTTTGCGCAGAGCCGCATGAGTCCTGGCTGAACGCGGCATTCAGGCAGCGCGGTCTCGGCTCCGCGACGGCGCAGGGCGGTCAGCCCATCGCGGTCGAGTGCAGCCTGGCGCTGCGTGCCGTCAGCTTGTTGAGGGCCGCGAGATAGGCCTTGGCCGAGGCGACGAGCGTGTCGGGATCCGACGCCTTGCCGGTGACGGAGCGCCCTTCCGCGCCGAGCCGCGCCGAAACCTCCGCCTGCGCATCGGTGCCTTCGGTCACGGCATGGACCTGATAGAGTTCCAGCTTGGCTTCGTGCGGCACGAGTTGCTGGATGGCGTTGAAGGTGGCGTCCACCGGTCCGTTGCCGGTGGCCTGCACGGTCTGGTGCCGGCCGTCGATGTCGAGCGTCAGCGTCGCCGATTGCGGGCCCATGGTGCCGGCGATGACGGTGAGCGCCACCACTTTCATCCGGTCGGCCGCGGTCGCGAGGCCCTCGTCCACCAGCGCCTCGATGTCCTCGTCGTAGACGTGCTTCTTGCGGTCGGCGAGCGCCTTGAAGCGGTTGAAGGCGTCTTCGATGGCGTTGTCGCCCAATTCGTAGCCGAGCTCCCGCACCTTGGTCTTGAAGGCGTTGCGGCCGGAATGCTTGCCCATCACGAGAGAGGTCTTGGAGACGCCGACGGAGGCCGGCGTCATGATCTCGTAGGTCTGGGCGTTCTTCAGCATGCCGTCCTGGTGGATGCCGCTCTCATGCGCGAAGGCGTTCCGGCCCACGATCGCCTTGTTGTACTGCACGGGGAAGGAAGTCGCGGCCGAGACGAGCTTGGAGGCGCGGTTGAGCATCGTCGCCTCGACGCTTGTCTCGAAAGGCAGCACGTCGCGGCGCGTCTTCAACGCCATGACGATCTCTTCCAGTGCCGCGTTGCCGGCGCGCTCTCCGATGCCGTTGATCGTGCATTCCACCTGGCGGGCGCCGCCGGCGACGCCGGCCAGCGCGTTGGCGACGGCGAGGCCCAGATCATTGTGCGTATGGACGGAGAAGATCGCCTTGTCGGCGTTCGGCACGCGGGCGCGCACGGCCTCGAACATGGCGCGGTATTCGTCCGGCGTGGCGTAGCCGACGGTATCGGGCAGATTGATGGTCGTCGCTCCCTGCGCGATCGCCACTTCGATGGCGCGGCAGAGGAAGTCGATCGGCGTGCGCGTCGCGTCCATCGCCGACCATTCGACGTCGTCGACGAGGTTGCGCGCGCGCGCCACCGTGGCCCTGATGATCTCGACGACCTCGTCCTCGCTCTTCTTCATCTGGTGCTGCAGATGGATGGGCGAGGTCGAGACGAAGGTGTGGATGCGCGGGCGTCTGGCGTGGCGCACCGCCTCGCCGCAGCGGTCGATGTCCGCGTTGATGGCGCGGGCAAGACCAGCGACGATCGCCTTCTGCGTGCGGCCGGCGATCGCATGGACGCTCTCGAAGTCACCCAGCGAGGCGATCGGGAAGCCGGCCTCGATGACGTCGACCCCCATTTGGTCGAGGCACTCCCCGACGAGAAGCTTTTCCTCGAAGGTCATGGTCGCGCCGGGGCATTGCTCGCCGTCGCGCAGGGTGGTGTCGAAGATGATGACGCGGTCGGCTTTCGACGCGTTCGCGGAGGTGGTCATCGCCTGAATTCCTTGTCGCTTCTCTCCGAAGCGCAGGAACCTGCGTTAGCACCTCGGAGCCTCGGGGGTTAAGGTCTTTTCAGAACCCCTGACGGCCCGGGCTCATGCCCATCCGGCCCTCAGGGGCGGATAAGAAGAAGCAGCGCGATCAGCGAAGCGGCGGAGGCGGCGGCGAAGGTCAGGCGCAACTGCAGCTTGCGCAGGTCGATCGCCTTGGCCTTGACTCTGGTGCGGGACATGGACCCTCGCAGCTTTGCTCTGGATTCGTAAGGTATGTGCTGGAGCCGGCTAAAGCAAGGCGCATGCCGGCACAGCGTGGACGCGCCGTTAAACTCGGGCTAGGGGTGTGGCTTGCGAGTCACATTCCGGATGTCCTGCTTGTCCCGCTTCCCGCTCATCGCCCTAGTCGCCTGCGGCTGGCTCGCCGCCTGCACGCAGACGCAGACCGCTGCGCCATTGCCGCCGGCCGCGCCACACTCCGCTTCGCTCGTCACTCCGCCGGGGTTCAAGCTGCCGGAAGGCACGGGCTGCTCCGGCGAGATCGCGCGCTTCCGCGCCGTGCAGGACAACGATCTGGCGACCGGCCATGTGAACCAGCGCGTCTACGACCAGATCAAGGGCGAAGTCGACGGCGCGGCCGCGACCTGCGCTGCGGGCAACGACGGCGCGGCGCGGTCGCAACTGACGGTGATCAAGCGCCGACACGGCTATCCGGGGTGAAGCGGCAGCCTCGCCGGTGCCTGCCGACCCCGCGCTGCTGCTGCTGGCCGCCAAGATGGCGGCAGCTGCGGCGTCGGTGGTGCTCGCATCTCTGGTCGCGGAGCGCAGCGGTCCGCTGATTGCGGCGATGGTGGCGACGCTCCCCGTCTCGGCAGGGCCGATCTATGTCTTCCTCGCGATCGACCATGACGACACCTTCATCGCTGGCGCAACGGTCGCCAGCATGGGAGCCAACCTCGCGGGGCTCGCCTTCGCGGTGGCCTATGTCTTCACGGCGCAGCACTGGCGGACGCCGGCGTCGCTGCTCGCCGCCTACGCTGGCTGGGGGCTGATGCTACTGTCGGTCAAGGCGACGAGCCCGTCCTTTGCCGCCATGCTCGCTCTGCTGCTGCTGTTTCCGGCCGCGCATCGACTCGTGCAGCCGCATCTGTCCGCGCCGGCGCCGGCGAAGGCGGCGCGACCCTGGTTCGCCATTCCCCTGCGTGCCACGGGCGTGTCGCTCCTGGTCGCATTCGTCACCTCGATCAGCCTCTGGGCCGGCCCGGAATGGACCGGACTTTTCGCGACCTTCCCGATCGTGCTGACGAGCCTGATCGTGATCCTGCAGCCGCGAATCGGCGGCAAAGCGACGGCCGCGATGATCGGCAGCGGCATCTTGGGGCTGATGGGCTTCGGCGCGGCGCTCGGCGTGGTGCATCTTGCGGCGGAGCCGCTCGGCCGCTGGTGGGCGCTGGCGCTTGGGCTCGGCGCCTGCATGGCCTGGAACCTGGCGCTGGTGGGCTGGTCGCGTCGATGACTCCTGCCGCGCAGGGCCTGAGGTTCAGGCTTGGTCCCGCAGCATCCGGCGGATCACCTTGCCTGTGGTGGTCAGCGGCATCTCGGCGATGAAGGCGATCTCGCGCGGGTATTCATGCGCCGAGAGCCTGGTACGCACGAAAGCCTGGATGTCGGCCTTGAGGGCATCGCTCGGGGCGAAGCCCGGCTTCAGCACCAGGAAGGCCTTGACGATCTCCGTGCGGATCGGGTCGGGCTTGCCGACCGCGGCGGCGAGCAGCACGGCCTCGTGCTGGATCAGGCAATCCTCGATCTCGCCCGGCCCGATGCGATAGCCCGAGGACGTGATGACGTCGTCGTCGCGGCCGATGAAATGGATGTAGCCGTCGGTATCGACCGTGCCCTGGTCGCCGGTGGTCATCCAGTCGCCGACGAACTTCCTCGCCGTCGCCTCGTCGTTGTTCCAGTAGCGCAGGAACATGACCGGATCCGGCCGGAGGACGGCGATCTGACCGAGTTCGTCAGGCTCGCAGACCGTGCCGTCGCCGCGGATCACGCGCACATCGTGGCCGGGAACCGGCTTTCCCATGCTGCCCGGCCGCGAAACGCCGATCGCCGCCGCCGAGGCGACGACCAGGTTGCATTCCGTCTGGCCGTAGAACTCGTTGATCGGCAGACCGAACGTTTCACGGCCCCAGGCGAAGGTCTCCTCGCCCAGCGCCTCTCCACCCGAGGCGATGGTGCGCAGGCCGATGCGGAAACGCTCGCGCGGGCGCGGCACGGTCCGCAGGATGCGCAAAGCCGTCGGTGGCACGAAGGTGTTGCGCACCTCGTGCCGGGCCATCAGGTCGAGCGCCGCCTCAGGGTCGAATTTCTCGAACTTGCGGGCCACGATCGGCACGCCGAAATGCAGGGCGGGCAGCAGGTTGTTGAGCAGGCCGCCCGCCCAGGCCCAATCCGCCGGAGTCCACAGCCGGTCGTCCTCCTGAGGCAGGAACTCGTGCGGCATCTGCACGCCTGGCAGATGGCCGAGAACGACGCGGTGGCCGTGCAGCGCGCCCTTCGGATTGCCGGTGGTGCCGGAGGTGTAGATCATCATCGCCGGATCGTCGGCGCGCGTGTCTGCCGTGTCGAAATCGGAAGAGGCGGCGGCGATCATGTCGTCTAGGCCGAGCGCCGCGCCATCGGGGCCATCGGCCGAAACGATCAGTCCCGGCATCTCGCTGCCCGCCCGCGCCTTGGCGAGACCCGCCGCATCGGTGATCAGCGCCGCCGCGCCGGAGTCCTTGAGGCGGAAGGCGATCGCGTCGACTCCGAAGAGGTTGGCGAGCGGCACCGCGATCGCGCCGAGCTTGTAGACCGCCATATGCGCCACCGGCACGGCGCTGCCCTGCGGCAGCATGATCGCCACGCGGTCGCCGGGCGTGACGCCCCGCGCGGCGAGGGCGTTGGCGAGGCGGTTCGCGCGGTCATGCAGGTTGCGATAGGCGAGGGGGACGACCTCGCCGGAAGGCTGCAAGTCGATGACGCAGACGCGGTCCGGCGCCGCCATCGCCCAGTTGTCGCAGCACGAGGTCGCGATGTTGTAGCGCTCCGGCACCACCCAGCGGAAGCGGGCGAGGAGCTCGTCATAGGTCGCGGCGGGCTTGAGCATCGCCGCCTCTTATCCCTTCTCCCCTTGCGGGAGAAGGTGGCCTTCGCGTGAGCGAAGGTCGGATGAGGGGTATTGCGGAGCAAGCCTCGCGACATTTCGGCATGCTGAACTGGGGGATGGCTTTCGCCATACCCCTCATCCGGTCGGCATCCGCCGACCACTTTCTCCCGCAAGGGGAGAAGGAAAGTGCCGGCGCTACCCCCCGAAGCCGCTCCGCTTCGCCCAGCCCGTCGTACGCGACTCGATCAAGTCGACGATCACCACCAGGATCACGCCAAGCACCGCCAGCACGATCAGCGCAGCGAAGATCAGCGGCACGTTGAAATCGGCGGAGGCGCGGGTGATGAGATTGCCGATGCCTAGATTTGAGGCGTTCTGCTCGCCGATGACGCAGCCGACATAGGCGAGCGTGATCGCCACCTTCAGCGCGCCGAAGAAATAGGGCAGCGAGCGGGGGATGCCGACCTTCCACATGATGTCGAGCCGCGAGGCTCCGAGCGCCTTCATCACATCCTCCGTCTCCGGCTCGATGGTGGCGAGGCCGGTCGCGACGTTCACGACGATGGGGAAGAAAGAGATGACGAAGGCCGTCAGCACCGGCGGCAGCCAGCCGACGCCGAACCAGATCACCAGGATCGGCACCACCGCCACCTTGGGGATCGAGTTGAACCCCACGAGCAGCGGGTTGAGGCCGGCGTAGAGAAGCCGCGACGAGCCGACGACCAGGCCGAGCGCGAGGCCGAAGACGATCGAAATGGCGAAGCCGAGCGTCGTCATCCACAGCGTGTGGCCCGCGTTGCGCAAGAGCGGCCACCAGTACTGCGCCATCGCATCGAGGATGGTCGATGGGGAGGGCAAGACGAAGTTGGAGATCTTCAGCAGACGGCAGGCCAGCTCCCAGATCAGGAAGAAGCCGATGGTGAAGAGAATCGGCGCGGCGCGGTGGGAGAGGGTGCGGGTCATGGGCGGCGGCGGTGTGTTCTGCGGCGTTGGCGCTGCCCCTCACCTAACCTCTCCCCGCAAGGGGCGGGGAGAGGAACGCGGTTGGTATTGAAGCGCAGAGCCCATTGAGCGTTCTTCTCCCCGTTTTTCACGGGGAGAAGACAGATGAGGGGCAGCGCCAACGCTCCCAGACCAGCACTCACGCCGCAGTCCTCGCGTCCTTGATCAGGCCCCTCAGGTCATGGACGACGTCAGAGAAGGCTTGCGTGTAGGTGATCTCCAGGTCCCGCGGCCGCGGGAAATGCACTTCGCGCTCGGCGATGATCCGGCCGGGCCTGGCGCTCATGCAGAAGATGCGGTCGCCGAGGAAAACCGCTTCGCGCAGGTCGTGCGTCACCAGCACCACGGTGAACTTCTTGAGAGCATGCAGGTCGCGGATCACGCACCAGAGCTCCTCGCGAGTGAAGGCATCGAGCGCGCCGAAGGGCTCGTCCAGCATCAGGAGCTTGGGGTCATGGATCAGCGAGCGGCAGAGCGAGGCGCGCTGCTGCATGCCGCCGGAGAGCTGCCAGGGGAATTTCTGGCCCATGCCCTTCAAGCCGACGGTCGCGAGCAGAGCCTCCGCCTTCTCGACGTACATCGCGCGCTGCGAACGCAATTGCGAGCGATGCGGCTCGACGATCTCCAACGGCAGCATGATGTTGTCGAGCACCGTTCGCCAGGGCAGCATCACCGGGTTCTGGAAGGCCATGCCGGCGATCTTCACGGGCTTGGCGACCTTGGCGCCATCGACGACGACCGCGCCCTTCTGCGGAAACTGCAGCCCGGTCGCGAGCTTCATCAGCGTGGACTTGCCGCAGCCAGAGGGGCCGACGACGGCAGAGAACTCGCCTTCGTTCACCTTGATGGTGAGCCCCTCGACCGCGAGCGTGGCCGAGGCGCCGGCCTGGCCGCCGTAGGTATGGGTGACGTCGGTCAGTTCGATGAAGGGCATGCTCGCGCCTTTCCTTCCCCTTTGGGGGAAGGTGGCCGGCGGATGCCGGCCGGATGTGGGAGAAACACTGACGGCTGTCGGGACTCTCCCTCATCCGCCATGCTTCGCATGACACCTTCTCCCAAGGGAGAAGGACGGATTGCGCTCAATCCAGCTTCCGCTCCGCCGCCGGCGGCATGAGATCCGCCTGGAAGGCCGCGCCGGCCTTGGCCTTGTCCTTGAACTGGAAGGTGAGCCCGATCTGGTCGAGCGCCGCCTTCCAGCGCGTCTCGTCGATGCCGCCGATGCCGTTCGCCTTCACCCAGGGCGTGACGACGTTCATGTCGAGGGTCATCTTCAGCCGCTCCAGCTCGACGTCGCGCTTCGCCACATCGTTGCGCTTGATGACGCTGTCGATGGCGCCTTCGGGGTTCTTCACCGTGTCCTTGATCGAACGGGTGAGCGCGCGAAGAAAGCGGCGCACGGCGTCCGGGTTCTCGGCCATCAGCTTGGGCGAGACCATGATGACGTTGCCATAGAGCTGGACGCCGTAGTCGCTCATCAGCAGGAGCGAGATGTCTTCGACCGGGATGCCGCGCGCCTTCAGGTTGATGAACGAGGAATTCGAGAAGCCGAAGACGGCGTCCACCTCGCCGGAGGCGAGCATGGGCTCGCGCACGGGGAAGCCGACATTCTCGAAGCGCATCTTGCTGTCGTCGAGGTTGTTGACCGCCTTGAAGATCGGCCATTGCGCATAGGCGGCGTCAGCGGCAGGCGCGCCGAAGCGCTTGCCCTCCAGGCTCTTGATATCGGTCGTCACGCCGCGCGACTTCCGGCCGACGATCGAGAACGGCGGCCGGTCGTAGACCATGTAGACGGCCTTGACATCGACGCTCGGGTTCTCGTCACGGAAGCGGATCAGCGAGTTCACGTCGCCGAAGCCCAGCTCGTAGGTGTTGGAGGCCACGCGCGGGATCGCCTCGCGGGAGCCATTGCCGGTGTCGATCGTGAGGTTGATGCCCTCCGCCTGGAAGAAGCCCTTGTCGAGCCCGTTGACGAACAGCGCCGCCGGCCCCTCGAAGCGCCAGTCCAGCGTCATGCGCAAATTGACGGGAGCTTGCGCCAGAGCAGGAGAGGGCAAGGCAGCGGCGGCCAGAAGCGAGACGACCGCGGCACGGCGGGTGATGGTCAACACGACGGCTTTCCTCCAAATGATGTTCGCCGGAATTTGGGCCATATCTAGCCGCAATATGCGGAATGGCGAGTCGGTTCACGCGAAAAGCAAGAGTCGCGCCAGCGCAATCGCCAGAGCGATGTTCAGCCCTTCACGATCCGGCCTTCCTCCAGCGTCACGATCCGGTCGGCTCGGTCCATGATCTTGCTGTCATGCGTCACCATCAACGTGGTGGTGCCGCGCTCTCGCCCCAGGCGCTTCAGCAGATCGACCACGTTCAGCGCGCTGTCTCGGTCGAGCGCGGCGGTCGGCTCGTCGGCGAAGACGATGTCCGGGTTGCCGACGAGCGCGCGCGCGACGGCGACGCGCTGCTTCTGCCCGCCGGAGAGGTTGCCAGGCAGGTAGTCCAGCCGTTCGGCCAGCCCGACGAGGCCGAGGAGATGCGAAGCGGCCTCGCGCCAGCGCGCTTCGGCCTCACGTCCCTGCACGGCGAGGCCCATGCGAACGTTCTGCATCGCGGTGAGGCTCTCGTGCAGGTTATGCGCCTGGAAGATGAAGCCGAGTCGCCGGCGGCATTGCACCAGCACATCCTCGTCGGCCCCCATCAGCTCCTGCCCCAGCAGGCGCACGCTGCCTTCCTGGAGCCGCCGCAGGCAGCCGATCAGCGTCAGCAATGTCGTCTTGCCGGAGCCCGAGGCCCCGAGCAGGATGGTGAGATGGCCGCGCTCGACCGAAAGGTCGATGTCGAAGAGCGCCTGCTTGCGCGCCTCGCCCTCGCCGAACCAGTGGTTCAGGCCGTTGACCACGATCGGGTCGTCCCTGTCCGCCGTCACATCGCTCATCGCCGGCATCAGAACAGATCCGCCGGGTTGGCGCGCGCAAGCCGGCGCGTGGCGATCGCGCCTGAGACTGCGCACATCACGATGGTGCCGGCGAGCACCATCGCCCCGCGGCCGGGCGTCATGGCGAGCGGCAGGCCCGTGGCGCTCGCCACGATCGCGTAAAGCCCGATCGCGATGAGGAGGCCCGGAATGAAGCCGAGCACGGCCAGCACCACGGCCTCCTCGAAGATCACGCCGAGGAAGAAGCGCTGGCGATAGCCGATCGCCTTGAAGGTCGCGTATTCCTTCATGTGGTCGGCGACATCGCTGGAGAGCACCTGGTAGACGATGATGAGTCCGACCAGCACGCCGATGACCACTCCGAAGCCGAAGACGAGCCCCACCGGCTTCTGCGTGGTCTGGAAGGCTTGGTCCCTGGCGATCGTCTCCGCCACCGGGCGCACGGCCACGTCGTAGGCGGGCAGGGCGGCGCGCAGCCGAGCGGTGACGGCGCGCACGTCGGCGCCTGGCTCGACGGTGACGAGGATGTGGTTCGGCGCGCCCGAAGCGCGCTGCGGGAAGAGGCGCAGGAAAGTCTGGTCCGAGACCATCAGATAGCCGTCCGCCGTGAAGCCGCCGCCGATCGTGAAGGCCGCCGGCACGGTGAGCGTGCGGTTCTTGACTTCGAAGCGCAGCGGCTCGCCGGCGTCGAGCGCGGCGAAGACCTCCCTTGGCACGTTGCGGGTGCGCCGGTCGATCAGCGCCACGTCGGCGTTCATTATGGCGCTCAGCCGGCCGTTGATCTCCCCGGAGCGGAAGGCCTTGCCCGCGGGATCGACGCCCAAGACGTCGAGGCCGCGGATGGTGCCGTCGGGCTGCTTCCAGTCGACCTTGCCGTAGTAGAGCGGCGTGGCGCCGGCGACGCCCTCCACGGACAGGGCCTCGAACATGCGCTGGCGCGGCACCGGGCCGCCGTCGGCCAGCGAATTCATATCCGAGGCGGAGATGATGATGTCGGCGTTGAACTGCCGGTAGGGAAGGGCGATCGTGCTGACCAGCGCGCCCAGGAAGCCCAGCTGCATCAGCACCAGAATGTCGGCGAAGGCGACGCCGGCGAGGGCGGCGAGCAGCCTTGTGCGATTATGGGACAGCTGCAGCCAGCCGATCGGCAGCCGCCCGGTCAGCCATTCGATCAGCGCCGTCACGGCTCGCTCCTGACGGCGATGCGCGCCGTCACCTGCAGGTTGGTGAAGCGGCTGGCGATCTTCGTGGATTCGGGGTCGAGCCGGACATAGACCTTGACGATGCGCGCGTCGGTGTTGGCGGCGGGGCTCGGGTCGGTCAGCGTCTGCCGCCCGACCTCGAGGCCGATGCGCGTGACCTCGCCCTTCAGCGGGCGGGGCAGAGCCTCCGCCGTGACCTCGACGGCGTCGCCGATCGCCACCTTGCCGATCTGGCTCTGGTAGACCTCGACATCGACCTTCATCCGCTCGATGTCGCCGAGGTTCATGATGCCGGCGGCGCCCGGCTTTTCGCCGGGCCGAGCGCTGATCGACAGCACGGTGCCGTCGATCGGCGCGCGGACATAGGCCTTGTCGAGATCGGCTTCGGCCCGGGAGAGGTCGGCGCGCGCCGCATCGAGCGCGCGAGCCGCCACCACGATGTCGGGCTGCGAGGCCGGATCGCCGCCGTAGCGCGACAGGGTGGCGCGCAGGCGCTCCACTTCCCGCGAGGCTTCGTCCCGCGCGGTGCGGCGTTGTTCGTAGGCCTGATCGGCCGCGAAGCCGCGCCGGCGGAGTTCCTCCACCCGCTCGAATTCCCGTACGGCGTTGGCGGCCGTCGCCTCGGCGCGGGCGAGGGCGGCCTGCGCCTCGTCGCGGCTGGCGGCGACGGCCGCCTTCGTCTGGGCCAGGGCGGCATCCCGGGACGCCACCGTGGCGCGGGCGGATTCAACCGCCGCCAGCAGTTGCCTCTCGTTGTCCATCACCGAGAGCACCGCGCCCGCGGCGACATGGTCGCCCTCCCGCACCCTGTTAACAGCGATGCGAGCGTCGCCTGCGCCGTAGGGCGGGGCGACGGTCGCCACCTCGCCCTCGGGCAGCAGCCGGCCGAGGCCGGCCACGATGCGCTGCACGGGCTGCGCCGGCGCCGCCGGCCGCGAGCCGCCGCCGACCGGGACCGCGATGGGATTTGACGTGCCGCCGCCCGGCTCCAGCCCCAGCGTGCGCAACGCGACGCGCAGGCCCGGCGGCTGGAAATAGATGCCGATCAGCCCGCCCGCCATGACGAGGGCCATCATCAGCGGAACGAAGCGCACGGCGCGGAAGACGCGGCGCCAGCGCGAGGGCGGGATCACCGTGACCGCGCCGGAGCGCGGCGCGACGAGCAGCGGCAGCGTTTCGGGCGCCGCTGCCGTACCGGTTTCGCTGCGCTCGGCCATCGTACGTCCCGCTGCTCCGTTGTTGACTAAGTGGTCACTATAAACCTTCCGCGGCGGCGCGCAAGGACAAATGACCCGCTGGTCAACAAGTGGCCGGCTATCCCGATCGTAACCCCTCGTTCACCCAAACACGTCCGCTTTCGCCCTTTTTTTCCAGCGCGGCGCCTTGACCTGGCTCCGGCGCGCTCCACCTTCACCGTCGTCTGTTCCGGGCCCCTCTGGCGCGATTCCGGTCGCGCGATGTCGGACTGACGTTGTTCAACCTGGCCCGGACTACACTCTCCCTTCAGACGGGACCTGGCGCCGGGCCATCAGCGATGGATGGCGACATGCCCGAATTTCTCCTGTTGGAATGGCTCGACAAGCCGGTCTGGATGTGGATCGGCTTCCTGGGCATCGTGGCGGCGCTGCTCGCCTTCGATCTTGGCGTCTGGCACAAGGACGACAAGGAGATGGGCATCGCCGAAAGCCTCTGGCTCTCGGCCTTCTATTTCGCCTTCTCCTGCGCTTACGGCCTCGCCGTCTGGTGGGCCTACTCGGCCGGCGTGCTGAAGACGGCCGACGGCGTGCATGCCGGCATCGCATTCTTCACCGGCTTCTTCATCGAGAAGGCCTTGTCGATCGACAACGTCTTCGTGATCTCGCTGATCTTCGGCTTCTTCGCCATCCCGCGGAAATACCAGTACCGCGCGCTGGTCTGGGGCATTCTGGCGGTGATCATCCTGCGCGGCCTGATGATCGCCATCGGCGCCGAACTGGTCGAGCGCTACGGCTGGATCCTCTACATCTTCGGCGCCTTCCTGATCGCAACCGGCGTGAAGATGCTGATCGTGCCCGAAAGCGATCCGGACATCTCGAAGAACCCCGTGGTGAAGTTCGTGCGCAAGCACATGCGGGTCACGGACCAGCTGCACGACCAGCACTTCTTCGTGCGCCTCGCCGATCCCGCGACCGGCCGCCTGGTGCTCTTCGCCACGCCGCTGTTCCTGGCTCTGGTCGTCATCAATATCGCCGACCTGATCTTCGCGGTCGACTCGGTGCCGGCGATTTTCGCGATCACCACCGACACCTTCATCGTCTACACCGCGAACATCATGGCCATCCTCGGCCTGAGGGCGCTCTATTTCGCGCTGGCGGCGATGGTGCATCGCTTCCACTACCTGAAATACGCGCTCGCTTTCGTGCTGATCTTCATCGGCGCGAAGATCTTCTGGAACCAGATCGTCGGCAAGCTCGATCCGGCCATCTCGCTCGGGGTGACGGTCGCGCTCATCGGCGGCGGCATCGTCTATTCGATGTGGAAGACGCGAGGCCAGGAAACGCAGGGCGCGGACCGCGCGGCCTGAGACTGGACCGAGCGTTGCCGTCGCGCAACAACGGCGCTTAAAACAAGCATCGCCGCTCCCGCCACCGGGGGCGGCGATTGCAATCCGGCGCATGCCGTGCTGGCTGTTCACATGTGAAAGGTCGCCGGACAAGAGCGGCCTCAAGGGGGAACGAGCCATGACGTACCGGAAGATCGCCGCCTATGCCGCCGGCGTTTCGATCGCGGCCCTGGCGCTCGCCGCGCCGGCGATGGCGCAGCAGTTCGGCCGCACCGTGACCTTCGGCGACAGCCTGTCCGACAACGGCAACCTGTTCATCATCAGCGGCGGCACAGCGCCTCCCGGCGGCGGCCTGCCGCTCTATCCGAGCCGCAGGTTCTCGTCGGGCCTGACCTTCGCAGAGATCCTGTCCGGCCCGATGCTGAACTTCCCGCTGGCGACGCCGGCGACGGTGAACGCCGGCAACGTCAACTATGCGGTCGGCGGCTCCCGCACCACCGGGCCGATGACGCCTGGACCCACGACCGAGCAGCAGATCGGCCTGTTCCTCGGCTCCGGCGGCCGCTTCGGCGGGAGCGATCTCGTCACCTATTGGGCCGGCGCCAACAACCTGTTCCAGTCGATCACCGCCGCCGCGGCGACCCCGGCCACGGCGCAAGCCGCGGTCGGCGCGGCCGCCGCCGGAGCCGCGACGGATGTCGGCAACCAGGTCCGGGCGTTGGCTGCGGCCGGGGCGCGGACGATCGTCGTCGTCAACCTGCCGAATTTCTCGTCGCTGCCCGCCTACAATTTCGGAGCGGGCGCCGCGGCCAACCAACTCGCGGGGTTCGGCTCTGCGACGTTCAACTCGGCCTGGTCCGCCGCGCTGGCCCAGGCGGCTGCCGCCAGCCCCGGAGCGAACGTGGTCAGCGTCGACTCCAGCGCGCTGTTCGCGGCCGTCATCGCCAATCCCGCCGCCTTCGGCTACACGAACGTCACGGACGCCTGCGTGCGGACGCCAGCCTGCGCCACCCTGCCGGCGGCGCAGCAGAACAGCTTCCTGTTCTACGACGACGTGCACCCGACGGAGCAGGGCTACCGCTATATCGCCGCCTCGGTCCAGCAGCATCTCCAGGCGCCGAGCCGTGCCGCCAGCATCGCCACGGCCTTCGGCGAGACGGCGCTGGCGCTGCGCCGTTCCGGCGCCATCGAGGCGCTCGCCAACCTCGGGGACGCCGTCATCCCCGGTGAGCTGACGACGGCGGCGATCGTCCGCAAGGGCGACCCGGCACCGCCTGTCCAGCCGTCGCCCTGGCGCTTCTTCGTGAGCGGGACCGGTGATTACGGCCGCTCCGACGCCCGCTTCGCCAACGGCCTCGGGCTTGCCGCGGGCGTCACGAACGGCAACGCCTATGAATACAAGACCGGCGGCGTCCGATTCGGAGGCGTGCGGGACATCGGCGCGGGCTGGTCGGTCGGCGGCGTCTTTCATGTCACGGGCGGCGACATCGACGGCGGCCGCGTTCCCTTCAGCGCCAATGTCGTGCAGTTCGGAGGCGATATCGTGGCGCGCTGGGTCTCGGCGCAGGGCTTCTTCGTGAACGGCGCCATCGGTTTCAATGTCGGCCGTGTCTCGGATTACGAGTACCGGACGGTTGGCCCGCTGCAGAATACCGGCAGCACCATCACGCTGTCCGGCAGCGTGATCGCGGAAGCCGGCTACGACTTCCGCTGGGGTGCGCTGACGCTCACGCCCGTCGGACGGCTCGGCTACATTCGTAGCACCGTCGACAGCTTCAACGAAGCGGGCATCGTCGCGCCGGTGGCATATGGGTCGCGCTCGACCGACGTCGGCTTGGGCGGCTTCGAGTTGCGCGCCACCTACCAGATCGGTCCCCAGACCAAGGTCGGCGCCTTCATCGGCTACGAGGATTACTTCGGCTCGAGCGTCAGCGGCATCGGCCGGATCATCAACAACACGGCCCAGTCATTCAGCATCGCGGGCCGCGATCCGATCGGCCAAGGCGTGATCTTCGGCGGCAACGCCGAGATGGCCTTCGGCGCCTGGACGGCGAAGGTCAGCTACAAGGGCTCGGTCGGCGACAACAGCACCATCCGCCACGCCGGCACGATCGGCGCCAGCTTCCGGTTCTGATCCGGGCTTCCTATCTTCTCCGCTCGGCAGCGGAGAAGCAGCGGCCATGGCCAATGGTTGGGCGCGCGACGGCGCGGTGCAGGATCAGATCGACGACAGCGTGACCGACGCCGTACTCGGCGCGCGCTCGCGCATGCCGAAGGGCGAGAGCCTCACGCATTGCGAGGATTGCGGAGAGCCGATCCCGGAGCGGCGGCGCGAGGCGCTGCCCGGCGTCAAGACCTGCGTCGATTGCCAGGCCGAGCGCGATGGGCGGGTGGTGCATTCGACGATCAATCGCAGGGGCAGCAAGGACAGCCAGCTGCGGTGATGCGAGGCGAGACGCCAGTCCGTCGCCCGGTCATTCGCCGTCAGGCGTCAGGGCCATGATGCGATCGAGAGTGCGTTCGGCTGTGAAGATGCACCTTAGCTTCTTCAGTCCTTCCGCTCCCTTGTCTACGATCCCGTCGATCCGAAATCCACCGGTCTGGCGCGCGACGGCGCCAAGGCGGATCCGCCTGCCCGCAACACCGTACATCGGCGTGGCGGAAGCCCGGCACGCGTCCTTCATCGCCTGGTCGGAGACGCCCGCGCTGACGCCGCCCGGCCGTCCCGCCGCCTCGATCGAGAGGCTGTAGCGGCAAGTCTCGCCGCGCCGCGCAGCATTGCGCATTAGGTAGACCTGCAGCCGGTAAGTCCCGGCTTTCGTCGGGTTCTGCCCGAACTCGTTGCCGGCGACCGAGCCGATATGCACCGCCTCCGCCTGTCCTGGCTCGTAGACGTTGAAATAGCAGGAGCGGTTCGAGGCCTTGAGGAGAAGCTGCAGGACCTGCCCCTGCGCTAGCGCCAGCGTGTGCGTGACGTCGTCATCGCCGCGGATCACGCCCCGCGCCACGCCTGCCGTGGCGCCGGGCTTGAAGCTGACGGGGCGCACCGTCTCCCTGGCGAAGGCAGGAGAAGCGATTGCGAGGGATGCGACGATCATTGCCGCATGGGCTCGAGGGCCGTTCGGGAACATCGCGCTCGCCTCCACGTCTGCCTGCCACGACGATCGAGTTCGGCGCCAGTTGAGCACGGAGTGCCTGGACTGTCACACCGGCAGCGGCGCCTCGGTCTTCACTTCCTCCATCACTGCGTAGCTGCGCGTCTCCTTGACTCCGGGCAGCGACAGGATCGTGTCGCCGAGCAGCGTGCGGTAGGCGGCCATGTCGGAGACGCGCGTCTTGACGAGGTAGTCGAAGCCGCCGGCCACAAGGTGGCATTCCAGTACGTCGGGCGCGCGCTGCACCGCGGCCCCGAACTTCTCGAAGACGTCGGAGGTCGTCTTGTCCAGCGTCACCTCGATGAAGACGAGGAATGAGCGGCCGAGCTTGCCTGGATCCAGCCTCGCGCCGTAGCCCTTGATGATGCGCTCTTTCTGAAGGCGCTTCACCCGTTCCGCTGTGGCGGTCGGCGACAGGCCGACCTTGTCCGCGAGCTCGACATTGGAGATGCGGCCGTCTTCCTGCAGGAAGCGCAGGATGCGGCGATCGAGACGATCAAGGTCCATTCGTGCTTTTCGCTATTCTTACTGATTGTTCTAGGGGATATCACCAAGATTGCGTGAATTCAACGGTCGAAACACAAGGCACGCTGCCCTATATCGCCGTGATCCACGGAGACGACCGATGACCGCGATCGCCCCTTTCCGCGCCCCCTACGCTCCTGATGACGCTCTCCTGGCCGGGCCGCTGCTCGCCTCGGCCGATTTGCCGCCCGCTCGCGAGGCGAAGGTCGACGCGCTCGCCGCCGAGCTCATCGCGGCGATCCGCGAAGGAGCGGGCGGCATCGGCGGCGTCGAGGAGGTGCTGCGCGAGTACTCGCTCTCCACCAAGGAGGGGCTGGCGCTGATGGTGCTGGCCGAGGCGCTGCTGCGCGTGCCCGATGCCGCCACCGCCGACAAGCTGATCGAGGACAAGCTGGGGCAGGGCGATTTCGCCAATCACGAGTCGCGCTCGGATGCGCTGCTCGTCAACGCTTCGGCCTGGGCGCTCGGCATTACCGCCCGCATCATCCAGCCCGGCGAAGAGCCGACCGGCATCCTGCGAGGGCTCGCCAAGCGGATCGGCCTGCCGACGGTGCGCGCCGCCACGCGGCAGGCGATGCGCATTATGGGCGGGCATTTCGTGCTGGGCGAGACGATCGGCGATGCGCTGAAGCGCGCTGCCTCCGGCGACGCCAGACTTTACCGCTATTCCTTCGATATGCTGGGGGAGGGCGCCCGGACGGCGGAGGATGCCAAGCGCTATTACAAGAGCTACGCCGATGCGATCGAGGCGATCGGCCGCGCCGCCGGCAACGAGCCGCTGCCGAACCGGCCCGGCATTTCGGTGAAGCTTTCTGCTTTGCATCCGCGCTACGAGGCCCTGTCGCGCGAGCGCGTGCTGACGGAGTTGGTGCCGCAGGTGGTGGCGCTCGCCCGGCAGGCCAAGGGCTTCGACCTCAACTTCACGATCGATGCGGAGGAGGCCGACCGGCTGGAGCTGTCGCTCGACGTCATCGCCGCCGTGGCGGGGGACCAGAGCCTCGCGGGCTGGGACGGCTTCGGGCTCGCCATCCAGGCCTACCAGAAGCGCGCTCTGGCGGTGATCGACTGGGTGCATGATCTCGCGGCCAGCCTCGACCGCCGCTTCATGGTGCGGCTGGTGAAGGGCGCCTACTGGGACACGGAGGTGAAGCGCGCGCAGGAGCGTGGGCTTGACGGCTATCCGGTCTGGACGCGCAAGGCGATGACGGACCTCGCCTACATGGCCTGCGCCGAGAGGATGCTGGCCTTGCGGCCTAGGCTTTATCCGCAGTTCGCGACGCATAACGCGCTGACGGTCGCCGCTATTCTCGAACGCGCCGGCGGGACCGACGGCTTCGAGTTCCAGCGCCTGCACGGCATGGGCGAGGCGCTCTACGCACGGCTGCTGGCGACGCGCCCAGGCGTCGCCTGCCGCACCTATGCGCCGGTGGGCGGGCACAAGGACCTCCTCGCCTATCTCGTGCGTCGCCTCTTGGAGAACGGGGCCAATTCCTCGTTCGTGTCCGCCTCGGCCGATCCCGATGTCCCTGTGGCGAGCCTGCTCGAGCGGCCTCAGGCCATCATCGGCGCACCTGCGGCGGCCCGGCATCCGAAGCTGCCGCAGCCCGTGGCGCTCTATGGTGCGGAGCGGAAGAACTCGCGCGGGGTGGAACTAGGGCATGAGAAGAGCCTCGAAGGGTTGCTCGCCGAAATGAAGACGGCGTCGGCAGCGCCGCGATCCAGCGGGCCGGGTGCTCCGGATGCCCTCTTCGCCAAGGCGATCCCGGCCTTCCGCGCCTGGAGCGCCGCGCCCGTCGGCACCCGCGCCGCCTGCCTGGAGCGCATGGCCGATGCGCTGGAGCGCGAGCGCGGCCGCTTTCTCGCGCTTCTCCAGGACGAGGGCTACAAGACGATCGACGACGCCGTGCCCGAGGTGCGCGAGGCGGTCGATTTCTGCCGCTATTACGCCGCCGAGGCGCGGAAGCATTTCTCGGCCGACGGCGTGCTGCTGCCCGGCCCCACGGGGGAGGAGAACCGCTTGCGGCTGAAGGGACGCGGCGTCTTCGTCTGCATCAGCCCCTGGAACTTCCCGCTCGCCATCTTCCTCGGCCAGGTCTCGGCGGCGCTGGCCGCCGGCAATGCGGTGATCGCGAAGCCGGCGGAGCAGACGCCACGGATCGCGGAGGCGGCTATCGCTCTCTTCCACGACGCCGGCGTGCCGCGCGAGGTGCTGCAGATCGCCATCGGCGATGGGCGGGTGGGCGCGGCGCTGGTCGATCATCCGGCTGTCGCCGGCGTCGCCTTCACCGGCTCGACCGAGGTGGCGCGCTCGATAAACCGGGCGCTCGCGGCCAAGGACGGTCCGATCGTGCCGCTCATCGCCGAGACCGGCGGCATCAACGCCATGATCGTCGACGGCACGGCGCTGCCCGAGCAGGTGACGGACGACGTGGTGATGTCGGCCTTCCGCTCGGCCGGCCAGCGCTGCTCGGCGCTCAGGCTGCTGTGCGTCGAGGAGCATGTGGCGGACAAGGTCATCGACATGATCGTCGGCGCAGCGAAGGAATTGAGGGTCGGCGACCCGCGCGACGTCTCGGTGCATGTCGGCCCGGTCATCGACGCCGAGGCGAAGACCAGGCTCGATGCGCATATCGCGGCGATGAAGAAGAGCGCGCGCGTGCATTTTGCGGGGGAGGCGCCTGCGGACGGCCACTTCGTCGCGCCGCATGTCTTCGAGATCCCCTGGGTCGACGATCTGAAGGAGGAGGTGTTCGGCCCCGTGCTGCATGTCGTGCGCTGGAAGGCGGGAGACCGGAAGCGCGGGCTCGATGCCCTGCTCGACGGCATCGCCGCCACCGGCTTCGGCCTGACGGGCGGGCTGCATACGCGCATCGACGAGACGATCCGGCTGGTGGAAGCGCGCACGCCGGCGGGCAACCTCTACGTCAATCGCAACATGATCGGTGCCGTCGTGGGCACGCAGCCCTTCGGCGGCTCCGGCCTCTCCGGCACGGGCCCAAAGGCCGGCGGGCCGCACTATCTGCTGCGCTTCGCCAATGAGCAGGTGGTGAGCATCAACACGGCTGCTGCGGGCGGGAATGCGAGTCTGGTGGCGATGGGCGAGGAGTGAGGCGCGCTGCCTTGCGGTTTGCGGCCTATGATGACTGACCCCCACCCGGCCTCCCCCTTGCAGGGGGAAGGGATATTGGGCGGCTCTTAAGCCCTCCCCTGCAAGGGGAGGGTTGGGAGGGGTTCTTAGTCCAAAAGCGCGAACGAGCCCGATGTATCCCGGCCAAGGGGGTAGCATCCGCAAGGCCAGCGCATTACGGAAAGCCATGGCCAAGCCGACCCTCCTCCGCCCCACCCTTGAAGAAGCCTTGCACGACCGGCATCGCCGGGGCCGGCCGGTGCGCATCGGCCTCGTCGGCTGCGGGCAGATGGGCACCGACATCCTGGTGCAGACCAGCCTGATGCAAGGCATCGTGGTGGTGGCCTGCTGCGCCACGCGGCCCGAGAACGTGGCTTCAGCTGTGAAGATGGGCGGCACGGCGCATCGGCCCCGCATCGTCGACGGCGTCGCCGCTGCGAGCCAGGCGATCCGCCGGGGCGAACTGGCGGCGCTGACCGGCATCGATACGCTCTGCCGCATCCCCGAGGTCGATGTGGTGATCGATGCGACTGGTCGGCCCAATGCAGGCGCCGAGGTCGCGGTCGCCGCGATCGCCGCCGGCAAGCACATGGTGATGATGAACGTCGAGGCGGATATCACGGCCGGCGCCTGGTTCGCCGATCAGGCGCGCCGCAAGGGCGTCGTCTATACGCTGGGCGCGGGCGACGAGCCGTCCACGACGATGGAGATCATCCGCTTCGCGCGCACGCTCGGCTATCGCATCGTGGCGGCGGGCAAGGGCAAGAACAACGCCTTCAAGATCGATGCCGTGCCGGACGACTACCGCGCGGAGGCCGCCCGGCGGAACATGAACCCGCGCATGCTGGTCGAGTTCGTCGACGGCTCCAAGACCGCGGTGGAGATGACCTGTATCGCCAATGCCGTGGGCCTCCAGCCGGACGTGCCGGGCATGCATGGGCCGGCGGCAGCGCTGGACAAGCTGGCGGAGGTGTTCCGGCCGGCGGCCGAAGGCGGCATCCTGTCGCGCAAGGGAGTCGTGGATTTCTCGATCGCCAAAGGCGTGGCGCCCGGCGTCTTCGCCGTGGTCGAGGCGCCGCATCCCCGCATCATCGAGCGCTTCGACGACCTGCATGTGGGCCGGGGGCCGTATTATGCGCTGACCAAACCCTATCACCTGACGAGCCTCGAGGTGCCGCTCACGGCGGCGGCCGCCGTCCTGTTCGGCACCACGGAGATGGTGTCGCTGCCCATCCCCTCCGGCGAGGTCGGCTGCATGGCGAAGCGCGACATCGAGCCGGGCGAGACGCTCGATGCCATCGGCGAGACCTGCTACCGCGGCTTCGCTCTGGAAAGGCTCGACGCGGCCGCGAAGAATGCGCTGCCCATCGGCCTCGCGCATGGCGCGAAGGTGGTGAAGCGCGTCGCCAAAGGCACGCTGATCACACTGGAGGCGGCGGAGCCCGATCGGAAGCTGGCGATCTTCGCCGCGCGGAAGAGGCAGGACGCCATGGTGAGGCGGTTGACGAGGGCCTGAAATCCTTCTCCCCTTGGGGGAAAGGAGACCAAATTGACGCCCCGCATCCTCATCACCGGCTTCGGCCCTTTTCCAGGCCAGCCCACTAATCCGACCATGCGGCTCGCGCGCCATGCCGGCCAGGCCAAGGCGCTGCGCTTCGCCGGCGTCGAGCGGGTGGTCCGGCTGCTGCCGACGACCTGGGCGATGCTCGACACCGTTCCCGCGCTGCTGGCGGAGACGCGGCCTGATGCCGTGCTGATGTTCGGCCTCGCCGGACGACGGCGCAAGGTCACGCCGGAGCTTCGCGCGATGAATCATCAGTCGGCGCTAAAGGCCGACGCGCAAGGCGCTTTCGCCGGACATCGCAGCCGCCAGAGGGGAGCGCCTTTCGCGTTGCGCTGCAGCTTCGATGCGCGCCGACTTCAAGTATCGATTCAACGCGCCGGCGCGCCCGCCGGATTGTCCCAGAACGCTGGCGGCTATCTCTGCAATGCGCTGTCCTGGCATGTGCTGGAGAGCGGGCTGCCGGCGATCTTCGTGCATGTGCCGGGGCCGCGCCGGATGCAGCGGCGGAAGGGGCACGCGAAGCGGCCGCGGCCGACGATGCGGCAGCTGGAGCGCGCGGCAGAAGCATCGCTCGCCTTCGTTGCGCGGTCCATACGGCGCTGACTGGCCTCCGGCTTGCACGAGCGGGGGCATGATGCCCGACCGTCGTGCCATTCTGGGAATCCTCGGCGCCGGCTTCGTGCTGCCGGCAGGACTCGCGCGGGCCGCTGACGAAGCGCGCCGTCTCCAGCGCGAGATCGAGGAGGCGACGGCGCGCGGGCGCCCCTACATCGTTCCAGCCGGGCTCACTCTGACAAGCCGCATCACGCTTCCCGATGGTGCGCATCTCGTCGGTTCCAGGGGCCGCTCGCGCCTCGCCCTCGTGGGGGAGGGGCCGCTGCTATCGGCCGAGAAGGCGGCCCGGATCACGCTGGAGGGCGTGGTCTGCGACGGTGCAGGCGCGAGGGCTGGACGCGACCGCGGGCTCCTGCACTTCAAGGACGTCGCGGATCTGCGCATCGACGGCTGCGCCATCGAACGCTTTGGTGGCAACGGCCTCGCGCTGGAGCGCTGCGGTGGGCGCATCGCAGGCAATGCCCTCCGCGAACTCGGCCGGGGCGCCCTCTTCGCTCTGGACAGCCGAGGCCTCATGATCGACGGCAACATTGTCGAGCGGGCGGGCGAGAACGGGATCATGGTCTGGCGCTCGGCCAAGGGAGACGACGGCACGATCGTCCGAGCCAACCGCATTCTCGACATTCGGGCCGATGCCGGCGGGACGGGCGAATACGGCAATGCCGTCGCGGTCTTTCGCGCCGGCGGCGTGATCGTCGAGGGGAATCTGATCCGCCGGCCTGCCTACACGGGCGTGCGCGACAACAGCGGGACCAATGTCACGATCGCGGGCAACAACATCGCAGCTTGCGGGGAAGTGGCGATCTATGTCGAATTCGCCTTCGACGGCGCGGCGGTGACCGGCAATATCGTGGATGGCGCGCGCAACGGCGTCGAGGTCACGAACTTCGCCGACCATGGCGGGCGGATCACCGCCGTCACCGGCAACGTCCTTCGCAATTTGAAGGCCGGGCCGCATCCCGGCGACGGCAGCATGGGCGGCGGCAAGGGCATCTTCGTCGAGGGCGATGGCGCGATCGCCGGGAATATCGTCGACCGGGCCGAGGGCGCGGGATTGCAGCTTGGTTGGGGGCCGTCGCTCCGCGACGTCACGGCCACCGGCAACACGCTGCGGGATTGCGCGGTCGGCGCGGAGATCTCCGTGGCGCCTGGCGCCGGGCACGCGACGCTGGTCGGCAACACGATCGCCGCCGCGAAGCGGGGCGCCATCGTCGGCATGCGCTGGCACGAGCGCGCGACCGGCGACCTGGCGCTGACGGGGGCGAAGGATTGGCCGACGATCAGGCTCGCTGAGAACACGGTGCGGTAAAGGCAGGCAGATGGGCCGCGCCGCCTACCCTGCCAGCGCGCCCGCCGGGCGAACGTCACCGACGTGGATGCCGTTCCAGTTCGTCAGGCGCTGGTCCCGCAGCGGGGCGACAGCCGCCATCTCCGACTCGGATAGCGTGAGCAGTCGCATCAGCACCGCCGCCATCATCACCTCCGCCGCGCGGGTGGCGCCGTCGTCGCATTTGAGAGCGATCCCCAGGCCGAGTTCAGGCAAAGCCGCGCAATAGGCGCCTTCGGCGCCGGTCTTGAGGAAGGCACGGGCGCCGAGCGCCTGCATCGCCTTCGTGTCGAAGCGGTCCGTGCCGGCGACATAGAAGGGCTCGGCGGCCACGGCCGCGCGGATGCGCGCGGTCGCCTTGGCGCGCTCAGGGCCAACGCCTGCCCCGCTGCCGAAGCGGGCGAAGCCGAGCGCCAGCGCGCGCAGCGGGATGGCATGGGTCGGGATCGAGCAGCCGTCGGTGCCGCGGGCGGCGTCGCCGAGCGCATGGCCCGTCATCGCGGCGACGGCGCCGACGACCTCGCGCATCACGGGATGCGATGCATTGACATAGCCGGCGGGATCGACGCCTTCGGCGCAGGCGACGCAGACGAAGCCGGAGTGCTTGCCCGAGCAGTTGTTGTGGAGTGCCGTCGCCGGCCGGCCCGACCTGATCAGCGCCTCGAAAGCGCCGCCGCGCATCGGAACCTGCGCGCCGCATTCGAGCGCCGAACGATCGCGGCCGGCCTTGCGTAGCATGCCTTCCGCACAGGCGGCATGCTCCGGCTCTCCATTGTGCGATGAGCAGGCGAGGGCGATCTCGGCGTCCGTCAGGCCGAAGCGGTCCGCCGCGCCGCTCTCGATCAGGGGCAGCGCCTGCAGTCCCTTGATGGCGGAGCGCGGGAAGACCGGCCGGTCGATGTCGCCGATCGACAGCACGAGTTTGCCCGCCGGATCGACGGCGGCGATCGCTCCGCGATGCAGCGATTCGGTGATGCCGCCGCGCGTCGCCTCGACCAGGACCGGATTGCTCATGCCTCTCCCTTCAGCCGCGACCAGGCGAAGGCCGTGAAGACGCCGACGAGCGTCAGCGCCAGCCCGAACCAGGTGACGGCGTATTGCAGGTGATTGTTGGGAATGCGCGCGATCATCTCGCTCGCCAGGACGCCGACGGGCGGCGTGGCGTCGTCGGGCGAGCGGCGCTCGGCGTCGATGAAGAAGGGCGCGACCTTGGCGGGATCGAGCTTCGCCGCCGCAGCCATTACCGCCGGATCGCGAGCGGAGAACTCGCCCTTCTCCGGCTGGTCAGCCGCCATGAAGAATTGCCGCTTCTCGGGCAGCCGCAGCAGGCCTGTCACGCTCTGCCGCCCTGTCGGCGTGGCGATGCGCGGTGGCCGGAAGTCGGAGCCCGACGGCACGAATCCCCGGTTGATGAAGACGATTCGGCCGTCGCCCACGTCCAGGGGCGCCATCCAGAAGAAGCCGAGGCCGCTCGACGAGGCGCCCTTGGTCGCCGGAAGCGTGGCTCGAACCGGGATGCTGAGGTCGGGCCGATAGAGGCCTTCGATCCTGACGCGCGTCAGTTCGGGCAGAGCGCCGTCCCGCATTGTCGAGCCGGCCGCCAATACGTTCAACGCGGAAAGCGCTGCGGCTTCGAGCGGCAGTGGATCAGCCTGAGCCCCGCGCTCGAGCGCTGCGAGCACCGCCTCCTTCTCGACCCGGCGCGACAACTGCCACGTGCCGAGCGACACAAGGATCGCGAGCGCGATGAGGGTCGCGACGCCCGGCCAGAGCACCTTTCGCCAGCGGCTCATCGCTCGAAGCGGCCCTGCTCGGCCTTGGTGCGGTATTGCTGGTGGATCATCGCCGCCTTGAGGGGGCGCAGCATCCCGACGCAGACGAGGAGTGTGAGCGGCAGGAAGATCAGGGCATGCACCCAGATAGGAGGCGAATAGGTGACCTCCGTCCAGAGCGCGAGGCCGACGACCAGCGCGCCGCCGCCGAGCATGATGAACACCGCCGGGCCATCGCCCGAATCGGCGAAATCGTAGGACAGTCCGCAGGCCTCGCAGCGCGGTTTCAGGGCGATGAAGCCGTCGAAGAGCTTGCCGCGCCCGCAGCGCGGGCAGGAATTGCCTGAGGGCATCGCAGCCTCCAACGAAGAAGGGCGGCTCGCGCCGCCCTCCGTGAACCGAAACTCTGGGTGCTCAATGCCCGGCGGCCATGCCCCAGTGCGAGCCCCAGAGATAGATCGCCGCGAAGAGGAAGAGCCAGACCACGTCGACGAAGTGCCAATACCAGGCCGCGAATTCGAAGCCGAGGTGGCGCTCCGGCGTGAAGTGGCCCTTGTAGGCGCGCATCAGGCAGACCGCGAGGAAGATCGTGCCGATCAGCACGTGGAACCCGTGGAAGCCGGTCGCCATGAAGAAGGTCGCACCGTAGATGTGGCCGGCGAAGCCGAAGGCGGCGTGGCTGTATTCGTAGACCTGCACCGTGGTGAAGAGGGCGCCGAGGATGATCGTCAGCCACAGGCCCTGCTTCAGGCCCTCGCGGTCATTGTTGAGCAGCGCATGATGCGCCCAGGTGACCGTGGTGCCGGAGGTCAGCAGGATCAACGTGTTGAGCAGCGGCAGGTGCCAGGGATTGAAGACCTCGATGCCATGCGGCGGCCAGGCGCCGCCCAGCTTCTCGACGCGGGCGTACTGAATCGCCTCGTTCGCGTAGATGGACGCGTCGAAGTAGGCCCAGAACCAGGCGACGAAGAACATCACCTCTGAGGCGATGAACATGATCATGCCGTAGCGGTGATGGATCTGGACGACGCGGGTGTGGTCGCCCTTGTGCGCCTCGTTGACGACGTCCATCCACCAGCTCGCCATGGTGAAGAGCACGCCGATCAATCCGACAAAGAAGAACAGCCCGCCGAGCTTGAGTCCGAGCAGCGTCAGGCCCTTCATCCACATCACGGCGCCGATCGCCATCACGAAGGCCGACATCGAGCCGACGAAAGGCCATGGCGAGGGATCGACGAGGTGGTAATCGTGGTTCTTGGCTTGGGCTTCGGCCATAGTCGTCCCCTCAGTCAATTCTAGCGCGCCACCACGCCCGATCCGGCGTTCGCGGCCAATGGCTTGGCCTGCGTCTTGGACGGAAAGAACGTATATGACAAGGTGATCGTATTGATGACGCGGCCGTCGGGGTTCTGCTCTATCGCGGGATCGACGAAGAACACGACCGCCTCCTCGCGGCTCTCGCCCGGCTTCAGCACCTGGTCGGTGAAGCAGAAGCACTGGATCTTGCTGAAGTAGCCGCCGGCGAGATCGGGTGCGACGCCGTAGCTGGCGATTCCCGTGGTTTCCCGATCGGATGTGTTGGTGAGGCGGTAGTAGATCGTCCGCACCTCGCCGGGCAGCAGCGTGACGGCGGCGCTCTCGGCCTCGAAACGCCAGGGCAGGCCGTTCACGTTCGCGTCGAAGCGGACGGTGATCGGCGTCTTGCCAGTAAGCGCGGGACCCGATTTCGCGACCATCGTCGTGCCGCCGTAGCCGGTGGCGCGGCAGAAGAGATCGTAGAGAGGCACGGCGGCGAAAGATGCGCCGAGCATCGCCAGGGCGAAACCGCCCGACCAGGCCGCGACCTTCAGATCGTTATGCCGCCGCTCCATCAGATCGGCCTGTTCAGCACGTTGCCGCCCAGCTTGAAGATGGTGATCAGGTAGAAGAGCGCGATCAGCACGACGAGGCCGGCAGCGATGGCGACATTGCGGTTGCGCTGGCGGCGTTTCGCCTCCGGCGAGAGGACGGGCGGTTCCGGAAAGGCCATGGCGCTCACCACAGGCCCCCGAGGAGGCCGGCCCGCAGCGCGAGCTTGTCCAGCAGGATCGCCAGGAACAGGCCGAAGAGATACAGCATGGAATGGCCGAACATCCGCCATGAGGCTTTCGCGGCGGCAGGGCCTTCCGTGTTCCGCAGGATGTCGAGAGAGAGCTTGATCATCCACAGGCCCGAGGCGGCGGCCACGGCGAGATAGACGGCGCTCTGGAAGCCGAGCAGGGCGGGGAGACAGCCGATCGCCGCCATGGCGGTCGTGTAGAGCGCGATCTGACGGCGCGTCGAGGCGTCGCCCACTACATTCGGCAGCATCGGCACGCCGGCGCGGCCGTAATCCGCCTTCTTCATCAGGGCCAGCGCCCAGAAATGCGGGGGCGTCCAGATGAAGATGATCGCGAACATGACGAGGCTCTCGATCGAGAAGCCGCCGGTCGCGGCCGCCCAGCCGATCATCGGCGGGAAGGCGCCCGCCGCTCCGCCGATGACGATGTTCTGGGGCGTCAGGCGCTTCAGCCACATCGTGTAGACGACGACATAGAAGAAAATGGTGAAGGCGAGGAGGCCGGCGGCGACCCAGTTCGTCGCCATGCCCAGCGTCATCACCGAGATGCCGGAGAGGAAGAGGCCGAAGCCCAAGGCCTCGCCAGGCAGGATGCGGCCGGAGGGGATCGGCCGCTTGGCCGTGCGGCTCATCACGCCGTCGATATCCGCGTCGTACCACATGTTGAGCGCGCCGGAGGCGCCGCCGCCAAGGGCGATGCAGAGGATGGCGATGGCGGCGAGACCCGGATGCAGGTGGCCGGGCGAAGCGACGAGGCCGACGAGCGCCGTGAAGACGACGAGCGACATCACGCGCGGCTTCAGCAGCGCCAGGAAGTCGCGCGGAGAGGCTTCCGAGATGGCCTCGGATCCCCGCGTCGCGATCATGGTATCGGTCTGGCTCATCCTGCGTCCGTCTTGGCCCTCAGCGGGCTGCGGTGGTTGTCCTCTCGGTCGAAGGGCTCCGCCGGAATCGCCCGGGGAGCCGTTCGGCGGAGAGGGCCGGCGCGAGGCCGGCCCACGCTTTTCTCAATGCGCCTTCGCGTCGGCGATGCGCGGCAGCGTTTCGAACTGGTGGAAGGGCGGCGGAGAGGAGAGCGTCCACTCCAGCGTCGTCGCGCCTTCGCCCCAGGGGTTCTCGCCGGCCAGCACCTTGTCGGTCTGGGCACGGTAGATGCCGTAGAAGAACACGAGCAGGCCGGCGGCGAAGATGTAGGAGCCCCAGGATGAGACCATGTTCCAACCGGCGTAAGCGTCGGGATAGTCGACGTAACGGCGCGGCATGCCGGCGAGGCCGAGGAAGTGCTGCGGGAAGAACAGGATGTTGGCGCCCGCGAACGAGATCCAGAAGTGCAGGCGGCCGATCCAGTCCGGGATCACGTAGCCCGAGATCTTCGGGTACCAGTAGTACCAGCCCGCGAAGATCGCGAAGACCGCGCCCAGCGACAGCACGTAGTGGAAGTGCGCCACCACGTAATAGGTGTCGTGCAGCACGCGGTCGACGCCGGCGTTGGCGAGCACCACGCCCGTCACGCCTCCGACCGTGAACAGGAAAATGAAGCCGACCGCCCAGAGCATCGGCGCGGTGAAGCGGATCGAGCCGCCCCACATCGTCGCGATCCAGGAGAAGATCTTCACGCCCGTCGGCACGGCGATCACCATGGTCGCCGCCATGAAGTACTGCTGCGCGGCGAGGCTGATGCCGCTCGTGTACATGTGGTGGGCCCAGACGATGAAGCCGACCACGCCGATCGCCACCATGGCGTAGGCCATGCCGAGGTAGCCGAACACCGGCTTGCGGCTGAAGGTCGACACGATCTGGCTGATGATGCCGAAGGCGGGCAGGATCAGGATGTAGACCTCGGGGTGGCCGAAGAACCAGAAGAGATGCTGGAACAGGATCGGATCGCCGCCGCCGGCCGGATCGAAGAAGGTGGTGCCGAAGTTGCGGTCGGTCAGCAGCATGGTGATCGCGCCGGCGAGAACGGGGAGCGAGAGCAGCAGCAGGAAGGCCGTCACCAGCACGGACCAGACGAACAGCGGCATCTTATGCATGGTCATGCCAGGCGCGCGCATGTTGAAGATCGTGGTGATGAAGTTGATCGCGCCCAGGATCGAAGAGGCGCCGGCGAGGTGGAGCGCCAGGATGGCGAAGTCCATCGCAGGACCGGGCGAGCCTAGCGTCGACATCGGCGGATAGATCGTCCAGCCGCCGCCGAAGCCGAGATCATCGGGGCCCGGGCCGCCGGGCACGAAGAGCGAAATCAGCAGCAGGCCGATGGCCGAGGGCAGAAGCCAGAACGAAATGTTGTTCATGCGCGGGAAGGCCATATCCGGCGCGCCGATCATGATCGGCACGAACCAGTTGGCGAAGCCGCCGATAAGCGCCGGCATGACCATGAAGAAGATCATGATCAGGGCGTGGGCCGTCACGAAGCCGTTGTAGGTGTGCGGGTTCGAGAAATACTGCAGGCCCGGCGCCTGGAGCTCGAGACGCATGGCGATGGAAAGGCCGCCGCCGATGAGCCCCGCGACCAGCGCGAAGACCAGGTACATCGTGCCGATGTCCTTGTGGTTCGTCGAATAGACGAAGCGACGCCAGCCCGTGGGATGGGCGTGGGCGTGGTCGTCGTGATGAGCGGCGGCGGTCGTGGCCATGGTTCCTGCTCCCTGTCCGTTCACTGCTTCGCGGCGTCGGCGACGCGCACGGCGCGATCGTCGGTCGTCGAGGCGTATTTCTTCTTCGCGTCCTCGAGCCAGGCGGCATAGGCCTGGTCGGAGACGACGCGGATGGCGGCCGGCATGAAGGCGTGGTTGGTGCCGCAGAGTTCCGAGCACTGACCGTAGTAGAGGCCCTCGCGCGTGGCGCGGAACCAGGTCTCGTTCAGGCGGCCCGGCACGGCGTCGCGCTTGATGCCGAGCGCCGGCATCGCGAAGGCGTGCATGACGTCCGCGGCGGTCACCTGCACGCGCACCACCTTGTTCACGGGCACGACGATTTCGTTGTCGACAGCGAGCAGCCGCGGCACGTCCTGGGGCTTGGCGCCCTTCTGGATGGCCTCGCCGCGCTGCTTCTCGTCGAGCATGATCGCGTCGAAGCCGAACCCGCCGGAGTCCTTGGCGTATTCCACCGTCCAGTACCACTGCTTCCCCGTCACCTTGATGGTGACGTCGGAGGGCGGAATCTCTTCCTGGAATTTCAGCAGGCGGAAGGAGGGGATGACGATGGCGAGCAGGATCAGCACCGGCACCACCGTCCAGGCGACTTCGATCGTCGTGTTGTGGGTCGTCTTCGACGGCGTCGGGTTCGCCGTCTCGTTGAAGCGCATCACCACGTAGACGAGCAGGCCCAGCACGAAGAGCGAGATCAGTACGATGATCCAGACCAGACCCGTGTGCAGGGAGGTGATGAAGTCCATCACCGACGAGGCTGAGTCCTGCAGGCCGATCTGCCAAGGCACCGGCTGACCCGCGCCCGGCGCGGATTGCGCCAGCGCCGCGAACGGCGTCGTGGTTGCGGCTGCCAGCGCTGCGGCGCGTCGCCATGCCTGCTGCATGATCCCTCGGTCCTCTTCCATCAATCGTCTGCGCGAGCGGCCGGAGAAAACCCGCGGCCCTCGGCCGCCGCTCGGATGGCGGCCCTGCCCACGATCGGAGCTTTCACCACAGCACGCCTTGCGTTTCAACCATTCTTCCGTCCCAATTCGTGCGTCATAAGACCGCGAAACGGGGTATCGGGCGCTCTCGGGGCTGCGATGGAGGCCGTTCGGCGCTTTCGGCCGCGAGCCTGTCAGAGCCGCCGGTCGCGATATATATGGCGTCGCAGAGAATCAGCGAAAGAGCCTCCTCGAATGAGCAAGCCCGATCTCTTCGTCGCGCGCGCCGCCTTCTGCGCGGCGGTCGCATGGGGCGCAGCCGGCGCGGGACCGGCCGCCGCGCAAGGCGTCGTGCGCGGCAACTTCAGCGACTGGGAGCTGCGCTGCGAGCAGCAGCAGGGCCGCGAGGAGCAGTGCATCCTCTACCAGAACGTCGCCGACGAGAAGGACGCCAACATCAACGTCGTGGTCGTCGTCCTGCGTGTGGCCGAGCCGGCCGCCGACGGCAAGCCCGCGGTGCGCAAGCCGGTGCTGCGCGTCATCGCGCCGCTCGGCGTGCTGCTGCCGCGCGGGCTCGGCCTCAGGATCGAGAGCGCCACGGAGAAGGACAAGGACGGCAAGCCGGTGGTCAAGGACATCGGCTCCACCGGCTTCGTCAAATGCGTGCCCTCAGGCTGCGTCGCGGAGGTCGAGATCGACGAGCGGCTGAACAACGAACTGAAGAACGGCTCGACCGCCACCTTCATCATCTTCGACAAGCCGAACGAGGGCCGCGGCCTGCCGCTCGCGCTCGTGGGCTACGAGAAGGGCATCGAGGCGCTCAAGTAGCCAGCCGCGAATTTCCGTGGCAGAAGAGCGCGTCCCTCCCGTATTCAGCTCCGGTGCGTTCGCGATGCGTTGGTCTCTCGCCGTTCCCGTCCTCCTGTCGCTCGGGCTTTCGGCCTGCGGGGGCGGCCTCTCTGGCGTGTTCGGCGGCGGATCCCAGAGCTCCACGCCCGTGGAGCAGCAGACCGGCGCCGGCGCGACCTTGCGCAACATGTTCCTCTACAGCGGGCCGACGGTGCCGCCGTCGCAGGACCCGAGATTCAACCAGGACAAGGACGAGTTCGGCTGCCCGGCTCTCGACATCCTGGAGAACAAGGCCGCCTATCGGGGCGGCAGCCCGGCCCAGCAGGCCTCTGGCGTCGGCTTTCAGGCTTCGATCGCCAATATCGCGCGCGAATGCATCGTCGAGGGCCGTCAGATCCGCATCCGCGTCGGCGTCGAGGGGCGCGTGCTGCTCGGACAGGAGGGACGGCCGGGAACCTTCTCCGTGCCTGTCCGCGTCGTCGTGAAGCGGCGCAACGACGTGGTGGCGCAGCGCTTCGTGCGGCTCAACGTCACGGTGCCCGCGAACGACACGCAGGCAGATTTCGTGCATGTCGAGGAGAACGTCGTGCTGCCGATCACCGAAAACGATCCGGGCGACGAATACGACATCTACGTCGGCCTCGACCCCACGACGCAGCAGGCGGCCCGCCAGACGCGGCGGCGGTGACGAGCATCCCTTCTCCTGCAGGGCGGGAGAAGGGACCTCATGGCAATGCTTCACGATTGACAAGGCGCGCCGCCTCGGCCCAAGGATAATCGCAGACAATCCCCTGCGGGAGAGTTCGGCCAAGCGCGAGCGCGGCCGACGCCGAAGGCGCAACCGCCCCGGAAACGCTCAGGCCCACGGACCGCAGGCCGATGCTTCGCGAGAAGCGTCATTGTCGCTCTGGAAAGCAGCGGGCCGTCTGGCGCCGCTCACCGACGGAGTAAGGACGCGGCAAGCGCCCGAAATCTCTCAGGTCCCGCGACAGAGGGGGCGCCGGCAGGCCAAAAGGGGCCTGGTCGGCGCTTCGTGCTCTGTTCCAGGCGGTGACCTCATGGCCGAATCGGCCCCGGACGCACTCTCCATTCAGCCGCTGCTGCGGACGCCGCTGCATCATGCGCATGTCGCGGCAGGCGCCAGGATGGTGGGATTCGGCGGCTACGATATGCCGGTGCAGTATCCGCCCGGTATTCTCGCCGAGCACCTCTGGACGCGCGAGAGCGCCGGCCTCTTCGACGTCAGCCACATGGGCCAGGCCTATCTGGTGGCGGGCGACGGGCGGCACGAGACCGTGGCGCGGGCGCTGGAGGCGCTCGTCCCTGCTGATGTGCTCAACATCGCGCCCGGGCAGCAGCGCTACACGCAACTGCTGACCGACGACGGCGGCATCTTCGATGACCTGATGGTGACGCGTCACGCCGATCCGGCCAACGCCGGGGCGCTGATCCTGGTGGTCAACGCCGGCGGCAAGGATGCCGACTACGCCCATATCTCGGCCCGGCTTCCCGCCGGCGTGGTGCTCAAGCGGCGGGACGAGCAGGCGCTGCTGGCGCTGCAGGGCCCTAAGGCGTCTGCCGTGCTGGCGCAGCTTGCCCCGGAAGTCGCGGCGATGCCGTTCATGACGGCGCGCGACGTGCTCGTCGAGGGCGTCCACGCCTATGTCTCGCGCTCCGGCTATACGGGCGAGGACGGCTACGAGATTTCCGTGAAGGCCGACGACGCCGGACGCTTCTGGGGCCTGCTGCTCGCCGACGACCGCGTGAAGCCGATCGGCCTGGGCGCCCGCGATTCGCTGCGCCTGGAAGCGGGCCTATGCCTCTACGGGCACGACATCGACACCACGACCTCGCCTGTCGAGGCGGCGCTGACGTGGTCGATCCAGAAGCGGCGGCGCGAGGAGGGCGGCTTCCCCGGCGCGGCGCGCATCCAGCGCGAGCTGAGCGAGGGTGCCGGCCGGATGCGCGTCGGCATCCAGCCCGAGGGCCGGCAGCCCGCGCGCGAAGGCACCGACATCCTGGCCGACGGCCGCAAGATCGGCGCGGTCACCTCCGGCGGCTTTGGGCCGACCGTGAACGGGCCGGTCGGCATGGGCTATGTCGAAAAGGCCTACGCGGCGCCCGGCATGGCGGTGACGCTCCTGGTTCGCGGACGCGAGCTGCCGGGCAAGGTCGTGAAGCTGCCCTTCGTCCCGAACCGATTCTATCGGGGGGCGGTGTGAGCGCCGCGGCCCATTCCTCTCCTCCCCCTGCAAGGGGGAGACCGGGTGGGGGTAAGTCGTCGCTCGACGACTTCGGACCCCTCCCTAGCCCTCCCCTTGCGGGGGAGGGAATGCGCACCGGAACCCAGGGAGCACCCGCATGACCACGAAATACACCAAGGACCACGAGTACATCCGCATCGAGGGCGATCTCGGCGTGGTCGGCATCACCGATTACGCGCAGCAGCAATTGGGCGACGTCGTGTTCGTCGAGCTGCCGGCGCCGGGCAAGACGGTGGCCAAGGGCGGCGAGGCCGCAGTGGTCGAGAGCGTCAAGGCGGCATCGGAGGTCTATGCGCCGGTCTCGGGCGAGGTGGTCGAGGTGAATGCAGATCTCGAAGCGGCGCCCGGCGCGGTCAACGAGGATTCCACGGGCAAGGGCTGGTTCCTCAAGCTCAGGCTCGCGGACAAGGGCGAGCTCGACGCGCTGATGAGCGAGGACGAGTACCAGGCCTATCTGAAGACGATTTCCTGACCTTACCTTTCTCCCAAGGGAGAAGGATGGAGCTTTTGAAATGCGCTACCTGCCCCTCTCCACCGAAGACCGCGAGGCGATGCTCGCCCGCATCGGCGCCGCCTCGATCGACGATCTCTTCGCCAACGTGCCGGCGGCGGCGCTGCTCAAGGAGCCGGTCGACCTCCCGCGCCATGCCGGCGAGATGGCGGTGGAGCGCCAGCTCTCGGCGATGGCCGCGAAGAACGTGGCGGCGGGAGCCGGGCCTTTCTTCGTCGGCGCCGGAGCCTACAAGCATCACGTGCCGGCGACCGTCGATCACCTGATCCAGCGTTCGGAGTTCCTGACGTCGTACACGCCCTACCAGCCGGAGATCGCGCAGGGCACGACGCAGTATCTCTTCGAGTTCCAGACGCAGGTCGCGAACCTGACCGGCATGGATGTCGCCAATGCCTCCATGTACGACGGCTCGACGGGCTGCGGCGAAGCGGTGCTGATGGCGCATCGCGTCACCAAGCGGAAGCATGCGGTGCTCTCCGGCGGGCTGCACCCCCACTACGCCGAGGTGGTGCGCGGGCTCTCCGCCATGGCGGGCGACAGCGTCGCCACGCTTCCGCCTGACCTTACGGCGGAAGAGGACATCATCGCCAGCATCGACGACGCGACATCTTGCGTCGTGGTGCAATCGCCCGACGTCTTCGGCAATCTCCGCGACCTCAATCCGATCGCGGCCGCCTGCCAGAAGCACGGTGCGCTGCTGATCGCGGTCTTCACCGAGGCGGTGTCGCTCGGCCTGATCGAGAGCCCCGGGGCCATGGGAGCCGATATCGTGGTGGGGGAGGGGCAGTCGATCGGCGTCGGCCTCAATTTCGGCGGGCCGTATGTCGGGCTCTTCGCCACGAAGCAGAAATACGTGCGCCAGATGCCGGGCCGGCTCTCGGGCGAGACGGTGGATGCCGAGGGGCGGCGCGGCTTCGTGCTGACGCTGTCCACGCGCGAGCAGCATATCCGCCGAGACAAGGCGACGTCGAATATCTGCACCAATTCCGGCCTCTGCTGCCTGGCGTTCACGATCCACATGACGCTGCTCGGCCAGAAGGGGCTGAAGCAGCTCGCCGAGATCAATCACGCCCATGCGGTGGAGCTCGCGGAGATGCTTGAAGCCGTGCCCGGCGTGCGCGTGCTCAACGGCAGCTTCTTCAACGAGTTCACGATCGCGCTGCCCGTCGACGCCGCGATGGCGGTCGAGGCGATGGCGAAGCAGGGCGTGCTCGCCGGGGTGCCGGTCTCGCGGCTGCTGCCGGGGCGCGAGGATCTCCGCAACCTGCTGATCGTCGCCAACACGGAGGTGAACACGGATGAGGATCGCGCAGCCTTTGTGGGGGCGCTGAAGGCGGCCCTCGCATGAGCGGCCGGCGCTACCGGTCCAGCGTCCGGTGCGGGAGCGGGCGGTGAAGCTCGCGCGGCCTTTGCGCATCTCGCGCGACATGACGCGGCCGATGTTCGAGCTGCGCTTCGATCACTTCATCCGGGAATTCGCGGAGCGCTTCTTCCGCGTCATTTCCTGGACCGTCTACATGTCGGCCTTCGTCGCGATCTACATCAAGAGTGGGAGCCTGATGGTCTGGTCGCTCTGTTTTTTCGCTTATGTCGTCATGTTCCTGTTCATCAACAGCTTCATGCGGGACCTGAGCTACGCCATCGTCAGCCATTTCAAGATCACCGACCGGCCGCTGTTCTTCGTGCCGATCATCCTCGTCTCGGGACTTATCACCTTCGGACTGATCCATCTCTCCACCACCGTCGCGGTCGTGATCGCGACCTATGGCAAGTGAGGTTCGGCCATGAGTCTCTCCGCCATCATCGCGAGACGCCGTGACGCCCTGGTCAGGGCTTGGGTCGCCAATCCGCTGCTGCAGGTGCAGGCGGAAGGCTTGGGCATGCTGCCGGGCCTCGTGTTCCTTGACGATTCCGGAATGGGTGCTGGCGTCGGCGCCGTCGGCCGGCGGTCGCAAAGCAACGTCGGCATGGTGTCGCGACCCGGCAACCCTGACGAAAATGCGAGCTGCTGGGTCACGGCCAGCTATGGCGGGTACCAGGGCGCCTATATCGCCTTCGTGAAGGCGGCCTACGGCGTTAGCGCGACGACCGCCGATCTCGTCGGCTACAACGTCGACCATCTGCTGAACCGCGCACGGGCACCGCTCGGCACGACTCTCGTGCGGGTCGAGGCCATCGACGCCGCCGCGAACCAGGCCTGGGGCCGGCTGTTCGAAAAGGCGGCGAGCAACCCCCAATTCCACGCCAACCAGGCGCGGGAACGCCGCACCATGAGCTGGACGATCTGCGCCAAGCTCGCCGGCCAGATGCCGCCGAGCGGCCCCAACGATGCCGGCGGCATCCAGCGGCTGGCCGCCTATTTCCAGTCCGTCGGCCTGTCACGCCAGGAAGCGGTCGATGGCCTCACCAGCATGCTCCGCTTCGCCTATTCGCTGCGCTAGCCGCGTCGCGGCAACAGAGACGATGTCGAAAGCCTTGACCTCCGCCATCCCCCAGTCAGCTCCACTTCCCGCCGCCATGCGCGGCGAGCGGGATTGCGCGCTTTACATTCAAGATTGGCGTGCTGTGATCCTGCGTGCAGGCGGCTTGTCCAGCATCCCGCTGCCGTCATCGGCGCCTGCGCATGATTGGAGGGGGAGATGATAAAGAAATTGTCGGCCGAGGCCATCGGCACGTTCTGGCTCACATTCGCGGGCTGCGGCAGCGCTGTGCTCGCCGCCGCCTTCCCGCAGGTCGGGATCGGCCTGCTCGGCGTTTCTCTCGCGTTCGGACTGACGGTCGTCACGATGGCCTATACGATCGGGCCGATCTCCGGCTGCCACCTCAATCCGGCGGTGACGATCGGCCTGGCCGTCGGCGGGCGGTTCCCGACCGGCCATGTGCCGCAGTACGTCGCCGCGCAGGTGGTGGGCGCCGTCGTGGCGGCCGCTGTCCTCTACGTCATCGCCACTGGCAAGGCGGGCGCCGAGATCGGCGGCTTCGCCGCGAACGGCTATGGCGACAATTCACCCGGCAAATACTCGCTGTTCGCCGCGCTGGTCACCGAGGTCGTGATGACCATGATGTTCCTCTTCGTCATCATGGGAGCCACGAGCGCGCGCGCGCCAGCCGGCTTCGCGCCGCTCGCGATCGGACTGGCGCTCGTGCTGATCCATCTCGTGAGCATCCCGGTCACCAACACGTCCGTGAATCCCGCGCGCAGCACCGGGCCGGCTCTGTTCGCCGGCGGCTGGGCGCTTCAGCAACTCTGGCTCTTCTGGGTCGCGCCGATCGCCGGCGGCGTGCTGGGAGCCCTGCTGTTCAAGTCGGTCGACGACGCCTGAAACACACCGGGCGGCGCGGCCACCTTGCCGGGGCGCGCCGCCCGTCTTCCATAGGAGAAAGTGATGCTCAACAACCAGGGCCGCCCGACGACCCCCACCGCCGCAAACGCGAACGCGCACCAGACCTTCACCGGCAACAAGGGCCTGCAGGTCGAGGAACCGCTCTCGTTCGAGATCGGCCGCTATGACCTCAGCGGAGTCGACCTACCAGCGCCGAAGGCGGTGCAGCCGCGGCTTGGCGGGTTGGAGCGCCGCTCCGAGATCGGCATCCCGGCCCTCTCCGAGCCCGAGACGATGCGGCACTTCGTTCGCCTCAGCCAGAAGAACTTCGGCATCGATACGGGACTGTTCAGCCTCGGCTCCTGCACGATGAAGCATAACCCGCGGCTCAACGAGCGCATGGCGCGGCTCCCCGGCTTCGGCGACGTGCATCCGTTGCAGCCCGTCTCCACCGTGCAGGGCGCGCTGGAGCTCATCGACACGCTGGCGCACTGGCTGAAGACGCTCACCGGCATGGGCGCGGTGGCGATGAGCCCGAAGGCGGGCGCTCATGGCGAACTCTGCGGCATGATGGCGATCAAGGCCGCCATCGCCGCCAAGGGCGAGGCCGAAACGCGGAAGATCGTGCTCGTGCCGGAATCCGCGCATGGCACCAACCCGGCGACGGCGGCGCTGATCGGCTTCCAGGTGAAGCCCGTGCCGGCGGATGCGGACGGCACCGTGCATATGGACGAGGTGCGCAAGCTGATGGGGCCCGAGGTCGCCGCCATCATGCTGACGAATCCCAACACCTGCGGCATCTTCGAGCGCGAGATCGTCGAGATCGCCCGTGTCGTGCATGAGGCCGGCGCCTATTTCTACTGCGATGGCGCCAACTACAACGCCATCGCCGGCAAGGTCCGGCCCGGCGATCTCGGCGTCGACGCCATGCATATCAACCTGCACAAGACCTTCTCGACGCCGCATGGCGGCGGCGGGCCGGGCTCGGGGCCGGTGGTGCTGTCGGAGCGGCTCGCGCCCTATGCGCCGGTGCCCTTCGTGCGGATGACCGACGGACGCTTCGAACTCGTCGAGGATTCCGGCGAGGCGGGCGAGGGCATGGAGCCCTTCGGCCGCATGACCGCCTTCCACGGCCAGATGGGCATGTTCGTCCGCGCGCTCGCCTATATGCTGAGCCACGGGTCCGACGGCATCCGGCAGGCCTCCGAGGATGCCGTGCTGAATGCGAACTACATCCGGGCCAGCCTCGCCGACCTGATGTCGCTGCCCTTCGGCGACCAGCCCTGCATGCATGAGGCGCTCTTCGACGACGCCTGGCTCAAGGACACCGGCGTGACGACGCTCGACTACGCCAAGGCGATGATCGACGAGGGCTATCATCCGATGACGATGTACTTCCCGCTCGTCGTGCATGGCGCGATGCTGGTGGAGCCGACCGAAAGCGAATCGAAGGCTTCGCTCGATCTCTTCATCGCGACGCTGCGCGACCTCGCGATCAGCGCCAGGAAGGGCGAGAAAGAGCGCTTCACCGGCGCGCCCTATCACGCGCCGCGGCGCAGGCTGGACGAAACCAGGGCGGCGCGCAGCCCGATCCTGAAGTGGAGCCCGCCCGCGCCGATCAGCGAGGCGGCGGAATAGGGTGGGAGAGTGGATGGAGCAGCGCTGCCCCTCACCTAACCTCTCCCCGCAAGAGGCGGGGAGAGGAACGAGTTTTAGCTGGAGCCGCCGGCGACTGAGAGCGTTCTTCTCCCCGTGCTTACGGGGAGAAGACAGATGAGGGGCAGCGCCAACCTCTCGCAGATATGGCATTTGACATCCCCGCCGAACCCCGCTCACATCGCCCTCCGAACCACCGGAGGGAGCCGATGGGAGACATCGCCGCGGCGCGAATCGATGCCGCCACCTGCGCCGCCAATTTCCGAGACTTGCACGAAGCGTTCGATCCGAACGAGGCGCGCATCGCCGCCGAGCGCTGCCTGTTCTGCCATGACGCACCCTGCGTGACGGCCTGCCCGACCTCGATCGACATTCCGCTGTTCATCCGGCAGATCGCCACCGGACAGGCGGTTCCGGCGGCCAAGACCATCCTCGATTCCAACATCATGGGCGCGATGTGCGCCCGCGTCTGCCCGACCGAGAATCTCTGCGAGGGCGCCTGTGTGCGCCAGACCTACGAGAACGATCCGGTCGAGATCGGACGGCTCCAGCGCTTCGCGACCGATTCCGCCTTCGCCGCGGGCCGGCAGTTCTACAAGGCCGGTGCGCCGACGGGCCGAAAGGTCGCCGTGGTCGGCGCCGGGCCCGCCGGCTTGTCCTGCGCCCATGCGCTGGCGCGTGCGGGGCACTCCGTCACGGTCTTCGAGGCGCGGGAGAAGGGCGGCGGCCTCAACGAATACGGCATCGCCGCCTACAAGGCGAATGACGCCATCGCGCAGCGCGAACTCGACTACATTCTCGCGGTCGGAGGCATCGAGCTGGAGCTGGGCCAGCGGCTTGGCCGCGACATCGCTCTCGCCGATCTCCGGCGCGACTTCGACGCGGTGTTTCTCGGCATGGGCCTCGGCGACGTCAACGACCTCGGCCTCGCGCAGAACGTCGCCGGCATCCGCGACGCGGTCGATTTCATCGCCGAGCTGCGCCAGGCCGCCGACAAGTCCACGGTGCCCGTCGGCCGCAACGTCGTGGTGATCGGCGGCGGCATGACGGCGATCGATGCCGCGACGCAGGCGAAGCTCCTGGGCGCGGAGACAGTCACGATCGTCTATCGCCGCGGGCCCGAGGCGATGGGCGCCTCCGAATATGAGCGGAGCGTGGCGCAGACGCGCGGCGTTCTGATCCGCCATGCGCTGATGCCGGTCGAGGCCGGCGTCGGCGCCGATGGCGCGGTCTCGTCGCTGACCTTCGAGTACACGACTATACGGGACGGCAAGCTCGTGGGCACTGGCGAGATGGCGACGCTGCCCTGCGACCAGGTGCTGGTGGCGATCGGCCAGAGCCTTCTGGCCGACGATCTCGCCGGGTCCGGCCTCGCGATGGCGAAGGGCCGCATCGCGGTCGATGCCGCACGGGCGACGTCGCTGCCCGGCGTCTTCGCCGGAGGCGATTGCGTGGCGGGTGGGGAGGACCTCACCGTCGTCGCGGTCGAAGATGGCAAGGTCGCGGCAAGGGCGATCGATGCCTGGCTGGCCGCCAAGACGAAGGCAGCCGCCTGATTTCACTCGACCTCATCCTGAGCCTGTCGAAGGATGATGGGAGTTCGCAACCGAAACGTCGTCCTTGACCCTTCGACGGGCTCACGGTGAGGACTTGAGGTAAGGCCATGCCAGACCTTCGCACCACCTTCGCCGGCATCCGCTCCCCCAACCCGTTCTGGCTCGCCTCCGCGCCGCCGACGGACAAGGCGTATAACGTGCGCCGTGCCTTTCAGGCGGGCTGGGGCGGCGCGGTGTGGAAGACGCTGGGCGAGGACGGGCCGCCGATCGTCAATGTCTCCGGGCCGCGCTACGGCGCCATCCACAGCCAGGACCGGCGCGTCATCGGCTTCAACAATATCGAGCTGATCACCGACCGCCCGCTGCAGGTGAACCTCGACGAGATCAAGGCCGTGAAGCGCGAGTTCCCTGACCGGGCGCTCGTCGTGTCGCTGATGGTGCCTTGCACCGAGGAGGCCTGGAAGGCGATCCTCGCCCGCGTCGAGGACACCGGCTGCGACGGCGTCGAGCTCAATTTCGGCTGCCCCCACGGCATGAGCGAGCGCGGCATGGGCGCGGCGGTGGGACAGGTGCCGGAGTACATCGAGATGGTGACGCGCTGGTGCAAGCAGCACACGCGCATGCCGGTGATCGTCAAGCTGACGCCGAATGTCGCGAGCATCAACCGCCCGGCAGAAGCCGCGAAGCGCGGCGGCGCCGACGCCGTCAGCCTCATCAACACGGTCAACTCGATGATGGGCGTCGACATCGACGCGATGACGCCCTGGCCGCCCGTCGGCGGCATGGGCACGCATGGCGGCATGTGCGGGCCGGTGGTGAAGCCGATCGCTCTCAACATGGTGGCCGACATTATGCGTAACCCCGAGACGACCGGGATCCCCGTTTCCGCGATCGGCGGCATCGAGAAATGGCGCGACGCGGTCGAGTACATGGCGCTCGGCGCCGGCAACGTGCAGGTCTGCACGGCGGCCATGGTCTACGGCTTCAAGATCGTCTCCGAGATGATCGCCGGCCTCGAGGAGTGGATGGACGGGAAGGGCTATTCCAGCATCGAGGATTTCCGCGGCATGGCCGCGCCGAAGGTGACGGACTGGCAGCACCTCAACCTCGATTACGTGGTGAAGGCCGAGATCGACCAGGACCTTTGCATCAAATGCGGGCGCTGCCACATCGCCTGCGAGGACACGTCGCACCAAGCGATTACCGCGATCGTGGACGGCAAGCGGCATTTCGAAGTGATCGAGGAGGAATGCGTGGGCTGCAACCTCTGCGCGGTCGTCTGCCCGGTCGAGGGCTGCATCACCATGCGGCCGCTCGCCGAGGGTGAGGTCGACAAGCGCACTGGCATCATCGTCGGCGGGCATCGCACCTGGATGGAGCACCCCAACAACCCGATGGCCAAGGCGCCGCGGAAGGCGAAATACGAGGTCGCTTGAGCCGTGGTGCGTGCTTCGAGATGCCGCCTGCGGCGGCTCCTCAGCATGAGGACGCTTGGTGTTGGGAGCTCCCAACGATCCGCATGCTGAGGGGCAGGCGAAGCCTGCATCTCGAAGCACACAGGACAGCGATGCAGCGGCACGTCGCTTGCTCGCACCGATAGGCGTTGAGCCGGGAAAAGCAGATGGCCTATGGTCGTGAGCCAGCATCGGGAGAGACCGGACGCGTGACTGCGGCCCCTGTGATCGACATCCGCGACCTGTCCCTGACGTTCCAGACGGATGACGGGCCGGTCTATGCGCTGTCCAGGGCGAATCTTCAGGTGAAGAGGGGCGAATTCGTCTCGTTCATCGGACCTTCGGGCTGCGGCAAGACCACGCTTCTCAGGGTCGTCGCCGATCTCGAATCGCCGACCGAAGGTCATGTCGCGGTCAATGGCCTGACGCCCGCGGAGGCGCGGGCGAAGCGGCACTACGGCTATGTCTTCCAGGCGCCGGCGCTCTATCCCTGGCGCAACGTCGAGCGCAACGTCATGCTGCCGCTGGAGGTCTTCGGCCTGCCCAAGCAAGAACGGATCGCGCGGGCGCGGAAGCAGCTCGCGCTGGTCAATCTCGCGGGCTTCGAGAAGAAATACCCCTGGCAGCTCTCCGGCGGCATGCAGCAGCGCGTCTCGATCGCCCGGGCGCTGTCGTTCGACCCCGATCTGCTGCTGATGGACGAGCCCTTCGGCGCGCTGGACGAGATCGTGCGCGACCGGCTGAACGAGCAGCTGCTGGCGCTTTGGAAGGCGACCGGCAAGACCGTCCTCTTCGTCACCCATTCCATCCCGGAGGCCGTGTTCCTGTCCACCCGCATCGTCGTGATGTCGCCGCGGCCGGGGCGGATCATCGACGTGATCGACTGCGACCTCGGGACAGAGCGCAGCCTCGACATCCGCGAGACGCCGGAGTTCCTGAAGATCGCGCATCGGGTGCGGGAGGGCCTGCGGGCGGGGCACAGCTATGAGGACTGAGGCTCCAGACTTTCCTTCCCCCATGGGGGAAGGTGGCCTGCGGAGCAGGTCGGATGAGGGAGAAGCCCGGCGTTTGCGGTTCTCCCTCATCAGTCATGCTCCGCATGACAGCTTCTCCCAGGGGAGAAGCGGGCAGCGCGCCCAATGACCTCAGCCTCCATCGCGCGCGGCTCGATGCTTCCCGTCGCGACTGTCTCCGCGCTCATCCTCGCGGCCTGGTATCTCGCCTGCCTGCCCATGAACGCCGACCTGCCGCAGATGCAGGGCGTCTCCGCGCTCGCCGAGCGCTACGCCCGCGCCTGGGCGCTGGAGCGGCCGGTGCTGCCGGCGCCGCATCAGGTGATCGTCGAGCTCTACAACACCACCCTCGGCACGAGCATTTTCCGCCAGACAGCCGATGGCCTCGTGCTCAGCCCGCGCAACCTCCTGTTCCATGCCTGGACGACGCTCTCGGCGACGCTTCTGGGGTTCGCGATGGGCGTGGCGCTGGGCGTCGCGCTCGCCGGTGCGATCGTACATTCGCGGCTTCTGCAGAAGAGCCTGATGCCCTGGATCATCGCCTCGCAGACGATCCCCATCCTGGCCATCGCGCCGATCGTCATCGTGGCGCTCGGCTCGATCGGCCTGACCGGGCTCGTGCCGAAGGCGATCATCTCGATGTATCTGTGCTTCTTCCCGGTCGCCATCGGCATGGTGAAGGGCTTCGCTTCTCCAGACGCCATGCAACTCGACCTGATGCGCACCTACAGCGCCTCGCGCGGCCAGACCTTCGCCAAACTGCGCTGGCCGGCGGCGACGCCTTTCCTCTTCGCCAGCCTCAAGGTGGCGATCTCGATCAGCCTCGTTGGCGCGATCGTCGGCGAGTTGCCGACGGGCGCGCAGGCTGGCATCGGCGCAAGGCTGCTCTCCGGCAGCTACTACGGCCAAACCGTTCAGATCTGGGCGGCGTTGGTGCTGGCGGCGATCATGGCGGCACTGCTGATCGCAGTCGTATCACTGGCCGAGCGGCTGACGCTGAAGGCGATGGGGGCGCGGGCATGAGGCGGCTTGCCGTTATCGTCCCGCCGATCGCCTTTGGGCTCGGCGTGCTGGCGCTGTGGGAAATCGCCTGCCGCGCTTTCGCCATCCCGACCGTGCTGCTGCCGGCGCCCTCGCTGATCGTCGCCCGACTCGTCTCTTCTCTCCCCACGCTCGGCGCGGACTTCCTCCAGACCGTCGTCCGCGCCGCCATTCCCGGCTGGGTCATGGGCTGCCTCGCCGGCTTCGCGACGGCGCTCCTTTGCGACCGCTTCGATTTCCTGCGCCGAGGGCTGCTGCCGATCGGCGATTTCATCTCGGCGCTGCCGATCATCGGCGTCGCGCCGATCCTGGTGATGTGGTTCGGCTTCGACTGGCAGTCCAAGGCCGCGGTCGTCGTGGTGATGACCTTCTTCCCGATGCTGGTGAACACCGTTGCCGGCCTCGCCTCCGCCGGCGCGCTGGAGCGCGACCTGATGCGCAGCTACGGCGCCGGCTGGTCGCAGACGCTGCTCGCCCTACGTCTACCGGCTGCGATGCCTTTCATCTTCAACGCCCTCAAGATCAATGCCACGCTCGCCATGATCGGCGCGATCGTGGCCGAGTTCTTCGGCACGCCGGTGGTAGGCATGGGCTTCCGCATCTCGACCGAGGTCGGCCGCATGGCGATCGACATGGTCTGGGCGACGATCGCTGTTGCGGCCATCGCCGGTTCGGCCTTCTATGGGCTTCTGGTGCTGGCGGAGCGGGCGGTGACGTTCTGGCATCCATCGGTGAGGGGGAGCGCCCGATGAGCGCTGAACTGTTCCTGGCCGCACTCGCCGCCGGCATGCTCTACGTCCTCGTGCCAGGGCCGGCGACGCTCGCCGTGTTGGCGCTCTCGGCCAGCCGAGGCCGCCGGCAGGCAGCCATCTTCCTCTTCGCGCATCTCGTCGGCGACGTCTTCTGGTCGCTGCTGGCGCTTGCGGCCATCGTCGGCCTCTCCAGCCTCGGGCCTAGCGTCTTCGAACTGCTTGGGCTGTGCTGCGGCTGCTATCTGATCTGGCTGGGCTTCAAGGCTCTCACGACGAAGGCATCGGAGGGCTCGCCGATGGTCGGCGACCCGTTGCGGGCTGGACTCTTGTTCGGCCTGACCAATCCGAAGGCCTATCCATTCGCCATCGCGATGTTCACGGCCCTGCTCGGGGCCACGGCCGGCCCGCTCGACTGGTCCGTGCTGCCGGTCTTGCTGGCGGGCTGCATCCTTGGCTTCATCATCGCCGACGTCCTGGTCATCCTGTGGACCGGCGCGCCGCCGGTTCGTCGGCTCTTTCAGGCGCATCGCTTGCTTCTGACGAGAACGGCCGGCGTCCTATTCATGGCCTTCGGCGGGAAATCGGTGGGGGATGCCGTCACGAGCTTCCGCTCACGGAGTTGATTTTGCTTACAGTGCCGAGCCCGCCCCAGGGCGGCATCGGCCGAACGACGAGAGGAGAGGACCAATGAGGATCAAGGCGATTCTGGCGGGCGCGGCGCTCGCCGTTGCGGCGGCGCTGCCGGCGGCGGCGCAGGACAAGCTAACGCTGCAATTGAAATGGGTCACGCAGGCGCAGTTCGCGGGCTATTACGTTGCGAAAGACAAGGGGTTCTTCAAGGCCGAGGGGCTCGACGTCACGATCAAGCCCGGCGGGCCGGACATCGCGCCGCCGCAGGTGATCGCCGGCGGCGGCGCCGACGTGATCGTCGAATGGATGCCGGCAGCGCTCGCCGCGCGCGAGAAGGGCGTGCCGCTGGTCAACGTCGCGCAGCCCTTCAAGCGCTCCGGCATGATGCTGACCTGCCGCAAGGATTCGGGCGTCGCCACGCCGGCCGATTTCAAGGACAAGACGCTGGGCGTCTGGTTCTTCGGCAACGAATATCCCTTCATGGCCTGGATGGCGAAGCTGGGGCTGAAGACCGACGGCTCCGCCGGCGGCGTCAAGGTCATCAAGCAGGGCTTCAACGTCGACCCGATCATCCAGAAGCAGGCGGCCTGCGTCTCGACCATGACCTACAACGAATACTGGCAGGTCATCGACGCCGGGCTGAAGCCCGACGACCTCGTGGTGTTCAACTACACGGACCAGGGCGTCTCGACGATGGAGGACGGACTCTACGTGCAGCAGAACCGTCTCTCGGACCCCGCCTTCGTCGCCCGCATGGGCAAGTTCGTGAAGGCGTCGATGAAGGGCTGGGATTACGCCCGCGCCAACCCCGACGAAGCGGCCAAGATCGTGCTCGATAACGACGCCTCCGGAGCGCAGAAGGAGCATCACCAGAAGCGCATGATGGGCGAGATCAACAAGCTGACCGCTGGCTCGGATGGCAAGCTCGACCCTGCCGATTACGAGCGCACGGTGGCGACGCTGCTGGGCGCCGGCGGCGAGGCGCCGGTCATCTCCAAGAAGCCGGAAGGCGCGTGGACGCATGCGGTGATCGACGCGGCGTTGAAGTGATGGCTTGAGCTCGCTTTTTTGGGAGGCGCGGAAAGCGCCTCCCGCCTTTGCCAGCGGTTACCTATCCTGCTATCTAGTGAAGTAGTGAAAGCCTGGAGCAGAGCATGGCGAACCGGTCGGCAGAAAGGTCTTCGGCGAACTCGCTGCACGTCGTCAGCGCGACTGAAGCCAACCGTTCGTTTTCGGCGATCCTGCGCCGCGCCAGACATGGCGAGTCCACGGCGATCACCGATCGTGGACGGATCGTGGCCCGCCTCGTTCCCGAAACGGCCGGTGAGGATGCCGGCGCGCGCCGCCAGCGGCTTGAATCCGCATGGGAGAAGACCGAAGCGCGTCTCCGCGGTCAACCCGCCCTGAACCTCGGGAAGTTCAATCGCGACTGGGCTTACGATGATTGAGCCATGGGCCGTCGCGGTCGACACCAATGTGCTGATCTACGCAGAAGGCGCGGCGGACGACGCAAGGAAGTCGACGGCCGTAACGCTGCTGCGTCATCTGAACCGCGCCGGATATGTCCTGCCTGTCCAGGTCGCCGGCGAATGCCTGAGAGTGATGCAGCGCAAGATGCGCCTCGATGCGGCTGAAGCGATCCGTCGCCTCGACGAGCTCAGCATCAATGCGCGTCGAGACGGTACGACGCCCGACGCCTTCGAGAGCGCATGCGTGCTCATGTCGGCTCATGGTTTCGATGTATGGGACGCGATCATCGTGGCGGTTTCGGCCTCATCCGACTGCTCTTTGCTGCTGTCGGAAGACATGCAGGACGGGTTCGTCTGGCGTGGACTGACAATCGCCAATCCGTTCATGGAGCCGCTTCATCCCTTGCTTCACTCGGCTTTGAACGATCCAGAATGATCGGGAGGCTTGCATGACCAAACCCATCCTCATCCGCGGCGGCACCGTCATCAACCACGACCATCGCAAGCGCGCGGACGTGCTGGTCGCGGACGGCAAGATCGTCGCGGTGGGCGAGAATCTCTCGAAGCCGCGGGGCGCCGAGACGATCGACGCCGGCGGCTGCGACGTGATGCCGGGCGGCATCGACCCGCACACCCACATGGAATTCCTGTTCATGGGGACGGTGTCGGCCGACGATTTCGAATGGGGCACCAAGGCCGCGCTCTCGGGCGGCACCACGATGATCATCGACTTCTGCATCCCTGCGCCCGGCGCCTCGATGCTGGCCGCCTACCAGGACTGGCGGCGCAAGTCCGAGAAGGCGGCGTCGGATTATTCCTTCCACATGGCGGTCACCTCTTGGTCGAAGCAGGTCTTCGACGAGATGGAGACCGTCACGAAGACCTACGGCATCAACTCGTTCAAGCACTTCATGGCCTACAAGGGCGCGCTGATGGTGAACGACGATGAGCTGTTCAACTCGTTCCGCCGCTGCGCGCAGCTCGGCGCCATGCCGATGGTCCATGCCGAGAACGGCGACGTCGTCTTCCGCCTGCAGGAAGAATTGATGGCGAAGGGCGCGACGGGCCCTGAGAACCACGCCTGGTCGCGCCCGCCGGAGGTCGAGGGCGAGGCGGTCAACCGCGCCATCATGATCGCCGACATGGCCGGATCGCAGCTTTATGTCGTGCATGTCTCGAGCCGCGAAGGGGCCGAGGCGATCGCCAGGGCGCGGGCCGCCGGCAAGCGCGTCTATGGCGAGCCGCTGGTGCAGCATCTCGTGCTCGACGAGAGCGAATACCTGAACAAGGACTGGGACTATGCGGCGCGGCGGGTGATGTCGCCGCCGTTCCGGCCGAAGAAGCACCAGGACGCGCTCTGGGCCGGGCTGCAATCCGGCGCGCTGCAGGTGACGGGCACCGACCATTGCTCCTTCACGACCGAGCAGAAGCGCGCCGGCCTCAAGGACTTCCGCCTTATCCCCAACGGAACGGGCGGGCTCGAGGACCGGATGCCGGTGCTCTGGACCGCCGGGGTGAATACCGGGCGGCTGACGAAGGAGGAATTCGTCGGCGCCACTTCCGCCAATATCGCGCGCATCCTCAACATCTATCCGCGCAAGGGCTCGATCAGCGTCGGGGCCGACGCCGACATCGTGATCTGGGACCCGGCGGCGACCAAGCGCATCACCGCCAAGAAGCAGGTGAGCCGAATCGATTACAACGTCTTCGAGGGCTTCCGCTGCACCGGCGCGCCGTGGATCACGCTCTCCGGCGGACGCATCGCCTGGAAGGACGGCGACCTGCGCGCCGAGGCTGGCCAGGGCCGCTACGTCGAGCGGCCGGCCTTCCCGGCGGCGCATGTCGCCAATGCCGCGTGGAAGGAAATCACCGCGCCGAAGCCGGTGGAGCGGCGGCTGGACTTCGTACCTTGAGTTGAGAGAAGCGTGTAGACGTGATAGCCTCACGGTCTACACGCGAGAGCGTCCATGCCGTTGAATATCAGGAATGAAGAGGTCAATCGGAGTGCCGAGCGCCTGGCCGGAATCCGCAAGGTGTCGAAAACGGAAGCCGTGAAGCAAGCGCTCGACGAGGCGCTGAGAAGGGAAAATGAGAACATGCCCTTCAAGGAGCGCGTCCGGATGATCCAGGAGCGCTTCGCGAAGTACCCTCGGACTGGGCTGGAAGCGGACAAGGCTTTCTATGATAGCCTCAACGAGGAATGACGATCTTCGTCGACGCATCCGCGATCGTTGCGATCACCATGGAAGAGGCCGGGTTCGAGCCTCTTTCGGATCGGCTCTCAAAAGCATCACCTGCCTTGACCTCGCCCATCGCGATCTATGAGGCGGTCACGGCCATTTCTCGGATCAGGCAGGTTCAACCCGAGGCCGCAGAGCGGGAATTGCTCGAGTCGCTGGAGATACTGGGCATAGCCGTCACGACGATTTCGCCTCAGGACGGCGCGGGCGCCGTCGCGGCCTTCGCCCGCTACGGTAAGGGTCGTCACCGCGCCGCGCTCAACATGGGCGACTGCTTCTCCTATGCCTGCGCCCGCCGCCTCGGCGTGCCTTTGCTCTACAAAGGCGACGATTTCGCACTGACCGACATTCCCTCGGCTTTGGACCACTGACCATGACCGCTCTCCCCAACCTCGTCATCAACCCCCAGCGCCTCTGGGACAGCCTGATGGAGACCGCCCGCTTCGGCGCGACCGAGAAGGGCGGCATCAAGCGGCTGACGCTCTCCGACGAGGACCGGCAGGTGCGCGACTGGTTCAAGCGCGCCTGCGAGGCGGTGGGCTGCACCGTCGCCGTCGACGACTGCGGCAACATGTTCGCGCGCCGCCCCGGCAGGCGGAACGACCTCGACCCGATCTGCATGGGCTCGCATCTCGACACGCAGCCCACGGGCGGCAAATTCGACGGAGTCCTGGGCGTGCTGGGCGCGCTGGAGGTGCTCAGGACCATGCATGACATGGGCTATGAGACCAATGCGCCGATCGAGATCGTCAACTGGACCAACGAGGAAGGCTCGCGCTACGCGCCGGCGATGCTCGCCTCCGGCGTCTTCGCCAAGGCCTTCACGCGGGATTTCGCCTACGGGCGCGAGGATCGCGACGGCAAGCGCTTCGAGACCGAGCTGGAGCGCATCGGCTATCGCGGCGCGGAGCCCGTGGGGGAGCGCCGCATCGGCGCGATGTTCGAGCTGCACATCGAGCAGGGGCCGATCCTGGAGGCCGAGGGCAGGATGATCGGCGTCGTCACCGGCGTGCAGGGGATGCGCTGGTACGAGGTGACGGTGCGGGGCCAGTCCGCGCATACCGGCGCGACGCCGATGCACCTGCGCAAGAACGCGCTGCTCGGCGCGGCGCGGATGGTGGAGGCGATCCATCAGGTCGCGATGCGCCATGCGCCGGATGCCGTCGGCACCGTCGGCCTGATGGAGGTGCGGCCGAACTCGCGCAACGTCGTGCCGGGCGAAGTCTTCTTCTGCGTCGATCTCAGGCACAAGGACGAGGCGGTGCTGGGCGAGATGGAGGCCGAATTCCGGCAGGCGCTCGCCGAGACGCTGCCGCCGCTCGGCCTCGATTACGACGAGGCGATGATCTGGAATTCGCCGGCCGTGCGCTTCCATCCCGATCTCATCGCCTGCGTCCGCGAGGGCGCGTCGAAAGCGGGCTACGCCATGCGCGACATGGTCTCGGGCGCCGGTCACGACGCGGCTTACATCGCGCGCGTCGCGCCGACCACGATGATCTTCGTGCCCTGCGCCGGCGGCGTGAGCCACAACGAATCGGAATCGACCTCGTTCGACGAATGCGGCGCCGGCGCCCAGGTCCTGCTGGAAGCGGTGCTCGCCTACGACAGGCGTTTCGCCTGACGGCCGGCGCAGCCGCAAACACTGCGACCATTATCGATGCGTTAACCAAAATGCCCTGAAGTCTGGATAGCGAAGTGTGCTTCGCTACTCGGAGGAATGGGCCATGACCAATGTCCTGCCATTTCCCCGCGCCCGAGACTCGCGGCCGGCGGCGTTTCCGCCCGGCCATCAGGCGACCATCCTGCTGTTCACCGGCATCCGCTACGAGCGGCATGCCGAGAGCGGACCGCAGGCCACGGCGCCGGACGATCAGGGACGGGACGATAACGTGAACTCCCGCCGCCGGAAGGCCCGGCGGAGGGCGTGAACTGATGCATCGGAAGCACGGAGCCGCCGCGGCGGCCGCCGCCAGCTTGTGTCTGGCGCTTGCCGCCTGCCAGCCCGGCCATACTGGCGACTTCGGCCGCCGGGCGGACAATGTCGTCACCAACACCGTGCTCCCGCAGGCCGGTCTTTTCTCGGCCTGGGCGCGCGGCGAGGCCGTGTCTCTTTACCCCTTCACCGACGACGAGATCGAGCTGCGCGACCGCGCCTGGCGCTTCCTGATGCCGGCCTACGACAAAGCGAACCTGCAGGCGCGGCTGGCGGAGCTCTCGTACACCCGCGTGCTGCCGCCGTTTCCGCATTCCGGCCGCAACCATTACCACCTGCTCCTGATGAGCGGGGACTACCTCTCCGTCGCCTCGCGCTACCACCGGCTGGGCGAGGACATCGAGGCGGACCGTGAGCTGATGGTCTGGTTCAGCCAGACCGCCGCGCGGGTCTGCGCAGCGGACCGCGTTCGCGTCCATAGCCTGAGGCAGGTGCGCGAGCTCAACCCCGTGCAGGCCGATCAGGCGGCGGCGAGGGTGGCCGAGAACCGCGGCCTCGTCGACTGGGTGCGCCGCGACATGCGCGAGAGGGCGGCCGCCTATCGCTACGCCCTCGAGCACATGACCATCGAGGCGCCGATGCGCGAGGCGATCAAGGCCGAGCAGGCGCTGATCGCGCTCGAGAGCGCGCAGCAGACCCTGGATTACTGGGACGGCTGCGGGGAGGGCGCCCTGCCAGTGCCGCCGATCGGGCGGGGCGGCCGCGGCCGCGGCGCGCAGAAGGACGTGGAACGCTACGCGCCGATGAGTCCGAAGGACATCGACGACCGCCGAGGCGTGATCGGAGCCCTGCCTCCGAAGTGAGCGCTCTTCCTTCTCCCGCTCGCGGGAGAAGGAAGAGATCACCGCCGCACCGCCACCACCGCGCCGCCGACGATGAGCGCGCAGGCGACGGCCAGCGTCCAATGCGCCGGCGCGAAGCCGAAGAGCACCAGCAGGATCGTCGAGATCACCGGCGCGGCGTAGCTCGCGGTGCCCAGTAGCCGGATGTCGCCCTTCTTCATTCCGCGATCCCAGAGGAAGAATGCGGCACCGACCGGGCCCAGGCCGAGGCCGAGCATGCTCAGCCACTGAGTCGTGTTCTGGCCCCAAACCGTTGTTTCGAAGAGGAAATGGCAGAGTGTCGACAGCGCCGCCGTGGCCAAACAGAACCCCGTGACCGCCTCGGTCGGCACCTCGCCCTGCCGCCGCGACAGCACCGAATAGCTCGACCAGATCACGGCGCAGCCGAGGGCCGCGACATAGCCCCGCCAGTTGGCGGCATCGAAGCCCAGCGCCTGACCTGAGGTCGCGCCCTTGCCCAGCGCCAGAACGACGACGCCGGCAAGGCCGAGACCGGCGGCGATGACATGGCGCGCCTGAAGCTTCTCACCCGGCAGCAGCGCCGTCATCAGCACGATCAGCAGCGGCCAGAGATAGGCGACGAGCCCAGCCTCTGCCGGCGGCGCCAGTTTCAAGGCCGCGAAATATAGCGCGTGGTAGCCGAAGAGGCCGTAGAGCCCCAGCGCCCAGGCCTTGGGCGGCTGCAGCAGCACGGTCAGGCTGCGGCCGCTCCAGCCGATGAAAGCGAAGCCGACGAGGCTGGCGAGCGCGAAGGTGATCGCGGCGAGCTGGAACGGCGGGATCGGCCCGGTGCCAGCCGTGAAGAGGGCGAGGACGGACCAGAGGCCGATGGCGCCGAGGCCAGCGAGGGTGGGAGGCATGGTCAATACAATTCCAGGTTGAAATCAGCTTCCGGTTCAGCGCTTTGCAGGCGATTGGCGATCTGGTTTCTTTCGATCGTCAAGGAGGTGGTCAATGGCGAAATCGGCCGTTGCGCAATTGGAAGCGTCGAAGCCCGTTAAGATCGTGCGGGACCTGCCGGAAGGCGTGCGGAACTGGGCGCCGCCCGGCGGGAGCATGGTTGTCGTCAATCCGAAGGAAGTCGACCGAGTGATGAGGCGCGTGCCCATCGGACGGCTGACGACGCTCGATCAGGTCCGTGCGCATCTGGCGGAGCTTCACGGCACATCAATCGCCTGCCCCGTTTCGACGGCGATCTTCATCAACATCGCTGCGAGAGCGGCGGAGGAGATGAGGAGTGAGGGCACGACTGACGTGACGCCGTGGTGGCGTGTGCTTCGCTCGGACGGCACGCTGAACGAAAAATATCCTGGCGGCGTCCGGCTCCAGCGCGCACTCCTGGAGAGCGAAGGGGTAGGAGTGAAGGCGCGCGGGCGACGTTGGTTCGTTCCAGACCTCGATGCCCGGCTTGCCGATCTTGCTGCTGGCTGAAGCCTTCGCCCTCGCCCTGGTTCGAATACGCTCACCAGAGCGTCGGGCGAGGGGCCCTGTCAGCTGAAGAACTGTCCGCCGTTCGCCGAGATCGTGGAGCCCGTGATGAATCCCGCGTCGTCGGAGACGAGGAACAGCACGCATTTGGCGATCTCGGCGGGGGTGCCGAGGCGGCCGACCGGGATCTGCGGGATGATGCGCTCGTTCAGCACCTTCTCGTCGATGGCCATCACCATCTCGGTGCCGATGTAGCCCGGCGCCACGACGTTGACCGTGATGCCGGCGCGCGCGCCTTCCTGCGCCAGCGCGCGGGTGAAGCCGATGTCGCCCGCCTTGGCCGCGGAGTAGTTGGCTTGTCCCGCCTGGCCCTTCTGCCCGTTGATCGAAGAGATCGTCACGATGCGGCCGAACTTGCGGGAGCGCATGCCTTCCCAGACCGGATGCGTCATGTTGAAGACGCCGGTGAGGTTGGTGTCGATCACCTCTTTCCACTGCTGCGGCGTCATGCGGTGGAACATGGCGTCGCGCGTGATGCCGGCGTTGTTGATCAGGATCTCGACCGGACCATGCTCGGCCTCGACCTGCTTGATGCCGGCAGCGCAGGCCTCGTAATCGGCGACCGACCATTTGTAGACGGGGATGCCTGTCTCGGCATTGAACTTGGCAGCCGCCTCATCGTTGCCGGCGTAATTGGCGGCGACCTTGTAGCCGGCGTTCTTCAGCGCGATCGATATGGCGGCTCCGATGCCTCGGCTTCCGCCGGTGACGACTGCGACACGTGACATAGGGGTGGTTTCCTCCGGTGATTTTCTTTTTCCTTCTCCCCTTGAGGGAGAAGGTGGCCCTCGCATTTGCGAGGGTCGGATGAGGGGTATGGCGTCAGCCACACCCCGGCTGAACAGGCTCGACGGGTGCAAGGCTCGCTGCGCGATACCCCTCATCCGTCATGCGTTCCGCATGACACCTTCTCCCGCAAGGGGAGAAGGGAAATCCTGCTCCTCTACCGCTCCACGCACATGGCGACGCCCATGCCGCCGCCGATGCAGAGCGTCGCGAGGCCCTTCCTGGCGTCGCGCTTCTGCATCTCGTGCAGCAGCGTCACCAGCAGGCGCGCGCCCGAAGCGCCGATCGGATGGCCGATCGCGATGGCTCCGCCGTTGACGTTCACGATCGAGGGGTCCCAGCCCATGTCCTTGTTCACGGCGCAGGCCTGGGCCGCGAAGGCCTCGTTGGACTCGACGAGTTCGAGGTCCTTGACGCTCCAGCCCGCCTTCTCTAGCGCCTTGCGGGAGGCCGGGATGGGTCCGGAGCCCATGATCTCCGGCGCGACGCCGGCCGTCGCCCAGGAAGCGATGCGGGCCAGCGGCTTGAGGCCGCGCTTCTCGGCTTCCTCCGCCGTCATCAGCACCAGCGCCGCCGCGCCGTCGTTGATGCCGCTGGCGTTCGCCGCCGTCACGGTGGAGCCGCCCGGGAATGCGGGCTTCAGCTTCTGCATCGCCTCGATCGTGGCGCCGTCGCGGATGTACTCGTCGGTGTCGACCACAATGTCGCCCTTGCGGGTGGAAACGGTGTAGGGGACGATCTCGTCCTTGAAGCGGCCGGCCTTCTTGGCGGCCTCGGCCTTGTTCTGCGAGGCGACTGCGAAAAGGTCCTGCTGGTCGCGCGTGATCTGCCACTTGGCCGCGACGTTCTCGGCCGTGTTGCCCATGTGGTAACCGTGGAAGGCGTCCCACAGCCCGTCCTTGATCATGGTGTCGACGAACTTGACGTCGCCCATCTTGGTGCCGGCGCGCATGTGCGCGGCATGGGGCGCGAGCGACATCGATTCCTGGCCGCCCGCCACGATGATCGCCGCGTCGCCGTTGGCGATCTGCTGCATGCCCATCGCGACGGTGCGCAGGCCCGAGCCGCAGACCTGATTGACCACCAGGGCGGTCTTGCTGTCCGGGATGCCGGCGGCCATCGCGGCCTGGCGGGCCGGGTTCTGCCCCTGAGCGCCGGTGAGGACCTGGCCGAAGATCACCTCGTCCACCTCCGCGGGGTCGACCTTGGCCCGCTCCAGCGCAGCCTTGATCGCCGCCGCGCCCAATTTATGGGCGGGTTCGCTGGCGAACGCTCCGTTGAACGAGCCGACCGCCGTTCGGGCGGCTCCGACGATCACGACATCTTTGCCTGACATGACGAATTCTCCTGTGGTGGCCCGTTCGCATCGGCCTTAAACAGCATCAAGGCAGCCGCATTGCGCTCCGTCAACCGGGGACTTTTGTCAGAAGCCGAGCCACTTGTTTTTGCAAGGCAATGGCGGTCATATCGGAGGCAACAGCTCATTCCGCGAGCAGCGCCGAATGCCGGAAGGAAGCGAATGACGAAGCCTCAAGCGCCGACGGTCATCAAGAAATACGCCAACCGGCGCCTCTATCACACCGGCACGAGCACCTACGTGACGCTCGAGGACCTCGCAGTGATGGTGAAGAAGGGCGAGGAGTTCACGGTCTCCGACGCCAAGACCGGCGAGGACATCACCCGCTCGGTGCTGACGCAGATCATTTTCGAGCTGGAGAGCAAGGAGGGGCAGCAGACGCTGCTCCCCGTCTCCTTCCTGCGCCAGCTCATCGGCTACTACGGCGACCAGATGCAGGGGCTGGTGCCGAGCTACCTGGAGCATTCCATGGCGCTGTTCGCCAAGGAGCAGCAGCACTTCCGCGAGCATATGGCCAAGGCGATGAGCGGCAATGTGCTCGGCGCCATGCAGGACCAGGCGCGGCACAATATGGAGGTCTTCCAGGACGCCTTCCGGTTGTTCAACCCCTATGCTGCGGTGGCGCAGCGCGGGGCGGACAAGAAGGACAGCGAGGACGTCGACCAGCTGAAGCGCGACCTGGATGCGATGCGGACGCGGCTCGACAAGCTGGCGAAGTGAGACCGGATCAGCCCTTCCAGACGAGGAAGGCGCCGAGCGTGAGCAGGCCCGCGTAGAACAGCTTGCGGAACAGTTCCGCCGAGATGCGCTCCCGCAGCCATTGGCCGGCGGCCATCGCCAGCATCGCCGGCACGAGAGCCGCCAGCGACGAGAGCGCGAGCCCGGACCCGACGCCGCCACGCAGCAGCAGCACGATCCCGAGGCTCGTCGAAGCGACGAGGAAGGTGAGGCCGAGCGATTGCACCAGCTCGTCCTTCTCCAGGCCGATGGCCTGCAGGTAGGGGCCGGAGGGAATTACGAAGACGCCAGTCGCCGCGGTCATCGCGCCTGTTGCGAGGCCCATGAGCGGCCCGAGCCAGATCTCGCTGCCCGCCGGCGCAGAGAACTTGAGCTTGAACAGGCCGAGCAGCGCATAGACGAGCAACGTCAGGCCGAGCAGCTTCGTGGCCCAGCGCAGATCCTGGCCTCCCGTCGCCCATTGCCAGAGGAAGGTGCCGGCGACGATCGCCGCGAGGAAGGGGCCGAGGCGCTTCAGGAGGGGCTTCAGCGCGGGACCCATCAGCCCCTGCTGGATGTTGGTGACGATGTTCGGCACCAGCATTAGCGCCGCCGCCTGCGAGGGAGCCATGACCAGGCCGAGCAGGCCCATGCCCACGGAAGGCAGGCCGAAGCCGATGACGCCCTTCACGAAGCCGGCGAGCAGCAAAACACCGGCGATGTAGAGCATGAGGACGGAATCGAACGGCATGGTGAGTTCCCGCAGCTTTTGCGCCGTTCGATACCTCTGCAGGCCGCCGCGACGTTTCAGCCTTCACCGAAACATGCCGAGGCCATCGCTACCCTGGAGCCTGACGTCATGGCGAGAAGGGGCTACACCGCGACGATCTTGGCCGGCTTGTCGATGACCCGCAGCACCTGCGAAAGCTCGTGGCCGCGCTTCATGATGAGGCCGCCCGGCGCCATCACGGAATACATGCCCTGCCTGTGGCGGAGTTCCGGATCCTTGATGATGCGGTAGAGCGGCATCTCGGAGGTGCGGCGGAAGATCGAGAACACCGCCCGATCCTTCAGGAAGTCCATCGCGTAGTCGCGCCATTCGCCGGCCGCAACCATGCGCCCATAAAGGCCCATGATCGCCTGGAGCTCGTGACGGTCGAAGGCGACGACCTGCGGCGCCCTGGCGGAGGGAAAGGGCGATACGGTGGCCCATCCCGCGCCGCGGCTATCCTCGGTGATGTTCTCGCTCAATGCGGTCCTCCGGATTGTGACGGCATGATGAACCCCTCCGATATGGGGAGCAAGGGCCCCGATGCCCGCCGGCCGCAAGGTTCCGGCTCCCTATCCGGGACCGCTCGGGTAAGGTTAACCCTTCCTTCGGACAAGTGCCTTAACCTCGGGGGTGAGCGTCGCGTTCCGCCGCTTCTGTTGCGTCCTGTGTGGGAGTGGCTCGATGTCTCAGCGAGGTCTTGCGGGGATCGGCGTGGCCCTTGTGCTGATGGCGACCTGGCCGGCAGCCGGCCTCGCCGAGCCGGGACGGCCTGCCTCCGCCAGCCAGCCGCTGCCGCCGGCCGCGCCGGGCGATGCCTTCAAGCCGCAGGAGAACAGCGACGTCGAGCCGGCGTTCGGCCCCGAATCGCTCGCCCGCACGCTGGGCGCGCTCAAGTTCTACGAGGATGTCGTCGCGCAAGGCGGCTGGCGCCCTCTGGCGGAAGGCGCGCGCGGCCTCAGGCAGGGCGCGCAGGGGGCGTTCGCGCAGGCGCTCAAGGAGCGGCTGGCGATCTCGGGCGATCTCGACAACGCCAGCGCCGCCTCTGATCTTTTCGATGCGGCCACGACGACCGCGCTCAAGCGCTTCCAGTCCCGCCACGGCCTCTCCGAGACCGGTGCGGTCGGGCGGCTCACCTTCGCGGCCCTGAACGTGCCGGCCGAGGTCCGGCTGAAGCAGCTGAGAGCGTCGGTCGAGCGGCTGCAGAACAACGTCTTCAAGTTCGAGAGGCGCTATGTCGTCGTCAATATCCCAGGCGCCGTCGTCGAGGCGGTGAACAACGGCCAGGTCGAGAGGCGGCATCTCGCGGTCGTCGGCAAGAAGGAGCGCCAGTCGCCGGTGATCTCGGCGCGCATCTCCTCGGTCAACCTCAACCCGCATTGGACGGTGCCGAACTCGATCATCCGGAACGACGTGGCCAAGGCGCTGAAGAAGGACCTCAGCTACCTCAACAAGCACAACCTCCGCACGCTGAACCACCAGGGCGAGGAGGTCGATCCCAACAGCGTCAACTGGAACTTCAAGGGCAACCCGAATTTCCTGCTCCGGCAGGACCCCGGCCCCCAGAACTCGCTCGGCCAGCTGAAGATCGACATGCCGAACACCGAAGCGGTCTATATGCATGACACGCCGAAGAAGGAGTTGTTCAAGCAGGACGTGCGCTTCCATTCCTCGGGCTGCGCCCGGATTTCGGACGTGCGCGACCTCGCAGCCTGGCTGCTGCAGGACCAGGGCGTTTCGCGCGAGGATATCGACCGGGAGATCGAGGCGGGCTCGCGCGCCGAGATCAAGCTGAAGAAGCAGGTGCCGGTGGCCTGGGTCTATCTCACGGCCTATGGCGACGGGCAGGGCAGGGTGCAGTTCCGCGAGGATATCTACGGCCTCGACACGCCGGAGGGCGTGGCGCTGACCACGCTCGATGGCAAGAAGCGCGTGCGGCCCAAGCCCGAGCAGCCGCAGATCATGGCGGCTAAGCCGAGGAAGGCCGCGCCGGCGCTCGCGCAGCAGAAGACGACGATCGATCCGGTGGTGACCGGGTCGTCCCAGCCCGGCGCCTCCCAGCCCAAGCGACCAGCGTTTGTGCCGACCGACGTGCCGCTACCGCCGAAGCCCGTGCCACTGGCGCAGCGGTAGGCGAGCCCGGATCCTTCTCCCGCGCAGCGGGAGAAGGTGGCGGAGCGGAGCGACGCCGGATGAGGGAACAACAAGAAGGCCGAGCGAGGATATCCCCTCACCCGGCCTCGCTTCGCTCGTCCACGCTCTCCCGCCAGCGGGAGAGGGGAAGGATCAAGCGCTCTTCTTCTTGTCGTCCTTCACTTCCTTGAAGTCGGCGTCGATGACGTCGTCCTTCTTCGCGCCGGCGCCTTCCTTGGCCATGTCCTTCTCAGCGTCGGCCTTGGCGGCCTCTTCCTGCTGCGCCTTGTACATGGCCTCGCCGATCTTCATCGAGGCCTGCATCAGGTCGTTGGTGTTGGCCTTGACCAGTTCGAGGTCGTCCTTGGCCAAAGCATCCTTGAGCGCCGTGATGGCGTTCTCGACGGCCTTGCGGTCCGCTTCGCCCACCTTGTCCCCGTATTCCTTCAGCGACTTCTCGGTCGAGTGCACGAGGCTCTCGGCCTGGTTCTTGGCCTCGACCATCTCGCGGCGCTTCTTGTCCGCCTCGGCGTTGGCCTCGGCCTCCTTGATCATCTTGTCGATGTCGCTCTCGGAGAGGCCGCCGGAGGCCTGGATGCGGATCTGCTGCTCCTTGTTCGTCGCCTTGTCCTTGGCGGACACGTTGACGATGCCGTTGGCGTCGATGTCGAAGGTCACCTCGACCTGCGGCATGCCGCGCGGCGCGGGCGGGATGCCCATCAGGTCGAACTGGCCGAGCAGCTTGTTGTCCGCCGCCATCTCGCGCTCGCCCTGGAAGACGCGGATGGTCACCGCGGTCTGGTTGTCCTCGGCGGTCGAGAAGACCTGACTCTTCTTGGTCGGGATCGTGGTGTTGCGGTCGATGAGGCGCGTGAACACGCCGCCCAGCGTCTCGATGCCGAGCGACAGCGGCGTCACGTCGAGCAGCAGCACGTCCTTGACGTCGCCCTGCAGCACGCCCGCCTGGATGGCGGCGCCGATCGCCACGACCTCATCCGGGTTGACGCCCTTGTGGGGCTCCTTGCCGAAGAAGGTCTTCACGATCTCCTGGATCTTCGGCATGCGAGTCATGCCGCCGACCAGCACCACCTCGCCGATGTCGCCGGCGGAGAGGCCCGCGTCCTTCAGCGCCTTCTTGCAGGGCTCGATGGTGCGCTGCACGAGGTCGTCGACCAGGCTCTCGAACTTGGCGCGGCTGAGCTTCAGCGTGAGGTGCTTCGGGCCGGAGGCATCCGCCGTGATGTAGGGCAGGTTGATCTCGGTCTGCGCGGTGGAGGAGAGCTCGATCTTGGCCTTTTCGGCCGCCTCCTTCAGGCGCTGCAGGGCGAGTTTGTCCTTCTTCAGGTCGATGCCCTGCTCCTTCTTGAACTCGTCCGCGAGATATTCGACGAGGCGCATGTCGAAGTCCTCGCCGCCGAGGAAGGTGTCGCCGTTCGTCGACTTCACCTCGAAGACGCCGTCGCCGATTTCGAGGATCGAGACGTCGAAGGTTCCGCCGCCGAGGTCATAGACCGCGATGGTGCCGGAGGACTTCTTGTCGAGGCCGTAGGCGAGCGCCGCCGCCGTCGGCTCGTTGATGATGCGCAGCACTTCGAGGCCGGCGATCTTGCCGGCGTCTTTGGTGGCCTGGCGCTGGGCGTCGTTGAAATAGGCGGGGACGGTGATGACGGCCTGCGTCACGCTGGAGCCCAGATGCGCCTCGGCCGTCTCCTTCATCTTCATCAGCGTGAAGGCGGAGATCTGCGAAGGCGAGTATTCCTTGCCGTCGGCGGACACCCAGGCGTCGCCGTTGCCGCCCTTGCTGATCTTGTAGGGGACGAGGCCCATGTCCTTCTGGGTCATGGGGTCGTTGAAGGTGCGGCCGATCAGTCGCTTGATGGCGAAGAAGGTGCGCTCGGGGTTCGTCACCGCCTGGCGCTTGGCCGGCTGGCCGACGAGGCGCTCGCCGTCGTCGGTGAAAGCGACGATCGAAGGCGTGGTGCGCGCGCCTTCCGAATTCTCGATGACCCTCGGGGTCGAACCGTCCATGACGGCGACGCAGGAGTTGGTGGTGCCGAGGTCGATGCCGATCACTTTACCCATGTTGATGCCCCTTTCTCGAAGCTGGCGATGGATCCCCACGTCCCGAAGCGACGCGGGGGGTGGTTGGTGCGGCGGATATAGGAGGCTGTTTTCCGGCTCACAAGGGAGTGAAAAGCCGATTGCGTCAGAGTCCCACGTCCTCGGGCCGGCGCGCCTCGCGCGGCTTGTAGACAGGCAGCGACCAGCGGTTCCTCAGCGCCAGCGCCCTGAGCGCAAGGGCGGCCGCGAAGCCGGCCAGCAGCGCCGGCTCGCGCGGCAGCGCCGAACCGGCCAGCAGGAAGACGACCGCGCCCAGCAGGGCGGCCGTCGCATAGATCTCGCGCCGGAAGATCACCGGGCTCTCGCCGCCGAGGATGTCGCGGATGATGCCGCCCAGCACTGCGGTGACGACGCCCATCGCCGCGGCGACGATGGCGCCATGGGCCAGCGCCTTCTCCGCTCCCAAAACGCAGAACAGCGCCAGGCCGACGGCGTCCAGCCAGACCAGCAGCACCAGCCGCGAGCGCGGCACATGCGCCGCGAAGAAGACGAGGATGGAGCAGATCGCGCAGACCAGCAGATAGGCGGGCTCGCGCACCCAGAAGACGGGCGTGGCGCCCAGCACAAGGTCCCGCACCGTGCCGCCGCCGATGCCGGTGACTGTGCCGAGGAAGACGAAGCCGACCGCGTCCATCTGCTTGCGCGAGGCGACCAGCGCGCCGGTGATGGCGAAGACGGCGACGCCCAAGAGGTCGAGCGCTGCGAGGGTGGAGGCGAAGAGGCCGTCGCTCACCCGAATCGCGGCCCGACGCGGGCCCTGGCCAGCGCGCCGCGCAGCGCCGCGGCGAAATCCGCCTTCTCCTCGGCGCCGAGGAAGGCCCCCATCTCGACGCTGCTGCGGCCTTCGACCAGGACGATGCGCTGAGTGCCGAACTCTGCGTGCTCCTCGGAGCTGAGCCTCACCCAGAGCGGGTTGAAGCGCCATTCCGACAGCCTGCCGCGCCAGGAAAAGCGGCGGAACAGCAACTCGATATGGGTGAGGATCAACTCCTCATAAGCCTTGGCGCGGTTGTTGGAGACGCGGAAGGCGATCCACAACAGCACCACGTCGAGACCGAAGAAGCCGACGACGGGCAGGGCGCCAAGGATATAGAAGGGGATCGATATCAGCGTCGTGACGCCGATGACGGCCGCGAAGAGGATCGCGTGGCCGCGCGGCGAGAGCGAGCGATGCGGGCTGAGGCGCGCGCGGAAGACGATCGCCTCCGCGCCGCCGGGGGAAGCAGGATTCGGGCTGTCCATCGGCATTCCATGTCATATAGGCAGGCCATGCCGTCAGCAAAACTCACGAAAGCGTTGATTCCTGCAAGGCGCGCCCGTCCGGCCTCGCTCCTCGCCGTCGAAGAGCCCGTCAGCCTGACGCCCTCGGCCAAGGCCTTCCGCGGCGCGGCGGAGATCGCGGCGGCCGGTGGGCGTCGATCCGCTGCGCCGCCGCTGCTGACCGACGCCGAGGTCGCGGAATTCTTCCGCCGCCTGCACGCGATCAACCCCGAGCCCAGGGGCGAGCTCGAGCATGTCAACGCCTACACGCTGCTCGTCGCCGTCGTGCTCTCGGCGCAGGCGACGGACGCCGGCGTGAACAAGGCGACGCGGGCGCTGTTCGCCGCCGTCCGGACGCCGCAGGAGATGGTGGCGCTGGGCGAGGAGCGGCTGAAGGACTTCATCAAGACGATCGGCCTCTACAAGGGCAAGGCCAGGAACGTCATCGCCCTGTCCGAGCGGCTGATCGCTGAAAGGGACGGGATCGTGCCCGACGACCGTGATTATCTCACGACGCTTCCCGGCGTCGGGCGCAAGACCGCGAATGTCGTGCTCAACATGGCTTTCGGACAGCCGACGATGGCGGTCGACACCCATGTCTTCCGCGTCGCGAACCGGCTGCCGCTCGTTGTCGGCCGCACGCCGGAGGAGGTGGAGGCGGGGCTGCTCAAGCGGGTGCCGGCCGCTTATGCGCTGCACGCGCATCACTGGCTGATCCTGCACGGCCGCTACACCTGCACGGCGCGCAACCCGCAGTGCCAGAGGTGTGCGGTCGCTGATTTGTGCCGCAGCCCGGAGAAGCGGGCCTGACTACCTCTTCCGCGCCAGGAGCCGATACACCTCATCGTCGTTGCGTTTGCCGATAACGATAATCCGAACCGTATCGTCCAGGATATCGTAGACGATACGGTATTCGCCGGAATCGACCCGCCGTAATCCCGCATGACCCTGCAGAGTTTTACTGTCCGGCGGCGTCGGGTCAGCGGTCAAAGCCAGAACGCGGGTGACGACCTGCTTGAAATGCTTCGGCGGCAGGTCGCCGAGTTCCTTGAGGAAGTCCCTCGTGTAGTCGAGCTTCAGCCGGCTCATACAGACTTGCGGTCGGCGAGTTCCCGCAGAAGCGCCTCTGCATCGCTAGTGCCGACGAAGCCGCTCTTCATCGCCTCATCGGCTCGGGCCGCCCAGAGAGCATCCTCCATCGCTTCGAAGCGGCGGAACTGCTCTTCGCTCATCAGGACATAGGCGTCCTTGCCGCGCTTCGTGATCTGCACTGGCTCCCGCGCCGCGGACATCAGCATGTCACCGAGCCGGGACTTGAAGTCGGACGCGGCGAAAGTCTTCATCGAGGTGGGACGGTTGCTCATCGGCTCATTCTAGCGAATGTTCCGAATTCCGTAAATCGGGGAATTCACTCGAACACCCACAACCCCGCCAGCCCCAGGCAACCGACCACGATCCGCCACCAGGCGAAGGGCGCGAAGCCGTGCTTCGAAATGAAGTTCAGGAAGCCCCGCACCACCACGAGGCCCGAGATGAACGCCGCGACGAAGCCGATGGCGATCAGTGTCACATCGCTGGCGTCGAGCAGGCGGTAGTTCTTGTAGAGGTCGTAGGCGAAGGCGCCGGCCATCGTCGGCATCGCGAGAAAGAAGGAGAATTCGGCGGCCGCCCGCTTGCTGGCGCCCATCAGCATGGCGCCGACGATGGTGGCGCCGGAGCGCGAAACGCCCGGCACCATGGCGAGCACCTGGAAGAAGCCGATCTTCAACGCCATCACCGGCGTGATCGCGTAGACGCTATCGGTCTTCGCCTCGAGGTTGAGCTCGTCGATGACCAGCAGCACCAGCCCGCCGGCGATCAGCGCGATGCAGACGATCTCCGGCCGGAACAGCACGTTCTTGATGAAGCCATGCGCGGCGGCGCCGATGATCGCTGCGGGCAGGAAGGCCAGAAGCACGGCGATCACGAAGTTGCGCTTCGCCTTGTCCGTGAACATCCCCTTGGCGATGTCGAGGAGCTTCACGAAATAGACGGAGACGATGGCCAGGATGGCGCCGAGCTGCACCAGCACCTCGAAGGTCTTGCCCTTCGACTCGAAGCCGAGAAAATGGCCGAGCAGCAACAGATGCCCGGTCGAGGACACCGGCAGGAATTCCGTGAACCCCTCGACGAAGCCGAGTACCAGCGCTTTGAGCATGTCCATCGAGAAGTCTCCGCAGGGGCCGGTGGCGGATCCGCCGCGTCGCCCGGTATCTGCCACAGAGCTTAAGCTTTGGCTAACCAAGGAGGCGCGGCGCCTTGGCTTCGACGATTGCCGCGTGGCTTCCGCCGGGCTCGACTTCGGCGACAGGCTCGACGCCTGGCTGGCCGAGGGCCACCACGCCGGCATGGGCTGGATGGCGACGCAGGCCGGGCGGCGGCGCGCGCCGAAGAGCCTCTGGCCGGAAGCGCGCTCCGTCATCATGCTGGCCATGAACTACGGGCCCGACAGCGATCCGCTGGCGACGTTGTCGCAGCCGGAGATCGGCACGATCTCCGTCTATGCGCGCGGGCGCGACTACCATGACATCATCAAGGGCCGGCTCAAGGAACTGGCGCAGAAGCTCGCCTCGCGCACCGGCGGTGAGGTCAAGGTCTTCGTCGATACCGCGCCGCTGATGGAGAAGCCGCTGGCCCAGGCCGCCGGCCTGGGCTGGCAAGGCAAGCACACGGTGCTCCTGTCGCGCGGGCTCGGCAACTGGCTGTTCCTCGGCGCCATCCTGACGACGCTGGAGCTCGATCCCGATCCGCCGGAGCAGGACCATTGCGGCTCCTGCCGGCGCTGCCTCGCCGCCTGTCCGACGGACGCCTTCCCGGCGCCCTACGTGCTCGATGCGCGCCGCTGCATCTCCTATCTCACGATCGAGCACGAGGGGCCGATCGACCGGCCGCTCCGGCCGCTGATGGGCAACCGCATCTTCGGCTGCGACGATTGCCTGGCGGTCTGCCCCTGGAACAAGTTCGCCGCGGCGGCGCGCGAGGCGAAGCTGCAGGCGCGGGCGGAGCTCGCCGCGCCGCCGCTCGCTCGCCTGCTGTCGCTGGACGAAGCGGCCTTCCGCGCGGCCTTCACGGCCTCGCCGATCAAGCGCACGGGGCGCAACCGCTTCATGCGCAACGTTCTGATTGCGGCGGGCAACGCCACTGCATCCACGGAACGAGCAAAGCTCGCGGCCGCGTTGACACCGCATCTCGACGATCCCGATCCAGTCGTGCGCGGCGCGGCGGTCTGGGCGCTGGCGAGGCTCGCGCCCGGGCAGGCGAGGGCCGAGAGGGCAGGGCGGCTTCCCGTCGAATCTGACGCCGGGGTGCGCGAGGAATGGGAGCTGGCGGCATGAACCTCTTCTGCTTCGGCATCGGCTATTCGGCGGAAGCGCTGATTTCCCTGTACGGCGACCGCTTCGCTTCGGTCAGCGGCACCGTGCGCACGGCTGGCAAGGCGGCGCGGCTGCGCGCCATGGGCATCCAGGCAATCGTCCATGCCGGCGGCGCGGCCGGGCCGCAGCTCACGGCGGCGCTCGCAGGTGCGGAGGCGCTGCTCGTCTCGGCGGCGCCGGATGAGATGGGCGATCCCATGCTGCGCCAACTCGGTCCTGAGCTGGCGAAGGCGAGACGCCTTCGGACGATCGTCTATCTCTCCACGGTCGGCGTCTACGGCGATCACGGCGGCGCCTGGGTGGACGAGACGGCGGAACTGCGGGCTTCCAGCGAGCGGGGCAGGCGCCGCGTCGCGGCGGAGGCCGCCTGGTTCGCCTTCGGACGCGAGCGCGGCATCGCGGTGCAGGCGCATCGGCTCGCCGGCATCTACGGCCCCGGCCGCAACGCCATCGACGACCTTCGCGACGGAACGGCGCGCCGCATCATCAAGGAGGGCCAGGTCTTCAACCGCATCCATGTCGAGGACATCGCCGGCGCGGCGCTGGCTGGGTTCCTCAATCCGCGCGAATCCGGGCCTTTCAACGTCTGCGACGACGAGCCCTGCCCGCCGCAGGACGTCGTCGAGCATGCGGCGCGGCTGCTCGGAGCGCCGCTTCCGCCCGCCATCCCATTCGAGATGGCCGAACTTTCGGCGATGGCGCGCAGCTTCTACGCCGAAAGCAAGCGCTGCTCGAACCGGCGCCTGAAGGAGCGGCTGGGCTGGCGCCCGCGGTACCCGAGCTATCGCGAAGGGCTCGCGGCGATCGCGGACGCCTGATTCAGCGGCCCTGCGCAGGCCGCTGGGTGCGTCTTTCCGTCCGGCCACCGCGATTTTTGCGAAAGTTTCGATTTTTCAAGTGTTTAGCCTCGGCGATGGGTGCTTGACAGACGGAGGGGGCGAAAATATGTTCCGCGCGATTTCGGGGCGGCGCGGACAGTCGCTCGTTTAGGCATGGGCGGCGCTCCTCGACGGGCGTCGATCGGGCCAACAACGGCAGGCGGTCCAGCAGATGAGCGATCCAGGCTCGAACTCCGGCAATCGGGATGCGGAACTCAAGGCCCGCCTCGACAAACTGTCGGGCGCGATCAAGGCCGAGATGGTCCAGGCCGACGGCGACCGCAAGGCGGCGGAGGCGAGGGCATCGGACAGCGGCATGGGCAAGGCCATGGCGACCGGTTTCCGCGTGGCGTCCGAACTGCTGGCCGGCGTCGTTGTCGGCGCGTTCATCGGCTGGTGGATCGACCGCTGGCTGGGCTCCAGCCCGATCGCTTTCCTGGTGCTGACCCTCGTCGGGGTCGTGGCGGGTTTCTGGAATGTCTACCGCTTCGCGGCGCGGCCCACCGGCGGCGGCTCGGACGGCGGGAAGTAGGATTTGACGGAGGACGGCGCGGGCCCCCTCCGAAGCAGGCGAGGTGGGTTGTGGCGGCAGAAGCGGGCAAGATCGATCCGATCCACCAGTTCGAGATCACGCGGATCGGTTCGCAGATCACCGCTTTCGGCTACGACATCTCGCTGACCAATTCCGCCGCCTTCATGCTCCTGGCGCTCGGCGTCGTCTCCTTCCTGATGATCTGGGGCACCAATCAGCGCTCTCTCGTGCCGGGCCGCCTCCAGGCCGCCGCCGAGATGATCTATGAGTTCATGGCCGACACGGTGCGATCCACCACGGGTAAGGAGGGGCTCAAGTTCCTGCCCTTCGTCTTCTCGCTCTTCATCTTCGTGCTCGCCGCCAACCTGATCGGCCTCATCCCCGGCACCTTCACGGTGACGAGCCAGATCGTCGTGACCTTCGTCTTCGCCATGCTGGTGATCGGCGTCGTGCTGATCTACGGGCTGACCAGGCACGGCAAGCATTTCTTCGGCCTTTTCGTGCCCTCGGGCGTGCCCGGCTGGCTGCTGCCATTCATCACGATCATCGAAGTCATATCGTTCGTCTCGCGCCCGATCAGTCTGTCGATGCGTCTCTTCGCCAACATGCTGGCCGGCCATATCGCGCTCAAGGTCTTCGCCGGTTTCATCGTGCTGATGCTGTCCGCGGGCGGCGCCTATATCGTGCTCACCCCGCTGCCGATGGCCATGATCGTCGCGCTCTTCGCCTTGGAATTGCTGGTCGCGTGCCTCCAGGCATTCGTCTTTTCAATTCTGACTTGCATCTATCTCAACGATGCGCTTCACCCCGGGCACTGAAGTCTCAGGCCCGTCACTCTCTCCCTACAGGACAATCAGGAGTTTCCCATGGAATCGGATGCCGCCGCGCTCATCGGTGCTGGCCTCGCCGCTGTCGGAATGGGCGCCGCCGCCATCGGCGTCGGCTCGATCTTCGGCAACTTCCTCTCGGGCGCGCTGCGCAACCCCTCCGCCGCCGACGGCCAGTTCGGCCGGGCCTTCATCGGCGCGGCGCTGGCGGAAGGCCTCGGCATCTTCGCCTTCGTGGTGGCCCTGATCCTGCTGTTCGTGAAGAGCTGATCGGCCTTCCCATGGAAGCCTGGTTCCCGTCGGCAGCCGGCGGGGACCTCTCAAAGGTGTCTCGATGCTCTCGCTCCTGATCGGATCGGCTCAGGCCGCCGAACCCGCGCATGGGGAAGGCGGCTCCAGCTTTCCGCCCTTCGACCCGACGCATTTCCCCAGCACGATCTTCTGGCTGGCGGTGACGTTCGGCGCCCTCTACTGGCTGATGTCCAGGATCGCCTTGCCCCGCGTGGCGGAGATCTTGGAGACGCGCGAGGCCAAGATCGCCGGCGACCTCAAGTCGGCGGCCATGATGCAGGAGAAGGCGCGTTCCGCCGGAGACGCCTACGAGAAGCTGCTGGCCGACGCCAGGGCCGGCGCCCAGGCGACCGCACAGCAGGCGCGCGACGCGGCGAACGCCGCGGCCGAGCAGAAGCGCAAGGCCGTCGAGGCTGAGACGCAACAGAAGATCGCGGCCTCCGAGACCGAGATCGCCGCGGCCCGCGACCAGGCGATGACCAATGTCGCCGCCATCGCCGCCGATGCGGCGGCGGCGATCGTCGCCCGCATCACCGGTGCCGAACCGAATGCTGACGATGTTCGGCGCGCCGTCGCCGGTTTGCAAGGCTAGGAGCGGACGGCATCATGGATACTTTCTTCGTCGGCGTCGGCTTCGTCATCTTCCTCGGCATCCTGGGCTATTTCGGCGTTCACAAGACGCTCGTTGGCCTACTGGATGCCCGCGCCGCCAAGGTGCGCGAGCAGCTCGATGCGGCGGCTTCGCTCCGGAAGGAGGCCGAGGCGCTGTTGAAGGAATACGAGGCCAAGCGCGCTGCGGCCGAGCGCGATGCGCAGCAGATCGTCGCCGACGCCAAGGCCGAGGCCGAGCGCATCCGCGCCGAGCAGGAGCAGCGGCTGCAGGATTACGTGACGCGCCGCACCAAGCAGGCCGAGCAGAAGATCGCCATGGCCGAGCAGAGCGCCGCGGCGGAAGTGCGCGCCGCCGCCGCCGATGCGGCGGTGAAGGCCGCCGAGACGATCCTGCGCGGGCAGGCCACTGGCAAGGTCGCGGATGACCTCATCGCCGCCGGACTGCGCGACGTCCGCGCTCGGCTGAACTGACGTCCCTTTCCCGCCTGGCGGGCTCCCTTCAGCGATCCCGCTCCACGTCGGTCAGGCGGATCCGCGCCTGGTCGATGTGATAGCGCATCGCGAGGCTGGCGCTCTCCGGCTGCTGCGCCTCGATCGCCTCGGTGATGCGGTTGTGCTCGTCCAGCACGCGGTCGCCGCGCAGGAAGCCGGGACGGGCCGGCGCGCCGGGCTCGGCGCGCGATGGCAGGATGGCCGTCACGATCTGGGCCAGGAGCGCGTTGCCGCTGGCGGCGGCGACCGCGCGATGGAAATCGAAATCGGCGTCCGAGGTTGCGGTGCCGGCGGCCACGGCATCGGCCAGTTCGGCGAGCGCCGCGCGGATGCGCTGCAGATCAGCCTCCGTGCGCCTGAGCGCCGCCAGGCGGGCCGATTCGCCCTCGATGGCGATGCGCACCTCGAAAGTTGCGATGAACTGCGACAGATCGGACGCGCCGACGAAGCGCAGGAGCCGCGATGGCGGCCGGTTGCGGACGAATGTGCCCGCGCCCTGGCGCGAGGCGATGAAGCCGTCGCTGGAAAGCCGGGTCAGCGCCTCGCGAACGACCGGCCGCGAAACGCCGAAGCTTTCGGCGAGGGCGTTTTCCGTCGGCAGCCGATCGCCCACCGCCTTGCGGCCGGAGGCGATGTCCTCCAGCAGTCTGCCATAGACCGTATCGGCGAGCCGCGTGCGCGGCCGGGTCGGGAATGACATCGGCTTCAGTCCGTCGTTGTCGGACAACCTAACCATTGCCGCCGGCGCCGTTCAACTGGGCTCGTCGCCCGGCCGGCGCCGCGGCCCGCCTTGCCAACCCGCCACCTCGGGGCTACCCCGCGTCCCGGCGGCATCGGCCGCGGGAGGCGTCATGGCAGGACCGGCGATCGAGCTCGATGGAGTGGCGGTCAGCTTCGCCCTGAAGGAGGGCGGGCGCTATGACGCCGTCTCGCCTTGCCGGCTGGTAGCAGGAGAGGGCGAATTCGTCGCCATCGTCGGGCCGACGGGCTGCGGCAAATCCACCCTGCTCAACGCCGCGGCCGGACTGCTGCGCCCGTCCTCGGGCACCGTGTCGATCCTCGGCCGGCGCTTGTCCGGGCTCAATGCCGACGCGGGCTACCTGTTTCAGCAGGACGCTTTGATGCCGTGGAAGACGGCGCGCGACAATGTCGCGATCGGTCTGGAAGTGGCCGGCGTCCGGCGCGCCGAAGCATCCAAGCGGGCCGAGGCGATGCTGGCGCGAGTCGGCCTCAAGGCCTTCCTCGACCGCTATCCGCATCAGCTCTCCGGCGGCCAGCGCAAGCGCGTGGCGCTGGCGCAGGTGCTGGTGCGCGAGCCGAAGATCCTGCTGATGGACGAGCCCTTCGGCCCGCTCGACGCGCAGACCAGGCTCATCATGGGCGAGTTGCTGCTGTCGCTCTGGCAGGCGGACCGCAAGGCGGTGCTGTTCGTCACGCATGACCTCGACGAGGCGATCGCGCTCGCCGACCGCGTGGTGATCATGTCGGCGGGGCCGGCGGCCCGCATCATCGGAGATTTCGCGATCGACATCCCGCGGCCGCGCGACATCGCGGAGGTGAAGGCGGACCCGCGTTTCCATTCGCTGCACGCGCGGATCTGGGGGGCGCTGCGGGACGAGGTCCGCAAAACCTATCAGACGGAGGATGTTGAGTGACGCCCTCCCGCCCGGTCCTTCTCGCGCTGCAGCTCCTCGTCGCGCTGGCCTTCATCGGGCTCTGGCATGCCGCCACCGCCTATCCGATCTTCGGCGACGTCAAGACCATGAAGTTCTTCTTCTCAACGCCGTGGGACGTCGGGGCGCGGATCTTCCGCATGGTGACGGGCGGCGAGCTCTGGTACCACCTCGGCATCACGCTCACCGAGACGATCCTCGCGTTCGCCATTGGCGCCGCGGGCGGGGTCGCGATCGGCTTCTGGTTCGCGCGCCAGCCGCTGGTGGCGGCCGTGTTCGACCCCTACGTCAAGGCCATCAACGCGCTGCCGCGCGTGGTGCTGGCGCCGATCTTCGCGCTCTGGTTCGGGCTCGGCATCTGGTCGAAGGTGGCGCTCGGCGTCACGCTCGTCTTCTTCATCGTCTTCTTCAACGTCTATCAGGGCGTGCGGGACGTGAACCAGACGGTGCTCGCCAATGCGCGCATGCTCGGCATGAACGAGCGGCAGCTCCTGCGCCATGTCTACTGGCCATCGGCGCTGGGCTGGGTCTTCTCGTCGCTGCACACCTCGGTCGGCTTCGCGCTCGTCGGCGCCGTGGTGGGCGAGTATCTCGGCTCCGCCGCGGGCCTCGGCTATCTCATCCACCAGGCGGAGGGCGTCTTCGATGTCACCGGCGTCTTCGCCGGCATGGCGATCCTGATGGTCTTCGTGATCGTCATCGACGGGATCGTCACGCTGGTTGAAAACCGATTGCTCGTGTGGAAGCCTGACGCGACAAGAACCTGACGCCTGCTCCATTCCTCGGAAGGGAGCCAGACGAAACCAACCGGAGGAACACCCGATGAACCTCACCCGCCGCGGCTTCGCCGCATCGGCCGCCGCTCTCGCCCTTTCGCCGCGCGCCTTCGCCCAGTCGCTGGAGAAGCCGAGGCTCACCCTCGGCGTAGGCGGCAAGAACCTGCTCTATTATCTGCCCCTGACCGTCGCGGAACGGCAGGGCTACTTCAAGGACTACGGTCTCGACGTCACGATCAACGATTTCGCCGGCGGCGCCCGCTCGCTGCAGGCGCTGGTCGGCGGCTCGGTCGATGTGGTGGCCGGCGCCTATGAACACACGCTGCGCATGCAGGCCAAGGGACAGGACATCCGCGCGGTGCTCGAGCTCCTGCGCTTTCCGTCGATCGTGATCGGCGTGCGCAAGGATCTCGCCGGCAAGGTCAAATCGGCCGCCGATTTCAAGGGCCTCAAGATCGGCGTCACGGCGCCCGGATCCTCGACCTTCATCACGGCGCAGCATGCGATGGTGAAGGCGGGGCTGAAGCCGAACGACGCCTCCTTCATCGGCATCGGCGGCGGCGCCTCCGGCGTGGCGGCGATGAAGAAAGGCGAGATCGATGCGATCAGCCATCTCGATCCCGTCATCGCCAAGCTGGAGGCCGACGGCGACATCGTCACTCTGATCGACACCCGCACAGAGGCCGGCACCCGGGCGCTGTTCGGCGGCTCCAATCCGGCCTCCTGCATCTACGTCAAGAACGACTTCATCCAGGCCAACCCGAACACGGTGCAGGCCGTGGTCAACGCGCATTACAAGGCGCTGCTGTGGATCGCCGCCGCCACGCCTGCGCAGGTCGCGGATGCGGTGCCTGCGGAGTTCCACCTGGGCGACCGCGCTCTCTATGAAGCCGCTTTCGCCAAGACGCGCGAAGCTTATTCGAGGACCGGCGTCTCCTCGCTCGACGGCATGAAGAGCGTGATGGACATGCTGAAGACGCTGGACAAGGAGATGGAGGCGGCGAACGTCGACGTGGCCTCCACCTTCGTCGGCCGCTTCGCCGAGCGCGCAGCGGGCGCCGTCAAGCTCGGCTGATCGATCGGATGGCTCGGGCGAGCCATCTCCAGGCCTTGGTGGAGAAACGGAGCTGGTCGCGGGCCTTCAGTGCGCGACCAGCCGCAGCGGTTTCGGCAGCTTTTCCGCAATGCCGTAGAGGCGTTCGCGCCGATCCATTTCGGCGCGCACATCAGCCGGAGTCAGGCCGCATTGCGCCCAAAGCACACAGAGTTGGTAGAGCACGTCGGCGGATTCCTCGATGACTTCCCGCCGCTTGCCCTGAAGCGCGGCGATGCCGACCTCGATGGCCTCCTCGCCAAGCTTCTTCGCCATTTTCTCGATGCCGCCACGGAAGAGCTTGGCGGTGCGGGAGTCCGACGAGTCATGGTCGCGCGCGAGCAGCACGGCCTCGTAGAGGCGGTCGATGGAATCAGCCATAGTCAACCACCTTGGCGCATTCGATGACGGGTGTATGACGTAAATGATAAGCCGGCAAAATTTTTACGGTGAGATTCGTCTTGTATTGCCGATCGCCGCAAAGGGCGGCTCTTCCTAGGGGGAGGCCGCCCCGCGGCCGACTGACGAACGGCGTCGTGGGAGCAGGTTTCAGGCCCCGAAGAAGCCCTTCATCTTGCGGAAGAATCCGTCGCTTTCGGGCTGAGTCTGGGCCGAGCTCTCCTTCTCGAACTCGGCGAGGAGGTCGCGCTGGCGTCGCGTCAGATTCTGCGGCGTCTCAACCTGGGCCTGGATGTAGAGGTCGCCCATGTCGCGCGAGCGCAGCACCGGCATGCCCTTGCCGCGCAGGCGGAACTGCTTGCCCGATTGCGTGCCCTCGGGGATCTTCACGAGCGCCTCGGTCCCGTCCAGCGTGGGCACCTTGAATTCGCCGCCGAGAGCCGCCTGCACCATCGAGATCGGTACGCGGCAGAAGAGGTCGGCGCCGTCGCGCTGGAAGAAGGCGTGCGGCTTCAGGCTGATGAAGATGTAGAGGTCGCCCGAAGGGCCGCCGCGGGCGCCGGCCTCGCCCTCGTTGGCCAGGCGGATGCGCGTGCCGTCCTCGACGCCGGCCGGGATGTTCACCGAGAGCTGGCGCTCGCGCGTCACGCGGCCGGCGCCGCCGCATTTCGGGCAGCCCTCCTCGATGATCTCGCCCCGTCCCTGGCACGTGGGGCAGGTGCGCTCGATGGCGAAGAAGCCCTGGCTGGCGCGGATGCGGCCCTGGCCCTTGCAGGTGGGGCAGGTCTTCGGCTTGGTGCCGGCCTTGGCGCCCGTGCCGCTGCAGGCGTCGCAGGTGACGGCGGTGGGCACCTTGATGGTGGCGGCCTTGCCCTTGTAGGCCTCCTCCAGCGTGATCTCCATGTTGTAGCGGAGGTCGGCGCCCCGGTTCTGCGCGCCGCCGCGCCGGCCGCCGAAGACATCGCCGAAAAGATCCTCGAAGATGTCCGACATCGAGCCGAAGCCCTGGGCGCCGAAGCCGCCGGCGCCGCCCTGCTCGAAGGCGGCATGGCCCATGCGGTCGTAGGCCGCCCGCTTCTGCTGGTCGGAAAGGATCTGGTAGGCCTCGTTGACCTCCTTGAAGCGCGATTCGGCCGCCGCGTCGCCCGGATTGCGGTCGGGATGGTTCTCCATCGCCTTCTTGCGGAAGGCGGATTTCAAATCCGCATCGCTCGCGCCGCGCGTGACGCCCAGCACCTCGTAATAGTCGCGTTTCGCCATCGCTCCCGTTGCCCGTCGTCTCGCCAGCCGTCTCGCCCGGCCAAGCCGTCCCCGTCAGATGGTTGCGCCATCGCGGAAATGCCAGCGCGCCGCGCCGTAGCCCGGAAGGATGCGGAGGGCAATGGTGAGCGCAGGATTGCGGGATCAGACGATTGCCGGCTCCGGGCTCCCGGCGGGCCGCATCGGCCGATTCGTCAGGCACGCGTGAGGGAGCCGCCAATGCGCGAGCGGAAGGTGTCCAGAAAACTCGGTGCGGTTCAGCCCCTCGGGTTCCGTTCACTGGCCAAAGACGGCGATAAACCTGACAGGGTCCATCGGATCGCTACGCGCCTCGAAGCCGGCGCCGCGTGATGCGCTGAGGAGCAGTCGGACTTAACAGACGGCAGAAACAAAAGACCTCGAGAAAACGGAAATCGTATGTCGCTGCAGAGATCCTCCGACATAGCCGGAACCCCGTGGGAAACCGAAACGTGGGTTGTTCACCTCGGAGCAGGTTTGAAAGCCGAAGCGAAGAGAACTTCAAGCCCCGCCACCAATTCGTCCGCCATGGCGGCCAGGATGGCTCTTCCCGTCTCGACGGTCGCCAAGCTCGGATCACCGCGAACGCCAGTAGCGGAATAGTCCGGACCAGCGCCGAGATCACCGTCGAAGATTGTCGGCGTGTAGAACACCGTCTTCGGCAATTCATGGCCATAGTCCGTCAAGGCGCGGTCCATGCGTACGGCCTTTTCGTCGATGGCGAGGATGACGGAGGTTTCGGATTCATCCGCATGGCCGCCGAACCTCTGCTTGAGAGTTCCGCGGGCCTTGCCGCCGAGCTCGCGCACATCGGCGGTATGGACCCGCACGCCTGTCGCCTCGTAGAGGTCACGCACGACGATGCGCAGCACGGGCTCGGTCGAGACGCCGGTGTTGATCACCGCGAGATTGCGCACGCCGTCTCGGATGAACTTGGACAGGATTTCACGTAGCAGCGCGGAGAACGTCTCCGCCGAGAGGGACTGGCTCCCGGGGTAGCGGACGAAGGCCGGATAGTAGCCGAAGCCGACGATGGGCGCGATGACGACCGGCAGGCGCTCGGCCACGCGTCGGGCGAGTTCGCGGGCATAGAGCCAATCGGTTTTCAGGGGCAGGTGATGGCCATGCTCCTTGGAGGCCGCGCCGATCGGGACGATCACCGGAGCGCCGCGCGCAAACCATTGCTGCGCCTCGGGCCACGTCAGGTCCTCGAGCCAGACGCCTTCCATCTCAGAGCCACCGCGCCAGGAAGCTGCGCACGTCGGCGGCCCAGAGCTGCTGGCCGCGGCCGGCGAGGAGATGGCCTTCCCAGTTCGTGAGCCCGAACGCCGGATAGACCTTCGCTTCATGCGTCCGGCCTGCCGCGGCCAGCGCCGCCGCGATCTCCTGCGTCGGCCGGATCGAGAAATCGTTCGCGGCCTGGATGTAGAAGATAGGCTGCGCCGCCGCCAAGGCCCGCGCGATCATCGCGGCCGCGAGATCGGCGTTCCGGTCCCAGTTCATCGCAGCGCCGGCGAATTCGACGCCGCAGCGGAAGGCCGGCGCCTTGGCGCAGGCGAAGAGCGTGTTGACGCCGCCGAAGGAGCTGCCCATCGCCGCCACGCGCAAGGGATCGAGGCCGGGCAGCGTCCGGACGTGGTCGAGCGCCGCCAGGACATCGTCGCTCTCGCGCTCCAGCCTGGCGATGAGCTGGCGGTTGTAGGACGGCGTGAACGGCTCGTCCGGGCATTCCTCCCGCCAGGTCGGACCGGGCGAGGCGCCGTAGCCGCGCCGATGCGGATAGAAGCAGGCGTAGCCCCAGGACATCAGCAGCGCCGCGATGCCGGGCTGCGTCGCGTCCTGCGAGCCGCGGTCGAGGCCGCTGCCATGGCTGTAGATCACGGTGGGGACGGGACCCTCGACCGGCGGCCGGTAGAGATAGCCGGCGAGATCACGCCCGTCCGATCGGAAGACGTGGCTCTCCGGCGCGATCGCGACGCCGTCGAGCGGATGCGAGCCAGACCAGAAGTCGGGTGCGACGACCTCCTCGACCAGCCGCTCGAAGCGGTCGATGGCCCCCCGCATCTTCGCCCGCACGGCCTCGAAGGCCTGGCTGTCGGCGCGGGCGTCGAGATCGCGCTGGCGCTCCGCCAGGTCGGCGAAGGCGCATTCCCAGGTGACGTCGGGTCCATCGGCGGCAGGGTCGGCCTTGGTGCGGATCGCGCCATGAGCGAGCCCGATGGCCACCCGCACCGCCGATGCTTCCCGACGGATGGCGAGCACCTCCGCCGCGCGGCCTGGCTTGGCGTGATAGTTCGTGCGTTCGACGATCATTCCCGTCCCTTCCTCATCGCGACGCCGTCCTGGGGTCGAGCAGGTCCCTCAGCCCGTCGCCGAGCAGGTTGAAGCCGACGATGGTGAGACCCAGCGCCGCGCTGGCGGCCAGCGCGAGATGCGGATCGGTGGTCAGCGCCGTCAGCCCGTCGCGGATCATGCCGCCCCAGCTCGGCACCGGTTCCTGAACGCCCAGTCCCAGGAACGAGAGCGTGGCCTCCGCCATGACGATGAAGCCGAACCCGACCGAGGCCCGCACGATCAGCGCGGGGAGGATGTTGGGCAGGCAATGCCTGATGAGGATGCGCGGTGCGCTCGTTCCGGCGGCGATCGCGGCCTCCACGAAGGGCTCCTGCTTGAGCGACAGCGTCAGCGAGCGCACCAGCCTCGCGATGCCGGGCCAGGAGACGACGACGAGCGAGATCACCGTCGCGGCGATGCCCGGTCCGGCCACGGCGGCCACGAGGATGGCGATGATGATCTCCGGAAAGGCGAGGGTCATGTCGGCCGCTCGCATGATCGCGCCGTCGAGCGCGCCGCCGCGCCAGGCCGCGACCATGCCCGCCGTGGTCCCGATCAGGATCGAGGCCGCCAGGACGGAGAGCGCGACCAGCAGCGACACCCTGGCGCCCACGAGCAGGCGCGAGAGGATGTCCCGCCCGAGCTGGTCGGCGCCCAGCGGGAAATCGGCGCCCGGCGGCTCCCAGACGTTCAGCATGTCGGTCTTCCGGTAATCCGCCGGCGCGAGCCATGGTCCGATGACGGCGATGGCGAGCACGGCGAGCACGATCGCCGCGCCGACGACGGCATTCGGCGAGCGCAGGAAGCGCCAGAGCCGCTGGCCGAACGCGCCGCGCCCGATCGCGCCTGCCGTCGCCGCGCTCACGCTCCACCCCCCAGCCGGATGCGCGGGTCGATCGCCGCATAGAGCAGGTCCACCACGAAATTGATCAGCGCATAGACAAGCGTGAACAGGAGCACGATGCCCATGGTGACGGGATAATCCCGCGCGAAGACGCTCTCGATCGCGATGCGGCCGAGGCCCGGGATGTTGAAGATCGTCTCCACCACGAAGGTGCCGGTGACGAGGCCGCCCAGGATGACGCCGATCACGGTGAGGATCGGCACGAGCGCGTTCTTCAGCGCATGACGCAGGAGCACCCTCCGCTCGGGAGCGCCCTTGGCGCGGGCGGTGCGGATGAAATCCTGCGTCAGCACCTCCAGCATGAAGGTGCGCGACAGTCTCGCCAGATAGGAGGCGACCGGGATCGCGAGGATCAGGACCGGCAGCACGGCATGGGCGGGCTCGCGCCAGCCCGCGACCGGCAGCAGGCCGAGCTTGAGGCTGAACAGCCAGACGAAGAAGGCGGCGAGCGCGAAATTCGGCACGCCGAGGCCGAAGACGACCACGAACATCAGGGCCTGGTCCAGCGCCCGGCCGCGCTGCGTCGCGGCCAGGACGCCGAGCCCGATGCCGAGCGGCGCGCCGACGAGCAGCGCTCCGCCCGCCAGCAGGGGGGAGATCGCGAGGCCGCTGCGGATCACCTCCCAGACCGGCGTGCCGGGATGGCGGAAGGAGAGGCCGAGCCGGCCGGAGGCGACGTCCGCGAGATAGCGCAGGAACTGCTCGAGCAGCGGCCGGTCCAGCCCGTACTGGGCGCGCAGAGACGCCGCGAGCTCGCGATTGGCGGACTGGTCGCCGAGCATGACCAGCACTGGATCGCCTGGCACCAGCCGGATCGCGACGAAGCTCAGGACCAGCGCCACGGCGAGAACGATCGCGAGGCCCCAGAGCCGGCCGAGCACGTAGAACGCCACGGGCCGGCGCCTCTCAGTTCAGCTTCACCTTGTCGAACGGCATGAAGCGGAAGCCGGTCAACGTCACGCCCGAGACCTGCGGGCGAACGAGGGCGATCTGCGTGCGCATGGTGGTGCCGCAGGTGCCCCAATCCTCGATCAGCGTCCGTTCCGCCTGCTGATAGAGCTTGTAGCGCTCCTGGTCGTTGGCGATGTCGCCCGCCCGGTCGATGAGCGCATCGAAGGCGGCATTGCTGTAGCGGGCGCGGTTGAACGGGCTCTTCGAGTGCCAGACCTGGCTGAGGTAGTACATCGCGTCCGGGTAGCCGGCGGTCCAGCCCCAATGGAAGAACGGCACCTCGCCGGCGTTCAGCGAGCGCAGGAAGGTGCCGCGCTCCATCACGTTGATCTCGACCGCGACGCCCAGCACCTGCCTGAGCTGGTCCGCGATATAGGCGGATTCGGTGCGGTTGGAGGGGATGGTCGCGATCGAGAGCGGCGGGAAGCCCTTGCCCTCCGCGAACCCGGCCTCGGCGAAGAGCTTGCGCGCCTTGTCCCGGTCGAAGGCGATCTGCGGAAACTGGGGGTCGTATCCACCGATGCCCGGCGTGATCTGGCCCGAGAGCGGCTCGGCGAGACCGCCGAAGATGCCGCGCACCATCGCCGCCCGATCGAGCGCGATGCAGAAGGCCTCGCGCACGCGCTTGTCCTTGAAAGGAGCGAACTGGTTCTGGTTCATGCCCAGATAGGTGATCTGAGCTGCCGGCGCCTTGATGAGCCGCGGCGACAAAGCAGGATCGCGCAGCACGCGCCGCGCCGCCTCGGTGCCGAGCATGACGAGATCGAGATCGCCCGCCGTGAACTGGTTGATGGCCGTGTCGTCGCTCGGCACCACCATGAACCGCACGCCCTTCACCGCCGGCGCGCCGTCCCAATAGGGCGGATGCGGCTCCAGCGAAACCTCGACGCCACGCTTCCAGGCGCCGAGCTTGAACGGGCCGGTCCCTGCCGACGCCGTGGTCAGGCCAGCGAGGCCCTTCTCCTTGAGGAAGGCTCCGTCGACGATCATGAACGGATAGAGCGGGAACAGCACGTCGGGCTTGGTGAAGCGCACGTCGAGCGTGAGGTCGTCGACGGCCGTCACGCCCGCGAGCTCTGCCGCCTTGCCAGCCTTGAAGTCGGCCGCACCGACGATGCGCTCCAGATACTGGACGCCGAGCCCGCCCTTGTTCGCCGGCGTCAGCAGCGCCTCGAAGGTCGCCTTGATGTCGCGCGCGGTGAGCGTCGCCCCCGTATGGAAGCGGACATTGGGGCGCAGGTTGAACCGCCAGCCGAGATTGTCCGGATGCGGCTCCCACTTGAGCGCCAGCATCGGCCGGATCGCGCCCTTCTCGTCGGTGTCGGTGAAGCCCTCGTACATGTTCTTGAGGATGTCGCCGGCGATCAGCTCGGAATAGGTGATCGGGTCGATCATCGCCGGGTCGGCATTGATGTTGGTGCGCAGCTCCTGCGCCAACGCCGGCTGGACGGGCGCGATCGGCGATAGCGCCGCGCCGGCCAGCAAGGTTGTGATGGCAATCGCATGGAGACGGCGGAGCATGGGCGGCATCCTCACTGATCGGTGGCGAAACCTCAGCGTAAGCCCGGCGCGCCAAGCTCTGCAATATGCTGGACCCAGGTATTTTTCACGGTATCGTCCGGATACAGGGCGACTCCCCGAACAGCCTCCGATCTCCTCATGCTGAGGACGACCGTCGGAGTGGCGGGTCGGGGCCCGGGTTCAGGAGGCGTGGCAACCGATGGCGAAGGTCCCCTATGATCTGGAGCGCCGCCTGATCTATGCCGACCCGCCCTTCCCGGACAGCGAGTACGACGGCCGCATCCAGCGCGTGCGGGCAGCCATGGAGGCGGCCGGGCTGGATGCCCTGATCGTCTACGCCAATGTCGCGAGCTACGCGAACGTCATGTACCTTGCCGGCCTCGAGCCCGTGCACGGCAACGCCTTCGTGGTGCTGAAGGCGGATGGAACCACGGCGGCGGCGATGGACGGCATGCTGCATTGCGAGCCGATGCATTCCATGGCCTGGACCTGCCGCATCGCCGACCTCCGCGTGGCGCTGGGCCCACTCTATGGCGATCCGCCCGAGAAGGCCGCGCTGCTCGCAGCGGACGCCGCACGAGGAGCGAAGCGCGTCGGCCTTGCGGGCCTGGGCTCGATGCCGGCGAAACTGCATCAGGCGCTGCTCGGGGCTTTTCCCGACGCCGTCCCGGCCGATGCCGTCCTGACCGAGGCGCGGCTGATCAAGAGCGAGGCCGAGATCGCGCTCCTTCGGCGCGCCGGCGCCATAGCCGACGAGGCCTTCGCGGCGATCTTCGCCACGATCGGCGAGGGCGTCGAGGATTTCGCGGTGGCCGCCGCAGCCGTGGGCCGGATGCGGGCGCTGGGCGCGACCGAGGCCTTCGAGACCTGCGTGGTCGCCGGCCCGCCGGTCGGGCTCAAGCACGGCTATCCCCGCCACCGCAAGCTCGCCGCCGGCGACATGGTCTTCCTCGATCTCGGAGCCAACTATCGCGGCTACCGCTCCGACGTCAGCCGCTGCACCGTGATCGGACCTGCCCGCGGCGACGCCCGCGACCTCCTGGAGCTCGGCCTCGACCTCTACCACGCCGGCCTCGCCGAGATCCGCCCCGGGCGGCCGGTGAAGGAGGTCGCCGCCGCGCTGGAGAAGCGGGCCTCGGCCTCGCGCTTCGCCAGGAACTTCTATCCCGAAGGCTTCGGCCACGGCGTCGGACTCGATCTCTTCGAGGGACCGGGCGGGCTGTTCAATGGCTCCACGGCTGTCTTCAGGCCGGGCATGACCGTGGCCTACGAGCCGATGGTCGTCGTCGAAGGATTGGGCACAGGCGTCGTCGAGGATACGCTGCTGATCACCGAGAGCGGCGTCGAGCGATTGAACCACTACGAGGTGCGGACCTGGTCGTGATAGGCCCTCCCATGGTCTTCATCCCGATGAGCCCGCGCAGCGCGCGTCTCGAAGGACGCACAACGGTGGTGCGTGCTTCGAGACGGCGACTGCGTCGCCTCCTCAGCATGAGGATCGCTGGCGGCTGTTTCCCTCATGCGTGACGCGCCTCTCTCCGCCGATGTCGTCGTTGTCGGCTGCGGCTACGCCGGCGCAGTCGCCGCCATCGCCGCGCATGACTCCGGGGCGCGCGTGCTCGTCCTGGAAAAGACGGCGGAGCCCGGCGGCATTTCCGTCTGCTCCTTCGGCGGCGTGCGCGTCGCGAAGGATGCCAGCGCCGCGCTCCGCTACCTGACGCGCACCAATGGCGAGACCGCGCCCGTTGAGGTTCTGGCGGCACTCGCCGAGGGTATGGCCGCGCTGCCGGAGCGCATCGACGCGCTGGCGCGCGCCGTGGGCGGCAGCACCGTCTACCGCCCCTCGTCCGGCAACTATCCCTTTCCCGGCAACGAGACCTTCGGCTTCGTCGAGATCCAGGCTTTGCCAGACTTCGACGCGGCGGCCCGCTATCCGCATGTGCGCGGGGCGCCAGGTGGGCCGCTGATGTTCGAGGCGCTCGCGCGCAACCTCGCGCTGCGCGGCATCGCACCCCGCTGCGGCGCCCGCGCCACGGCGCTCACCATGTCGAACGGCCGAGTGACGGGTCTGGAGGCAGTGATCGAGGGCGAGGCCTGCGCCATCAGCGCCGCCGCGATCATCCTCGCCTGCGGCGGCTTCGAAGGCGACGCGGGCATGCAGCGCCAGTTCTGGCCGGAGCATCCTGTGCTCAATGCCGCCTATCGCGCCAACACCGGCGACGGCATCCGCATGGCGCAGACCGTCGGCGCCGACCTCTGGCACATGTGGCATTACCACGGCTCCTATGGCTTTCGGCATCCGGACCCCGCGTTTCCCTTCGGCATCCGCACCAAGCGCCTGCCCGACTGGCAGCCGGGCGCACCGCCGGAGAAGGAGGCCATGATGCCCTGGATCCTGCTGGACCGGCGCGGCCGCCGCTTCATGAACGAGTACGATCCCTACATGCAGGACACCGGGGCGCGGCCGCTCGCCCGCTTCGATCCGCTGACGCAGGAGCCGATGGCCAATCCGGCCTGGCTGATCGCCGATGCCGAGGGTCTGGCCGCCATGCCATTCGGCCGCCCGACCTGGCATGAGCCCGGCGTCGGCTTCGAATGGGGCTCCGACAACCGCGCCGCGCTCAACGCCGGCATCCTCAAGCTCGCGCCCGACATCGGCGCGCTCGCCGCCGCCACCGGGCTCGACGACGTTGTCCTGCGCGGGACGCTCGAGGGCTGGAACGCGGCGGCGGAGGCAGGCGAGGACAGGGACTGGGGCCGCCCGCCGCGCTCCATGATGCCGATCGTCGCGCCGCCCTTCGTCTATGGCGCAGTGCATCCGATCGTCTCGAACACGCAGGGCGGGCCGGTCCACGACGAGCGCCAGCGCGTGCTCAGGCCGGATGGCTCGCCGATCTCCGGCCTCTATGCGGCTGGGGAACTCGGCTCGGTCTTCGGCCATCTCTACATGTCCGGCGGCAATATCGCCGAATGTTTCGTCGGCGGCGGGATCGCCGGGTTTAACGCTGCGGGAGAAGCGCGATGAAGCTCGTCAAGCTGGGCCGGTCCGGCCTTTCCGTTTCCAGGCTCTGCCTCGGCACGATGATGTTCGGCGGCCCGACGACGGAGGCCGAGTCGCGCGAGATCATCGACGCCGCGGCGGACGACGGCTGCAACTTCATCGACACGGCGGATGCCTACAACGGAGGCGTCTCAGAGGAGATCGTCGGCCGGGCCATTCGGGACAGCCGGCGCCGCTGGGTGCTGGCGACGAAGCTCTGGGCCCCCAGCGCCGAAGGCGCTTGGACCGGCGGCCTGTCTCGCCGCTGGATCATGTTGGCCGCTGAGGATTCGTTGCGCCGGCTCGGCACCGATGTGATCGATATCCTCTATTTCCACCGCGAGGACCCGACCACGCCGATGGGCGAGCAGGTGCGCGCGGTCGCCGATCTCGTCCGCCAGGGCAAGATCCGCCATTTCGCCGTATCCAACACGCGCGCCTGGCGCATCGCCGAGCTTTGCCGCCTCTGCGACGAGCAGGGCATCGACCGGCCGGTCGCCAGCCAGCCCTATTACAACGCCATGAACCGCATGCCGGAGGTCGAGCATCTGCCGGCCTGCGCTCATTTCGGACTGGGCGTCGTTCCCTACAGCCCGCTGGCGCGCGGCGTGCTGACAGGAAAATACGGCCCCTCGGCCACGCCGGCGAACGACACCCGCGCCGGCCGCGGCGACGCGCGCATGCTGCAGACGGAATGGCGGCCGGAATCCCTGGCGGCGGCCGAGAAGTTCAAGGCCCATGCCGAGGCGATGGGCACGACGCCGGTTGCCTTCGCCGCAGCTTGGGTGCTCGCCAACCCGATCATCACCAGCATCATCGCTGGGCCGCGAACGCTGGAGCAATGGCGCTCTTATCTTCCAGCGCTCGACCTTTCGCTAAAGTCAGACGACGAGGCCTTCGTCGATGGGCTAGTACCCCCCGGCCATCCTTCGACACCCGGGTACAGTGATCCCGCCTACCCAATCGAGGGGCGGCCGGTTTAGGTGTTTGATCCCAGATTTTGATGGTGCGATCCCTTCGACAGAACGGAGGGAAGCGTTATGGGCCAGGTTCTCGACGGGAGCGCCACCACGACCGAGGTGGTCCGTCGAGCGATACAGCATCGTCAAGAGAGCCTGAGGGCCTTGGCGCGGCGCTACGGCGTCAATCCGAAGATGGTGGCGAAGTAGAAGAGGCGGACAGCGGTAGGCGATCGTCGCACCTGGCCGAGGGAGCCGAAGTCCACCGTCCTGACGGTCGAGGAAGAAGCCGTGGTCGTCGCATTCCGACGCCACACGCTCCTGCCGCTGGCTGACCGCCTCTACGCTCTGCAGCTCACGATACCCATCCGACGCGCTCGCCAGTTGAGCGGCAGCTTTCGGCGCCACTGATAGGACTGCAGATTGAGAAATTAGGCGGCTTTCTTGGCTGAGCTCACCTGATCAGCGCGCCGAGCGCCGCAGCAGGCCAGTCCGCCGAGCCAACAATCGCGTTGGAGGTCAATGAAGGGTGTTGGAAGCCGTTGGCCTAGCGCTCATGCCGGGGTCACCCCGGAAAGGCCGGAAACTGGTCCAAACAGCGAAAAACCGGCCTTTTCCGGCCGGTTTTCGTTGTCTTTCGACCGATGGATGGTGCCCAGAAGAGGACTCGAACCTCCACGGCTTGCACCACTGGTACCTGAAACCAGCGCGTCTACCAATTCCGCCATCTGGGCACTGGCGGCTCTCATGGCTGCGTCGGCGACGGATGTCAACGGGTTCCGGCGGCGTTGCCGCGGGTGGCCGCCGTCGGCTATCGCTGCGCGGTCTTGCCAGGAGACGTCATGCGCGCGCTCGTCGTCCATTGCCATCCTATCGCCGAAAGCTTCGGCGCCGCGGTCAGGGACCGCGTGCTGAAAGGGCTCGCGGCGGCAGGGCACGAGGCGCGGCTGATCGATCTCTATGCGATCGGCTTCGATCCGGTGCTCTCGGCGGAAGGGCGAGAGGCTTACCACACGGCCGGCGCGAACGAGGCGGGCGTCGAGGAGCATCTCGCGGCACTTCGCTGGTGCGAGGCGCTCGTCTTCGTCTATCCGACCTGGTGGTACGGACCGCCGGCGATGCTCAAGGGTTGGCTCGATCGCGTCTGGGTTCCGCATGCCACCTTCCGCATGCCGGAGCCGGGGCGACCGATCGGCCGGGTGCTGACCAACATCCGCCACATCGCGGCTGTCTCGACGCTGGGCTCGCCCTGGTGGTGGTGGCGCTGGGTGATGGGAGAGCCGGGGCGGCGCATGCTGCTCAGGGGGCTCGGCGCGCTCTGCGCGCCGCGCTGCCGCACGCTTTGGCTGGCGCTGCACCGCATGGACAGCGCAGGCCCGGAGGCGCGCCGGCGCTTCCTCGACAGGGTCGAGCAGCGGATGGCGGCGCTGCGCTGATCGTCCTGCTAGGCGAAGAAGAACCAGAGCGTATCGGCTTCCTCGCGCTCCATGCTGCCGAAGATGATGCAGCCCTGCCGCGACAGCCCGTATTCCTCGCGATGGATGCGGATCGGCCGGCGGTCGTCCATCACGAGATGGGTGCCGTTGGTGGAATGGTCGACCAGGACGATCTTGCCCCGCCGGCGCTCGATCGTCGCGTGGCTGCGGGAGGCTTCGGGTCCCTTGAGCACGAGATCGCAGCCGGCGTCGCGCCCGCATGTCAGGAGCTTGCGGTCGACCGGAACCCGCCAGTTGCGGCCCTCGAAGACGAGGCGGAGGCTCGGCTCCGGCGCGGGCTCCGCGGTCCGTTCGGCGAGGCGCAGCACAGTCGTGTTCTGCGGCTGGGCGCGCCATTCCACCTGCACCACGGCGACGGGTTCGCTGCGGCCCTTCACCTCGATGTCGCCGAAGGCCATCGCCTTCTCACGCTCCCCCGGCGGCAGGAGCGTGAGCACTTCGCCGGTGGTGAGGATCTGCGAGGCCTTGGCAAGGCCGACGACGCGGGCCGCGACGTTCACCGTCTCGCCGAAATAGTCGTTCTCTTCGCAGACAGCGGCGCCGTAGTGGCAGCCGATGCGGAAGGCCAGCCGCATCGGCCCGGACTTGGTCTCGACGGTGGGCGCTTCCTCGAAACTCCGCTGGATGTCGATGGCCGCGTTCACCGCATCAGCGGGCGAATCGAAAGCCGCCATCAATTCATCGCCGATCGTCTTGACGATCCGGCCGGAGTGGGAGGCGACATGCCGGGTGGCCCGTTGCAGCATTTCGCGCACGATCCGGTGAGCGAGCGCGTCACCGAGCGATTCGTAGATGCGCGTGCTGCCCGATACATCGGCAAAAAGGATCCCGACATGGCTTTCGCTGCGCATGGTCGGCAAGTAGAAGCCGCCGAAGCCCTGTTGACAAGGGCTTTCGCCTCATTGCGCCGCATTAGAGAAGCGGGAATGCCCGCCGGGTGGTCCCTCAGGCCGCGACGGACCTGTCGAGCACCGAGTGAAGGGCGTGCGCCAACTCGTGGATGCCATAGGGCTTCAGCAGGATCGGCGCCTCGCCGAGCCTTTGGGGCGGGCGCTCGCGCGGAAAGCCGGTCACGAAGACGAGCGGAACGCCGGCATCCGCCAGCCGTTGGGCCGCCGGATAGCTGCGCTGGCCGCGCAGGTCGATGTCGACGACGGCGACGTCGAAGCGGCGCGTGTCGGCGGCGAGGGCCTTGTCGAGCGTGCGCGCGAAGCCGACGGCCTCCATGCCGAGATCGGAGAGCATCTCTTCGAGCTGCATCGCCACCACGGGCTCGTCCTCGATCACAAGGACCTTCCGTCCGCTGAGCACTGTCTCCATCCCTCCGGGCGAGCGGGGTCGACGCCTCGACGCGAGGCGCGGACCCCAGCCAAACGGACGGCCTGCCGAACGGTTCCGCCATCTCGCCGCCCTCTTTCCGCGACGGCGCTTTACCGGTATTCCGAAGCGAAGGCCCGCAGCCGGGACGCTCTCGCGAGACGGGCCAGGATGAACGAGCCCCCTGGGAGGACCGATGATGCTCACCCGCCGCATGACGCTGGCCTTGCTGACGGCCGCCGCCGCGTGCCCCGCCAGCGCGCAGACCTTTCCGTCGAAGCCGATCCGCATGGTCGTCGCCTATCCCGCCGGCGGGCCGACCGACGCCATCGCGCGCATCGTCGCGCAGGAAATAGCCACGACGCTCGGTCAGAATGTCGTGGTCGAGAACGTCGGCGGCGCGGCCGGCTCCGTCGGCACGAGGCAGGTGGCGCGCGGCGACGCCGACGGGCACACCATCACCTTCGGCAACAACCAGACGCACGGCAACAACATGTTCCTGCTGAAGGAGCCGGGCTACGACGCGGTGAAGGATTTCGCGCCGCTGGTGAGCCCCGGCGCCTTCGAGCATGTCTTCGTGGTGCGGAACGAACTGCCCGCGAAGTCGATCCAGGAGCTCGTGGCGCTCGCCAAGTCCAAGCCGGGCGAGTTGAACTACGGCTCCACCGGCCTCGGCTCCGGCTCGCATCTCTCGACCGAGCTGTTCATGGTCCGCACCGGCATCAGGATGCAGCACGTGCCCTTCCGCGGCGCGGCGCCGCTCACCAACGAGATCGTGGCGAACCGCATCGATGTCGCGAACTCCACCATGGCCTCCGTGCTGCAGCTGATCAACGGCGGGCAGATGCGCGCGATCGGAATCGCCTCGCCGAAGCGCAACCCGCAATTGTCCGATGTGCCGACACTCGCGGAGCAGGGCGTGACCGGCGCGGATGCCGAAAGCTGGACGGGCTTCTTCGCTCCGGCCGCGACGCCGGCGGCGGTGCAGGAGCGGCTCGTCCAGGCGCTCACCGCCGCGCTGACCAAGCCCGCCATCCGCGAGTCCATCGAGAAGCTCGGCTTCACGCTCAACCTGCGCAATCCCGAGCAGCTCAAGGCCTACCAGGCAAACGAGATCAAGGTCTGGGAGGACATCATCAAGACGGCCGGCATCAAGCCGGAGTAAGGACCAAGCGGGACGACTAGCAGGGTGGATGACGGATCCGTCATGCCGCCGCCATGGCGCCGCCAACCTTGGCGGGAGAGAATGCGGCCGCATCAGAGCGAGGAGATCGTCATGCGCGTGCTGCTTCCTCTCGCCATCGCCCTGCTGACGGCGTCAGTCGCCGAGGCGATGCCGCTCTCCGTGCCGGGACCCGCAGGCGCGACGCCGGCGCAGTTCACGCGCAGCGAGGCCGCCGCCGTGAGGCGCTGCATGCGCCGGACATTCGGGCCGAGCTACTATCGCGGGGTGAAGCGGGCGCATCGCGCGATGATGGCGCAGGCTTGCGGCGGTTGAGCGGGACGCGGTCTTGAACCGGTGGCGGGGAACGACAGTTAATCCCGTCATGAAGATCATCACCGCCGCCGTCCTCCTTGCGCTCCTCGCTGCTTCGGCGGCGGCTCAGACCGGTGCTCGCAGTTTCCAGACCGAGAAGCGCAGCGTGACGGTCGAGACCGTGGCGCGGGGGCTGGAGCACCCCTGGGGACTCGCCTTCCTGCCCGACGGTCGCATGCTGGTAACGGAGCGCCCGGGCCGCATGCGGATCGTGTCGCCCGACGGCACGCTCTCCGCGCCGCTCGCCGGCCTGCCGCAGGTCTTCGCGCGCGGGCAGGGCGGTTTGCTGGACGTGGTCTTGGACCCCGACTTCGCGACGACGCGGCTCGTGTTCGTGACCTTCGCCGAACCCAGGCCGGACGGCGCAGGCACAGCCGTGGCGCGGATGCGTCTCAACGACGCCGCCACCGGCTTCGAGCAGACGAGCGTCATCTTCCGGCAGCAGCCCTCCCACAGCGGCGGCAATCACTTCGGCTCGCGCATCGTCTTCGACCGGCAGGGCGCGATGTTCGTCGCCCTCGCCGACCGCTACGACCTGCGCGACCAGGCGCAGAACCCGGCCAATACGCTCGGCAAGATCGTCCGCATCGCCAAGGACGGCTCGGTCCCGCCCGGCAATCCGCAGCGCACGCGCGAGGGCTGGCTGCCGGTGATCTGGTCGATTGGCCATCGCAACGTGCAAGGCGCGGCGCTGCATCCGCAATCCGGCAAGCTCTGGACCGCCGAGCATGGAGCCCGGGGCGGCGACGAGATCAACATTCCGGAGGCGGGCAAAAACTACGGCTGGCCGGTGATCACCTACGGCCGCGACTATTCCGGCGCCAAGATCGGCGAGGGCACGCACAAGGCCGGCATGGAGCAGCCGGTCTTCTACTGGGACCCGTCCATCGCGCCCTCGGGCATGGCGTTCTACACCGGCGACCGCTTTCCGGAATGGAAGGGGAACGCCTTCGTCGGCGCGCTGGCCGGACAGCTCGTGGCGCGTCTGACGCTCGATGGCGGGAAGGTGGTGTCCGAGGAGCGCCTGTTCCGCGGCATGAACAAGCGCATCCGCGACGTGCGGCAAGGGCCGGACGGCTATATCTATTTGCTGACGGATAGTCCGGAGGGTGAGGTGCTGCGGGTGAGGTGAACGGCTTTCCTTCTCCCGCAAGGGGAGAACGAAGGCGTCACGTCCCGCAGAAAGTCCGATAGCCAGGATCAGGCTCCGCCGGCGGCAGCGCCAGCGCGGTGTTCTCGGGCTGGTCCTCATAGGGCCGAGCCAGCACGGCATTGAGCTTCTCGAACGGCCCCCTGTCGCCTTCGACCGCGGCGGCGAGCGCAGCCTCGACCTGATGATTGCGCGGAATGAAGGCGGGATTGGCCCGCCGCATCGCGGCGCGGCGTTCCGCCGGCGATCCAGCTTCGCGCGTGAGCCGTTGGCGCCAGCGCGGGACCCACGAATCGATTCCGCCGGTTACGGCGAAAAGCTGCCGCAGCGAATCCGGTGCTTCCGGCGACGCTTCGACCTCGGCGAGCCGCCGGAAGACGAGCGTGAAATCGGCGTTGCCAGCCGCCATGACCTCCAGCAGGTCCTGCGCCAGCGCGAGATCGCCCGCCTCCTCGCGCGCGAGGCCGAGCTTGGCGCGCAGGCCGGCGGTCACAGCGCGTTCGAAAAGCCCGGGGAAGCGCTCGATCGCCTGCGTCGCCAGGGCGACGGCCTTCTCCCCGTCGGGGTCGATCAGCGTCAGCAGCGTCTCGGCGAGCCGCGCCAGGTTCCAATGCGCGATCCGCGGCTGGTTGCCGTAGGCGTAGCGGCCGTAATGGTCGATCGAGGAGAAGACACGCCCCGGATCATAGGCATCCATGAAGGCGCAGGGGCCGTAGTCGATCGTCTCTCCGGAGACAGCCATGTTGTCGGTGTTCATCACGCCATGGATGAAGCCGACATTCATCCAGGCTGCGATGAGCGCGGCCTGCCGCTCGATGACCGCCTCCAGCATGGCGAGCGCAGGGTTTTCATGAGTCGCGAGAACGGGATAATGGCGCTCGATCACCTCGCGCAGGAGGAGGCGAAGGGCTTCCTCGTCGCCGCGCGCCGCGAAGAACTGGAAGCTGCCGACGCGGATGTGGCTCGCCGCGACGCGGGCCACCACGCCGCCGGGCATGAACGTCTCGCGAACCACGTCCTCGCCGGTCGCGACGACGGCGAGCGAGCGGGTCGTCGGGATGCCGAGCGCATGCATCGCCTCGCTGATCAGGTATTCGCGCAAAGCCGGTCCCAGGGCGGAGCGCCCGTCGCCGCCGCGCGAGAAGGGCGTGCGGCCGGACCCCTTCAACTGGATGTCGCGGCGTCGGCCCTCGCGGTCGACCACTTCGCCCAGGAGCAGGGCTCGCCCATCGCCGAGCTGCGGCGTGAAATGGCCGAACTGGTGGCCGGCATAGGCCATGGCGATGCCGGCGGCGGAGGGCGGAAGCGCGTTGCCCGCCAGCATCGCGATGCCGGCTTCGCTGGCGAGCCAGTCGGCATCGAGGCCGAGTTCATGCGCCAGAGGCCGGTTCAGGATGAGCAGGCGAGGGGCCTTGACCGGCTGCGGCTTCGGCCTCGCGTAGAAGCGCTCGGGCAGGCGGGCGTAGGTCGTGTCGAAGACGGGGGCTTGCATCGCGGGAAGATGCGCATCGGCGGGGGCGGCGGCAAGGTCGGGGAGGTTGGCGCTGCCCCTCATCTGTCTTCTCCCCGCAAGAGGCGGGGAGAAGAACGCTCACAGAGCTCGGCGTTTCAGAACCAACCGCGTTCCTCTCCCCGCCGCTTGCGGGGAGAGGTTAGGTGAGGGGCAGCGCCGAAGCCAGCCAACCCATCCCGCATTGACGCCGCCAAGCTTCAGGCGCATATCCCGCCGCGGGACACGTCCCCCCAACGGGACGCGCCCATCTGCAAGGATGGAGACATCGTGATGACCGCCGAACTCGCGCGCGGGGATTCTTTGCTTAAAAGACCTGGCGTGCCCAATTTTTCGTCCGGCCCCTGCGCCAAGCGGCCGGGCTGGTCCCTCAAAGCCCTCCAGGACGCGGCGCTCGGCCGCTCGCATCGCGCGAAGCTCGGCAAGGCCAAGCTGAAGCAGGCGATCGACCTGACTCGCGAGGTGCTTGAGGTCCCCGCCGACTACCTGATCGGCATCGTCCCGGCATCGGACACCGGCGCCTACGAGATGGCGATGTGGACGATGCTGGGCGCCAGGCCTGTGACCATGCTCGCGTGGGAATCCTTCGGCGAAGGCTGGGTCACCGATGTCCAGAAGCAGCTCAAGCTGCAGGATTGCGAAATCGTCTCCGCGCCTTACGGCGAATTGCCGAACCTGAAGAAGATCGACACCGGGACGCGCGACGTCTGCTTCACCTGGAACGGCACGACCTCGGGCGTGCGCGTGCCTGACGCCGACTGGATCGCCGCGGACCGCAAGGGGCTCACCTTCTGCGACGCCACGTCCGCCGCCTTCGCGCAGCGGCTCGACTGGCCGAAGCTCGATGTCACGACCTTCTCCTGGCAGAAGGCTCTGGGCGGCGAGGCGGCGCATGGCATGCTCATCCTCAGCCCCCGCGCCGTGCAGCGTCTGGAGACCTACAAGCCGGCCTGGCCGCTGCCGAAGATCTTCCGGCTCACCTCCGGCGGCAAGCTGATCAAGGGCGTCTTCGAGGGCGAGACGATCAACACGCCGTCCATGCTCTGCGTCGAGGATTACATCGACGCGCTGCTCTGGGCGAAGAAGGCGGGCGGACTCGACGCGATGGTCAAGCGCGCCGACGCCAACGCCCGGGCGATCAGCGCTTTCGTCCGCCAGAACGCCTGGATCGACTTCCTCGCCGCGAAGCCGAAGACGCGCTCCAACACCTCCGTCTGCCTCAAGTTCACCGATCCGGCGGTGACGGCGCTCTCGGCCGACGAGCAGGCCAACTTCGCCAAGGGCATCGTCGCCACTCTGGAGAAGGAAGGCGTCGGCCTCGACCTCGGGCATTACCGCGACGCGCCTCCGGGCCTGCGCATCTGGTGCGGCTGCACCGTGCAGGCGCGCGACGTCAAGGCGCTGCTGCCGTGGGTGGCCAAGGCCTTCGAGGCCGAGAAGGCGAAGCTCAGGAAGGCGGCGTGACTGTCATCCCGTGCGCGCTGCGGCATGCAATGCCGCGGCGCAGACACGGGATCTTCCTCAGAGCGTGGCGCTGATCGGCGCCAATCCCATAACGGTCCCGTGTCTGCGTCGCACCGCTATCGTGCTGCGCCGCGCACGGGATGACATCCGGAGCCCCCACCATGCCCGCCCCCCGCGTCCTCATCTCCGACGCTCTCTCCCCCGCCGCCGTGCAGATCTTCAAGGACCGCGGCATCGACGTGACCTTCGACGCCAACCTCGGCAAGGACAAGGACAAGCTGGTCGCCATGATCGGCGACTACGAAGGCCTCGCCATCCGCTCCGCTACCAAGGCGACGGCGAAGCTGCTCGAATCCGCGACGAAGCTCAAGGTGATCGGCCGCGCCGGGATCGGCGTCGACAACGTCGACATCCCCGCCGCGACGGCCAAGGGCGTCATCGTGATGAACACGCCCTTCGGCAATTCGATCACCACGGCCGAGCATGCGATCTCGATGATGCTGGCGCTCGCCCGCCAGATCCCTGAGGCCGACGCCTCCACCCGCGCCGGCAAGTGGGAGAAGAACCGCTTCATGGGCGTCGAGATCACGGCCAAGACGCTGGGCGTGGTCGGCTGCGGCAACATCGGCTCGATCGTGGCGGATCGCGGGATCGGCCTGAAGATGCGCGTCATCGCCTTCGATCCCTATCTGACCCCTGAGCGCGCCGTGAAGATCGGCGTCGAGAAGGTGGAGCTGGACGACCTCCTCGCCCGCGCCGACTTCATCACCCTGCACGTGCCGATGACGGAGCAGACGAAGAACATCCTCTCGCGCGACAACCTCGCCAAGACGAAGAAGGGGGTGAGGGTCATCAATTGCGCCCGCGGCGGGCTCGTCGACGAGGAGGCGCTGGCCGAGCTCTTGAAGTCGGGCCATGTCGCCGGCGCGGCCTTCGACGTGTTCTCGGTCGAGCCGGCGGAGAAGAACCCGCTGTTCGACGCGCCGAACGTGATCTGCACGCCGCATCTCGGCGCCTCGACCAACGAGGCGCAGGAGAACGTGGCGCTGCAGGTGGCCGAGCAGATGTCGGATTACCTCTTGCGCGGCGCGATCGCCAACGCCGTCAACTTCCCCTCGATCACGGCGGAGGAGGCGCCGCGCGTGAAGCCCTTCGTGGCGCTGGCCGAGAAGCTCGGCTCGTTCCTGGGCCAGCTCACGGAAGCCGCGGTCAAGGGCATCCGCGTCGTTTACGAGGGCAAGGTGCGCGAGCTCAACACCAGGCCGATGACCGCGGCGGCGATCGCCGGGGCGCTCAGGCCCTTCCTGCCCGGCATCAACATGGTCAACGCCGCCGCGATCGCCAAGGACAAGGGGATCACGGTCGAGGAGACGCATCGCGAGACCGCCGAAGACGGCGAGAGCCGCATCAAGATCTACGTTGACGCCGAGGACATGACGCGCCACGCCGCCGGCACCGTACTCTCGGACGGCCTGCCGCGCATCACCGAAATCCGCGACATCAAGGTGGACGCCGTCTTCGCGCCGCACATGATCTATGTCCGGAACGAGGACAAGCCGGGCTTCATCGGCGCCTTCGGCTCGCTGCTGGGCGAGGCGGGCGTCAATATCGCGACATTCAACCTCGGCCGCGACAGGCCGGGCGGGGATGCGATCTGCTACGTGGCGGTCGACAGCCGGGTGGACGACGCGCTGCTGGCGAAGGTGGAGGCCATCCCGCAGGTCAAGCGGGCGAGAAGGCTGGCGTTTTGAGGTTCTGACGCCCCTTCTCCCCTTGCGGGAGAAGGTGGCCCTCGCGTCAGCGAGGGTCGGATGAGGGGTCTGGCGAAGCCATCATGCGGCGGTGAGAGCTTGCCGTATGCGTTGGAGAGTGATCTCAGTCGAGCCCCTGACCAGATCATCGGGCAGTCGCAGGATGCGAAATCCTTCTGCTCTGAGGAACGCTTCTCGCACTGAGTCCTTCGCTTGCCTTTCGGCTTGCTCGTGCGCTGGACCATCGCTCTCGACGATCAGACGCTTCTCGGAGCAGACAAAGTCGACGACGTACGGACCGATCGGCACCTGCCGTCGGAACTTGACCCCGAGGCCACGACCCCGCAGCGCACGCCAAAGCAACGCTTCCGCTTGCGATGGCGCTCCGCGCTGCTCGTGCGCGACACGAACCGCGAAATCGTCGCGCTTTTTGGGAGGCATGGCGGCTCGCCCTTCCGCTGTCGCCGGCTTGCTTCGCAATACCCCTCATCCGACCTTCGCTGACGCGAAGGCCACCTTCTCCCGCAAGGGGAGAAGGAGTCTCAGGCTTTCAGCCGCTCCGCCACCTTCGGCGCGAAATAGGTCAGCACGCCGTCGCAGCCCGCGCGCTTGAAGCTCAGCAGGCTTTCCATCATCACGCGGTCGAGGTCGAGCCAGCCGTTCTTCGCGGCGGCGATGAGCATCGCGTATTCGCCGCTCACCTGATAGGCGAAGGTCGGCACGGCGAAGGTCTCCTTCACGCGGCGGCAGACGTCGAGATAGGGGAGGCCTGGCTTCACCATCACCATGTCGGCGCCTTCCTCGAGGTCGAGCGCCACTTCGCGGATCGCCTCGTCTCCGTTGCCGGGATCCATCTGGTAGGAGCGCTTGTCGCCCTTCAGCGTCGCGTTGGTGCCGATGGCGTCGCGGAAGGGGCCGTAGAAGCCGGAGGCGTACTTGGCGGCATAGGCCATGATCTGCACGTCCTCGTGGCCGTTGCGGTCGAGCAGCGTGCGGATGGCGCCGACGCGGCCGTCCATCATGTCGGAGGGCGCGATCACGTCGGCCCCCGCATCCGCCAGCGCCAGCGCCTGGCGGGCGAGGATCGCCACGGTGGCGTCGTTGAGGATGCGGCCGTCGTCGGTCAGCAGCCCGTCGTGGCCGTGGCTCGTATAGGGGTCGAGCGCCGCATCGGTGATGACGCCGATCTCCGGGACCGCCTGCTTGATGGCGCGCACGGCGCGGCACATCAGGTTCTCGCCGTTCACCGCCTCGCTGCCCACGGGGTCGCGCAGGTCCTTCTCGACATAGGGGAAGGGCGCGATCGCCGGGATGCCGAGCTTCGCGGCGCGCTCCGCCTCGCGGCAGGCCTCGTCGATATTGATGCGGTCGACGCCCGGCATGTGCTCGACGGGCCAGCGGCTTTCGGCCTTGTCCATCAGGAACAGCGGCCAGATCAGGTCGTCGACGGTGAGGGCATGCTCGCGCACCAGGCGGCGCGACCAGTCGGCCTTGCGGTTGCGCCGCAATCGGGTGGGGAGCGGCAGTCGCTCATGCGTGCCGGCCGTCGCGACGCCTGTCGGCTTCCCGCGCTCCATGCGTGTCATGGCCCTGCTCTCCGTCCTGTCCCCGTAAAGGGCCCTCAAGACCCAACTAAACCCTACAGTTTAGAAGGCGTCAAAGAAAGAGCGCATGCCGTCGCGTCGCGACGGCTTGACGCCCCGTCCTCCCTCCGCGATGACCCCGCCATGACCTTCGCCCTCGATCTCGCCTTCGATCCCCGCTGGCGGCGGCTGCATGATCCCGGCTTCGTCTGCCCGGCCTGCGGACAGCGGCATGGCGGCTTGCCGGAGTTCAACCTGGAGAAGCCGTTCCAATGGCAGGGCGGCGAGAAGCAGGACGCCAGCTCGCCGGACATCGATCCGCGGAACTACCTGCTCGAGGATTTCTGCGTGATTGGCAACCGCGCCTTCTTCCTCCGCGGCGTCATCCTGCTCCCGATCCGCGGCGGGGCAGGCAGGACGCTCGCCTTCAGCGCTTGGGTCGAGGTGCCGGCCCGGGATTTCGACCGCTACGGCGACAGCTTCGCAGCGCCTGACCAGTCGAAGATGGGTCCGATGGCGGGGCGCCTCGCCAACCTCATCGGCGGCTTTCCCGATACGCTGGGGCTCTCCTGCGCCCTCTCTCCGCAGGACGGCGGCTTGCGGCCGCTGATCGGCCTCGACGCCGAGGGCCATCCGCTCGCGGCGGCGCAGCGCGACGGCGTCACCCTGGAGCAGGCGCTCGACTTCCTCGCCGCGGTCGGGCACGACCTCAGGCCCGGATTGCGGGTGGTGAACTGATGGCCGAGACGAGCGAGCCCGAAGTCCTGCTGGAGCGGCGCGGCTCTGCCGGCGTGATCACGCTCAACCGGCCGAAGGCGCTGAACGCGCTGACCCATGGCATGGTGCGGGCGATCGCGCCCCGGCTCAACGCCTGGGCCGAGGATCCGGCGGTGACGCGCATCGTCGTCATGGGCGCCGGCGACAGGGCCTTCTGCGCCGGCGGCGACATCCGCGCGCTCTACGATCTCGGCCGGGCCGGACGGGCGGCGGAGGCCAAGCCGTTCTGGCGCGAGGAATACATCCTCAACCACCGGCTCAAGACCTATCCGAAGCCGGTGGTCGCGCTGATCGACGGCATCGTGATGGGCGGCGGCGTCGGCATGAGTCTGCATGGCTCGCACCGCGCCGCCTCGGACAAGCTCACGTTCGCGATGCCGGAGGTCGGCATCGGTTTCTTCCCGGACGTAGGCGCGAGCTGGTTCCTGCCGCGCCTGCCCGACCGGATCGGCGCCTATCTGGCTTTGACCGGCGCGCGCATCGGCCTCGGGGACGCGCTGGCGCTCGGCCTCGTCACGCATCCCGTGGCGGCGGGGCGCGCAGCCGCAATCGCCGAGGCGCTTGCCGGCCGCGACGACGTCGATTCCGTCCTGGCGCGATTCGCGGCGCCTGCGCCTGACGCGCCGCTCCTGGCGCGGCACGCCGAGATCGCGGCCCTCTTCGACGGCGACACCGTCGGCGCGATCATCGGGCGGCTGGCGGCGGCGGCTTCGCCCTTCGCCGCCGAGACGCTGGCCACCATGCGGAGCAAGTCTCCCACCAGCATGGCCATCGCGCTGGAGCAGATGAAGCGGGGGGCCACGCTCAGCTTCGCCGAGGCGATGCGTATGGAGTACCGCATCGTCTGCCGCATCGCCGAGGGCGAGGACTTCTACGAGGGCGTGCGGGCGGTGATCGTCGACAAGGATCAGCAGCCCGCCTGGCGGCCGTCGCGGATCGAGGACGTCGATCCGGCCGCCGTGGCGCGGCATTTCGCGCCGCTCGCCGACGACCTCGATCTGGGTTGAGTCGCGCGGATGTGGCCCTTCTCGCCGGCGGCGCCGCCGCCGCCCAAGACCGACGATCGGATCGACAACCGCGACATCCTCTACGACGAGCGCGCCATGCGGGCGCGCACGCGCTGGACGCGGGTGCTGATCCTGTTCCTGCGCCTGCTCTCGCTCGTCTGTCTGGTGCGCGGCCTCTCGGAATGGAGCCGCATCCTCGGCTTCCTCGGCCCCGAGGACGCCTTCGAGACCGCGCCGCCGATGGCGCAGGTGCTGATGGCGCTGTTCGCCGTGCTCAATTGCGTGGCGGCGGTGGGGCTATGGCTCACCAGCGCCTGGGGCGCGGTGCTGTGGCTCGCCGTGACGCTGGCCGAGATGATCGTGCCCTTCGCGGCCGGCCGCCGACTGCTCAGCCCGACGCTCGCCGACCTGGCGCTGGGCGGGCTGCTCGTCGCCTACATGCTGCTGACCTGGCTCGCGGCGAGGGAGCGCAACCGCGAGCGCTGATCGGCGGCGCCGCCTCGACAATCCGCGTTAACCCTCGGAAGTAAATCATATATTTATCGTGTCGCTTAAACGGCCCTTCATCGGTGCCGGCTAGTCTCCTGGGACGGACGGCAAACAATGCCGCCATTCACAGGGATAGGCGCAACCATGATCAAGACCAGTGCGGTTCTGAAAGAGCCTGCGACGGGTGGAGCCGAGGCTCCTGCCGTAAAGGAATTCTACCTCGAATCCTTGAAGCTCGTGGAGCGGCTGCACCGCCGTCTGCTCGACGTGATCAAGGACGAGTTCGATCGGCGCGGCCGGTCCGACGTCAACAGCGTTCAGGCGCTGCTGATCTACAACATCGGCGACAAGGAATTGACCGCCGGCGAGCTCAGGACGCGCGGCTATTACCTCGGCTCGAACGTCTCCTACAACGTCAAGAAGCTGGTCGAGATGGGCTATCTCCATCACGCCCGCTCGCGCGTCGACCGTCGTTCCGTGCGCATCAGCCTCACCGAGAAGGGCCGTCAGGTGCATGACATCGTCGCCGGCCTCTACGAGAAGCACGTGAAGACGGTCGAGACGATCGGCGGCATCCCGGCCAACGACTTCCAGCGCCTCAATGCGGCGCTCTTGAAGCTGGAGCGCTTCTGGACGGATCAGATCCGCTTCCGCCTCTGAGCCTGCCGTTGCAGCGGCGGGCCGGCGCCAGCCGGCACCGCCGCCGCTCAGCCAGTACAGGTAGGGTGACCGGCGCATGAGCGACTTCGCCATCATGGGCGCACGGGCGCAGCCCCCGCAGGTCGTCGCGCCCGGGATCGAACGGCGGATCGGCGCGCTGGACGGCCTGCGCGGACTCATGACCATCGTCGTGCTGGCCTCGCATTACTTCGCCGAGATCCATGGCGGGAGCCTCGCCTTCGCTTTCGGCTGGGTCGCGGTCGATGTCTTCTTCGTGCTCAGCGGCTTCCTCGTCGGGCGGCTGATCCTGGATAAGGGTGAGACTGAAGGGTTCCTCCGCGTCTTCTTCATCCGGCGTGTCTGCCGCACCTTCCCGATCTATTTCACCTGCGTCATCGGAGCCTATCTGCTGCTGGCGCGCCAGCCCGTGAGCTGGAGCGACATGGACAGGGCGCTGCCGTTCTGGTCCTACCTCGCATTCACCCAGAACATGCTTTTCGCCTCCGCCACATCGATCGGCGTGCACTGGCTGTCGCCGACCTGGACGATGGCGGTGGAGGAGCAGTTCTACCTGCTGGCGCCCGCGCTGATCCTGCTGACGCCCCGACGCAATCTCCCTTGGCTGCTGCTCGCGATCATGCTGGCGGCGGCGGGCTTCAGGCTCGGCGCCCATCTCGCGGGCTGGCCCCCGTTCTACGCGCTCTGCACCTTGCCCGCCCGCGCGGACGCGCTCGCCGCCGGCATGCTCGCTGCTTTCGCTTTCGCCAGCGGCTGGGGGGAGGGAGGGCGCGGCACGGTGCTGGTGCGCTGGGCAGCCCCTGCGCTGCTCATGCTCGTGGTGCTACTGAGGCTCGTCGAAGGGCCGGGTGGCGCGGCCTTCGGCTCGGTGGGCTTCCTCGCGATGGCCTCGGCGGCGGCGCTGTTCATCCTGTCCTTGGCCAGGGAGGCGCCGGAGGCGAAGCGCTTCGAAACGCCGCTGCTCGCCTTCTTCGGGCACAATTCCTTCGCGATCTACCTGACCCATATGCCGCTTCTGTGGCTCGCGCATGGCATCGCGCTCGACACCAAGCCGACGCTCTCCACCACGGAGGGATTGCTGGTCACCTTGGCGGCGATCCCGCTTTGCCTGTTCGTCAGCCGCTTTTTGACCTGGCTGATCGAGGAGCCGGCGACGCGTTTCGGCCGCAGCTTCGCCTGGGGCGCCCGCAGCTAGGGCCCACGGACAATGCGTCACAAGCCTGTGACCGCCGCATTTTCGCCGGTTTTACGCCTGACCAGACGGCCGCTTTCGCCTATAGGGCGAGGTTGCGCGGCCGTTTGTCCGCGCATCTGCCGCCAAGCTTCGAAACCGGCGGTTAGGGTTATCGGGATAGAAGCAGCTTGGTTGCGTTCTGGTCCCGCGTGCGGAAGGAAAGATCAATGGCGTTGCGCAAGACGATTGAGGCCGGGCTTGACCGGCGGAGCGTTCTGGCGGGCTTCGGCGCGTTCCTGGCGGCTCCCGCCGCCTTCGCCAATCCGGCCAATCCCTTCGGCGGTCAGGCCGAATGGAGCCAGGGCTACGATTCGGGCTCGCGCGTCAGCAACGTCCGCTCCACCGCGCCGATCCTGTCGCCCTACACGGTGCAGGCCACCGAGGCGGCCATCGTCCAATACCAGCAGATCGTCGCCGAGGGCGGGTTCATCCCGGTGCGCGGCGAGCGCCTCCGGCTCGGCATGCGCTCCGATAGCGTGCCGGTGCTGCGCCGCCGCCTGATCCAGACCGGCGACCTCGACGCTTCTCTCGGCTCCTCGCCGGTGTTCGACGCCTATGTCGAGGCGGCGGTGAAGCGCTTCCAGGGCCGCCACGGCTTGGGCCAGACCGGCGTCGTCGCGGCGCAGACCTACGCCGCGATGAACATGAGCGCCGACAAGCGCCTGCGCCAGCTCGAGATCAACCTCGTGCGCCTGCGCAGCCTTGCGCTCGGCAACCTCGGTCCCCGCTTCGTGACGATCAACATCCCCGCCGCTTACGTCGAAACGGTGGAGAACGGCCAGGTCGCGACCCGCCACGCCGCCGGCGTCGGCAAGATCGACCGCCAGTCGCCGATCATGTCGGCCAAGATCTCGGAAGTGAACTTCAACCCGTTCTGGACGGTGCCGGCCTCGGTCATCCGCAAGGATCTCATCCCCAAGATGCAGGCGGACCCCGGCTATCTGCGCGACAACAAGATCCGCGTCTTCAACGGCGCCGGGCAGGAGGTCGCGCCGGAGCAGATCAACTGGCGCTCGGACGAGGCGTTGAAATACCGCTTCCGCCAGGACCAGGGCGGCGAGTTCAACTCGCTCGGCTTCATGCGCATCAACGTGCATTCGCCGCATGGCGTCTACATGCACGACACGCCGGCCAAGGGCATCTTCGGCGACGATTTCCGCTTCGTCTCCTCGGGCTGCGTGCGCGTGCAGAACGTGCGCGCCTATGTCGAATGGCTGCTCAAGGACACGCCTGGCTGGGATCGTGACGCCATCGAGGCAGCCATCCGCTCGGGCCAGCGCATCGACGCCAAGTTCAAGGAGCCGCTGATGACCCACTGGGTCTATATCACGGCCTGGGCGACGCCCGAGGGCGTGGTGCAGTTCCGCGACGACATCTACAACCGGGATGGCTTCGGGCCTGGCGAGCTGACGCGCGTGCTGCAAAGCAAGGACGAGCCGGCGGCTGAGGCGGAGCCTGTGGTGGAGTAGGGGGGGGCGATCAAGGTGCGGTCGTTGGCCGAGAGAGGGCATTCTTCGTGCCCGTCTGGGGAGTGCAATCTGACTCGGATGAGCCGTTAGCGAAGTCCCATGTGCTGACGGTTCGACCATCCAGCTAATCGACGAGCGACAAAACTAACTCAAACAGACTCGGTTGGCCGCAATAGGGTACGTACTATCGCTTCCACGTCGTTATCCCCGATGTCATTGAAGCACTTGATTGGAAGCCCGTGCTTCAAAATTGCGAGGTCGCGCAGAACTCGGGGGGAATCTTCCTGCCCAACGAACGCCGGGGCAAGCCAATAGGCTTTCTCCCGTTCGTAGGCCTCAAGAAATCTTCGCAGGTTAATGTCCGTTTCGGGTTCAAGAATTTTCAATCGGCTGGACACCATCATCGTCACGGACTCGTCGATCACGTGCAGGCCGGGCTGGAGTAGGGCTCCATAGTGAGACGGGGGGCGACCAGGCAAATCTCGAATTAGGGCGAGGTGGATCGCGCCCCGGTCGTCCCTTTCCCCGAACCGCTTGCGCCAGTCCAAGAAGATTTTTCTGCCCAAGTCGGCGTTGGTGAAATGCAATCCGATCAGCGGCGGCACGCCGTTGGGATAGACTGCGAGCATCAGGCCTAGCCAGTTTGCCCTTTCCCACAGCCGATGATTGATGATGGATTTTGCTGCAACCTTCCGATGATCACGCTGCCAGCTCTCGCGATCCGGCTTGTTTTCTTTCTCCGCATTGCGAGCTGACGCCGGGATGGCGACGATTACCGGGGCGTCGGGCCGGAGCGGGTATTCCGCACCGCCCAGTTCAAACCATGACCCGATGCGCGACAGGGGACTGTTGAATGCCCTACTGCGGCTGTTAACGCTGACGAACGCCGCGTGAATTCTCTCTCCGAGCGCCTCCTTTTCGAACAGCGTCTGAAACAAATTTTTCGGCTTACTAACCAAACAGGCCGCCAACACAATGTGGAATGTTAGTTCCATAAATGCCTTCTGCGCGGCACCCTGGAGCTTTAATGACGTGGGCCATTCTCCAGCCGGCCAGTTCAACTGCGCGGTCATTGACATCTCGTCGAAGTCGAAGTTTGGCTCACTGAACGCCTCATTTTCTACAATCCGGACATCGAATTGCTCAACGTGAGCGGCCACGCCGGCATCCAACATGGTCGAAAAGACAGCATCGACGACCGTCAACAGTGCCTGACCCGAGACAATCGCGGCCGATGAACCTGAAGTCATCACGCGCACTTCCATGCCCGCCACTCTCGTGACTTGGATTTGTTGATCGACGCTATTCAATAGAAGGGGGCGATCGGCAATGTCCTTGGGAAGCTCGGCTGCCCACTTGCTGAAAAGATCGGACCAAGCGACCGCCTCGTCGTCGGCACTATCGTCGCCAAGAACCTCCTTGTGGCCGAGTCCGTAAAGTAGTGCGGCCTGACTCGCATGCAGGCCCAACGCGCCCAGAACATCCGGCAATCCGTCAAGCGCACGCCGTTCCTCCAGACTTGCATGCAACAACGAGGCTGCCGAAAGGGTGTCGAACTCTCTCAGACTCTCTTCGACCCTCTCTTGTGAAGGTTCATCTAGGGGGAGCAGGGCGCGGCAACCTCTGATCAGCTTAATTACGTCGAGAAACTCAGGCAGCAATCTGAGTTCGGCGTCGATCCGACCAAGGAGCATTAGGGTCGGGACGATTGAGACCGGCGCATTCGAAGTGCGTTCGGCTTCAGCGAAAGCGGTCGCAACGGAGAACATGGCTGCCCCCCGCGCTGCCCACAGCATGCCCGCTCCGCGGTACGCTACTGCTAGCGAGTATGCTGCCTCAATGAAGCTTTCGATGTGTTCGCGTTGAGCCAGTTGGTGAGTGGCGCGACCGAGTAAGCGGATAACGTCCAGCCGATCCTTTTCGATATCGAGTTGATTGGCGCGTTTAAGCAGAACAAGACCACCGCGAGCATCTCCCGTTCGCTTCGAGATAAACGCCGCCATGTCCTCCACAAGGCGATTGTATGTGTCATCATTGCCAGCCGCGCGACCGAATAGATCTACGATCGGCTCAAGACGCTCTGCGCGATACTCTGCCAAACCCTCGGCCTTGACGATAATTTCTGAAAACCGAGGCCAAAGGGCCCGTAGAGCACCTTCGTCCTGCTGCATCATCGCCCGACTCGCTTCTGTAAATAGTAGCAATGTGCGAGCCTCAAGTGAATTATTCGGGCGTTCGGAATTTGTTGTGAGAGTGTTAAGCTTCATTATCAGGGCGTCGCGGCGCTCCTCAATCTTGAGACTTTCCGCTGATGCGAAACCGAAAGCTGCGGCGCTCGAAAGATTTTGGACGAGATTGCTGATGGACTCGATTGTCTCGGCGTCATCGGCTTCGTAGGCGATTGCGGCGACCACATCGAAGCCCTCGTTTAGGCGATCAATATCGTCAAACCAAAAATAGGCGCCCCACAGCTGCTCATAACGTGTCTCCACGCGTTGACGACGCGATCCAAAACGATCGGCCAAGCGAATAGCGCGTTCAAATCTGCCATCAGTCTCAAAACGCGGCCGCTCGAGATTGCGCGAGAGAATAGCGGCGGAGAGGGCATCGTTGACGCGCTCCATTTCGCGTTGGTAGTAGGCAGTCGGATCTTGAAGGGAGCGTTCGAGTGCCTCCAACTGCTGTGATCGGCGATAGTCTTCGGGTCCGAGCGTAGCATCCCCGATGCGTTCTCCGACCCCGAGTCGGTCGATCGCTAGGTCGATGTTGTCGTCATCCAGAACGGCCTTCAGAATCCAGGTTCGGTCGTGAATCTCGACCTCAAATGCATTAGCCTTAGTCAACTCATCCTCGATCTTGGCCCGCTTTCTGGCTGGAGCGAAGCGCGAGGTCACAAAGATCACCTTCTTGTACGGTCGGCCCGTCGCGGCGAGACCTGCTACATCGCTCCGGACCTTGCTCGCCCAATCCTCCTTGGCGCTGAATGCGAATGCCCAGCGCTCGTGACCCGCCGCCGGCTGGCCGATGTAGTGAAGAACTTTGATCTCTTCGGCGACCGATATCGTTTCGGTGTCCGCCTTACTGTCCCCGCCACCCTCTGGGCCAGTAGCCGGCTTAAGATTAGGACAGATTAAGCGACCGCATAGGTCGCGGCAGAATAACTCGAAAGCCAGATGCTGATTGCGCGAGGTCAACGTCTCAAGGTGATGGTCTAACACCGCTCGATCAAGGCGGTAGGCCGAGCGGCCGGTCGAATCTGAGAACAGTTCGGGCCGCGCCGACCGCATGTATTCGGAAGGCCTCATTCCGAGAGTAATGCGGTCAGCCGCCCTAGAATCAAGGGTTCGTATCATAGGTCAACGATGTAACAATTCGTTTGGGCCGATACACCCGCAGGGTGAGTCCATTCTGCAAAAAAGTGGGTCTGTTAACGAACACAGACCGCTGTCACTTGCCAGCCGACATCCCCCTGTATCGAGGCCTTCTGGTTGCGGTTGATAGATTAAAGGATAATATTCCTTGACATCGACCAAGCCTTCCGCCACCCTCCAGCCATGGACTGGACCTTCGCCATCCGCCGCAACCGCGACGAGCTTCTCGCCGTGGTCGCAGCCATCGTCGCGCTGCTGGGCGGGCGCGAGGCCGCGGGCGGGCGGATCGCCCGCGGGTTGCGCCAGGCCGCGCTGGCGCTGCTCAGGCCGGCGGAATCCGCCGCGCGGCGGTTGATCGTGATCGTGGCGCGGGGGCTCACGGTCGCCTCGCGGCCGGCTCCGGCCCTCGGTTTCGCCGGCATCGCCGCACGGGCCGCGGCGGGCGGGGCGGGGAGCCCGTCGCGGGCGCCGGCCTTCCGGCTCGTCGATCCGCCCAAGCGCCATGCGTTCAGGCTCGCTCCCGTCGCGCCGAAGGGCGTGCCGCGCATCCGCACGTTCTGGCCCCCGGCAGCCCTGTGGCGGCCGGCCGAGCCTCCGCGCGCCGTGAGGCCCGCGCCCCCGCCGCCCGACGCGCTGGCGGACGCGGCCAGGCTGCGCCTCCGCCTCGCCGCGCTGGAGCGCGCGCTCGCCGATCTTCCGGCCCAGGCGAAGCGGTTGGCGCGCTGGCGGGCGCGCAGGCTGGCGCGCGGGAAGGACGGGCCCCAGCCGCAACGGCCGCTGCGGATCGGTCGTCCGCCGGGCTGGCGGGAGCGTCCCACGCGCGACGTCGACCGCGTGCTCCGCGATTGCCACGCACTCGCCCTCGACGCGCTCAGGCCGGACAGCTCCTGACGCTCAGGATCATCGCCGGCCGGCAGGCCGCCCGCGCGGGTCGGGCGCGGGCCTGCCTCAGTGCGCCCGCCTCAGTGCGCCTGCCTCAGTGCGTCAGCTTGACGGCGAAGATCGAGTCCATCGCCTTGCCGAGCGATTCCCGGAGCAGCGTGGCGTTGCCGGCGTCGTAGAAGGCGCCGCCGGTCTGGCCGGCGCAGTTCGAGAGGATCGTCTTGGCGTCGAGGCCGTCCATCTCGAAGGCGATGGTGTAGAGCTTGATGGCGCTGGCGCGGTCCGCCGCGAGGTTGGTGCAGGTCTCGCGGGTGAGCCGGTCGGCGAGGGCGCCGTCGTTGCCGGTGTGGGTGGGGTAGGTCGGGGAGAGCGTGTTGCGGCCATCGGTGACGAGGATCATGAACTTGCGCGCGCCGCCCGGACCCGAAGCCGCCGCGGACAGCGGCTCGCCGGGAGAGAGCATGCGCCAGCCCCAGATCAGGCCTGCGGGCAGGTAGGTCTCGCCGCTGGTGACGAGCGAGTTGATCATGCTCCGCACGGCGGCGGTGTCGGTGGTCAGGTTCTGGATCGGCGTGCCGCAGGTGACGTCCATGATGCCGGGGATGCGCACGTCGTAGCGGCTGTCCATAGTCTCCAGCGGATAATCGCGCGAGCCCACGCAGCCGTTCCACTGGATCCAGCGGCCGTCGATGCGGGTGCAGACCAGCGCCGAAGGGCCGTAGACGTTGTCGCAGACCTGGCTGGTCGAGGCGGGAGTGTAGGGGTTGCCGCCGCAGCTGAAGGGCACGCCGTCGCGGTAGCAGGTGCCGGGAGGCGTGGCGGGCTGGGCGGGGTTGGTGACCATGCGGCAGTTGTTCTGGCCGATCACCGGCGCTTCCTGCCGGCACCAGTCGTAGGAGGGCTCCTGGTAGTCGCTCGGGACGTTGAGCCAGGCCTTGCCGCGGTTGGCGAGGCCGACGTTGACGTATTGCGCGAAGGGCACGACGCCGATCTTCAGGAGATCCGGCCGCGAGACGCGCCGCGTCATCTCGTCGATGATCGCCGTGGTCGAGGACTTGAGCGCCGCCATGCGCGCGCCTTCCATCGAGTCGGTCGTGTCGAGCACGAAGACGACCTCGGTCGGGTCGTCGAAGGTCGCCTTCGCCTCGGAGGCCGCGGAGACGCGCTGGCTGGTGGTCGAGGTGAAGGCGCCGAGCACCGCCTTGACCTCGACCTCGGCCTCGACGCGGTAGCCGACGCTGACGCCGTTCTGCAGGATATTGATGTAGCGCACCTCCGGCTCGCCGACCGCGCCGGAAGAGCGGAAATTGGCCGAGAAGACCTTGCGGGCCGCCTCCTCGCGGGCAGCCGGCGTGCCCTGCGTCTTGGCGCCTGCGACGGCGGCGGCGTCGGCGGCGGTCAGCGCCGCGGTGCGGGCGTTCGAATAGCGGCTGTAGTCGATCGCGGCCGCGGAGCCCGTCAGCAGCACGCCGGAGGCGAGCGCGAACATCATCGCCACGTTGCCGGAAGTCTCTTTGAAGAAGCCGCGAACGACATCGCGCAACGCCATCGTCATCACCCTCGCGCGGCCATCTCCGCCGCTGATGCGGCAGTATTACCAGCGGAGAATCAACGCGGCGTTACGGTCGTCGGACAACATCCGGCTATCGGATCAACCGGATTTCAGCTTGCGGGGCGAAAGAAGAGCGGAGCCGCGGCGTCGACACCAAGGCGCCGGCCGTTGCGTGAGGATCGCGTGGAAGAGTTGGTGGAGGTAAGCGGGATCGAACCGCTGACCTCTTGCATGCCATGCAAGCGCTCTCCCAGCTGAGCTATACCCCCACGCGGGTTCCGGTCCTGGGGATGTCCGACCGGATGGATCGCGGACGCTGCCGAAGCAGCGGCCGCGGGGTCGTTTGTCACAAGGCCTTCAAAACCGCAAGCCACAATCGCCAAGTTTTCCGGCGATGCGGCGACCGCCCCGGCAGGTCGGCCCGGAGTTGCGGTCCAAAGGCGTCAGACTTCCTCGTCGCCCTCGATCTCGCCGTCGATGAGATCGGCCACGTCGTCGTCGCCTTCCTCTTCCTCCTCGAGGAAGGTGTCGTCCTCGTCGGCGGGCGCGATCTCCTCGTCGATCTCGATGTCGTCGGCGACGGGATCCTTGGCGTCGGCGGGCTCGGCATCCTCGAGCGGCACGAATTCGGCGGCGGCGGCCGGATCCGCGGCCTCCTCCTCTTCCTCCTCCGGCGCCGGCGCGGGCGCCTTGACCAGAGGCTCGAAGGCGCTGCGCGGCCAGGACTCGCCCGAATAGGGCGAGACGATCGGATCGCGGTTCAGGTCGTAGAACTTGCGGCCCGTCGTCGGGCAGACGCGCTTCGTTCCAAGTTCAGGTCGTGCCAAGGGGCTCTCCCGGTCAATGCGGTCGCGGCCGGTCGGATCGCAACACGGGCCGATGAAATGAAGCCCCGTCGCGTAGTGCGGGGTTCGGAGGCTGTCAACCGCCATTCCCGATGCGCCGCGGCGCCGGCCGGGCGCGCCGATCTTGCGCGCCGCGGGAGGGGGGTCTATCGCTTCCGCGCAAATGGTGGCCGGGCGACGCCGGCGCAAGAGTTTCCTCGCTGAAGCCATGATCATCGCCATCGACGGACCGGCCGCCTCGGGCAAGGGCACGCTGGCGCGGCGGCTCGCCGAACGCCTGCATCTGCCCCATCTCGACACCGGGCTGCTCTATCGCGCCGTCGGGCGCCAGCTGATCGACCGCGGCCTGCCGCTCGGCGAGCCGACGACGGCGGCGGAGATCGCGCGCGAACTTTCGCTCGACTGGCTGGGGGACGAGCGGCTGCGCACCGCCGAGGCCGGGCAGGCGGCCTCGGTCATCGCAGTGATCCCGGCCGTCCGGGCGGCGCTCCGGCAGTTCCAGGTCGATTTCGCGCATCAGGAAGGCGGCGCGGTGCTGGATGGCCGCGATATCGGCACGGTGATCGCGCCCGATGCCGACCTGAAGATCTGGGTGACGGCCTCGCCCGAAGTGCGGGCACGGCGGCGCTGGCTGGAGCTCTCGGCCAACGATCCAACGGTCAGCGAGACTCAGCTTTTGGCCGATCTTCAGGCGCGGGACGCGCGCGACGCGCCGAACATGGCGCGCGCCGCCGATGCCGTGGAACTCGATACCTCGGCGATGGACCGGGACGGCGCGCTCGCCGCCGCGTTGGCGCTGGCGGAGGCGCGGGCCGGGGTCCATCGCGCGCAGTGATCCATTGAAGCAACGGCTGTCGATTGACGGAGCGGCGCAAGCGGCTGATGCTGGCTGCGTCGCAGCGGAGCCCGCCATGTCAGCCGCCCTCCAATCCACCCCCTTCGCCATCGCCTTCGCAGACGTCGAGGCGGCGGCAGAGCGCCTCGCCGGCAAGGCCGTGGCGACGCCGCTGCTGACGTCGCCCGACCTCGATGCGCGCACCGGCGGGCGCGTTCTGGTGAAGCCCGAGCCGCTGCAGAGAACCGGCTCGTTCAAGTTCCGCGGGGCCTACAACCGCCTGTCGCAGATCCCGGCCGAGCAGCAGGGCCGCGGCGTCGTCGCCTATTCCTCGGGCAATCATGCGCAGGGCGTGGCCTATGCCGCGCGGCTCTTCGGCATGAAAGCGACGATCATCATGCCGAAGGATTCGCCCGCGCTGAAGATCGCCAACACGCGCGGCTACGGCGCCGAAGTGATCCTCTACGACCGTTTCGGCGAGAGCCGCGAGGCGATCGGCCAGCGGGTCTCCACGGAGACGGGGGCGATCCTCGTGCCGCCCTACGACGATCCCGACATCATGGCGGGGCAGGGGACCGTAGGGCTGGAGATGGTGCGGCAAGCGGCGGAGATGGGCCAGACGCTGGATGTGCTCCTGTGCTGCTGCGCCGGCGGCGGACTGATGGCGGGCATCGCCACCGCCGTGGGCCATCTGAGCCCGAAGACGCGCATCTATTCGGTCGAGCCGGTGAACTACGACGATACCAAGCGCTCTCTCGAGAAGGGCGAGCGCGTCGCCAACGATCCCGCGCCGATGTCGATCTGCGACGCGATCGTCACCCCGACGCCGGGCAAGCTGACCTTCCCGATCAACCTCGCCAAACTCGCCGGCGGGCTGGCGGTGAGCGACCAGGAGGCGGCCGAGGCGGTCGCCTATGCCGCCCGCGTCCTGAAGATCACGGCCGAGCCAGGCGGCGCCGTGGCGCTGGCCGCGGCGCTGTCCGGCAAGCTCGATCTCGCCGGCCTCACGGTCGGCGTCGTGATCTCCGGCGGCAACATCGATCCCAAGCTCCATGCCGCGATCGTCGCCGCCGACGGCCTGCCGGGGTGAGGCTCGGACATCTGCCGGCGCTCGCCGCCGCGCTCCTCCTGCTCGTCGGGCTCGCGGCCTGCGCGTTCGTCGATTCGGACCAGGCCCGCATCTGCCGGTCGATCCTGCCGGCGCTGCATCCCGACGGGACGGCCATCGCCGTCAAATCCGTCGCGGCAGGCCGAGAGTCGAACAGCTTGCGCATCGTCTATGCGAGGCCCGGGCGGAACGGCGCGGTGACGCAAAGCGTGGTCTGCAGCTTCGCCGGCGGCCGCTTCTCGCGCGAGCGCCAGGTTCTCGCCGGCCTCGTGGCGGATGGCGAGCCCTTCGGCGAGGTGCGGCTGCATATCCTGCGCCGCTACTGGCTCGACGAGCCCTCGACGGCGCTGCTCGCGCCGCCGCCCTCGCCGGAAGAGCTGGAGCATTTGCCCGAGATCGCGCGGGGCACGGCCGTGGTCCTGCAGCATGTCGCGGCGGCGCTGCCCAAGATCGCGATCTATGCCCTGCTCGCGCCGGCCTATGCGCTGATCTACGGGCTCATCGGGCGCATCAACCTCGCCTTCGGCGAGCTGGCCGTGATCGGCGGGCAGGGCGCGCTGATCGGCGCCATCGGCGGGGCGATGGCCGGCGAGGGCGCGCCGGCGCTGATCCTGCTGGGCTCGCTGCTGATCGCGCTCGCGGCCGCGGCCACGCATGGCGAATTCATGGCGCGCGCCGTCTTCCTGCCGCTCTCAGGCAAGTCCGGCCAGGCGATCCTGGTGGCGTCGATCGGCCTCGCCGTCGCCTTCATGGAATATGTCCGGCTGGCGCAGGGAAGCGGCAACCGCTGGACGCCGCCGCTCCTCAACACGCCGGTGCCGCTGGCGAGGGCGGGCGACTTCGTCGTGACCGCGACGGAAGGGGCTATGGCGACGGTGGCGCTGTCGCTCGGCGCGGGGCTGGCGCTGCTGGCGGCGATGCGGCGCTCCGGCTTCGGCCGCGATTGGCGCGCCGTCGCGGATGATGCTGGCGCTGCGGCGCTGCTCGGCGTCGACGCCGGCCGCGTGCTGATGCGGGCCTTCGCGCTCGCCAGCCTGCTCGCCGGGCTCTCGGGCTTCATCATGACGGCGCATTACGGCGGCATCGGCTTCTCGGGCGGTCTCGCGACCGGGCTGAAGGCGCTGATCGGCGCCATCGCCGGGGGGGTCGGCTCGGTGCCCGGCGCCATGCTGGGCGCCGTCGCCATCGGCACCTTCGAGGCCGCATGGTCGGCCGCCTTGCCGCTGGAGCATGCCGACATCGCGGTGTATGCGATCCTCGTCACGCTCCTGGTGTTCCGGCCCGGCGGCCTGCTGGGCTGGGGAGAGGGCGCGCCGAGAAGGGTCTAATGGCTGTCGATTTCGAGGCGATCCGCGAAGCGCATGGGCTGATGGCGGGCGAGATCATCCGCACGCCGACGCTGCCGGCGCCGAAGCTCTCGGCGCTGACCGGCGCGGATGTCTTCGTCAAGTACGACAACATGCAGGCGACAGGGTCATTCAAGGAGCGCGGCGCCTTCAACCGCATGCGCCAATTGACTGTTCAGGAGCGCCAGCGCGGCGTGATCGCCATGTCGGCGGGGAACCACGCGCAGGCCGTCGCCTGGCAGGCGCGCAAGCTCGGCGTGCCGGCGACGATCGTGATGCCGGAGGGCACGCCGCATGTGAAGGCGGAGAACACCCGGCGGCTCGGCGCCGAGGTGATCCTGGCCGGTGCAACGCTGGCCGAGTCGCAACTCCTCGCCGAGGAGCGGATGGCGGCGCGCGGGCTGACGCTGATCCACCCCTACGACGACGAGGCGATCATCGCAGGGCAGGGAACGGCGGCGATCGAGATGCTGGAGGATGCGCCCGATCTGGAGGCGATCGTGGTGCCCGTCGGCGGCGGCGGGCTGATCGCCGGGATGGCGACCGCGGCGCGCGCCATGCTTCCGGCGATCAAGGTGATCGGCGCGGAGGCGGCGCTCTATCCCTCGTTCTGGAATGCCGTCATGGGCGAGGATCGCAGCATCGGCGGTCCGACGCTGGCCGAAGGCATCGCGGTCAAGAATGTCGGGCGGCGCACCCTGCCGATCGTCCGCGAGCTCGTGGATGAGATCGTCCTCGTCCAGGAGGCCGAGATCGAGCGCGCCGTCTCCTGCTACGCCACGCTGCAGCGGACGATGGCGGAGGGCGCGGGCGCGGCCGGACTCGCCGCCATGCTGGCGCGGCCTGAGCTCTTCCATGGCAAGCGCGTCGGGCTGATCCTCTGCGGCGGCAACATCGATGCGCGCATCCTCGCCAGCGTCATGCTGCGCGAGCTGGAGCGCGAGGAGCGCGTCGTCTCCTTCCGCATGACCAGCACGGACCAGCCGGGCCTGCTCGGCCGCATCGCGACGCGGCTCGGCGAGCTCGGCGCCAACATCCTGGAGGTCAACCACCAGCGGCTGCTGCTCGACGTGCCGGCCAAGGGCGTGTCGCTGGTGGTCACGGTCGAGACGCGCGGCGCGGAGCATACGGCGGCGGTGATGGCGGCGCTGGCCAGCGAAGGCTACGCCCCGCGGCGGATCGACCGGGGCGACTGAGGTAAGCTGCCGCCTGTCGCCCAAGGCGGTCACGCGAAGCTGATTGGCCTCTCGCAGGCGGCCTTAGAGAGGCGCGCCCGCCGTGTCCGAAGGCGCCTTGAGCTTCATTGCTGACGATTGCGGGGTCGACGCTGGTCGCGGGCGATTTGCTGGGCTTTCGCCAAATGCGAGCGAATCGCCGACAGAAGGCCTACATATCCCCGATGCAATGGACCGATTCCGGCATCGTGCTCGGCGCGCGCAAGCATGGCGAGACGAGCCTGATCCTCGAGCTGATGACGGCGCGCCACGGGCGGCATCTGGGCCTCGTGCGCGGCGGCCGCACGCAGCGGCTCGCCGCCGTGCTGCAGCCGGGCAATGGCGTCACCGCCACCTGGACGGCGCGGATCGAGGAGCAGCTCGGCACCTACCGCATCGAGGGCGAAAGGCTCCGCGCCGGCGCGCTGATCGAGAGCGGGCCGGCGCTCTATGCGATCGGCTACGCCGGCAGCCTGCTGCGCCTGCTTCCCGAGCGAGACGCGCAGGAGGGGCTGCACGAGGCGCTGACCGTGATCCTCGACCATCTCGACGCGCCCGAGGTGGCTGCGCCCCTGATCGTCCGCTTCGAGGTGGCGATGCTGGCGGCGCTCGGCTTCGGGCTCGACCTCTCTTGCTGCGGCGCAACGGGCACGCGGGACGACCTCGTTTATGTCTCGCCGAAATCCGGCCGCGCCGTAAGCCGCGCGGCGGGCTCGGCCTATCACGACCGGCTGCTGCCGCTGCCCGGCTTCCTGGCGGGGCGGGCGGGAGACAACGTCTCGCCGGCCTCGCTGAGGGATGGCTTCCGGCTGACGCGGCACTTCCTCGACCGACATGTCTTCGAGCCGCGCGGCCTTGCGATGCCGGAGCAGCGGGCGGCTTTCGTGGAGGCGGTGGCGAAGGGCGCCTAGCCGAACGGTCTCGCCGTTCCGGCATTGTATGGCGTGCCGGCGATGGTATTCTTCATCCGCATGATTTGCCCGAAAGGCGCGCATTGAGCCAGATTCCCCGCGACACGCCGCAATTCTACCTGACCTCGCCGACGCCATGCCCCTATCTGCCCGGCCAGACGGAGCGCAAGGTGTTCACGCATCTGGTCGGCCGGCGCGCCCGGGAGTTGAACGACGTGCTGACCAGCGGCGGCTTCCGGCGCAGCCAGACGATCGCCTACCGGCCGGCCTGCGAGGGCTGCCGCGCCTGCGTCTCGGTGCGGGTCTGCGTGAACGACTTCCGCCCGAGCGGCGGCATGAAGCGGGTGCTGAAGGCCAACGCCGACATCGTCGGGTCGATGAAGCCCAACAAGCCGACCTCCGAGCATTACTCGCTGTTCCGCTCCTATCTCGACGCCCGCCACGGCGGGGGCGGCATGGCGGACATGACCGTGCTCGACTTCGCCCTGATGGTCGAGGACAGCCATGTCGAGACGGCGGTGGTCGAGTATCGCCGCCGCGGCCCCGATACGGCGATCCATGGCCGCGGGCAGGGGCCGCTGCTCGCCGTCTCGCTCACCGACATCCTCTCGGACGGCTTGTCGATGGTCTATTCCTTCTTCGAGCCGGACCTCGAGGCCCGCTCGCTCGGCACGATGATGATCCTCGACCACATCGCCCGGGCGCGCAGCATCGGCCTGCCCTATCTCTACCTCGGCTACTGGGTGCAGGGCTCGCGCAAGATGGACTACAAGGGCCGCTTCAAGCCGCAGGAACGGCTGATGCCCGAGGGCTGGGTGCGGGTGGAGGCGTAGGCTCCCCGTCAATCGTTCATCGTCGCATCGAGGAAGCCGGCCGGATCGAGGTAGAATTCCCGAAGGAAGCGGAAATGGTCCGTCTCCTCAACCCGGCAGGGATCGATCGAGCCGCGCGTGAGTCTCAGAAGCTGCGCCTGCGGATAGGCCATCAGCACCGGCGAGTGCGTCGCGACGACCATCTGGCAGAGGCCTGTATCCTCCAGCCTCGCGATCATCTTGAGGAAGTCGATCTGGCGGCGCGGGGAGAGGGCGGATTCCGGCTCGTCGAAGATGAAGAGCTGGGGCTTGTGGAAGGGGCCTGAGAAGCGCTGCTCGAAGAAGTCGAGGAAGCCTTCGGCGTGGGACATCTTGAGATGTTCCGGCCCGCGTGTCGGGTCCTTGTCGAAGGCTGCGGCTTCGTCCAGATAGCGAGCCAGCCGGTGGAAGGTCTCGGCGCGGAAGAAGAAGCCGCTCGTCACCTTGGGCCACCAGGACAGCCGTAGCGCCGTCGCAAGGCTGCCTTCTCCCCTCGAGTTCCTGATGAGTTGCACGCGGTCGTCGGCGTACTCCATGCCGGCGACCTCCGCCTCGACGTATTTCTCCTCTGTCCAGTCGGCGTCCCGCGCGTGCCGCGTGCCGCCCATCTTGCCGAAGCCGGCCGCCTCGGCGATCGCCTCCAGGATCGTCGACTTGCCGGTGCCGTTCTCGCCGACGACGACCGTCACCGGCCGCTCGAAGTCGATCGCGACGCCGCCCTTGCGGACGAGCGGTAGGTCGAAGGGGTAACCCGACAGCTTCTGCAGGACCTCCATGTCGGTCCATAACTGCTTCAGGAAGGGCGCTCGGAATCGGCTCGGTTTGCGTGGCATGGCAATCGGGTGCTGAAACGAGACCGAACGTTCCAGAAACGCTGCCCTGGCGCAAATACGGCTGCTGCTCTTGCTTAACTGGGCATCGCCTCCGGCACATGCGCCAGCGCCCGCTCGATCTGCCCGATCACCTGCTCCGCCTTGGCGTAGCCGACGCCGACCTGATAGGCCGCGCGCTCCTTCAGGAGCACCAGCGTCGGGAAGCCGGTGACGCCGAAGCGCTGCGCGAGGGCGAAATCGGCGAGCGTCGCCTCCTTCACTTCCTGCGACTCGAAAGCCTCGGCGAAGGCGTCCCGGTCGACCTCGAACTGTCCGGCATAGGCCGCGAGCAGCGCCGGATCGCGGATGTCCTCGTTCATCGCGAAATAGGCGCGCTGGATGGCGTGCATGTAGGGATAGGCGCGGCCGATGTTCAGCGCCCGCATCGCGACGACGGCGCGGGAGGCGGGCTCTGTATCCATCACATAGCCCTCGCGATCGAAGAACGACCAGTCGAAGGGCTGGCCGGAGGCCGCCTGGACCTGCTCGCGATAGCCGCGGAAGCGGGGCTTGTCGGCCTCGGTCAGCGGCTCCTTGTGGAAGGGCCTGAGCCCACCCGCCTGCAGGTAGAGATCGATGCGGTCGCCGAGCGCCAGCAGCACGCGGTTCATCTCCGGCGCGAAGCCGTAGCACCAGGAGCACATGGTGTCGGCGAAATAGACGAGGCGGGGGAGGGGGGCGTCTGTCATCAGCATAGAATGGGGCTTTGCGCGGCGATGCTCAACCGTCGGTTCGATGCCATCGCCGTGAGCGGCCATTGCCGCGCCGGGGCAACACCGATACGGTCGCGGCGAGGAGCGAAGGCGATGGGGCGGAAGCTTGACGCAAGCAGGTTGCGCAGGGCTGCGGCCGCGGCCTTGCTCGCCGTTCTAGGCATGGCAGGAAGCGCCGGCCCTTCGCCGGCGGCCTGCGGCGGCCAAGGCGGCTCCTGCACCGTGCCGCTGGGCACTTACGAGATCGCCTTGCCGGACAAGGCCGTCCCGCCGGGGCAGAAGCGGCCCGCCGTCCTGTTCTTCCATGGCGCCGGCGGGCTCGGCGCCAGCGTGCTGGAGCGCGACTTCTACACGACACCCTTCCTCGCCGCCGGCTATGCCGTGATCGGGGCCAACGGCCTGATGCGGCCCGGCAACGCCTTCGGCACGGGCTGGTCGTTCCGGCCCGAGAGCCCGCAGCAGCGGGACGAGCTCGCCTTCGCCCGCGAAGTGCTGGCGGATGCGTCCGCGCGGTTCGATCTCGATCGGCGGCGCGTGCTGGTGACGGGCTTCTCGATCGGCGCCTCTCTGGTCTGGTATCTCGCCTGCCGCGATCCGGACCTCGGCACGGCCTATGCCCCGGTCGCCGGCGGCTTCTGGCGGCCGCATCCGACCGCCTGCGCCGGCCCGGTCGACCTCCTGCAGACGCATGGCTGGCGCGACCGGACGGTGCCGCTGGAAGGGCGCCCGCTCAGGGGCGGCGAACTCTACCAGGGCGACATCTTCGAAGGCCTGCAATTGTGGCGCGCCGTCGACGGCTGCAAGGGACTGCGGCCGGACGCCTTCTCCACCGACGCCGTGTTCTGGCGGCGCGACTGGACGGATTGCGCCAGCGGGCGGCATCTCGCCCTGGCGCTGCATCCCGGCGATCACGACAGCGTGCCGATGGAATGGGCCGAGATGGCCCGGACCTGGTTCGAGCAGCGGCTGAAGGAGCGGAAGGATACGCAGTAGCGTTGGCGCGGCGCGCGGCTTCGCCGGCGCGCGATGGCCCATCGCTGCCGGAGACACGGCCGCCATCTTTGACGATCGTGAAGAGCGCGGTGCGGTTGCAGGCGACCGCCTCGCGAATTTGGGTTGTAAAAGATAGAAATCCTATTCGCGGATTGCAGAGGCGGCGTGCGTGCTTCGAGGCTTCGCTCCGCTCCGCACCTCAGCATGAGGACCGTTGAGGATTGCCACGCTTGAACGATCCTCATGCTGAGGTGCGGAGCTTCGGCTGAAGGCCGAAGCGCAGCCTCGAAGCACGCACAACACCTCTGCCAACCTCACCTTCGCCACTTCGATGTCGGCCGCTTGGCCAACCACGGCAGCCTGTCCCAACGACCTTCGATCATCGCCTGCTTCTTGGCCCGCGACCAGCCCTTGATGCGCTGCTCAGCGGCGATGGCGTCGGTGATGGTCTCGAAGGCCTCGGAGAACACCAGCTCGACCGGTCGGCGCGCGGCGGTCCAGGCGTCGGGGTAGTGTCCGTTGTTGTGCTCGCTGACGCGGGTGGCGATGTCCTCGCCGCGGTACGCGGTAGGTGCCGGTGTAGTATCTGCCGTCTGCGCAGCGCAGGATGTAGAGGAAGCACGGCATGCGCTGATTGTTGCACGAACGTGGTGCGTGCTTCGAGGCTGCGCGCTATCGCGCTCCGCACCTCAGCATGAGGGATGTTGAGGACCGCAATTCACGACTTTCCTCATGCTGAGGTGCGGAGCGAAGCGCAGCCCCGTCCTTCGACAGGCTCAGGATGACGGCACGCACGAGGCTGATGCAAGCCGCTCACCCCACGAACTTGCCGTTCTTCGGAAATCCCTTCGGCGGCAGCTTCCCCGCCTCTCCCCGATGCGCGATCCAGTCGTCGAGCTCGGGCTTGGCCACCGTGTAGGTGCGGCCGTCCGTCGAGGTCCAGGTCAGACCCGTCGCGGCCGTGAAGACCTTGGCGTCGGCGACATTGCCGTCCCTGTAGCGCTGCAGGCGCACGCCCTTCCCCCGAGTCATTTCAGGCACTTCCGAGAGCGGGAAGAGAAGGAGCTTGCGGTTCTCGCCGATGATCGCGACATGGTCGCCGGCCGCCGGCACGGCCAACACCGCCTTCCATTTCTCGTCGACGGTGAGGACGTTCTTGCCCTTCTTGGTGGTCGCGAGCAGCTCGTCGGAAGGCGCCACGAAGCCGCGCACGTCGTTCTGGCCAGTGGAGACCATCAACAGCTTCTCTCCGGCGCGATGCGGCCAGAGCGCCACGATCTCGGCGCCCTCGTCGATGTCGGCGAGCAAGCGCACGGGATCGCCGAAGCCGCGGCCGCCCGGCAGCTTTGAGGCGTCGAGCGTGAAGACCTTGCCGTTGGCGGCCAGCATCAGCAGCTTCGCGGTGGTCTCGCTGTGGAACCAGAGGCGCAGCTTGTCGTCGCCCTTGAACTGCAGCGGGGTGAGGTCCGAGACATGGCCCTTCAGCGCGCGGATCCAGCCCTTGTCCGAGAGCACGATGGTGATGGGCTCCCGCTCCACCAGAGCCTCGTTGAGGTCGATGTCGGCATAGCCATCCGGCTTGTCGGCGAAGTTGGTGCGCCGCTTGCCGATCTTCGTCGTCGGCCCGAACTTCTTGCGGACCTCCCGGATCTCCCAGGCGATGGTCTTCCACTGCTGCTTCTCGGAAGCGAGGAGATCCTCGATCTCCTTCTTCTCGCCGGTCAGCTCGTCGAATTCCTTGCGGAGCTCCATCTCCTCCAGCTTGCGGAGCTGGCGAAGCCGCGTGTCGAGGATGGTCTCGGCCTGCAGGTCGGTGAGGTCGAAGCGCCTGATCAGGACGGGCTTCGGCTCGTCCTCTTCGCGGATGATGCGGATCACCTCGTCGAGGTTGAGGAAGGCGATGAGCAGACCGCTCAGCCTTTCGAGGCGCCGCTCGATCTCCCCGAGCCGATGGCGCGAGCGGCGCTGCAGCACGACGCGGCGGTGGTCGAGCCAGATGCGCAAAGCCTCGGCCAGGCCGATGACGCGCGGCACGAGGCCGTCGACCAGCACGTTCATGTTCATGGAGATGCGCGTCTCCAGCTCGGTGAGCTTGAACAGCGTCTCCATCAGGATGTTCTCGTCCACGGCGCGCGAGCGCGGCTCGATGACGATGCGGATGTCCTCGGCGGATTCGTCGCGCACGTCGGCGAGAATTGGCACCTTGCGCTCGTTGATCAGGTCGGCCAGCGCCTCGATCAGCGTGCCCTTGCGGACGAGATAGGGGATCTCGGTGACGATGATCACATAGGTGCCGCGGCCGGTGTCCTCCTTGTGCCAGCGGGCGCGGAGCCGGAAGCCGCCGCGGCCGGTGCGGTAGGTCTCGGCGATGGAGGAAGTGGGCTCCACCACCACGCCGCCGGTCGGGAAATCCGGGCCGGGGACGAAGTTGAGGAGCTGGTCCGACGTCGCCTTGGGATGCTCGATCAGATAGAGCGCGGCATCGCAGAGCTCGGCGGCGTTGTGCGGCGGGATCGAGGTCGCCATGCCGACGGCGATGCCCGTGGTGCCGTTGGCGAGCAGGTTCGGGAAGGCGCCGGGCAGGACGACCGGCTCGTCGTTCTCGTTGTTGTAGGTGGCGCGGAAATCGACGGCGTCCTCGTCGATCCCCTGCAGCAGGAGCGAGGCGACCTCGGTGAGGCGCGCCTCGGTGTAGCGGTAGGCGGCGGGGTTGTCGCCGTCGATCGAGCCGAAGTTGCCCTGTCCGTCGACCAGCATGTAGCGCTGGGCGAAATCCTGGGCGAGGCGCACCATGGCGTCGTAGATCGCCTGATCGCCATGCGGGTGGAACTTGCCGATCACCTCGCCAACGACGGAGGCGCATTTCTTGTAGGCGTTGGCGGGGTCGAGCTTGAGGAGGCGCATCGCATGCAGGATGCGCCGCTGCACGGGCTTGAGGCCGTCGCGGGCGTCGGGCAGCGCCCGGTGCATGATCGTTGACAGCGCGTAGGCGAGGTAGCGCTCCTCCAGCGCTGCCTTCAGGCTGACGTTCTCGATGCCCTTGCCGTCGGACGGGGGAGGGGAATGTTCGCCCATTGTTCACCTCTGCAAGGGGCGAGAGGTAGAGAAGCGGGTGATTCGGGGCAAGGGGCGCGCTATGCTTCTCCCCTGGGAGAAGCTGCCCGCCGGACGGCGGGCTGATGAGGGAGAATCACCAGCGCTGGGCTTCTCCCTCAACCGTCAGGCTTCGCCTGCCATCTTCTCCCAACGAGAGATGGAAGAGGGCGCTCGCCCCAGCCTTTCCGCGTGGATCACTGCCGAAATCAGCAAGAGCGCGGCGAGGATCTGGTGCAGCAGGCCGGCCCAGAGCGGCACGACCAACAAGAGCGTCATGACGCCCGCCGCGGCCTGCACGCCGACGGCGGCCGCGAGATGCGCGGCCTTGCGGCTCGCGGCCGTGCCGCGGGCGTCGAGCCAGTGCAGGATCGCCAGCGCCAGCACGAGATAGGCCGTGAGCCGGTGGTTGAACTGCACCAGGGTGGGATTGTCGACGAAGTTCTCGATCCAGGGGCTCGCCGCGAAGAGCTTGCCGGCGGGCGGCACGAGCGCGCCGTCCATCAGCGGCCAGGTGTTGTAGACGAGGCCCGACTTCGAACCCGCCACCAGCGCGCCGAGCGCGATCTGCACCAGCAGCAGCGCGACGATGGCCTTGGCCGTGAAGACGAGTCGCGAGGGCAGGGCCGGCATCGCCTCCCCCGACCGCAGCCGCCGCGCGGTCCAGACGAGGCCGGTGAGGATCAGGAAGGCGGTGGTGAGATGCAGCGACAGCTTGATCGGCGCGACGGCGATCATGCCTTCCTTCAGCCCTGAGGCCACCATGATCCAGCCGATCGCACCCTGGAAGCCGCCGAGCGCGCCCAGCGCCAGCAGCCACAGGGCCAGCCGGCCGCGAACGGTCCCGCGCGCGATGAAATAGAGCAGCGGCAGCAGATAGGCGACGCCGACGAAGCGGCCGAGCTGGCGGTGGCCCCATTCCCACCAGTAGATGAACTTGAATTCGCCGAGGCTCATGCCCTTGTTCAGGAGCTCGTATTGCGGGATGGCGCGGTATTTCTCGAATTCAGCCAGCCAGGCCGCCTCGGAGAGCGGCGGGATCGCGCCCATGAGCGGGCGCCATTCGGTGATCGAGAGGCCTGAGCCGGTGAGGCGGGTCGCGCCGCCGACCATGATCATCGCCAGCACCAGCATGGCGACCAGCCAGAGCCAGAGGCGCACGGGCGCGAGCGCGTCTGCGGCGGCTTCGGAGCGGGCGGCGGAATGGAATGTCGCAGAGGTCACGGCGGATCGCTTTTCGAGGTTGAACCCCGCAGGCTCAGCCGCCAGTTAAGGCGCACGATGCGCGGCCGCAACCGCGCCGTCGTCGCAGGCCGCGAGAGACGAACGGGAGATGGGCATGAGCCGCAGGACGCGCAAATTCGTGGGCACGCTGCTGATGATGCTTTTCGTCGCGGTCTACGCGTTGGTCCTGAACGCGCTCGCGGCGCCGATCCTGAGCGGCGCCAACAAGGCCGTGGAGGCGCTGTTCTACGTCGTCGGCGGCCTCGCTTGGGTGCCGCCGCTGATGCTGCTGATCAGATGGATGGAGGGCGGTCGCGACGACACCAGGCCGAAGCGGCCGGTGTGAGCGGCATTCTGCTTCTCCCCGTGGGAGAAGCTGTCAGGCGGAGCCTGACTGATGAGGGAGAGCCCCGGCGGCGGAAAATCAAACGCCGGGCTTCTCCCTCATCCGGCCGACATCCGTCGGCCCCCTTCTCCCAAGGGAGAAGGGGAGAAGAGCGCCCTCAGATCTTCAGCTTCTGCACGCCCTTCAGCGCCATCTGCGGCTTCTTGGAGGACAGGATGCGGCTGTTGACGCCCTGCCAAGAGATCTCGCCGGAGAGGCGGCCGTATTCGATCTTCGGGCAGCGGTTCATGATCACGGTCAGACCTTCGGCCTCGGCCCGCGCGGCGGCTTCGTCGTGGCGGACGGAGAGCTGCATCCAGATGACCTTGGGCCTGGGGCTCATGGTGAGAGCCTCTTCGACCACGCCGGGCGCCGCCTCCGAGGCGCGGAAGATCTCCACGATATCGACCGGTTCCTGGATATCGGCGAGCCTCGCCACGAAGGTCTCGCCGAGGAAGGATTGCCCCGCCTTGCCCGGATTGACCGGAATCACGCGGAAGCCGCGCTCCTTCAGGTACTTGAAGACCAGGTAGGACGGCCGCGCCGGGTTATCGGAGGCGCCGACCATGGCGATGGTCTTCGCCGTCGTCAGGATCGAGCGGATCAGCGTGTCGGGATAGGCGTCATGGTCGGTCATGGCGCGCGATGTGGCGGATCGGCGCGCTGGGCGCAAGGCCGGCCCTCCGCCCGGCCGCTCACGTCACGTTGAGCCGCCGGCCCCGGTTGAGCAGAAAGAAAGGCGCGCCGGAGAGCAGGGCGTCGAAAGCCGCCAGCGACTGGTGATGGCCGTTCACCGACAGCCTGGGCAACGCGTGCAGATGGCTGGCGTGCTCGGGAAAGAGCATGCCGGGCCGCGTGGTCACGGCCGTCGCGTAGCCGGCCTCGCGCGCCATGGCGAATTCGCGCCGGCCGGCGGCGGCGGCGTCGCCGACGGGATAGGCGAAATGCCTCACGGCGCGCTGCAGCCTCTCTTCGATGATCTTCTTCGCGCGGATGACCTCGTCCCGCGTCTCGGCCTCGGGCAGGGCTCCCAGGATCGGATGGGTCAGCGTATGCGCGCCGATCGTGCAGAGCGGCTCGGCCGCCAGCGCGCGCAGCTCGTCCCAGCCCAGGCAGAGCGCGCGCGTGCGCGCGGCGCCGTCGATGCCGCGGGCGGAGGCGAGGGCGGCGATGCGCGCCCTCAGATCCGGCGAGCGGCGGAGATCGCTGTAGGCCGCGGCGAAGGCCGCCGACGGAGACGGCTCCCGCGCCATGGCGTCCGCGAGGTCGAGCCACCAGAGCGGCGCTTCGCCGTCGGCGAAGCCCGTGGTGACGAAAAGCGTGAAGGGCGCGCCGTGGCGGCGCAGGATCGGCAGCGCCTCCTCCAGGTTGTCGCGGTAGCCGTCGTCGAAGGTGAGCACTGCAAAGCGCTGCCGGCCGGGCGAGGCGAGCCTCTCCGGCACCTCGTCGAGGGGAACGATGGCGAAGCCTCGCTGCCGCAGGCGGACAAGCACGGCATCGAGGAAGGCGGGCTCGATCTCCAGGCCGCGATGCGGGTCGAAGGATTGCGGCGCGTGAGGCCGCACGCGGTGGAACATCAGCACCGCGCCTGAGCCTTGCGTCAGCGGGCGCAGCGCGCCTGCGATGCCGCTGCGGCCGAGAGCGGCGAGGCCGGCGGCATAGGCCTGATGCTTGAGCGTCATCGGCCCCGGGCCGCCTCCCATTGTCGCTTCGTCAACGCTTCTGCCCGGTTTGCATTGACGTTCCGTTGCTTTCGCCGTTCCGTCGGGCCATGGCGGAGGCGCGCTCGTGACGATCGTCGATCTCAACAGGCCGGGCCCTGCAGCGGGCAAGGGCGAGATGGTCCGGTCGAACGCCGGCGACGCCGCGGCGAGCTTCGCTCCGGTCGCGCCGCATTGGCTGCGGCTGCAGGCCGCCGGCCTGGCCACTCCCTATCAGACCTTCGACTGGTCGCGCATCTGGTGCGAGTCGATGGCCGCGACGGAAGGCTTCACGCCGATGCTGGTGTCCTGCCGCAACGCGCGCGGCCTCACGGTCGGTCTGCTGCCGCTCGGCGCGACGCGTTGGGCCGGCCTGCGCGTCGCCTCGTTCCTCGGCGGCAAGCATTCCAATTTCAACATGGGGGTCTTCGACCACGAGTCGCTGGCGGCGCTGACGGCGCCGGCGTTGCTCACCCTGCTGCGCGCAGCGGCGCTGGAGCACCGGATCGATCTCTATCGCTTCGAGAACCAGCCCTTCGCCTGGGCGGGGCAGCCCAATCCCATGGCGCTGCTGCCGCATCGCCCGAGCGCCAGCAGCGCCTGGAAGCTGACGCTGGGACCGGATGGCGATGCGACATTGCGCGGGCTGATGTCGTACGAGCGCGGCAAGAAGCTGCGCCGCAAGGAGCGCAAGCTCGCCGAACTGGGGGCCGTCCGCTACCTCGAAGCCGGCAGCCGGGCCGAGGCGGCGCAGATCCTCGAAGCCTTCCTGGCGCAGAAGGGCGCGTGGTTCCGCCAGCAAGGGATCGCCGATCCCTTCCTCGATCCTTCGGTACGCGCCTTCCTGCGCGCCGGCGCCGATCCTACCGGCGAGCGTCCCGCGCCGCTGTCGCTGTTCGCGCTCATGGTCGGCGGCCGCGTCGCCTCGGTGCTGGGCGGCGCCGTGCATGCCGGCCGCTTCGCCGGCATGTTCAGCTCCTACGATTCCGACCCGGAGATCGCGCGCAGCAGCCCCGGCGACCTGCTGGCGACGCATGTCATCCGGACCTTATGCGGGCGGGGCTTCGCGACCTTCGACCTCGGCGTCGGCGATGCGGATTACAAGAAGGACTATTGTCCCGAGGAGGTGAAGCTCTTCGACAGCCTGGTGCCGATGACGGCGAAGGGCCGCGCCGCCGCCATGGGCCTCTCCACGGCGCTCTCCATGAAGGCGGCGGCGAAGCGCTCGCCGCTCGCCAGCCGCGCGATCGGCGAGCTGCGGCGGCTCGGCGCCCGCTGATCAGGCCGGAGCGATCTCGGCTGCCGCCGAAGCGCCCACGATGAAGTAGCTGCAGCCGACGAGCAGACGGCTCGCCTCGTCGGCGCGGGTATCGGCGACATCGTCGGAGGCGACGAGCACCGTGAGCGTCGCGGCCCGGGAGAGAGCCGCCGCGCCGGCCGGCGGCGCGCCCGCCTCCAGCAGGACGAAATCGTAACTGGCATGGGCGCGCACCGCGGCGGCGAGATCCTGCTCCGTCGCGTCCTCTTCGAGTGGGCCGGAGATGGCTGTCGCGCCGCGCGATTCGAGGATGCGCCGCAGCGCCGCCGCGGTGCGGTCCGCCGCCGCCTCGCCCTCCGTCGAGAAAATGAGGATGGAGGCGGGCCGACCGCCGATCCGTGCGGCCTCGGCCTCCTCGGCCACCTCGACGAGCGGATTGAAGGGGTCGAAAGAGGGACCTGCCGGCCCGGCATCTTCCCTGGCGCTGGCCATGTCGGCCATGGCGGGGGCCAGGGACGGCGCTTCGGGGGCGGTCGCCTCGGCAGAGATGGGCCGCGCCGGCTGGAACGCCTCCTCCCCGCTGCGGCGAAGTCCTTTGTCCAAGGTCTCCGCCACGCGGTCGAGCGCGCGGCGCAGCGGGTCGGCTGCTGGCGTCAGGGCGGGCGAGGCCGCCGAGGGCTGGAAGGCCGGAGCCATGGGCGCGGCCGCTTGCAGGCGCACGGCATAGGTCGGCAGCGCCGCGGCCCAGACCTCGGCCACGGGCGCTGGCGAGTAGGGCTGCGGGGACGTCTGCGGGCGGCGGGCGTAGATCGTGTCCGACAGCAGCGCCTTGGTCAGCACCCAGAACAGCGACACGGCGAGGCCGGCGAGCGTCGCGACGATGATGATCGGTATGCGCTTGGGGAAGCTCGGGTTGCTCGGCACGATGGCGCGCGAGACGATGCGCGCATCGGCCGCGACGGCGTTGTCCGCATCGCGGCTCAAGGCGTCCCGCCAGCGGGCGAGATAGGTCTCGAGCTGCTCGCGCTCGGCCTTGGCCTCGCGCTCCAGCGCGCGCAGCTGCACCTCCTGCTCGTTGGCCGTGCCGCTCAAGCGCTTCTGCTGGTCGAGCTCGGCCTGGCTGGCCGCGACCCGGGCGCCGGCGGCGCGGGCGTCGTTCTCGAAGGCGCGGGCGGCGCGCTCGGCGGCGGCGCGCACCTGCTCCTCCAGCCCGACGAGCTGGCCGCGCAGCTCCTTGATGCGCGGGTGCTGCGGCAGGAGCGTGCGCTCCTCCTGGGCGATCTGCGCCTTCAGCGTGGCGCGGTTCTCGATCAGTCGGCGCACGGACTCGTTGTTGACCACTTCCGAGACCTCGAAGATGCGGCCCTGGCGGATGGCCTCGCGGACGATGCGCGCCTTGCCGGAGAGCTCCGCCTGCGTCGCGCGCGCCGTGGCGAGCTGCGTGTTCAATTCGGAGAGCTGCTGCGCCGAGAGGCCGCCGCCCTCGGAGGGCGCTCCGACCATGAACAGGCCGTTCTGGCTGCGGTAGGCCTCGACCTTCGCCTCCGCGGTGGCGACGCGCTCGCGCAGGCTCTCGATGGTGCGGCCGAGCCACGAGCCGGCGGCCTTGGCCGAGCCCTGCTTGGCGAGCTCGAGCTGGCGGATGTATTCCTCGGCGATGGCGTCGCTGAGCTTGGCGGCAAGCTCCGGATCGCGGCTCTGGAACTCGATGGCCACGACTCGCGATTTGGCGACGGCGAATGCCTTGAGCTTGTCGAAGTATTTCTCCAGCACCCGCTCCTCGGGCGACATCGAGGCCGGGTTGTTGAGAATGCCAAGCAGGACGCCGATCTTGGTGACGGCGTCGACGCCGTCTCGCAGGTCGTCGAACTCGGCCCTGGAGCCGAGGTCGAAGCGGCGGATCATGGCGCGGGCGATGTCGCGCGACTGGATGATCTGCACCTGGCTCAGCACGGCGTCCTGGTCGATCGGCGTGTCGGAAGCCCGGCCGGACTCGCGGCCGATGCGGGTGTACTCCGTATCGCGGTTCTCCAGGAACACGCGCGTCTCCGCCGTGTAACGGGGTTTCAGAACATTGACCGCGACGGTGGAGAGGACGAGCGCGCCGAGCGTCGCGCCGAGCACCAGCCATTTGCGTCGCGCCACCTCGCGGACGAGGGCGACCATGTCGATCTCGCCGCGGTCGGCCGCGGAAAACGGCTGTGCATACGGCTGTGCAGGCATCACGCGCGAACCTCATGCGCCGGGATCCGACCGCGGTCCCGGCACCTTCCGTTTCTCTCACCTCATGGTTTCCGCGCGGTTAATCGGCCGCGGGGATCGACAGTCACAAGCAATCCTTAACCATGATCGTGTTTTCGTCTGCGCGGGATCAACAGTCGTGTTCTGTGCCATGAAGCGTCTTCGCCTCCTTGTCGCCATTGCCGCCGCGCTGCCCCTGGCGGCCTGCGGGCATTATCGGACGACAGCGCATTCCGAGATGTTCGCCGCCGCAGCGCATGAACCCTACACGCTCGCCAATGGCGACAGGCTCAGGGTCCTCGTCTTCGGGCAGGAAAGCCTCTCCAACAGCTATGCGGTGGACGGCGCCGGCCAGATCTCGATGCCGCTGATCGGGGCGGTCCATGCGCAGGGGCAGACGACGCGCAGCCTGGAGGCCGCCATCGCCGAGCGGCTGCGGGGAGGCTTCCTGCGCGAGCCGAAGGTGTCGGTCGAGATCGAGCAGCATCGCCCCTTCTTCATCCTCGGCGAGGTCACGACCTCCGGCCAATATCCGTTCGTCAATGGCATGACGGTGCAGACCGCGGTGGCCATCGCCGGCGGCTTCCAGCCCCGCGCCGACCGCTACCTGGCCGACGTCACGCGCCTCATCAACGGCGAGCCCGTGACGGGCCGCGTGCCGCTCGACACGCCGGTGAAGCCCGGCGACACGATCACCATCCGTGAGCGCTATTTCTGATGCGGATCCTCCACGTCTTCCGCGCGCCGATCGGCGGCTTGTTCCGGCATGTCTTCGACCTCGCCAAGGAGCAGGCGGCGCACGGCCATGACGTGGGTCTGTTCTGCGACGCGACCTTCGCCGGCGAGCGCAACGAGCGGCTGCTGAACGAATTGGCGACGCATCTCACGCTCGGCATCGAGCGCGTGCCGATGCGCCGCAACCCGCATTGGAGCGATCTCGCAGCGCTGATGCGGCTTAAGGCGGCCGCCAAGCGGGCCGATGTCGACATCATACACGGCCATGGCTCGAAAGGCGGCGTCTACGCGCGCCTCGGCGCGGTCCTGGGCGCACGCGGTCCGATCCGCGCCTACACGCCGCATGGCGGCAGCCTGAATTACCAGCCCGGCTCGCCCATCCACCGCGCCTACATGGCGATCGAGCGCGTGCTTGAGCGGGGCACGGACCTCTTCCTGTTCGAGAGCCGCTTCATCGCCGACCGTTTCGCGACCTATGTCTGCGAGACGCAGGCGCTCACACGCATCGTCCTCAACGGCCTGCATCCGGACGAGCTGGAGCCGGTCGAGGCCGCCCCTGACGCCGCCGACTTCCTCTATATCGGCGAGTTCCGGTCGGCCAAGGGTGTCGACAATCTGCTGGAGGCCCTGGCGGATCTTTCCACCACGGCGAAGCGCCGGCCCACGCTGGTGCTCGTCGGGCAGGGGCCCGATGCCGTGGCGCTGGCACAGCAGGCGAAGGTGCTCGGCCTGGAAGGGCAGGTGATCTTCCACAAGCCGATGGCGGCGCGCGAGGCGTTCCGGCTCGCGCGCATCATGGTCGTGCCGTCGCGCTTCGAATCGATGCCCTATGTGGTGATCGAGGCGGCCGGAGCGCGCATGCCGCTGATCTCGACCAACGTGGGCGGGATCCCCGAGATCTTCGGCTCCGAGAGCCATCGGCTGCTCCCGCCCGACGACGTGCCGGCGCTGGCCTTCACGATGGCCGAGGCGATGGCCGCTTCGGAAGAAGCGCTGCGCACGCCAGCCGTGCGGCTGCAGGCGCATATCGACGAGAATTTCTCGGTGGCGAAGATGGCGAACTTGGTGCTGGACGCCTATGCGGCCGCCGAGGAGCGCCGCGTCGTCGGCGCCGGCCGCGGCCTGGCGTCGCCATCCGGTCAGGGCGCCGGCTGATGGCCGGCCCGACGGCGGCCAGCGACGACGCCGGGACGGCGCCGAAGAGCGGCGCGGCCCAGGAGCGTGTCGCTCTGGCCGAGGCCCTGCTGTCGCTGCAACCGACCAGATCGGCCTCGGCGGTGGTCATCTCCGGCCTCTGGCGGCTCGCTGAAGTGCTGCTGGCGGCATTCGCCGGCGCGGTGGTCTATTGGGCCTACATCCATCCCCAGCTCGGCTGGCAGCCGGCCTATGCGCTGGTGATCCCGACGGGGTCGATCCTGGCGGTCATGGCGCTGGAGGCCCTCGGTCTCTACGATCTGGCCGCCCTGCGCAGGCCGCTGGCGCAGGCGCCGCGCCTGCTTGCTGGCTGGACGCTGGCCTTCCTTATCGCCTTCGCCATCGGCTTCTTCCTCAAGCTGGAGGGCGTCTTCTCGCGCGTCTTCGCCGCCAGCTGGCATATCACCGGCCTCATGCTGCTCATCGGCGCCCGCGCGGCGCTCGCTTGGCGGTTGGAGCAGCTGACGCGCGCCGGCAGGCTCGACCGCCGAACGGCGATCGTCGGCGGCGGCGCCGAGGCGGCCGCGCTGCTGCAGGCGCTCAGGCAGGAGCCGGGCTCCGACATCCGCGTGATCGGCCTCTTCGACGACCGCTGGGACGAGCGCTCCCCCGACGTCGTCTCCGGCGTGGCGAAGCTTGGCAATGTCGACGACATGGTCGGCTACTCCAGGCATGCGCGGCTCGATCTCGTGCTGTTCTCGCTGCCGGTGGTGGCCGAGGCGCGCATCCTCACGATGCTGAAGAAACTCTCGGTGCTGCCGGTCGACATCCGCCTGGCGGCGCATACGCAGCGGCTGCGCTTCCGGCCCCGGAATTACTCCTACGTCGCCGGCCTGCCGGTCTTCGACATGGCGGACAAGCCGATCGCCGATTGGGATTTCGTGCAGAAATGGCTGTTCGACAAGCTGGTCGGCGGCCTGCTGCTCATCCTGCTCTCGCCGGTGATGCTGGCGGTTGCCTTGGCCGTGAAGCTGACGTCCAGGGGGCCGGTGCTGTTCCGCCAGAAGCGCTACGGCTTCAACAACGAACTGATCGAGGTCTACAAGTTCCGCTCGATGTACACCGACCGCAGCGACGCCGCCGCGGATCGCCTGGTGACGCGTGACGATCCGCGCGTCACGCCGGTGGGCCGCTTCATCCGCCGCGCCTCGCTCGATGAATTGCCGCAGCTCTTCAACGTCGTGTTCAAGGGCAACCTGTCGATCGTGGGACCCAGGCCTCATGCGCTGCATGCGAAGGCCGAGAACCGCCTCTACGATCAGGTCGTGGACGGCTATTTCGCCCGCCACCGGGTGAAGCCCGGGATCACCGGCTGGGCGCAGGTGAACGGCTGGCGCGGCGAGACCGACACCGAGGAGAAGATCCAGCAGCGCGTCGCCTTCGACCTCGCCTATATCGAGAACTGGTCGCTCTGGTTCGACCTGCTGATCGTGCTCAGGACTCCGCTGACGCTGCTCAAGGCGGAGAACGCGTATTGAGCGCGGCGCTCGCCAGCGACGCCGGCGCGGCGGGACGTCGTGGGGCGGTGTCCACGCGCGGATTGCGCAACGGCGCCGTCTGGCTGCTCTTCGCCTCCGGCTTTCTCGTGTTCATCGAGCCAGCGCCCTTCGAGATCTTCTTCGCGCTGACCTTCCTGGTGTTTCTGGTCACGGGGCTCAAAATCAGCATTCTCTTCCTGCCGATGATCCTGGCGCTGATCGGCTACAACCTCGGCGGCGGCCTCTCGCTGACGCAGGTCGCCGAGGAGCCGCGCGCTATCTGGTTCGTGGTGATTTCGGCCTATATGGCGGTGATGGCGATCGTCATCGCCTGCATCTTCTCCGAGGATACGCAGCGGCGGCTGGCGCTCATGCGCAGCGGCTATGCGCTGGCCGCGGTCATCGCCTCGCTGGCCGGCATCGCCGGCTATTTCGACATCGCCGACACGGCCGAGCTGTTCACGCTCTACGGCCGCGCCATGGGCACGTTCAAGGATCCGAACGTCTACGGCACCTTCGTCGTGCTGCCCTTCGTCTATCTCGTGCAGGGCTTCTTCCTGGGCACGCATCGGCGACCGCTGATGGCGGCCGGGTCGCTCCTGATCACCGGGACGGGCCTGTTCTTGAGCTTTTCCCGCGGCGCCTGGGGCGTGGCGGTGGCGGCGATGGCGCTTTGCCTGGTGCTCTCCTTCGTCGCCGCGCCGTCGGACAAGCAGCGGCTGCGCATCCTGGTGATGGGCTTGGCGGCGGTCGCCGCCTTCGTGCTCCTGCTCGCCGTCGCGCTGCAGTTCGAATCGATCCGCGCCACCTTCGAGGTGCGCGCCACGCTCGATCAATCCTACGATCAGGGCGAGACCGGCCGCTTCGGCAACCAGCGCCGCGCCATCCCGATGTTGCTGCAGCAGCCCAACGGCTTCGGGCCGATGTTCTTCCGCGAGTATTTCCCGGAGGATCCGCACAACACCTTCCTCAACGCCTTCGCCTCCTATGGCTGGCTGGGCGGCGTCTGCTATCTGGCGCTGATCGGCGCGACGCTCCTGGTCGGCTGGTCGCTGGTGTTCCGGCGCACGCCCTGGCGGCAGGACGCCATCGCCATCTGGTCTTCGTTCTTCTTCCTGATCCTGCAGGGGCTGCAGATCGACACCGACCACTGGCGTCACTTCTACCTGCATCTCGGGCTGACCTGGGGCCTCATGCTGGCGAGCCTGCGGCTTGCGGCATGGCGCCCAGACGTCCCAGCGCCGACAGGGGAATGACGAGGGCCGAAAGCCCGAAGACAAGGATCACGAGGTCGATCGCCGTCTCGCTCCCGTAGCGCGCAGCGACTGCGCCGCCAGCAAGCGCGCCAAGCGAGCGGACGCCGTAGATCGCGAGCTGGATCACGGCTCCCACGCGTCCCAGCATGCCCTGCGGCGTGACGATCTGGCGAATCGTGTTCTGGCAGACGAACCAGAGGATCGGACCGAAGCCGAGCAGCAGATAGGCTGCGGCCGCCGCAACGAAGCCGCTCTCATGCGGTGCGAAGCGCAGCAGCGCTGCGGCGACGGCGGAGCTCAGCGGTCCGAAGCCCAGCAGCAGCCGTGGCGGCAGGCGCGTCATGGCGTAGCCGGCGACGAGCGCCGCCAGCAGGGAGCCTCCGCCCATCGCTGACTGGGCGAGCCCGATCGCGCCCGCATCCATCGCCAGCCGGGAAAGGGCGAAGGGCACGAACACGGCCGCCAGCGCCATGAAGGCGGCGTTCCAGAACAGGGCGCAGAGGATGATGCCTCTGAGCAGCGGCTGATCGCGCACGAAGGCCAGGCCCTCCCTGATCTCGCGCCAAGGACGGCGCTCCCGCTTCGGCGGAACGTCGAGCCGGGGGAAGCTCTGCGCGAGCGCCGCCGCCGCCAGCGCGAGGCCGAAGCCGAGAAGCAGTCCCGCCGCGAAATGTTGGCGAGCCACCAGCGCGCCCATCAATGCCGGAGCGAGGATGAGGGCCGCGGATTGAATGAGCTGGAGCCGGGCGTTGGCCTTGCCCAGCGCCGGACCGCTGCGCAGCCGCTGCACGCTGGCGCTCTCGGAGAGATAGCCCAGGACGATGGCGCTGGCCGTCAGGAAGGCGCCGAAGCCGAAGAGCGGTGCGCTGCCCCAGGCATACCCTGCCAGCACGACGGCGAAGCCGGTCGTGGAGAGCGTCGCGGCGCGCTTGAGGCCGGAGAGTGGGGCGATGCGATCGACCAGCACGCCGGCGGGCAGCGAGACCAGCAGCCAGGCGGCGCCTTGCGCGGCCACCATCGCGCCGATCTGCGCCTCGCTCAGCCGGAAGACCGCGGCGGCGAATAGCGGCACCGCCGCCACGATCAGGGCGTCGGCATGCCTGAGGCAGGCCGAGACGGCGAGGAGGCGCGGGAAGGGATCGGTCGGCATCGGAGTCGCTCGTTCGTGAACGATCCCGACCTAGCGTCGCCGCAAGGGGCGGCGCCACCCGAAAGCTGCGGCTCAGGCGGCGCTGGCTTCGAGCCAAGGCGCGCTGCGCAGCATGTCGTCGATCAGCTTGGCCTGGACGGGCTTCGAGAAGAGGTAGCCTTGCAGGAGGTGGCAGCCGACCGCCTGCAGGAACCGCTGCTGCTCGGTGGTCTCGACACCTTCCGCCGTGACGGTGAGGCCGAGGGCGCGGCCGAGATGCACCACCGAATGCACGAGGATCGCGCTCTCGCCCGTGTCCTCCAGCGAATCGAGGAAGGACTTGTCGAGCTTGATCTTGTCGAAGGCGAAACGGCGCAGGTAGATCAGGCTCGAATAGCCGGTGCCGAAATCATCGAGGGCCAGCTTCACGCCCATGGAGCGCAGCTCCATGATGCTCGTCTCCGCCTGGTCGGCGTCCGCGACGACGACGCTCTCGGTCAGCTCCAGCTCCAGCCGCGACGGATCGAACTTCGTGTCGGCCAGCGCCTTCGCGACCGACTGCACGAAATCCGTCTGCCGGAACTGGATCGCCGAGACGTTGCAGGCGACCGTGATGTCGCCCCAGTTGGCGGCGTCCATGCAGGCGCGCCGGATCACCCATTCGCCGAGCTGCACGATCAGGCCGCGCTCCTCGGCGATGCCGATGAATTCGAGCGGCGGGATCAGGCCGTGGACCGGATGGCGCCAGCGCACCAGCGCCTCCACGCCATGGACGCGCGCACCATCGGCCGAGACCTGGGGCTGGTAGTGCAGCTCGAGCTCGTTGCGGGCGATGGCATGGCGCAGGTCGTCCTCGACCACCTTGCGCAGGCGCAGCGTGTCGTCCATCCGCTGCTCGAAGAAGCAGGCGCGGTTGCGGCCGCTGTTCTTGGCGCGGTACATCGCGATGTCGGCGAGGCGCATCAGTTCGGCCGCGTCGCCGGCGTTCTGCGGCGCGAGCGCGATGCCGATCGAGGCGCCGACATAGGCCTCCGCGCCGCCGATCTGGAAGGCGGGGCGGATCGCCTCGATCAGCCGGCGGCCGAGCTGCTCGGCCTCCATCGGCGTGCGGACGCCCGTCTGGATGATGGCGAACTCGTCGCCGCCGAACCGCGCCAGCACGTCGGTGGCGCGCAGTTGGCTGGCCATGCGCTCGGCGCAGCCCACGATGACCTGGTCGCCGGCGGCATGCCCGTAGGTGTCGTTGACCTCCTTGAACTTGTCGAGGTCGACGAAGAGCACGGCGAGGCCGGGGGAATGCGGGTCGAGCCGCGACAGGAGCGCCTGCAGATGCTCGGTGTAGCGCAGGCGGTTCGGCAGGCCGGACAGCGTGTCATGGCCGGCGAGATGCTTCGCCTTCTCCTCGCTGCGCAGCATGTTCGCCGTGACGCGCACCACATGGGCGTAGGAGAGCCAGGCGAAGATGGTGATGGCGATGGCGCTGAAGATCGCAATCGGCACCAGCCGCTCGAGGATCGGGTCGCCCGGCCTCTCCGGCGTCCAGGCGAGATGCGCCGCCGTCGAGCCTGGCGCGGCCGGCAGGTTCATGGCGCCCGCGCCCTCGTTGCGCTCCGGCGCCATGGCGAGATCGCGGATCGAGTGCCGCGTGCCCATGCGCAGCAGCGCTTCGGCATCCATGGCGCGGCTGGCGACGATGCCGATGGCCGCCGCATCCGTTGGGAAGCTCGCGCCGACGGCGGCGGACAGCATCAGGACGCCGCGCTCGACGAGGTAGCGGCCGGCGAAAGGCGCCCGCGCGTCCGGTGCGGTCGCGCGCGACGCGGCGGCGAGGTCGCGCGCGGCGCGGCCGAAGCTCGAATCGGGCCCGAGGTCGGGCGCGGCCTGACCTTCGATGGGGCGGCTCGCGGCGATGATCTCGCCCCGGTCTCCGACCAGGGCGACCGCCTCGAAGCGGCCCATCATCCGCACCCGCTCCAGGAACAGCGCCTGATCGGGGCCGGTGCGGCCCCCCTGCAGGAATTCGAGATCGACGAGGGTGCGCAACTGGCGCGCCGTGTCGTTCACCTCGTCGGACAGGGCTGTCGCGAGATTGCGGCGGGCGTTCTCGTCGGCCGTCTGGCTGGTGCGATGCGCCATGGCGACCACGGTGAGCACGACGGCCCCGAGCATGGCGAAAAGCAGCACCGCGAACGGCAGCACCGAAGTCGAGGCCAGACGCCGGGCCCGCTGCTTGTGATCAGTCTCCGGCATGCCAGCCTGCGTTGCGATCGTCGCCCGCACGTTGCCAGCAAGAGGTTACCCAAGCCTTGCCATTCCGGCTTTTCGGCGCGGGCTATACAATCAGAGGTGGCCGAGACCCTTCAGGCTGGCATGACCGTGGCGGCCGACGATGACATGGTCATGGATCGCGATGCCCAGCGGGCGGGCGATCGTCACGATGTCCTGGGTCATGCGGATGTCGGCGGCGGAGGGGGCGGGGTCGCCGGAGGGGTGGTTATGCACCAGCACCAGCGCCGTTGCGGACAATTCCAGCGCGCGCCGCACGATCTCGCGCGGATAGACCGGCGTGTGGTCGACCGTGCCGCGCTGCTGCACTTCGTCGGCGATGAGCTGGTTGCGCTTGTCGAGGAAGAGGATGCGGAACTCCTCCCGCTCGGCGAAGGCCATGGCGGTGCGGCAATATTCGATCACGCTCGACCACGACGAAAGAACGCGCCGGCGGGCGACCGCCCCCTTCGCCATCCTCTGCGCCGCGGCGGCGACGACCTTGAGCTCCAGGGCGGAAGCCGGGCCCACGCCTTCGACCTCGACCAGCCGCTCGACCGGCGCGGCGATCGTCTCGGCGAAGGAGCCGAACTTGGCGATCAGCCGTTTGGCGGTCGGTTTGGTGTCGCGCCGGCCCTGGCTGCGGAAAAGCAGCATTTCCAGAAGCTCGTAGTCGGCCAGCGAATCCGGGCCCGCTTGCAGGAAGCGCGTCTTCAACCGCTGCCGATGGCCCTCCACGCCATCGGCCGCGGCAGCCGCCGGCGCCGCCGCCCGTTTGCGTCGAGGCTTGGCGGGCGCGCCCGCCTCAGACACGACGCGCCGCGAGCGGATTGTCCCAACCCTTCGGCGAGAGCGTGAAGATCTCGCAGCCCGTCTCCGTCACGCCGACGGTGTGCTCGAACTGAGCGGAGAGGGAGCGGTCCCGCGTCACGGCAGTCCAGCCGTCGCCGAGGATCTTCACATGCGGCCGGCCGAGGTTGATCATCGGCTCGACCGTGAAGATCATGCCGGGCTTGAGCTCGGCGCCTTCTCCGCGGCGGCCGTAGTGCAGGATGTTCGGCTCGTCGTGGAAGAGGCGGCCGACGCCATGGCCGCAGAAATCGCGCACGACGGAGCAGCGCTCCTTCTCGGCATGGGCCTGAATCGCCGCGCCGATGTCGCCGAGGTGCCCGCCCGGGCGGATGGCGCCGATGCCGAGCATCAGCGACTCGTAGGTGACCTCGACAAGGCGTTCGGCGCGGCGCGGCACCTCGCCGACGCAATACATGCGGCTCGAGTCGCCGTGCCATCCATCGACGATCAGGGTGACGTCGATGTTGACGATGTCGCCCTCGCGCAGCGGCTTCTCATCGGGAATGCCGTGGCAGACCACGTGGTTGATCGAGGTGCAGCAGGATTTGGTGTAGCCGCGGTACTGGAGCGTGGCGGGATAGGCTCCGTGATCCATGGCGAAGGAGAACACCGCCCGGTCGATCGCTTCGGTGGTGACGCCGGGGCGGACCTGATCGACGAGGAGATCGAGCGCCTCGGCCGCCAGCCGTCCAGCGCGGTGCATGGCGGCGAAAGCCTCGGGCCCGTGCAGCTTGATATGCCCGGGCCGGCGGCGATCGGCGGACTCGGCGGTGGCGAGCGTCATGGTCTGGGCGTGCGTCCCGGGCGGTTTGTCATGGCTGCGATTGCCGCATATAGCCGAGGAATCCGGCCGTTCCAACCCGTCGCAGGACGGGCGGCCGGACGATGCGAGGTCGAGATTGAGCGAGACGAGCGCCCAAACCGCGGCGTATGGCGCCTTCGCGGCGCAGGGACTGGTGCGCGCGGTGCTGCAGCGCACACGCGGCGCTGGCCGCGGTTGGTGGAGCCGGCGGCTCGCCTTCGTCCTGCGCCGCATCGCGATCGCCAGGCTCGGCGGCGCCCCGGTGGACACGGAGGCGCTGGGCGCGCGCATGCGGCTGCATCCCTACGGCAATGTCTGCGAGAAGCGCATCCTGTTCACGCCGCAATTCTTCGACCCCGACGAATTGTCGCTGCTGAAGGATCGGATGCGGGAGAATTTCGTCTTCCTGGACATCGGCGCCAATATCGGCGGCTACGCGCTGTTCGTCGCCGCCCATGCCGCGCCGGGAACGAAGGTGCTCGCGATCGAGCCGCAGCCCGATATCTACGAGCGCCTCGTCTTCAATCTGCGGCTGAATCCCTTCGGCTGCGTCAAGGCAGTGGCTTGCGCCGTGGCCGACAAGGAAGGCGAACTAACGCTGTTCGTCGACCAGGAGAACCGCGGCGAATCCAGCGTCAAGGTGATGTCTGGCTCCTCCGCCTCGGCGAGCATCAAGGTGCCGGCGAAGCGGCTGCTGACGCTGATCGAGGAGGAGGGCTACGACCATGTCGACGCCGCCAAGCTCGACACCGAGGGGGCCGAAGACATCATCCTCGAGACCTTCTTCGAGGAAGCGCCCGAATCGCTCTGGCCGCGCCTGCTCATCATGGAGCGCGGCAACAGCCGCTGGCACATCGACCTGCCGGCGCTGCTCGCCTCGCGCGGCTATCGCGTCATCGGGGAGACGCGCAACAACGTCGTCTTCGAGCGCTGAGAAACCGAGTCCGATGCAGGGCGCAACCCGCTGCGCCCAAAGCAGAAAAGCCGCCCCGAGAGGCGGCTTTTCCATGTCGTGTCGGGCCTTGTCAGGCGAGCGCTGCTCCGCACCCTGCCGGGGATCCGGCGCCATGGTCACGGGCCTGCGCATCCGAACGTTGAGACACTGGATCACCTCCTTCCGCTGTTGACGATGCGGGGAAGATGGTGCGCCCCACGCCGCTTCGCCAGAGCTGCGATCGGCCGCGGCTCACGCCTTCTCGAAGGCGCGGCGGACGACGCTTTCGGAAACGCCGCTGTTGCGGATCATCAGGAAGCGGCCGGACGCCTTGCGGCCGATCGTCCAGCGGCCCTCGATCTCGTTGCCTTCGGGACTGAGCCGGCCCACGTAGGCGACGGAATGCTCCCAGCCGGCGGAGCCGTCGTAAGTCTTGGTGAAGACCACCTCGTCGGCGGCAGCCGTGCCTTCGATCGAGGCGAAGAGCGTCAGCGGCGCGCCGCGCTCGCCCACCTCCGATTCATGCGTGGTGCCGGTGACGAAGGAGCCGCCGTCGATCAGCGTGGCCACGAAATAGACCGGCTCGCGGAAGCGCTCGTAGGAGTAGAGGCCGTGCCAGACGCCGGTCAGATTGATCTTTTCCTGCTGCATGCCCCCGACAACCTTGCAAGCTCGTTACGCGTGGACGCCGAACACTCGTCGCGGCGCATGGCCGTCGCATAGCTGGGAACGCCCTCCGGCGCCAGAGCGCCAGCGCTTTCCTTGTTCCATGCCGAGTCAGCATGCCGCAGGCGGTTGTGCCGCGCCGACCTCTGGCGAGACGGGAAAGGCGGCGAAGCCGCTTGAACTCGACCGGCCCGCGCCGCTAGAGAGCCGCATGGCCGATAGTTCCAGCACCGTCGTCACCGCCGCGATCCTCGTGATCGGCGACGAGATCCTGTCCGGTCGCACCAAGGACAAGAACATCGGCTACATCGCGGAATACCTGACGCAGCTCGGAATCGACCTCAAGCAGGTGCGCGTCGTCCCTGACGACGAGACCGAGATCGTCGAGGCGCTGAACGCGCTCCGCGCCCGCTTCACCTATGTGTTCACGACCGGCGGCATCGGCCCTACGCATGACGACATCACCGCCGATTGCGTGGCCAAGGCCTTCGGCGTCTCCATCGACATCGACCCGCGCGCCGTGGCGCTGATGCGCCAGCGCTACAGCGAGGGCGAACTGAACGAGGCGAGGCTGCGCATGGCGCGCATCCCGGCCGGCGCGGAGCTGATCGAGAACCCGATCTCAAGGGCTCCTGGTTTCCGCATCGGCAACGTCATCGTCATGGCGGGCGTGCCGACGATCATGCAGGCGATGCTCGACAATGTCGCGCCGACGCTCGCGACGGGCGTCCGCGTGCTGGCCGAGAGCATCGATGCCGGCGGGCTGCCGGAGGGGCTTTATGCCAAGGCTCTCGGCGAGATCGCCGCCCGCCATCAGAGCGTGAGCATCGGGTCCTATCCCTCGTTCACCGAGGGCGGCTTCCGCAACCAGATCGTGGTGCGCGGACGGGACGCCGCGGCGGTCGCCGCGGCGGTGACGGAGATCAAGGGCGCGCTCGCCGGCCTCAGGCCCGACAAGGCGCCGGCTTAAGAGCAGCAAGAGGGCATCGACCATGGCGAAACCGTCCGCGGACAAGGCGTTCCCGGTCTCATGGGACCAGTTCCACCGCGATACCCGGGCGCTGACCTGGCGCCTCGCCGACAAGGGGCCGTTCAACTCGCTGGTCTGCATCACCCGCGGCGGGCTGGTGCCGGCGGCGATCATCGCGCGCGAGCTCGAGATCAAGATGATCGAGACCGTCTGCATCGCGAGCTACCACAGCTACACGGGGCAGGGAGAGCTGAAGGTGCTGAAGGGCATAGACCACGTTGTCACCGGGTCCAACGGCGGAGAGGCCGTGCTTGTGGTCGATGACCTCGTCGACACGGGCAAGACCGCGCGTGTGGTGCGGGAGATGCTGCCGAAGGCGCATTTCGCCACGGTCTACGCGAAACCCGCGGGCCGTCCGCTGGTTGATACCTTCGTCACCGAGGTGTCGCAGGATACCTGGATCTACTTCCCCTGGGACATGGGGTTCACCTTCCAGCCGCCGATCCGCGAGGGCGCAGCAGGCTGATTTCCGCCCACCGCGCTTTGCTGAGCAGTCCGTGATTTGGAGCCGCGGCGCTTTCGGGCTAATCGTGTCGAATCCAAATCAAGGGTCAAAGTTTGCTTCACGCTCCTCCAAAAGCCTTTCCTGCGCCCGTCGCCCGCGACTGGTCGAAGGCGCTCGCGCCCTACCGGACGCCTGATCCGGCCCGGAGCCTGTTCGAGATCATCGTCACCGCCTTGCCCTTCGCGGGCTTCTGGACGCTCGCCTACCTGTCGCTCTCCGTGAACTGGTTGCTGGCCGCCTTCTTCATCGTCTGCGCGTCGGCCTTCCTGGTGCGGCTGTTCATGATCCAGCATGATTGCGGGCACGGCTCCTTCTTCCACCGCCGAGAGACCAACGACTGGGTCGGGCGCGTGATCGGCGTGCTGACGCTGACGCCCTACCAGGTCTGGCGGCACAGCCACGCCAAGCACCATGCGACGTCCGGCAACCTCGATCGCCGAGGCTTCGGCGACATCGACACGCTGACCGTCCGCGAATACCGCGCCATGACGCGGTGGCAGCGCATCGGCTACCGCATCTACCGCTTCCCGCCGGTGATCTTCGGCATCGGTCCGGCCTTCATCTTCATGATCAAGCAGCGGCTGCCCTTCGGCTTCATGCGGGCCGGCGCCAAGTTCTGGTACAGCGCCATGGGGACCAACTTCGCCATCGCCGCCACGGCGGCGGCGGTGATCTGGCTGATCGGCTGGAAGGCCTTCCTGATGGTGCATCTGCCGATCTGCCTGCTCACGGGCTCGATCGGCGTCTGGCTGTTCTACGTGCAGCACCAGTTCGAGGAGAGCTACTGGGCGCATTCCGGCGACTGGACGGCGGAGGAGGCGGCGCTTTACGGCTCCTCCCATTACGATCTGCCGGAGCCGTTCCGCTGGCTGACCGCCAATATCGGCGTGCATCACGTGCACCACCTCTACAGCCGCATTCCCTATTACCGGCTGCAGCAGGTGCTGAGGGATTTCCCCGAGCTCGCCGACATCCGCCGCTTCGGCTTCATCGAGAGCCTCAAGTGCATCCCGCTGCGCTTCTGGGACGAACAGACCAGGCGCATGGTGACGGCGCGGGAGGCGATGGCCGGCGCCTGAGCGCCGGCCGTTGACAGCTTGGCCGTAACGCCTGCAGTTTCCTCCAGCAATGGAGGATACGGATGGTGTCCCGACATATCCTGTGGCTGGGCGCGGCTTGCCTCGCCTCCACCGCGGCCAATGCCCTCGAGATAAGCCAAAACGGCAACACCATCACGCTCAGCGGCGCGGTCAAGCTCGGCGACAACGCCAAGTTCGAGGCCTTCCTTGCAAGACCGGAGGCGGCGAATATCCGCGTCTTCCGCCTGAACAGTCCCGGCGGATCGATCGGCGTGGCGCTCGATATCGCGCGTCTCATCCGGCAGCGGCGGGGCGCAACGGTGGCCGACGGGCGCTCATTCTGCGAAAGCGCCTGCACCGTGATCTTCGCGGGCGGCGTCAGCCGGCATTATGTCAATGCGGCCGGACTTGAAGACCGGCTCAACGGTCGGCGCGGAGGCCTCGGCTACCACGAGGGCAACAACGCCAATGCCGACGGTCGGGGCGCCCAATACTCCGGACGCGGGTCTCAGGCGATGATCAACGCCTACTATGAGCTTGGATCGAGCGGCGCCTCGCAGTTCCTGACCAAGGCCGGCTTCCGCCAGATGTACCGCATCTCGGGCGACACCGCCCTGCGCGCTGGCATCGCCACCAGCCTCTCGCCGCCCTGAGGCGGCAGCGCGACTGGACAGAGCGCGGCGGCGGCCGCATCCTCCGCTCCGGGGAAACGCAACCTGTAAAAGGTCCATGAGCGGCAACGACGCCACCAGCGCCTTCGAGGCGCCGCCCTCCGACCTGTCCATTCCGCAGGCGCTGCTCGACGCGCGCGATCGCTACGGTTCCGGCAAACCGATTCTCGAGGATATCGAGCGGACGACGCTGACCTACGACCGCCTGATCCTGGGCGCCATGGTGCTGGGCCGCAAGCTCGCGGCCGGCACGGCCCCCGGCGAGCGCATCGGCATCCTGCTGCCGAACGTCAACGGCTGCGCTCTCGCGGTGATCGGCCTTCTGTTCCGCGGCCGGCCCGTGGTGATGCTCAACTTCTCCGCCGGCCTGCGCAACCTGCGCTCCGCCTGCGAGACGGCGGAGGTCAAGCTCATCGTCACCGCGCGCAAGTTCGTGGAGAACGCCAAGCTCGACGACATCGTGGCCGCGCTGGGGGAGGGGAGGCGGATCGCCTGGCTGGACGACATCCGCCGGGAGATCGGCACGTTCGACAAGCTCATCGGCGTCGCCGACGCGAAACTTCGCGCGCGGTCGCTCGCCGGCCGCACGCGGCGCGACGATCCTGCGGTCGTGCTGTTCACCTCGGGCTCCGAGGGCAAGCCCAAGGGCGTCGTGCTGACCCATGGCAACATCATCGCCAATTGCCGGCAGATCGCCGCGCTGGGGCGGGACTTCCTGTCTCCGGCTGACATCGTGATGAACCCTCTGCCGATGTTCCATTCCTACGGCTTCACCGCCGGCTTCATGCTGGGGCTGCTGCAGGGGATGAAGGTCGCGCTCTATCCGAGCCCGCTGCACTATCGCGAGGTGCCGCGCTTCATCGGCAAGACCAGGGCGACGCTGCTGTTCGGAACCGACACCTTCCTTGTCGGCTATGCCCGGGCGGCGGAGAAGAGCGATCTTGGCAGCGTCCGGCTCGTGATCACCGGAGCGGAGCGCGTGAAGGAGGAGACGCGGCGGCTCTGGGCGCCGGTCGGCACCACGATCCTGGAGGGCTACGGCTGCACCGAATGCGCGCCGGTGCTCGCCTGCAACAAGCCCGACCTGATGAAGGACGGGACGGTCGGCGTGCTGCTGCCGGGCATCAACTGGCGTCTCGATCCGGTGGAGGGCATCGCCGAGGGCGGCAGGCTGGTGGTGCAGGGGCCGAACGTGATGGCCGGCTACATGCTCGCCGCCGAGCCCGGCCGCCTGCAGCCGCCGGAGGGCGGCTGGCACGACACCGGCGACATCGTCACGGTCGACGACGACGGCTGCGTGACGATCAAGGGCCGCGCCAAGCGCTTCGCCAAGCTCGGCGGCGAGATGGTGTCTCTGGCCGCGATCGAGACCGTGGCGGCCGATCTCTGGCCGGGGGTGAATCATGTGGCGGTGTCGCTGCCCGACCCGCGCAAGGGCGAGCAGATCGTGCTGGTGACGGAGCGAGGCGACGCCGAACGGTCGGCGCTTCTCGCCCATGCCAAGGCGCAGGGCTTCCCGGAGCTCTGGGTGCCGCGCGCCATATTGGTGCTGGAGCAGATCCCCGTGCTGGGCTCCGGCAAGATCGACTATGCCGCGACGCAGGAGGAGGCGGCGAGCAAGCGGGCGCTGCTGTGAGCTTGCGCGGGAGCCGGGGCTCCGCTAGCCCACGCTCAGCCGCGGACATGGCGAAACTGGTAGACGCAAGGGACTTAAAATCCCTCGGTGTCTCCGGAATACGCTAACCGGATCATGTGCTTAGGCCGATGCGTGCCAGAAAAGGCCAGATATAGGCCCGATGCGCGTGGCTGACATGAGCCGCAGGCCTGTGTAGAGGGACGGAACGACGACGGAAGGCCGCTTGCCGAAACTGGTAGACGGAAGGCACTTAAAATGCCTCGGGCATCGCCCGTGTGGGTTCGAGTCCCACAGCGGCCACCAAATACCAAGCTGCTGGCTGTGGGTTGCCACAGGCTGTTTCTTGAACAGCAGCGAATAATCGTCCAGCTTAATCGATCTACAATTTGATGAATCGAGGCTTCGGTGTACGCGGGTGGCATTGCCGACAAGCTGGGCAATAGATACGAGGCCAAATGGCTGGTGCTTCAGTTTTTGGAGGTTCTTGGTGGCAAAGCCGACTCCATAAAGTTCGAAGGCATCGATGCCACTTTTCAGGGATTTGAGTTTTCATTGGTGCGCCATGGCGTTACCGAGTGGCATCAAACCAAGATCAATAGTCCAAACGGAAACTGGACAATTCGCGCACTGGAGAGAGAAGGAGTTCTTTCCGCTTTTAAGCATCGCCTGTCAGCAAACGCACGCGATATATGTGTATTCGTATCTCAGCACCCTGCAAAAGATATTGATGCTCTAGCAAAAAAAAGCATCAATTGCCAAAAGCTGTAATGAATATCGAACATCTCTGGGTAAGGAAGGAAATGACGTTTTCGATCAGCTGAAGGCCGTGTGGTCAGCTGATGATGGCAATGTTTATGATTGGCTCAAACGATCTATTTTTCGGATAGAGAGTCAACCTTCGATTGAAGGCATCACGGATACGTACTGTGATTTCTATTTCGACCATTCAACCAAGAATGGTTTTGAAGCACTACGAGATTTCTTAGAACGGCGCCTTAACACGGAAATAAATACAGATACTGCGCGCTCTGAAATTCGGACTGAGGGTAAGCTCAAGCTGAAGGACTATGCGCTTGATGCTACCCTTCCCCAGCGAATGCGAGATGCTACGGCCTCGTACCTTGACACATACACTCCCTTCGGCGCGGGAAACGAGGTCATTCCGAGGCAGGAGGCCGAGCAATTGGCGGCAAAATGCCTCGACTCCAATGGCCCCACTGTTCTTTTGCTTACCGGAGTCGCAGGGGCAGGAAAGTCAGGGGTTGTTCGTGAGCTAATTGCAAGACTGTCGTTTGGTTCAGCGCCCCATCTGGCGTTCCGAGTCGATCATCATCTGGACTGCAAGAGCCCGCAGTCGTTCGGGAAAGCAATTACAAATCGCGAAGAAAGCCCAGTTGCCACGCTCAAGGGTACGTCTGCCGATCGAAGATCGGTGCTCATTGTTGATCAGGTCGATGCCGTTAGTGAGATTTCCGGACGAAACGGCGCAACTAAGCAAGCTGTGCTCAGGCTAGTTGATGACGCGCGCAACTTCGGCAACGTAGTAGTTGTAATTTGTTGCCGTACATTTGATCTTGAAAATGACGAAAGACTAAAAGCTCTTAAAGATTCGCATGGCGTCGAGCACATAGATGTTCAACTGCTGGATTGGGAGGCGAATGTTAAGCCTCTATTGACATCAAAGGCGATTGCAAGCGATCTTTTTTCAGAAAGCCAAATTGAACTTCTGCGTCTGCCTTTGAATTTGGCGCTCTTTATTGAGACATATGATCCAAAATCGCCATTCTTTACATCGCGCAGTGAGCTGTTTCGACGATTACTCGAAAAGAAGCGAATTTCGATTGAAGCGGACAGCAGCATCAATTGGGGCTTAATTCAGCCCATATCGCGGCTCGCAGAGTGGATGAGCGAACAACAACGACTTGACGCGCCTGAAACTATCCTGTCACCTTTTGCTCGCGCACTGAGCATATTGCCGTCAGAAGGATTGATTGTGCGCTCAAAGGGAAACATCAATTTTTTCCATGAGAGTTTCTTCGACTATATCTACGCTCTAACGTTTTCAGAACGTGATCTATCTTTGGAAGCGTTGCTTCTTCAAACGGAACAACACCTCTTTCGAAGAACGCAAGTCCGGCAAATCCTCGAAAATCTGCGGCAATCCGATCGTGCCCGGTATCTCCGAGAGTTGTGCTCCGTCTTCGGCAACACGAAGGTTCGTTATCACATCCAGGTCGCCGTGGCGCAATGGCTCGGATCGCAGGCCGACCCCTGGCCTGAAGAACGCGACATTCTGCTTTCGATTGATACGTCAATCGGATCGTTCCCGGCTTTGCTCAGATTGGCGTTCTTCACGTCGCCTGGCTGGTTCGACAGGCTGCATACGGACGGTTGGATTGAGAAGCAGATATCGGGCGGTAACGCCGAAAGAGCGGAGACAGTTCTTTGGTGGCTTTCGAACATTGCCGCCAGCCGGCCCTCTGAGATCGCCACGCTGCTTGCAAAGTGGTGGGGCAAAGACAAGGAGCGGGGCGCGCGACTCCTGAACTGGTTCGGCTTCGTCAAACGGCAGAAGCCGGACGACGCTCTCGTCGACCTGTGCGCCGAAGTCACCCGGTCGAGTCCTCCGGGAATGTTCGAAGGACGCGGTCATACCAGTCGCGATCTCTTGCTGCACACGTGGGCTGGCGACAACCCGCGCGGGGCTGAGAAAGTCCTCAAAGCCTACTTCGACGCTTGGTTTGAAGCGCATCCCGGCCAGCATCCGTTTGAAAGGGACGAGTTTCGCGATTTAGACGCGCATTCAATGGGGGAACTCGCGAAGAAGGCTCCCGAGGTTTTTGTCCAGGGCACGATCGAAGCCTTTGTCCGATCAGTGCAAATGATCCAGCAGGCGAACTCCAACGGCACCAACGACTACTCTTTTGGCATAAGGGTCGCGTCTGGGCATCATTTTGGAGCAGACGCCTTTTTGAACATGTTCCGCAGTGCTTTGGGCGAGGTGGCAGCTAAAGCCCCTGACGATGCAGCCGCAGCATTGAGAAAAATTGATGCTTCAATACATCCGGTGAACGCCCACCTTTGGCTGGAGACGATCGGCAGAAATGGCGAAGCGCTCAAGGCGCTCTTCGTCGAGATACTGAACTGCAAGCACGTATTTGACGCAGGGTGGCAGGGCGCAGACTGGCAGTCATTGGCAACGGCCGCCAAAGCGGCATTGCCGCATTTGACCGCCCACGAAGTGGCTCAGTTCGACGATCTGATCGCCCGCCACAATCCGGAATTGGATTTCGCATCTCGTCTCTTGCAGAAGATATCCATGGACGGCGAAGAGCCGCCTTGGCGCACACCATCTTCAGTTTCATACTATCTCAAACGGTCAGGTCACGACGTCTGGTGTATTCTTGAATCAATTGGCGGGGCAGCACTATCAGCGACCTCTAGGGTAAGGCTGGAGGAACTTCGTCGCAAATTTGGGGCTGAGAAGCTGCCCGAACCACATCACGCAGAAGCTCATTGGGTTCAATCGCCGATCAAGCGCGAGAGTGCGGCGCGAATGACGGATGGACAGTGGCTGTCTGCGATCCAGAAATACGACAGCGACGAGCATCGCCGGTATGGGCGCACATTTGTGGAGGGTGGCGCGCGGCAACTGGCCACAGAACTTCAGAACTTGGCGAAAGAGCAGCCGAGCCGATTTGCTGCATTCTCGGAAAACATTCCGCAGGATGCGCCTGACACCTATCTGAATCACCTGCTATGGGGTTTGGCTGAGGCGGAGCAGATCGCGATCGAAGATGTGAAGCGAGCAATCCTTGCGGCGCATCGGAGGCACGAGCGTGCGCATGGAAGCGACATTGCCCGATTGATTGAGAAGAAGCCAGAAGTTGCACGCGATCCGGAGGTTTTTGAAGTCCTTGCCTGGTACATAGAGAATGGCCACGCCGACGAACGTGAGGACGTTGACCACTCCAACACTGAGCGTGAAATCACATCTGTTGAGGATCTTATTAGCCAGGGACGGATTCATATTCGCGGCGTAAACAGTGCACGCGGAGCAGCGGCGGAGGCGTTGGGACAAGTGCTCTGGCATGTCCCAGAAGTCATTGAGCAATCATGGTTAATTCTTGAACGTCGATCTGTGGATGAAGCTCTTGTTAGCGTAAGGTGCTGCTTGGTTCGCGCAGCATTACCACTTTACAACTCTGACAAGTCGCGATGCGCTAAGCTAATAAATGAGATCGCGCAGCCCCGTGGAGCAACCATAACGCCAACCTTTTTGCACAAGGTGTGGTTAAGGGCCGCGTTCCCATCAAACTGTCTACCGTCGGTAGCAAAGATGTTTTCGATAAAGACAGCATACTTGGTCGAAAGAGCTTTGCGCCGGAGAGCGATCACCTTAGACGAAGACACGAATGCGTACTGGTTAGCACCCCTTTTGACGCATCATGGGGTAAGGTTGTTACCTTACATCATTCATTGGGAACCGTCTGTCGGAAAATTTGTCCTCTGTCGCATGATTGTCGAAGGCGACGAGAATACGCGAATGGTCGCCGCTTGGCTTGTGTTCTGGCAGAGCTTCCAAAACGAAGAGTTTATCCCCTTGGCAGACGCGTTGGCGCTCGACGGCGTTGTCTACCGCCGAATTCTTGCCGATGTTGCGTCTCACGCGATCGAAGATCACGAGCTTCGGCATCGAGCCGAAGCTATCTTATGCCGCAGCTTCAACGACAAGGACAAGCAAGTTAGGGGGCAAGCTGCCGACGTCTTTAGAAGGGCCAAGCCTAATGAGTTTGACCGTTATCGCGACTTGGCGTCCCAATTTATTCGTTCCCGCGCATTCGAAAGCGGGTCGTATGCCTTCTTTCATGCGCTTGAGGAAGCGGAGTCGAAGGTCGTCGACCTTGTCGTACAAGCAACCGAAATACTGATCGATGACATAGAAAAGAACGGGAATGCCGCTGGTCGAAGGTCAATGGACCTTCATCAGATTGTTGACATCATCAAGAATGAATACACGGCGTCCGATAGCAATCCAGTTGTTCGGGGTAAGCTACTCGACTTGATAGACCGAATGATGAAAATGGAATTGTACGGTATAGACGCCATCGTGAATGCTCACGAACGGTGATCCGAACTTGTTTGGAGCCAAAGGTAGTCCGCAACCCGCTTCAGGAACCGGCTGTGCCGCCCGTCCGGTGCGAAGCGCGCGGCGAGCATGTGGTCGCCGATGACCCGGAAGGCGTCGTCGCCTCAATGCTGCCTGTACCGTCCGGCGGCACGCCACACGTCGTCATCGCTCGGCTCGCTGCGGCGGCCGCACCGCTGGAAAGCGAGGACACCGTGCGGGTTCGAGCCCCGCTGTCCGCACCAGCGCCGGAGGCGGCGTTCGGCGCAGTCATGCCGTCGTCATCTCCCGCTGGAACGAAGTCCGCATGCGTTTCGCGGCCATCCGTTCCGTCAGGGCCCTGATCACCATCTGGGCCGTGGTGACGATCGTGTTCGTGGTGCTGCGCGCCACCGGCGACCCGGTCTACGCGCTCGTGCCGGACGATGCGACGCCTGAGGTCGTGGCGCTCTATCGCGAGCGCTGGGGCCTCGATCGGCCGGTCTTCGCTCAATACGTCTCCTATTGGAGCGCCGTGTTCACCGGCGATCTCGGCCGCTCCTTCGTCGACCGCCGCGACGCTCTGACCGTGGTGATGGAGCGCGTGCCCAAGACGCTGCTGCTCACCGGCGCGGCGCTGGCGATCGCGCTCGCCATCGGCCTGCCGGCCGGCATCCTGGCGGCGGTCAAGCGCGGCACTGTCTTCGACCGCGCCGTCATCGCGCTCTCCGTCGCCGGCTACAGCCTTCCGACCTTCTTCCTCGGCCTGCTCGCCATCCTCCTCTTCGCGGTGGAGCTGCGCTGGCTGCCGAGTTCGGGCAGCGCCACGCCCGCGCATCTCGTGCTCCCCGCCTGCACGATCGGCCTGCACCAGGCCGCGATCGTCGCGCGCTTCGCCCGCTCATCGATGCTGGAGGTGCTGGGCGAGAGCTACATCCGGACAGCGGTTGCGAAAGGCGTGCCGTGGCCTCGCGTCGTGGCCGGCCACGCCTTGCCGAACGCCGCGATCCCGCTGGTTACCATCCTCGGCTTCTCGCTCGGCGGGCTGGTGGGCGGGGCGCTGGTGGTCGAGACGGTGTTCGCCTGGCCAGGCGTCGGGCGCCTCTTGGTGACGGCGGTCGGCGCGCGCGACCTCGCCGTCGTCCAGACCTGCGTGCTGCTGATCGCGGCGGCGATGGTGACGGCCACCCTGCTCGTGGACCTGAGCTATGCGCTGCTCAACCCGCGCATCCGGGTCGCCGGACGGTGAGCGCCCGGGTCCGACCTGCGGCACGCATGCCGCTCGCGGTCCGCATCGCGCTCGCCTGGCTGCTGCTGGTGCTCCTTCTGGCACTCGCCGGCCCGGCTCTGGCCCCCTACGACATCGCCCACCAACAGCCGCTGAACCGGCTGATGGAGCCCCGTTTCGTCGATCCGCAATCGCCGTTCTGGCTGGGGTCCGACCATCTGGGACGCGACTTGCTCTCGCGCCTGCTGACAGCTCTCAGGCTGTCCATCTTCGTCGCCATCATGGGGGCGCTGGTGGGCGCCTGCATCGGCCTGTCGATCGGCCTCGCCGCGGGTCACATCGGCGGGCGGGTCGACGATCTGCTGATGGGCGTCGTCGACGTCGGGTCGTCGCTGCCGTTCATCATCGTGGCGCTCGCCTGCCTGGCCTTCTTCGGCAACAGCTTCGCGCTCTTCGTGATCCTCATGGGGCTGGCGGGCTGGGAGAAATACGCGCGCCTCGTGCGCGGCCTGGTGATCGACGGGGCGACCCGAAGCTACGCTGCGGCGGTGAAGGCCTTGGGCGCGGGGCCGTTCCGCCTCTACGCCCGCCACATCCTGCCGAACATGATGGCGCCGCTGATCGTGCAGTTCTCGCTGAACCTGCCGGAGATCATCCTGCTCGAAACCGGCCTGTCGTTCCTCGGCCTCGGCATCCAGCCGCCGCTCGCCAGCCTCGGCCTGATGATGAGCGAGGGGCGGGACCACCTCGCCTTCGCCTGGTGGATCACGGTGGTTCCCGGCGTGGCGATCTTCATCACCACGCTGTCCGTGTCCCTGGTCGGCGACTGGCTGCGCGACCGCTTCGATCCGACGCTGGACTGACCCGCCTCAAGCCGGCGAGAAGCCGAGGTTGTGCGGCCGGAGCTCCATGAACTCGAAGCTCACCGGCTTCCAGTTGATGCCCTTCCTCACCCCATAGAGCTCATAAGGCCGATAGAGAATGGTGCCGGGAGCCTCGTCCTCCCAGATCTCGATGAAGCGCTGGAAGGCGCGCTTGCGTTCGGCCGGATCGGCGGAGCCGCGGATGATCGGGATCAGCGCGTTGTACTCTTCGGGCGCCTTCCAGCCCTGCTGGCGCTGGACGCTGCCGGTCGGACCCCAATCCGAGGTCAGCGGCGTCACCGGATCGGGCATCTGGAAGCCGTTCGACCAGTTGCGCACCTGGATGCCCGGCTGGGCGAGGAGCTGCTGCCAGGTCTCGAAGATCTGGATGTCCGCGTTGACGCCGACCTGCCGCCAGAACTGCTGCACCATCTGCGCCGCCGGCACCGCATTGGCGTACCATGCGGGCAGCGTGCGGTAGACGATGCGCTCGTTGTTGTAGCCGGCCTCCTTCAGGAGCCTGCGCGAACGCTCCGGATCGTAGACCATGCCGATGCGCGAGGGCTCGTAGACATCGCCGTATTCGGGGAACTGGAAGCCGTTCGGCACATTGGCGAGACCGGCCCAGAGCGCGTCGGACATCAGCTTGCGGTCGATGGCGAAATTGAGCGCCTGGCGGATGCGCTTGTCCTTCAGGATCGGCTCGTCGCACTGGTAGGTGACAAGATGCACGTTCTCGATGACGATGCCGCGGGCCTCGACGTCGCGCTGGCGACGGAGCTGCGCCAGCGCGTCGGTCGTCAGCGTGGTGACGATGTCGAACTCACCGGAGATGAGTCCGGCGAGGCGGGTGGCCGTCTCCGGCACCGAGACGAACGTCACGGTCTCCGCCGTCGGGCGGCCCATCCAGTACTCGTCATGCGCCTCGAGCACCAAGCTCTCGCCTGAGCGCAGCTCCTTGAGCTTGTAAGGGCCCGTGCCGATCGGCTTCGTGGCGAAACCGTCCGGCCCCACCTGCAGGAAATAGGCCTTGGGCACGACGCGCGCGACCCAAGAGGCGAGCCGCTGCTCGAGGCTGACGTCGGCCGCCTTGGTGACGAAACGCACCGTCATGGGGCCGGTCGCCTCCACCGCTTCGAAATCGGGGGAGAAGACGGGGCCGCGCGGCGAGATCGGCTTCGGACCCCAGAGCTTCTCGGCGCCGAGCGAGAATGCCACGTCCTCAGCCGTCACTGTCGCGCCGTTGTGGAACTTGACGTTGGGGCGGATCGTCGCCTCGATGGTCCGGGCGTCGAGCCGGCGCCAGCTCTCGGCGATGCCGGGCTTCAGCGCCGTTCCGCTGCCCTGCGGATTCGACAGGAAATCGCGATAGATGACCGTGTCGTAGAGCGCATTGGCGACGCGGTTGCCGGTGTTGCCGATCAGCTCGATCGGTTCCAGGTTGCCGGGGATGCCCTGCGCGCCGATGCGCAGCGACGGTCTGCGCCCCTGCGCGGCCGCGGGGCGCTGGACGAAGGGGGCTGCGGCGGCGCCGCCGGCCATGGCCAACGCGGACCTGCGGGTGATACTGGTCATGATAGGCCTCCTCTCGGGCGTCTCGTGTCTCGCCCTGACGCGACGCTAGGCCGGCTCCGTGACGAGCGGGCTACAGCCCTGTGACAGGACGGCGTCGCTGGTTCGCAAACCCCGCGAACGGCGTTAAGGGAACCTTGTGAAAACCAGAGGAAGCCGGAGCAAGGCTGCTGTATGGTGCGCAGCCTCGGCGGCGAGGCAGGACGAGGGAAGGGACCCCATCATGGCGCGGCGTTATTTCGGCACGGACGGCATCAGGGGCCGGGCGAACGGGGTGATCACGCCCGAGCTGGCGCTCAAGGTGGGGCAAGCCGCTGGCCTCGTGTTCCAGCGCGGCGACCACCGGCATCGCGTCGTGATCGGCAAGGATACGCGCCTCTCCGGCTACATGATCGAGACGGCGCTGACCGCGGGCTTCCTCTCCGTGGGCATGGACGTCCTGGTGCTGGGCCCGATGCCGACGCCGGCCGTCGCGATGCTGACGCGCTCCATGCGCGCCGACCTCGGCGTGATGATCTCGGCCTCGCACAACCTCTACGAGGACAACGGCATCAAGCTCTTCGGACCCGATGGCTACAAGCTCTCCGACGAGATCGAGCAGGGCATCGAGGCGATGCTCGACGCGGATCTCGGGCCGCGGCTCGCGAAATCGATCGACATCGGCCGCTCCAAGCGCGTCGAATCCGTCCACGCCCGCTACATCGAATTCGCCAAGCGCACGCTGCCGCGCGCCATGAGCCTCGACGGCATGCGCGTCGTGGTCGATTGCGCCAACGGCGCCGCCTACAAGGTTGCGCCCGAGGCTCTGTGGGAGCTCGGCGCTGAGGTGATCGCCATCGGCGTCGAGCCGGACGGCTTCAACATCAACCGCAACGTCGGCTCGACCGCGCCGGATGCGCTGGTGCGCAAGGTGCGTGAGATGCGCGCCGACGTCGGCATCGCGCTGGACGGCGACGCCGACCGCGTCCTGATCGTCGACGAAAAGGGGCATGTCGTGGACGGCGACCAGCTCATGGCCGTCGTTGCCGAGAGCTGGCGCGAAGACGGCCGGCTCAGCAAGGATGGCATCGTCGCCACCATCATGTCGAACCTCGGCCTGGAGCGGCATCTCGCCTCGCTCGGCATGAGCCTCGCCCGCACCGCTGTCGGCGACCGCTACGTGCTGGAGCACATGCGCGAGCACGGCTTCAACGTGGGCGGCGAGCAATCAGGCCACATCATTCTCTCGGACTACGCCACGACCGGCGACGGCCTGATCGCGGCGCTGCAGGTGCTGGCCTGCGTGCGCAAGGAAGAGCGCCCGGTCTCCGAGGTCTGCCACCGCTTCGAGCCGCTGCCTCAGATCCTCAAGAACGTCCGCTTCCTCAAAGGCGAGCCGCTGAAGCAGGACAAGGTCGTCTCCGCCATCGAGGACGCTCGCAAGCGCCTGGGCGAAGGCGGCCGCCTGGTCATCCGCCCCAGCGGCACGGAGCCGGTGATCCGCGTGATGGCGGAGGGGGACGATCGGGCGCTGGTGGAGAGGGTGGTGGACGACGTGGTGGAGGTGATCGGGAAGGCGGCGGCGTGAGCCTCTGCATCTTGCAACGCCACGGCAAGGCCCTCATCCCGCCTCGTTGACATCACCGCCGGTTCCGCCGATGACGCGGCCTGTCCGCGCCTTCCTGAGCGCCTGAGCCCCGCTGCCCTTGGTTTCGAGCTTCTTCAGCCGCAACTACAAGAAGGTCCTGATCATCCTGCATGATCTGGCCATGACGGCGCTCGCGCTCTACGCGAGCCTGTGGCTCCGGTTCGAGGATGCCTATTTGCCGGACCGGCTGGCGTATTGGCGCTGGGCCATCCCCTTCGTCGCCTTCGCCGGCACGGTCTACCTGTTCTTCCGGCTCTACCAGTCGAAATGGCGCTTCGCCTCGCTGCCCGATCTCATGGCCATCGCGAAGGCGAGCGCGGTGCTGGCGCTCACGCTTCTGGTGATCGACTACGTGGTGCTCGCGCAGGATCTCTACGGCGGCTATTTCCTCGGCCGGCAGGCGGTGGCGATCTATTTCGTGGTGCAGATGGCGCTGCTCGGCGGGCCGCGGCTGCTCTACCGCTCCTGGAAGGATTCGCGGGCCAAAGCCTCGCCGTCCAGGCGCGAGGATGCGCCGACGCTGCTGCTCGGCCGGCCTTCCGATGTCGAGGTGCTGCTCAGGGGCATCGAGACTGGCGCGGTCAAGAACATGCGGCCGGTGGCGATCCTTTCCCCGCGTGAGATCGACCAGGGGCAGGTCATCCGCGGCGTCAAGGTCAGCGGCGATTTCGGCGACCTCGAAGACGAGCTGGCCCGCGCCGAGGCAAGGGGCGCGCCGATCCGCCGCCTGGTGATGACGCCGGCCGCGCTGGCGCCCGACGCGGAGCCAGAGAAGGTGCTGGACAAGGCGCGCCGGCTGGCGCTCCCCGTGCTGCGCATGCAATCAATGGAAGGCGCGACGCCCGGCGCGCTGGCGCCTGTCGACATCGAGGACCTGCTGCTCAGGCCGTCGCATGACGTCGATGCCGAGCTCGTCGGCCGCTTCGTCAAAGGCAAGCGCTGCGTCGTCACCGGCGGCGGCGGCTCCATCGGCGGCGAGATCTGCCGTCGGCTGCAGGCCTATGGCGCCGCGGCGCTGCTGATCATCGAGAATTCCGAACTGGCTTTGCACACGATCCAGGAGGACCTCGCGCTGGCGGACGGCGCGACGGCGGTCGAGGGCCGCATCGCCGACGTGCGCGAGAAGCCGCGGCTCGCGGAGCTGATCGCAGCCTTCAGGCCGGACATCGTCTTCCATGCCGCGGCGTTGAAGCACGTTCCCTATCTTGAGCGGGACTGGGCGGAAGGCGTGAAGACCAATATCTTCGGTTCGGTGAACGTGGCCGAGGCGGCGATCGCCGCCGGCGCTTCGGCGATGGTGATGATCTCGACGGACAAGGCGATCCAACCCGTCTCGATGCTGGGCGCCACCAAGCGCTTCGCCGAGATGGCGGCCGAGGCGCTCGACCGCGAGCGGCACGGTACGAGGCTCATCTCGGTGCGCTTCGGCAATGTGCTCGGATCCAACGGCTCGGTGGTCCCGAAGTTCAAGAGCCAGATCGCCCATGGCGGGCCGGTCACGGTCACGCATCCCGACATGATCCGCTACTTCATGACGGTGCGGGAGGCCTGCGATCTCGTGCTCACCGCCGCGTCGCATGCCGGCATCGTCGATGGCAAACCGGAAGCGCCGTCGGTCTATGTGCTGAAGATGGGCCAGCCCGTGAAGATCGCCGAACTGGCCGAGCGGCTGATCCGCCTCTCGGGGCTGGAGCCCGGGCGCGACATCGAGATCCGCTACACGGGCGTCAGGCCCGGCGAGCGATTGCACGAGATCCTCTTCGACAAGGACGAGCCGATGGTGGAGACCGGCCTGCGCGGCGTGATGGCCGCCCGCACCCAGGCCGCCGGCCAGCAGAAGATCAGCGAATGGCTCGATGGCCTGCGCGAGGCGGTGGCGCGGCAGGATGTGGCGCGGGCCAATGCCGTGCTGACGGCTGCGATCGGCGATTATCGGCCGGGCGGCCAAGGGTCGGCGCCGCTCGGCGCGACGGCGGATAAAGAAGCGGCGCCGCAGCCGTGAAGCCGCGGCGCCGTTCGTTGCCGGCATGGCCGATCAGGCGGCCTTGCGGTTGACCGAGCTCTCGGCCATCGCTGTCAGCTTGGCGTCAGTCGCCTTCTCCTCGTCGAGGTTCTGCTGCAGCACGCTGGCGCAATCGTCGCGGCCCAGCCGCTTCGCCCATGCGATGAGCGTGCCGTAGCGCGTGATCTCGTAATGCTCGACGGCCTGCGCCGAAGCGACCAAGGCGGCGTCGAGCACGTTCTTGTCGGCGATGTCGCCGGCGGTCTCGTCGGCCTCCTCGATGATGCCGTCGATGGCCGGACAATCGACCGCCTTCGGCGACTGGCCATGCATCTCGAAGACCTTCTCCAGCCGGCGGATCTGGCCCTCGGTCTCGCGCAGATGCATCTCGAAGCCCTGGCGAAGCTGCGGATCGCTCGCCTTGGCGATCATCTTCGGCAGCGCCTTGGTGATCTGGTTCTCGGCGTAATAGATGTCCTGGAGCTGATGGATGAAGAGATCATCCATCGTCTCGATGTCCTTGGTGAACAGGCCCATGGTTCTCTCCTGATTGGGCGGCCGTCTGAAGCCGGGCCGCGCGGTGAGAGAACGTCGGGAGCGCCGATAGGTTCGACGCTGCTGCACATTGGCGCGGCGCGCGAGGCTCAGGCGAGTCGGACGCGGACGCGGCGGTTCTGCCGCCCCTTCTTCTCGACCTGCGTCACCTCCACCCGGCCGATCTCGCCGGTGCGCCGCACATGCGTGCCGCCGCAAGGCTGGAGATCGATCCCTTCGATCTCGACCAGCCTGACGCGGCCTTGGCCGCGGGGCGGCTGCACCGACATGGTCTTGACGAGGCCGGGATTGGCGTCGAGCTCGGCGTCGGTGATCCAGCGGTCGGTCACCGCTGCGTCTTGCGCCAGCAGGGCGTCCAGCTTCTCTTGAACCGCCTCGCGCTCCATGGCCTCGGGCATGTCGAAGTCGAGCCGCCCTTCGCCATCGCCGATCGCGCCGCCTGTGACGGGGAAGGGCAGGGCGACGGAGAGGAGATGCAACGCCGTATGCATCCGCATCCGCTGCAGCCGCTGCGGCCAGTCGATCCGCGCCGTGACGCGCTCGCCCGGGGCTGGCGGCGTCGCGCCTTCGGCCGGCACATGGGCGACGATCGTCTTGGCCCCATCGTCCCAGACAGTCGTTGCGATGGCGATCCGGCCGCCGTCCGGCAGAAGCAACGCGCCGGAGTCGCCGGGCTGCCCGCCGCCTGTCGGGTAGAAGACCGTGCGGTCGAGGATGATGCCGCCGCGCTCGGTCACGGCCAGGACGCCGGCCTCGCAGGTCTCGGCATACCAGTCGTCGCGGAAGACAAGTTCGGTCGTCATGGCGTAAGCAAATCCGATTGCAGGAGCTTCTACAGCATATGCCAGCGAACAAGGCTATGGCGCGCCGGCGCGTCGATCCTTCGGACGGCGTCGCCTGGGTGACGGGCGCGAGCTCCGGCGTCGGTCGGGCAGTCGCCATCGAACTCGCGCGCCGCGGCTGGACCGTGGCCGCCACGGCGCGGCGCGAGGCGGAGATCGAGGCGCTGGCGATCTCGGCGGCAAAGGGAGAGGGCCGCATCATCGCCCATGCCGCCGACGTCACCGACGCCGAGGCGCTCGCGGCGGCGGCCGCGGCGATCGAGCTGGCGCACGGGCCGATCGCTCTCGCCTTCCTCAACGCCGGCATCTCGCCACCCACGACGAAGGAATTCGATGCGGCGACGGCGCGGCGCGTCATCGAGGTCAACGTCATCGGCGTGACCAACGGCGTGGCCGCGGTCTGGGGGCGCATGACGGAGCGGAGGCGCGGGCGCATCGTCGTCAACGCCTCGCTCGCTGGCTACAGCGGAATGCCGGGCAGCGCCGTCTATTGCGCCAGCAAGGCGGCGGCGATCACGCTTTGCGAGTCGCTCCGGACCGAGGGCGAAAAGGCGGGCATCGTCTTGCAGGTGGTGAACCACGGCTTCGTCGAGACGCCGCTGACCGCAAAGAATCGCTTCCCGATGCCGCTGCTGATGCAGGAGGGGGAGGCTGCGCGCCGCATCGTCGGCGGGTTGGAAGGCGACCGGTTCGAAATCGCCTTCCCGCGCCGACTCGCCTTCGTGATGAAGGCCATCGCGATGCTGCCGTACCCGCTGTATTTCGCTCTCACCCGACGCCTGGCGGCGCGGCGGAGGTGAGGGAGCACGAAGGCCTCACACGATCTTCACGCTGAGGTCCGGCAGCCCGTCGAGCTTGCAGAGGATCACGTCGCCCTTGACCACCGGGCCGACGTTCTCGGGCGTGCCGGAGTAGATGATGTCGCCGGCCTTGAGCTCGAAGGCCTCGGAGAGCTTCGAGATCTGTTCGGCGACCGACCAGATCATGTGGGAAAGCGTGGCGTTCTGCTTGGTCGTCCCGTTGACCGCGAGCGAGATCTTCTGGTCCTTGAAATGCCCGACCTGCTCGACGCGGTGGATCGGGCCGATCGGGGCCGAGCTATCGAAGCTCTTGCCGATCTCCCAGGGCTTCTTCTCGTCTCCGAGCGCGCGCTGCAGGTCGCGGCGGGTCATGTCGAGCCCGAGCGCATAGCCGTAGACATGGTTCAGCGCCTGGTCGATCGGGATGTTGGTGCCGCCGGATTTCAGCGCCGCCACCAGTTCGACCTCGTAATGGTAGTTCTTGGTCAGCGTGGGATAACGGTGGTCGGCGACCGTGCCCGGCTGCACGAACTGGATCGCGTCGGTCGGCTTCTGAAAGAAGAACGGCGGCTCGCGCGTCGGGTCGGAGCCCATCTCGCGCGCATGGGCGGCGTAGTTGCGGCCGATGCAATAGATGCGGCGGACAGGGAAGAGCTCGTCGGTCCCGACGATCGGAATGGTCGTCTGGGCGACGCCGAAGGGCGTCTTTGGGCCGCCCTGCGCCTGCGCCGGCCCGGCGGCGAGGGCCGCCGCGGCCGTGCCGCCCATCACGGCGCGCCGTGTGACATCGTTCATGGCTCGCTCTCCTCGATTGGGCGTCTCTTGCGCCATCGTTGTCGAGAATAGGTCCAAGCGCGAATTTGCGCCAGCCGGCCGCATCGAGCGTGCGAACTCGCACAGCGGAAAGGGCGCTGAAACGGCCAAGGTGTCTCCATCGAGGGCAGCAGCCGCCCTCCAGAAAACGGGAGAGCCTCATGACCGCAATTTCGCTGATCGTCGCCGCCGCCATCCTGGCCCAGCCGCTGTTGCTCGCCGGCCTGGTCGCCCGCCGCGCCTTCGCCCGGGCCTCCTGATCCCCTTTCGACCCCCCGTATACCTCCAGACTTGGGGCCGCTTCCGCGGCCCCCTTTTTTTGCCTGTTGTCCGCCTCGGGATTCAGACAAGGTTTTTTTGACTGGCGAGGCGGGAAGCGCCGAGACCTCCGCAAGACCAGGGCCTGGGAGCCGAAACGGCTCGAACGGACAGGAGGAGAAGGCTATGACGAACAAGTCCACGATTCTTGCGGCCGCTTTCGCCGCCTTCATGAGCATCGGCGCGGCCGGCGCGGCGCTCGCTCAGCAGGACGGCAGGGGCGGCTCTGGCGGGGCCGGCGGTTCAAGCGGTGACGGGGCGACGATAAGCCTCGGCTCGGCCTCGGCCTATGTTCCGCCCAGTTCGAACTATCCGCAGCGCGAGCGCCCTTCGGACCATGGCCGCGGCTGCCCTACGCCGACAGAAGGCCGCCAAGGCCAACGGGCGATCATCGGCTCCTGCGGCCCTTATTGAGGTTCGGCGGGACGGCGCGCGAGGGGCGTGGAGGCCTCTCGCGCGCCGTCCCACACCTGCGGCCAGCTTCACGAGGCCAGGTCGACGACGTCAGCACGCTGGACAGCGCCGAGCCGGCGGCGCTATCGCAGCGGCGATCATGGACGCCTCTTCCTCCTTCGTCGTCGCCGCCTTCTACCGTTTCCAGCCGATGGCTGGGCTAACGGAACTGCGCGACAAGCTGTTGGCGGCCTGCCAGGCCGCCGAGGCGCGGGGCATCCTCCTGGTCGCGCCGGAAGGCATCAACGGAACGATCGCGGCGCCGGCAGGTGCCATGGAGGCGCTGCTGGAGGCGATCCGCGCCATCGCCGGGCTCGACGCTCTCGAGCCGCGCCGCTCCATTTCCAAGCGGCCGCCGTTCAAACGCATGAAGGTCCGCATCAAGCGCGAGATCGTCACCATGGGCGACGCCGCTTGCGACGCGAGCCGCCTTACCGGCCGGCGCGTCGCGCCCGAGGATTGGGATGCGCTGATCGCCGAGCCCGACGTGCTGCTGATCGATGCGCGCAACGCCTTCGAGATCGCCTTCGGCAGCTTCGAAGGGGCTGTCGACCCGGGCACCGCCTCCTTCGGCGAGTTTCCGGACTGGGCGAGGCGCACCCTCGATCCGGCCAGGCACAGGCGCATCGCCATGTTCTGCACGGGCGGCATCCGCTGCGAGAAGGCGTCGAGCCTGCTCCTGCGGGCGGGCTTCGCGGAGGTGTCGCAGCTCGAGGGCGGCATCCTGAACTACCTGGAGCGCAGAGGCGCGGCCGGCCGTTCGGCCGGCAGCCGCTGGCGCGGCGGCTGCTTCGTCTTCGACGAGCGCGTGGCGCTGGGGCCGGAGCTCAAGCCGCTCGGGATCGGCATCTGCCTGAGCTGCGACGCGCCGCTCGACGCGGCGGCGAAGGCCGGCGAGGGCTACGAGGAAGGCGTGAGCTGCCCGCGCTGCGTCTCGCGCCTCAGCGAGGCGCAGAAGGCTTCGGCGCGGGAGCGGCAGCGGCAGCTCGCGAGGCCGGTTCCCGCTTGATCCGCCCGCCTGGCGATTGCAAGAAGGCGCCCGAGCCCATTCCCTAGGATCGACGATGACCAGCTTTCCCGACCGCCTCTCGGTCGACCCCGCCAGCCCGCATCACGACGCCGAGCTCCTGGCCCGTCCGATCGGCATCCGCTTCAACGGCAAGGAGAAGACCAACGTCGAGGAGTATTGCATCAGCGAGGGTTGGATCAGGGTGGCGGCCGGCGCGGCGAAGGACCGCTTCGGCAATCCGATGACGCTGAAGCTGAAGGGCAAGGTGGAGCCCTTCTTCAAGGACGAGAGCGCCTGAGGCCGGCTGTTCGCGACCTTCCGAGACAGGCGCGGCCAAGCTTGTGACGCCGTCATCGAAGTGTCGTAAATTCCCGCTTGGACCGTGTCTCAACCGCATGTCCTGCAGGAGGCCTTGACATGAGCGAGACGCTGAAGACCGATCCGTTGCTGCTGCGTTCGCAGCAATACGAGCTCTCGGAAGACGCCGGCACCAACGCGTCGGCCAACCCGACGATGGGCGAGATCATCGCGCAACGCCTGTCCCGCCGCGACATCATGCGCGGCGCGCTGGCGGTGACCGCGGCCAACGCCGCCATCGTGCCGCTGGCGCTGGAGACGGCCCGGGCCCAGACCGCCACGCCGGCCAGCGCCACGCAGGCGAACACGACGCCTTCCTTCAATTTCAAGGAGATCGCGGCCGGCTCGGACGAGAACCACTACGTCGCCGAGGGCTACGACGCCGACATCCTCATCCGCTGGGGTGACCCGGTCGAGAAGGGCGCGCCCGCTTTCGACCCGCAGAAGCAGACGCCCGCCTCGCAGGCCAAGCAGTTCGGCTACAACAACGACTACCTCGGCTACATCCCGCTCGACGGCAAGTCGGACCACGGGCTTCTGGTGGTCAATCATGAATACACGAATGAGGAGTTGATGTTCCCCGTCCTGCCGGGCCGGCAGGACCTGCGCAACGTGCGCTTCGCCAACATGACGAAGGACCTCGCCGACATCGAGATCATGGCGCATGGCGGCTCGGTGCTGGAGATCCGCAAGGTGGCCGGCAAGTGGCAGGTCGTGGCGGATTCGAAATACGCCCGCCGCATCACCGGCGAGACCGAGATGACGATCACCGGCCCCGCCGCCGGGCACGAGCGGCTGAAGACGAACGCCGACCCGACCGGCACCAAGGTCAAGGGCATGCTCAACAACTGCGCCGGCGGCCGCACGCCCTGGGGCACCTGGCTCTCTTCCGAGGAGAACATCAACGGCTACTTCTGGGGCGCTCTCGCCGACGATCACCCCGAGGCGCGCAACTACAAGCGCATGGGCATCCCCGGCCAGTGGTACAACTGGGGCGCCTATCACGACCGCTTCGACGTCGTGAAGGAGCCGCGCGAGGCGAACCGCTTCGGCTGGGTGGTCGAGATCGATCCGATGGACCCGACCTCGACCCCCAAGAAGCGCACGGCCATGGGCCGCTTCAAGCACGAGGGCGCGGCCGGCATCACCAACAAGGATGGCCGCTACGTCGTCTACCAGGGTGACGACGAGCGCTTCGACTATGTCTACAAGTTCGTCACGGAAGGCCGCGTCGATCCGGCGAACCGCGCCGCGAACATGGACCTCCTGGACAAGGGCACGCTCTACGTCGCGAAATACGGTGCCGACGGCACCGGCGAATGGATGCCGCTGATCCATGGGCAAGGCCCGCTGACCGCCGCCAACGGCTTCGCCAGCCAGGCCGACGTGCTGATCGAGACGCGCCGCGCCGCCGACCTTCTCGGCGCGACGAAGATGGACCGGCCCGAGGACGTCGAGGCCGATCCCAAGACCAACAAGGTCTATGTGATGCTCACCAACAACAGCCGTCGCACGGCGCAGCAGGTCGACGCGGTCAACCCGCGCGCCGACAACCGCTTCGGGCATATCCTGGAGATGCTGCCGCCGGATGGCGACCACGCCGCCACGACGTTCAAGTGGGAGATCCTGGTGCGCTGCGGCGATCCCTCGGTCGCGGCGGTGGGCGCGACCTTCCATCCCAACACGACCAAGGACGGCTGGTTCGGCATGCCCGACAATTGCGCCGTCGATGCCATGGGCCGCCTGTGGATTGCGACGGACGGCAACGCCCCATCCAAGACGGGTCGCGCCGACGGCATCTGGGCGATCGAGACGGAAGGTCCGGCTCGGGCGACGTCGAAGCTCTTCTACCGCGTGCCGAACGGCGCCGAGATGTGCGGACCTGAGTTCACGCCCGACATGGAGACCTTCTTCGTCGCGGTGCAGCATCCCGGCGAGCCGGACGAGGATGATCCCAACGCCAAGCCGGCCAACTTCGGACAGATGTCGACGCGCTGGCCCGACTTCAAGCCGGACCTGCCGGCGCGGCCCTCGATCGTCGCGATCACCAGGAAGGGCGGCGGCAAGATCGGCGTCTGATCGCCGTCGCCGGCCGCATCAGGCCGCGCGCAGGCGGGCGAGGAACGCGACCATGCGCTCCTGCATCGCCTCCGCGGTCGTGGACAATTCGCCCGCAGCGGATCGGACCTGATCCGCTGCGGCGCCAGTCCTGCCTGTGGCGTTTCCGATCTCGCCCAGGCCGCGATCGACGCCGGCCACGCCCGCGGCCGCCGCGCTCAGGTTCTCCGCGACTCCATGCGTCGCGATGTTCTGCTGCTTGATCGCGCTGGTGACTGCGATCGTCGATCGGCTGACGACGTCCATCGTGTCGCTCAGCGTGCCGATGATCGCCGAAGCGCGATCCGTCGCGGCCTGGATGAGCTGCGTCTGATCGGCGATCGCCTCGGTCGCGGTGGCGGTCTGCTTGGCCAGTTCCTTGACCTCGGCAGCGACGACGGCGAAGCCGCGGCCCGCCTCGCCGGCGCGCGCGGCCTCGATTGTCGCGTTCAGCGCGAGCAGATTGGTCTGGGAGGCGATGGCGCTGATGAGGCCGGTCACATCGCCGATGCGCCGCGATGCCTCCTGCAGCGCCTGCATCTGGGCGAGACCGGTCGAGATCTCGCCGACGGCCTGGTCCACGACGGTGCTGGCGCGCCCTACCTGGGAATCGATCTCCTGGATCGAGGCGGACATCTCGACGATGGTTTGCGCGCCATCCTCGACGTTATGGGTCGCGGTCGCCGAGGCGGCGCGCACGCGCGAGGCTTCCTCGTAGGCGAGGGATGTCACGCGGACGAGTTCCTCCGCCGAGGCGCTCAGCTCGGTGGCCGATGTCGCAACGCCGCGGATCACGTCGCCCATCGCCTCCTCGAAGCCTTGGGCGAGCTTCATCGTCTCCTGCCGCGCCGCGGCGCGCTCGGCGTGCTCCCGCTCGTTCTGCGCCTCGATCTCCCGACTGGCCTGCCGCACGGCGTTCTCGCGGAATGTGACGACTCCCTTGGCGATGGCGCCGACCTCGTTCTTCAGGTCGGCGCCGGGGACCTCGACGCTCAGTTTGCCTGATGCGAGCTCCTTCATCGCGACGGCCAGCCGCTCGAGCGGCCGCGAGACCTGGCTGATCGTCGTCGCGATGGACGCAATGGTCAGGAGGATGGCCGCCGCAGCGATCCCGATCGTGAGCAATAGCTGGTTCGTCTGCTGGACCAGGAGCTTCGACGTCTGCGCTTCGCTCGCCGCGTTGGCGGCGTGCATGATGGAGAGCAGGGAACCGAGCTCCGGCGTCGTGGTCGCCACGAAAGCGTCGACGGTCATCGCGTAGGGACGACCCTCGCGGCCGTCGGCCACTGTCCGATCCGCGAGCGACCGGAAGTCGCCGAAATAGCGGGTGACGGCCGAAGTCTTGGCCTCCATGATCTCGGGCTCAGTCTCCTGCGTCGTCGAAAAGCCGGCGAGCTGGTTCCACAGGAGGTCGACCCGATCCCGGTAGCTGGCGTTCTGCACCAGTTTCTCGGGGGACAACGGCGCCTGGGCGGCGATGGAGGAGGCGATGTTCGAGCGCTCCAGGCCAGCGATATCGCGGAGGCGCCAGCCCAGCTCCTTGACCATCGCGAGGCGGCGGAGCTCCGGGTCCATCGCAGCCGCAGCATGGACGATCACGAACCAAAGGTTCACCGATGCATTGACCGACGCCGTCATGACGGGGATGAAATCGCTCCGTAGATCCTCGTCGCGTCGATCTCGCGGAACCTTCAACTGGGTGTCGGCGCGCTTGCGAAACAGATCGGCCTTGGCCAGGGCAGCCTTGAGTTCGGCGAGCAGCTTGGCCTTGTCGGGAAAGTCCATGCTTTCGACAACCGCGAGACTTGCGCGGAAGTCCTGATCAACGGAGGCTCGGCGCTTCGCGATCTCCTCCAGCACCGGAGGCGGAGCAGGCTCGGGGGCTTGCAGCGCGTTATTGGTCGCCAGTCTTTCCAAGAGGACTTCGAACAGTCCGGTGATCAGCCGATTGCCGGCGTCGTTGAAGGCGGCGGTCCTCTTGACGGTTTGCCATTCCTTCCACTCGGTGACGGTTTCGCTCAGCGTGCGGGCCGAGAAAGCCCCGCCGACCAACAGGCTCAGGGTGATCAATGTCGCTTTGACAGAGAGATAGGAAGTCAACCGAACCATCAGGCTCGCCCGCGGTTTCAAACATCTGAACAAAGTGGAATTGAACCGATGATCGTGAAATGTTTGCAATCATGAGTTGTCTTTGAAAAGGGTTAAGAGGGCGTTGCGGGTCTGAGACCAGTTGGCTGCCCGCCTGCAGGGACGCCCGAAGGGAAAGGGAGTGCGATCCCGCCTCTGCGGCGAGATCCGACCCCGAAATCAAGCCTGTATCAGCGTCAGACGAGGCGCGACTGGACCACAGCCGCGCCGATGAAGCCCGCGAAGAGCGGATGCGGCTCCAGCGGTCGGCTCTTCAACTCGGGGTGGTACTGCACCCCGATAAACCAAGGATGGTCGGGATATTCGACCGTCTCCGGCAGCAGGCCGTCGGGCGAGACGCCCGCGAAGCGGAGACCCGCCGCCTCCAGCCGCTCGCGGTAGCCCATGTTGACCTCGTAGCGGTGGCGGTGGCGTTCCGAGATCTCGGTGGCGCCATAGCATTCGGCGATCTTCGAGCCAGACGCGAAGCGATTGGGATAGGCGCCCAGCCGCATGGTGCCGCCGAGGTCGCCGCCGGCGCGGCGGACCTCCAATTCGTTGCCCTTCATCCATTCCGTCATCATTCCGACCACCGGCTCGGCCGTCGGTCCGAACTCAGTCGAGTTGGCCCCGTCGATGCCGGCGAGATTCCTCGCCGCCTCGATGCAGGCCATCTGCATGCCGAAGCAGATGCCGAAATAGGGCACCTTGCGCTCGCGCGCGAAACGGGCGGCGGCGATCTTGCCCTCGGCGCCGCGCACGCCGAAGCCGCCCGGGACGAGGATGCCGTGCACATGCTCCAGATGCGGCGTCGGGTCCTCGGCCTCGAAGATCTCGCTCTCGATCCAGTCGAGATGGACCTTGACGCGGTTGGCGACGCCGCCGTGCGCCAGCGCCTCGATCAACGACTTGTAGGCGTCCTTGAGGCCCGTGTACTTGCCGACGACAGCGATCGTGACTTCGCCCTCGGGATTGTGGATGGTCTCGACCAGCGCTCGCCAGCGAGCGAGATCGGGCTCCGGCGCATCGTCCATGCCGAAGGCGTGGAGCACCTCGCGATCCAGCCCCTCGCGGTGATAGATCAGCGGGACCTCGTAGATATGCGAGGCGTCCTGCGCCTCGACCACGGCCGAGGGCCGGACGTTGCAGAAGAGCGCCAGCTTGCGCCGCTCGTTTTCGGGGATGGCGCGGTCGGTGCGGCAGAGCAAAATGTCTGGCTGGATGCCGATCGAACGCAGCTCCTGCACGCTGTGCTGCGTCGGCTTGGTCTTCAGTTCGCCTGCGCTCGCGATGAAGGGCAGCAACGTCAGGTGGATGTAACAGCTGTGACCGCGCGGCAGATCGTTCCTGAGCTGGCGGATGGCCTCGAAGAACGGCAGGCCCTCGATGTCGCCGACCGTGCCGCCCACCTCGACCAGAACGAAATCGTAGCCGTCGTTCTCGGCGAGGACGAAATCCTTGATGGCGTTGGTGACATGGGGGATCACCTGCACCGTGGCGCCGAGGTAATCGCCGCGCCTCTCCTTGGCGATGATCTCCTGGTAGATGCGCCCGGTGGTGATGTTGTCCATCCGGTTGGCGGAGCGGCCCGTGAAGCGCTCGTAATGGCCGAGGTCGAGATCCGTCTCGGCGCCGTCGTCGGTCACGAAGACCTCGCCATGCTGATAGGGCGACATCGTGCCTGGATCGACGTTGAGATAAGGATCAAGCTTCTTGAGCCTGACCGAATAGCCGCGCGCCTGCAGGACGGCGGCCAAAGCCGCCGCGCCGAGACCTTTGCCGAGGGAGGAGACCACGCCACCGGTGATGAAGATATACCGTGCCATGGGGTTTCACCTTTAGGCGCGGCTCTCCGATTCGGATAGCGCCGAAGAGACTGTTCACAGGGGAAAGTGGGGGATGTTCCTTCTCCCTTGGGAGAAGGTGGCCCGCGGCACGCGGGCCGGATGAGGGTGAACCACTGTGCCCAGTCGGCGTGCGCCGGGCGTCTCCCTCATCAGCCAGGCTTCGCCTGCCAGCTTCTCCCAAGGGAGAAGCGGGATCGCGAGCCCTCAATTCGAGGTCGGCGGAGCGGGCGCGGCCGGCGCTGCGGGGGGAGCGCTGCGCTGGATCTGGTTGAGCTGGTCGAGCACGCTGCCGCCCGGCGCCGGCGCGCCCGGGGCCGGGGGACGCGGCTGGCCGGGAGCGACCTGATCGATGATCGAACGCGGGGCCGAGGTGCGCGTGGCGACGATCGCCAGCGCCAGGCTGGTGGCGAAGAAGCCAGCGCCGAGGATCGCGGTGGAGCGCGTCAGCACATTGGCCTGGCCGCGGCCGGTCAGGAAGCCCGAGGGGCCGGACCCACCGCCGCCGATGCCGAGGCCGCCGCCCTCGGACCGCTGCAGCAGCACCACCACCGCGAGGGCGATGACGATGAGAAGGTGGACGACGATGAGGACGGTTTCCATGGCGGGCCCGCGATCTGGCTGAAGCGACGCACATAGGCGATGCCGGCGGCGAAAGCCAGTGCCGCGGCCCGCAAAACGGGTGCTGCAGAACGGGTGCTGGCGGAAATCCGCGCGCGAGGAGGCCACTCCCGCGCGGATTCCGCCAGCTTTACCCGCAGCCTGGCCCAGCGATGCGGCGAACCGGGACAGGCCTTCGGGTCGGGATGGCTGGGTCGGCTTTGCAGCCCCCGCGCCAGTCCTTGCCCCGATGGATAGACCCCACCCCCCGCCAGCCGCAACCAAGCGACATGGTGAACGAAGCGTTACTTCGCCGTTAGGGTAAAGGAGTAATGGTAACGATGCCGGCGAAAGCGGAAGCGGCTCAGGCCGCCGCGGCCACCACTCGGTTGCGGCCCTCGCGCTTGGCCCGGTAGAGCGCCTCGTCGGCACGCTTCAGCAGCGCATCGGCGGTGGTGTGGCCGGCGCGATGCGCCGAGACGCCGATCGACACCGTGACGGAGATGCCGCGCTTGCCGCCATAGACGGGGAAGGGCGTCTTCTCGATCCTTTGGCGGATGCGCTCGGCCACCAGATGCGCGACCTCGGGCTCGGTGTCCGGCATCAGCACCACGAATTCCTCGCCGCCGGCGCGGCACGGCATGTCGACGCCGCGGATCGAGCGGCGCACGCGGACCGCGAACTCCTTCAGCACCTCGTCGCCGGCGTCGTGGCCCCAGCTGTCGTTGACGCTCTTGAAATGATCCACGTCGAGGATCATCAGCGCGAAGGGCGTGCCCTGCGCTGCGCTGGCATTGATCAGCTGGGTGAGATGGCTCTGCATGTAGCGGCGGTTGTGCAGGCCGGTCAGCGGGTCGACGATGGCCGCCGCGACGGATTGCGTGAGGGCGTGGCCGAGGCTGTCGATGTAGCGCTTGCGGCGGATCTGGGTGCGGACCCTGGCCAGCATCTCGTTGCGGTCGACGGGCCGCACCAGGTAGTCGTTCACGCCGATCTCCAGCCCGCGCAGCACGCGCGCCTCGTCGTCCAGATCGGCGATGATCAGGATCGGCACCTTGCGCGTCCGCTCCAGCGTGCGCAGCTGGCTGCACAGCCTCAGCCCGTCGAAGCCGGTCAGCCCGAGGCTGACCATCACGAGATCGTAGCGGCCTTCCGGCGCGCGCATCAACGCCTGCTGCGGATTGATCTCGACCTCGACCTGATGGAGCTGAGACAGGCTGGCGACGAGGCGCTCGTAGGAGGTGGCGCGGTCGTCGACCAGCAGGATCCGGCCGCCGAGGCCGTTGTCGGCCAGGGCCGCGGCGTCGGGATCGGCGACGCCGACATCGCGCGATGCGGCGGCCCGGCTGCGCAATTCGTCCGTCAGCGTCTTCAGCCGGACGAGGCTCTTGACGCGGGCGAGCAGCGCCACCTCGTTGACCGGTTTGGTCAGGAAATCGTCGGCGCCCGCTTCGAGGCCCTTCAGCCGGTCGGCCGGCTGGTCGAGCGCCGTCACCATCACGACCGGCAGATGCGCCGTGTTCGATGAGGCCTTGAGGCGGCGGCAGACCTCGAAGCCGTCCATGCCCGGCATCATCACGTCGAGCAGCACGATGTCGCAGTCGCCGCGCTCGCAGATGTCGATCGCATCCGGCCCGTTCGTCGCGGTGCGCACGTCGAAGTACTCGGCGGTCAGCCGCACTTCGAGCAGCTTGATGTTCGGAGCGAGATCGTCGACCACCAGGACGCGCGCGGTCATGTCAGTTCGTCCCGGCGAATTGCTGCACGGTATCGAGGAAGCGCGGGATCGAGATCGGCTTCGAGAGATAGCCGTCGCAGCCCTTGGAGCGGATGCGCTCCTCGTCGCCCTTCATGGCGAAGGCGGTGATGGCGATGACCGGGATCGAGCGGAGCTCGGCGTCGTCCTTCAGCCAGGTGGTCACGTCAAGGCCCGAGATCTCCGGCAACTGGATGTCCATCAGGATGAGGTCCGGCCGATGCTCGCGCGCCAGCGCCAGCACCTGGTGGCCGCTGCGCGTCTGGACCACGCGATAGCCCCGCGCCTCAAGGAGGTCGTTGAAGAGCTTCATGTTGAGCTCATTGTCCTCGACGATCAGGACGGTTTTCGCCATTGTCGACCCTGGGCGCGGGCGGATCCCGCGTCGATACCGCTCTTCTTCAGCGGCTTACTGTTAATGGACAAGAGTTGACGAAAGGCAAAGGATGCAGGGCCGCAAGGATTTCGCCAGGCCGACACGGGAAGAATCCGAGGGTATCGCCGTTTCGGCGCTCGCCTTCCTCGCCGAGGACGGCGAAAGGCTCGGACGTTTCCTCGCCGTCACCGGGCTCGGGCCGGAGAACCTGCGTCAGGCGGCCCGGGAGCCGGGCTTCTTCGGTCAAGTGCTGGAATATCTCGCGGCCGACGAATCGCTCCTGCTCGGCTTCGCCGAAGCGATCGGCGCCCATCCGGAGCGCGTCGCGGCCGCGCATCTGATGCTGGCCGGCCCACGGCACGAGCGCGAGGATCCCTGAGCCGATGCGGCTGCTCTGCCGCGATTGCCTGCACTGGAGCGAGGGAGCCAGGCGCTGCTCCCGCTGCGGCAGCCCGCGCGTGCTGCAGCATGCGGAACTGGAGTCGCTCTCGATCGCGCATGTGGATTGCGACGCCTTCTACGCCGCCGTGGAGAAGCGCGACAATCCCGCGCTGAGCGACCGGCCGGTGATCGTCGGCGGCGGGCGGCGCGGCGTGGTGGCCACCGCCTGCTACGTGGCCCGCACCTTCGGCGTGCGCTCGGCCATGCCGATGTTCAAGGCGCTCGCCGCCTGCCCCGACGCCGTGGTCATCAAGCCGGACATGGAGAAATACAAGGTGGCCGGTCGGCGCGTGCGCCAGATGATGCTGGCGCTGACGCCGCTCGTCGAGCCGCTCTCCATCGACGAGGCCTTCCTGGACCTGACCGGCACCGAGCGGCTGCATGGCGCCTCCTCCGCCGAGGTGCTGGCGCGCTTCGTGCGGGACGTGGAGCGGGAGGTCGGCATCACCGTCTCCATAGGTCTGTCTCACAACAAGTTCCTCGCCAAGATCGCCTCCGACCTCGACAAGCCGAAGGGCTTTTCCGTGATCGGCCGGGCCGAGACTCTGGACTTCCTGGCGCCGAGGCCGGTCGGCCTGATCTGGGGCGTCGGCCGCGCCATGCAGGAGCGTCTGGCGCAGGATGGCATCCGCACCATCGCCGACCTCCGCCAGCGGGCGGAGAGCGACCTGTTCCGCCGGCACGGAGCGGAGGGGGGACGCCTCTACCGCCTGGCGCGCGGCGTCGACACGCGGAAGGTGCGGCCCGAGCGCGAGGCCAAAAGCGTCTCGGCCGAGACCACCTTCAACGAGGATATCAGGGAGTTCGAGACGCTCTGCCCCATCCTCTGGGACCTTTCAGAAAAGGTGCATCGCCGGCTCAAGGCAGCCGCTCTCGCCGGGACGACCGTGACGCTGAAACTCAAGTCGGCGGACTTCCGGATACTCACGCGCGCCCGCACGCTGCCTGCAGCCACCCAGCTCGCGCGGCGCATCTACGAGCCGGCCAAGGACATGCTGGCGGGCGAGGCGAAAGGCCGACAGGCCTTCCGCCTGATCGGCGTCGGCGTCTCGGGCCTCGTGCCGGCCGAGGAGGCGGATCGCGGCGACCTGCTCGACCAAGATCTCAAGCGCGACATCGCCACGGAGACCGCCATGGATGCGATCCGCGCCAAGTTCGGGGCGCGGGCCGTGATCCGAGGCACGGCCATCGGCAAGGCGCCGCGCTGAGCGACGCCGTCAATCGAGACGGATCACTTTATCGCGAGCCATCTCGCCCTGCGCCACGCTGAGGCTGGAGTGCGGCCGTCCGAGCGCCTTGGCGAGCAGGCCGATGACCGCCGCATTGGCCTTGCCCCGCTCCGGCGCGGCGGTCACGTCGACGCGGACGAGCGTGCCGCCGTCGGCCCGCCGCTCGATGCGGACGCGCTCGCTGGCCGCCTTGGGCGTGACGCGGACCATAAGCAGGCCATCGACCGCGCAGGCGAGCAGCTCATCAGCCGTCATGTCCTCTCGACCGCCGCCAGGAAGCCTTCGATGTCGGCGGATTGCAGCAGCGGGATGAGCGCCGCAACGCGCTCCCGCGGCAGGTCCCACCAGCGCGCGGCGAGCAAGCGCGCGACCGTCCCCTCATCGAAGCGGCTGCGGATCGGCCGCGCCGGGTTGCCGGCGACGATCGTATAGGGCGACACGTCCTTGGTGACGACAGCGCGCGCCGCCACTACGGCTCCGTCGCCGATCGTCACGCCGGACATGATCATGCAGCCGGAGCCGAGCCACACGTCGTGGCCGATCACGACGTCGCCGCGCGTGACTGAGAAGCCGGAGGTACCAGCTGCTTCTGGCCAAACGCCGGCCATGGCGCCGAAGGGGTAGGTGGTGACGAAATCCAGACGGTGGTTGCCGCCGAGCAGGATGTGGACGTCTTCGGCGATCGATCCGTAGCGGCCGATCGAAAGCTTGGCTCCCGATTCAGGGAAACGCACTTTCGGCCGACCGTAGGTATGGTCGCCGATCACGTAGCCGTGCTTCTCCGCCAGCTTCTTCAGATGCAGGCGCGTCAGGTTATGCGGATTGCCGGGATTTCTGAGCCAATGGCGGAGCTTCATCGCCGCGGTCAGGCGCCCGGACGGGTGGCGACGGGGCAATCGGCGCGGCCGCCCCATTCGGCCCAGGAGCCGTCGTACAGCATCTTGGCCGGCGCGCCGGCAGCCTCCATGGCCAGCGAGACGATGGCCGCCGAGACGCCGGAGCCGCAGGTGGTGATCACCGGGCGGCTCATGTCGATGCCGGCCGCAGCGAAGGCGGCGCTCAGGGTCTCGGGCGGCGCGATGCGGCCGTCCCGGACGAGGCGGTCGAAGGGCAGGTTCAAGCTGCCGGGCATATGGCCGGAGGCGAGGCCGGCGCGAGGCTCCGGCGCCAAGCCGTCGAAGCGCGCCGCCGGCCGCGCGTCGACGACCTGCGCGGAGCCGCTCTGCAGGGCCGCCCGCATGTCGTCCAGGCCAGCCACGGCTGCGGCATCATAGGTGGCCTTGAACACGCGCGGCTCAGGCGTCGGCGTGCCCTGGAGCGTGGGCCGGCCCTCAGCCCGCCATTTCGGCAGGCCGCCGTCGAGGATGCGTACGTCGCGCGCGCCCATGACGAGGAAGGTCCAGCGCACGCGCGGAGCGGCGAAGAGCCCGGCCCCATCATAGACCACGATCGTCATGTCCTCCGAGATCCCCATCGCGCCGACCGCAGCCGCGAAGTCCTCGGGCGAGGGCAGCATGTGGGGCAGGGGGCTGTTCCGGTCCTTCACCGAGTCGATGTCGAAGTGGACGGCCTTCGGGATGTGCGATTGCGCATATTCCGCCTTCCCGTCGCGGTTCATGACCGGGAGATACCAGGACGCATCGACGACGGCGACATCGTCACGGGTGAGGTTGGCGGCGAGCCAATCCGTCGAGACGAAAGGCGAAGCGGTCTGATCCTGAGCCATGGAGGCTGTGTAACGTTTGGGTGAGGGCGGTGTCAAAACGGCAACTGACCTCCCCAAGCAGCGTTAACTGGCCCAGCATAACGGAGCGTTGACCATGCGTGTCGATCTCGCCAATGTCCTTCCCACACTCGTCACGCTGGGTCTCGGCGTCACGATGATCTGGGCCTTCGTGCAGTCCGTCTGACCCGCAGATCGCGGTCGGCTGGCCTAGACCAGATCGGCCGCGACGCTGCCCCGGCGTTCCAGCCACGCCGGGACCGGCAACTGCTTCGACCTCAGGAAGTCGGGATTGAAGAGCTTCGACTGGTAGCGCGTGCCGTAATCGCAAAGGATGGTGACGATCGTATGGCCCGGCCCCATCTCCCGGGCCAACCGGATCGCGCCCGCCACATTGATGCCCGACGAGCCGCCGAGGCAGAGGCCCTCGTGCTCCAGAAGATCGAAGACGATCTGGACCGCTTCCGCGTCCGGGATCTGGAAAGCGGTATCGACCGGCGCGTCCTTGATGTTGGCCGTGACGCGGCCCTGGCCGATGCCCTCCGTGATCGACGAGCCCTCCGACTTCAACTCGCCCGCGGTGAACCAATTGTACATGGCCGCGCCCATTGGATCGGCGCAAGCGATGGAGACCTGCGGCTTCAGCGCCTTCAGCGCCAGGCCGGTTCCGGCCAGCGTTCCGCCTGTGCCGACGGCGCAGACGAAACCGTCGACCTGGCCCGAGGTCTGGCGGAAGATCTCCGGACCCGTCGTGTCGACATGCGCCTGCCGGTTGGCGAGATTGTCGAACTGGTTCGCCCAGATCGCGCCCTGCGGCTCGCTCTTCGCCAGCCTTTCGGCGATGCGGCCCGAGACCTTGACGTAGTTGTTCGGGTTGGCGTAGGGGACCGCCGGCACTTCAATCAGCTCCGCGCCGGCGAGGCGCAGCATCTCCTTCTTCTCCTGGCTCTGCGTCTCGGGGATGACGATCACGGTCCGGTAGCCCAGAGCATTGGCGACGAGCGCCAGACCTATGCCCGTGTTGCCCGCGGTGCCCTCGACGATCGTGCCGCCCGGTCGGAGCAGGCCGCGCCGTTCCGCGTCCCGCACGATGCCGAGAGCGGCGCGGTCCTTGACCGACTGGCCGGGATTCATGAACTCGGCCTTGCCGAGGATGGTGCAGCCCGTCGCCTCGGACGCCGCCTTGAGCTTGATCAGCGGCGTGTTGCCGATCGCACCGATGACGTCGTGATAGGGCTGCATGGCCGACCTCGCTCCTGGGGCCGCCTCATGCCCGAGCCTCGCCGGAAAGGGAAGGGCCGCGGCGTCCGCGCCACTCGGAACCTTGGCTGCGGCGCGGCCGTTTCCCTGCCGAGACAATCGAAGGAGCGCGCCATGCCGACGCCGCAAGAACTGAGCGAGGAATTCTGGAAGGCCTTGAGGTCCGACATGATCGTGATGCTGTCGGCGGCCGACGTCGATGAAGGCCATGCCCGTCCGATGACGGCGCAGCTCGACGAGGAACAGACCGGCGATCAATCCGGCCCGATCTGGTTCTTCACCTCCAGCGAGACCGCGTTGGCGGAGGCGCTTGGAGAAGGCTCGCGCCGCGGGCTCTTCACCTTCGTGTCCAAGAGCCACGGGCTCTTCGCCACGGTCCACGGCGAACTGAGGATCGACAGTGACCGCGTCGTAATCGACCGGTTGTGGAACGCGCATGTCGCCGCCTGGTATCAAGGCGGTAAGAGCGACCCCAAGCTTCGGCTGCTGCGCTTCGAGCCTGATGACGCCGAGATCTGGGAGAACGGGTCGAGCCTCGTCGCCGGCGTCAAGGCGCTGCTCGGCGTCGATCCGAAGAAGGATTACAAGGACAAGGTGGCCAAGGTCACCCTCGGCTGAGGGAAGCGGAGGCGCCTCGAGGGCGCCGCCTCCTGCATGATCATTCGCCGCTGGAGCGACCGCCGCCATGCGAGCTCTGTCCGCCCTTGCGGCCGGCTTCAGACGCCTTCTCCCGATCCTGAGAGAAATCGCCGCCGCTTTTCTGGTTGGCCAGGGTTCTTCTCCTGTTGGATTGTCATTGTCCGCCCACTGAGCAGGCCTGAAACAACCAGCCCTCAGTCCGTTCCGTTTCACCTTGGCGGCAAATTTCATGTTTCGCGAACCGCTGGTCGGGCATGCTCCGGCCACGCTGATTCGCGACCGGCCATGCTCGAAACCGATCTCTATCCGCCCGTGAAGCGCTTCCTGGAGCGGCAGGGCTATGCCGTGAAGGGTGAGATCGGCGCCTGCGACGTGGTGGCCCTGCGCGGCGACGAACCGCCGGTGATCGTCGAGCTGAAGCGCGGCTTCACGCTCGACCTGCTGCTGCAGGGCGTCGACCGGCAGGCGATCACCGACGCCGTCTACCTCGCCGTGCCGAAGCCGAAGCGCGGCCGCGTCGGCGGCGCGCTGCAGCTCTGCCGCCGGCTGGGGCTCGGGCTGCTGCTCGTCACCGCCCGCGATGTCGAAGCGATCCTCGATCCGGCCGCGTACAGGCCGCGCGCGCTGCCCAAGCGCCGGACGATGCTGCTCCGGGAATTCGCACGCCGCGTCGGCGACCCAGAGACGGGGGGCAGCGCCGCCCGGCAGCCGCGCATGACGGCCTACCGGCAGGACGCCCTGCGGCTCGCGAGCTTCATCGGCGCGGGCGGAACCGCCAAGGTCGCGGCGCTGCGCCGCGCCACCGGCGTCGAGCGGGCGGGGGCGATGCTGCTTGCCGATGTCTATGGCTGGTTCGCGCGGGTCGAGCGCGGCGTCTACGGCCTGTCGCCCAAAGGGCAGGCCGCGCTGGCGGCGCATGCGGCAACGATCGCCATCCTCGCCGCGGATCGCCGCGCCGCTTGATCCAGCGCAAGGCGGCCGCCGACTGCGCTGCGATGCTGGTGGCGAGGCGCGGCGATCGTCCGCGCCGTGGAGGAACCCGCGATGAGCCAAGCTCAACCCGCGATCTGGCCGAGCAGCGGCCTGCTCGACCGTCTGTCCCACTGGTTCTCGGATCGCAACGAACTCTCGGCCCTGCCGAAAGCCGAGGTCGAGCGCATGGCGCAAGACCTTGGCATGAGCGCCAGCGAACTGCGCGACGTCTCCGCCAGGGGTCCGCATGCCGCTGATCTCCTGCGCGTGCGCATGGCGGCGCTGGGGCTGACCGAGGCCGACATCGACCGGCTGGCCTTCGGCCTGATCCGAGACCTCGAGCGCGACTGCGCCTGCTGCGCCAGCAAGGCGGAATGCCGCGAGGATCTGGCGAAGCATGCCGAGAGCCCGGGCTGGATGGCCTATTGCGCCAACGCCCAGACGCTGGACGCCGCGGCTTCGATGAAGGGCCGCGCGCCGATCTGAGAGCCGCCGGCGCAACCCAGGGTCGGGTTGGCGCGCTATCGGGACATCATCATGGGCGAGTCCTGGCTGCAGACCCGCCGGCAGGAGAAAGGCCGCCGCTTCCTCTGCCTGATCGGCGAGAGGGGGAAGGTGCTGCTGACCTTCTTCACGCAGAGCTGATGCGGCCCTGACGACGGGGCGCTTGCCCGCGCGGCCGCGATGGGCGAGCCTCTCCCCTCCGCATCTCCAGGAGCCGCCATGAAACGCCACTTCCACGCCGCCATGCTGGCTGCCGCCTGCGCCCTGCTGGCGCCGCTGGCCGCCGAGGCGCAGCAGGTCAATATCCGCGGCGTCATCCTGTCGGCCGAGGGCGGAGCCCTCTCGGTGCGCACCCGCGAGGGCGAGACCGTCGCCATCGACGTGCCGAAGGAGGCGCGGATCGCCACCACCAGGCCCTTCACCCTCGCCGACATCAAGCCGGGGATGACGCTCGGCGTCACCACCGTGAAGCGGGCCGACGGCGCGACCGTCGCGATCGATGTGCGACCGATCCCCGCCACCGCCGGACTCGGCCTCTCGCCCTTCGACCTGCAGCCCGAGTCGACCATGACCAACGCGGTGATGGACGGCGCCGTCGCGAGCGCCGATGGGCAGGAGCTGACGCTCAACTACAAGACCGGCAGCGTGAAGGTGCTGGTGCCGCCCGGCACGCCGATGAGCCAGTCCGCGCCGGGCGAGGCGGCGGACCTGAAGCCGGGCGAGACCCTCTTCGCCGTCGCCCGCCCCGCGGAGGGCGGCAAGCTCACCGCGCTGAGGGTGCAGGTGAGCAAGGATGGCGTGAAGCCGACGCAGTGAGGCGGGGGCTTCAGCGCGTCGCGGTCTTCTCGCCGAGCGCGAAGCGGCGGCATTCCAGGTAGGCGTCCGAGCCCTGCCAGATGCCGGCGATATGGGCGTTCTGCAGTTTCGGCAGGATTTCGGCCGCCTTCTTCCTGTCGCCCGCCCAGCAGGCGAAGCGCGCCAGGGCGGCGCGGTTCCAGTCGTCGGGATAGCGGGCGAGGATGTCGTCGAAGGAGCGCTTCATCAGCGGCCAATCGACGAGCTTCTTGAAGGTCGGCGCATTCATCCATCCGGACCCCGACCACATGACCCGGGCATAGGCTGACAGACCTTCGGTCTCGCGGCTGCGCATCGCCGCGTCCCGCGCCAGGGCCTCGATGGCGCGTAGCGCATCGTCGGCATGGTAGACGTAATAGGTCACGGCCTGGAAATAGAGGTCGAAGTAGCTGGGGTGGCGCGTTACGGCCTCGCGCAGCATGCGGTCGAAGTCCGCGCGGTTCATGCCCCGTCGGATGGCGATGCGGATGTTCAACTGGTCCCAGTAGGGATCCTGTGCATCGGCCGGACGATGGCGACGGATGTAGGCTTCGGCATTGTCGAGCTGCTCGCGGACGAGCCGCGCCTGATCCTGCGTCAGGCCCTGCGGCGGTGCGTTGCGGATCACGTCGTCGATGATCGCGATCGGGATGCGCGCCTTCATGAGATGCAGGGCCTCGGAACGGGGATAGGCCGCTTCCCATTCGGCGAAATGCCCGTTCCACATGCTCCCATCCTTGATGATCGTTCCCGGCATGTTCCAGATGTCGATGGTCAGCCCTTCGTGCAGGAGCCCCAGCTCCCAGACGCCCGACTTCGTGCGCGTCCTCTCGGTGAGATACTGCCGATGCAGCCGCTCGATCGCGTCGAATTCCTTGAGGTGGAAGTGGCGCATGTTGAGCGCCTTCTTCTGCATCCGGTAATAGGCTTCGTCCTGGGCCGCGGATGGTTGAATGCCCGCCACGAGCGCAAGGAAAGCGGCGGCGAAGAGCAGTGAAAGACGCGATGCCATATGAACTCCCGCAATAAGACCAGGATCAAACATAGCAAAGCCGCCGCATAGACAGCCGGTAAAGCTGTCGAGACGGTAAAGATGCGCTGAGGCGGATCGGTTGGATTGTCGGTCGACGCGGCTCAGGAGGTGTCGGAGCGGAGCGCCTCGCGGGCGAGGGCGTGGCAATCGCGGAGCACGTCGTCGATGTCCCGGTCCGGCCTCCGGCGGTGGCCGGGCGGGTGGCCGGGCCGGAGCGGCGGTCGCGGGAGCGCGTCCGGCTTCGCGGCGGCCCGCTGCCGCCAACGCGCGAGGCGGCGGGCCTGGCGGGGCAGGTCCGCCAGCGCGGCCTCCAGCGCACCGAGCCTGAGGCGGAGGCGAAGGGCATCCACCGGCGTTTCGGGATCCGGCGAGCGCACCGCGGTCGGCAGGGCCGCGGCCGGGGCGGGCGCCGGCGCGCCCCAGAAGGTGCGGATGCGCGGCACGCCGGCCGGGGGCGCGGGCTTGAGCAGCGGGCCGAAGCGCTTCCAGCGGTCGAAGAGCGGAAAGGCGGGGAGGCGGTCGCGGGCGGCTCCCTTCCCGTGGCTGCCGAACACTTGCGCGCCGGGGAAGGGCGCGCCCGGCGCGACCACGAGGCCCCGCGCCGCGATCACGATCAGCCGCCGCGCCGCGGCCTCGGCCGGCCTCAACAGCGCCAGCGCGGCCCTGCGAAGCGCGCGCGTGACCGGCCCGCCGCCGTCGCGCCCGCCGATGAGGGCGACGATGGTGACGAGCGCGGCGCGGTGCCTGTCGATGGCCTGGGTCCAGTCCATCGGTGGAGGATGCTCTCGGTCGGCGCCGCCTGTCAAGGAAAATATTCCTTTATGTCGCCGCTTGCCCACGAAGGCTGGGCGCTGCAGGATGCGCGGGGGAAATCCACATGGCCGCGCTGCGCATCTCTTTCCTGCTCGCGATCCTGTCTGCCTCGCCGGCGGCGGCGCAGGAGGGCTGGGTGTTCGACCGCGCCAGGGGCGATCCGCAGATCGCCTTCGGCGGCAAGGACACGGAGCAGGGCGGGCTCGGCTACCTCAACCACAGCTTCTCCTGCCAGACCGGCGGAAAGGGCGGCACGCTCCTCATCAATGAAGGCATGCCCGAGCGGCTGAAGGGCTTTGTGAGGATGCGGCTGGAGACGGGCTCCGGCGCCTTCGACATCCGCGCCGAGATCCTGACCAACGAGGAGGCCGGCTCCTCCGGCCTCTCCGCCGACCTGACGGCGCAGCAATTGCGCGCCGCCGTGACCTCGCGCGGGCAGGTGACGCTGGTCAACGGGCGCGACCGCATCCGCGTGGGGCTGAGGGGGAGCGAGCCTTATCTTGCGCGGTTCCTGGAGGCTTGCGGGTTGAAGTAGGCTTTCGTAGGAGGCGCGCGCCGGAGTGCGAGGCTCGGATGGCGTGCGTGCTTCGAGGCTGCGCTTCGGCCTTCAGCCGAAGCTCCGCACCTCAGGATGAGGATCGTTGGAGCGTTGCCATCCTCAACGGTCCTCATCCTGAGGTGCGGAGCGCGTCAGCGCGCAGCCTCGAAGGACGCTGGAGGCCTCCGCTGCGGGCCATCGCCGCTTGATGGCTGGCATCGGCGTGGTGCGTGCTTCGAGGCTGCGCTTCGGCCTCCAGCCGAAGCTCCGCACCTCAGCATGAGGAGGTTGGGTGTGGCCCCAATCTCACTCGCACGCTCTCCACGCTTCTCATGCTGAGGAGGCCGCATAGCGGCCGTCTCGAAGCACGCAAGACGCTTCAGCTGCACCCCGTCGTCGCGCCGCACGTCTCGCACTTCTTGCAGGTGCCGTTCTGCACCAGCGTCATGTTCTGACACTCGGGGCAGGCTTCGCCGAGGCCAGCCTCAATAGGGGATTTCCGGCGATAACTCGGCACCGCCGAATTCTGCTCACGCCGCCCTCAACCCCTTGAACGGCAGCGCGATCGTCTCCAGCGTTCCGAGATCGAGCTTCTTCGATGCGCCGTCGATATCGATGCCGACGACGGCGCCGTCCTTGTCGAGATCGGCGTTGAGACCGTCGGCGATCACGCGCGTCTCGACGCTGGGCCGCGATTGCAGCTCGATGTAGAGGCTGTCCGTCTCAGGATAATAGTGCAGCTTCATGGGCTATCCTCCGAGAAGTCGCGGTCGAAGAAGGCGTTGTGGATCGTCTCGCCATCTTCCAGAACGACGACGCGCAGGGCTCTCGGCCGGCCGTCGTCCGTTTCCGCGACGATGATCCAATGACGGGCGCGTCCGTCCTCCTGGACTTGGCGCCTAATGGGATTCAGGAGAGCGGCTTCACACCAATCGCGCTTGATGTAGGGCCGCTTCCGGATGACCTGTTCGTCAAAGTATCGCGTCGTCTTCATTGATCGGAGGACAGGGGCGGGATGTCAAGAACACCCCGTCGTCGCGCCGCAGGTCTCGCACTTCTTGCACGTCCCGTTCTGCACCAGAGTCATATTCTGGCACTCGGGGCAGGCTTCGCCGAGATAGCCCTTCATGCGGGCGATGGCGCGGGCGTCGCCTTGGGGGGAGGCCGCCTGCTCGCTGACCTTGGCGGCCGGAGCGAAGAGCGCGTCGAGGCTCTTCGTCTCCACCACGGGCTCCGCCTTCAGGGCCGTCGCGCCGGCGAAGGCGAAGACCTGCGCTCCCCCGCTCGCATCCGCCTGCATCTGGCTCTGGCCCGAGGCTGTCCCGGCCGTCATCTGGCCGCCCTGCACGGTGAGGAAGTTGGCGGCGCGGCCGCGGGTCAGGCCCTTGGAGACGACGCGCTGGGGCGAGGGGCCTTCGCCGCCCGCGGGGCCGCTGCCGGCCGAGCCGCCGTTGCCCGGGATCTCGTCGGGCTGGACATGGGCGAGGTCGTTGCGGCCGAGATAACTGATCGCCAGTTCCCGGAAGATGTAGTCGAGGATCGACGAGGCCATCTTGATCGTGTCGTTGCCCTGCACGAGGCCGGCCGGCTCGAACTTGGTGAAGGTGAAGGCCTCCACGTATTCCTCGAGCGGCACGCCGTATTGCAGGCCCAAGCTGATCGCGATGGCGAAGTTGTTGAGCAGCGCGCGCAGCGTCGCGCCCTCCTTGTTCATGTCGATGAAGATCTCGCCGATGCGGCCGTCCTCGTATTCGCCGGTGCGCAGGAAGATCGTGTGCCCGCCCACCTTCGCCTTCTGGGTGTAGCCCTTGCGGCGGGAGGGCAGTTTCTCCTGCTGGCGCAGATAGACCTGCCGCTCGACGATCTTCTCGACGATGCGCTCGGCGACCTGCGCCGCGCGCGCGGCGGCCGGCTGGGCGACCAGCGCTTCCACGGCCTCGTCAGCTTCCTCGGCGTCATCCTCGATGAGCGCGGAGTTCAGCGGCTGGCTGAGCTTCGAGCCGTCGCGGTAGAGCGCATTCGCCTTCAGCGCGAGCTTCCAGGAGAGCATGTAGGCGCTCTTGCAATCCTCGACGGTCGCGTCGTTCGGCATGTTGATGGTCTTGGAGATCGCGCCCGAGATGAAGGGCTGGGCCGCCGCCATCATGCGGATGTGGCTCTCGACCGAGAGATAGCGCTTGCCCAGCTTGCCGCAGGGATTGGCGCAATCGAAGACCGCGTAATGCTCGAGCTTCAGGTGCGGCGCGCCTTCCAGCGTCATCGCGCCGCAGACATGGATGTTCGCGAGCTCGATCTCGCCCTTCGAGAAGCCGAGGAAGGGGAGCAGCTCGACGGAGGGATCGTCGAGCTTCTCCGCCGGGACCTTCAGCGTCTCCAGCAGGAAGTCCTGGCCGAGCGTCCACTTGTTGAAGACGAACTTGATGTCGAAGGCCGAAGCGAGAGTCTTTTCAAGGCTCTCCAGCACGTCCTTCGTGAAGCCCTTGGCGGCCAGCGTGGCGTGGTTGACGCCGGGGGCCTGGCGGAGCGACCCGTGGCCGACCGCATAGGCCTCGATCTCGGCGATCTCATGCTCGCGGTAGCCGAGGGCGCGCAGCGCCTCCGGCACGGCGCGGTTGATGATCTTGAAATAGCCGCCGCCCGCCAGCTTCTTGAACTTCACCAGCGCGAAATCGGGCTCGATGCCGGTGGTGTCGCAATCCATCACGAGGCCGATCGTGCCGGTGGGCGCGATCACGGTGGCCTGCGCGTTGCGGTAGCCATGCGTCTCGCCCTTGGCGAGCGCGCGGTCCCAGGCGGCGCGGGCATGCGTCACCAGCCGCTGGTCGGGGTTCGAGCCAGCGTCCATGGGCTGCGGCGAGACGGAGAGGCCCTCGTAGCCGCCGCTCTCGCCATGCGCGGCGCGGCGGTGGTTGCGGATCACGCGCAGCATGTTCTCGCGGTTCGGCTTGAAGCCGGGGAAGGGGCCGAGCTCCCGCGCCATCTCGGCCGAGGTCTCGTAGGAGACGCCGGTCATGATGGCGGTGAGGCTGCCGGCGATGGCGCGGCCGGCGTCCGAATCGTAGGGCAGACCGAGCGTCATCAGCAGGCCGCCGATGTTGGCGTAGCCGAGGCCGAGCGTGCGGTACTCGTAGGAGAGCTGAGCGATCTCCTTGGACGGGAACTGCGCCATGGTGACGGAGATCTCCAGCACCATCGTCCAGAGGCGGACGGCGTGCTCGTAACTCTCGATCTCGATCGCCTTGGCCTTCTTGTCGAAGAACTGCAGCAGGTTCAGCGAGGCGAGGTTGCAGGCCGTGTCGTCGAGGAACATGTATTCCGAGCACGGGTTCGACGCGCGGATCGAGCCGGCCGCCGGGCAGGTGTGCCAGTCGTTCATCGTCGTGTTGAAGTGGAGGCCCGGATCGGCCGAGGCCCAGGCGGCGTAGCCGATCTTCTCCCAGAGCTCGCGCGCCTTCATCGTCTTGACGGCGCGGCCGTCCTTGCGGGCGGTGAGCTTCCAGTCGCCATCGGTCTCGACGGCGCGCAGGAAGTCGTCCTTCAGCGAGACCGAGTTGTTGGAGTTCTGGCCGGAGACCGTGAGATAGGCGTCCGAATCCCAGTCCGTGTCATAGACGTCGAACGAGATCTCCCTGTAGCCCTGCTTCGCGAACTGGATGACGCGCTTGATGTAGTTGTCCGGGATCATGACCCGGCGGGCCATCTTGATCTCGCGCTTCAGCGCCGGGTTGCGCTCGGGGTCGAAGCAGGCGTCGCCGGGGCCCTCGCAGTTGATGCAGGCCTTCATGATCGCCGTCATGTGCTTGCGGGCGAGCTTGGAGCCGGTGACGAGGGCCGCGACCTTCTGCTCCTCCTTCACCTTCCAGTCGATGTAGGCCTCGATGTCAGGGTGGTCGATGTCGACCACAACCATCTTGGCGGCGCGGCGCGTCGTGCCGCCCGACTTGATCGCGCCCGCGGCGCGGTCGCCGATCTTCAGGAAGGACATCAAGCCCGAGGAGCGGCCGCCGCCCGAGAGCTTCTCGCCCTCGCCGCGCAGCTTCGAGAAGTTGGAGCCGGTGCCGGAGCCGTACTTGAAGAGCCGCGCCTCGCGGACCCAGAGGTCCATGATGCCGCCGTCGTTGACGAGATCGTCCTCGACGCCCTGGATGAAGCAGGCGTGAGGCTGCGGATGCTCGTAGGACGACTTCGACTTGGTCAGCCTGCCGGTCTTGAAGTCGACGTAGTAATGGCCCTGGCTCGGCCCGTCGATGCCATAGGCCCAATGCAGGCCGGTGTTGAACCATTGCGGCGAGTTGGGCGCGACCATCTGGTTCGCCAGCATGTAGCGCAATTCGTCGTAGAAGGCGGCGGCGTCGGCGTCGCTGTCGAAATAGCCGCCCTTCCAGCCCCAGTAGGTCCAGGTGCCGGCGAGGCGGTCGAAGACCTGCTTGGACGAGGTCTCGCCGACGATGCGCTCGGATTCGGGGAGCGCGGCGAGGGCGGCCTCGTCGGGCACGGAGCGCCAGAGGAAGGAGGGGACGTCGTTCTCCTCGACCTTCTTCAGCCGCGCGGGAACGCCCGCCTTGCGGAAATACTTCTGGGCGAGGACGTCGGAGGCGACCTGCGACCAGGCGGCCGGCACCTCGACGTTCTCCAGCCGGAAGACGACCGAACCGTCCGGGTTGCGGATCTCGGATTTCGTGAACACGAAGTCGATCCCGGCATAGGGACCCTGGCCTTCGGCGGTGTAGCGACGCTCGATACGCATAGCCTCTTCCTCGCTGTTCGCGGCGGGCGAAAACCGCCCCGCCGGATGCATGACGACCCGGGTCCAAACCAGCTTGTCTGACTTACGCCCCCGCCGCCGATGCTTCGGCGGCTTTTCGTCCGGCGCGCTGCGATTCCGGTCCGCTTGCGCGGCTCGATAACGCTGTTTGCTGTTTTGGCACCTGCAGCCCTGGTCGCCCAGGACATGAGTTGTCGTCAGCCGGAACGTGTCGACGATAGGACTCGTTCCGCCGCCGCGTCAACATCTTGTGGGTGGCGAATCGCGATGATTCTAGATGTTGTGTCAGAGGTGTGAAGGTTGGGGATAATTCACGGAAGCTGTTAACTCGCTGAATCCGCGTATGAATCTCCGGTCGTCCGAAGCTTGGCCGCGCAGCGGCGACTCACCGGCGAAAAGCGGGCCTGCCGGCCGCGGCCCCCATATCTAGGGCGTTAACCATCGTGTAACTTTCTGGAAGCCGGGCGAGGGCTTCGCCGCAAGTTGTTGAAATCTTGCGATGCACAAAAGACAAGCCGCAGAATCGCCGCATTTCGACGGGGTGGGAAACACCCGAATCGAACGGGATGGAATCAGCGAAAAAACCGGGCTCGGCGCGGAAGGATCAGGCGCCGGGCGTCCAGGGCTTGTAGTCGCCGCCGGTCGGCTGGCGCGTGCCGTCCGAAAGAGCCGAGCCGCTGGGGCGATAGGCTCCCGGCGTGCCGGTCAGATTCGGCACATGCGGCTTATGCCACTCGCGCGCCGCGTAGCTCTCCTCGGTCGGCGGCGTCGGGTAGGTATGCGATAGCCAGCCGGCCCAGCCGGGCGGGACGCTAGAGGCTTCGGCCTCGCCATTGTAGACGACCCAGCGCCGCTCGTAGCCGAGCGCCTTGTCCTTCTGGCCGCCTTTAGCCCGATAATAGGTGTTGCCGAACTCGTCGGCGCCCACCTTCTCGCCCATGCGGCGGATGGCGAAGTCGGTCCCGAAGGTGGAGCCGTTCCACCAGGTGAAGGTCTTCAGGAGGAAGGTCTTGAGCGACATGGGTCACGTCTGCCGGCGGCCGCGGGGATCGCTCGGCTTATGGCGGTCGGGGAGGCGGCTGTCCAGTGCCGTGCCAGCCGGTCTCCCACGCGGCTTTGTCCTGCCCCTCCGCTCATGCTATGGCGCGCCGATGCGACCCCTCCGATTCATCGCCTCGCTCACGCTCGCCGGCGCCGCCGCCTGCGCGGTTACGCCTGCGCTCGCCGATCGCTACCGCAACCCGACCGCGATCTTCGCCGGACTGGACAAGATCACCGGGCGCATCATCGCCTTCGAGGTGGCGGTCAACGAGACGGTGCAGTTCGGCGCGCTGCAGCTGACGCCGAAGGTCTGCTACACGCGGCCGGTCTCGGAGCGGCCACAGACCACCTCCTTCGTCGAGGTCGAGGAGATCACGGCGGGCAACGAATACAAGCGGCTTTTCGGCGGCTGGATGTTCGCGGCGAGCCCCGGTCTCAACGCGATCGAGCACCCGGTCTACGACATCTGGCTGACGGGCTGCAAAGGCGCGACCGAGCGCGACCTGCAGAAGACCAAGCCGGAGGAAGAGGAAGAGGCGCCGCCCGCCGCGACGGCGGATAGCCCGCTGGCGCGGCCGCTCGGCCCCGACGGCAAGCCGCAGATCGACCCGGCCGAGCGGGCAGCGCAGGAGCGCCGCCGGCAGCAGCAGATCAACCGCTCGACGTCCGCCGGGCCGATCCTGCCGGGGCAGCCGCTCAATACCGGCCCGGCGGCGCAGCCGCGGCCGGCGCCGAGCCGCAGCTTCTTCCCGCAGTTCGGGGGAGGCGGGACGGGCAGCCGCGGCGTGGGCGGCCAGAACCCCGGCATCTTCGTCGATCCGGCGCGCACCAACTGACGCTATCGGATCGGGGCGCGCTCAGCGCGCCGCGGCCAGCGCCGTCGCGCCATCGAGCGGCGCGGACCAGGTGCCTTGGTCGGGCATCGCATCCATCGCCTGCGACAGCAGCACCCGATAGAGCGCGCGATCGATCTCGATTGCGCCGAAGCTCGCGAGATGCGTCGTGACGAATTGCGCGTCGAGCAGCCGGTAGCCGCCGCGCCTCAGCCGCGCCACCAGATGCACCAGCGCCACCTTGGAGGCGTCGGTCTCGGTGTGGAACATGCTTTCGCCGAAGAACGCGGCGCCGATCGAGACGCCGTAGAGCCCGCCGACCAGCCGGCCGTCGCGATAGGCTTCGACCGTGTGGCAATGCTGCCGCTCGAAGAGTTCGCCATAGAGCTGGCGGATGGTGCCGTTGATCCAGGTCCGCTCGCGGCCCGGCGCAGCGGCGGCGCAGCCCGACAGCACGCCGTGGAAATCCCTGTCCGCGACCACCTCGAACCGCTCGGAGCGCACCAGCTTCGCGAGGCTGCGAGAGACATGGAAGGCGTCGAGCGGCATGACGCCGCGCCGCTTCGGCTCGTACCAATGCAGCTCCGGACTGTCGGCATCCTCCGCCATCGGAAAGATGCCACAGCGATAGGCCTGCAGGACGAGGTCCGCAGTGATCTCGGTTCTGTCGCGGCGGTCCGCCATGACGCGCATCTATAGCCTGCCCGAAGCTGCGGCCAAGGGGGGCCGCCGGAAAAGGGGGCGCGGCGCCAGGTCCAATGGATTTCGGCCGCGGCGCATGCGACAGGTGCCGCAATGACGACGGACGACGCGCCACTCAAGCAGGATTTCGACATCACCGTCCTGGGCGGCGGCCCGGTGGGGCTGCTGGCCGTGCTGGCGCTGGCGGGCAGGCTGCCGGGCGAAACCCGCCTCAGGATCGTCACCGGCCGCCGGCCGCCGGCGGAGGACGGGCGGGCCGCGGCGCTGGTCGGCCGCTCGATGACGATCCTCGACGAGCTGGGGCTTGGCGAAGCCTTCCGCGCCGAGGGCGCGCCGCTCGCCGCCATCCGGATCATCGACGCGACCTCGAGGCTGCTCAGGGCGCCGACCACGACCTTCCGCGCCAGCGATGCCGGGCTCGAATCCTTCGGCGTCAGCCTGATGACGGCGCGGATCGCAGCGCTCCTGCGCGACCGAGCCACATCGGAACCGAGGATCGAATTCGTCGCGGCCGAAGCGTCCGCAGTCGAGCGGCAGAGCGAAGGCTGGCGGCTCACGCTCGACGGCGGCGGCGCCATCACGACGGATTTCCTGGTCGCGGCGGACGGGCAGCGCTCGCTGGCGCGCGAGGCGGCCGGCATCGAGGTCCGGCGCTGGAGCTACCCGCAGGCGGCGCTCACTTTCGCGGTCTCGCATCAGCTCGACCACGAGGACATCTCGACGGAGTTCCACACGGCGCATGGCCCCTTCACGCTGGTGCCGGCGGGGGAGAGGCTGTCGACCGTGGTCTGGATGACGGCGCCCGAGCAGGCGGAGCGGTTGCTCTTGCTCGACGATGCGGCGCTGGCGCGGGAGGCCGAGCGCACCTGCGGCTCCATCCTCGGCAAGCTGACGCTCGCCGGCGGACGCGGCGCCTATCCGATGGGCGGCTTGCTGGCGAGCCGCTTCGCGGGCGATCGCATCGCGCTGGTCGGCGAGACCGGCCATGCCTTCCCGCCGATCGGCGCGCAGGGAATGAACCTCGGCTTCCGCGATGCCGACACGCTCTCCGCGGCGCTGGCCGAGGGGATCGCGGCAGGAGACCTGCGCCGGCCCCTCGACGCCTGGGACCGCGGCCGCCGCCGCGACGCAGGTCTGCGCACCGCTGGCGTCGATGCCTTCAACCGCTCGCTGCTCACGAATTTCCTGCCGGCGCAGGCGGCGCGGGCCATCGGACTTGCGGCGCTTGGGGCCGTCCCGCCGCTCAGGCGCGCCGCCATGCGGATCGGCCTCGCGGGGTAGGGCAAAAGCCTCAACGGCTCGGGAAGAGATCGTGCGGGATGACGTTCCCGGCGATCAGCCAGAGGAACAGCGTCACCGTGGCGACCGAGACCAGGGTGCCGACGAGCACGCCGTTCGAGGCGCGCTGCACGTAGACATCGTATTGGCGCGCCATGACGAAGACGTTGCCCGCCGGCGGCAGCGAGGCCATCAGCATGGCTGTGAAGACCCAGGCGCGTTCGAAATCGCCGACCGCCGAGAGCACGACCCAGACCAGCAGCGGGTGCAGCACAAGTTTGATGGCGAGATGGATCGGCAATTCCTTGGGGAGGCCCTCGTAGGGGCGCAGCGCCACCGTCACGCCAAGCGCGAAGAGGGCGCAGGGCGCCGCGGCGCGGGACAGGAAATCGACGAGCGTGCCGATGGCGTCCGGGGGCTGCCAGTGGAAATAGGCGGCGGCGACCGCGACGGCGGTCGCGATGTTGAAGGGATGCGTCACCACCTTGGCGACGACGTAGCGGGCGGTCTGCCAGACCTTCATCTTGGCGGTTCCGCCGAGCCCCATCATGAAGGGGACGATCGAGAAGAACAGGATGCAATCGAAGACGAAGACCAGCGCCGTCGGCACGGCCGCGGCGGGGCCGATGGCCGCGAGGGTGATTCCCGGCCCCATGTAGCCGACGTTGGAATAGCCCCCGAGCGTGCCCTGGATCGCGGCCGACCGGATGTCGCCGCCCGTGGCCCAGATGCCGACCACGAAGGACAGAGCGAAAGCGATGTAGGTGGAGAGGGTGGTCGAGAGGATGAAGGGCCAGTTCGACAATTGCTCGAAGGGCGTCGTCGCGATCAGCTTGAAGAAGAGGCAGGGCAGCGAGACATAGACCACGAAGAAATTCATCCAGGCCAGGCCCTCCTCGGGCAGCCGCCGCAGCTTGCCGCAGAAGAAGCCGAGGAAGATGAGTCCGAAGAAGGGAAGGGCGAGGGAGAGGACTTGGGCCATGGGATCGCGACGGGCGGGTATCAGCAATGGCTCCGCCGGTCCATAGAGCGCGGCCCCTGGAGAGATCGTGAAGGCGGGCGGCGGCCGGCGCCATTGAGCTTGGCGCAGGCCATGCTACTCTGCGTTGCCGAGGACCTTTCCATGACCGAACGCGCCAATACCGCCGTCGCCAAGCGAGGCGGCAGCGAGACCCCCACCAGCGCCAAGGCCGGCCCGGCCGGCAAGGCCAAGACCGGAGCGGGCCAGGAGGCGCCGGCGCTCGGGCGCACGGCCAAATACGCGATCGGCGCCGTGGTGCGGCATCGCGTCTATCCGTTCCGCGGCGTGATCTTCGACATCGACCCGGTGTTCAACAACACCGAGGAATGGTGGAACGCGATTCCCGAGGAGGTGCGGCCGTCGAAGGACCAGCCCTTCTATCACCTGCTCGCCGAGAACGCCGAGACGGAATACGTCGCCTATGTCTCGGAGCAGAACCTGGTGCCGGACCAGTCGAAGGACCCGCTTCGCCATCCGCAGCTCGGCGAGATGTTCGTCAAGGGCCGGGACGGCACGCTGAAGGCGCGGGGCCTCAGCGTGCACTGAGTCTGCCCGTCAGGCGCGCCCGGAGCCCAGCGCCGCAGCCTCGGCCTTCGCGGCGGCGAAGGCGGCCTCGGTGTCGGGGTTGAGCAGGACGGGCTGGTAGCGGATCTCCTCGATCGCGGTGATGCCGGCCTGGTTCAGCCAGGACCGCATATAGGTCGAGTGATGGTCCGTGCCGAAGGCGGGCGAGGGCATGTCCGGCCCAAAGGCGCCGCTCGTATAGGCGATCACCGCCTTCTTGTCCTTCAGGAGCCCGAAATAGCCGGTCGCCGGATCGAGCCCGAAAAGCAGGCCCGGCTGATGGATGATGTCGATGTAATGCTTCAGCCGATAGGGAATGCCGCCGTTCCACATCGGGACGGCGAAGAGATATTCGTCCGCGGCGATGAACCGGCCGGCGATGGCTTTGATCTCGTCCCAGGCGGTCTTCTGCGAGGCGCTATGCGCCTGCTGCGTGATGACCGCCAGCTTGGCGTTGGCGCGATCGCCGTCGAAGGCGGGGAGCGGCTCCGTCCAGAGGTCGATGGTGTCGACCTCGAGCGCCGGTTCGCGCGCCTGCCGTGCCTCGAGATAGGCCTTGGCGACGGCGACCGAGCGCGACGCGTCGCGCGGCGAGGCCTTGATGAAGAGAAGCTTGGTCATGTCGGACTCCTGGCGGCTGGATGGGAATGGGATGGGAGCGGGAGGCGCGCGAGGCGGCATCGCTGGGCCGCCTCGCGCGCCGGTTCGGCTTCGGCCTCAGTTGGCGACCACGTAGTCGAACTTGCCGGGCTGATAGATGAAGAACAGGCATTCGGTCGCGGCGAGGCATTTCGTGACGTGCTTCTCCTTGCCCTTCTGGAACCAGTAGGAGCCGACGGGCAGCGGCAGATCAGGCGCGCCGACCAGGCCGTTGGCGGCGACGCCCTGCACCACGATCCCGAAATAGTCTTCGGTGTGGGTGTGCGGAGCACTGACGAAGCCGGCCGGCATGCGGATGAAGGTGCCGTGCTTGCCGGCGGCGAGATTGCCGTAGGCCGGCCCGGCCTTCAGCTCTCCGGCTTGGGCTTTCACGCCGGTCGGACCGAAGGTGATCTTGTCGGCCGGGATGCTGACCGACTCGCGGTCGTTCTGCGCGACGACGGCGCTTGCAAGCGTGGCGGCCGCGAGGAGGCCGGCGGCCAGGGCGGCGATGGTGCGGTTCATGGAGGTTCTCCTTTTCGTGACTGTCGAGGTCGATGTCGTTCCGCCCTGTCACTGGGGCAGGCGATCCTTGATCTTCCGAAGGCCTTCCGCGGCGCAGGCTTCGTCCTTTTCGCCGCCCGGCGCGCCGCCGACGCCGATGGCGGCGACGATCTCCCCTTTGGCCTTCACGGCGACGGCGCCGGGCAGGAAAATGACGTTCGGCACAGTGAGGAAGGAGGCGGCCAGCGGACCGCCGCGCACCTTGTCGGCGAATTCGCCGAGCGCGTCGAACTTGAAGATCGGTCCGAGCGTCACCTGCGTGTAGGCCTTGCGGTAGCTCGTTTCCTTGGTGTGGACCGTCGAATGGTCCCCCTTGATGAAGGCCTTCGTCTCGCCCGATGGGTCGACGACGGCGGCTGCGACGAGATAGCCCTGCGCCTCGCAGACGCGGATGGCTTCCTGCGCCGCCTCGACGGCGAGCGCCGCCGGCAGGTCGTAGCCGGACTGGCGCACCTGCGCGGACGCGCCGGTGGTCAAGAGCGCGCCGGCGAGGGCGATCAGAAGATTTTTCATGGCGATGATCCTTGTCGATGGGTGGAGCGCGGCCCCTGGAGGCGCGATTGGCGGAAGCGGAATTCCAAGGTCGAGCGGCTACGAAGACGAGCCGAGAGCATGCTCGGCGCAACGCCTGCCGAGTTCGCTCTTCACGTTCTCGATCTCAGGCGCGGATCCGGCGCGATGCCGGAACAGGACGGCCATGATCGGCAGGTCGAGGACGTTCGGCAGAATGAAGCCGGAGCGGTAGATCGCCCAGGCGATCGGGCCTGCGTTGACGACGCGCTGGCCTTTCCGGGCGGCGCGATAGGCCTGGCTGGCGACGGATGCAGGACTCGGCCCCAGCGGACCGAACAGCTTGAGCACGAGCGTCGCCTTGAGATCGGCGCTGCCGCTTTCCGCAAAGCGCGTCGCTACTGCCGGCGGATGCACGGCGGTCACCGTCACGCCGGAGCCCTTGAGCTCCTGCGCCAAAGCGACGGAGAGGTTGGTGACGTAGGCCTTGCTGGCGGCATAGGCCGCGAAGAACGGCACCGGGCGCGTCGCCACCGCGGCGGAGAGGTTGATGATCCGCCCATGGCCGCGGCGCACCATGCCGCGGGCCGCCCAATGCGTGAGGCTGGTGAGCGCGCCGATGTTCAGCTCCAGCATGGCGCCGATCTTGGCCCCGTCATCCTCGACGAACGGCCCGGACGCTCCGGAGCCGGCGTTGTTGACCAGAACGTCGACGGCGATGCCCTCGCGATCCAGCCTCTCCGTCAGCGCGGTCAGCGCGGCGCGGTCCGTCAGGTCGACAGCGAAGGTCAGAACGCGGTCCGGGTCGAGGCGGCGAGCGGCGGCCTCGAGAGCGGCTGCGTCGCGTCCGACCAGGATGACGCGGGCGCCGTCGTCCACGGCCAGTTGCGCGAAGGCGGCGCCGATGCCGGAGGCGCCACCGGTGACGAGCACTGTCTTGTCGGTGAGATCGAAAGTCATGGTGGTCTCCTGTGGATGTTTGGGTCAGGGATGGTCGGGTCGCGGCTTGTCGCGCACCGGCGGCGTCAGTGCGGAAGGCGGCCGAGGAAAGCGCGGATCTCCGCGGCGATCTCGTCGACATGCGTCTCGAGGGCGAAGTGGCCGGCGTCGTAGAAATGCGCCTCGGCCTTGGGCAGGAGCGATTTGTAGTAATCGACGCCGCCCGTGATGAAGAGCGGGTCGTTCCTGCCCCAGACGATCAGCATCGGCGGCTGCTCGCGCACGAGGTAATCCCGCCACTGCGGATACTGAGCGACGTTGTCCTGATAGTTGTACAGAAGTTCCGCCTGCAGCTCGGCATTACCCGGCCGGTCGAGGCCGGCCTGGTCATGGACCCAGGCCGCGGGCGACAGCCGCTCCGGCCGGCTCGCGCCGTGCGTGTATTGGAACTTCGTGGTTTCCGGCTGCATGAAGGCGCGGATCGGCTTCTCCGTCTCGGCGTTGCGGTCCTGCCAGAAGGGGGCGAAGTTCTTGACGACGTCGGGGTTCCAACCCTCGACGTTGGCGACCGCGTTTTGGACGATGAAGCCGCGCACCCGCTCCGGGTGCTTCAGGGCGAGGCGGAGGCCGACCGGCCCGCCGTAATCCTGCATGTAGATCACATAGCTCTGGGCGCCGACCGCCGTGGTGAACCGGTCGATGACGTCCGCGATCGCAGCGAAGGTGTAGGGGAACTGCGACAGCCCCGGCGCCGAAGACTGGCCGAAGCCGGGATAGTCCGGCGCGATGACGCGATGGTTCGCCGCTAGCTGCGGGATAAGGTCGCGGAACATGTGGGAGGAGGACGGGAAGCCATGCAGCAGCAGGACGACGGGCGCGTCCTTCGGCCCGGCCTCGCGATAGAAGATATCGACATCGCCCAGTTTCACCGTGTGGTTCTCGATCCACGGATAGGAAGGTTGGGCGGATGCACCGGATAGGTCTGACATGATGAGCGCTCCTGCGTTGTCGGTTGGCGTCAGCGGCCCGATGCCGCCGTCGTCCGCCATGGATTAGTAACCAGTCATTCAGTGTTTTGTTGGTGACATTGATATCGACACCTGTCAAACCATATTTTGCAGGTTACAGAAACGTGATGGCAAGGAGACGCGTCCATGGCTGATGCGACGCCGGAGGCGACGGAGTTCAGGAACGGAATGCCGTTCTTTGGCGGCTCCGATTGGCTGGATTTCCTCAACACGCGCCTGGTGAACGGCGGCGAGGCGACCGACTTCTTCGAAGGCGGGGATGGCTTGCGCGGCTGGGTCGCCAGCGCCGGACTAGGGGCGGCGGCGTCGGGCGCCGAGGACCCGGCGGCGGTGCGCTCGTTCCGCGAGACCTTGCGGTCGGCTGTCGATCCGCTGCGCACCGGGCAGGCGGCGCCGGCCTCGGTCCTCGCCGCCGTGAACGACAAGCTTGCGCCGGTGAGCCTGCGTCATTCACTCACGCAAGGAGAGAGGGGCGTTGAACTGCGGCGAGAGCTGGAGACCGGTGCGTCAGGCGTCGCCGGCGCGATCGCGCTCGATTTCGCGCGTTTCGTCTGCGATCACGAGCCGGAGCGCCTCAAGCGCTGCGCCAACCCGGCCTGCACGATGATCTTTTACGACCGCGGCAAGAACAACGCGCGCCGCTGGTGCACGATGAGCATCTGCGGCAACCGCGACAAGGTCGCCCGCTTCAGGGCGCGCAAGGCTCAGCGGTGAGCCGGCGGCTTGGAGCTGATTGCGGCTCCACGGAAGCGCCGCCATCGCAGTCATGGCCGCGCCCGACGCGGCCATCCACGTCTTCGACGCGAAAAGACGTGGATGGACTGGTCAAGCCCGTCCATGACGTGCTTCCATCGGATCACGCCCCACTCCGGGGCGGCCAGCCGGCGCCTTAACGCGGGCTTTCCTTGAGCTTCTGCGCGTAGACGTTGACGATCAGCGCCGCGAGCAGGATCAGGCCGCGGATCAGGATCTTCAGGAAGCTGTCGATCTGGACGTGGTCGAGCCCGTTGTTGAGGACGCCCAGCACCAGCAGGCCGATGATGGTGTTGCCGATGCCGCCGCGGCCGCCGAACAGGCTGGTGCCGCCCACCACCACCGCAGCGATGGCGTCCAGCAGGTAGGTGTCGAACTGGTTCTGTTGCGCCGAGCCGAAATAGGCGACGCCGAGCATGCCGGCGACGCCCGAGCAGAAGGCGGAGATGATCATCACCGCGCCGATGATCATCCTGACATTCACGCCCGAATATTCCGCCGCCTCGCGGTTGCCGCCCACCATGTAGACGTAGCGGCCGAAGCGCGTGTGCGACAGCACGACATGTCCGGCCAGAAGGAAGAGCAGGCAGACGATGATCGTCCAGCGGATGCCGAAGATCGAGCCCGAGCCCAGCGTCGTGACGAGGTCTGGATATTTGTAGGCGATCTGGCCGCGCACCAGCAGCGCCGAGACGCCGTTGGCGATCTGCATGACCGCCAGCGTCATGATGAAGGACGGGATGCCGATCCAGGTGACGCCGAAGGCCGTGGCCGCGCCGAAGGCGAGGGCGGAAAGCAGGGTGAGGATGATCGCCAGCCAACCCGCCAGCGGCAGGTTGGCGATGTTCACGAAATCCGGCTGCAGCGTGAAATAGGCGACCGTGATGCCGACCGCATTGGCGACGGCGGCGACCGAGAGATCAATCTCCGCGGTCAGGATCACGAAGGTCAGCCCCACGGCGATGATGCCGGTGATCGAGACCTGCGCCAGGATGTTGAACAGGTTGGCGCTGGTGGCGAAGGAAGGGCTGGCGGCCGAGAAGAAGGCGACCAGCGCGAAGAGCGTGATCACCGGCGCGATGTTGCGCAACTGATCCGCGAAGAAGCCCTTCATCCCCTGGCCGGCGCCTCCGGCGGCATCCGCGACGCTCATGCGCTTGCTCCCTGCAACCTTGGTGTCTCGCGGCTCATGCGGCGGCGAGCAGATCGGATTTCAGCACCGTGCCCTGGCTGAATTCCTTCACGACCACGCCCTTCTTCATGACGCTGATCCTGTCGGCGAGCGTCAGGATGGTCTCCGGCTCCGTCGAGAGCACGAGGATGGCGACGCCGCGTTTCGCCAGGCCGCGAACGATCCGGATTACGTCCTCCTTGGCGCCGACATCCATGCCGCGCGTGGGCTCGGAAAGGATCAGGACCTTGGGCAGTTCGGTCAGCCATTTCGCCAGCGCCACCTTCTGCTGGTTGCCGCCGGAGAGGTTGCCGAGGGCCTTGTCGGCATCGGGCGGACGGATTTGGAGATCGTCGATATGGCCGCGGGCGATGGCGCGCTCGGCCCGCGGCCGCAGCAGCAGGGGGTGGATGCGGCTCAGGATCGCGATGGAGACGTTCTTGAACACGGGCTCGGTGCGGAAGAGCATCATCCGCCGGCTCTCGGGCACGAAGGCGATGCCGGCCCGGCGCGCCGCGGCGGTGGAGTGCAGCGAGACGGTCTGGCCGTCGATCCGGAGCTCGCCCTGCCGGATCGCCGTCTTGCCGAAGAGGGCGCGGGCGAGCTCGATCTGGCCGCAGCCCATGAAGCCGTAGATGCCGGTGATCTCGCCGCGCCGGAGCGTCAGCGAGACGTCCTTGACCAGGCCGCCATCGCCGATGCCGCGCGCCTCGAGCGCGACCGGAGCGGCGTTGTCGCCAGCGAGCGAGGCCTGTTCGCCCATGTGCATGTCGGCGGAGCCGCGGCCGATCATATGCGTGATCAGCGCGTCTTTGCTTAGGCCCGCGACCGGCTCGGTGGTGACGCGCCTGCCGTTGCGGAAGACCGTGACGCGGTCGGCGATGTCCAGCACGTCGTCGAGGAAATGCGAGATGAAGATGATGCTGCGGCCTTCCGCCTTCAGGCGCCTGAGCGCGGCGAAAAGGCGCTTCACCTCGGGCGGCGAAAGCGCCGAGGTCGGCTCGTCGAGGATGACGATGCGGGCGCCCGAGAAGAGGACGCGTGACAGTTCGACCAGCTGCTGCAGACCGATGGGGAGCTGGCCCATGGGGGTCTTCGGCTTCACCTCAAGCCCGAGGCTCGCGAGCATCCTGCCGGCCTCGCGGTTCATGCGCGTCCAGTCGATGGCGCCGAACCGCGTCACCGGCTGCTTGCCGAGGAAGACGTTCTCCGCGACCGTCAGGTCCGGCACGGTGGAGAGCTCTTGGTGGACCATGCCGATGCCGGCGGCGAGCGCGTCGCGCGCGGAGCGGAAATGCACGGATTGCCCGGCGACGCGCATCTCGCCCTCGAAGCCGGCATGCACGCCGGCCATGATCTTCATCATCGTCGACTTGCCGGCGCCGTTCTCGCCGACGAGGCCATGGATCTCGCCGGGCATGAGCGCAAAATCGACGTCGCTGAGCGCCCGGATGCCGCCGAAAGCCTTGGACACTCCGCGCATTTCGAGAACGGGCTCGGCCATGCCGGCTTCCGCCCGCGGCCGCGCCGGCGCTGTCGCGCCGGCGTGCCCTGCCTCGATTCCCACCGCCACGGGATCGGTCAGATCAGGTAGTTCTTCTGCAGCCAGAGATGGCCCGGCGCCGTCTCCTTGGTGATGACGGGACCGTCGGCGAGGATGTAGTTCGGGATGTCCTTGCCCGTCTTCTCGCCGGCCGCCACCGCCGCCACGCCGGCCGCGACCGCCCAGCCGTGGATGCGGTTGGAGGGGTTGCGCACGGTCGCGAGCATGGTGCCGTCGAGGACGGCGTTCACCGCCGGCGGCATGGCGTCGACCCCGCCGATGACGATGCCGGTGCGGTTCTTGGCCTTCATGACGTTATGGGCGGCGAGCGCCATGTCGTCGTTGTGGAAGAAGGCGGCCGCGATCTTGTCGTATTTCGTCAGCAGCGAATCCCAGATGCGCGCCACCTTGGTGACGTCCCAGTCCGCCGGCTGCTCGTCGACCAGCTTCACGTTGGGATATTTGGCGAGGACCTCCTTGAAGCCCTTGGCGCGGCCCTGCGCGCCGGAATGGCCGAGCGCGCCTTGCGTCATGATGACGTTGCCCTCGCCCTTGATCGCCGCCATCACCTGCTCGGTCACCGTCGCGCCCATCATCACGTTGTCGGGCGCGATGAAGGTGTGGATCGGAATGGTGCCGGGCGGGGCGATCAGCGTGTCCATGGCGATCACGGGCGTGCCGGAATCGATCATCCGCTTGACGGGATCGACGAGCGTGCCGATGCCGAAGCTCTGGATCGCCACGAAATCCCATTTCTGGGTCGCCATGTTGTCGATGGCGCCGCGCTGCTTGGTGGCGGAGAGCTCGCCGTCGAACCACGTGACGTCGACGTTCATCAGCTTGCCCCAGGTCTCGGCGGCCTTCTTGCCCTGGGCGCACCAGGTCGCCTGCAGGCCGGCGTTGGAGAACGCCGCCTTCATCGGCTTGCCCGACGCCTTCAGCTCCTGCGCCATGGCAGGGCTGATCCCCATGCTGGAGAACATCGCGGCGGCCAGGCCCGAGGCCCCCACCGCCTTGAACACGTCGCGGCGCGAGCGCGACTCCTCGATCAGCTCCTCGAACATCTCCGTCCTCCCATGCGTCCCGGCTTCGCGGGTTGTGATCCGCCCGGCGGGCGGATGGCTTGGGGTGGCGACGGCGACGGCTGGACTGGAGACGAATGGATGCGACGCCAGAACAGCAGTCTTCGTCGGTCCCCGTTAGGGAGAGTGTAGAAGAGACGAAGCGCGGATGGCAAGCGGCGGTTGATCCTCCAGCGAAGGGGGAGGTGGCGGCGCGGCACGCGCCGACGGAGGGGGCAACGCGACGTCTCCATACGGCGCGCGTCGGACCCCACCCATCGGCCTTCGGCCGACACCCTCCCCGGCGGGGAGGGATCAGGGGCGCCCAAAAGAAAAGCCCCGGCGTCGCTGCCGGGGCTTTCCTGTTTCGTGCCGCGCTGCCGCTCAGTACGAGTAGTACATCACGTACTCGACCGGGTGCGGCGTGTGCTCGAAGCGGATCACGTCCTGCATCTTCAGCTCGATGTAGCTGTCGATCATGTCGTCCGAGAAGACGCCGCCGGCCTTGAGGAAGCCGCGGTCCTTGTCGAGCGAGGTCAGCGCTTCGCGGAGCGAGCCGCAGACCGTCGGGATCTTCTTCAGCTCGCGCGGGGGCAGGTCGTAGAGGTCCTTGTCCATGGCCTCGCCCGGATGGATCTTGTTGGCGATGCCGTCCAGGCCGGCCATCAGGAGCGCCGAGAAGGCGAGGTAGGGGTTCGCCATCGGGTCGGGGAAGCGGACCTCGACGCGCTTCGCCTTGGGCGAGTTCGTCCAGGGAATGCGGCAGGAGGCCGAGCGGTTGCGGGCCGAATAGGCCAGCAGCACCGGGGCCTCGAAGCCCGGGACCAGACGCTTGTAGGAGTTGGTGGACGGGTTGGTGAAGGCGTTGATCGCCTTGGCGTGCTTGATGACGCCGCCGATGTAGTAGAGGCACATTTCCGAGAGGCCGGCGTATTTGTCGCCCGCGAACATCGGCTTGCCGTCCTTCCAGATTGACTGGTGCACGTGCATGCCCGAGCCGTTGTCGCCGTAGATCGGCTTCGGCATGAACGTCGCCGACTTGCCGTAGCTCTGGGCGACGTTGTGGATGCAATACTTGTAGTACTGCATCTGGTCGGCCATCGTGACGAGGGTGTTGAACTTCATGCCGAGCTCGTGCTGGGCGGACGCCACCTCATGGTGGTGCTTCTCGACCGTCACGCCCATCGAGGCCATGGCGGCCAGCATCTCGGAGCGCATGTCCTGCGCCGAGTCGTTCGGCGGCACCGGGAAGTAGCCGCCCTTGACGGCGACGCGGTGGCCGAGGTTGCCGCCCTCGTAGTCGGTCATGCCGTTGGTCGGCAGCTCGACCGAGTCGACCTTGTAGCCGGTGTTGTACATGTCGGCGGCGAACTTGACGTCGTCGAACACGAAGAACTCGGCCTCGGGGCCGAAGAAGGCGGTGTCGCCGACGCCGGCCGACTTCATGTAGGCCTCGGCGCGCTTGGCGATCGAGCGCGGGTCGCGCTCATAGTTCTGGCCCGAGATCGGGTCGAGAACGTCGCAGAGGATGCTCATCGTCGAAGCGGCGAAGAAGGGATCCATCGTCACCGTGGCGAGATCCGGCTTCAGCAGCATGTCGGACTCGTTGATCGCCTTCCAGCCGGCGATCGAGGAGCCGTCGAACATCAGGCCTTCGTCGAGAACGTCCTCGTCGACGAAGGTCACGTCGAAGGTGACGTGCTGCATCTTGCCGCGGGGATCGGTGAAGCGGAAGTCGACGTACTTGACGTCGCCGTCCTTCATCTTCTTCAGAATTTCCTTCGACGTTGCCATTGATGTCCTCTTTGGTCAGGGCTCTGTGCGGAAAGGGTTAGATCGCGTCGGCGCCGGTCTCGCCGGTGCGGATGCGGATGACCTGCTCGATCGAGCTGACGAAGATCTTGCCGTCGCCGATCCGGCCGGTCTGGGCGGCGGCCTTGATGGCTTCCACGGCCTTGGCGAGCAAGCCGTCCGTGACCACGACCTCGATCTTCACCTTCGGCAGGAAGTCGACGATGTATTCGGCGCCGCGGTAGAGCTCGGTGTGGCCCTTCTGCCGGCCGAAGCCCTTGGCCTCGATCACGGTGATGCCCTGCACGCCGACTTCCTGCAGAGACTCCTTCACCTCGTCGAGCTTGAAAGGCTTGATGACGGCTTCGATCTTCTTCATGGCGGCACCGCTCTGGCCGGGGTCCGGCGCGCGGCCTTCCTGTCATTTTGTCCAACGGGACGCAAGCAGTCCCCATGCCAAGCAAGCCGAAAGCGGAACATGCGCCGGCTGAATGCGTTGCTTCGCCTTCGTCCGCATCCGACACGTGTGGTCGCGCGGCCGCGCACCGGCGGTAACGCCGAACGACTGCTTCCCCTCTGACCTATTTGCCTAGTATTTAGGCGTTATGCCGCCTCTTTGAGCCCGCGCTTCTCCAGCAAGGGTTCGGTCGACGGCAAGCGTCCGCGGAAGGCCCGGTAGGCATCCTCGGGCTCCAGCCGGTGGCCGGCGGCATAGATGTGCTTCGCCAGCGCCCTGGCGGTGGCGGGATGGAAGATGTCGCCATGCTCGACGAAGGCGTGGAAGGCGTCGGCGTCAAGCGTCTCCGACCAGAGATAGCTGTAATAGCCGGCCGAATAGCCTTCGCCCGCGAAGACATGGGTGAAATGCGGCGTGCGGTGGCGCATCGCCGTGCCGGGCGGGAGGCCGAGCCCCGCCAGCGTCTTCGCCTCGAAGGCTGCGACATCGATGCAGGCGGGATCGGCGACCGTGTGGAAGGCGAGATCGACCAGGGCAGAAGCGCAATATTCGACGGTCATGAAGCCCTGATTGAAGGTGCGCGTGGCGATCAGCCGGTCCAGCAATTCCTTCGGGATGGGCTCGCCGGTCCTGGCATGAATGGCGTGGCGGGCGAGCACCTCGGGCTGCTCCAGCCAATGCTCGTAGAGCTGCGAGGGCAGCTCGACGAAATCGCGCGGCACGTTGGTGCCGGAGAGGCTGGGGTAGGTCACGTCGGACAGCATGCCGTGGAGCGCGTGGCCGAACTCGTGGAACAGAGTGCGCGCATCGTCGAAGGAGAGCAGGGCCGGCGCGCCGGGCGCCGGCTTCGAGAAGTTCATGACGTTGACGATGATCGGCCTGACCTCGCCTCCCAGCTTCCGCTGACCGCGGAACCCGTTCATCCAGGCGCCGGAATGCTTGCCTGGTCGGGCGTAGTAATCGCCGTAGAACAGCGCCAAGTGTCGGCCGGCCGCGTCCTTCACCTCCCAGGCGCGCACGTCGGCATGATAGGTCGGCACGTCCTTGGCGGGGACGAAGGTGACGCCGAAGAGGCGCGTCGCGCAGTCGAAGGCGGCCTCGATCATTGCGTCGAGCTGGAAATAGGGCTTGATCTCGGCCTCGTCGAGCGCGTGCTTCTCAAGCCTCAGCCGCTCGGCGTAGAAGCGCCAGTCCCAGGGCTCGATGGCGTCGAGCCCATCGGCGCGGGCGATCTCCAGCAGTTCGAGCCGCTCGCGCTCGGCGCGGTGCTTGCCGGCGATCCACACCTCATCGAGCAGCGCCTTGGCGTTCTCCGCGGTCTTCGCCATGCTGTCGGAGAGCTTGTAGCTCGCGTAGTCGGGATAGCCGAGCAGCCGGGCGTATTCGGCGCGCAGCACGAGCGTCTCGGCGACGATCGGCTTGTTGTCCGTGGCGCCATGGTCGCCGCGCGAGGACCAGGCGCGCCAGGCCTGCTCCCGCAGGTCGCGGCGCTCTGAAAAGGTGAGGAACGGCTCGACGGAGGAGCGCAGCAGCGCGATGACGAAGCCGCCTACGCCGCGGCTCTCGGCCTCCGCCTTCGCCGCTTCGACGATGAAGGGCGGCAGCCCGGCGAGATCGGTTTCGGCCAGGACAAGCGTCCAATCCGTCTCGTCCTTGAGCACGTTCTGACTGAAGGCCGTGCCCAGCGCCGCGAGCCGCTGCTTGATCGCGGCGGCGCGTTCGCGCTCGGCACCTTCCAGCCGCGCACCTTGCTTGATGCAGGCCTCGTGCGTCTTGCGCAGGACCTGCTCCTGCTCCTGCGTGAGGCCGAGCCGCTGGCGATCGGCGTAGAGCGTGTCGATGCGCCGGAACAGGGCGGAATTGGAGCCGATCGCCTGGTAATGCGCCGCGAGCCTGGGCGAGATGTCGCGCTCGATCGCCCGGATGGCATCGGTCGAATCCGTCGCCGCAAGGTTCCAGAAGACTCCAGAAACCTGGTCGAGCGCCTGGCCGGAAAGCTCGAGCGCGTCGATCGTGTTGGCGAAGCTCGACGGCTCGTCGCTGCCGGCGATCGCCTCGACCTCCTCGCGATGGCGCGCCATCGCGGCCTCGAAGGCGGGCGCGAAATCCTCGGTGCGGATGGCGGCGAAGTCCGGCGCGCCGAACGGCGTTTGGAAGGGCGAGAGAAGGGCGTTGGTCATGGTCATCTTTCGTCAGATCGTCGCTCGACGATCCTCATCCTGAGGAGCCGCGAAGCGGCGTCTCGAAGGACGCAAGACGGTCTTGCGTGCTTCGAGACGCGCCCCTTGAGCGCTCCTCAGCATGAGGACGTTTGCGGTTCGAATGAGCTCACGCCGACACCTCGAACCAGCTCAGCACGCCGCCCTCCATATGCTCCAGGATGGCGGAGCGGATGAGCCATTTGCCGGGGTTGTCGGCGTTGAAGGCGATCCGCACCGTCTTGTTCTCGGGCACGATCACGGTGTCGAGGAAGAACGGCTCCCAGCCGTCGTCGAGCGCGTGAAGCACGCGGAAGACATGGCCATGGGTGCGGATGACCTGCGGCCAGGAGCCGCGGTTCACCAGCGCCACCACGACGACAGAGCCCTTCTTGACGCTGAACATCGGCTTGCCGGCGATGCCGGAGGGAAAGCCGAAGTTGAGCTGCCAGACCTTCGCAGCGTCCGGGAGCTTCTTGGCGATGACGTCGGGAGCGGCGCCGGCGCCGGCCGGATCCTTGGCGTCCCAGCCGCCGCCGATGTTGAACTCCGCGCGCCGCGCGGTCTGCAGCAGGATCGCCTCGGGAAGCTGCGGGTTCTGCGGCAGCGGGGGCACCGGCTTCTTGGCCGGCGCAGGCTCGCCCTCCGCGACGAAGCGCATCACGGGGATGCCATCGCCGAGCGCGACGGAGATCAGGACTTCCTGGCCCGCCGTCTCTGGCAGGTCGAGCACCATGTCGTAGCGCGAGCCAGGGGCGACGATGACCTGACGCCGGAGGGGATCGAAGACCTCGCAGGGCTGGCCGTCGATGCCGATCACGCTGGCCTTGGCCTGGCCGCGGAACAGCATCGGGAGAATGCGGGCGTTCATCAGGCCGGCGATCCTGAGCCTCACGCGCGAGCGCGGCGGCAGCGTGATCGTCTCCGGCCCCGGCCTGCCGTTGACGGTCAGCGTGTTGCCGAGGCGGCCGAGCCGCGCGTAATCGGCGGGGACGGCGAAGGCGGGATCGATCTGATGCGCCTCGGTCAGCCGCCAGTCGTCGAGCAGCAGCGCGACATCACGGTCGATCTCGCCGCTCCAGCCGTTCTCCTCGACGATCAGCATGCCGGCGAGGCCGCGCTCCACCTGCTCGGCGGTGCGGCCGGGCAGCGCCGGCACCATGGGATGATAGATGAAGACGCCGGCGTCCTGCGGCGTGAAGGCGTAGTCGAAGCTGGCGCCGGGGGCGACCGCCGCCTGGGTCAGTCCGGCGACGCCGTCCATCGCATTCGCGATGCGGTGTCCCGAGACATGCAGCGACGTCGGCTGGGGGAGGGCGTTGACGAGCCGGATGATCGCGGGACGACCCTGCTTCAGCTTGATCAGCGGGCCGGGCGTCTCGCCGTTATAGGCCCAGACCTCGGTCTCGGCGGCCGGCTCCGGACGCAGGCGGCGCTTCGCCGGCGCGGCGGTGAGCGTGGTCGGCTCCGGCGCAATCTCTGCGGCGGCCGTGCCTGCCAGCGTCGAACCGACGAGCACTGTCGCGGCGATCCCGGACAGCGCCTGGCGGCGGTCGGCTTTGAACGGGCGGTCGAAAGTCATGAGCGGCCGGCGCGAGAGATGGTCAGGCAGCATATGTCGCGATTTGCCTTCGCCGTCGAGGCTTCAGGCAGGTTCCGCAGCCGGCGCGATTTTTTTGCTGCGCTCGCAGCCGCGATCCGCTATGGCGCGCGTTCCTGACAACGGTTCCGAGCCGCGCGACGCGCGGCCGGGGCGCGGGCGTGGCGGAACTGGTAGACGCGCTGGGTTTAGGTTCCAGTGAGCAATCGTGGGGGTTCGAGTCCCTCCGCCCGCACCAGCCGGCTCCGCCGGCGGAGCCGCTGTCGAATGATCATCGGACCGTCCGACAACGGTTTGCAACGAAGGCTTGATGCTATGCAGATCACCGAAACCCTGGCCGAGGGCCTGAAGCGCCAATACAAGGTGGTGGTCCCCGCCGGCGACCTGGCGAAGCGCCTGGACGCCGAGCTCGACTCGCTGCAGAAGCGCGCCAACCTCCCCGGCTTCCGCCCGGGCAAGGTGCCGCAGCAGCATCTGCGCCGCGTCTATGGCAAGTCCGTCATGGCCGACGTGCTGCAGAACGCGGTCAACGAGGTGAACCGCAAGATCGTCGACGACAACGGCCTGAAGCTCGCCTTCGAGCCGGCGGTCAACTTCCCGCAGGAGCAGTCGCAGATCGAGCAGGTGATCGCGGCGAAGTCGGACCTCGAATACACGGTCGCGCTCGAAGTGCTGCCGAAGATCGAGTTGGCCGATCATTCGGACATCAGCATCGACAAACCGGTGGCCGAGGTGCCCGACGCCGATATCCAGGCCGCGATCGAGCGCATGGCCGAGCCGTCGCGCCCCTACGCGGACAAGGGCGCCGAGCCCGCGGCCAAGGGCGACCGCGTCACGGTCGATTTCGTCGGCCGGATCGACGGGGCGGAGTTCGAGGGCGGCAAGGGCGAGGGCATCCAGGTGGTGCTCGGATCCAACAGCTTCATCCCCGGCTTCGAGGACCAGGTCGAGGGCATGAAGGCCGGCGACGCGAAGCTGGTGAAGGTGCGCTTCCCCGACAATTACCAGGCGCCGGGAATGGCGGGCAAGGACGCCGAGTTCGACGTCACCGCCAAGCTCGTCGAGTCGCCGGGCGAGCTCGCGCTCGATGATGAGCTCGCCAAGCAGTACGGGCTCGAGAGCATGGACAAGCTCAAGGACGCGATCCGCGCGAGCCTCGCCGGCGAACTCGAGAGCGTGTCCCGCCGCAAGATGAAGCGTAAGCTGCTCGATGCGCTGGACGCCAAATACGCCTTCGACCTGCCGCCGACGCTGCTGGAGCAGGAGTTCGGCTCGATCTGGAACAACGTCGTCACCGAGATGAAGGCCGCCAGCAAGACCTTCGAGGACGAGGGCACGACGGAAGCCGACGCCCGCAACGATTACATGAAGATCGCGGCGCGGCGCGTGCGTCTCGGGCTCGTGCTCGCCGAGATCGGCGAGCAGGCCAAGGTGCAGGTCACCGACGACGAGGTGAGCCAGGGACTCGTCGCCCGCGCGCGCCAGTTCCCGGGCCAGGAGAAGCAGGTCTGGGAGTTCTACCGCAAGAACCCGGAGCGCCTCGCCGAGATCCGCGCCCCGATCTTCGAGGAGAAGGTCGTCGACCACATCCTCGGCCAGGTGAAGGTCAACGAGACGCCGATGACCAAGGAGGCGCTGCTCGCCGAAGACGATTCAGAGGAGGCGCCGGCCAAGGCGGAGGCCAAGGCCGATGCAGCGCCCGAGGCCGCCGCGCCGGCGGAGGCCGCGTCCGAGGCGAAGCCGAAGGCCAAGAAGGCCAACAAAGCGGAGTGACGAGCTTCGCCGTTGGCGACTGCGGCAGGATTATCGCATAGGTCGGCGCCGATCCCTCCCTGCAGGGGAGGGTGGCGGTCGCAGGCCGACGGCTGGGGCAGACTGCGCGCAGTTCTCAGTCGTCGCGCCGCCCCTCCGTCGGCGCGTTCCGCGCCGCCACCCCCCTGCGGGGGAGGATCAGGTAGCGCTGCCGGGCTTACTGGTTCGCGGCCGCCTGGATGTCGACCTTGTTCAGCAATTCGAGCGGGTTGCTGACCGCGATGAAATCAGTGGCGCCGAGGCCTTCACCCTTGGCCGTCACGGTGACGTTGAGGTTCTTGGGCTCGGCGACGAAGCGGCCGAGCGCCGTCCCGACCGTCTTGGCGGCGGGGTGATCGCCGAGGAACATCGGCACCATCATCGTCGCGCCTGCGGCGAGCTCGGCCCTGACATCCTCGACCTTGCGGCGTGCGTCGCGCGCCTGCTTGGCGATCAGCTTCTCGAACAGGCTCTCGTTGACGACGCGGATCTGCACGCTCTTGGCGGCCGCGCCGAGCAGAGCGACCGAGGCGACCGCCTTGTCCATCGTGAAGATCTCGCGCGGGACATTGACGATCTCGGCCTTGGCGTTGGCGTTGAACATGCCCGCCGAACGGAGGGACAGCTCGTTCAGCCTGAGCGTCTTGGCGGCCTCGTTCCAGCTCTGGTCGTAGCGGGCGGAGACGTCGAGCGCCTTGTACCCCATGGCGAGCAGCTCCTGCAGGCCGCTCTCCTTGGAATCCGCGGGCAGGTCCATCTGGAAGCGGTCGACAGCGATGGCGACATTCGCCGGGATGGCGCCGACATGGTTCGACATCTTCGTCTCGAAGAGACCGAGCTTCGCCTTGATGCGCTGCTTCGGGTTCTTGGTGTCCGGCACGTCGAAATCGACGCCCGAGACGCGAACGACATCGATCTTCGGGATCATCGCGGCCGGATCGAGGGCGGCGATGCCGCCATCGGGAGCGGCGAGCCTGTCGAGCGCGCCCATCATGCCGGCGAGGCTGACACCTTCCACCGCGAACTCGCCGATGTCGAAGCGGTCGGCGCCGTTGCCGATCTTGAGGCCCTGCAGCTGGAAGCGGCCAGCGACATCGGCGCCGCCCGCCATGGCTATCTGGTCGATGCCGACGCGCATCGCAGGCTGACCCGGCGGCGTGACGGAACCGGTGAGGCCCTTCATCCGCATGTCGCCGAAGGACATCGCGCCGAGAATGTCGGCCGCGACCCCCAGCATCGCCTTGTCGTCGGGCTTGGAGCCCGTCTTGGCTTGCGCCTGCAGGGTGCGCATCAACTCGACATAGGGCGTCTTCAACGGCCGCAGCTTGAAGTCACGGCCCGAGAATTCGGCGACACTGAAATCGGCGAGGCCGGCGGCCTGGATGGTCGTCTTGCCGAAGGTCATCTCGGCGAGCGCCGTCCTCAGCGTATCGCCGGCCTCAGCCTTGCCGAAGAGGAAGCGGAAGTACTGCGGCAGATCGAGGCCCTTGAGCGTCGCGCCGCCCATCGCCACCTCGATGGTCTTCGGCGCGCCACCGCCGGCATTGGACTTCACCGCTGTCGAGGCGCCCGCCATCGTCCCCTCGGCCACGACGCCGTCGCGGATGTCGCGCAGCACCATGTCGCGGTAGATCGTGGTCGCCGAGCCGTCCGGCATCGTCTGGCCGAGCTCGATCGTGGGAACGGTCACGCTGCGGGCCGATAGCTTCGACAGGCGCTGGCCGAGGGTCGCGGCCTGCGCCGGGTCGAACAGGGCCTCGATCTCCGCACGTCCGAGCGACGACCCTTCGACCATGATGCGCGGGATCGAGATGGTCGCGAACTCGCTCTTGAACGACAGGTTCTCCAGAGTCACCGGCCCCTGCTGCGCCAGCGCGGAGGGCGCGACGAAGGGCAGCGGCGCCGCCGGTGGAAGCGCCAGCGCGAGCGCTGCGAGGGAGGCGGAGGCGAGAAGGCGTTTCACGGGGCTGATCTCCGGTGGCCGGTTGCGGAAGGCGGACGCAGGCATGCGCCGCCAACCCTTGTGAAAGTCTGGCGCGAATCGGCGAAACCCGTGCGACGCGCCGTGGAACGCGTCAGCGACGCGGGCGAGTTCAGATCGAAAAGGAGGTGCCGCAGCCGCAGCCTGAGGTGGCCAGCGGATTGGCGATGCGAAACGACTGCCCCATGAGGTCGTCGACGAAATCGATCGTCGCGCCCTTCATGTATTCGAGCGAGACGGCGTCGACGAGGACAGTAGCGCCGTCGCGCGTCACGACGATGTCATCCTCCGCCCGTTCCTGTCCGATGTCGAAAGCGTAGGAGAAGCCCGAGCAGCCGCCGCCATTGACGCTCACCCTGAGCGCCGCGCCCGGCTGCTCGCCGGCGAGGATGGCCTTCACCCGCTGGGCGGCGCGCTCGGTCAAGGACACGGGAGCGGCTTCGAGAGTTGCGGCCATGGTCGTGCATCCCCACTTGGTCGGCTTCGGCCCAAAAGGTAAGAGCGAAGCGTGATAAGCGCAACATCCGCCAGCCGCATGCGCCCTGCGACGATCCGGCCGGGCGAACGCTGGCGCGCGCCCTACGCCGCCGATCCCGCGCAGAGCCGCGGCCGGCTCCATGACGAGCCGCCGTCGGCGTCGCGCAGCGAATTCCAGCGCGATCGCGACCGCATCATCCATTCCACCGCCTTCCGCCGGCTCAAGCACAAGACGCAGGTGTTCCTGGAGCATGAGGGCGACCATTACCGCACGAGGCTGACCCACAGCCTGGAGGTCTCGCAGATCGCCCGCTCGCTGGCACGCGCGCTCGGCCTCGACGAGGATCTCGCCGAGACGCTGGCGCTGGCGCACGACCTCGGCCACACGCCCTTCGGCCATGCGGGCGAGCGGGCGCTCGCCCGCGCCATGGCGCCCTGGGGCGGCTTCGACCACAACGCGCAGTCGCTGAAGATCGTCACATGCCTTGAACGGCGCTACGCCGGCTGGGACGGTCTGAACCTGACCTGGGAGACGCTGGAAGGCCTGGTGAAGCACAACGGGCCGCTCCTGGCCGGCGACAATACCCATCCGCCGCCGGCCTATGTGCTCGCCTACGATGCGCAGCATCCGCTCGATCTCTGGTCGCAGGCCAGCGCCGAGGCTCAGGCGGCGGCGCTGGCGGACGACATCGCCTACAACGCCCATGACGTCGACGATGGCTTGCGCTCCGGGCTGCTCACCTTCGAGGACCTCGCCGAAGTCGGCATGCCAGCGCGGATCCTTGACGAGATCGAGGCTCTGCATCCCGGCCTCGAACGCGTGCGGCGCACGCATGAGCTGCAGCGGCGCATCATCACGCGGCTGGTCGAGGACGTGATCGGGGAGAGCCGCCGGCGCATCGCGGTTTCCGAACCGGCCTCGGCGGATGCGGTGCGGCGGCTGGGGGCGCCGGTCGTGGCTTTCTCCACTGACGTCGAGGAGGATGTCACGGCGCTGCGGCGCTTCCTGTTCCCGCGGCTCTACCGGCATCCGCGGATCATGAACGACATGGAGAGGGCCGAACGCGGCGTCGAGCGCATGTTCGCGGCCTTTCTGGCGGAGCCTGACCGTTTGCCCGAGGAATGGCGGCTGCCCCCAGGCCTGCCGGAGGCGGAGAGGGCGATGCGCATCGCCGATTTCATCGCCGGCATGACCGACCGCTACGCCGTCGAGACGCACCGGCGCTTGTTTGACGGGGCGGAGGATATGGTCTAGCGCCACGGTTTAACCTGGACCCTCCCCTGACGCCGCATGAACCTTTTCGCCGAATTCCAGGCCAAAGTCGTTGACATCGTTGAGGGTCTCGGCCGCGATGGCCGGCTCGCCAGCGGGCTTTCGACCGGCCGCGTGGTGGTCGAGCCGCCGCGCGACGCGAGCCATGGCGATCTGGCGACCAACGCCGCCATGGTGCTGGCGAAAGAGGCCGGCCTGAAGCCGCGCGATCTCGCCGAGATGCTGGTGTCGGAGCTGCGCAAGGTTCCGACGGTCCTGCGGGCGGAGGCCGCGGGCCCAGGTTTCATCAACCTGTCGCTGGAGCCGGCGGCTTTCGAGCGCGTGGCGCGCGAGGCCGTGCTGGCCGGCGTCGATTTCGGCCGCAGCCGCATGGGCGGCGGCGCGAAAGTCAATGTCGAATACGTCTCCGCCAATCCGACGGGGCCGATGCATGTGGGCCATTGCCGGGGCGCGGTGTTCGGCGATGCGCTCGCCAACCTTCTCGCCTTCGCAGGCCACGACGTCGCGCGCGAATACTACATCAATGACGCCGGCGCGCAGGTCGACGTGCTCGCCCGCTCCGCCTACCTCCGCTACCGCGAGGCGCTCGGCGAAGCGATCGGGCCGATCCCGGAGGGGCTCTATCCCGGCGACTACCTGAAGCCGGTCGGCGCGGCCCTGGCCGCGAAGCATGGGCCGGCGCTCCTCGGCAAGCCCGAGGGCGAATGGCTCGGGGAGGTGCGCGCCGTCGCGATCGACGCCATGATGGCGATGATCCGCGACGACCTGAAGGCGCTGTCGATCGAGCATGCGGTGTTCTTCTCGGAGCGCTCGCTCCACCAAGGCGACGCCAGCGCCGTCGCTGAGGCTATCGCCGACCTCGACGCGCGCGGCCTGATCTACCAGGGCCGGTTGCCGCCGCCGAAAGGCGCGCCGGTCGACGATTACGAGGATCGCGAGCAGACGCTGTTCAAGGCGACCGCCTTCGGCGACGACGTCGACCGGCCGCTGCTGAAATCCGATGGCGGCTACACCTATTTCGCCTCGGACATCGCCTATCACCGGAACAAGCACCTGCGCGGGTTCCGCACCATGATCGACGTCTGGGGAGCCGATCACGGCGGATACATCAAGCGCATGAAGGCGGCCGTCCAGGCCGTCACCGGCGGCGAAGCGACGCTCGACGTCGAGATCGTCCAGCTCGTCAAGCTGCTGCGCAACGGCGAGGAAGTGAAGATGTCCAAGCGTTCGGGCAGCTTCGTGACCTTGCGCGAAGTGGTGGACGAGGTCGGACCGGATGCGGTGCGCTTCATGATGCTGTTCCGCAAGAATGACGCGACCCTGGAGTTCGATCTCGCCAAGGTGATGGAGCAGTCGAAGGACAACCCGGTCTTCTACGTGCAATACGCCCATGCCCGGTCGGCCTCGGTGTTCCGCCAGGCGCGCGCCGCCTTCGGCGCGGAGAGCTTTTGCCGCGAAGAATTGGCCGGCGCCGACTTGTCGCTGCTCTCCGACGAAGGGGAGCGGGCCATGCTGAGGCTGGTCGCGCAATATCCGCGTCTGATCGAATCGGCGGCCTCGAATCGAGAGCCGCATCGGCTGGCCTTCTACCTGTATGAATTGGCCAGCGCGCTGCATGCTCAATGGAATCGCGGCAAAGACGATGCGGCCTTACGCTTTGTTAATGACAAGGATAGAGAATCGACCCGGGCCAGACTTGCGCTTGTCGAAGCGTTAAGGTCTGTCTTGGGCTCGGGCCTTCAGGTTCTCGGCGTCGGCGCTCCCGAGGAGATGCGTTGAACCGGGGATGGATCGCCCGACGCTTCGTGCAGTGAGTCAGGAATGGTGGCCGCGATGAAGCAGAATGAGGCAGCCAAGGCGTTTCTCGACCTCGACGATCTCGAGCGGCAGATCGCTGCCGCTGCGGCGCCGCGCAAGGTCGCCAACGACGATCCCCTGGCCGAACTGGCGCGCATCGTCGGCCATGGCGACAAGGCCGAGCGCCAGCGCGACGGCGCCAAGGCCGCCGGCGGCGCGGCGAGCTTCGAGGATTTCCTGCGCTCACCGCCCAAGCCGCTCTCCGGCGCGATGCCGCCGCATACCCCGCGCATCGAGCCGCTGTTCGCGCAGGATCAGGCGCTTCCGCAGCCGGTGGCCGAGCCGCAACCTGCGCCTGCCGCGCCGGAGCCGCAGGCAGTCGTCGCCGAACCGGCGCCGCCGCCGACAATCGATGCGGATACCTTCACGCTCCGGCCGGCGCTGGGCGACGAACCCGCGCCCCCGGCGATCGACGACTACCGTGAATTCGCGGCTGCCGGCGCTCCGCCCGCCGAACCGGCGGCCAAGGCCGCTACGCCCGCCGAGGCCACGGCGGAAGGCGCCACCCAGACCGCCGATCCGCAGTTCGATGCCATGCTGGCGGAGTTCGAAGCCACGATGCGCCAGGTCGGCGCGCGGAAGGCCTCCGATCCGCCGGCCGCTCCCGCCGAGCCCGCAGCCCTGGCCTTCCCGCCACCGCCGCCCGCGATGGTGCTGCCGCGCTCGCTCGCTTATGACCCGGAGACCGAGCCGGCGGAGATGGCGCCTGCGCCGGCGCCGCGGGGCTCCCGCCGCGGCCTCGTGCTGGCCGGTGGCGTGATGGGCGTGGCGTTGATCGGCGCGGCCAGCCTGCTCGCCTTCGGTGGCGGTACCAAATCGCCGAACGGCGCCAGCGCCCCGGTGATCGCCGCCAAGCCCGGCGTGATCAAGGAGCGACCCGCCAATCCGGGCGGTGTCGAGGTCCCGAACCAGGACAAGGAGATCCTTTCGCCGCGCCGGGAGGCGAGCGCGCAGCCCGAGCGCGTGGCGCCGCGCGAGGAGCAGCCGCTCGATCTGGCGCAGGCGCAGCGCAGCGCCGAGGCGCAGGCGCCCGCAGTGCGCCAGATCCCCGGCGTTCCGGTCGTGACGCCCCCCGTTCCGCCCGCTGCTGCAGCGTCGACGCCTGCGCAGCCGCGTCCTGTGGCTTCCGTGCCCATCACCATCGCCGCCGCGCCGCCCGCCGCCGCGCCTCCGCCGCCGGCCCTGACTGCGCCCGCTCCGGCAGCCCCGCCAGTGACGCCGCCCGCCGCGGCTGCCCCAGCGCCAGCGCCAGCGTCTGCCGCTCCCGCCCAGCCGCCGGCCGCCGCGCCAGCCGCCACCGCTCAGCCGCCGGCCGCCGCGCCAGCCGCCACCGCCCAGCCGCCGGCCGCCGCGCCAGCGCCGCCGTCCGGCGCGGAGCCGCGCCGCGTGCGCGCCGTGCCGATCCGTCCCGAGGAAGGCGCGCCGAACCGCGCCCAGCCGCAGCCGCGGGTGGTGCCGCCCGCCGCCAGGCCCGCGCCGGCCCAGCCGAGCGCCGCCGCCGCGGCGGAGGACGCCAACGCGCCGCTGCCCATCACCCCGCAGGCCAATCGCGTTCCGCAGCAGCCTGAGCGGAGCGCCGCGATCGTGCCGGGCACCGTGCCCGCCTCGACCCCCACCGCTCCCGCAACGACGCAGAGCACCTCCGCCGCGCCGGCTTCCGGCGGCGGCTCCTTCACCGTGCAGGTCGCCGCCGAAGGCAGCGAGGATGCGGCGCAGGCCAAGTTCAACCGCCTGCGCAGCCAATATGGCGATGTGCTCGGCTCGGCCAACCCCTCGATCCGCAGCGCCGAGGTCAACGGCCGCTCGGTCTACCGGGTGCGCGTCGGCCAGATGTCCCGCGAAGAGGCGACGAGCCTCTGCGAACGGCTGAAGGCGAGCGGCGGCAGCTGCTTCGTGGCGCGGAACTGACGGCTCGCTCGTCGATGTCCTGCAAGGCCTTCATCGTCGGCTGCGCCGGCTTCGTCCTGTCGCGAGCCGAGATCGCCTTCTTCGAGGCGGAGCGGCCCTGGGGCTTCATCCTGTTCCGTCGCAACATCGAGAGCCCCGATCAGGTGCGGCGCCTCGTCGAGTCGCTGCGCGCCGCCGTGGGCTGCGATAACGCTCCGGTGCTCATCGATCAGGAGGGCGGCCGCGTGCAGCGCCTCGGCCCGCCGCATTGGCCGAAATATCCGCCCGGCCGAACCTACGGCCGGATCAGCGCCAACGATCCGCTGGCGAGGCGCGAAATCGCCAGGCTCGGGGCGCGGCTGATCGCGCATGACCTGAAGTCGCTCGGCATCAACGTCGATTGCGTGCCGGTGCTCGACGTGCCGCAACCCGGCGCCCATGACGTGATCGGCGACCGGGCCTATGGCGAGGATCCGCGGACGATCGCGGTCCTCGGCCGCGCCGCGGCGGAGGGCCTGATCGCCGGAGGCGTGCTGCCCGTGATCAAGCACATTCCCGGCCATGGCAGGGCGGGGGCCGACAGCCATCTCGACCTGCCGGTGGTCGACGCCGACCGCGCCTCGCTATCGGCCACCGATTTCCTGCCCTTCCGCCATCTCGCGGACATGCCGCTCGCGATGACGGCGCATGTCGTCTACGCGGCGATCGACGCCAGGCGGCCGGCGACGACGTCGCGCAAGGTCATGCGCGAGGTCGTCAGGGGCGAGATCGGCTACGACGGCCTCGTCATGAGCGACGATCTCTCGATGAAGGCGCTGGCCGGCGATTTCGGCGACCGGGCCCGGGCCGCCATCCGCGCTGGCTGCGACATGCTGCTACACTGCAACGGCGACATGGAAGAGATGCGCGCCATCGCCGCCGCCACGCCGGAGCTGAAGGGCAAGGCGCTCCGCCGCGCCGAGGCTGCGCTCTCCCGCATCGCGCATGAGCCCGAGCCTTTCGATCCTGTGGAAGGGCGCGAGCGATTCGCCGCGGCGCTTGCATCGCTGGCCTGAAAAGCCGACACCTGGGCCGCTTATAGGCTCGGGAGTCGGATGCGCAGCGCGGATCTCTTCGATGACGGACAGGAGGAGCGGCGGCCGGACGAGCCGGCGCTGATCGTCGGCGTCGATGGCTTCGAGGGTCCGCTGGACCTCCTGCTGGAGCTGGCGAGGCGGCAGAAGGTCGATCTGCAGCGCATCTCCATCCTCGCCCTTGCCGACCAGTATCTCGCCTTCGTCGACGCCGCCCGCAAGGTGCGGCTGGAGCTCGCCGCCGATTATCTCGTGATGGCGGCGTGGCTCGCCTACCTGAAGTCGCGCCTGCTGCTGCCGAAGGAGCGCGATGCCGAGGAAGGCCCGAGCGCGGAGGAGCTCGCCGGCGCGCTGGCGATGCGGCTCCGCAAGCTGGAAGCCATCCGCCGCGCCGCGCAGCGGCTGATGGCCCGTCCGCAGCTCGGGCAGGATGTCTTCGCCCGCGGCCAGCCGCAGGACGTGGCGGTGGTGCGCGCGCCGCTCTGGCAGGCGAGCTTGCATGACCTGCTCACCGCCTACGCCCGCCAGCGGCAGCGCCAGGCTCTCGCCCATGTGACGATCGGCAAGCGCTTCGTCTGGTCGCTGGCCGAGGCCCGCGCCACGCTGGAGCGGATCATGGGCGATATCGCCGACTGGGCGCCGATGGACGAATACCTGCTGCGCTACGCTGTCGAGCCGGCGATGCGCCGCTCCGTCTCGGCCTCGGCCTTCGCCACGGCGCTGGAAATGGTGCGCGAGGGCGCGCTGGAGATGCGGCAGGACAGGCCCTTCGACCGCCTGTGGCTGCGCCGTCGGTCGGCCCCGCTCAGCGACGCCGCGTGAGCAGGCAAAGATGAGCAGGGTGGGCTTCGACCTCTTGCATGCGGACGCGTCCGGCGAATTCGCTGCTGCGATGAGCCTCGGCGCGGCCGTGCGCATCGCCGAGGCGCTGCTGTTCGCGGCGCGCGAACCGCTGTCGCAAGAAGCGATCGCCGCTGCGCTGCCCGCCGGCGCGGCCGTCGCCGAGGTGCTGGAGCATCTCGAGGCGCATTACGCGGCGAGGGGCGTCAACCTGATCCGCGTCGCCGGCGGCTGGACCTTCCGAACCGCGCCCGACCTCGGCTTCCTGATGCGGCGCGACGTCGAGGAGCCGCGGAAGCTGTCGCGCGCCGCGATCGAGACGCTCGCCATCGTGGCCTATCACCAGCCCGTGACTCGCGCCGAGATCGAGGAGATCCGCGGCGTCGCCACGGCCAAAGGCACGCTCGACGTGCTCCTGGAGTCGGGCTGGGTGAGGATGCGCGGGCGGCGGCGCACGCCGGGAAGGCCCATCACCTTCGGCACGACCGAGGCCTTCCTGTCGCATTTCGGGCTGGGATCGGTCGGCGACCTGCCCGGCCTCGACGAATTGAGCGCCGCAGGGCTGTTCGACGGGCGTCTGCCGCGCGGGCTCGCCGTGCCGCTTCCTACCGACGATCCGGCGCTGCTCGCCGACGAGGACCCGCTTGAGGCCGACCCGATCGAGCTGGCGAGGCAGGAGCGGATCGACGCCGGAGAGCCCGGGCTCGACGCCGGCGCGGCTGCGGATACCAGCCGGACGGACGGCGAGCGCTGATGCCCGGCACTGCGACCGCCGCCTCGCCGGGGCGGAGCGGCCGCGCCAGCGCGGTCATTCCGGCCGGACTCTCCTTCCGGGGCGTCGGCAAGGCCTTCGACGGCCGGCAGGTGCTCGACGCCATCACGCTGGAGATCAGGCCGGCGGAGGTCGTCTGCCTGCTCGGGCCGTCGGGTTGCGGGAAGACCACGTTGCTCCGGATCGTCGCCGGCATCGAGGACCTCTCGGAGGGCGAGATCCGCATGGACGGCGTCGCGATCGCCGGCCCCGGCTTCGCCATGCCGCCGGAACGGCGCGGGATCGGTCTCGTCTTCCAGGATTACGCCCTGTTTCCGCAGATGACGGTCGAGGACAATGTGATGTTCGGCCTGCGCGGCCTGAGCCGTCGCGAGGCCGCGGCCGCCGCTGGCGTGGCGCTGGCGCGGGTGGGTCTGACGCCGCTCGCCGGCGCCTATCCCTACATGCTGTCCGGCGGCGAGCAGCAGCGCGTGGCGCTCGCCCGCGCCATCGTGCCGCGTCCGCGCGTGCTCCTGATGGACGAGCCCTTCTCCAACCTCGACCGCCGCATGCGGGACGCGGTGCGCGAGGACACGGTGGCGTTGCTGCGCGAGACCGGCGCCACCTGCATCATGGTGACGCATGATCCCGAGGAGGCGATGCGGGTCGCGGACCGCATCGTGCTGATGCGGGCCGGCCGCATCGTGCAGGCCGGCGCTCCCGAAGCGCTCTACCGCGCCCCCGCGGATCTGGAAGCGGCGCGATTCTTCTGCGATCTCAACGAGATCGCGGCGGAGGTTCGCGATGGCGTGGCCGAGACGCCGATCGGGCGCCTGCCGGCTCCGGGCCTGCCCGACGGGCCGGCCGCGGCCTGCTTCCGCCCGCAGGCCTTCGCGCTCCTGCCGAGGGGGCAGGGGCTGCCCGCCAGGGTGCTCTCCGCCCGCTTCCTCGGCGAGGCGCATCTGGTCGAGCTCGACGTGCAGGGGCTCGACCAGCCGGTGCGCGCCAGGCTGCGCGAGCGCCCTCCGGAAGGCGCCCGGCGGGAGGTCGGCGTCGCGATCGACTTTGACGAGGCGCTTGTTTTCGGGCATCAGCCCCCCTAGTTTCCGGGAACATCCGGGGGGTGCGTTCCGCCCTCCAAGAGACAAGGGAGTTTCGCCATGGGCTCGATGAGCATCTGGCACTGGCTGGTCGTCGCGGTGATCGTGCTGCTGCTGTTCGGTCGGGGCAAGATCACCGAACTGATGGGCGACGTCGCCAGCGGCATCAAGGCCTTCAAGAAGGGCATGAGCGAGGACGACGAAGCCAAGAAGGCCGAGGAGGCCGAGAAGGCCCGCCTGGAAGCCGCCGCCGCCGCCAAGCAGGCCGAAACCGCGGCCGCCTCGACCACGAAGACGAACTGAGGCGGGGCGGCGCTCAGCCGCGCGCCGGAACGGATCGCCATGTTCGACATCGGGGGAGGCGAACTCCTCGTCATCGGCATCGTCGCGCTGGTCGTGATCGGCCCGAAGGAATTGCCCGGCCTGTTGCGGACGGCGGGCAACGCCATGGGCAAGGTGCGCCGCATGGCCGCCGAGTTCCGCAGCCAGTTCGACGAGGCGATGCGGGAGGCCGAGATCGAAGAGGCCAAGAAGGCCTTCACCAGCATGGACGAGACGGCGCGCTCCGCCACGACTGGCGGCTTCAACCCGCTGGATACGATCCGCAACGAGATCAAGGCCGTGAAGGAAGAGATGAGGCCGGCGCAGCCTGCGACGGAGGCGTCTGCGGCCGCGACGGCCCCCGCGCCGTCGGTCGCCGTGACGTCGCCTGAGCCCGCGCCGCCCGTCGTCGTGGCCACGCCCGAGGCGCCGTCCGTCGACGCCCGTCCGCCGAAGCCGGCAAACGATACGACCGGGAACGCGGCATGACCGTCGAGGCCGACAAGCGGGCGGGTCAGGACGAGATCGACGCCTCCCGGGCTCCGCTCATGGACCATCTGATCGAGCTGCGATCGCGGCTGATCAAGGCGCTTCTCGGTTTCTTCCTCGCCTTCATCATTTCCTTCGCCTTCTCGACGCAGATCTTCCAGATCCTGCTCGGCCCCTATGCCTGGGCGGCCGGGGGATGGGAATTCGTGCGCACGCAGTACACCCATGCGCTGGAGCCGCTGTTCACGCAGATCAAGATCGGCGTCTTCGGCGGGCTGTTCCTGTCCTTCCCGGTGATCGCCACGCAGATCTACAAGTTCGTGGCGCCGGGCCTCTACAAGAACGAGCGGGACGCTTTCAGGCCCTATCTCATCGCCACGCCGGTCTTCTTCGTGCTCGGCGCGCTGGTGGTCTATTTCATCGCCATGCCTCTGTTGATGCGCTTTTCGCTGGCGCAGCAGGTCGTCTCCGGCCCCCATCAGGCCGAGATCAGGCTCGATGCGAAGATCGGCGAATATCTCGACCTGATCACGCAGCTCATCATCGCCTTCGGCATCACCTTCCAGCTGCCGGTGATCCTGACGCTGCTCGCCCGCGTGGGGTTGGTCAATTCGGCTTTCCTCGCGGAGAAGCGGCGCTACGCCATCCTCATCGTGTTCGTGATCGCCGCGGTTCTGACGCCGCCCGACGTGATCTCGCAATTCGCGCTCGCCGTGCCGACGCTGCTCCTCTACGAACTCGCGATCTTCGCTGTGAAGCTGGTCGAGAAGAAGCAGTTGCCGGCGAAGACGGACGCGGCGGCGACCTGAGGCACCTCGCACCTGCGGTCCTCATCCTGCGGTGCGAGCCGCAGGCGAGCCTCGAAGGACGCACCACCGTTGTGCGTCCTTCGAGGCTTTTGCTGGCGCAAAAGCACCTCAGCATGAGGAGGTTGGACGCCGCTTGGCTATGGCTCTCGGCCCGATCCCGCGCTAATCAGGCGCCGCCATGCATGACATCAAGCTCATCCGCGACAACCCTGAGGCTTTCGACGCCGGGCTGCAGGCCCGCGGGCTGCCGTCGCAATCCGTGGCTCTGATCGCGCTCGACGAGCGCCGCCGCCGCGCCATCGCCGAGGCGCAGGCGGTGCAGGAGCGTCGCAACGCGGCGTCGAAGGAGATCGGCGCCGCCATGGGCCGCAAGGACATGGCCGCCGCGGAAGCGCTGAAGGCCGAGGTCGCGGGCCTCAAGGACCGGCTCGCCGCCGGCGAGGCGGAGCAGAAAGCCGCCGAGGCGGAACTGAAGGCCGCCTTGGAGACGATCCCGAACATCCCGGCCGCCGAGGTTCCCGTCGGCGCGGACGAGCATGGCAACGTCGAATACCGCCGCCACGGCGAACGGCCGATGGCGAACCATCTGGGCCGGCAGCATTTCGAGATCGGCGAGGCCATGGGCCTCATGGATTTCGAGGCGGCTTCGAAAATGTCCGGCGCGCGCTTCACGGTGCTGAAAGGGCAACTCGCGCGGCTGGAGCGGGCGCTCGGGCAGTTCATGATCGACCTGCATACGGTCGAGCACGGCTACACCGAAGTGGGCCCGCCGCTGCTGGTGAAGGCCGACGCCGTCTACGGCGTGGCGCAACTGCCGAAGTTCGAGGAAGACCTCTTCAAGACAACCAACGATTTCTACCTCACCTCCACAGCCGAAGTGACGCTGACCAACCTCGTTCGCGAGTCGATCCGCGACGAGGGCGAATTCCCGCTGCGCTTCACCGCGCTGACGCCCTGCTTCCGCTCGGAGGCCGGCGCGGCGGGGCGCGACACGCGCGGGATGCTGCGGCAGCACCAGTTCTGGAAATGCGAACTCGTCTCGGTCACCACGCCCGAGAGGTCGCGGGACGAGCACGAGCGGATGCTCGCCTGCGCCGAGACGGTGCTGAAGAGGCTCGGCCTGCACTACCGGACGATGGTGCTCTGCAGCGGTGACATGGGCTTCGCCTCGCAGAAGACCTACGACATCGAGGTCTGGCTGCCGGGGCAGGGGACCTATCGCGAGATCTCCTCCTGCTCGAACTGCGGCGACTTCCAGGCGCGCCGCATGGAGGCGCGCTATCGGCCCGCCGAGGGCAAGGGGCCGCGCTATGTCCACACACTGAACGGCTCGGGACTTGCGGTGGGGCGGACACTGATCGCGGTGCTGGAGAACTACCTCGAGCCCGACGGCTCGGTCGCCGTGCCGGAGGCGCTCAGGCCGTATATGGGCGGGGTTCAGCGGATCGGCGCCTAACCTTCTCCTCCCCCTGAAAGGGGGAGGCAGGGTGGGGGTACGTCTTCGAGTGGTGAAAACATACCCCCACCCTGACCCTCCCCCTTGCAGGGGGAGGGGACCCAAGCTAGGCCGGCTCCGCAGGCCGAAAGAGCGACATGCGCATCCTCCTCACCAACGACGACGGCATCCATGCGCATGGGCTCGCCGTGCTGGAACGCATCGCGCGGCGGCTCTCCGATGACGTCTGGGTCGTGGCGCCCGAGACCGATCAGAGCGGCGTCGCGCATTCCCTGTCGCTGAACGATCCGCTGCGGCTGAGGAAGATCTCGGAGCGGCACTACGCCGTGAAGGGCACGCCGACGGATTGCGTGATCATGGGCGTGCGGCACATCCTCAAGGACCATCGGCCGGACCTCGTTCTTTCCGGTGTCAACCACGGCCAGAACGTGGCCGAGGATGTGAGCTATTCCGGCACCGTCGCCGGCGCGCTGGAGGGCACGATCCTGGGCATCCGGTCGATCGCGTTGAGCCAGGCTTATGGGCCCGGCAACCGCGACGACATCCGCTGGTCCTGCGCCGAGCAGCATGCGCCCGACATCATCCGCAAGCTGCTCGACCTCGGCTTCCCGCGCCATACGCTGGTCAACATCAACTTCCCGAATTGTTTGCCGGAGGAGGTGGCCGGCGTGGCGAGCACGGTGCAGGGCGCGCGCAATCAGGAATTGCTGCGCGTCGAGGAGCGCGCCGACGGCCGGGCGAAGCCGTATTTCTGGATCGGTTTCTCGCGTGGCAAGATCGAGCCGGAGGAGGGTACGGACCTCCATGCGCTGGCCGGTCGGCGCATCTCGGTCACGCCGATCAAGCTGGACATGACCGACCTGCCGACCGCGACCGCTTTCGCCGGCCTGTTCGGCGGGTGAGCAGATGCTGGCGTCGGCCGAGGAGATCGACGATCGCGAGCCGCTCGGCGGTTTCCTCCTGACGCTCCGCACCCGCGGCCACCGCGATCCGGCGCTGCTGACGGCGATCGAGCGCGCGCCCCGCGCCGCCTTCCTGCCGCTGCCCTATCTCGGCTTCGCCTATCAGGATATCGCGCTGCCCATCGGCTGCGGCCAGGAGGCGACGGCACCCTTCGCCGTCGTCGAGGCGGTCAGTCGGCTCGAGGTTCGGCCAGAGCACAGCGTCCTGGAGATCGGCGGCGGCTCGGGCTGGCAGACAGCCATCCTCGCAGGACTGGCGCGCGCCGTGGTCAGCGTCGAGCGCTTCCGCTCGCTGGCCTCGGAGGCCGAGCGCCGCATCGCGCGGCTGGGATTGCGGAACGTCGTCGTGACGCATGGCGACGGAGCAGAGGGCCTGGTCGAAGCCGCGCCCTTCGACCGCGTGATCATCAACGCCGCGGTGGGATCGATCCCGCCCGCCATCGCGGCGCAGCTCGCGCCAGGCGCGGCGGTCGTGGCCCCATTGATCGAGGCCGGCGGCCAGAGCCTGATGCGGCTGACGCGCGATGGGCGCGGCTGGTCGATGCAGCGCCTTGGCCCCTCGCGCCACCCGCCTCTGGCGCTGGGCGCCGCGGCGCATCTCTAGGCATCGGCAGGCCTTCAATATTTTCGCGCGGAGACGACGGTGCGGCGTCAACGGCAACCTGTCCTTAACCTGACTCCTTCATGAATATCGCGCTGAAGTTTGTTGCGTTCCGGGGTTTTGTGCCATGCGTCGCCGTGCCGTCTCCTGCGAAAGCCGCGGAGTCCTGAAGATCGTCGCCGCAGCTTTGTTGGCGAGCGCGGCAGGCGCCTGCAGCAGCGATGCGTCGCGCTTCGGCGAGAACCCCTTCACCAATCCATTCTCGGCCGCCGCGACGACCGCCCCGAAGGTCGATCGCGCCACCACCGGCTCGCTGGTGCGCACGGCGCCGGTGGCGCAGGTGGCGACGCAGCCGCTGCCACCCGCCTTGCCCCGCGCCGCCGCCAACCCGCTGAACCCGGCGCAGGTCGCGGCCGCTCCGGTGCCCGCGCCGGCGCGCGTCGCCTCCGGCGCTCTGCAGCAGGCCTCGCCGATCGCCGGCAGCGCCGCCGGCTGGACCGCTTTCGGCGGGACGCCCGTCACCGTGGCACCGGGCGAGACGGCGGCGACGTTGTCCGCCCGCTATGGCGTGCCGGTTGCGGCGATCAACGCGGCGAATGGCGGCGCGGTGCGCCCGGGCCAGCAGGCGATCATCCCGATCTATGCGGGCGAGCGCCGGGCGGCCGGGCCGACGCCTTCGCCCTTGGCCTCGCCTGCGCGGCCCGCAGCCGCCGCGGAAGCCCTGCAGCCCGAAGTGGCGCACGACGTGCCGGCGCGCAGCGCGCCCAAGGTCGCGGCCGCTCCCGAGCCGAAGCCCGCCGCCGCTTCGAAGCCCGTGGCCCCGACCGCCGCTCCCAAGCCCGTGGCGGCTGCGCCCGCGCCGACGGCCGGCCGCATTGTCGCAGCGGCGCCGAAGAGCGTCACCCCGGCGGTTGCGGCGGCGAAGCCGCTGAAGCCCGCCAATCCCGCCAAACCGGCGGATGACGATGACGACGACGAGGACGAGAAGCCGGCGCCGCGCAAGCTCGCCCAAGCGCAGCCAGCGCCGCAGCCGCAGCCTCAGGCCGCGCAGCCCCCGGCGCAGAAGCCGACGCAGGCCGAGAAGCCGCAGCGCCCGCAGCCCCGAGTCATTCCGCTGACGCCGCAGCCGCCGAAGGCGGAGGAGCCGCCGCAGCGCGTCACGCAGGCGCCCCAGGTCGACACGACGACCACGCAGTCCATCCCGACTGCGCCCCCGAAGGCCGCGCCGGAGCCTGCCGAGCAGAAGGCCGACTTCCGCTGGCCGGCGCGCGGCCGCGTGATCTCAGGCTTCGGCGCCAAGGGCGGCAACGGCGACGGCATCGCCATCGCCGTCCCTGAGGGAACGCCCGTCAAGGCTGCGAGCGACGGCGTCGTCGCCTATGCCGGCGAAGAACTGAAGGGCTACGGCAAGCTCGTGCTCGTGCGCCACGACAACGGCTTCGTCTCGGCCTACGCCCACAACGGCGAGCTGAACGTGAAGCGCGGCGAGAAGGTGAGCCGCGGCCAGACCATCGCCAAATCGGGCGCCACCGGCAATGTCACCTCGCCGCAGCTGCATTTCGAGCTGCGCAAGGGTTCGACGCCCGTCGACCCGACCAAGTATCTGGACAACTGAACGCCTCGCCGGCGGTCAGTCCCCAGGCGTCAGGAACCTCCGCCGGCCGTTAGCGAGACCCCGGCGCGGCGGATGCAACGACGGCGGCTCTCCCAGGAAAGGGAGCCGCCGTCTCTTGTTCTCGGGCCCTTTCCTTCCCCCAAGGGGGAAGGAAGTTATCCCAGCCTCACACCCAGCCGACCCGCCAGATCCTGGATGAATTGCCAGGCCACGCGGCCCGTGCGGCTGCCGCGCGTCGTCGACCATTCCAGCGCCTCGGCGTGCAGCCTCTCCCGCTCCGCCGGCAGCTCGAAATGGTCGGCGTAGGCGTCGATCATGGCGAGGTACTCGTCCTGGCTGCATTTGTGGAAGCCGAGCCAGAGGCCGAATCGGTCGGACAGCGAGACCTTCTCCTCCACCGCCTCATGCGGGTTGATGGCGGTGGAGCGCTCGTTCTCCATCATGTCGCGCGGCAGCAGGTGCCGGCGGTTCGACGTCGCGTAGAAGACGACGTTCTCCGGCCGGCCCTCGATGCCGCCTTCCAGCACCGCCTTCAGCGACTTGTAGGAGGTGTCGTCGTGGTCGAAGGAAAGGTCGTCGCAGAAGATGATGGCGCGATGCGCGTCGGCGCGCAGGACGGTCATCAGCGCCGGCAGCGATTCGATATCCTCGCGATGGATCTCGATCAGCTTCAGCGGCAGCGCGCCCGTCGGCCGCCTGGCATTGACCGCCGCCTGCGCCGCCTTCACCAGCGACGACTTGCCCATGCCTCGCGCCCCCCAGAGCAGCGCGTTGTTGGCGGGCAGGCCGGCCGCGAAGCGCTCGGTGTTGTCGATGAGGATGTCGCGCGCCCGGTCGATGCCCTTGAGCAGAGGCAGGTCCACCGCGTTGACCTTGGGCACCGGCTGCAGGCGCGGCGGATCGGCGTGCCAGACGAAGGCGTCGGCGGCCGTCAGGTCCGCGGCGGCCGGGGGCTGGGGCGCCTGGCGCTCCAGCGCTTCGGCGAGGCGCGTGAGCAGCGCGAGCAGGGCGGGGTCTGTCTGGGTCATTCGCGATTGAAATCAAGGGGGACGGTGCCCATCTCCATCCCGCCGGCGGCGTCCGAAATCAATCCTTACAAGGGTTTGCTTTCAATCGATCCCCCGCTAAGAGAGCGCGCGTTCCGCATCTCACCAAAGCTTCCGGAGTCGATCCCGTGATCACCCCCGCCTTCGCACAGACCGCGCCCGCCGCCGGCGGCACGGATATCCTCGTGCAGATGCTGCCTTTCGTCCTGATCTTCATCATCATGTATTTCCTGCTGATCCGGCCGCAGCAGCGGCGCGTGAAGGCGCATCAGGAGATGGTCAAGAACGTGCGGCGCGGCGACACGGTGGTGCTCAACTCGGGCATGATCGCCAAGGTCACCAAGGTGATCGACGACAACGAGGCCGAGGTGGAGATCGCCGACGGCGTCAAGGTCAAGGTGATCAAGAGCATGATCGCCGACGTCCGCAACAAGACCGAGCCGGTCGCCGCCAATGCGAAGTGAGCTTGCGGCAAACCCGCAAGCGATCAACGTTGCGCGCGCCCGGCGCTGAAAGGCGAGGCCCGACCGCATGTTCCGCTATAATGCGCTGAAGACCACCGCCATCCTGCTCGCCTGCTTCTTCGGCATGTATCTCACGCTGCCGACGATCCTGGGGCCGGACGGCGTGAAGCGCGCCAACCAGTCCCTGCCGAGCTTCCTGCTGCCGCAGAAGGCGATCACGCTGGGGCTCGACCTGCAGGGCGGCTCGCATGTCGTGCTGGAGGTCGACGTTCCGGATCTGCTTCGGCAGCAGCTCGCCAATTATCGCGATGACGTCCGCCGCGTGCTGCGCGAGGAGCGCATCCAGGTGCAGGGCGGCGTCGGCATGGTGGGACGCGCGGTCCAGGTGCGCATTCCCGATGCGGCGGAGCGGGCGAGGGCGCTGCCGAAGCTGCGCGAGCTCGGCCAGCCGATCACCAACGCCGCGGTCGGCACCACCGGCAGCACCTTGCAGGTGCAGGAACTGCCGGAAGGCGTGGTCAGGCTCGAAATCACCGATGCAGGCCTGCGCGACAAGTCCAACAAGGCGATCGGGCAGGCGATCGAGGTTCTGCGCAAGCGCATCGACTTCGCCGGCACCACGGAGCCGCAGATTCAGCGGCAGGGCGTCGACCGCATCCTCGTCCAGGTGCCCGGCCTGCAGAACCCGCAGGAGCTCAAGGACAAGCTCGGCACCACGGCCAAGCTCGAGTTCCGCCTCGTCGCCGAGCCCGGCGCCAACCCGGCCGAAGTCGAGGAGATGAAGGACAAGGAGAATCCCGGCCGCACGATGCTGGTCGAGCGCCGCGTGATGGTGCAGGGCGAGGACCTCATCTCCGCGGAGCCTGGCTTCGACAGCCGCAATGGCCAGCCGGTCGTCAACTTCCGGTTCAACGTCAAGGCGGCGCAGATCTTCGGCCGTGTGACGACGGATAACGTCGGCAAGCCTTTCGCCATCATCCTCGATAACGAGGTGATCTCGGCGCCACGCATCATCTCGCCGATCACCGGCGGTTCCGGCCAGATCTCCGGCAGCTTCACGATCGAGCAGGTGAACACGCTGGCGACGCTGCTGCGCGCCGGCGCGCTGCCGGCCAAGCTCACCATCGTCGAGGAGCGCACGGTCGGCGCAGGACTGGGGCAGGATTCGATCGAGGCCGCGAAGCTCGCCTCCTGGGTGGCGGTGGCGCTCGTCGTGGGCTTCACCATCGCGACCTATGGCTTCCTCGGCCTCGTGGCGATCGTCGCCGTGGCGGTGAACATCGCGCTCATCTTCGGCTTCATGTCGGCCATCGGCTCGACGCTGACGCTGCCCGGCATCGCCGGCATCGTGCTCACCATCGGCATGGCGATCGATTCGAACGTGCTGATCTACGAGCGCATCCGTGAGGAGGCGCGCACCGGCCGATCCGTGATCTCTTCGCTGGATTCGGGCTTCAGCCGCGCTCTGGCGACGATCGTCGACGCCAACGTGACCACGCTGATCGCCGGGGCGGTGCTATTCTTCCTGGGCTCGGGGCCGGTGAAGGGCTTCGCGGTGACGCTCTCGGTCGGCATCGTGACCACGGTGTTCACCGCCTTCACGCTGACGCGGCTGATGGTGGCGACCTGGTACCGCTACGCCAAGCCGAAGACCATCGGCATCTGAGGAGAGACCCATGAAACTCCTCCGGATCGTCCCCGACAACACCAGGTTCGGCTTCATGCGCTTCCGGCGCATGAGCTTTCCCTTCTCGGCGGCGCTGTCGCTGCTCTCGTTCGTGCTGTTCCTGACCGTCGGCATGAACGTCGGCATCGACTTCAAGGGCGGCACGCTGATCGAGTTGCGCGTCAAGCAGGGCGTCGCCGATCTCGCCGACCTTCGCGCGAAATCCGCCGCATTCGGTTTCGGCGAGGTTGAGCTTCAGAACTTCGGCTCGCCGCAGGAGGTGCTGATCCGCGTGGCGCTGCAGCCCGGCGGAGAGACGGCGCAGCAGACCGTGGTCAAGCGCTTCCGCGACACCTTCGAGGCAGCTTACGAATTCCGGCGCGTCGAGGCGGTCGGTCCGCGCGTGGCCGCCGAACTCGTGCAGAACGGCACGCTTGGCGTGCTTGTCGCGGTGCTGGCGATCTGGATCTACCTGTGGTTCCGCTTCGAATGGCAGTTCGCCGTCGGGGCGGTCATCGCCACGATGCACGACATCGTGCTGACCATCGGCTTTTTCGCCCTCCTGCAGATCCAGTTCGACATGACTTCGATCGCCGCGATCCTGACGATCATCGGCTATTCGCTGAACGATACGGTGGTGGTGTACGACCGCATCCGCGAATTGATGCGCAAATACAAGAAGATGCCGCTGGAAGAGCTGCTCGATCTGTCGATCAACTCGACGCTGACCCGCACCGTGATCACCTCAATGACGACCTTCCTGGCGCTGCTGGCGCTCTCGATCTTCGGCGGTGCGGCGATCGAGGGTTTCGCCTATTCGATGCTGTTCGGCGTTGTGGTCGGCACCTACTCGTCGATCTTCATCGCCGCGCCGATCCTGATCTACCTCGGCCTCAAGCCCGGCGACGGCCGGGCGCTGGTCGCGGACGAGAAGGCGGAGCTGGCGAAGGCCTGAAACTCGGCCAACTTCGCCTGCCTGAGAGGAGCGCAGGATGACGACCCAGCGCTACAGCGGCTTCCTGCCGGAGCGGCACGCCATCGAGAGTTTCGGCCAAGGCGGTTTCCGTTTCGGTGGCATGAGCCATGTCGGCTCGATTCTGGCGCTGCCCTCCGGAATGCATGCCATCGAGACGCCGCGGCCCTTCCGGCATGACGAGACCCTCTACGACAAGGTGTTCGCCGAAGCCGGGCAGATCGATATCCTGCTCGTTGGCGCCGGCCTGGCGCCGTTACCCATCCCGAAAGCGCTGCGGGAGCGGCTCCGCAGTGTCGGGGTCAGTTGCGACGCGACCACGACCGCGGCGGCGGCCAGCACCTACAACGTGCTGCTGGCCGAGGGACGGCGCGTCGCGTCCCTGCTCGCGGCTGTCGACTGAGCGATTTCCGTTGGCTCGCTTCTCCGGTTAAGCCGGCTTTTACCGGAATCGGGCTTCCTCTGCGGGATGATCACGCGAAGGCGCCTGCGCAACGTCTTCCTCGCCCTCGGCTTCTACGCCGTGTCCGGCGGGGCGGTCGGCTATTTCGCCTGGCATGCGCATCACGGCGAGCGCGGCCTGCACGCCAAGACGAGCTACAAGATCCGCATCGCCCAGCTCGAAGCCGAGATGCGCGGCGTCAAGACCGAGCGGGCGGAATGGGAGCGCCGCGTCGCCCTGCTGCGCGCCGACAATCTCGACCGCGACCTCCTCGACGAGCGCGCCCGCGCCCTCCTCAACTCCGCGCACAAGAACGACCTGATCGTGCTGCTGCCGAAGCCGTGAAGCGCCTGGCGTTCCGACGGACTTGCTCCAACGAGCAAAACTCGCGCTGAACCACGGAATATACCGGCATCACAAAGGTTCATTTCAGTCATCAAGTTTCCTGTTGCACTGCACACGCATATGTTGCGTTGCACCTATGCAGTTTTCGCATGAGTTGCCTGTCCGCGAGGCCACTACTCATGCCCACGGCCTGACATACAACTGCAGGCAAGAATAAACGACGTCAGGGAGTGGCTTCATGGCTGCCGCAGCGCTGCAGAACACGGGCAAGACCGGCGCGCCCCCGCGCCCGAAAGCCGCCAAATCCGCCGAGCCGCCCCAGGCTCAGGTCCAGGCCCGCAACGTGCCGACCGCCTTCTCGCGCGAGGAGGAGCTTCATGCCTACCGCGAGATGCTGCTGATCCGGCGTTTCGAGGAGAAGTCCGGCCAGCTCTACGGCATGGGTCTGATCGGGGGCTTCTGCCACCTCTACATCGGCCAGGAGGCCGTTGTGGTGGGCATGCAGATGGCGGCCATGCCGGGCGACCAGGTCATCACCGGCTACCGCGACCATGGCCATATGCTGGCCTGCGGCATGGACCCCAAGGGCGTGATGGCCGAACTGACCGGACGCCGCGGCGGCCTCTCGAAGGGCAAGGGCGGCTCCATGCACATGTTCTCGAAGGAGAAGAACTTCTACGGCGGCCATGGCATCGTGGGCGCGCAAGTCAGCCTCGGCGCAGGCCTCGCCTTCGCCAACTGGTACCGGAACGACGGCACCGTGAGCCTCACCTATTTCGGCGATGGCGCGGCCAACCAGGGCCAGGTCTACGAGAGCTTCAACATGGCGCAGCTCTGGAAGCTGCCTGTGGTGTTCGTCATCGAGAACAACCGCTACGCCATGGGCACCTCTGTCAACCGCGCCTCGGCGCAGACCGATTTCTCCAAGCGCGGCGTCTCCTTCAACATCCCCGGCGAACAGGTGGACGGCATGGACATCCATGCCGTGCGCGAGGCGGGCCGGCGCGCCATCGAGCATGCGCGTTCGGGCCAGGGGCCGTACATCCTCGAGATGCAGACCTACCGCTACCGCGGGCACTCGATGTCCGATCCGGCCAAGTACCGGACCAAGGAAGAGGTCGACAAGTACCGCTCGGAGCGCGACCCGATCGAGAACGTGCGCGAGCGCCTGCTCTCCAATCAATGGGCCGACGAGGCCGAACTGAAGAAGATCGACGGCGAGATTCGGGCCATCATCAACGAGGCCGCGGATTTCGCGACGACCGATCCTGAGCCCGATCCGTCCGAGCTTTGGACGGATATCCTGAAATAGGCCTCCGGCCCCGCAACCTCATCCTGAGCCTGTCGAAGGATGATCCAGTAGACCTTCGCCGAAGCCCTCGCCTTTCGACAAGCTCAAGGTGAGGGCTTATGGTGTCCGCCCAAGCAGGACCAAGACGCATGCCGGTCGACGTATTGATGCCCGCCCTCTCGCCCACGATGGAGCAGGGCAAGCTCGCGAAATGGCTCAAGAACGAGGGCGACAAGGTCAAGTCCGGCGATGTGATCGCCGAGATCGAAACGGACAAGGCCACCATGGAGGTGGAGGCCGTGGACGAGGGCATCCTCGCCAAGATCCTGATCGCAGGCGGCACCGACAATGTGGCGGTCAACACCAGGATCGCGGTGATCGCGCAGGACGGCGAGGACGTGAGCGCCGCCGCCGCGCCGGCCGCTCCCGCGCCTCAGGCCGCTCCGCCGCAATCCTCCGGCGACCCGGAGAAGACGCAGGCGACGTCCGAGGTTCGCGCCCTGCCGCCGGCCGAGCCCCGCGGCGCCGATGCGCCCGCCGAATACCCGGCCGATGCCGAGATGGTGACGATGACCGTCCGCGAGGCGCTGCGCGAGGCCATGGCGGAAGAGATGCGCCGCGACGGCGACGTTTTCATCATGGGCGAGGAGGTCGCGGAGTATCAGGGCGCCTACAAGATCACGCAGGGGCTGCTCGCTGAGTTCGGCCCGAAACGCGTCATCGACACGCCGATCACCGAGCATGGCTTCGCCGGCATCGGCGTGGGCGCCGCGATGAGCGGACTCAAGCCCATCGTCGAGTTCATGACCTTCAACTTCGCCATGCAGGCGATCGACCAGATCATCAACTCCGCCGCCAAGACGCTCTACATGTCCGGCGGACAGCTCGGCTGCCCCATCGTCTTCCGGGGCCCCAACGGCGCAGCCGCCCGCGTGGCGGCGCAGCACAGCCACGATTACGCCGCCTGGTACTCGAACGTCCCCGGCCTCAAGGTGATCATGCCTTTCACCGCCGCCGATGCGAAGGGCCTGCTCAAGGCCGCCATCCGCGACCCGAACCCGATCATCTTCCTCGAGAACGAGATCCTCTACGGCCAGTCCTTCCAGGTGCCGAAGGTCGACGATCTCGTGCTGCCCATCGGCAAGGCGCGCATCGACCGCGCGGGCAAGGACGTGACCATCGTCTCCTTCGGCATCGGCATGACCTATGCGCGCAAGGCGGCGGACGAGCTCGCCAAGGAAGGGATCGAGGCGGAGGTGATCGACCTGCGCACCATCCGCCCCATGGATATCGAGACGGTGGTGCGCTCGGTGCAGAAGACCAACCGGTGCGTGGCGGTTGAGGAGGGCTTCCCGCAGTCCGGTGTCACCGCCGAGATCGGCATGAAGATCATGGAGGCGGCCTTCGACTACCTCGACGCGCCCGTGATCCGCGTGACGGGCAAGGACGTGCCGATGCCCTACGCGGCGAACCTCGAGAAGCTGGCGCTGCCGAACGTGGGCGAGGTGATCGCGGCGGCGAAGGCCGTGATGTATCGGTGAAGGGATGACGCGCTACAAAGAACTGGTGCTTCCCGACCAGTACGATGACATAGACGAAGCGACCGAAGTCGTCCGAGCATTCATCACGTCGGGTGAAACTCTCGTGTCGCTGCAACCGGGAAAGTTTCGCGGAAAGATGGATATGTGGGGCGGACTTATCGCCGATATCGTGAACCATATTGTCAACGCCGAAGAGCAGCTGAACGAAGGGGACAGGACTACAATCTTCCGCAAGATCGAAAGTGGGTATCGCGCGCGAATGACGGAAGCGTTCAAAATGTCCGGGCGATTTCTAGGGTCGGACAACTGAGATCTCGCGATGAGCAAACCCGCCCGCACCCCGGCGACCTACGCCGACCTTGAGAAGGTCCCGCCCCATCTGGTGGCGGAGATCATCGAGGGCGTGCTGGAAACGCATCCGCGGCCAGTGAACCGACATTCGAGCAGCCACTACAACCTCGGGCTCGAGCTTGGAGGTCCTTATGCGCGGGGCCGCGGCGGACCGGGTGGATGGGTTTTCTACAACGAGCCGCAGGTTCATTTGGGACCGAACGTACTCGTTCCAGACATCGCGGGATGGCGGCGCGAACGGGTCGCCGACCGCCGAGATGACCTCTATTTCGACATCGTCCCCGACTGGGCTTGTGAAATCCTGTCTCCATCGACAGAGCGGATCGACCGCACGCGCAAGCGCGCGATCTATGCACGCTTCGGCCTTCCGCATCTGTGGTTCCTCAACCCCGAGAAGCGGCTGATCGAAGCCTTCGAACTGCGCGGCGATGTCTGGTCTATTATCGGCACGGCATCGGGGGGCGAAACTGTTTCGCTGCCGCCGTTCGAAGCCGCCGTCTTTTCTCTGAACGATCTCTTCCCCCTCGATCCGCCCTTCCAAGACGATTCCGAAGGCTAGCCCCCATGCCCACCAACATCCTGATGCCGGCCCTCTCGCCAACGATGGAGAAGGGCAATCTCGCCAAGTGGCTGAAGAAGGAAGGCGATGCCATCAAGTCCGGCGACGTCATCGCCGAGATCGAGACGGACAAGGCGACGATGGAGGTGGAGGCCGTGGACGAGGGCATCCTGGCCAAGATCCTCGTGCCGGCCGGCACCGCCGACGTGCCCGTGAACCAGCTGATCGCGCTGATCGCCGGGGAGGGTGAGGACCCGAAGAGCGTCGGCGCAGGCGGTGCTCCGACTCCGAAAGCCGAAGCGCCGGCCGCCGCGCCGCCGCCTGCCGTGACCCCGGCGAAGGAGCAGGCGCTCACTGGCGAGAAGGGCTACGGCGTCACGCCCGGCGCTGCGCCGGTGCAGACGCCCGCCGTCAACGGGCATGATTCCGGCCGCGTCTTCGCCTCGCCGCTGGCGCGCCGCATCGCCTCGCAGAACGGCATCGACATCAACACGCTGAAGGGCTCCGGCCCGCATGGGCGCATCGTCGAGGCCGACGTGAAGGCGGCGATGGCCGCGCCGAAGCCGGCAGCGGCCGCCGCTGTCACTGCCGCCGCGCCCAAGCCAGCCGCCGCGCCCGCCGCGCCGATGGCGACCGGCATGGCCGAGGAGACCATCAGGAAGATGTTCGCCGAGGGCTCCTTCGAGGAGATCCCGCACGATTCCATGCGCAAGGTCATCGCGCGTCGCCTGCTCGAGTCGAAGCAGACCATCCCGCATTTCTATCTGACGATCGACACCGAGCTCGATGCGCTGCTCTCGCTGCGCGAGCAGATCAACAAGGCCGCGCCGGCGAAGGACGGCAAGCCCGCCTACAAGCTCTCGGTCAACGACATGGTGATCAAGGCCATGGCCATGGCGCTCCGCGCCGTGCCGGACGCCAATGTCACCTGGACCGAGAACTCCATGCTGAAGCACAAGCATGCCGATGTCGGCGTCGCGGTCTCGATCCCCGGCGGCCTTATCACGCCCGTCATCAAGGACGCCTGCCACAAGACGCTGTCAGCGATCTCCAACGAGATGAAGGACCTCGCGTCGCGCGCCAAGGCGCGCAAGCTGATGCCGCATGAGTATCAGGGCGGCACGACCGCGATCTCCAACCTCGGCATGTTCGGGATCAAGGACTTCTGCGCCGTGATCAACCCGCCGCATGCGACGATCCTCGCGGTCGGCGCAGGCGAGAAGCGGCCGGTGGTGAAGGCCGATGGCTCGCTTGGCGTCGCGACGATCATGAGCGTCACGCTCTCGACGGACCACCGGGCGGTCGATGGCGCGCTGGGTGCCGAACTCCTGCAGGCGTTCAAGGGGTATATCGAGAACCCCATGGGGATGCTGGTGTAAGGGCGGGGGCTGATGCCGACGGAATCGCCTGTGCCGATCCAGCCATTGGCCAAGCGTTGGTTCGTCGCCGCGCCGACGCTGATCGCCATCCTCTCGCTCGGCTCCTCGATCTTCCAGAGCTTCAACTACGCCCGCAACATCGAGAGCGCGCAGAGGAACGTGCTGCGCGCGGAGTCGCTGCGCACCTGCCGCGAGATCATCGACGTGTTCTTCCAGTTCCGTCTCAGGGCCGAGGAGGCCAACAAGGCGGGGGCGTCAGGCGCCGCGATGACGGCCGAGCTGAAGGCCATGAGCTACAAATTCGGCGCCTTCGGCACCTTCCTGGCCAATTTCCAGGACGACGTCGCCCGCAAGCGCTACAGCGAGCTCTCCTGGGAACTGCTGGCGATCGCCGAGAAGGCGCCGGTCCTGCCTTCTGACGATTTCGCGAAACGCTTCGGCGCAGTGGATGAGCGCTTTGGCAAGCTGAACGAAGATTGCGTGAAGGCGGCGCAAGCCCGCCTGATCTGAGGAAACAACCATGGCTAACGCCTACGACGTCATCATCATCGGCTCCGGTCCCGGCGGCTATGTCGCCGCCATCCGCGCCGCGCAGCTTGGGCTGAAGACGGCGATCGTCGAGCGCGAGCATCTCGGCGGCATCTGCCTGAACTGGGGCTGCATCCCCACCAAGGCGCTGCTGCGCTCCGCGGAGATCCTGCATTACGCCCAGCACGCCAAGGATTACGGCCTCGTGCTGAACGGCACGATGACGGCGGACCCCGCGGCCGTGGTCAAGCGCTCGCGCGGCGTGTCCGGCCGGCTCAACGGCGGCGTCGGCTTCCTGATGAAGAAGAACAAGATCGAAGTGATTTGGGGCGAGGCGAAGCTCACGAAGCCTGGCGAGATCGTCGTCGGCAAGGTGACGAAGCCGCCGATGCAGCCGCAGCATCCGGTTCCAAAGGGCGTGCTGGGGGAGGGGACCTATCAGGCCAAGCACATCATCGTCGCGACAGGCGCGCGGCCGCGCGCGCTGCCCGGCATCGAGCCCGACGGCAAGCTGATCTGGACCTATTTCGAGGCCATGGTGCCGCCGGAAATGCCGAAATCCATGCTGGTGATGGGCTCAGGCGCCATCGGCATCGAGTTCGCCTCGTTCTATCACGCCATGGGCGTGGACGTGACCGTGGTCGAAGTGATGCCGCAGATCCTCCCCGTCGAGGATGCCGAGATCGCAGCGTTCGCCCGCAAGCAGTTCGAGAAATCGGGTCTCAAGATCCGCTCCAACGCCAAGGTGGCGAAGGTCGTGAAGGGCGCGAACGACGTGACCGCCACGATCGAGGCCGACGGCAAGAGCGAGACGATCAAGGTCGACCGCATGATCTCGGCGGTCGGCGTCGTCGGCAACATCGAGAACCTGGGCCTGGAGGCGCTGGGCGTGAAGACGGATCGCGGCTGCATCGTCATCAACGGCTACGGCGAGACCAACGTGAAGGGCGTCTACGCGATCGGCGACGTCGCCGGGCCGCCGATGCTCGCGCACAAGGCGGAGCATGAGGGCGTCATCTGCGTCGAGGCCATCGCCGGCAAGCATCCGCACGCCATGGACAAGACGATGATTCCGGGCTGCACCTATTGCCACCCGCAGATCGCCAGCGTCGGCCTGACGGAGGCGAAGGCCAAGGAAGCCGGCCATCAGGTCAAGGTCGGTCGCTTCTCCTTCGCCGCCAACGGCAAGGCCATCGCGCTCGGCGAAGACCAGGGGCTCGTCAAGACGGTCTTCGACGCCAAGACCGGCAAGCTGCTCGGCGCGCATATGGTCGGCGCCGAGGTGACTGAGTTGATCCAGGGCTTCGTGGTGGCGATGAACCTGGAGACGACCGAGGAAGACCTGATGCATGTCGTCTTCCCGCATCCGACGCTCTCAGAGATGATGAAGGAGAGCGTGCTGGATGCGTATGGCCGTGTGCTGAATGCATAGTGCGCGGAGGCGCCGATGATCGGGATCATTCTGACGCTGCTGTTCGGCGCTATCGCCGGTTGGCTCGCCAGCCTGATTGCGGGCGGCTCGGGCGGCATCATCCGAAACGTACTGGTCGGCCTGATCGGGGCGGTCGTTGGCCACTTCCTGTTCGGCGCGCTCGGCGTGTGGATAGGCGGACCATTGCTGCATTCGCTCGCGGCGGCTGTTTTCGGTGGCGTAATCGTCATCGTCGTCGGCCGCTTCCTGTCGAGATGACCGCCGCCAACCAGCTCCTCATCCTCCTCGCCTTCCTGGGCGGCGCGCTGCTGCCGGTCCAGATCGGCGTCAACGGACTCCTGCGCGCCGGGCTCGGCCATCCGATGCTGGCGACCTTCGTCTCGTTCACGGTCGGTGCGATCGGCGCGTTGGCCGCATGCCTGTTGCTGCGCGTGCCGTGGCCGAAGCCGGAGCAGATCGCCGCGCCGGCGCTGTGGATGTGGTTCGGCGGGCTCTGCGGCACCTTCTATGTCTGGACGACGATCACGACGGGGCCGAAGATCGGCGCGGCGCTCGCGGTCTCACTCGCCATCGGCGGACAGCTCGCGATGGCGACGGTCCTCGACCACACGGGCGCGCTCGGCTTCCCGCAGCACGCGGTCTCGCCGCTCAAGCTCCTTGGCATCGGCCTCGTCGTCGCGGGCGTCGCGGTCATCGCCTGGTCGAAGCAGGCCTGAGGCGCAGGGCAGATGCGATCGCCAGCGCCTTGTTCCATAGGCCTGCAAACGCTACCTCAAACCTAGAACCGATCCGAAGGCCGTCGATGACCGTCGTTCTCGATCTCCTCGCCAAGCCCCGCCACCCCGAGAAGGCCCACCGGCCCGACGCCGAGGTGCTGCGCAAGCCGGAGTGGATCCGCGTCAAGGCGCCGGGCTCGCCGAAATGGGCCGAGACCAATCGCATCGTGAAGGAGAACAACCTCGTCACGGTCTGCGAGGAGGCGGGCTGCCCCAACATCGGCGAATGCTGGGAGCAGAAGCACGCGACGTTCATGATCATGGGCGACACCTGCACCCGGGCCTGCGCCTTCTGCAACGTCAAGACCGGCCTGCCGCAGCCGCTCGATTCCGACGAGCCGCGGCGCATCGGCGAAGCGGTCGCCAAGATGGGCCTGGCCCACGTCGTCATCACCTCCGTCGACCGGGACGATCTCGCGGATGGCGGCGCGCATCATTTCGTCGAGGTGATCGACGCCATCCGCCAGGCCGCGCCGACGACCACGATCGAGATCCTGACGCCCGACTTCCTGCGCAAGCCAGGCGCGATCGAGACCGTGGCGCGGGCGAAGCCCGATGTCTTCAACCACAATCTGGAGACGGTGCCGTCGAAATACCTGAAGGTGCGGCCGGGCGCCCGCTACTTCCACTCGATCCGCTTGCTGCAGATGGTGAAGGAGGTCGATCCAACGATCTTCACCAAATCCGGCATCATGGTCGGCCTCGGCGAGGAGCGTAACGAGGTCCTGCAGCTCATGGACGACCTTCGCGCGGCGGATGTCGATTTCATCACCATCGGGCAGTATCTCGCGCCCTCGCGCAAGCATCACCCCGTCGTCCGCTTCGTCACGCCGGACGAATTCAAGGGCTACGAGACGATCGCCTGGGCCAAGGGCTTCCTGATGGTCTCGGCCACGCCGCTGACGCGCTCCTCGCATCACGCCGGCGCCGATTTCGAGCGGCTGCGCGCCGCGCGCCGCTGAACCGGCGACCGGGAAGGCGGACTACGGCCTGATCTCGCGATCGCCGTCCATGAGGATGCGCTGGGTGTTCACCCGGCGCGCCGGCGACAGGCCCTCGATCGCGGGCGGCACCAGCTCGGTCGAAATCGGGCCTAGCGCCGGGTCGGCCGCCTGAGCCTGGCTCGGCGCGACGACCGCCGGCGGCTCGGCAGGTGCGACGGCTGGCGGTGTGAGCGGCGGGGAGGCCGGCGGGGCGGTCGGTTCTGGCGCGGGGCGGGTCTCGATCGCCGGCGGCACGATCTGCGGCGGCCCGGTCTCGCCTCGCCCGAACAACAACCAGCCGGCAGCGCCCAGAACGGCGATGACCACGCCAGCCGCCGCCAGCAGCAGCTGCCGCCGGCGCAGCGCGCCATCATCGTCGAAATCGAGTTCGATGTCGTCCTCGGACGAAACTCCACGCGGCTCATGGCGGCCGTCGTCCGTCGGCGGCGGCGGCAGGACGGTGGGCTGCAGCTTCAGAGTGGCATGACGCTGGAGGCGTTCCTGCGGCCCCAGCCCGCGCGCCAGCAGGGCCTCAAGGTCGCTCGCCGACCGGTCGGTGTCTGAGGCGTTGGCGGTCATCCGGCCATTGTCTTCGATTCGCGTGCAATCGAAAATGTGGGGTCTTCGCCTCGCTTTTGCAGGGGTCCTGTGTTAGCTCCCGGCGCGAATGCTCCGCCGGCTCCCAAGAACGGGAACAAATGTCTGATATCTTTCGCGAAGTCGACGAGGAAGTGCGCCGGTCCAGGGCGGAGGCCCTGTGGCGCGACTATAGCGGACTCCTCTTCCTGGCCTGCGCGTTGATCGTCGCGGCCGTCGCCGGCTGGCGCTTCTACGAGTGGCGGCGCGAGTCCGCGGCCGCCGCGTCCGGCGCGCGCTTCGACGCGGCGATCCAGTCGCTGCAGGCCGGCAAGACGGCGGAAGCGGAGGCCGATCTCGCCAAGATCACGGCCGAGGATGGCGCGATCTACAAGGCGCTCGCGCAGTTCCGGCTGGCGGTCGAACTCGCCAAGCGCGATCCGCAGGGAGCCGTCCGCGCCTTCGATGCGCTGGCGGCGGATTCCTCGCTGAACGCCAATCTCCGCGACGTGGCGCGCCTCAGGGCGGGAGCGGTGGCGGTGGACACGTTGCCGCCGGCGGAGGCCGAGCAGCGCCTGACGCCGCTCCTGGCGCAGGGCAACCCCTGGCGCCATCACGCCCACGAACTGCTGGCCGCCGCGGCGGTCAAGGCGGGCTCGCTGGACAAGGCGCGGCAACATCTCGACACGATCATCGTCGACCGCGACGCGCCGCAGGCGGTCAAGGCGCGGGCCGAGGTGCTGATAGGCCTCACCCGCGGAGCTTCATGACCGCCGTCCTCGCCATCGCCGGCCGGCCGAACGTCGGCAAGTCCACGCTGTTCAACCGGCTGGTGGGCAAGAAGCTGGCGCTGGTCGACGACCGGCCCGGCGTGACGCGCGACCGCCGCGAGGGCGACGCGAAGCTCGGCGACCTGCGCTTCACCATCGTCGACACGGCCGGGCTCGAGGAGGCGGATGAAGGCGTGCTCTCGACGCGGATGCGCGAGCAGACCGAGGCGGCGATCGCCTTGGCCGACGCCGTGCTGTTCATGATCGACGCGCGTGTCGGCCTGACGCCGTCCGACCGGCATTTCGCCGAAGTGGCGCGGCGCTCCGGCAAGCCGGTGGTGCTGCTCGCCAACAAGGCCGAGAGCAAGGCGGCGGGAGCCGGCGTGGACGAGGCCTATGCGCTCGGTCTCGGCGAGCCGGTGGCGATCTCGGCCGAGCACGGCGAAGGGCTTTCCGACCTGCGCGACGCCGTTGTGGAGGCGTTGCCCTGGATCGTGGAGGAGGACGAGCCTGCGGAAGAGGGCGACGAGGGCGGCGATGATCCGGCCCGGCCGCTGCGCATCGCGGTCCTCGGGCGGCCGAACGCCGGCAAGTCGACGCTGATCAACCGCATGCTCGGCGAGGAGCGCCTGCTCACCGGTCCCGAGGCTGGCATCACGCGCGACTCGATCGGCGTCGACTGGTCCTGGCGCGACCGCAAGGTGAAGCTCTACGACACCGCCGGCCTGCGCAAGCGCGCGCGGATCGAGGACAAGCTCGAGAAGCTCGCGGTGTCGGACGCGCTGCGCGCCGTCCGCTTCGCAGAGGTGGTGGTGCTGCTGCTCGACGCCACCGTTCCCTTCGAGAAGCAGGACCTGACGCTGGCCGACCTCGTCGAGAAAGAGGGGCGGGCGCTGGTCATCGCGGTCAACAAATGGGACCTCGTGAAGGGCCAGTCCGGCCTGCTCAAGACCCTGCAGGAGAAGGCGGGCTTCGCCCTGCCGCAGCTCCGCGGCACGCCGGTCGTGCCGGTCTCGGCAGCGGCCGGCGAAGGGATCGACCGGCTGATGCAGAGCTGTTTCGATGTCGCCGAGATCTGGGGCCGGCGCATCTCGACCTCGAAGATGAACCGCTGGCTGGAGGCGGCAGTGTCGGCCAACGCGCCGCCGGCTGTCTCGGGGCGGCGCATCAAGATCAAGTACATGACGCAGGTGAAGAGCCGCCCGCCGCATTTCGCGCTGTTCGGCAACCAGTTGGAGAGCCTGCCGAAGAGCTACACGCGCTATCTCGTCAACGCGATGCGCGACGATTTCGACTTGCCCGGCGTGCCGATCAGGCTGTCGCTCAGGACGCAGGACAACCCGTTCGACAAGGGCGGGCGCAAGATCGGGTGAGCTGATACCCTTCTCCCGCAAGGGGAGAAGGATGGGGTCTACCCCGGCGCCATCGGGCGCAGCCAATGGCCGGTCGGGAAATCGAAAATCATCCCATGCTCCGTGGCCTCGGGCGACGCCATCGCCACGATATGCGGCGCCAGATCCTCCGGCGTCCGCAGGGTCTGCGGGTCCTCGCCAGGCATGGCCTCGGCCCGCATCCGCGTTCGCAGCGGCCCAGGATTGATGATATTGACCCGGACGGGCGTGCGCTGCGTCTCGGCGGCGTAGGTCATGGCCAAGGCCTGCAGCGCTGCCTTGGAGACGGAATAGGGACCCCAATAGGCCATCGTACGATGCGCCGCGCCTGACGAAACGAAAAGGGCGCGGCCGGCGTCCGACGCCTGAAGCAGCGGGTCCAACACGCGGATCAGCCGCCAGTTCGCCGTGACGTTGACGGCCATCACCTCATCGAAGGCCTTGGGGTCGACGTGGCCTAGCGGCGACAACGGCCCCAGCAGCCCGGCGTTGCCGACCAAGATGTCCAGCTTGCCCCAGCGCTCCAGGATCGCCGCGCCGAGCCGATCGATCGCATCATAGTCCTTGAGGTCGAAGGGCACGAGCGTCGCCGTCCCGCCGGCCTCGCGGATGGCATCGTCCAGTTCCTCCAACCCGCCCACGGTGCGCGCCACGGCGACGACATGCGCGCCGGCCTTCGCCAGCTCCAGCGCCGTGGCGCGTCCGATGCCGCGCGAGGCGCCGGTGATGATGGCGATGCGGTCTTTGAGAATACGGGAGGTCATTCGATCCTCGAGCCCTCACCCTGAGCTTGTCGAAGGGTCGAGGGCGGCGGTTCAGGATGTGGCTGGATCATCCTTCGACGGGCTCAGGAAGAAGCCTCGGGGAATTCAGCTCGCCTCGGCGAGCATCGACAGCGTCTGCTTCGCGCTCTCGCCGATGACGTCGGTGAGAGGCGTCGGATAGTCGCCGGTGAAGCAATGATCGGTGAACTGCGGCTGTGCGTCGTCGCGGCGATCGTAGCCGCAGGCGCGGTAGACGCCATCGACCGAGAGGAAGGCGAGACTGTCTGCACCCACGTAGCGGCGCATCTCTTCGAGGTTCATGCGGGCGGCCAACAGGTTTTCGCGGCTCGGCGTGTCGATGCCGTAGTAGTCGGGATGCGTGATCGGCGGCGAGGCGATGCGGAAATGCACCTCCCGCGCGCCGGCTTCGCGCATCATGCGGACGATCTTCACGGAAGTCGTGCCGCGCACGATCGAGTCGTCCAGGAGCACGATGCTCTTGCCCTCGATGATGGCGCGGTTGGCGGAATGCTTCATGCGCACGCCGAGCTCGCGGATCGACTGGCTCGGCTGGATGAAGGTGCGGCCGACGTAGTGGTTGCGGATGATGCCGAGTTCGTAGGGGATGCCGGAAGCCTGGCTGAAGCCGATGGCGGCCGGGACGCCCGAATCCGGCACGGGCACGACCACGTCGGCTGTGACGCCGCTCTCGCGCGCCAGCTCGGCGCCGAAGCGCTTGCGCACGTCATAAACGTTTCGTCCGTGCACCACGGAGTCGGGCCTGGAGAAATAGATGTACTCGAAGATGCAGGGTCGCATCTGCACCGGCTCGAAGGGCTTGATCGATTGGATGCCCTTCTCGGAGATCAGCACGATCTCGCCGTTCTCGACGTCGCGGATGAACTTCGCGCCGATGATGTCCAGCGCGCAGGTCTCGGACGCCAGGATATGGCAGCCGTCGAGCTCGCCCAGCACCAGCGGCCGGATGCCGAGCGGATCGCGAGCGCCGATCAGCAGGTTGTTGGTCAGGCCGACGAAGGCATAGGCGCCTTCCAGCTGCATCAGCGCATCGACGAAACGGTCGATGAAGCGGCTGCGCAGCGAGCGCGCCACGAGATGCAGCACCACCTCGGTGTCCGAGGTCGACTGGCAGATCGCGCCCTTGCGGATGAGGTCGCGCCTGAGCGTCAGGCCATTGGTGAGGTTGCCGTTATGCGCGATGGCGAGACCGCCGGCGTCGAGCTCGGCGAAGAGCGGCTGCACGTTGCGCAGGATGGTCTCGCCGGTCGTGGAGTAGCGCACATGGCCGACTGCCGACGCGCCGGGCAGGCGCTCAATCACGTCCTGCCGGGAGAATGCGTCACCGACGAGGCCGAGGCGGCGCTCCGAATGGAAGCGGACGCCATCGAAAGTGACGATGCCGGCGGCTTCCTCCCCGCGGTGCTGCAGCGCATGCAGGCCGAGCGCCGTGATCGCCGCGGCGTCGCTGTGGCCATGGATGCCGAAGACGCCGCATTTCTCGCGCAGGAAATCGCTTCCCGCATCATGCAACCCGGTCATCGGCGATCTCCTGGTCGAATGCTAGGGATGGGCATGCCCGGCCGCCAGCGCAAGACCTATCGCGTCTGCGCCGGCCGCTGTCCACCGTCGATGATGCGCTGCAGGGCTGCGCGATCCTGGGGACCGCCTTCGCGGACGGGCTGCGCGGCAGCAGGAGTGGGGGCGGCCGGCGCGGGCGCAGGCGCCTCGGTGCGGCGTTGGACGGGCTGCTCGGGCGCGGGCTCGCGCGGGGCTTCGCCCTCCAGTGTCTTGCCGCGGAGCTTCTTGAGCGCCTCCTCCGGATTATCGGGCAGGAAGCTCTTCAGGGTTGTGCCGGCCGAAACCAGCATCGGTTTCAGCTTGGCGTCGCGCACCCAGGAGGGGTGGTTCTTCTCGTCCTGCGCGAGCCATGTGAAGAACAGGAAGCCGACGACCGCAAGGAGCAGTCCTCGCGCCGCGCCGAAGGCGAAGCCGAGCGTCCGGTCCAGCGCACCGATGCGGCTGTCCAGGATCATGTCCGACAGCTTGGAGGTGATGAAATAGGCGATCAGCAGCGTGCCGAGGAAGATGCCGCCGGCCGCGATCGGCACATGCAGAGCCTTATTCGGCGTCACGTATTGCTGGACAAGCGGGATCGCCTGCGGATGGAGGGCATAGGCCGCCACCGCAGCCGCCGCCCAGGAGCCGATCGCCAGCACCTCGCGCGTGAAGCCGCGGAGCGCCGCCAGCAGCGCTGAGATGAGCACAACGCCGATGACGATCATGTCGAGGATGGTGACGGGCATGCTGTCCTTCCACGAGCCAACCGAACCGGCTCTATAGCGTCAGCCGCCGCAAAAGTCAGTGGCTCAATCGCCTCGGTCGGCGTTTCTTTCCACCGTCCGGATCGGCTGGCCGGCGGCAATGATGGCGACGAGATCGGCGATGCGGACGATGCCGCGGAGCGCGATCGCCCGCTCCGGCTCGTCGCCGGCCTTCTGCGCCGGCGCTGCGGCTTTGACGAAGCCGAGCTTCGCCGCCTCCTTCAGCCGCGCCGAAGCATGCGAAACGGGGCGGATGGCGCCGGACAGGCTGACTTCGCCGAAGATCGCCATGTCGACCGGCAGGGGATTGCCGGTGAGCGAGGAGACAAGCGCCGCCGCGACTGCGAGATCCGCGGCGGGCTCGGCGATCTTCAGTCCGCCGGCCACATTGAGATAAACGTCGTGCTGCCCCAGCCTGACGCCGCCATGCGCCTCCAGGACGGCGAGCACCATGGCGAGGCGGCTGTTGTCCCAGCCCACCACGGCCCGCCGCGCCGTGCCGAGGCCTGTCGGCACCACCAGCGCCTGCAATTCGACGAGCAGCGGCCGCGTGCCCTCCATGCCGGCGAAGACGGAGGTGCCGGCGGCATCGGGATCGCGGTTGCCGAGGAAGAGGGCGGAGGGGTTGGCGACCTCGTTCAGCCCGTCGCCGCGCATCTCGAAGACGCCGATCTCGTTCGTGGCGCCGAAGCGGTTCTTGAGTCCGCGGAGGATGCGGAAGTCATGCCCGCCCTCGCCCTCGAAGAAGATCACCGCATCGACCATGTGCTCGACCACGCGGGGACCGGCGATCTGGCCGTCCTTGGTGACATGGCCGACGAGGATGACGCAGGCGCCGCTGGTCTTGGCGTAGCGGATCAGCGCCTGAGCCGAACCGCGCACCTGGGTGACCGTGCCAGGCGCCGCCTCGACGGCGCTGGTCCACATGGTCTGGATCGAATCGATGATCACTAGCGCCGGCGCAGCGCCGGCCTGCAGCGTCGCGACGATGTCGTCGACATGCGTCTCGGCCGCAATCTCGACGGGGGCGCTCGCGAGGCCCAGCCGATCGGCCCGCAGACGCACCTGCGCCACCGCTTCCTCGCCCGAGATATAGACGACGCGCTGGCCGCTCCGGGCGAGGGCGGCCGCCGCCTGGATCAGCAGCGTCGACTTGCCGATGCCGGGCTCCCCGCCGAGCAGCAGCACCGAGCCGCGCACGAAGCCGCCGCCGGTCACGCGGTCGAACTCGGCGATGCGCGACGGGAGGCGAGGGGCTTCGTCGGTGACGCCGGTGAGGCCCTCCAGCTTGATGACGCGGCCGCGCCCGAGGCGCGCCCCGCCGGCCGCCACGGGCGGCGCGACGCCCGCCGTCTCCTCGACGATGGTGTTCCATTCGCCGCAGCCCTCGCAGCGGCCCTGCCACCGGCCGTGGACCGTGCCGCAGTTCTGGCAGACGAAGATGGCCTTGGGCTTGGCCAAGACGTCAGTGCCCCGCCAGCTTGCGCTGGTGGCGGCGGCCGAGCGAAGTCAGGATCTCGTAGCCATTGGTGCCGGCGGCGGCGGCCACGTCCTCGATCGTGATGGCGTCGCCGATCATCGTCGCCCGCATCCCAGCCCTGACGTTGGTCGTCGTGACATCGGTGACGTCGATGGCGAGGAGATCCATCGAGACGCGGCCGACGATGGGGCAGCGCTGGCCGTCCACGAGCACATAACCGCCTGCGCGGCCATCCGAACCGGAGAGCGAGCGAGGCCAGCCGTCGGCATAGCCCATCGACAACGTGGCGATGCGCGAGGGCCGCTTGGCGCGCCAGGCGCCATTGTAGCCGACGGTGTCGTTCGTCTCGACATGGCGGATTTGCAGGAGCATCGCCTCCAGCCGAACGACCGGCTTCATCGGGTTCGGCTGGCCGGGCGTCGGATTGCCGCCATAAATGGCATAGCCCGGCCGTGTCAGGTCGAAGACAGGGCGCTGCGGCAGGAAATGGCCGGAGGAATTGGCGAGGCTGCGCTTCTTGATGCGATCGCCGAAGCCAGCGCAAACGGCGTTGAAGCGGGCGATCTGCGTGTCGTTCAGCGCGTTACCCGCTTCCTCCGCCGCGACGAAGTGGGACATCAGGAGCTCGATGCCCATATTCTCCCATTCGCTCAGCATGGAGAGCGCCTTGGCCTCGTCCAGCGTGAGGCCGAGGCGGTTCATGCCTGTGTCGACATGCAGGGCGCAGGGGCCGCCGCCCGCCTTCTTCCAGCGGCCAACCTCGGCCACTGCGCCGAGCACCGGCCGCAGGCGATAATTCTGATAGAGTTGCTCAGATCCCGACGGCAAGCCGTTCAGAACGTAGATCAGCGCCATCGGCGCGGCCTTGCGGGCGCGCGCCGCCTCTTCCAGATGCGCGACGAAAAAGGTGCGGCAGCCGGCGCGGGCAAGGGCCGGCACGACCACCTCGATACCGAGGCCGTAGCCGTTGGCTTTGACCACGGCCGCGCATTCCGCGGGGCGGGCGCGAGCGGCCAACAGCTTCCAGTTCTCGGCGATCGCGGCGACGTCGATCGTCAGTAGCGGACCGTGTGGATTCGGTACATCCATGGCTTGCATAAACGCTGAACGGTTGGCGGACGCAAGCCCGAAGTGTTCCCCTTATGTGCTCCCGCGTTGCGTCGCTTGCCCACGGTGCAGCCAACCTCCCGCGTACAAGGCTGCCAGGATCAGGAGCGGCTGCGCCGCGAGGCGAGGAGCATGGTACCACCAGCTCGCAGGGAGCCCGGCGATGGCGATGCCTTCGATCGCATGGCGCCAGTTCGCCGGCCAGACGCAAAGCGCATACAACGCGAGCCCCAGGCCCGCCCAACGGCGCGTTTTGCGGGATTGGAGGGCCAGCGCGGCGACGATCTCGAAGAACCCCGTGCCGGCGATGACGGCTTGCGGCCATGGCACCCAGCGTGGCGTGATGGCGAGGAATGGCTCGGGGCGCACGAGATGCAGGATGCCGGCGCCGAGATAGAGCGCGCCCAGCAGGAGAGCGGCGAGTCGGCGCGGGGCGGCTTTTCGATTCGAGGCCGCGGTCACCGGACCCGGCCAAGATGTCTGTGGAGGAATGGCGCGAGTTCGGCCCTTAAGGGAGCCTTGCCGCGATCGAGAACGGAAAGCGCCGTCACCATATCAGCATGGCCCAGGCCCGCGTAGATGCGTTTGTCGACGACCGCGCCGGCCGCGGTGAGCCGCGCCGCCAGCGATTCCGTGTTGCGTGGGCGCACGGTCGTATCCGCGTCTCCGGTGGCGAGGAAGGCGGGGGGCGCGCCTCGGCGGACCAGATTCACGGGCTGCGTCGCTGCCGGATCAGGCCAGTCGCCGAAGGTGGCGCGGGAAACAGGCGAATCCCAGGGGTAGAAGTCGTAGGGTCCGGACAGGCCGGCGAAGGCCTTGACGATCGCAGGGTCGACGCCGTTCTGGCGCAGGCGGCGACGGTCGAGCGCCAGCATCGCAGCGTTGTAGGCGCCCGCCGAATGACCGACGATCGCGACCCGGCGCGGATCGCCGCCGAAGCGCTGCGCTTCCGTCCGGATCCACCGCAGCGCCAATGCACCGTCGTCCAGGAAGGCCGGATAGACGAATTCCGGCGTCAACCGGTAGTCGGCGACGACGGTCACGTAGCCGAGTGAGGCGAGCGCGGAGCCTGCGAAGGCATAGTCCTGACGGCGTCCGCTGCTCCAGGAGCCGCCGTAAATGAAGAGCACGACGTGCCCTGGCGCGCCGTCGTCGCTCGGCCTGTAGACGTCGAGGCGCTGCCGCGGGTGGGAACCGAATGGGATGCCTGAACCGGCCAGGAGCACGCCGCCATCGCGGCCCGACACGGCGTTGAATGCACCGACCGCGGAGCAACCCGCGAGGCCTGTAACGGCGAAGCCCGCCAGCGCCGAACGGCGGCTCACGCCAATCGCCTCTGTCTGTTCCGCCATCCTCGCCACCTCCGCTTCCAGTTGTATAACCGGCAGCGCGTTGTTCGGATGCGTCAGGCCGCGACATCCGGCGGAGATGGCAACGGCAGTCTCGCATAAAGCAACGGGGCGGCCGTGAGGCCGCCCCGAGCGTATTTCAAGGAGTGACTTCCTCAGAAGTCCATGCCGCCGCCCATGCCGCCCGGCATGGCGGGCGCCGCTTCCTTCTTGGGCTTCTCGGCGATCATCGCGCCGGTGGTGACCAGCAGGCCGGCGACCGAGGCCGCATCCTGCAGCGCCGAGCGCACGACCTTGGCCGGATCGATCACGCCGAAGGCGAACATGTCGCCCCACTCGCCGGTCTGGGCATTCCAGCCCGCGGCGTAGTCGGCATGATCGAGGATCTTGCCGACGATCACGGCGCCGTCCTCGCCAGCGTTCTCGGCGATCTGCCGGGCCGGGCTCTGGATGGCGCGGCGCACGATCTGCACGCCGGTGCGCTGGTCGGCGTTCTCGGGGTTGAGGCCCTCCAGCGCCTTCAGGGCGCGGAGCAGGGCGACGCCGCCGCCGGGCAGCACGCCTTCCTCGACCGCGGCACGCGTCGCATGCATGGCGTCATCCACGCGGTCCTTCTTCTCCTTGACCTCGACCTCGGTGGCGCCGCCGACGCGGATCACCGCGACGCCGCCAGCGAGCTTGGCGAGACGCTCCTGCAGCTTCTCACGGTCGTAGTCGGAGGTCGTCTCCTCGATCTGCGCCTTGATCTGCTGCACGCGCGCCTCGATGTGAGCCTTCTCGCCCACGCCATCGACGATCGTGGTGTTCTCCTTCTCGATCACGACCTTCTTGGCGCGGCCGAGATCCTTGAGCGTGACGTTCTCGAGCTTGATGCCGAGGTCCTCGGCGATCATCGTGCCGCCGGTCAGGATGGCGATGTCCTCGAGCATGGCCTTGCGGCGGTCGCCGAAGCCGGGCGCCTTGACGGCGGCGATCTTCAGGCCGCCGCGCAGCTTGTTGACGACGAGCGTCGCCAGGGCCTCGCCCTCGACGTCCTCGGCCACGATCACCAGCGGCTTGCCGCTCTGGATCACGGCTTCGAGCAGCGGGATCATCGGCTGCAGCGAGGAGAGCTTCTTCTCATGGATGAGGATGAAGGGATCCTCGAGCTCGACCCGCATCTTCTCGGCGTTGGTGATGAAGTAGGGGCTGAGGTAGCCGCGGTCGAACTGCATGCCCTCCACGACCTCGAGCTCCGTCTCAAGGCTCTTCGCCTCCTCGACGGTGATGACGCCCTCGTTGCCGACCTTCTTCATCGCCTCGGCCAGCATGCGGCCGATCTCGGCGTCGCCATTGGACGAGATGGTGCCGACCTGGGCGATCTCCTCCGAGCTGGTGACCTTGCGGGCGTTCTTGGTGAGATCGCCGACGACAGCCTCGACAGCCATGTCGATGCCGCGCTTCAGGTCCATCGGGTTGACGCCGGCGGCCACGGCCTTGGCGCCCTCGCGGACGATGCCTTGCGCCAGGACGGTCGCGGTGGTGGTGCCGTCGCCGGCGAGATCGTTGGTCTTGCTCGCGACCTCACGCACCATCTGGGCGCCCATGTTCTCGAACTTGTCGGCGAGCTCGATCTCCTTGGCGACGGTGACGCCGTCCTTGGTGATGCGGGGGGCGCCGAACGACTTCTCGATCACGACGTTGCGGCCCTTTGGACCGAGCGTGACCTTCACCGCGTCGGCGAGGATGTCGACGCCGCGCAGCATCTTCTCACGCGCGGACTGGTCGAACAGGACTTCCTTTGCAGCCATTGGTATGACTCCATTCTTCAGTTCTAGCGATTTCTACGAGCGAAGAGAGGCGCTTACGCGGCCTTCTTCAGCGGCGCGGCCGGAGCGTCGACGACGCCCATGATGTCGGATTCCTTCATGATCAGGAGATCCTGGCCGTCGATCTTAACCTCGGTGCCGGACCACTTGCCGAAGAGCACGCGGTCGCCGACCTTCAAGTCGATCGGAATGAGCTTGCCCGCCTCGTCACGGCCGCCGGGGCCGACGGCGATGACCTCGCCCTCCTGGGGCTTCTCCTTGGCGGTGTCGGGGATGATGATCCCGCCGGCCGTCTTGGTGTCGGCCTCGATGCGCTTGACGACCACGCGGTCGTGCAGGGGACGGAACTTCATAAGCTTCCTCCTTCGGGTTGCGGATGATGGGATCGCCGGACCCAAATCGATCGGCGTCCGGCGCGACCGATTTGGCCGCCGGCCCGAAGGATGGCAAGACCATTGTGAAAAAAATTTGGCACTCGACGAAGAGAGTGCCAATCCGATGCGCTGGCCAGGGTTCCAGGGCGCTTTGACGGCTCACAATGGGCCGGCTAATGGCCGGCGCTCCTCGCCAAAGCTGGCAGCACTCGGCCAGTGTAGCTGCTAACATACTGACATCAATTGTTTTTTTACAGATCCGGCTTGATCATGGAACCCGAGGCAGGGCAGCCTCGTCCCTGTCCAATGGACGCGTCCCGTGTCCAAGAGAAAGGGGAGTGCCAATGCTCGTGTCGTCTGCGTTCCGCCGTCAGCTCGAAGGCTACGGCCTGACCACCGCCGAAATCCTCTACCACATGCCCGACCACCCCAAGCTGCTGCAGACCTTCATCTGGCAGGAGCACGATCTCTTTCCGAAATTCCCCGAGCTCCGGAAATTCCTGGACTTCTGGCAGGCCAAGCTCGATGGCGCGCTGCACAGCGTGACGGTCTGCCACCAGAAGCTCATCAAGCCCTGCGACTTCAAGGCGATCGACGCGCAATACGCGCTGAACTGATCCCTTCAAGCGCTTGACATCCCCGCCGGTTCGGTGTCGGGCCATGCACCCGGCAACGAGAAGGGACGGCGGATGGCGAAGCGGGCGTTCATATTTCCCGGGCAGGGCAGCCAGGCGGTCGGCATGGGCAAGGCTCTCGCCGAGTTCTTCCCGCAGGCCAGCGCCGTGTTCGAGGAGGTCGACTCGGCGCTGGGCCAGAAGCTTTCGGCCCTCATGTTCCAAGGCCCGCTTGAGGAACTGACGCTCACCGCCAATGCGCAGCCCGCCCTGATGGCTGCGAGCCTCGCCGCGCTCCGCGTGCTGGAGGCGGAGGCCGGCGTCGATCTCGCCCGCGACGCCGCCTGCGTGGCCGGGCACTCCCTCGGCGAGTATTCCGCGCTCGCCGCCGCGGGCGCCCTGTCGATCGGCGACGCGGCGCGGCTGCTGCGCATCCGGGGCGAAGCGATGCAGGCCGCCGTTCCGCCGGGCGAGGGCGCCATGGCTGCGCTGCTCGGCCTGGAGTTCGAGGCTGCGGACGCCGTCGCGCGGGAGGCGGCGCAGGGCGCAGTCTGCCAGGCGGCCAACGACAATGGCGGCGGCCAGGTGGTGATCTCGGGACACAAGGCGGCGGTGGAGCGCGCCATCGCCTTGGCGCAGAGCAAGGGCGCCAAGCGAGCCATGCTTCTCCCCGTCTCCGCCCCCTTCCATTGCGAGTTGATGCGCCCGGCCGCGGACGCGATGGCCGAGGCGCTGGCGCGCGTCACCATCCGGCGGCCCATCGTGCCGGTGGTTGCGAATGTGACGGCCAATTGCGTGAACGATCCCGAGGCGATCGCGCAGGCGCTGGTGAAGCAGGTGACGGGCACGGTGCGCTGGCGGGAGAGCGTCGGCTTCATGGCGGCCGAGGGCGTGACGCGCTTCATCGAAGTCGGCTCCGGCAAGGTGCTCGCCGGGCTGGTCCGCCGCATCGCCGATGGCGCGACAACGCTGTCGGTCGGGACGCCGGCCGACGTCGAGGCCTACAAGGCGGCGTCGCAGGGAGGCTGAAATGTTCGATCTTTCCGGCCGCTCCGCGCTCGTCACCGGCGCCTCAGGAGGCATCGGCGCCGCGATCGCCGAGGCGCTCCATGCCCAGGGCGCCGCCGTTGCTCTCTCCGGCACGCGGCGCGATGCGTTGGAAGCGCTCGCCGCAAAGCTCGGCTCCCGCGTCCATGTCGTCACGGCTGATCTGTCGGATCGCGCTTCGGTCGAGGCGCTTGCGCCCGCCGCCGAGGCGGCGATGGGTCAGGTCGACATCCTGGTGAACAATGCCGGCCTGACCCGCGACGGCCTGTTCCTGCGCATGAAGGACGCCGATTGGGATCAGGTGCTGGCGGTCAATCTCACGGCAGGCTTCATCCTGTCTCGCGCGCTCCTCAGGGGCATGATGAAGCGGCGCTTCGGCCGCATCATCGGCGTGACGTCGGTCGTCGGCTTCACGGGCAATCCAGGGCAGGGCAATTACGCCGCCTCGAAGGCCGGCATGGTGGGCATGACCAAGTCGCTGGCCGCCGAGGTCGCGAGCCGCGGCATCACGGCCAACTGCATCGCGCCAGGCTTCATCGAGACTGCGATGACGGCCGATCTCGCCGACAAGCAGAGGGAGGCGATCCTGGGCTCGGTGCCGATGGGCCGCCTCGGCGCGGTTCACGAAATCGCCGCAACGGCGGTTTACCTCGCTTCAAGCGAAGCAGGCTATGTCACCGGGCAAACGATCCATGTGAACGGCGGCATGGCCATGCTATGAGTGCCCGCCGCCCCGCCGGCAACCGGTGAGAAGGACATCATGCGAGCCTGGATGCGAGCCTTGCCTTCCGCCGCCGTTTTGCCACATTCTCAGCGTTGCAGGCAAAGAGTGACCATGTCGCGTCGCGTGGAGAACGGGTTGGCCGATGTCGGCTGAAAATCTGGCGCCGCTGGCGGGAGCCACGTTGCATCATGATCCGGCGCCCCCGTCCTCGGGACGGCGCTGGTCTCCGCGCGGTCCGCGCGAGGCGTTGCAGCCGGCCACTCCTCCCGGTCCGCCCGAGCCGCCCCGCCGCCGGCGCGGCGGCCTCCTCGCCAAGCTCAGCGCGCTCCTGACCTTCCTCGTCGTTGCCGCGGCGATAGGCGGCGGCGGCCTGCTCTATGCTCAGCGCCTGATCAACGGGCCCGGTCCGCTGCCCGAGGACAAGGTGGTCTTCATCCCATCCGGATCCTCGGCCACGGACATCGCGCAGAAGCTGCAGCAGGAGGGCGTGATCGACCAGCCGCTCGTCTTCGAACTGCTCAACGTCCTCTCCATCAACGGCAGCCTGAAAGCGGGCGAATACCAGTTCAAGCAGCATGCCTCCCTGCGCGACGTGCGCGACACGCTGGTGGAGGGCAAGTCGATCCTCCATTCCGTCACCATTCCCGAGGGACTGACCAGCGAGCAGATCGTGCAGCGGCTGCGCGAGAAGGAAGAGCTCGCCGGCGAGATCAAGACCGTGCCGCGCGAAGGCACGCTGCTGCCGGATACCTACCGCTTTCCGCGCGGCTACGGCCGCGATCGCCTGATCGCGCAAATGGAGCGGGCGCAGCGCCAGGTGCTGCAGGAGGTCTGGGCGCGCCGCAGCGCCGACTTGCCGCTGAAATCGGTTCAGGAGCTCGTCATTCTCGCCTCGATCGTGGAGAAGGAGACGGGCCGCGCCGACGAGCGCACGCGCGTCGCTTCGGTCTTCATCAACCGGCTGAACCGCGGCATGCGGCTCGAATCGGACCCGACCATCATCTACGGCCTGAACGGCGGCAAGGGCCCGCTGGGCCGGCCCATCATGGCCAACGAGATCCGGCAGCCGACGCCTTACAATACCTATGTCATCAACGGATTGCCGCCGGGGCCCATCGCCAACCCGGGCCGGGCGGCGATCGAAGCGTCCGCCAACCCGTCCCGGACGCGCGACATCTTCTTCGTCGCCGACGGCACGGGCGGCCATGTCTTCGCCGAGACGCTGGAGCAGCACAACCGCAACGTCGCGCGCTGGCGGCAGATCGAGGGCGCCGCCTCCGGCGGCAACGCTTCGCCTGCCTTCGCGCCGCCTGCAGCCCCGCCTCCCGCGCTCCGCCCCGGCCAGCGGTCGCAGCTCGTGCCTGGGGGCTTCACCTTCCCGTCGCTCGGCACGGCGGCGGGTCCTAAGACCGGCGGCGAGTCCAGCCCGGCCCAGGCCTACACGATCCCGCAGGCGCCGCTGCATGTCTTCGGGTCGTTGATCGATCCTGACGCGCCCAGTGCCGCCGCTGGCGAGACGGCCGCTGCCTCGGGCCCCGAGAGCTTCCCGCTGGCGCCCGGACGCCGTCAGGCCATCCAGAAGGCCGCACAGCAGGCCGGCATCGCGCCTGCTGCGGCGCTGCCCGCCACACCCGTCGCCGAAGCGGAGCCCGCGCCCGCCCCCGCCGGCGGGAAACGGCCCCGCGCCTTCGATGCCTCCGAGGGAACGGCGCGCGACCCGCTGCGCAACAAGAGCTACGACCTGACCTCGGCGAAGACCGTACCGGTCCTCCGCTAGCCCGATCCTCGCATGAGCCTCCGCAGCATGACCGGTTTCGCTCGTGCCGGCGGGCAGTCCGAAGGGGCGTCGTGGTCCTGGGAGCTGAAGACGGTCAACGCGAAGGGCTTCGACCTCCGCCTGCGCCTGCCGCCGGGTTTGGACGCTGTCGAGAGCGAGGCCCGGCGCATGCTGGGCTCGGTCATCGGCCGGGGCGCCGCGCAGGTGGCGCTCGATTTGACCCGTCCGCAGCGCGTAACCGGCGTGAGGCTGAACGAGGCGCTTCTCGCGTCGCTGGCGCGCTCGCTCGGCGAGGCCGCCGCGGCCGCCGGCCTCGGCCCGCCATCGATCGATGCCCTGCTGTCGATCGAGGGCGTCGTCGAGACGATAGAGGCCGCGTCGGAGCCTGAGGCGGCCGAACGGCTGGACGATGCCCTGATCCGGTCGTTCGAGGAAGCAGTGCTTTCGCTCTGCGCGGCGCGTCAGCAGGAAGGCGACGCTCTCGCGCAGATCTTGGGCGACAGGATCGGCGCCATCGCCGGGCTGGTCGAAGCGGCCGATGCTTTGCCATCTCGTGCGCCCGAGGCGGTGAAGGCGCGATTGCGCCGGCAGATCGAGGAGCTGTTCGAGGCCGGAGCGGATGATCTCGACCCGCAGCGATTGCACCAGGAGGCCATGCTGCTGGCGGTCAAGGCCGACGTCCGGGAGGAGCTCGACCGTCTGAAAGCGCATGTCGCTCAGGCACGCGACCTGCTTTCGCGCGGCGGCGCGATCGGCCGGCGGCTGGATTTCCTGGCGCAGGAGCTTTCACGCGAAGTCAACACGTTATGCGCTAAATCGAATGATGTGGCGCTGACCGCCATCGGACTTGATCTGAAGACGCTGGTCGAGCAGTTCAGGGAGCAGGTCCAGAACGTGGAGTGAAGGCATGTCGACGATGGCCAGGAAAGGCGTGCTTCTGGTCGTCGCCTCGCCATCCGGCGCCGGCAAGTCGACCCTGAGCCGCCTGCTGCTGCAGGAGGACCGGGCCATCACCATGTCCGTATCCGCGACCACGCGGCCGCGCCGGCCGAGCGAGGTCGACGGCGTCCACTACCACTTCGTCTCGCGCCCGCGCTTCGAATCGATGCGGACTGGCGGCGAGTTGCTCGAATGGGCCGAGGTCCACGGCAATCTCTACGGTACGCCGCGCGCGCCGGTCGATCAGGCGCTGGCCGAGGGCCGCGACGTGCTGTTCGACGTCGATTACCAGGGCACGCTGCAGCTCTACGAGGCGATGCGTGAGGATATCGTCAGCGTCTTCATCCTTCCGCCGAGCGCCGCCGCGCTCAAGGCGCGGCTGGAGCGGCGGGCGGAGGATGCGCCGGAGGTGATCCGCCGGCGGCTGGAGACGGCCCGCGTCGAGCTGAAGCACTGGGCTCAGTTCGACCATGTCATCCTCAACGACGACCTGGACGCCTCATTCGCGACCTTGAAATGCATTCTCGCTGCGGCCCGCAGCACACGCAGGCGCAATCCGGCGCTGGGGAGCACGGCGGAGCGGATCTCCCAGGATCTGGAGACGATGCTGGCGGCATGAGGCCCTGCGCGTTCAAGGCTTGCGCGCCTCGAGCGCCCTGACGAGCCTGAGATAGCCTGCCGGGTCGATCTCCTCGGCGCGGCGCTCGGGCTCGATGCCGGCGGCCTGCAGCAGCGGCGCGGGATCGCCGAGCGCCTTCAGCGATTGCCTCAGCATCTTCCGCCGCTGGCCGAAGGCGGCCTGCGTGATGCGCTCCAGCAGCGGCATCGGAAAGCGCGGTGCGTCGGCTCTGGGCGTCAGCAGCACGACGCTCGAGGTGACTTTCGGCGGCGGTACGAAGGCGGCGGGCGGCACATCGAAGAGGATACGCGCTTCGGCGCGCAGCGCCGTCAGCACGGAAAGACGGCCGTAGTCCTTGCGCTCGTTCGGGCTGGCGGCGAGGCGCTCGGCGAATTCCCGCTGCACCATCACCGTCGCCGAGAGCCACCATGGCGGCCAGGGCTCGGCCTGCAGCCAGCCGACGATCAGCGGGCTTGCGACATTGTACGGCAGGTTGGCGATAATGCGTGTCGGTCGCCCACGGGCGAGGGCGGCGCCGTCGATCCGAAGCGCATCACCGCGCACGACGTCCAGCCGTCCGGAATAGCGCTCGCCGATCTCGGCGAGGGCGGGCAGGCAGCGCTCGTCCATCTCGATGGCGGTGACGGCGGCTCCGGCGGCGAGCAGAGCCCGCGTCAGGCCGCCGGGACCGGGGCCGACCTCGATGACATGCTGTCCCTCGAGCGGTCCGGCGGCGCGGGCGATCCGCAAGGTGAGGTTCAGATCGAAGAGGAAGTTCTGGCCGAGCGCCCGGCGCGCCGAGAGGCCATGGCGCGCGATGACCTCCCGCAGGGGAGGGAGGTCATCGATCTGCGCCATCAGCGGCGGATTTCGACCTTGGCCCGCAATTCGTTGAGGAACTGGGCCGCCGTTCCCTCCGTGCGCTTGGCGAGGAGCTCTTGCTCGATCTGGTTGCGCAGCTGGATGTTGTCCGTCCGCTCGTTCCGCTCGCAGACCGCGAGCATCTCGATGCCCTGCTCGGACCGGAAGGGCGGCGTCAGGCGGCCGATCGGCGTCTTGTTCAAGAGATCGACCATCGGCTTCGACAATTCGCTCGACGTACGGCCGATGCGCTCCTTGACCGCGACGTCGCGCAGCGAGCGCATGTATTCGACGCCGCTCTCGCAATCGGTGAAGCGGCCGCGGGCGGCCGCCGCCTCGCGCTCGCGCTGGCCGGGCGCCGATCCCGACGGCACCACGAAGATGACCTGTCGGACCACGAAATCTGTGACGCGCGCCTCGCCGTTCGCCGTGCGGCGTTCGAGCTCGGCGTTCAGCTCGGCGTTCGAGATGCTGCCGCTCCGCGAGCGCTGGCGCAGGAGCTCGCCCCAGACGATCTGGGCATTGAGCCTGGCCTTGACCTGTTCCGGCTCGATGCCGGCGCGGATCAGGTTCTGCTCGAACTGCACGGAGGTCTGGCGCGCGGCGGCCGCCAGCCGTCCAAGCGCCTCCTCGAGACCTTGCGGCGTGACGCGCATGCCGAGCCGGCGCCCTTCCTGGAGCTTCACCTGGTCGTCGATCAGCTCCTTGATGGCGGCATCACGGCTGAGCGGCTGGCGGAAGACCAGAGCCGAGACCTTCATGCGCTGCTCGATGTCGCGCGACGTGATCGGCTCTCCATTCACAGTGATGACGGATTGAGCGACCGCGGAAGCGGGCGCCGAGAGGCAAAGGAGGCTGGCCGCAGCAGCGGCCTTCAGCAATCGATGCATGGTTCCGCTCAACGTGTTCCGTCGGGGGTGTTGGTCGCGCCCGTTGCTACGCGGTAGTTCAATTGGCCGAGATGCTTGAGCTCCAGCTTGAACAAGACCGTACTTGACGTCAGCTTCGAAGTGCCGACCGCATCGGAAATCGTGCGGCTGTACTGCAGGGAGAACACCGTACACTCGTCCGCATAGCTGAAGCCGAGGCCGTAGCCCGAGAGGCGGAACGGCGTGTTGTTGTAATTGCGGAAATTGGGATTATTGGGATTGAAAGCGACCAGATCCCGGTCCGTGATGTAGCGGTCGAGGTCGAACAGCACATTGCCGTTTATCGACCAGTTGTTGGGAAGCGACAACGAGTTCGAGACGGAGAGCCCCTCGCGGCGGCGCACATAGCCGAGGTCCGGCTGCGCTTCCTGGCGCGCATAGATGATCGAGGTGGTGAGCGGTCCCAGGCGCGAAGTGCCCGTAACTTCCAGCCGCTGCACTTTCAGCGAAGCTTCGTCGAAGCGGCCCCGCGTCACGAAGCTGAATTCCTTGATCGGAGAGAAGGCGAAGCGCGCCACGTAGTCCGAGCGTCTCTTGTCGAGGCCGGAGTTGAGGCCGACATTGGTCACGTCATTGCCGAGAAGCCCGCGCGACTCGAAGGAATTGCGGCCAGCCAGATGGTAGGACTGTCCGATCAGCGCGTTGACATAGGCGCCGCTATTCGAGGTGAAGGTGTATTGCGCCGCCACGTTGGCGCGGACGCCGCCTTCCGTCCGGTCATAGCCGGAGAAGCGGTTCAGTGAGAAGAGGTTGGCGTCGCTGAACACCAAATTCTGCGAATCCTCGTTGGCGAGCCGGCCGATACGCGTCTCGTTCGGGCTGGCAATGATCTGCGCCATCGGCTCGAAAAGATGCGAGCCGCCGGCCGTCGCCGCGATCAGGGGATAGCGGTATTCGACGCCGACACGCGGCATGGCGCGCAGGGCATCCTGATCGCTGGCGAGGAAGTTCGTCTGCTTGTCGTTGCCGAAGATGGCATTGCCGTTAAGGCGGTAAGGGTCCCCGGAGTTCGACGACACATTGAGGCGGTTGTAGATCGCATCGACCTGAGTGTTGACGAACGGCGTCCAGACCTGACCGAGCGGATCGATGAAATTGCGCCGCCAGGACAACACTACGCTCGCCCGGTTCATGTCGCCGGCCGCGCCGCGCAGGATGCAGTTACCCCGCTGGTACAAAGTGCAGCCTTGATAGAGGCCGGTAAACTGAGTGCCGAGGTAATAGTAGAAGAGCTGCGCACCGCCGAAAAAGCTCGACGGCGCCGATCGGCTCGTCGCGAAGCGCAAACCGCCGACCAGCGGCGGCAGCGACGTGAAATCCGCCACCTCGCGCGACAGGCTCGTTACGTTGACGTCAAGCCCGAGCTCGCCGCCGATCGGGCCCTCCAGCTGGAAGCGCCGGTTGTAGTCGATCGTCGGATGGATCACCGGCAGCTGCTTCTGCCAGTCGTATTGCGTCAGCCCTTGGATGTAGCTCGCAGTCGCGTCGAAATAGGCGCGCTCCGTCCGGCCGCGCAGGTAGACCGAGGAGATCGACTCCTTGAAATAGCCCGCCTGCACACTTTCGGATTTCACGCGGTAGTTGGTGAGGAAATACTTGTCAGAAAGCAGCGCTACGTCCCAGCCGAACTTCCAGTTCTTGTTGATGAGAAAGAGACCCGTCGTTTCGATGCTGCCACGGAAGACGCGCTTGTCGTCCTTGGTCGTGACGAGGCTCGGATAGAACGGCCGCGCCGGATCGATATAACTCGTCGCAAAATTCGGCCCCAACGGGCCCGGCAGGAATTCTCGCGGCGCCGCCTGGAAGATGCCGGAGGCGCGAATGTTGTAGACACCTGTTTCCAGCCGGTGCCGCCATTCGACCTCGTTCAGCATGCCCTGCTTGCTGAGCGCCGAAGGCGTCCACAGGATGTCGTAATGGGGCGCCGGCGCCCAGTAGATCGGGAGCGAAAAGCGGTATCCCGTGGCGGACGAGCGGGAATAGCGCGGCGTCAGGATGCCGGACTTGCGGCTGACCGTCGGATCAGGCGCCGAGAAGAAGGGAATGTAGGCGAGCGGCAGGCCGAAGAATTCGATCCGGGCATCCTCATAGTAGATCGTCTGCTCGGAGTTCTTGGCGATGATGCGCATCGCCTTGACCTGCCAGAGCGGCGGCTTCTCGGGATTGTCCTTGCAGGGCTCGCAAGAGGTGTAGGTGCCCCGCTCGAAGACCGTGGTCTCGCCGTCCGTCCGCTCTCCGCGCGCCGCGCTGATGCGCTGCTTGTCCGGCGAGACCACGCGGAGCGAGTCGATGAAGCCGTCGCGGAAATCGTCCGAGAGCTCGAAACGGTCCGTGTAGATCACCTGACCGTTGGGCTCGGTCAGCTTGGCATTGCCTTCGGCATAGACGCGGCGCGTCTCGCGGTCGTAGGTGACGCGGTCCGCCTCGAGAATGCGGCCTTGGTAGTAGAGTTGAACGTCGCCGCGCGCCTCGACGCGATTGTTTTCGCGGTCGTAAACGATCTCGCGTGCGTCGACGAGGAGACGGGACTTCTGTCCGCCCTCCGCGTTGCCGCGGGCCGCCAACTGGTCGTTCAAGGTCTGGGCGGAGGCAGGAGCGATCATCCCATGGCCGAGCGCGGCCATGAGCGCGGTCGCCGCCACCGCGCCGAGCAGGAAGCTGTCGCGCGGAGGCTTTCTGCCGGTCCTAGGGCCGGCCATCATCCATCCTCTTGATGCAGCAACACAAGCGTACCGAGCAGGCTCCCGATGATCGCCGGAAACCAGGCTGCGACAGGCGCGCTCAGCACGCCCGCAGCCCCCAGATCCTCGGCGATCTGCGTGCAGACATAAAGCACGAAGCCTGCGGTCACGCCATACAAAACCAGCTTCGCTACGCCGCCGAAACGGAAGAATCTTAATGAAACGCTAGCAGCGATGATAACCATGGCGAGAAGCAGGAACGGCCTGGCCAGAAGCCCTTGATGTCGCAGCCGATATCGAGTCGCGTCCAGCCCCGCGAGCTCAAGCTGGCGGATCGTTGCGGGAAGCCTCCAGAACGAGACGGTCTCCGACGATCCCAGCGCTTGGCGAACCTCGTCGATCGTCAGATTGGTCTCCAGCAGGTAGACGGGAGCGAGCTGCGGTTCCAGGCCGATCGTCAGGATACGCGCCTTCTCCAGCCGCCAATACCCGCGCTGCAGGACCGCCGATTCGGCCTCGACGCGCTCCAATAGCTGTCCCGCCTTGTCATAGACGAACGCCGTGACCTTGGTGAGCTCGTCGCCATCGACCGAACCCTGCACCGCCCGGATGATCGAGCTGCCATCGACCGAGAGCTGGCGGATGAACCGGTTGCGCGCGCCCAACTCGGTCGGCTTGGAAAATATGCGGTTCTCAAGAACTTCGGCACGCTGCTTGAAGCTGACAGCGAGGGGGTTGTAGACCATCATGGCGAAGAGGCCGATGAGCATGGCGACGACCACGGGAGGCAGGCCGAACTGCCACACCGACACGCCCGCCGCTCGAGCGATCACCAGCTCAAGCTTGCGGCTCAGCGTCAGGAAGGCGCCGATGCTGCCGAACAGGATGGCGAAGGGCAGCACCTGCTCGGCGATCATCGGCGTCCGCAGCAGCGAGAGCCTGGCCAGCGTCAGGGTGCCGACATCGACGCCTTCGCCGGCCCTGCGGATCAGTTCGACGAGGTCGATCAAGTAAATCAGACCGAACACAGTCAGGAAGACGGCGCCGACCGTCTGGATGAAGCGCAAGGACAGGTACTTGCCGAGCGTGTAGCCGACGCCGATCACGGGCGCACCCTACGCGGCCCCGCCGCCATGGTGGGAACGCCTCTCACGCGCCCTGAACCCCGGCGGCCCAACGCCTGCCGCGCAGCATGAGATCATCGAGCGCGCTGGAGAGCCGGACCAGCGCGATTGGCACTCGCGCGACGCCGGCCATCGAGCGCCAGGCGATCGCCGCCGCGACCAGGGAAGCGCCGATCGGCACGCAATAGACCAGGATGGTGAAATTCGCTGAGCGGGTGGCGAGGCTCGCCGCGCCGAAACCGAGGATGCGCAAGCCGACCATCGCGATCACCGCGGCGGCGATGGCCGCGCCCCGGCCCTGGCGCGTTGTCTTGGCGCCGCCCAGCGCCGCGAAGCCGATGAGCATGCAGGCGAAGGCATAGAGCGGACCGGCGAAGCGCTCATGCAGCTCGGCGCGGAAGCGGCCGGCCTGCAGCTTGGCGTATTGATCCTCCGGGTCGATGTTCAGCAGCTCGAAGGTGCTGCGCTCGCGCGGCTTGTAGACCACCTTGTCGCCATCGGCGCCGAACTGATCGAGGTCGATCGCATAGCGATCGTAGACGACGATGGCGTTGTCGCGCGAGGCGTCCTGCTGGCGATGGATGCTGCCGTTCTCAAGAATGATGTAGGCGGCGCCGTCGCTGTCGATGATGCGGCCGCGCTCCGCGATATAGGTCGTCTGCTTGGCCGTGTCGCGGGCGTCGTGGATGAGGATGCCGAGCATGGCGCCGCTCGGGCTTTTCTCGCGGTAGTGGAAGGTGATGCCCTTGTCGATCGTGGTGAAGCGGCCTTCCTGGATGAACTTCGTCACCACGTCGGCGCGGATCTTGGTGAGCATGTCCCGCAACGTGCGGAAGCTGTCGGGCATGGCGAAGATGGTGATGTAGGCCGTCAGCAGCGCCACCAGCACCGTCAGCAGACCCAGCGGCCGGGCCACCCGCGCCGGCGCCATGCCGGCGGCATTCATGACGATCAGCTCGCTGTCCGTGTTGAGCTTGTTCAGCGCGTAGAGCACCGCTGCGAAGAGCGCGATCGGCGCGATCACCATGACCAGCGCGGGCAAAGTCAGCAGCGTCACCTGGAGGAAGACGAGGATGGTCTGGCCCTTGCCGGAGACGAGGTCCATCTCGCGGATCGCCGAGGAGATCCAAATGACGCCGGTCAGCGCCCCCAGGCAGAGCGCGAAGGCGGAAGCCGCGATCCGGAAGATGTAGCGCTCGAGCAGGTTCATCTTGGTCTTCCGGCGCCGGCCGTTCCCGCTGCCGCCGCCGGCCTTTCGGCCGGACTCATGGCCATTTCCATCGCCTCCCGCAACCGGTAACTCCCGATGGCCTTTCGCTGCCGCGCATTGACAGGGCCGCGGGGACTGGCCACGACTGGCGACCTGGAATGGCATTGCGGCGCAATTGCGTCGCCGAACCGGGACGGATCAGCATGGCGAAACGGCTTTCGATTGCGGCGCGGGGATTCGATGCGGCTTTGGCGCCAACGGTCGTGTTGTTCGTCGCTGACGATCTGGCGCCGCCCGCCGCCGTGCCGGTCCTCGCTGGCGCGGCGGAGACGGTCAAGCGCCTCGCCGGACTGGAGAAGTTCAAAGGCGCGGCGAAGAGCGCCATGACGGCGCTCGGCCATGCCGATGCCCCGGCGGAGCGGCTGATCCTCGTCGGCGTCGGCAAGGCGGCCGACCGGGCGGCGATCGACTGGGTCGTCGCCGGCGGAGTCGCGGCCGGCAAGCTGTCCGGCGGCGCCGCGAGCGTGATCTGCGCGCTCGGCGGCGGACCGCTCGACGCGGGTCAGGCCGCCGACGTGGCGCTTGGGCTCCGGCTGCGCCACTACAGCTTCGACAAGTACAAGACGCGCAAGAAGGACAAGGACGGCGAGGAGGACGACGCGGCGACTGATGTCTCGCTGCTCGTGCAGGATCCCGCAGCGGCGAAGAAAGCGCTGAAGGCGCGCTCCGCCATCGCCGACGGCGTCGATCTCGCGCGCGACCTCGTGAACGAGCCGCCGAACCTGCTCGATCCCGAGACCTTCGCCAAGCGCGCCCAGGCGCTCGCCAGCGTCGGCGTCGAGGTCGAGGTGCTGGGCGAGAAGGCGCTGCGCAAGATCGGCATGCGGGCGCTGCTCGGCGTCGGCCAGGGCTCGGAGAAGGAGAGCCAGGTGGTGATCATGCGCTGGAATGGCGCGAAGGACCCTGAAGCGCAGCCCGTCGCCTTCGTCGGCAAGGGCGTGACCTTCGACACCGGCGGCATCTCCATCAAGCCGGCCGGCGGCATGGAGGACATGAAGGGCGACATGGCGGGCGCCGCCTGCGTGACCGGGCTCATGCATGCGCTCGCCGCCCGCAAAGCCAAGGTGAACGCCATCGGCCTGATCGGCCTGGTCGAGAACATGCCGGACGGCAAGGCGCAGCGGCCTGGCGACATCGTGACCTCGCTCTCCGGACAGACGATCGAGATCATCAACACCGACGCCGAGGGCCGGCTGGTGCTGGCCGACGTCCTCTGGCACGCGCAGGCGACCTACAAGCCGAAATTCATGATCGATCTCGCGACGCTGACCGGAGCGATCCTGGTGGCGCTCGGACAGGAGAGGGCGGGGCTGTTCTCCAACAACGACGAATTGGCGGAGCGGCTGACCGCGGCCGGCGACTCAACCGGCGAGCGCGTCTGGCGCATGCCGCTCGATCCCGCCTACGACAAGATCATGGACAGCAAGGTCGCCGACGTGAAGAATTCCGGCGGTCGCTTCGCCGGTTCGATCACGGCGGCGCAGTTCCTGCAGCGCTTCGTCAATGATTGCCCCTGGGCGCATCTCGACGTCGCCGGCACCGCCATGGGCGCTGCGTCCTCGGAGACGAATCGCAGCTGGGGTCCGGGCTGGGGCGTGCGGCTGCTCGACCGGCTCGTCGCCGACCATTACGAGGACCGCTGACGGCCGCAGGCGTGGAGATCCTCTTCTACCATCTGCAGAACGCGACGCTCGAGCAGGTTTTGCCCTCGCTGCTCGAGAAGACCCTGCAGCGAGGCTGGCGCGCCGTCGTGCGGGTCGGATCCGAAGAGCGGTTGAAGGCGCTCGATGATCACCTCTGGGCCTTCAGCGACGATTCCTTCCTGCCCCACGCGGTCGAGGGCGACGGGCGGCCCGAGGACCAGCCGATCCTGCTGACGCGCTCCGACATCCGCCCGAGCGGATTCGACGTGGCCTTCGCCGTCGACGGCTGCGGGCTGCCGGAGAGCGATGGCTGGAGCCGCGCCGTGCTCATGTTCGACGGCGCCGATCCGGAGGCGCTCGATCGCGCCCGGGCGGCCTGGCGCGCCGTCCAGGCGGCGGGCGGCGCGGCGACCTACTGGCGCCAGGACGACGCTGGGCGCTGGACGCGGGCCGGTTGACATGCCCGCGCGGCGTTCTGCCGCGAAGCTTGCGGAAACTCCCCGCTTTATCCGACAAGGCCGCAGCGTCTAGAAGGGCCAAGCTCGGCGCAAGGCCACGCTCGACGCTTGCTTCCGTCCCAGTTTGCCCTCATCCCAGCTTGCTTTCACCCGAGGAGGATCAGCCATGAAAGAGACCGCGCAATGCCCGTTCACCGGCGGCGAGCCTCGACCGCGCGCCTGGACGAACCGCGACTGGTGGCCGAACCAGCTCAACCTATCGATTTTGCACCAGCATCATCCCGCCGGCGACCCGATGGGCGGCGTCTTCGACTACGCCAAGGCGTTCGAGAGCCTCGACCTCGATGCCGTCAAGGCCGACATCTTCGCCCTGATGACGGACAGCCAGGACTGGTGGCCGGCGGACTACGGCCATTACGGGCCGCTCTTCATCCGCATGGCGTGGCACAGCGCCGGAACCTACAGGATCGGCGATGGCCGCGGCGGCGCCGGCTCCGGCATGATCCGCTTCGCTCCGCTGAACAGCTGGCCGGATAACGGCAACCTCGACAAGGCCCGGTTGCTGCTCTGGCCGGTGAAGCAGAAGTATGGCCGGGCTCTCTCCTGGGCCGATCTCATCGTGCTCACCGGGAACTGCGCGCTCGAATCGATGGGCTTCAAGACCTTCGGCTTCGCCGGCGGCCGCGTCGATCTGTGGGAGCCGCAGCAGGAGATCGACTGGGGCCCGGAGACCGAATGGCTGGGCGACAAGCGCTACAGCGGCGAACGCGACTTGGCGAACCCGCTCGCCGCCGTCCAGATGGGCCTCATCTACGTCAATCCCCAGGGTCCGAACGGCAATCCGGACCCTGTCGGCTCGGCGCGCGACATCCGCGAAACTTTCGCCCGCATGGCGATGAACGACGAGGAGACCGTCGCGCTCGTCGCCGGCGGTCATACGTTCGGCAAGATGCATGGCGCCGGCGATCCGGCCCTGGTCGGCGCCGCGCCTGAGGGCGCCTCGATCGAGGAGATGGGCAAAGGCTGGCGCAACAGCTTCGGCGCCGGTCATGGCGTCCATACGATCACCAGCGGCCTCGAAGGCGCCTGGACGCCCACGCCTACGACCTGGGACAGCAGCTATTTCGATATGCTCTTCGGTTTCGAGTGGGAACTGACCAAGAGTCCGGCCGGCGCCCTGCAGTGGATCCCGAAGGACGGCGCCGGCGCCGATCTCGTTCCGGATGCGCATGATCCCGCCAGGCGCCATGCTCCCGTCATGTCGACAGCCGACATGGCGATGCGCATGGACCCCGCCTATGAGGCGATCTCCCGGCGCTTCCACAAGAATCCCGAGGAGTTCGCGGACGCCTTCGCGCGCGCCTGGTTCAAGCTGACGCATCGCGACATGGGTCCGCGCGTCCGGTACAAGGGCAAGCTCGCGCCGGCGGAGGTACTGGTCTGGCAAGACCCGGTGCCGCCGGTGGATCACGAACTGGTCGGCGTTGCCGAGGTCGAGGCGCTGAAGCAGAAGATCCTGGCGTCGGGGCTGTCGGTCGCCGAACTGGTGTCGACGGCCTGGGCGTCGGCCAGCACCTTCCGCGGCTCGGACAAGCGCGGCGGCGCGAACGGCGCACGCATCAGGCTCGCGCCGCAGAAGGATTGGGACGTCAACGAACCGGCGAAGCTCGCGCGGGTTCTCGCCGTGCTTTCCGATCTGCAGAGCAGCTTCAATGCCGAGCAGGCCGCCTCCGGCGGGAAGAAGCGGGTTTCGATCGCTGATCTGATCGTCTTGGGCGGCTGCGCCGCGGTCGAGCAGGCGGCGGCTGCGGGCGGCCACCGTCTCGAAGTCCCTTTCACGCCGGGACGGACCGACGCCACGCAGGAGCAGACCGATGTCGAGTCGTTCGCCGTGCTGGAGCCGAAATTCGAGGGCTTCCGCAATTACGGCCGGCAGGCCGGTCCGCGCCCTCCGGAGGAATGGCTCGTCGACAAGGCGCAGCTTCTGACGCTCTCGGCCCCGGAAATGACGGTGCTGGTCGGCGGATTGCGCGTGCTCGGCGTCAACCACGGTGGAGTGCCGCACGGCGTCTTCACGCATCGGCCCGGCATGCTGACGAACGACTTCTTCGCCAATGTGCTGGACCTCGGCCTCACCTGGCGGCCGGTGGACGCCGATGCCGCCGTATTCGAGGGCGTCGAGCGGGCAACCGGCAAGGCGAAGTGGACCGGGACGCGGGTCGACCTGATCTTCGGCTCCAATTCGCAGCTGCGGGCGCTGGCTGAGGTCTACGGCGCCTCCGACGCCGGCGAGCATTTCGTCCGCGATTTCGTCAGGGCCTTCGTCAAGGTGATGAACCTCGACAGGTTCGACCTCCGCTGAGCCATCGGGCGCTGGCGACGCCTTGCGGATCGGGGGGCGCGCGGGTAAGTGACCCGCGCGTTCCCATTCCAGATCCGAGGACTTCACCATGGCCGTGCAGCGGACCTTCTCCATCATCAAGCCCGACGCCACGCGCCGCAACCTGACCGGCAAGATCAACGCGATGATCGAAGGCGCCGGGCTCAGGATCGTCGCTCAGAAGCGCGTCCACATGACGCCGGCGCAGGCGGGCATGTTCTACGCCGTGCATAAGGAGCGGCCGTTCTACGACGAACTCGTGCAGCAGATGTCGGCCGCTCCGGTGGTGGTGCAGGTGCTCGAAGGCGAGAACGCCATCGCCCGCTACCGCGAAGTGATGGGCGCCACCAACCCGGCCAGCGCCGCCGATGGCACCATCCGCAAGGCCTTCGCTCTCTCGGTCGGCGAGAACTCGGTGCATGGCTCCGATGCGCCGGAGACTGCGGCGGTCGAGATCGCCCAGTTCTTCGCCGGCAACGAGATCGTGGGCTGAAGCCGCGAGTTCGGCGCATCCGCCTGGACGCGCCGGAAAGCGCCATCGGACAGGGAGCCGGCAGGATGCCCGAGGCCAGCCTTTCCGCCTTCCTCTCGCTCGCCGCCCTGGGCGGCCTGGCGCTCGGCTACCTGCTCGGCTCGATCCCCTTCGGTCTGGTCGTCACCAAACTGGCCGGTGCGCAGGATCCGCGCACCATCGGCTCCGGCAACATCGGCGCGACCAATGTGCTGCGCACCGGCAAGAAGGGCCTGGCTGCGGCCACCCTGCTCGGCGACGCGCTGAAGGGAACGGCGGCCGTGCTCCTGGCGGCGGTCTGGACGCCCGAAGCGGCGCTTACCGCCGGGGCCGGCGCGCTCCTCGGCCATGTTTTCCCGGTCTGGCTCGGCTTCAAGGGCGGCAAGGGCGTCGCGACCTACATCGGCGCGCTCTTCGCAGCCGCCTGGCCGGCTGGGCTCGCCTTCGCTGCGGTCTGGCTGGGGACCGCCTTCATCTCGCGTTATTCTAGCCTCTCGGCTTTGCTCGCCTGCGCGGCGACGCCGCTCGTGCTCCTCGCGCTCGGCCGGCCTGGGGCGGCTCTGGTGTTCCTTCTGCTGAGCGTCCTGGTGATCGCCAAACATCGCGCCAATATCGAGCGCCTGCTCGCGGGCAGCGAGACGCGCATCGGCCAGAAGGGCTGAGGCGATGCTGCCGCTGGTCAGGCCCCGCCTCGACGAACGGCAGTTGATCGATTGGCTGCGCCTCCTGCGCACCGAAGGCGTCGGCCCCAGAACGTTCCAGTCGCTGATCAACCACTATGGCGGCGCCGGCGACGCGATCCGGGCGCTGCCGGAACTGTCGCGCGTCAGAGGACGGGCGGTGCAGATACCCTCTGTGGCAGAGGTAGAGAAGGAGCTGGAGGCTGCGCGACGGCTCGGCGCCCGCTTCATCGCCACCGGCGAGGCCGAGTATCCCCGCGCGCTGGCGGCTTCCGAAGGCGCGCCGCCGCTCATCGCCGTGGTCGGCGCGCTCGATATCGCGTCGCTGCCGCTGGCGGCGATCGTCGGCTCCCGCAACGCTTCGATGGCGGGACTGAAGATGACGGAGCGCCTGGCGAGGGAGATCGGCGGGGCTGGATACGGCATCGTCTCCGGCCTCGCCCGCGGCATCGATGCGCGGGCCCACGAGGCCTCGCTGCCGACAGGATCGATCGCTGTCCTGGCGGGCGGGCTCGACAGGCTCTATCCCGAGGAGAACCGGCCGCTGTTCGAGGAGCTCTGCGCCCGCGGCGCGGTGGTCAGCGAAATGCCGTTCGGTTGGGTGGCGCGCGGGCGCGACTTCCCGCGCCGCAACCGTATCGTCTCTGGCTTGGCGCTCGGCACGATCGTCATCGAGGCGGCGCGCAAATCGGGATCGCTCATCACCGCGCGTTTCGCCCTGGAACAGGGACGGGAGGTGTTCGCCGTGCCCGGCTCGCCGCTCGACCAGCGCGCCGAAGGTCCGAACGACCTGATCCGGCAGGGCGCGACGTTGGTGCGGAGCGCCTCCGATGTGCTCGATGTATTGCGTCCGCTCGTCGGCCAGACGTTTCCCGCGTCGGATATGCAGGATTCGCCGCGCGACCGCATGGAGCCGATGTGGGACGAGGCCGACTGGCTTCTCGGCGGCCTCTCAGCGCCTGACGTACCGGTGGAGCCGCCCTTCGACGGATGGCAGGAGCCGGAAGCGCGGCCAGCCGGCGCGGCGGATCCGCGCGGCGCCGTCCTCGGCCTGCTGACCGCAGCGCCGAGCGACCCCGACGACCTGGCGCGCGCCGCCGGCTTGACGATCCGCGAACTCAACCTGATCCTCTTCGATCTCGAGGGCGAGGCCCGCATCGAGCGGCATCCGGGCGGCCGGGTGTCTGCACGTCCTTGAGGGGGCAAGGGAACGAGTCGCGTTCCAAACCCGTTCATGTGCATGAGTGCATCAAGCGGGGCATGTGTTCCGCGATCGGAGAGGAAAGCGCGATGACTAGGTCTAGGATTTGGCTGGCGGCGGCCGGCGTCGTCGGGTTCCTCGGGTTCGCAGCCCCGGCCGAGGCGCAATACTACTACTACCCGAACCAGTATCCGGGCTATTATCAGCAGCGACCGGCCTATGTGCCCCCGCGCATCGCCCGCAAGCAGCGGCAGCTGGAGCAGCGCTTCATCGAGAAATACGGCTACGTCCAGCCGCAGCCCCCCTATGGCTACGGCTATCGCCAGCCTCGCTACCAGCAGCCGGGTTACGGCTATGCTCAGCCAGGATACGGCTACGGCGCTCCGGGCTATGGCAGAGGCTATCAGGAGCCGAACCGGACTTACGGCGGGCCGATCACCGGCGGCTACGTCGATTCGGGACAGCGGGTTGGCGGCGACCGCTGAGTCAGGCGGGCAAGGACAGCCACAAAGGCATCGTGACGGCAGCGGCGATAGTTTGCGCCGTCACGATCGAGGCCATGAGCGGCGCGTCGCCGCCGCTCTGCCGCGCCAGGATGTAGGACGCCGCCGCCGTCGGCACCGAAGCGCATATCAGCGGCACGCTGAGCGATGCGCCGCTCAGTCCGGCGGCGATCGCCAAACCATAGGCGAGGGCGGGCACGACCGCGAGCTTGAGTCCGATCGCGAGCCACAGGGGCGCGCGGGCGCTGCCGAGGCTGCGCAGGTCAAGCCCCGCGCCGACGAGGAGCAGCCCGGCCGCCAGAGCCGACCGGCCCAATATGTCGCCGAACGTGGCGAGCGCCTTCGGCAGCGGCAGTCGCAGCAAGGCGAGGGTGATCCCCAGCGCCGTCGACCAGATGAACGGATTGCGGGCGAGCGCGAGACCAAGCTTGCCTAGCCGCAGCTCCTGTCCCTCCGTCCCGAACCGTGCGAGGGCATAGGCCGATAGCAGGTTTGCGATCGGAATCAGGAACGCGAAAGCGACGGCGGTCAGCGCCACGCCTTCCCGGCCATGCAACGCCCCGGCGAGAGCGATCGCCACGAAGCTGTTCCAGCGGATCGAGCCTTGGAACACCGAGGTGAAGGCCGGCCCGGTGATGCCGAGAGCCCTCTCGAGCCAAGGCCGTGCCGCGAAGAGGAGCAGGCCGATCGCCAGCGTCGGGAGCAGCAGCGTCAATCCGACGCCGAGGATCGGCACGCTGCGGAGGTCCGCCAGCGCCAGCGTGGTGATGACCAGAGCGGGGATGAGCACATGATAGGTGACGCGTTCGAATCCGTCCCAGTGCTGGGGACCGATCGCGCCGGCCGCGCGCAGCGTCCAGCCGAGCGCGATGACCAGGAACACAGGGATCAAGCTGTCAAGAACGGGCGGCATCGATCATGCGGGTGAGGGGAACCGATCGAACCTTATGGCGGGCTCTGCGGCCCGCCGCCAACGCCGATTAGACGTCGGTTCGATCAGGCGTGCTGATCGCCCGCAGCCGATCGACCGCGTCCTGAAGGATTATCTGCGCTGCGAAGGCGTCGATCGAGGCCTCGCGCCGCGCCCGGCCGTGGCCCGCCTCGCGCATGGCGTCAGCCGCCGTCTCGGAGGAGAGGCGCTCGTCGCAGAGCAGGATCGGTGGCGGGGCGAAGGCCTGCAGGTTGCGGGCGAAAGCCCTGGTCGCCTGCACGCGCGGCCCCGAGCCTCCATCCATGTTCAACGGCAGGCCCAGCACGAAGCCGTCGAGGCCTTCGCGCTCCGCGAGCTCCATCAGCTCACGCGCGTCCTGCTGGAAGCGGGTGCGCGCCAACGTTCCGAGCGGCGAGGCGATGCCGACCGAGAGCGTCGCGAGCGCCAGACCGATGCGCTTCGTCCCGAGGTCCAGGCCCAGCAGCCGGGCGGCGGGGCGCAGCAGCGGCCGGAACTGCGCAGGGTCGTCGGTGATCATGCGGGAGGCCGGATAGCATCGGCGGGCGGCGGCGTCATCCCGTGTTGCGGAAGCGAAGAAGCGGGTGTTATAGCCCCCGCCATCCACCCCTTGTCCGGAGTGATCATGTCCGTCGATCAGACGACAGTGAGGCGCATCGCGCGTCTGGCGCGCATCGCGGTATCAGACGCCGAAGTGCCGCATCTGCAGGGCGAGCTGAACGCGATCCTGCAATTCGTCGAGCAGCTGAACGAAGTGGATGTCGCGGGCGTGGAGCCGATGACTTCGGTGACGCCGATGGCGATGAAGAAGCGGCAGGACGTGGTCGACGACGGCGGCGCGCCGGAGCGCGTGCTCGCCAACGCGCCGCAGCGCGAAGACGGCTATTTCGTCGTCCCGAAAGTGGTTGAGTGAACAGATGAAGCCCGAAGACATCGCCGGTCTGACGCTTGCCTCGGCGCGGGACGCATTGCGCGCCAAGACCTTCACGGCCACCGAACTGACGAAGACGTTTCTCACCGCGATGGAAGCGGCGCGACCACTCAATGCCTATGTGCTCGAGACGCCTGAGAAGGCCCTCGCGATGGCGGCGGCCAGCGACGCCAGGCTGGCGAAGGGGGAAGGCGGCCCGCTCGAGGGCCTGCCCCTCGGCATCAAGGACCTGTTCTGCACGGAAGGCGTACGCACCACCGCCTGTTCCAACATCCTCGGCAATTTCGTTCCGCCCTATGAATCCACCGTCACCAGCCAGCTCTGGCGCGATGGCGCGGTGATGCTCGGCAAGCTCAACAACGATGAGTTCGCCATGGGCTCGTCCAACGAGACCTCGTGCTTCGGGACGCCGGTGAACCCGTGGCGGGCTGCGGGCGACAACAAGAACCTAGTCGCCGGCGGCTCCTCCGGCGGCTCGGCGGCCGCGGTGGCGGCCGATCTCTGCCTCGGCGCGACGGCGACTGACACCGGCGGCTCCATCCGCCAGCCGGCTGCTTTCACCGGCACGGTCGGCATCAAGCCGACATACGGCCGCGTCTCGCGCTGGGGGATCGTCGCCTTCGCCTCGTCGCTCGACCAAGCGGGCCCGATCGCCAAGACGGTGCGCGACAACGCCATCATGCTGCGCTCGATGGCGGGGCACGATCCCAAGGACACGACTTCGGTCGATCGTCCCGTGCCGGATTACGAGGCCGCCGTTGCGCGCGGCGTGAAGGGGCTGAAGATCGGCATTCCCAAGGAATACCGGATGGACGGTATGCCGGCCGAGATCGAGGCCCTGTGGAAGCAGGGCGCCGAATGGCTGAAGGCCGCCGGCGCCGAGATCGTCGATATCTCGCTGCCGCACACGAAATACGCGCTCCCCGCCTATTACATCGTGGCGCCGGCCGAGGCCTCGTCGAACCTCGCGCGCTACGACGGCGTGCGCTACGGCGCCCGGAAGCCCGGGCGGGACATCATCGAGCTTTACGAGAACACCCGCGCCGCGGGTTTCGGGGCCGAGGTGAAGCGCCGGATCATGATCGGCACCTACGTGCTCTCCGCCGGCTACTACGATGCCTATTACGTGCGGGCGCAACAGGTGCGGACGCTGATCAAGAGGGACTTCGAGGATGCGTATCGCGACGGCGTCGATGCGATCCTGACGCCGGCCACGCCGTCGGCCGCTTTCGGCATCGGCTCGATGTCGGTCGCCTCGCCGATCGAGATGTACCTGAACGACATCTTCACGGTGACCGTCAACATGGCGGGGCTGCCTGGCATCGCCGTTCCGGCGGGGCTCGATGCGAAGGGATTGCCGCTGGGCCTGCAGCTCATCGGCCGGCCTTTCGACGAGGAGACCCTCTTCGCCGCCGGTCAGGTCATCGAGGATGCGGCTGGCCGCTTCCACGCCAAGAGGTGGTGGTGATGGTGTTCGCTCCGGCGATGGGCATCGCCTGCTTGCAGGCTTTGAGCTGGCTGTGCCTCCTGGTCGCGGCGCTGGCGCTGGCGGCCGTGATCCGGCAGGCGGTCGCGCCGAGCGGAAACATCGAGCTGGGTCAGATGCTCGCGGTGGCGGCCGTCTTCGGAGCTGGCGGCTTCGGCTGCCGCTGGGGCGCCGCCGCCCTGCGCCGCGTCGCCGGCGGACGCTAGTCACAGGGATTTCAGGATCATGAACGCACCCGTGAAACCGAAGAAATTGATCAAGGGCGCCACCGCCGACTGGGAGGTGGTGATCGGCATGGAGATCCACGCGCAGGTGAACAGCGAGGCGAAGCTGTTCTCCGGCGCGTCGACGAAGTTCGGCGCCGAGCCCAATGCCAATGTCAGCCTCGTCGATGCGGCGATGCCCGGCATGCTGCCGGTTATCAACGAGGAATGCGTGCGCCAGGCGATCCGCACCGGCCTTGGCCTCAAGGCCGAGATCAAGCATCGCTCGATCTTCGACCGGAAGAACTATTTCTACCCCGACCTGCCGCAGGGCTACCAGATCAGCCAGTACCAGCATCCGATCGTCGGCGAGGGCGAGGTCATCGTGGACGTGCCGGGCTATCCCGAGCCGATCATCGTCAGGGTCGAGCGGCTGCACCTGGAGCAGGACGCCGGCAAGTCGATCCACGATCAGGACCCGCGCTCGTCCTTCGTCGATCTCAACCGCTCGGGCGTGGCACTGATGGAGATCGTCTCCAAGCCGGATCTGCGCACGTCGGAAGAGGCGAAGGCCTATGTGACGAAGCTGCGCACCATCCTGCGCTACCTCGGCACCTGCGACGGCGACATGGAGAAGGGCAACCTGCGCGCCGACGTCAACGTCTCGGTGCGTCGGCCCGGCGAGCCGCTCGGCACGCGCTGCGAGATCAAGAACGTCAACTCGATCCGCTTCATCGGCCAGGCGATCGAGGTGGAGGCGCGCCGCCAGATCGGCATCATCGAGGATGGCGGCACCATCGACCAGGAGACGCGGCTCTACGATCCCGGCAAGGGCGAGACGCGCTCGATGCGCTCGAAGGAAGAAGCGCATGATTACCGCTACTTCCCCGACCCCGATCTGCTGCCGCTCGAATTCGACGACGCCTATGTACGGGCGCTGGCCGAGGCGCTGCCGGAACTGCCCGACGCCAAGAAGGCGCGCTTCATCGGCCAGTATGGCCTCTCGCCCTACGACGCCTCGGTGCTTTCGGCCGAGCGCGAGAGCGCCGATTTCTTCGAGACGGTGGCCAAGGGCCGCGACGGCAAGCAGGCCGCGAACTGGGTGATCAACGAATTGTTCGGCCGGCTGAACAAGGAGGGGAAGGACATCGCCTCCTCTCCGGTCACGGCGGCGCAGATCGGCGGCATCATCGACCTGATCGGGGCCGGCACCATCTCGGGCAAGCTCGCCAAGGACCTGTTCGAGATCGTCTGGACGGAGGGAGGCGAACCCTCCGCCATCGTCGAGGCGCGCGGCATGAAGCAGGTGACCGACACCGGCGCCATCGAGAAGGTGGTGGATGAGATCATCGCCGCAAACCCCGACAAGGTCGAGCAGGCCAAGGCCAAGCCGACGATGCTCGGCTGGTTCGTCGGCCAGGTGATGAAGGCCAGTGGCGGAAAGAGCAACCCTGCGGCGGTGAACGCGCTGCTCAGGCAGAAGCTGGGCATCGAGGGGTGAGCGTGCGCATCCGCTTGGCTGAGCCGGGCGATGTCGCCGCCATCCGCGACCTTCTCGTGCGGACGTGGCACGACACCTACGACGCGCTCCTTGGCGCGGAGAGGGTGAAGGACATCACCGATCGCTGGCATTCCCTCGACAGCCTCACGCGCCAACTGGCCTCTCCACTCTCGCTGTTCCTCGTCGCGGAGGGAGAGGCGAGGCTCATCGGGACCAGCAAGGCGACCGGTCAGCGTGACGGCGCCGTCACTCTCGACCGGCTCTACGTCGATCCCGGGACCCAGCGCATGGGCGTGGGGGCTGCGCTGCTCGCAGCCACGGAACGCGCCTTTCCCTATGCCGGTAGGTTGGCTCTCGAAGTCGATCCGCGGAACGGCAAGGCCATCGCCTTCTATCGCAAGCAGGGTTTCCAGCTCTCTGAGCCCAGGACCGATGCCGTCGATGCCGGCGGCTTGAAGCACCAGCGCATGGAGAAACCCTATCCGGGAAGGAACGCGGCGGCGCTCATGCTCCGCCCCGTTCGCCACGACGACGCGCAGGATCTCATCGGCCTGATTGGGCTCTGCTTCGCCGAATATCCCGGCTGCCACGTCGACCTGCACGACGACATCCCGGACATCGTCCGACCCGCCCGATCGCGGCTGGCGACGGAGGGCTTGTTCCTCGTCGTCGAGGATGCCTCAGGCCGCGCCTGCGCCTGCGCCGGGGTCGATATCCCGGAACCCGGCGTCGCCGAATTGCATCGGCTTTATGTCCGGCCCGACCGCCAGGGCAGGGGCCTTGCGAAGCTGCTGACCCGGCGGATGGAGGATGCCGCGCGCGAGCGTGGCGCGGCGCGCATGGTCATGTGGTCGGACACGCGCTTCGCCAAGGCCCACGCGCTCTACGAAGGGCTCGGCTACCAACGCGGCGCATCCCGCTCGCTCGGCGACATTTCGCAGAGCCGCGAATTCTTCTTCGCGAAAGCCCTCTGACCCGCTTGTCGCCGCGCGGTCCCTGGCGGAATGTGCTGAAGCTGAAAACGCTTAAGGGGGACGGGAAATGTCTGCACGTTACGAACTGCAAGGAAGCTGGCTGTCGGGGCCGACCTACAAGGTGGCGCTGATGCTGGCGCTGTCCGGCGAGCCTTTCGACTACGTGCATGTCAACCTGCGCGCCGGCGAGCACAAGCAGCCCGCCTATCTGGCGAAGCAGCGCTTCGGCCAGGTGCCGCTGCTGGTCGACCGCGGCGCGGGACGCAACCTTTGCCAATCCGCGTCGATCCTCGAATACCTGGCCGAGATGCTGGGCAAGTTCGGAGGCGACACGATCGAGGAGAAGATCCAGGCGCGCGAATGGATGTTCTGGGATTTCGACCGGCTCGCGCCGCCCATCTATCGCTCGCGCGGTATCCGGCTCGGGCTGCGCTCCGTGCCGTTCGACACGGCGGCGATGTATTACAATGACGGCAACATGGCCCTGAAGGTGATGGACGATCACCTCTCCGGCCGCGACTGGCTGGTGGGCGGAGGCCCGACGATCGCCGATATCGATGCGTACGGCGTTCTGGAGTACGCGGCCGCCGGCGGCTTCGACCTGGCGCGCTATGCGGGCATCTCCGGCTGGATGGCCCGCTTCAAGGCGCTCAAGGGTTTCGGCACGCCGGATCAGCTGATGCCGAAGGAGTCCCGGGCGGCGGTCGCCGCCTGAGGCGCCCGGGGTTCAGGTCGGCAGGTATCGGCTGAGATAGGCGCCGGGCAGCATCAGCGACCCGGCCCAGAGGAAGGCCGAGCCGAAATTGGCGATCTGGAAGGCGGTGAACGGCATATGCGTGATGCCGGCGGCCAGCGGGACCGTTGCGCGCAGCGGGCCGGAGAAGCGGCCCGCCACGACCGCGAACCAGCCCCAGCGGCGGAAGAACTCCTGGCCCTTGCCCAGGAGCCCGGGATAGCGGGACATCGGCCACCAGCCGGCCACCCGGTCCTGGAAATGGGCGCCGATCGCATAGGAGAGCCAGTCCCCCAGCGCCGCGCCGAGGCTGGCGGCCAGCCAGATCGTCCAGAAGTCGAGCCCGCTCAGCGTCACCAGAGCGCCGATGCCGACGAGCATCGCCCAGAACGGCAGCACGAGCGAGACGAAGGCGAGCGATTCGCCGAAGGCCAGAGCGAAGACGATCGGCCCGGCCCAAACCTGATTGGCGCGCACGAAATCCATGACCGGCGCGGCCTGCGCCATCGCCTGCTGGAGGATCTGGGTCGTATCCACGGTCGAAAGGTTCCTCCAGGCGGTCCGGCGACGCTTCTGACCGCAAGTCGCGCCGCTGTCAGCCGAAAAACCGACCGGCGCTGACGCCAAGCCCGAGATAGGCGCCAGCCCATGCGACGGCCGACGCGGCGTTCACGGCCTGGAAGGAGAGCGGACGCAGCGAAGCGATGCCGCAGACCAGCGGGAAGACGGCGCGCAAGGGGCCGATGAAGCGGCCGCCGAAATAGCCGGGAAGGCCATAGCGCTGGAGGAATCGCTCGCCGCGATCGAACAGCTCAGGTTGCCGGTTGAGCGGCCAGAGACCTTTGACCTCTTCCTTCCAGCGACGGCCGATTTCGAACGACACGGCATCTCCCACGAAGGCGCCGGCAGCGGCCGCCAGAAAAGGCGGCCAGAAGGGCAGTTGGCCTGCGCCGATCAGCACACCGAGCGCCCCCAGCAGTGCGGTCGCTGGGACGATCAGCGACACGAAGGCGAGGCTTTCCAGAAACGCCAGCGCAAAGACGGCAGGCGCCAACCAAGCCTGGTTGTCGCGCACGAAACCGACCAATGCCTCAAGGAGGCTTCCAAGATCCACTGGCCTGCTCCCGCGCCGCCTGAACGCGGCCTAGGATGGCGCGGGATGGCTGTTTTTCAACGACGGCGCCGCGCCGGCGGTCAGGCCTTGTGCTCGGCCTTCCGCTTGGCGCGGCAATCCTTGAGATAGTTGCGCCAGGTCTCGCCCTTCGCCTGAAGCGACGCCTTCTCGGCGCGCCAACTCGCTCCGCAGGCGCGCATGATGTCGTCGTTCTCTTTCTGCTTCGCCGAACGCTCGCGCTTCGGCTTGGCGGGCGCCTCCGTCTTCTCTTCAGCCGGCTTGCCGCGCAGGGGATTGGGCACCGTGTTCTGCGCCAGCGCACCGCCCGGCTGGAGCATCCAAACGGCGGCACAGGCGAGCAGGAGGTTGCGAAGGATGGGCTGGAGCCCAGAGTTGCGAACGGACATGCATGTCTCCCCAGACGGCGGATCCGCCCGCCTCGGCATGACTGTACAAAACAGGAACGGAAGGTTCAATCTCCCAAAAATCAGGGGTATTTCGCGTGGTTGCGCGATCGCGCACGATCGTCGGCGGCAGCGCGGCTGCCCTCTTGCATGGCGCGCCCAAGCGCTTAAGCCTATCCGTCCGCGAGGACCTGCCGATGACCGCACAGACGAGCCCGATCGAACTCTATTACTGGCCGACGCCGAACGGCTGGAAGATCAGCATCATGCTGGAGGAATGCGGGCTTCCCTATGAGACGCATCTCGTCAACATCGGCAAGGGCGACCAGTTCAAGCCGGAATTCCTGGCGATCTCGCCCAACAACCGGATGCCGGCGATCGTCGATCCCGAGGGGCCGGACGGCCAGCCGATCTCGATCTTCGAATCGGGCGCGATCCTGCAGTATCTCGGCCGCAAGACAGGCAAGTTCTATCCCGCCGACGAGCGCGGCCGGGTCGAGGTGGACCAGTGGCTGTTCTGGCAGATGGGCGGCTTCGGGCCGATGCTCGGCCAAACGCATCATTTCCGCATCTACGCGCCCGAGAAGATCCCTTACGCCATCGACCGCTACACCAACGAATCGAACCGCCTCTACGGCGTGCTCAACAAGCGGCTCGCCGACCGACCGTTCATCGCCGGCGAGTACTCGATCGCCGACATCGCCTGCATCGGCTGGGCCAAGCTGTGGGAGCGGCAGGGACAGAACATCAAGGACTTCCCGCATGTCGAGCGCTGGCTGGGCGCGGTGATGGCGAGGCCGGCCGTGGAGCGCGGCCTCGCGCTCAACCAGGCGGAACGGGCCGCCAGCAGTCCGGCCGATCCTGCGCAGCGGGCGGTTCTCTTCGGTCAGACGGCGCGGACATAATCCGCCCGCGATGCGCCGCGGCAGGGCCCGGCGCCCTGTTCACAAACACTGGAGATTGCTCTACGGAGCCCCTTGGCGCGCCTGCCCTGAGGAGAGTCCAAGAGCGTCATGTCGAAGGAAGAACTGCTGGAATTCCCCGGCGTCGTGTCCGAACTGCTGCCGAACGCAACCTTCCGCGTGAAGCTCGAGAACGAGCACGAGATCATCGCTCACACCGCGGGCAAGATGCGCAAGAATCGCATCCGGGTGTTGGCGGGGGACAAGGTTCTCGTCGAGATGACGCCGTATGACCTCGCCAAGGGCCGGATCGTCTATCGCTTCAAGTAGGGCGCCACGGGTGCCGCGGCCGCGCGACCGGCGGACCCGGCCGGGAAAGCACAAGGGATGAAGGCTGCTGAGAACTGGCGTCTGCCCCTGGTGCTGGCCTCGGGCTCGCCGCGCCGGTTGGCGCTGCTCAATCAGGTGGGACTGGAGCCCAACGCCGTGCTCCCTGCCGAGATCGACGAGACGCCGCGCAAGGCCGAGCTGCCGCGCACCCTGGCGACGCGGCTCGCCCGAGAGAAGGTCGAAGCCGCCGCGCGCGCCGCGCGTCTCGATCCGGCCACCGCCGAGGGCTACATCATCGCGGCCGATACGGTTGTCGCGGTCGGCCGGCGCATCCTGCCGAAGACGGAGCTCGTCGACGAGGCATCGCAATGCCTGCGGCTGCTTTCGGGCCGAGCCCATCGGGTCTATACCGGCGTGGCCTTGGTGACGCCGAAGGGCGCGCTGCGCGAGCGCCTCGTCGAGACGCGCGTGCGCTTCAAACGCCTGTCCCGCGAAGAGCTGGAGAGCTACCTCGGATCGGGCGAATGGCGCGGCAAGGCGGGCGGCTACGCGATCCAGGGCCTCGCCGGCAGCTTCGTCACCAAGCTGGTGGGCTCCTACAGCAATGTCGTCGGCCTGCCGCTCTACGAGACGGTGAGCCTGCTCGGCGGGGAGGGCTATCCGATCTATCTCAACTGGCTGAACCGCGTATGAGGGCGAAGCCGGCCGCCTCGGCGGCGATCCCATGAACATCGCTTCTTGGCTGGCCCGCAACGGCGCGAGCCATCCCGATGCGCCGGCGCTGGCGGTCGGGGCGGAGATCACCGACAGCTACGGCGACCTCGCCCGCTTCACCGCGCGGCGCGCCGCCGCGCTGTTGCACCGCTACGGGTTGAAGACCGGCGACCGTGTGGCCATCGTGGCCAAGAACTCGCGCCGCTACGTCAAGGCTTTCTACGCGATCTGGCATGCGGGGCTCTGCGCCGTCCCGGTCAACGCCAAGCTGCATGGCGCCGAGATCCGCTACATCCTCGAGAACGCAGGAACGACGCTCGCCTTCGTCTCGGAGGACATGGCGCCGGAGGTCGGCGCCCATGCGCCCGATTGCCTGAAGGAGATGATGGTCATCGGCGGCCCGGAATGGTCGCGGCTCATCGAGGGAGACGCCTTGCCGGTCGCCGACGTTCCGCCGGAAGCGCCGGCCTGGCTCTTCTACACCAGCGGCACGACGGGCCGCCCGAAGGGCGCGGTGCTCACCCATCGCAACCTCGCGGCGATGTCCTACGCCTATGCGATGGAGGTCGATCCCGTCGCGCCCGGCGACCCTATCCTGCATGCCGCGCCGATGAGCCACGGCTCCGGCCTCTACATCATGGCGCATGTCATGCGGCGCGGAATCAATGTCACTCCGGAGAGCGGCGGCTTCGATCCGGCCGAGATCTTCGAGGCGATCCGCGCCTGGCCCCGGCTCTCGATGTTCGCTGCGCCGACCATGATCAAGCGTCTCGTCGCGGCGCCCGGCGATTGCCTGGCGGAGAACATCCGAACCATCATCTGGGGCGGCGCGCCGATGTATGTCGCGGACACGATCGCGGCGCTCGACCGATTCGGGCCGCGCTTCGCGCAGATCTACGGGCAGGGCGAGAGCCCGATGACGATCACCTGCCTGCCGAAGCAGGAGGTCGGCGACCGCAGCCATCCCCGCTGGCGCGAGCGGCTCGCCTCCGCCGGCCGCGCCTATGCCTGCATGGAAGTGCGCATCGTCGACGATGAGGATCGCGACCTTCCCACGGGCGAAAGCGGCGAGATCATCTGCCGCGGCGATCCTGTGATGCCGGGCTACTGGCGGAACGCCGATGCCAACGCCCGCACCCTGCGCGGGGGATGGCTGCACACCGGCGACATCGGAGCGCTCGATGCCGAGGGCTACCTCACGCTCAAGGACCGCTCGAAGGACGTGATCATCTCGGGCGGATCGAACATCTATCCGCGCGAGGTGGAGGAAGTGCTGCTGACTCATCCGAATGTCCGCGAGGTGTCCGTCATCGGCCGGCCGGACGAGGAATGGGGGGAGATCGTCGTCGCCTATGTGGCGGGCGAGGCGGAACCAGCGGCGCTCGATGCGCTTTGTCTGGAGCGGATCGCTCGATTCAAGCGGCCGAAACATTATGTCTTCGTCGAGGCCTTGCCGAAGAACAGCTACGGCAAGATCCTCAAGACTGAACTCAGGGCCGCCGATCAGGCGGCATCGCGGAATGGCTGACACCGACGATCCACCTTTCAAGGACGCCCCGCCCGCCAATGACAACGGCCTGCTGGGGCGCAAATGCCCGATCTGCGGCAAGCCGGCGCAGTTGCGCTACAAGCCCTTCTGCTCGAAGCGCTGCTCGGACATCGACCTCAACCGCTGGTTGACCGGCAGCTACGCCATCCCCGTCGTCGAGGATGACAAGAGCAGCGACAGCGAGCGATGAGAGCGCCATCGATCGGCCGCTGACAAGCCGCGGACCGCGCGATAAGCTTCCCAGGTTCCAGGACGGAGAACAGCATGCGATATCTGATCGAATATTGTGGCGCTTGAGGCCACGAACCCCAGGCCTTGCGTGTCAAGGCGGAACTCGAGAAGCGCGGCGCGAGCGACGTGCAGCTGAAAAGGTCGTCCGGCGGCGTGTTCTACGTCTTCGCGGACGGCATGATGCGGTTCAACCGCCACGAAACCGGGCGCTATCCGCTGCCAGACGACATCGACGCGCTGGTGCGTTGACGCCGTTGACAATTCCCGGCCGCGGCGGCCCTCCCAAGGGTGGACAGGCCGCGGCCAAGCCCTTATAGGACCCATCCGTTCGCCGGCTCTCCCTCCAGGGACGCCGCCGCTGCGAAGGCCCAGGTAGCTCAGTTGGTAGAGCATGCGACTGAAAATCGCAGTGTCGCTGGTTCGATTCCGGCCCTGGGCACCATCGTCCCCCCTGCCTATCGCCTGATGGCCGACCGCGCTGCGCCAGCCGCGGTCTCGATCCGTCAGGTCTGTAAGAGCTTCGGCGCGCTGCGAGCGGTCGACGGCGTGTCGATCGACATCGCCCCCGGCAGCTTCTTCTCGCTGCTCGGACCGTCGGGCTGCGGCAAGTCGACCCTGATGCGATTGCTCGCGGGCTTCGAGCAGCCGGATGCCGGCGCCGTCCTCATCGATGGCGAGGACATGGCCGGCGTGCCGCCGCAGCGGCGGCCGGTGAACATGATGTTCCAGAGCTATGCGCTGTTCCCGCATCTCAACGTGGCCGGCAACGTCGAGTTCGGGCTGCGGCAACAGGGCGTCAGGGGCGCGGCTCTGGCGGAGCGGCGCGACGCCATGCTGACGCTGACGCAGCTGGAAGGCCTCGCAGGGCGCAAGCCGCACCAGCTCTCCGGCGGCCAGCGGCAGCGTGTGGCGCTCGCCAGGGCGCTCGCCCGGGCGCCGAAGGTGCTGCTCCTGGACGAGCCGCTGGGCGCGCTCGACAAGAAGCTGCGGCAGGAGACGCAGGCCGAGCTCAAGCGCATCCAGGCCGCGAGCGGCGCGACCTTCATCGTCGTCACCCATGACCAGGAGGAGGCGATGGCGCTCTCAGACCGCATGGCGATCATGCGAGAGGGCCGCATCATCCAGGTCGATGCGCCGGCTGCGGTTTATGAAAATCCGGCCGATCTCTTCGTCGCCGGCTTCGTCGGCGAGGTGAACCGGCTCGGCGCGCGGCGCGCCGGCGCCGGCCGCATCGTGATCCAGGGCCTTTCTGAACCCATCGCTGGGGATTTGCCCGCCGCTGAGGCGGTCGCGGTGATACGGCCGGAGCGGCTGTTGCTCGCCGCCATGCCGCACGACGCCGCCGAATGCTGGCTGCAGGCCCGGATCCTGGACCGGACGCATCTCGGCCCGAACGTCGCCTACCGGCTCGAGACGGCGGAGGGACTTCGGCTGAAGGCGCTCGTCCCCTCGCGAGGCGAGACCGGCCATTCCGCTGGAGACCCGGTCTGGGCCGGCTTCCGGCGCGCCGATCTGCGCCTGCTCGCGGGCTGACCCATGGCCGCGCCGAACGACGCAGGACGCCGCCTCGTCATCGTTCTGCCGTTGCTGTGGCTCACGCTCTTCGTCGCCGCGCCGCTTGTTATCATCCTGCGGATGAGTCTGTCCGATCCGGCCTCGGCGCAGCCGCCTTATCGGCCGGTTCTCGATTCCCTGACCGAGTTGCCCGCCTTCCTGCAGGCGCTGGATTTCGAGAACTTCGTCACCGTAGCGACCGATGGACTTTATCTTTCTGCGCTCTGGACATCGCTCAGGATCGCCGCGCTTGGCACCTTGCTGACGCTGCTCGTCGGCTATCCGATGGCGCTCGCCATGGCGCGCGCGCCAAGGCGCTGGCGACCGCTGCTGCTAGCGCTGGTGATCCTCCCGTTCTGGACGAGCTTCCTCATCCGCGTCTACGCCTGGATCGCCATCCTCAAGTCGGATGGGCTGCTGAACCAAATGCTGCTGGGGCTGGGGCTGATCGCGGCGCCGCTCGACATCCTGAACACCGAGACGGCGGTGCAGATCGGCATCGTCTATTCCTACCTGCCTTTCATGGTGCTGCCGCTCTATGCGGTGCTGGAGCGGCAGGACGCCAGTCTGATCGAGGCGGCCCAGGATCTCGGCTGCACGCCCGCCGCCGCCTTCTGGCGCGTGACACTGCCGCTGTCGCTGCCCGGAATCGTCGGCGGCTCAGTGCTGGTCTTCATCCCGGTGATGGGGGAGTTCATCATTCCGGATCTGCTGGGAGGATCGGACACCCTGATGGTCGGCCGGCTGGTCTGGGCGGAGTTCTTCAGCAACCGCGATTGGCCGATGGCCTCGACGATCGCCATGCTGCTGCTCGCCGTGCTGGCGCTGCCCATCGTCTACGGCCAGCGACGCGCCGCCAGGCAGGCGGCGGGGCTCTGAGCATGCGCTTCACGCGAGCCAACCTCGCAGCGCTCGTCCTGGGCCTGGCGTTCCTTTATCTGCCGATTTTGCTCCTGGTGGTCTACAGCTTCAACGCCTCGCGCCTCGTCACGGTCTGGGGCGGCTTCTCAACGCAATGGTACGCGGGCCTTTGGCGGAACGGGCCGCTGCTGCAATCCGCCTTCGTGTCGCTTCAGGTGGCGGCGATCTCGGCCACCATCGCCACGCTCGTCGGGACGGCGCTGGCGCTGGCTCTGACGCGCCTCGGACCGTTCCGGGGGAGGGGGCTGATCGCCTTCCTCGGCTTCGTGCCGCTGGTGATGCCGGAGATCGTCACCGGCCTCTCGCTGCTCCTGCTGTTCATCGCGCTGGGGCTGGAGCGGGGCGTCGCCACCGTGACCCTGGCGCATGCGACGTTCACCGCCTCTTTCGTCGCCGTCGTGGTGCAATCGAGGCTCGTCAGCATCGACCGCAGCTTGGAAGAGGCTGCCGTGGACCTCGGCGCCACGCCGCTCCGCGCCTTCCTGCTGGTGACGCTGCCGATCGCCGCGCCGGCCGTGGCGGCCGGCTGGATGCTGGCCTTCACGCTGTCGCTTGACGATCTGGTGATCGCGAGCTTCACCTCCGGCCCCGGCGCGACGACGCTGCCCATGCGCATCTACAGCCAGGTCAGGCTCGGCGTGACGCCGGAGATCAACGCCATCTCCAGCCTGCTGATCGCGGTGGTGACGGTCACCGTCCTGTCGCTCACGCTCGCCTTGAAGCGCGGCGGCGATCGCTGAGGCGATCACGTGCGGTTGAGCTTGCCGGTCGCGTCGGGCGCCAGGATCGGATTGGACCAGGGCCCTTCCAGCCGCAGGCGCATCTCTCCGGAGCGGGGCGCCTCGCCGCCGGGCAGCGGCCGCAGCGCCAGGTCGAACATGCGGTTGTCAAGGCCGATCGTGCCTTCGATCGGCACGCGCGTGGCCGGGGTGGTGAAGAGGCTGTCGTAGAGCGTGGCCTTGCCCTGCTGGAGCCTGAGCTGCAGCAGTAGCGAGGAGAAACGGGTGCGGCCGTCGGGCGGCGGAGCTCCGGCCGCGATGCGCTCGGAGCGAGTCGCCACGCGGTCGAGATCGACTCCCTGCAGCTCGCCGTCGCGGATGGTGATGGTCGCGGAGCCCTTCGCGGCCGCCATCAGCTCGCTCAGCGAGCCGGCGGTGCCCTCGAAGGCGGCCTGCCCGCTCGCCATGCCGCGCAGCCGGTTGAAGCCAAGCAGTTCGCCGGCGAGCTGCGCCTCGACGCGGTCGATCGAGGCCTGGCCTCGCATGTCGATCACGTCCGGCCGGCTGGCGGAGAGCGACAGCCGCGCCTTGAGCATGCCCGAGCGCAGCCGGCCGTCGCTCAGGATCATGTCGAGCCGGCCGCCGCCGAGCTGAGCTGAGAAGGCCGCCTGCTCGATCGCGAGGGCGCCAGCCGTCATGCGGGACGCAGAGAGCCGCAGGTCGAGGTTGGCGGCGCTCAGCCAGCCGGACCGGAAGGGCTCCGATGACCAGCGGCCGTCGCGGTCCCGCAGGCTCGCAGCGAGCGGCGCGATGATCGGCATCAGGTCGAAGCGATCGGCGTCGAGCGTCGCGGCGACGGCCGGCACGCGTCCGCCGGCGGAGATCTCGATCGAGCCATCCAGCCGCGTCGCGCCGCGTTCGATCTTCGCTTCACGCAGCTGCACGAGCGGCCATGCCAACCGCGCCCGTCCAACGATCGACAGGTCGTTGAGCAGCGCGACATGGTCGGGCGAGAGGTTCAGGCGCCGCGCCAAGGCCGAGCCGTCGGCGATCTCCAGCGACAGCCGCCCTTCGGCGTCGAAGCTGCGGGGGCCGAGGAGGGCACCTTCGAACTTGATCGCGTAAGCCGGCGTCGTCATGCTCCAGCGCACCGGTCGCGACGACGCATTACCAGCGCTAGCCTCTCCCTCCACCATGAAGGAGACGCTGCTCAGCCGGCCATTCGCGGCGAGGGCGATCGCGCCGCCCGCCCCACCGATCTTGAGCTGCAGGTCTGTCAGCCATGGCTGACCATGGCGTTGGATGGTCCCGCGCTCGATCCGGAGCGCCTTGAGGCTCCGCCTCTGGTCGCGGCCGAGGAAGCGCAACACGGCGGCCGACAGCGCTTCGGTCTCTCCCAGGTGCTCGCCGGCGCTCAGCCTCAGCTCCGGATCGAAGAGGGTCAGCGCCACGAATCGCGGTTCTCCGAACAGCCATGAGGCGAGATTGATCCTCGCCTTGATGATGGGCGCCTCAATCAGCTCGTTCGGCGAAGCGGGTTTGCGCAAAACGAGATCAGTGATCTGCAGGCTGGGCCAGGGAAAGGCATTGAAAGTCACCTTGCCGAACGACTCGATTCTGTAGCTGGTGTCGCGCTCAAGCGCTTGCTTCAGCTTGGGCGCCACCATCGCGCCGGCGATCGGCCAGCGAACGAGTCCGAGAGCGAGGAGCACGAGGAGCGCCGCGGCGGCGGGAAGCGCCATAAGGGCCCTGAGCCGCGGGAGTGGGGCGAAGCGCATGCGGGGAACGCTAGACGATCCCGGGGGTGCTTGGAAGCCGTGTTGCGCGGCTGTTGTCCATCCGCGTGCGCCGGCTGTGGCGGTCTTGCGGAGCCCCTGCTTGCCCTCTAAGCGTAAGGCGCGCAGCGCCAGTTCAGTGAAGCCAGAGGGGCCGTCGGCATGAGCAGCAAGATTTATCCCGATGCGACGGCGGCGCTCGCCGGACTGCTCAAGAACAACATGATCATCATGTCCGGCGGGTTCGGCCTGTGCGGCATCCCTGACGTGCTGATCGAGGCCGTGAGGGCGTCCGGCGTCACCGGACTGACGGTGATCTCCAACAACGCCGGCATCGACGGCGTGGGGCTCGGCATCCTGCTCGAGACCAAGCAGATCAAGAAGATGATCTCCTCGTATGTGGGCGAGAACAAGCTCTTCGCCGAGCAATATCTCTCCGGCGCGCTGAAGCTGGAGTTCAACCCGCAGGGCACGCTGGCCGAGCGCATCCGCGCCGGCGGCGCGGGCATCCCGGGCTTCTACACCAAGACCGGCGTCGGCACGATCATCGCCAAGGGCAAGCCGACGATGGATTTCGGTGGCGAGACCTACGTGCTGGAGAAGGGCCTGGTCGCGGACCTGAGCCTCGTGCATGCCTGGAAGGCCGACACGGAGGGCAACCTCGTCTTCCGCAAGACGGCGCGCAACTTCAACCCGATGATGGCGACGGCCGGCAAGGTGACGGTCGTGCAGGCCGAGAAGGTCGTGGAGGCGGGCAAGATCGATCCCGACCATATCCACACGGCAGGCATCTTCGTGCAGCGGATCATCGAGGTCGCCAATCCGGTGAAGCGCATCGAGCAGCGCACGACGCGCCCGCGTCCCGCGAAGTAAGCCAGAGGCGAGGAGGACACCATGGCCTGGACCCGCGAACAGATGGCCGCCCGCGCCGCACAGGAATTGCGCGACGGCTTCTACGTCAACCTCGGCATCGGCATCCCGACGCTGGTTTCGAACTACATCCCGAAGGGCATGTCGGTGCAGCTGCAGAGCGAGAACGGCATGCTCGGCATGGGGCCTTTTCCCTACGAGGGCGAGGAGGATGCCGACCTCATCAACGCCGGCAAGCAGACGATCACCGAGTTGCCGACGACGAGCTATTTCTCCTCCGCCGACAGCTTCGCCATGATCCGCGGCGGGCATATCGACCTGTCGATCCTGGGGGCGATGCAGGTGGCGCAGAACGGCGACCTCGCGAACTGGATGATCCCGGGCAAGATGGTGAAGGGGATGGGGGGCGCCATGGACCTCGTCGCCGGCGTGAAGCGCGTCGTGGTGGTCATGGAGCACGAGGCCAAGGGCGAATCGAAGCTCCTCAAGCGCTGCACCCTGCCGCTGACCGGCGCCAAGGTCGTCGACATGGTGATCACGGACCTCGCCGTCTTCGCCATCGACAAGAAGAAGGGCGGCATGACGCTGATCGAGCTGGCGGACGGCGTGACGCTCGAAGAGGTGACGGCCAAGACAGCGGCGCCTTTCAAGACCGCGCTCGGCCGCAAGAAGGCCGCCTGATCCGCGCTTTGGCTGGCGACATGACGAAATCGTCATGCGCCGGTCAGCCCGAGTTCACGCGTGAGAGGCCAAGCTTGGCATCGTCGGCGGCCGTCCTGCGCCGCCCGAGGTGATGACATGCTGCGCGCCGCCGCATTCCTATCCTTGTTGCTCGCCGTCTCGCCCGCTCTGGCGCAGAGCGCTGCTCCGCCTCCGCCGGCGCCGGCGGGTCCGCGGCTGAGCGAGGACCAGCGCGCCAGGCTGCGGGCGGATCGCGATGCCTGCCGCAGCGAGGTGAAGCCGCAGGATCTGCCCAGGGGCGAGCGCCGCGGCGCCATGCGCCGCTGCATCGAGGCCCGCAATCCTGATTCCAAACCGCTCTTCGCCCGTGGCGAGGCGCGGCGGGCGGAACTGCGCCAGCTCAGGGACGCCTGCAGGGACGAGGTGCGGACGAAGAGCCTGCGCGGCGCGGATCGCCGGCAGGCGATGCGGAGCTGCATGGTGGCGCGGAAGCCGGAGCTAGCCAAGGTCTTCGGCTGCATGGACCAGGCGAGGGCCAGGAACCTGCAGCCGGGCGCGGATCGGCGCGATTTCATGCGGACTTGCCTGCGCGCCTGAAGCGGGGCAGGGGAAGGGCATGGCCTCCCCGCGCACGCTCGTCCTCTTCGATCTCGACGGCACGCTCGTCGATGGGCAGCATTCGATCTACGCGACTTTCGCGGCGATCTTCCCGCGCTTCGGCTATCCTGCGCCCAGCCGGGCGGAGGTGCGCTCCGTCGTCGGCCGCTCACTGCCGCAGGCGATCGGCGACCTGCTCGGCGACGATGCGCCGGTGATGCCGCTGACCGAGGCCTACAAGGCGCATTTCCATGCGATGCGCGCCGTCGACGGCTACAGCGAGGCGCTCTACGACGACGTCGATGCGGTGATCCGCCGCCTCGCGGCCCGCGAGGACCTGCTGCTCGGCACGGCGACGGGCAAGGCGCTCCGCGGCATCCACTGGATGATCGAGAAGCAGGGCTGGCACGGCTTCTTCGCGACTCTGCAAGGCGCCGACACCGCCGCCTCCAAGCCTTCCCCGGAGATGGTCTTCAACGCCTGCCGGGACACAGGAATGAAGCCTGAAGACGTCATCGTCTTCGGCGATTCGATCTACGACATGCAGATGGCGGCGAGCGCCGGCGCGACCGGCATCGGCGTCTCATGGGGCTATGGCGAGCCTGCGACATTGCTGAAGGCGGGCGCCAGTGGGATCATCCATCGCTTCCTCGACGTTGAGGCCGCGATCGCCGATTTCCAGACCGGGCGCGGCCATGCGTGATCTCCTGGAAGGGGGCTTCGAGCCCTCGGACCCCAATCCGATGAAGCGGGCACAGAACGCCATGGCGCGGCAGCCCTTGCCGCGGCGCTTCTACAAGGAGGCCGCCGTGGTCGAGACGCCGGAGGGCTTCGCCATCGCGCTCGACGGCCGGCCGGCCCGGACGCCCGGACGCCGGCCGCTCGCCGCGCCCCGCCGCGAGGCCGCCGAGGCGATCGCCGCGGAATGGCGCGCGCAGGGCGAGACGATCGATCCCGCCCGCATGCATGCGACGCGCATCGCCAATACCGCGATCGACAGCCTCGGCGAGCGCATCGCCGAGGTGCAGGAGGACATCGCCGCTTATGCCGGCAGCGACCTCGTCTGCTACCGCGCGGGCGAGCCGGAGGGGCTGGTGCAGGCGCAGGCCGAGCGCTGGGACCCGATCGTGGCCTGGGCGGAAGAGAGCTTCGGGACGCGCTTCGTACTGGCCGAAGGCGTCATGCATCAGGCGCAGGGCGAGGCGGCGCTCGCCGCCATCCGCGCCGCTGCGGCGCGCTGGCGGGAGCCGATCGCGCTGGCCGCCCTGCATGTGATGACGACGCTCACCGGCTCCTCCCTGATCGCGCTGATGGCGGCGGAGGGCGCGCTCTCCGGCGAGGATGCCTGGAAGGCCGCCATCGTCGACGAGAGCTGGAACGCCTCGCTTTGGGGCTGGGACGAGGAGGCCGAGAAGCGGCTGGCGGCGCGGCGGGAGGAGTTCCTGGCGGCGCATGGGCTCCTGCGCGCGCTGGCCTGAGGCTTTGCCGCGATGGCCGAGTTGGGCTAATCCGCCGACATGATCGCAACCGCCCCGACCGGACTGACTCGCCGCGGCCTGCTCGCGGGGTTGTCGTCGGCGCTCCTGCCCGGCGCGGCGCTGGCGCAGGCCGGCGACTTCCAGGTCTTCGTCGCCTCGCTCCGCGCCGACGCCCGCGCCGCCGGCGTCTCGGACGCGACCTTCGCGGCCGCCACCGAAGGCCTGACCTACGATCCCGGCCCGGTCAGGTCCAGCGGCGGGCAGGGCGAGTTCAGCCGCCCGTTCTGGGACTATGTGAACGGCGCCGTCTCCGCCGGGCGCCTGTCCGCCGGCAAGGCGGCGGCCGGACGCGCCGCCGAGGCCTTCGCCTGGATCCGCGACAATCTCGGCGTCGAGCGCTTCGTCGTCGCCGGCATCTGGGGCATGGAATCGAATTTCGGCGCCGGCATGGGGGCGTCCGACGTGCTGCGCTCCACGGCCAGCCTCGCTTTCCGGCAGGTGCGCGGCGATTTCTACCGCAAGGAATTCGTGGCGGCGCTCCGCATCCTCGAGGAAGGGCATGTCACCCGCGAGCGGCTGGTCGGCTCCTGGGCCGGCGCGATGGGTCAGCCGCAGTTCCTGCCCTCCAGCTTCCTGAAATATGCGATCGACGCCGATGGCGACGGCCGCAAGGACATCTGGCGCTCGACGATGGACGCGCTCGGCTCCGCCGCCAACCACCTGAGGATCGACGGCTGGACGTCGGGCCTTCCGTGGGGCTTCGAGGTGACGCTGCCCGAGGGCTTCGACTGGGACTACGGCGACCGCACCGCGCGGCATGATTTCGGCACGCTCGCCCGCATCGGCGTGACACGGCCCAGCGGCCTCGCCATGCCGGCGCGCGGGCAGGGCGGCGTCTTCCTGCCGACCGGAGCGAATGGCCCTGCCTTCGTCGTGACCGACAACTTCGAGGTGATCCGGCAGTACAACACCTCCGACTCCTATGCGCTCGCCGTCGGGCATCTCGGCGACCGCATCTTCGGCGGCCCGCCGATCCGCAAGGCATGGCCCACCGGCGAACGGCAGCTCTCGAACGCCGAGATCGCCGAACTCCAGCGCCTCTTGCAGGCGCGGGGCCATGCCGTCGGCCGCATCGACGGCCGCGTGGGGCAGGGCACGCGCAAGCTCATCCAGATCGAGCAGCGGCGGCTGGGGCTGGTGCCGGACGGCCATCCGAGCCCGGCGGTGCTGAATCGGCTGAGGGGCGGGTGAGCCTGGGAGGCATCGTCCCCGGGGCAAAACTCCAACGCTCCTCATCCTGAGGAGCCCGCGCAGCGGGCGTCTCGAAGGACGCACAACGGTGGTGCGTGCTTCGAGACGGCGCGTGCCGCGCCTCCTCAGCATGAGGAACTTTGGATGAAGGCTCGAATGGCCGTCATCAGGACGTGTCCGCCGCCAAAGCGTCGAGGGCGAAGGCATGGCATTCCCTGAGGACGACGTCGACCTCGCGGCCGGGGCGGAGACGCCAGCCCGGAGGCCGGCCGAGCCTGAGGGGCGAGCGCCGCAAGCCTCGCGCGGACTGATGCGTCCCCATCGCCTGCTTCGCCCGCCAGCGCGCGAGCCGCCTCGCCTGGCGCGGCAGGTCGGCGAGCGCGAATTCGAAGGTGCGGAGCCGCAGGCGCAGGCGGGCGACGTCCGCTGGCGCATCGGCGTCCGGCCGCGCCGGAGCGGGAGCCGTGACCACGATCGGCGAAGAAGCCAGCGGCGGGCCCCAGAAGGTGCGGATGCGCGGCACGCCGAGGGGCGGCGCCTGCCGGAACGCCGGCCCAAAGCGCTTGGGGCGATCGAAGAGGGGAAAGGCGGAAACTCGCGAGCCGCCGCCCGATCCGCCTGCGGCCGCCAGGCGCTCCGGAGCCCAAGCCCGGGGCGGACGGGGCCTCGCAGCGACGCCTTGGGCGGCGATCACGATCAGGCGGCGCAGGGCGGATTCCGCGGGCCGGAGCAGGAGCAGCGCGGCGTTGCGGAGCCGCCGCGCGACCGGACCCGCGCCGTCCCGCCCGCCGACGAGGGCAAAGATCGCGGCGAGAACGACGCCCAGCGCCTCGCGGTTTCGGTCGATGGCTCGCGACCAGTCCATGCGTTGAGGCTAGGGCGAACGGGGTGGAGTGTCAAGGAATTTATTCTTTATACAATAAGTTGCGCAGCGGCATTGCTGAGGCCCCGAACCGATATGACGGTTGATGCAGAAATCAAGATTTGCATAACGATAGATTACTACTGAAGAAATTTTATCTTTTTTTAGTATACGATTTAGCTGCCTCTTTGATAATTTCCTGCATCTCGGCTAATTCTGGATCATCCGGTGATAGCCAATTTGGCTTGTCCCACATTCCTTTCAACAATTCAGATTGTTTTCCCGGCTGGATTTTGATGGTAAGCTTCATAAGTTCAATAGCGCTTTGACGATTGCCGGCCAAAAGAGCTATTTCAGAATGATTTGCAGATATACGCGGATCTTTAACGCTCTCAGCAAGCCGGATGGCAGTCAATAGCCTATTTGATGTCATAAGCTTTTTTGCTTTTTCTTTTAGTCTACCGCTGTTAATGCCATCCGTCTTAGCCATTGAGTATGCTATGTTGGCAACGCACGTAGCTGCCATGAGGCAAAACGTTACATTTGATTTGTTAATGTTAATTGGGTCTTCATGTTGAAAGCAGATATCATAACAACGCTCAAACTCATCAATGGCCATATTGAAATGACTGTTTTCTTTAAAAAATCGAGCCTTATACATATGAATCTGGCCATTCAATAAAATATTAGATGCCTTATCAAGCTCAAAAATTGGCTTTTCGAATTTTAATCGCGCTGTATTTCCTAATTGAACCGATTCAGCAAAACGAATAGCTGTTTCCAAAGAATAGTCGATCTTTCCAAAAAATGCCTCACGGAGAAGCCGTTCAACAATTCGTGAAGAGAATGCAATACCTGAGGAAGTATCCCAAAAAGATTGGATAGCAGCTATCGCAAGTCCGCGTACACGGTAGCGTTTTTCGTGAATAGCCTTGAGCGCTTCGTCTCCGGTTCCCCAATGTGGGCCGCCAGCAGATCGAATCAAATCACTCGCTTCGGTGTACGATAGGCCGGCAAAAGCCTTGTCAGTCAGGAGCGTCCAGAAAACACGACCATCTAATTGATCATGCAAATCCGCGCGTTCTGCCAGTGACTTTCGCGGTGTCGTTGTACGTAACACCTTTGGACACCCTTCAGGTTGCATTCGTCACACCTCTTTTCCGCCGTTAGTCGAATTACCCGAAATTCGGTTAGTTTTCCCAAATTCGCCGAAACCGGGGTGATGCGCGAGTTCATAGCGAGGCAGACTAAGCTTGTCGCAATCGAAATGCGAACGCCCGCAGACCGGGTGAAGCTGATTGGTCCAAGAGGGTCAAAATGCTGAAAAATCTTATGGCGGCTGGTGCAGCGGTAGTTTTGGCAGTCGGGGCTGCAAATGCCAACCCGACTGTGGGTGTCGCTGTTGTTGCCCCGATCACCCCCGTTACCGTCGGCATCGGTGTGGGCGTCGCTGTGCTCGGCCACGAGGCCTTCGCGAGAAAGCCCTTCGGGAATAACGGCGAGGGGATGAAGGCCGTTCGTGCGGTCGGCAAGGCGTTCAAGAAGAAAATCAAGTGGTAAAGTAGGCAGGAGGGGGCGATTTTTGCCCCCTCCTGCTTGTATGCTTGAGGAGCAGGATCTTCTACGTACCGAGCCAAGGCAAGGGCTCTATTGCGGATATGCAAAAGTCAAGTTGTTTGCACAGCTAACCGATTGCAGCAAACTCCGCACCTTAATCGATGCAAATTCCTGGTGCGCAAGGACGCGCTCCGCACGCAAGCGGTTTTTCCGCCAGCCTCACCCCGCAACCCCATGGAGATCATACGCCTCCGCGCGCTCGATCTTCACGCTGACGATGTCGCCCGGCCGCAGCGGCCGGCGCGTCGAGACGTAGACCTTGCCGTCGATCTCCGGCGCATCCGCCTTGGAGCGGCCCTTGGCGACCGTGGTGCCCATCTCGTCGATGATGACCTGCAGGCGCTTGCCGACCTTGGCGCGCTGCAGCCTGAGCGAGACCTGCTGCTGGCGCTCCATGAAGCGCTTGTGGCGGATGGCGGCGACCTCGGCCGGCACCGGAGGCAGGCCGAGGTCGTTGGCGGTCGCGCCTTTGACCGGCTCGTAGGTGAAGCAGCCGGCCCGCTCGATCCGCGCCTCGTCGAGGAAGGCGAGCAGCTCCTCGAAATCGGCCTCCGTCTCGCCGGGGAAGCCGGTGATGAAGGTGGAGCGGATGGTCAGGTCCGGGCAGACGGCGCGCCAGTCGCGGATGCGCTGCAGCGTCTTGTCCTGGCTCGCGGGACGGCGCATCGCCTTCAGCACGGAAGCCGAGGCGTGTTGGAAGGGGATGTCGAGATAGGGGAGGATCTTGCCCTCCGCCATCAGCGGCATCACCTCGTCGACATGCGGGTAGGGATAGACGTAGTGCATCCTGACCCAGACGCCGAGCTCGCCCAGCGCCGTCGCCAGGTCGATGAACTTCGTGCGCCAATCGCGGTCGCGCCAGCGGCTCTCCTGATACTTCAGGTCGATGCCGTAGGCGCTGGTGTCCTGCGAGATGACAAGGAGCTCCTTGACGCCGGCGTTCACCAGCTTCTCGGCCTCGCGCATCACCTCGGCCAGCGGCCGCGAGACGAGGTCGCCGCGCAGCTTCGGGATGATGCAGAAGGAGCAGCGGTTGTTGCAGCCCTCGGAAATCTTCAGATAGGCGTAGTGCCGCGGTGTCAGCTTGATGCCCTGCGGCGGGACGAGGTCGAGGAAGGGATCGTGCGCGGGCGGGGCCGCGACATGCACCTTCTCCAGCACGCTCTCGTAGGCCTGCGGTCCGGTGATCGCGAGCACGTTCGGGAAGCGCTCGGCGATCTGCTCCGGCTCCGCGCCCATGCAGCCGGTGACGATCACCTTGCCGTTCTCGTTCATCGCCGTGCCGATGGCGTCGAGCGATTCCTGCTTGGCGCTGTCGAGGAAGCCGCAGGTGTTGACGATCACGACGTCGGCGCCGGCATGGGAGCGCGTCAGTTCATAGCCCTCGGCCCGCAGCCGCGTGATGATGCGCTCGCTGTCCACGAGCGCCTTGGGGCAGCCGAGGGAGACGAAGCTCACCTTCGGCGCGGGGCGGAGATCGGTGTCTGTCAAGGGCGGGTTCCGGCGCGAAGCGGGAGGCTATAGCGGACGCGGTTCCGATAGGCAAAGCGGGTGCGCGCAGGAATGGGCCTCGGCGGGCGTGCCCCTCACCTGTCCTCTCCCTGCATTGCGGGGCGAGGAACGCTCACATCACTCTGCGATTCAAATCATAGCGCGTTCCTCTCCCCGCCTCTTGCGGGGAGAGGTTAGGTGAGGGGCAGCGCCAACACTTGCCGCTGAAAGCGCGACCGACGTCGGCGGGCGTGCCCCTCATCTGTCTTCTCCCCGCAATGCGGGGCGAGGAACGCTCACATCACTCTGCGATTCAAATCATAGCGCGTTCCTCTCCCCGCCTCTTGCGGGGAGAGGTTAGGTGAGGGGCAGCGCCAACACGTGTCGCTGAAAGCGCGACCGACGTCGGCGGGCGTGCCCCTCATCTGTCTTCTCCCCGTATCACGGGGAGAAGAACGCACTCAGTCGTTGAAGCTTCGAACTGAAACGCGTTCCTCTTCCCGCCACTTGCGGGGAGAGGTTAGAGCCTGCCCTGGGCTCGACCGGGGGTGAGGGGCAGCGCCGAGGCCGCCGGCCAATTCTCGTTCAGCGCCGCTGCGCCACCGGCGCATACTCGCGCTGCGGCGCGCCGGTGTAGAGCTGGCGGGGACGGCCGATCTTCTGGCTCGGGTCCTCGATCATCTCCTTCCACTGCGCGATCCAGCCGACGGTGCGGGCGAGGGCGAAGAGCACCGTGAACATCGAGGTCGGGAAGCCCATCGCCTTCAGCGTGATGCCGGAATAGAAATCGATGTTCGGGTAGAGCTTCTTTTCGATGAAGTAGCTGTCGGAAAGCGCGATGCGCTCCAGCTCCACGGCGACGTCGAGCAGCGGATCGTCCTTGATCCCGAGCTCGTTCAGCACCTCATGCGTCGTCTTCTGCATGATGCGGGCGCGCGGATCGTAGTTCTTGTAGACCCGGTGGCCGAAGCCCATGAGCCGGAACGGATCGTTCTTGTCCTTGGCCTTGGCGATGTACTTCGGAATGTTCTCGACCGTGCCGATCTCGCCGAGCATCTTCAGCGCCGCCTCGTTGGCGCCGCCATGCGCCGGGCCCCAGAGGCAGGCGATGCCGGCCGCAATGCAGGCGAAGGGATTGGCGCCGGAGGAGCCCGCGAGCCTCACCGTCGAGGTCGAGGCGTTCTGCTCGTGGTCGGCATGCAGGATGAAGATGCGGTCGAGCGCGCGGGAGAGGATCGGGTTGACCTTGTACTCCTCCGCCGGCACCGCGAAGCACATGCGCAGGAAGTTCGAGCTGTAGTCGAGGCTGTTCAGCGGGTACACGAAGGGCTGGCCGACGTGGTACTTGTAGGCCATCGCCGCGAGCGTCGGGATCTTGGCGATCATGCGCATCGAGGCGACCATGCGCTGCGTCGGATCCGAGATGTCCGTCGAGTCGTGGTAGAAGGCGGAAAGCGCGCCGACCGAGCCGACCATCACCGCCATCGGATGCGCGTCGCGGCGGAAGCCCTGGAAGAAGCGGGCCATCTGCTCATGCACCATGGTATGGCGCGTGACGCGGTAGTCGAAATCCGCCTTCTGGGCGGCGGTCGGCAGCTCGCCGTAGAGCAGCAGGTAGCAGGTCTCGAGGAAGTCGCCATGCTCGGCCAGCTGCTCGATCGGATAGCCGCGGTAGAGCAGCACGCCCTCGTCGCCGTCGATGTAGGTGATCTTCGACTCGCAGGCGGCGGTGGAGGTGAAGCCGGGGTCGTAGGTGAACATCCCGGTCTGGGCGTAGAGCTTGCCGATGTCGACGACCTGAGGGCCGATGGTGCCTGGTTTCACCGGCAGATCCAGGACCTTGTCGTCAACCTTGAAGGTGCTCGTATGCACGGTCATCGCTGGTCTCCTCGCCGCTAAAGGGGCAGGCGCCGTCGTTCGGCGCGCCGTTGTGCGCTGCGAAACAGCTATACCACCAGCGCATGGGGCATCAAGCACGCCTTCCGTCGCAGACAAATGACAAGCAAGCGTGGGTAGCGGGCTTCAGACGGTGTCGCGCCGGAAACGCCGGTGGCGCTCGTAGTAGAAGGGGACCGGCAGATCCTTGTCGAGGCCGGCGGCGATGCGGTCCTTGAGCTCGGCGAGGACGACCTGCGTGATGGTCGGAAGATCGAGCGACGTCGCCTCGTCGATGTCGATCCAGACGAGTTCGGTCAATTCCGCGTCGGGCCCGATGGCGCGCTCGACGCGGCCGCCGACGCTCTCCAGAGGCGCCGCGAAGAAGCGCGTGTCGAAGCGGCGCGGCCGCCGCGGCGGCGTGATGGCGCGGGCCACGAAGACGAGCGCATCGGGCGTCGGGAAGAGGCCCTGGTCGGCGAACTCCCGCCAGACGCCGGCCGGCGCGCGCTCGGGCTTGCCGTAGCCGGCGCTGCCGATCATCAGGCCGGTCTCCTCGAAGGTCTCGCGGATCGCGGCCATCGCGATGGCGCGGCAGCGGGACGGCGTCAGGCGCGGCGCCTGGCTCATCAGCCGCATCTCGGCGCGCGGCGACAGCGCGCCTGCCGCGAGCATCTGGCCGTCGCCGGGATCGACGCGGCCGCCGGGGAAGACGAACTTGCCCGGCATGAACTTGAGGGTGGGGCTGCGCTTCCCCATCAGCACTTTCGGCCGTTTCCGCCCGCGGAGCCCATCCAGGAGGATGAGCGTCGCCGCATCGACCGGCCGCAGCAGCGGCGCGCTGCGCGAGCGCGTCTCGGAATCGAGGCGGGCCTTCAGGGCGTCTGGCTGAAGATCGGTCATGCGGCGGCGATCACGACTCGCGAGGCTCGGCCCTGACGGCGGGGCGACGGGAATGGTAGTCACCATTCGCGTCGAAGCCATGCAGGCGCAAGCCCCATTGCAGGCCGATGATCGCGCCCTTGACCGGCTGCATCAACAAGAGCATTGCGACCAGCGCGCCGGGCAGGAAGACACTGAAGTAGAGCCAGAGCGGCCAGGGATTGAGGCCCATCTCGATGCCGAGGATCACCGGCACCAGCACGTGGCCGACGATCATGATGGTGACATAGGGCGGCAGATCGTCGGAGCGGTGGCCGTCCAGCCATTCGCCGCAGCGTTCGCAGCTCTCCACCGGCTTCAGGAACTTGCCGAAGAGCCGTCCCTCGCCGCAATTCGGGCAGCGGCAGCGGAAACCCTTCCACATCGCGTCGGCGGTCGAGCGCTCGCCCGGGCTCATCTTCACTTCGCTGGCCTTCAAAGTCGTTTCCATCATCGTCCTCGCGATCGGCGGCCGAGCCGGCGGCCCATGGGCTTCTCGCCATTGCGGCGGCGCGCGCCGCGCTTGGTTTCGGCCGGCTTGAGATAGCGCCCCTTGGAGAGCATCTCGAAGCGCAGCGCCCCGGCGAATGGCGCGGCCTCGGCCAGCCGCACCTCGACCGGATCGCCAAGGCGGAAGGCCTCGCCGGTCCTCTGGCCTATCAACGCCTGAGCCGCCTCGTCGTAGCCAAAGAAATCCGCGCCGATCGTGGAAGCCGGCACGAAGCCGTCGGCGCCGGTGCGGGTGAGCTTCACGAACAGGCCTGATTTCGTGACGCCCGAGACGCGGCCGGCGAACCTCGCCCCGATCTGGTCCTTCAGATGCGCCGCCACCAGCCTATCATAGGTGTCCCGCTCGGCGAGCATGGCGCGGCGCTCGGTGCCCGAAATCTTTTGGCCGATCTCGCGCAGACGGTCCAGCGACAGATCGGGCGCGCCGTCCTTGCCGAGACCGAGCGCCTTGATCAGCGCGCGATGCACGATCAGGTCGGAGTAGCGGCGGATCGGCGAGGTGAAATGCGCGTAGCGGCGGAGGTTGAGGCCGAAATGGCCGATATTCTCCGGCGCATATTCCGCCTGCGCCTGGCTGCGCAGCACCATCTCGTTGAGAAGCTGGCCATGCTCGGTCTCGGCGAGGCGCAGGAGCATGCGGTTGAAGAGCGCGGGCTTCAGCGCGCCGTCGCGCGGCAGGTCGATGTCGAGCGTCTTCAGGAAGGTCCGCAGCGTTTCCATCTTGGCGAGCGAAGGCTCGTCGTGGATGCGGAACAAGAGCCCCTGCTTGCGCTCGATCAGCGTTTCGGCCGCGCAGACATTGGCGAGGATCATGAATTCCTCGATCAGCCGATGCGCATCGAGCCGCTCGCGGATGACCACGTCCTTCACGTGGTTGTTCTCGTCAAGGACCAGCTTGCGCTCGGGCAGCTCCAGGTCGAGCGGCTCGCGTTGGTCGCGCGCCTTGCGCAGCGCGGCATAGGCCGACCAGAGCGGGCGGAGGATGTCGCTGGCGAGCTCTGGCCCAGCGGACTCGGTTCTCCGACGGTCCTCATCCTGAGGCGCTTCCGCGTCAGCGAAAGCCTCTAAGGACGCACCACGGTCGTGCGTCCTTCGAGGCTCGCCTGCGGCTCGCACCTCAGGATGAGGAGGTTGGGAGCTTGCGTCGATCAAGGCCTGCGCTCGCTCGTAGGCGAGCTTGGCGTGCGAGCGCATCATGACGCGATGGAAGCTGTGCGCCTTCTTCCGTCCATCCGGTCCGATCGCGACGCGGAGCGCCAGGGCAGGGCGGTCCTTGCCCGGCACGAGCGAGCAGAGGTCGTTCGAGATGCGCTCGGGCAGCATCGGCACGACGCGGTCGGGGAAATAGACGGAATTGCCGCGGGTCAGCGCCTCGTCGTCCAGCGCCGAACCAGGCTTCACGTAAGCTGCGACGTCGGCGATGGCGATCGAGAGCACGAAGCCGCCGGCGTTGCCGGGATCGTCATCGGGCCGCGCATGCACGGCGTCGTCATGGTCCTTGGCGTCGACAGGGTCGATGGTGATGAGCGGCAGGTCGCGCCAATCCTCCCGGCCCCTGAGCGTCGCCGGCTTCGCGGCGTCCGCCTCGGCCAGCACGGCCGGCGGAAAGGCAAGCGGGATGCCGTGCATGTGGATGGCGATCAGGCTCGCCGCCTTCTCGGAGGAAACGTCGCCCAGCCGCTCGACGACGCGCGCCGTCTTCAGGCCTAGCCGCGACTCGCGGATCGTCTCGACGGCGACGAGTTCGCCTTCCTCGGCGCCCAGCGTCTCACCGGGAGCGATGTCGATGTCGCGGCCGAGCGCCTTCTTGTCGACGGGCAGCAGCCGGCCGCCGCCGCCGCCATGGGCGCGGAACACGCCGATCACCTGCTGTGGACGCTTGGCGATCGTCTTGAGCACGCGGGCATGGACGGCATCGAAATCGCGGGCGTTGGCGATGCGGTCGATCTTCAGGATGACGCGGTCGCCGACGCCGGGCGGGAACTTGTCGCGGCGGCCGACATGCACTGCAATGACCGGCGGCTCGCCTTCCATCCAGTCGAGGGGACGCGCCACAAGATCGCCGTCGCGGTCGCGGCCCGTGATCTCGGCCGGAAAGACGGGAGGCAGCCGGAGGGCGCCGCCGGTCTCGGCGGTGCGCGGTCCAGAGCCTTTCAGTCGTCGGGCCATCGTCTGCTCTTTCCTTCTCCCCTGGGAGAAGGTGGCCGGCGGATGCCGGCCGGATGAGGGAGAATCGCTGACGGATGCCGGGATTCTCCCTCATCCGTCATGCTCCGCATGACACCTTCCCCCAAGGGGGAAGGATCATTGCCCCTTCTTCGCCGTGGTCTTCTTTTTCGTCGGCACCCTGGCGGGCGCCTTCTTCGCAGCGTTCGCGGCAGGCTTTCTGGCGGGCTTCTTGGCCGGCGCGGAGGCCTGCCGGGCTCGGATCAGCTCCACCGCCTGTTCGATCGTCACCGCGTCCTTCTCCATGGTCTTGGGGATCGTGGCGTTGACGTCGTTCCACTTCACATAGGCGCCGTAGCGCCCGTCCATCACCTGGATCTCGCCGCCCTCCGGATGCTGGCCCAGGACCTTGCCCTGCGGCGCGCCCCGGCTGAACTTGCCCGGCCCCTTGGCGCGCTTGGTGGCGATCAGGTCCACGGCGCGGTTGAGGCCGATCGTCAGCACATCCTCGCCGGCGGTCAGGTTGGCGAATGTCTTGCCGTGCTGCACGTAGGGACCGAAGCGGCCGTTGTTGGCGATGATCGGTTCGCCATCCTCGGGGTGCTTGCCGACCTCACGGGGAAGGGCCAGCAGCTTCAGCGCCTCCTCCAGCGTGATCGCGGCGAGCGACATCCCCTTGGGGATCGACGAGCGCTTGGGCTTCTCGCCCTCGCCCAACTGCACGAACGGGCCGAAGCGGCCGTTGCGCGCCGTCACGGGCAGCTTCGTCACCGGATCCTCGCCGAGGAGGCGAGAGCCGTCCTGGTTGAGCGCGCCGGGCGTCTCGCCGTCGCCCTCCGGGCTCGGCACGCCGAAGGGCCGCGTGTAGCGGCACTCCGGATAGTTCGAGCAGCCGATGAAGGGGCCGGTTCGCGACAGCTTGAGCCCGAGCCGGCCGTTGCCGCAGCGCGGGCAGGCGCGGGGTTCGCCGCCATCCGCCTTCTTCGGGAAAAGATGCGGGCCCAGGAGCTCGTCGAGCTTGTCCAGCACCTCGGAGGTGCGGAGCTCCTTGGTGCCGCCGATCGCCGCCGAGAACTCCTCCCAGAAGCGGCGCATGACCTCCTTCCACTCGATCTCGTTGTTCGAGATGCGGTCGAGCTCGTTCTCGAGGTTCGCGGTGAAGTCGAACTCGACGTAGCGGGCGAAGAAGCTCTCGAGGAAGGAGGTGACGAGCCGCCCCTTGTCCTCGGCGACGAGCCGCTTCTTCTCCAGCCGCACGTATTCGCGGTCGCGCAGCACCTGCAGCGTCGAGGCGTAGGTCGATGGCCTGCCGATGCCGAGCTCCTCCATCTTCTTGACGAGAGAGGCTTCCGTATAGCGGGGCGGGGGCTCGGTGAAATGCTGGGTGGCGGCGATGCGCTCGCGCGCCGGCCTGTCGCCGCGATGGAAAGCGGGGAGGCGGCCGCCATCCTCGTCCTCCTCATCGTCCTTGTCCTCGGTGTAGAGCTTCAGGAAGCCATCGAAGCGGACGACCTGGCCCGTGGCGCGCAGGTCGAGCTTGCGGCCGCCGGCCTCGGCGAGGATGTCGACGGCGGTGCGCTCCAGTTCCGCGCTCTCCATCTGGCTCGCCAGCGTGCGCTTCCAGATCAGTTCGTAGAGGCGGAATTCCTCGCCGGCCAGGAACTTGCGCATCTTCTCGGGCGTCCGCCAGACGTCTGTCGGGCGGATCGCCTCGTGGGCTTCCTGCGCGTTCTTGGCCTTGGTCGAATAGGCGCGCGGCTTGTCCGGCAGGTAGCGGTCGCCGTAGTCGTTGGCGATCAGGCTGCGCGCCGCGCCCACGGCTTCGGGCGCCATCTGCACGCCGTCGGTCCGCATATAGGTGATGAGGCCGGCCGTCTCGCCGCCGATGTCGACGCCCTCGTAGAGCTTCTGCGCGACGCGCATGGCGACGGCCGGCGCCATGCCGAGCTTGCGCGAGGCCTCTTGCTGCAGGGTCGAGGTGGTGAAGGGCGGATAGGGATTGCGCCGCGCCGGCTTCGACTCGACCTGCGTCACCGTGAAGCTCGCCGCATCCAGCGCGGCCTTGAAGGCCTTCGCCTCGGCCTCCGTGCCGACGTCGAGCCGCGTCAGCTTCCTGCCGTCGGCTCCGGAAAGACGCGCCTCGAAGCTCTCGCCCTTCGCCGTCTTCAGCGTGGCGACGATCGACCAGTATTCCCTCGCGACGAAGCGCTCGATCTCCATCTCGCGGTCGCAGACGAGGCGCAGCGCCACCGACTGCACGCGGCCGGCGGAGCGGGCGCCGGGCAGCTTGCGCCAGAGCACGGGCGAGAGGTTGAAGCCGACGAGATAATCGAGCGCGCGGCGGGCGAGATAGGCGTCGACCAGCGCCTGGTCGATCGGCCTGGGCTGTCGCATCGCCTCCTCGACCGCCTGCTTGGTGATGGCGTTGAAGGTGACGCGCTCGACCTTCACGTCCTTGAGCACGCGCCGGTTGCGCAGGATTTCAAGGATATGCCACGAGATGGCCTCGCCCTCCCGGTCCGGGTCGGTCGCGAGGATCACTTTCTCCGAGCCCTTGGCCGAGGCGGCGATGTCGGACATGCGCTTGGCGGCCTTGGAGTCGAGCTCCCAGACCATGGCGAAGTCCTTGTCCGGATCGACCGAACCGTCCTTCGACGGCAGGTCCCGGACATGGCCGAAGGAGGCGAGCACCTCGTAATTCTTTCCGAGATACTTATTGATCGTCTTCGCCTTGGCGGGCGACTCGACGATGACGAGATTGGTCACGCTGAATGCCTTTGTGGAAAACGCCGGGCTGTCGGGAAGCGGCGCGATACATGGGGAAGAGCGGCCGTCCTGTCAAACCGGCGGTTGCCGCAGGCGGCGTTCGGCTCTAACCCATGAACCTCGCCATGCCAGCTTCCGCCGCCCAAAGCTACGTCTTCCCGCACAAGCACCTGCTTGGCATCCAGGGCCTGTCTCGCCCCGACATCGAGGCGCTGCTCGACGCTGCGGACGCCGAGGTGAGCCTGTCGCGCCAGATCGAGAAGAAGAAGGCGACGCTGCGCGGGCGCACGCAGATCAACCTCTTCTTCGAGCCCTCGACGCGCACGCAGGCCTCCTTCGAGCTCGCCGGCAAGCGGCTCGGCGCCGACGTGATGAACATGTCGGTCGCCAATTCCTCCGCCAAGAAGGGCGAGACGCTGATCGACACGGCGATGACGCTCAATGCCATGCGGCCGGATCTCATCATCGTGCGGCATCACGCCGCCGGCGCGGTGGCGCTGCTGTCGCGCAAGGTCGATTGCTCGGTCGTCAACGCCGGCGACGGCGCGCATGAGCATCCGACCCAGGCGCTGCTCGACGCTTTGACCATCCGCCGCGCCAAGGGCGGAGTGGAAGGTCTGGTGGTGGCGATCTGCGGCGACATCCTTCATTCGCGCGTCGCCCGCTCCAACATGATCTGCCTTGCGGCGCTTGGCGCCAGGGTTCGGCTGGTCGCGCCGCCGACGCTTCTGCCTGCCGGAATCGAGCGCTTCGGCTTTCCCGTCTTCCACGACATGCGCGAGGGCCTTCGCGACGCGGACATCGTGATGATGCTGCGCCTGCAGCGCGAGCGGATGCATGGCTCATTCATCCCCTCGACCAAGGAGTATTTCCGCTACTTCGGTCTCGACCGCGACAAGCTGGCGCTGGCCAAGCCGGACGCGCTCGTGATGCATCCGGGGCCGATGAACCGCGGCGTCGAGATCGCCACCGATGTCGCCGATGGCGCGCAATCGCTGATTCGCGAGCAGGTGGAGATGGGCGTCGCCGTGCGGATGGCCGTGCTCGAAGCGCTGGCGCGGCGGCTGCCGAACGGCTAGGCTCGCCTCGGCTGCGGAGGCTGGCGTGCTCCTTGTCTTCTCGAGGACGAACTCGGCCAGTCGGAAGCGCTTCCTTTGCGGACTGAGCATGGTGGTCCGAAGCGGCCGCCGCTTCCTCGCTTCAGGTCCATGAGGGCTATCGCATGGAGCTATTGCTCGATTTCGTCGTGTCGCTCCTGTTCGAGCTCGTCTTCGCGGCGGGCGAATACGCCTTCTACAAGACGCATCGCCGCGTGTGGATGTGGGTCTTCGGCCTGGTCGGAATCGGCGTGATGGTCTGGTGGCGGGGTCCCGCCGCCTGGACCACATGGGCGATCGCCGCCGGCTGGCTCGCCGTCCTTGTCTATCTCGATATGCGGCTCGGACGGCGGAATGCGGCCTGAGCGCGGACGCTGGCGCTTCGAGGGCCATGCCATCGTCAGCGCTGACGAGCGCATCGCCGATTCAGACGGCCGCATGCCGGCGAGCCTCAGGAACGAAGCCGACTGGGCCTATTTCCAGCGCCATCTCGATGAGGCGGCGGTCGTCGTGACCGGACGGCTCGGCCATGAGGCGCATCCCAACAAGCCCGGGCGACGGCGGCTGGTGTTCACCAGCCGCACACCGGACGGCGGCTTTCGACGCGAGGGCGATGTCGCTTTTCTGGATCCGTCACGCGCACCGCTCGCCGATGCGCTCGCCGCTTTCTCATCGCCGGGAATCGTCGCCGTGACGGGCGGCACGGCGGTGTTCGACTGGTTCGCGGAGCGGAGCCTCTTCGACGCGTTTCATTTGGCAAGAGCGAGGCAGGCTTTGATTCCCGGCGGGCGGCCGCTGTTCTCTGGCGGTCCCGCCGAAGCAGCGCTGGCCGCCGGCGGGCTTCGGCTCGCCGAGACCGTCGCGCTGGACCCGGCGGCCGGCGTGGTGCTCGACATCTACCGGAGCGTGGCGGCCTTGGGCGGTTGATAACGGCGGCGGCTCGCCCCGCGGCGATTGTGCGGCGGGCGCTTGCGGCCTATGCCAGAGCCTCGCCATGACCGACGCCGCTCCGCCGCTGCTCCTCATCCACGGCCGACTCATCGATCCAGCCCAAGGGCGCGACGAGCCCGGCGGCCTGCTCGTCGAGGACGGCGTGATCCGCGACGTCGGCCCGCATCTCGACCATCTGAAGCCGCCCTCCGGCGTGACGGTGCGCGATTGCCGCGGCGCGGTCATTGCGCCGGGGCTCATCGACATGCGCGTCTTCGTCGGAGAGCCCGGCGAGGAGCATCGCGAGACCTTCCGCACCGCCGGCGAGGCCGCGGCAGCCGGCGGCATCACCACGATCATCTGCCAGCCGAACACGCAGCCGCCGCTCGACGACGCGCCCTCGATCGATTTCGTGCAGCGCCGCGCGCGGGACCGCTGCATCGTACGCGTGCATCCGATGGCCTCGCTCACCAAGGGCTGCGAGGGCCGCGAGATGACCGAGTTCGGTCTCCTGAAGGAGGTCGGCGCCGTCGCCTATACTGACGGAGAGAAGAGCGTGACCAATGCGCAGGTGCTGCGCCGCGCGCTCTCCTATGGCCGGATGTTCGACGCCCTCGTCGTACAGCATTGCGAGGACCCGGACCTCGTGGGCGAGGGCGTGATGAACGAGGGCGAGTTCGCGGCCCGCCTCGGCCTGCACGGCGTGCCGGAGTTGGCGGAGACGACGATGCTTGAGCGCGATCTCCGCATCCTCGCCTCGACGGGCGGGCGCTATCACGCGGCGCTTGTCTCCTGCGCCGCCTCGCTCGATATCCTGCGCCGCGCGAAGGCGGCGGGGCTGAACGTCACCGCCGGCGTCTCGATCAACAACCTGACGTTCAACGAGAACGACATCGGCGCCTATCGCACCTTCTTCAAGCTATCGCCGCCGCTGCGCGACGAGCCGCAGCGCATCGCTCTCGCCGAGGCTTTGGCCGAGGGCCTGATCGACGTGATCGTCTCCGACCACAATCCGCAGGACGTGGAGACGAAGCGGCTGACCTTCGCCGAAGCCGCGCATGGCGCCGCCGGGCTGGAGACCATGCTTTCCGCAGGGCTCCGGCTGGTGGAAGCCGGGCTGCTCGCGCTGCCGCGCCTGATCGAGGCGATGTCGACGGCGCCTGCGCGGATCCTCGGCCTCCGCAGCGGCTCGCTCGCTATCGGAGCGCCGGCGGACGTGATCGTGTTCGATCCCGAGGAGCCTTGGGTCTTCACGCGAGAGGCCATGCGCGGGCGCGCCAAGAACTCGCCCTTCGACGAGGCGAGGATGGTCGGCCGGGTGAAGACGACGGTGGTGGCGGGGAGGGTGGTTTTCGAGGCTTGACGTCGCAGCGATCAAGCCGCCTTCGCGATGCCGTGGTGCCGTGACATGGGGCTGTCGCATTCCTTCCGCTAAGCTGTCGCAGGACAGCAAGCGGGGATCGCCATGGCGCAAACGACCGTTAGCTTCACCACCTTCAACCTGCTCAACCTGAACGAGCCCGGCCTGCGCGTCTATCAGGACGCCAACGGCTGGACGCAGGAAGAATACGATCGGAAGATCGCCTGGACGGCGCGCATCCTCGACGTGATGCGGGCGGATGTCTTCGGGTTCCAGGAGTTATGGCACGCCCGTTCGCTGGAGAATGCGGCGGCGAAGGCCGGCCTGACCGCTGACTATGAACTCCTGGTTCCGCCGGGCCATGACGGCAAGCGCATCGTCTGCGCCGGAGCGGTGAAGAAGACGATCCTGGTCGGCCAGCCGCAATGGATCTCCGATTTTCCCGAGGCCTTCAAGCTCGACAGCAAGGGCGACGACGCCCAGGCCGACGACATCAAGGTCCGCCTGAAGACCTTCTCCCGGCCCGTGCTGAGCTTCAGGATCAGGCCGCGGGCCAACTCGCCCGAGATCAACGTCTTCGTCTGCCATTTCAAGTCGAAGGCGCCGACGCGGATCGACGGCGAGACCTGGTTCCGCGAGAACAAGCCGCTCTATCAGCCGCATACCGAGGCGCTGGGTTCCGCCCTGTCGACGATCCGGCGGACGGCCGAGGCGGCCGCCTTCCGCATCCTTCTCACCAACGCGACCAAGAACACCGATCTGCCGGTCGTCGTCATCGGCGATCTGAACGATGGCCAGCATTCCAACACGCTGAACATCCTCACCGGCCAGCCGAATTATCTCACGACGCTGATGACCGGCGGCGGCGACACCGATCTCTACAGCGCGCAGACGCTGCAGCAGTACCGCAGCGAGACCGACGTCTATTACACGCACGTCTTCCAGGACCGGCGCGAGTCGCTTGACCACATCCTGTTCAGCCAGGAATTCTACGACAACAGCCGGAAGCGCATCTGGGCCTTCGATGGCATGGAGATCGCCAACGATCACCTCAATCGCGACGACCACAAGGCGACCGGCACGAACGACCATGGCATCGTGCGGGTGACGTTCAAGCATCGGCCTGCCTGACGATGCTTTGACGCCCGCGATGAGCGCGGCTAGCACTAGGGCATGAACGCACCGCTCCGCGTCGAGACCCGTCCTTCCGTCTGCCCGCATGACTGCCCCTCCGCCTGCGCGCTCGACGTCGAAGTGCTGGACGGCCGCACGATCGGGCGGGTGCGCGGGGCTGAGGCCAACAGCTACACCGCCGGCGTCATCTGCGCGAAGGTGGCGCGCTACGCCGAGCGCATTCACCATCCCGAGCGGCTACTGCACCCGCTGAAGCGCGTGGGGCCCAAGGGGTCCGGGCAGTTCGAGCGCATCTCCTGGGATGAAGCGCTGAACCTCACCGCCGAAGCGTTCCTGAAGGCGGAGCGGGAGTTCGGCGCGGAGAGCGTCTGGCCCTATTTCTATGCCGGAACCATGGGCCGCGTGCAGCGCGACGGCATCAACCGGCTAAGGCACGCGAAGAAATACTCGGGCTTCTATTCGACGATCTGCACCAACACGGCCTGGGGCGGTTTCATCGCCGGCACCGGCAAGCTCGCCGGCGCCGATCCGCGCGAGATGGCGAAATCCGATTGCGTCGTGATCTGGGGCACGAACGCGGTCGCGACACAGGTCAACGTGATGACGCATGCCGTCCGCGCCCGGAAGGAGCGCGGCGCCAAGATCGTCGCCATCGACATCTACATGAACGAGACGATGCGGCAGGCCGACATGGCGCTGCTCATCCGTCCGGGCACGGACGGAGCGCTCGCCTGCGCGGTGATGCATGTGCTGTTCCGCGAAGGGCTTGCGGACCGGGAGTATCTGGCGAGCCACACCGATGTGCCGGAAGAACTGGAGGCGCACCTCCAGTCCCGCACGCCGGAATGGGCATCGGCCATCACAGGGCTCTCGGTCGAGGAGATCGAGGCCTTCGGGCGGCTGGTCGGCACGACGAAGAAGACCTTCTTCCGCCTGGGCTACGGCTTCTCGCGCCAGCGCAACGGCGCCTCCAACATGCATGCGGCGCTCTGCATCTCGGCCGTGACGGGCTGCTGGAGATACGAAGGCGGAGGCGCATTCCACAACAACGGCGCGATCTATCACCTGCAGACTTCGCTGATCGAAGGTCTGGACGTGCTGGACCGCGACGTGCGCGTACTGGAGCAATCGGCCATCGGACGCATCCTCACGGGCGACAGCTTCGCCCTGCGGGGCGGGCCGCCGGTGAAGGCGCTGCTCATCCAGAACACCAACCCGGTCAATGTCTGCCCGGAGCAAAATCTCGTGCGGCAGGGCTTCGCGCGCGAGGATCTGTTCGTCGCGGTGCACGAACAGTTCATGACCGAGACGGCGATGATGGCCGATGTCGTGATGCCGGCGGCGATGTCGATGGAATACGACGACATCTACACGGGCGGCGGACATCAGCACATCATGCTGGGCGGCAGGCTGATCGATCCGCCGGGGGAGTGCCGCGACAACCACTCCGTCATCTGCGAACTGGCGAAGCGCGTCGGCGCGGAGCATCGCGGCTTCGGCATGAGCGTGCGGCAGATCATCGACGAGACGCTGCGCAAGTCCGGCTGGGGCGGCGTGGCCGAACTGGAGCGCCATCGCTGGTTCGATTGCCAGCCCAGCTTCGAGACGGCGCATTACGTCAACGGCTTCGCCTATCGCGACGGCAAGTTCCGCTTCAAGCCGGATTGGGAGAAGGTGCCTTATCCGAAGGACGGCATGATGGGCCCCTGGCGCGAGATGCCGCGGCTCCCCGACCATTGGGCGGCGATCGAGGACGCGGATGAGGATTATCCCCTCCGCCTCGCCACTGCGCCGGCGCGCTCGTTCCTGAACTCGACCTTCACCGAGACGCCGGGCTCGCAGAAGCGGGAGGGCGGACCCACGCTCCTCATGCACCGCGACGATATCGAACGGCTTGGCCTCGAAGAAGGCGCGGACGTGCTCATCGGCTCGCCGCGCGGCGAGACGGTGCTGGCGCTCAAGCGCTTCGACGGCGTGCGTCCGGGGGTGGTGATCGCCGAAGGCATCCACCGCAACGGCTCCCACAAGGGCGGCAAGGGCATCAACGCGCTGACCTATGCCGGCCAGGTGGCGCCCTTCGGCGGCGCGCCATTCCACGACAACAAGGTGTGGGTGCGGGCGGCTTAGGCAGGCGATCCTTGAACTCTCGTCGGATTGCGAGAGGCCGTTGAAGACGCATTTCAGTGTTGTCCGCTTAGGGTGCTGAGACAGGCGACCTCTGCAACCGCGTTAGACGGCAGCGAGCAATTGCCATTCCCCCGGCACGCCCTTCAATACGTGGGCGCCCCTATCATCGAACTTGAGTCCCGATCCTGACACCAAGTCCCTGACGGTGCTGGAAACGAGGACTTCTCCCGGTGACGCCAGCCCCGAGATCCGTGCTCCAATGTGAACGGCGACGCCGCCAAGGTCGTCGCCCATGACCTCGCATTCTCCGGTGTGGACGCCGGCTCGCACCTTGAGACCAAGCGCCTTGACGCCCGTTACGATTGCTTGGGCGCAACGCACCGCGCGAGCCGGACCATCGAAACTCGCCAGGAAACCGTCGCCCATCGTATTGATCTCCCGCCCCCGATAACGACCGAGTTCCTGTCGGACCAGGCGATGGTGTCGAGCGAGAAGGTCCTTCCAAGCCCGATCCCCCTTGCTCACGAGCTGCTTCGTTGAATCCACGATGTCCGTGAACAATACGGTCGCAAGCACACGGTCGATATCGGATTCAACCACGCGGCTCTGACCCGTCAGGAAGAGCTCCACTTCCGCCAGAATTTCACTGGCGTTTCCGGTCCAGGGGGTGTGATCCACGCCCGAAAGCTCGACGTAGGTCGCGTTCCGGATGTGCCGCGCAATGTATCGGCCATTCTCGACACCAATGGTCTCCTTGTCCCTGTGCAGCACGAGCGTTGGGACATCGATGGTGGGCAATACTGTCCGGACATCGATATCACGCGCCATCTGAAACAACGTGCGGGCGGCCGCAGGGCTAGCACTCGATCGCTCGAGACGGGCGATGAATTGCCGTGCAGCTTCGTCGTCAGCCAGGCTCGGCGAGTAGTATTCGATCGAACTGCCCGTTCCCCAGTTCTGCTCATTGCGTTTCAGCACAGCAGCAAACTGTTCGTCGTTAGAACGCCACGGATAGTCCGGCGCCCATGCCCCTTTGGCATAGGTCCCGTACAAGATCAGAGCCGAGGTCCGCTTGGGATAGGTGGCGGCGAAGACGATGCTCATCGGCCCTCCCTCCGAGAAGCCAAAAAGCGCGGCGCGCTCCGAACCGACCGCATCCATGACGGCTCGGACGTCGTCCATGCGTTCCTCCAAGGTTGGAATGCCGTTAACCAGGTCGGACAGGCCGGTACCTCTCTTGTCGAAGCGAATTAGACGGCAAAATGACGCGAGCTTCAGGAAGAATTCACTTGCCAGCGGATTCTCCATATGAAGCTCAAGGTGTGAGATAAAGCCCGGTACAAAGACAAGATCGATGGGCCCGTCTCCAAATACCTGATAAGCGATATATGTATCGCCACTTCTTGCATAGGATGTTTCGGGAACGACCATGAGATCGGCTCATCTTAGCAGTGGATCTTCCAAGATAGATAGTTTATTGTAATTACATATTTTTTTTGCGATTTGCTTCGCTGGAAAGGTCAGGAATTTACGAAGATTTTTTGGAGCCAATGGCACCTCGGCTGAGATCCCTTGCAAAGGGATCTCACTAATGTGAAAAATCAATGTTGCTGTGCACGTTAGGCGATAGTTTCGCCTCCTCCCGGTCCTGGTGATGGTCAACCAAGAGCATCGACCGCAAGGTGAGTATGGGCGCGCCGAACCATGACAACAAGATGTGGGTGCGGGCGGCGTAGGCGCCAGGCGCGTCATTCCGGGGCGGCGTCCTTCGACAGGCTCAGGATGAGGGCCGGGCCCGGAACCCATAACCGCGGCGGAAATGGGTCACGGGCTCTGCCACTAGCAGACCCTGATTGAGAGCGGGTTGCGCTCCCGCGTCTCCCATGCTCAACCCCCGCGGTCCAACCGCGAGGGATCACGCTTTCCATGTCCATGCGCCTTCTCTCAGGCCTCCTGAACAAGTTCGTCGAGAAGGGCCGGCTCACCGTCATCGACACGGCCGGGGCACGGCATGCCTTCGGCAGCGGCGAGAATGGGCCGTCCGTCACCGTGCGGATGAAGGACGAGGCGGTCGCGCGGAAGATCTTCTTCAATCCGGAGCTTGCTTTTCCGGAAGCCTATATGGACGACCGGATCGCCTTCGAGGACGGCTCCGGCGTCTTCGACCTGCTGATGCTGTTCTCGGTCAACCGCAAGGCGCTCGGCGGGCACCCGGTGCAGCAGGCCTTGCGTTCGGCCTGGCGCTCGGTGCGGCGGCTGCAGCAGAACAACCCGCTCGGCGGCGCGGCCAAGAACGTGCGGCACCATTACGACGTCGGCAACGACTTCTACCGGCTCTGGCTCGACCCGAGCATGAACTATTCCTGCGCCTATTTCACCCATCCCGACAACAGCCTGGAGCAGGCGCAGACCGACAAGATGCGCCACATCGCCGCCAAGCTGAGGCTGCAGCCCGGCATGAGCGTGCTCGATGTCGGCTGCGGCTGGGGGGCGCTCGCCTGCTATCTCGCCAAGGGCTTCGGCGCGAAGGTGACGGGCATCACGCTCTCGCCGGAGCAAGCGGCGGGCGCCAGGGCGCGGGCCGAGGAGATGGGCGTCACGGATTTGGTGACGATCGTCGAGAAGGACTACCGCGCGATCGACGGCGCCTTCGACCGCATCGTTTCGGTCGGCATGATGGAGCATGTCGGCATCAGCTATTTCGACGAGTATTTCCGCACGCTGAAGCGGCTCATCGCGCCCGGCGGCTACGGCCTCGTGCACGCCATCGGCCGCATGTCGCCGCCCGGCACCACGGCGCCCTTCATCCGCAAGTACATCTTCCCGGGCGGCTATGTGCCGGCGATCTCGGAGGTCTTCGCCTCGACCGAGCGCGTCGGGCTCTGGGTCTCCGACTGCGAGATCCTGCGGCTCCACTACTACTGGACCATCAGGCACTGGCGGCAGAACTTCGAGAAGGTGCGCGACAAGGCCGTCGCCATGTTCGACGAGCGCTTCGCCAGGATGTGGGAGTTCTACCTGATTTCGGTCGAGCTCGGCTTCCTGCATGGCTCCAACATGATCTACCAGATCTTGATCAGCACGAACCGCGACGACGTCCCGGTGATCCGCGATTTCATCACCGACGACGAGCGCGCCGCGCTGGCGAGAGGCGTTTGAAAGGGATCGGCGTCCGATGCCGCTTTATTTCGCCTACGGCGCGAATATGGATGTCGCTGCGATGGCGAAGCGCTGCCCCGCCTCGCGGCCGCTAGGTCTCGCGCGGCTTCCCCGGCACCGCTGGATCATTTCGACCGACGGCTATGCCAACGTCCTGCGCGATCCCCGCCGCGAGGTGCATGGCATGCTGTGGGAGCTCGCGCTCGCCGACGTGCCGGTGCTTGACCGCTTCGAGGACGTGCCGCGGCTCTACCGCAAGGTGACGCAGCCCGTGATCGCCGCGGCCGGCATCCGCCGCGCGCTCGTCTATATCGGCCGCGCCAGCGAAGCTGGCAGGCCCCGCGCCGGCTATCTCGACGATGTCATTCGGGCGGCTGAAAGCGCGGGACTGCCCACGGCGCATATCGCGGAGATGCGTCTCTACGGCTCGTCCCGCCCGGCTATCGCCCCGCCGGCGACGGCGGCGAAGCTGCAGAAGTGGCAGTGGACGCCCTGAGTAATCGAGCACCGACGCCGTATTGATCGGAATCCCCAAGCGGTCTATCTCCAAGGTGCGCCGGTCGAGAGACTGATGAGCTCTTCGAGAAATCGATTCGCCCATGCCTGACGCCCGCGATATTGCCTTTCGCACGGTCGCGGAGATCATCCGCTGCGGTGGCGAAGCGGAGCTTTGCAACATCGTGCAGCAGGGGATTACGCAACTCGGCTTCATCGGCTTCACCTGCTCGAGCTTTCGCCGCGTTGGGCAGTTGGCGAGTCACGGCGTCGAATTCTCCACGATGCCGTCGGATTTCGTGACCGCCTTCAACGTCGAGAACCTCTTCCCCCACGATCCCGTCACGCGGCGGGCGAACCGGGAGACCGAGCCGTTCTTCTGGAGCCGGGAAGATTATGATCCGCTCAACGACAGTCATCGGCGGATAGAGCGGCTGCGGCGGGAAGTGGGGGTCAAGGGCGGCATGTGCTGCCTTCTCCGCGAGCGGATGGGAGGGCTCGGCTCGGGCGGCCTGTTCCTCAACGCGAGCGGGGCAGCACACCGCTCTGTCATCGGGACGCGCACGGCGCTGCAGGTCATCCTGGGTCAGATTTACCTGAAGCTCGGCGACCTCCGCGCTTCCACGGCCGGGATCGCCGCGGCGGACGAGACGGGCACGAGCCAACCCGGCGATCTGACCGATCGCGAGAAGACGGTGATGGGCTGGATCGCGGCCGGCAAGTCGAGCTGGGAGGTCGGCCGAATCCTCTCGATCAGCGAGCATACGGTCAACACGCATATCGAGCGCGTGGTGAGCAAGCTCGCCGCGGCCAACCGTGCGGAAGCGGTCGCCAAGGCGATCGTGCTCAACCAGCTGGGGAAGATCGCCTGAGCGGCGGCGGCTCCGGACAGCGCCAGTCCCAAGATCTCGGGACTGGATGGGCCAGGCACGAGATTCTACCTTGGCTGCAACATAAGTCGGCAGCCCAATCTGGAGGCTTCGCACCGCCCAATCCGGCGGACACGCGGAGCCTCCGATCTTTTTGGCCGGTCATCGGCGTCAGCGCGGCGGCGACCTGCGCACCGTCCCCTCGCGCAGAAAGACTTCGAACGGTGTGGTGCCTTCCGATCCGCCGTCCTTGGCGCGCCAGCGGCCGGCGGTGCACAGAATGCCGCCCTGCTTCGGCACGGCGTCGAACACGATTTCGTTCTGGAACGTCGCGCCGTCCGGCATGCGCACCGAAAAGTCGGTCCGGCAATTGGCGCCGTCTACCACAGGCTTGTAGCCATCGATCATGACGCCGCCGCCGCTGGTGCTTTCGAACGGGTTCACGAGGATCGGCCAGCGACCGTAGTCGGGCTCCTGCGCAGCCAGCGGCGCTGCGAAGAGGATCATCATCGCGGTGGCGAGGACAGGTCTGGACATGGTGGTCTCCCTGGACGTTTCACTCCAAGGGACTACCCGCCGAAGCCGAGTTTGGATGCACGATGCGCGTCGGCCCGAAGATCGGTGCGAACGCCTCGCGCAGCGCCGCATCAGCATCCGCCATCGTCACCGGCAGGCCCAGATCGACGAGGCTGGTGACGCCGAAATGCCGGTCCGCCACGCCGCAGGGAACGATGCCCGCGAAATGCCCGAGATCCGGCTCGACGTTCAGCGAGATGCCGTGGAACGAGACCCAGCGCCGCACGCGGATGCCGATCGCCGCGATCTTGTCCTCGGCCACCGAGCCGTCGAGCCCTCGTGGCTTGTCGGGCCGGCGCACCCAGACGCCGACGCGATCCTCGCGGCGCTCGCCGGCGACGTTGAACCGGGCGAGCGTCGCGATCAACCAGGCTTCCAGCGCCGCCACGTACCGCCTGAGGTCGCGGTGGCGGCGGTTGAGGTCGAGCATCACATAGGCCACGCGCTGGCCGGGACCGTGATAGGTGAATTGGCCGCCGCGGCCGCTGGCGTGAACGGGAAAGCGCGAGTCGAGCAGATCGGCCGGCCGCGCGCTGGTGCCGGCCGTATAGAGCGGGGGATGCTCGACGAGCCAGACCCGCTCCGCGACCGACCCGTCGGCGATGGCGGCGGCCAGCCGCTCCATCGTCTCCACGGCTTCTGCATAAGGCGTCGGCCCCTCGGCGACGACCCATTCGACCGGCGGTCCGACGACCGCTGGCTTGAAATCGGGTGTCAGATCGTCGCGCACATTAACCCGCCGTTGACCATGATTGCGGATACTCTTCCCCAAGGTCCTTCGGCAATCGTTCTGATGGACCGGCGGCGGACAAGGAAAAGCGACCAGTGGCGACTCTCGACAAGGTTTCGGTGGATGTCTCGGTGGTGTTGGGGCGGTCGAAAATGCCCATCCATCAGCTTCTGCGCATGGGCCGCGGCGCCGTGATCGAGCTGGAATCGGGCGAGGAGGACGAGGTCGAGATCCTCGCCAACGACCTTCCCGTTGCCCGCGGCCTCGTGGTCGTGCAGGGCAACCGGATCGCGGTTGAAGTCCGCGAGTTGATCAAGCGCCCGAGCGGGCTCGATTCCTGATCCGGCGAAAAGCCGCCGGCGGGGCTTGCCAGCGCGGAGGCGCTTTGCTAACCGGCCCCATCCTCGAATTGCGGTCGTGGCGGAATTGGTAGACGCACTACCTTGAGGTGGTAGCGGGGCGACCCGTGATGGTTCGAGTCCATTCGACCGCACCAAGTTGAAGCCCTCGCCGGCGATCCCCGGCGAGGGCTTCGCTTTTTTATGCGCCGTCGGCCGAGAATTTCGGTTTTCTTCGCGACCCGAACCAGCCTATCGTCCTTGCGCGCGCCAAGCGGCTCCCTGCGGGCCACCAGCCGTTTCCCCATCGAGCATTCATCCCCCAGCGCAGCCGGAGGCGATCATGTCGGAGAGCGTCGGCGGCCTCACGGCCGCGCCTGGCCTGGAAGAGATGCCGTTCCGCGACGACGAGGGCGAGGTGAACTTCGCTTTCGTCGAGCGCGTCGCTGACGCCGTGGCGCGCGAGGACGCCACCGGGCTGCGCGCCTTCGTCGCCGATCTCCATGAAGCCGATGTCGGCGCGCTGCTGGAACATCTCGATCCGGAGGATCGGCCGCGCTTCATCGGCCTCATGGGAGGCGACTTCGACTTCGCGGCGCTGACCGAGGTCGATGACGCGGTGCGCGAGGAGATCCTCGACGAACTGCCGAACGAGGCGATCGCGGCCGGTGTGCGGGATCTCGATTCGGACGATGCGGTCTACATCATCGAGGACTTGCCGCAGGAGGATCGCGACGAGGTCCTGGAGCGGCTGCCCGCGCTCGAGCGCATCTCGATCGAGAAGAGCCTCGATTATCCCGAACACTCGGCCGGCCGGCGGATGCAGACCGAGTTCATCGCTCTGCCCGCTTTCTGGACCGTCGGCCAGACCATCGACTTCATGCGCGACACGGCCGATCTGCCGGAGCGCTTCTACAACCTGCATGTCGTCGATCCCTCGCACCGGCTCGTGGGCCTGGTGGCGCTGGACCGGCTGCTCAGGACCCGCCGGCCGGCGCTGATCGAAGAGATCATGGAGGAGGCCGAGCAGGTGGTGCAGGCCACGGAAGACCAGGCTGAGGTCGCGCGTCTATTCTCCACCTACAATCTCGTCTCCATTCCCGTGACCGACGAAGCCGACCGGCTCCTCGGCGTCCTGACCTTCGACGACATCGTCGACCTCCTGGAGGAAGAGGCGGACGCGGAGATCAAGGCGCTCGGCGGCGTGAGCTCCGAAGAAGAGATCTCCGATGACGTCTGGACGATCGCCAAGGGCCGCTTCACCTGGCTTTTCGTCAACCTGTTGACCGCCATTCTCGCCTCCGGCGTCATCGCGCTGTTCGAGGGGACCCTGAAGCAGATGGTGGCGCTCGCGGTGCTGATGCCGATCGTCGCCTCGATGGGGGGCAATGCCGGCACGCAATCGATGACCGTCGCGGTGCGGGCGCTGGCGACCAAGGAGATCGACCGGGCGAATGCGCTCAAAGTCGTGCGACGCGAGCTGATCGTCGGGCTGCTCAACGGCGTGGCTTTCGCGCTCATCATGGCCGCCGTAGCAGTCGTCTGGTATGGGCCGGCGCAAATCGGGATCGTCATCGGGCTCGCCATCGTGGTGACGCTGGCGGCGGCGGCGCTCGGCGGCGTGCTGATCCCGCTGATTCTCGACCGTTTTGGCGTGGACCCGGCCGTGGCGTCGGGTCCACTGGTGACGACGATCACCGATGTCGTCGGCTTCTTCGCGTTCCTGGGGATCGCGAGCCTGTGGCTTGGAAACGGGTGAAGGTCGCCGAGGACTGACCGACGCCCGGCTGCGGTCGCTACCGCCGCCGGCCCCGATCGTTGGATGAGCCGTGCGTCGTGCTGCCATCTTCGGCGGCGTGAAAGCGCCTGATCTCACCGTTCGCCGTCCGGATCTCCCATGTCTTCAAGCCTTGGGCGCTGACGCCGCGGACCCGTCCAAACCCTTCTGCGGTTGCGCCGTCGCTGTAGCGGAAAGCGTAGTGCATCCGGCCGTCGCGGTAATGCGTCGCCGTCACGCTCGACCCGTTCGGGAAAGCCGTCGAAACTGGGCTGCCGACGGGCGCCTGAACGCCGCCAGGCGTCCGATTGCGGTTCGAGAACCGCGGTCCGTAAGGCTGGTTGTTCGTCGTCGCGCCGCGATCCGCGATGCCAGGCGAACACCGGCCACTGTGCGAGCTGCGGGCCGCGTCGATCAATGCGCAAGGATCTTCGGGCGGCAGCATCATAACGCCCGACGACGACCCACCATCGCCTCCGGCGAAAGCGGGTGAAAGGGTAAGGCCGGCGGCGAGAACGATCGCGGCGGCCGAAGCGTGCACGAGTTTCATGTCGATCTCCTGGTTGCTGGGATTGGCTTGGCCATTCACGGCGGCACACCAGAGGATTGGGGGTCTTTGCGGGATTTTAGACGGCCGTGGTGATCGCCTTCGCTGCGGCTCTGTATTGCAGAGGGAGCGCTGCGCCTCCTTCCGGCTCGGCCGGAGGATCGCGCTTTTCTGTTCGTAGCCAGTCGCGAGGGGAGACGGACGGGTCCGGCTTCGTGCGCGCGACCCGAGGCGTAGCGTGTCGTACCCGGCGGACTCTTACTTCAAGCTCTTCAAGAAGGCTTCGAGCTTCGCCCAATTGTCCGCCGCGCCTGCCGGATTGACGTCATCGCGCAATGTGCCCGCGCCATGCGTGCCGTTCTTGGGGGCGTGCTGGAAATTCGGCCCCCTTACTGCGGCGACGATCGCCTGCGCGTCTCTGATCTCGCTCGGGTCAGAGGCCGAACTCACGAAGACCGGCGCCGTCACTTTCGCGGCCGCCTCGCGCACGCTGGGCGAGCCGCCGAAGTATTCGCCAGGCGAATAGGCGATCAACGCCGCAATCTCGTTCGGATGGCGGGCCGCCAGGATGAAAACGAGCGACGCCGAATAGCTCGATCCCATCACGATGACCTTGCCGGTGCGGCCGTCACGGCGCGCGAAGGCGAGGGCGGCTTCGAGATCGGGCAGGGCTGACGTGAAGCCTGCGGAGCGCCCGAGCCGAGCGACCGTTTCGTTGGCGCGGCCCCAAAGCCGGCCACCCGAGCGCTGGTCGATCGCCAGCGTATCGAACCCGAGGCCGGCAAGGCGGCGGGCGATCGGCTCGTATTCGCCGCGGTTCGACGACGCCATGTGGAAGAGCAGGATGATGGGGCGTTTAGGGTCGCCGGCGCTCTGATAGTCGCCGCTGACCACGACGCCGTCAGAGCTGGTCAAGGTGATCGGCGCGGCGCGCGCCGGGACAGCCAGGGTCAGGGTCAAGCCCAAGAGCATCAATGATCGAAACATCCTATCCCTCGCGGCCAGCAGCGCGAAGGTATCCCTCGTCCGACACACGCGACATTCACGTTTGCGCGCGAAGGGACGAAGGCACGCGGGGAACCTGCCCGGCTCCCCGCTCGTCGAACAGGCATCAGCGGCGATGCTCCGACACCATCTGATTGCCGAGGGAATCCGTGTGGATGCCCGTGCGTGTCCCGTCCGGGTTCCGCAGCCAGACCGACGTGATCCCGGTATCGGGATTGAAGGTCGTCTTGATGAGCTTCCCCTGGAAGCGGCCGTAGTTCGGCGAGTCGATGACGACACGCCGATCGACCTTGTGGCCATCGAGTTGCATATGCGTGCCGCCGGGCAGGGTCGTCCAACCGGACGGCTCGGGGTTCGCGACCAGCACGTGGTTGATGCGGTTGTCGGGTCGGTTGTTGTTGAAGAATGAAAGCGCGCCCTGTCCTGCGACGCCCGTGGCGCCGTCGCTGCCGCCGCCATTGTTGGCCTGCGCGCTGGCGACGCCGGCCAGAACCGCGACGATGGCGCCGGCGGCAAGAATCGACTTCCGTTTCATGACACTCTCCTGATCTGCGGTTGCTCGTTCCGCCCCTCCTGCTGGAGGAGCCGACCCATGCTTGCCGAGGTCAGGAGGTTTTCGGCGCTCTTCCAGGAAAGTTATCGCTACGCTTGCGCGGAAGGCGAAAACGAAAGCGCCCCGGCGGACCAAGGGTCGGCCGGAGCGCAGAAGGGGGGCAGCGTCAGAAGCAGGCGATGAATTCGCGGAAGACCCAACCGAGAGGCCGCCCAGAGCCTTGACCGCTCCAGGGCGCGATCTGAACCCATGTGCGGCCGCGATCGTCGTCTTCGTCCTTCAGATAGCGGACGAGACGGCCGTTGCCGATCGTACCGATCACGGCGCCATTCGGGCCGGACCGCAGGTTGAGCGGCGTGCCGGTCGGATCGACGATCCGGCAGCGATCGGGGGTCTGGGCTTCGGCTGCGCCGACGCAGCCGACGACGAGAACGAGGGACAGGGCGAGGGTGCGCATGGAGATCCTTTTGACCAGAGAGGCCGTGGCTCCATTGCGCGCTTCAGTCCACTTTTCGCTCGTCAGGCCGAAGCCTATCCTGCGCGGCGCTGGCGGCCGAAGCGGCGTTTGCCGCCTCCGCCACCGATGCCGAAGCCGCCGCCGAAGCTGAAACCGCCGCCCGTCGTCGCGGTCGGCCGTTCATCGGCGCGCTGCTGGGGACGGTTGTCATTCTGCGGCTTGCGCGCAGGAGAGGCGGGGCGCTGCTGCCGCTCGGCCTGCGGAGCGCCCTGTCTTCCGTCCTGACGCTTATCCTGCGGCTCTCCTTGCCGCTGACCCTGGGGCTGGCCTCCGCGGCGCTCCTCACGACGGGGCTGCTGCGGCCGGCTCTGACCCTGGTGGCGGCCGCGCTGCTGGCGGCGCGGGGCGCGCTCGTCTCCGGCATCGGCCGCGGGAATAACCACGTCGCCGCGGGTCTCGGCGGGAATCTGCTGCTTGGTCAGCTTCTCGATGGCGCGCAGCAGCGGCCGCTCCTCGTGATCGCAGAGCGACACCGCCTGACCCTCGGCGCCGGCCCTTGCCGTGCGGCCGATGCGGTGGACATAGGCTTCCGGCACCTCCGGCAACTCGAAGTTCACGACATGGCTGACGGCCGAGATATCGATGCCGCGGGCCGCGATGTCGGTCGCCACCAGCACGCGCACCTCGCCCTGCTTGAACCAGTCGAGCGCGCGCTCGCGCTGGCTCTGGCTCTTGTTGCCATGGATCGCGGCGGCGGAGATGCCTGCCTTCTCCAGATGCTCGGCGACGCGGTCAGCGCCGCGCTTGGTGCGGGTGAAGACCAGCGTGCGGGCGAAGGCTTCGTCGGAAAGCAGCTCTGTCAATACATGCCGCTTGGCGGCGGCGGCGACGTGGATGACCTTCTGCTCGACGCGGTCGGCCGTCTTGGCGACGGGCGTCACCGCGACGCGCACGGGGTCCTTCAGGAGTTCGCCGGCCAGCTTGCCGATCTCGTCCGGCATCGTGGCGGAGAAAAAGAGGTTCTGACGGCGCGTCACCAGGTGCTTCACGATCTGGCGGATGGGCCGGACGAAGCCGAGGTCCAGCATCTGGTCGGCCTCGTCCAGCACAAAGATCTCGGTGCCCGAGATGTTGGCGTGGCGGCTGTCGAGATGGTCGATCAGGCGTCCGGGCGTCGCGACAAGCACGTCGAGACCGCCGGCCAGCGCCTGGATCTGCGGACGGTGGCCGACGCCGCCGAAGACGACGGCGACCTTGACGCCCATGTTGCGCCCATAGGCCTTGAAGCTGTCGGCGATCTGCGTCGCCAGTTCGCGGGTGGGGGAAAGGACCAGGACCCGCGCGCCCTTCGGCGGGCGCGGGCGCTTGTCCTGCAGCAGCCGATGCAGGATCGGCAGCGCGAAGGCGGCGGTCTTGCCGGTGCCGGTCTGGGCGATGCCGAGCAGGTCCTTGCCCTCCATGACGGTGGGAATGGCCTGAGCCTGGATCGGGGTCGGGGTTTGGTAGCCCTCGGTCTCCAAAGCCTTCAAGAGCGGCGCGGCGAGGCCGAGATCGGCGAAGGTGGTTTGATTCGTCACTTGGGATATGTCTTTCGCGCGCCTAGGGCAGGCGCGATCTGCGGACGCCGGCGCAACTTGGGCGCGGACGTGCCTTGGGCGGGTATGATGACCCAGCGTGCTCGGGAAATCAGGGGTTCTGCAACCAGACGCTCAAGTACGGCCTGAAGCTCGGGGAGCCCATCACGCGGCCGGAGCGGATGTCGTCGCGCTTCGGCGACGGCGGCGGTATGGCATGCTGCGCCGCACAAGTCAAATATCGGCCGGAATGACGCAACAACTGAACCTTGCCATGCGCGCAGATCCCGCCCAGTCTTTCCCCATGCCAGCCCTCCTTCGCGCGTTCCTCTCGGTGCTCCTGCTCGGACTCCTGTCCGCACCGGGCGTCTGGGGCCAGGAGCAACTCATCACCGATCGCGTGTTCTACGTCCGCGATCCCAAGAGCAACGCCGTCGATTTCCAGATGATCGTGCTGGCTGGAAGCGCCGACGAGACGAACCCGGCGCAGCAGGGCATCGCCCATTATCTCGAGCATGTCGTGCTCGTCGGCCGCAACGCAGGCCATGGCGAAACGGCGGTGAAGTTCTTCGCCGACGGCGCCTCGAACGGTTGGACCAACCAGCGCGCCACCGCCTACACGCATCGTTTCCCCAGCAATGCCGCCGATGTCGAAGCAAGACTCGACAGGCTGTTCCGCTTCTACGCCGAGCGGCTGACCGATTTCGCGATCTCGCCTGAGGACGCCGCGCGGGAGCGCAACGTGGTGCGGCAGGAGCACGACCTGCGCTACGCGAGCAGCGCCACCGCGCCGTTGTGGATGGAGGTCGGCCGCTGGCTCTACGCCGGCCATGCATTCGCCGAATCGACGATCGGGCGGCCGGAGACCATCGCAGCCTTCACCGCGGACGAGGCGCGCAGCTTCCTGAAGCGCTGGTACCGCAAGTCGAACGTCTGGTTCATCGTCACCGGGCCGCTTCCCGCCGAACAGGTGAAGGCGGCTGCGGAACGCCATCTCGCGGCGCTGGACGCTTCGCCGCCGCCGCCCCGCGCCTGGCGTGAGCAGCATCTGGCGCCGCAGACCGAAACGCGGGTCTTCCGTCGCGTCGACCGCAGGATCGCCACGCCATCCATCGTCGTGAACCGGCTGGTGACTGCGCCGCCCGGCGAAGAACTACGCCGGCAGGCGACCTTTTCTTTGGTCAACGCCTTCCTCGGCAGCAAGCTGACGGGAAGCCCCCATAGCGTGCTGGTGGAGGGAGATGCGCCGATCGCCGCGGCCGTCAATGCGGCGCGGATCGAGACGGGGCCGCCCGGTACGCTGCAGATGTCGCTCGGCGGCGTGCCGGAGGAGGGGCGCTCTCTCGCGGACCTGAAGACGGGCCTCGATGACTACCGCAAGGCGATCGCGGCGCGTGGGCTCGACCAGGCTGTGCTGGATCGCCTCAAGAAACGGCTGGCGCGCGATCTCGCCCGAAGCCGCGAGGAGCCTCAGAACGCTCCGCAGCGGCTGGTCGGCTGGCTGACGCGGCCGTTGCCCTACGAGGCGCTGAAGGATTGGCCGGACATGATCGCCTCTGTCACGCTCGACGAGGTCAACGCGCAGCTGGCCGCTTTCGCCGGCGAGGCGAGGGAAGCGGTGGTGATGTTCGAGCCGGAGGCGGTGCGATGAAGCCGATGTCCTTGCGGACCGCGCTCGCCCTTGCGGCCTGCCTCGGCGCGGCGCTTCCATCGCTCGCGCAGGCTCCTGCCGTGGCGCCGGTCGAGACGCCGGCGCAGCCGCGCTCCTACGGCATTTCCGACGGCATGACGCCGGGCGGCATCCGGCTCGTGCATCTGCCGCTGCCCGGAGAGAAGGACCAGGTCTTCGCGCTCGGTTGGCGCGACCGGCTCGTCCTGCGCCAGCCCGAAAAGGCGGGGCTGCTGACGCTGGCCGCCGGCCTGGTGGCCGATGGCGGGGCAGGGGCGCTCGATGCCGGCGCGCTGGAGGAGGAGCTCCGCGATCTGGGCGCCGGGCTCTCCCTGTTCCGCACCCGCGCCGCAACCTTCGGACAGGTCTCGGCGCCTGCCGGCGAATTCGAAGCGGCGGCGATGCTGCTGCGGTCCGTGCTGACCGAGCCGCGCCTGCCGAAGATCTCGCTGGAGCGGCAGAAGCGCTTCCGCCTCAACGACGTGCGCACGGCACGCGAGCGGGCCTCCTCCATTGCGCAGCAGGCGCTGGCGCTCAGCATCGTCGGCGATCATCCGATCGCCGCGACGATCGCCTTCCGGCCGGAGAGCACGATCACCAGCGTCGAGGTCGCGGATGTCGAAGCCTGGCGCAAGGCCGTGCTGGCGAAAGGCAATCTCACGGTCGTGTCGGCCGGCCCCATGCAGCGCGAGGCGGCAGCGGCGCTGGCGGACCGAGTCTTCGATGGCCTGCCCCTTGAGAGCCGCGAGGGCGAGATGGTGCCCTTCACGCTTCCCGCACCCAAGGCGAAGACGATCGTCGTCGAGCGGCCGGTCGAGCAATCGGTCATCGTCGCCGGCGGACCCTTGCGCTGGCGCGCCGGCGGCGAGGAGGGCGTGTCGCGCTCGCTCGCCATGTCCGCGCTTGGCGGCGGCAATCGCTCCAGGTTGTTCGTGGCGATCCGCGAGAAGCTCGGCGCCGCCTATGGCGCCAGCGCGGGCGTTTCGCCGCTGCAAGGGTCGCTCGGCGTTCTCGCCATGGAGGCGGCGGTCGGCAACGACCGCGTCGCCGAGGCGCTGGCCGCCATGCGGAGCGAATACGCCGGGTTCCGCGCGCAAGGCGTGAGCGCCGAGGAGATCGAGCCGGTGAAGCGGCGGATGCTGAACGGCCTGGCGGAGACGATGCGTCGGCCGGGACCGGCCGCTGCAGCGATCCGCGCCGCGATCTTCAACGGTCTGCCGGCGAATGCGCCGGACCGGCAGGCGGCCTGGATCAGGCGGCAGACGCCGGAGGGCGTCAATGCGCTCATCCGCGAGCGCCTGCCCGAGGCGCTGACCGTCGTGGTGGTGACGCCGAAAGCCGAAGGCCTCGGAGCCGATTGCGTGATCGCTTCGCTCGACGATCTCGCCCGCTGCCTCTGAACTGGCGCCTGCCTCGTCATCCTTGACATTCGCGCCTTGGAAAGGCTCTGACAGCGCCTCGCCGTTCCGCTTCGCTGCCGCAAGAGCCTGCCATGACCCCCGCCGCCCGCAATCTCGTCTCGCGCTATCGCTCGCACACTTGCGCGGGCCTGAGCGCTAGCGACATCGGGACGGAAGCCAGGCTCTCCGGCTGGGCGCACCGCATCCGCGATCATGGCGGCGTGCTGTTCATCGACCTTCGCGACCATTACGGCCTGACGCAGGTCGTGGTCGATCCGGATTCCCCCGCTTTCCGCGATGCGGAGAAGGTGCGCTCCGAATGGTGCATCGGCGTCAAGGGCAAGGTGCGCCGCCGCCCCGCCGGCACGGAGAACCCGAACCTGCCGACCGGCGAGGTGGAGATGTTCGTGACCGGTCTGGAAGTGCTGGGCCAGGCGGCGGAGCTGCCGCTCCCCGTGTTCGGCGACCAGGACTACCCCGAGGAGACGCGGCTCCGCTACCGCTTCCTCGATCTGCGTCGCGAGCGCATCCACGCCAACATCATGCTGCGCGGCGCGGTGATCGACGCGATCCGCAGCGAAATGAAGCAGGCGGGGTTCTTCGAGTTCCAGACGCCGATCCTGACCTCGTCCTCGCCCGAGGGGGCGCGCGACTTCCTGGTGCCGTCGCGGCTGCATCCCGGCAAGTTCTACGCGCTGCCGCAGGCGCCGCAGCAGTACAAGCAGCTGATCATGATGGCGGGCTTCGACCGCTATTTTCAGATCGCGCCCTGCTTCCGCGACGAGGATCCGCGCGCCGACCGCTTCTACGGCGAGTTCTACCAGCTCGACCTCGAGATGAGCTTCGTCGAGCAGGACGACGTGCTGGGCGCCATGGAGCCGATCTACCGCGAGGTGTTCAAGGCCTTCGCCAAGGGCAAGGCGGTGACCGAGACCTTCCCGCGCATTGCCTATGCGGAGTCGATCCGCAAGTACGGCTCGGACAAGCCGGACCTCAGGAATCCGATCGAGATGCAGGACGTCTCCGAGCATTTCCGCGGCTCAGGGTTCAAGATCTTCGCGCGCATCCTGGAGGAGGCGGGCAACGCCATCTGGGCGATCCCGGCGCCGGGCGGCGGCAGCCGCGCCTTCTGCGACCGCATGAACTCCTGGGCGCAGGGCGAGGGCCAGCCGGGGCTCGGCTACATCATGTTCAAGGCGAACGAAGCCGGCCAAGTCAGTGGGCAGGGGCCGCTTTCCAACAACATCGGTCCGGAGCGCGTCGAAGGCGTTCGGGCGCAGCTCGGCCTCAAGGACGGCGATGCCGCTTTCTTCGTCGCGGGCAACCCGGACAAGTTCTACAAGTTCGCGGGGCTCGCCCGGGCGCGCGTCGGCGAGGAACTGAACCTCGTGGACAAGGAGCGCTTCGCCTTCGCCTGGATCGTCGATTTCCCGATGTACGAGTGGAACGAGGACGAGAAGAAGGTCGATTTCAGCCACAACCCCTTCTCGATGCCGCAGGGCGGGCTGCAGGCGCTCGCCTCGCAGGAGCCGCTGACGATCAAGGCGTTCCAGTACGACCTCGTCTGCAACGGCTACGAGCTGGCCTCGGGCGGCATCCGCAACCACCGGCCGGAGGCGATGGTGAAGGCCTTCGAGATCGCGGGCTACAGCGAGCAGACGGTGATCGACCGCTTCGGCGGCATGTACCGCGCCTTCCAGTACGGCGCGCCGCCGCATGGCGGCATGGCTGCCGGCATCGACCGCATCGTCATGCTGCTCGCCGGCGAGCAGAACCTGCGCGAGATCGCGCTGTTCCCGATGAACCAGCAAGCCGTCGACCTCCTGATGAACGCGCCGGTCGAGGCCTCCAACAAGCAGCTCCGCGAGCTGCATATCCGCACCAACCTCCCGGAGAAGGGGTGATGCCGGCGCCGCCCGCTTCTCCCTTGGGAGAAGCTGTCAGGCGAAGCCTGACTGATGAGGGAGCGCCACTGACGCCGGGCTTCTCCCTCACCCGTCCGCCTCCGGCGGCCACCTTCTCCCAAGGGAGAAGGCAGGGTGCCGGATGACGAACGTCACCGCCATCCTCGTCACCTACAACAGCGCAGCGGTCATCGGCCCCGCGCTGGCGAGCCTGCCCGTCGGGACGCCTGCGATCGTGGTGGACAACGCCAGCATGGACGACAGCGCCGCCATCGCCGAGACCGGCGGAGCAACGGTCCTGCGCCTTGCCGAGAACGCAGGCTACGGCGTTGCCAACAATGCCGGAACCGAAGCCGCGGCAACACCTTACGTGATCCTGATGAACCCTGACTCGAGGTTGAGGCCGGGGTGCCTCGAAGCCCTCCTGACCGCTGCCGAATCCGAGCCGGAGGCAGCGTTGCTCGTGCCCACGCTGGTGAAGGCGGATGGCGGCGCTTTCCAGAAATGGTCGACGTCGATCTGCGCGCCGGCCTTCCGGCCGCGGCCTGACGTCGGCGGCGTCCGCGACATCGCCTTCGCGAGCGGCGCCGTGGTGCTCGCCCGCCGCGACCGGCTCCTGACCATCGGCGGCTTCGACCCAGCCATCTTCCTCTATTTCGAGGATGACGACCTCTCCCGCCGCGTGCTGGACCGCGGCTGGCGCATCCTGCATGTTCCGGCGGCCGTGGCCGACCATATCGGCAACACCTCGACGTCGCCGTCACTGGCCCTGACGCGGATGAAGCATTTCCATCTCGCCTGGTCGGAGCGCCATGTTCGCTTGAAGCATGGGCTGCCCGCCTTCAGCCGCTGGCGCGTCGCCGAGTCGGCGGTGAAGCTGATGCTCGCCCGACTGCGCGGGGATGCGGGCGCGCAGGCGAAGCAGCGAGGCCTGATGGAAGGGACGCTGGCCGCCCTGCGCCGTGCCGAGGCGCAGGACATCAGGGAGCGCGTGGGGACGAGGCCATGACCGTCGCCGAGGCCATCAAGCGCCCCTACGACAATTTCACTTTGCTCAGGCTCGCGCTCGCCGTGGCGGTGGTGGTGAGCCATGCCTTCAGCGTCGGCACCGGCGCGCATAGCGATGAGCCGCTGTACGCGCTGACCGGCTATACGCTCGGCGAGCATGGGGTGAACGGCTTCTTCGCGGTCTCCGGCTTTCTCGTCGCGATGAGCTGGGACCGGCGGGGAGGGGTCGTGCCCTTCGCCACGGCGCGGCTCCTCAGGGTGTTTCCCGGCCTGATAGTCGCGGTGCTGGTGACGGCGCTGGCGATCGGCGGCGCGATGACGTCACTGCCGCCCGGCCGCTATCTCGCCGATGGCCGCGTCTGGGGCATGATCTTTGTCACCATCACGACCTTCAAGAGCGCCACGACGTTGCCCGGCGTGTTCGAGGGCAATCCGCTGCGCTGGCCCATCTCCACGGTCTGGACCTTGCGCTACGAGCTGATCTGCTACGGCGCACTGCTGGCCTATGGCGCGCTGGGCGGCTTCCGCCGGCCCTGGCTGATGCTGGCGGCGGCCGGCGCTGCGGCCTTCGCTCTGGCGCTGCTGGCGGCGATCGGCCCGCTGGCGAAGGGAACTGAGACGAGCCTGCGGCTGCCTCTCCTCTTCGCCTGCGGCTCGCTTGCGTATCTGTATCGCCATCGTGCGCCGCTCCGCCTCGAGATCGCAGTCGGCGCAGTCATCCTCATCGCGATGGCCGGCTGGCTGGCGCCGCCGCTCTATCGGCCAGCGCTCTTCATGGGCTCGTCCTATCTGTTCCTCTTCATCGCCATGGCGCCAGGCCTGTCGCATCCGCGGCTGGAGCCGCCCGGGGACATCTCCTATGGCGTCTATCTCTACGGCTGGCCGGTGCAGCAATGCCTGCAAGCGCTGTTCCCGACGACGCCGGGCTGGATGATGCTCGCCCCGGCGCTGGCGATCACCGGCCTGCTCGCCACGCTTTCATGGCTGCTGGTCGAGAAGCCGGCGCTGTCGTTCAAGAAGAGAGGCTGATGCCGAGCCGCTGAGGCGCTTGCCAGTTCGCGCGTCGGCGCGCATGCTCCCGCTGCCGCAGTCAGAGGAGAGCCGCCATGGCAGGATCGTCTGAGTCCGAGGTCAACCGCCGCCGCGCTTTGGAGTTGGCGGGAGTCGCCGCAGCCGCAGGGCTTGTCGCGACGCACGCCGCCGCGCAGGGCGAAATCACGCGCATCAACCAGGAAACCGACGTCTTCATCGTCGTGGACGTGCAATACGACTTCCTGCCCGGCGGCAATCTCGCGGTGCCGAAGGGCGATGAGGTGATCGAGCCGATCAACGCGCTCGCCAAACGTTTCAAGCATGTGGTGATGACGCAGGACTGGCACCCCGCCGGCCACATCTCCTTCGCCTCGTCGCATCCGGGCAAGAAGCCGTTCGAGGTGATCGATCTGCCCTACGGCAAGCAGGTGCTGTGGCCGGACCACTGCATCTGGGACAGCGAGGGCGCGGAGTTTTCGGACGACATCGACATCCCGCACAACGAACTGGTGATCCGCAAGGGCTACGACCCGAAGATCGACAGCTATTCCGGCTTCATGGAGCTCGATCGCAAGACGCGGACCGGCCTTGCGGGCTACCTGCAGGAGCGCGGCTTCAAGCGCGCCTTCGTCGCCGGGCTCGCCACGGATTTCTGCGTCGGCTGGACGGCGATCGACGCCAGGAAGGCGGGCTTCGAGACGGTCGTCGTCGAGGATGCCTGCCGTGGGATCGACGCCGCCGGCTCGCTCGCGCGCGCCTGGGCCGACATGCAAGCGGCCGGCGTGACGCGGACGCCGAGCGGCGGCATCCGCGCCTGACCGGCGGCGCGCCTTTTGCGGCCTACATGAACCGCGCGACCTTGGCCGAATAGCCGGAGCGGCCGCAATTGGCGCGGAGGCCCGCCTGGTGCAGCTTTGCGGCGCCGGCCACGGTGCCGCACTTCTTGTAGGCCATGGCCAGGTGCTTCACGCCATAATAGGCGCCGTCGTAGCCCCTGAGCGCCGCCGGCGAACCGCTGAAGCCGAGCCCGCGGGCGGTCTGCGCCTTGATCTGCAGCGGGCCATGGACGCCGCCCGCACCGGAGACCCCGTAGCGGCAATGGCTCTCGACGCGGCAGACCGCCAGCGCCAGAGCGGCCGGCACGCCGAGTTCCGCCGCGATCTTCGCTACATCCGCGGACGCCGTCCCGGGGTTCGGCGCGGAGCGGGGAAGCGTCGGCTTTCCGGCCGGCTCAGCCGCATCGGCGGGAGGAGCGGCTTCCTGTGATGACACGAAGGCGAGCGCATTGCCGCGGTTGGCGTCTTCCGGTGTCGCGCTGAAGAACGCGAGGGGGGACGTGTCGTCGGCCACAGCCAGCGTAGGGGCGAAGAGCAGCGGCAGAATGCCGGCGGCCAGTAATCGCTTCATTTTCAATCCTCATGCGCGCGATACGCCGCATGAGGAGCGCTCGTCCGGCTCCACGGAGCCCGACCGTGAGCGGCCGACATGAGCGCATAGCGCCTTTGAAAGTCAGCCACACCCGGCAAATGATTTGCCGGCCCGCAAATGAACGTTTGATTAACGAAAGACGGCGAGGCAGCGGTGCAAACGCGGCGAATTCCGGCCTGGTGGCCGGTCGCTTGCGCCGGTCAGCGCTTGGGATCCAGCCAAAGCGAGTCCATCACCATCGCTTTGACCACCGCTTCGGTGCGGTTGGCGGCTTCCAGCTTGTGCGACGCCTTCTCGATATGCTGATTGACCGTGTGCTCGCTGATCTGGAGGATCTTCGCGATGGCCCAGCTCGACTTGCCCGAGGCGACCCAGGACAGGATGATCCGCTCGCGCTCCGAGAGCAGCCCCGTCGTTTCGAAGAAGCGCATTTCACCTTCGGGCACGCGGCCTTCGGAGTCGGAGAGGCAAGCGATCCGGGCCGCGACCTGCGCCGCGATCAGGCGCACGGCGATGCGCACCTCGTTGGTCCGGGGAAAATCGCTTCCGGTCAGATAGAGGACCAGGCGGCCGGCGGTATGGCCGCCGACCCGTTCCGGAATGGGCGCGCAGCAGCCGCCGGTGACGCTGGCCGAGCGCCGGATCTCCAGAATGGAGGCATGAGCGGCGTCGGACGGGTCGTAGGCGTCCACGGTCCAGAAGAAGGCGTCGGATTCATATCTTGAGCGCGCAATGATCGGGTCGCGCGCGAACAGGTTCTTGTCGTGGAACGGCTGCACGGCCGTTTTGGGCCAAGTCTGGAAAATCGTTTCATGCAGGAAGACGTCGCGAAGCTGGCGTACCGTCGCGCAGGTGAGGTGGCGGAATCCGAGTGCGAGCGCGAAGCGCTCGGTTGCGGCGCAGATGGAGGCGACGTCGCTTGCAGCCTGCAAGTCCTCCGCGCCCTCGAATACCGCGTCCTTCACTTTCACCATCGATGACCGGCCCCCGAATTTCAAATTATCGGTCGTGTATACGCTGAGACTATCGTAAGCCAAGCAAGTCTTTTGTCTCAAACTTCTATAAAATTTTATGGATCACGCGGGAATTGCCGGTTGTGCCTGACGATCTGGAGCTTGCCGGGGCTGCGCGTATTCAGTTCACGAACGGCGCAGCGCCGAACGCTGTCGATCCGGCCGCCGGAGCTTCGGCTGGCGTCAGTGCGGATTGACTCTGCCCGAATTGCCGGCGGAATAGCCTCGCAGCCGTCGGTAGCTCTCGCCCTGCGCCGGCATGAGGATGTCCATCATCTCGAGATGGGCCTTGAGATGGATGGCGCGCAGCCGCGCCTCCTGGCCTGCGGCCACCGCGGTCTGGGCTTCGATGCGATCGGGCGTCGCCTGTCCGAGCGCGAAGACGCGGTCGAGATGCGCCTCGGCGGCGATCAGCGCCTCGCCGGCGGCGATCGCCTCCCTGCGGGTCCGCTCGTACAGGCGCTGCGTCCGTTCCCGCTGCTCGGCGTCGAGACCAAGCTGGTCGGCGAGCTCCAGGACCTGTAGCGGACCCGGAAGGCCGTTGGCCTCGGCAGCGACGGCATAGTTGAGGCTCGCGCCGCGCCGCAAACCTTCGATCTTCTCGGCCGACAGAGACTTCACCTCCCGCGTTTCGAAGCCGAGATAGGGCGAAGGCGTTGGCGGCGGCAGCGGCGAGACGGTGACCGGCGTATCGAGCCGGAACGGCGTATCGCGCGTCTGCGCCGCCGCGGAGGCGGCGGCAAGCCCGAGAAGCAAGGCGATGATGGGGCGCATATCAGGCCTTCGTCTGGTTTGACCGTAGGATAGGGAGGCTCTAACCCGGTTTGAAGTCACGAACACGATAGACCCTGAAGGGGTCGGGACGCCGGCATGAAGCACATCCTCGAGCAACTGGAGACCCGCCGCGCGGTGGCGCGTCTGGGCGGCGGCGAGAAGCGCATCGCGGCGCAGCATGCCAAGGGCAAGCTCACCGCCCGCGAGCGGATCGAGCTTCTGCTCGACCACGGCTCCTTCGAGGAGTTCGACATGTTCGTCGAGCACCGATCCGCCGAATTCGGCATGGAGAAGCAGAAGATCCCGGGCGACGGTGTGGTGACGGGCTGGGGCACGGTCAACGGCCGCACCACTTTCGTCTTCGCCAAGGACTTCACGGTGTTCGGCGGCTCGCTGTCGGAGGCGCATGCGCAGAAGATCTGCAAGGTGCAGGACATGGCGCTGAGGATGCGCGCTCCGATCGTCGGCATCTTCGACGCCGGCGGGGCCCGCATCCAGGAAGGCGTCGCGGCGCTGGGCGGTTACGGCGAAGTCTTCAAGCGGAACGTCATCGCCTCCGGCGTGATTCCGCAGATCAGCCTGATCATGGGCCCTTGCGCCGGCGGCGATGTCTACTCGCCGGCGATGACGGACTTCATCTTCATGGTGCGCGACACCTCCTACATGTATGTCACCGGTCCCGATGTGGTGAAGACGGTCACCAACGAGGTGGTGACGCATGAGGAGCTCGGCGGCGCCTCGGTGCATACGACGAAGTCGTCGATCGCCGATGGCGCCTTCGACAACGACGTCGAGGCGCTGCTGCAGATGCGCCGGCTGATCGACTTCCTGCCCGCCAACAACCTCGACGGCGTCCCTGAATGGCCAAGCGACGATCCGACCGACCGGATCGACATGAGCCTGGACACTCTTGTGCCCGACAATCCCAACAAGCCCTACGACATGAAGGAGCTCATCCTGAAGGTCGTCGACGAGCGCGACTTCTTCGAGATCGGCGAGAAGTTCGCGGCCAACATCGTCACCGGCTTCGGCCGCATGGAGGGCCGGACGGTCGGCATCGTCGCCAACCAGCCGATGGTGCTGGCCGGCGTGCTTGATGCCGACGCCTCGCGCAAGGCCGCGAGGTTCGTGCGCTTCTGCGACGCCTTCGGCGTACCGATCGTCACCTTCGAGGATGTGCCTGGATTCCTGCCGGGCACGGCGCAGGAGTATGGCGGCCTGATCAAGCATGGCGCCAAGCTTCTGTTCGCCTATTCGGAATGCACCGTGCCTCTGGTCACGATCATCACCCGGAAGGCCTATGGCGGCGCCTATGACGTGATGGCCTCGAAGCATATCGGCGGCGACGTGAACTACGCCTGGCCCTCCGCCCAGATCGCCGTGATGGGGGCCAAAGGCGCGGTCGAGATCATCTTCCGCGGCAAGACTCCGGAGGAGATCGAGCAGCAGACCAAGGCCTACGAGGACCGCTTCCTGTCGCCCTTCGTCGCTGCGGAGCGGGGCTATGTGGATGAGGTGATCATGCCCCATTCCACCCGCCGCCGCGTCGCGCGCGCGCTCGCCATGCTCGCGGCCAAGGAGGTCGAGCGACCCTGGAAGAAGCACGACAACCTGCCGCTGTGATGCGCCGCTCCTGGGCGATCGCCGTCCTGGCGGCTGCGGCGCTGCTCCTGGCCGCCGCATTCTACCTGGCGGGTTGGTTCCAGCCGGTGCTTTTCCCGGATTCCTACGGCTATCTCCGCGCCGGAGGCTCCGCCGAACCATGGTCGCAGGAGCGGCATCCTCTCTACGGATGGCTGGCGCTCTCGCTCGAAACTCTGGAGCCTGGCCACGCCACGGTCCCGGCCCTGCAATACGGATTGCAGGTGGCGGCCGCCTTCGCGCTGTACGCCGCCTGCCGCCGCGTGGGACTGCCGCGCAGCGCCGCGCTGGCGCTCGGCCTCTCCGCGCTTTTCTCGCAGGGATTGGTGATCTGGGGCCGCGCGGTGCTGCCGGAGAGCCCATCCGCATCGATGCTGCTGCTGAGCATCGCCGCAGCGATCGAGGCCAGCCGCGGTCGCGGCCTGCTCCTCCTCGCGCCCTTCGCCGCAGGAGCCCTGGCGCTCGCCTGCGTGCTGCGCCCGATCATGGCGCCGGCGCTTCTGCTGGTGCCGCTGCTCTGTCTCCTGTTCGCGCGCATGCAGGGCGAGGGCTGGCGATGGCGGCGCTGTCTCACGATACTCGCGCTCGCCGTGCTGCCGCTTTTCGCGCAGGCCGCCCATCGCTGGCAGAAGGTCGGCGATTTCGGAATCGTCTCCTACGCAGGCTTCGGCGTGTCCGGAATGACCGTTCAGCTCCTCACGCCCGATGTGCTCGACCGCGTCGCCGAGGCGCAGCGCCCTCTGGCGCAGCAGATGCTGGAAGCGAAAGAGCGGGCGGTCGCCGAACAATTGGCGATGCCGCTCTACCGCAATTCGGTCGGGGAACGCTCGTTCCAGGCCACGGCCCTCGACGGCTTCGACACGCTGGCGCGGAACTTCGACGGAATCATGTGGGGCAAGCTCAGCAAAATCCAAGGATCCGAGGAAAGCTGGGTCGCCTTCAACGCGCGCATGGGGGCTGCGAACGCCGCGATCCTGCGGGCGCTGCCCGAGCGTTGGATTCTTTGGGTCGCAGGCGCGACGTCCCGCCTCGTCGGCCGGCTGATCGTCTACAACGTTGCCTTCCTGATCGCATCCCTGATCTTCGCCGGTGTGGCGCTCCTCAACATCGCGCGCCATGGCCGGGTGCTCGGCGGCGGCGCAGGGGCAGGCTGGACCAAGCTTGCGCTGATCATCGCCGTCTGGGTCATCTCGACCACGGCGCTCTCGGTCGTCACCGCCTTCCCGGCGCTGCGCTATACCGACACCGGCGGCATGCTGGTGACGGCGCTGCCGCTCTACGGCCTCATGCTGGCGTTGCGGAAGACGAAGGACGACGCGCCGGCATAGGTGACGGCGAGGCTCGCCAGCGAGCCGGGAACGATCGCGAGCCAAGGGTGCCGTGCGAAGAACTCTGACAAGGCGATCGCTCCATGGAAGGCTGCGAAATGCGCCGCAGCGCCCAGCGACGCTACGGCCAGGTAGCGCAACCATTCCTGTGGTTTGCGGGCATCGGCTCGATCTTTGAACGTGAAGCGCCGGTTCATCAGCCATGCGCTGCTCGCTGCCGCGAGGAACGAAACGATCCAGGCGAGGCTGTTGCCGAAACCGAACAGGCGCTGCAGCAGCGCGAAGGTCCCCATATGCACGCCGGCCGCCGCCACGCCCACCAGCCCGAAGCGGGCGAGGCGCATCATGCGCCGGGCGCCGGGAAGGCAAGGTAAAGCAACCGCTTGGCCTCGCGCCGGCCTCGCGCCACCGAATCGAGGATCGCGCCGGCGAAGAGGCAGAGCACCGCCACCAGCATCAGACCCGTGGCCAGGATGGCCGTGGGAAAGCGCGGCACGAGGCCCGTCTGAAGGAACTCCAGGACGACGGGAACGCCGGCGGTCAGCGACAGCAGGAAGAATGCGAGGCCAATGGCTCCGAAGAAAAAGAACGGGCGTTCGTCCTTGAGCAGCAGCAGCACGACGCGCAGGATGCGGAATCCGTCGCGCCAGGTCGAAAGCTTGCTCACCGACCCTTCCGGCCGCTCGGCATAGGGCAGCGGGGTCTCGCCGACCGGCATGGCCAGCTGCAGCGCATGGATCGTCAGTTCCGTCTCGATCTCGAAGCCGCCCGAGAGAGCAGGAAAGGACTTCACGAAGCGGCGCGAGAAAACGCGGTAGCCCGACAGGATATCCGCGAAGGCGCGGCCGAACAGCAAGGCGATGGTGCCGCTGATCAACTGGTTGCCTGTCCGGTGACCGGCCCGGTAGGCGGCCTTCGCCTCGGCCACGCGGGATGCGACCATCATGTCCAGCCTTTCCGCAACGAGGTAGTCCACGAGCTGGCCGGCTCTGGCCGCGTCATAGGTGCCATCGCCATCGACAAGCACATAGACATCCGCCTCGATGTCCGCGAACATGCGGCGCACGACATGGCCTTTGCCCTGACGCGGCTCGCTGCGCACGATCGCGCCGGCGGCGCGCGCCGCTTCCGCCGTCCCATCGGTCGAGTTGTTGTCGTAGACGTAGATTGCGGCCTGGGGCAGCGCCGCGCGGAAACCCGTCACGACGCTACGGACCGTGACGGCTTCGTTGTAGCAGGGGATCAGGACGGCGACGCGCAAGCAGATTGCCTTGACCTGCGAAGGCGAGGGACTGCAGAGCCTTAGACCGTTTGCGGCCACCGGCTCAAGCGCCCGGGCGCTTGCGGCAGGGCAAGGGATAGGGCCATCCTGAGCGCGTTCCACCGGAGCCGGTTCGCCATGCGCTTGACCATCGCCCTTTTCTTCATGACAGCGGCCTTGCCGGCTCTCGCCGGCGACGGGCCGGAGTTCTGGAGCTGCCCGGAGCTCTGGCAGAACCGCAACCAGATCTACAAGGACGCGGGCTACTGCTTCAGGACGGCGCGCGCGATCCGCGCCTTCGGCAATGCAGGCTGCCGCTTCGACGACGTCAACGACGTGCCGCTTTCGGCCAATCAGCGGCGCGACGTGCGCGAGATCGAGCGCTACGAGCGCATCAGGGGCTGCCCGCGCTGAGCCTCTGCCGCGAGCGTCACCGCCGTCCGCTCCACACCGCGCAGCACGCGCAGGATGTTGCGGCTGGCGAGCTTGGCCAGCGCCGGCTCGCTCCAGCCGCGGTCCATGAGCGCGGCGATCAGGTTCGGGAACTTCGAGACATCCTCAAGCCCGTCGATCGACGGGCCGCCGTAGAAGTCGGAGCCGATTCCGACATGGTCGATGCCGGCCTTGCTCACGAGGTGCTCCACATGGTCGCAGAACTGCTGCAGCGTGGCGCGCGGCGGTGGGCCGGCCTGGCGCGTCTTGGCGTCGATCTTGGGGCGGATGTCCTCATCCAGCGGCGCCTTGCTGTGGCGCTGAAGCGGCTTGAACCAGTCGCGGATGCGCTGGTCGGTGAAGGTCGGCACGAAGGTCGCCATGACGATGCCGCCGTTCGCCTTCAGCCGGATGAGCACGTCATCGGTCACGTTGCGCGGATGGTCGCAGAGCGCTCGGGCATTGGCGTGGGTGATGGCGACCGGCGCGGCGCTGACATCGAGAACGTCATGCTGCGCCTTCGACGTCGTGTGCGAAAGATCGACGAGCAGTCCGAGCTCGTTCATGCGGCGGATCACGGACCGACCGAAATCGCTGATGCCGTCGCTCTGCGGCTCGTCCGTGGCGCTGTCCACCCAGGCTAGGGTCTCGTTGTGGCAGAGCGTCATGTAGCGGGCGCCGAGCGCGTGAAAGACGTCGAGCATCTCCAGACGATCGCCGATGCCGATGCCGCTCTCGACCGCGATGAATGAGGCGATCCTGCCCTGGCGCTTGGCGCGGGCGATGTCCGACGCCTTCAGCGCGGGCAGGAAGACGTCCGGGTGCCTGGCGTGGAGATCTCGGATGGTCTGAATCAGCTCAAGCGTGAAGCGCGTGGGATCGGGCTGGTTGGAAGGGCAGAAGGCCGACCAGAACTGCGCGGCGAGCTTGCCCTCGCGCAGCCGAGGGATATCCGTGTCGTAGCCCTGATGGGGCCGCTCCAGCGCGAAGGCGGCGACATCGCCTTTGGCCGCCGCATCCTTGCGGATGACATAGGGAAGGTCGTTGTGGCCATCCACGAGCGGAACGCGCTCGAGAAAGGCGCGGGCGCGCTCGAGGCTGCGGGCTTTCGTCATGCGCAGGTTCCTTCTTGCCTGACCATGATGCAGCTTTGGACGGCGGAGTCGAGGATCAGAGCTGGTCCCTGAGCCGCGCCAAACTCTCCTCACGGCCGAGCACCGCGAGCACATCGAAGATGCCAGGAGAGGTCGACTGGCCGGTGAGCGCGGCGCGCAGGGGCTGCGCGAGCTGACCGAGCTTGGCGCCGGTCGATTCCGCAAGCCGCCGGACAGCCGCTTCGGTGGAAGCGATGTCCCAGGCCGCAACAACGTCCAGCGCCTCGACCACCGCGCCGAGGCGCGCGCGGCCGTCGCCATCGAGCAGGGCCGCCGCCCTGTCGTCGAGCTTCAGCGGCCGCTCGGCGAAGAGGAAGCGAGCGCCCTCCATCAGTTCGACGAGCGTCTTCGCGCGCTCCTTGAGGCCGGGCATCATGGCGAGCAGGCGCTCCCGCCCGCCGGCTTCCAGCGCCGCGGCGAAGGCGGGGCCGCCCTCGACATGGGGCAGCATCTGCTCCAGGGAGGCCATGAGCGCCTCGTCCGAGGCTTGGCGCATGTAGAGGCCGTTGAGGTTCTGCAGCTTGGCGTAGTCGAAGCGGGCGGCGGAGCGGCCGACGTTCTTGAGGTCGAACAGCGCCACCATCTCCTCGGTCGAGAAGACCTCCTGGTCGCCATGGCTCCAGCCGAGGCGCACGAGATAATTCCGCAGCGCCGCCGGCAGGTAGCCCATGGCGCGATAGGCCTCGACGCCCAAGGCGCCATGACGCTTCGACAGCTTGGCGCCGTCAGGCCCATGGATCAGCGGGATATGGGCCATCGTCGGCACCGCCCAGCCGCAGGCCTGGTAGATCTGCATCTGGCGGGCGCCATTGGTCAAATGATCGTCGCCGCGGATGATGTGGGTGACGCCCATGTCATGATCGTCAACGACGACCGCGAGCATGTAGGTCGGGGTGCCGTCGGAGCGCAGCAGCACGAGGTCGTCGAGGTCCTTGTTGGCCCAGGTGACGCGGCCCTGCACCAGATCCTCGACCACGGTCTCGCCTTCGGTCGGCGCGCGCAGACGGATCACTGGCTTGACGCCGGCCGGCGCGGTGGCGGGGTCGCGGTCGCGCCAGCGGCCGTCATAGCGCATCGGCCGGCCCTCCGCCTTGGCCGTCTCGCGCATCTCCTGCAGTTCCTCAGGCGTCGCGTAGCAATGATAGGCCTTGCCCTTGGCCAAGAGATCATGCGCCACCGCGGCATGGCGGGATGCGCGGGCGAACTGGAAGATCGTCTCGCCGTCCCAGTCGAGGCCGAGCCATCTCAGGCCGTCGATGATCGCATCGATCGCCTCGGGCGTGGAGCGCTCGCGGTCCGTGTCCTCGATGCGCAGCAGCATCTTGCCGCTATGGCGCCTGGCGAAGAGCCAGTTGAACAGCGCCGTGCGGCCGCCGCCGATGTGGAGGAAGCCGGTGGGCGAAGGCGCGAAACGCGTCACGACAGGGGTCGGCATCGAGAATACCCTAACTTTTCAGAGGTTTCCCACGGGATTCGGTGGCCTGACCCGCGCGAGCCGCCGCTGTAGCATGCAGCGGTTGGCGCGTTAAGGGCGGCGATTGGCGGAGCGGCGGCGAAGGGCCGGGGTGGCGCGGGCGGCGGTGGCCGCCGGCCGTTTCGCGCCCGTCCTCCCGCTCGGCCGCTGGCTGTCCGCCTGGCGCGAAGCGCTCGACTGGCGCGCCGCGCTGCTGGCCGAGGTGGACGAGCGAAGGCTGTTCCTCTGGCTGCCGGTCTGCATGGGCCTCGGCATCCTGCTGTTCGCTGTGGCGGAGGGCGTGCCTTCGCCGTGGCCAGCGCTGGCTGTCGGCTGCGGGACGCTCGCGGCGGCTTGGCGGCTGCGCGCGCGGCTGGCGGCGCAAGTGCTGCTGACCGCCTTCGGTTTCGTCTGCCTCGGCTTCGCGGCTATGGCGGCGCGCACGCAGTTTCTGGCCGCGCCGGTGCTCGACCGCGCGGTGCTCGGCAGGATCGCTGCCTTCGTCGAGACGGTCGACGCCGGGCCGGAGGGCGGGCGGATGGTGCTCGTGGTGACCGGCATGGAGTCGGCCTTCACGGTGACGAAACCGCAGCGCCTGCGCGTGACGTTCAAGGGTCCGGGTCCCCGTGCCGGCGACCATATCGCTGGACAGGCGCGGCTGATGCCGCCGCCGCAGCCCGCTTTCCCGGGCGGCTACGACTTCGCGCGCGACGCCTATTTCCTCGGCCTCGGCGCGGTGGGCCGCTGGATCGGCCCGATCGCTCTGTCGCCTGCGCCCGGCGATCCGGGCCTTACCTTCGCGCTGACGGCGGCGATCGATAATGCCCGCACCGACATGACCAACCGCATCGCCCGCGCCATCGGCGGGCAGGCGGGAGCACTCTCGGCCGCGCTGGTCACCGGCAAGCGCGGCCTGCTGGCGGAGCGCGTGAACGACGACCTGCGCGCCTCCGGCCTCTACCACATCGTCTCGATCTCGGGCCTTCACATGGTGCTGGCGGCCGGCGTCTTTTTCTGGCTGGCGCGGGCGATCTTGGTGCTGCTGCCCGGCGTGGCAGAGCGGCGGCCGATCAAGAAATGGGCGGCCGGTCTCGCGATGCTGGGCGCCACGGCCTATTGCATCTTCTCGGGCTCGGAGGTGGCGACCGAGCGCTCGCTGGTGATGACCCTGACGCTCCTCGGCGCAGTGCTGTTCGACCGGCCGGCGCTCTCGATGCGCAACCTCGCAATCGCCGCGCTGATCGTGCTGGCGCGAGAGCCGGAGACGATGGCGGGGCCGAGCTTCCAGATGTCCTTCGCCGCCGTGGCCGCGATGATCGCGGCGCATGAATGGTGGCTGTCGCGGCGACGGGAGCCGGCGGAGCCCGGCGGCTGGGGCGGCATCCTGCTGCGGCGCGCGCTGGTGGCGGTCGGCGGCAGCATCGCCACCACGTTGATCGCGAGCTTCGCCACGGCGCCCTTCGCGGCCTTCCATTTCCAGCGAGTCAATCCCTACGGATTGATCGGCAACGCGCTCGCCATTCCCTTCGTGTCCTTCATCGTCATGCCGGCGGCGGTGGGCGGGACGCTGCTGATGCCCTTCGGGCTGGACGCGCCGGTCTGGCAGTTGATGGGGCTCGGCAGCGACAAGGTGCTCGATGTCGCGCATTACGTCGCGCTGATCGACGGCTCGGTGCGCGGCGTCAGGGCCTTTCCCGTCGAGCACCTGCTGGCGATGGTGGCGGGACTGATCGTGCTGGTGCTCGTCCGAACGCCGCTCAGGCTCATCGGCGCTGGCGCCATGATCGTGGCGACTGTGGCGGCGGGTCGCGTGCAGCCTCCGGACGTGCTGGTGGACCGGCAGGGCCAGGTGGCGGCGCTGCGGGGCGCGGATGGCCGGCTTCGCATCCTTGGTCGTACTGCGAGCCGCTTCACGGTCGATCGCTGGTTGGCGGCCGACGGCGATCTGCGCAAGGGCAACGACCCCGCCATCCGCGAAGCGACGGCCTGTGACCGGATGGGCTGCGTGGGCCGGCTGGCGGATGGCGCCGCGGTGGCGCTGGTGCTGCAACCGGAGGCCTTCGAGGAGGATTGCCGAAGGGCGAAGCTGGTTCTCACGCCGCTCGCGGCGCCGGCCTTCTGCGCCGCCGCTGCCACGGTGATCGACCGAACGGCGCTTTCAGTTGCCGCTTCGGTCGCGCTCATCCGACGCGGCGATGCCTTCGCACTGACTCCGGCGCGGCCGCCCGACTCCTGGAAACCATGGTTCGGCCGCCCGCAGGCAATCGCAACAGCCAAAAGTCCACCACCGCCCAGCGCTCCTCCGGAGCTAGAACCATCCAGCGCGCCGGACGAAGGCGCCGACCTGATCCTGCCCTGATGCTTCGCCTCAGTAGCGGCGCAGCAGGCTCACGAGCTTGCCCTGGATGCGCACCCGGTTCGGGCCGAGAACGCGCGTTTCGTAGGCCGGATTGGCGGCCTCCAGCGCGATCGAGGTGCCGCGGCGGCGCAGGCGCTTCAGAGTCGCTTCCTCCTCGTCGATCAGGGCGACGATGATGTCTCCATTGTCGGCGCTTTCCTGCTTCCGCACGATCACCGTGTCGCCGTCGAAGATGCCGGCCTCGACCATCGAATCGCCGCGCACCTCAAGCGCGAAATGCTCGCCATGCGAGAGGAAGTCTGGCGAGACGTTGATGGCGTGGCTCTGCGTCTGCAGGGCGGAAATGGGCGTGCCCGCCGCGATGCGCCCCATCACGGGGATGGTGACGGAGCGGATATCGTCCTCCTGCAGCGGGCGGGGCTTCGACTTGCCGAGGCCGCCTTCCACGACGCTGGGGTTGAAGCGCTGGCGGCCAGGGCGAGGGGTGGCCGAAGCCGATTCCGGCATGCGCAGCACTTCGAGCGCCCGCGCCCTGTTCGGCAGGCGGCGGATGAAGCCGCGCTCCTCCAGCGCGAGGATCAGCCGGTGGATGCCGGATTTGGACTTCAGCTCCAGCGCGTCCTTCATCTCGTCGAACGAGGGCGGCACGCCGGTCTCCTGCAGGCGGTCGTTGATGAGCCTCAGCAACTCGCTCTGCTTGCGTGTGAGCATCGATCCCTCCCGGCGGCCTGCGACTCGCGGCCTGCACAAACCATGAACATCAGTACATGTTCCCGCTGCGTTCGGCAAGCGTGCCAGCTTGGCCTTTCGGAGGCTCAGTCCAGCCGGATGAATCGACAGGGGTCTCCGGCGCGTGCCGGAGGCGCCTCGGGCGGGCGGATGACGAGCGCCCCCGCTGCAGCGAGCACGGAGGTCAGAGAGCTGTCCTGGGCCGGGAGCGGGGTCAGGACCGGGGCGCCGTCCGCGGCGATCGCCAGCGTCGCGCGGAGGTAATCCTCGCGGTGGTCGTTGGCAGCGCAACCTGCGCCAAGGCGGCCCGGCTCCGCAAGATCAGCGCGCGGGCGGCCGAGCAGGGCGGCGATGAGCGGCTTGAGGAAGAGGTGGGCACAGACGACGGCCGAGGCTGGATTTCCCGGCAGGCCGAGCACCTGCATCGGGCCGAGGCGGCCCGACATCAGCGGTTTCCCGGGCCGCATGGCGATCCGCCAGAAGGCGAGGTCCATGCCGGCCGCCTTCAGCGCCGCCTGAACGAGGTCATGGTCGCCGACCGATGCGCCGCCCAACGTGACGAGGGCGTCGGCCGGCCAGGCGCGCGCTGCGTCGATCGCAGCAGCGAGGGCCTTGGCATCGTCGCGCGCGATGCCGAGGAATCGGGCCTCCGCGCCGGCCTTGGCGGCGATGGCGAGCACGGAGAGATGATTGGAGGCCACGATCTGATCCGGACCCGTTTGCTCTCCCGGCCGGACGAGTTCGTCGCCGGTCGCCAGCACCGCAACCCTCGGGCGGCGGTGGACGGCGACCTCGCCAGCGCCCAGCGCCGCCGCCAGCGCCATGTCCGAAGCCCGCAGCCTGTGCCCGGCAACGAAGAAGCTCTGGCCCATCCGGAAATCGAGCCCGGCAGGGCGCAGGAAGCGGCCCTTCGGCTCGGCCTGAGACGGCGTCACCCATTCGCCCTCGGCGCTGGCGTTCTCCTGGATCAGGATTGTGTCCGCGCCCTCCGGCACCGGAGCGCCCGTGAAGATGCGCGCTGCCTCGCCGGAACCCACCGGCCCGCGGAAGCCGCGGCCGGCGGCGCTTTCCCCGACGAGGCGCATAGGCCGGCCCGGCGCTAAATCCGCCGCCCGCACGGCATAGCCATCCATCGCCGAGGCAGGGAAGGGCGGCTGCGTGCGGGCAGCGACGAGCGGACCGGCCAGAATGCGATCGACCGCGGCCTCCACCGACACCAATTCTATTTCGGTCGGCGTACCGACGGCGTCGAGCAGCCGCGCCAGCGCTTCCGCGACCGGCAGCAGCCCGCTCATCAGGCCCCGCCGCGGCGATAGTCGCCGCTCTTGCCGCCGGTCTTCTCCAGTAGGCGGATGCCGCCGATCGTCATCTCGCGATCGGCCGCCTTGGCCATGTCGTAGATCGTCAGGCAGGCCACAGAGACAGCGGTGAGCGCCTCCATCTCCACGCCGGTCTGTCCGCCGACTTTGACTGTGGCCGTGATGCGCACGCCGGGCAGCGCATCGTCCAGCGTCACGTCGAGCGTCACCTTGGTGAGCAGCAGCGGGTGACAGAGGGGGATGAGTTCATGCGTGCGCTTCGCCGCCATGATGCCGGCGATGCGGGCGACGCCCAGCACGTCGCCCTTCTTGGCGCCGCCGGAGCGGATGAGCTCCAGCGTCTCCGGCCGCATCGCGACATGGCCCTCGGCAACGGCTGTGCGGCTCGTGACGGCCTTGTCCCCGACATCGACCATCACGGCCGCGCCGCTCTCGTCGATATGCGTGAGGCGGCTCATGCGGCGGCGGCCACCTTGCCGGTCAGCAGCGCTTCCGTGGCGGCGGAGACGTCGTCCTGCCGCATCAGGCTCTCGCCGACGAGGAGCGTGCGCGCCCCGGCGGCCGCCATGCGGAGGCAGTCGGCGTGGGTGAAGAGGCCGCTTTCGGTGACGAGGATGCGGTCCGCCGGCGCCATCGCGGCCAATCGCTCCGTCGTCTCCAGCCGCGTCTCGAAGCTGCGAAGGTCGCGGTTGTTGACGCCGATCAGCCGGGCCGGCAGCTCCAGCGCCCGCCGCATCTCGGCCTTGTCATGGACTTCGACGAGCACGTCCATGCCATGTCCGGCCGCGGCGTCGATCAGCGCGCTAGCGGTCGTGTCATCGACGGCGGCGAGGATGACGAGGATGCAATCGGCCCCCCAGGCACGAGCCTCATGCACCTGGTAAGGATCGTAGAGGAAGTCCTTGCGCAGGCAGGGAAGATCGACGGCGGCCCGCGCCCCGCGCAGATAGTCTGGCGCTCCCTGGAACCAAGGCGCGTCGGTGAGGACGGAGAGGCAGGCGGCGCCGCCGGCGCGATAGGCGCGGGCGAGCGCGGGCGGATCGAAATCGGCCCGGATCAGCCCCTTGGACGGGCTCGCCTTCTTGATCTCCGCGATGAGCGCGAAGCCTCCGGCCGCGAGCTTCCGCTCGATCGCGGCGATGAAGCCCCGCGGCGGATCCGCCGCGGCGGCGAGCTCCTCGACGGCCGAGAGCGGCAGCCGCGCCTTGGCCTCGGCGATCTCGGCGCGCTTCGTCGCCTCGATCTTGGCGAGGATGTCAGCCATGGGAGACCGCCGCCAGAGTCTGCAGCGTCTTGAGCGCACGGCCGTCGTCGATGGCCGCTTCGGCGAGCCGTGCGGCTTCCATCAGCGTGCCGGCGCGCTCCGCCACCACAAGTCCGGCCGCGGCGTTGAGCACGGCGATATCGCGATAGGCGTTGCGAGCCCCCTGCAGCACGCTCTTCAGCGCCACAGCATTCACGGCCGGGTCGCCGCCCTTGAGATCGGCGAGCGTCGAGGTCGGCAGGCCAGCATCGGCGGGCGCGACGGTGAAGCGGGAGAGCTTGCCGTCCTTCAGTTCGACGACTTCGGTCGGACCCGTGGTCGTCAATTCGTCGAGTCCGTCCGCGCCATGCACCACCCAGACGCGCTCTGAGCCCAGCGTGCGCAAGGTCTCGGCGATCGGCTCCAGCCAGCCGGGCGAAAAAACGCCGACCACCTGCCGCTTCACGGAAGCCGGATTCGAAAGCGGACCCAGGAGGTTGAAGATCGTGCGCGTGCCGAGCTCGATGCGGACCGGCCCGACATGGCGCATCGAGGCGTGATGCGTCGGCGCCATCATGAAGCCGACTCCGGCCTTCTCGATGCAGCGCGCGACGTGCTCGGGCGGAAGGCCGATCTTGACGTCGAGCGCGGTGAGGACGTCGGCCGCGCCCGATTTCGAAGATGCCGCGCGGTTGCCGTGCTTGGCGACCTTCACGCCGCAGGCGGCGGCGATGATCGCGGCCAGGGTCGAGACGTTCCAGGTTCCGACATTGTCGCCGCCTGTGCCGACGATGTCGATCGCATCCGGGTCCGTCTCGACGCGCAGCATCTTGGCGCGCATGGCGCGGACGGCGCCGGTGATCTCGTCGACGCTCTCGCCGCGCACGCGCAGCGCCATCAGGAAGCCGGCGGTCTGCGCGGGCGTGGATTCGCCCGAGAGGATGCGCTCGAAAGCGGTCTCCGCCTCCGCCGCCGAGAGCGGCGCTCCCGCCGCCACCTTGGCGATCATCGGTTTGAAGGCGTCCATTCCTCAAGCTTTCCGCCGCAACGATGGGCGGTGTTATTCCTGTTTCGGCGGCGCGCCGTCAATGGCGGATTGGCGCGCTTCAGGCCGCGCGCCTGGCGTTCCAGTCGGCGGCGAGTTCGAGGAAGCGGCCGACGATGCGCTCGCCCTGCTCGGACAGGATGCTCTCGGGATGGAACTGGACGCCATGGGTCGGCCGCTCGCGGTGCGACAGCGCCATGATGAGGCCGTCCTCGCTCTCGGCGGTGATCTCCAGCGCGGCGGGGCAGGTGGCGCGGTCGACGACCAGCGAATGGTAGCGCGTGGCGCGGAGCGGCGCGTTGATGCCGTGGAACAGGCCGCGGCCCTCGTGGCGGATGGTCGAAACCTTGCCGTGGCGCGGCACCGGCGCGCGGACGACCGAGCCGCCCATCACCTGGCCGATCGCCTGCAGGCCGAGGCAGACGCCGAAGATCGGCGTGGTCTCCTGCGCCGCGGCGATCAGGTCGCAGCAGATGCCGGCCTCGCTCGGCGTGCAGGGGCCCGGCGAGAGCACGATCGCCTCGGGACCCTTCGCCATCGCCTCGGAAACCGTGATCCGGTCGTTGCGCACAACTTCGGCCTCGCAGCCGACAGCCCCGAAGAGATGCACGAGGTTCCAGGTGAAGCTGTCGTAGTTGTCGATCAGGAGGACCTTCATGGCCCGGCGTTGTCGCCCCAAGGCGCAAACGGGTCAAGCCGAAGCCGAAAACGACCTGTCAAGACTGGTAATCGCGGCGAGCGCCTTACATGAGTCGCGATGTCAGAGAATTCCTCATCGTCTCGCGCCATCATCGCCAGCTTCGTGCTGCTCGCGGCGACGGCCCTCGCGCTCGTCGTTGCGAATTCCGGGGCGGCAGGCATCTATAAGGCGGTTCTCGCCACTGAGATCGGCTTCGACATCGGCTGGTTCGACCTTTCCGACTCCATCAAGAACTGGGTGAAGAACGCGCTGATGGCGGTGTTCTTCCTGTTCGTGGGTCTGGAGATCAAGGCCGAGTTCCGGGAGGGCGCGCTCGCGGACCGCAGGCTGGCGATCACGCCCTTCGCCGGCGCGGCGGGCGGAATGGCCGTGCCGGCGCTGATCTATCTCGCTGTGACGGCGGGAACGCCGGGCCTTGGCAGGGGCTGGGCGATCCCCTCCGCCACCGACATCGCCTTCGCCATCGGCGTCGTCGGCCTGCTGGGATCGCGAATCTCGGCGCCTTTGCGCGCTTTCCTGCTGGCGGTCGCGGTGATCGATGATCTCGGCGCCATCCTGGTGATCGCGGTGTTCTACACGGGCGCGCTGCAACTCTGGGCGATTGCCGGCATGGCGATCGCCGTCGCGGTGCTGGCGTTTCTCAACCGTAGCGGCGAGGGCAGGCTCACGCCCTTCATGCTCGTCGGCTTGGCGCTCTGGGTGCTCACTCTGCAGTCCGGCATCAACGCCACGCTGGCCGGTGTCGTCACGGCGCTGTTCGTGCCGCTGAGGATGGCAGACGGGAGGAGCCCGCTGCACCGTCTGGAGCAAGCTCTTTGGTCGCCAGTGAATTTCGGCATCATGCCTGTCTTCGCCTTCGCCAATGCCGGCGTGCCGCTGCTGGGCCTCGCCGTCGCCGATCTCCTGCAGCCGCTGACGCTCGGCATCGTGCTGGGCCTCGCGCTTGGCAAGCCGGTCGGAATCACGCTGGCCGTGTTCGCAGTGGTGCGGACAGGCTTGGCGCGGCTACCCGAGGGCGCTGCCTGGCGTGAGTTGGCCGGCATTGCCTGCCTCGCCGGCATCGGCTTCACGATGAGCCTGTTCATCGGCGCTCTGGCGTTCCAGGACGAGGCGCTGCTCGATCAGGTGCGGCTCGGCGTGCTCGGCGGTTCGCTGGTCGCCACGCTCATCGGCGTGCTGGCGATCCTGGCCTTCTCGCGGCAGAGGCGCGAGGCTTACGCGGAGCGCTGACGCCGGCCAGGCTGGCTCACTGGCCGCGCCGGGCGCGGGCGGCGAACCGGCGCGCTTCCTCGGCCGCGCGGAACAGGGCCTGCGCCTTGTTCACGCATTCCTGGTGCTCCGCCGCGGGCGATGAATCGTAGACGACGCCGGCGCCGGCCATGACATGCATCTGCCCATCCTTGACGATGGCGGTGCGCAGCACGATGCAGGTGTCCATCGAGCCGTCGGCCCCGAAATAGCCGATGCAGCCGGCATAGATGCCGCGCCGCGCCACCTCCAGCTCGTCGATGATCTCCATAGCGCGGACCTTCGGCGCGCCGGAAACGGTGCCGGCCGGGAAACCCGCAGCGAGCGCGTCGAGGGCGTCGAGGCCGGGCCTGATCGCGCCTTCGACGTTCGAGACGATGTGCATCACGTGGCTGTAGCGCTCCAGGAAGAAGCTGTCCGTCACCTTGACGCTGCCGATCCTGGCGACGCGGCCGACATCGTTGCGGCCGAGGTCGAGAAGCATCAGATGCTCCGCGCGCTCCTTCTCGTCGGCGAGGAGCTCGTGCCCCAGCCGCTCGTCCTCGGCAGGGTCGGCGCCGCGCGGCCGCGTGCCGGCGATCGGCCGGATGGTGACCTGTCCGTCGCGCAGCCGCACCAGGATCTCGGGGCTGGAGCAGACGATCTCGAAGCCGCCGAAATCGAGGTAGCAGAGATAGGGGGAGGGGTTGATGCGCCGGAGCGCCCTGTAGAGCGCGAAGCCGCCGAGGCCGAATTCCGCCGAGAAGCGCTGGGCCAGCACCACCTGAAAGATATCGCCGGCGCGGATGTAGTCCTTGGCGCGTTCGACCATGGCGAGATAGCGCCGCTCGCCGGTGTTGGAGACGCCGGGCTGCGACAGAGCCTCGGCCGCAGCGTCGGCGGGCGGAGCCGGGGGCAGCGGCTGCTCCAGGCAGGCGATGACAGACTCGATGCGATCCCTTCCGGCTTCCTGGGCCATGCGCGCCGTGACGCCAGGCCGCGGCCGCACAGGCGTGACGATCACCATCTCGTCGCGGACCGAATCGAAGACCACCATCACGGTCGGGCGAACGAAGATGGCGTCCGGCGTACCGAGCAGGTCAGGCTTGCCGCGGGGCAGCCGCTCCATCTCGCGCACCATGTCATAGCCGAGATAGCCGAAGAGGCCGGCCGCCATCGGCGGCATGCCCTCGGGCTGCGGCACGCGGCTCTCGGCGACGAGGGCGCGCAGGCTTTCCAGCGGCGGCTTCGCTTCCGGAAGGAAGGCGTCGGGCCGGGACAGCGCCTCCCGGTTCAGCTCGGCGCGGCCGTCATGGGCGCGCCAGATCACATCCGGCCTGACGCCGATCATCGAATAGCGGCCGCGCACCGCTCCGCCCTCGACCGACTCGAGCAGGAAGGTCGGTCCGCCCAGGCGGGCGAGCTTCAGATGCGCCGACACCGCCGTCTCGAGGTCGGCGACCAGCCGCTCGACCATGAGCTGCGGCTCGCCGCGGTCGTAGAGGGCGGCGTCGAAAGGCATGGCGGTCAGCGTTGCGTCTGCGCGCCGGTGGCGACGGCGAGCGCCCGCTCGTTGATGCTGACGCCGGCTTCGGCCTGGAGCTTCGCGACATACTGGTTCAGCAATTCGTCGCCGAGCGTGCGGTCGAGCTGGGTCTTCAGACTGCGCGAGGAGGCGGCTTCGGGATCGAAGGGAGGCGTGCTGACGGCGTCGAGACGCAGCACCATCCGGTCCGCGCCCTGTCCGGTCGGCGCCACGCCGACCTTGCCGACGGCGAGGGCGAATGCGGCCGCCGCGGCGGCGGGGCCGACCGCACCGCCGCCTTCGCGCGTTACGCGCTCGGCGGTCTGCACGTCGACGCCGAGTTCCGTGGCAATGGCGTCCAGCGTCTCGGCGGCCTCGATCCGCTTCAGATAGGCGTTGGCGCTTTCGTTGGTCAGGCGCGCCGCTTCGTCCAGCCGCCAAGCCTGCTCGACCTGGCCGCGCACCTCGTCGAAGTTGCGCTCGCGCGCCGCCTCGATGGAGCGGATCTCAAACCAGACATAGCCGTTGTCGCGGGTGCGGATCGCCTCGTTATCGACGCCTCGGTCGGACTGGAAGACCGCCTTCAGGACTTCGGCCTGGTCGGGCAGCGAACTGATCGGCTCTCCCGCCTTGTCACGGCCCTGCGCGTCGGCCGCATCGATGCCGATCAGCGGCCGCTGCAATTCGGCGGAGACCTCCTGCAGCGACTTGCCGGAGGAGCGCAGGTCCTCGATCCGATCGTGTACCGCGTCGAGCTTCCGGCGCGCCTCGCGATCGCTGCCGAGCTTGGCGGCGCGCACGTCGGCCGCCAGCGTATCGCGCAGGGCCTCGAACGGCTGGGCGGCGCCGGCCTCGATCGCCGTGACGCGCAGCAGAACAGTGCCGAAGGCGCCCTGCACCGGCGCGCTGACGGCGCCTTCGGCCAGACCAAATGCGGCATCGGCCACGGTCCGGTCGGCGATCTCGCTACGCGTCTTGACGCCGAGATCGACGTCGGCCAGCTTGAGATTGCGCTCCGCCAGAAGGGCGTCCCAGGTGAGCCCGCCCTGCAGCCGTTCGGCGGCCTGCGCCGCGGCGGCCGCGTCGGGGAAGACGATCTGCTGGATGGTGCGCTTCTCCGGCGAGCCGAAGCGACCGGCGGCGAGACCGCGATCGTAGGCCTGCCGCAGCTCGGCATCGCTCACCGTGACGCCGTCGGCGAACTCCACGGGGCTGAGGACGAGCGCCGAGAAGGCGCGGTATTCCGGGGCCCGGAAGGCCCCCTTGCGCTGCTCGTGCAGCGCCTTCAGCTGTTCCTCGCTCGGCGCCGGCAGGGCGGAGGGGATGGAGCCGGGCACCGTAACGTAGGAAATGGTCCGCTCCTCCGCGCGGTAGCGATGCAGCATCTCCAGCATGGCGCGGGGCGCTGCGAGTCCACCCGAAACGGCTTCGGCCAAGTGCTGGCGGAGCGTCGCCTGCCGCTGCTGCTGGATGAAGCCGGCTTCATTGAGCCCCACCTCGCGCAGGTAGGCGTCGAAGCCGGCGCGGTTGAAGCGGCCGTCTGGACCGCGGAAGGCGGCGTTATCCGTGAGCTGGCGCGCCACGTCCTCCGCGGTGATGGCGAGACCGAGGCGGCGCGCCTCGCTATCGAGCGCGGCTTCGCCGACCAGTTGATTGAGCACCTGCCGGTCGATGCCGATCAGGCGCGCCTGCTCGCTGGTGAAGCCGCGGCTGCGCTGCTGGATCTCGTAGATGCGCTGCTGATAGGCGCGGCGGAAGGTCTCGACCCCGATCTCGGTGCGGCCGACCGAGGCCAGCGCGTTGGCGCCGTAGCCGCGGAAGATGTCGCCGATTCCCCAGATCGCGAAGCTGATGATCAGGAAGCCGAACATCACGGTCAGGACGGCCTTGCCAAGCCAGGTCTCGGCCGCGCTGCGAATGCCGGAAAGCATCGATCCAAGGGTCTCCGTGAACGGGAAGGGCGCCGCGGCCGAGCCGCGTTGTCCGATCCGCGGCGCCGTGATAGGCGGGTTTCGCCTGCAAAACAACGGAAGAAACGCATGTTCCCGCCGCCCCGTCCCCTGATAGCCGGCAACTGGAAGATGAACGGCCTCAAGGCGTCCGGGGCGGAATTCAAGGCGATGATCGAGGGTGCCGCGGCCGTCTCGGGTCAGGCCGATCTGCTCGTCTGCCCGCCTGCGACGCTGCTGCTCGCTTTCGCCCGCATGGCGGAGGGATCGACGATCGCACTCGGCGCGCAGGATTGCCACGCCAGGCAAGCCGGAGCGTTCACCGGCGACATCTCGGCCGAAATGATCGCCGATGCCGGCGGCTCGGCCGTGATCGTCGGACATTCGGAGCGGCGCGTCGACCATGGGGAGAGCGATCGCTCGGTTCGGGCCAAGGCGGCGGCCGCCATCGCTGCGGGCCTCACCGCCATCGTCTGCATCGGCGAGTCCGAGGGGCAGCGCGACTCCGGCATGACCATCGACGTCGTTTCGGCGCAGCTCGCAGGCTCGATGCCGGAGGATGCGGCTGCCGCCAAGCTGGTGATCGCCTATGAGCCGGTGTGGGCCATCGGCACGGGCCGCACCCCGCAGAACGCCGAAGTGGCCGACGTGCATGCAGCGATCCGCAACGCGCTGATCGCCCGCTTCTCGGATGCAGGCGAGACGATCCGCATCCTCTATGGCGGCTCGGTGAAGCCGTCGAACGCGGCCGACTTGCTGGCGGTGCCGAATGTCAATGGCGCGCTCGTCGGCGGCGCGAGCCTCAAGGCCGCGGATTTTCTGGCGATCGCAGCGGCCTGTCAGCCGGCGGGCTAGCTCTGCAGCGACGCCCGTTCCTGGCGGCGCACCCGCTCCCGGTGGATGGTATAGAGGCCGCTGCCGGCGATGATGGCGGAGCCCAGCAGCACCCAGCGGTCGGGGAGGGTGCCGAAGAAGGCATAGCCGCAACATGCCGCGAAGACGAGCTGGGCATAGGCGTAGGACGCCAGCACCGAGGCTTGCGCCCGGCCATAGGCGACGACGATCATCGCATGGCTCGCGGCAGAACCCAGGCCGACCAAAGCGGCGAAGCTGAGCTCTATCAGTGTAGGCGTCCTCCAGACGAAGGGGAGCATCGCTGTCGCGGCGGCCAGCGTGGTCAGCGCCGACCAGACTATCGTGGTCTCGGCTTGGTCGTCGCTGGAGAGAACGCGCGTCAGCACGCTGGCGGAGGACCAGCAGAAGGCTCCAAGCAAGGGGAAGATCGCCGCCGCCTGGAACGAGTCCGATCCGGGACGCATGATGATCAGCATGCCGGCGAAGCCAGCGAGCGTCGCGCCGGCGCGGCGGAAGCCGACACGCTCCGAGAGGAAGATCACCGAGAGGATCGTGACTAGGATCGGCCAGATGAAGTTGATCGCCGTGGCATCGGCGAGGGCGAGGGAACGCAATCCGGTCAGGAACAGGATGGAGGCCAGGAAGACGAGCAGGCCGCGCGCGATCTGGCCGCGCGGGCGCGCCGAGCGGAAGGCGGCCGGTCCCTGACGCCACACGACGATGGGCACCGTCAGCATCACGACGACGACGGAGCGGATCCAGAAGGCCTGGGCGGGATCGAGGGTCGCCACTACCCGCTTCGCCGCGGAGTCGGAGAGGGAGAAGATGAGGCCGGCGCAGACCACGAGCGCAATGCCGAGCCCGGTCTGCTCGACCGTCGCGATCGTTCCTCGCTCCGTCATCTCGTTCGGCTTTCGCAGGCAGAAAAAAAGCGCCGTCGTGACGGCGCTTTCGGGTCGGCAGGGCTGCCGCCGAGTTTGCTGGATCGTGCTTACTTGATCTTGCCCTCGCGGTACTCGACGTGCTTGCGCGCGACGGGATCGTACTTCTTCATCACCAGCTTCTCGGTCTTGGTGCGGGCGTTCTTCTTGGTCACGTAGAAATGGCCCGTGTCGGCGGACGAGTTCAGCCGGATCTTGATCGTGTTGGCCTTGGCCATGGGGCGTCTCCTTGAGCGGCGGGCGCGGCGGGCGGCTCGGCCGGGAAATCCTGTGAGGCGCGCGTGGTAGCCAACGCGGCGGGAAAGTCAAGGAAAAGGTGGCCCGCACGCGCGGTCCACCTTTTCCCGACAGCTCCCAACGCTTCAGAGCTGCGGCAGCTCCGCCTCGATCTCGGCCCGGCGCGGCTCCAGCCAATCCGGCAGCTTGAGCGACTGCCCGAGCGACTCGGCCGGCTCGTCCACGGCGAAGCCGGGGTCGTCCGTCGCGATCTCGAACAGCGTGCCGCCGGGCTCGCGGAAATAGATCGAGCGGAAGTAGTTGCGGTCGCGCTGCTCGGTCGGATGCAGGCCGCGCAGGGACAGCGCCTTGGCCATGGCGGCCTGGTCGGCGTCGCTGGCCGCCCGGTAGGCGACATGGTGCACCGTGCCGGCGCCGGAGGCATGCCGCGGCCCGGCCGAGGCATCCTTGACGTCGATGACGGTCGCGAGACCCGAAGCGTTGGTGCTCCAGCGCGTCACGTCGCCTTCGCGCGGCCCTTCCTCGTAGCCCAGCACGCTCAGCACGGCGCCGGTCGTGTCGGGCCTGGTCGACCAGAGGGTTACGCCGGCGAAGCCGCGTATTGCATGCTCGGTCGGCACGCCGCCCTGCGCTTGAGCCGGCGCCGGGCCGCTGTCGCGCGCCACGAGCTCCAGAGTCATCCCGTCAGGATCCTGCAAGGCGATGACAGTCTCGCCGAAGCGTTTGGTCGGCACCTGATGAGGTATGCCGCGCTCGGTCAACCGGTTCAGCCAGTAGGAGACGCTGGCGATGGGAATGGCGAAAGCGGTCTGCGAAGCCTCTCCCGAGCCGCGACGGCCGGGTTTCGCATGCGACCAGGGGAAGAAGGTCAGGATCGTGCCGGGTGCGCCCCGATCGTCACCGTAATAGAGGTGATAGGTGCCGGGGTCGTCGAAGTTCACGGTCTTCTTCACGAGCCGCAGCCCGAGGATTTCGGTATAGAAGGCGAGGTTGCGCGACGGATCACCGGCGATCGCGGTGATGTGGTGGATGCCGGAGGTCTTCGTTCCAGAGGTCATGGCCATGATCGGCTCCCGTTGTTCGATGTGAGCCAGATATGTGCGAAGAAGCCGATGTACGGAAAGACTTGAAAGCTTGGCGGGCGAAAACGCAAACAGTCGGTTTCACGCGGTCAGCCGCAGCCATTCCTCCTCGGTCTGGGCCAGGCGCGCCGCCAGATTTTCGCGATCGCGCGCCAGTTGGCCCGCCACTTCGGGGTTGCGCTTGAACGTGTCCGGCTTGGCGAGCGCCTCGTCGACCTTGCCGATGAGGTCGGTCAGCTTGGCGATCTGCGCCTCGAGCTTCTCGACCGCGCGGGCCGAGGCGACCGTCTCGCGACGGGGCTGGGGAGACGGCTCGTCGGGCTCCTCGTCCACGCCGGGATCGTGGGCGGTCGCGCCATCCTTGCCAGCCTTCCGCGCCTGCAGGATGAGCTTCGTGTAGTCGTCGAGATCGCCGTCGAAGGGCCTCACGGCGCCGCCGGCGACCAGCCACAGGCGATCGCAGGTGGCGTCCAGCAGGAAGCGGTCGTGGCTGACGATGACCACGGCGCCCGGATAATCGGCGATGGCCGCGACCAGCGCCTCGCGCATCGGAATGTCGAGGTGGTTGGTCGGCTCGTCGAGGATGAGAAGGTGGGGGCCGTCGAAGGCGGCGAGGCCCAGCAGCAGCCGGGCCTTCTCGCCGCCGGACAGGTTCTTGACCGGCGTATCGGCCTTGGCGAACGGAAAGCCGAGCTGGGCCGCGCGGGACCGCACTTTCGCCTCGGCCTCGCCAGGCATGCGGCGACGCACCAGCTGCACCGGCGATTCGTCGATGGGCAGCTCGTCGAGCTGATGCTGAGCGAAATAGGCGACCTTGAGCTTCGACGAGCTGACGGCGCTGCCCTGCATCGGCGGCAACCGCCCGGCGAGCAGCTTGACGAAGGTGGACTTTCCGTTGCCGTTCGCGCCGAGGAGGCCGATGCGGTCGTCGTTCGAGATCGAAAGCGACAGTTTCCGCAAAACTTTGCGCTCGCCGTAGCCGACCGCGACACCGTCGAGCCTGATGATCGGCGGAGCGAGTTCCTTTTCCGGCGCTGGGAAGCGCAGCGACGCCGATTCCTCGTCCGCCATGGTCTGGACGAGCTCCATCTTCTCCAGCCGCTTGACGCGCGACTGCGCCTGCCGCGCCTTCGAGGCCTTGGCCTTGAAGCGTTCGACGAAGGCGATGAGATGCTTGCGCTCCGCCTGCTGCTTGGCCGCCGCCTTCTCCAGGAGCACGCGCTGCTCGGCGCGCTGGCGGGCGAAACTGGAGTATCCGCCGCGGAAGAGCGTGAGCTTGCCGCCTTCCAGATGCAGCGTGTGGTCGGTGACGGCATCGAGGAAATCCCGGTCATGGCTGACCGTCAGCACCGTATGCGGGTACTTCGCCAAATAATCCTGCAGCCAGAGCGCGCCTTCGAGGTCGAGGTAGTTCGTGGGCTCGTCGAGCAGCAGCAGATCAGGCTGCAGGAAGAGCACGCTGGCGAGCGCCACGCGCATGCGCCAACCGCCGGAGAAATCCGAGCAGGGGCTCGCCTGCGCTTCCGCATCGAAGCCGAGGCCGTGCAGGATCGCCGCGGCGCGGGCTGGCGCCGCATGGGCGTCGATGTCGAGGAGACGCGTATGGATGTCGCCGATCCTCATCGGATCCGTCGCCGTCTCGGCCTCGGCGAGCAGTGCGCTCCGCTCGGTGTCCGCCTCCAGCACCGTGTCGATCAGGCTCGTCGGGCCGCCCGGCGCCTCCTGCGCCACCTGGCCCAAACGTAGTCCGCGCGGGATCGTCACCGTGCCGCTCTCTGGGACGAGATCTCCGGTGACGACGCGGAACAGCGTCGTCTTGCCGGTGCCATTGCGGCCGACGAAGCCGACGCGCGCGCCGGACGGCACCGTCGCGGACGCGCCATCGAGCAGGGTCCGCCCCGCCACGCGGCAGGTGATGTCGGTGAGCTGCAACATGGGCGGGCTGGTATCGCGAAAGCGGCCGCCGCCGCAACGGTGGAAAAGCTTAACGCTGCCCGGCGGAAAGCGCAGGCCGTTAAGCGATGCGAAACCCGCGGCCGGCGAGAGTCGCCCCAACGGCGCCAAGGGTTGCGGAAGCGGGAGCGCCGAGCGGAGCAGGGGTGTCATGAGTGGAATGTTCGAGGGCCGGATCGAATCCGGCGCCGATGCGGCGAGCCTCACTGAAAGCGCGATCAGCGAAGTGCGCGATCTCGCGGGCCATCACGGCCTGGCGTCGCACGAGGAGGCAGAGTTCCTCTTCGTTCTCGATCGGCTCGGCCGCATCGGCGGGCCCGAATGGTTCCCCGTCGCGGTGCGGGCCGTCGCGGACTTCGTCGTCTGGCAGTGCCGGCCGACGGGCCACGTGACCGAGGCCGACGTCGATTGGCTGCTCGGACATGTCGGCGACCGTCCCACCGCCTTCGGCCGCGCCGTCGTCTTCGCCGTGGTGCGCGAGGCTGAAGCCGCGCCGCCGCGTCTAGCGGAGATGGCGATGCGCGCCCATGTCGGACGCTGCTTGCTGGTGTGAGCGCAAGCCCGCGTCTGCGGCGGTCAATCGCTATTGATTGCGGCCTGTGCGCTGACCTGCGAGACGGCCTCGCTGAGATCGTCCTCGAATCCGGTAAGGTTCGAGTTTGCTGCGCCCCATTCGATATGGATGTGCGTGACGTGGCGGTTGATCGCGCTGCCGCCGCGGTTGAATCGCTGACCTGCCCCGTTCCATTCGGAGCCGTTGTAGACGAGCGAGATGAACTTGAGTGCTTTCTTGCACGTCAAGAAGGCGGATACGAGATCGTCAGCGACGGCCTGCTCGTCCGGCTTGTCCGCGAACAGGACGATGTCCAGAGCGAGGCCGTTGATGTGCGGATCGTCGCCGCTCTTGTGGTCGCCCGCAGCGGCTTGTAGCCTGTCGCGCCAGCCAGGAGGCAAGGGCTTGCCGGTCTTGCGGTCCTTGCCAGGGTTGGCCTCCCAATATTGCCTCAGCAGGATTCGCGGACCGTCCGACTTGAGGATCGCCATCACGCTCTCCACCACCGCCGTCGCCATCGCTTGGCCTCCGGGAAACGTCCGCCGAGTTTGGTGGCTCGAAGCATGGCATGACGCCCCTGAGAGGGCAAATTGCCGAGTCCGCTGATAACTCTGCTCCGACCTTCGCCTGATTGCTGGTCCGCCAGCCCTTCGATAGAGCAGGCATGAGTTCGCCTCGCGCCAAGGGCCGCCGATGTTCAAGAAGATGCTGATCGCCAACCGCGGCGAGATCGCCTGCCGCGTCATCAAGACGGCGCGGCGCATGGGCATCGCCACGGTGGCGGTCTATTCCGACGCGGACCGCGACGCCGTGCATGTCGCCATGGCTGACGAGGCTGTCGCCATCGGTCCAGCGCCGGCGGCCGAGAGTTACCTCGTCATCGACAAGATCATCGCGGCCTGCCAGCAAACAGGCGCCGAGGCCGTGCATCCGGGCTACGGCTTCCTGTCCGAGCGCGAGGCTTTCGCGCAGGCGCTGAAGGACAATGGCATCACCTTCATCGGCCCGAATCCGCACGCCATCGCAGCGATGGGCGACAAGATCGAATCGAAGAAGGCTGCGGCCGCGGCCGGCGTCTCGACCGTGCCAGGTTACCTGGGCGTCATCGAGGATGCCGCGCATGCCACCCGCATCGCCGACGAGATCGGCTATCCGGTGATGCTGAAAGCCTCAGCGGGCGGCGGCGGCAAAGGCATGCGCATCGCCTGGTCGGCCTCGGAGGTTGAGGAGGGCTTCGAGCGCTCGCGATCGGAAGCGAAGAGCTCCTTCGGCGACGATCGGATGTTCGTCGAGAAATTCATCGTCAACCCGCGGCACATCGAGATCCAGGTGCTGGGCGACAAGCATGGCAACGTCATCCACCTCGGCGAGCGCGAGTGCTCGGTGCAGCGGCGCAACCAGAAGGTCGTCGAGGAAGCGCCATCGCCGCTGCTCGACGAGGCGACGCGGCGCAAGATGGGCGAGCAGGCGGTCGCACTCGCCAAGGCGGTGAACTACGACAGCGCCGGCACGGTCGAATTCGTTGCGGGACAGGATCGCTCCTTCTTCTTCCTGGAGATGAACACCCGCCTGCAGGTCGAGCATCCGGTGACGGAGATGATCACCGGCGTTGACCTCGTAGAGCAGATGATCCGCGTCGCCTATGGCGAGACGCTCGCCATCCGCCAGGAGCACGTGACGCTCAACGGCTGGGCTGTCGAGAGCCGCATCTACGCGGAGGATCCGACGCGGAACTTCCTGCCATCGGTCGGGCGGCTGACCACCTACCGGCCTCCGGCGGAAGGCGCTGCCGATGGAGTCGAGGTGCGCAACGACACCGGCGTGGAGGAGGGCGGCGAAATCTCGATCTACTACGATCCGATGATCGCAAAGCTGGTGACGCATGCTGGTACCCGCCTCGAGGCCATCGAAGGCCAGGCCCGCGCGCTCGACGCCTTCGCGATCGACGGCATCCGCCATAACATCCCGTTCCTTTCGACGCTGATGGCGCAGGAGCGCTGGCGCGAAGGCAGGCTGTCGACAGGCTACATCGCCGAGGAATTCCCGGAGGGCTTCACGCCGCCGCCGCCGACCGGCGCAGTGGCGCGCCGCTTGGCGGCGGTTGCGGCCAGCATCGATCATCGCTCCAACGCCCGCAAACGCCAGATCAGCGGACAGTTGCCGCGGCGGCAACCCGTCGCCTTCGAGCTGGAGCGCGTGGTGATGCTCTCGGGCGAGGCGCATCCGGTCACGGTCTCGGGCGAGGCCGGCGAGGAGATGCTGAGCTTCAGCGGCGAAATCGGGTCGGTCTCCGTGCGCTCGGACTGGCGGCCGGGCGATCCGGTCTGGAGCGGCACAATCGGAGGCGAGCGCATCGCCGTGCAGGTGCGACCGATCCTGAACGGCGTGCGGCTCGCCCATTCGGGGGCCGAGGCCGAGGCGCGGGTCTACACCCGCCGCGAGGCGGAGCTTGCGGCCCTGATGCCGGAGAAGCGCGCCGCGGACACCTCGAAGGTGCTGCTCTGCCCGATGCCCGGCCTCGTCAAGTCGATCGCCGTCACGGCCGGGCAGGAAGTCAAGGCCGGAGAGACGCTGGCGATCGTCGAGGCGATGAAGATGGAGAACGTGCTGCGCGCCGAGCGCGATGTCGTCGTGAAGGCGCTGAAGGCCAGGGCCGGCGACAGTCTGGCGGTCGATGCCGTCATCATGGAATTCGCCTGAGTCCTGCCCGAACATTTTTGGTAAGACTAAATTAGCACCGTCGGCGGAACAATCGCGGCCTTCAGCCCTGGATCGCCACGATGTTCGTTGCCCGCCTGCCGACCCTCCTGCTCGACCCGCGCGGCCGCATGGGCCGCACTGACCTTCTCGTATCGGCCACGGCCGTGCTCGCGATCGAAGGCGCACTGGCGCTGCTCGGGCCTGCCGAAGCCGTCGGGTCCTGGCCGGTCCTTGCGGCCAAGGCTTGCTCGCTGTGGATCGGCGTGGCGGCGCTGATCAAGCGACTGCATGACGTCGGCCGCAGCGGCTGGTGGGCGCTCGCCGCAGCCGCTGCGCTCTGCATCTGGACGGCCGTGCTCGCCTTCGGCCTGGTGATCGTCTTGGGCGCAGATGCTTTCGTGCCCGGTTCGTTCGGCCAGACGGCGATGCTGGCGCTTTTGCTTCTGCCGGCGCTCGGCTTCACGCTCTGGCTGCACCTGGCGCCGGGCGATCCATCCACAAACCGCTTCGGCGCGCCTTCCGCGCCTGCAGTCGACACGGCGCCTCGGCCGACGCAGACCGCCGGCGCCTGAACGCCGCAGGCCGCAGTCAAAGGTCTTTCCAACCGGGGCGAGGCCTCCCATCTAACCGGCGCGCTTTAGGCGTCGAAGGGAGATCGCTGTGCTCAATCCGTTGCGCCCGCTGGGACGGCTGCCGTTCTTCGCCGGACTCACGGTGCTCAACACCGCGCTTGTCGTTGCGACGGCCGCCGCGCTGACCTTCCTGCCGGCAGGCGGCGGCCACGTGGCGGTGCTGGTGGTCGTCGGTTCCCTGCATGCGGCCTGGGGCCTGCTGCACGCCCGCCGCTTCGCGGATGCCGGCCGCAGCGCTGCTTTGCCGATCGGCGCGGCGCTGGCGCTGTTCGCGCTTTTTGCCGGCGGCTATCTGCTGGTGGCTTCGCTCTGGTCGGTTCCCGAAGTGCAGCAGGAGGCGTTCCGAACGGGCGGCGGAATCGGCGCTCGGCATGTCGCCGTCGAGACGAGCGAGACGGTGATCGCCATGGGCAGGGCGCTCGCCTCGGTCATGGACGCGGCGCAGGCCGTGCTCTTCACGGGCGCGGTGATCGTGATGCTCATGCTGGCCGCGGCGGCGAGCGGAATCTTCTCGATCGTGACGCTCTTCATGGCGCCGCGCCGGGCGGCTAACCCGCCGGCGCTGGCGGACCGGCGGATGCCGCGCTTCAGCCGCTGACGGCTGAGCGTCGCCAGCGCCCGGCGTCAGCCGGGCGGGGATATCCGCTCGGCTCAGTTCACTGCGGATCCATGCCGCCGGCGGCCAGGAACTTCTCCAGCCAGTGGATGTCGTAGGCGCCGTTCTGGATGTCGGGGTTGCGCACAAGCGTGCGGAACAGCGGCAGCGTCGTCTCGATTCCGTCGACGACGAACTCGTCCAGCGCGCGGCGCAGGCGCATGAGGCATTCGTTGCGGGTGCGGCCGTGCACGATCAGCTTGCCGACCAGCGAATCGTAGTGCGGCGGGATGCGGTAGCCTTGGTAGACGGCGGAATCGACCCGCACGCCCAGGCCGCCCGGCGGATGGTAATAGGTGATCAGGCCCGGCGATGGGCGGAAGGTCGCGGGATGCTCGGCATTGATTCGGCATTCGATGGCGTGCCCAAGCAGCGGCACGTCCTTCTGCGCCACCGAGAGCGGCGAGCCGGCCGCGACGCGGATCTGCTCGTTCACGAGGTCGATGCCGGTGATCATCTCGGTCACCGGATGCTCGACCTGGATGCGCGTGTTCATCTCGATGAAATAGAACTCGCCGTTCTCGTACAGGAACTCGATCGTCCCGGCGCCGAGGTACTGAAGTTCCTGCATCGCATTGGCGACGATCGTGCCGATGCGCTCGCGCTCCTCGGCGTTGAGAGCCGGGGAGGGGCCTTCTTCCCAGACCTTCTGGTGGCGGCGCTGCAGCGAGCAGTCGCGCTCGCCGAGATGGATGGCGTCGCCGCGGCCGTCGCCCAGAACCTGGATCTCGATGTGCCGCGGCTTCTCGAGATACTTCTCCAGATAGACCGCGTCGTCGCCGAAGGCGGCCTTGGCTTCCGCCCGCGCCGTCTGTAGCGCGTCCACGAGGTCGCCCTCGCTGCGCGCCACTTTCATGCCGCGCCCGCCGCCGCCGGCCGCCGCCTTGACCAGCACGGGATAGCCGATATCGGCCGCCACGCGCTTGGCCTCGTCGTCATCCGTAATGCCGCCGTCGGAGCCCGGCACGCAGGGGATGCCGAGGCGGCGCGCCGTGCGCTTCGCCTCGATCTTGTCGCCCATGGTGCGGATATGCTCCGCCTTCGGGCCGATGAAGCCGATGCGATGGCCGGCCAGGATCTCGGCGAATCGGGCGTTCTCGGACAGAAAACCGTAGCCGGGGTGCACGGCGTCGGCCCCGGTGATCTCGCAGGCGGCGATGAGGGAGGGAATGTTGAGGTAGCTGTCGCGCGCCGGCGGGGGACCGATGCAGACGCTCTCGTCGGCGAGGCGGACATGCATGGCGTTGGCGTCGGCGGTGGAATGCACGGCCACGGTGGCGATGCCGAGCTCCTTGCAGGCGCGCAGCACCCTGAGCGCGATCTCGCCGCGATTCGCGATCAGGACCTTGTCGAACATTCGCCTGCGCCTCGCTCAGTCGATCACGAACAAGGTCTGCCCGAACTCGACGGGCTGGCCATCCTCGATCAGGACTGCGCTGATCGTGCCGGCGCGGGGCGCCACGATGTCGTTGAAGGTCTTCATCGCCTCGATCAGCATGAGCTTGTCGCCGGCTTTCACGACCGAGCCGACCTCGACGAAGTTCTTCGCGTCCGGCGAGGGCTTGCGGTAGGCCGTGCCGACCATCGGCGAATTGACGGCGCCCGGATGCGCGGCGGCCTCCGCCGCTTCCAGTGGTGCGGTGTGGGCGGCGCTCGGAGTCATCGCCGGCGCCGAGGCGGCGGGCGCGCTCGCTACATAGCTCGGCGCGGCAGCGGTGGCGGCGACGAAGCTCGCGGCAGAAGCGGCGATCTGGCGCGCCACGCGGATCTTCAGGTCGCCCTTGGCCACCTCGATCTCGCCGACATCCGTTTCCTTCAGGAGCAAGGCGATGGTGCGGACGAGATCGGTGTCGATGGCCGGCTTGGTCGCGGCGTCGCGTCGGGTCGCGGCCTTCTGAGCTGGAGCTCTCGCCATGTCGTCTGGATCCTCAAGTCGAACGTCGCCCGGCGGCAGGCAGCTTGGCCGAGCGGCGACGGGCCGGGCCTTGTAGCCGAGCCCGTGGCGGGAGGGAACCGGATTTCAACGCTGGCGAGCCGGCGGCCCGCAGCCGCTTCAGCAGGCGTTGCGGCCGCATTTCCGCAGGTTGTCGATGCGGTTCTTGAGATCGGCGTAGCCGACGGCGCCCACCACGACATCGTCACCGACGATATAGGTCGGCGTGCCGGTGAGGCCCAGCGCGTCGGCGATCTGCATGTTCTCCTCGATCGCCGAACGCACCGCCGGGCTGTCGATGTCCTTGGTGAGCCGCGCCAGGTCGGCGCCCGCCTCCTTGGCTGCGTCCATGGCCTGCTGCTTGCCGACCTGGCCGCGGCTGGCGAGCAGCTTCTGGTGGAAGGTCCAGAGCTTCTCCGTCGGCAGCTGCTGCTTCGCAGCAAGCGCCACCGTCGCCGCCTCGATCGATCCGGGGCCCAGAACCGGGAAGTCTTTGGTGATGACGCGCAGGTTCTTGTCCTCGGTCACGAGTTTCTGAAGGTCGGCGAGGCCGCGCTTGCAGAAGCCGCAGTTGTAATCGAAGAACTCGACGATGGTGACGTCGCCGTTCGGATTGCCGAACGAGACGTTGTGCTTCGCTGTGTAGAGCGGGCCGTTCTTGTCCTGCGTGATCTTGAGGCGGGCCTGCTGCTCGTTCTCCTTTTGGCGGCGCTCCAGCTCGACCAACGCCTCCTGCACCACTTCGGGGTTCTTGAGCAGGAAGTCCTTCACGAGCTCGCGGATCGCCGCTTTCTGCGCGTCGTTGAATACGGTGGTGGGAGCGGAGGTTGCGGCCGGAGCCTGGGCGGACACGGGAGACGCGAGGGCCAGAGCCGCGGCGGCGAGCCAGGCGCGGCCTATCGTTGCGAGTGAAAACATCTGCGAACTCCGTTCGATCGTCAGCTCTGGGACGGCTGGTTGATGATGTCATCGGCCTTCAGCCAGGCCGGCGAGCCTTCCTTGAGCGCCTGCTTGGCGCGACGCGCCAGGCGCTTGGCCTCGTCCTGCTGCCCTGCCGCCGCATAGCCCTGGGCGGCCGCGAGCGCCGCCATGCCCTCATCGCCCTTCGCACCATGGGCGCGGGCCAGGAACTGGAAGGCATCAGCATTCTCGGGATCGCGCTGCGTCACGGCGGTCAATTCACGGATCGCCGCCTCGGCGTCGCGCGGATCGCCGGTCGAGACGAGCGCATGGCCGAGCAGAACGCGCAGCAGCGGCTGGGCGGGAGCGAGCGACGCGGCCCGCCGCAGGGGCCCCAGCGCCTCGCGCGGCCGGCCGGCCTCCAGCAGCGCCTGGCCCTTGAGCTCATGAAAATAGGGGTTGTTCGGCTGCGAGGCGATCAGCCCGTCGATCTGCGCCTGCGCCGCCTGCGGATTGCCGAAGCGGTAGGCGGAGATCGCCCGCGCGTAGCGTGCGGGCAGCGACGTGTCGGTCGGCGCGTAGCGGCGAGTCACTTCCTCGGTGCGCATGGTGAAGCCGACGAGCTTGGCGCGGGCGAGTTCATGGCGGGCCTTCAAGGCGGGAGGATCCGGCTTGTTGAAGTGGGGGCTGCGCTCGGCGTCTTCCTTCAGGGCGGCGATGCGCTCCGGCGCCATAGGGTGGCTCTGAAGGTAGGGGTCGGCGCCGACGCGGCGGAACAGCGATTCGTCCGCGAAGCGCTGGAACGTCTCGATCATGCCCTTGGTCGATTGCCCGGTCTGGTTGAGATAGCGCAGCGCCGCCTTGTCGGCCGCCTGCTCCTCGCTGCGCTGGTAGGCGAGGAGGGAGCGCTTGGCGATCTCCATGGGGCCGAGGATGACGCCCATGGGCGCTGCGCCGCTGATGCCGACCTGGCTGCTGCGCGAGCCGCCGACGACAGCTCCTGCGCCCAGAAGCATGCCGGCGACGGCGAGGATCTGGGCACGCTCCAGCTGCTCGCGAAGGCGGAACAGATGGCCGCCGGCGATATGGCCGGATTCATGCGCCAGCACGCCGATCACCTGGTTCGGCGTCGTCGATTCCATCAGGACGCCGATGTTCATGAACACCTTGCGGCCCGAGGCGACGAAGGCGTTGAAATCGCGGCTCCCGACCAGGACGATCTTGGTCGCGCCCTCGTTGATGCCGGCTGCCCGGAAGATGGGGTTGGCGTAATCCCTGAGCAGCTGCTCGACTTCCGCGTCGCGGATGATGGCGAGGCTGCCTTGCTGCGCGGTTGCCGGCAGCGGCGCCAGCGAAGCGACGAGCAGCGTGGCCAGGGCGGCGCGCCGGGCGGACGGTCGTCGTGTCATGCCGTTGCGAGAACCCATGCGGAAGTGACCCTCATGGCCGCTTTGCAGCCCGCGGTCAACGCGAGCCGATGGCAGAGGCGGGAGCGGCGCATCAAAACGGCGTCATCCTCAAGGGCAGGAAAGCGGCGGGTTGATGACCGGACGACGCATCGGTATCGAAGCGCCATGCCGCCAATCCGCCCAGAGCCCGCCGTCGCCGCCCGGTCCGATGTGTCGCCCTTCATCGTGATGGATGTGATGAGCGAGGCCGCCGCCATCGAGCGCGGCGGCGGCTCGGTCGTCCACATGGAGGTCGGGCAGCCCGGGCATCCGGCACCGCAAGCGGCGCTGGCCGCGGCTAGAGCCGCCATCGCCGCCGGGCGCGTGCCCTACACCGAGGCGCTCGGTCTCTGGAGCCTGCGCGAGCGCATCGCCCGGCATTACCGCGACGCCTATGGCGTGACTGTCGCGCCGGAGCGCGTGGTCGTCACCACCGGCTCCTCCGGAGGCTTCACCCTCGCATTCCTGTCGATGTTCGCGCCCGGCGACCGGGTCGCCATCGCCGAGCCTGGCTATCCCGCCTATCGCAACATCCTGAAGGCGCTGTCGCTCGAAGGGGTCGAGATACCGACCGGAGCGGACACGCGCTTCGCGCTCGCTCCGGCCCAGATCCGCCGCGCGCATGCCGAGCGGCCGCTCGCCGGCGTGCTGGCCATGAGCCCCGCGAACCCGACCGGCGTGGTGATGGCGCCGGAGGCGCTGCAGGGCCTCTGCGATGTCTGCCGCGAGCTTGGCCTGTGGTTCATCTCCGACGAGATCTATCACGGGCTCACCTATGGGGAGGCGAAAGCCGAGACCGCGCTCGCCTTCGGCGATGAGGCGGTGATCATCAATTCCTTCTCGAAGTATTTCTGCATGACCGGCTGGCGCGTCGGCTGGATGGTCGTGCCCGAGCGGCTCGTGAGGCCGATCGAAAGGCTGCAGCAGAATTTCTCGATCTCCGTGCCCTATCTCAGCCAAGTGGCCGCCGAAGCAGCCTTTGAGGGGCAAGCGGAGATGGAGGCGGTGCGCGCGGGATACGAGCGCAACCGCGCGATCCTGATGGAAGGCCTGCCGCGGATCGGGCTGGGGCGGTTCCTGCCCGTGGACGGCGCCTTCTACGTCTTTGTCGACGTGTCGGCTCTGACCAACGACAGCATGGATTTCTGCCGCCGCGCCTTGCGCGAGGCCGGCGTGGCGATCACGCCCGGCCTCGATTTCGATACGCGGGAGGGTCGGCGATTCGTCCGCCTGTCGTTCGCGGGGACAGAAGGCGACATGCGCGGAGCGGTCGACAGGCTCGGCCGCTGGCTGGCCGGCTCGCCGGCCTAGCCCGCGGAGCCGGCCCGCTCAACCTCAGCCGCCGATCGCCTTCTTCGCCCTCGACCACCAGCCCGACCGCTTCGGCCGGTTGGGATCCTCGACTTCGGGCTCGATCACCGGCGCGACCGGCGCCGGAGGCGGAGCCGGCGGTGTCGGCTCTGCCGCGACGACCGCCTCGGTGGCGGGGAGTGGCTGCGTTTCCTCGACGCCCGCGATCGTCTCGGACGTGGTCTCCGCAGCCTCGGCGGCCTTGCGGGCGCGACCGCGCCGCGGCTTGGGCTCGGGGTTCTCCGCAGCCTCGACGGCATCGGCCGTTTCCGCCGCGGCCTTGCGCGTGCGGCCCCGACGTTTCGGCTGCGGCGCGTCTTCGGCAGGGGCGGACGATTCCGCTGCAACCTGCTCTGAGACCGCCTCGGCCGAAGCCGATTCCATCGCCATGGCGGGCTCGGAAGCTGGCACGTCCTCTTCGAACGCGGCATCCGTGCCTGTAACGGATTCGGCATCGCCATCCATGACCCCGGCATCGGCGCTCATCGGCTGATCGCGGCGGTTCCGCCGGCCGCCGCGGCGGCCGCGCCGCCGGCGGCGCTGGCCCTCCTGCTCGCCGTCCTCGCCCTCGGCCGGGCGGCCTGCCTCGTCCTCGCCATCCGCCTCGGATGCTGCCGCTTCCGCGTCCTCGCCATCCATGCCCGAAGCGGCCGACTCCCCGGCCTCGCTCGAGAAGCGTTCCTCGCGGCCGCGCCCGCCGCGGCGGCGACGGCGGCGACCGCGACGGCCGCCTTCCCGGTCGCCCTCGCGGTCGCCGTCACGTTCTTCTTCCGCTCCGGCATCATCGGCGGCTTCGATCTCGCGATCGGCCGGCACGTCGTCGATCTCATCCTCGACGATGTCCTCCTCGACCTCCTCGACGGGCGCCGGCATAGCCTTGAGGCCACCTTCCGGCGCCGGTTCGCCGCGCTCCATCGTGAAGTAGTTGACGCCATGCAGGCTGTCGTCGGCGAGCACCGTGATGGTGACGCCGAAGCGCTCCTCGATGCCGCGCAAGGTCAGGCGCTTTTGGTTGAGGATGTAGAGCGCCACTTCCGTCCGCGTCTTCACGCTGAGATGGAACTGCGCGTTCTTCAGCAGCGCATCCTCGATCCCGCGCAGCACCAGCAGCGCGACGGAGGAGGTGGCGCGCAGGAAGCCCGAACCGCCGCAATGCGGGCAGGGCGTGGTCGAGCTCTCGAGCACGCCGGTGCGCATGCGCTGGCGCGACATCTCCATCAGGCCGAAGGCGGAGATGCGGCCGACCTGGATGCGGGCGCGGTCGTTCTTCAGGCAATCCTTGAGCCGCTTCTCGACGGTGCGATTGTTGCGGTGCTCCTCCATGTCGATGAAGTCGATCACGATGAGCCCCGCGAGGTCGCGCAGCCGCAACTGGCGCGCCACTTCCTCCGCCGCTTCGAGATTGGTCTTGAGCGCCGTGTCCTCGATGTTGTGCTCGCGCGTCGATCGGCCGGAGTTCACGTCGATCGAGACGAGCGCCTCAGTCGGGTTGATCACGATGTAGCCGCCGGAGCGCAAAGTGACCGTGTTCTGGAACATGGCGTCGAGCTGCGACTCGACGCTGTACCGCGCGAAGAGCGGCTGCGCCTCGCGATGCGGCTTGATGGCCTTCACCTGCGACGGCATCAGCATCTTCATGAAGTCGCGCGCTTCGCGATAGCCGTCGTCGCCGGCGACGATGACCTCGTCGACCTCCTTGCCGAAGAGGTCACGCAGCGAGCGCTTGATCAGCGAACCTTCTTCATAGACCAGCGTTGGCGCGACGGATTGCAGAGTCGTCTCGCGGACTTGCTCCCAGACCCGCATCAGATACTCGAAGTCGCGCTTGATTTCCGGCATCGTCCGGCTGGCGCCGGCCGTGCGCAGGATCACGCCCATGCCCTCGGGCACATCCAGGTCGCTTGCGAGTTCCTTGAGGCGGCGGCGGTCGGCCGAATTGGTGATCTTGCGGCTGATGCCGCCGCCGCGCGCCGTGTTCGGCATCAGCACGCAGTAGCGGCCGGCGAGCGAGAGATAGGTCGTCAGCGCGGCGCCCTTGTTGCCGCGCTCCTCTTTGACCACCTGGACCAGCAGGATCTGCCGGCGCTTGATGACCTCCTGGATCTTGTACTGGCGGCGCGGGCGGAACGAGCGGCGCTGCTCGCGCATATCCTCCAGCGTATCCGTGCTGCCGCCGCCGCCGACCTGCTCGACGTGCTCTTCCTCCTCGGTATCGCCGTCCTCCGCTTCGTCGTCATCGGCATCCTCGGCGGCCTCGTCATGGTTGGTCGTGGGAGGAACAGCCTCTGCGTGCTCGGCCTCGCCGGCGGCGGTCACGGTCTCCGCATCGCCTTCGGCGGACGCGTCAGGCGTGTGTGCATCAGAACCGGCCTCGCCGGCTTCCATCGCGTCGACCGCCCCGTGCTCCCCGTCGGCGGCCTCCTGCGTCACGGCCTCGCCGTTCTCGGCGCTGCGCGGCTTGGGTCCGCCCCGACGGCGGCGGCCGCGGCGGCCGCGGCGCTCGCCATTGCCGTTGCCGCTCTCCTCCTGCTCCTCGCGCTCGGCGAAGCGCGCTTCCTCCTCCAGCAGGGCCTGCCGGTCGGCGACCGGGATCTGGTAGTAATCGGGGTGGATTTCGCTGAAGGCGAGGAAGCCGTGCCGGTTGCCGCCGTATTCGACGAAGGCCGCCTGCAGCGACGGCTCGACCCGTGTCACCTTGGCGAGATAGATATTTCCGCGAAGTTGCCGTCTAGAGGCGCTTTCGTAATCGAATTCGTCAATGCGGTTGCCGCGCTGCACCACGACCCGGGTCTCTTCCGGATGCGATGCGTCGATGAGCATTCTGTTGGCTGCCATGGAAGTCACTCATTGGCGCCGAGCGAGGGCCTGACTTTGCCGAAGCATCAGCTTCTGCAAGTCGCGGGCGAAGGCTCCGGCGACTTGTTAAGGAAATGGAGGGAGACGCGGGCAGGGCGCTGAACGCACGCGCCGCCGCGCCGGCTGTGATTGAATCAAGGGTGATGATGCCCGCGGATGAACCGGAGTCGGTCGCTCTCGATGCAGCACGCGTCATCGCTTGTCCCGATCGAACGGCCGTCGGGGTGACGGCGAGCGCCGGTCAGATCGTCGCACGGCGGGGAAACCTCGTCGGCGCGTGCCTGTCGAAACCGAAAATCCGATGCGACAGGATTCTGACTTATGGCGCGAAGCTTCTGTAGAACTCCGCGGCCTCGTTTGGCAAGCACGGTGTTGCCCATCAGCCACTCGACCGCTGCGCCAGCGTCACGAGGCTTGCGAAAGCGGACGTTAACCATGATGGACGACGCTGGCCAGCCATGGCAGCCGTCGTGGCGGCCCAGATGGGGTTCAGGATCATCCGCCTAGCGTCCACCTCGCCGTGCTTTCTGGCGTTCACGGGTTCCGCCCGGTTGACGGAGCTGGCGTTCGTCTGGCTTGCGGCGGCGATCGGTGTGGCGGTCGGCTTCTTGCAAGCGCCCTCCGCCGCCGCCCGCCAGCTGACCAGCGCAGGACCGCTCGTGACGCAGGTCTCGCTGATTCAAAGCGGACAAAGCGCCAGCCTGATCGTCGACATGTCGCACGAGGCTGCGCCGAGAGTTTCGGCCGCGCTGGAGCCGAGGCGCATGTTCCTCGATTTCGAGGGCGGGCGCTTCCATGCTCCACCGGCGCAACCCTCCGCGGCGGGGCCGGTGCGGGATCTGCGTTTCGGCGCCTTCATGCGCGGGCAGGGGCGTATCGTGCTCGATCTCGGCCAGCCCTTGCGCATCGCCGAGCAACGCTTTCTGCCGCTGCCCGGCGGTGGCGCCCGCCTCGTGATCCTCTTCGAACCCGCCTCCGCCGAAGCCTTCGGCCTGTTGGCCCAGCCGTTGGTCGACGATGTGATCACTGGCACCGTCGACGCGCGGAAGGAAGGGGAATTGCCCCTCGTCGTGCTCGATCCCGGCCATGGCGGCATCGACGCCGGCGCCAGCGGTCCTGCGGGCGAATCGGAGAAGATGATCGTCCTGCAATTCGCGCTGACGCTGAAGGAGCGCTTGGAGAAAGGCCGCAAAGCGCGTGTGCTGATGACGCGATCCACCGACGTCTTCGTGCCGTTGCGCGACCGCGTGCGGGTAGCGCGGCAGGCGAGGGCGCAACTGTTCATCTCTCTGCACGCCGATGCGCTCACCGATGAGGAGAACGTGCGGGGCGCTACAGTCTACGTCCTCTCCGAGCGCGCGACCGACGATCGTTCCGCCAAGCTGGCGGACAAGGAGAACCGCGCGGATCTCGCGGCAGGCATCGACCTGCGCGACGACCAGGACGAAGTCGCGGACATCCTGTTCGACCTTGCGCGGCGCGAGTCGCGCGCCTTCTCGAATCATTTCGCGCGCCAGCTCACCTCGACGCTGCCCAAAGCGACGCGCATGCACAAGAACCCCATGCGTGGCGCTGCCTTCCGCGTGCTGCGTGCGCCCGACGTGCCGTCCGTGCTGCTGGAGCTCGGCTATCTCACCACGGCCGAGGACGCCAAGATGATGCAATCCGAGGACTGGCGGCGGCAGACGGCCGAGGCAGCCGCCGAGGCGATCGAGCGCTTCCTCGCCGAGCGCATCCGGCGGGAGGGGCCGTGATGGCTGGATTCCCCGATCTTTGCCGCACGACGGCCACACTTCTCCTAAAAAGGCGGGCGTCGTATGTAGTTCCGCTGGCACCTCGCCGCGGTTGTCCTGTATGGAGATCGTCGCCGCGCCCGTCCGCGGCCGATGTCCTGTCACTTGAAGAGGCCCCGGGCCCATGCGCCTGATCTTCCGATTCTTCGCCTGGAGCTTCGCGCTGGTGACTTTCGTCGGTCTGCTGGCTGCCGGCGGCATGGCGTATGTGATCTGGAAGTACTCCCGCGACCTGCCTGAGCACGCGCAGCTCCAGAACTACGAGCCGCCGGTGACGACGCGGGTCCATGCCGGCGATGGCGCACTGCTCGCCGAACATTTCAAGGAGCGCAGGCTCTACCTGCCGATCCAGGCGATGCCGCGGCTGCTGATCAGCGCCTATCTCTCGGCCGAGGACAAGAATTTCTACACGCACAACGGCATCGATCCCGAGGGCATCGTCCGCGCCGTCGTGACCAATTTCCGCAACCGCGGCGCCTCGCGCCAGCAGGGCGCTTCGACCATCACGCAGCAGGTGGCGAAGAACTTCCTGTTGACCAACGACCGCAGCTACGAGCGCAAGATCCGCGAGGCGCTGATCGCGCTGAAGCTCGAATCGACTTTCACGAAGGACAAAATCCTCGAACTCTATCTGAACGAGATCTATCTCGGGCTCGGCAACTACGGCGTCGCCGCAGCGGCGCTGAACTATTTCGGCAAGTCGGTGCATGAGCTGACGCTGGCCGAAGTCGCCTACATGGCGGCGCTGCCCAAGGGCCCCAACAACTACCACCCGTTCGAGAAGCGTGACGCAGCGATCGCGCGCCGCAACTGGGTGATCGACCGGATGGTCGAGAACGGCTTCGTGACGCGTCCTGACGCCGACAAGGCGAAGGCCGAACCGCTGGCGGTCAACTTGCGCGCCGTCTCGCCCAACCTGCTCAACGCCGGCTTCTTCGCCGAGGAGGTGCGTCGCGAATTGGCGGAGCGCTACGGCTCCAAGAAGCTCCTGGAGGGCGGCCTCTCCGTCCGCACGACGCTCGATCCAAAGCTGCAGCAGCTCGCTCGCAAGGCGCTGATGGACGGCCTGATCCGCTACGACGAGGCGCGCGGCTGGCGCGGCGTGGATAAGAAGATCGCGCCGTCAGGCGACTGGGGCGCGGCGCTCGCGGCCGAGCCGTTGTACAACGACGTGCAGCCCTGGCGCACGGCGGTGGTGCTCTCGGTCACCGATCAGGAAGCGCGCATCGGCATCCAGCCGCGACGGCTGCCCGGCGGGCAGATCGAGCGCGATCGCGTCGTCGGCGTCATCCCGGCCGAGGGCGCTCGCTGGACGCGTCGGCGTCTGACGCAAGTGATCGCCGCCGGCGACGTCATCTACGCCGAGCCGACCGACAAGCAGGGCCAGTGGCGCCTGCGCCAGTTCCCGGAAATCTCCGGCGCCATGGTGGTGATGGATCCCTATACCGGCCGCGTGCTGGCGATGGTGGGCGGCTTCTCCTTCGACCAGTCGGAGTTCAACCGCGCCACGCAGGCGCTGCGCCAGCCGGGCTCCTCGTTCAAGCCCTTTGTCTACGCGACGGCCCTGGACAACGGCTACACGCCGTCCTCGATCGTGGTCGACGAGCCGATCGAGATCGACCAGGGCGGCACGCTCGGCGTCTGGCGGCCCGAGAACTACGGCGGCGACTTCGCCGGGCCGCGCACGCTGCGCTACGGCATCGAGCAGTCGCGCAACCTGATGACGATCCGGCTCGCGCGCGACGTCGGCATGCCGCTGATCGCAGAATACGCCAAGCGCTTCGGCATCTACGATGACATGCTGCCCGTCCTCGCGATGTCGCTCGGCGCCGGCGAGACGACAGTGCTCAGGATGACGGCGGCCTACGGGATGCTGGCCAACGGCGGCCGCCGCATCAAGCCGACGCTGATCGACCGCATCCAGGACCGCTACGGCTCGACGATCTTCAAGCACGACGAGCGCGTCTGCGAAGGCTGCGCAGCCGACAAATGGGCGGAGCAGGACGAGCCGACGCTCAAGGACAAGCGCGAGCGGGTGATCGACCCGATGTCGGCCTACCAGATCACCTCGATGCTGGAAGGCGTCGTCCAGCGCGGCACCGCTACGGTGGTCAAGAGCGTCGGCAAGACGCTGGCTGGCAAGACCGGCACGACCAACGAGGCCAAGGACGTGTGGTTCGTGGGCTTTTCGCCCGATCTCGCGGTCGGCGTGTTCATGGGCTACGACAAGCCGCGCTCGCTCGGCGACTCGGCCACGGCCGGCCAATACGCCGCGCCGGTGTTCCGCGACTTCATGGCCGCCGCGCTCAAGGACAAGCCCGACACCAAGTTCCGCGTGCCGCCGCAGATGAAGCTGGTCCGCGTCAGCCGCGCCACCGGCATGCGGGTCGGCCCCGGCGAGGACGCCATCCTTGAGGCGTTCAAGCCCGGCACCGGGCCGCCCGACACCTTCGTCAATCCCAACGCCACGGCGCGCGGCGGCGGCGGAGGCGGCGGCGCTGCGGTCTCCTCGGGAACCGGCGGCCTCTACTGACCGATTTACACGTCGACCTCGGCGGTCTAGACCGCCGGCCCGCGCCGGGCGGCTCCGCCCGGTTCCTTCACGCATCGTAGGTGGATCATGCGCGCCGAGCATCAGGCTCTCGTCGACTCGATCAAGCAGTCAGTCGGGCTGCTGAGGAGGCATCTTTGACTGGGATGCCTCGACGCGGCGTCTCGCCGAACTGAACGCGCTGGCGGAAAGCCAGGACCTCTGGAACGATCCAGCCGCCGCGCAGAAGGTGATGCGCGAGCGCACCGATCTCGAAGCCCGGCTCACCGGCATCCAGCGCCTGGAGCGCGAACTCGACGACGCCAATACGCTGATCGAGCTCGGCGAGGGGGAGGATGACGAGTCCACCGTGCAGGAGGGCGAGGCCATCCTGCGCCGGCTCGAGAAGGACGCCCAGACGCAGCAGATCGAAGCGCTGCTCGCCGGCGAGGCGGATTCGAACGACACGTTCCTCGAAGTGCATTCTGGCGCTGGCGGCACCGAGAGCCAGGACTGGGCGAACATGCTCTACCGCATGTACACCCGGTGGGCGGAGCGCCGCGGCTTCAAGGTCGAGGTGATCGATCTCGCCGATGGCGAGGAGGCCGGCATCAAGGGCGCCACGATCCAGGTGAAGGGCCGCAACGCATTCGGCTGGCTGAAGACGGAATCGGGCGTGCATCGACTGGTGCGCATCTCGCCCTTCGATTCAAACGCACGCCGTCACACGAGCTTCGCCAGCGTCACGGTCTATCCCGTCGTGGACGACAGCATCCAGATCGACCTCAACCCGGCCGATGTCGAGACGCAGACCATGCGCTCCGGCGGCGCTGGCGGACAGCACGTCAACAAGACGGAATCGGCCGTCCGCCTGATCCACAAGCCGACGGGCATCCAGGTCGTATCGGAAGGGCAGCGCTCGCAGCACCAGAACCGCGATACGGCCTGGAAGATGCTGCGCGCCAAGCTCTACGAAATGGAGCTTCGCAAGCGCGAGGAGGCGGCTGCCGCCGAGCAGGCCGCCAAGACCGACATCGGCTGGGGCCACCAGATCCGCTCCTACGTCCTGCAGCCCTATCAGCAGGTGAAGGACCTGCGCACCGGCGTCACCTCGATGACGCCGGATGATGTGCTGGATGGCGAGCTCGACCCGTTCATGGAAGCGGCGCTGGCGCAGAAGGTCAGCGGCGGCAAGGCGGTCGTCGAGGATATCGACTGAACGACCGGCTCAGTTCGAAGCCATGCGCTGGCCGGCGCGGATGAAGCGGAGGGGATCGGCGGCCTCGCCATCGATCCGCGTCTCGTAATGCAGGTGGGGGCCCGTGGAGCGGCCCGTCGAGCCGACCCGGCCAAGCACGTCGCCCTTGGCCACCGTGTCGCCGACGTCGACCCCGATGCTGGACATGTGCGCATAGCGGGTCGTCAGGCCGTTGCCGTGGTCGATTTCGACCATATTGCCGTAGCCGCCCGCATAGCCCGCCTCGATGACCTTGCCAGCGGCTGTGGCGCGGACCGGCGTGCCGGCCGAAGCGCGGAAGTCGACGCCGGTGTGCATCGCGAGGCCGCGCGTGAAGGGGTCGGAGCGGGCGCCGAAGCCGCTGGTGATCTCGAATTCGTGGGGCATCGGCCGAGCCAGCGGTAGGCCGCCCACGATGCGGCGCATCACCTCGGCCTGCTGGATCGACAGCCGCGCCAAATGCAGCTTCGTCTCGAACGGGCCCAGGCCCTTGCCGCCGAGCGGCACCAGCGGTCCGCCCTGCGCGGGCTGCTTCGCCGCCGCGGTGAAGCGCTGAGCGTCGAGTCCGGTTTCGGCGAAGGCGGCGGAGAGGCGCTGCGCCGTACGCCGGGCCGCCTGCTCCAGCGATTCGAGTGTGGCGATCTGCCGCCGCTCCAGCCGGTCTGCCGCCTCGATCGCTGCGGCCAGCGCCAGTTCTGGCGCGCCGCCGATCTCGGACTTGTCCAGCCTCCGCAGCTCCATCGGCAGATCGGGTCCGCCGATGGCGCGAGGATCGCGGGAACCCGGCTTGCGCGGCTCGAAAGCGTCCGTCGCCGCGGGGAGGTTCGGCGCGAACGCGGATGGCGCCGCCGCGTCGGACGGAGAGGCCGCAGGCCGAATGGCCGGACGTCCGGCGGCCACGGACGGCTGTTCGTGCAGCGACGCGACGACGGCCTGGCGGGTCTCTAGCTGGGCCTGACGTGATAGCAATTCATGCAGCTTGCCTTCCAGCGAGTTCTGGTCGAGCAGCTGGCGCGAGGTCACCTTGTCGATCTGGTTGCGCAGCGCCGCCAGCCGATCTTCATACGCGTATTGCATCTCCGTCTGCTGGCTCATCAGCCTGGCCAGCATCTCATCGCGGAAGACGAGGTAGACGGTCGCGGCGAGATACCAGCCGAGCAGCAGGACCGCCGCCGTGCTTCCCACGATAGCCATCCAGGGACGCACGGAGATGATTCGTGGCGTGGGGCCGGAGCCGAGAACGATGGATAGCGGACTCGTGCTGTTCGTGAACGGTGATGCAACCAGTCGACGAGACGCCATGACGAGAACCCAAGCGCGGCCGCGATGCCGCATCTGGTTCATTCATAGATGGTTAGGGTTAAGATTTCCCAAATGCTACCCCAGGTTGTGCAGCCTTTTCGCGCCTCAAGCGCATTTTCGTGCCGGCCTGATTTGCCGCTGGCCAGGGGGCTGGGATTGGGCTTTGCTCGCAGCGTGAGCCCCTCGCCATCCACTCGGCCGCTGGTCGCCCTGGTCAACATTGTCAAGCGCTTCGGCGCCTTCGCGGCCAATGACGGCGCATCGCTCAGCGTTCAGGCAAGCGAGATCCATGCCTTGCTCGGCGAGAACGGCGCCGGCAAGTCGACTTTGGTGAAGATTCTGTTCGGCCTGCTGCAGCCGGACGCGGGAGAGATCCTCTGGCGGGGCGAGGCGCGGCGCATCGAGAGCCCGGATGCCGCGCGGGCGCTCGGCATCGCCATGGTGTTCCAGCATTTCTCCTCTTTCGACAATCTCTCCGTGTTGGAGAACGTGGCGCTCGGCCTGCCAGGCCGGGTTGCGGACCGGCGGCTCGCCGATGAGACGATGGCACTCGCCCAGCGTTACGGCCTCGCCCTTGAGCTCTCGGCGCCGGTGTGGAGCTTGTCCGCCGGCGAGCGCCAGCGGATCGAGATCCTGCGCGCGCTTCTGCAGCGGCCTAAGCTGCTCATCCTGGACGAGCCGACTTCGGTGCTGACGCCGCAGGAAGCGGAAGGGCTGTTCTTGACGCTGGAGCGGCTGTCGGCGGATGGCGCGAGCGTGCTGTTCATCAGCCATAAGCTCGACGAAGTCCGCCGTCTCTGCCAGGCCGCCACGATTTTGAGGAACGGCCGCACGGTGGCCAACGCTGACCCCAGGCGCGAAACCAGCCGATCGCTGGCGTCGCTGATGGTGGGGACCGACCTTCCGGACGTCGTCCGCAGCGCGCGGAACCCGGCCGGAGGCGCTTGCCTGGAGGTGAAAGGGCTCAGCGTCAGCCCGGCGCAGGCGCATGGCGTCAGGCTCGATTCGATCGACCTCGACGTTCGCGCGGGCGAGATCGTGGCGATCGCCGGTGTGGCTGGCGGCGGGCAGAAGGAACTGTTCGCAGCGCTTTCCGGCGAGGAGGGGAAGATCCTGCGCGGGTCGATCCGCCTCCATGGCGCCGATATCACCGGGCTCCCCGTGCTGGGCCGCCGGCGTCTCGGCGCGGCTTTCGTGCCGGAGGAGCGGTTGGGCCAGGCGACGATCCCGAAAGCGCCGCTGTCCGACAATCTCGTGTTGAGCCAGCCGCGCGAGGCATCCGCCAACGCCGCCGGCTGGCTGCGGCGCGCCCATCTCCGCGAGAGCCTCGCCGCCATCGTCAAGACCTTCGAGGTGCGCGCCAGCGGAGCCGATCCCGAAGCGCGGCGGCTGTCCGGAGGCAACCTGCAGAAATACGTCATGGGCCGCGAGATCCTGCGCCGGCCGAAACTTCTGGTAGTCAACCAGCCCACCTGGGGTGTCGATGCCGCGGCCACCCAACGCATCCGCGAAGCACTGATCCGGCTGGCGGAGGATGGCGCGGCGATCCTCGTCATCAGCCAGGACTTGGACGAGGTCTTCGCGCTCGCCGATCGCATCGCGGTGATCAGGGGAGGGCGCCTCAGCGCGGCGAGGCCGGTCGGCGAAGTGACGCGGGAGGATGTCGGCCTGCTGATGACGCAAGGCGAAGAGCGGCGCGATGCAGCTTGAGCTCAGCCCCAGGGAGCATGCCTCCACTCTCCGCCGCTGGCTGACGCCGGTCGCCGCCTTCGGCGCCGCGCTCGTCATCGGCGGGCTGATCGTAGCGCTGCTCGGCCGCTCGCCGATCCGGGCCTTCGAGGTCTACATCGCCGAACCGCTTTCGCAGGGCTGGGCCGTGCAGGAGATCCTGCTGAAGGCGACGCCGCTGATGCTGATCGGGGTCGGCCTCGCCTTCTGCTACCGCGCCGACCGCTGGAACATCGGGGCCGAGGGGCAGTTCGTCATCGGCGGGCTGTGCGGCGGCGGCGTGGCCATCGCTGCGCAAGGCCTCACTGGCCCATGGATTTTGCCGGCCATGCTGCTCGCCGGCGCGCTTGGCGGCATGGCCTGGGCCGCGATCCCGGCCGCCTTGCGCAACCGGCTCGGCGTCAGCGAGATCCTGACCAGCCTGATGCTCGTCTACGTGGCGCAATTGCTGCTCGACTACATGGTGCGCGGACCCTGGCGCGATCCCAAGGCCTTCAACTTTCCCCAGAGCGTGATGTTCGACGCGGCAGCCACCCTGCCGCCCTTGCTCGCCGGCGGGCGGGTGCATGCGGGACTGCTATTCGGGCTGGCTGCAGCGGCGATCGCCTGGCTCGCGCTGTCGCGGACGATACTCGGCTTCGGCATCCGCGCGCTGGGCGAGGCGCCGCTCGCCGCCCGCTTCGGCGGCTTCGACGAGCGGCGCGTCACGCTCGCCGTCTTCCTGATCTCCGGCGGGCTCGCCGGGCTCGCCGGCGTCTGCGAGGTGGCGGGGCAGATTGGGCAGCTCACGCCGGTGATCTCGCCGGGCTACGGCTTCACAGCCATCATCGTCGCCTTCCTGGGCCGGCTCTCGCCGCCGGGCATCGTGCTGGCGTCGCTGGTGATGGCGCTCATCCTGATCGGCGCAGAAGGCGCGCAGATCGCGCTCAAGCTGCCGCTCGACCTCGCCTCCGTGTTTCAGGGCGTGCTGCTGATGAGCCTGCTGGCCGGTGAGGCATTGACGCGGCATCGACTCGTTCTGAGACGCGCCGCATGAGCTTCGCGCTTCTCGTCTTCCTGACCGTGATCACCGCCGCGACGCCCTTGCTGCTGGCGGCGCTCGGCGAGCATGTGGTCGAGCGCGCCGGCGTGCTCAATCTCGGCGTCGAGGGCATGATGATCGCTGGCGCCGCCAGCGGGTTCGCTGTGGCGATCGTGACCGGTTCGTCAGCGCTCGCAGTGCTGGCCGGCATCGGCGCTGGCGTGGCGCTTGCGGCGCTCTTCGCGCTGCTCGCCGTCTGGCTCGTCGCCAACCAGGTCGCTACGGGGCTAGCGCTGACGATCCTCGGCACAGGCGCAGCCAACCTGATCGGCGCGGGCTTCGTCGGACAGAAGCGCGATACGATCCCCTCGCTATTCATTCCCGGCTTGAGCGACTTGCCGATCGTCGGCCGCCTGCTCTTCGGGCAGGATCCCTTCGTCTATCTGTCCGTGGCGCTGGCCATCGGCGTCGCCTGGTGGCTGCGCGCCACACGGGGCGGGCTGGTGCTCATCGGCGTGGGCGAGAATCACGCTTCGGCCCATGCGCTCGGCCATGACGTTCGGCGGGTTCGGACGCTCGCCATCCTGTTCGGAGGCGGCTGCGCCGGACTGGCGGGAGCCTATCTCAGCCTGGTCTATACGCCCTTCTGGTCCTCGGGCATGACGGCGGGGCGTGGCTGGATCGCGCTCGCAATCGTCGTCTTCGCGGGAGGGCGCGTCTGGCGGCTGGTGTTCGGAGCTTATCTTTTCGGCGCGATGAGCGTGCTGCAATTGCATGCGCAGGCCGGCGGCATCGGCCTGCCGTCGCAGCTCCTGTCGGCGCTGCCCTATCTCGCCACCGTGCTCGCGCTGGTGCTGCTCTCGTTGCGCGGCAGAGCCGGGCAGAGCGCGGCGGGTTCGCTGGGGCAGCCCTTCGCGCCTGACCGCTGAGGCATTTCCATCGGGCGCGATTCCTGCTTCAGTCCCGGTATCGTCCAACAGGGAGTGACGCATGAAAACCATCCTTAAGGCCGCTTTCGGCCTCGCCTTGGCCGCTGGCCTCAGCGCCGGAGCGCAGGCGCAGGAGAAGCTCAAGATCGGCTTCATCTATGTCGGCCCGGTGGGCGATTTCGGGTGGAGCTACCAGCATGACCAGGGCCGGCTCGCGATCGAGAAGGCATTCCCCGGCCGCGTCGAGACGACCTTCGTCGAGAAGGTGCCCGAGAACGACAGCGACCGGCCGATCGAGCAGCTCGCCCGCAGCGGCCACAAGCTGATCTTCACGACCTCGTTCGGCTTCATGGAGCCGACCCTGCGCGTCGCGCGCCGCTTCCCGGACGTGAAGTTCGAGCATGCGACCGGAGTCAAGCGCGCGCCGAACGTCGCGACCTATTCGGCGAAGTTCCACGAGGGCCGCTACATCATCGGCCAGATCGCCGGGAAGATGACGAAGTCGAACACCATCGGCTATGTCGGGGCCTTCCCGATCCCCGAGGTCATCGCCGGAATCAACGCGTTCTACCTCGGCGCCAAGAGCGTGAACCCCAACGTCAAGATCAAGATCGTCTGGGTCAATTCCTGGTTCGATCCGCCGAAAGAAGCCGACGCCGCCAAGGTGCTGATGGACCAGGGCGTCGACGTCATCACGCAGCACACCGACAGTCCGGCGCCGGTGCAGGCTGCGGCGGCGCGCAACGTCTATTCTTTCGGCCAGGCCTCGGACATGAGCAAGTTCGCGCCCAACCACCTGCTGACCTCGATCATCGACAACTGGCAGCCGTATTACATCGAGCGCGTCCGGGCCGTGCTGGAGAACCGCTGGCAGAGCCAGGATGTCTTCGACGGCATCGCCAAGGGCAAGGTGCAAATGGGACCCTACGTCAACATGCCGGCTGAGGTGAAGGCCATGGCCGAGCAGACCGAGGCGGCGATCAAGGCCGGGACGCTCGATCCCTTCAAGTGCCCGGTCATCGACCAGGCCGGCAAGACGGTGGAGTGCAAGGGCGGCGACCGGCTCTCGGACGAGCAGGTCTTCAGCATGAACTTCTACGTGCAGGGCATCGACGACAAGATCCCGCAGTAAGGCGCAAGTCCCCGCTTCCCTCGACCGGGGGAAGCGGGCTTCGCTTATTCCCAGCCGATGACGACGGCCTGCCGTCCGGCGGGGTTGCGCACCACCAGCGTGGTGGAGACCCTGGGCAGGCTGCGCGCCCTGACTCGGGTGTAGTGATGCGTGAGCATGGCGATCAGCTCATGCGGCCTGAGCCTTGCCGCCAGGGTCGGCCGCGCTGGCGTGGGCGGCGGCGAGTTCGACTGCGACCACGAGGGACTGAAAGGCATCGTCCGGCACTCCTCGAACGCAACACTGGAGCTTGGATGGGCTGACCTGTGGCTTCAGATCCGCTGCACGAAGCAGTTGAAGCCGGATTTCTTGAGCGCCCCGCAGGCGGCGTTGGCGTCCTTGTTGTCGTCGAAGCCGCCGAAACGGGCGCGGAACAGGGTGGCGTCTCCCTTCTGAACCTTCTCGGTGAACGCGCTCGCGTCGGCGAGCGCAGTGCGGTTCTTCGCCTTGGCGTTGTCGAGGATGGCGCGGGCCTTGCTCTCGTCGTCGGTCGCGCCGAGCTGGATCACGAAGCCGCTGCGGGGCGCTGCCTGGCGCGGAGCGGAGGAGGCGGTGGTGACCGGATCGACGGTAGCGACGGAAGCCTGACGCGGCGACGGCTTGGCGGCGGCAGGCTGGTGAGCCGGCGCCGCGGGCTGAATGGCGGCGGCGGGCTGAACTGCCGGCTGCGGGCCGGTCGTCCAGCGGAGTTGCGGGCCGGGCTGGGCAAGCGGCGGCGCGAAGGCGCTGACCGGCGTTGCAGCGACTTGGGCCGGCTTGGCCTTCGGGTGTTCGGCCTGCGTCGGCACGCGGGCGGGCTGAACGGGATTGGCGGGAACGGAAACGGCCGGGACGATCGCGGCCGTGCGGACCGGAGCCGCTGGTTGCGGCGCCGCCTCGGGCGACGCTGCCCGGGCCGCTTCCGCCTGGCGCTGCGCGATCCGCATTTCCAGGCGCTGGGCGGCCGTAGTTTCGCTGCGCGATTCGACCGGCTTCGCCTCTGGCTTGGCCGCTGCGGGCGTGCTGGCCGGCACGACGGCGGCGGAGCGGACAGGCTCCTCGCCGGCGCGGGCGATCATCGGCGCGCTGCGGGTGCCGCTGGCGCTCTCGATGTGATTCTCGACGAGCGAGGCCATCTGCTGATCGCGGATGCGGCCGGAGCGGCCGCCGAGCACCACGCCGATGATATGGCGGTTACCGTCGCGGGCCGAGGTCAGGAGATTGAAGCCGGAAGCGCGGGTGTAGCCGGTCTTGATGCCGTCGACGCCCTCGACGCGTCCAAGCAGCTTGTTGTGATTGCGATAGCTGCGGCCGGCGTATTGGAAGCTGTGGGTCTGGAAATAGCGCCAGTACTTGGGAAAATGGTCGTGGATGGCGCGCCCGAGGATCGAGAGATCGCGCGCGGTCGTAACCTGCTCGGGGTTCGGCAGGCCCGACGCGTTGCGGAATGTCGTGTTGTTCATGCCGAGCGCGCGGGCCTTGCGCGTCATCAGTTGCGCGAAGGCGTCCTGATCGCCGCCGATAGCCTCGGCGATCACCACGGCGACATCATTGGCCGACTTGGTCACCAGCGCCTTGATCGCGTCCTCGACCTCGATCGTCTCGCCCGGATCGAAGCCGATCTTCGACGGCGCCTGCCGCGCAGCGAGGGCCGAGACGGGCAGGGGGGTGTCGAGCGAGAGCTTGCCACGCTCCAACTGCTCGAAGAGCAGATAGAGCGTCATGACCTTCGTTACGGAAGCCGGGAAGCGCGGCGCATCGGGGTTGGTCGCCTGCAGCACCCGCCCGGAATTGGCATCCACCACGATCGAAGCGTAGGGCGGGCTGTAGCCGCCCCCCTGGCGTTTGCGGGCTTCGGCGGTCTGGGGCGCTGCGGAGACGGCGGCCAGGGCGGCCAGGAAGATCGCCGCCTTGGCGGCCATCGCACGACGGAAACGGAACTGCACCATTACGCTACTCACTGACGGAGGTTGCCCCCGCGGCCGCCGACGTTGCCGGAAAGCCACATCCCTCAACGGTAAGCGGCCGCGGTTAGCGGCGGGTTAAGCGGCTCACAACGGCGCACCGATTTGGAGCGGATCGCGTTGGTTTGCGTATGGAGGAATTGTTCCTCCCGCATCGCACAATATCGTTGACATTCATTGTGCAGTGCAACATATACGTCCCGCGGGACGAGACCTGCACGAAACGCTCAACCGGAGTGACACCGATGACCAACGCTTTTGAAGACATGCAGAAGACCGCCAAGGACAACATGGACGCTGCCGTGAAGGCCTTCGGCTCCTATACCAAGAACGCCCAGACGCTGGCCACCGAGGCCGCCGACTACGCCAAGAAGTCCTACGAGGCCGGCGCTGCCCACATCGAGAAGCTCTTCGGCGTGAAGACGCTGGACAAGGCCATCGAGCTCAACACCGAGTACGCCAAGTCGGCCTACGAGGGCTTCGTCGCCCAGACGACCAAGATGAGCAACCTCTACACGGACTTCGCCAAGGAAGCGATGAAGCCGGTCGAGGCCGCCATCGCCAAGGCCAAGCCGGTCGCCGCCGCCAAGTAAGGCGCGCCGATCCGCGCGAATCGCCCAGCGATTCGCCTCTGAAGCCCGGCCTCGGCCGGGCTTTTTTGTTGCCTGCATGGTCTGGCGGAACGGATCGGAGCATCATACCTTGGTGGTCGAGCAGGACGCGGCGGAGACCGCCTCGGCCGGTTTTACGGGAAAGGCGATGATGCGGGATGAACGTCGGTCCGCGGTCGGCGGGACCCGCCTGATGGCGGGACCTGGCCGCGGCGGCAACAGGGGCAAGGGGCAGGACGCCGGGGACGACGGTTCCGGCACGGCGGTCATCGCGAAAACGTCGCCGAAGACGAAACGCCCGAACATGTACCGCGTTCTGCTGCTGAATGACGATTACACCCCCATGGAATTCGTCATCCACGTGCTGGAGCGGTTCTTCAACAAGAGCCGCGAAGCCGCCACACAAATCATGTTGCACGTTCACAATCATGGAATCGGGGAGTGCGGTGTCTTCACTTACGAGGTCGCCGAAACGAAAGTGACCCAGGTCATGGACTTCGCCCGGAAGAATCAGCACCCCTTGCAGTGCATCATGGAAAAGAAGTGAGGATCTCGTGCCGACCTTTTCCCGCAATCTCGAGAAAGCCCTGCACCAGGCGCTGGCCTTCGCCAACGAGCGCCGCCACGAATATGCGACGCTCGAGCATCTGCTGCTGGCGCTGATCGACGACGCCGACGCGGCGGCGGTGATGAAGGCCTGCAACGTCGACATGGAGGCGCTGCGGCGGACGCTGCGCGACTACATCGATGGTGAGCTCGAAGGGCTGGTGCACGGGGGCAAGGAGGAATCGAAGCCGACGGCCGGCTTCCAGCGCGTCATCCAGCGCGCGGTGATCCACGTGCAATCCTCCGGGCGCGAAGAGGTGACGGGCGCGAACGTGCTCGTGGCGATTTTCGCGGAACGCGAGAGCCATGCCGCGTATTTCCTGCAGGAGCAGGACATGACCCGCTACGACGCCGTGAACTACATCAGCCACGGCATCGCCAAGCGGGCGGGCATGACCGAGGCCAAGGCGCCGCGCGGCGCCGAAGAAGAGGAGCAGGACGTGCGGCAAGGCGACGGCTCCGGCAAGAAGAAGGAAGGCGCCTTGGACAGCTACTGCGTCAACCTGAACAAGAAGGCCAAGGACGGGAAGGTCGACCCGCTGATCGGCCGCGAGGCCGAGGTCAGCCGCACCATCCAGGTGTTGTGCCGCCGCTCCAAGAACAATCCGCTCTACGTCGGCGATCCGGGCGTCGGCAAGACGGCGATCGCCGAGGGCCTCGCCCGCAAGATCGTCAAGCGCGAGGTGCCCGAGGTTCTGCGCGACGCCACCGTCTTCTCGCTGGACATGGGAACGCTGCTCGCCGGCACGCGCTACCGCGGCGACTTCGAGGAGCGCCTCAAGCAGGTGATGAAGGAGATCGAGCAGCATCCGAAGGCGATCCTGTTCATCGACGAGATCCATACCGTGATCGGCGCCGGCGCGACGTCGGGCGGAGCGATGGACGCCTCCAACCTGCTCAAGCCGGCGCTTGCGGCCGGGACGCTGCGCTGCATCGGTTCGACGACCTACAAGGAGTACCGGCAGCATTTCGAGAAGGACCGGGCCTTGGTCCGGCGCTTCCAGAAGATCGACGTCAACGAGCCCTCGATCCCTGACGCGATCGAGATCATGAAGGGGCTGAAGCCCTATTTCGAGGACTACCACAAGCTGAAGTACACCAACGAGGCCGTGAAGGCCGCGGTGGAGCTTTCAGCGCGCTACATCCACGACCGCAAGCTGCCGGACAAGGCGATCGACGTGATCGACGAATGCGGCGCTTCGCAGATGCTGGTCGCGGAGAACCGCCGCAAGAAGACGATCGGCATCAAGGAGATCGAGGCGACCGTCGCCACCATGGCGCGCATCCCTCCGAAGACCGTGTCGAAGGACGACGCCGAGGTGCTCCAGACCATGGAGACCACGCTGAAGCGCATGGTCTATGGCCAGGACAACGCGATCACGCAGCTCTCGGCCGCGATCAAGCTCTCCCGCGCCGGCCTGCGCGACGGCGAGAAGCCGATCGGCAGCTACCTCTTCTCGGGGCCCACTGGCGTCGGCAAGACCGAGGTCGCCAAGCAGCTGGCCAAGGTGCTGGGCGTCGAACTGCTGCGCTTCGACATGTCGGAGTACATGGAGCGGCACACGGTCAGCCGCCTGATCGGCGCGCCTCCCGGCTATGTCGGCTTCGACCAGGGCGGCCTGCTGACCGACGGCGTCGACCAGCATCCGCATTGCGTGCTTCTGCTCGACGAGATCGAGAAGGCGCATCCCGATCTCTACAACATCCTCCTGCAGGTGATGGACCACGGCAAGCTGACCGACAACAACGGCAAGCAGGTCGATTTCCGCAACGTCATCCTGATCATGACGACGAACGCCGGCGCCGCCGACATGGCGCGGGCGGCTTTCGGTTTCACGCGGCAGAAGCGCGAGGGCGACGACACGGAGGCGATCAACCGCCTGTTCTCACCGGAATTCCGCAACCGGCTGGATGCGACGGTGTCCTTCGGCCACCTGCCGACCGAGGTGGTGGCGCAGGTCGTCGACAAGTTCATCATGCAGCTCGATGCCCAGCTGTCCGAGCGGAACGTCTCGATCGAGCTCTCGGATGAGGCTCGCAAATGGCTGGTCGAGAATGGCTATGACCAGGCGATGGGCGCAAGGCCGATGGCGCGTCTCATCCAGACGGCGATCAAGACGCCGCTTGCTGACGAGGTGCTGTTCGGGCGCCTCAAGAACGGCGGCACGGTCCGCGTCATCGTCACCGGCGACGACACAGGTGCGCGCAAGCTCGGCTTCGTCTATCCGGACGGCCCGCTGCTGCCGCGCCCGGAGAAGGTGGTGGAGGAAGCCCAGAACAAGCCGGCCAGGCGCCGCTCCGGCGGCCGCAAGGCGGTCAAGCCACCCGAATCGCAGTCCAGGCCCCTTGACAATGGCCCTGCTTTCAAGACTTCACCGGGGAGCTCCGTACCCAAGGTCCCGTTGAAGTCGTGATCAGCTACCTGCGACGCATCAGTGACGAACGCTACAGGCGTGCGCAACGGCGTCGCAGGGCCGAAGAGATCATGGGCTGGATCTGCGTGCCGCTGATCATCCTGGTGGGTTGGTACGCCTGGAAGGGCTGGGAGCAAATGGTCGCGGAGCGGCAACCGCAATTGCGCGACGTCGCAGTCCCGGCCTCGATCGGAGCACCGCCCTCACGCCCCTGAAGCGGCACTCGCGGCTTGCGGCGGCGCGCGGCGCAGGCCATAGCTCCCGCGATGTCATCGGCCGTGTCCACCGGAGCCAGCGGCGCTTCATTGTTTCACGCTTGGCGCGGCGCGCGCGGCGCAATCGGGCTGCCATCCATCACGATCTGCTTCAGTCTGATCGGCGTCGGGGGCCTGGCGCGTGATGTCGGCTATCCGATGCTTTCGGGGATGCTGTCCTCCATGCTGATGTGGGCGGGGCCGGCGCAGGTGCTGCTGTTCGGCTCGATCGCGAGCGGAATGGCCCTGCCGCTCGCGGCCGTCGCGGTGCTGTTCAGCTCGCTGCGCTTCCTGCCCATGACGATCTCGATCATGCCGCTGCTCAACGAGCCCAAGCGGCCGCTCTGGCAGTTGCTGCTGGCCGCGCATCTGGTCTCGATCACGAACTGGGTCGAAGGCATGCGCCGCCTTCCACACGAGCCGCGGCCGGTGCGCTTTCCTTACTTCTGCGGCTTCGGCACCGTGGTGCTGCTCGCGGGCGCCACTGCGACAGGCGTCGGCTATTATCTCGTGGGCGCGCTGCCAGGCGTGCTGGCGGCCGCGCTTCTCTTCACCACCCCGATGTTCTTCTCGCTCAACCTCATCGCACCGGTGCGGGGCTGGAGCGATTTCTCGCCGATCGCGCTGGCGCTTGCGCTGACTCCTGTCGCGACTGCGCTGCTGGGCACCGATTACGATCTCGTCGCCGCCGGCTTGACGGGCGGTACCCTGGCCTATCTCGTCGACCGCTCCTTCAGGCGGCGGAGGCAGGCGGCATGAACGGGCTCCTCGCCAGCCTCGAACACGCGACGGGCGGGCTGTGGCCCTATCTCGTCGTGGTGATCTTCGGCTTCCTGCCGACCGAGGTCTGGCGTGTGCTCGGCGTGCTGGCGGGCAAGGGATTGGCCGAGGATTCCGAGATCTTCCATTGGGTGCGCTTCGTGGCCACGGCGCTCGTGACAGCGGTCGTCGCCAAGCTGCTTCTCTCGCCCCAAGGCGCGCTGGCTACGCTCCCGATCGGCGTCCGTCTCGGAGCGATCGGGGTCGGCTTGACGGTGATGCTGCTGGCCAGGCGCTCGATCCTGGCCGGCCTTCTGGCGGGCGAGGCCAGCCTGATCGCCGCCGGCTTCTGGGTCGCCTCATGAGGAAGTTCCGGCACGATGTCTCGCGGCAGGCCGCCATGCAGGGCGTGCTCGTCGCAATCGTCGGCTACGCGAGTTCCGTGGCGGTGGTGGTGCAGGGCCTGCAGGCCATGGGCGCCAGCGCCGCGCAGATCTCGTCCGGCCTGTTCTTCCTCGGGCTTGGGAAGGGCATCGTGGCGATCGGGCTGAGCCTCTATACGCGCATGCCGATCTCGATCGCCTGGTCGACGCCGGGCCTCGCGCTGCTCGCGGTGACGCCGGCCGTCGCCGGCGGCTTCAATGCGGCGGTCGGCGCCTTCATCATCGCCGCGGCGCTGATCATGCTGGCCGCGCTGTGGCGGCCGCTGGCCAGGCTGATCGAGGCCATCCCGAAGCCGATCGCCAACGCCATGCTCGCGGGCGTCATCTTCAAGCTGTGCCTCGCGCCCTTCCTGGCCCTCAAGCAATCGCCCGGCGTGGCGACGCTGATCCTGCTCACCTGGCTCGGCATGCTGAAGGTGAACCGCCTCTATGCGGTGCCGGCCGCGGTGGTCGTGGCCGTCACCGCGATCCTCTGGCAGGGCGGAACGGGGGCCGGCGGCTTCCGCTGGCCGTCGATCGAAGTGGTGACGCCGGTCTTCACGCTGGAAGCTGCGATCTCCATCGCCGTGCCGCTGTTCATCGTGACGATGGCGTCGCAGAACATCACCGGCCTGGCGGTGCTCTCGACCTTCGATTTCCGGCCGCGGCCGCGCGACGGCCTGCTCGCCACCGGCGCCATGTCGGCGTTGACCGCGCCCCTCGGCGCGCCGACCATCAATTTCGCGGCGATCACCGCGGCCCTTTGCGCATCACCGGAGGCGCATCCCGATCCGGCGAGGCGTTACGTCGCCGCCGTGGTGGGGGGCCTCGGCTACATGCTGCTGGCGCTGCTCGCCGGAGCGGTGACGGCGCTGGTGGTCAACGCCTCGCCGCTCCTTATCGAGGCCGTCGCGGGACTCGCGCTGATCGGCTCATTCGCAGCAGCGACCGCCAACGCCCTGCAGGTAGAAGAGGACCGGGTGCCGGCCATGGCGACCTTGCTGGTGACGGCGTCGGGCCTCTCGCTCTTCACCATCGGCCCGGCCTTCTGGGGTCTCGTCATCGGATGGTCGCTCTACCTGTTCTTCCGCTGGAAGCCGCGCTAGCTCACGCCGATGAGCGAGCTTCTCCCCAACGCTTACAGGATTTGCGCCGCCCTCGTGCAGAAGCACGATGCGGATCGCCATGTTGCAGCGCTGTTCGCCCCCGCCGACCGGCGGCCGCATCTGCAGGCCCTGCAGGCCTTCTCGCTGGAGATCGCCGGCATCCGCGCCGCGGCCAAGGAGCCGATGCCGGGCGAAATCCGCCTGCAATGGTGGCGCGAGGTGCTCGGCGGCGAACGCGCCGGGGAGGGCGAAGGACACCCGGTCGGGCTGGCGATCCGCAATACGATCGCCAAGAACCAGCTGCCGCTGCAACCCTTCATCGATCTGATCGACGCGCGCAGCTTCGATCTCTACGACGACCCGCCGCCGGACTGGACGGCGCTCGAGGGCTATTGCGGCGAGACTTCGTCGGCGCTGTTCCGGCTAGCCTCGATCATCCTGGCGGAAGGGGAGGATCCAGGCGGCGCGGAATCAGCCGGCCATGCCGGGGTCGCCTATGCGATCGCCGGCTTGCTTCGGGCCTTGCCGTGGCACGCGAGGCGCGGTCAGGTCTATATCCCGCAGAGCCTCCTCACGGCGGTGGGGGTCGACCGCGAGGATGTCGTGAGCGGCACTGACAGCCCGGCCTTGCGCGCGGCGCTGGCCGAGATGCGCGCGCGGGCGCGCGACCACCTCGCCAAGGCCCGAGGCGGCAAGTCCGCGCTGCGGGCGGATATCGCGCCTGCCTTCCTGCCGCTCGCCATGGTCGAGCGCTATCTCGCGCCGATGGAAAGCCGCTCCTACCAGCCCTTCAAGACGGTGATCGATGTCGCCCATTGGCTGCGCGTCTGGTCGATGTGGCGCGGCTGGTGAGGCTGGGAGCGATGGCTAAGTTTTGATTGGCGTTGAGCCGCCGCTTGGCGAATCCTCCGGCCAGGGAAAAGGCCATGAGCAAGCTACTCGACGTCGTCGGCGATCGCCTCGCGCAGTTTCTGTCCAAGCCGATCAGCAAGTTCGATCCGGTCACGACGAACGGGCCCGAACTGCTCCGGCGAACGATCCAGCCGGGCGACGTCCTTTTGGTCGAGGGCAACAGCCGGGTCTCCTCGGCGATCAAGTACCTGACGCAATCGACCTGGTCGCATGCCGCGCTCTATGTCGGGCCCGTGCTCGACAAGAGCGAACCCGACGGCGAGCCGCATACGATCGTCGAGGCCGAACTCGGGCTGGGCGTCATCACTTCGCCGCTCTCCCGCCACGAGCATGCCCATACACGCATCTGCCGGCCGATCCTGCTGACGGATAAGGACAAGCAGACCATGGTCGAGTACGTGCGCCAACGCGTCGGCCACCAGTACGACACGCGCAACGTGCTCGATCTCGCTCGCTTCCTGCTGCCGACACCGCCTGTGCCGGTGCGCTTGCGGCGCAAGATGCTCGCGCTCGGCTCGGGCGAGCCGACGCGCGCCATCTGCTCGACGCTGATCGCCCAGGCCTTCGAGACCGTGCGCTATCCCATCCTGCCCAGGCTCGAAGTGCTGGAGAAGGAGGTGGGCCGCGGCGGGCGGCGCAAGCTGGAGGAGATCCACCACATCCGCCACCATTCGCTCTACACGCCGCGCGATTTCGACATCTCGCCCTTCTTCCGCATCGTGAAGCCGACGCTGGAGAGCGGCTTCGACTATCGCTCGCTGACCTGGGCGAACGATGAGGCGGAGACGGGGTGATGGCGCGTCTCGCTTCTCCTTTGGGAGAAGCTGTCAGGCGGAGCCTGACTGATGAGGGAGAACCACCAACGCCGGGCTTCTCCCTCATCCGACCCGCTCCGCGGGCCACCTTCCCCCAAGGGGGAAGGAATAGGCAGCTATTCCGCCGCCGCCTTCATCGCCCCGTCGCGCCAGGCCAGCAGCTTCGCCTTCGCCCGCGCCGTGAGCGCGCGCTTCTTCGCGGCCGCCTTCTCCGGGCCGCGCAGGCGCTTGCCGTCTGGGCCGCGCTGCGCCGCTTCGATCGGCGGGAACAGGCCGAAATTGACGTTCATCGGCTGGAAGGAGCGGGGGCCAGCTTCGATCGTCGTGAGATGCCCGCCGGTGATGTGGTTCAGCAGCGCGCCCATGGCGGTGGCGGCGGGCGGCGCCTCCGGGGCGCGGCCGAGACGCTCGGCGGCGGCGAAGCGCCCGGCCATCAACCCGACCGCGGCGCTCTCCACATAGCCTTCGCAGCCCGTGATCTGCCCGGCAAAGCGCAGCCGAGGCTCGGCCTTGAGCCGCAGCGCGCCGTCGAGCAGACGCGGGCTGTCCAGATAGGTGTTGCGATGGATGCCGCCGAGCCGCGCGAACTCGGCCGTCTCGAGGCCAGGTATCATCCTGAAGACGGCGGCTTGCGCGCCATACTTCAGCTTGGTCTGGAAGCCGACGATGTTAAAGAGCGTGCCGAGCGCATTGTCCTGCCGGAGCTGGACGACGGCGTGGGGCTTCACGTCGGGCCGATGCGGATTGGTCAGGCCGACTGGCTTCATCGGCCCGTGGCGCAGGGTCTCGCGGCCGCGCTCCGCCATCACCTCGATCGGCAGGCAGCCGTCGAAATAGGGCGTGCCCTCCCATTCCTTGAACTCCGTCTTCTCTGCCGCCAGCAGGGCGTCGATGAAGGCCTCGTACTGGTCCCGGTCCATCGGACAGTTGAGGTAGTCCGCACCCGTGCCGCCGGGACCGGCCTTGTCGTAACGGGACTGGAACCAGGCGACATTCATGTCGACGCTGTCGCGATGCACGATCGGCGCGATGGCGTCGAAGAAGGCAAGGCTGTCGGCGCCCGTCCTGGCGCGGATCGCCTCGGCCAACGCCGAGGAGGTGAGGGGTCCTGTGGCGATGATGACGCTGTCCCAATCGCTCGGCGGTAAACCGTCGATCTCGCCACGCTCGATCGTGATCAAAGGGTGCGCCGTGAGTTTCGCCGTCACCGCGGCAGAGAAGCCGTCGCGATCGACGGCGAGCGCGGAGCCCGCCGGCACCTGATGCGCGTCAGCCGTCGCCATGATGAGCGAGCCGAGCTGGCGCATCTCCCAGTGGATCTGGCCGACGGCGTTCATCGCGTCGTCGTCGGAGCGGAAGGAATTCGAGCAGACGAGTTCGGCCAGGCCTTCGGTGCGATGGGCGTCGGTCATGCGGACCGGCCGCATCTCATGCAGCACGACCGGCAGGCCGGCCTCCGCCGCCTGCCACGCGGCCTCCGAGCCGGCGAGGCCGCCGCCGATGATGTGGATGGGAGGGATGCTGGAGCGCGTCATTCCGCCGATGTAGGGTCTTCGTTCCATCATGACAAACCGTTCCGTCGTTGCCGGCTCCGGCAGATGCGGGGCTGACCTTGCCAAGACCGCGACGCTCGCGGAGAAATGCTGCGGCCTGCCATGCGGATCGTCGAAGCCCTCACGTCATACGCCGTCACCGCTTTCGCGCGGCTGATCACCGGCGTGCGGCCTGACTGGCGCGGCTTGGCTCCGGAGCCGAAGCAACGCATTTATTTCGCCAACCACGCCAGCCACGGCGATTTCGTGCTGATCTGGTCGGTGCTGCCGAAGGAATTGCGCGATCGCACCCGGCCCGTCGCGGGTGCTGACTACTGGCGCAGCGGCATCAGGCGCTTCCTCGGAGAGGACGTCTTCAAGGCCGTGCTGATCGAGCGGCTGCCCGAGAACCGGACGCAGGACCCTGTCGGCCTGATGGCGGCGGCGCTCGATGCCGGCGACAGCCTGATCCTCTTTCCGGAAGGCACCCGGAACATGTCCGACCTGCCGCTGCTCGGCTTCAAGTCCGGCCTCTACAACCTTGCGCGGATGCGGCCGCAGATCGAGATGGTGCCGACCTGGATCGACAACATTTCGCGCGTGCTGCCCAAGGGCGAGTTCCTGCCGCTGCCGCTGCTCTGCAGCGTCACCTTCGGCGCGCCGCTCAGGTTGGGGGATGGCGAGGATCGGCTGGTGTTCCTGGAGCGCGCCCGCCAGGCGCTGCTCGCACTCGGCGGCCATGCGTCTGCGCCGGAAGGGAAGGCCGATGCCCGTCATGCCGAGTGAGGCCATGCTCCTCTTCGGAGGGGTCATCGGCGTGCTGGTCCTGGCGAGCGCCATCGGCGGCTGGCTGAAGGCGAAGGGCGGCGGCGCGCCGTCGCCAACGATCGACAACCTGAACGCCCGCGTGAAGGCATGGTGGATCATGGTCGCTCTGCTGGGCGCGGCTATCGCCTTCGGCAAGACGGCCGTGGTGATCCTCTATGCGCTGGCCTCCTTCTTCGCGCTGCGCGAGTTCATCACGCTCACCGAGACCAGGCGAGGCGACCATTGGGCGCTGCTCGCCGCGTTCTTCGTGGCGCTTCCCGTGCAATATTGGCTCGTCTGGACGGAATGGTACGGGCTCTTCGCGGTGTTCATTCCGGTCTACGGGTTCCTCTCCCTCCCGGTGATCGCGGCGCTCCGGCAGGATACCGACAATTTCCTGACGCGCGTTTCCGCGCAACAATGGGCGCTGATGATCTGCGTCTATTGCGCCAGCCATGTGCCGGCGCTCCTGACGCTCGACATCCCTGGCTTCGCCGGCAAGCAGGTGCTGCTCGTCGCTTTCCTGATCATCGTGGTGCAGGGGTCTGATGTCCTGCAATATGTCTTCGGCAAGCTCTTCGGCCGGCGCAAGGTGGCGCCGCTGCTCTCGCCCTCGAAGACCTGGGAGGGGCTGATCGGCGGCGTCGCCTCTGCCACGGCGCTCGGAGCGGCGCTCTGGTGGATCACGCCGTTTTCGCCCTGGCAGGCGGCGCTGATGGCCTTCGTCATCTGCATGATGGGCTTCTTCGGCGGTCTGGTGATGTCCGGCATCAAGCGGGATCGCGGCGTGAAGGATTGGGGCCGCATGATCTCGGGCCATGGCGGCGTGCTGGACAGGATCGATTCGATCGTCTTCTCCGCGCCGATCTTCTTCCATCTCACGCGGTTCTGGTGGACGCCGTGAAATTCGACGCTCCTCATCCTGAGGAGCCCGCGCAGCGGGCGTCTCGACGGACGCACGACAGTGGTGCGTGCTTCGAGACGGCGACTGCGTCGCCTCCTCAGCATGAGGAATGTTGAGAGTGACGGACATCCGATGACCGACCTGAACCTCCCATCCCGCCGGCCCCTGGCCAGCCGCTCGAACGCGCTGATCCAGCGCCTCGTCGGGCTGCTGCTGAGGACCAGCGTCACGCCGAACCAGATCTCGCTCGCCAGCATCGCGATATCGCTCTTGGGCGCGCTGGCGCTGCTGCATGCGCCACAGCGGCCGTGGCTCTATCTCCCGGCTGCTCTCTGCGTGCAGCTCAGGCTGCTCTGCAACCTGCTCGACGGCATGGTGGCGGTGGAGGGCGGGCGCGGCACGCCGGTGGGCGGGCTCTACAACGAGATCCCCGACCGCGTGGCGGACAGCCTGTTCCTCGTGGCGTGGGGTTACGCCTGCGCCTCGCCGGCGCTGGGCTGGGCGACGGCGCTCTTCGCAGCCGTCACCGCCTATATCCGCGTGCTGGGCGGCACGCTCGGTCAGAGCCAGGACTTCCGCGGACCCATGGCCAAGCAGCATCGCATGGCGGCCCTGACCATCACCTGCATCGTGGCGATGGTCGAGACCTGGGTCAGGGGCGCCAGCGCGCTGCTGGAGATCGCGCTCTGGATCGTCGCGATCGGCAGCCTGTGGACCTGCGTCGAGCGGACGCGGGCGATCGCCACCCGACTATCCGCTTAGGGCAACCGATCCGGCAGACGGTCGTCCTGCGCGAGGTCGCCGAAGCGCGTCACCTCGGCGTCGAACTGCATCTCGACGGTGCCCGTGGGCCCATGGCGCTGCTTGCCGAGGATGACCTCGGCCTTGCCGTGGGCGCGCTCCATCTCGCCCTGCCACTTGATGAATTCCTCGGTGCCTTCGCGCGGCTGGCGGTTCTTCAGGTAGTATTCCTCGCGATAGACGAACATCACCACGTCGGCGTCCTGCTCGATCGAACCGGATTCGCGCAGGTCCGAGAGTTGCGGCCGCTTGTCGTCGCGGTTCTCGACCTGGCGCGAGAGCTGCGACAGGGCGATGATCGGTACGTCCAGCTCCTTGGCCAGCGCCTTCAATCCGGTGGTGATCTCGGTCACCTCCTGCACGCGGTTGTCGCCCTTCTTCGAGGCGCCCGAAAGGAGCTGGATGTAGTCGACGACGAGAAGATCGAGGCCGCGCTGCCGCTTCAACCTGCGTGCGCGGGCGGCGAGCTGGGCGATCGAGATGCCGCCGGTCTGGTCGATGTAGAGCGGCGCGGCCTGCATGCGCCGCGAGGCCTCGACCACCTGCTCGAATTCGTGCTGCTGGATGTCGCCGCGGCGGATCTTGTAGGACGGCACGCCCGATTGCTCGGCGATGATGCGGGTCGCCAATTGCTCCGCCGACATTTCGAGCGAGAAGAAGCCGACGATGCCTCCGTCCAGCGCCTGCCGCCTGCCGTCGGGCGAAACCTCGCCGCGATAGGCCTTGGCGATGTTGAAGGCGATGTTGGTGGCGAGCGCCGTTTTGCCCATGCCGGGGCGGCCTGCCAGGATGACGAGGTCGGAGCGCTGCAGGCCGCCCATCATCCGGTCGAGATCGGAGAGGCCGGTGGCGATTCCGGAGAGGTTGCCGTCGCGCTCGAAGGCGCGGGCCGCCATGTCGATGGCGTGCATCAGCGCTTCGTCGAAGCGCTGGAAGCCGCCTTCGAACTTGCCGCTCTCGGCGAGGCCGTAGAGCTTGCGCTCTGCATCCTCGATCTGGTGTCGCGGCGTCACGTCGGGCGGCGTGTCGTATGCCAGCGCCGTGATCTCCTCGCCGACGAGGATGAGGTCGCGCCTGAGAGCCAGGTCGCGCACGGCGCGGGCGTATTCGACCGCGTTGATCACCGTGGTCGCCTCGGCCGCGAGCCGCGAGAGATATTGCGGCACGGTCATGCCGCCGAGGTCGAGATCCGCCAGGAACATCTTGAGCGTGATCGGCGTGGCGATCTTGCCCGAGCGCAGCAGGGTCGCGATGACCTCGTAGACCCGGCGGTGAACGCCCTCGTAGAAATGCTCGGGCTGCAGCACGTCCGAGACGCGGTCGAAGGCCTCGTTGTGCACGAGGATGACGCCGAGCAGCGCGCGTTCGAGCTCGAGGTTATGCGGCGCGATCTTCGCGTCGGTCGGCGCGCCGGCGGCGGGAACGAGTGAGAGCGCTGTGGACATGACACCTCGTGTCGGTCAGGACCCGGGCCATGGCAAGCGCCGAAACGGCCGCCCACACCAATCCACAGATATGAATCGCGCGGCTGCGAATCGGGTTGACGGACCCGACCGCAGAGTGACCGCGAAATAAGATCAAAACAAGAACGGGCTGCCATCCTTCTTCCGTTCACGGGAGAAGGTGGCCGAGCGTGAGCGAGGTCGGATGAGGGCAGCGCGGTGGACGGGTCTCTCCCTCATCCGGCGTCGCTGCGCTCCGCCACCTTCTCCCGCAAGCGGGAGAAGGCGAGAACTCACAGCTCCGCGCGCGGGCCGGCGTCGGCCAGCGCCGCGCCGACTTCCAGGCCGAGATCGTCGAGGTTGCCGTCGCCGCGCTCGCTGACCACGGTTTCGCCGCGGGCCTGGCGCTCGGCTTCCTCAGGCGAGCGGGCGACGTTGACGGTGATCGTCACGTCGACCTCGGCATGCAGATGCACCGGCACCTGATGCAGGCCGAGCGTCTTGATCGGCTGGTTCAGGGTGATCTGCTGGCGGTTGACGGTGAAGCCGCCTTCGCCCAGCGCCTCGGCGATGTCGCGGGTGGAGACGGAGCCATAGAGCACGCCCGACTCGCCGGCCTGGCGGATCAGCATGATCGCGGCGCCGTCGAGCTTCTCGCCGACCTTCTGCGCCTCGGACTTGAGCTCCAGGTTGCGGGCCTCGAGCTGCGCCTTCTGCGCGTCGAAGACCTTGCGGTTGGCGTCGGTGGCGCGCAGCGCCTTGCCGCGGGCCAGCAGGAAGTTGCGGGCGTAGCCAGGCTTCACGTTCACGACCTCGCCCATCTGGCCGAGCTTGGCGACGCGCTCCAAGAGGATGACTTGCATGGTGGAACTCCTTTGTCCGTTGTCAGTCGCGATTGGCTCGGCTGGCGAGGACGCGGTCCCGCCAGCCGAAAGAAAGTTCGGCGATGCCTGCGAAGAGCATGAGGATCACCGGAAAGCCGAAGATGAAGGTGGCGAACCAAAGGCCCGCCAGAGCGATGCCGCGCGCGCCGCTGCCCATGGTCGCGTGATGCGCGGCGGCATAGCCGAGCGCGATCAGGCAGACGAGGCTCGCGAAGCCGATGAGCTCCAGGGCCAGCCCGGGATAGCCAGGCATCAGCCCGCCGATCAGAGCTCCCGCGGAGAGCGGCAGCATCAGTTTCGGCAGGCGCAAGGTGTATACCGGCGTCCACAGGAACCCGGCCGGATTGGATTTGTGTGCGATCTTCGCCGCCAGCCAAAGGTTGATCATGTAGATCGCCGAAAGCATGGCGCAGGCCATCGGCGCCACGGCATTGGCGTAGGCCCGGATGAAGAGCTGCGGATCCTGGCCGCCGGGCGCCGTGAGTGGCGCATCGCGGGGCAGGCCGCTCATGAAGCGGTAGACAGCTTCGGACTGGCGCAGCAGCTGCGCTTCCAGCTCGGCGTAGCTCAGGCTGATCGAGAAGCAGCCGATCAGCGTCGCCACGACGCCGCAGAGCGCGGCGGCGAGGCAGAGCGGACCGGGCTTGGCGATCCCGGCCCGCTCGAGCCGCCAGAAGAGCGCGCCGACGCCATAGGCCGGGGCGGTGACGAGCACCGTGAATGTGACCGCCGCGCTGCCCCTGACCATCAGGGAAATGGCCGCCGCCGTCAGCGCGCCGCCGAGCAGCGCAAGCAGCGGATGCCAGCGGAGCGCCACGATCATCAAGGGCAGGGGAGCGACGATGACGAAGAACAGGCCGAGGCCTGGACCCGACAGCGCTGCCGCGCCCAACATCGCCGAGGCGAGGCCGGCGACGAAGGCGATAACGATCGCATTCGTGAGGGTCATGTCCTGCTGTCCCGAGGAGGTTCGGTTAGGGGCGCGAAAGCGCCCCAGCAATACCTGCAGGAGGACAACCTCCGACAGGCGACGGCTTGATGAAAACCCCGGCGGCCAAGGCCGCCGGGGTCTTGCGGCTTACTTGATGACGTAGGGCAGGAGGCCCAGCTGCCGGGCGCGCTTGATGGCCTCGGCGAGCTCGCGCTGCTTCTTGGCGGAGACCGCCGTGATGCGCGACGGGACGATCTTGCCGCGCTCGGAGATGTAGCGGGAGAGCAGCTTGACGTCCTTGTAGTCGATCACCGGCGCGTTGGCGCCGGAGAACGGACAGGTCTTCTTGCGGCGGAAGAACGGGCGACGGCCCTGACCAGCGCTCATCGAATGTCCTCCCCGGCGGGCTCATAGCCGAAGCCTTCGTCGCGGCGCTCGCCACGCTCGCGGTCCCGGCGCTCCTCGCGCTCGCGGCGTTGCATCATCGCCGAGGGGCCTTCCTCCAGCTTCTCGACCTTGATGGTCATGAAGCGGAGCACGTCCTCGTTGATCTTCATCTGCCGCTCCATCTCGGCGACGCCGGCGGGCGGGGCGGAGATGTTCATCAGCGCGAAGTGCGCCTTGCGGTTCTTCTTGATGCGGTAGGCCAGGGACTTGACGCCCCAATACTCGATCTTGGTCACGCTGCCGCCGGCCGCTTCGATGACGCCCTTGAACTGGTCCGTCAACGTCTCGACCTGCTGCGCGGACACGTCCTGGCGCGCCAGGAAAACGTGTTCGTAGAATGGCATGGATGCCTCTCTTCAGGTTGCTCGCCAAGGCCGCCCATGCGGCCCGGCTTCCGATCCGGCGCGGAGCCCTTCGAGCCCGGAGAGGCTCGACGGTATCGTCGAAGGCGGAGACACGGGAGGACGGGACAGCGTCCCTGGCGCCATGCGGCACCCCTCCGTTCAGCCTCCGGCCGAAACGGAAGCGCGGCCTATGATCGAAAACGAGCGGAAAGGCAACCCGTCTCGCGACGGAATTGGTCCGAGCAGTCACGCGGATCGTGCCGCGATTGCGAATCCCGGACCCATGTTCTACGTCTGTTCTGTCCACACATGGGGCGCATGCGTCACCCGCGAGGATAGGCAAGCAGACCCCGCACACTTACATTGGCATTGGACGGCGGTATTCAACGGAAGCAGGCGATGGCGCGCGGCAAGAAGGGCTCGACAGCGGCGAGCGACATCGACACGCTGTTCGAGGAGATGGGCACGCGCGCCCATCCGGACCAGCGAGTCATCTCGGTGCGCGGCGCGCGCGAGCACAACCTCAAGAACGTCGACCTGACCATCCCGCGTGACAAGCTCGTCGTGTTCACGGGCCTCTCCGGCTCCGGCAAGTCGAGCCTCGCCTTCGACACGATCTATGCAGAGGGCCAGCGCCGCTATGTCGAGTCGCTCTCGGCCTACGCCCGCCAGTTCCTGGAGATGATGCAGAAGCCCGACGTCGACCAGATCGACGGCCTGTCGCCCGCCATCTCCATCGAACAGAAGACGACCTCGAAGAACCCGCGCTCCACGGTCGGCACGGTCACCGAGATCTACGACTACATGCGCCTGCTCTGGGCGCGGGTCGGCATTCCCTATTCGCCGGCGACCGGCCTCCCGATCGAGAGCCAGACCATCAGCCAGATGGTCGACCGGGTTCTGGCGTTGCCCGAACGCTCGCGGCTGCTGCTGATGGCGCCGGTGGTGCGCGGCCGCAAGGGCGAGTTCCGCAAGGATTTCGCGGAATGGCAAAAGAAGGGCTTCCAGCGCGTCAAGGTCAATGGCGAGCTCTACGAGATCGGCGATGCGCCGGTGCTGGACAAGAAGTTCAAGCACGACATCGACGTGGTGGTCGACCGCATCATCGTCAGGCCGGACATCGCGGCGCGGCTCGCGGAGAGCTTCGAGACGGCGCTCGGCCTCGCCGACGGCATCGCCGTCGTCGAGTTCGTGGACGAGAAGGAGGAGGACGGCTCGGCGAAGCGGCTCACCTTCTCGGAGAAATTCGCCTGTCCTGTCTCCGGCTTCACGATCCCGGAAATCGAGCCCAGGCTGTTCTCCTTCAACAATCCTTTCGGCGCCTGTCCGGCTTGCGGCGGCATCGGCCACCAGCCGACGATCGATCCCGAACTCGTGGTGCCGGACGCCTCGCTGACGCTGAAGAAGGGGGCCATCGCTCCCTGGGCCAAGTCGAGTTCGCCCTATTACGGCCAGACGCTCGACGCGCTCGCCAAGCATTTCGGCTTCGCGCTGACCAAGCCCTGGACTGACCTGCCCGAGAAGGCGCGGAACGTCATCCTGTTCGGCTCAGGGAGCGACAGCGTCACCTTCCGCTACGACGACGGCCTGCGCAGCTACGAGGTGCGCAAGCCCTTCGAGGGCGTGATCACCAATCTGGAGCGCCGCTACAAGGAGACTGACAGCGACTGGGCGCGCGAGGAAATCGGCCGGTTCATGTCCGAGACGCCCTGCATCACTTGTCAAGGCGCGCGGCTGAAGCCGGAGGCGCTGGCGGTCAAGGTGGCGGGCGAGACGATCAGCGATGTGACGCGGCTGTCGGTCAAGGACGCGGCGGTGTGGTTCCACGAGCTCACCGGCAAGCTCACGGACAAGCAGCGCGAGATCGCGGTCCGCATCCTCAAGGAGATTCGCGACCGGCTGCGCTTCCTTGTCGACGTGGGTCTGGAATATCTCTCGCTCGGCCGCGCCTCCGGCACCTTGTCCGGCGGCGAGAGCCAGCGCATCCGGCTGGCTTCGCAGATCGGCTCAGGGCTCACGGGCGTGCTCTACGTCCTCGACGAACCATCGATCGGCCTGCACCAGCGCGACAATGAACGACTGCTCGGCACGTTGAAGCGGTTGCGCGACCTCGGCAATTCCGTCGTAGTGGTAGAGCACGACGAGGACGCCATCCTGCAGGCCGATTACGTGGTCGATGTCGGTCCAGGCGCCGGCATCCACGGCGGCGAGATCGTGGCGCAGGGGACGCCGGCGCAGGTGATGGCCGATCCGGCCTCGCTCACAGGCAAGTACCTGACCGGCGAGATGCTCGTCGCGGTCCCGGGCAAGCGGCGCAAGCCGATGAAGTCGCGCATGCTGAAGATCGTCAACGCGCGCGGCAACAATCTGAAGAACGTGGATGTCGAGATTCCGCTCGGGCTCTTCACCTGCATCACCGGCGTCTCCGGCGGCGGCAAGTCGACGCTGGTCATCGACACGCTCTACAAGCAGACGGCGAAGCGGCTGAACGGCGCGCTGGAGCATCCAGCGCCGCATGACCGCATCGAGGGGCTGGAGCATCTCGACAAGGTCATCGACATCGACCAGTCGCCGATCGGCCGCACGCCGCGCTCCAACCCCGCCACCTACACGGGCGCTTTCACGCCGATCCGCGAATGGTTCGCGGGGCTGCCCGAGGCCAAGGCGCGCGGCTATCAGGCGGGGCGCTTCTCCTTCAACGTCAAGGGCGGACGCTGCGAGGCCTGCCAGGGCGATGGCGTCATCAAGATCGAGATGCACTTCCTGCCCGACGTCTACGTGACTTGCGACGTCTGCAAGGGCAAGCGCTACGACCGCGAGACGCTGGAGGTGAAGTATCGCAACAAGTCGATCTCCGATGTACTTGATTCAACTGTGGAAGAAGCACGCGAGCTGTTCAAGGCGGTGCCATCGATCCGGGAGAAGATGGAAACGCTTGCGCGCGTCGGACTCGACTACGTGAAGGTCGGCCAGCAGGCGACGACGCTGTCGGGCGGCGAGGCGCAGAGGGTCAAGCTTTCCAAGGAATTGTCGAAGCGCGCGACCGGTCGCACGCTCTATATCCTCGACGAGCCCACGACCGGCCTGCATTTCCACGATGTCGCGAAGCTCCTGGAGGTGCTGCACGAGCTCGTCGAGCAGGGCAACAGCGTCGTCGTGATCGAGCACAACCTCGAGGTCATCAAGACGGCGGACTGGATCATCGACATGGGTCCGGAAGGCGGTGACGGCGGCGGTGAGGTGGTGGGAGTCGGCACCCCGGAGCAGATCGCCGCCAACCCGCGGAGCCATACGGGACGGTTCCTGAAAGAGGTGCTGGCCCGCCGGCCGCTCAGGCCGGCGAAGGCTGCCGAATAGAAGAGCGAAGGATTGCACAAAGCTTAAGCGCTCCGATTACGCCGCTTTAACTCGGAGCAAGCATGGTGGCCGTAGCCAGATTGGAGCGGCCCTCGATGACCCTGCCATTCTCTGCCGCGCGCCTGGGCTTGGCCGTTCCCGCCGAGCGTCGGCCGCCCGGTCCGCTCGATGCGCTGATCGAGCCGAAGCGCGTGATCGACACTTCGGCTCCAGCGATGGCCGAGCTGCCCCCGGTCTGGAGCGAGCCCAGGTTCGAGGAGAGGCCGCCAGCGGCTCCTGCCGCATCGCCAGCGGCGGCGGAGTCGAGCGCGCCGGTCGTGCCCGCCGCCACGCCGGCGAGGCTCGCGCCCGTCGAGCGTCGCGAGGAATACCAGCCAGAGCACCGCACGCTCGGCCGCGTGGTGGCGGTCAGCGGTGCGCGCGCCACGATCGCGCTTCGCACGCAGCCCGGCGAGACGGTCAAGTTCGAAGCCTATAGCATCGGCCGTCTGATCTCGGTCGACATGGGCGCATCGCGCATCGTGGGCATGATCTATGAAATGAAGGTCGAGGATCGCGCCGACGGTAGTCAGCTCATTGTGCAGATCGAATTGGTCGGCGAGGTGAGGGACGGCGACGACGGGCTTGTCTTCCGTCGCGGCATCGCGACCTATCCATGGGTCGGCGCTACGGCCCATCGCATCCGCAACGGCGATCTGCGAGCTGTCTTCGATCTCGGCAGCCGGGCCGGAGTCGAGATCGGGCGGGTCACTCAGGACGAGTCGATCCCGGCGACGGTCAGCATCGACGACATGCTGAGCAAGCATTTCGCGGTGGTCGGCACCACCGGCGTCGGCAAGTCGAGCGCCGTTTCGCTTCTCCTGCGCAAGGCCTGCGAGGCGAAGCCGAACCTGCGCGTGCTGGTCCTCGATCCGCACAACGAATACGCCCATGCCTTCAGGGACATGTCGATCACGCTGGACGTCAACACGCTCGAGCTGCCGGTGTGGCTGTTCAAGTTCGACGAGCTGGTGGACGTCATCTACCGCGGACGACCGGCGCCGGACGCCGAATCCGACCTGCTGCGCGAGCTGATCCCGCTCGCGAAATCCCAATTCGCGGCTTACGCCAATTTCGGTTCGGGCAGCCTGCTGCGCAAGCAATCCGACGGGCTGCTGTTCTCGCTGGATTCGCCCTCGCCCTATCGCATGCTCGATCTGCTCGGCCTGCTCGACGAGATGATGGGCAAGCTGGATCCCCGGCACGACAGGCATCACATGCGAGTGCTGAAAGGCCGGCTCGAGTCGCTCGTCACGGATGCGCGCTACCGCTTCATGTTCGGCAAGGGGGCGACCGAGGACAATCTGGAGGCCGTGATCTCGCGGATCTTCCGGCTGCCGCAGGATAACCGTCCAGTGACCGTGCTCCAGCTCGCCGGCCTCCCGTCCGAGGTGCTGAACGCGGTCGTGTCCGTCTTGTCGCGGCTGTCATTCGAGATCGCAATGTGGAGCCCGGGTTCCTTCGAGGTGCTGCTCCTCTGCGAAGAGGCGCATCGCTACGTTCCGCAGGACCCGAAGCTCGGTTTCGCGCCGACGCGCCAGGCCATCGCCCGCATCGCCAAGGAGGGCCGCAAATACGGCTGCTACATCGGCGTCGTGACGCAGCGGCCGGGCGAGCTCGACCCCACCATCCTATCGCAATGTTCGACGGTCTTCGCGATGCGGCTCGGCAACGAGCGCGACCAGGAGATCATCCGCTCGGCGATCTCGGACTCGTCGGCCAGCCAGATCAGCTTCCTCTCGGCGATCGGCAACCGCGAGGCGATCGCATTCGGCGAAGGCGTGGCCACGCCGATGCGCATGAAGTTCACGCTCCAGCCGGACACGCTGCTGCCGGCCGCGGCCACGAGCGCCAGCGCGGCATTGGCCGGTCTGAGGCCGCAACTCAGCTTGCGCGCGATTGTGTCGCGCATGCGCGGACAGAGCGAACCCGTCGATCTCTGACCCCAGGCCAAGCTGCCGAACGAGTCGTTAAAAAGCGATTGCGAGAGCTATGCAATTGAGGCGTAGCTAACCCATTGCGATTTCACAGCCATGCGCCCTGAGTATGTATATATCTCTCTCATCCGGTCGCTGCCGTCAGATGCCCCGCTTGTCCAAGCTGGTCCCGCAGCGGGCCGAAAACCAATCAGGAGTGAGTCATGATCGTTTCGCATGTCATCGAGCGCGTCCGCGCCTATCTTCGTTATCGCGCCTCCGTGCGCGCGCTGTCGGCGCTGTCCGAGCGCGAGCTCGCCGATATCGGCGTGGCTCGCAGCGAGATCCATTCTGTGGCCAAGGGCGCTGCCTACGTCTGAGCCCTCAGCACGAGACTGAAGAAAAGCCCGGCTCGCCGGGCTTTTTTCATGCGCGCTCGCGCGACGAGCAAGCCGCGCCCGCTCTGTCCTTAACCATGCTTCAAGCTTTGCGCCGAGCTGAGCAGCCTCCGCTTGAGTCGAGAACAAAAGAGGAATAAGAACAAAAGAAGAACGGAGAAGATGTCATGTTGCGCCGGATGGTCGAAGATGCCGCGGAGGCCGTCGTGATCGGCCTGTTTCTGACGATGGTCTGGCTCTGGGCCGGCGCTGTGGCCGCAAGCGGACTTTAACCACTTGCCCACAGGCAAGCGCGAGGGCTGCGCTCGGCTTGCGGGACTCCGCCCGGGAATCGATGCAGAAGGTGTCGCTTGAACCAGCGGCCCTGCCGCGGAGCAGCGCATGTCCACCATCTATCGCGACGCCGGCTTCGTCCATCTGCACACGCATTCTGCCTTCTCGCTGCTGGAAGGTGCCTTGCCGATCGCCAAGCTGGCGAAGCTCGCCGAGGCGGATGAGATGCCGGCGCTGGCGCTGACCGACACCAACAACCTGTTCGGCGCGCTCGAGTTCTCGGAGAAGGTGGCTGAGAAGGGCATCCAGCCCATCGTCGGGCTGCAGCTCACCGTCGATTTCGCCGATCATCCGCCGGCGCCGGGGCGGCCGATGCAGCAGCGGGAGGGGCGGGGCCGCATGGTCCTGCTCGCCGCCGATGCGCAGGGCTACGATAACTTGATGCGGCTCACCAGCATCGGTTTCCTCGAAACGGATTCGACCGACGAGCCGCATGTCGCCTTCGAGCGGCTGGCGCGGCACGGCGCCGGCCTGATCGCGCTCACCGGCGGGCCGGACGGACCGATCGATCGGGCCTGCCGGGCGCGGCGGGACGATCTGGCGGACCGGCGCCTGCAGTCGTTGGCCGAGCTCTTCGGCGATCGCCTCTATGTCGAGCTGCAGCGGCATGGGCTCGACTATGAGCGCGCCGTCGAGCCGCGGCTGATCGCGGCGGCCTACCGGCGCGGCCTGCCCATCGTCGCCACCAACGAACCCTATTTCGGCGGGAGGGATGATCACGAGGCGCATGACGCGCTGATCGCCATCTCGGCCGGGCGTCTCGTCTCCGACGACGAGCGCCGCCGGCTGAGCGAGGAGCACCGCTTCAAGACCCGCGCCGAGATGAAGCGGCTCTTCCACGACCTGCCTGAGGCGATCGAGAGCACGATCGAGATCGCCATGCGCTGCGCCTTCCGGCCGCGCGTGCTGAAGACGCCGATCCTGCCGCGCTTCTCCGCGACCGAGGATGAGGCGGCGCTGCTCCGCCGCCAGGCGCATGAGGGCCTCGACGAACGCTTCGCGCTGCATGATCCGGTGCAGGGCATGACGGTGGAGGATTACCGTAGAAGGCTCGATTTCGAGCTCTCGGTGATCGAGCGCATGAAGTTTCCCGGATACTTCCTGATCGTCTCGGACTTCATCCGCTGGGCGAAGGAGCAGGGCATCCCCGTGGGTCCCGGCCGCGGCTCCGGCGCGGGATCGCTGGTCGCCTATGCGCTGAAGATCACCGACCTCGATCCCCTGCGCTTCAACCTGCTGTTCGAGCGCTTCCTCAATCCGGACCGCGTGTCGATGCCGGATTTCGACATCGATTTCTGTCAGGACGGGCGCGAGCAGGTGATCCGCTACGTGCAGGATCGCTACGGCCACGACCGCGTGGCGCAGATCATCACCTTCGGCTCGCTGCAGGCGCGCGGCGTGATGCGCGACGTCGGCCGCGTGCTGGAAATGCCCTACGGCCAGGTCGACAAGCTGACCAAGCTCGTCCCGCAGAACCCGGCCAACCCGGTGACTCTTGAGAAGGCCATCGCCGAGGAAGCGAGGCTGCGCCAGGCGGCGGAGGAGGACGAGACCGTCGGCCGCATGCTCGCCATCGCGCAGAAGCTCGAAGGCCTCTACCGCCACGCCTCCACCCATGCCGCAGGCATCGTCATCGGCGACCGGCGGCTCGAGGAGATGGTGCCGCTCTACCGCGATCCGAAGTCGGACATGCCGGTGACCCAGTTCAACATGAAATGGGTGGAGCAGGCCGGACTCGTGAAGTTCGACTTCCTCGGCCTCAAGACCCTCTCGGTGCTGCGCAAGGCGGTCGACCTGCTCGCCAAGCGCGGCGTCGCCATCGACCTGCTGCAGATCCCGCTCGACGATCAGAAGACCTACGCCATGCTCTCGCGGGCCGAAACGGTGGGGGTGTTCCAGCTGGAGTCCGGCGGCATGCGGCGGGCGCTCGTGGATATGAAGCCCGACCGCTTCGAGGACATCATCGCGCTCGTCGCGCTCTACCGCCCTGGCCCGATGGCCAACATCCCGGTCTATTGCGACTGCAAGCACAAGCGGGCCGAGCCGGAATACATCCATCCGCAGGTGAAGGCGGTGCTTGAGGAGACCTTCGGCGTCATCGTCTACCAGGAGCAGGTGATGCAGATCGCGCAGATCCTCTCCGGCTACAGCCTGGGCGAGGCCGATCTGCTGCGCCGCGCCATGGGCAAGAAGATCAAGGCCGAGATGGACAAGCAGCGCGAGCGATTCGTCTCGGGCTGCCTGGAGCGCGGCATCCGCAAGGACGACGCCGATACGATCTTCGACCTGCTCGCCAAGTTCGCGGATTATGGCTTCAACAAGAGCCACGCCGCCGCCTATGCGCTCGTGGCCTACCAGACCGCCTATCTTAAAGCGAACTACCCGACCGAGTTCATGGCCGCCTCGATGGCCTACGAGACATCGAACACCGAGAAGCTCGTCGAATTCAGGCGCGAGGCGGCGCGGCTCGGCATCGTGGTCGATGCGCCGTCCGTCACCGAGTCGGGCTTGAACTTCGATGTCCGCGACGGCCGCATCATCTACGCGCTCTGCGCCGTCCGCGGCGTGGGCGAGGAGGCGGCCCGGCAGATCGTCGAGGCGCGCGAGCGCAAGCCCTTCGCCGACATCGGCGACTTCGCCCAGAGCATCAATCCGCGTGCGGTCAACAAGCGGACGGTCGAGACGCTCGCGGCGGCCGGCGCCTTCGACGCGCTCGAGCCCAACCGGGCCCGCGTCTTCGCAGGAGCGGACATGATCGTCGGCGCGGCCAACGAAGCCGAGCGGAACCGCGTCGACGGGCAGGGCGGGCTGTTCGGCGGCGAGGGCGGCGGTTCGGAGCTCCGCCTGCCGCAGATCGCGGCCTGGACGCCGATGGAGCGCCTGCAGCGCGAATTCGCCGCGATCGGATTCTTCCTCTCCGGCCATCCGCTCGACGATTACGCCAATGCCCTGACGCGCATGCGCATCGCGCCGCATGGCGAGTTCATGAAGGCGGTTCGGGCGGGGGCCACCGCCGGTCGGCTCGCCGCCACCGTCATCGACCGTCAGGAAAGGCGCACGCGCAGCGGCGCCCGCATGGGCATCGTCAACCTGTCCGACCAGAGCGGGCAGTTCGAAGTGGTGATCTTCTCAGAGCGCCTGGCGCAGTACCGCGAACTGCTTGAGCCGGGCAGATTGGTCCTCGTCACCGTCTCGGCCTCGATCGAGAACGAGGATGCGCGGCTGATCGTGCAGCTCGTCGAGGATCTGGATCAGGCGGTGGCGCGCGGCCTCAAGGGATTGCGCGTCTTCCTGCGCGACGCCGCGCCGATCCGCAGCCTGCAGGCGCGGCTCGGCCGCAAGGGGGAGGGCGACATCATCCTGGTGGTGATGGCGGAGGGCAGCGACGTCGAGGTCAAGCTGCCAGGCCGCTACGATGTGAGTCCTGCCATGGTCGGCGCACTGAAGTCGGTTTCCGGCGTCCTGGCGGTGCAGCCGGTGTGACCGAAGCGTCTCACCACCATTCGTGCTCGTCGGCGTCGTCGTAGAGCTGCCGCTGGACAGCAGCGAGACCAGCAAGAAGCCGGTCCACCGGCACCTCGCCCACATGCTTCTCGATCTGAGTCAGCTGGCCCCGGAGCGCTGCGGCGCTGTCGGAATCGACGATGCGGAATTCCTCCTGGATCGCCAGCTGCTCTTCCAGGCGGAGGCGGCGGGCGCGGCAGACCGCGAAATCGTCGGCATCATCGAGAAGACGGCTTCTCGAACTGCGGATCGCAGCGGCGGCGGTGGCGAAGGGCGCATCAGCGAAACTGCCGCGGAGAGTCGGCGGTAGCGTCTCCTGCGACGCTTCGCTGCCCTCCAGAACGACAATGGCACCGCTCAACATGGGCGCCTTGGCCGCAGTCGGCATCTTCCTCTCCCCCGGTCCTTTCTCCCGCATCAACTTGCAAGCTTCAGTGCGGTTCCCGCTGTGCGCCCCAGCACACCGCAGACATGAAAAGGGCCACGCGCGGCGAACGCGCATGGCCCCTTGTCGACTGGAGTGCGAGCTTCGTCAGACGCTGTTGCGGCGCAGCAGGCCGACGATGGCCATGATCACGAAGATGGCGATCGCCGCATAGAACAGCATTTGCGCACCACCCATGGCGGTGCCTGCCACGCCGCCGAAGCCGAAGAAGGCGGCGACGATGGCGACCACGAGAAAGATCAAGGCCCACTGGAGAAGGCTGCCCATGGTGAATTCCTTTCAACCGGATGACGCCTGCCCCGCCGGAGGTATTCCGGCGCCCTGACCGGACGTCTTGCGCGCCGATTCAACGCATGGAATCCGCCGGGGTTTCCGATTCGCGCAGCCGGCGATCACTTGCCACGCGCGTCCTTCTCGCCGAGTTCGGCCTGCGCCGCCGAGGACTTGCGCGGATTGCTCTTACCTTCCTTCGCCGCTTTGGCGTTGGCGCGCTTGGCCGTCGCGCTGTCTTTGCCCTTTTCCGTCGCCATGGATGACCTCCCTCGTCCGTGCTTCGCAGCACAACGGCAGGCCGGTCAGCGGGGTTCCCCAGCGTCAGGCAGGCGGCTTCCCTAACGAAAACTGAAAGGCCGAGACGTGGAATCCCGGCTTCCCTTGGGTCAGCTTTCACCTTGTGCTCAGCCGATGCTTCCAGAGGACCACGGTCGATAAAATTTGACGCAAATCGGCCAGCAAGCGGAAAAGGCCTGACCGTTAGACCGCCCTGAGAGAGCCGGGATCCCGTTTCGAGGAGCCGGTTGCGAACAGGGGCCAACGATGTCGGCAAACCTCATACCAGCAAGCGGCTTTTCAGCCGCGACTACGCCGGGCTTGACGCTCGCCACGGCGACCACCGTCACCTCCGTCTTCCAGAGCGAGTCTGCGGGCTTCCGCAGCGCGATCGGCATGTATGTGATCAACGCTGACGGCACGCTCGGCGGGGTGACGATGCTGTTCGCGAACGCATCGGCCAAGGGAAGCGGCGGCAACCTGGTCACCGGCGCCGCCGGCGGCTCGGCTTCGCTGAAGGCCGGCCAGAGCATCGGCTTCTTCATCGCCTCCGACGCCTATGGCAAGAATCCCAACAAGTTCCTGGACAGCGCCACGTCCTTCCAGCTCGTCAACAGCAAGGGCCAGACCGCCTCGCTCAAGGACGGCGCCGACGTCAAGCTCGTCACGGTCGACCAGAAGGGCAAGGCCGAGGTCGTCAAGACCGCCTACGGCTCATCGCTGTTCTTCTCCAACAGTGCGCAGAACGTCGATAAGGTCTCCCATGTGAAGATGGTGTCGGATGCCAAGAGCGGCTTCCTGACCCTCTCGTTCGAGGACCTGATCAACGGCGGCGACCGCGACTACAACGACGCCGTGATCAAGGTGAACGTCGGCAGCGCGAACCTTGCTCCCGTCGTGGCTCCCCAGGTCGTCGAGGCGCCCAAACCCGTGGTCATCCCGACGCCGATCACTCCGACGCCGGTCGTTCAGACGCCAGTGGTCGAGACGCCGAAGGCGCCGGCGGTCGCGCCCCCGTCCGTGCAGGCCCCGGTCGCGCAGGCCCCGGTTGTCGAGAAGCCGAAGGCTCCCGTGGCCGAGTCTCCCGTCGCGCAGGCCCCCGTCGTTGAAGCGCCGAAGGCGCCGGTGGTCGAGACCCCGAAAGCTCCGGTGGCCGAGACGCCGGTCGTCGAGGCGCCCAAAGCTCCTGTTGTGGTACCGCCGGTTGTCGCGACCCCAAAGGCTCCCGTGGCCGAGACCCCGGTCGCGCAGACCCCGGTCGTTGAGGCGCCGAAGGTTCCGGTGATCGAGGCGCCGGTGGTTGAGACGCCGAAGGCTCCCGTGGCCGAGTCCCCCGTCGCGCAGGCCCCCGTCGTTGAAGCGCCGAAGGCGCCGGTGGTCGAGACCCCGAAAGCTGCGGTGGCCGAGACGCCGGTCGTCGAGGCGCCCAAAGCTCCTGTTGTGGTACCGCCGGTTGTCGCGACCCCAAAGGCTCCCGTGGCCGAGACCCCGGTCGCGCAGACCCCGGTCGTTGAAGCGCCGAAGGTTCCGGTGATCGAGGCGCCGGTGGTCGAGACGCCGAAGGCTCCCGTGGTCGAGTCCCCGGCCGCGCAGGCCCCCGTCGTCGAGGCGCCGAAGGCTCCGGTGATCGAGGCGCCGGTGGTCGAGACGCCGAAGGCTCCCGTCGCCGAGTCCCCGGCCGCGCAGGCCCCCGTCGTCGAGGCGCCGAAGGCTCCGGTGATCGAGGCGCCGGTGGTCGAGACGCCGAAGGCTCCCGTCGCCGAGACCCCGGCCGCGCAGGCCCCCGTCGTCGAGGCGCCGAAGGCTCCGGTGATGGAAACTCCTATTGCGCAGGCGCCGGTGATCGAAGCGCCTAAGGCGCCCGTTGTCGAGACGCCGGCGCCTGTCGCCCAGGAACCGCCTGCGCCGGCCGCCGAGCCGACCCCGGTCGCCGAGACGCCGGCTCCTGTCGCCCAGGAACCGCCTGCGCCGGCCGCCGCGCCGACTCCGGTCGCCGAGACGCCGGCTCCTATCGTCCAGGAACCGCCTGCGCCAGCCGCCGAGCCGACCCCGGTCGCCGAGACGCCGGCTCCCGTCGCCCAGGAACCGCCTGCGCCGGCCGCCGAGCCGACCCCGGTCGCCGGAACGCCGGCTCCCGTCGCCCAGGAACCGCCTGCGCCGGCCGCCGAGCCGGCTCCGGTCGCCGAGACGCCTGCCCCCATCGCCGAGGAAGCGCCTGCGCCGGCCGCCGCGCCGACTCCGGTCGCCGAGACGCCGGCTCCCGCCGCCGAGGACGCGCCTGCGCTGGCCGTCGAGCCGGCTCCGGTCGCCGAGACGCCTGTCCCCGTCGCCGAGGAAGCGCCTGCGCCGGCCGTCGAGCCGACTCCGGTCGCCGAGACGCTGCCGGTCGCAGCCGCTCAAGAGCCTCCGGCCGTGATCGATCTTCCTGCCTATCCCTTCGTTGCCCCTCCTGCGCCCGTCGTCAGCGCGCCGGCGTCGGGACCGGTGATCGAGCTGCCGGCTTATCCATTCGTCCCCGCCGGCGAAACACCGCAGACGATCGAACCGGCCCCCAACGCCCCGCCGTCGACGCCAGCGCCTGTTGTCGAACCTACGCCCGTCGTCGTGGCTCCGGCGCCCGCGCCCGTCGCGATCGAGCCGCCGGCCGCTCCGGTCAGCGAGCCTGCACCCGTGACGATGGAGCCGGCGCCAGCGCCGAGCGAGCCCGCTCCCACGCCGACGCCAGTCGTCGAGCCGACGCCGATCGTCGTGACGCCAGCGCCCACGCCCGTCGTCGCCGAACCGCCGGCCGCTCCGGTCAGCGAGCCAGCGCCCGTGACGGCCGAGCCTGCTCCCACGCCGGCTCCGGTCGTTGTCGAGCCAGGTCCGGTCACCGCACCGGCTGCGCCTAACGTGATCGTGGGCACCACCAATGGCGAGAGGCTCGCCGGCGTGGTCGATAACGTCACGATCTACGCCAAGGGCGGCCAGGATCTCGTCATCGGCACCCAGGGCCACGACAACCTGTTCGGCGGTTCCGGCGACGATCTGGTCATCGCCGGCGCCGGCAACGACACGATCAACGGCAACTCCGGCAACGACACGATCTATGGTCAGGACGGCAACGATCTGATCAACGGCAATTCCGGCAACGACCGCATCTACGACAACGCCGGAGACGACTCGGTCTATGGCGGCAGCGGCGATGACTGGGTCACCGTCGGCACGGGCCGGGATTACTATGCCGGCAATGACGGCTTCGATACGCTGGACTTCTCTGAGGCCGCCTTCGGCGTCACGATGGACATCTCCAAGAAGTCCACGACGATCGGCGCCGACATCAAGACCTTCGAGACCTTCGAGAGCTATATGGGCAGCGGCTTCGCCGATAGCCTGCGCGGCTCGAAGGCCGCCGAACTCCTCAACGGCGGCGGCGGCGACGACTGGATCCGCAGCCTGGGCGGCGCCGACACGCTGACCGGCAGCGCGGGCAAGGATGTCTTCGCCTACTCTCCGAAGGATGTCTTCGATCTCGGAGCGCATCTCGGCGTCGACGTGATCACCGACTTCACCTGGTTCGAGGACAAGCTCGACCTCTACGAGATCACCAAGAACTTCAAGGGCGACAAGTACAGCCTGGTGAAGCTGGAGCAGGTCGGGGACGGCACTCTCGTCTCGGCCAATCTCGGGACCGGCGGCGGCTGGCAGCAGATCGCGGTCCTCGAGCACGCCAACACGGCGACGCTCGCCTCCACGCTGAAGGAATGGCTGATCGTCTGATCGAAAAAGCACCACGGCAATGGCCGCCGCTTCCCGCACGGGAGCGGCGGCTTCCGCATGTCCAGCTCCAGGTCCTGGAACCGATCGGAGCCGCGCCCGTTCGGGCTCCGTCGAGGCTGTAGGGCAGGTCCCTGCACCGCTTTCCGCGGGGTTAAGCCTATCTCAAAGATTGCGCTGCATCTTTTGGGATAACGGACGGTCAAAGTCGCGATGCAAGAAGCCTCCTATCTGCTGACGCCCGATCCGCCGGGCGCGGACGACGGCCACGCCGACGGACCGCTCGCCGAGGACGCCGTCCTGCTCAAGACGTGGCTGCAGGCGGCGATCGGCGGTAGAGCTCTGCCGGCCGTCGAGGGGCGCTTCCGGACTCAGGAGTTGCGCGCGCTGGAGCGGGACATGCGCCGGCTCGGGACCGTGCTGGAGATCGAGCGCGAGGGGCTGAAGGCTTCGCAGAAATTGAGCGATAGCTCTCGGGTGCTCGAATCGGACATCGCCGTCTTCGGCGACCAGATGCTCGGACGGCTGGAGAGCCTGCGGCTGTCGATCGAGCAGGTCTCCGCCGAGATGCCGGGCGTGCTCTCCGAACTCGCGTCCACCCATGCGACCTCGGCCGCGGCGCGGCAGTCGACGCAGCAATCCAACGACAGCATCGCCGCCCTCGACCGTTCGGTCCGCGACGTGGCCGCGGTGGCCGAGGCCATCGCCGGCGTGGCGCGGCAGACGCGGCTGCTGGCGCTGAACGCGACGATCGAGGCGGCGCGCGCCGGCGAGGCCGGCCGCGGCTTCGCCGTCGTCGCCTCCGAGGTGAAGGCGCTCTCGACGGTCGTCGAGGAATCGACCCGCAGCATCTCGACCCATGTCGAGCGGATCATGGCGACCAGCCGGCAGACCGCGGTCGAGACCGCGAGCGTCACCGAGGCGCTGACGCGGATCGACGGCAGCATCGACGGCCTGAGCCGCAACACCCGCACCGCGGCCGAACGGATGATCGCCGTCGGCTCCTCGATGTCGGCCGAAGCGGCGGCCATCGACCGCAGCATCAAGGCGCATCTCGTCAAGGTCACGAGCGCCTACCGCGGCACGCGTGAGGAGGCGATCGCGCTGCTCGAGCGGGCGGACCGCGCGCTCGGCGAGCTCGGCCAGGCCGATGCGCTCGCCCGCTTCCAGGAGATCGGCGGCGGCTTCGTCGACCGCGACCTCTTCATCTGGGCGATGGACGAGGAGGGCATCCTCCTCGCCAATCCGCACCGCTGCAATCAGCTCGGCACCAACATCGCGGAGACGATGCGCGACGCCGACGGCAATCTGATGGTCCGCGAGATGCGCGACCGCCTGCGGACGACCGACCGGATCGAGATCAAGTACCGCTTCGACAATCCAGTGACGAAGCGGCCCGAGCCCAAGACCAACATCGTGCGCAAGCGGGCCGGCGTGATCTTCGGCACCGGCTATTTCAACCAGAACAGCGACTGATCCCGGCGGAGATCACGACCACGGTGCGACACTCCGACCGGCTGGTGCTACTGCCGCCGCTGGCCTATCGTTTCCACATGAACTTTCCTCTCGCGGCGGCTGGCCTCTGTGTGATCTTGCTCGCAATCGCCCATTCCGCGATCGGGGAGCGGCTCGTGCTCCGGCCCTTGATGGGATGGAATGGCCAGGCGCCGGATGGCGCCAAGGTCTTGTCGCTGCAGCAGAGGCGCGTGCTGCGCGCTTCCTGGCATCTCGTCAGCATCTTCGGCCTCGGCTGCGCCGCGCTGCTGTTGTCGGCGGGTTGGAGCGGAAGCTTCGCCGCGGCGCGGCCGATCCTCTACGTTACGTTCCTTGCCGCGGCGCTCTACTGGCTGCCGGCGACCCGCGGCCGCCATCCCGCCTGGGCAGTGCTCGCGCTGATCGGCGCGCTGACCGCCTACGGCTAGTGGAACAGTGCCTCGACCGTATCCAGACCGCTGCCCGAGTACGAGACGTTCGCCGCCTGGACAGCATCGGCCTGAAGCGCCGCCACGGCGAGGCGGGGCGTGGACTCCGTCCGGGCGCTGTCAGCGCCCTGGCGGCTGAGGCCGCCGGCCACGACGATCACGGCGAGCAGGCTGGCGATCTTCAGGGCGGCGATCAGGGGCAGGTGGCTCATCGTTGGGCTCCGGGTGAAGGCGTCTTCGATGAAGGGGAGAATGCCGGAGCCGGGGGCGGCGCGGTGTGCAGTTTCGCACAGGCGGATGCGGCCGCGGACCGCTCCACGGCATCCAAGACGCAAGGATGCGGATCGCCGAAGGCGTCAGGACGTGTCCGCCCTCAGCGCATCGCAGGCCAGCGCATGGCATTCGCGCAGCACGCAATCGACTTCGCGAGCGGCGTCGGCCCGCCAACCGGGCGGACGGCCGATGCGCAGCGGCGAACGGGGCGGGAGCGCCGGACGCGCGGCCCGCCTGGCCTCCCACCGCGCCCGCCAGCGCGCCAGCCGCCGCGCCTGACGCGGCAGGTCGGAGAGCGCGCCTTCCAGCGCGGCGAGGCGCAGGCGGAGGCGGGCGGCATCGACGAGGGCGTCAGGATCGGGCCGGCGCGGCGATGGCGGCGGTGCCGGCGGGGGAGGGGCGAAGGGCGCCTGGGGCGGGGACCAGAAGGTGCGGATGCGCGGCTCGCCGGCCGGCACGATCGCGCTCCTGCGCCGGAAGTGCTTCGGGCGGTCGAACAACCGGAACGCGGGCGGCCGGGCCCCTGCGGCGGCGGCGCCCGCCGCGATCGGCGCGAAGCCCCTCGCCTGAGCTGGAGCCGGCGCGAGGCCCCGCGCCGCGATCACGATCAACCGCCGCGCCGCCGCTTCCGCCGGCCGGAGAAGCGCCAAAGCGGCGTTGCGCAAGTGGCGGCGGATCGTGCCGCCTTCGCTTCCGCCGAGCAGCGTGACGATCGCGGCGACGACCTCGGCAAGCGCGTCACGGTTGCGGCTGATGGCGAGGGACCAGTCCATCGCCGAAACCTAGCGCCACAGTCGCTGCGTGTAAAGGTATATTTTCCTATATTTTGAGTTGAACCGGGCATGGCCGATCGAAGGCAGCCGCCGCTTCCCGCATCACATTCCCGTATGGGATCACGAATTCGCCCAAATCAGACTCAAGCTTGGCCATGGGCGGGGAAGGAGAAAATGCCATGGCTGCCGTGCAAACGACGATCAATTTCGATGACATCTTCCTCACCGATGGTTCAGAAGCAAGGATCCCGAACGGATATCAGGGATTCAACTGGATCCAGGCCGGGGTCCATAACCCAATTAATCCATCCGGCTACACGCCGACGTCGGGATCAAATCTGGCGTTCATTGCCGAGGCGAGCACGTTCGACGTCGCCGGCTACGAGGACGCGGCACCCGGCAGCCCCTTCGTGATGACGCGGTCCACCGCCTTCGATCTGGTCGGAGCGGATTTCTCCGCCGGCTTCCGCGAGGGAGTCAGCGTGACGGTGCGCGCCTATGCCGACGAGGCCGGCACGCAACCGATCGGCAGCCTCACCTTCACGGTGGGGCAGGGGAGCGCCACGGGCATCGACTTCGACTCCTATGTCTTCGGCGGCGCGAAGCGCGTCGAGTTCAACGCGAATGACCGCAACCCGGCGACCAGCGACTATTTCGGCATCGACGACATCGTGGTGCGGGACGCCGCGCCTGCGACGATCGTCACCTTCGACGAGTTCCGGCTGTCCAACGGCGGCGAGCAGGCGGTGCCCGACGGCTATGTCGGCTTCGACTGGTCCGGCGTCGGCGTCTACCGGCCGGACGGAGGCATCCGCGGCTACCAGACCGCCGACGGCACGGCCAATCTCGGCTTCATCGGGGAGGCGAACGGGCTGGAGCTCGCGGGCTACGAAGACCACGCGGCTGGAACCGCCGCCGTCATCACGCGCGACGAGGCCTTCACCTTCCGCGGCGGCGCCTTCTCCTCCGCCTTCCGCGACGATCTCGCGGTGACGGTGCGCGCCTACGCCGACGCGGATGGCACGGAGCTCATCGGCACGGCGAGCTTCGAGCTCGACCGCGGCGTGCATTTCGTCAGCTTCTCGGACGACCCGGCGACCGCAGGCGGACAGCGCCTCTTCCTGGACCGCGGCATCCAGATCGCCAACACGGTGCAGAACGTCGACATCGACGGCACCTTCGCCGGAGCGCACCGCATCGAATTCGCCTCCAACGATGGGAATCCGTCGACGGCGGATTACTTCGGGTTCGATAGTCTGGCGTTCATTTGAGAACCGACGACCACCGCCACTGCACCTCGGCCTGCCGATGTCGCTATAGGCAGCTCGTGGGCGAGGAGGAGCCGGCTCGTCCAGCCTTACCACGGGCGATGAGTTTTCGGTAACATCGTTGTGCGGGCGATGACCGCAATAGTTGCATTTCATCCACCGCATTTCTGTGGACGCGCGTCTGCGACGTCTAGCGGGTCGGACCAGTTATGCTATGAGAACACTAGCCCGATCGGATTCGTCGGTCGTGCTCTCGGAGACCTCCTTCACCTTCGTCGAAAGGCACTCCCGCAAGGATTGCCGCTCGCGGGGGCACCGATTGCGGACGCGGCTCGCCTCGTGCGGCTCGTTCGGAGTGGTCTAGGAAAGGAGGGTGTGTGATGCTCGGAGTGCTCATTCAGGGACGAGCCATCAGCTTTACTCAGGGGAGCCGGCGGCCCGGCGACGCCGGTCGCGCGAAGACTGCGCCGCGTTCGCGCTTTGTTCCTTCGGGAGGCATCGCCTGGATAGTTGCAGTCACGGGACTGGTCGCGTTATTGCTGGCGGGGACATCCGCCGGTCGCGTGGCCCTGGGCGTGGATTTTTCGCTCAGCGCAGGAACGGGTTTCGGATCACCTTCGTCGAAAGGCACTCCCGCAAGGATTGCCGCTCGCGGGGGCACCGATTGCGGACGCGGCTCGCCTCGTGCGGCTCGTTCGGAGTCGTCTCGCAAACTGCCCCCAGCATGCACTTGCTCTGAGGCTGGGGGGGACTGCGATGAAGGCACGGCGACTGCCTAAAAGTTTATCTGTCGACAGTATTAAGGACGTTTGGCGGGGGAGCAGGGACTCCAAGTCTTCGACTGCAGCGTCACCGGGCATTGACTCGGTGACCGCCGGTGAATTCCAGTCGCGGCTCAATTACGAAATCGCTCGGATTCGATCAGAGATCCAGACTGGAAACTTTAGCTTCAGTGACCTCCGCTGCGCCCCAATACCGAAGGGCAATGGTAGTCGTATTATAGCGATCCCGACGGTGAGAGATCGGCTTGTCCAGCGCTGTCTAATCAATCATCTGAATCAAGACTCGCGGTTTAAAGGTGAAACGCGTTCAAGCTACGGCTTCACGCCAGGCAGGAATCTTCGTGAAGCTCAACTTGCCGCTCGTTCGCTGCGAACGGAAAAGCAGTGGGTCCTAAAGGCCGATATCGTCAAGTTTTTTGACAATATTCCGCGATCTGACGTTCATTCTTCAGTTTCTAAGAAGGTGCAATCGAAGATAGTTAGAGAGCTACTGCATAAAGCGATTGAATGCGAGATTCGTGTGGTGGGGGAGCGGCATACCAAGATAGTGAATGATAATGGCATACGCAGAGGTGTTGGGCTGCGGCAAGGAATGCCGGTTTCGCCTCTGCTATCGAATTTGCTTTTATATGATTTTGATTGTGCTCTTGAAAAGCAGGGTTATACATTTATTCGCTATGCCGATGATTTGGCATTTTTTTGCTCAAGCAGGTTAGAATGTGAGAGTTTGTTTCGCAAAGTTTCGAGTTATCTGGATGTATTGGGTCTAAAAATTCCTGAACTAACAGACCATGGGAAAACTCAAACTATTGATCCATCTCAATCACTTGAGTTCCTTGGCGTTGAAATACGCCGCGCGAACGGTTCAGAATATTTCATTCATGCGCCGTTCAAGAAAATTGCGCGGATAGACGAAGAGCTAGCTCAAATTGCCACAGTGAATTATTGTTTTAAAGACCAAATGAATTTGAATGAGATTCTTAAATACATGTCTTCTTTCGTGGCTGGCCATGATGCGTCACTCGCAGTGGTTGATGATCGGGAGGAATTTCGTGGTCGCCTTAATGCCAGTTTGCGGCGGGCCCAGGAGAGTTTATTTAAAGACATATTCGGAGAGTCTTTTTTGATGAGCCTGAACGACGAAAAGAAGGCGATACTTGGAATGGTGAATTTCCCAAAGCGACAAGGCAACGGTCGTAAGACTTCGAAGTCTAGGAGCCGCGTTCGTCGTTGATCTGGGCGTCCTCGACCGACGCTTGCCATCCGCCCCCCTTTCTGCCATAGGCCGCGCCATCCCACACGCGAGGGTCGCGGTCTGCCTCAAGCCCGCTTCCGGTGCGCCTCCCATCCCGGGCGACGCAGCATTCCCCTCGCGGCGGCATAACCGGAGAACATTCGCAGATGGCACTGCCTGACTTCACCATGCGCCAGCTCCTGGAAGCCGGCGCCCATTTCGGCCACCAGTCGCACCGCTGGAACCCGAAGATGGGCTCCTACATCTTCGGCACGCGCAACAACATCCACATCATCGACCTGTCGCAGACCGTGCCGCTGCTGCACCGCGCGCTGCAGGCGGTGTCTGACACCGTCGCCAAGGGCGGCCGCGTGCTCTTCGTCGGCACCAAGCGGCAGGCGTCGGACGCCATCGCCCAGTCCGCCAAGCGCTCGGCGCAGTATTACGTCAACGCCCGCTGGCTCGGCGGCATGCTGACCAACTGGAAGACGGTGTCGAACTCGATCCAGCGCCTGCGCAAGGTCGACGAGCTTCTCGGCGCCGGCAACCAGTCCGGCCTCACCAAGAAGGAGCGCCTGCTGCTGTCGCGCGAGCGCGACAAGCTGGAGAAGGCGCTCGGCGGCATCAAGGACATGGGCGGCACGCCCGACCTGATCTTCGTGATCGACACCAACAAGGAGCAGCTGGCGATCAAGGAGGCGAACCGCCTCGGCATCCCGGTCGCCGCCATCGTCGACACCAACAGCGATCCCGACGGCATCACCTTCCCGGTGCCGGCGAACGATGACGCCAGCCGCGCGATCGAGCTCTATTGCGACCTCGTCGCCCGCTCGGCGATCGACGGCATCACGCGCGGCCAGGGCGGCGCCGGCGTCGACATCGGCGCCATGGATGCGCCGATGGTGGAGGAGCTGCCGGAGGCCGAGGCCGGCGCGCTCGCCGGCGAGGCCTTCGAGCTCTTGGCCAGCCCCCGCGGCGGCGTCGACGACCTCACCAAGCTGCATGGCGTCGGCCCCGAGCTCGAGAAGAAGCTGAACGAATACGGCATCTTCCACTATTGGCAGGTGGCCGCCATGGGCGATTCCGACATCGCCAAGGTGGACGGCGACCTCAAGCTCAACGGCCGCATCGGCCGCGACGGCTGGGTGGACACGGCCCGGGCGCTGGTGGCCTGACGTCTTCAACCCTCTGTCACGAGGGCCGAGCTAAGAAGGCCTGCGCCGACCTCCTCATGCTGAGGAGGGGCCGCAGGCCCTGTCTCGAAGCACGCACCACCGTCTTGCGTCCTTCGAGACGCCGCTTCGCGGCTCCTCAGGATGAGGAGCGCGGAGCCACGAGAATTTCGTTCGTTTCAGCTTCATAAGGACACGACGGCCATGGCCGAGATCACCGCCGCACTGGTGAAGGAACTGCGCGAGAAGACCGGCGCGGGCATGATGGATTGCAAGGGCGCGCTGAACGAGACCGGCGGCGACCTGGAGGCGGCCGTCGACTGGCTGCGCAAGAAGGGCCTCTCCAAGGCCGCCAAGAAGTCCGACCGCATCGCCGCCGAAGGCCTGATCGGCCTCACGACGGAGCCCGCGAAGGGCACGGTGGTCGAGGTCAACTCGGAGACCGACTTCGTCGCCAAGAACGACACCTTCCAGGCGCTGGTGCGCAACATCACCCAGGTCGCGCACAAGACGGGCTCCGACGTCGAGGCGATCAAGGCCGCGGCCTATCCCGGCGGCGGCACGGTGGCGGAGGCGATCGCCAACGCCATCGCCACGGTCGGCGAGAACATGACCTTGCGCCGCGCGGCATCGCTGAGCGTCGGGCAGGGGGTCGTCGCCTCCTACATGCACACGCAGGTCGCGGACGGCCTCGGCCGCATCGGCGTGCTGGTGGCGCTCGAATCCGCGGGCAAGGCGGATGAGCTGATGGCCTTCGGCCGCCAGGTCGGCATGCATGTCGCGGCGATGAACCCCGTCGCGCTCGACGGATCGAGCGTCGATCCTGCCATCATCGAGCGGGAGAAGGCGATCCTCATGGAGAAGAACGCCGGCAAGCCGGCGCATGTGATGGAGAAGATCGTCGAGAGCGGCCTCAAGAGCTACTTCAAGGAAGTGACGCTGCTCGACCAGCCCTTCGCGCTCGATTCCTCCAAGACGGTCGGACAGGCCGCCAAGGAGATGGAGGGCAAGGCCGGCGCGCCGGTGAAGATCGCGGGCTTCGTGCGCTACGCGCTCGGCGAAGGCATCGAGAAGAAGGCGGACGATTTCGCCGCCGAGGTGGCGGCGCAGGCGAGGGGCTGAGGGCGGCAGGCTTAGGGCCCACGCGAATATTTCGAAGGGGGCGGCTTCCGCAGCCGCCCTTTTTTGTAGCACAACTCCCGACGCGAATCCTCCGAGGCTGCACCGGCGCGATGGCGAAGAATCCCAACCGTTTCCTGGTGAAGGTCTCCGGCGAGGCGATGTCCGGCGCCGGGTCGGCCGGCATCGATTCCGCGACGCTGGAGCGGATCGCCGCCGACATCGCCGAGGCGGCGCGCACGCGCGAGATCGCCGTGGTGGTGGGCGGCGGCAACATCTTCCGCGGCATCCAGGGCCTGAAGCGCGGCATCGGCCGGAACACCGGCGACAGCATGGGCCGGCTCGCCACGGTGATCAACGCTCTGGCGCTCGCCGATGCGGTGCGCTCCGCAGGGGCGAAGGCGGCGGCGCTCTCGGCCGACCCGATGCCGAGCCTCTGCCGCGCCTATTACCAGCCCGACGCCGACCGGCTGCTCTCCGAAGGCCATGTCGTGGTGCTGGGCGGCGGCACGGGCCAGCCCTTCTTCACGACCGACACGGCGGCGGCGCTCCGCGCGGCGGAGCTCGATTGCGCGGCGGTGCTGAAGGCCACGAATGTCGACGGCGTCTATACCGCCGATCCGCGCAAGGATCCGTCGGCCACGCGCTATGACAGGCTGACGCATGACGAGGCGATCGAGCGCCAGCTCGGCGTCATGGACACGGCCGCATTCGCCCTTGCTCGCGAGAATGCCTTGCCGATAATCGTCTTCTCGATTCAAGGCGAAAACGCTATCAGCAACGTTCTGGCGGGCCGGGGCACGGCCACGCATGTGGTTCCCGGCCCCACGGCGCCGGCGTGACAATGGAGTGAGCGCCATGGCGGCGACATTCGACCTCAACGATCTCAAGCGGCGCATGGCCGGCGCGGTGGCGTCGCTCAAGCACGATCTCAATTCGCTGCGCACGGGGCGCGCCTCGGCCAACCTGCTCGACCCGGTCGAGGTGGAGGCCTATGGCGCGGCGATGCCGCTCAACCAGGTGGCGACTGTTTCCGTGCCGGAGCCGCGATTGCTTTCGGTGCAGGTCTGGGACCGGTCGATGGTCCAGGCGGTCGAGAAGGCGATTCAGAAATCCGACCTCGGCATGACGCCGCAGACCGAAGGGCAGGTGATCCGCCTGCGCGTGCCGGAGATGAACCAGCAGCGCCGGCAGGAGATGGTCAAGGTCGCGCACAAATACGCCGAGCAGGGGAGGGTGGCGGTGCGCCATGTCCGCCGCGACGGCATGGACCTCCTCAAGAAGCTCGAGAAGGACGGACACGTCAGCGAGGACGAGGTGGCGCGCCAGTCCGAGCAGGTCCAGAAGGCCACAGACCAGACGATCACCGAGATCGACCAGGCGCTGGCCGCCAAGGAAAAAGAGATCATGCAGGTCTGATGTGACGCCGGTCAGCGCGATCCTCGCCACTGAGGCCGCGGCGGCGGATGGCGGGGACGCGTCCGCGCCACGCCATATCGCGATCATCATGGATGGCAACGGACGCTGGGCTGCGCGGCGCGGGCTGCCGCGACTGGAGGGCCATCGCCGTGGCGTCGAGGCGGTGAGGCGCACCGTGCGCGCCACCATCGAGCTCGGCATCCGCTACCTGACCATCTATTCCTTTTCCACCGAGAATTGGTCGCGGCCAGCGGCCGAGGTCGCGGAGTTGATGGGCCTTATCCGCCGCTTCATCCGCAACGATCTCGCCGACCTGCACGCCCGGAACGTGCGCGTGCGCATCATCGGCGAAAAGGCTGGCGTCTCCGAAGATATCCAGAGGCTGCTCGCCGAGGCCGAGATGGTCACCCGCGCCAACACCGGGCTGACTTTGGTCATCGCCTTCAACTACGGCGGCCGGCAGGAGATCGCCGGCGCGATGCGGCGGCTGGCGCGGCTCGCGGCGGAGGGCCGCATCGACCCGGACAGCGTCGATCCGGCCATGATCGAGCGCTTCCTGGCGACCGATGGCGTGCCGGAGCCCGATCTGCTGATCCGCACTTCGGGCGAGCAGCGGCTGTCGAACTTCCTGCTCTGGCAGCTCGCCTATGCGGAGTTCGTCTTCCTGCCGGTGCTGTGGCCGGACTTCGACCGACAGGATCTCGAAGAGGCGATCGCCGCCTTCCGCGGCCGCGACCGGCGCTACGGCGGCGTCGGAACGCCGACGTGAGCGAAGCGGCTGGGCACGGGCCGTCCGAGCTCACCAAACGCGTTCTGTCGGGCATCGTGATGGGCGTCGCGGCGATAGGTGTGACGTGGTGGGGTGGTTGGCCCTTCGCCGTGATGTGGACGGTGATCGCCCTGATCGTCGGTTGGGAGTGGCTGCGGATCGTCGACGTCACTCCTCTCGCGGAACAGGCGGCGCCGGTGGGGTGGATACGCCGCCACGCACGCGAAAGCTATCTCGGCGCTCCCGGGCTCGCTCTCTCCGGAGTTGCCGCCGGCGCGTTCACCGGCCTTTGGCTTTTGGGTCCAATGTTTATCGCTGGGGCGATTCTGGTCGCCTATTTTGGCGCGCCTCGGGAACGCGGCGTCTGGGCAGCCGTCGGGATCGCCTACGTGCTCCCGCTTGGCGTTGGCGCGATCCTGTGTCGAGATGGCGTAAGCATCGCAGGGATGATCGTCATATTTTGGCTTTTTGCAGTGGTGTGGGGCACGGACATCATCGCCTATTTCACTGGCCGCTCGCTCGGGGGGCCGAAGCTCTGGCCGGCTGTCAGTCCGAAGAAAACCTGGTCAGGCGCGATCGGCGGCCTGATCGGCGGAACGGCGCTGGGCTGCGCGCTTCTTGTGGCTTTTGGGGTTCAGCCAGCTTGGCCGCATCTTGCGCTGTCGGTCGCCTTCTCGATTCTCACCCAGCTCGGCGACCTGTTCGAATCCGCCATGAAGCGCCGCTTCGGCGTCAAGGATTCCGGCTCGCTGATCCCGGGGCATGGCGGGTTCATGGACAGGCTCGACGGCTTCATCTTCGCGGTCGCTTTCGCCGCCGGCTTCGGCGCGCTGCGCGGCGGCCCGCTGCAGGTGCCGTCCGGTCTGCTTGTCTGGCCTTGAGACGCAATTGACTATATTTCGTCATAATCGCGGTGCTTGGGATGCGCGACGTCGCCCACTAAGCCGGAAATTGATAGCATCAAGGTTCGGCGAAAGCGCGTTCGCCTGAAGCCGCCCGGCGAGTCCGGGCGAGGATCGAGGGGTCGATGGACTTGTTAACCGCGATGGGCGGGGGCCTGTGGGCCGCCCTGTCCTACGTCCTGCCGTTTCTCTTCGTGCTCTGCGTCGTGGTCTTCATCCACGAACTCGGGCATTTCCTGGCGGGCCGCTGGTGCGGAGTCGCGGTGAAGACCTTCTCTGTGGGCTTCGGGCCGGAGATTTTCGGCTTCGTCGACCGCTACGGCACGCGCTGGCGCTTCTCGGCGATCCCGCTCGGCGGCTACGTCAAGTTCGCCGGGGACCTCAACGTCGCCAGCAGCCCCGATTTCGAGGGCGCCGCGCGGATGAGCGAGGAGGAGAAGCGCGTCAGCTTCCCGCACAAGAGCGTGGCGCAGCGCTCCTTCATCGTGGCCGCCGGACCGATCGCCAATTTCATCCTGGCGATCCTCATCTTCGCGGGCGTCTCCATGACCTACGGCCATATCAAGCGCGATCCCGTGGTGGGCGCCGTGCAGCCAGGCTCGGCGGCGGAGCAGGCCGGCTTCCTGCCGGGAGACCGGCTGCTGCGCATCAACGGCGAGGTGATCGACACCTTCGAATTGCTGCAGCGGCGGGTCAGCGTGAACCCAGGCGTCGCGCTCGATATCGTGGTGGAGCGCGAGGGCGCCGAGCGGACGCTGAGGGCGACGCCGACGCTGCGCGAGACGAAGACGCGCCTCGGCATCGAGCGGGCCGGGCGGCTCGGCATCGAATCGAGCTCTGACCCGCGCTACACTCGGACCGAGCATTATGGGCCGGTCATGGCGCTGTGGCATGGCGCGAAGGAATGCTGGTTCGTGGTGGACCGCACGCTCGCCTATATCGGCAAGCTCGTGGTGGGGCGGGAATCCGCCGACCAGCTGAGCGGCGTGCTGAGGATCGGCCAGGCCTCCGGCGAGGTCACGAAATCAGGCGGTTTCCAGGGCCTGCTCTGGCTGACGGCGCTGATGTCGGTGTCGATCGGGCTGCTGAACCTGTTCCCGATCCCCATGCTGGATGGCGGCCATCTGCTGTTCTACGCCTATGAGGCGGTGCGCAAGCAGCCCCTCTCCGAGCGCAAGCAGGAGATGGGATTCAGGCTCGGTTTCGCGCTGGTGATCGCCCTGATGCTGTTCGCGACCTGGAACGATATCAAGCATTTCGTCTCGTTATGAGGCGATTTCGGCCGTTGCGGATGGGTCACGGATAACGAATTTCAAACGCAATCGGTCAAACGCGGTTGCATCGAGCAAGGGTTTGGCTAGAAGCGAGACTGGGGTCCCGGGCGTCCTCGGACGCAATCCCGACGATTCCCGCCCCGTAGGCAGACCGACGAGCGTGCGCATGAAGATGAAGAAGAGTTCCCGCATCGCTAGCCTGACCATCGGACTGGGCATGGCGGCGCTCGCGGCTTCCCCGGCGCTTGCGCAATCGATCACGGTGCAGGGCAACCAGCGCGTCGATGCGGAGACGATCCGCTCCTATTTCTCCGGCGAGCGCCTGGATCAGGCCGGCATCGATCGCGCCGTCAGGGCGATGTACAATTCAGGGATGTTCTCGAACGTGCGCGTGACGCGCACCGGCGGCGGCGTGGTGGTGAGCGTCGTCGAGAACTCCGTCGTCAATCGCGTCACCCTGTCCGGCAACAGCCGGGTCAAGTCCGACCAGCTCTTCCCCGAGCTGCAGACGCGCTCGCGCGGTCCCTACAGCCCGACCATCGTCAACAGCGACGTGCAGCGCATCCTCGAGATCTACCGCCGCATCGGCCGCAGCGACGCGCAGGTGAACGTCGCCACCGACACGGCCGAGAACGGACGCGTCAACGTCACCTTCAACATCGTGGAAGGGTCGAAGACGGGCGTCTACGCCATCAATTTCGAGGGCAACCGCGCCTTCGGCGGCTGGCGCCTACGCAACCTGATGCAGATCACCGAGTCGAACCTGCTCAGCTTCATCAAGACTTCCGACGTCTACGATCCCGACCGGCTCGCGACCGACCTCGATGCGATCCGCCGGCATTACCTCAAGAACGGCTACATCGATTTCCGCGTCGTATCGTCGGATGCGGTCTATGACCAGGCGAAGCGCGGCTACGTCATCACCATCGTTGTGGACGAGGGCGAGCAATACCGCGTCGGCACGGTGGCGGTCGATTCCAAGCTGCCGGCGCTCGACGAGCGCGATCTGCGCGGCCGGGTGCTGACCTCGTCCGGCTCCGTCTACAACGCCGAGCAGGTCGAGAAGACGGTCGAGGGGATCACCGTCGACGCGGCGCGGCGCGGCCAGCCCTTCGTGCAGGTCCGTCCGCGCGGCGACCGCGACAATGCGAACCGCACCGTCAACCTCGGCTATACGGTGGACGAGGGCGCGCGCGTCTATGTCGAACGCATCAACGTGCGCGGCAACACGCGCACGCGCGACTACGTCATCCGGCGCGAATTCGACATGGGTGAGGGCGACGCCTACAACAAGGCGCTGGTCGATCGCGCCGAGCGCCGCCTCAAGTCGCTGGCCTACTTCAAGAACGTCAAGATCACGCAGGAGCCGGGCTCGGCGCCCGACCGCGTGGTGCTGAATGTGGACGTCGAGGACCAGCCCACCGGCCAGTTCTCGATCGGCGGCGGCTATTCGACCACCGACGGCGTCCTTGGAGAGGTCTCGATCGCCGAGCAGAACTTCCTCGGCCGCGGCCAGTACGTGAAGATCGGCGGCTCCTTCGGCCAGAAGTCGAAGGGCGTCGACTTCTCCTTCACCGAACCGTATTTCCTGGGCTACCGCCTGTCCGCCGGCTTCGACCTGTTCACCAAATACACTGATACGACCACCACGAGCCGCTACAACAGCCGCGTCACTGGCGGCACGCTCCGCTTCGGCGTGCCGATCACGGACGATTTCGGCGTCGGCATCCGCTATTCGATCTACCAGACCAACATCACGATCCCGAACTCCTACAAGTATCCGTACAACGACTGCTCGATCCCGATCGCCGGCCTGACCCCGACCGACCCGACTGCGGGCGCCTTCAACCAGCTCACGTCCTTCAACAACTGCTTGACCAACGGCGAAGCCTCGCTGGCGGTCAAGGAGGCTGAGGGGCGCACGCTCACATCGCTGGCGGGTCTGACCTTCGTCTTCAACAACGTCGACGACAAGAAGAACCCGACCAGCGGCTGGATCGCGGAACTCCGTCCGGAGATCGCCGGCCTCGGAGGCGATTCCCGCTTCGTGCGCGTGACCGGCGAAGTCCGCTACTACTATCCCGTCTGGGACGACGTGGTCGGCATGCTGAAGGCGCAGGGCGGCCATATCCAGACCTTCGGCGGCGACAGGCTGCGCCTGACCGACCATTTCAACCTCGGCCCGGCGCTGGTGCGCGGTTTCGCGCCTGGCGGCATCGGCCCGCGCGACATCGCCTACGACATCAAGGGCGGTTCGCTCGGCGGCACCACCTACTTCGGCGGCACCGCCGAATTGCAGTTCCCGATCTGGGGCCTGCCGCGCGAGATCGGCCTGCGCGGCGCCGTCTTCGCCGATGCCGGCACGCTGTTCAACTATCAGGGCTACAAGGCCTTCAACGTCATCGGCGGACGCACGATCGGCACGAACGGGTTTCCGATCGGCGGCTGCACGGTCACCAATTCAGCGCCGAACTTCAGCCAGGGCAACTGTTTGAACGTCTCGGACGACAAGGTCATCAGGACGTCGATCGGCGCCGGCCTGCTTTGGCAGTCGCCGCTCGGCCCCATCCGCTTCGACTATTCCTTCCCGATCACCAAGGGCAGGTTCGACCGGACGCAGGCTTTCCGTTTCTCGGGCGGCGGATCGTTCTGATGCCTTTGGCCGAGCGCGCGCGGAGCCCCATGGGCGCCGCGGAGCACGGGTCGCCGACGTGAGCGCCTTCTTTCCAGCGCCTCAGCCGATGAGCCTTTCCGCCATCGCGGCGCTCGTCGACTCCGCCGCGCCCGCTGGCTCCGACGGCGAACGGCTGTTCGAGGGGATCGCGCCGCTCGACGTCGCCGGCCCTGAGGAAGTGAGCTTCCTCGACAATCCGCAATACATCGCGCAGGCTGCGGCCACGCGGGCCGGGCTTTGCCTCGTCGGGCAGCGGCACGCCGACAAGGTTTCGGCTAAGGCGCTGACGCTCGTGGTCAAGGATCCCTACCGCGCCTTCGCCAAGGTGGCGGCGGCGTTCTTTCCGCGTGCGATGCGGCCGCAATCGCTGTTCGGCGCCAAGGGCGTCTCGGCCGGCGCCTATGTCCATCCTGAAGCGAGGCTTGAGGCGGGCGTGACGGTCGATCCCGGCGCCGTGATCGGACCGGGCGCGGAGATCGGGGCGGACAGCGTGATCTGCGCCAATGCGGTGATCGGGCCCGGCGTCACCATCGGCCGGGAGAGCGCCATCGGCCCCAATGTCTCGGTCACCCATGCGCATCTCGGCAACCGGGTCATCATCCATGCCGGCGCCAGGATCGGCCAAGACGGCTTCGGCTTCGCCATGTCGCCGCAGGGCCATCTCAAGGTGCCTCAGGTCGGCCGGGTGATCATCCAGGACGACGTCGAGATCGGCGCCGGCACCTGCATCGACCGCGGCATGAACCGCGACACGGTCGTCGGCGAAGGCACCAAGATCGACAACATGGTGCAGGTCGCACACAACGTCTCGATCGGCCGGCATTGCGTGATCGTCGCGCATGTCGCCCTCGCCGGCAGTTGCCGGCTGGAGGATTTCGTGGTGCTCGGAGGCCAGGTCAGCGTCATCGGCCACGCCACGGTCGGCATGGGCGCGCAGATCGCGGCGACGAGCGGAGTCGGCCGCGACGTGCCGCGCGGCGCGCGCTGGGGCGGCACGCCGGCCAAGCCGATCAAGGAGCTGTTCCGCGAGATGGCGGCGCTTGACCGATTGGCGAAAGGCCGTAGTGGGAACGCCGGGGCTGGCGAGGAGCGCGGCGATGGCTGAGACGGAAGGCGCTGCGGGCGAGCCGCCCAAGACGCTGGAGGCGATCGACATCCAGAAGATCATGCATCTTCTGCCGCATCGCTATCCGTTCCTGCTCGTCGACAAGATCGTCGCCATCGATGGCGCGCATTCCTGCATCGGCATCAAGAACGTCACCTACAACGAGCCGCAATTCCAAGGCCATTTCCCGGGCCAGCCGATCCTGCCCGGCGTGATGATCATCGAAGGCATGGCGCAGGCAGCGGGCTGCGCGGCTATCGTCTCGGGCAGTGCGGGATCGCGGGCGAAGATGGTCTATTTCATGACCGTGGACAAAGCGAAGTTCCGCAAGCCGGTCGTTCCCGGCGACGTCCTCGAGTATCACATGACGCTGTTGAACCGCCGCCGGAACATGTGGTGGTTCAAGGGCGAGGCCAAGGTCGCCGGAACGCTGGTGGCCGAGGCGGAGCTCGGCGCCATGATCGTGTCGGAATGAGCCGGGCGCTCCGGAGCGAGGTCCCTTGAGCCAGATCCATCCCATGGCCGTGGTCGACCCGGGCGCCACGCTCGGCGAAGGCGTCGTGATCGGCCCCTTCTGCAGCGTCGGGCCGGATGTCGTCCTCGGCGACGGCGTGCGCCTCCTCAGCCATGTCGCAGTGGCCGGCCGCACCACGATCGGCGCGCGCACGCGCGTGTTCCCGTTCGCTTCCCTCGGCCACGAGCCGCAGGACCTGAAGTACAAGGGCGAGGCCTCGACGCTCGCTATCGGCGCGGATTGCACGATCCGCGAAGGCGTGACGATGAACCCCGGCACCGAGGGCGGGAGCATGGCGACGGTGGTGGGCGACCGCTGCACCTTCCTCGCCAACGCGCATGTGGCGCATGATTGCAGCATCGGCAACGGCGTCATCTTCTCCAACAACGTGATGCTGGCCGGCCATTGCACGGTGGGCGACTATGTCATCATGGGAGGCGGCGCGGCGGTGCACCAGTTCGTGCGCGTCGGCCATCACGCCTTCATCGCCGCGCTCTCCGGCATCGGCGGCGACGTGATCCCGTTCGGCATGGCGGCGACGCAGGGACGTGAGGCGCATCTCTCCGGGCTCAACATCATCGGGCTGCGCCGGCGCAACTTCACGCGCGAGGAGATCCATGAATTGCGCCGCGCCTATCGCCTGCTCTTCGCCAACGAGGGCACGCTGAAGGAGCGCGTCGAGGATGTCGCGACCGAGTTCGAGACGCATCCGATGATCCACGAGATCCTCGACTTCATCCGCGAGGGCAAGGACCGCTCGATCTGCGTGCCGGCGGGAGAGGCGGCATAGCTCCGCCTGACGCCGCCCCGCTGACGATCGGCCTCATCGCCGGCGAATCCTCCGGCGACCAGCTTGGCGCGCGGCTGATGCGCCAGCTCCGGGCGCAGGCGGACCGGCCGGTCGCTTTCGTCGGCGTGGGCGGGCCGCTGATGCGGGCCGAGGGCTTGCGCGAGCTCTTTCCTTTCGCCGACATCGCCGTGAACGGCTTCGTGCCGGTGATCAGCCGGCTGCCGCTGCTGCTCAGGCGCATCCGCGAGGCGGCCGAAGGCCTGGCTGCGGCGCGGCCGGACGCCGTCGTGCATATCGACGCGCAGGATTTCAACCAGCGCGTGGCGAAGCGGCTGAAGCGGCTGCGGCCCGGCACGCCGCTCGTCGCCTATGTGTCGCCGACGGTCTGGGCCTGGCGGCCGGGCAGGGCGCGCAAGATCGCGCGGCTTTACGATCGGCTGATGGCAGTGCTGCCCTTCGAGCCCGCCGTCCATCGCCGTCTCGGCGGGCCGGACACCGTCTATGTCGGCCATCCGCTGATGGAGCGGCTCGACGATCTCATGCCCGGACCGTCGGAAGAGGAATTGCGCAAGCGCGAACCCTACCGGCTGCTGCTGCTCCCCGGCAGCCGCGGAGCGGAGATCGCGCGCCTCCTGCCGATCTTCGGCGAAGCCGCCGCGATCCTGGCGGCGCGCCGTCCCGGACTGGAAATCCTGCTGCCGGCGGTCCCGCATCTGAGGCCGGAGATCGAGCGCGTCGTATCGGGTTGGGCCGTGAAGCCGACTGTGCTAAATGATGAGACGGCTAAGCTTCAAGCTTTCCGCAGCGCTCGGGCCGCGCTCGCGGCTTCCGGCACCGTGACGCTGGAGTTGGCGCTCGCCCGGGTGCCGACGGTGGTCGCCTACAAAGTGGGCTATGTCGAAGGGGAGATCGCGCGGCGGCTGATCACGGTGGACTCCGCCTCGCTCCCCAATCTGATCCTCGACCGCAAGCTGCTGCCGGAGTTCATCGACTGGGGCTGGACGGCGACCGATCTCGCCGACCGCCTCGACGCGCTGATGGACGAGGGTGCGACGCGGCAAGCGCAGCTCGACGGCTTCGACGAGGTTTACGCGCTGATGGCTGAGGGCGTGACCACGCCCAGCGCCACCGCCGCGGCGATCGTGCTGCAAGCCGCAACCAGAGCGCCAGGCGATTGACCGGCTTCGCAGCCGCTGCCTACAACGCGCTGCCCGGCATTCCCCGGGCGTCACCCGGGAATCGCATGCGGACGCAAGTCGCCATCATCGGCTCCGGCCCTGCCGGATTGATCTTGGGGGCCTGGCTGGCGCAGGCCGGGATCGACGCGGTCATCCTGGAGCGCCGGTCGCGCGATTACGTGCTCTCGCGCATCCGGGCCGGCGTCCTGGAGCAGGGCACCGTCGAGATCCTGCGCAAGCTCGGCGTGGCGGCGCGTCTCGATGCCGAAGGCCTCATCCACGACGGCTTCGCCATAGGCTTCGCCAACCGGCGTTTCCGCATCGATCTCGCCGGCCTGACCGGGGGGCGGCATGTCACGGTCTATGGGCAGACGGAGGTGACGCGCGATCTCATGGACGCGCGCGAAGCCGCCGGGCTCCCCACGATCTATGAGGCGGAGAATGTGGCGCTGCACGACTTCGATGGCGAGCACCCGCGCGTCAGCTTCACCAAGGACGGCGTGGCGCAGGAGATCGCCTGCGATTTCATCGCGGGTTGCGACGGCTACCATGGCGTCAGCAGGGCCAGCGTGCCGACAAGCGCCATCCAGCTGTTCGAGCGCGTCTATCCCTTCGGCTGGCTCGGCGTGCTGGCGGACGTGCCGCCGTGCTCGCCCGAATTGATCTACGCCGGCCACGAGCGCGGCTTCGCGCTCTGCTCCATGCGCTCGGCGACGCGCAGCCGCTACTATATCCAGTGCCGCGCCGACGAGGACGTGAGGGGCTGGTCCGACGCCAAGTTCTGGGACGAGTTGCGCGCCAGGCTCGACCCCGACGCCGCGACGGCGGTCGTCACCGGGCCGCCGATCGAGAAATCGATCGCGCCGCTGCGCAGCTTCGTGGCGGAGCCCTTGCGCTTCGGCCGCCTGTTCCTGGCCGGCGACGCCGCGCATATCGTGCCGCCGACAGGAGCCAAGGGCCTCAACCTCGCGGCGGGCGACGCCTTCTATCTGGGCGAGGCGCTCGTGGAGCATTACCGCGACCGCTCCGACGCCGGCATCGACCGCTACTCCAGCCGCGCGCTGGAGCGCATCTGGAAGACGGAGCGGTTCTCGTGGTGGATGACCAGCCTCCTGCACCGCTTCGACCACCATTCGTCCTTCGAGCAGCGGATGCAGCAGGCGGAGGTTGATTTCCTGGAGACGTCCCGCGCGGCACAGGCGGCCTTGGCGGAGAATTACGTGGGCTTGCCGCTGGTTTGAGGCGAAGGCGTGAGGGGGGGTGCGTCCTTCGAGACGGCGCGTTCCGCGCCTCCCCAGCATGAGGTAGGAGAATGGCCAACCTCAACGGTCCTCATCCTGAGGCGCTTTTGCGCCAGCAAAAGCCTCGAAGGACGCACAGCCGTGGTCCGTCCTTCGAGGCTCGCCTGCGGCTCGCACCTCAGGATGAGGATCGTGGAGAGGAACGGCTTACGCCTTCACCTTCACATACTCGCCTGGCGCATCGCCCAGCGGCTTGTGCATCTTCGAACCCGGCGGCCTGGCCTTGACTTCGCTCGGATCGTGGCCGCGCAGCCACGCGATCCAGTCGACCCACCAGGAGCCCGGCGTCTCCCTGGCCTGCGAGACCCAGTCCTCGAACTCGCCCTTGACGGGACCGCCTGTCCAGAACTGGTACTTCGGCTTGGTCGCGGGGTTGACGACGCCGGCGATATGGCCGGAGCCGCCCATGACGTAGCGCACGGGTCCGCCGAAATATTTCGAGCCCTCGAAGACCGAACGCGCCGGGGCGATGTGGTCCTCGCGCGCCGCGAGGTTGTAGATCGGGGTCTTGACCTTGTGGAGGTCGAGCCGCTCGCCCGCCACCTCCATCTCGCCCTTGCTCAGCCTGTTCTCAAGGTAGCAATTGCGCAGGTAGAAGCGGTGGTTGGCCTCGGGCATCCGGGTCGAATCCGAATTCCAGTAGAGCAGGTCGAAGGCCGCGGGCTCCTTGCCCTTGAGGTAGGTGTTGACGACATAGGGCCAGATCAGGTCGAGCGGCCGCAGCATGTTGAAGGCCGAGGCCATGCGGGAGCCGGGCAGGTAGCCGAGGCGATGCATGGCGTCCTCGACCGCGGCGATCTGCTCCTCGTCGACGAAGACCTTGAGGTCGCCGGCATGGGTGAAGTCCACCTGCGTCGTCAGGAAGGTGGTCGACGCGATGCGGTCGTCGCCCTTGGCCGCCAGCCAGGCCAGCGTCACCGCCAGCATGGTGCCGCCGACGCAATAGCCGATCGTATGCGCCTTCGGCTCGCCGGTGATCTCGCGCGCGGCGTCGAGCGCGGCGAGGATGCCATCCCGCATGTAGGTCGCGAAATCCGCCTCGGCATGGCGCTCGTCCGGGTTGACCCAGGAGATCACGAAGACCGTGAGGCCCTGCGCCACGCACCACTTGATGAAGCTCTTCTCCGGGTTGAGGTCGAGGATGTAGAACTTGTTGATCCAGGGCGGCACGATGACGAGCGGGACCTTCAGGACCGTCTCAGTGGTCGGCGCATATTGCAGAAGCTCGATCAGGTCGTTGCGGAACACGACCTTGCCCGGCGTGGTCGCCATGTTGACGCCGACCTCGAAGCCGCTGGTGTCGGACTGACGGAGCTTCAAGTCCCCCTGTCCGGCTTCGATGTCTTCCGCCAGCATGCGGAAGCCGCGGACGAGGTTCTCGCCGTTCTCCTGCAGGGTGGTGCGCAGCAGTTCCGGATTGGTCGGCACGAAATTGGAGGGCGAGAGCGCGCCGGCCATCTGCTTCACGTAGAAGCCGGCCTTGTGCTTGGTGTGGGGATCCAGCCCGTCGGCCTTCTCGACGAGATTGTCCGCCCAGCGCGTGGTTACGAGATAGGCCTGCTTCAGGAAGTCGAAATAGGGGTTCTCCGACCATTCCGCGTCCTTGAAGCGGTTGTCGCGCGGATCGGGCTTGGCGACGGGCTCGGGCTCTTCGCCCTGCATCTTGCGGAGCGTGTTGCCCCACAGCGCCATCATGCTGCTGGCGAGGCTGCTCTGCGCCTCGACGGCGCGGGCGGGATCCGACATCCAGTGCTCGGCGACCTTGCCGAGCGTCTTCACGAGGTCGCCCGCCTCGTTGGCGGGGGCGAGCGCCTTCTCGCCCGCCTCCCGCGGGCGGATATAGGCGGCGGCGACCTTGCCCGCCTCCTCGACCAGCCTGGCGGCGTTCAGCGACAGGCGCTCGACGTCCGGCACCATCAAGGCGGGCTGGCTGAGCGCCGCTTCGGGCGCGGCGGCCTTGGCCACGGCGGGAGCCGCGCGCGCCGGCACGGCGGAGACGTCATTGCGATCCTGCTTGCCCAACGCGCATTCTCCCGTTCGACGTCTTTTGTCGGCGAGTCTATCGCTCGCCCGCATGCCGTATTAAGGATTTCGTCACTCCAATCGGCGACCAATCGATGACACGTGCTGGATCATCTAACCCCATGCTGAGAGCGCCGGCAATCGCTGCGGCCGCAAGGCGGCCATCGCGTCCGGCATGTCTCGGGCGCCTTGGCGCGCCTCTTGCGCTCGCCGCTCTCGCCGCCTGCACGCCGGCGGGCGATCCGAATCATCCCCTGCGCGGCGCCGCCACGGCCGTGGGTTTCGCGACCAATGTCGGTGAGCCGAAGGACTTCGTGAAGGCGAGCCGCAGCGGCAAGCAGCTTGCCTTCGTTCCCGTCGGACGGGGGGGCGTCGACCGCCCGGTGGTCGCGCGCAACGCCGAAGGCGCGCGGGGACTGGAGTCTGAACTGGATCGGCAGCGCGACGAAAGCGACGCCTTCGCGCGGCGCACGCTGCCGCTGGGCGCCTACGGCGCGCCGCTGCCCTCCGTCGCCGCGCCGCCCAAGCCCGCGCCGGCGGCGGCCCGCGCTCGTGCCGGAGGCCGTCCAGAGCAGCCGACCGCCGGACAGCCCGAGAGCTATCCCGTCAGCGCCAACCGCCTGCGCCAGATCCGCGAAAACGCGCAGCGCGCCAGAGACAATTGAGACCAACGAGGAGCGGGCCCCATGAACCAGTTCCACCGCATCCGCCGCCTGCCGCCCTACGTCTTCGAGCAGGTCAACAGGATCAAGGCCAAGGCCCGCGCCGAAGGCGCCGACATCATCGATCTCGGCATGGGCAATCCGGACATGCCGGCCCCCAGGCACGTGCTGGAGAAGCTGGTCGAGACCGTCGGCAAGCCGCGCACCGACCGCTATTCCGCTTCCAAGGGCATTCCGGGCCTGCGCCGCGCCCAAGCCGCCTATTACGCCCGCCGCTTCGGCGTGAAGCTCAATCCCGACACGCAGGTCGTGGCCACGCTCGGCTCCAAGGAGGGCTTCGCCAACATGGCGCAGGCCATCACCGGGCCCGGCGACGTGGTCATGGTGCCGAACCCCTCCTATCCGATCCACGCCTTCGGCTTCCTGATGGCGGGCGGCGTGATCCGCTCCGTGCCGGCCGAGCCGACGCCGGACTTCTTCCCGGCGGCGGAACGGGCGGTGCTGCATTCGGTGCCGAAGCCGATCGCGCTCGTGGTCTGCTATCCGTCCAACCCGACGGCGATGGTCGCGAGCCTCGATTTCTACAAGGATCTCGTGGCCTTTGCGAAGAAGCACGACATCATCCTCTTGTCCGACCTCGCCTATGCCGAGGTCTATTTCGACGACAACGACCCGCCGCCATCGGTGCTGCAGGTCAATGGCGCGATGGACGTGACGGTCGAGTTCACCTCGATGTCCAAGACCTTCTCGATGGCGGGCTGGCGCATGGGCTTCGCGGTCGGCAACGAGAACCTGCTGGCGGCGCTCTCGCGCGTGAAGAGCTACCTCGACTACGGCGCCTATACGCCGATCCAGGTGGCGGCGGCGGCGGCGCTGAACGGCCCGGAGGATTGCATCCACGAGATGCGCGCGGTCTACCGCACCCGCCGCGACGCCATGGTCGAGAGCTTTGGCAAGGCCGGCTGGGACATCCCGCCGCCCACCGCCTCGATGTTCGCCTGGGTCAAGATCCCCGAGAAGTTCCGCCATCTGGGGAGCCTCGAGTTCTCGAAGCTCCTCGTCGAGAAGGCCTCCGTCGCCGTCGCCCCCGGCATCGGCTTCGGCGAACACGGCGACGATTACGTGCGCCTCGCGCTCGTCGAGAACGAGCAGCGCATCCGCCAGGCTGCGCGCAACGTCGGCAAGTTCCTGAAGACGGCCGATACGACGCTGCATAACGTGATCGATCTTAAGAAGGCGGGGTAGGGTGGTTTTCTTGGTGAGGTTGGCGCTGCCCCTCACCTAACCTCTCCCCGCGAGTGGCGGGGAGAGGAACGCGTTTGAGTTTGAAGCGCCGAGCTTTGCGAGCGTTCTTCTCCCCGTGAGACGGGGAGAAGACAGATGAGGGGCGCGCCCGCCAACGCCTCCACGCCCCACGCTCCCTGCGTTGACTCCACCCCCTCCCCATGCCACCCGCTGCCGCATGACCGACGCACCTCCGCTCCGCCTCGCCATTGCCGGACTTGGGACGGTCGGCGCGACCGTGGCGCGGGTGCTGGCGAAGGACGCTGCGGCCATCGCCGCGCGCGTCGGGCGCGGCGTCGCCGTCACCGCCGTAGCCGCCCGTGACCGCGCGAAGGACCGCGGCTTCGACGCCTCGGGGCTGCGGTGGTTCGATGATCCGGCCGCCATGGCGCGCGAGGCCGAGGCGGACGTGTTCGTCGAGCTGATCGGCGGCGCGTCGGGACCGGCCAAGGACGCCGTCGAGGCGGCGCTCGCGCGCGGGCTGCACGTCGTGACGGCCAACAAGGCGCTGCTCGCGGCCCATGGCCCTGCGCTCGCGCGGCTGGCCGAAGAGAAGGGCGCCGCGCTCAAGTTCGAGGCGGCGGCCGCCGGCGGCATCCCCGTGATCAAGGCCTTGCGCGAGGCGATGGCGGGCAACGCGGTGCGGCGCGTTTCGGGCATCATGAATGGTACGTGCAACTACATCCTCAGCCGCATGGAGGCGGAGGGTCTTAGCTTCGCCGAGTGCCTCAAGGCGGCGCAGGAACTGGGCTATGCCGAGGCCGATCCGACCTTCGACGTCGAAGGTTACGACACCGCGCACAAGCTGGCGCTTCTCACCTCGCTCGGCTTCGGGACGGAGGTCGACGCCGATTCGATCTATGTCGAGGGCATCTCGAACGTCGCCTCGCTGGACCTCAAGATGGCAGACGAGCTCGGCTTCCGCATCAAGCTGCTCGGCGTCGCCGAGCGGACGCCCGACGGCATCGAGCAGCGCGTGCATCCCACCATGGTGCCGAAGACCGCGCAGCTGGCGCAGGTCATGGGCGTCCTGAACGCGGTCAGCGTCGCCGGCGATCTCGTCGGCGAACTCACCTTCGTCGGTCCGGGCGCCGGCGGCGGCGCGACGGCCTCCGCCGTGCTGGCCGACATCGCCGACATCGCGCGCGGCGAGCGCTCGCCGGTCTTCGGCCGCAAGGCCGCCTCGCTCGGCAAGCCGGCGAAAGCGCCGATGCAGCGGCACGAAGGCGGCTATTACGTGCGGCTGACCGCGCTCGACAAGCGCGGCGTCTTCGCCGCCATCGCCGGCACGATGGCGGAGCATGGCATCAGCCTCGAATCAATCATCCAGAAGGGCCAGCCCCGGCAGGCGACCGTGCCGGTCATCCTGATCACCCATGCCACGACGGAACATCTGATCCGCGCGGCGGTGGCCGCGATCGCAGAGAAGGGCGTGCTCGACGGACCGCCGCAGGTGATCCGCATCGAGCGGGGTTGATCCAGCATCGCTCCTCGCCATGGCGGCGGCGTGCTGCTACATCCGCCGACGACAGGCATTTCGCTACCCGTAGAGGCACCATGGTCGATCTCGTCGTCTCCGAAAACCAGATCATCGAGCGCATCCTGACCATGGAGCTGGTGCGCGTGACCGAGCGGGCCGCGGTCGCTTCTGCGCGCCTGCGCGGCCATGGCGACGAGAAGGCGGCCGATCAGGCGGCGGTGGACGCCATGCGGCGCGAACTGAACCGGCTCCCCATCGACGGCGAGGTGGTGATCGGCGAGGGCGAGCGCGATGAGGCGCCGATGCTGTTCATCGGCGAGAAGGTCGGCACCCGCAAGGGACCGAAGGTCGATATCGCGGTCGATCCCCTCGAAGGCACCACGCTCTGCGCCAAGGACATGCCGGGCTCGATCGCGGTGATGGCGATGGCCCAGGCCGGCACGCTGCTGAATGCGCCTGACGTCTACATGCACAAGATCGCCATCGGCCCTGGCTACCCAAAGGGGGTCGTGGACCTCGACGCCTCGCCGGAGGACAACATCCACGCCCTGGCCAAGGCAAAGGGCGTCAAGCCCGGCGAGATCACCGCGCTGGTGATGGACAGGCCCCGGCACGAGAAGCTGCTCGCGTCGCTGCGCGCCATCGGCTGCTCTGTCCGCCTGATCACCGACGGCGACGTGGCGGGCGTCATCCTCACGGCGCAGGCGAATTCCGGCATCGACATCTATCTCGGGATCGGCGCGGCGCCGGAGGGCGTTCTGGCGGCGGGCGCTCTGCGCTGCGTCGGCGGCCAGATGCAGGGCCGCCTCGTGCTCGACACCGAGGCCAAGATCGAGCGGGCGCGCGGCATGGGCGTGCAGGATCCCAAGCGGAAATACGACCTCATGGACCTCTGCCGCGGCGATACGGTGGTGGCGGCGACCGGCGTGACCAACGGCGACCTCGTGCGAGGCGTGCGCTTCCGCGGAGACGTCGTCGAGACGGAGACGATCATCTACCGCTCGCTGACGGGCACGGTGCGGCGCATCCAGGGCGAGCACCGGGAGCTGAAGAAGTTCGCGCTTGATTGACGGCCGCAGGGGCGGGCCGGCCGCTTTCCTCGGCGTCGTCGACTCGTTCACCGGCCGGCGCTGGGAGCCGCGGCTCGATGCCGGCGGCGAGCGCGAAGCGCTGGCGATCGCGCAGGCCGAGGGCCTGCCGGAGGCGCTGGCCAGGGTAATCGCCGGCCGCGGCATCACCGTCTCCGAGGTGCCGCTTTATCTCGATCCGACCTTGCGGGGGCTGATGCCCGACCCGCTCGTGCTGCGCGACATGGACCGCGCCGTGGCGCGGCTCGCGAGCGCGATCGAGCGGCGCGAAGCCGTCGCCATCTTCGGCGATTACGACGTCGACGGCGCGAGCTCGGCGGCTCTGCTGTCGCTCTATCTGCAGCCGCTCGGCGTGCCGACGCGCATCCACATCCCCGACCGGATCACCGAGGGCTATGGCCCCAATGTGGAAGCCATCCGCATGCTGGCGGGGGAGGGGGCGAAGCTGCTGGTCACGGTCGATTGCGGCGTCGCCAGCCACGAGCCGCTGGCCGAGGCGAAGCGGCTGGGGCTCGATGCCATTGTGCTCGACCACCACCTCGCCGGCGAATCGCTGCCGGAGGCCGTTGCCATCGTGAACCCGAACCGGCAGGACGATCTCTCGGGCCTCGGGCGGCTCGCGGCCTGCGGCGTCGTCTTCATGACGCTGGTGGCGCTCAACCGGGCGCTGCGGGAGGCCGGCCGCCTGCCCGCCGGCGCGCCTGACCTGTTGGGACTCCTCGACATCGTGGCGCTCGGCACCGTGGCCGATGTCGTGCCGCTGCAGGGCCTCAACCGCGCCTTCGTGCGGCAGGGGCTCAAGGTGCTGCGGCAACGCGGCCGCGCCGGCATCGCGGCGCTGATGGACGCGGCCGGGCTCAAGGAGCCCTGCGAAGCGCATCACCTCGGCTTCCTGCTAGGCCCTCGCATCAACGCGGGCGGCCGCATCGGCGATGCCGCTCTCGGCGCGCGGCTGCTCACCACCGCCGACGCCGGCGAGGCGGCAAGGCTGGCGGCCGAGCTCGACCGGCTCAACCGGGAGCGGCAGACCATCGAGATGGAGAGCGTGCGACAGGCCGAGGAGATGGCGCGGAACGAGGAGGCGCGCTCGGGCGAGCGGCCGGTCGTGGTCGTGGGCTCCGAGGAGTGGCATCCCGGCGTCGTCGGCCTCGTCGCCTCGCGCCTGAAGGACCGAATGCAGCGGCCGGCCATCGCCATCGCCTGGGACAGCGCCAAAGGTCTCGGCACGGGTTCGGCCCGCTCACTGCCCGGCGTCGATATCGGCCGCGCCGTGCGCGCCGCTGCGGAGCAGGGGCTGCTCGCCAAGGGTGGCGGCCACGCGATGGCGGCGGGCGTGACGCTTTCGCCCGAGCGGCTCGACGCGTTCCGCACCTTCCTCGACGACGCGCTCGGTCCGGCGATCGCCGGGGCCCGCGAGTCGGCGGGCTTCGCGATCGACGCGGCGCTCTCCGCCCAGGCGCTCACGCCCGAATTCGCCGCGGAGCTCGGCCGCGCCGGCCCCTTCGGCCAGGGCAATCCGGAGCCGGTCGTGGCGCTGGCGCGGCACGAGCTGATCGAGGCCGCGCCGGTGGGGGCCGCGCATCTCAGGCTGCGCCTGCGCGCGCCCGAGGGCGCCGTTGTCGCGGCGATCGCCTTCCGCGCGCAGGGGCAGCCGCTCGGCGACGCGCTGCTGTCGCGCCGCGGCCGGATGATTCATGCGGCGGGCTGCCTGCAGATCGATCGCTGGGGCGGTCGCGAGCGCGTCGACCTGCGCCTGCTCGACGCGGCGGACGCCAGCTAAATTCGGCTCGGCTGGCCGAAAAGCAGGTTGAACCGCCGCTGGCGGCGCTCTATACCGACGCCGTCGCAGGCTCGCCGCCGACGGCACGCGCCCTTCGTCTATCGGTTAGGACGACAGCCTTTCACGTTGTAAAGACGGGTTCGATTCCCGTAGGGCGCGCCATCAACTCCGCATTCAAGGCCTGTCATCCGCTCGCTCCGGCGTCTGCCATCACGGCAGCAGTGGTCGGTGACCAGTCGAGGCCGGATCGGCGGAGGCGTGCGAGGCCCCAGTCGGCGACCGGCAGCAGGACCCTGAAGAGTTCAAAGCCGTCTCCAGTGAGGCGATAGAGAGCGCCATCTCGTGGATCGGCGGCGCTTCGGGCCACGAGGCGGTCGGTCTGAAGCGACTTCAGTTGGGCTGAGAGGACCTGCTGCGAGATCGGCCCCATCGATCGGCGGAGCTCGCCGAAGCGATGCGGACGCAGCGACAACTGGTATAGAATGCGCGCCTTCCATTTGCCGTTGACCATCCTCCCCACGAGCTCGATGGGGCAGGGATCCAGCGGCTGGCGCTTGGGCTGGTAGGCTGCAGGCATCTGGTCAGAACTTTCTGTGTCTTTGCTACGCAGTTCGCAAGTGCGAAATTCGGAACGGGATCCAAGACCTTCGACCGTTCGCCATGAGGCAGGCCGCACGCGATCGAAGCCAGATAAGCATGGCCAGCATGAGTCAGACAGACATCGAGATCATCACTCATTCCGATTTCGTGGAGCAGCTTTTCGCGCCTCTGCAACCGGTCATCAGGGCCGATTATCCGGGCTATCGGAATCACGTCTATCGCGTCCTGACCTACGCGTTGCACTTTCTGCGGGGCGAAGGCGGCTACCGTCGCGCCGTGGAGGCTGCCCTCGTCTATCACGACATCGGCATGTGGACCGACCGGGAATTGGCCTATCTCGAACCCTCGGAGGAGGCCGCGGCCAGAGCCAATGCGGCCGAGCGCTGGGGACTCGAGCCGGAACTCATCCGCGCCTTGATCCATTGGCACCATAAGCTGCTGCCCTTCAGGGGCCCGCACGCGTTCGCTGTGAATGCGGTGCGCAAGGCCGACTGGATCGACGCCACCCAGGGCCGCTGGCGCAAGGGCGTCGATCCTGCGCAGGTCGAAAGGGTCTTTGCAGCGATTCCGCCGCTCGGCTTCTACGAGACGCTCGACCGGATGGCTGCGGACCTCAACCACGGCCGGAAGTTTGGCGGCTACCTGAAGGTCATTCGCCGCGTCTACAAGTGGTGAAGGCGGCGCTCCCTGCGGCGCTTCAGGCTTCGGGAGGGACGTTATCGCTCGTGGCGATCTCCATGGCCAGCCAATCGATGAAAAGCCGGACGGGGCGGCGCTGCTGCGTCTCCTTCGGATAGACGAGGTGGTGGCCGACGTAGCGGATGTCGACGCTCAGGCCTGCGAGCGGCGCGACCAGCCGGCCAGCTGCGAGCTCGCGGCCCGCCAGCAGCGTCGATTCGAGCGCCACGCCCAGCCCATCCGCCGCGGCGCCGATCGCCAGGAAGCTGCGGTCGAAACGCACCGCATGCTGCGTCTGCGCCGTAAGGCCGTTGGCCGCGAACCATTGCGGCCAGCGGACCTGCTTGTTGTCGCTGAGGATCAGATTGCAGGCGAGAAGATCGGCAGGCCGCCGGATGGCTGCGGCGAGCGTCGGAGTGCAGAGCGGCGTCACGCGCTCCTCGGTCAGTGGTTCGGCCACGACGCCCTCAGCCGCGACGGGGCCGTAGACGATATCAACATCGAACTCGTCGCTGGTGAAGCGCGCGTAGTCCGTGCCCGCGGCGAGCCGCACCTCGAGTCCGGGATGAAGCTTCAGGAATCCGGCGAGGCGCGGCGAGAGCCAGGCCGAGGCGAAGGAGGGCGCGCAATGCAGCCGCAGCACGCCGCGGCCCTGCTGCGCCGCCACGCTGTCGAAGCCCTTGCGCAGCTCGTCGAAAGCGACGGCGACGTGGCGCATCAGCAGTTCGCCGCTGACCGTGAGGCGGATGGCGCGACCGCCACGATCGAACAGCGAAACGCCGAGCGCCGTCTCCAGCCCGGCGATGGAATGGCTGAGCGCGCTGGGGGAGAGATGAAGTTCCGCCGCGGCGGCCTTGAACGAGCCGCGGCGCGCCACCGCCTCGAAGGCGCGGACGGCGGAGAGTGAAAGTGTCGGAAGCATCTGTTCAGTGAAGCAGATTCACCTTGTGGGCGCCAGCGCGGATGCGGGCTTGAGGAAGCCAGGCTATTGCATTGACACAAAACACTTTTCACGAAGATCCGTTTGATTGAATTCTGCTCAACTTGCCCTGAGAAATCGTCATTTGCGCACGCATGAGAATGCTTCATCTGTGGACGCCGCGTCGTCGCCGCAGAGCGGCGCTGAGGTCAGGGACGGAAAACCATGCTGCTGAAGGGAAAGACGGCCGCGATTTCTGGCGCCGCCAGCCAGCGCGGCATCGGGCTGGCCACGGCGCGGCTCTTCGCGGAGCATGGCGCCAGGGTCGCCATCCTCGACATCGATGGCCAGGCGGCGAAGGCCGCGGCGGCCTCGCTCGGCGAAGGCCATCTCGGCATCGCCTGCGATGTCGTGGACAAGCAATCCTGCGAGGCGGCGCGCGACACGGTGCTCGCCGCCTTCGGTCATCTCGACGTCCTAGTGAACAATGCCGGCGTCACGCAGCCGGTGAAGCTGATGGAGATCGACGGCGCGAGCTGGGATCGCATCCTCGACGTGAACTTGCGCGGCGTTCTCCACCTGAGCCAGGCCTTCGTTCCGCATATGCGCGAACGCAAGCGCGGCTCCATCGCCTGCATGTCATCGGTCTCGGCGCAGCGCGGCGGCGGCATCTTCGGCGGGCCGCATTACTCCGCCGCGAAGGCGGGCGTGCTCGGCCTCGCCAAGGCCATGGCGCGAGAGCTTGGGCCCGATGGCATCCGCGTCAATTGCGTAACGCCCGGCCTCATCCAAACCGACATCACCGGCGGCAAGCTGACGCCGGAGATGAAGGCGGATATCATCAGGGGCATCCCGCTCGGGCGGCTCGGCGATGCGGCCGATGTCGCCGGCATCTACCTCTTCCTGGCGTCGGATCTCTCGGCCTATGTCACCGGCGCGGTGATCGACGTGAACGGAGGCATGCTGATCCATGGCTGACGCCGGCATCATCCCCAACAAGAGCCTCGCCGACCGGGCCTATCACATCCGCCGCAACGCCGTGCGCATGGGCGAGGTGCAGGGGCAAGGCTATATCGCCCAGGCGCTCGACATCGCCGACGTGCTCGCCGTCGCCTATTTCCATGCGATGCGCTACCGGCCCGAGGAGCCGGAGTGGGAGGGAAGGGACCGCTTCCTGCTCTCAAACGGGCATTACGCCATCGCGCTCTATGCGGCGCTGATCGAAGCCGGAATCATCCCGGAAGCCGAACTGGAGACCTATGGCGCGGACGATAGCCGGCTGCCGATGTCCGGCATGGCCTCCTATACGCCGGGCATGGAGATGTCCGGCGGGTCGCTGGGGGTCGGGCTCTGCATCGCCGTCGGCATGGCCATGGGGCTGAAGCGCAAGGGCTCCGATGCAAAAGTCTATACGCTGTTTTCAGACGGAGAGCTCGGCGAGGGCTCGGTCTGGGAGGCGATCATGGCCGCCAGCCAGTTCAAGCTCGACAACATGATCGCCATTGTCGACGTCAACAACCAGCAGGCGGACGGACCGGCCACCGAAGTCACGGGCTTCGAGCCGCTGGTGCCGAAGCTCGAGGCTTTCGGCTGGCATGTGCAGCGGATCGACGGCAACGACCTGACCGAGGTGATCGCGGCCTTCGACGAAGCCAAGGCCGATCCCGAGCCGCGTCCGAAGATCATCGTCGCCGACACGCTGATGGGGAAGGGCGTGCCCTTCCTGGAGGCGCGCGAGAAGAATCATTTCATCAGGGTGGACGCGCATGAATGGGCGCTGGCTTTAGAAGCACTCGACGAGGGGCGTGACGCATGAAGCCCGCGACGCCGGCCGGCGGCAAGCCGAAGCTCACCACCTCGGCGATGATCGCCTCCTTCGCCGCGCCCGGTCAGAAGACGGCGCCCACGCCCTTCGGCCTCGCCCTGGTCGAGGCGGCGAAGGCCGATCCTACCATCGTCGGCATGACGGCCGATCTCGGCAAATACACTGATCTGCATATCTTCCGGCAGGCCTTCCCGGACCGCTGCTACCAGATGGGCATGGCCGAGCAATTGCTCATGGGTGCGGCCTCCGGCCTCGCGGCTGAAGGCTTCACCCCCTTCGCCACCAGCTACGCCGTCTTCGCCACGCGCCGGGCCTACGATTTCATCCACCAGACCATCGCGGAGGAAGACCGCAACGTGAAGATCTGCGCTGCCCTGCCGGGGCTGACCTCGGGCTACGGCCCGAGCCACCAGGCGGCGGAGGATCTGGCGCTGATGCGCGCTATGCCGAACATGGTGGTGATCGACCCCTGCGACGCGCTCGACACGATGCAGGCGGTGCATGCCATCGCGCGGCACAAGGGGCCCGTCTACATGCGCTTGCTGCGCGGGCAGGTGCCGATGGTGCTCGACGAGTACGACTACCGGTTCGAGCTCGGCAAGGCGAAGCTGATCCGGGACGGCGCGGAGGTGCTGGTCATCTCCTCCGGCATCCTGACCATGCGGGCGCTGGAGGCGGCGGAGACGCTGACCGGGGACAACATCGGCGTCGCGGTGCTGCATGTTCCGACGATCAAGCCGCTCGATTCGGAAATGATCCTGGCCGAGTGCCGCCGGCCCGGGCGGCTGGTCGCGGTGGCCGAGAACCATTCGGTGGTCGGCGGCCTGGGCGAAGCCGTGGCGAGCCTTCTCGCGAAGGAGCGGCTCAACCCGCCCTTCCTGCACATCGGCCTGCCGGACGCATTCCTGGCCGCCGGCGCGCTGCCGACGCTCCACGAGCGCTACGGCATCTCGACCGAGGCGATCGCAGCGCGGATCAAGGCGGCGCTTTGAACCCGCGGACTGCGGCGCTTTGCGCGGGTTGCCTGCAGGCTCGCGGCCCGTTAGTCGGATGACAAAACCGGCGCGACCAACAATCCGCGCCGCGGGGGACGCTCCATGGCCGTCATCACCAACATCGAGGATCTCCGCGTCCTGCACCAGCGCCGCGCGCCGCGGATGTTCTACGATTACGCGGATTCCGGCTCCTGGACCGAGGGCACCTACCGCTCGAACGAGGAGGATTTCCGCAAGATCAAGCTTCGGCAGCGCGTGGCGGTCAATATCGACAAGCGCTCGCTGGCCACCACGTTGATCGGCCGCGAAGTCTCGATGCCGATCGCGCTCGCGCCGGTGGGCATGACCGGGATGCAATCCGCCGACGGCGAGATCAAGGCGGCCCGCGCGGCGGAGAAGGCCGGCGTTCCCTTCACGCTTTCGACCATGAGCATCTGCTCGATCGAGGACGTGGCGGCGGCGGTGACCAAGCCCTTCTGGTTCCAGCTTTACGTGATGCGCGACCGCGACTTCTCCGGCCGGCTGATCGACCGCGCCAAGGCGGCGGGCTGCGACGCGCTCGTGGTCACGCTCGACCTGCAGGTGCTGGGGCAGCGCCACAAGGACATCCGCAACGGGCTCTCGGCGCCGCCCAAGCTGACGATCCCGAACATCATCAACATGATGACGAAGCCGCAATGGTGCCTGGGCATGCTCGGCACGCAGCGCCGCGAGTTCCGCAATATCGTCGGCCATGTGAAGGGCGTAGAGAACATGGCCTCGCTCTCGGCCTGGACGGCTTCGCAGTTCGACCCGACGCTGTCCTGGGACGACCTCAAGTGGATCAAGGAGCGCTGGGGCGGAAAGATCATCCTCAAGGGCATCCTCGACGCGGAGGATGCCGAGCTCGCCGTGAAGTCCGGCGCCGACGCGCTGGTCGTCTCCAACCACGGCGGCCGGCAGCTCGATGGCGCGCCGTCCTCGATCGCGGCGCTGCCCGCCATCGCGGATGCGGTCGGCGACCGGATCGAGGTCTGGATGGACGGCGGCATCCGCTCGGGCCAGGATGTGCTCAAGGCGGTGGCGTCAGGCGCGCGCGGCGCGCTGATCGGCCGCGCCTTCGTCTACGGCCTCGGCGCCATGGGCGAGGCCGGCGTGACGACGGCGCTGGAGATCATCCGCAAGGAGCTCGATATCTCGATGGCCTTCTGCGGGCGCACCGACATCCGCCAGGTGGACCGGAGCATCCTGCTGCCGCCGGCCTGACGCTACGGCCGACCGCCTTCGATCGCGCCCTTGCGGACGAGCACGTTGCCGTAGAAGCGTGGATCGCCGCAGTGGATCACGCCGAAGCTGCCGCGCGCCGCCTCGTAGAAGGCGTAGCGCTCGATGTCGACGAACGCGCCTGTATAGCCGGAAGCGCGCGCCACGCGCTGCAGGTCGGCCACGGCCTCCGGCGTCGCGCCGCCGCCCACGGGCTGCATGAAGCGGACGGGGTCCGGCGTGAAATCGTCGATCGGCAGAAGCGTCAACACCGCCTCCAGCATCGCATCGACCGCGACGCCGGGGCAGCGCACCAGATCGCCGCTGGTCGTTCCCTCAGCGATTTTCTCGGCGGGATGGTTGCCGTCCAGGATGGCGAGATCGTCACCGTGGCCCATGCGCGCGATCAGGTAGAGGATTTCGGGGGAAAGCAGCGGCGACAGGCCCTTGAGCATCAGAGACGTCCTCGTTTCGAGAGATAGATCCGCCGCGCGGTGCCGCCTTCGATCGCGGCGCGATCGGATGCGGAGAGCCCGCCGATCAGCGCCTCGGTGGCGCTGCGCCACGCGCCGTAATCGCCGGCGAGATTGAGCACCGGCCAGTCGGAGCCCCACATCACGCGCTGCGGTCCGAAGCACTTCAGCACATGGTCGGCATAGGGCTTCAGGTCCGCCGCGCTCCAACTGGCGCCGGCCTCGGTGGCGAGGCCCGAGAGCTTCACTACGGTGTTCGGCCGCTCCGCCAGCGCGGCCATGTCCGCCGCCCAGGGCTGCCATTGCCGGGAGGCGATCGCCGGCTTGGCGCAATGGTCGATGACGATGGAGAGAGATTGGTGCCTGTCCGCCAGAACGGCGAGCCTGGTGAGATGCGGCGGCCTGACGAGGGCGTCGAAGACCAGCCCGGCATCCGCTACGGCGGCCAGCGCGGCGCCCACGGCGGGCGACAGCATCCAGTCGGGATCGGGGATGTCGTGGATCATCGGGCGTAGGCCGACGAGAAGCGGGTTCCGCGCGGCCGCCGGGATCCTCCGCACCGTTTCGGGATTGTCGAAATCGAGCCAGCCCACGACGCCGGCGATGCTCGGCTCCTCTGCCGCCAGAGCCAGCAGGAACTCGGTCTCCGCGAAGGTGGGTGCGGCCTGGACGAGAATGGTCCGGTCAATGCCGGCCGCGGCGAGCAGCGGGTGCAGATCGTCGGGCAGGAAGTCCCGGTGGATCGCGCCCAGGCTCGCCGTCAGCCATCCGTAGTCGCTCCGCTCGGGACGCCAGTAATGCTGATGCGAATCGATCTTCATGGGCCGCCGAAGAGGCTGCGGAGGAGCGGCATCTCAACCGAAACGCGCCGGCGCCGCAAGCTCAAGCCACCGTTCTGGGATTGGCTGGGGCGCTAGGATTCGAACCTAGGAATGGCGGTACCAAAAACCGCTGCCTTACCACTTGGCGACGCCCCAAAACTCGTCGGTCCCTTAGCCGGTTCGTGGGTCGAGGGCAATCGCCGACGGGCGCGCTAATCAGTTTCCGGTGGAGCCGGTGGGCGCCGGCGCGGCCAAGGCCGGAGGCGGCTGAGCGGAGCGGTCGTTGCGGAACTCGAAGATCTTGCGGAAGATGCCTGGAGCCACTGCCGAGAGCGGGTTGACGGTGACGGTGGGCTGGCTGACGCGCCCCGAGACGCCAAAGGTCACCGCGAGCAGTCCCTCGTTGCGCCCACCGCCCAGAATGTTGCCGACCAGCGGTATCTGCGCGAAGGCGTTGTTGAGGCCATAGGCCGGCACGAAGGTGCCCGAGAGGCTGATGCGGTCGCGGATCTGGTCGATAACGCCGTTGAAGGTCAGGCCGAGTTCTTGCCCGAAGATGACCGCATCCTTCACCGCGGTCTCGCTGCCCTCGCGCGCAAAGTCGATGCGCATCTTGGTGAAGCGCGGATCCCGGGCGATCGCCACCCCGGCATCGGTGCGGCCCTCGGCCAAGAGGCGGCGGAAGGCGGGTTCGTCCCGCAGCGCGAAATCGTTGGCGAGGACGAAGCCCGACATGCGCCGCTGCGAAACCACGACTTCGCCAGTGAGATCGCCGCCCTGCATGCGGCTGTAGAGATCGACGTAGCGGAACAGCGCGCCGGCATCGTCGCTCTCGACCGCGACCGGAAGCGGGCCATCGCCGGCGGCCCGGCCCTGGACCGCCACGGGCCTGCCGTTGAGCTTGCCGGTGACCGACACCTGCCGCAGCGCGCTGGAGCGCAGCGACAGCCGCGCCTCGGCGCTGGTGAGGACCTCGCCGCCGTGGCCGGACAGCAGCGTGGTCTTCAAATCGACGTCGAGGTCGCGGTCGCCATCGCGCTTGCCTGGATCGCCTGCGATCCTGAGGAAGGGGCGGGCGTCGAAATTGTTGCCGCGGATCGTCACCTTGCCGACACCGCCATTGGGCCGCTCGTAGTCGAGCTTGACGTTGTCGCCCGGCGAGAGCCGGAACAGGCTGAACCGAGCGGCGGTGATGGCGCCATCGGCGCCCAGATCGGCCTGCCCACGGAACGACGAGGGTCCGAGGTCCAGCATGATGTTCTGGATGGCGTATCCGCCGTCCTTCTTCTCCGTCGCGTCGAAGGTGAGCTTGCCTGGCCGGCCCGCCGGCTTCTGCAACCCCGGGAGCAGGCCGTCCACGGCGGCGCGGCTCAGGTCCACCTCGACCTGCACCTTGCTGTCGCGGGGGTCGCCGCTGCTGCGGATGCGGACGGGCAACGAGCCCTGGACCTGTCCCTGCAGGTTGATGCCCCGCCGCTTGAGGGCGGCCTCGTCGAGCGACAGGGACATGACCGCGGTATGGCGCCCCTCGCTGGCGTCGCGCTCCAGGGACAGGGCGACGGGCGTGCCCTGCCAGCGGCCCTCGCCCTTGAGCTCGACGCCGGTGCGGCTCGCCGTCATGGCGAGGTTCGCCCCTTCGAGCTTGTCCTTGCCGATCGCTTTCTCGACCGTGACACCGGTCGCGCGGGCCGAGACCTCGGTCACGATCTCGGCGGGCTTCAGGTTATCCTTGAGCGGCAGGGCGATCGACACATTGCCGTCGAACTGGCCGCGCAGGGCGGCCGGGTCGAGCTCGACGCCATGCGCCGATTTGAGGTCAGGCGCGCGCAGCACGTCGGCCACGGCGTCCAACGCGCCACCGACCTTGAAGCGCAGGCGGAGGTCGGGAATGGGGGTATCGAGACCGCTGATCGCAAGCGTGCCGTCCGACAGGCTCACACGGCGCCCCGCCTTCGGCTCCACGAAGGCGCGGGGAAAGACGCCGCTCATCTCGATCGCGTCGAGCCGCCCCTCGCCGGCGATGCCGCCGACGACAGGGAGGCCGGGACCGAGCGCCAGTACGCCGTTCTCGACCGCGAAATCGATCTTCACCGCTTCCCGCGGCAGCGCCTGCAGGGCGAGCGCCCGCCGCAGCACCGGCGGCGGCATGGCCAGCGTCATCAGCACTCTGCCGATCTCGCCGTCCCGCACCTTGGTGGCCAGGAAGTCACGGGCCGGAGGCGCGGCGAAGGAGGGCCAGAACCGCAAGGCATGGCGGACGGGCATGCGTCCAGCCTCAAGCCAGAGCGAGAAGCCGAGGCCTTCCTCCTCCACCGCCGCGTCGGCCGAGAGCGACAGGTCGACGGCCCGTCCTTTCAAAGTCAGCCGGTGGATCTGGATCGAGCGGGCGTTCGGATCGAGCGTCACGTCGATCGAGGCGTCGTCGACGCCGAAGGGTTCGTCTCCCGGTTCGGTCCCGGACAGCCGCCAGCCTCTGCCCGTGCCCGTCCAGCGCCACGGGTCCCAACCGCTTGCCGGCACCGCCAGCGGTCCAGAGAAGGCCAGCGTCGCGCCGTCGATGGCGACGTCGGCGCCGAACGTCGCTTCGCGCGGCCGGCCAGCGTCCCATTCCGCCACCAGACGGAACCTCTCGACCTTATAGTCGACCGGCATCGGACCCATGATCGAGACATCGCCCCGGCCCATCGCAGCTTCGAAAGAGAGGCTGCGGAGTTTGGCGTCCTCGCCGACGAAGACCTTGGCCGAAGCACTGAGCTTGGCGCCGACATGGATGACGGGCGTCTTGGCGCCGAGCAGCGCCTGGATCACCTGGTCGCCCACCCCCGCGAAGCCGAAATCCAGCCGGCGACCGCCCTCCACGGCTTCGCTGGTCATGGAGAACGGCACCACGTCGGAGCCCTTGCGGAGCGAGCCCCGTGCCTCGACCATCCCTGGCCGCGGACTGCCGAAGGCAAGCGTCAAATTCTCGAAATCGAGCCGCTTGCCGTTGCGACGGTCCTGGATCGTCAACGAAGCGTCGACGATGGAGATGGCGGAGAGGCCGGCGGCGCTCCCCGGTCCGCCGAAACCGATCGCGAAGGCCAGCACGTCGGCGGCCCGCGCCGTCGATTCGGCCTCGGCCGCCTGATCCTCGGCAGACGTCTTGAAGAGGAAATCCCCCTCCGGCGTGATCTCGGCGCGCATGGCCATGCCGCGCAGCGCCAGCTTTTCGGGCGCCAGGCCCCGGAACAGCATGCGCAGCGGGTCGAACGAGACCTTTGCGCTTGGGGAGCGCAGGATCTCGCGGCCGGAGCCGTCCTTGAGCACGACGTCGAAGACATGCAGCTCCAGCCCGGTCTCACTCTTCTCAAGGACTGTGCGGCCGACATCGACGTCGACACCGCCGCCGAATTGCTGCTCGATGCCCGTGGCGATGCGCTCGGAGAGGAAAGCCACTTCGACCGGGCCGCGCGTGAGCAGCAGCACCAGCCCCGCGCAGGCGAGAGCGACCATCAGCAGCAGCGACGCCCCAGCGACCACGCTCCGGCGCAGCCAGCGTCGGCTGCGCGGGCCGCAATGCGCTGCGAAGGCGAGGTCGCGACGCCCGTTCGCCAGGGCCGCGGCATCGGCATGGTGGGATTCGCCGGTCGTCATTGGGGGCGGAACTGCTTCTCCATCAGGGCCCGAATCATGCTTGAAGGCCTTCTCTGCCATCGCTGCCAAGCCTGCGCCAGCAGCGGGGCGGATCGCGCCTGACGGCGCGCGGCTCCGTTGAGCGATCGAAAGGACGAAAGCATGGCAAACACCCTGACAATCGGCGATCCGGCGCCGAATTTCACTCTGGCCGCCGATGGCGGCGGCTCCGTATCGCTGGCGAACCTGCGCGGACGCAAGCTCGTCCTGTATTTCTACCCCAAGGACGATACGTCTGGCTGCACTATCGAGGCCAAGGAATTCAACGAGCGCCTGCCGGCATTCGAGGCGGCGAATGCGACAGTCGTCGGCGTCTCCCCCGACAGCGTGACAAGCCACGACAAGTTCAAGGCCAAGTACGGGCTTGGCTTCGCTCTGGGGTCGGACGAGGCCAAGACCATGCTGGAGGCCTATGGAGTCTGGGTCGAGAAGAGCATGTATGGGCGCAAATACATGGGTGTCGAGCGCTCGACGGTGCTGATCGACGAGGAGGGGCGGATCAAGCGCGTGTGGACCAAGGTCAAGGCGCCCGGCCATGCCGAAGAGGTGCTCAGGGCGGTGCGTGAGGGCTAGAAGCGCGGCGCAGGCCGGCCTTCACAAAGCTTGGCGATTGGGCGTAAGCTTCGGCTAAAGCAATCAGACAGGCCGCCGCGGCCGCATGGCCGTGCGGCATGGAGACATGTAGTGAGATCGCGACTGTGGAAGCCGCCGGAGCGGGCGGCGGCGCCGTCGGCCGTGGTCGCGCCGGTGCCGTCGGCGCATGCCGAAGCCTATGCCGCGCTCGACCTCGGCACCAACAATTGCCGCCTGCTGGTCGCCCGGCCGAGCGCCTACGGCTTCAGGATCGTCGATTCCTTCTCCCGCATCGTGCGGCTTGGAGAGGGACTGGGAAAGACCGGCGCGCTGAGCGAGGCGGCGATCGATCGGACGATCGAGGCGCTGGCCGCCTGCGGCGCACGGCTGGCGGAGCGCCGCGTCGCCAATCGCCGCCTGATCGCCACCGAGGCTTGCAGGGCCGCCAGCAACGGCGAGGCCTTCCTCCAGCGCGTCCACGCGGCCACGGGGCTGCGGCTCGAGATCATCGACCGGCAGGCCGAGGCCGAGTTGGCGGCCGCTGGCTGCGCCGTGCTGATGGACCGCGCCGCCGAGAGCGTGCTGCTCTTCGATATCGGTGGAGGCTCGACCGAGGTGGTCTGGCTCGCATCCGACCGATACGGCACCAGCATCGGCCAGCGCATCCGCCACTGGACATCGCTGCCCGTCGGCGTCGTGACGATGGCGGAACGGCACGGCGGCATCGACGTCACGCCCGGGATCTACGAGAATATGGTTGGCGAGGTGACGGCGCATCTCGCGCCCTTCAAGGCGGCGATCGATCCCCGCAAGCTCGGTCGGAATTTCCATCTGCTGGGCACCAGCGGCACGGTCACCACGGTCGGAGCGCTGCATCTGAAGCTGGCTCGCTATGATCGTCGGCAGGTCGACGGCCTCTGGATGGAGACGCGCGAGGCGGAAGCGATCATCAAGGCGTTGATGGACATGTCCTACGAGGAGCGCGGCGCCAATCAGTGCATCGGGCGAGATAGGGCCGACCTGGTGCTGGCGGGCTGCGCGATTTACGAGGCGATCGCCCGCAGTTTCCCGGCGAGGCGCATCCGCATCGCCGACCGCGGCCTTCGCGAGGGCATCCTGATGCAGATGATGCTTCGTGACGGGGTGTGGATGCAGGGCCGGGGGACGGGCGCTTGAGCGGCAAGCCTCCCGAGAAGCCGCGGACGCCGGGCGGCCATTCCTCCGGCCGCAAGCCGGGCGCCGCCAAGGATCCGCGCTTCGCCGAGCGGGTGAAGACGGCGCACAAGCGCTCGCTTTCCTCGACGCTCTGGCTGCAGCGGCAACTGAACGACCCCTATGTGCAACGCGCCAAGGACGAGGGCTGGCGCTCGCGCGCGGCTTTCAAGCTGATCGAGATCGACGAGAAGCATCGCCTGCTGAAGCGCGGTCAGACCATCGTCGATCTTGGCTGCGCGCCGGGGGGCTGGGCGCAATACGCCGCCAAGCGGACCGGTTCCGCCGAGGGCTTAAGCGGCAAGGTCGTCGGCATCGACCTCCTGCCGGTAGAGCCGATCCCGGGCGTCGTCCTAGCGGAGATGGACTTCACCGACGCCGATGCGCCGGATCGCCTGCGCGCGCTGATCGGGGCCACGCCGGGAGAGCGGGCGGTGGACGGCGTCCTCTCCGACATGGCGGCCAATACGACAGGCCACAAGAAGACGGACCACCTGCGCATCATCGGGCTCACGGAGATGGCGATCGAATTCGCGCTCGAGGTGCTGAAGCCGGGCGGCTACTTCCTCACCAAGCTGTTCCAGGGCGGCGAGACCGCGCAGATGATCACCACGCTGAAGCAGCATTTCGCCACGGTGAAGCATGTGAAGCCCCAGGCGAGCCGCGCGGATTCGGCTGAGGTCTACGTGCTCGCGACGGGCTATCGCGGCTAGCCCAGCCGGCGCGGCTTGCGCCACGGATCGCACCTCCGGCGACCCGACGAGCGGGCATGCGCAAGGAACAGGGGAGGGCCACGCCTAAGCGCTTTCCCCGCCCGTTGGCGCATGCTACGCGGCTGCGCCAATCGTCGCCGCGCCGGTCCTTCCTGAGTCCGTTGCGGCTCGCTTCATTCGGGGACAGCGGGGTTGGCATGGCGCGCATCGTTTCGACGGCGGATATCCCCGAGGCGCTGACCTTCGACGACGTGCTGATGCGCCCCGGCCATTCCGAAGTGCTGCCGTCGGAGACGGACGTGCGATCACGGATCACCAAGCAGATCGCGCTCAATCTGCCGATCATCTCCTCGGCGATGGATACGGTGACGGAGGCGCGGCTCGCGATCGCCATGGCGCAGGCCGGCGGACTGGGCGTCATCCACCGCAACCTCACGCCGGAGGAGCAGGCCGATCACGTCCGGCAGGTGAAGCGCTTCGAGAGCGGCATCGTCATGAATCCCTTCACCATCGCGCCTGACGCGCGGCTGGGCGATGCGCTGGCGCTGATGCGCGCCAAGGGCATCTCGGGAGTTCCGGTCACGGTGGGCGGAGAGGGCGGACGGCCCGGCAAGCTCGTGGGCATTCTCACCAACCGCGACGTGCGCTTCGCCGACGATCCCGAGCAGCCGGTCAGCGAGCTGATGACCAAGGACGGGCTGATCACCGTTCGCGAGACCGTGACGCAGGCGGAAGCGCGGCGGCTGTTCCATCGCCACAGGATCGAGAAACTGGTCGTGGTCAACGATGCCGGCGATTGCGTCGGGCTGCTGACGGTCAAGGACATCGAGAAGGCGATCCTCAACCCCAACGCCTGCAAGGACGAGGCGGGCCGCTTGCGCGTCGCCGCCGCCACGACGACGGGAGACGCCGGCTTCGAGCGCGCCGAGCGGCTGGTCGATGCCGGCGTCGATCTCGTGGTGATCGACACGGCCCATGGCCATTCCCAGAAGGTGATCGACGCCGTCGGCCGCGTGAAGCGGCTCTCCAATGCTGTGCAGGTGGTCGCCGGGAACGTCGCCACCGCGGCCGGCGCCAGGGCGCTGATCGATGCGGGCGCCGATGCAATCAAGGTCGGCATCGGGCCTGGCTCCATCTGCACCACGCGCATCGTCGCCGGCGTTGGCGTGCCGCAGTTGACGGCGGTCATGGAGACCGCGGCCGAGGCGATGAAGCAGGACATCCCGGTGATCGCCGACGGAGGCGTCAAGTTCTCCGGCGATCTCGCCAAGGCGATCGCCGGCGGGGCCGATTGCGTGATGATCGGTTCGCTGCTCGCCGGCACCGACGAAAGCCCAGGCGAGACGTTCCTCTACCAGGGCCGCTCTTACAAGGCCTATCGGGGCATGGGATCGCTTGGCGCCATGGCGCGCGGCTCGGCCGACCGTTATTTCCAGGCCGACATCAAGGACACGATGAAGCTGGTGCCCGAAGGCGTCGAAGGTCAGGTGCCGTACAAGGGGCCGGTCGGCGCGGTCATCCACCAGCTCGCCGGCGGGCTCAAGGCCGCCATGGGATATGTCGGAGCCAAGACGATCAAGGAGCTGCAGGAGAAGGCCGAGTTCGTCCGCATCACCAGCGCCGGCCTGCGCGAGAGCCATACTCACGACGTGACGATCACGCGAGAGAGCCCGAATTATCCGGGACGCGTCTGAAGCGGCAGAGACCGCACCCTCAACGAAAAAGGGCCGCTCGCGCGGCCCTTCTTCATTCACAAAGGCAACGTCCGCTCAGCGGCCGCGCTCCAGCGACGTCTTGGCGTCGACGCGGGCGCCGGGAGCCTGCGGCGGGGGCGGCGGCGGCTGGGTGGCGCAGGCCGCGAGGATGGCGGCGAGCACGCCGGCGATAGCGATGTTGCGCATGGGGTGACTCCTGAATCGGAACGGTTGAAACGAACGGTTGGGCCTTTGCGGCCAATTCTCGTCGAATGCAAGTGCTTCGGTCATGCGTCTGGCGCGATTCACCAATTCGTGCGAGTGGCGCGGCATGACCCCCGCCGCCCGCCTGTCGGCCGTGATCGACATCCTCGACGACCTCGACCGCCGAATCCGCCCCGCCAATGATACGCTCAAGGATTGGGCGCTGTCGCATCGCTTCGCGGGCTCCGGCGACCGCGCCGCCATCGGAGCCATGCTGCATGACGCCTTGCGCCGCCGCGCCTCGGCCCGCTGGGCGATGGGCGAGGAGACGGCGCGCGCCACTGCCCTCGGCATGCTGAAGGTGGCGCGCGGCCTCGACGCAGCGGCGATCGCCGCGCTCTGCGACGGCTCGCGCTTCGCGCCCGAGCCGTTGAGCGAGGCGGAGCGCGCTGCGCTGGAAACAGACCGGCTCCGCGAAGCGCCGGCGCATGTGCAGGGCGACATTCCGGCCTGGCTGTCCGCCTCGTTTGAGCGCGCCTTCGGCGACGACGCCGCAGGCGAGGGCGCAGCGCTCGCGAGGCGCGCGCCGCTCGATCTGCGCGTCAATACCTTGAAGACGATCCGCCTGAAGGCGCTGCCGGCGCTTGCCGACTACGAGGCCGCCGCCGCGCCGCATGGGCCGGACGCGATCCGCATCCCGCCGCGCGCGGACGGGCGGATCAAGCCGGTGCAGGCGGATCCCCTCTTCCTCAAGGGGATGGTCGAGATCCAGGATGAAGGCTCGCAGCTGGTGGCGCGTCTCGCGGCGCCGCAGCCGGGTGCCCAGGTGCTCGACCTCTGCGCCGGCGGAGGCGGCAAGAGCCTCGCCATGGCGGCGCTGATGAACAACCGCGGCCAGATCTTTGCGACCGATGCGGATGCGAGGCGGCTGGCGCCGATCCACGATCGCATAGCGCGGGCCGGGGCCCGCAACATCCAGGTGCGCACGCCGCGCGGGGGCGCCATGCCGCTCGACGACCTGAACGGCGCGATGGACCTGGTGCTCGTCGATGCGCCCTGCACCGGCGTCGGCACCTGGCGGCGCAATCCGGACGCCAAATGGCGGATGCGCGAGGGCAGCCTGCAGCAGCGCTCGAAGGAGCAGGTCGAGGTCATGGACAACGCACAGCGCTTCGTGCGGACCGAAGGCATTCTCGCCTATGTGACCTGCTCGCTGCTGCCGGAGGAGAACGACGACCAGGTCGCGGCCTTCCTTGCCAGGAGCAAGGGCTTCGAGGCGGTCGAGCTGCCGGCCAGCTCGCCTTTCGCCGCCCTGCCGAGTCTGCGGGGGGCCGTACGCACGACGCGGTTCGGCCTGATGTTGACGCCCGCACGCACTGGCTGCGACGGCTTCTACATCGCCGCCCTGCGCAGAACCGCGTGAAGTGCCATCAATTGCCAGGCTTGCCGTTTGCGGCTACGCCCAAGCTCGGATGGGAGAGAGCCTGATTTGACGCGCTGCGCAGCCATCGCCGCATCGCTTGCGCTCGCGGGCTTGTGCTTGGCGGCGGCTCCGGTCCGCGCGCAAGGTCTCATCGAGTTTCTCCGGCGAGGAGCGAATTCTGCGCCGCCGACGGAGGCGGAAGCGCAGCCGGCGACGCCGCTCAGCATCATGCCGACCACGCCCGCCGCCGGCGATCTCCCGAAAGACGTCAAGGCCGATCCCAAGCGGCGGCAGCCCGTGGTGACGCCGGTGCCCACCGGCAATCCTTTCGAGGAAGATGAGGATGGAGACGTCGTGTTCGAGCACGAGACGCCGAAGCTGGTCAAGATGGCGCTGCCCGAGCCGCGCCCGGGCGCCAGGCCGGTGGCCGCAGCCGAGGTGGCCCCGGTGGGAACCGCCCGCTGGTCGGAGGTCGACGACCAGTTGCCGCCCGACGCGCAGGTGCCGGGCCTCGAGCAATCGCCGCCGCTGCAGCCGAGGATCGTCCCGCTGCCCGGAACGCCGGGGCCGAGCTGGTTCACGGAGGGGCAGCGCCTGCGCCCGCCCGGCATGCGCCAGTCGGAGGAGCCGGTCGCCTCGATGCCCGGCGTCTATGCGCCGCCGGAAGCGATCTTCGACTGCCTCCCCGATACCCTCAAGCAGGTGCTGCTCGATACGGCGAAGGAGTTCGGCCATGTCGCGATCCTGAACGCGCGCCGGCCGCGCGGCACGGGAGCGCGCGAATCCTATCATTACCAATGCCGCGCCGTGGATTTCCGTGTGCGGGGCGTGCCCATCTCGACGGTCTATGCCTATCTGAAGCAGCATCCGAATGTCGGAGGGCGGAAGATCTATCCCTTCGGATTCTTCCATGTGGATGACGGACCGAGCCGGAGCTGGTGAGGTGGTGGTTTGATGAAGTTGGCGCTGCCCCTCACCTAACCTCTCCCCGCAAGAGGCGGGGAGAGGAACGCAGTTGAGATTGAAGCGCCGAGCCTTTTGAGCGTTCTTCTCCCCGTCCTTCACGGGGAGAAGACAGATGAGGGGCAGAGCCGACCTCTGCGGACAAGCCTCTCTCTCATCCGCCGCTTGCCTTTCAGACTCTCATGCGGTTTGGTCCCGCCGCCCTCGCCGGGGCAGAATCCTCCCGCCGGACCCCCACATGCGCCTTTCCCGCTACTTCCTCCCGATCCTGCGCGACACGCCGAAGGAGGCGGAGATCGTCTCGCACCGGCTGATGCTGCGGGCCGGCATGACGCGGCAGGAATCAGCCGGCATCTACGCCTGGCTTCCGCTCGGCCTGCGCGTGCTCAACAAGGTGAATCGCATCGTGCGCGAAGAACAGGACCGTTCCGGCGCGATCGAGCTTCTCATGCCCACGATCCAGTCCGCCGATCTCTGGCGCGAATCCGGCCGCTACGAGGCCTATGGCAAGGAAATGCTCAGGATCACGGACCGCCACGAGCGCGACATGCTGTTCGGGCCGACGAACGAGGAGATGATCACCGAGATCTTCCGCGCCTACGCGAAGTCCTACAAGGACCTGCCCCTCAACCTTTACCACATCCAGTGGAAGTTCCGCGACGAGATCAGGCCGCGCTTCGGCACCATGCGCAGCCGCGAATTCCTGATGAAGGACGCTTATTCGTTCGACCTCGACGAGGCCGGGGCGCGCCACGCTTACAACAAGATGTTCGTCGCATACCTCCGCACCTTCGAGAGATTGGGGCTAAAATCCATTCCCATGCGCGCGGACACCGGGCCGATCGGCGGCGACCTCAGCCACGAGTTCATCATCCTGGCCTCGACCGGCGAAAGCGAGGTCTTCTGCCATGGCGACTATATCGATTTCCCCGTGCCGCCGGCCGACACCGACTTCGACGACCGGGCCGCTCTGCAGGCGATGGTGAACAAGTGGACCTCGCTCTACGCCGCGACATCGGAGATGCATGACCCTGCCGCCTTCGATCAATTGCCGCAGGAACGGCGCGTCTCGGCGCGCGGCATCGAGGTCGGGCACATCTTCTATTTCGGCACCAAGTATTCCGCGCCGATGGGCGCCAAGGTGATGGGGCCCGACGGGACCGAGCGCGAGGTGCACATGGGCTCCTACGGCATCGGACCGTCGCGAGTCGTCGCCTCCATCATCGAGGCCAGCCATGACGAGGCGGGCATCATCTGGCCGGAGGCGGTCGCGCCTTTCCATGTCGCGCTCCTCAACCTCAGGGTCGGCGACAGCGCGGTCGACGCCGCCTGCGGGCAGCTGCAGCAGGCGCTCGAAGCCGCGGGCTACGAGGTGCTCTACGACGACCGCGACGAGCGCCCCGGCGCAAAGTTCGCGACCGCCGACCTGATCGGCCTGCCGTATCAGGTGATCGTCGGGCCTAAGGGGCTCGCGGAGGGCAAGGCCGAGATCAAGTGGCGCAGGAGCGGCGCGCGGGAGACCGTGGCTCTGGGTGATGTGGTCGAGAGGTTGCGGGCTTGACCGACGCCACCGCCGCAGACGCCCCAGCGCCGCCGCGCGCTTTCGCAGGCTTCGAGCGGATGCTGGCCTTCCGCTACTTGCGGCCGCGGCGGAAGGAGGGATTCATCTCCGTCATCGCCGGCTTCTCGTTCGTCGGCATCCTGCTCGGCGTCGCGGCGCTGATCATCGTGATGTCGGTGATGAACGGCTTCCGTAAGGAGCTGATCTCGAAGATTCTCGGCATCTCCGGCCATGTCTTCGTGCAAGCGATGGACCAGCCGCTGACCGACTACGAAGAGCTTTCTAAGCGCTTCGAGCAGATCAAGGGCGTCAAGCAGGCGATCCCGGTGATCAACGGACAGGTTCTGGCAGCATCGGCCTATGCCTCCACAGGCGCGCTGGTGCGGGGCGTGCGCGGAGCGGACCTCAAGCGGCAGGAGACGATCGCGAACAACATCCGGTCGGGCAGCCTCGACAACTTCGACAGCGGCGAGGGCGTCGCCATCGGCCAGCGGCTCGCCGACCAGCTCGGCGTGCGCGCCGGCGACAGGATCACGCTGCTCTCGCCGCAGGGCCCCGCCAGCCCTTTCGGCCAGACACCCAGGCGCAAGGCCTACGAGGTCTCGGCCGTCTTCCAGATCGGCATGAGCGAGTTCGACAGCGCCTTCATCTACATGCCGCTCAAGGAGGCGCAGATCTACTTCGACCGCGACGAGGACGTCTCGACGATCGAACTCTCGATCGACGACCCCGAGCAGGCGGAGCGCATCTCCCAGCTCGCCATCGACGTCGCCGGACGCCCGATCATCACCAGCGACTGGAAGATCCGCAACCAGACCTTCGTGGGCGCGCTGGAGGTCGAGCGGAACGTGATGTTCATCATCCTGACGCTCATCGTCATGGTGGCGGCGCTGAACATCATCTCGGGGCTCATCATGCTGGTGCGCTCCAAGGCGCGCGACATCGCAATCCTGCGGACGATGGGCGCCACGCGGGGCTCGATCCTGCGCGTCTTCCTGATGACCGGGGCCAGCATCGGCACCGCCGGCACTTTGGCGGGACTCGCGATCGGCGTACTGATCGCCAAGAACATCGACGCGCTCAAGAACTTCTTCTCCTGGCTCGTGGGTCGCGACCTCTTCCCGGCGACGCTCTACTTCCTGTCCAAGCTGCCGGCGATCGTCGATTGGCGCGAGGTCGCCTCGGTGGTGCTGATGGCGCTCGTGCTGTCGCTGCTTGCTTCGCTCTACCCGGCCTGGAAGGCGGCGCAGCTCGATCCAGTCGAGGCGCTGCGCTATGAATGATCCGGCGCTGCAGCTCGTCGATGTCCAGCGCCATTACGGCGAGGGCGAGACGGCGCTGCATATCCTGACCGGCGCAAGCCTGACGCTCCATGCGGGGCAGGCGGTGGCGCTGGTCGCGCCCTCCGGCGCGGGCAAGTCGACGCTGCTGCATCTCGCCGGCCTGCTGGAGCGGCCGGACGGCGGCGAGGTGCTGGTTGCGGGCCAGCCGACCGCGTCATTGGATGATGCGGGGCGCACAGCGCTCAGGCGCGGCGAGATCGGCTTCGTCTATCAGTTCCATCATCTACTGCCAGAGTTCTCGGCGCAGGAGAACGTCGCGATGCCGCAACTCATCCGAGGCCAGCCGAGAGCGGTCGCGGATTCGCGCGCCAAGGAGCTTCTGGCCTTCCTCGGCCTCGGCCAGCGGCTCAGCCATCGCCCCACCGAGCTCTCCGGCGGCGAGCAGCAGCGCGTCGCCATCGCACGCGCCGTCGCCAATGCTCCGCGGCTCCTGATGGCCGACGAGCCGACCGGCAATCTCGATCCGCAGACGGCGGAGCATGTCTTCGCGACGCTGCTGGCGCTGGTGCGCGCCTCAGGCCTGGCGGCGCTGATCGCCACGCACAACCTCGATCTCGCCGGGCGCATGGACCGCCGGGTCACGCTCCGCGAGGGGCAGGTGGTCGAGATGGGCTGAGCGCGGCGCTTCGGAATGACAAGCCGGAGCGCCGCTGCTAACCCCTTGCCCATGCCGAACCCGTCAACCCGCCGCATCGACCATCTCGTGCTGCCTTCCAGCGACCTGGAGGCGCAAGCGGATTTCTACCGGCGGCTCGGCTTCCAGGTCGGCGCGCGCAACATCCACCCTTGGGGCACCGAGAACCGCCTCGTGCAGTTCGACGGCTGCTTCCTCGAACTGATCACGCTCGGCGAAGGCGCCGTCCCTCCGGCGCCTTCGCCCCGGCGCTTCTCTTTCGGCGCGCATGTCGGTGAATGGATGGAGCGGAGGCGCGATGGGATGTCGATGCTGGCGGTCAGCGGCGACGATGCGGAGGCGGACGCGAGGTGGTTCGACCAGGCCGGCATCGCCGAGTTCGAGCCTTTCCATTTCGGCCGCAAGGGGAAGAGACCCGATGGCAGCGAGATCGAACTCGCTTTCACGCTCGCCTTTTCGACGCCGGCCGTCGCGCCTGACCTCTGCTTTTTCGTCTGCCAACACCATTTCCCGCATAATTTCTGGAACAAGGCGTTCCAGCGTCACGGCAACACGGCGTTGGGCATCTCCAGCGTCTTGCTGCTCCATAACGAGTTGAACGGCGCCGCAGGCTTCCTGCGAAGCTTCGTCGGCGGCATCCCTTCCTTCGGCCCCGGCAAGATCGATCTGCAGACCGCAGGCGGAGCGCTTGTCGTGTCGACGCCGGAGGCAGCGAGCTTCGACTTCGGTTCGGACCCGATCCTCGGCGCCGGAGGCCGGGCGCGGTTTGCCGCCGCCGTCTTCACAGTCGAGAGCCTCGATGCCGCAGAGCTGTCGCTCAGGACCGGCAACGTTCCGTATCGGCGGCATCGACATCGTTTGATCGTTCCCTCGGCGGCCGCTTTCGGCGTGCTGCTCGCCTTCGAAGAGGCTAGGGAAGGGGCATGATTCTCAATCGCGAAGTCCGCGTGGGCTCCGTCGCCTTCGGCAACCACCTGCCGCTCGCCCTCATCGCCGGTCCCTGCCAGATGGAGAGCCGCGACCATTCCTTCGCCATGGCCGGCGCGCTCAAGGAGATGGCGGAGAGGCTCGGCATCGGCCTCATCTATAAATCCTCCTACGACAAGGCGAACCGCACCAGCGGCAAGGGCGCCCGAGGCGTGGGCCTCGAGAAGGCCCTGCCCATCTTCGCCGACCTGAAGGCCGCCTTCGGCCTGCCGGTGCTGACCGACGTGCACGAGCCCCAGCATTGCGCCGAGGTCGCGGCTGTCGTCGACATCCTCCAGATCCCGGCCTTCCTCTGCCGGCAGACCGATCTTCTCGTCGCGGCGGCGAACACGGGCCGGGCCGTCAACGTTAAGAAGGGCCAATTCCTGGCGCCGTGGGACATGAAGAACGTGGCGGCCAAGATCACGGACGCCGGCAATGCCGACGTGCTGCTGACCGAACGCGGCGCGTCCTTCGGCTACAATACGCTGGTCTCGGACATGCGCGCCCTGCCGATCATGGCGGAGACCGGGGCGCCGGTGATCTTCGACGCCACGCATTCGGTGCAACAGCCGGGCGGGCAGGGCGCCTCCACCGGCGGCGACAGGCGCATGGTGCCGGTGCTGGCCCGCGCGGCGGTCTCCGTCGGCGTCGCTGGCGTCTTCATCGAGACCCACCAGGATCCCGACAACGCGCCTTCCGACGGGCCGAACATGGTCCGGCTCGCCGACATGCCCGGGCTCATCGAGCGGCTGATGGCCTTCGACCGCCTCGCGAAGGCGGGCGAGACAGTGTGAGCCCAAACCTGCTGCTGCTCGTCCTGGGACTGACGGGCCTCGCGTCGAACGTGGCCTTGCGGATCGTCGATCCGATCGTGCCGCTGCTCGCGCGCGAGTTCGGCTCCAGCATCGAAACGACGGCGCTGCTCGCCTCGGCCTTCACGCTGCCCTATGCGCTGGGGCAACCGATCCTGGGGCCGCTCGGCGACGCTAGGGGCAAGGCGCGGGTGATGTCGGCTGCGCTCTTCGTGCTGGCGGCAGCGCTCGCTGCCAGCATGTTCGCCTGGAGCGTGGGCAGCCTCGCGGTCGGGCGCGTCCTGTCCGGCTTCGCCGCCGGCGCCTGCATCCCGCTCGCACTGGCGATGATCGGCGACCGTTTCCCGATCGAGGAGCGTCAGATCGCCATCAGCCGCTACCTGCTGGCGGTGATCACCGGTCAGATCGCCGGCGCGCCGCTCGCCGGCCTCATGTCCATCACGGTCGGCTGGCGGCCGGTGTTCGGCATTTCGGCTCTTCTTGCTTTGCTTGCGGCCGTGGTGATGACCGTCACGATCCGACCGCGCAAGGACACGCCTCTGCAGCCGTTCACGCCGGCTGCTCTACGGGCGAATTACGCCAAGATCCTCGCCAATCCGCTCGCCAAATACTGCTACGCCGCCGTCGCCGCCGAGGGAGCGTTCATCTACGGCTTCCTGCCCTACATCGCGGCGCTCCTGGAGCAGCGCAGCGCGGGCGGCGTGCGCGAGGCCGGCTTCGTGGTGGGCGGCATCGGTCTGGGTGGACTGCTGTTCAACCTTGTCCTGCCGCCGATGCTGCGGCGGTTCTCGCGCCTCGACGTGATGCGCGTCGGGGGCGTCGTGATCCTCGCCGGCGTGGCGGGCGTGGGCGCGGGGCCGACCTGGCCGCTCGAGATGGCGGCCTTCACGATCGTCGGCCTCGGATTCTACATGCTGCACACCGGCATCCAGATCGAGGCGATGGAGTTGGCGCCCGAGGCCCGCGGCTCTGCGGTGGCGCTCCATGCCTTCAGCCTCTTCCTCGGCATGGCGCTTGGACCCGCGATCTACGGCTTCGCGATCCCGAGGATGGGCGCGCCGCTCGCTGTCGTCGTCGGGGGCGCCCTCGTGCTGGCGGCGGCGCTCATGGTGACGGCGCAGGCCGGAAGGCGGGCGCGCCCTTGATCTGCCGCAAGGCGGCTTCCCGCCGTGGTCTTAGGCTCCAGTTGCGATCAGGAGGCCTCGATCATGTCGCATACCCCGCATGAGTTGGCGGAAGAATTTCCCGAACATGCAGCGAAAATCCACGCGCTGAAGCTGGCCAATGCCCATTTCCAGAAGCTGGCGGAAGCCTATCACGCGATCAACCGCGCCATCCATCGCGCCGAGACCAGCATCCAGCCGATCGACGGCATGGCCGAGGAAACGTTGCGCAAGCAGCGCCTGCGGATGAAGGACGAGATCCAGGCGATCCTCACGGCCTGAAAGCGACCTCAGGAGCCGGCCTCGCCGGGAAGGCGAAGCCGACCGTTGGCGCATGGCAGCCACCCAGCGACGAAGATGGCTTGATCTGAGCGCATTCCTTTGCGATCCATGGCCGGCGCCGCCGCGGAGCAGCGCGCCGCGGCCGGTGAAGCCTTGTCCCATCCTCCCCCCGTCAGCACGCGCATGCTGCTCGCCATCCTCGGCGCCGCAGGCTTCGCGTCGACTGCGAGCATGCGCATGGTCGAGCCGCTGGTGCCGCTGCTCTCCAGCGAATTCGGCGTGCCGGTCGCCACGATCGCCACGCTCTCGACCGCCTTCGGCCTGTCCTATGCGCTCGGCCAGCCCGTGGTGGGCGCGCTGGGCGATGGCTTCGGCAAGGCGAGGACGATCGCCTTCGCGGCGTTCACGCTCACGGCGATCCTGGTCGCCAGTTCCTTCGCCACCAGCTTCAGCGGCCTGTTCTGGCTGCGCTGCCTCGCCGGCGTCGCCGCAGGAGGCTTGATCCCGGTCGCCATGGCGGCGATCGCCGACCGCGTGCCCCTGGCCGAGCGGCAGGTCACCGTGGCGCGCTTCATCATTTTCGTCACGCTCGGACAGATGGCGGGATCGCTGCTCTCCGGCGTGGTCGCGGACCTGTTCGGCTGGCCGATGTCCTTCCGGCTGGCGTCGATCATCGCGCTGGGAGCCGCGCTCGCCGTCTTCCTTGGGATCAAGCCGCGGCCGGGCGCAGCGCGGCCGTCGCCCTCTGTCTCCGCAGCGGTCGCGGGCTATCGTTCGGTCTTCGACAATCCCATGACGCTGCCGCTGGTGGCGCTGGTCTGCGTCGAGGGCATGGTCAGCTTCGGGATGCTGCCCTATCTCGCCGCGCTGCTGAAGGAGCGCTCCGGCGTGGGCGCAAGCGAGGCCGGACTGGTGATCGCCGGCGGCGGCTTCGGCGCCATCCTGTTCGGCATGCTCGCGAGCTTCTTCGTCGCGCGGCTGGGTCCGCGGCGCATGCCGATCCTCGGCGGTTGGCTGGTGGCGTCGAACCTCTGCCTGTTCGCGCTGCCGCTGCCCTGGTGGACCGGCGTGCCGTTCAACGTGCTGGGAGGCCTCGGCTTCATGCTGATGCATAGCCCGCTGCAACTCCTCGCGACCGAGTTGTCGCCGCAGAACCGCGGGTCGGCCATCGCCGTCTTCGCGATGTCGCTGTTCTTCGGGCAGGCGATCGGGCCGGTGATCCTGGGCGTTCTGCCGCATTCCAGCGCCAATCCGTCCGGGCTTCTCGTCTTCGCCGCCGCCGCAGCCGGCCTCGGCTTCGCCATCGCGCGGCTGAAGCGATAGCGCTGGGTGCTCCTACTGGACGCCGATGCGGAACTCGATCACCCGCTGCGAGAGGCGATCAGCGCTGGTCACCACGGTCTGGAGATCATCGAAGCCGGAATAGCCTTGCCGCCCCGTGTAATGCAGGACGATGACCGGCATTTTGCGGCCGAAGCAGCCTCGAACCCGCTGGATGTTCTCGAAGCTGTCTCGGGTGTTGATGAAGCTCTCGTCGATGACCCTTTCTACCTTGTCGAGGGAGACGCTGCCGTGGTTCGGCGGCCGGTCGATGGCCACGTTGAAGCCGCGGATCAGACCGCAGTTCTGGTCGAAGGCGTGATAGAACCAGACTTCTGTACGCTGGGAACGCTCGACGAACTGGCTGATGATGGCGCGCTGCACCTGCACTTGTTGAGCCGAGGACGGGATGGCCAAAGCGAGGCAACAGATCGCGCCGGCGATTGACGGAACGGCACGTCCAGGCATCGAGATTTCCCCTTCACGACCGACCACGGCTAGGATCATGGGCCGGAAGGCGCCTTCCTGTCCATGCGGTGGCGCCGTTCAACGCCCCCGATACGGCGGTACGCCCTGGTCCGGCAGGAACACGTTCTTGGGCAGTTCCCCCGTCTGCCAGAAGACGTCGATCGGGATGCCGCCGCGCGGATACCAGTAGCCGCCGATGCGGAACCAGCGGGGCTGCAGCAGGTCCGCCAAGCGCTTGCCGATGCCGACCGTGCAATCCTCGTGGAAGGCGCCATGGTTGCGGAAGCTCGTGAGATAGAGCTTCAGCGACTTCGATTCGACCAGCCAGGGGCCGGGCGCGTAGTCGATGACCAGGATGCCGAAATCCGGCTGTCCGGTGACCGGGCAGATCGAGGTGAACTCCGGACAGGTGAAGCGCGCCACGTAGTCGGTATCGGGATGGGGGTTCGGCACGCGGTCGAGCACCGCCTCCTCAGGAGAGCGCGGTTGCTCGACGTGCTTGCCGAGCAAGGCTGTTTCGGGGGACGCGGCCATCGGCGTGCTCCATGGATTCGGCCTCTCCCTAGGCGAAACCGGGATCGAGTTGAAGCGTTGCGCTGCCGCGGCGAAGCGGCGGACGGTCGCGCCTTGCGCCTGCGCGGCCTTCCGCTACAAGCGGCGCACCCGATAGCGAACCCGCCCGAAGGACCGTTCCATGACCGCCATCGTCGATCTCGTCGCCCGCGAAATCCTTGACTCGCGCGGCAACCCGACCGTCGAGGTCGATGTTATTCTCGAGGATGGCTCGATGGGCCGCGCCGCGGTCCCGTCCGGCGCATCGACCGGCGCGCATGAAGCCGTCGAGCTGCGCGATGGCGGCAGCCGTTATCTCGGCAAGGGCGTCACCAAGGCCGTCGACGCGGTGCTGACCGCCATCCAGGACGCGATCATCGGCGTCGATGCCGAGGATCAGGCGGCGATCGACGAAATCATGATCGCGCTCGACGGCACGCCGAACAAGAGCAAGCTCGGCGCCAACGCGATCCTCGGCGTTTCCCTGGCGGTCGCCAAGGCCGCAGCGGAGGCGCGCGGCCTGCCGCTTTATCGCTACGTCGGCGGCGCGGGCGCGCGGGTGCTGCCGGTGCCGATGATGAACATCGTCAACGGCGGCGCGCATGCCGACAACCCGATCGACTTCCAGGAATTCATGATCATGCCGACCGGCGCGCCCTCGTTCTCGGAGGGCCTGCGCATGGGTTCGGAGGTCTTCCACACGCTGAAGGGCCTTCTTAAGAAGGGCGGCCACAACACCAACGTCGGTGACGAAGGCGGCTTCGCCCCCAATCTCGCCTCGGCCGAGGCCGCGCTCGACTTCGTCATGGGAGCGATCGAGAAGGTGGGCCTGAAGCCCGGCATCGACATGCATCTGGCGCTCGACTGCGCCTCGACGGAGTTCTTCAAGGACGGCGTCTACGACTACCACGGCGAGGGCGTGAAGCGGCCGATCGCCGAACAGGTCGCCTATCTGGCCAAGCTCGTGGAGGCCTATCCGATCGTCTCGATCGAGGACGGCATGTCCGAGGATGATTGGGAGGGCTGGAAGCTGCTGACGGACGCCGTCGGCGCGAAATGCCAGCTCGTCGGCGACGACCTCTTCGTCACCAATGTCGAGCGCCTGTCCCGCGGCATCAAGGGCGGCTATGGCAACGCCATCCTGGTCAAGGTCAACCAGATCGGCTCGCTGACCGAGACGCTGGCCGCCGTCGAGATGGCGCATCGCGCCGGCTACCGGGCCGTGATGTCGCATCGCTCGGGCGAGACCGAGGACAACACCATCGCCGATCTCGCAGTCGCCACGAATTGCGGACAGATCAAGACCGGTTCGCTCGCCCGCTCGGACCGGACGGCCAAGTACAATCAGCTGCTCCGCATCGAGCAGCAGCTCGGCGACCAGGCGCTCTATGCGGGTAGGGCCGCCCTGAAGGCATTGGCCTGAGCGGCGGGCGCTCGGCATGAGCGCCGACCCCGCTCCGCCGCCGCGCCTGCGCCGCCTCGCGGTTCTGGCGATGCTGGGCAGCGTGACGATCTACGGCGTCAACTTCGTCGTCAGCCGCCACGCGATGCTGAACGGCTTCACGCCCTACGATCTCGCCGCCCTGCGCTTCGGCATTGCGGGGACCATCCTGCTGCCGCTGTTCTTGCGCGCCGGCGGCTTCGTCGATTGCGCCGGTGTCGGATGGAAGCGCGGACTGGCGCTCACCGCGATGAGCGGCGCGCCGATGTCGCTGCTGCAGATGATCGCGCTTTCGCTGGCGCCCGCCGCTCATGGCGCGACGATCGGTCCCGGCGTCGTGGCAACGTTCAGCGTCATCGGTGGCGCCATGCTGTTCGGCGCCAAGCTGTCGCGGCAGGCGATCACCGGGCTCGCGGTGGTCCTGACGGGACTCGCCTGTTTCGCGCTTGGCGCGACGCAGGCGCCGTCGAAGAGCGTCGTCCTGGGCGACGCGCTCTTCCTCATCATGGCGCTCATGTGGGCAGGCTATCCGCTGGCGCTGCAGCTGTGGCGGGTGGATGCGCTTGTCGCTACGGCCGTGCTCTGCGTGATGTCGCTTTCCTACCTGCCGATCTACTGGCTGTTCCTGCCGGGAAACCTGGCGTCGCTGCCTTTCTGGACCGTCGTGTTGCATGGCTTCAACCAGGCGATCCTCAACATGGTCGTCGGCCTCTGGCTTTGGGGTTTCGCGGCGCGCACGGTCGGCGCGTCCTCCGCGGGCCGGTTCCCGCCTCTGATCCCGGTGATCGGCACCTTGAGCGCCATCCCAGTGCTCGGCGAATGGCCGGGTCCCTACCAGAGCGTCGCAGTGGTGCTGATCGTCGCTGGCCTCCTCGTCATGTCCTGGCGGCGTTGAGCCGCTTGCTGCATCGCCGCAAACCCGGCACATCTTGAGCGACGCCCTGGAGAATCAGCCGCCGCCGATGAACCCGGATCCAGCCACATTGCCCGAACCGCCGACGCCGCTGCCGCCGCGCGGAGCTGCGCGGCATCGGCTTCGCACCTACTTTCTGACCGGCGTGGTGATCGCTGGACCCGTCGCGATCACGACGTATCTCACCTGGTGGTTCATCGCCTCGGTCGATGCCTGGGTGAAGCCGATCATCCCGGCCGTCTATCTGCCCGAAACCTATCTGCCGTTCGCCATCCCCGGCTTCGGCCTGATCGTCGCCTTCCTGATGCTGACGATGCTGGGATTCCTGACCGCCAACCTCGTGGGCCGCACGCTGCTCGATTTCAGCGAGCGGCTTCTCGACCGCATGCCCGTCGTGCGGAGCCTCTACAAGGGCATGAAGCAGATCTTCGAGACTGTATTCTCGCAGAGCGGCACGAGCTTCAAGAAGGTGGGGCTTGTGCAGTATCCGGCGCGGGGGATGTGGTCCGTGGTGCTTATCTCGGCGGAGCCCAAGGGCGATCTGGCGGCGAGCATGCCGGAGAAGCGGCCCTTCGTGGGCGTCTTCCTGCCTTGCGCGCCCAACCCGACGACGGGCTTCTTCTTCTACCTGCCCAAGGACGACGTGATCGAGATCGGGATGACGCCGGATGAGGCTGCGAAGCTGGTGATGTCGGCCGGCCTGATCCAGCCAGAGGGACAGAAACGGCTGGCGGCGCTGGCGGAGGAAGCCAAGGCGCGGCGAGAGCCGGAGCTAGCCCGCCCGCAATAGCCTGACCGCCTCGTCGCGCTCGAAGAGGTAGAGCAGCAGACGGAGCGCCCGGCCGCGCTCAGACGAGAGCTCCGGGTCGCGCTGGAACTGCAGCATGGCATCGTCCCGCGCCACGGCGATCAGGTCGCCATGCGCGGACATGTCGACGAGGCGGAAGCCGGGCGAGCCGCTCTGCTTGACGCCGAGCACGTCGCCCTCGCCGCGCAGGCGCAGGTCCTCCTCGGCGATGCGGAAGCCGTCCTCGGTCTCGCGCATCATCTCGAGGCGCGCTTTCGCGGCCTCGCCGAGCGGCCCTTTGTAGAGCAGGATGCAGGTGGACGACTTGGCGCCGCGTCCGACGCGGCCGCGAAGCTGGTGAAGCTGAGCCAGGCCGAAGCGCTCGGCATGCTCGATGACCATGACCGAGGCGCTCGGCACGTCGACGCCGACCTCGATGACGGTGGTGCTGACGAGGATGCGCGTTTCCCCATCGGCGAAGCGGGCGACCGCGGCATCCTTCTCCGCGCCCGGCATCTGACCGTGCACGAGGCCAACCTTGGCGCCGAAACGGGATTGTAGATCGGCGAAGCGGTCCTGAGCGGCCGAGACATCGAGCGTTTCGGATTCCGCGACGAGGGGGCAGACCCAATAGACCTGAGCGCCGGCGTCGATGGCGCGGCCGACGCCTGCCACGACTTCGTCGAGCCGGTCGAGCGGCATGGCGCGGGTGTCGATCGGCTTGCGGCCCGCCGGCTTCTCGCGCAGCACCGAGACGTCCATGTCCCCGAAATAGGTCAGGACCAGAGTGCGCGGGATGGGCGTCGCCGTCATCACCAAAAGGTCGACCGCTTCCCCCTTGGACGAGAGCGCCAGCCGCTGGTGCACGCCGAAGCGATGCTGCTCGTCGACCACGGCCAGCGCGAGATCCTTGAACACCACCTGATCCTGGAACAGCGCATGGGTGCCGACCACGATGTCGAGCGAGCCGTCGGCCAAGGCCTCCAGCGTGGCCCGGCGCTCTCCCGCCTTGTCGCGGCCGGTCAGCAGGGCGACGCGCAGGCCCGCCGCCTCGCCGAGCGGCGCGATGCGCTCGTGATGCTGCCGGGCGAGGATTTCGGTGGGCGCCATCATCGCCGCCTGACGGCCAGCCTCCACCGCGCGGGCCATGGCGATGAGGCCGACGACGGTCTTGCCACTGCCCACATCGCCCTGGAGAAGCCGCAGCATGCGGTCGCCGCCCGCCATGTCGCGGCCGATGTCCTTCAGCGCCTCTTCCTGGCCCGCGGTCAAGGCGAAGGGGAGGGCGGCGCGCACCTGCATTTCGACGCTGCCATCGCCGATCGTGGGCCGGCCGCGGTCGCGCTTCATGCGGGCGCGGATCATCACAATTGCTAATTGGTTCGCCAGCAATTCATCGAAGGCGAGGCGCTGGCGGATGGCGCTTTCCGGCACGAACGCAGCCATATCGGTGGGGTCGTGCACGGCGCGCATCGCGTCCGCGAAGCTGGGCCAGCCGCGCTTGGCGAGCAGCGCCGCATCCTGCCATTCCGGCAACGCTGGGAGCCGCGCCAAGGCGGCCCGGGCGATGCGGCCGACGAGGCGTCCGCCGAGCCCCTCGGTCAGCGGGTAAATCGGCTCGACCGGCGGCAGCAACGCCAGCTGCCGCTCGTCCATGATGCGATCGGGATGCACCATCTGGCGCAAGCCGTCGAAGAGCTCGAGCCGGCCCGAGAGCCAGCGCGTCTCGCCGACGGGCAGCATCGACTGGATCTGCCCGATGCGCGGATTGAAGAACACGAGCTCCATGTCGGCGCTCTCGTCCGACACGAGCACGCGGAAGGGCGCCTTGGCGCGCCCGGGCGGCGGCGGGCGATGCGCCTCGACCACCACCTGAACCGTGACCACCTCGCCATAGGGCGCATCGCGCAACAGAGGCCGCGAGCGGCGGTCGATGCCGCCGACGGGCAGATGCATCAGGAGATCGACGACCCTGGCCGGCCGGCCGTCACGCGACAGCAGCCGGTCGAAAAGCGGCGCGAATTTCGGGCCGACGCCGGCGACGGCGGTCAGCGGCGCGAACAGCGGATCGAGCAGAGACGGGCGCATCGGCCGATGGTTAGGGCCGCCGATGGCCCGGTGGCAAGTTAATGAGCTTTCCTGAATGGGAAAGTGCCGGCCCCGTCCCACGGGCCGCCGCGGTATCGCCACAAGCGCAGCGCGCGGCCTTCGACTTCATAAGGCTCCAATCCTGCGGCGAGTTCTTCGAAAAGCGCCCGCGCTGCCACCGGATCGACCTTGTTCTGAATCGTCACATGCGGGCGGAAGCTCTGCCTGTCCTGCGGCGTCAGGGTCTCGCGCCAGATTTTGGCCAGCGCGCCGCGCAGCGCCAGCAACTCCACGCCGGCTATGTCGTAGGCGACGCCGCGGCCGAGGAAGCGCAGCCCGGCGACCATGAGGCGCATGACCGGCGTCGCTCCGGCCGCACGCTCCAGGACGGCCCTCACCTCAGCCTCCGCTTCACCGGGGAGGTGATGGAACAGCGTGCAATGCGCCGGGATCAGGTTCCGAGCCGGCGGAAAGTGACGACGCCGCAGCGCCTCGAACCTTTCCTGACCGGCGTCGTCGAAGGCGAGCGTGATGATCAGCGGATCGGTATCCGGCACGGGAACCGGCCTCCTGTCCGAAGCAACGCCAGGGGATGCGCCTCCGCCTCACGCCGCCATGGTGATCACATGCCGGATGACGTCGCCGCGATCGAGCCGGTCGAAGGCCTCGTTGATCTCGTCGAGCGGTCCGGTGGATGAGAGGAGCCTGTCGACCGGCAGCTTGCCGGCCTTGAACAGAGCGACGTAGCGCGGGATGTCGCGCGAGGGCACGCAGGAGCCCATGTAGCCTCCCATGACGATGCGCTCTTCAGCCACCAGGCTGACGGCGGGCACGGGAAACTGCGTCGATGGTGCCGGCAGGCCGCCGGTCGCGGTGACGCCGCCCCGCCGCGTCACGGCATAGGCCGTTTCGAAGGCCTTCGTGACGCCGGCCAGTTCGATGGCGTGGTCGACGCCTCCTTTCGTCAGGTCCCGAACTTTCTTCACCAGGTCAGGGTCCGTGGCGTCGAAGGCATCGGTCGCGCCGAGCTCCAGCGCCTTGGCGAGCTTGGCCGGGTTGAGATCGATCGCGATGACGCGGCCCGCGCCGCTCGCGACAGCGCCCAGAACGGCGGACAAACCGACGCCGCCGAGCCCGACCACCGCGACCGACTGGCCGGGACGCACCTTGCAGGTGTTCATCACGGTGCCGACGCCAGTCATCACAGCACAACCGAAGAGCGCGCCGTGAACGAGCGGGATATCAGGATCGAGCTTGACGATGGAGCGGCGCGAAACGACCGAGTACTCCGAAAAGGCGGAGACGCCGCAATGGTGGTTGAGCGTCCCGTCGTCGCAAGTGAAGCGGCGTGCACCCGACAACAGAGTGCCGGCGGCGTTGGCGGCGTTGCCCGGCTCGCAGAGCGCAGCGCGGCCTTCCGAGCAATAGGGGCAAGCGCCGCAGTTGGGCACGAAGCTCATCGCGACGGGATCGCCGCGCGCGAGATCCATGACGCCCGGTCCGCATTCCTCGACGACGCCGGAGGCTTCGTGGCCGAGCGCGCATGGAAGGGCGCGCGGCCGATCGCCGTTGATGCCTGAGAGATCTGAATGGCAGACGCCGGCCGCCGCAATGCGCACGAGCACTTCGCCGGGGCCGGGCGGAGCGAGGCTGACCATCTCGACGGAGAGCGGTCGGGACTCGGCATAGGGACGGGGCAGGCCCGAGCGCCGCAGCACGGCGGAGCGGATGCGCATCACGTTGGAGTTTCTCCTTGCTGGGGGCAGCAGATTAAGCGCGATCCTCGCTCTGGCAAGGCGGTTCGCAAGGTGCATCAGCGGCGCCAGGCTCGGCCCGACCGCTATGTCCGGCCCGTCTTGGATTGCGGCGACGCAACCGATACATTGCCAGAGCCATCGGAGACGCCGGTGAACCGCGCCAACGACAACGCCTCGCCGCCACCGACCGCGCTGACCGCCGAATTGCTGGTCGATGCGGTGACCGACATCGCGCTGCTGGTGCTCGATCCGGAAGGCCGGATCGTGCGCTGGAACACCGGCGCCACGCGGATCAGCGGCTGGGAGGGCGAGGAAATCCTGGGCCGCCATTTCTCCGCCTTCTACAGGCCGGAGGATTTGGCCGACGGCAAACCGGCGCGGCAGACGCGGGCGGCGCTCGAATTCGGGCGTCACGAGGAGCAGGGGATCCGGCTCCGCAAGGATGGCTCGCGCTACGTCGCAGCGGTGACGCTGACGCCGCTGCGCGACGCGACGGGCGTGCTGCACGGCTTCGCCAAGGTCATCCGCGACATCAGCGGGTCCGTCAGCGCCGAGGAATCGCTGCGCGCCAGAGAGGCGCATCTCCAGTCGATCCTGGAAACCGTGCCGGATGCGATGATCGTCATCGACGAGCAGGCGCGCATCCAGTCCTTCAGCGCCACCGCCGTCCGGCAGTTCGGCTATCCGCCGGAGGAGGTGATCGGCCAGAACGTCAGCCTGCTGATGCCGGAACCCTACCGCGGTGGCCACGACGGCTACATGCATCGCTACATGAGCACGGGCGAACGGCGCATCATCGGCAAGGGCCGCGTCGTCGTCGGCCAGCGCCGGGACGGCTCGACCTTCCCGATGGAGCTGGCGGTGGGCGAGATGCGCTCGAGCGGCGTGCGCTACTTCACCGGCTTCATCCGCGATCTGACGGACCGGCAGAAGACCGAGACGCGGCTGCAGGAGCTGCAATCCGAGGTCGTGCACATGTCGCGCTTCACGGCGCTCGGCGAGATGGCATCGACACTCGCGCATGAGATCAACCAGCCGCTGACCGCGATCGCCAACTACCTCAAGGGCTGCCGTCGCATCCTGCAGCGGATGGAGGACGAGGGCGCCGGACCCGACGTGCCGCGGCTGAAGGACGCCGTCGGCCAGGCCGCCGACCAGGCCCTGCGCGCCGGCGACGTCATCCGCCACCTGCGCGACTTCGTGGCGCGCGGGGAAAGCGAGCGGCATATCGAGAATCTGCCGAAACTCATCGAGGAGGCGAGCGCCCTGGCGCTCGTCGGCGCCAGGGAGAAAGGCGTGCGCGTGACCTACCGTCTCGACCCTGATGCGCCGCTCGTCCTGGCGGACCGCATCCAGGTCCAGCAGGTGCTGCTCAACCTGATCCGCAACGCCATCGAATCGATGCAGGATCGGCCGCAGCGCGAGCTCGTCATCGCGACGGAGAGCCGGCCCAGCGAGGGCTTGGTGGCGGTGAGCGTCAGCGACAGCGGCGCCGGCATCGCGCCGGAGATCGCCGAGCAGCTGTTTCAGCCCTTCGTCTCCACGAAGAAGCACGGAATGGGCGTGGGGCTATCGATCTGCCGCACCATCGTGGAAGCGCACGGCGGCAAGATATCCGTCATGTCGCGGCCGGGCGAGGGCGCGGCCTTCACCTTCACCCTGCGGTCGGTCGACCAGGAGGAATTGGCGCATGCGCAGTGACGCCGTGATCCATGTCGTCGACGATGATCTCGCCGTGCGCCAGTCGCTCGCCTTCCTGCTCGCCTCGGACGGCCTGCCGGTCCGGCTGCACGAGTCGGCGACAGCCTTCCTCGACAGCGTCAAGTCGACGCCGGCCGGCTGCATTGTCACCGACGTCAGGATGCCCGGCATCGACGGAATCGAATTGATCCGCCGGCTCAGGGCCCAAGGCATCGGGCTTCCCATCATCGTGATGACCGGCCATGCGGACGTGCCGCTCGCCGTCGAGGCGATGAAGGCGGGCGCGGTCGATTTCATCGAGAAGCCATTCAACGACGATCGCTTCATCGCCATCATCCGCATGGCGCTGGCCAGCCAGGCGGCGATGGCGGAGCATGCCGCGCAAAGCGCCGAACTGCGGGCCCGGATGCAGGTCCTCTCCGAGCGGGAGCGGCAGGTGCTGGATGGTCTGCTGGCCGGCAAGGCCAACAAGGTCATCGCCTACGACCTCGGGATCAGTCCGCGCACGGTCGAGATCTACCGCGCCAACGTCATGTCCAAGATGCAGGCGGGCAGCCTTTCCGACCTCGTGCGCATGGCGCTGATCGCCGGAGGGCCGAACCCGGACGGCAGGCCGGCACCCTAAGGGGAATACCTGAGTGGACCCGAGGGTCCGAACTGCGCCAAATGCGCCGAGCAGACTCGGGCCCCGCACGCCTGCGCCTGCGCCGACCGCAGGACATCTCCATGTCTACGACCCTCGGTCAGGTGATCGTCGTCGATGACGACGCCGCCGTCCGGCATTCGCTGAAGTTCGCCCTCGAGCTGGAGGGGCTGGATGTGCGCGCCTACGACGGCGGCGTCGCGGTGCTCGCCGACGAGGCTTTGCCCGCCAAAGGCTGCCTCGTCATCGACTACTACATGCCGGCGATGAACGGCATCGACCTGGTGAGGAGCCTCAGGCGGCGCAAGGTCGAACTGCCCGTCATCCTGATCACCGCCAAGGCGACCGAGGATATGCGCCGCAGCGCCGCTAGGGCCGGCGTACGCCGGGTGCTGGAGAAGCCGCTCGACGATTCGTCGCTCCTCGACAGCATCCGCCTGGCGATCGGCACTGCGATTTGAAGCGCGTCGCCCGCCGCCTCAGGGACATCCCTTAGGAAAGCATCTGAATTTTTCGCGGGGCGAGGCTGCTGTACCCCTTGGTTCAAGTCCACCAAGAACCAGGCGAGAGTTCACATGCAGACCGCAGTCAACGCCAGCCGTTCCTTCCAGCCGATTGCGCCGCCGGTCCTGCCGCCGGCTTCGCGCCGGCCGTCCGAAGTACCCGCGCTGGGGACAGCGCGATCCTTCAGCAAGGATAGCGAGATCTTCGCCGAGGGCGACCGCTCCACCTGTTTCTACAAGGTGGTCACGGGGGCCGTGCGGACATCCAAGCTGCTGTCCGACGGCCGCAGGCAGATCGACGCTTTCCATCTGCCGGGCGACATCTTCGGCATCGAGACGGGCGACGAGCACCGCGTCAGCGCGGAAGCGCTGGGCGAAGCCACGGTGATCGCCTACCGCCGCTGCAGCCTGGAGGCGATGTTGTCGATCGAAGGCGGCTTCGCAGGGCAAGTGCTCGGCGCCATGATGCGCTCGCTGGAGCGCGCGCAAGAGCACATGCTGCTCCTCGGCCGCAAGACGGCGATGGAGCGGATCGCCAATTTCCTGCTGGAACTTTCCGCCCGCATGGCCGGCGACACGCTCGACCTGCCGATGTCGCGCAACGACATCGCCGACCATCTCGGCCTGACGATCGAGACCGTGTCGCGCTCGTTGACCAAGCTCGAGCATGAGGGCCTGATCGAGCTTCCGGCGCACCGGCGCTCGATCGTGCTGCGCAACAAGGCCGCGCTGCGCCGGCTCGACGCCTGAGCGGCCTCAGTTGCCGATGCGCACGCCGACGGCGGGGCCGACCGTAGCGTTCCAGGTCTGGACGCATTCGGCGCCGCAACGCTGCGCGAAGGCGGGTAGAATGGCCTTCTGCAGTGCGTCCATGCGCAAAGCTTCATCCGCGGGCGTCACCGGCACCAGCTTCATCGACGCCGGCTGGCCCTCGCCGCAGGGGCCGGAGCCAGTGTTGCAGTTGATGCCGGTCTGCGTCTCCGTCTTCGCCTGATCGAAGACCGATTCTTCCAGCTTGCGCAGCTGCGTCTCCAGCAACTCGCGGACCTTGGGGTCGAGCCCGTTCCACCAGCGAAGGTTAGCGAGCTGAGCCGCCAGACCGAAGTTGATGGGCAGCGGTGAGATGAACCTCGCCGCCTCGTGCCAGCGCGAGCGGTAGCCCGAGAGCGCTCCCGTGATGGCGCAATCGACCACGCCGGAAGCGAGCGCCGGCTGCACCTCCGCGAAGGCGATCGTCACCGGCGAGCCGCCGATATGCGTCACGAAAGCCTGCTGCGAAGCGCGCAACCTCGTCGAGCGCTTCTTCAACCGCATCAAGCAGTTCCGCCGCATCGCGACCTGCTATGACAAGCTCGCCGAGAACTTCCTCGCCGCCGTGAAGCTCGCATCAATCCGCATCCGGCTGCGAGATGAATGAGTCGTCGCCCTCCGGATTCGAGCTGCTGAAGAAGCCCTACGCTGCCCAAGAGCCATCGCGATTGCTTAGGAGAGTGCAGCGCCCGGCTTGACGCCTTCAGGCGGTGAGCGCATTCGCCTCGGGGCGGAGCGAGAGCATGCGATGCAGCCACGGCTGCTCTGCCTGCCTCGCCGGCACTCCGCGCTCTCCAAAGATGGAAATCCGCTCCTCGAACGTCGAGCGGAAGTAGGGATGGCGCGCCTGCACGCGCGCCTTCGCCGACGCATAGTCCAGTACCGTGAGCGCCACCGGCTTGGCTAGTCTGGGATAAGGCCGCGGCTCGCAGACCTTCCGGTTGCCCCACAGGCGGATGTAGAAGGCCTGATGCTCGGGCCGCACCGCGGCCAGCATCAGGTCGGCGCCGAAATGCTCCATCGCCATCCAGGGGAGGCGCAGGGTGAGGTAGGGCAGCTCGGGAAACAATCGGGACGCCTCGGCGTCGGCGACGAAGCGGGTCGGATCGACGATGACCTCTCCGGCCGCGATGCGGGGCAGCAGCACGTCGGGAAAGACTTGGGCGGTCGGGATGTTCGGGTCCTCCGGCAGCGTCACGCTGAGGCGGATGGAGCCGGCGAGGGCGCCGTCGATGAAAGTCCCGAAGAGGAAACAGTTCCGCTGGCCATCGACATGGTCTTCGAACAGGCCGCTCGCCTGAGGCGTGATCGCGCCTTCACGCAGGTAAGCATCGTGGCGCAGGCGAAAGATCGCTTCTCGGTCGGCGGCCGTCTCCGCCATTTCATACCTGACCCGCGGCATCAGGGCGGCGATCCGCTCGGCAAGGTTTGGTCGGCAGGCTATAGTGTTGTTGCTCATTGTTCTTCGTCCAAGCCGTCGCTACAACGCGAACTTAACGAAGATTAATAGTTTGTAAATTTGACAGTTTAAACATCGTTAACGCCCAAGCTCGGGTTGCGCGAGTTGGCTGGGGCAAGCTCAGGCGCGGTCCGAAACGCCGATCGCCCAGTAGAGACCAGACGGCGCGCGATTCGTCCTGGGTCCGGCGATCAGGCGGCGTTGCGCGGCGACGCGGACTGCTTCTTCGTCCCAAAGGCTTGCAGGAGCCGCCGCGTCTCCTCGGCGGGAGCGGGCCGGCCGAAGAGGTAGCCTTGCACTTCCTCGATCTCGCTGACCTGCGCCAGCATGTCGACCTGCCGCTGCTCTTCGACGCCTTCGACGACGACGGACATGCCGAGTGACGCGCAGAGGCGGGAGATCCCCCTGAGCAGCGTCTGGGCCTTCTCGTCCGTCTCGATGTCGCGCAGGAAGATGCGGTCGACCTTGACCTTTTGAAACGGGAAGCGCCGCAGATAGCTCAGGCTGGAGTATCCCGTGCCGAAATCGTCGAGCGAGATGCGGACGCCGATCCGCCTCAGATCCTCAAGAATGGTGAGGGCGGCGGACTGATCCTGGATCAGCACCGACTCGGTGATCTCGATCTCCAGCCGATCTGGCGACAGGCCGGTCTCAGCCAGCGCCCGGCGGACCGAGGGGATGATAGCCCCGCGCCGGAACTGAATCGCTGAGACGTTGACGGCGACGCGCACCTCGGGCGGCCAGCTGCAGGCTTGCTGGCAGGCGCGCTGCAGGACGACGTCGCCCAGCTGGACGATCAGGCCCATCTCCTCGGCGACAGGAATGAAAACGTCCGGCGGCACGTAGCCGAAGCCGGGCCGATTCCAGCGCACCAGTGCTTCGCAGGCGGCGATGCGGCCACGACGCGCGTTGACGATCGGCTGATAGAAGACCTCGAAGCCGCCGTTGGCGAGGGCGGCCCTCAGATCGGTTTCCAGCGCCCTGCGCTTCTGTGCCAGGTCATCCATCGCGGGCTCGAAGAAGCGCCAGCCGCCGCGGCCATCGGCCTTGGCCTGATAGAGCGCCAGATCGGCGTTCTTCAGGAGCACATCGACGTCCTTGCCGTCGCGCGGCGCGACGGCGATGCCGACGCTGGCCCCCACCACGACCTCGTGGCCTTCGAGATAATAAGGCCGGCTCAGCGAGGCGACGATGGCGGCCGCGAGGCCGTCCAACTCCTCGTCTCCAGCGATGCGAGGCCTCGCCACGACCAGCTCGTCGCCGCCCCAGCGCGCCACGAAATCATCCGGCTCGCAAAGTTCTTGCAGGCGCTTGGCGACGATCTTGAGGAGCTGATCGCCGCAGGGGTGACCCAGTGTGTCATTGACCTGCTTGAAGTGGTCGAGGTCGATGAAGAGCACAGCGGCTCCTTGCGCCTCGCTGGCGCCGGCGATGACCTGCGACACTGTCTGCCGGAACAGGGCGCGATTAGGCAGGCCGGTCAGCGTATCGTTGTGCGCGAGCTGCACCAGGCGCGCCGCGGTATCCATTTTCTCGGTCACGTCCTCGACCAGCGCCACGGCGCCGGACTCCGCCGGCCGCACGGTCAGGGCGAGGATGCGTCCGTCGCTCAGATGGACCGTCGCTGACACGCCGCCCTTGGGCTGTTGCGGCCGGACCGCGGTCTCAACGAATTCACGGAGCTGCGCGGCGCTGACGATCCGGGCGCGGCGGCAGAGCCGAAGCAGATCGCCGACGGTCTCGACGCCCTCGATCTGGCTCTTGCTCAGGCCGAGGATGAGCAGCAAGCGATCGCTGAAGAGCGAGATGCGCCCGTCGCTGTCCACGGCGCAGAGCCCATGCGCCATGTTGTTGACCGCCGCGTCCAGCCGGTCGGCGAGCTGACGCACGGTGCTGGCGGCTGTCACCGCCTCGGTGAGCGTGACCCGAAGCCTGTCGGCGATGCTCTTAAAGCTGACGAAGAACGGGACGAGCACGACAGCCAGCAGCAACAGATAGCGGTCCTCCGCCCGCATCAGACCGAAAACCATCGGGACGCCGGCGCAGAGGAGCTGCGCCTTGACCAGAAGGTCACTGCCGAAATTCCGGCCCGCCACACCGATCATGTTCACGAGCGTCATCGAGAAGCAGAGCAGCTGGATATAGGGGGCGCCCGTCGTCGTGAGCGCGAAGAAGCACCACAGGCCCATCAGCAGCACATAGGCGGAGGCGCCAACGACGTAGCGCAGTTCCCAGTGGCGGGCCTCGGACCAAGGCATGGCGTCGCCGGTCGTCCGCGCGAAACGCCGCATGTCGCGCGCGCGGAGGAAGGTGATGAGCGTCATCCCCATGGCGCAGAACAGCAGCGAGTTCTCGGACGTGGCGAAAGCCGAGATCCACGCGCAAATCAACGTCCCCAGCGAACCGATCACCAAGGTGTTCGGATCGCCGTAAAGGGATGTGACCAAGGAGACTCGGATGCGGTCTGCCGTCTTCGCGGCATGTCCCGCATCGTTACGCTGCAACCACATCTCGAAGCCCCGCAGAGACCCACAATTTAGCGGAGCATTGGTTAATCGTTCGCAAGCACGGCGCGTGAATCTCTGCTCTTGCCGCGATGGCTCTGCAATTCGCTAACCCAAGCGATGGATTGGTGACTGGGAACAAGCGTTTGGCCAGCGCATTTGCCTAAATCTTCACCGACTCCCACCACTCTCGGTCGTCCGCACGCCTATCGGTTCCGCCCATGAGATTGAGCCTGACACCCATCAAATCCGATCCGACAGCCCTCGCGCTTCCGGAATGCGCCTCCTGCGTCAGCAATGCGGGCGTCAATGCCGGCATGGCTGGCGCTGCGCCCTGCGCCATCCTCGATAGGCTCATGTCGTACGGTCGCCGCCCGGAAGAATGGGCGATCGCCGACGAAGGCTGCTGGCGCTGCTGCGCCTTCGAGGACGAATGGTTCGGGGACCAACCGCAGCAGTCATAACCTGCGTCCAATAGAGGCAGCGGTCGGGAAACAACCAACACCATATGGCGGCTGGCCGAACATCGCCAAGTCGCAGCTTCCGCCCCAGCGGTTATCGCTGGAGAGCAGCGGTTCTCGTCATTTCCGATAGCTGGCGCGAAATCGACTGGCCTTCAAGATTTTGTCATACACAGCTTTCGACCAATATTGAAAAATTTTGCGGGTGCTATAAGACCTTCAGCGGCGTTGTGTGGTTCGAATATCCACTACGCTTGGTTTTTGAAGTGATGAACCAGTGCAGTATTCCTTTCGTCGAACCAAGCATGAGCTGCAGTCGGGCGCTTCGCGGGGATTCGGCATCGCATGCGGCCTGCTGGCGGCTGCGATCTGGGGGCTGCTGCAGGCGTCGGGCCGCGCCGCTGTCATTCAGGGCCTCAGCCCTTTCGATCTGGCGGCCTTGCGTTTCGGGGTCGCCGGGGCGCTGCTGTTGCCCTGGTTGCTGACCAGCGGGCGCTCCGCGGCGGATCTGGCGGGGGTCGGCTTGCCGCGCGCTTTCGTCCTGACGCTGTGTCTCGGTCCGCCGTTCTTCCTGCTCAACATGGCGGGCTATCGCTTCTCGCCGCTCGCGCATGGCGTGGTGATCCTGCCGGCGGTTTTCATCGTGGCGGGACTGGCCGGGGCGCATTACTTCCTCGGCGATCGACTATCGGCGCGGAAGGCGATCGGGTGCGCCGTCGTGTTCTGCGGCCTCCTTGCGATCGCCAACAACAGTTCATTCGCAACGGAAGGCGACCTGACAGCGCTCGGCGACGTCATGTTCGCAGCGGCCGGCCTGCTCTGGTGCGCGGCGAGCCTGCTGATCAGCCATTGGAAGCTGAACTCGATGCAAACGACGGCGGCCGTCGCGGTCCTCTCCGCAGGGGTCTACCTGCCCGCCTATGCGGCCTTCGGCACGCCCGGCCAGCTTGCGGCCGTCCCCCTCGAGGTGCTGGCGTTTCATGTCCTGGCGTCAGGCGTCTTGGCCGGCGTGGTGGCCATGCTCGCCTTCACTCGTTCGGTGGCGATCCTCGGGGCGGGCGGCTCGGCCATATTTCCGGCCTTGGTGCCGGCGATGGGCACGCTGATCGGCTATGCGCTGACGGGCGAGGTGCCGGGACCGGCGCAAATCGCCGGTTTGCTCCTGGTGTCGGCGGGGCTCATCGTCGCGGTGAAGTAACTCCCGCAGCGGATGCCCCCGCAATGAAGCCGTAGCCGACCGCCGTGAGCAGACCGTTTCCTGAAAGGTAGCCGGCGGGATCGCCGCCCGAGACGCCGCAAGCGGCGCCGCCAGCGGCAAAGAGATTGGACAAAGGCCTGCCGTCCCTGCGCAGCACTCGCGCCTCCGCATCGACGACGAGCCCGCCTTGCGTGTGGAAGACCGCCCCGGAAACGCGCACAGCATGGAATGGCGGCGCCAGCGGCGCGACGCCTCCCCAGTCGCGGCCGAAAGCGTCGCGCGCTCCGTGGCGCGCGCTGGCTGCAGCCTCGGCCGCCGTCCTCTCTAGCGCGTCGACCGGAACCCTGAGCCGGCCCGCGAGGCTCGCCCAGTCGGACGATGTGATCACCGCGCCTTGCGCTTCCGCCTGACGGAAATCCTCGAACTGCCGAGCGATCAGCGCGATTCGCGCATCGAACACCTGCCAGGCGCAGCCGCCTGGCTGAGCGATCACGGCAGCAGCCGCTTCGGAATAACCCGTGGACTCGTCGTGGAAACGCTCGCCGCCAACGTTCACCTGGAAACCGCCTTCGGTGATCGTGGCCCAGGTGATGAGGATCCCGTGCGGCTCGGCGACCGAACCATGCCCCTGGTAGCCGCCCAGATGCCTGAGCTCTGCGCCGAGCGCCCCGCCCCAACGGATGGCGTCGCCACGGTTGCCGGGATGGCCGAAATAGCGCGCGCCGGCCATTGCCGGGATATGGTGTGCGAGCAGTGACGGCTCGCCGCCGTAGCCGTTGCAGGCGAGCACCAGCGAGCCGCAGCCGATCCTCTCGCGGGCGCCGTCGGGCCGCACTATCTCCACGCCGAGGACCTGGTCTTCTCCGTCGCAAATGAGGACTTCCGCCACGGCCTCGGTCATGATCACGATCCCGGCCCGCTCGGCGGCGGCCGCCAGATGCTTCATCAATTCGCGGCCGGAGCGGCTCGGCAGCCCGTGCATGCGGCGGGCGGAGTGGCCCGGATAGTTGAAGCCGTCGACGATCGAGAAGGGCAGGGCATGGCGATCCGCCAGCCACTCCACCGCCGGACCGATGCTGCGCGCCAATAGAGCGACGGAGGCTGGATCCGGTTCGCCCTTCGCCTTGGCCAAGATGTCGGCACAGAAAGCCGCCACGTCGTCGGCGATGCCGGCAGCCGCCTGAAAGCGCGTGCCGGCGGCGGGAATCAAGCCAGCCGACAAAGCTGTGGAGCCCGATGGCAGCGCATCCCGCTCTAGCACGAGTACATAGGCGCCCCGCTCCCGGGCGCGAAGCGCCGCGACCAATCCCGCCGCGCCGGCGCCGACGATCGCCACTTCGACGCTCGCCTCGAATCGGGCCCCCGGCTCCACAACAACGCCGGCCATGTCACGACACCTTTCCAAGCGACCTTGACACCCATCATCTGTCCTACGCTTAATACAGGTCAAGGGAGGGCGGCGTGCAGACGATCGCGCCATCGAAGACGCATCGGCTTTATCTGCTCCTCAAGGAGCGGATCGTCTCCGGCGCGCTCGCGCCGGGGGATCGGCTGCCGGGCGAGCCGGCGCTCGCATCCGCTCACGGCCTCTCGCGCATCACGGTGCGCCGCGCGCTGGCGGGGCTCGCGAATGACGGGCTGGTGCGGCGCATGCCGGGGGCCGGGACATTCGTGGCCGGGCAGGGCGGGCAGGCCATCACCGGCGACCTCACCGACATGCTGGCGCATCTCGCCGCCATGGGTCGGGACACCGAAGTGAGGCTTTTGTCCTTCACCCATGACGAGCCGCCACCAGCGATTGGATCTGCGCTCGGCCTGAAGCCCGGCGAGCGCACGCAGCAGGCGCTGCGCGTCCGATCTCATGAGGGCGAGCCGTTCTCGCTGCTCGCCACGCATATCCCAGAGCGCATCGGCATCTCTTTCGGCGCGGCGGAATTGGCCTCGACGCCGCTGCTCACGCTGCTGGAGCGCTCCGGCGTGGTCGCAGCCCGCGCCGAGCAGACGATCACGGCGACGCTGGCGGCACCGGACGCCGCCGCCGCGCTCGGGGTGGAGATCGGCGCTCCCCTGCTCTCCCTCACGCGCGTCGTCTTCGATCGCGAGAACCGCGGCGTTGAGCATCTATCGGCCCTCTACCGGCCCGACCGGCACCATTTCCAGATGGAATTGCGCAGGGCCGGCGCGGCCTCCAGCCGCTACTGGCGGGCAGCGCCGTCACCGCATCGAAGCAAGCTTTCATCGCGCCGGGAGGCGCCCAGGAGGAGAAGCCCATGACTAATCCGAGCATCCATCTTTCAGCCAGACCGAGCCGCCGCCATGTCGTTCTCGGCGCTGCGGCCACGGCCATCGCCGCGCCGGCGCTCGTCCGCGCTCAGGCCGCGCCGATCAAGCTCGGCATCCTGCAGCCCGTCACCGGCGCGCTGGCGCAGGACGGCGAGTACGGACGCCTCGGCGCGGAGATCGCGATCAACGAGATCAACGCGGCCGGCGGACTGAAGGCGCTGGGCGGCGCGCAGATCCAGATGGTGTTCGGCGACGCGCGCTCCACGCCCGAGGGCGGGACGGCCGAGGTCGAGCGGATGCAGGCCGAGGGCGTGGCGGCGATCGTCGGCGGCTTCGCCTCGCCGATCTGCCTCGCAGCGAGCCAGGCGGCGGCGCGCTACGATCTGCCCTATATCGTCGATGTCGGCGTCTCGGACCAGATCGTCACCCGCGGCCTCAAGAACACCTTCCGCTTCGGCCCCGGCTTCGGCGCAGTCACGGGCGCTGCCCTCGACAACCTGGTGAAGCTCAACGACGCCGCCGGCAAGCCCGCGAAGACTGTGGTGATCGTGCACGAGGACGGGCTTTTCGGCTCAGGCATGGCGAAACTGCTCAACGAGCGCCTGCCGCAGCGCGGCTTCGAGGTCATGGAGACGATCGCGCATCCGACGCCCTCGCGCGACATGTCCAACGTGGCGCTCCGCATCCGCTCGCTCAATCCGGATCTCGTGATCCCGTCGAGCTACTACTCGGAATTCGTGCTGCTCGCCCGCACGATGCAGCAGCAGCGCATCCGGCCGAAGGGCGTCTATGCCGTGCTGAACGGCGCGGCCTCCAACTTCCGCTTCGTGCGCGAGTTCGCTGACGCGGCCAATCTCGTGATGGACTGCAACCACTGGGCCGATCCGCGCAAGCCGAAGACCGCAGAGGTGAAGGCGCTGGCGGAGAAGGGCGGGCGCTTCTGGCTCTACAACACGCCGCTCAACTATTCCTGCGTCAAGCTCGTGGCCGATGCGATCGAGCGGGCGGGGGGCGTCGACCGGGCGAAGATCACCGAGGCGCTGGCGAACTCGACCTTCGCCGATCACATCATGCCCTACGGCCCGACGAAGTTCGTCAACGGGCAGAATACCGCCGCCGCTCCAGTGAACACGCAGGTGCAGAATGGCGACATCAAGGTGATCTTCCCGACGGAATTCGCCGACGCGAAGCCGGTCTTCCCAGCGACCTGAGCCGCCTTCGCCGCTCCTCCCGCCGGGAGGAGCGGCAGGCCTCGATCAGCATGCTGAAACCGGACATCATCATCGCGGCATTTGCGAACGGCCTCATGACTGGGGCCGTCTATGCGCTCGTGGCGCTGGGGCTGACGCTGGTTTATGGCGTGCTGCACATCATCAACTTCGCCCATGGCGCGATCCTTACCGCGGCGATGTTTGCGGTGCTGGTCTGCCACCAGGTCCTCAAGCTCGACCCCTACATCGCCGTCTTCTTGTTGACGCCGCTGTTCTTCCTGCTCGGCTACGGCGTGCAGCGTTTCGTGATCGGCCCGGCGAGCGGAGCCAGCGACAGCAACATCCTGCTGGTGACGCTCGGCCTGTCGATCATCATCGAGAACGTTCTGCTCGCCACCTTCCGCTCGGACACGCGCTCGATCGACGTGCCCTACGGTTTCTCGGTCGTCGAGGTCGGCGGGTTGTTCCTGTCGACGCCGAAGCTCGTGGCCTTCGCCGCGAGCTTCCTGGTCGCCGCGCTGCTGGGGCTGGGGCTGCTCCGCACCGACACGGGCAAGGCGATCCGCGCCGTCGCGAAGGAGCGGATGGGCGCCGCGCTCGCGGGCATCGATGTGGACCATATCTATGCCGTCACCTTCGGCATCGGCGCCGCCTGCCTCGCGGTGGCGGCCTGCCTTTTGATGCCGACCTACCTGGTCAATCCGCGTTCCGGGAATGCCTTCGTCCTCGTCGCCTTCACGATCGTCGTGCTCGGCGGCATGGGTTCGATCGTCGGCGCCTTGGCCGGTGGGCTGATCATCGGCGTCGTCGAGAGCCTTTCGGGCCTGTTCCTCGGCGAGAGCCTTGGACAGATAGGCATCTTCCTCATCTTCATCGCCGTGCTTCTCTTCCGGCCCACCGGCCTCTTCGGAGCCAAGGCATGAGGGATGGACTCGTCGCGATCGTCGTCGCGGTTGCGCTGCTAGCCGCCCTGCCGCTGCTGACGGCCTCCAACGTTACGCTCAACTTCCTGACGGTCGCGCTGATCGTGGCGCTCGCCGCGCAGGGCTGGAACCTGCTTGGCGGCTATGGCGGGCAGTTCTCCTTCGGCCACGCCGCCTTCTTCGGCACCGGCGCCTATGCGCAAGCGCTGCTGCAGGTGCGGTTCGGGGTGAACCCTTGGGCGGCCCTGCCAATTGGCATCGCGCTTGGTGGCGCTGTCGGCTTCGCCGTCGGCTTCCTGAGCTTCAGGGCGCGGCTACGCGGTTCCTACTTCGCCCTGGTGACGCTCGCCTTCGCCGAAGTCTTCCGCATCCTGGCCAATGCCTGGGGCTTCACCGGCGGGGCGGCCGGCGTGCTGGTGCCGCTGCGTCTGGCGGCCGAGAACCTGCAATTCGCCGACCGGCGCATCTTCTATTGGCTCGCGCTCGCGTTCGTCGCGGCGGCGCTACTGACGACCTGGGCCGTGGAGCGCTCGCGCTTCGGCGCCTGGCTTGTCGCGGTGCGCGAGAACGAGGATGCCGCGCGCGCGCTTGGGGTCGACGTCCTGGCGGTGAAGCTGCAGGCTATCACCCTCTCGGCGATGCTCACGGCGGCGGCCGGCTCGCTCTATGCCCAGAAATTCCTCTATCTCGATGCGAACCTCGCCTACGGGCCTTGGATCTCCGTCGAGGCGCTGCTGGCGCCGATCATCGGCGGGCTCGGCACGGTGTTCGGGCCGCTCGTCGGCGCAGTGGCTCTGCTCGGGCTTGGCGAATTGACCAAGCAGGCCCTCGCGACCTGGACCGGCGGAGCGGTGCCCGGCATCGACCTCGCGATCTTCGGCGCGCTGCTCATCCTCTGCGTCGCTTTCGCGCCGCGCGGCCTGGTGGGGCTGTTGAAGCAGCGGTTCCGGCCATGGGCCAAGGCGCCGGCATGAGCGCGAGCCTGCTGCAGGTTGACGGGCTGACCAAGCGCTTCGGCGGCTTGACCGCCGTGAGCGACGCCGCGTTCGAGGTTGTCGAGGGCTCGATCACCGGCCTGATCGGCCCTAACGGAGCGGGAAAGACGACGCTCTTTGCGATGATAGCCGGCTTCGAAATGCCGACGCAGGGCAGCGTACGCTTCGCTGGCGAGGATATGACTGGGCGTCCTGCCCATCTGCGCACACGTGCCGGCATCGCCCGGACGTTCCAGATCGTGCAGCCCTTCTCCGGGCTCACTGTGCGCGAGAACATCGCTGTCGGCGCGCATCTCCGGCATCCCGCCCGCAGGGAGGCGCTTGCAAGGGCTGCGGCGGTCGGCGAAGCGATGGGACTCGCCACGCTTCTAGACCAGCCCGCTGGCGAGTTGACCGTGGCGGGGCGCAAGCGGCTGGAGCTGGCCCGGGCGCTTGCGACCGAGCCGCGGCTGCTGCTGCTGGACGAGGTGCTGGCCGGACTCAACCCGTCTGAGATCCGCGATATGATCCCGGTCATCCGCGGCATCCGCGACGGCGGCGTCACCATCCTCATGGTCGAGCATGTGATGCAGGCCGTGATGAGTCTCTGCGAGACGATCCATGTGCTGGCGCAGGGCGCGATCATCGCTGCCGGAACGCCGGAGAGCGTGGCGCGGGACGTCCGTGTCGTCGAGGCCTATCTCGGAAAGGGCGCGGCGAAGCGTCTACAGGCCGCCCATGCTTGAGGTGCGCGACCTCGTTGCCGGATACGGCGGCGCGCCGGTGCTGCGCGGCGTTTCGCTCATAGCCGTCGCGGGCGCGGTGACCGCGGTGCTGGGAGCCAACGGCGTCGGCAAGAGTACCCTCAACCGTACCATCTCCGGCCTCATTCCGGTGATCGCCGGCGGCATCCTCTTCGAAGGTCAGTCGATCAGCGGCCTGAAGCCGCCGGCGATCGTCGAGCGAGGGCTGATCCACGTGCCTGAGGGGCGCAAAATCTTCCCAAACATGAGCGTCCGGGAAAACCTGGAGCTGGGCTCCTACCGCCGCGCCAAGGCGAACCGAGCCCGCAACATGGCGCGCGCCTTCGCACTCTTCCCGCGCCTGGAGGAGCGCGCGGCCCAACTCGCCGGCACGCTCTCCGGCGGCGAGCAGCAGATGCTGGCGATCGGCCGCGGCCTGATGGCCGAGCCGAAGCTCCTGATCCTCGACGAGCCATCGCTCGGCCTGTCACCGCTGCTCGTGGAAGAGCTCTTCCTGCTGATCGGCCGCATCGCGGCGGATGGGCTCGCAGTCATGCTCGTGGAACAGAATGTCGTGCAGTCGCTGGAACTCGCGACCAGCGCCTACGTGCTGGAGAACGGTGCGGTGGCGATGCAGGGTCAGGCCGCCGATCTCGCGCGCGATCCTGCGCTGCAGAAGACCTATCTGGGAATGTGAACGATGACGATCACCACCCAAGGCGTATTGCCTGCGACGGCGCTGATCGGCGGCGATCCGCCGGCCTGGCTACAGACCTGGGCCGCATTCGCATTCGGGCTAACTTTCGAGGACCTGCCGGCGCCTGTCGTCGAGCGGGCGAGACTGGTCTGGCTCGATTGTCTCGGCGCCATCGTCGCAGGCAGCGCCGAACCTGAGGTGCGGAAGGCGACCGCCCGTCTCGAAACCAGCTTCGGCGATCCGGACTCGCCGCTCCTCGCCGCCTTCCTGGGCGGGACCGCCGGCACGATGCTGGAGATCGACGAGGGCAACCAGTTCGCGAGAGGCCATCCGGCCATCCATGTGGCGCCGGCGATCCTCGCAGTCGCGAGGCGGCAGGAGGTCCGAGGCCGCGACGCCATCCTGGCGCTCGCGCTTGGCTACGAGATCGGCTCCCGCATCGGCATCGCATCGAAGCTGAAGGTGGCGATGCATCCGCATGGCACCTGGGGCGTGGTGGGCGCAGCCGTCGCCGCCGCCAAACTCGATGGCGCCGATCCAGATGCCATGGCCGAAGTCGTGAATGTCGCTTCCTCGCTCGGGCTCGCGACGAGCCGGCGTACGATGCTGGAAGGGGCGACCGTACGGAACGCCTATGCCGGCGTCGCCAACATGCTCGGCCTGATCGCCTGGGACCTGACCAAGGGCGGTTTCACCGGCGAGCGGGACGGCATCGCATCCGTGTTCGGCGGCATCGCGGCCGACGACTTCCAGCCCGAGGAGATGACTCGTGATCTCGGCCAGCGATGGGAGATCGCGCGCAATTACTTCAAGCGCCACGCCGCCTGCCGCTATACCCATGCAGCGATCGATGCCCTGGAGCGTATCGTTGGCGAGGCAGGCGGCCGCATCCATCCCGAAGAGATCGAGGATCTGCAGGTCGAAACCTATGTCTGGGCAGCCCAGCTCGACCACCCGAAGCCCGCCAACATGCTGGCGGCGAAATTCTCGCTGCCCTTCAGCCTCGCCACCACGCTCGCCCATGGCGGCGCGACCCTGCAGGCCTTTCGAGACGAAGCGCGGGCCGACCCCTCGGTGCAGGCGCTGGCGGCGAGGGTGCGCGTGGTCGAGGACCCTGAGTTGACCGCGAAGCTGCCAAGCTTGCGTCCGGCGCGCCTTCGCTTGCGGCTGAAGGATGGCCGCGCCTTCGAGGCGATGTCGATGACGAACCGAGGCGACGCGGAGGATCCTTACGACACCGCCGAAATCATCGGCAAGTTCCGCGAGGTCGCCGCGCCGAGACTGGGGAGGGAGCGGGCCGAACGGATCGTCGACGCCTGCCTTCGTCTTGACGACGAGCCGACGCTCGCCGCCGTGGCCAAGCTTTGCGAGGCGGAATGACCGAGTCTCTCCGCAACCGCCTGTCGCGCAAACCCATCCTGCTCGCGCCCGGCATCTGCGATCCGCTGACGGCTTTGCTTGCGACGCAGGCAGGCGCAGAGGCGCTTTACCTCTCGGGGGCCTCGATAGCCTACACACGGCTCGGGCGGCCGGACATCGGCCTCGTCTCGATGACCGAGGTTGCCGACGTGATCGCACAGGTGTCCGACCGCGTCTCTCTGCCGCTCATCGTCGATGCCGATAACGGGCACGGCAACGCGCTCAACATGCAGCGCACCATGCGCCTGTTCGAGCGCGCAGGCGCGGCGGCGCTGCAGATCGAGGACCAGAGCTATCCCAAGCGCTGCGGCCATCTGCAGGAGAAGCGGCTGATCCCAGCCGGCGAGATGGCCGGCAAGATCCGGGCGGCGCTCGACGCGCGGCGCAACCCCGAGACGCTGGTGATCGCCCGCACCGACGCGGTCGCGGTCGAGGGTTTCGACGCAGCCCTCGATCGCGCCGCGCTCTACGCTGAAGCTGGCGCTGACGTGCTCTTCGTTGAGGCGCCAGGGTCGGCCGAAGAGCTCAAACGCATCCCGGCGGCGCTCGGCAACCGCCTGCCGCTGATGGCCAACATGGTGGAGGGCGGCCGGACGCCGATCTTGCCTGCGGCTTCGCTGGAGGCGATGGGCTTTGCGCTGGTCATTTTTCCAGGTGGCGCCGTCCGGGCGATGGCGCGCGCAGCGCAGGATTTCTACCGCACCCTCGTCGCCGATGGCACGAGCGAGGCCATGCGGCCTAACATGCTCGATTTCGACGGCCTGAACGCCGCGATCGGCACGCCAGAGATGCTGGCGCTCGGCAAGCGCTACGAGAACCAGGAATGACCAAGCTCGGAATGATCAAGCTCGATCCCGTCACCTTCTCGATCCTGACCGGCCGACTGGAGCAGATCGCCGACGAGATGGATGCGACGCTCTATCGTTCGGCCTTCAACCCTATCATCGCTGAGGCGCGCGACGCCTGCCACGGGCTCTACCATGCCGCGACGGGAGACACGCTGGTGCAGGGGCAGCGCGGCCTGCCGATCTTCGTCGGCGCCATGGCCTTCGCGGTGAAGGCCGTCATCGACAAGGCCGAGGCTGAAAGGGAGATGGGCGGGCCCGGTGCGGGGGAGGGTGATACGTACCTCTTCAACGATCCTTACCTCGGCGGTACGCATCTCAACGACTTCCGGCTCGTCAGGCCGCTGATGCGGAAGGGCAGCATCTTCGCCTGGCTCGCGTCCGTCGGGCATTGGCTCGACATCGGCGGGAATGTCGCCGGCGGCTACAACCCCCGCGCCACCGAAAGCCATCAGGAAGGGGTGCTGATCCCGCCGGTGAAGCTGATCCGCAAGGGAGTCCTGCAGCAGGACATCCTCGACATCCTGGCCGCCAACAGCCGGGTGCCGCGATCCAACTGGGGCGACCTCAACGGCCAGCTGAACGCGCTCGACCTGGGGGAGCGACGCTTCCACGCGCTCAGCGACGAATATGGTGACGATACCGTGCTGGCCGCGCTGGAGGCGGCATCGGATCGCGCCGAAGCGCTGATGCGTGATGAGATCGCGCGGCTGCCCGACGGGCGCTATTCCTTCGAGGATTACCTCGACAATGACGGGATCGTCGACGCGCCGCTGCTGATCGCGCTCGACCTGACGATCGAGGGCGAGCGGATGCGGCTCGACTTCTCGCGCTCCTCGCCGCCCTGCGAAGGACCCGTCAACATTGCACGCTCCACTTCTGTGGCCGCCTGCTACGTGGCGCTCAAGCACATGTTCACGACCGTGCCGGCCAATGCCGGCTGCCTCCGGCCGATCGACTTCGACATCCCAGAGACGACTTTCCTCGGCGTCGGGCCGCCGCGGCCTGTCGCGGGCTATACCGAGACGATCCTCAGGATGATCGGCGTCGTGTTCGGCGCGCTGGCGAAGGCCGATCCGAAGCGGGCGACGGCCGCTCCCTTCGGCACGATCAACGCGCTCTCGATCGCCGGCCGGCGCGACGACGGCGAGCGCTTCGTCATGTTCTCGTTCTTCGGCGGGGGCCTCGGCGGCAATCCGGAGACCGACGGCCTGAATCACGCCAACAATCCGATCTCGATGGCCACAATCCCGCCGGCGGAGGTGCTGGAGGCGTCCTATCCGGTAATGTTCAGGCAATGGGCCTTGCGGCCGGACAGCGCTGGCGCTGGGCGTCATCGCGGCGGTTTCGGCGCAGTCTATGAGATCGAACTCCTGGCCGAAAGCGCCGACGTGGCCTTGCTCGGCGAACGCGGACGGCACCCCCCCTTCGGCGTGGCGGGCGGGCAGCCGGGAGCGCTCAACCGGTTCGTCTTCGACAGCGACGAGGGGCCGAAGGAACCGCCGATGGCCTCGAAGATCACGGGCGTCCGCCTCAAGCGCGGCCAGCGCGTCAGGCTGGAGACGCCGGGCGGTGGCGGCTGGGGCGATCCGGCGCAGCGCGATCCAGCGGCGATCGTGCGAGACCGTGCGAACGGCCTCGTGACGGATGGCGCGCGATGAGCGGCGGCATCGTCGTCGGCGTCGATGTCGGCGGGACCTTCACAGACCTTGCATTGTTCGACCCTGGCGCAGGCCGCTTCGTCACCGCCAAGGTGCCGTCGAACCGCGGCGACGAGGCGGTCGGTTTCCTCGACGGTTTGCGGCGGCTGGGCGACGTGTCGGCCTTCTCGGCCATCGTGCATGGCACGACGGTCGGGACCAACGCACTGCTGGAGCGCAAGGGAGCGAGGCTCGGCGTCATCACCACGCGCGGCTTCCGCGATGTGCTTGAGATGCGCCGCCGCGACCGGCCGAACACCTGGGGCCTCTGGGGCGACTTCACGCCCGTGGCAGAACGCGCGATGCGCCTGGAGGTCCGCGAGCGCACGCTCGCCGACGGCACGATCCTGGAGCCGATCAATCCCGGCGAGGTCGCGGACGCCGCGCGGCAGCTCATCGAAGCCGGCGCGGAGGCGCTGGCGATCGTCTTCGTCAACGCCTACGCCAACGCGGCGAACGAGCGGGCCGCCGCCGCGGCGGCGCGGGCGGTTTGGCCGAATGACCATGTCTGCCATTCCGCCGAGATCCTGCCGGAGATCAGGGAGTTCGAGCGCGCCTCGACGACAGCTTTGAACGGGTATCTGCAGCCGGTGGTCGCGAGCTACCTCGGCAAGCTGGATGCCGCATTGGCGACCGAGGGATATGCCGGCAGCTTCCATGTGGTGCAGTCCAACGGCGGGGTGATGTCCGCGGCCTCTGCGCGACGCTTCCCCATCCGAACAGCGCTGTCGGGGCCTGCCGCAGGGGTGATCGCGGCGAGCGCCATCGCCATCGCCGCCGGCATTCCCGACATCGTCACGGCCGATCTCGGCGGCACCTCCTTCGACGTTTCGCTCGTGGCGGATGGCCAGCCGACGCTGGCGGCGCAGACCACGATCGACTTCGGGCTGGTCGTCCGCACGCCGATGATCGAGATCGCAACGATCGGCGCCGGCGGCGGCTCCATCGCGCATGTCGACGCCGGCGGCCTGCTGGCGGTCGGGCCGGAGAGCGCGGGCTCACGACCCGGGCCGGTCTGCTATGGTCAGGGCAACACCCGTCCCACGCTGACCGATGCCAATGTCGTGCTCGGCCGCATCAACGCGGAGCGGCCGATCGGCGGCAAGCTGCAGCGGCTCGACGTCGAGGCGGCTCGTGCGGCTATCCTATCGCATGTCGGCAATCCGCTCGGGCTCGATGCCGAAGCGGCGGCTGAGGCCATCCTGCGCGTCGCCAATGCCAGGATGGCCGGCGCCATCCGCCTCGTCTCGGTGGAGCGGGGGCATGATCCCTCCCGCTTCGTCGCCGTTCCCTTCGGCGGCGGCGGGGCGCTGCATGTCGGCGCGCTGATCGCCGAGGCAGGGCTCAAGGGCGCTCTGGTGCCACGCTATCCAGGCATCGTTTCGGCGCTGGGCTGCATCATCGCCGACATCCGCACCGACAAGGTGGAGACGGTGAACCTGTCGCTGCAGGGGCTCAATCCCAAGGCGCTCGCGGCGCGCATGGCGACGGCAGCGGCGGAGACGAGCGCTCTAGTGGAGAAGTCAGGGCTCGTTATGCAGCGCATCGATGTGCTGCACGTGCTCGATATGCACTACCTCGGGCAGACCCATACGGTGGCCGCAATCCTTCCTGGCGGCCTTGCTCCCAGCGAGAACGTCGTCCGGGACGCGTTCGAGACGGCCTACCGCAAGGCCTTCTCGCGGCTGCTCCCCGGAATCCCCATCCGCATCGTCAACCTGCGCACGGCGGCGATCGGACGGCGTCCGACCTTCGATCTCAAGGCTCTGGCGCCAGCGGGCGGCTCCGTCGAGACGGCGGCGCAGGGAACGCGGCCCGTCTGGTTCGGCGGCTGGCGGGAGGCGACGATCTGGGACCGCCTCGCCTTGCCGGTGGGCGCGACGATCGAGGGGCCGGCGATCCTCGAGCAGCCCGACGCCACCACGGTGCTCGATCCGGGCCTCGGCGGGCGGGTCGATGCCTTCGGCAATCTCCTGGTGGAGCGTCTTTCATGACGGCATCAACCCTCGTTCCAGAGCGCACAGCCCTGCTGCTCTGCGATCTCCAGAACGATTTCGTCCATGCCGACGGCGCCTACGCCAGGGGCGGGCAGAAAGCCGAAGCCATCGCGCGGCTGCCGGAAGCCTTGGCTCCGCTGGCGGCCGCCTTGCGCGCACGGGGCGGGCTGGTGCTTGCTACGCATTTCACGCTCGTGCCCGGCCGTGGCGGCGAGCCGCTGATCTCACCGCATCTGAAGGAACTGCGCCCCTTCCTCGGGCGGGGGGATTTCGCACCCGGCTCCTGGGGACAAGCGACGGTCGACGCCTTGCAGCCGCTCGACGGCGCTGTCGAGAAGATCGCCTATTCCGCCTTCTACATGACGCGGCTGGAATGGCTGCTGCGCAAGCTCGGCGTCGAGCATCTGCTGGTGGCGGGCATCGTCACCAACGGGGGCGTCGCCTCCACCGCGCGCGATGCGCATGTCAGAGAATTCGGCCTGACCGTTCTGGAAGACGGCTGCGCCGCCTTCTCGACAGAGACGCACGAGACCGCCATCGCGGCCTTGCGTCCGGTGGCGCGCATCGCCACCATCGCTGAGATGTTGCGCGAACTCGGCGCGGCGTGAGGCCAGGAATAGTGGCGAGAACCCTGTTCGACAAGCTCTGGGACTCCCATGTCGTCGCGGTCCGCGAGGATGGCGAGGCGTTGCTCTGGGTCGACCGCCATTTCGTTCATGAAGGCTCGCACCACGCCTTCCGGCAACTGGACGCCAAGGGCAGAGGTGTCGCCGAGCCGGGGCTCACCTTCGGCGTCGCCGACCATTACGTGCCAACGCGCGGGCGCCCGCAGATCGCCGACCCCGAGATCGCCGGCATGGTCGACAGGTTGCGCGGCAACGCACGCAGGCATGCCTTCCGGCTGTTCGATCTCGACGACGAGGCGCAGGGCATCGTCCATGTCGTCGGACCGGAGCAGGGTCTCACGCTGCCAGGCCTGCTGATCGTCTGCGGCGACAGCCACACCTCGACGCACGGTGCTTTCGGAGCTTATGCCTTCGGCATCGGCGCTTCGGAAGTGGCGCATGTGCTGATGACGCAGACGCTGTGGCAACGGCAGCCGAAGAGCATGCGCATCACCATCGATGGCCGGCTCGGCCATCATGTGTCGGCGAAGGATCTCGCGCTCCACGTGATCACCCGCATCGGGGCGGATGGCGCGCGGGGCCATGCGGTCGAATATGCGGGCGAAGCGATCGCCGCGTTGTCGATGGAAGGCCGCCTCACGCTCAGCAACATGTCGATCGAGGCCGGAGCCCGCTGCGCGATGGTGTCGCCAGACGATACGACCTTCGCCTTCGTCACGGGCCGGCCCTTTGCTCCGAAGGGCGAGGCGCTTGACCGTGCCATTGCCGATTGGCGGAGTCTGGCGAGTGATCCAGGGGCCGTGTTCGATCGCGAGCTCGCGTTCGACGCAGGCGAGGTAGCGCCCATGGTGACCTGGGGCGTCAGTCCCGAGGACGCAGCCCCAGTGACCGCCGCGGTCCCAACGCTCGATGCCTTTCCCGCACAACGACGCGCTTCGCTCGGCGATGCGCTCCGCTACATGCGGCTGGAGCCAGGTCAGCCGCTCGCGAGCGTGCCGATCGACCGTGTCTTCATCGGCTCCTGCACCAATGCGCGGATCGAGGATTTGCGCGCTGCGGCGGCCGTGCTGCGGGGGCGGCGCGCCTTGGTGCCGGGGCTCGTTTCGCCGGGCTCGACGCCCGTGAAGCGGCAGGCGGAGACCGAGGGCCTCGACCGTATCTTCAAGGCGTCCGGCCTGGTTTGGGCGGAATCCGGCTGCTCGATGTGCGTCGGCATGAATGGCGATCTCGTGGCAGCCGGAGAACGCTGCGCCTCCACCACCAACCGCAACTTCCGTGGGCGCCAGGGCCAGGGTGCGCTCACGCATCTCATGTCGCCCGCCATGGTGGCCGCGGCTGCCGTGACGGGCCGTCTCACCGATGTGCGGACCCTGCCGCCGCTGGAGGAATAAGGCGATGGAGCGCTTCACCAGGCTGGACGCCTTGGCATGTCCCTTGCCACTGGAGAACGTCGATACCGACCAGCTGATCCCGGCGCGCTTCATGAAGCGCTCCAGGGCGGAGGGCTATGGGCAATACCTGATGCATGACCTCAGGTTCGACGGCGAGGGACGGGAGCGCGCCGATTTCGTGCTGAACGACGCCCGCTATGCCGGCGCGCAGGTGCTTGTCGCGAGCCGGAACTTCGGCACTGGCTCTTCCCGCGAAGCCGCAGTCTATGCGCTCGCCGACTACGGCATCCGCTGCGTCGCTGCACCCTCGTTCGGCGACATCTTCGCGAGCAATGCGGTGAAGAATGGATTGCTGCCGGCGGTCGTCGCGGAGGACGATGGTACGGCGCTCATGGCGGCGCTCCACGAGCAGGAACGGCCGGCCGTGACCGTCGATCTGGATACATGCCGGATCCGCTGCGGCGCTCTCGACATCGGCTTCGTCATCGATCCCGTGCGGCGGTTGCAGCTTCTGAACGGCTGGGACGACATCGACCTGACCGAGCGGCAGCGGCCGGCGATCGAAGCTTATCGCGAGCGTGCAGCGTTGGAGCGGCCGTGGACGCGCCCTCATGTCCCGATCACGAGGGCCGCGCCGGCCGGCGGCCCTTGACACGCGACGGCGCCAAAAGGGGGATCCATGCGCTTCGACACGATCATCCAAGGGGGCACGGTGGCGACGGCCGCCGACACGTTCCAGGCCGATATCGGCATCATCGGCGGACGCATCGCGGCGCTGGGCCACGACCTCGGCGAGGCTGGCCAGAGCATCGACGCGAGCGGCCTCTTCGTGCTCCCCGGCGGCATCGACAGCCATGTGCATATCTCCCAGCCTTCTGGGCCAGGCATCGTGATGGCCGACGATTTCGAGAGCTGCACGCGCTCCGCGGCGCTCGGCGGCAACACGACCATCCTGCCGTTCTGCCTGCAGGAGGGCGGCCAGTCGCTGCGGCAGGCGGTCGAGGCCTATCACGCGAAGGCGGAGGGACGCTGCCACGTCGATGTCTCGTTCCATCTCATCATCTCGGACCCGAACGAGCAGGTGCTTGGGCAGGACCTGCCGGCGCTGGTCGCTGACGGCTACACCTCGTTCAAGGTATTCATGACCTATGATGGTCTAGCGCTGACCGACCTGCAGATCCTCGAGACCATGGCGGTGGCAAAGGAAACCGGCGCGCTGATGATGATCCACGCCGAGAACTACGACATGATCCGCTTCCTGACCGCGAAGCTGGAGCGGCAGGGCGACATCGCGCCGTATTACCATGGAAAGTCGCGCCCCATTCCGGTCGAGCGGGAGGCGACGCACCGGGCGATCACGCTTGCCGAAGTTTCGGACGTGCCGCTTGTCATCGTGCATGTCTCCAACCGCGAGGCGATGGAGGAGATCCGGCGCGCCCAGGCGCGGGGCCTCACCATCATGGCGGAGACCTGCCCACAATATCTCGTGCTGACGGAAGAGGACATGCGGGGCCTCAACATGGAGGGCGCCAAATACGTCTGCTCGCCGCCGCCGCGCGACAAGGCGAGCCAGGAGGCCTGCTGGGAGGGCCTCCGCACCGGCGTCTTCACGCTTTTCTCGTCAGATCATTGCCCGTTCCGCTACGACGACGAGCACGGCAAGCTGGCGCCCAAGGGGCGGACCAGCTTCCGCTGGGTGCCGAACGGCATCCCCGGCGTCGGCGCGCGGCTGCCGATCCTGTTCTCGGAAGGCGTGTCCAAGGGCCGGATCAGCGTCAACGACTTCGTGGCCGTGACATCCACCAATCACGCCAAGACCTACGGGCTCTATCCGCGCAAAGGCACGATCGGCATCGGCGCCGACGCCGACATCGCCCTTTGGGATCCGGCACGCCGTGCGGCAATCACGAACGCCAACCAGGGCCATGGCGCCGATTACACGCCCTACGAAGGCATCGAGGTGACGGGCTGGCCGGTGCTCACCATGGTGCGCGGCGAAGTGGTGATGCGCGACGGCGCCATCACCGGTGCGCCTGGCCACGGCATGCATCTGCCGCGCGCCAATGCGCAGAAAAAAACCAAGCAGTGACAGGGCTGCAGGTTGTCGCTCGGATACCCGTCATCGCCTTGATACAGCCAAGCTCACGCCGCCATTCCGCTGGGCAGCGCGAACAGGCCGGACGGCAGCGAGGCGATGTGCTCCAGCACCGCCTCGTGGCCGACGACGTCCGCGTATTTCGCATGCATGTCGGCGAGGTTCACGGCGTGGTTGGCCTGCACGCGGTCGAAGCAGCCGTCCGCGATCACAGCGACGCGGAAGTTGTTCGAGAAGGCGTCGATCACGGTGGCCCTGACGCAGCCCGAAGTCGTGGTTCCGACCACGTAGACGGAGTCGCAGCCCAGCAATTGCAGGTAGCTGTGCAGATTGGTGCCGAAAAAGCCGGAAGGCTTCTGCTTGAGGACGACGATGTCTTGCGGCTCGGGAGCGATCTCGGCCACGATTGCATTGCCGTCCGGGAGATTGGCGCGGCTCAGTTCGGCTCGGCTCTTGTTGGCCTCGTCGGTCCGGTCGTTCTTCCAGGCCCAACTGGCGACGTCCCATTTGTCGGCTCGGACCACGCCAGTAGTGTAGATGACCGGAACGCCCTTGGCGCGACAGGCCTTCGCCACCGCGTCGATGACGGGGATCGCGTCCCAGGCCTCTTCGCCGCAGGAGTTGGGCCAGGTCTTGATCGATTCCAGGATCGGCTCGCGCTTATGGCCGCAAAAGCCGTAGGAGACATCGATGATCAGGAAGGCCGGACGCCGGCCGAAGCCGGCCATGGCGCCGAAGCCGGAGGCATTGAAGACCTCCTTGTCCCGCGGCGTGAGGAACGAATCCCAGAGATCGCTTTTCATGGCGTCGCCTTTCAGTACCAGACCGTGTCGGCCCGGACGCCGGCGCCGGCGGGCAGGTCGAACTGGCCTTGGGGATAGTCCTGCAGGTACTTCATCACTTCCGACGAAGGCAGCACGTTGGCGTATTTCGCGTTCATGTCGCACAGGTTGATGGCATGGCTCGCCTGGCTCCGGTCGAAGCAGCCGTCCTCGACCACGGTGCAGCGGATGTTCATCGAGAACGCGTCGAGCACGGTCGCGCGCACGCAGCCCGAGGTGGTGGTGCCGGTGATGATCAGCGAGTCGCAGCCGAGGAGTTGCAGGTAGCTCTGCAGGGGCGTGCCGAAGAAGCCAGAGGGCTTCTCCTTGCGGATGACGATGTCCCGCGGGCCTGGTTCGATCTCCCGAACGATGACGTTTCCGTCGAGGCCGGTGGCCGCGATCTTCGGAGCCTCCTTGCCGCGCGAGTTCTTCCACAGCCATGAGCCGCCGTTCCAGCCGTCAGGCCTGCGGTTTCCGGTCGTGTAGATGACCGGGATGGTCTTGGCGCGGCAGATCGCGATGAGGTCCTGCAGCACAGGAATGGCCGCCCAACCCTCCTCGCCGCAAGAGTTGCGCCACTTCTTGATGGATTCGAGGATCGGCATCGCGCTTTCGCCCGTGAAGGCGTAGTTCACGTCGATGATGAGCAAGGCCGGCCGCTTGCCCCACTCGGCCAGCGCGCCATAGCCGGCCTGCGCGAACACCGCCTTGTCGCGCTCGGTCAGGAACTGGTCCCAGATGCGATCGGTCATGATGTCAGTCTCCGTTCGGGGTGGCGATGGACGAGGTCGACCGCCCGCGCCCCCCGCGCGCGGACGAGGCGACGATGACGAAGAGCAGGCTTGAGAGTGCGATGAGCCCGCCGTTCAGGGCGAGCGCGCCGCCATAGCCGACATGAAGAAAATCGACCGCGCCTCCCAGCAAGATGGGGCCGGCCACGAAACCAAGATCCCCGAAGAAGCGCAGCACTCCCATGGTCGGCCCGTAGCGGCCGCCCGGCGCCTGCTCGACCGCGAAGGCTGCGATGGCGGGACCGGAGAACCCGGTCGACACGCCCATGAGCGCCATGCCGGCCCAAAACATCCACGGCGCGACCGAAAAAGCGATCATGAACAGGCTCGCCGCTGCGAGCGCCGTGGAGACGGCGATGACGCGGACGCAGCCGAAGCGGTCCGAGGCGCCGCCCGCCCAGGGCAGTACGGCGAGATTGGTGAAAGCCGCCATCGTCAGCGCCAACCCGATGTCGGCCGCATTGAGCCCGAAGCGCTGGTTGCCCAGCAGCGGCATCATCGTCCATTGCCCGGCGGAGCGTGAGAAGAAGACACCGAACTGCACCAGGAGAAGCACGGCGAGCGGCACCACGGAAACGACGGTCATGATCGCGGCGAGGCCATGGCCGTCCTTGTGGCCGGCGTGATGGGCGGCCCGCGTCTCCGGAAAGGCGAAGCGTGCGTAGATCGCCGCGACGAACCCGATGCCGGCCGACATCCAGAAGGGCGCGGCGAGCCCGAAGCGCTCCCCCACCCAGCCGCCGACGGCAGGCCCCAGACCGGCTCCGGTCAGAAGCGCCGCCTGGTAGAGCGCCATCACGCGGCCTCTGGTCGCCGGCGTCGAAAGATCGGCGCAGACGATCGTCGCAACCGTCATGTAGATGCCGGAACCGACGCCCTGCAGGAATCGGAAGGCCACGAGGAACGGGTAGCTTTCGGTCAGTCCCGCTCCCACCGAGGCCACGCAGGCGATGGCCGGTCCGGTCCACAGAAGCGTTCGGCGCCCGAACTTCTCGGACAGGAGGCCCGCCGGGATATCGACCGCCAGACGGCCGATGCCGAAGATGGTGACCACGACGCCGATCGCCCATTCCGTCACGCCGAAGGACTTGGCGTAGAGCGAAAGGATCGGCGCAAGCGAGCCCATCATCAGCATGTGGCCGGCGACGGTCAGCATGATGACGATCAGCGCCGGCTGCTGTCTCAGAATGGCGGCATAGCCGACAGGCGCGCGGGCGAGGGCAGGTTCGGACGTCATCGCTTCTCCAGACGCCCGCGCCCGAGCACGGCCGAGAATCCGCACATGGCGCCCAGCAGGAAGACGCCCCCGCCGGAGAACGCCGCGCTGAGGCCGAAGGCTCCGCCGACCGCGCCGAACATCGCCGGGCTGAGGATCTGGGCGAAGCGGTTGACGAGAAGCCGCAGGCCCATCAGCTTGCCGCGCTCGTTCTCGCCCACCGCGTCGACCATGATCATCAGGCTCACCGGCAGGTTCAGCCCGACCGCGGCCCCCATCACCGAAACGACGATCACCACCGCCGCCGCGCTCGGCCCCGCCAGCGGCGTGAGCAGCAGGCAGACGGACGCGACAAAGCCAGCCGCCGTCAGGATTGTCGGCAAGCTGGCGCGCTTCATCACGCCGCCCAGCACGAAGCGCGACGTCATGCTCGCCAGCCCCTGCGCGACGAGGACCAGCGAGATGAGCATCGTCGAATAGCCCATGTGGTCGAGCAGCAGCGGCAGGAAGCTGAAGTAGAACGACTGGATGTACATGATGATGAAGGTGGCGCTCAGGCCGAACCGCACCGAACGATGGTGGGTCAGACCGAAGCCCCAGCGATAGCTGTCGATGATGCCGCCGACGCTGAAGACCTCGCGCACGCTCCCCACCCCAGCTTCCGACCGCTGATGCGGATAGCGGCGGGAGAGAAGGATGAGCATGAGGAGGAATGCGGAACCGGCGAGCGCTGCGGCCGCGAAGGCGGCGCGATGACCGGCGAGGGAATCGTGGAACAGCGAGACCACCAGCCCGCCGAGCAGCGGCCCGATCACGCTGCCGCCGGACATCCACATGGAATAGCGGTTGATCGCCTCGTTGCGGGCAGCCGGATCGCCGGTCGAGACCAGCACCTGGAGCGCGGACGCGCAGATGATGATACTTGCTCCCAGGAAAAGCTGCGAGAGGACGAGCATCCAGGTGTCCGACGCCAGCGCCGTCAGCGCCAGGGAGATGATGAGCAGCATCATGCCATACCCCAGCATCCGCATGGGGCCGAGCATGTCGATCAGCTGCCCGGCCGGCATCGCTATGACGATAGGAGCGAGCGCCCTGAGCGTCACCAGCAGGCCGATGGCCCAGGTCGAGGCCCCGAGCTCCTGCGCGTAGAGCGTGAAGAAGGGTTGGGCGAGGCCCGTGATGCTGAAAAAGACGCCGCCGCCGAGGATGCCGAAGCGACGCAGGCGGTCAGCCTGCATGGTGGCAGGCCTCCATCCGGTCCGCGACGCGGCGCTGAAGCTCGGGCTTGGTCTCGAGGCAACCATCGGTCGCCTTCGGGCAGCGCGAAGCGAAGCCGCAGCCTCTGGGAATCTCGAATGGACTCGGCAGTTCGCCCTTGATCACGCTGATCGTCCGCTCCGCCTCCGCCAGCGGGTCGAGGGTCGGCACAGCGTCGAGAAGCGCGCGGGTATAGGGATGGCGGGGGGCGCGAAACACCTCTTCGGCCGGTCCATGCTCGACCACCTGGCCGAGGTACATCACCGCAATCCAGTCCGAAATGTAGCGCACGGTAGAGAGATCATGGGAGATGAAGACGAAGCTGATCCCCAGCTCTTCCTTGAGATCGCAGAGCAGATTGATGATCTGCGCGCGCACCGAGACGTCGAGCGCTGACGTTGGCTCGTCGGCGACCACGACCGTCGGATCCAGCGCCAGCGCGCGCGCCACCGCTACGCGCTGTCGCTGTCCGCCGGAGAGCTGGTTGGGGTAGCGGTCGAGGTAGCTCTGGTCGAGGCCGACCTGCCCGATCAGGCGACGCACCTTCTGCGCCCGCTCCGCCTTGGTACCGCGACGTTTCACGTCAAGCGGCTCGCTGATGATGTCCGCGATGCGCATCTTGGGATTGAAGGAGGAGTAGGGGTCCTGGAAAACCATCTGGGCAGCGCCCTGGATGTAGATCTCTCCCGCCGTCGGCTCGTCCAGTTCGAGAAGAAGCCGGGCAACCGTGCTCTTGCCGCAGCCCGATTCGCCGACGATTCCCAAGGTCTCGCCGCGCTTGACGCGGAGGCTGACGCCGTTCAGGGCCCTGACCGCGGGCGGCTTCGCCCAGGGGCGCAGGGTCTCCCTGGCGAAGTGCTTGGTCAGGTTGTTCGTCTCGAGGATGTCCTGCTTCGGCAGATCGTCGATCGGCCGCGGCTTGCGCGGGGCAGCCGGCGGCGGCGCCAGCGCCGCCGCAGCGAGTCCGTTCGGCAGGAAGCAGGCCGCCTCATGCCCCGCGCCGCGCGCTTCGAGCGCGGGAGCCGAGCGGCTGCAGGCCTCATGAGCACCCGGACAGCGGGCCCGGAAGGCGCAGCCCGCGAGCGGTAGGCGCATGTCGGGCGGGAAGCCGGGGATCTGCACCAGCCGGCTCTTGGAGCCGTCCGTCGAGCGCGGGATCGTCGACAGCAGGCATTGCGTATAAGGATGCTTGGGCCTGGTGAAGACCTCGGAAGTCGGCCCGATCTCGACGATCTTGCCGGCGTACATCACAGCCACCGTCCGCGCGAAGCGCGACACCAGTCCGAGGTCGTGGGTGATGAACAGCATGGCCGTGCCGGTCTCGGCGGTCAGCCTGCGCAGAAGCTCGACGATCTGCGCTTGGATCGTCACGTCCAGGGCGGTGGTCGGTTCGTCGGCGATGATCAGGCGCGGCTCGCAGGACAGAGCCATGGCTATCATCACGCGCTGGCGCATGCCGCCGCTCATCTCGAAGGGATAGGCATCGAGCCGGCGGGCGGCGTCGGGAATGCCGACGCGGTCCAGCCAACGAACCGCCATCTCCCGCGCCCGCGCCTTGTCGAGGCTGAGGTGCCGCATGATCGGCGGGACCAACTGGTCGCTGACCTTCATGACCGGATCAAGCGAGGACATGGGGTCCTGGAAGATGGTGCCGACCTCCCGTCCCCGGATTTCGTTCAACTCGGCCTCCGTCATCCTCAGTACATCGCGGCCGAGGAGTCGGACCTCGCCGCCGGAGATCCGGCCGGGATAGGCGAGCAGTCTGATGAGCGACATGGCCATTGCGCTCTTGCCGGAGCCGCTCTCCCCCACGATGGCCATGCGCTCGCCGGGGCGCAGCGAGAAGCTGACGCCGTTCACCGCCCGCACCACCCCGCGCCCCGTCGCGAACTCGGTGCTGAGGTCGGAGACCTCAAGGATGGTCTCGGTCATTGGCCTGACGAAGTTCATGTCCGCTCTCCTCAGGCGCGCGCCCTGGGATCAAGCGCCTCTCGGATGCCGTCCGAGAGGAAATGCAGGCTGAGCGCGATCAGGAGAATGACGAGGCCCGGCAGCGTCGAGATCCACCACGCCTGCTCCAGATAGGTCTGGCCGTCGCGGATGATGTTACCGAGCGAGGGCTCGGGTGGCATGATGCCAAGGCCCAGGAAGGAGAGACTCGCTTCAACGAGGATGGCATTGGCTGCTGCGATCGAGGCCGCGACCAGCAGCGGGGCGATCGTGTTGGGAACGATGTGCCGCGTCAGCAGCCAGGTCTGCGAGGCCTTCACCGTACGGGCGGCATCGATGAACGTGCGGTTCCTCAACCCCAACACCAGCGAGCGCTGCAGCCTCACGAAGCGTGGGACGTCGGCGAAGGCGATGGCGACGATCACGGGCCACAGGCCCGTGCCCACGATCGAGACGAGACCGATGGCGAGCAGCAGAGATGGGAAAGCGAGCAGGATATCGGTGATCGTCATGATGATCCGATCGATGGCGCGGCCGAAGAAGCCGGCGATGGTGCCCAGAACCACACCGAAGACGAGGGCGATGAAGGCGACGCTGAGGCCGACGAAGAGCGAGACCTTGACGCCTTCGAGCGTGCGGCTGAGCACGTCGCGTCCCATCCGATCTGTGCCGAAAGGAAAGGTGAGGGACGGCAGCTGCATGATGGCGCGCAGGTTGGTCTGGAGCGGCTTCTGGAGGGGCAGGAACGGCGCAAGGACGACGAGAACAAGGATGGGGATCAGGATCGCGAGGCCCACCTGAGTGCGGCGATTGCCGAGGAACTGCCGCAGGCGGCCCGGAGCTCGCGGCGGCGCGGCGATGGCGGCAGGCGTTGCGGTCGAGATCACGAGCGACATGGCGCAGTCTTTCCGGCGACGGTTGAGCCGAGCGGCGAAGGTTTAGAATTTTACTCTGGGGTCCATCTTTCGATACGCCAGATCGGTGACGAAGTTGATGCTTACGAATATCAGCGCGTAGACGATGATAAGATTCTGCACCATCTGGTAGTCTCTACTATTAATTCCATTGACAAGGAGGCTTCCGATTCCAGGAATATTGAAGATGAACTCGACGATGACCGTCCCGTTGAGCAGACTGCCGAAGCTGAGCCCGACGATGGTGACGATCGGCAGGGCGGCGTTCTTGAGCGCGTGACGGAACAGGACCCGCAATTCGGACCAGCCGAGGGATCGGGCGGTGCGGATGTAGTCCTCGCTCAGCACTTCGAGGACAGCGGTGCGGGTGATGCGGGCCATGGTGGCGACCTGCGTTACCGACAGCACGAGCACCGGCAGGGCGATGCGTCCGAGAAAGGCTGCGGGATCGTCGAAAGTGACGGTGCCGCTCGCGGGAAACCAGCGGAGCGTCAACGAAAAGAACAGCAGGAAGACAAGCCCGGTCCAGAAGGAAGGCATCAGGTCCAGCACCATCGCCGCGCCGGTGACCAGGTTGTCGAGCCCCCGCCGCCCCTTGTGGGCGAGGAAGGCGGCGAGCGTGCCGAGCGGGATCGCGATCAGCACGGTCAGGAGGATGGTGAGGAGGGCGATGCTGATGGTGATCGGCGCCGCAGCTCCCATCAGCTCCCCCGCCGACAACCCCGTCGTGATGGTCTGGCCGAAATCGAATACGAGCAGCTTGCTCCAGTAGGTGACATACTGGCTGAGCAGAGGCTCGTTCAGGCCCATCTGATCGCGCAGGCGCTCGAGCGCCTCGCCCGAGAGCGTGTCTCCCGCCATGGCCGAGGCCGCATCGCCCGGGATCAGACGCAGGGTGAAGAAGACCAGCGTGACCACTCCCACCGTGGTCACGATCAGCTGCAGGAACTTCTTTCCCGAATAGGCGAGCATGGCGCGGCTCCCGGTCAGGCGACGGCGATGTCGACGCCGTGGAAATTCACCTGCGCGAGGTAGTTGATCTTGACACCGGTGATGTTGGGCTTGCCGGGCCAGACGACGTTGTTGGTGTAGAGCGGCTGGTAGAAGAGGTCGGTGAGGGCGATCTTCTGGACCTCGCCGTACATCGCCATGCGCTTCGCCGGATCAGCCTCCGCCCTTGCGCCTTCGAGCAGGGCGGTGAGCTTGGGATTGTCGTAGCGCGCCCCGTTCAGTCCTTTCGGCGCGGCGTTGGCCGGATGCAGGTAGCTGAACAGGATCGTATCCGGATTGACGGCCGGCAGCAGGCGGCTCGACAATTCGAACTCGGCGCGGTTGCGGCGCTGGTTGAAGGTCGGCGTGTCGACCAACTCCATGCGCATGGTGACGCCGACCTGACTGAGGTAATCGATCTCGAACTGCTGGACCTCCGTGACGCCCTGCGCGGCGGTGCCCAGCATCTTGACGACGAGGTTGCGCGCACCCGCCTCCTGGAGGAGCTTGCGGGCCTTCGCCTGGTCGAAGGGATAGCGCGGCACGTCGGGCGTATAGGCATCCATCCATGGCAGCAGCATCGAGTGGGCCGGCGCCGTCTGGCGCGGGTTCGTCGCATTGCAGACCGCCTCCCAGTCGATGGCATGCATCATCGCCTGGCGCACGCGCACGTCGGCGAGCGCGCGGTTGCCGGCCGGGTTCACGACGCGCAGCAGCGCCGCGTAATTGTCCACCTTGTTGAGTTTGAATCCGGCCTTAGCGAGCGTCTCCAGGTTTTCGTCGCGGCTGGAGCGCATGACGAGATCGATCTCGCCGTTGCGCAGCGCGATCGTGGCGGTCGATTCGTCCTTGATGATCTGGAAGTTGAGCGTTTCGATCGGGGCTGGACCGCGGAAATAATCGGAGTGGCGCTTGAGGATGATCCGCGAGTTGACGTCGATGAAATCCAGCAGGTAGGGTCCGGTCCCGACCGGGTTCCAGCGCACCTTGTCTCCGGCGTCCTCGATCGCCTTGCGGCAGACGATCTGACCCTGATGATAATTGGCGACCTGATGCAGGAAGTTGCCGTCTGGCGCCTTCAGCTTGAAGATCACGGAGTAAGGGTCGGGCGCCTCGACGCTCTCGATATTGGCGAAATCCGCCGCATAGGGCGAGGCCGTCTTCGGATCGACGATGCGCTGGTACGTGTAGATCACGTCGGCGGCGGTGAATTCGCCGTAGTTCTTCTGCCACTTCACGCCGCGCCTGAGCTTGAAGGACCAGACGGTGTTTCCCTTCGACTCCCAGGATTCGGCGAGGTCCGGGACGATCTTGCCGGTATCGCTGTCGTAGGTCGTCAGACCGGAGAAGATGTTGAAAGCGATGTTCTCGTTCTCGATCCGGAAGATGTTGGCCGGATCGAAGCCGGCGGGGTCGTCATAGAAGCGGATGCGCAGGGTCTTGACCTGGGCGTTCGCCGGCCGAGCCATGGCTCCGATGAGGGCGGGTGCGGTGGCTCCTGCGAGCACACCTGAAACGAATTGTCGGCGGGTGGTCTTCATGGTCGGCACTCTTCTCCAGAACAGCTTGGGTCGCGGCTCGCCGTTCGGTCCGCCGCTGAAGGCGGTCCGTCGGTGCTTTGCTCGCCTCGGGGACGGTCCGGGCCGTCAGATCATTCGGCCGCCATGCGGACCGGCTGGCCGACCTCGCGGAAATAGCTCTTCGCCATCTCCGACGGCACCACGTCAGCGTATTTCTGGTGCATGTCGTAGAGGTTCATGTAGTGGGACGCTTCGGTGCGGTCGAAGACGCATTCGTGAACCACGCCCATCCGGAAGCGGTGCGTCGCGCCGTCGACCACCGTGGCCCTGACGCAGCCCGAGGTGGTTTCGCCGCAGCAGATGAGCGTGTCGACCCCAAGGCTGATGAGGTGATAGGCGAGCGGCGTGCCCTGGAAACCGCTGGGCGCGGTCTTTTCGATGACCACCTCGCCGGCGATCGGGGCCACTTCGGCGACGATCTCGTGACCCTTGGCCTGTGCTTCGGGAGACAACTTCGAAGGCTCGCGGGCGCGGTGGACCCAGGGCGTCATTCCGTTCTGCAGGCCCTTAATGTGGACGACGGGGATGCCGCATTCGCGCGCCACGGCCAGCAGCGCCGCGGTCTTGTCCACGGCCGCCCAGCCCTCCAGTCCGGTGCTGCTCGGCCAGTCCTTCATGGACTCGAAGATGGGCTGACGCTTGAAGCCGAGGACGCTGTAATAGATGTCGATCAAGAGAAGGGCCGGCTTCTTGCCGAAACCGTAGAGCTCTTTCTTGCCCCACATCTTGTCGTGTTCGCGATCGCGCTCGCTCAGATACTTTTCCCAGCCGTAGATCATCAGCAAGTCTCCCTGAATCGCGGAGGCGCCATGACTGCCCGACGCACATGATCGGCACTAGTGCGAGCAAGCGCCCCGAAAGCCCGCTCCGACATGTGGCAGCGATCTATCTGGCAAAAGTCGTGCCAGCCTCGAACATTGGCCAAGATAGGTACTAGTTCTTATCCAACTGGCCCGGTTGTTGCTCTGCATCAGGGTAAGCCGCGCCATCCGGGGGATGGCATCGCGGGTCGGCCGGCTGAAGCGGAAGGCGCATTCGATGTTGAAGAATCTCGACTTTTCGGAATTCACGATCGCGCAGTTACAGGCGGGCTACCTCGCCGGATCCTGGAGCGCGCAGGACGTCATCGCCTGGTACTTGGACCGCATCGCGCGGATCGATCGGGCAGGGCCTGCCCTCAATTCCATCATCAGCGTCAACGATCTGATCGAGGAGCAGGCGCGTGAACTTGACCGCCGGCTGTCCGAGGGCGGGCTGGTCGGGCCGCTGCATGGCGTTCCGGTCCTGATCAAGGACCAGATCGATGCCGCCGAGATGCCGACCACTTGCGGCTCGATCCTGTTCCGCGACAACTGGCCGAAGCGCGACGCCACGGTCGTCGCGCGGCTGCGGGAAGCCGGCGCGCTGATGCTGGCGAAGACGACTCTCGGCGAGATGGGCGCGGGCGACACGCATGGCTCGCTCTTCGGCTCCACGCGCAACCCCTACGACCTGGAGCGCACCGCCGGCGGTTCCTCCGGCGGTTCCGGCGCGGCGGTCTCCGCCAATCTGGGGGCGGTGGCGCTGGGTCAGGAGGGCTATGCGTCGATCCGCCGGCCGGCCACCTGGAATGGCGTGGTCGGCATGCGGCCAAGCCTTGGCCTGGTCAGCCGCGGTGGGGTCTATGACGGCTGGCCGTCCCTGCTGGGCTCGGTCGGGCCGATGACCCGCACCGTCGAGGATGCGGCGAGGCTGCTCGACGTCTTGGTCGGCTACGACCCGATCGACCCCGCGACGGCGCTCGGCTACGGCAGGCTCTCGGGTCGTTTCACCGACGCCCTCGACGCCGAGGGGCTGAGAGGCCGAAGGATCGGCGTGCTGCGGACGCCGTTCGGCGCAGGCGTGGAGCCCGATGCGGCGGATTTCCAGCGGGTCGGCGAGGTGTTCGAGCGCGGGCTCGAGGCGCTCGAAGCGGCGGGCGCCATCCTGGTGGATCCGTTCGAGATTCCGGATCTCGTCGCGCTCATCGCGAAGCGCGCGCATCATCCGGCCCACGCCGCCGAGGCCTTCGAGGAATACGCCTCGCGCCTTCCTGAAATCCCTTACCGCAGCAAGGCGGAGGCGATGGCCTCGGAGGCCTACTCAGGCGTCTCGATCCAGATGAAGGGGCGCTGGGCGCGCGACAATACGCCGGAGGAATACGCCCGCTTCCTCGAGGCGCGGGACACGCTGCGCATCAACATGCTCAAGGCCATGGCTGACGCCGAGGTCGACGCCATCGTCCACAAGGCGATCGAGCACGAGCCGACGCTGATCCGCGACGGAGTCAACCCGCCCTATGTCAACCACAAGGGCGCGCCGCACATCAACACCTACCTCGCAGACGTGCCGAGCATCGTGGTGCCGGCTGGCCTCACCAGCGCCGGCCTGCCGGCGGGACTCTGCTTCCTCGGCCGCCCCTATGACGATATCGCGATGATCCGATACGCATTCGCCTTCGAGCATGCCGCGCGCGGCAGGGTCATGCCGAAGCTGGGAGCGGCCGCCTGAACGATGGTTCCACCCCAACTGTTCCGATGACCTGTCACTGATATGTCATACAGCGGCGGTCAGACCCCGAACTCTGCACTCAATAGATCTCTGGGACGTAGAGTTCCGAAGGGATGACTCGCCGCTCGTAGTCCGGGTTGAACTCACGTTCGGGCAGCTGGATGGCCTCGTGAGGGACCTCCTTGTACTCCACCTTGCTCAGCAGGTGGGCGATGCAATTGAGCCGCGCTCGCTTCTTGTCGTTGCCTTCCACGATGTTCCAGGGAGCCTCGGGGATGTTGGTGCGCGCGAACATGTCCTCCTTGGCCTTGGTGTAGCGCTCCCAGCGGACGCGCGACTGGAGGTCCATCGGCGACAGCTTCCACTGCTTCAACGGGTCATGGATGCGCATCAGGAAGCGCAATTGCTGCTCCTGGTCCGTGATCGAGAACCAGTACTTCACGAGAATGATGCCGGAGCGCACCAGCATGCGCTCGAACTCGGGAACATCGCGGAAGAAGTCCTCGACCTGCTGCTCCGAGGCGAAGCCCATGACGCGTTCGACGCCGGCCCGGTTGTACCAGCTGCGGTCGAATAGGACGATCTCGCCCTCCGCCGGCAGGTGCGGAACGTAGCGCTGGAAGTACCATTGCTTCTTCTCGCGGTCTGAGGGAGCCGGCAGTGCTACGACGCGGCAGGTGCGCGGATTGATGCGCTGGGTGATCCGCTTGATCACGCCGCCTTTTCCTGCGGAGTCGCGCCCTTCGAACAATACGACGAGCTTGAGCCCCGCATGCGCGACCCAGTCCTGGAGTTTGATCAGCTCGTTCTGGAGCCTGAGAAGCTCCTTGAAATAGACTTGTCGGTCGATCGAGCTGCGCTTGTGCTGAGCAAGCAACTCGCGAAGCTCGGACGGCAGCCGGCGGTCGTCGACCTCCTGCTCGAATTCCTCGTCGTGGTCGTCCTCAAGCTCCAGCTCGAGCCACGTTCTTTCGATCTGTTTCTCGTCACGCATGGTCGGAACACCCCTCAGCCATCCCAATGTCTCTTCAGCATGAATGTGACAATCGTGCTGAGATTTTCACCGGGTCACACATGGTGCGGCGCAGCAAAATTTCGCCCCGGTGACATATCTCTGTTGCGTGCGGCCAATAGCCAAGCTCGACGGCCCCGGATCGGTCGGGTCTGACGCCGAAGGGGGCGCGTTTGTTCTCTCTGGAAGGGCAGAAGGCGCTCGTCGTCGGGGTCGCAAACGAGCATTCGATCGCTTGGGGATGCGCGAAGGCCCTGAAATCGCAGGGAGCCGAGCTCGCGATCACCTGGTTGAACGAGAGGGCCGAACCATTCGTCAGACCGCTCGCAGAGCAGGTCGGCGCGAGCATCACCGGGCCGCTTGATGTGAGCCGCCCAGGCGAGACGGAAGCCATCTTCTCCGCAATCGAGAGCCGATGGGGCCGGCTCGACACGCTTATTCACTCCATCGCCTTCGCTCCGAAGGCCGACCTGCATGGCCGCGTCGTCGATTGCTCGGCCGAGGGTTTTGCACTGGCCATGGACATCTCCGTCCATTCGTTTCTCCGCATGATCCGTCTCGCCGAGCCGCTCATGGCGGAGGGGGGAACCTGCCTCTCCGTATCCTTCTTCGGTTCCTCGCGGGTCGTGCGCCACTACAACATCATGGGGCCAGTGAAGGCTGCGCTGGAAAGCGCTGTCCGCTATGCGGCCGCCGAACTCGGCGAGAAGCGGATCTGCGTCCACGCACTCTCTCCGGGACCGCTCGCGACACGCGCTGCGAGCGGTATCGAGCATTTCGACGAACTGCTCGCCGAGGCGGCTGAACGCGCTCCGCTGCACCAGCTCGCGACCATCGAGGACGTCGGCGCGATGGCCGCCTTCCTAGCCTCTCCCGCAGCCCGGAACCTGACCGGCGGTGTCCATGACATCGACGCCGGGTTCTCCATCTCAGCCTGAGTACCCCCATGGCCAACATCTTCTCGTTCTTCGATCCGACGCATCAGCCCGCCATCCCGCGGCCGGAGAATGACCTGCTGGTGGCGCTGCGGCGAGCGATGCATGAGAACAAGGCCGAAATCGATGCATCAGCCGCCACATTCGATATCCTTTCGGCCGCGGCCTCCCGGCACGGCAAACGGATCAGCGAGACGCATGCGAAGCGGACGCATGACCTCCTGGAGGCCTCCGATCGGCTGGTGGGTGCGCTCCGCCAATCCCAAAGCGAGGGAAAGCTCGGCGCCGACTGGTCGCAATACCTGAGGGATGCCGGCGAACGGGCGACGCTCACGCTCGATACGCTGCGCAAGCGCGGCGACATCTTCCTCGATCACGAGGAGGCGGGCTGCCCCCCTGTGCTCGTCTACGACTACGAGATCGTGATGGACGGCAAGAACCTGCCCTATCCGTCCAACTACATGCTCCTGAAGATCATCCCGCCCAAGGGCATGACGGTCATCGACCGCAAGCGCCCCTATGTCATCATCGATCCTCGCGCCGGACACGGCCCCGGGATCGGCGGGTTTAAGGCGGACAGCCAGGTCGGCGTGGCGCTGGCCGACGGGCATCCGGTCTATTTCGTCGCCTTCAGGCGGGAGCCCGAGCCAGGTCAGTTCCTTTCCTATGTGACGCGCAGCGAGGCCGCCTTCGTGCGGGAGATCATGCGCCGGCATCCCGACTCGCCACGGCCGATCATCGCCGGCAATTGCCAGGGCGGCTGGGCGACGCTGCTGCTCGCCGCAGGCAATCCCGACCTGACGGGACCGATCGTCGTCAACGGCGCGCCGGTCGCCCCCTGGTCCGGCCGCGTCGGCGAGAACCCGATGCGCTATAACGCCGGCGTTCTCGGCGGGACCTGGATCCCGATGTTCCTTTCCGACATCGGCGGCGGCATCTTCGACGGCGCGCATCTCGTCCAGAATTTCGAGCTCCTGAACCCGTCGAGAACCCTGTTCCGCAAATACACCGATCTCTTCCGGGACATCGACAAGGGCGATGCCGCCTTCCTCGAATTCGAGAAGTGGTGGGGCGGCTTCTTCCTCCTCAACGAGCCGGAGATCCGCTGGATCGTCGAGCAGCTCTTCGTCGGCAACCGTCTCGTCAAGAACGAGGCGCGGCTGGAGCCAGGCCGCCCCATCGATCTGAAGGCCATCCGGGCGCCGATCATCGTGTTCGCGAGCCATGGCGACAACATCACGCCGCCGCAACAGGCGTTGAACTGGATCGTTGAGACTTACGCCGACGTGTCCGAGATCCGCATCCGGGGACAGCGGATCATCTACATGGTCCACGATCAGGTCGGCCACCTCGGCATCTTCGTCTCCTCGCAGATCGCCAAACGCGAGCATTCGCAGGTCGCCTCCACCCTCAAGACGATCGAGGCGCTGGCGCCCGGCCTTTATGAAATGACTATCGACGACGTGACCGAGAAGGACGGGGGCAAGCATTTCACGGTCAGCTTCTCGGAGCGGACGTTCGACCACATCCGCTCGCTCGACGACGGCTTCTTCGACGAGCGGCCCTTCGCCGCTGTGGCGCGCGCCGCGGAGGTCCAGGCGCAGGTTTACGATGCGGTTTTGCGTCCTGCGATCCGGAGCATTGTGACCGAAACGACGGCCGAATTGTCGCGCGCGCTGCATCCCCAGCGCCTGACGCGGGCGTTGATGTCGTCGCATAATCCGGCGGCTAGGCTGATCGAAGAGCAGGCGGGCAAGGTGCGCGCGGAACGCGCGCGGGCCGCTCCAGACAATCCGTTCCTCGCTGTCGAGGCGCTCTGGGTGCAGTCGGTCGAACAGACGATCGACCTCTGGCGCGACCTGCGCGACATGAGCTTTGAGCTCCTGTTCCACGCGGCTTGGAGCACGCCTTGGGTCCGCGCCTTCGGGCGATCGCACGAGGCGCGCCGCACCCTCAAGAGCCAGGGCGAACTGCGCGGCCTGCCCGAGGTGGCCCAAGCCCTGCTGATGATCGAGCAGGGAGGATTCACCGAAGGCGTCATCCGCATGCTCATCCTGCTTGCGGAGAACCGTGGAACCGTCCGTCGCGACAGGCTCGAACGCTCCGCGATGATCCTTACGCAGAACGAGCCATTCCTCTCGCTCGGCTCCGAACGACGGGCGATGATCGTGAATCAGCAGACGCTCATCGGCACGTTCGAGCCCGAGAAGGCGATCGAGACGCTGCCGCTGCTGCTGGAAGAACAACAAGAACGGGCGCTCGCGGTGCAGATCGTCCAGTTCATCGCCGGGCCCATCGCCGAAATGTCGCCTCATACCCTGTCCCTGCTGCAGCGCTTCTGCGACATGCTGGAGCTGCCGCCGCTGACGGAGGATGTGCTGGAGAACCCGTTGTCGAACGGATCGGCGAGCGGCGCTCCGCCCGTCCGCAAGACTTCCAGCCGCAAGGCCAGGAAACCGGTCGCCGCCACCGAGGCGGAGGCCTGAGATGCATCTGGTCAACAGAACCTTCGAGGAAATCGAGGTCGGCGACACCGCCGAGATCCGCCGGCTCGTCACCAACGAGGATCTCGATGTCTTCGCAGCTGCCTCGGGAAATCACAACCCGATGCATCTGCTCGACAGCGACCTCGACGGGGATGGGGTGAAGGAGCGTGTCGCTCCCGGCATGTTCGTAGGCTCGCTGCTATCGGCGGTCCTGGGCATGAAGCTTCCCGGTCCTGGGACGCTCTATCAGAGCCAGACCCTCGACTTCCACGCTCGGGTGCACGCCGGGGAGGAAGTCGTCGCCGTGGTCCAGGTGGTGGAGAAGCGGCCGGACTCCACGGTCAGGCTGGAGACGACCATCCGGCGCGCGGGCGACGATAGGCTGATCCTTTCGGGTGAAGCGGTCGTACAGGCTCCGACGGAGAAATTCGATCGCGAAGGTGTCGATGTTCCCGGCCTGATCGTTCAGCGGCACCGCCATTTCGAGGCCTTGCTGGAGCGGGCGAAGCCGCTGCCCGCCATAGCGACGGCCGTGGTCTGTCCGGACGACGACAACTCGCTTGGCGGCGCGGTGCTCGCGGCGCGGGAGGGCATCATCGCGCCGATCCTTGTCGGCAATGCCGCTGCGATCCGCGCCGCGGCGGCTCGGTCCGGTTCCGATATCTCAGGCTTCGAGATCATCGATGCCGCGACGGATGGCGAGGCGGCGGCGCGCGCTTGCGCTCTAGTCCACGAAGGACGCGCCGATGCGGTGATGAAGGGGCATCTCCACACCGACGACCTGCTGCGGCCGATGCTCGACAAGGCCGGCGGGCTGCGGATCGGCCGGCGCTTCACGCACGTGTTCGTCATGGACGTGCCGGGCCACCAGGATCCGCTGATGGTCACCGATGCTGCCATCAACATCGCACCCGATCTCGCGACCAAGGTCGACATCTGCCAGAACGCGATCGATCTCGCGCTATCGCTGGGGATCGAACCGCGGGTTGGCGTGCTCTCCGCCGTCGAGACGGTCAATCCCGCGATCCAGTCGTCGATCGACGCCGCGCTTCTGTCGAAGATGGCGGACCGCGGCCAGATCAAGGGCGGGCTGGTCGAGGGGCCGCTCGCGATGGACAATGCGGTCGATATGGGCGCGGCGCGCACCAAGGGTCTGAAAGGCGGCGTGGCGGGCCGCGCCAACATCCTCGTCGTGCCGGGGCTCGACTCCGGCAACATGCTGGCGAAGCAGCTGGCCTTCATCAGCCATGCCGAGGGCGCCGGCCTCGTCCTCGGCGCCAAAGTGCCTGTGATCCTCAACAGCCGCTCCGACAGCCCCATGTCGCGGCTCGCCTCCTGCGCGGTCGCCGCCATCCATCACTTCGCGAGGACGGCGGGATGACGCGCGCCATCCTCACGCTCAACGCCGGATCCTCGTCGTTGAAGATCGCTGTCTTCCCCGAGGACGGCGACCAGCCGCTGGCGACGGGTCTCGCAGACCGCATCGGTCCGGAAGGCTCCCTGAAGCTGAAAGACGCATCGGGCGACGTCATCCCCGCGGCAGGCGACGTCCACGACCACACAGCCGCCCTCGCCAGCGCGTTGGCCGGCCTGCGCAACCGCTGGTCGGACCTTGCGCTCATCGGGATCGGACATCGCGTCGTCCATGGCGGATCCGACCGCTCGGCCCCTGTCCTCGTCGACGATGCACTCCTGACGGCTTTGGCGGCGCTTTCGCCCTTCGCTCCGCTGCACCAACCGCATAATCTTTCGGGCATCCGCGCGGCGGTCGCCGCCTTTCCAGGCGTGCCGCAGATCGCCTGCTTCGATACGGCCTATCATCGCAGCCATCCCTGGGTGAACGATACCTTCGCCCTGCCGCGCGCGCTCTACGACGAGGGCGTCCGCCGCTACGGCTTTCACGGGCTGAGCTACGAGTTCATCGCTGGGGAGATGGCGCGGACAGCGCCCGCCCTCGCGGCGGGGCGCGTCGTCGTTGCCCATCTCGGGAACGGCGCCTCGATTTGCGCCATGCAGGACGGTCGCTCCGTCGCCTCGACCATGGGCTTTTCGGCCCTCGACGGACTGCCGATGGGCACGCGCTGCGGCCAGCTCGACCCGGGCGTCCTGCTCTATCTCATGGACCAGAAGGGTCTCTCGGCGAAAGCGATCTCCGACCTGCTCTACAAGCAATCGGGCCTGCTCGGCCTTTCCGGACTGTCCAACGACATGCGCACTCTGGAGGCCGCGGGCACACGCGAGGCCGGCGAGGCGATCGACTATTTCGTGTTCCGTTGCCAGCGCGAGGTGGGTGCGATGGCGGCGGCGCTCGGCGGCATCGATGCGCTCGTCTTCTGCGGAGGCATCGGCGAGAACTCACGCCTGATCCGCGCGCGGATCTGCGAGCGACTGGCCTGGATGGGGATCGAGATCGACCACGGGCGCAACCTCGCCAATGCACGCGTCATCTCGTCGGACCTCGCGCGGACGACGGTGATGGTGATCCCGACGAACGAGGAACTGGTGATTGCGCGGGCCGTCCGCGTCGCAACGACCGAGAGCAGAGGGAAGGCAGCATGAAAGGCTCTCTCAAACCCTCCGTGGCGGCGGAGATGATCCCGGACGGGGCGAGCCTGCTGATCGGGGGCTTCATGGCCGTCGGCAGTCCGGAGCGGCTCATCGACGCGCTGGTCGCCCGTGGGGCGCGCGACCTGACGATAATCGCCAATGACACCGCCATGCCGGGGCGCGGCATCGGAAAGCTGATCAGCGCCGGCGCCGTCCGCCATGTCATCGCCTCGCATATCGGGCTCAATCCCGAGACGCAGGCCAAGATGATCGCCGGCGAAATCATGTGCGAACTCGTTCCGCAGGGCACGCTGATCGAGCGGATCCGGGCCGGCGGCATGGGACTGGGCGGCGTGCTGACGCCGACCGGCCTCGGCACCGAGGTCGAGGAGGGCAAGCAGATCGTCGAGGTGGAGGGCAAGCGCTTCCTGCTCGAGACTCCGATCACGGCGGATTTCGCGCTGATCGGCGCGCTCCAGGCGGATTACATCGGCAACCTCAGCTACATGCTGACCGCGCACAACTTCAATCCGATCATCGCCCTCGCCGGACGGACCGTCATCGCGGAAGCGGAGAATATCGTCCCGGTCGGCGTCATTCCGCCGGATGCGGTCAAGACGCCGGGCGTGCTGGTCGATCACCTGCTGGTGCGCGCCGCCTGAAGGGGGAGTGGAGGGGGATGGACGCCAAGGAACTCATCGCACGCCGCGTCGCCCGGGAGGTCACCCCGGGCTCGCTGGTCAATCTCGGCATCGGCCTGCCCTCGCTGGTGGCCAATTTCGTGCCCGCCAGCCTCGGCGTGTTCTTTCAGGCCGAGAACGGCGTGATCGGCCTCGGCGCGCGGCCCGCGGAAGGCATGGAGGACCGCCACCTGACGGACGCCGGCGGCGGCTTCGTCACGGCGGTACCCGGAGCGGCCAGCATCGATAGCGCCATGAGCTTCGGCCTGATCCGCGGCGGACATCTCGACATGACCGTCCTCGGCGGCTTGCAGGTGGATGCCGAGGGCCGGCTCGCGAACTGGAAGGTGCCGGGCAAGATGGTGCCGGGCATGGGCGGCGCCATGGATCTCGTCACTGGAGCAGCGCGCGTCGTCGTGGCGATGCAGCATGCGGCGAAAGGCCAGTCGAAAATCGTGCCGCGCTGCACGCTGCCGCTCACATCGTTGCGCAGGGTCGATCTCGTCGTCACGGATCTCGCCGTGATCGAGCCGACCGAACGGGGCCTCGTCCTGCGCGAGCGCGCGCCGGGCGTCGATCTCGATAGAATTCTCGCGGCAACTGAGGCCGCACTCGTCATCCCGGATAATGTTCCAGAAATGGAAATAGCGATTGGATCGAGATAGAGCTGGCCCAGGGCATGCTTTTTCAAGGGAAAATTGTTTCCATCCTCGCGAGCGAGGGATCTCGCTTTGATGCGCGCCGCGCCTCGATTCCCACGCAAGCTTGAAGCTCCGCGCAGCGTTCGTTCGTTCGTGAACCGCATTGAATTTGCCGGAGGGATCAACTCCTGAAGAGGATGCGCTGACCTGCCACTGCTGTCAGCCCTGCGATGTTCTCCCGAAGAGGCTAGGGTGTTTGATCCCATGGTTTGATGGTGCGATCCTTTCGACAGAATGGAGGGAAGCGCTATGGGCCAGGTTCTCCACGGGAGCGCCACCACGACAGAGGCGGTCCGTCGAGCGATACAGCATAGTCAAGAGAGCCTGAGGGCCTTGGCGCGACGCTATGGCGTCAACCCGAAGACGGTGGCGAAGTGGAAGAAGCGGACGGCGGTGGCCGATCTTCGCACCGGGCCGAGGGAGCCGAAGTCCACCGTCCTGACGGCCGAGGAAGAAGCCGTCATCGTCGCCTTCCGACGCCACACGCTCCTGCCGCTCGACGACTGCCTCTACGCGCTGCAGCCGACGATTCCCCATCTGACGCGCTCGTCGCTGCACCGCTGTCTACAGCGCCACGGAATCGGACGGCTGCCGGACATCGAGGGTGACAAGCCCGCGAAGAAGAAGTTCAAGAGCTACCCGATCGGCTTCTTCCACATCGACATCGCCGAGGTCGTCGATGAGCGTGCGGATGCGGATGTCCTGCTCCGCGCAGGCTCGCAATTCAGCGCTCCCGGCCGCCGAAGCAGTCGCCGATTCCTGCGCCCGATGCAGAGTCGCTGTCCCGACCAGGCTGAGCAGGGCGATGACGCCCATCGCCTTGATCGCGAACCGGTAAAAATCGGATTGGTGCGCGGACGTGCGGTGGGCACCGCCCGCCTCCATCCGCGTCGCCTGCATGTTGCTGGCTACACTCATCTCACCCTCCTCCGTTGCGGCGCCGATCGTGTTTGATCGGCGCGGTTGAAAGACTGCGACCGCGCGCCGTCGCGCAAGGACGGCGGACCGGATGATCCCGATCGGGTCATGGCCGCGGCGACGCGTCGTGCGGCTTGGCCTCAAGCGCGGCCGGCCCGATGCGGGCGGCCTGCGCCGCGGACGATTGCGGCGCGATTGCAGGACCGCTCACGGCCGTGGCGACGAGCCAGAGCGCTGCCGCCGAAAACAGGACACCGGCTGCATGCGCGATCCGCAGAGCGCCGGACCAGTCGCGGGTGCGTTTCTTCACCGCCCGAATGCAGGCGACCACGAGGAGGCTGCGGATCAGAACAGTCGCCCCGATCACCACGAAGGCCGCCGCATCGTGGGCAGAGCTGCCGCGCGTGACGAGGAACTGGCTGGCGAAGAAGGCCGCCGAGATCGGATTGAGGAGCGAGGTGATGAAGCCTATCCAGAAGTCGCCGCGCCTCGCCGCCGGACCGGGCCTGGGCGCGCCGGCGTTCCAGAGCCGCCAGGCGATGTAGAGGAGCAGAAGTCCGCTCGCGGCGCGGCTCGCACGGTCCCAGCCGCCGCCGTCGGGCACGAGATCGGCGGTCACGAAGACGAGCGAGGCCAATGTCAGCGCGCCTGCCGTAACGCCCAGGCAGAGCGGCACCGCGCCCCGCGGGTCCCGCGCTGCCGCTACGCCGGCGAGGACCATGAGGTTCGGTCCCGGCGTCATCAGACACAGCAGATAGCCGACCGTGAAGGTCAGGAGCTGCTGGGTCGCGGGGCTTGGCAGATCGGTCGCCATCGGAGGCTCCCTGCGGATGGGGCGGGCCGGATTCGGAAGCGAGGCGCCTAGCGCAGGCTTTGCAAAGCCGCGTCGAAGACCCGCAGCGCTTCGGCTTGCCGGTTTTCCGCGCAGAGCGCGTCCGCGAGCTGCAGCAGGACTTCGGCGTTCGCGAGCGTCCACCGCGGCGTAGTCTCGACCGCGCTGGCGTCGTTGATCGCGGCGACGACTCGCAGGCGCCAGCCGCTGCACAGCAGCGCGGCGCCGGTCGCCGCGCCGTAGCGGGCGTAAGCCGCTGCAGCGCTCTGCGGCTCGGCTACGTCGCCGCTTTCGGGATCGATGCAGATCGCGCCCCACAGGCGGTGATTGGCCGGGCAGTATCCGGCCGCCGCCGCACCGCCGGTCAACGCCGCGATAGCGAGCGCGGCGACTGCGAAGGGCTTGATGGTTGCCACGACGTCCTCCCATCGGTTGCGACTGGAGGAGCATGAGACGGAGGCGCGGGCTCTGCGAGGAAGTTGCCCGTGAAACGGCAGGCGTCTCCGTGAGGAGTCCGTGAAGCGCCGTCAGGCCTCGGGCGGGCCCTCAGCCTCGAAGCGACCGCGCCGGGCGCGCGCCGGCCCCGCCGGCTCCTGGCTCGGCCGCAAGCCCAGCTCGGCAGCGAAAAGGGGGCCCCAATCCGAGACAGCCTGGGCTGGGGCTGCTTTGCGGTCGCGACTGAGGATCGAGGCCATGCGTCCGGCAAGCAGCGGCGCGGCGACGCTCGTCCCCGCGAGCCGGTAGACCGAGCCGCTGCGCGTGCCGGCGCCGGGCAGGCCTGCGAGCGCGCGGTCGGTCTCGGCCGGCGAGAGGCCGTCGACCGCGGGCTCCTCGCTGCTTGCAGGCCCGGCGGAGCTATAGAATGATGGCTCGCCGGTGTCGGCGTAGGCCGCGCCGACTACGATCGTATGGGCCGCGTCGGTGGCGAGATCGTTCAACGTCCCATAGCGGCGCAGGAAGCCGTCCGGGTCGTCGATTGTCCGCAAGGTGCCGTCGTCCGCGATTAAGGGTTCGCCAGGATCGAAATAGCTCTGCCGCGCGCCCTGGAAATAGCCGATCGGATTGAAGTCGCGATGAAGGCGGCAGTCGATCGGACCATTGAGCGCGGCGGGCTGGGCGGAGCGCAGCCTGATCCGCCAAAGGCCGGCGGCGGCGCTCGCTCGCCCCGGCGGCGTTTCCGTCGGCACGAGCCTGATCACGACGCAGCGCCGCGTCGCGGTCGTGCGGCCGTCGATCTGGCCCACGACCGCGCCCTCGCGGTTTCGCACCACGTAGGTCACGCTGGCGTCGGTGAGTTCGCCGGGCGCGAGCACGGCGGCAGGGAAGCCTGTCGGGTCGATGATGTCGAGGGCGAGAGACGACAGATCGGCGCCGGGCGCGAACCACAGCTCCAGTGGGCTCGCCGTGCGGTCATTGGCCTGGACTTGCCAGGGGACGTCGCTGTTCAGGTCCCCGGCGCCGGGCACGACCTGACCGGCGAGGCTGCTCTGGAAAGTGTTGCCCGCAGGTAGGATGAGCGTCGTGCTACGCTGCCCGTCGAGAATGGCCCTGATCTGCGATGCGATCCATCCGGAGCCGTCATGCGGCCCGCCGGTGTAGCCGTAGGAGAGGTTGATGACGAGCGGCAGGTCTGGCAGCCCATAGCCCGCCCTGATCCGGTCCGCGCTCTCCAGCACGTAGCCGAGGGCCGCGAGCAACGCCGGGGCCGATCCGCCGCCCGCGGTGTCGAGCGTCACGGCGGGTGCGAGCTGCACCGCGATCATGCGGATGCGCCGGCTCTCCGCCGTTCCGCTGCCGCCGCCGGCCGCAGCCAACACATGCGAGCCGTGCGTGCCGAAACGCGCGATGGTCGTGCCGTATTCGTAGCGAGGCGTCGCTACGCCGGCCGCGTGGTAGAGCTTATCCTCGTCGCCGCCGTGCGCGGCGATGAGCGCGTCGATCTCGTCACGGAGGTATTCGCGGCCCCAGTTCGGCCCGCCGCCCGCCGCGTGCCGCCGCGCCGGCGCCGTGCCCTGCAGCCAGCAGAACTCGACGCGCGTCTTCGCGCCGTCCTGATCGCGCAGCGCCTGATGCGCGAAGGGCAGCCCGTCGTCGATCACCGCCAGGATGGCGCGGGGTGGATCGCGGGCGAGCGCCGGGTCCGGCGTCCAGGCCGGCAGCGCGGGCTCCAGATGCTCATGCGCCACCACGGAGACAGGAACTGGATCGCCGAGCAGGCAGTAGTAGCCCGGCGCGCCGCGGGCGAAGTCGGGGTAGAGGCTCTTCAGATAGGCCGTGGCGATCTCCTCGAGCGCGGGAAGGGACAGCGTCCGCGCGTCCGCGCGGGGTCCGCGGTCGATCACGACGGCCACCGACGAGGGCTGCGCGGCGTCGCGGCCCCGGTCCGGGTCGTAGGGCGGCGGCAGCAGCCGGAGATGCCGGTTGCCCTCGCCGAACAGCGGCGCCGCCCGCACGCCCGCGGGCAGGGTCACCGCGGCGGAGATGTAACGGAATTCATCGCCCGGCACCGTGACGTCCGCGACTGCGCCGCCGGCGCGCAGGCGCCATACCGCCTCCGGCCCGAAGAGCCGCGCGAGCCGCTCGGTCTGCCTTTCCGCCCGCTCGCCCATGGCGCCCTCCTTCGGTCGGCCGCCCTCAGGCGAGCGCGAACTCGCCCACCGCTTCCTTCCAGAGCCATTCGAACAGGGCGCTCTTGCCGGCCTGCACGGGGTTCTGGCGCGTGAGGCCATGCGCCGCCGCGTCGTCCCTGAAGTCCTTGACGAAGAAGTCCGTGTTCTCCGCCACGTATCGACGCGGACGCAGGGTCGTGGCCGCGCCGCAGCGCGCCAGGATCATCTCGCCCACCGCCTCGCCCAGCGCAGCGCCGGCCCAGCTGTCGATCGGGAAATGCATGCCGGCCACGGTGCGGTTCACCGCGATGCGCTCCGCCTGCTTGTCGACGAGCGCCTTGCGGCGCTCTGGCTCCACATAGTGCGACTTCACGGTGTCCTCGTCGAGCAGGCCCTTGAGCACCGTGGCGACCGCGAAGGACTCGGCGGCGTGGGCGCTCGGGAAGCTGCCATGGCCCGGCGTTGTGATCATCGGCATCACTGCGGCGCCGAGCCTGTCCGGCCGGCGGCAGGCGAGATGATGCTTGGCGATCATCGCCACATGCGCCGCGAGCACCTGCGCGATGGCGATCAGTTCGAAGGTGCGGGGGTTCGCCGCGTTCAAGCCGAGCAGGCTCGCGAAATAGGGCGTGGGAAAGCCGATCTGCGTGAGGATCTCCGTGGCCCGGTCCGGCCGCTGGTCGGCATAGGTCCTCAGATAGGCAAGCTGCGCGTGGAAAAGCGCGATGTCGGGACGCGCCAGCTCGACGAAGCCCTTGCCGTCCAAGGTGAGCGCGAGCGTGGGTGGGTCGGCGTCCTTGTCCGGCGCATCCCAGTCGAGATACCTGAGCGCGTCGGTCAGGTAGAGCGAACCCCGCACCCAAGGCTCCAGACCCGCGAGATTCTTGTTCGGACCCATGGCGAGAGGCTGGAAGGCATTGGCCGCTGCCGTGCCCTTGCCGGCCACGTGGCCGATCGACTGCTGCGCTACCAGGAGGCCCTGCACGGTCGCGCCATCGACCGGCGCGCCGCCGCCAAGGAAGGCGCCGATGCCGGTGAAGCTGGCGCTGACGCCGCCGAAGCTCCCGAAGCTGCCGAAGCTGCCAAAACTGCCGAAGCTACCAAAACTTCCGTATCCCGACACGTCGCTCTCCTCATCTTATCCCTGCTGCCAGTAATGCTTCGATCACCTTCCTACCTGCGGTGTTCTTCGCTGCAGGGTGCGAAAGGACATAGGAGTCGATACGGAATTCAGTGTGCCGCTTCATCATTTCCATTGCAGATGTTCTTGCCTCATCCGTTCTTCCAAGGTGGTGAAGTGCGGCGATGGCTATCCTGAACGTCGATAAGTGGCGGTCGTTGACGACCATGGCTTTCTGCGCCAGTCGAAGTGCGTCGTCGTAGTTGCCGGCTGCGAACATGGCGCCGGCACTCAGAACGTCATAGAAATACCCAAACGGATCGATCGGCGAGAGCCTTCTCGCCTTGCTGGTGGCCGCAACCGCACCCTCTGAATCATCGATGAAGGCGAGGCGCGTGCCCTTCAGCAGCCAGGACAGCGCCTCGTTCGGGTTGTGCTCGAGCGCCAGGTCGTAGCGCTGCTCCGCGAGGTCGAGGCGCTTCATCAGGTTGGTCTGCGCGAAGCCGTCGATCGTCAGGCAGAAGCTGTTATCTGGCGCGAGGTCGAGCGCGCGGGCCGTGCAGTCGAGCGCCCGCTGCGTGTCGGCGCGGACGTCGGCGCTCCAGTGGTTGAACACGCAGAGCACGTACCATTTGCCGAGCCAGGCATGGAGCTCGGCGCGGCGCGGGGCGCGCCGCGCCGCCTCCTCGAGGAGCTGGCGCGCGCGGGCGAAGTCCCGGAGCGCCGCTCGGTGCATGAGCCCAACGCCGGCGACCACGAGCCGCTGGTCCTCGACCTCGCGCGGCGGCAATCCGGCGCTGATACGGATCGAGTCCTCGGCGATGGCCCGACCGACCGCCCGGACGAGGTCGCCCGCCGCCTCCAAGCCCGCCTCGAAGGGACGGGCCGCTGGCAGCGTGTGCTGGCGCGTCCACAGCATGCGGCCGGACCCGCAGTCGATCAGGTCGGCGTCGAGCACCAGCCGGTCGCCCTGGCGGCGCAACGTTCCGGCGAGGCAGAAACCGGCGGCGAGCCGGCCCTTCACGTCGCCGACCGCGATGCTGGGGCCGGCGAGCTCGCGCGCGGAGAGATGAGCGATCACGTTCATGAGGTGGGACCGGCCGAGGGCGCGCGTCACCTCCTCCGCCAGCCAGTCGCCGACCACCGCGTTGTCCGCCGCGCCATCGCCAACGGCGCGGAACGGGATCACGGCGATGGTCGGCAGCACCTCGGCGTTGGGTTTCGCCTCCCCCGCCAAGGGCGGGGCGGCCTGCGCAGCGGCGCGCCGGCGCATGTCCTCCAGCCAGCGCAGGAAGAGGGGCGTGCGCACCTCGATGCCCTCGAGGAAGTCGCCGGCCTCAGGCCCGCCCAGGAATTCGATCTTGCCGAGGTCGAGGATGAGATCGGTCGGCGTCGCCTCCAGCACCTCGGCGAAGAGCGGGCCCATGGCTTGCTTGATGTCGGCGATGGCGCGTCGCAGGTTCTGCCGGCCCGCCTCGTAGTCGCCGACGCCCCATAACGTCTCTTGGACGAAGGCGCGGGTGCGCCGACCCATCGGCGCGGTGGCGAGGAGCGCGAAGAGGGCCTTGTGCTTGGCTCCGGTGATCTCGACCGTGCCCGGCGCGGCGGCGCGGACCACGCAGGCGCCGTAGAGGTTGATGACGAGCCGCTTCCCGGTCATCGGACCGCTCCCGCTGACGATGCCGAACGCTAAGAGGAGGCATGGGCTGGATCAATCGGCATCACGCCGATTTCACGCCGAACTCACGCCGAAGCCATGTGCGGCGTGTGTAGATTGAGCATGGTCGCCGAGGACTAAGAGGAACCATGACCATCGAGGACGCTCCCATGCTGGCGAGAGACCTGGCCGATTTCATCATGCGGTGGAAGGATTTCCGGGACGATGCGACAGCGTTGAGGATCGAGATTGCCGACGAGCGCCAGCGCGACGTCTTGCAGTGGTTGATCGAGCTCGCGGATCGGGTGGGTCCACGCGACATCGGCGATGTGACTTCGCCGAGGAAGGGCGAAGCTTGAACCGTGGAGCACGAACACGCGCGAATGCGGATCGCCTAGTGGGGACCGTCAGGCAGGCCCCCAATTCATGAGCCTCGCATGGCCGAGGTTAAACTTGGGCCATCACCAGGAAGCACGGGAAACTTGCGGACACGACCATAGCACGCGTCGGCAACTAGGCGCGCGTGGTTCCTCCGTGGTTACTTTCGCAAAAAGCGCGATGCCCCGCCCTCAAAGCGAATAGAAATTGTCTCACGTTTGTAATGAGATAGATGGCGCGCCCGAAAGGATTCGAACCTCTGACCCCCAGATTCGTAGTGGCAGGTCATCCTGCAACCTGCGACAACTTCCGACAACTCCCGAGACGAAATCGCTTGCCTTCTCAGCGCTCTGCAACCTAGAGTTGTGATGGGTTGTGAGAGACCGGAAGACTTCCCCACAGCCCTTACACAACTGTCGCCGGCTTTTCTGCCGGCTTTTTTCTGGACCGTGAGGAGAACAAACCATGCACAAGCCTGCCCGAACCGAGAGGTTGACGGACGCCTCCGTCGCTCGCATCCCCCTCGCCACCGACGGCCAGCACGTCGTGCGCGACGCGCTCTGCCCTGGGCTGTTCGTCGTCGTCGGCAAGCGCGCCAAGACGTGGACCGTGCAGGGCGACCTGCGGCGCGGCACCCACCGCGAGACGATCAAGATGGCACTGGGCCGGACGGACGAGCTGCCCGTCTCCGAGGCGCGGCGGCTCGGGGCGGAGGCGCTGACCCGCATCCGCAGGGGAGAGGACCCGCGCGCCGCCGCTCGGCAGGAGGTGCTGACGCTCCGGGTCGCCATGGAGGCGTACTGCAAGGTGATGGCCCGGCGCGGGCGCAGCGGCCGGAGCATCGCCCTCGTCCGCGACCTGTGCGGACGGGTCATGGCCTCTTGGGCGGACCTCCCGCTGGCCGACCTCGGGCGCGACCGCCGTCGCGTGGTGGCGCGGCACGACGAGATCACCAGCGAGGCCGGACCCTACGCGGCGAACCACGCCATGCGCGCGCTGCGTGCCGTCTACAACGAGGCGATGCGGGTGGACCCCGACCTGCCGCCCAACCCCGTCCGCGCCGTCACCTTCAACACCGAGCGGCGGCGCGACACCGGCATGGGGCCGGACGACCTGCCCGCGTGGTGGGCGCAGCTCCAGGAGCTGGGCAACCCGATCCGCCGCGAGCTGCACCTGATGACGCTCCTAACCGGCTCGCGCCCAGAGGCGCTGCGGACGGCCCGCTGGGAGCACATCGACGTGCGCCGCCGCGTGTTGCACATCCCCCGGCCCAAGGGGGGCGAGCGGCGCGCCTTCGATATCCCTCTCTCGCGGGCGATGGTGCTGTCGCTCGTGCGCGTGCGCCGGGCCGGGATGGTGCTTCACGCTCGGCAGTCGGCGGAGTGGGTCTTCCCGGCGGACAGCGTCACGGGCCACATCGTCGAGCACAAGGAGGACCGGGCCAAGCTGGCGAAGTGGGGTGGCGACCTACGGCAGACGTTCCGCAACATGTGCGCGCTGGCCGGCATCGACCCGCTCACGTCGCGGCTGCTGATGAACCACGTCGTGGACTGGGACGTCCACGACGGCTACATCACCAAGGCGGCGCTCATGGGCTCGCTCCGCGTCCATCAGCAGCGGCTGTCCACATTCATCATGGATGCCCTCAGGCGCGAGCCGCGCAACGCAGCAGAGGCCACGCCTGCGCTCCCGGCGCGTGAAGCGCGCAAGCCTGTCGCGAAGACTAGCCGGGTGGCTCCGTCGCGCGTCGCAGCGGCCTCGCGAAAGGCTTTGCCCCTTGAAGCGCGGGCCTGAAGTCCGCCGCAGGGCATGGGGCAAGCGCCGCCGCGTGGCACGCTTGCCGCCCTCATGCGAGCGCGAGCGCGCGGGCGCGATCACGCGAACCGTGCGACGTCGGATCTTGGTGGCGGGTGCTGCCCAAGGGGAGGAAGTGCTGACCGCGCCGTGGGTTGCGCCCCTTGGGCGGCGCGCCGGGCGGCAGGAAAGCCGGGGCTAGGACGCCGGGGGCTCCTTGGCGTCCCTCCGCTCGCGCCAGCGCCGGTCCTGCTCGGCTGTCATGCGCTCGTACTCCTCCCGCTGAGCGCGGCGCTCCTCGTCGCGAGTGCGAAAGGTCGGATCGTCCGGTCCCGTCTCCCTAGCCCGCGTCGCCATGAAGCGCTCGTAGCGCTCCGCTCGCCGCTTCTCCTCGCCGGGGTCCTCGGTCGCGCCGTTGTGCCACGCGACGTCGCCCCGGATCGTGTCCCAGTGCATGCGGCACTGCTCCGCGCTCGCCAACACCAGCCACGCCCGGTCCCCCTGCCGGACCTCGCCGTCCTCTATGTGGCGCGGGCGGTAGCGAATGCGCCTCGGCAGCGCGACCCGCCCCTTGGGCACGACGGTCTGGAGGAAGGCGAAGAGCGCGTCGGCTGTATCGCCGCCCCCGCCTAGCCGGAATGCCTCCAGAAGCTCGCTCTCGGGCACCTCGACCTCCCACGCTAGCCCGCCGACGAGGCTGCGGTTCCAGAGGCAGCGGAGCCACCACGCCTCCGCCTTGGACTTGCAGTCGTAGAGGAGCCCAGGGGGCAGGGACCGCTTCGGCCTGCGCGCCATGTGCGCGCGCCGGGGCGGTTGGGCTCGCCACGCGGCCAGTCGCTCCTCGGTCGTGATGAGCTCTACGCCGCGCGGCCGGAACAGGCCCCCGAGCTCGCCGCGCTCGTGCAGCGACACCAGCACCGCGCGCGACGTCTTCAGCTTCCGCGCCGCCTGCGTGATGTCCATTTCTCCGGCAGCCAGCATGCCCTTGCGAAATCTCTGCTTGCGGGTGCCTGTGCCGTGGGCCATAGTGCCGTTGCTCCTTCGGTGCCGACTATGCTTGGCAAATACGCGACGGCTCGGCAATCGTGATCGTCGCCCCCGCCGAGGTGCTTGAGAGGCGGGCGCTCCGCTTGATAGCCCGCCCCGGACCCAAGTGGTCCCAACACCCTGCAAAACCAGCGAAAACTTGAGCTACTCCGCTCTGGGGTCCCCAGTCGCGTCGCTTTGCCCGAGGGGATGAGGACAAGCAAAAACTCCGTTCTCTTCCTCTCTATTATTCTCTCTATAGAAATATAGAGAGAGATAAGAAACTAGAGTGTTCGCTGGTTTTGCAGTGGGTTAGTCCGACTTGGGTGCGCGGCGTACAGATGGCAACATGGAGTGCTGTGCCCGCCGCCCGCCCTGGGTGTGTCGCGATCTGCGCCCGCGAGTTGCCTTCTGGATTGCCCCGGTGTGTGCCTCTGGGCATCACGGGGGCAGAACCCAAGAGGAGGCCAAGCGCCTATGACAATTACTCTCGTGCACAACGCCGACGCCTGCCCCGTCTCTCTCGCCGGGGGCGTCGTGCGCCTCTCGACCGGCGACAGTGTCTACTGCCGTGCTTGGCACGCGTGGTGGCTCGCGAAGCTCTGGCGCGGCGAGGTGCTGCCCGGCCATGGCTGGCCGCTGGCCGTGATCCGAGCCGAGCTGGAAGCCGACTACCTTGCGTGGGCACGGCAGCACAGCGAGCAGGCCCTCTACACTGTCCCCATCGAGCAGGCGCTATACTGGCCGACCCGCTTCGCTCTGACCGACTGGTCGAGGCCCGAGCTTGTGCTCGAACCGCTGCCCGACATGCGGCACCGGTGGGACAACACCCTGTTCCCGGTGCGCTGGCCGGAGCCCGAGCCCGCCGCGCGCCGCTCTACCCCGCGCCGCCCGCTCGCGCCCGCGTTCGCGCTGCCCATTGCCGCGTAGCCACTGAGACACATGGTCTGCGGGGCGGGGCGCGCAAGCCTCCCGCCCCACATCTCATTCGCGCGGGGCGCGTCGGGAAGGACGGCGGCGCGGACGGTTAGTGACAGCGCGGCCCGCCCGCCTTGGGCATGGTTCGCCTCGCCGGTCGTCCCTCAGCTTCAGCGCCCGGCGAGTAGGTCCGACTTGGCCACCCGCCGCCATCAGCGGGTGGCCCCTTTCTCTGACCCGCGCCCGATAGTTCCTGACAGCGCGGCTCTGCGAGAAGTTGCAGAGAGTTGCCATGAGCACCGCCAAGGAACGCCCCGCCGCAACCGAATACCTGACGACCCGCGAGGCCGCAGCGCTCCTGCGGCTCCACCCCGAGGTCCTGAGCCGGATGCGACGGCAGGGTCGCGGCCCGCGCGCCATCATCATCGGCCGCAGCGTCCGCTTCGCCCGCGCCGACCTCGACGCGTGGATGGCCCAGCACGCACAGGGAGCCGCCGCTTGAGCGATGACCTCCCTCTGGGCGTGGACGCCGACGAGGACCGCAAGGCGATCCTGAAGGAGCTGCGCACCAACAGTGCCCTTCTGCGATCTGTGCGCCGCCAGAAGGGCGCTCGCGACGCGCTCAACTACCGGGAGGTGATGGCCGCCACGCCGGAGCCGCGCGACATCGTGCCGGACGTGGCACAGTCGGTCGTGGACCTCCGGCACCGCGCCATCCACCCGGTGGACTGGGCTGCCATCTGTCTGGCCGCCATCGCGTCCCCGAAGCTCGACCGCTACGCGCTGGAGCGGATCGCCCTGCACCTCGGGGCCAGCGCCCCGGTCCTGCAGGCCGCTTTCGGCTGGCTGCCCGCCGCGCGCCCGGACGGCACGATGGCGGAGAACCCCTTCCTGATGAACCTCGCCCGGCTGCGCGGTGCCTACCGGCTCGCGCGCCCCACCGAGCCTGACCAGCGGGCCGCGCTGGACCTGTTCCTCGCCGGGCGCGACCCCGCGCTCACCGAGCGCCTGATCGACGCGAGGCCCGCCGCATGACTTCGACCGCCCGCCCAGACGAGGCAATTGACTTCCTCCGAGCCCGCGACCTGCCCATGTGGCACGTGCGCTGCGCCAATGGCGTTGCAACGGCTTTGCATCCCGACCGGCACGGCCAGATCATCCTTCGGGCGATGCTGACCGAGACACCCGAGGCTTATCGCGCGCTGCTTCACTGGCTGCCCGCCCGCCACTACGGCCACGACTGGCCCGCCGCCACCCCGTCCTGCGCCTTTCCCTGGGCCATCGTGCGCGCGCCGCTTGGCGCCGACGCGCGCGGCCCACTGTCCGACCACGGCGTCCGCCACGGCGGGCACGTCTGGTGGCTGCACCCCGTCCGCCACGCCTCGCACTCCGAGGCGATGGAGCGGGCGCACGTCATCGCCGCGACCATCCCCCTCGCCACGGCATGGGACCCTCTCGCTGGGGTACCTTTGCCGGGAACGGGCGGTGCGGCGTGCGTCGGGCGCGAGGGGGCAGGATGAGGCCGGTCGTCCGCCCCTGCGATGCCCGGTCTGAGTGGCCGCGCCTCCAAGCCTCCGCGTGCGCAGGGGATCGCTCCGTGCCCCGGCGCGCGAGGACGGGGGCGAGGACGGCGCGGCCATGACGACACGCACCCTGAACCACCGCCAGCTCCCCGGACAGGGACGCCTGAACGGCGGGCAGCGGCGGGTGGACCCGGCGCAGCTCGCGCGCGCCGAGGTGCGGGCCGCGCTGAAGGCGGTGCAGGAGGCGCGCCGCCACCACGCCTCCCGGCTGCACGCGGCCTCTCTGGGCCACGCGACGGACATCATGGCGACCCGGCGCGCACTGCGCGAGGCCGAGCGCCGCTACCGAGACCTGACAGGAGAGGACTCCCCATGACCACGACGCCCATCGACACCAGCGTGCCGCTGGACCTGCACCCGGAGGCGCTCGCGCCGCTGGCCGCGACCTTCGCCCCCGACGACATGCCGGGCAAGATGGGCCTCGCCCTCGGGCAGGCCGCGCTGGCGGAGATGCACGACAGCTACCGCAAGATCGCCGCCGCCGCGTCCGCCATCCAGGAGACCGTGCACCGCGTCGTCTCGACGCCTGCCGGCCTGCGCGTCGGGCGCGCCGACCTCGGGCCGCTGGTGGACGCCGCGAAGGCCGCTTTCGACCGGACCGCCCGCGCCGTGGACACCCGGCTGAAGGCCCTCGCGGAGGAGCATCAGGGCCTCGCGAAGCGCATGGAGAGCGCGCTGAGCGAGCCGTCGCGCAGCGCCGTCGGCATCGCGCAGGCGAGCGAGGTGCGCACCTACCTCCGCTCGCTGGAGCCGGGCAAGGCGATGACAGTCGCGCTCGACGCCATGCGCGCGGGCGACCGCGTGACCGCCGCCGCTGTGCTCACCGCACCGCCCTACCTCTCTGGGCTGGATGCAGAGAAGCACGGGGAGCTGCGCAAGCTCGCCGCCGCCACGCTGGAGCCCCGGCTCGACGCCGCCATCAGCGGACTGGAGCGGATCACGGACCACGTGCGCCGGGCCTCCCAGTCGTACGTCGCGCTCTATGCCAAGGTGACGCGCTACGCCGAGGCCGGGCCGGGGGCCAAGGTTCAGGCCGCGCTGAGGGAGCTGCACAGTGTCTGACGAGCCGATGGTCGAGACGCTGCGGCGCTACTGCCGCGACCGGGACCGCGACGTGCTGCGGCTGGAGGGCGAGGTGGCCAGCCTGCGCCGGGAGCTGGAGGCCGCGCGCGCCGCTCCCTCTGGGCAGCCCGCCCCGGAGCCGGAGCCCGCCGACACGATCCTTCACCGCATGCTTGAGGAGCAATGCCCATGACACGCAGCATCATGCCGACCTCCCGCCGCTTCGAGCGGCAGATGGTCCGCACCGTGACGCAGGGGCGGCAGTTCGGGGACGGACGCCGCTCGCCCCGCGCCGTCCAGACCGGCACAACCAGCGCCGCCCCGCTCGCGCTGGGCGCTGCGCAGACCCAGCACGACATCACGACCGACGGCACGGGCATCGCACGCGCGGTGCAGGTCGGCACGGCGGGGCAGTTCGCAGGCCAGCGGAAGCTCATCCGGCTCGTCACGCGGACGGGCGCGAGCGACACGTTCACGCTCGACGCCGCGAGCCTCATGCGCCCCTCCGGCGCGGCGGTCACGTCGCTGACGTTCAGCGCGGCGGGTCAGTCCGCCTTGCTGGAGTGGAACGGGCGGCGCTGGGTCGTTCTGGACACCATCGGGGCGGTGCTCGTCTGACCTTCTGATCCGCTGTCGGAGGGGCGGGCGCGATTTCTCGCGCCGCGCCATAGGGTTGCCCGCCGCCCCTCTGGGCTAGGACGGCGGGCGGGACGGCTAGAATTCAATCCCGCCGATAGTCTCCCGAGCGGTCCCGATGTCGTCCCCATCGGCTGCCAGCCCGCTGAGCAACACCTTGACGCCGACGTACCGTGCGGCCTGTGCACGATCCCCGAGCGCCATCAGGTGACCGTCGCAGACCTCCAAGACGGCGAAGGCAAAGGGACCAGCGAGCGCCTCGAACGGCACGCCGCCCTCCGGCTGGCCAATGAGGTCGGCCAGAGCGAGGCACGCGAGATAGAGCGCATTTGCCTTCGTGTGCTGGCCCCTCTTGTAGTCCAGCCAGCCGAGCGCATCCATCAGGTCGCTCCGCAGCTTCTCCAAGTCCGGCTCGGCGTCAGCGCTATCGCGGCTCACACCGCGAAAGACATGCACGCGGGTCGAGCCGCAATCGACTGAGTTGTTCATGGTTCAGCTTCCTTGTCCAAGGTGCTGACCGCAGACGATCCATTCTCTGAGGACACGGGCGACCAGCGTTGCGTCGCGCTGTCCGGGTGACGAAGTCCCGTTGGGCGCGCGGTGGGGTGCTGAAGCCGTTGTCGATCTGGACCTTCCGTTCCCGGCGAAGGTCGTATCCCGTGCCACTCATGAAGCACACCCGCGCGCGGGCTTCAATCCATTTTCGCGTGCAGGATCGTGACCCCGCGATTGATCATCTGCGGGTCAGGCGTATGAAGCGCTGAGATCACGAAGGGTTGGCGGGTGCCCCTAGGCGGAAAGACGGCGAGCAGGACGCCCATCTAGCGCGGGTCGCCCGGCAGGCCTCGCATCTTGGAAGCAAGTCTGCGACACTTGGACGATGATTCAGGATTCGGGGCTTGTTAGGTGGCTGTGGGAGTGAATCCGCGCGATCTCGTTTTCGAATTGGTTGAAACCTACATTGGAAATGCTGTGGCCGGTCAATCCGCAATAGATGCGGCGCGTGCCAAGCTTCAGCTTGATGTGGTGGCCGACCTAGAGAGCGTCTTGTCTGACAAGCGAATCAGCTATCGCGATGGCGTGCTGATTCAACTCGGATATGGGGTTGCTGTCCCGGCTCTCGATTTGACCAAGCGGCCTGAGGGCGCACGGGGTATGGCACAACAGCTTGGGGAATTCTTAGCGGCGCGCCACATCACGGCGGTCAAGGATGCCTACCAGAACATTGCCAAAAATTCGGACGTCCTTACGCGCAACAATGTCCCTGCTTTTGATCGACTGCTGGTCTGGGCAACAGGTGCCACACCGGAGCAGCGCGAAGCGGCGCTTCGCCTCGCTTGTGCGGTAGTCGCAGCAACGGCTAGGCCCGTCCTGCCCATGCCGCCCGTCAATCGAAGCGCCCTGACCTTTGCCCGGTTTGTCGATCTTCTCCACGCCCTGCTTGCATCGCCGTCGGGTGGAGCCTTCGAGCAATTCGCCATCGCGGCCCTCCTTCACTGTGTGGTCGCCAACCATGGGGAAGGTCGGGCGCGGGTCGAGACGAAGAACCTAAATGCCTCTGATCGAAGCTCGTATGCGGCGGGCGACATTCAGTTAGTCACGGGCACCCGCGTCCTTGAGGCGTTCGAGGTGACGGCCAATGACTGGCGCACGAAGGTTGGTGCCGCTTCAAAGACCATCAGAGACAATGACCTTTCTCGGCTCCACATAATCGCCGCTCGGCCAGAGGCGGACCGTGCTGCCGCCTCGGCAGAGCTTCGCGCGCTGGCGGAGGATGTGTCTGTGCTGGACGCCCGGCAGGTCGTGGAGGTTTTGGCAGCGCTCCTGACCCGGCCCCAGAGGGCGGAGGCCCTAACGCGGCTGTACGAGTATCTTGACCGCTACCAGCCCGACACAGAGCGGGTAAACCTGTTCGTGCGCAAGCTTGGGGAGGCGGGCCTAGTGGAAGGCGCGGGCAATTGATGCCCCGACCACCTCTGCCAGTCGTGGGGGGACCGCATTTCCGATCTGCGTGTACTGAGAACTGCGCGAGCCCTCAAATACCATGTCAGCCGGAAAGGTCTGCAACAGGGCGGACTCAAGCACGGTCAATCGCCGTCCGCCACGTAGCGTCCCCACTTTGGGCTTCCCACCATCCCAAAGGTGCTTGTGGTAGGGCGGCACAAGATCAAACTCGTCGACGAAGTGGGTCTTGTTGCCGCCAGCCGAGGCAAGGATGGTTGGCGCGGGCTGGTCTAAATTAATTGCCCGCCCGCCCCCGTTGAACAGTTGCCCGGCGTATGGGCTCGGGCGAAGGTCAGGCGTCTTGGCATAGACAACCTTTGACGGATTGGGATTGCCCAAGACCTCACCCCTGCGAAGGACCGAACCCGCAGTGATGTATCGGCCTGGCCGGTGGGTCGGAGCAGGGAAATCCACCCCGCCCTTGAGGAAGCCGATCACCATGACCCGAAGCCGCTTCTGCGGCACGCCGTAGTCCGCAGCGTTGACGATCCGAGGCGGCAAGACCGTATAGCGATCGCTGATCGTGGCCAAGATGCTGTCGAAGTAGTCGCGATTGCGTGGGGCGAGGAGCCCTGCGACGTTCTCCATAATGAACGCCCTTGGCAACGCTTCGTTTACCGCCCGCACGAACTCAGGCAACATGTCTCGAACGTCGCTGGCCGCCAAGCGCTTGCCTCCATTGGAGAAGGGCTGGCAGGGCGGTCCACCTGCAATCAAGTCAACGCCGCTCCACTGGCGAAAATCAACGCCTGTGATCGACCGTTCAACCACTTCGGCACTCGGGAAGTGGCGACGGTAGGTGGCGCAGGCGTCCCGATTAGTATCGAGGCCCAAAACCGGGCGAAAGCCCGCCCGCTCTAGACCCAGGCTTAGCCCGCCAGCGCCACAGAACAGGTCGATGCTCGTTAGCGTCAAGGGCAGCCTCGCAAGGAACGTTAAGTGAACATATAGGGCGATGGTGAATCAACCGTCAACAGCTACGACCCAGAAACGATAATTCGCGGCGATCCGAAAGAGCATGCTCGGGGAAATCGGTGGATGCTGCATTCGGTACATGGCGCACGGTGGCACCAATGTGGAAAACCGGACCGTCTTAGTCCCGTCTTTTCCGCTGTCCACAAAGACGGCGGCCCCACTAGGGGGCCACCAAGTATCCGTCTTCGTTGGAGAAAATGGCGCGCCCGAAAGGATTCGAACCTCTGACCCCCAGATTCGTAGTCTGGTGCTCTATCCAGCTGAGCTACGGGCGCTTGCCGTCGACCGCGGCCTGGCCGCGGGAGTGAGCCTGATAGCTTCTGCGGCGCTGCCGCGCAAGCCGTTCCGGCTCAAGAAATTCAGGGCCGCGCCGCACGCCTGAGCCGCGTCGGCCGGGCCGCCGTCCGTTCGGCTGCTGCTTCGGCGAGCGCCGCCCAGCGGCGGAGTTCGTCGGGGTCGTCGAAGGCCGCTTCAGGCAGCGCCCAATAGCTGCCGATCGTCACCTCGCCCTTGCCGGTCGCATAGCTGAAGGGGCGGGAGCCGGCTGCGGAGAAGGCCTCGCGCGATTCGGCGTCCGTCTTCATCCAGATGACGCCATCCGCCTCGATGGCGATGATGCGGCCGTGGCGGTAGATGCCGTGGCCGCCGAACATCCGCTTGAGGCTGACAGCACCGAAAGGCTCGAAGATCTCTCGGATGCCCTCGGCGTCCATCGCGCCGTCAGCCGGCGCCGTGCAGCGCCGGCGCCCTATCAGGCAGGGCTTTCGCCGGCGTGATCGAAACGCTTTCGCCGCAACCGCAGGCCGCCGTTTCGTTTGGGTTCTTGAAGACGAAGGTCGAGGCGAACTTGTCGGTCTTCACATCCATCTCGCTGCCGAGAAGGAACAGCACGGCCTTGGGATCGACCAGGACCTTGACGCCCTTGGCGTCGATCACCTCGTCGAGCGGGTTCGCAGCCTCGGCGTATTCGACCGTGTAGCTCATGCCGGCGCAGCCGCCGTTCTTCACGCCGACACGGAGGCCGATCACCGGCCTGTCGGCTCCCGCCACCGCGGCCCGCACTCTGTCGGCGGCGGCGTCGGTGATGGTCATCACCTGCAATCTGGAGCGCATGGAATCGTCCTTTCGAGCGGCAGGTTCAAGGCCTGCGATCGGTGGACCTGAATGTAAGGGCTATTCTTGAAGAAATCGAGATGGCCCGCCCTCACCACATGTCGAGCGCCACGCGCGCCTCATCCGACATGCGCGACTGGTCCCAGGGCGGATCGAAGGTCATGGTGACCTTGACGGCGGCGATGCCAGGCACCGCAGACACCGCATTCTCGACCCAGCCCGGCATCTCGCCCGCCACCGGGCAGCCGGGCGCGGTTAATGTCATATCGATGTCGACCTTGCGGTCGTCGTCGATGGAGACGCGGTAGATCAGGCCGAGTTCGTAGATGTCGGCGGGGATCTCCGGATCATAGACGGTCTTCAGCGCCGCGACGATCTCGTCGGTCAGGCGGTCGATCTCTTCCGGCGGCAGCGCCGGCGATGGCGCGACGTCGGGCGCATTCGGCTTGGGCTGGTCGATCAGATCGGTCATCGTGCTAATCTACGCACTCGGGGTCAGGCAAACAAGGCTTCCGCCTTGCGCAACGCGCCGGCCAGGGCATCGACCTCCTCCATCGTGTTGTAGAGACCGAAGGAGGCGCGGCAGGTGGCGGTGACGCCGAAGCGGGCGAGCAGCGGCATGGTGCAATGGGTGCCCGCGCGTACGGCGACGCCATGCCGATCGATCACGGTCGCGACGTCATGCGCATGCGCGTTCTCGAAGGCGAAAGAGACGACGGCGCTCTTGTTCTTCGCCTTGCCGATGATGCGCAGCGAGTTGATCTCGCCGAGCTTCTGATGCGCATAGGAGACGAGCTTGTCCTCGTGCTCCCTGATCGCCGGCTTGCCCACGCGCTCGATATAGGCGAGCGCCTCGCCGAGGCCGATGGCCTGCACGAGGGGAGGGGTGCCGGCCTCGAAGCGATGCGGCGCTTCGTTGTAGGTCACCATGTCCTCGGTGACGGCGCGGATCATCTCGCCGCCGCCGAGGAATGGCGGCAGCGCGTCGAGCAGGGCCTTGCGGCCCCAGAGCACGCCGATGCCCGAGGGGCCATAGAGCTTGTGGCCGGTCATCACGAAGAAGTCGCAGCCGATATCCTGGACGTCGATGTCGAGATGCACCGCGGCCTGCGCGCCGTCGACGAGGACCGGGACGCCATGCCGCCTGGCGATGGCGCAGACGTCCTTCACCGGAACGATGGTGCCGAGCGCGTTGGACATCATGGTGATCGAGATCACCTTGGTGCGCGGCGTGACGAGCTTCTCGAATTCGTCGAGCAGGAAATTGCCGTCCTCGTCGACCGGCGCCCACTTGATCACGGCGCCATGGCGCTCGCGCCAGAAATGCCAGGGCACGATGTTGGAATGGTGCTCCATGATGGAGAGCAGGATCTCGTCGCCCCCGCCGATATTCAGGTGCCGGCCGAGCGAGGCGGCGACGAGGTTGTAGGCCTCCGTCGCGTTCTTGGTGAAGATGACCTCATCGACGGAGGGAGCGTTGATGAAGGCGCGGCAGGCCTCGCGCGCCGCCTCGTAGGCCTCGGTCGCCGCATTCGCGAGGTAGTGAAGGCCGCGGTGAACGTTGGCGTATTCCGTCTCGTAGGCGAGCCGCATGCGGTCCAGCACCTGACGCGGTTTCTGCGCCGAGGCCGCGTTGTCGAGATAGACGAGCGGCTTGCCGTAGGGCTCCAGCGCGAGGGCCGGGAAGTCGGCGCGGATACGGGCGAGGTCGTAGGTCATGTCGATCTCGCTGCTCTAGCGGACTTCTCGCGCCACTCATCCGTCAGCAGTCCCGAGTAGCCCCAATCCTCGTCAGCGATTTCCTGAATGACGACATGTGTATGCTCGGGCTTCTTGCCGAGGACGCGCACCAGTGTGTCGGTGAATTCGGCGACGATCTTCGCCTTCTGCTCGCGGGTCGCGCCCTTCGTGATCTGCAGGTTGATGTAGGGCATGGTGCTAGCCGCGCCCCCGCAGCCAGCCCTCGACGAGCCGGCCGAGCGCCTCCCTCAGCCCCTCATGCGCCACCGCCTCCAGCGCCTCGCCGGCGAAGGCCTGGATCATCAGGCCCTCCGCTGCCTTGCGCGGCAAGCCGCGGGACATGAGGTAGAACAGGAGGTTGTCGTCCAAAGCGCCGACCGTCATGCCATGGGCGCAGACCACGTCGTCGGCGAAGATCTCCAGCTCCGGCTTGCCGTGCATGGCCGCATGCTCGCCGAGCAGCAGCGCATTCGAGGCCATCTGCCCGTCGGTCTTCTGGGCATGCGGCTTGACCACGATCTTGCCCTGGAAGACGCCCTTGGCTTCATCGTCGACGACGCTGCGGAACAGCTCGCGGCTTTCGCCGCGCAGCGCGTCATGCTCCACGACCAGCGTGTTGTCGCAATGCTGCCGGCCCTTGAGCAGGCTGACGCCGCGCACGCCGATCTTGGCGTCGTCGCCATGGACGCGGACGAAGACCTGATGTCGAGAGAGCGCCGCGCCTGTCGTCATGTTCAGCGTCTGGCAGGACGCGCCTTCCGCGACCGAGGCGGAGAAGGTCGACAGCGACTGGGCGGTGACGTCCAACGCATTGACGCGGACATGCTCCAGCGCGGCCCCCTTGGCGAGCACCGTCTCGACCACGATATTCGCTTGCGCGCCCGCGGCGCCGCGATGGGTTTCCACCAGCGTGGCCGCGGCCCCCTCGCCAAGCACGACGACGATCCGGGCGTGCGACGCCGTCGCATCTGTCGATTCGAAAGCAAGATGGATCGGCTCCGCCAGACTGACGCCGGCCGGCACCTCGATCGTCACGCCACCCGTCATGAACGCCGTGTTGAGCGAGGCGACGACATCGGTCGAAAGATCGGCGCCGCCGTTGAGCGCGGCGGCGAAGCCGGAGGGATCCTCTGCCAGGCTCGTCACCGTGACCCCTGCGGGGAGGGCAGGGGACCGCACGAGCCAACCGTCGACGAAGACGAAACCCACCGCTCCGTCGAGCAGGAACCAGGCCGGGCGCGCCGCCGTCTCAGCGGAAGGAGCTGGGGCGAGGGGAGCCGCGTTGCGCATCAACGAGCGCAGGTCGGTGTAGTGCCAGGCCTCGATGCGCCGGTGCGGCAGGCCTGAGGCTTCCACCCGGGCGAAGGCCTGGCGGCGGAGACCTTCGGCCCCAGCAGGCGCCGCGGTCGAGAAGAGCTTGGCGAGTTCCGTTTCGGCCGCGGTCTTCAGGGTGGCGACAGGCGCGTTCATCACGCGGCCTCGGCGTAGTCGCGGTAGCCGTTCTTCTCGAGCTCCAGCGCCAGCTCCTTGCCGCCGGACTTCACGATGCGGCCCTTCGCCATCACATGCACGGTGTCCGGCACGATATGGTCGAGCAGGCGCTGGTAGTGGGTGATCACGAGGAAGGCACGGTCTGGCGACCGCAGCCGGTTGACGCCCTCGGACACGATGCGCAGCGCATCGATGTCGAGGCCGGAGTCCGTTTCGTCGAGGATGCACATCCTCGGCGAAAGCAGCGCCATCTGAAGGATTTCCATGCGCTTCTTCTCTCCGCCGGAGAAGCCGACGTTGAGCGCGCGCTTCAGCATGTCCTTGTTGATGCCGAGCTGCTCAGCGGCGCCGTTGACCGCCTTGATGAAGGCGGCCGGCTGCAGTTCCGCTTCGCTGCGGGCGCGGCGCTGCGCGTTCATCGCCGCCTTCAGGAAGGTCATGGTGGCGACGCCCGGGATCTCCAGAGGATACTGGAAGGCGAGGAACAGGCCGGCGGCGGCGCGGGCGTCCGCCTCCAGCTCCAGGACGTTCTGGCCATTGAGGAGTATTTCGCCGTCGAGGACCTCGTAGTCCTCCTTGCCGGCGATGACATAGGAGAGCGTCGACTTGCCTGAGCCGTTCGGCCCCATGATGGCGGCGACCTCGCCGGCCTTCACGGTGAGGTTGAGCCCGTTGAGGATGGTCTTGTCCTCGTCGGCGATCTTGACGGTGAGGTTGCGGATTTCGAGCATGGTGGTCTCATTTCACTCGGGTTTGCAGAAAAGCCCTGACGGCGCGATCCAACGACCGCACATCATCAAGGCGCGAAGCGACTTGCTTGGGATCGACCGAGCGCACGACGCCACGTTCGTTCGGGTAGCGATATCGCGTAGATGCAGTTGAAAGATCGTCGAACTGCAGGAATTCGTTCTTCAGGGCGTGTTCTCCGGGCAGCATCTGCGCCAATCCGAGAATACTATGCGACGGTCCGGCTGGAATGCCCTCGACTTCGAGGACTGCACGCAACAACTTCTCCACTGTCTGCTGAAGAAAGTAGGACGCCTGCCTTGGGAGCGGCTCGGCAAAACGGCCAGCTCCATCCAGTTCCTCACCGGCGATGAGGAGAAAACCTTCGATCCGGCGTTTGCGAACCAGTTCCGGCGTCAGCTTCTCGGTCATGCCCGGTAAAGCTCCCGTCCTTCGAGGGCGATTCGCCTGACGAAAGAGGTGGGCAAGGCTTGGCCGACCTCGAAGAGCTCCGCATCGCAAGGCACCACGTCGCAACCGACGCCGGTCGAGCGAACCGGCGCGTAGACCTCGGAATACCCATCTGATCCGCTATCCCCGAACCATTTTCCCTCCTTCGCCACCACCAGCAAATCGAAATCGCTGTCCGGCCGATGGTCTCCCCGAGCGCGGCTGCCGAAGAGCCAGATCGCCTTCGGATCGAGCGCCTGTACGAGCCGATCGACCACAGCGTCGAGCGCCTCCTGCTCGGTGGCGTAGCGTCCGGTGTTGGGGCGTATGGTCGTCGCGGATGACATGGTCACCCCACGCTCCCTTCCAGCGAGATCGAGATCAGCTTCTGCGCCTCGACCGCGAACTCCATCGGCAGCTGCTGCAGCACCTCCTTGACGAAACCGTTGACGATGAGCGCCACGGCCTCCTCCTCCGAGAGCCCGCGCTGCTGGCAATAGAAGAGCTGGTCCTCGGCGATCTTGGAGGTCGTCGCCTCGTGCTCGACGACCGCGGTCGCATTGTTGCTCTCGATGTAGGGGATCGTATGCGCGCCGCAGGTGTCCCCGATGAGGAGGCTGTCGCAGTTCGTGAAGTTGCGTGCGCCCTTGGCGCGGCGGTGCATCGAGACCTGGCCGCGGTAGGTCGAATCGGAGCGGCCGGCCGCGATGCCCTTGGCCAGGATCTTCGACTTGGTGTTGCGGCCGAGATGGATCATCTTGGTGCCGCTATCCACCTGCTGCATGCCGTTCGACACCGCGATCGAATAGAATTCGCCGGTGGACTCATCGCCGCGAAGGATGCAGCTCGGGTACTTCCAGGTGATGGCGGAGCCCGTCTCGACCTGCGTCCAACTGATCTTCGAGCGGTCGCCGCGGCAGTCGCCGCGCTTGGTGACGAAGTTGTAGATGCCGCCCTTGCCCTCGCTGTCGCCCGGGTACCAGTTCTGCACGGTCGAGTACTTGATCTCGGCGTCTTCCAAGGCGATCAGCTCGACCACGGCGGCGTGGAGCTGGTTCTCGTCGCGCTTCGGCGCGGTGCAGCCTTCGAGGTAGCTCACGTAAGAGCCCTTGTCCGCGATGATCAGCGTGCGCTCGAATTGCCCCGTCTTCTGCTCGTTGATGCGGAAATAGGTCGAGAGCTCCATCGGGCAGCGCACGCCCGGCGGGATGTAGACGAAGGAGCCGTCGGAGAAGACCGCGCTGTTCAGCGTGGCGAAATAGTTGTCGGTGGTGGGCACCACGGTGCCGATGTACTGCCGTACGAGTTCGGGGTGGTGCTGCAGCGCCTCGGAGATCGAGCAGAAGATCACGCCCGCCTTGGCGAGCTCCTCCTTGAAGGTCGTCACCACCGAGACGCTGTCGAAGACGGCGTCGACGGCCACGCGGTTGGCGGGGGCGACGCCGGCCAGGATCTCCTGCTCGCGCAGAGGGATGCCGAGCTTTTCGTAGGTCTTGAGCAGCTCCGGATCGACCTCGTCGAGCGACGTCGGACCGGCCGTGCTCTTCGGCGCGGCGTAATAGTGCAGGTCCTGGTAATCGATCTGCGGATAGCTGACGCGGGCCCAGGTCGGGTCACGCATGGTCAGCCAGCGGCGATAGGCATCCAGCCGCCATTCCGTCATCCATTCCGGCTCGTTCTTCTTCGCCGAGATGTAGCGGACGATGTCCTCGTTCAGCCCCTTGGGCGCGAGGTCCATCTCGATGTCGGTGACGAAGCCGTACTTGTACTGGTCGACGTCGATCGCCTTGACCTGCTCGACCGTTTCGAGAACCGCTGGCATTTCCTGTCTCCTCATCCCGCCGGTTCAAGGCCGGCGGATGCGAAAGTCCGAACTCTGGTTTCAGGCCGCGCGGCGCGCCTTCGCGCCGGCGATGGTTGTGAAAGCATCGATCGCTTTGGCGACGTCCGCCTCGGTCGTCGTCCAGCCGAGCGAAAAGCGCAGCGCGCTCTCCGCCAGTTCGGGGGCGACGCCCATGGCGTCGAGCACATGCGAGCGCCGGACCTTGCCCGACGAGCAGGCTGACCCCGACGAAATCGCGACGCCCGCGAGATCGAAGGCGATGACGGCGGTCTCGGCCTTCAGGCCCGGCACGCCGATGTTCAACGTGTTCGGTAGGCGAGGGACGTTCTCGCCGAAGACGACCAGATCGGGGCGCGCCGCGCGCAAGCCCGCCAGAAGCCCGTCGCGGAGCGCCGCCAACCGATTCGATTCTTCAGGCATCGCCGCGACTGCGACTTCGGCTGCAGCGCCCATGCCGACGATGCCGCCGACATTCTCCGTGCCCGAACGGCGGCGCATCTCATGTCCGCCGCCCTTGAGCAGAGGTTCGGCGATCCGGAGCCGATCGCCGTTCAGCACGATGGCCCCGACGCCCTTGGGGCCGCCGATCTTGTGCGCAGAGAGCGCGATGGCGGCGACGCCGAGCGTGCGGATATCGACCGGAATCTTGCCCCAGGCCGCCACCGCATCGCAGACCACCGCCGAGTCGCGCAACTGGGCGGTCGTGGCCGCGACCGGCTGGATCACGCCGGTCTCGCTGTTGGCGAGCTGCAGCGCGACGAGAGCCGGCGCGCCGACATCACCGAGCCGGGCGAGCTCTTCCGCAGCGATCAGACCGCCGCCGTCGACGCCAAGCCGACCGACCGAGGGACCGGCCGCACCAAGGACAGCATCATGCTCGGTCGCACCGCAGATCAGCTCCTCGAAGGACCGTCCATCGCCATGGACGATCGCCGGCGAAGGCCGCAGCAGCGTGTTCAGCGCCTCAGTAGCGCCCGAAGTGAAGACCACGTTCTTCGCCTCGCCGCCCACGGCCGCCGCCACCTGATGGCGGGCGCGGTCGATCGCGGCGCGGGCCGCGCGGCCCTCGGCGTGGATGGAGGAGGGATTGCCGACGAGGGAGAAGGCGCGCGCCATCGCCTCGGCCGCCTCGGGCCGCAGCGGCGTCGTCGCGTTGTGATCGCAATAGGCGCGCTCGCCCATCATCGACCGGCTCCTCTTCGCGAGCATCGCTCACGAAATGCTTGAAATCGACGGCGCAACCCGTGCTATAGCAGCCCGCCGCCGAGAGCCGCGGGCGGACGAGAACTAATGTTCTCATTCCGTTCGCAACCTAGAACAATTCTAACAGGTTGGATGTAGGGCGCAGGACCCGTCGGCGTCAAGGCGTCGACCAACTTGCCGCAACCTCCCCGCCAGCGAGACACGCATGCCTGAGGTCATCTTCAACGGTCCCGAAGGCCGCCTGGAAGGCCGCTACCAGATCTCCAAGAAGCGCGGCGCGCCGATCGCGCTGCTCCTGCATCCGCACCCGCAATTCGGCGGGACAATGAACAACCAGATCATCTACAACCTCTATTACCAGTTCCTGGAGCGCGGTTTTTCCGTGCTGCGTTTCAATTTCCGCGGCGTGGGGCGTAGCCAGGGCCTTTTCGACCATGGCGCGGGAGAATTGTCCGATGCGGCGTCGGCGCTCGACTGGGCGCAGGCCATGGCTCCTGAAGCCAAGACCTGCTGGGTGGCTGGCGTCTCGTTCGGCGCCTGGATCGGCATGCAATTGCTGATGCGTCGGCCTGAGATCGAGGGCTTCCTGTCAATCGCCGCCATGGCCAACCGCTACGACTACACGTTCCTGGCGCCATGCCCGTCCTCAGGCCTGTTCGTCCACGGAGAGAACGACCGCGTCTCGCCGGCCAAGGAATCGATCAGCGCCATCGACAAGGTGAAGACGCAGAAAGGGATCAAGATCGAGCATGCGATCATCCCCGGCGCCAACCACTTCTTCGAGGACCGGATGGACGAGCTGAAGGACTCGATCGGCGCCTATCTCGACAAGCAGCTCGACGGCAGGCTCTGACTCGTGCTCGGGGCGGTCCTCGCCGGATTTCTGCTCGGCGGTTCGCTCATCATCGCGATCGGCGCGCAGAACGCTTATGTGCTGCGTCTCGGCCTGCTTCGCCGCCATGTCCTGCCGGCCGCGCTGTTCTGCGCCCTGTCGGACGCGGCGCTGATCCTGGCCGGCGTGGCCGGCTTCGGGGCCGCGATCAAGGCGGCGCCGACCCTGCTGCTGGTCGTGCAATGGGGAGGGGCGGCTTTCCTCCTGTGGTACGGCTTCACGGCCTTCCGCCGGGCCATGAAGGCAGGGGCCCTGCAGGCGGCAGGAGCGGACGATCTGACGTTGAAGGCTGCGCTGGCGCAATGCGCCGCGTTTACCTGGCTCAATCCGCATGTCTATCTCGATACGGTCGTTCTGGTCGGCGGCATCTCGACCACTTTCGGCGAGAATCGCTGGTTCTTCGGGCTCGGCGCGGCCTCGGCCTCCTTCCTGTGGTTCTTCTCGCTGGCCTATGGCGCGCGTCTGCTGACGCCAGTCTTCAAGCGGCCGGCCGCCTGGCGGGTGCTCGACATCGGAATCGGTTGCGTCATGTGGCTGCTGGCGGCGAAGATTCTCACGACGCCGCTTTGACGGCGCGCCCGCGACCGTGAATAAGGCAAGGCGCGAGCCGACGTCATCCTGAGCCTTCCGAACGATGATGATTGGCGTCTCCAGTGCATGCTGGAACATCCTTCGACAGGCTCAGGATGAGGCCGGAGGATGGTTTGCAGTCCTGAAGCCGAGCCGAGACGACGATGACCGACTTCCAGCCGAAATCCGATTTCCTGCAGGCGCTGAAGGAGCGCGGCTTCATCCATCAATGCTCGGATTACGAGAGCCTAGACGCGCGCGCGCGCGAGGGAAAGGCGATCGGCTACATCGGCTTCGACGCGACGGCGCCGTCGCTGCATGCTGGCTCGCTCGTGCAGATCATGATGCTGCATTGGCTGCAGAGGACCGGCAACAAGGCCATCGCGCTGATGGGCGGCGGCACGACCATGGTCGGCGATCCATCGGGCCGCGACGAGTCGCGCAAGCTGCTGACCGTCGAAGACATCGAGGCTAACAAGATCGGCATCAAATCAATCTTCTCGAAGTTCCTCAGCTTCGGCGACGGGCCTCGCGACGCGGTCATGTCGGACAACGCCGAGTGGCTGACGAAGCTCGGCTGGATCGAGATGCTGCGGGACGTCGGCCGGCACTTCTCGGTCAACCGGATGCTCAGCATGGATTCGGTGAAGCTCCGGCTCGACCGCGACAACGAGCATGGCTTGAGCTTCATCGAGTTCAACTACATGGTCCTGCAGGCTTATGATTTCACGGTGCTGGCGCGGCGGCATGGCTGCAACCTGCAGATGGGCGGCTCCGACCAATGGGGCAACATCGTCAACGGCATCGACCTCGGGCGGCGCCTCGGGCTGCACCAGTTGCATGCCCTGACCACGCCGCTGCTGACGACATCCTCGGGCGCCAAGATGGGCAAGACGGCGGCCGGCGCCGTCTGGCTCAACGCGGACATGCTGAGCCCTTACGACTACTGGCAGTACTGGCGGAACGCCGAGGACGCCGATGTCGGCCGCTTCCTGAAGTTGTTCACGCTGCTGCCCATGGAGGAGATCTCCCGGCTGGCTTCGCTCGGCGGCGCCGAGATCAATGAAGCGAAGAAGGTGCTCGCGACCGAGGCGACGGCGCTCGTGCATGGCCGCGAAGCCGCGGACGCCGCCGCTGAGACGGCGCGCCAGACTTTCGAGCAGGGCGGAGCCGCCGCTACGCTGCCGACGGTCACGCTGGCTGCTGGCGAGCTTGCGGCAGGGCTCGGCGTGCTGAACGCCTTCGTTCGGGCTGGGCTCGTCGCCTCGACGGGCGAGGCGCGGCGGCAGGTGCAGAGCGGCGGGCTCAGGGTCAACGACCAGGTCGTCACGGACATGCGCCAGTCGATCTCCGAAGCCGACGCCGTGAACGAGGGCGCGATCAAGCTATCCTTCGGCAAGAAGAAGCATGTGCTTTTGAAGGTGGGGTAGGCTGGCGCCCCGCTTCTCCCTTGCAGCAGTTAAAGTCAGCGCTTCTTCGCCTCCTGCCACAGCGCTTCCATCTCGGCGAGATCGCTCTGCTCAGGCGTCCTGCCGCTCGTGCGAAGCATTTCCTCCACAGCCTTGAAGCGCCGCTCAAATTTGGCATTCGCGGCGCGCAGCACCTGGTCGGGATCGAGCCCCTTCCAGCGCGCCACATTGGCGAGCACGAAAAGCAGGTCGCCCAGTTCCTCCGCCGCTTCCTCGGCCGTGCCGCCCGCGATCGCCTCGCGCAATTCGCCGAGCTCCTCCTCGGCCTTGTCCAGCACCTGATCGATCGCCGGCCAGTCGAAGCCCACCTTCGCCGCCCTGTCCTGCAGTTTCACGGCGCGCTGCGCGGCGGATAGGGCGGCCGACACGCCGTCGAGCACGCTCGCCGTCTCGGCGCCGCGCGTCAGATTGCGCTCTGCCTTCTCCTGCGCCTTGATGCGGGCCCAGCTCGCCTTCACCTCTTCCGGCGTCCAATCGCGCCGCTCGCCGAAGACGTGCGGGTGGCGCCTTATCATCTTGGCGGTGATGGCCTCGACCACGCCGCCGAAATCGAAGGAGCCTTCCTCCTCCGCCATGCGGGCATGGAACACGACCTGAAGCAGAAGATCGCCGAGCTCTTCGCGCAAGTCCTCTCGGTCGCCCTGCGCGATGGCTTCGGCGACCTCATGCGCCTCCTCGATCGTATAGGGCGCGATCGTCTCGAAGCTCTGCGCGATGTCCCAGGCGCAACCCGTGACGGGATCGCGCAGGGCCGCCATAATGGCGAGGAGATCGGCGATGTCGCGCGAGGGCTTGATCATGGTGCCGGGCTAGCATCGCGGGGAGGGCGCTGTCACCCGCCGGCTCAACCGTCGGCCTTCGCCTTGACGGCGCGCGTCGCCATGCGGCCGGCTTCGCGAGCCGCCGCCTGGAGCTCGATCCGGAAGTCGTCGCGCTTTTCGTGGATCGAGGCGATCACGAGCCCAATTGGCACGCCGATGCCGACGAGCGCGGCTTCCGAGAGCTGCAGGCTCGCCTCGATCGTCTCCGGCACGGCATCGGTCACGCCGAGCTTGTAGAGGCGGCTCGCGTGGGCTGCATCCCGCGCGCGCGCGACGATCGGCAGATCCGGCCACGTCGCCCGAATGGTCGCGACCAGCTTCTCGATGGCGCTCGGCGTATGGATGGTGATGATGACCGCCGCCGCCTCCGAGAGATTGCATAGGTCAAGGAAGGCCTTGTCCGTGGCGTCGCCGAAATAGACCGTCCGGCCCCGCTTGCGGTCGAGCGCGACGGAACGCGCATCCGAATCGGTGGCGATATAGGGGATCTTGTGCCGCTCCAGCATGTCGCAGACCACGCGTCCGACGCGGCCATGGCCGACGACCAAAGCGTGCCGCGTCTCATGCGGCGGCTTCGCCTGGGCCGCTACATCGGCGGCCGGCGAGGGCGGCGGCGCGGTCAGTCGGCCGACGAGCCCGAGCAGGGGCGTTAGCGCCATCGACAGCACGACGACGAGCAGCGCCAGGGCTGCGACGCCGTTCTCCAGCACGCCCGCGGCCTGGGCGGCCGTGATGCCTACAACGCCGAGTTCGCCTCCGGGCGCAAGCAGCAGGGACGCCTCGAGCGTTGTCGCTCTCGGCTGGCGGGCGGCGGCGAGGATCGCGGCCGTGATTGCCGCCTTGATCGCGAGCAGCGCCGCCACGCCGCCCAGGACCAAGCCGGGCGCCGACAGGATGGTTCGGACGTCGATCATCATGCCGACGGTGAAGAAGAAGATGCCGAGGAGCAGCCCCTTGAAGGGCTTCACGATGGCCTCGATGTTCTTGCGGTACTCGGTTTCCGCCAGAAGCAGCCCGGCGACGAAGGCGCCAAGCGCCATCGACAGATCCGCCAGCGCGGCGATGACGCCAGTCGCCACGATCACGAAAAGGATCGCGGCGATGAACAGCTCGCTCGACTGCGCCTCCGCGACCAGACGGAACAGCGGCCGCAACAGCAGCCGGCCGAACAGAACGATCAGCCCGAGCGCCAGCACCGCTTTGGCGAAGGCGATCCCGATGGTCTGGGCGAGGGCCGTCCCGCCGGCGCCCAGCATGGCGATCAGGATCAGCAGCGGGATGGCCGCAAGATCCTGCGCCAGAAGGATCGCGAAACTGTTGCGGCCTGTGCCGGTGGCCATGCGTCCCTGGCTCGACAGGATCTCGATGACGATCGCCGTCGAGGACAGGGCTAGACAGCCAGCCAGCACGACGGCGGCGGCGGGTTCGAGCCCCAGAAGGCGCAGCACTCCGCCGAGCGCCAGCGACGCGAGCAGCCATTGCGCGCCGCCGAGCGTCAGGATGGCGCGGCGCAGCGAGGCCAAGCGCTCGAAGGTCATCTCGATGCCGATCAGGAACAGCAGGAAGACGACGCCGAACTCTGCGATGCCGGCCACGCGCGACGCGTTGGTGACGCTGATCCAGAACAGCGAAGGGACGGTATGCACGAAGGAGCCGAGGCCGAGCGGACCGAGCAGAGCGCCGGCGGCGAGGAAGCCGACGACCGGACTGACGCCCAGTCGACGGGCCACGGGCATCAGGATGCCGGCCGTGCCCAGCACCACAAGGGCGTCGCTATAGACTTCGATATTCAGCTGAGAAGCCAATGCCGGGGATGCTCCCGCAGGCCCGATCGCCCACTTCGCCTTGGCATAGCGGCGGGGACAAGCGGCGGGAAGGGCGGAATGGCTTAAGGCGTCCGCGACGAGCGACGTTGAAGACGAGCGACGTTGAATTGGTGGAGTCATGCCGCCTCGACCCGGCACCCGCGCCGATTGAGTCGCAGAAGATATATTATGGAACAGTTCGACGTGCCGAGAGCTGGAATGATCGGGCGCGCGCCGCCTCTAGAACTCCAGCTTCAGCCCGTCGTAGGCCGGCTCGATATGGGCTGGCAGCCGCGCAGCCAGCGCCGCGTAGTCGAGGTCGGTGTGCAGGTTCGTCAGCACGGCGCGCTTCGGCGCCAAGCGCTCGATCCACGCCAGCGCCTCGTCGAGCGACAGGTGGCTCGGATGCGGCCGGACGCGCAGAGCATCGATGATCCAGAGGTCGAGCCCGACCAGGTGATCGAGCGCTTCCGGCGGAACGGCGCTGACATCAGGCGTGTAGGCCATGCCGCCGACCCTGAGCCCCAGCGCGTCGACGCCACCATGGACCAGCCGGAACGGCGTGACGTTCATCTGGCCGCCGGCACCGCCGATCACGAAGGCGACGCCCGATTCGATTCGCCGCTCGCTGAGGATCGGCGCATAGTCGCTGCCATGGGGCGTGCGGAAGACGTAACCGAAGCGCTCGACCATTCCACGGGCCGTCGTCTCATCCATGAAGGCGTCAATGCGCCTGCGGTTGTGTATCACCAGCGGCCGAACGTCGTCGACGCCATGGGTATGGTCGGCGTGGTCGTGCGTGTAAACGATGGCGTCGATCCGCTCGACCTCGGCCGACAGCAGCTGGTCGCGCAGGTCCGGCGAGGTGTCTACGAGGACGATAGTGCTATCGCTGCCATCGATCTGCTCCAGCAGGATCGAGCAGCGCCGGCGCCGGTTGCGCGGGTTGGTTGGATCGCATTCGCCCCAGCCCTGGCCGACGCGCGGCACGCCGCCGGAGGAGCCGCAGCCGAGGATGGTGACATGGCGGCGCATCAGACTGGGGCCAGTCTCGGAAGCCGGCCGAAAAGCCGTTCCGCATTGCGCGAGGTTATGGCGGCAAGCTCCTCCAGAGACAAGCTTTTCAGCTCTGCGAGGACCGCCGCCGTATGCCGCACGAAACCGGGCTCGTTGCGTTTCCCGCGATGCGGCATCGGAGCCAGGTAGGGCGCATCTGTCTCGACCAGAAGTTGGTGCAGCGGGGCCTCGCGCGCGATCTCACGCAGTTCCTCGGAGGCCTTGAACGTCAGGATGCCTGACATCGAGAGGAAGAACCCGAGCGCCAGGCCGCGCCGCGCCAGCTCGGGGCCGGAGGAGAAGCAGTGCAGGACGGCGGGGAAGGTGCCCTTCCCGCTCTCATCTTCGAGAATGGCGATCATGTCGTCGTCGGCGGCGCGCGCATGGATCACCAGCGGAAGCTGCGTCTGGCGTGCTGCGGCGATATGCGTGCGCAGGCCCTGCGCCTGCGCGGCGCGCGGCGCTTTGTCGTAGTGGTAATCGAGGCCAGCCTCGCCGATGCCAACGCATTTGGGATGGTCGGCCAGCGCGACCAGCCGCTCAGCGGTGACGTCGAGTTCCAGGTCGGCGTAATGCGGATGCGTGCCGACCGTGAAGAAGACATCCTCATGCGCCTCGGCCAACGCTCGATAGCGCTCGACGCGCGCGACATGCGTCGAGATCGTGATCATCCGCCCGACGCCGGCCGCTCTGGCGCGCGCCAGCACCCCGTCGATGTCGGCGGCGAGATCAGGGAAATCGAGATGGCAATGCGTGTCCGTCAGCATCAGGCCGCGCCGTCCTCCTTCGGCTCCACGTAGCGCGGGAAGATGCCTTCGGGCGCGGGCAGCGCAGTGCCGCTGACCAACGCCTGGGCTGGCGAGACGTTCGCCAGGAGCCGCACCTCCGCCGGCACTGCCAGCAGATCGAGGAGCCGCGCCGCCGCCTTTGGAATGAAGGGCTGGCAGGCGATGCCGACGCAGCGCAAGAGCTCGGCGGTCGTGTAGAGGACGCTGTCGCGTCGCGCCGGATCGGCCTTGGCGAGCTTCCACGGTTCCTGCACCGCGAAATAGCGGTTCGCTTCTCCGGTCACCGCCCAGATATCGTTGAGCATCTCGTGCAGCGCGTAGCCTTCCATGTGCCTGCGCAGCTTGTCCGGAAGCGCGTAGGCCATAACCAACATGGCCTCGTCGGCCGCCGAGCCGGCGCGGCGCACAGGCACCCGACCCTCGCAGCCCTTGGCGATCATCGACAGCGAGCGCTGCGCAAGGTTCCCGAGGTCGTTGGCGAGGTCTGCATTGATACGGTTCACGATCGACTCGTGGCTGAAGCTGCCGTCCTGGCCGAAGGCGATCTCGCGCATGAAGAAATAGCGCAGCTGGTCGCTGCCATAGGCCCTCACGAGGTCGAAAGGGTCGAGCACGTTGCCGACCGACTTCGACATCTTCTCGCCCTTCACCAGCACGAAGCCATGGCCGAAGACCTGCTTGGGCAGCGGCAGCCCAGCCGACATCAGGAAGGCCGGCCAGTAGACGGCGTGGAAACGCGTGATGTCCTTGCCGATGATATGGACATCCGCCGGCCAATAGCGCGCCCGCGGGTGATCGGAGTCCGGGAAGCCGGTCGCTGTGACGTAGTTGTTCAGCGCATCGATCCAGACATACATGACATGGCCCGGCGCATCGGGCACTGGCACGCCCCAGTCGAAGGTCGTCCGGCTGAGCGAAAGGTCGGTCAGGCCGCCCTTCACGAAGCTCACGACCTCGTTGCGCCGCGAGGCGGGCGAGATGAAATCGGGCTCGGATTCATAGAGCGCGAGAAGCTTGTCCTGATAGGCCGAGAGGCGGAAGTTGTAGGTCTCCTCCTCCACCCACTCGACCGGGGTCCCCTGTCCGCCCAGCCGCACGCCATCGGGGCCGACGGTCGTCTCGGCCTCGTCGTAGAACGCTTCGTCCCGCACGGAATACCAGCCGGCATAGGTCGACTTGACGAAATCGCCGTTCGCGGCGATCCGCCGCCACAATTCCTGCGTCGACACCAAGTGGTCCCGGTCGGTCGTGCGGATGAAGCGGTCGTAGGAGACGTCCAGCGCCGCATCCATCGCCAGGAAGAGAGCGGCGATCTCATCGACGGAATCCTTGGGTGCCTTGCCTTGCGCCTCGGCGTTGCGCTGCACTTTCTGGCCATGCTCGTCGGTGCCGGTCAGGAAGAAGACGTCGTGGCCGTCCAGCCGCTTGAAGCGGGCGATCGCGTCGGCGCAAACCTTCTCGTAGGCATGGCCGATATGCGGCCGGCCGTTGGTGTAGTCGATGGCCGTGGTGATGTAGAATTTCGGCTTGTCGGCCATGGTCGTCGGCAGCCTTCTGGGGCGGGAGGTTCAGGCGCCGGATCGCCGCTCGATTTCGGCCAGAGCAGACAGGACCGAAAGGATGAACGGGCGACGGTCGAGGTTATAAGTCTCGACATCCCGCGCGGATCGCCTCAGCTTCTCCCACAGCTCAGCCTGTGCGGCAAGAAGCCTGCCTTCGCCTCCGGCCTCGGCGCCCGCACGGACGCGGCGACGGAGGTGGTCCTCGATCGCGGCCACAACAGCCTCGAAGGTCTCGATGCGCGCCTTGCCCTGCGTCTTGTCGGCGAGGGCCATGGCGGCGCGGCCGTCGGGGCGCGAGAGGCCGGCGACGATGCGCTCCAGATCGGCGCGGACGGCGAGCACGGCCGGGTCCAGGTCCTTCAACCCTTGCCGCAAGCTGCCGTGAGCCGAGCGCGCCGCCACTTCCGCCGCTGCCGGCTCGGCGCCGCCGATCCGGACCAGCCCTTCCCTCACCAACGCCTCGTCCAGCGCCTCGAACCGCAGCATGCGGCAGCGCGAGCGGATCGTCGGCAGCAGCGCGCCGGGCCTTTGCGCAATGAGCAGGAACACCGCGCGGGCCGGCGGCTCCTCGAGCATCTTCAGCAGCGCGTTGGCGCTCGAGCGGTTGAGGTCGTCGGCGGCATCGACGATGACGACGCGCCAGCCGCCCGTCCCCGATGTGACGCGGAAGACCGCGAGGCCGTCGCGCACGTCGTCGACGGCGATCTCCGTGCGCAGCGACTTGCCATCCTTCGCGAGCCCCCGGCGGATCACCGCCAAATCGGGATGCGAGAGCCGAGCCACCTGCCCGGCCACCGGATGCTCCGCGGGCACCATGAGATCGACGGCACCTTGCACGGCGGGCGACGCCGCATCGGGATGGGCCAGCAGGAAGCGGGCGAAGCGATAGGCGAGCACGGCCTTGCCGATGCCTTCCGGCCCGGCGAGCAGCCATGCGTGGTGCAAGCGCCCTTCGCGGAAGGCCTCCAGCAGAGCGCGCTCCTGCGTCTTATGGCCGACCAGCCAGAGCGTCTCGCGCGGATGGGGGTATTCGGCGAGGCGATCGGCTTCAGACGCACCGTCGCGGTCGATGCTCAGGACATCAGCCAAGGGCCGCCCTCCCCTCGCCGACGCCCAGACGCTGGCGGCAGGCGGTCTGGACCGCCGCCGCGACTTCGGCCTCGGACCCGCCGGCATCGATCAGCACGCAACGCTCCGGCTCGGCGGCCGCGATGGCGCGGAAGCTCTCCCGGACGCGCTCGTGGAAGGCGAGGCCCGCCGACTCGTACGCGTCCGCCGACGCCGCGTCGCCGCGCCGGCGCCGGGCCCGGGCCAGCCCGTCGCGCGGCGCGATATCGAGGATGAGGGTCAGGTCGGGCCTGGTCTCGCCGAGAGCCGCTGTTTCGACCGTTCGCACGAGCACGGCATCCACCGCACCGGCGGCGCCTTGATAGGCGCGGGTCGAGTCGATGAAGCGATCGCAGAGCACCCAGGCGCCTTGCGAGAGAGCAGGCTCGATAAGCCGGACGACGTGATCCCGCCGCGCGGCACCGAAGAGCAGGAGTTGCGTGACGCCGTCGAGCCTGGCCTCGGGATCGAGCAGCAGGGATCGGATGCGCTCTCCTATCAGGGAGCCGCCAGGCTCTCTCGTCACGACGACTTCGCGGTGAAAAGAACGAAGAAATGTCGACAGATGCTTGATCTGCGTCGATTTTCCACTGCCTTCGCCGCCTTCGAACGTGATCAGCCGGCCGCGCTGCGCCTGGGCCTTCCGCGCCGTCATGACTTGGGCGTCCGGCGGAAGAGTCCCGCCATCCAATCGAGGCTGTTGTCCCAGGCGCGCTTGCCGAGCGAGCCCTGATCGACGGAGTCGAGCGCAACGACGGGCACTTCGAGCGCGACGCCCTGATTGCGCCGGACCTGAAGGCGACCGATTTCTGCGCCCTTGGCGACCGGCGCCCGCACCGGGCTCCGGTAGATGATCGTGCTGGTCACGACGTCCTGTGCTGATTTCGGCAGCAGCAGTTCGATGTCGTCCCTGAGCCCGAGAGACACCCCCGGCTTCACGCCGCCGCTGACCTTGGCGTCTGTCAGCGCGATGTCCTTGTCCAAAAGCTTCCGCTTCTCGAAGTTCGAGAAACCCCAGTCCAGCAGCCGTCGCACATCGGCGGCGCGGGTCTGTGCGGAATCGGCGCCCATCACCACGGCGATGAGTCGGCGGCCATCCTGCTGCGCAGTGCCGACAATGTTGAACCCGGCCTCGCCGAGGTTGCCGGTGGCCAGACCGTCGCCGGCGTTGGCCGCGATGAGTGGGTTGCGGTTGGTCTGACGGATATTGTTCCAGGTGAACTCGCGCTGGCCGAACAGCGGGAAGCGGTCGGGATAGGTCTCGATGACATGGCGCGCGAGGAGCGCCATCTCGCGCGCCGTCACGCGCTGCTCCGGCATTGCATAGCCCGTCGCGTTGCCGAATTTCGAGCGGGTGAGACCGATCACCTTCGCTCTCTCCTGCATCCGGGAAACGAAGGCAGCCTCGCTTTTGGCGATGCCCTCGGCGAGCGCCAGCGCGGCGTCGTTCGCCGATTGTACGAGCATCGCCTGCAGCAGGTTCGAGACCGAAACGCGGCTGTTCAGCGGCGCGAACATCGCCGCGCCTCCCGAAGGCGCGCCGCCGCGCCGCCAGACGTTCTCGGTGATCGGGAGGTCCTGCTCCAACGTGACCTCTCCCGCTTTCAAGGCGTGGAAGATGGTCTCCGCAGTCAGCAGCTTGACGAGGCTGGCGGGCGGATGAAGCTCGTCCGCCTTCTTCTCGAAGAGCATGCCATCGGTGCCGACATCGAGCAGGTAGGCGATCGGCGACGCCACCTGCACGGATTGCGCCCGAGCGCCGCCAAGGGCCGCGGCTAAGGCCAGCACGAGCGCTAAGGCGAATGGGAGCGGGCGTCGCGCCATGCCGGCCATGATCACGCGGCCGCCCGGCCTGTCAATCGCCGCGGACTGCCGCGACAAGCGCCGGCAGATCCCGCATATGGGAGGCGACCGCGATGGCGCCGGCAGCCGCGAGCAGGTCCGTCATTTGGCTGGGATCATGCGCCGCGCCGGTGAAGCCGATGACCGTCATGCCGGCCCTCCGCGCCGCGGTGACGCCCGGCACCGAATCTTCGATCACCAGGCAGTGCTTGGGGTCATGCCCCATCTGCGAGGCGGCGAAGAGGAAAACGTCCGGCGCCGGCTTGGCGCGCTTGACCTGCGAGGCCGAGAAGACCGCGTCCCCGAAGAGGTCGTCGAGGCCGGCGATCTTGATGTTCTGCGTGAGGTACGGCTGCGCAGTGGAGGACGCGACGCAGCGCAGCCCATGGATCGCGGCGATGGCGTCGCGCACGCCATCGATCACGGTGAGTTCCGTCTCGAACAGCCGGTCGATTTCGGCGTCGAGCGCCGTGTTGAAACCATCGGGAAGAGGCCGGCCGAGCTCCTCGGCCACCTTGCCCCAGCCCACGCGGCCTGGCATCCCCACGAAAGTCGCGATGTAACGGTCCATCGTCCAATGGGTGAGGCCGAGCCGATGGATCTCCGCCATGCACACTTTTGCGACCAGCCGTTCGCTGTCGATCAGCGTGCCGTCGCAGTCGTAGATGACGAGTTCGGACAAGGCGCTTCGGTTCCAATGATCCAGGACAGGCAGGCCATAAGCCGCTTGCGCGGCCCTCGTCCAGCGGTAACCTTGGCGCATGAGGCGAAGAGAACGGAATGTCCGCGCCATGATTCGGACGCTTGGCCTGGCGGGCTGGATCGCCCTCCTTCTCGCCATGCTCGTCGTCTCGCCAACGCTGGCGCAAGGCCGGCTCTGCGGGCCGGTTTCGCACGAGGGCGAAAGCTACATCGTCTGCCAGGTCGATCTCAGGACCCACAGACTGGATCTTTTCTGGAAGGACCGCAGCGGCGCGCCATTCGGCTCGATCCCGGCGCTCAGCCGGCAATTGCAGGCCGAGGGGCAGCGGCCGCTGTTCCTCATGAACGCCGGCATGTACCATCCCGAGCTCGATCCCGTCGGCCTCTACGTGCAGGACGGCCGCCAGTTCGTCGGCGCCTCCACGCGCAACGGTCCAGGCAATTTCCACCTGAAGCCGAACGGCGTGTTCTATGTCGCCGGCGGCAAGGCAGGCGTGCTGGAGACGGGCCAGTTCCTGCGGCGCGGAATCAGGCCCGAGCTCGCCACGCAATCGGGACCGATGCTGGTGATCAACGGACGGCTGCACCCGCGCTTCTCCGAGGACGGCGTCTCGCGCAAGTTGCGCAACGGCGTCGGCGTCCGGGATGGCGACACGGTCTTCTTCGCGATCTCGGAGGGCGCCGTGACCTTCACCGAATTCGCGAAGCTGTTCCGGGACCGCCTCCAGACGCCCAACGCCCTCTTTCTCGACGGCTCGGTCAGCAGCCTCTCCGCGCCGGGGCTCGACCGCACCGGCTTCCGCTCGCTAGGGCCGATGATCGGGGCCTTCGAAAAGGGGCGCGAGCGCGCCGCCCGTTGAATCCTGGGCCGAAGCAGCCTTTATTCGCGGGCACGCCCATCGAACACCGGAGCCGGCATGGCCGCGACCAAAACATCGTCTCGAAAAGCAGCGCAGAAGCGGTCCCGCGACCGTGCCGTCGACATCGAGGAATTCAGCGTCAAGGAGCTGCTGGCTCCTTTCCGGGTCACGGACGGCGACAAGTTCAGCCTCGACGATCACCCGACGCAGGACGACCGCAAGGATTTCGACTGGGACAAGGCGATGTCGCAAGCGCTGCTCGCCGACGGCGTCGCCGACCTGCAGAAACTGCAGGAAATGCTCTATGCGGACAACCGCTGGTCGCTGCTGATCATTTTCCAGGCGATGGATGCGGCAGGCAAAGATTCGACGATCGAGGCGGTGATGTCGGGCGTCAACCCGCAGGGCTGCCAGGTCCATGCCTTCAAGCGGCCGTCCGAGGAGGAACTCGACCACGATTTCCTGTGGCGCACCACCAAGGCCCTGCCCGAGCGCGGCCGCATCGGCATCTTCAACCGCTCCTATTACGAGGAGGTGCTGGTGGTGCGCGTGCATCCGCAAATCCTCGCCAAGCAGCGCATTCCGGCCGAATTGATCGACGAGAAAATCTGGCATCGCCGGCTGAAGGCGATCCGCCGCTACGAGAAATACCTGACGCAACAGGGCGTGAAGGTCGTGAAGTTCTTCCTCAACGTCGGCAAGGAGGAGCAGAAGCGCCGCCTGATCGCGCGGATCGACGATCCGTCCAAGAACTGGAAGTTCGAAACCGGCGACCTTGTGGAGCGGGCACGCTGGGACGATTACATGGAAGCCTATGAGGAGGCGATCCAGGCGACCGCGACGCGGCACGCGCCCTGGTACGTCATCCCCGCCGATGACAAGAAATTCATGCGCGTGGCGGTGATGGCCGCGATACGGCGCGAGTTGCAGAAGCTCGACGTCGCCTATCCGGAATTGCCACCGGAAGAGAAGGCGCGGCTTGGCGAAGCGCGCCGGCAACTTGAGTCCGGCACCGAAGCCGTCCCGACCGGGCGATGAGCCCGCATCAGCGCTTGCAGTCGGCCTCCTTCAGCATCTCCAGGCGCTTCAACTCGCCCTTCAGCGAGAAGTCGCCGAAATCGAGCTTCAGAGCGCCCGAGACGCCGTTCTCGAACATATCGAAGCTCAGCACATAGACCGGCGTGCGCTCGCCGTTGCCGGGCTCGAAATAGCTGATCGAGACGGGCCAGCGCGTCATGGCGGCGAGCCCGGCCTTGGCGGAGGCCTCCTCGACGGGGCGGCGCTCAGGCGAAACGGGCGTACCGATCAGGGCGGTCGTGTCGAAGATCTTCTCGCCGCCGTCCGACCCATCGTAAAGCCTGATCTCGACGATGCGCTCCCCGCTCTTCGCCGCGGTGATGAGCCGCAGCATATGGTCGGTCGGGAACACGGCGATGCCGTCGACGTCGACCTTCGAGGGCTTGGGCTGACGGATGTCGACCGAAAGGCCTCCGTCGTCGGCGCGCTCCGCCTGGCCGCTGGTGACTTCGGCCGGCCCGCCGTTCATGCGCTTCTCGCCGTTGAAGCGCAGCAGCTTGCCGTCCCCGTTCTCGAAGGTGGTGAGGCGCATGTCGGAATTCAGCGTCTTGCCCTCCCCGTCCGAAATCTCCATCGCCTGGCGGAAATTCGTGGACCAGCCGTCGCAGGCGCTGCCGGTGAACTCGAGGCCGATCCGACCTGTCGCCGTGGACACGCCCTTGCCGCGGGAGGTCAGCAGGGTCAGCTCATAGGCCGCCCGATGCGGCGCGAGCGCCGGCGATTCCGACGCCAGCGCGGCCGTGGCGGCAAGCGTCAGAGACACTGTGAGGGCGAAAAGCGGACGCTTCATCGAAAGGCCTTCGAGATGGGGGCGGGACGACGCTCTCACGCCGGAATGTGGTCGAAGATAGGCGCAAGGCGCGACGCGGGCAATCGCCCGGTCGCGGCAGGGCGCTTGCCGACGCCCACGGCTCTGGTAACAACGGCGATGAGCGAGGGAGCAACAGGGATGAGCGAAGTCGAGAAGCGCCTGGCGGCGATGGGGATTACATTGCCGGCGGCGCCGTCGCCCGTCGCCAATTACGTGCCCGCGGTCATGACGGGCAACCTTTTGGTGATCTCGGGGCAGGTCTGCTACGGAGCCGATGGCAAGGTGGCCCCCGAGCATACCGGCAAGCTCGGCGCCGGAGTCTCGCCGGACCACGGTCGAGAGGCGGCGCGGCTCTGCGCCGTCAACGTGCTGGCGCAGGCCAAGGCCGCGCTCGGAGACCTCGACAGGATCACGCGCTGCGTGCGTCTCGGCGGCTTCATCAATGCCGCTCCTGATTTCACCCCCCTCCCCGCCGTGATGAACGGCGCCTCCGACCTGATGGTGGCGGCGCTCGGCGACCGCGGGCGGCATGCCCGCTCGACCGTTGGCATGTCTTCCCTGCCGATGGACTGCGCCGTCGAAGTCGAAGCGATGTTCGAGTTCGCCTGATGCACGATCATCTGCGGGCGCTGATGGCCCGGCCGATCGCCCATCGCGGCCTGCACGACCGCCGCCTGGGCGTCATCGAGAATTCGCCGGCGGCCTTCGCCGCGGCGGCGCGCGAGGGCTTCGCGATCGAATGCGACGTGCAGCTCGCCGCGGATGGCGAGGCAGTCGTCTTTCACGATTACGAGCTCGACCGGCTGACCGCTGACACGGGGCGGGTTGACCGGCGCAGCGCCACGGAACTCGAACGCATCGGGCTCAGCGGCTCCTTGGCGAGGGATCGCATCCCGACCCTCGCAGCGATGCTGGAGGCCGTCGGCGGGCGCGTGCCGATCGTGGTGGAGATCAAGTCGCGATTCGACGGCGATTTGCGACTGACCGAGCGGGTCGCGGCGGTGCTGAAGCAGCGTCCCGACCATCCGGTCTGCATCGAATCCTTCGATCCAAGGGTGGTCGCGGCGCTGCGCGTCATGGCGCCCGAGCGGCCGCGCGGCATCGTCGGCATGGCCCGCTACGATTATCCCGACTACGAGGATGTCGCAGCGGAAGAAAAACACGCCATGGCCAACCTCCTGCATTACAGCGAGATGCAGCCGGATTTCCTCTCTTGGAAAGTCTCGGACCTGAAGCACGCCGCACCCTTCCTGGCGCGCGCCGGGATCGGCATTCCTGTTTCGGCCTGGACCGTACGCTCGCCGCAGGACGTCGCGCTCGCCGCCGCGTATGCCGACCAGATCGTCTTCGAGGGCTTCCGGCCTGGCTGAATCCGGCCCGCGGCGAACATGGTAAACCTCGCCTTAACCGCCAGTGAGCTAAGCTTCGCCCAGCTGGAGGTTAGCCATGAACCCCCTTGTCGATTTCCTGGCCGGACGGACCAATAAGCTGCTGCGCGATCTGCTCGGCGCCTCGCTTCTCGTCGCCCTGGGTTGCGTCGGCGCGGTCGGCTTCATCCGCTCGGCTGCGGACAGCTACCGGATGGCGCTGCAGCCGATGCCGCCGCGCCTTGAAGCCGGGCGCGCCAGCGGCGAGGGCCGGATCACCACAGTGACGCGATCTGTTTTGGACGATCCGGTCTTCACCGGGTCAACGGGCGGGCGCTCGGTCGTGCTCGATCCCTGCACTGGGACAGAAAAGCGTTAATGGTCACCGCATAGCTGCGACCAGCTCGACCAACGCCTTGGTGACGGCCTCGGGCCTTTCGAGGCTGGAGAGATGCCCGCAATCCGGCACTTCGATGTAGCGCGAGCCGGCAATCGCAAGGTGCAGGGCCCTCACCTGATCCGGCGGCGTGATGACGTCCTGCTTGCCGACAAGGACCAGTGTCGGCGCGCGGATGCCGGAGAGGAACGGCCGGTAATCCCGGCGGTTCAGGATAGCTGTCTGCTGCCGGATGAAGCGTTCCGGCCCGGTGTCGCGCATCATGCCCGTGACGATCGCCTCCAGCGGCGCATCCCTTAGGCGATCCGAGTGAACCAGGCGCTGCCAGAGAGGCGCATGCAAGGATTCGAAGCGGCCGGCTCGGGCGAGCGCGATGGTCTGCCGGCGGCGCTCCGCCTCTTCCTCGCTGTCGGGCTGGGCACGGGTGTCCAGTAAAGCCAGGGCCGAGACCCGCTCTGGCGACTGGCGCATGATCTCGAGCGCGACATAGCCGCCCATCGAAAGGCCGACGAGCGCGAAGTGCGACGGCGCGGCTTCGAGCACCGACGCTGCAATCGCCTCCAGGCTATCGGCAACGCCGTGGTCGGCGACATGGCAGCGATGCTCGGTAGCCAGCGCCTCGATCTGATGAGCGAAGAGCCGGCCAGTGCAGTTGAGGCCGGGAACGAAGAGGATTTCGGTCATTTCGCCCCCTTTTTCCGCATCTGTGACCGAGAAGCCATTGCATTTCAACGTGATTCCAGTCACAGCCCGCGCATCAGCGGAGCTCAAGGCCCGCGCCAACGTTGAAACGGCCCCCCATGTCGTTCGCCGATCTCGGCTTGTCCGAGAAAGTCAAGAAAGCCGTCGCCGACGCCGGCTACACCACGCCCACGCCGATCCAGACGCAAGCGATCCCCCATGTGCTCGCCAAGCGTGACGTGCTCGGCATCGCCCAGACCGGTACGGGCAAGACCGCTGCCTTCACGCTTCCCATGCTGACGCTGCTCGAGCAGGGCCGCGCCCGCGCCCGCATGCCGCGGACGCTGATCCTCGAGCCGACACGCGAACTGGCGGCGCAGGTCGAGGAGAACTTCAACAAATACGGCGCGGAGCACAAGCTCAACGTCGCCCTCTTGATCGGCGGCGTGTCCTTCGGGGACCAGGACGCCAAGATCACGCGTGGCGTCGACGTGCTGATCGCCACGCCCGGCCGCCTGCTCGATCATTTCGAGCGTGGCAAGCTCCTGATGACCGGCATCGAAATCCTCGTCATCGACGAGGCCGACCGCATGCTCGACATGGGCTTCATTCCCGACATCGAGCGCATCTGCAAGCTGACTCCTTTCACGCGCCAGACCCTGTTCTTCACGGCCACCATGCCGCCGGAGATCCAGCGCATCACCGAGCAGTTCCTGAGCAATCCCGTTCAGGTCGAGGTCTCCAGGCCCGCCACGGCAGCGGCCACGATCACGCAGCTGCTTGTGGCATCGGGTTCGAAAGACTTCGAGAAGCGAGACACGCTGCGCCGCGTGCTGCGGCAGGCGGAGGACCTCAAGAACGCGATCATCTTCTGCAACCGCAAGCGCGACATCTCGGTCGTGGTCAAGTCGCTGGAGAAGCACGGCTTCAGCGTGGGCGGCCTGCATGGCGACATGGACCAGCGCGCCCGCATGGCGATGCTGGATGCCTTCAAGAACGGCCGCATCCCCCTGCTTGTCGCTTCCGATGTTGCGGCGCGCGGTCTGGACATCCCCGACGTCAGCCATGTCGTGAACTACGACGTGCCCATCCATGCCGACGATTACGTCCACCGCATCGGCCGCACCGGTCGCGCCGGGCGGACCGGCACGGCGCTGACGATCGTGTCTCGCCCCGACACGCGCTATCTCGACGCGATCACGACCTTGCTGAAGCGGGACATTCCCTGGGACGGTCCTTCGCTGGATGAGCTGCCGGCGCAGGCTCAGGGCGACGAGGACGACCGTCCCCGCCGCGGCGACCGTGGTGACCGTGGCAACCGTGGAGGCCGGCGCGGCGAACGCGGCGATCGGCCGTCGCCAGGACGCAGGCGGGACGAGGAGCGCAGCGAAAGCCAAGGGGAGCGCCAGAGCGAACGGCGCCGCGCCGCGCCCGACCGGACGGCTGAGCGGAGTGCCGCGCCCGAGCCGACCCCGCCGCGGCCGGCGCCGCAGCGCCCCGCCCCCCGCCGCGACGACGACGGTCCAGTCGTCACCGGCCTCGGCGACCATATGCCGGGGTTCCTGATGCGGCCAGTGCGCCGCAAGAGCGCCTGAGATCGGGAGCCTGAACTGGGCTACTGGGCCTGCGCGCCCGCACCTTTCTGCCTACAGGTCGACACAGTCGCTTAACCCGGGCTTAAAGCGAAGCTGCCATATTCGCGCCCTAGTTGAGGGCCGAGGTTGTCGATGTCGCAGAGTCGAAGCGACTATGAGCGCACTATCTCCATAGGCGAGAAGGCGTTCGCCCATATCCGGGGGCATCGGACGGCAGCCTATCCGCGCGCCTACGAGCTCTGGTACACCTATGTCACGGGCCATCACCCCGCGTTGATGCGGGCGATCAACGAGCTGCTGCGCAAGTTCGGACGCGTCACGCAATCAGAGCTCGACGACATCTACGACCGCTTCATCAACACCAACCGCTTCACCGCTGAGGCGGAGCGCGCGACCGTACGCCTGCTGGCCCAGATGGACACGGTGGGCGACGCGCTCGACCATGCCAAGGGCGAGATCGAGGACTACCGCGGCACTCTAAACGGCTCCGTCGACGAGATGGACGTCGGCGTCAACGAGGAGAGGCTGCGCGGCATCATCAAGGAATTGACCGCCTCGACGCGGCGGATGTCGCGGCTCAATGCCAAGCTGTCCGAGCAGTTGGGCGACGCCAAGACCGAGGTCATCGAGTTGCGCGAAGCGCTGGAATCGATCCGCACCGAAAGCCAGATCGATCCGGTCACCACCCTCGCCAATCGCCTTTTCTTCGACGCGGCGCTGGCCGACGCGCTGCGCCACGCACAGCGGACCGGCGACAAATTGTCGGTGCTCATGACCGATATCGACCATTTCAAGAAGTTCAACGACACCTTCGGCCATCTCACCGGCGACCAGGTGCTTCGGCTCGTGGCGGTGTCGATCAAGCAGAACGTCAAGGGCCTCGACACGGCTGCGCGCTTCGGTGGAGAGGAATTCGCGATCATCCTGCCGGGCTGCGATGCCGAAGGCGCGCTGCATGTGGCGGAGCAGGTGCGCAAGGCCGTGCAGGCCCGCGAACTCGTCAAGCGCTCGACCGGCGAGAACCTAGGCCGCGTCACGATCTCGATCGGCGTGGCGACCTTCCGGTCCGACGATACGCCGATGTCGATCATCGAGCGCGCCGACACTGCGCTCTATGCGGCCAAGCGGGCCGGCCGCAACTGCGTTGTCTCCGAGAACGATCTGCCCGGCGAAGCCGCCAAGATCCAGGCCGCCTGACCTTAAACCTCATTCGCTACGTCAACCGGGCAGGCGCGCAGACCTGCCCTTGCGTCGCTACGCCGGCAGTCCCGGCTGATCATTCACAGGAGCAGGAAGGCGATGGCCAGCGCGCATGTCTTGAGCGCTGCCTTGCCACGGCGCGCAGGCTTGTTGCCGGCGGCCGAGAGATCGTCCTGATCGCAGGCGAAGGCCGCACCCGCCGCCTGGATCGCATTCTCGTAGGTCAGATACCGCACCGCCATCTCCATCCCCTGCGGCGGCTCTGCGGCCGCTCCAGCTAGGACGATAGGCCCATCACCTTAACGATTGCCGCTGCGACTCCGGCGCGACCGTTTCCATGGTTCACAAAGTTTTAACAATTGCCCGCCATTGTTCAGTCAGGGACGCAGCACGGATGCACTGCGCGGACCGACGGCGGGTGGCGAAAGCCGCCCGTTTTGTTTTTGCAGAGTACTCGACGGCTATCGTTCCTGTTATGTTCCATAGCCGGGATTAGCGTGGCATAACGGTTCGCCAGCGAATCAGCTATCGAGTCTCCATGCCATCCAGGACCGTTGAAGCCCGCGATCTCTTCGGCGACGTCAAGCCGGTCGAAATGCCGGCACCCGCCCCCGCTGCCGGCCGCGCCGCGCGTCCGCGTCTGGTGAAGGACGCGCCTGCCCGCGTCTCGGCTGACGATTACAACGCTGATTCGATCGAGGTCCTCGAAGGGCTCGAGCCGGTGCGCCGCCGCCCCGGCATGTTTATCGGCGGCACGGACGAGAAAGCCCTCCACCACCTCTTCGCTGAGGTCATCGACAATGCCATGGACGAGGCCGTGGCCGGCCATGCCACCTTCATCGACGTCGAGCTCGATGCGGACGGCTATCTGGCGGTGACCGACAACGGCCGCGGCATTCCAGTCGATCCGCACAAGTCCGATCCGAAGAAGTCGGCGCTCGAAGTCATCATGTGCACGCTGCACGCCGGCGGCAAATTCGACGGCAAGGCCTATGAGACCTCCGGCGGCCTGCACGGCGTCGGCGTGTCGGTCGTCAACGCTCTCTCCGAGATCTGCGAGGTCGAGGTGGCGCGCGACCAGCAACTTTACCGGATGACGTTCTCGCGCGGTCTTCCCCAGGGAAAGCTGCAGTCGCTCGGCCGAGTCCACAACCGCCGTGGCACCAAGGTGCGCTTCAGGCCGGATCATAAGATTTTCGGGCCTGAGATGCGCTTCAGCCCGGCGCGTTTGTTCAAGATGGCGCGCTCCAAGGCCTATCTCTTCGGCGGCGTCGAGATCCGCTGGAGCTGCGACCCGGCGCTCCTCAAGGGCGACGGCGTGCCGGAGAAGGCGGTGTTCCGCTTCCCCGGCGGCCTCAAGGATTATCTGGCCCGAGAGATCGACGGGAAGACTCTCGTCACCGACCAGATGTTCAGCGGCAAGGCCGGCGAGGCCGGCAAGCACGGCGCGGTCGAATGGGCGATCGCCTGGCTGGCAGAAGACGACGGCCACGTCTCCTCCTATTGCAACACGATCCCGACGGCCGATGGCGGAACGCACGAGAGCGGCTTGCGCATCGCGCTGCTGCGCGCGCTGAAGGATCATGCCGAGCGCATCGGGCAGGCGAAGCGCTTCAAGGACGTCACCACCGACGACGTGATGAACCAGATCGCCGCGATGCTGTCCGTCGCCATCCGGGAGCCGGAATTCGTCGGCCAGACCAAGGACAAGCTGGCGACCGTCGAGGCCTCGCGCATCGTTGAGAACGCCGTGCGCGACGCCTTCGACCATTGGCTCGCCGCCTACAAGAACCAGGCCGAGAAGCTCCTGGACTTCGTGCTCGAGCGCTGCGAGGAGCGGCTGCGCCGCCGCGCGGAGAAGGACGTCGCGCGCAAGACGGCGGTGCGCAAGCTGCGCCTGCCGGGCAAGCTCGCCGATTGCTCCAACACGGGCGCTGCCGGATCGGAGTTGTTCATCGTCGAGGGCGATTCCGCCGGCGGCTCGGCCAAACAGGCGCGGGACAGGGCGACGCAGGCCGTGCTGCCGTTGCGCGGCAAGATCCTCAACGTCGCCTCGGCGGGCCGCGACAAGCTCACCGCCAACCAGCAGCTCTCGGACCTCGTGCAGGCGCTGGGCTGTGGCATGGGCTCCCATTACCGGGACGACGATCTGCGCTACGAGCGCGTGATCATCATGACCGATGCCGACGTCGACGGGGCGCATATCGCTTCGCTGCTGATCACCTTCTTCTACCGCCAGATGCCGCGGCTCATCGAGCGGGGGCATCTCTTTCTCGCCTGCCCGCCGTTGTTCCGCGTGCAGCAGGGGACCAAAAGCTTCTACGCCCGCGATGAGAAGCACCGGGACGAGATCATCGCGTCGCTCGGCAGCCGCGGCAAGATTGAGGTCACACGGTTCAAAGGTCTTGGCGAGATGCCCATGCAGCAGCTCAAAGAGACGACGATGGATCAGTCCAAGCGCAATCTCCTGAAGGTCGTGGTCGAGAACGACGAGCGGGCTGACACTTCGGATTCGGTGGAGCGGCTGATGGGCAACAAGCCCGAAGCGCGCTTCAACTTCATCCAGGAGAACGCTGCCTTCGCCAGCCAGGAAATGCTGGATATCTGACGGCCGCCCGGTCTCAGGGACGCGCCAAGGCGAAATTCAGGCCGCCCAGCGCCGTCAGTTGTGGGGCCTCTGCGCCGGCATCTTGCCGCCAGCGCTTGGCCAACGCGTCGAAGGCGGCTCGGTCCGTCGCCTGCAGCGTGACGCGATCGAGGCCAGCCCAGCCTGGATCCCGTGACTTCACGCCAGTCGCCTGCCAGACGTTTCCCGCGAGATGATGGTGGTAGCCGCCCGTCGCGAAGAAGATGGCGCCGGGATAGCGGCACATCTCGTCGAAGCCCCAACGCTCGTTCAGCTCGCGCGACGCGTCCGGCAATGCGGCGACGCTGAGATGCACATGGCCGATGCGCGCGCCGGCCGGCAGGGCGTAGGCGCCTGTCGCCGGCGGCTCGGGCGCCAGCGCGAGGAGGCTCTCGACGTCGAGCCTGAGGGTCGCCATGCGGATGTCCCCGCCCTCCCGCGGCCATTCGGCGCGCGGGCGGTCGCGATAGATCTCGATGCCGTTGCCCTCGGGGTCATCGAGATAGATCGCCTCGCTGACGAGGTGGTCGCTGGCCCCGCCGACGCGCCAGCCCTCCGCAATCGCCTTGCGCAGCCAGAGCGCGAGGTCGCGCCGCTCGGGCAGAACGAAGGCCGTATGGAACAGGCCCGGAGCGCCGCGCGCCGGCGCCGCTGCCTGCGTATCGCCGATCAGCGTCAGCAGCGGCACGCCGTCATTGCCGAGCGCCACCTCGCTGCCGCCGTCCACGAGAACCTGCAGTCCGAGCACGGCGCAATAGAAGCGCGCCACGCGATCGAGGTCGCGCACCCGCAGCGAGACGGACGCCACATGGATCGGCGCGCGATGGGATTCGAGGGTCTGCTGGTCTGCTTTCTGTGACAGGGCGGCTGACATCGGCGCTCTCCAGTTTCGCCGCCTGATGTGAGCGAAGCCGGTCCGGGCGGCAATCCGTCGCCGTGCCGGATTGCGCTTGCGCCGTTGCAACGGCCCGGCAATCGCACCACCTTGCTGGCAGAGCTTCGCCAGCCGGAGGCCGACCTTGTCCCCTACCCCGTCCGCCGAGTTCCGCATCAGGGCCGAACCATCGCTGCAGGCCATTCCCGCCGCAGCCTGGGATTCGTGCCTGGCTGGTGCAGGCGATGGGGATGCGCGCAATCCGTTCGTCTCGCATGCCTTTCTGCTGGCGCTTGCGGAATCCGGCTGTACCGGCGGTCGGAGCGGCTGGAGTCCCGCGCATGTGCTGGTCGAGGATGCGGCCGGAGACTTACTGGCCGCGGCGCCTTGCTACCTGAAGACTCACAGCCAGGGCGAATATGTCTTCGATCACAGCTGGGCGGACGCTTACGAGCGGGCGGGCGGCCAGTATTATCCCAAGCTCCAGGTCTCGGCGCCGTTCTCGCCGGTGACAGGGCCGCGGCTGCTGGTGCGTCCCGGGCCGGACCGAGAGGCGGCCGAAGCGGCGCTCGTGCAGGGCCTCAGACTGGTGCGTCAGCGGCTCGGCGCCTCGTCAATCCACGTGACTTTCCCGACCGAGCGGGAATGGCGGGCGCTCGGCGCCGTCGGCTTCCTGCAGCGCATCGACCAGCAATTCCACTGGACCAATGCCGGCTATGCGACATTCGACGCCTTCCTCGAGTCCCTCGCCTCGCGAAAGCGGAAGGCCATCCGCAAGGAGCGGCAGGCGGCGCTGCAGAACGGAATCACCATCGAATGGCTGCAAGGTGACGCCATCACCAGCCAGCATTGGGACTCGTTCCACACCTTCTACATGGACACCGGCAGCCGCAAATGGGGCCGACCCTACCTTAACCGGCGGTTCTTCGCCGAGATCGGCCGGACGATGGCGGACCGCATCCTGCTCGTCATGGCGAAGCGGAACGGCAGACATGTCGCCGGAGCCATCAACTTTATCGGCGATGGCGTGCTCTACGGCCGCAACTGGGGCTGCATCGAGGATCATCCCTTCCTGCATTTCGAGGTCTGCTATTACCAGGCCATCGATTTCGCGATCGCGCGCGGGCTGCGGCGCGTCGAAGCGGGCGCGCAGGGCGAGCACAAGCTCGCGAGAGGCTACTTGCCGAGCCCCACATATTCCGCGCATGACATCGCCGACCCCGCCTTCCGCCGCGCCGTGGCCGATTATCTGGAGCGGGAGCGGCGGCATGTCGAAGCCGCTGGCGAGGCGCTCGCTGCGGAGGGACCCTACCGCAAAGATTCGCAGGGGCGGCGCATCGAGCAGGAAACCGAAACCGGGGCCTGAATGTTACGGATCGGACATTCATCGCCGCTTCATCCGAACGGTATCAGATTTCAACAAAGGCGATATGTCCAAAACGCAAGGAGGGTTTCGATGGATCGCAGATTGTTCGTCAGGGGGCTGATGGGCCTGGCCGCAGCCACGGTCGCCGTGGGAGCGGCGGGGCTTAGCCCCGCCGAGGCAGCGCCCATGCCGGTCACCGTGCCGCCCGCGAGCGGCGAGGCCGAGCGCGTCCAAGGCGATTACCGTCCCGACGTGGACGGCGCGCCGACGACCGAGAAGGCTCAGTATTATTATTATCGGCGTCGCCGCTTCCGGCCGCGTCGCCGGGTGTTCTACTACCGCCGTCCGCGGCGGCGCTTCTACTACCGCCCGCGCGTCTATTACCGTCCCCGCCGCGTCTATTACCGGCGCTACCGGCCGGTGTATTACCGCCGCCGCTACTGGTGAGGCCGCGGGCTCCTGGTTGAAGCGGAACGATCCCTCCCGTATCGCTGCGGGAGGGATTTTTCTTGCCCAGACCTGTCTTTTTGATAACCGCAGGAGTCGGCGCCGTGGCGGCTGCATACGATCCGAACAACATCTTCGCGAAGATCCTGCGCGGCGAACTGCCGTCCCACAAGGTTCACGAGGACGACCATAGCCTCGCAATCATGGACATCATGCCGCGCGGCGACGGGCATGTGCTGGTGCTGCCCAAGGCGCCGGCGCGGAACCTTCTCGACATGCCGGCGGACGGGCTGGGGCCGCTGTTCGAAACCGTTCAGACGGTCGCGCGTGCAGCGAAGGCCGCTTTCGAGGCGGATGGGCTGACGATTCAGCAGTTCAATGAATCAGCCGGTGGGCAGGTCGTCTTCCACCTGCATGTCCACATCATCCCGCGCTTCGAAGGCGTCAGCCTCAAGCCGCATACGGGCCAGATGGCGCCTGGCGAGCAGCTCGCGGCGCATGCGGAGCGCATCCGCGCCGCGCTGACCGCCTAATCATGACAATCCGAAAACGAAGGCGCGCCATCACGCCTTCCGCAGGCGCGCCTTGGCGTCGGCCACCGCGACGGCCGTCATGTTGACGATGCCACGCGCCGTGACGGAGGGCGTGAGCACATGCGCAGGCTTGGCCGCGCCCATCAGGATCGGCCCCACCGGCAAGGCGTCGGCCATGATCTTGGTGAACTGATAGGCGATGTTCGCCGCATCGAGATTGGGCATGATCAGCACGTTCGCCTCGCCCTCGAAGCGGGCATGCGGCATGACGCGCTCGCGGATCGCCTCGGAGAGCGCGGTATCCGCCTGCATCTCGCCATCGACCGCGATGTCGGGCCGGCGCTTCACGAGCAATTCGACCGCATCCCGCATCTTGCGGGCATCGGGCGAATCCCCCGAGCCGAAATCGGAGTGCGAGAGCAGCGCAATCTTGGGCGTCAGGCCGAAGCGGCGCACATGCTCGTCGGCGAGCACCGCCATGTCGGCGATCTCCGAAGCGGTCGGATTCCAGCGTACATGCGTGTCGGCGAGGAAGTAGGCGCCCTTGGCCGTGATCATCAGCGAAAGCGCCGCGAAATCCTCGGCGCCCGGGGCGAGGCCGATGATCTCCTTGATGTAGCGCAGGCGCGACGTGAAGCGTCCCTCGACGCCGCAGAGCATGGCGTCGACGTCGCCGCGCTGCAGGGCGAGCGCCGCGATCACCGTCGCGTTGGTGCGGACCAGGGTGCGCGCGGCGTCAGGCGTGATGCCGCGACGGCCCGCGACCTGCACATAGCTCGCGACATAGTCGCGATAGCGTGGGTCGCCCTCGGGATTGATCAATTCGAAATCGCGACCCGGCCGGATCGACAGGCCGAAGCGCTCCAGCCGCGCCTCGACCACGCTGGGCCGGCCGATCAGCACGGGGATGGCGATCCGCTCCTCGACGACGGTCTGCACGGCGCGCAGCACGCGCTCGTCCTCGCCCTCGGCGTAGATGACACGCTTCGGATCGGCCTTCGCCGCCTCCAGCATCGGCTTCATGATGAAGCCGGAGCGGAAGACGAAGCGCGACAGCTCGTCCTCGTAAGCGCGGAAATCGGCGATGGGCCGGCGCGCGACGCCCGTCTCCATCGCGGCGCGGGCAACTGCCGGTGCGATGCGGAGGATCAGCCGCGGGTCGAAGGGGCTCGGGATCAGCGAGCCCTTGCCGAAGGTGAGCGCCTCGCCGCCATAGGCTCGGGCCACCACGTCGGACGGCGCCTCGCGCGCGAGCTGCGCGATGGCGCGCACCGCGGCGAGCTTCATGGGTTCGTTGATCGTCGTCGCCTGCACGTCGAGCGCGCCGCGGAAGATGTAGGGGAAGCAGAGGACGTTGTTGACCTGATTAGGGTAATCCGACCGCCCGGTGCACATCATGGCGTCGGGCCTGACCTTCATGGCCTCGTCAGGCATGATCTCGGGGTTCGGGTTGGCGAGCGCCATGATCAGCGGCTTCTCGGCCATCTTCGCGAGCAACTCGGGCTTGAGCACGCCGGCGGCAGACAGGCCGAGGAAGATGTCCGCGCCATCGATGATATCGGCGAGCTTCCTGGCGCCCGTCTCCTGCGCGAAGGCCGCCTTCCAGCGATCCATGAGCGTCTCGCGGCCCTTGTAGACGACGCCCTCGATATCGGTGACCCAGATGTTGCCGCGCGGAATGCCGAGTTCGACGAGGAGGTTCAGGCATGCTAGCGCGGCGGCGCCCGCGCCGGAGGTGACGAGCTTGACCCTGGAGAGCTCCTTGCCCGCGAGCTGCATGGCGTTCAGCACGGCCGCCGCCACGATGATCGCGGTGCCGTGCTGGTCATCGTGGAAGACGGGAATGCGCATGCGCTCGCGGCATTGCGCCTCCACCTCGAAGCATTCCGGCGCCTTGATGTCTTCAAGGTTGATGCCGCCGAAAGTCGGCTCGAGCGCACAGACGACATCGACGAGCTTGGCGACGTCCTTCTGCGCCACTTCGATGTCGAAGCAGTCGATGCCGGCGAATTTCTTGAAGAGGACGGCCTTGCCCTCCATCACTGGCTTGGCGGCAAGCGGGCCGATGTCGCCGAGACCGAGCACCGCCGTGCCGTTGGTAACGACGGCGACCAGGTTCTGCCGCGCCGTCAGCTCGGCGGCCTGACCCTCATCGGCGACGATGGCGTCGCAGGCGGCCGCGACTCCCGGGGAATAAGCAAGCGCCAGATCGCGCTGGTTGCCCAGCGGTTTGGTGGCCCGGATCTCCAGCTTTCCGGGCTTTGGCTGGCGGTGATAGACGAGCGCGCCGGTCTTCAGATCCTGCGTCACGTCGCTCATGTCGTCCGCCTCCGGCCCGCTACCCGCGCCGGACTTCCTTGCGCCGCGCGCCGAGCGCGGTCAACGGGCGGTCACCGGCGTGTGATGTCGTTGATGATGGTGAGACCCAACAGGTTCTCGACATAGACCGCCCAGAACAGGGCGAGCACGACGGCCGCGACCAGCGAATTGACGACGACGATGCGCATGAACCGCACCGAAGCCGGCGCGCCCGGATCGCTGCCGGCGGCGACCTGGCCTTCTTCCTGCTGCGACCGGATCCCGAAGGGCAGCACGACGAACAGCGTGATCCACCAGATCACGAAATAGAGCGCGAGGAGAGAGCCGATGGGCACCGATCAGACCTGTTCAAGCTCGACGAGCGCGCCGTCGAAATCCTTGGGGTGGAGGAAGAGCACGGGCTTGCCATGCGCGCCGATCCTGGGCTCGCCGCTGCCGAGCACCCGCGCGCCTTCCGCCTTCAGCCGATCGCGCGCAGCCAGGATGTCCTCGACCTCGTAGCAGATGTGGTGGATGCCGCCATCGGCGTTCCTTTCGAGGAACTTGGCGATCGGGCTCTCCGAGCCCAGCGGATGCAGCAGCTCGACCTTGGTATTGGGCAGCTCGACGAAGACGACGGTGACGCCGTGCTCGGGCAACGGTTGCGGCGCTGAGACGGCAGCGCCCAGCAGATCGCGATAGACGGCGGTCGCCTTGTCGAGGTCGCAAACCGCGATGGCGACATGGTTGAGGCGGCCGAGCATCTTATCCTCTAGACCAGTGTGACCATGGCATGGATCATCGGCTTCTTGTCCCATTCCTGCGCGATGGAATTGCGCAGTCCGCGCTCCAGGATCTGACGAACGGCCTCGGGATCCTGGAGCTTCTTCTTGGGCAGGCTTTCGAGTAGATCTTCGGCGGTCTCCAGGACGAAAGCCTCGAAATCCTGGCCGTCGCCCGTCTTCACGGGCAGGCCGGCGGTGCGCACCTCGGCGTCGCTCATCAGCGTGCCGCGCTCGTCGATCGCGACAGCGACAGAGACCACGCCCGCGAAAGAGAGCTTCCGCCGCTCCGGAAGGGTGCGATCGGTGGCGGACACCATCAGGTCGCCATCGCGATAGACGCGCCCGACGGTCACCTGATCGACCACGCCGGCATCGCCGGAGAGCCGGACCATGTCGCCGTTGAAGGCGCGGATGACCGTCGGCACGCCCTGCGCCCTGGCGAAGGCGGCATGCTCGGAGAGATGCGCGGCCTCGCCATGCGCCGGCACGGCCACGCGCGGACGCACCCATTCGAAGAGCTGCTTCATCTCGTCGCGGCGAGGATGGCCGGAGACATGCACGAGATGCGTGCGGTCCGTGATCACCTCGATGCCTTGGCGATAGAGGTTGTTGATGATGGCGCCGACCTCCTTCTCATTGCCCGGGATCGTCCGGGACGAGAAGATCACGCGGTCGCCCGGCGAAAGCGTCACCTCCGGGTGTTCGTTGCGCGCCACACGGGCCAGCGCGGCCCGCGCCTCGCCCTGGCTGCCCGTGAGCAGCGCCACCACCTTGTCCGGCGGCAGGTAGCCATAGGCGTCGAGGCTGCGGAACGGCGGCAGACCCTTCAGCATGCCGAGCTCGCCAGCGACCTGCACCACGCGATCCATGGCGCGGCCGATGCAGACGACCTCGCGGCCGCAGGCCAGCGCCGCTTCGGCCACCGAGCGCATGCGCGCAACGTTGGACGCGAATGTCGTGACGGCGACGCGGGCCGGCGAAGCCTTGATGAGATCGGTCAGCGCCTTGGCGACATCGGCTTCGGATGGCGAGACGCCATCGCGGAAAATGTTGGTGGAATCCGCCACGATGGCGAGCACGCCCTCGTCGCCGATCTCGCGCAGGCGATTCTCGTCGGTGGGCAGGCCGACGACGGGCGTGGGGTCGGTCTTCCAATCGCCTGTATGCAGCACCGTGCCAGCGCTGGTGCGGATCGCCAGCGCGCAGGATTCGGGGATCGAATGCGCGACCGGAATGAACTCGACGTCGAAGCCGCCGATCCTCACGCGGTCGCCCTGCTTCACCACGGTGATCGGGATCTTCGGAGCGCCGGGCTCCTGCAGCCGCCGGATCTCCAGCAAGCCCGCGGCGAAGGCGGTCATGTAGACAGGCACGCCGAGGCGAGGCCAGAGCGCAGCGAGCGCTCCGAAATGGTCCTCATGCGCATGGGTGATGACGATGCCCGCGAGGTTCTTGCGCTCCCGCTCCGCGAAGGCGATGTCGGGTAGCACGAGATCCACGCCGGGAGTCTCGGGTCCGCCGAACGAGACGCCGACGTCGACCATCAGCCACTGGCCGCCTTTGCCCCGGCCGAGCCCGTAGAGCGCGGCGTTCATGCCGATCTCGCCGAGGCCGCCGAGGGGAACGAAATAGAGGTCTTGGGAAGAGTCGGTCATGCGGCCTTAAAGGATTTTCACAGCGTCAAGCTTGACCACCAAGCCCTTGGCCCCCGGCGGCAGCCTTGTCGAGAGGAAAGACGTCACCGGCTTCGATGGGCCGCAGGCCTGAGGGCGTCTCCAGCAGCAGGCGACCATGATCGTCGAGGTCGACGAAGCGGCCCTCGACTCGGCCCGGCTCCCGACGCACGGCGATCATCTGTCCGAGATGGACCGCGCAGGACAGCCAGCGGCTCCGGGTCGAAGCGAAACCCTCGGTCGCGAATCGATCGATTTCAGCCACCAGCGACGGCGCCAGGCGTTCGAACAGCATTTGCCTGTCGATGTCCGGCGCGTGGGCGTGGAGATGGGTGGCCGCATAGGGAAGATCAACGGGATGCGCCGTCACGTTGACGCCGATGCCGATGGCCACCGCCTCGCCGCCGCCGAGCCCTTCCAGAAGAATGCCGCTGGCCTTGGCGCCGTTGAGCAGCAAATCATTCGGCCATTTGAGCCGGACATCAACCGCTTCGGGCAGCAGGGAGCCTGCGGCGCCGGCAAGCGCCACGCCAGCGGCAAAGCCCAGCTTGGGCTGGTCGCGCAGCGGTAACGCGACGGGCGCGAGCAGCGTCATGTGCAGGTTACCGGGCGGGCTGACCCAGGTTCGGCCGCTGCGGCCCCTCCCCGCCTCCTGCCGGTCGGCGACGATCCAGATGCGTCTGGCGAGACCCGGAGCGAAGCGCCGCCGCGCCTCCTCCATCGTCGAGTCGATCGTCTCGCGATGCACGAGCAGGTCGCCGGCGGCGACCAGTTCGAGCGGCAGCCGCACGCCGCCGCAGTCCGCCTTCGCAACCGTCAGAACAGGCTCCGCGCGGCGACGCCGGCCCAATTCACCAGCGGCCCGGCGAAGGCCATGAACAGGAAATTGAAGGCGAAGCTGACGCCCAACACCGTCTTCGCACCGGCGTCGCCGTCGGCATAGGAGGCCGTCGCCTCGTCGAAATACATGACCTTGACGATGCGCAGGTAATAGAAGGCAGAGACGACGCTCGACACGATGCCGATCACGGCCAGTACGTAGAGCTTGGCGTTGATGGCCGCGGCGAAGGCGTAGAACTTGCCGAAGAAGCCGGCGAGCGGCGGGATGCCGACCAGGCTGAACATCAGCATGGCGAGCACGAAGGCGATGCCCGGCCGGGTGCGCGAGAGCCCCGCGAGATCGTCGATCGTCTCGGCATGACCATCAGGGGTCCGCAGCGCCAAGATGCAGGCGAAGACGCCGAGCGTCATGAACAGGTAGGTCGCCATGAAGATCGCGACACCTTGCACTCCCGCCTGGTTTCCCGCCGCGAGGGCGACGAGCGCGTAGCCGATGTTGGCGATCGAGGAATAGGCCATCAGCCGCTTGAGGTTCTGCTGGCCGATCGCCGCGAAGGCGCCGAGCAGCATCGAGGCCACCGCCAGGAAGGTGATGATCTGCTGCCATTGCGCGGTGATCGTCGGGAAGGCGTCGATCATGACGCGGACGAAGAGCGCCACCGCCGCCATCTTCGGCGCGCCGGCGAAGAAGGTCGTCACCGGCGTGGGAGCGCCCTCGTAGACGTCTGGCGTCCACATGTGGAAGGGCGCGGCCGAGCATTTGAAGGCGATGCCGGCAGCGAGGAAGACAAGGCCGAAAACGACGCCCGTCGCCATGCCGCCCGGCTTGCCCTGCAGCGTTTGGGCGATTGCATCGAACTGGATGTTGCCCGTAAAGCCATAGATCAACGAGGCGCCGTAGAGCAGCATGCCGGAGGATAGAGCGCCCAGGACGAAGTACTTGAGGCCCGCTTCGGAGGAGCGCGCGTCGTCGCGATGGATCGAGGCGACCACATAGGCGGCGAGCGACTGCAGTTCGAGACCGATGTAGAGCGAGATGAGGTCGTTCGCCGAGATCATCATCATCATGCCGAGCGTCGCCAGCGTGATGAGGATCGGGTACTCGAATTTCTCGATCTGCTTGCGCTTCATGAAGTCGATGGCGACGAGGATCGCCGCCATGGAGCCGATCAGCGTCAGCACCTTCATGAAATGGGCGAAGCCGTCCGAAACGAAGGAGCGCTCGAAGGTCAGCAGCTTCGCGCCGTCCTTGCCGAGCACGATGAAGAGCGCGGCGCCCAGCACGAGCATCGCCAACCAGTCGACGAGCCGTTGCGTGTCGGCGTTCTGGCCGCGCACGGCGCCGATCAGGATCATCGCCAGCGCGCCGAGCGCCAGCACGATCTCCGGCAGGGCGGGACCCAGCGACGGGAAAGTGAAGACCGGTGTGGTGAAGTTCATCGTCTGGTCCTCAGGGCGCGAGCGCGGCCGTCTTCGCGACAGCCTGCGCGGCCGCCTGATAGGTCTTCAGGATCTGGTCGACCGACGCCGCGTTGGCGTCGAGGATCGCTCCGGGCTGCACGCCGTAGTAGATGACGAGCAGCACCAGCGGCGCGAGCAGCGCCATCTCGCGACGGTCGAGGTCGGGGATCGTCTCGAGCGCCGGCCGCGTCACCTCGCCGAAGACGACGCGGGCGAAGAGCCAGAGCGCATAGCAGGCCGACAGGATCACGCCGGTCGTCGCCAGGAACGCGACCCAGGTGTTGGCCTTGAAGGCGCCCATCAGCGTCAGGAACTCGCCGACGAAGCCCGAAGTGCCGGGCAGGCCGACATTCGCCATGGTGAAGACCATGAAGGCGAGCGCGTACCACGGCATCTTGTTGACGAGACCGCCATAGGCCGTGATCTCCCGCGTATGCATGCGGTCGTAGACGATGCCGACGCAGAGGAAGAGCGCGCCCGAGACGAGGCCGTGCGAGACCATCTGGAAGACCGCGCCCTGCACGCCCTGGGCGTTGCCTGAGAAGATGCCCATGGTGACGAAACCCATGTGCGCGACCGACGAATAGGCGATCAGCTTCTTGATGTCGTCCTGCATCATCGCCACCAGCGAGGTGTAGATGATCGCAATGATGGACAGCGCGAAGATCAGCGGTGCGAAATAGACCGAGGCGTCCGGGAACATCGGCAGCGAGAAGCGGATGAAGCCGTAGCCGCCCATCTTCAGCAGGATGCCGGCCAGGATCACCGAGCCCGCGGTCGGCGCCTCGACGTGGGCATCCGGCAGCCAGGTGTGCACGGGCCACATCGGCATCTTCACCGCGAAGGAGGCGAAGAAGGCGAGCCACAGCCAGGTCTGGAAGCGCGGGTCGAACTTGTGCGCGAGCAGCTTCACGATATCGGTCGTGCCGGCGTCCCAGTACATGAACATGATGGCGAGCAGCATCAGCACGGAGCCGAGCAGCGTATAGAGGAACAGCTTGAAGCTCGCATAGATGCGCCGCTGGCCGCCCCATATGCCGATGATCAGGAACATCGGAATCAGGCCCGCCTCGAAGAAGACGTAGAACAGCACCGTGTCGAGCGCCACGAAGACGCCGAGCATCATCGTCTCCAGCACGAGGAAGGCGATCATGTATTCGCGCACGCGCTTCGTGACGGATTCCCATGAGGCGAGGATGCAGAATGGCATCAGGAAGGCGGTGAGCAGCACGAACGGCATCGACACGCCGTCGACGCCGAGCTGCCAAACGATGGGGCCCAGCCATTCCTTGCGCTCGATGAGCTGGAAGCCAGGCTTGGCCGTGTCGAAGCCTGCCCAGGCGACGAAGGAGAGGAGCAGCACCACCAGCGTCGACCACAAAGCCACCCAGCGCGCATTGCGCACGCCGGCCTCATCTTCCTTCAGGCCGAAGGCGATGAACAGCGCGCCGACCAGCGGGATGACGAGGAGCCCCGTCAGAATGCCGAAGCCGAGCATCAGCGCCATCCTCCGAAGAGATACCAGGTCACGAGCGCGGCGACGCCGATGAGCATCGTGAAGGCGTAGTTGTAGATGTAGCCGGTCTGCAGCTTCACGACCTTGCCGGTGGTCTCAAGCACGGCCTTCGAGACGCCGTCAGGCCCGAGGCCGTCGATCACCGCGCCGTCGCCCTGCTTCCACAGGAAGCGGCCAAGCCACCTGGCCGGACGCACGAAGATCAGGTCATAGAGCTCGTCGAAGTACCACTTGTTGAGCAGGAACCGATAGAGGCCGGGGAACTCCGCCGCCAGCCGCCGCGGCGTCTCGGGCGAGCGCACATACATGTACCAGGCGAGCGCGAAGCCCGCGATCATCATGACCAGAGGTGTGAACGGCACCCAGCCCGGGATCTCGTGGATCGCATGCAGGATGTGGTTCTCCTTGGCGTAAGCTAACGAGCCCTTCCAGAACTCGTCATGAGCATGGCCGATGAACCATTCCTTCAGCGGGAAGCCGGCGAGGATGGCGCCCGCCGCCAGTACGAAGAGCGGGATCATCATGACCGGCGGGCTCTCGTGAGCGTGGTCATAGGTGTGATGGTCCGCCCGGGTCGGCCCCCAGAACGTCAGGAACCACAGCCGCCAGGAATAGAACGAGGTCATGAAGGCCGCGACGACCACGCAGACGAAGGCGAAATCGTGCCCGAAGGTGTGAGTCGCGTAGGCCGTCTCGATGATCGCGTCTTTCGAGTAATAGCCCGCGGTGAAGGGAAAGCCGGTCAGAGCCAAAGTGCCGATGGCCATCAGCGCCGCCGTGTACGGGATCTTCTTGGCGAGGCCGCCCATGTTCCGGATGTCCTGCTCATGGTGCATCGCGTGGATGACCGACCCGGCGCCGAGGAACAGCAGCGCCTTGAAGAAGGCGTGCGTGAAGAGGTGGTAGACGCCCATGGCGTAGCCGCCGGCGCCCAGAGCCACGAACATGTAGCCGAGCTGCGAGCAGGTCGAATAGGCGACGACGCGCTTGATGTCGTTCTGCACGAGGCCGACCGTGGCGGCGAAGAAGGCCGTCATGCCGCCGATGATGATGACGACGGCCTGTGCGGCGGGCGCCATCTCGAACAGCGGCGACAGCCGCGCCACCATGAAGACGCCGGCCGTCACCATCGTGGCGGCATGGATCAGGGCGGATACGGGCGTTGGGCCCTCCATCGCGTCCGGGAGCCAGGTGTGCAGCAGGAACTGCGCCGACTTGCCCATGGCGCCCATGAACAGCAGGATGCAGGCGATGGTCAGCGCGTGGCCCTGCAGGCCGATGAAGTTGTAGCTCGTGTCCTTGAGCCCCGGCGCCGCCGCGAAGATCTGGTCGAAGGCGACGGAGCCGGTCAGCCAGAAGACCATGAAGATGCCGAGCGCGAAGCCGAAATCGCCGACTCGGTTGACGATGAAGGCCTTCATCGCCGCGTCCTTGGCCGATTGCTTCTTGTACCAGAAGCCGATCAGCAGGTAGCTCGCGAGGCCCACGCCCTCCCAGCCGAAGAACATCTGGACGAGGTTGTCCGACGTCACCAGCATCAGCATGGCGAAGGTGAAGAGCGACAGATAGGCGAAGAAGCGCGGCCTATGCGGGTCCTCGGCCATGTATCCGATTGAATACAGGTGCACGAGCGACGAAACCGTCGTCACCACCACCAGCATCATGCAGGTCAGCGGGTCGATGCGGAGCGACCATTGCACCTGCAGCGCGCCGGACGAGATCCAGTTCGCGACCGGCAGCGTGTACGAGCCGCCATGGCCGAGATTGTGGTCGATGAAGGCGATCCAGGACAGCGCGGCGGCGACGAAGAGCAGCGCGGTCGTCACGACCTCGGCGAACTTATTGACGGATTCGCCATGCGGCGAGGGCTCGACGGCGTGGTCGTCATGGCCGCCCGCGTCATGCCCCCCATGGCCGGCGTGATGGCCATGACCCGAATGGTCGGCCGCAGCGAAGACCGCGACATCGCGGCCGAGCCGGTGCGCCAGCATGCTGGCGGCGCCGGCGAGCAGGAAGCCGAGCAGCGGCAGGAAGACGATGGCCTGATACATCTCTTCGCCTCAGCCCTTCATCATGTTGACGTCGTCGACCGCGATCGTGCCGCGGTTGCGGAAATAGACGACGAGGATCGCAAGGCCAATCGCGGCCTCGGCCGCTGCGACTGTCAGCACGAACAGCGCGAAGACCTGCCCCGTGATGTCGCCCAGATGCGTCGAGAAGGCCACGAGGTTGATGTTCACCGCGAGCAGGATCAGCTCGACCGACATCAGGATGACGATGATGTTCTTGCGGTTCACGAAGATGCCGAACACGCCGAGCGTGAACAGGATAGCCGCGACGGTGAGGTAATGGCCAAGGCCGATGGTCAGCATGCCGAAACTCCAATCAGCCCTACGCTCCTCATCCTGAGGAGCCCGCGCAGCGGCCGTCTCGAAGGACGCACCACCGTCCTGCGTGCTTCGAGACGGCGCGTGCCGCGCCTCCTCAGCATGAGGACGTCAGCGGCAAGCTTTCTGTTCTCGCTCGATTCCACGATCAAGCCTCCGCCTTCTCGCGGAGGCCCTGCCCCGGCTGGACCTTGATCACGTCGAGGCCCGTTTCCTTGGTGCGCGAGTTCTGCTTCGGGATGCTCTGGCGCTTCACGTTGGGACGCGAGGGCCGCATCGTGAGCACGATCGCGCCGATCATCGCGACCAGCAGCACGAGGCCCGCTCCCTGGAAGAGATAGGCGAATTTCGTGTAGAGCACGCGGCCGAGCGCGCGCGTGTTGAAGGCGTCGGCCGGCAGCGCCGCCGCCGCCTGGCGCATCGAGAGCGCCTCCGGCGTGAAGCTCCAGGCGCCGACGACGAGGATCAGTTCGATCGCGAAGACCGCTGCGATCAGCGCGCCGATGGGCAGGTTCTGCATGAAGCCGCGGCGGAACTCCTCGAAATCGACATCGAGCATCATCACCACGAAGAGGAACAGCACCGCCACCGCGCCGACATAGACGACGACGAGGATCATCGCGAGGAACTCGGCGCCCATGAGCAGAAACAGCCCCGCCGCATTGAAGAAGGCGAGGATCAGCCAGAGCACCGAATGCACCGGGTTCCGCGCCGTGATCACCATGAGCGCCGAGCCCAGGGTGACGAAGGCGAAGAGGTAGAAGAAGAGGGCGATGGCGTTCATGAGCGGCTCGGTCCTCCCCTCCCCCTGCAAGGGGGAGGTCGGGTGGGGGTAAGTCTTCGTCAGGCGGGGACGGACCCCTCCCTTACCCTCCCCTTGCAGGGGAGGGAATGGCTACCGATACGGCGCGTCGGCGACGAGGTTGCGGGCGATCTCCCGTTCCCAGCGCGCGCCGTTCTCGAGCAGCTTGTCCTTGTCGTAGAACAGCTCCTCGCGCGTCTCCGTCGAGAAGGCGTAGTTCGGCCCCTCGACGATGGCGTCCACCGGGCAGGCCTCCTGGCACATGCCGCAATAGATGCACTTGGTCATGTCGATGTCGTAGCGCGTCGTGCGCCGCGTGCCGTCGTTGCGGCGCGGCCCCGCCTCGATGGTGATCGCCTGCGCGGGGCAGATCGCCTCGCAGAGCTTGCAGGCGATGCAGCGCTCCTCGCCGTTGGGATAGCGGCGCAAAGCATGCTCGCCGCGGAAGCGTGGCGAGACTGGATTGCGCTCGAAGGGGTAATTGATCGTGGCCTTCGGCTTGAAGAAATAGCGCATCGACAGCAGGAACGCCGAAGCGAATTCCTTGAGCAAGAGGCCCTTGGCGGCTTGTGCGAGCGACATTCCGGGCCCTCCCCTATTGCGCCGCCATCACGCCGGCCCAGCCGGTGATCTGGAGAACGAGGCCGTAGAAGACGACGGCGAAGAGCGAGATCGGCAGAAAGACCTTCCAGCCGAGCCGCATGAGCTGGTCGTAACGGTAGCGCGGCACGAAGGCCTTCACCATGGCGAACATGAAGAAGACCGCGCAGACCTTGATGACGAACCAGACGACGCCTGGCACCCAGTTGAAGGGCGGCAGGTCGATCGGCGAGGACCAGCCGCCCAGAAACAGGATGGCGGTCAGCGCGCACATCGTGGTGATGGCGACGTATTCGCCGAGCATGAACATCATGTACGGCGTGGAGCCGTATTCCGACATGAAGCCTGCGACCAGCTCCGATTCCGCCTCCGGCAGGTCGAACGGCGGACGGTTCGTCTCCGCGAGGGCCGAGATGAAGAAGATGACCATCATCGGGAAGAGCGGCAGCCAGTACCAGTTGAGGATGGTCAGCCAAGGCAGGCCGATCGCGGTAGCGAGGCCGTAGTCCTTCTGCGCCGTAATGATGTCGTTGAGGTTCAGCGAGCCGACGATCATCAGCACGCAGATGATCACGAAGCCGAGGCTGACCTCGTACGAGACCATCTGAGCGGCCGAGCGTAGTGCGCCCAGGAAGGGATACTTGGAGTTGGAGGCCCAGCCCCCCATGATCACGCCGTAGACGCCAAGCGACGAGATGGCGAAGATGTAGAGGATGCCGACATTGATGTCGGCGATGGCCCAGCCGTCCGCCACGGGGATCACCGCCCAGGCCGAGAGCGCCAGCGTCGCCGTCACCAGCGGGGCGAGCAGGAACACGCCCTTGTTGGCGCCGTCCGGGATCGTCGGCTCCTTGAGCACGAACTTCAGGAGGTCCGCGAAGCTCTGCAGCAGGCCCCAGGGCCCGACGACGTTGGGTCCGCGGCGGAGCTGCACGGCCGCCCAGATCTTGCGGTCGGCGTAGAGGAGGTAGGCCACGATCGTCAGCAGCGCGATGATCAGCACCACGCTCTTGAGCAGGATCGTGGCGAGCAGCCAGATGATGTCGGCAAGGGTCATCGCTTGCTCACTCCGCCGCCATCGGCAGTTCGCCCTTCGCCAGCGACGAGCATTCGGCCATGACGGCGGAGGCGCGGGCGATGGGGTTGGTCAGGTAGAAGTCGGGAACCGCTTCAGCGAAGGGAGCCTGCCCGGGCTGGGCAGCGCCGCTGGCCAGCGCCGCGACGGCGGAGGCGTCGGCCGGCTCGATCGCGTCGATCCGCGCCAGATGCGGATGCTCGGCGTAGAGCTTCTGCCTCAATTGCGAGAGGTTATCGAAGGGCAGCCGTGCGCCGAGCGCGTCCGAAAGAGCGCGGATGATCGCCCAGTCGTCCTTGGCCTCGCCGGGCGGGAAGACGGCGCGGTTGGTCATCTGCGGCCGACCCTCGGTGTTGACGTAGGTCGCCGATTTCTCGGTGTAGGCGGCGCCGGGCAGGATGACGTCGGCGCGATGCGCGCCGCGGTCGCCATGCGTGCCCTGGTAGATCACGAAGGGACCGGCCGGAATGTCGATCTCGTCGGCGCCAAGGTTGAACAGCACGTCGACTCCGCCGCCGAGCATCGCCGAAAGGTCAAGACCGCTTTCGCCCGGAACGAAGGCGATGTCGAGCGCACCCACCATGCTGGCATCCTTGTGCAGCACGTTGAAGCCGTTCCATCCGTCCTTGACGACACCCAGCGCCTGCGCCGCCTGAGCGGCCATGGCGAGCAGCGCCGCGCCGTCCGGCCGCGCGAAGAGGCCAGCGCCGACGATCATCGCCGGCCGCTCCTTGTTGGCGGGCGCGTGATCGACGAACCTCGCCAGCGCTTCGGCCGTCTCGCCGAGATGGTTGTAATCGTAGGTCAGGTCCGCCTTCGGGCCGATCAGCCCGGCGAGCAGGCCGCCGCGCAGCCAACGCTTGCGGATGCGCGCATTGAGGAGCGGCGCCTCCTTGCGCGGATTGGAGCCGACGATCATCACCGCATCGGCAGTCTCGATGCCTTCGATCGTGCTGTTGAAGAGATAGGAGGCCCGGCCATGCGCCGGGTGGAGCCCGCCCCTGCCCTGCATGTCGGTGTTGGGAGCTCCCAACTGCATAAGCAGCGACTTGAGCGCGAAGAGCTCCTCGACGCCCGCCAGAGCGCCGCCGACGGCGCCGATGCGCTCAGGCTTCGTCGCCTTCGCGCGGGCCGCGATGGCCGCGAAGACCTCCGGCCAGCTCGCCGGGCGCAGCTTGCCGTTCTCACGGACATAGGGCCTGTCCAGCCGCTGCGTCTTCAGGCCATCGGTGACATGACGCCCCTTGTCCGACAGCCACTCCTCGTTGATGCCCTCGTGGATGCGCGGCAGGATGCGGATGACCTCCTTGAAGCGGGAATCCACGCGGATATTGGAGCCCAGCGCATCCATCACGTCGATGCTCTCGGTCTTGGTCAGTTCCCAGGCCCGGTAGCGGGCGCGGTAGGGTTTCGCGGTCAAGGCGCCGACCGGACACAGATCGACGACATTGCCTTGAAGCTCCGAAGCCATCGCCGCTTCGAGGTAGGTGGTGATCTCCATGTCCTCGCCGCGGCCGATGGCGCCGAGGTCGCCGACGCCGGCCACTTCCTGTGTGAAGCGGACGCAGCGCGTGCAATGGATGCAGCGGTTCATCGAGGTCTTGACGATCGGCCCGATGTATTTGTCTTCGACCGCGCGCTTGTTCTCAGCGAAGCGCGAGGTGTCGACGCCATAGGCCATCGCCTGGTCCTGCAGGTCGCATTCGCCGCCCTGGTCGCAGATCGGGCAATCGAGCGGGTGATTGATAAGCAGGAACTCCATCACGCCCTCGCGGGCCTTCTTCACCATCGGCGACTTGGTGCTGACGACAGGCGGCTCGCCGTTGGGGCCCGGCCGCAGGTCGCGCACGCCGATGGCGCAGGAAGCCTGGGGCTTCGGCGGGCCGCCCTTCACCTCGACGAGGCACATCCGGCAGTTGCCGGCGATGGAGAGGCGCTCGTGGAAGCAGAAGCGCGGCACCTCGGCGCCGGCGGCCTCGCAGGCCTGAAGCACGGTGTAGGTCGGCGGAACATCGACCTCGACGCCATCGATGATGATCTTGGTCATCCGGGATTGGGTCCTATTGGATCGGCACGACCGGCCGGCCGGGGTTCACGGGTTCTAGACCGCCGACGGGGTCTGCCGCGCGCCGCCCGCCGCCTGCATCGCCGGGCTGCCGGCCGCCGGTCCGCGAGGCGGCGACCCGCTGCCCTTCGGACTGCTGCTTCAGTTCAGTGAGGGCGCGATTGCCGTTCTCGACATCGGCGGGGGTCAGCACGAGTTGGCAGACCGAGGCGCCGTCATCGACGATGAAGCGATCCTCCGACACCACGGTGCTCGTGCCGCTGGCGATCGTCTCGAGATAGATGCGCTGGGCGCGGCCGGGGCGATGCGGACCGCATTGCTGCTCGACCACCTCGGTCGAGCTGGCGAGCGGCGCCTCGAGCGTCACGCCGGTCTGGTTGGCGCCAACGATCGTGGTGCCCCGCCGCTGGGCGCGGGCAATGATCGTCTCCTGCACACGCTGCGGCGAGGCGTTCACCAGGACCGAAGGTCGTCCCGCCGACGTTGGCGCCGCTTGAACAACCGGCTGCGGCGGAGGGCTGAGGCGCGGCTCGCCGCCGAAGGGCAGGCGCGTGCCGCAGCCCGCGAGAGCGGCGGCCGCAGCAGCCAAGACGATCCATCTGACCATGGCGATCGGCTTCTTCATGCGGCGCCTACCAGCAATTGACCCTGAAGTGCTCATTCGGCCGCCATCGCCATCGCGGCCGGCTCGGCATGCGGATTGGCCGCATACTGGTCGATCCTGGCTTCGATCTCATGACGGAAATGCGTGATGAGGCCCTGCACCGGCCAGGCGGCGGCATCGCCGAGCGCGCAGATGGTGTGGCCTTCGACCTGTTTCGTGACGTCGAGCAGCATGTCGATCTCGCGCTTCTGCGCGCGGCCCTCTGCCATGCGGCTGAGGACGCGCCACATCCAGCCGGTGCCCTCGCGGCAGGGCGTGCACTGGCCGCAGCTCTCGTGCTTGTAGAAATAGCTGATGCGCGCGATCGCGCGGACGATGTCGGTGGACTTGTCCATGACGATCACCGCGGCCGTGCCGAGGCCGGACTTCAGCTTCGAAAGCGAGTCGAAATCCATCGGCGTGTCGATGATCTGCTCGGCCGGGACCATGCGCACCGAGGAGCCGCCGGGGATTACGGCCTTGAGGTTGTCCCAGCCGCCGCGGATCCCGCCGCAATGCCGGTCGATCAGCTCGCGGAAGGTCAGGCCCAGAGCCTCCTCGACGTTGCAGGGCGTGTTGACGTGTCCGGAGATGCAATAGAGCTTGGTGCCGTGGTTGTTCGGCGTGCCGATCGACTTGAACCAGGCCGCGCCGCGACGGAGGATCGTGCCGGCGACGGCGATCGACTCGACGTTGTTGACCGTCGTCGGGCAGCCGTAGAGGCCCATGTTCGCCGGGAACGGCGGCTTCATGCGCGGCATGCCCTTCTTGCCCTCGAGGCTTTCGAGCAGAGCCGTCTCCTCGCCGCAGATATAGGCGCCGGCGCCATGGCTGAGATAGAGATCGAAGGGATAGCCGTGGATGTTGTCCTTGCCGATCAGCCTGGCCTCGTAGGCCTCGTCGATCGCCCTCTGCAGCGCCACGCGCTCGGCGATGTATTCCCCGCGGATGTAGATGTAGCAGGCGTTCGCGCCCATCGCGAAGGAAGCGATCATACAGCCTTCGACGAGGAGATGCGGATCGTTCCGCATGATCTCGCGGTCCTTGCAGGTGCCCGGCTCGGATTCATCGGCGTTGACGACGAGGTAATGCGGCCGGCCATCGGACTGCTTCGGCATGAATGACCACTTGAGGCCGGTGGGGAAGCCTGCGCCACCGCGGCCACGCAGGCCGGAGGCCTTCATCTCGTCGACGATCCAATCCCGGCCCATGCCGAGCAGCATCTTGGTGCCGTCCCAGTTGCCGCGCATCTGCGCCGCCTTCAGACCGGGGTCCTGCTGGCCGTAGAGGTTGGTGAAGATGCGGTCACGATCAGCGAGCATGGCTCGTACCCTTATTGTCCAGGCCGATCGCTGAGCTTGCCGGTCGGCCGCCAGCCGCCTGCGAGCTTCTTCGCCTGGCCGATCCAGTCGTCGCGCCGCGCGCGGCCCTTGAAGCCGTCGAGCCGCCGGTCGACCCAGCGCAGGTTCTCGTCGCTCCAGGCCGAGATCTGATCGAAATGGTAGAAGCCCATGGAGTGCAGCAGGGCCTCCATCTTCGGACCGACGCCCCAGATCAGCTGAAGGTCGTCAGCCTTGCCCTCGCGGGCCGCTTGAAGCGTGGCCGGCGCCGCTTCGGGACCGCCGTCATCGACGAAAGGCTCGGCCTTGGACTGTGATTTGCGTGGAACAGCGTCGTCGGTAGCGCCGGCTTGCGGCGTATGTGCGGCAGCTTGGTTGCTCGCGGGCGATTGCGGCGCTGTCGATTCCGGCATCGCCGGCTTTGTCACCGTGTTCGGCTGAGGCGTGTTCTGGGGCTTGGGCTGCTGCGGCGTATCGGCCAGCGGGCCGGAAGGCGCGCCGCCTGCGGCGGCCTTGGCCGCCTCTTCCGCCGCCTGCTTCTTGGCGGCCTCGGCGCGCTGGATCCGCTCGTCGAAGGCCTGACGCCAGGAGCCGACGGCCGAACCGTCGTAGAGCGTGTTGTCCTGCAGCGTGCTTTGTGCGGTTGCGGGCTCGGACGTCGTCCTGCCGATCTGCGAGCCGATCTTCACCGGTCTGCCGGCGCGCATGTCGGCGAGGAGGGTACGAAAATTCTCCTCGGTCAAATCTTCGTAATAGTCGTTGTTGATCTGCACCATCGGCGCGTTGCAGCAAGCCCCGAGGCACTCGACCTCCAGCCAGGAGAACTGGCCGTCCGCGGATACGTGCTTCTCCTCGCCGATCTCGCTGCGGCAGATCTCGAGGATCTTCTCGGCCCCGCGCAGGCGGCAAGGCGTCGTGCCGCAGACCTGGACGAAACGCTTGCCCACGGGTGCGAGGTTGAACATCGTGTAGAAGGTCGCGATCTCCAGAACGCGGATCGTCGGCATTCCGAGCATGGAGCCGACCGTCTCGATCGCGGCCTTGGGCAACCAGTAGTCGTGCTGCTCTTGGGCGCGCCACAGCAGTGGAATGACGGCTGAGGCCTGTCGTCCCTCCGGAAACTTGGAGATGATGGTCTTCGCCCAAGCGGCGTTCTCCGCCGAAAAGGCGAAGGACTTGGGCTGCACCGCGTCGGGCGCGAGACGACGGACGGACATCAGGGCTTCCAGCGGCTCAATGCAGAGTGGATGGCGCTGTTTACCAGCATCGCCGCAGCGCACAAGGGAGAAAGGCGTCGCAGGCGCTCGGTCGCGGCTCGTTCTTCCGTCTGACCGCCGTCGGCGCCGCGGCCTCAGCCTTCCTGGATTCGCCCCGGCGTGAAGCGCCGAACCTGGCTACAGGTGGGCGCCTGCTCTGCGGTCTTGGCGAGGCAGCGGCAATGGAAGGCGGTGTCGTTGCGGAAGGTGGTGATCTGTTCGGCGCCGTAGCTGCGCGCCCCTTCGGCGACGAAAGGCCCGGCGCGGAAAGCCGGACAGGCGAGCCTCACCGAAGCTTCAGCGCGGCTTTCGCTGATGCTCACCGTGTGAGTCGTATTGCAGGCGGCGCATAGCAGGGCGAGCGCGGCGGCGGCGAGAATGCGTATGGGAGACATCGTCCGAATCGTCAGGGTTGCCAACCGATGGCGATGCGTAAGGAACGGCCGGTCGTCAACCCGCGCGAGTCGCGCTCCTGCTTGGCGCCGTCGGACCGCAGCGAAGCGTCTTCTCCGTGCGCGACCGCGTGCAGGAACAGCGCGCGCCGCTCTCGTGCTCGAAGACGTCGACCATCGGCATGTTGCCGGGCGGAGAAGAACTGTCGACAAGGCGGACATCGCCGGACGCGAAGGCGGGACAGGCCGCCTTGACCTGCTTCTCGACAACGCCAGTCTGACCATCGAAGAAGGCGAAGGCGTTGCCGCCGAGCAAAAGCGCTCCCGCCGCCAAAGCAGCTCCCATCCTCGCTCGCACGCGCAACATCGACCTGTTCGTCCGACTTTTTATTGGCCCCGCCGAAGACCTTAGCGGTCAAGAACCAAGAAAAGGTTAGGCCGATCGCGTAAGGTCAGCGATCGACCTCGCCGAACACGATGTCGATCGAACCGAGGATCGCGCTGACGTCGGCCAGCATGTGGCCGCGGCAGAGGAAATCCATCGCCTGAAGATGCGCGAAGCCCGGAGCGCGGATCTTGCACCGATAAGGCTTGTTGGTGCCGTCGGCGACCAGATAGACGCCGAACTCGCCCTTGGGGTTCTCGATGCCGACATAGACCTCTCCCGCCGGCACGCGGAAGCCTTCGGTGTAGAGCTTGAAGTGATGGATCAGCGATTCCATCGAGCGCTTCATGTCGGAACGCTTGGGCGGCACGATCTTGTTGTCGAGCGCCGCCACGGCGCCCCTGCCCTCGGCGGAGAGCAGCTTGGCGCAGCACTGGCGCATGATGCGGACGGATTGGCGCATCTCCTCCATGCGGACGAGATAGCGATCGTAGCAATCGCCGTTCTTCCCGACCGGGATGTCGAAGTCCATCTCGGCATAGCATTCGTAGGGCTGCGACTTGCGCAGATCCCAGGCCGCGCCCGAGCCCCTGAGCATCACGCCTGACATGCCCCATTTCCAGGCGTCGTCGAGCGCGACGGGCGCGATGTCGACGTTGCGCTGCTTGAAGATGCGATTGTCGGAAAGCAGGCTGTCGAGGTCGTCCACCGTCTTCAGGAACGGTCCGCACCAGTCGTCGATATCGCGCACGAGCTGGTCCGGCAGGTCCTGATGGACGCCGCCGGGCCGGAAGTAGTTGGCGTGGAGCCGGGCGCCCGAAGCGCGCTCGTAGAAGATCATCAGCTTCTCGCGCTCCTCGAAGCCCCAGAGCGGCGGCGTCAGCGCGCCGACGTCCATGGCCTGGGTGGTGACGTTGAGGAGATGCGAGAGGATGCGGCCGATCTCGGCGTAGAGAACGCGGATGAGCTGCGCGCGATAGGGCACGGTGACGCCGAGCAGCTTCTCGATCGCCAGGCAGAAGGCGTGCTCCTGGTTCATCGGCGCGACATAGTCGAGCCTATCGAAATAGGGGTTCGCCTGCAGATAGGTGCGGGCCTCGATCAGCTTCTCGGTGCCGCGATGCAGCAGGCCGATATGCGGATCGACGCGGTCCACGACCTCGCCATCGAGCTCCAGCACGAGGCGCAAAACGCCATGCGCGGCTGGGTGCTGCGGCCCGAAGTTGATCTGGAAGGTGCGCTGGTTGGGATGTTCGGTCATTGGGATTGGCTTCCCTGAAACGCTTTGACGACCTCGGCGCCAGTCATCTGTCGCGGGACATTGGCGAATGCATAGCCTGCCGGCTTCTCATCGGTGAAAATCTCGAGCGCAAGCGGCAAATCCAATGGTGGATCGAAAACCGCAGTCGGCACATTCGCGAAGGTCGCGTCCTGCATACGCCATGCCAGACCGCCGCCGCAAACTGCACAGGAGATCCGTTCGGCCCAATCTGACGAGCGATAGCGGATCAGTCGCGCGTCCGGGGCGAACGTCAAATCAGCCACCTCAACACCGATGAACGGCCCTCCGGCCCATCGGCGGCACATGTTGCAATGGCAGGAGTCGGCTCGATCCTTCAAGACGCGCGCGGTCAAACGCGCAGCGCCGCAAAGGCATCGACCCATTTTGACGTCGCCTGCCACTAACGCGTTCCCGATTTCTCGTCGCCCGGCAGCACGTAGTTCGTGCCTTCCCAAGGAGACAGGAAATCGAACTGGCGGAACTCCTGGTTGAGCTTCACCGGTTCGTAGATCACGCGCTTCTCCTGGTCGTCGTAACGCACCTCGGCGTAGCCCGTCAGCGGAAAGTCCTTGCGCAACGGATAGCCGTCGAAGCCGTAGTCGGTGAGGATGCGACGCAGGTCGGGATGGCCGGAGAACAGGATGCCGTAGAGGTCGTAGGCCTCGCGCTCGAACCAGACCGCGCCGGGGAACGGCCCGGTGATCGAAGGCACCAGGGTCTCCTCGTCGGCCTGGACCTTGACGCGGATGCGCTGGTTCAGATGCGGGCTGAGGAAGTGGTAGACCACGTCGAAGCGCTTCTCGCGCTCGGGATAGTCGACGCCGGCGAGGTCGATGAAGCTGATGAAGCGTCCCTTGGAGTCATCGCGCAAGGCCTCGACGGTCTGCACGATCGTCTCCGGCACAGCGTGGAGCGTCAGTTCGCCGAAAGCGACTTCGTATCCCGACACGCCCGGGATGCTGCCGGCGAAATGCTCGCCAAGGGCTTTCAGGTCTTCCGTCATCCGTCCCTCTGCTGTCATTCCGGGGCCGCGGAACGGAGCCCGGAATCCATTGCCTTTGCGTCTATGGGTTCCGGGCTCTTGCCTGCGGCAAGCCCCGGAATGACATCCCTCACCGCTCGATCGTACCCGTCCGCCGGATCTTCTTCTGCAGGAGCAGCACACCGTAGAGCAGCGCCTCCGCCGTGGGCGGGCAGCCCGGCACGTAGATGTCGACCGGCACGACCCGGTCGCAGCCGCGCACCACGGAATAGCTGTAGTGGTAATAGCCGCCACCGTTGGCGCAGGAGCCCATCGAGATGACATAGCGCGGCTCCGGCATCTGGTCGTAGACCTTGCGCAAAGCCGGGGCCATCTTGTTGGTCAGCGTGCCGGCCACGATCATCACGTCGGACTGGCGCGGCGAGGCGCGCGGCGCGAAGCCGAAGCGCTCGGCATCGTAGCGGGGCATCGACATCTGCATCATCTCGACGGCGCAGCAGGCGAGGCCGAAGGTCATCCACATCAGCGAGCCGGTGCGGGCCCAGTTGATGAGATCGTCCGTCGCCGTGACGAGGAAGCCCTTGTCGGCGAGTTCGTTGTTGACGCCCACGAAGAAGGGATCGGTCGAGCCGATGGGCTTGCCGTCGGGTCCGAGCAGACCCCTGGGAGCCGGAGCGGCCAGCGCGTCGCCGCGGTCGAGTGCGGTCACTGCCATCAGAACTCTCCTGCCGTGATCACGGACGGAAAACCGGGCTCCGCTTCCCCTGCGATCACGGTCAATCCCATTCGAGGGCGCCCTTGCGCCACTCGTAGACGAATCCAACGGTCAGCACGCCGAGGAACACCATCATCGAGCTGAAGCCGAACCAGCCGATGTCCTTGAAGGCGACCGCCCAGGGGAAGAGGAACGCCACTTCCAGATCGAAGATAATGAAGAGAATCGCGACAAGGTAGAAGCGCACGTCGAATTTCATGCGCGCATCGTCGAAGGCGTTGAAGCCGCATTCGTAGGCCGAGAGCTTCTCCGGATCGGGCTTTTGGTAGGCGAGCGCGAAGGGCGCGACGAGAAGCGCCAGCCCGAGCCCCAGCGAGACGCCGATGAAGATCACCAGCGGCAGATAATCGTTGAGCAGCATCTCGGACATGCAGACCATCCTCGCGCCAGCGGCGGCGCGGATGTCGTGGGGATAGCGGACGGGCCCAGGCCGCGCAAGCCCGCGAAAGGCCGCAGGTCTGCTGCTAGTGAGCTCGCGGCGGCGGCGTCAGCGACAGGGCGATGGCGGCCAGTTGGCCCCGCCCGGTCTGTCCCAGGCGGCCGGACAGGCGCCGCTCCGCGAAGCGGTCACGCCCGCCGCGCATGGCGCGCCGCTCCGCCAAGGAGCCGGCGCAGTGGCCTGCTCCCGCCCGCACCAACGCCTCAAGATAGATCTGTTCGAAGACGTCCCGCTGCGCATGGCTGCCGCCGATCGCCTGCAACCGCCGTCGCACCGGCTCGAGCAGGCTGACGGCCTCGGCGCAGCGGCCGGCACGGAAGGCGACCAGACCCGCGGCCAGCGGCGCGCCGATTTCGCCGGAAAGTTCGCCATTGTGGCAGTCGGGGCCGGCGCAAAGCAGTCCGCGCACCAGAATCTCGGCGCTGCCGAAGCGACCGGCGCCCAGGAGCGCCAGCAGGTAATGCAGGTCGGCGAAGGCGAGCTGACGATCCTCGACCCGCCGCTCGGCGATGGCGGCCAATTCGTCCCATCGGTCGCCGACATCATGGCCGTCGAGCTCGAGGCGTTGCAGCAGTGAGGCGGCATTGGCGACGTCGCGGTAATCGTCGGTGCGCTCCGCCCTGATGGCCTGATCGTAGAGCCTGAGCGCCTCCCCGGCGCGTCCGAGCTCCAACTGGAAGAGGGCCGCATGCCAGTGGAGGTGATAGCCGAAATTGTTGCAATGGCTCCAGGCGGCGGCATCGGCCAGCCAGGCCAGGCCTTCATCCGCCCGGCCGGTCATCTCATGGACATGGGCGACGGCGTGCCGGCCCCAGGCGTCGGCAGGCTCCAGCTCGACAGCGCGGCGGCCCATCGCCTCTGCCTCGGCATAGGCGCCCGTTTCCTCCAGAGCGAAGGCGAAGCAGCCCTTGATGAAGCCTGCGTAGGGAACGCCGTCGGTGTAGATGGAGACGACGCGGGAAAGGGATCGGCGCATGCCGTCAGCGTCGCCCAGCATGAACCGGACGGCGTGGCTGAGCTTGACCGCCATGGCATCGAGCGGGTTGTCGCCGATCACCTGCTCCATGGCGCGAACCGCGCCGCGGGGATCGCCAGCCAGCCATGATTCCAGTCCCTCGGCGTAAAGCTCGGCGCGGACGTCCGGTGCAGCGGCCAGGCGACGGCGCCCTTCCGCCAGCGCCTCGATCGCGCCGGCGCGCAACTCGCGCCTGGCCAGCATCAGCAGCATCCAGCCCTTGACGATCGGGCCCATCGGCTCGGAAGGATGCTGGTCGATCGCGACGGCGAGCAGGTCCGGCGTCCGGCGGTCGTGGCGGAGGAAGGCTCCCACCAAATCGGCCCATGCTTCGGTGAAGCTGCGGTCGTTTCCGAGGTGAGGCGGCGCCACTGGCGTCATGCTTCGTTCCCTTTGGCAACGCAAGGTTGCCATATGCGACCCGAGGCCGCCTCTCACAGCCTCTCACCGGGCTTCACGTCGCCGTGATGCCGCTGTCAGAAAAGCCCGTCATAGGCCCGCCGTCCGATTCGGCAGGCGAATAGTGTGAAGGTATCGCGCGACAGGGCTGCGACAGCCTCGCGCCGGAGCGTCTCGGAATCGTCGATCCAGACGCCATGGCCGCCGAGCGCCTGCGCGACCGCCGGGAAATCGGTGCCGCCGAAATCAACGGCTGCATTCGGCCGTTGCGTGGCGCGCTGCTTCAACTCGATCAGCGCCAGGCTCTCGTCCACCAGCACGCAGATCAGCACCGGCAGCCTCAGATCGCGCAGGGTCGCGAGTTCGCCGAGGCCCATCTCCAGCCCCGCGTCGCCGACGAAGGCGATCACCGGCGTTCCCGCGCTCGCGAGCTTGTAGCCGGCGGCGAGCGGGACGGCGCAACCCATGGTGCAGAGAGCCGAGGATTGCAGCATGGCGCGGGGGCGAAGGCCCCGCCACATCTGGGAGACCAGGATGCGGTGGGCGCCGCTGTCGGCGGTGGCGACGGTCTCCTTCGGCAGCGCCTGCCGCAGCGTTGCGAAGACCTGCCCCGGCCCCCACAGCGAGGCGGGAGCGAAAGCCTGACCCAGCGCCGCGCGGGCGGCGGCGATCTCGCCCTCCGGCCAGGCGGATTGCGGCTTGGCCGGCGTCAAGGCGCCCAGGGTGCCAGCGACATCGCCTACGAAAAGGTGGCGCGCGGCATGCATGCCATGCGGCATGGCTTCCGCGACGATGTCGATCACCGGCTTGTCCGCGGGCCAAGGGTTGCGCCAGTTGACGCGCATCTCGATGGGATCGTAGCCCGCCAGCACGATGCAATCGGCGCGCTCGAACAGCGGCAGCAGCAGTTTGTCTGCCTTCGGCGAAAGACCGGCGGCGCCTAGCGCCAGCGGGTGCGTCTCCGGCAGCAGCCCCTTGCCTTTGTAGGTCGTGACCAGCGGCGCGCAGAGCCTTTCGCAGAACTCCAGCAGCGCCGCGCCGGCGCCCTGGTTGACGGCGTCGAGCCCGGCCAGCACGAGCGGTCGGCGCGCCTCGGCCACCAGCCGGCGGGCCGCGTCGAGGCCGTCGCCCGCCATCGGCGCGGCCGGCGGCGGCGCCGGAGACATGATGAGCGGAGCGTCGCCCGCCTCGCCTTCCGCGACGCCGATCGGAACATCGACATGGACGGGCCCCGGCCGTCCGCTCATAGCGACCGACAGCGCCTTGTCGATCACCAGATCGGCGGTCTTGGCCGTGGCGCGGAAGCTCGTCTTGACGATGGGGCGCAGCAGCGCCTGATGGTCGAAGACCTGGTGCGTGTAGGTCTCGGCATCGGCTGCGTCGACGCAGCCGGTCAGGAAGATGAGCGGCACGCGGTCCTGCATCGCATTCGCAACGACGTTGACCGCATTGGCGACGCCTGGGCCGAGTGTCGCGTAGAAGAGGCCTGGCGCCCCGGTGGCGTGCCAGGCGCCTTCCGCCATGAAGCCGGCGGCGTTCTCATGCTTGGTCAGGATGGTCTCGATTCCGGCGGCGTTCAATGCCTCGACGAGCGCCAGCACCTCCCCGCCGGGAATGCCGAAGGCGCGCGTGATGCCCGCCTTCGCCAGCCGCTTCGCGATCCTGTCAGCGCCGTTCATGATGCCGTCCCCGTGGCGGGTCAAGTTTGCGGCCAGTTGAGGCTAGGCCGAACGGCTGGCAAGTCAGATCGGCGTGAAGCAGACGATCACTTTCGGGGTTGCAGGCCACTCTGTCCGGATCGGCGACCGACGGAGCGAGTGGCGCGAGAGACGGGGCTCGAACCCGCGACCTCCGCCGTGACAGGGCGGCGCTCTAACCAACTGAGCTACTCCCGCATCGGAGGCCTGGGGCCGCCGCTTCGGTGCCGTCCTGCTATGATAAGGCTCCACGGGTGTCAACGGCGTCCCCGCGGAAATTCGGCCAAAGAGACGGCCGGAGCAGCACCCTCAGAAGCGCGGCCGACCTAGCCTGAAGGCCTGGATTTGCTGCTGCGACAGGATACGGATGCTTTCGTGCGGGATCGATTCGGCGAGATCGATGATGCGCGGGTCGACGCCCATGGTCTGAGAATAGCGCTTGAGCGCCTGCACCTGCTCCTCGGAGCCGCCGCGCACCTGCGTGACGACACGGCCTGCGGCCGGGTCGAAGCCGTAACTCTCCTCGGATTGCATGCGATGCACGCCCATGCGGCTGTCGGCGGGGATGACGCGCTTGCGCCCGCCCATGACCGCATAGACGCAGGCGGAGTTGCAGACGCCATTGGTGAGCGCGCCGACCGGGATCACCTGCCCGGTGCGCGCATCGACCTGCGGACCGCTGAAGAAGCCGCCGCCGCGGTTGACGCGGGCCACGACGACCGTCGCGCCAAGCTCGCGGAAGGTCGAGCCCAGCATCATCGAACCGACCACGCTGCCGCCCGGCGAATGGATGAAGACCATATTCAGCAGCCGGCCTTGTCCTGCCACCTGCTTGGCGAAGCTGACGAAATCCGCCGCGGATTCACGGGTGATGCGGCCTTCAGCCTGGATCACAAGCGGGCAGCGGTCGCCGCATCTCCCGTCGTTGACGACGGCGGCGCTGAATTCCATGCGGGCCGAGGCCGCGCCTAAAGCCGCCAGCCAGATCGCCGCCGCTGCCGACGCCGCCAGGCCCCAGGATGTTGCACGATGACCGATCACGCGACGACCTTCCAGAACAGGAAATCGAACCGCCCCCGGGGGCCACGGTAGCACGCGATTTCCGCGGCTCAACAGTGAAAAATACACTTGCGGTTTACCGCCGCAGAGCAAGTGGTGGGCGATGAGAGGATCGAACTCCCGACCGGTCCGGTGTAAACGGAACGCTCTACCGCTGAGCTAATCGCCCACAGGGGCGGCGCGTTACCATAGGACGGATGCGGCCGCAAATGCCTCCCCGCTAACGGGTCGCTTCTGCCACGATCGCCGAGAGCGCCCGACCGGCGGCCGCCAGCGGCTCACGTGCGCAGTCTGCCAGCTTGTGCCGGTCCGCGATGAATTGCGGCGTGTTGACCGTAACGTTCACCTGACCCTCGGCCGTCTGCCAGACCAGCGCTTTCAGGGGAAGATCGATCCCCACGGTCTGCGCGCAAGTCATGATGGGCGTGCCGCCGCGCGGATTGCCGAAAATGATGAGATGCGTCGGCCGCAGCTTCTGGTCGACCGCTGCGGCGCCAGCGGCATGATCGACCTCTGCGAAGATCGTGAAGCCCTTCGCCTTGATTACTTCCAGCAGTTTCGTCTTGGTCTGAGCGAAATCCCCTGCGCTCCGTTCCGTCAGCATGTCAGGGGCAGAGGACTGGGCGAACGCCGACGAAGCGAGCGCTAACCCCGACGCCAACGCAAGTATGAACCCGATGCGCATGGTCACCCTCCTTTTGCGTGGGAAACCATCGCACGGTCCGACCGGCGCGGCCCTCACGACCTCGGGAGGGCACGTCTTCGTGAAGCTGGCAGCGACCCCGGGCTGATCTCACCCGGGGTCGCGCAGTAGCGCCGATCAGTGCGCCGTGACGCCGGCGCCATCGTCCTTGCGGACGGCGATCGCGGCCTTGGCCGCCTCCGCAGCCTCGTCCCATTCGATGGGCTCTGGCTGCCGGATGAGGGCATGGCTCAGCACCTCGTCCATGCGCGAGACCGGCACGATCTCCAGGCCGTTCTTCACGCTGTCGGGCAGCTCAATCAGATCCTTGGCGTTGTCCTGCGGGATCAGCACCTTCTTGATCCCGCCCCGGAGCGCCGCCAGGAGCTTCTCCTTCAAGCCGCCGATCGGCAGCACGCGGCCACGCAGCGTCACCTCGCCGGTCATGGCGATGTCGCGGCGGACCGGTATGCCGGTCATGATCGAGGTGATCGCCGTAGCCATGGCGATGCCGGCCGAGGGACCATCCTTCGGAGTCGCGCCCTCCGGCACATGGACGTGGATGTCCTTCGTGTCGAACAGCGGCGGCTTGATGCCGAAATCGATGCAGCGCGAGCGGACATAGGTCGCCGCGGCGGAGATCGATTCCTTCATCACCTCCTTGAGGTTGCCGGTCACCGTCATCTTGCCCTTGCCAGGCATCATGACACCTTCGATCGTCAGCAATTCGCCGCCGACCTCGGTCCAGGCGAGGCCCGTCACCACACCGATCTGATCCTCGGTCTCGGCCTCGCCATAGCGGAACTTCGGCGGGCCGAGATATTCCTCGAGCAGCGCGACATCGACGAGCACGCTCTTCTTCTTGGAGAGCAGCAGGTCCTTCACTGCCTTGCGGGCGAGGTTCTGCACCTCGCGGGTGAGGTTGCGGACGCCCGATTCCCGCGTGTAACGGCGGATCAGATGCATCAGCGCCTCGTCGGCGATCGAGAACTCCTTCGCGTCGAGGCCATGCTTGGTCAACGCCTCGGAGACGAGATGCTGCTTGGCGATCTCCAGCTTCTCCTCCTCGGTATAACCGGCGAGGCGGATGATCTCCATGCGGTCCATGAGCGGCGCAGGAATGTTGAGCGTGTTCGCCGTCGTCACGAACATCACGTTCGACAGGTCGTAGTCGACCTCGAGGTAATGGTCGTTGAACGTCGTGTTCTGCTCTGGGTCCAGAACCTCGAGAAGCGCCGAGGAGGGGTCGCCGCGGAAGTCCATGCCCATCTTGTCGATCTCATCGAGCAGGAAGAGCGGGTTGGAAGTCTTCGCCTTCCGGAGCGACTGGATGATCTTGCCGGGCATCGAGCCGATATAGGTGCGGCGGTGGCCGCGGATCTCGGCCTCGTCGCGCACGCCGCCCAGCGACATGCGCACGAACTCGCGGCCGGTCGCCTTGGCGATCGACTTGCCGAGCGAGGTCTTGCCAACGCCGGGCGGTCCGACGAGGCAGAGGATCGGGCCGGCGAGCTTGTTGGCCCGCTGCTGCACGGCGAGATACTCGACGATGCGTTCCTTGACCTTCTCCAAGCCGTAGTGATCGGCGTCGAGAGTCTCCTGCGCGAGGTTCAGGTCCTTCTTGACTTTGGACTTCTTGCCCCAGGGGAGCGCGATCATCCAGTCGAGGTAGTTCCTGACGACGGTCGCTTCGGCGGACATCGGCGACATCTGGCGGAGCTTCTTCAGCTCATGCATCGCCTTGTCGCGCGCCTCCTTCGAGAGCTTCGTGCGCTTGATCTTGTCCTCGAGTTCGGCCAGCTCGTCCTTCTCCTCGCCGTCGCCGAGCTCCTTCTGGATCGCCTTCATCTGCTCGTTGAGGTAGTACTCGCGCTGCGTCTTCTCCATCTGCCGCTTCACGCGGGTGCGGATGCGCTTCTCGACCTGCAGCACGGAGATCTCGCTCTCCATCAGGCCGAGCACCTTCTCCAGCCGCTTGGCGACCGAGACGATCTCCAGCGTCGCCTGCTTGTCGGTGATCTTCACCGCCAGATGCGCCGCGACGCTGTCCGCCAGCTTGCCGTAGTCGTCGATCTGGCCGATGGCCGCGACGACTTCGGGCGAGACCTTCTTGTTGAGCTTCACGTAGCCTTCAAACTCGGACACGACCGAGCGGGCCAGGGCCTCGACCTCGACGGCGTTGCCCTCGTCATCGGCGACGATTTCGGTCTCGGCGACATAGAAGTCGTCGGTCCGCACGTAGTTCTTGATCCGGCCGCGCGTTGCGCCTTCGACCAGCACCTTCACGGTGCCGTCGGGCAGCTTCAGGAGTTGCAGCACGGAGGCGACGGTGCCGACCTCGAAGATGGCCTCAGGCGCAGGATCATCCTCGCCGGCGTTCATCTGCGTGGACAGCATGATGTGCCCGTCCGTCCGCATCACCTCTTCGAGCGCGCGGATCGACTTCTCGCGGCCCACGAAGAGGGGCACGATCATATGGGGAAAAACGACGATGTCGCGCAGCGGCAGCACGGGCAGAGCATGCTTCGAGCCGGCGGGAAGCGGCGGTCGGGTCTTGGTTGTCGTCGTCATAACTTGTCCCTCTCTCGTCCCACCGGAAAGCCCTCATGATGGAGCCGCTTCCCCATGGACGCAATGCGAAAAGTCCTGCCAACGTCGCAGGCGGGCCGCGTCAATCCCGGCGGAAGACCAAAAAGGATGGGCAACCGCCCAAGGGCCCACCGCATGTGGCGCCCGCTTCCGTTACCGACTAAATGTGGGTTGCCGGGTCCCGTTGCAAGCGGCTACGGGCCACGGTTTCAGCGATGCCAGCGGGCCTTGAGATCATCGGCGAAAGCGCAGCCGGCTTCGGCTTCTCAGGCACTGATTCGCCTTCAGCCAACGCGTGGTTGAAACGAAATCGGCAAGCCGCTTCGCAGCCTCCTCTGGCGTCCAAGCGCCAGCGAACAAGTTCGAATCGCCGTCAGGCGCTGGCGGAGACCGCTTCGTCGCGGTCGCCATAAATGTACAGCGGCCGGGCGTTGCCTTCCACCACTTCGGGCCCGATGACCACCTGTTCGACGCCTTCGAGGCCTGGCAGATCGAACATCGTGTCGAGCAGGATCGCCTCCATGATCGAGCGCAGGCCGCGGGCGCCGGTCTTCCGCTCGATCGCCTTCTTGGCGATCATGGTGACGGCCTCGTCGGTGAAGGTGAGGTCGGTCGTCTCCATCTCGAAGAGGCGCTGATACTGCTTCACCAGCGCGTTCTTCGGCTCGGTCAGGATGCGCTTCAGAGTCTCGACATCGAGGTCTTCGAGCGTCGCAAGAACGGGCAGGCGGCCGATGAACTCGGGGATGAGGCCGAATTTCAGCAGGTCCTCGGGCTCCACCTTGCGGAAGATTTCGCCCGTGCGCCGGTCGTCAGGCGCCTCGACGCGCGCGCCGAAGCCGATCGAGGTCGCCCGGCCGCGGGCCGAGATGATCTTCTCCAGCCCGGCGAAAGCGCCACCACAGATGAAGAGGATGTTCGAGGTGTCGACCTGCAGGAATTCCTGCTGCGGATGCTTGCGGCCGCCCTGCGGCGGCACGGAGGCGACGGTGCCCTCCATGATCTTGAGCAACGCCTGCTGCACGCCCTCACCCGACACGTCCCGCGTGATCGACGGGTTGTCCGACTTGCGGCTGATCTTGTCGATCTCGTCGATGTAGACGATGCCGCGCTGGGCGCGCTCGACGTTGTACTCCGAAGCCTGCAGCAGCTTGAGGATGATGTTCTCGACATCCTCGCCGACATAGCCGGCCTCGGTCAGCGTCGTGGCGTCGGCCATGGTGAAGGGAACGTCGATGATCCGAGCCAGCGTCTGCGCCAGCAAGGTCTTGCCCGAGCCGGTCGGACCGATGAGCAGGATGTTGGACTTGGCCAACTCGACATCGTTGTTCTTCGAAGCGTGATTCAGCCGCTTGTAGTGGTTATGGACCGCCACCGACAGGACGCGCTTGGCGTAGCCCTGGCCGATCACGTAATCGTCCAGGACCTTGCAGATCTCCTTCGGAGTCGGCACGCCGTCCTTCGACTTCACCAGCGAGGTCTTCGATTCCTCGCGGATGATGTCCATGCAGAGCTCGACGCATTCATCGCAGATGAAGACGGTCGGGCCGGCGATCAGCTTGCGGACCTCGTGCTGGCTCTTGCCGCAGAACGAGCAGTAGAGCGTGCTCTTGCCGTCCCCGCCGGTTGCCTTGCTCATCATATATCTCCTCTCGGACGCCGCAGCGGTCACGGGCGCAGCCCATGGCCGTTGCGGCTTCCATTCGGGTCCTTATAGCCGTCGAAGGGCCCTGCACGGAAGCGACGCGGAGCCGCGACTCCCCGTCTTGTGATCAATCTGCCACCCGGACCCTACCAACTTCTTGCCGGAGGTCAAAACGGGCGCCGCCCGCCGGGCGGGTTCTCTCGGTCAGGACTTAGCGTCGTCGAGCCCCTCGGACCGCTTCTCGATGACCTTGTCGACGAGGCCGAAATCGCGAGCCGCCTCGGCGCTCATGAAATTGTCGCGCTCCAGAGCAGCCTCGACCTCCTCGAGGGTGCGGCCGGTGTGTTTGACGTAGATCTGGTTGAGGCGCCGCTTGATGCCCTTGATCTCCTCCGCGTGGATCAGGATGTCGGTCGCCTGCCCCTGGAAGCCGCCGGAGGGCTGGTGAACCATGATGCGCGCGTTCGGCAGGGCGAAGCGCATGTCCTTCTCGCCGGCAGTCAGGATCAGCGAGCCGGCGGAGGCCGCCTGGCCGGTGCAGAGCGTCACGACGGGGCAGCGGATGAACTGCATCGTGTCGTAGATCGCCAGCGCCGAGGTCACCACGCCGCCGGGAGAATTGATGTAGAGATTGATCTCCTTCTTCGGATTGTCCGCCTCCAGGAAAAGGAGCTGCGCCACGATCAGCGTCGCCATTTCGTCGTTGAACGGGCCGGTGAGGAAGATGATCCGCTCCTTCAGAAGGCGCGAAAAGATGTCGTAGCGGTACGAGCCGCGGCTGGTCGTCTCCTCGACGGAGGGGATGACAAAGCTTTTGACCAGTTCGACGGGGTCGCGCATCGGAAGGTGCCTCGGTGGGTGGATTGCGAGCCTAGGCCCGCGACTCATGAACACTAAGCTAACATGGCAGAAATAGGTACGATGCCACCCTGTGGAAAGAGCGGGCTCACCGCACAGACGGACCCTTCATTCGACGGTGACCGACTTGGCGAGATTGCGCGGCTGGTCCACGTCCTTGCCCATGATCGAGGCGGTGTAATAGGCCAGGAGCTGCACCGGCACGGCATAGGGAATGGCCGCGAACTCCGGAGCGACATCAGGCATTTCGATGGCGCTATGCGCCTCCAGCGCCGCTTCGGCGGCCATGCCCTTGGGGCCGATCATGATGATCTGCCCGCCCCGAGCCGCCACTTCCTGCATGTTCGAGACCGATTTCTCGAACCATTGGTCGCGCGGCGCCAGGACGATCACGGGCATCTCGTTGTCGACGAGCGCGATCGGCCCATGCTTCAGCTCGCCGGCGGCGTAGCCCTCGGCGTGGATGTACGAGAGCTCCTTGAGCTTCAGCGCGCCTTCGAGCGCGAGGGGGAAGCTCGGGCCGCGGCCGAGATAAAGAACGTCCCTGGCCTTGGCCAATGCCTGGGCGACCTGCTCGATCTTCGGCTCCAGCCTGAGCGCCGCCGAGACGAGGCCTGGCGCGGCGACGAGCTGATCGACGAGCGCCTTGGCCTGGTCGGCCGAAAGCACGCCGCGCTCGCGCCCGGCGTGGATCGCCAAGGCCGCCAGGACGGCCAACTGGCAGGTGAAAGCCTTGGTAGAGGCGACGCCGATCTCCGGCCCGGCGAGGGTCGGCATGACGATGTCGCTCTCCCTGGCCATGGTCGAGGAGGGCACGTTGACGACGCTGAGTGTCGGCGAGCCTTGCTCCTTGGCGTAGCGCAGCGAGGCCAGCGTGTCGGCCGTCTCGCCAGACTGGGACACGAATAGCGTGAGCGTATCCTTCTCCAGCGGCAATTCGCGGTAGCGGAACTCCGAGGCGACGTCGATCTCAACGGGCAGACGCGCGAAGCGCTCGAACCAGTAGCGCGAGGTCAGGCCGGCCAGCGATGCCGTGCCGCAAGCCGAAATGCTGATCTTGCGGATGTCCTTGAAACTGAACGGCAGCGCGGCCGGAAGCCGGATCTCGCCAGTCGCCATGTCGATATAATGCGCCACCGTCCGGCCGATCACCTCGGGCTGCTCATGGATTTCCTTGGCCATGAAATGGCGGTAGTTGCCCTTGTCCACCAGGCCGCTGCCGACCTGAGTGGTGATGGCCGGCCGCTCGACGACAGCGTTTGCGGCGTTGTGGAAAACGGCTCCGCCTGAGCGGAGCACGACCCAGTCGCCTTCCTCCAGATACGAAACCTGATCCGTGAAGGGAGCGAGAGCGAAAGCGTCGGAGCCCAGATACGCACCGTCATCGCCATGGCCGACGGCGAGGGGCGCGCCCTTGCGCGCGCCGATCAGCAGGTCGGGCTCGTTCGCGAAGAGGAAGCCGAGTGCGAAGGCGCCGTGCAGACGCGGCAGAACGTTGCGAACCGCCACGACCGGATCGTTCACGCGGCGCATCTCATGCGTCACGAGATGGGCTACGACCTCAGAATCAGTGTCCGACTGGAAGACCGCGCCCTCCTGCTTCAACTCGTCGCGCAGCGCCTTGAAATTCTCGATGATCCCGTTGTGCACCACCGCGACCTGATCGGTCGCGTGCGGATGAGCGTTGCGCTCGGTCGGCTTGCCATGCGTCGCCCAGCGCGTATGGCCGATGCCGGTCGTCCCGGACAGCGGCTCGGCGGAGAGCTTGGCCGCAAGGTTCCGCAGCTTGCCTTCGGCGCGGCGGCGAGAGATCTGCCCGTTCTCGAGCGTGGCGACGCCGGCGGAATCGTAGCCGCGGTACTCGAGGCGCTTCAGCGCATCGACCAGAAGGCCGGCGACCGGCTCGCGTCCGATGATTCCTACGATCCCACACATGCTCGGCGCGTCTCCCAGCCGTTTCGTCGGCTTGAGACGTATCGCCCGTCGCCTGCGAATTCAAAATAAACTTGGATGACGGTTTATGACGGCCGGATGAGCGGGATGGACCAGCCCCTCCGATCAGCCTCACTTCGCCTGCTTGCGCGCCTTCATCTCGTTGCGGAAGCGCTTGGCCCAGCCATGCTTGGAAACCTGGCGGCCACGAGCGATCGCCAGGCTGTCCGCCTCGACATCTTCGGTGATGACCGAGCCGGAGCCGATATAGGCGCCGCTTGCGATTTTCACGGGCGCCACGAGCGACGAGTTCGATCCGATGAATGCGCCAGCGCCGATGCTCGTGCGATACTTGAAGAAACCGTCGTAATTGCAGGTGATCGTTCCGGCTCCGATGTTGGACTCGGCTCCGACGTCGGCATCGCCGATATAGGAGAGATGGTTGACCTTGGCGCCGGCCCCGATATTCGCCGCCTTGATCTCGCAGAAATTGCCGACCTTGGATCCTTCGCCGAGCTTGGCACCCGGCCGGAGCCGGGCGAAGGGGCCGACATGGGCGCCCTCGCCGATCGCCGCGCCTTCGATATGCGACGAGGCATGGATGACCGCGCCGTCGGCCACGGTCACGCCGGGGCCGAAGAACACGTTCGGCTCGATCGTGACATCGCGGCCGAGCACCGTGTCATGGCTCAGATGGACGCTCTGCGGATCGATCAGCGTCGCGCCGCCGCGCATCGCGGCTTCGCGAAGCCGGCGCTGCATGATCGCCTCTGCGCGAGAGAGCTTCAAGCGATCGTCGACGCCCATCACCTCTTCTTCCGTCGCCGTGACCGCGACCGTGGGCAGGCCCATGGCCCTTGCGATTTCCACGGCGTCGGTGAGGTAGAACTCCCGCTGAGCGTTGGCGTCGCCGATGCGGTCGAGGATCGCGAGCGCGCGCGAACCGTCGAGCGCCATCAGGCCGGCATTGCAGAGCGTGATGCGCCGCTCGGACTCTGTCGCATCCTTGTGCTCGCGGATGGCGACGAGCGCTCCGTTCTCGACCAGGAATCGGCCGTAGCCGGTGGGGTCGGCGGCCTGGAAGCCGAGCGCCGCGACGGCAGCGCCCGCGCGCACCGCGTCAGCGAGACCCTTGATTGTCTCGGGCCGAACCAGGGGCGTATCGGCGTAGAGCACCACGACGACTGCCGCGCCAGCCTCGATGGCCTGGCGCGCGCAAAGCACGGCGTGCGCCGTGCCGAGACGCTCCGCCTGCACATGCATCGAGGCCGCGGGAGACAGCCGCCGCGCCTCCGCCGAGACGCTCTCCTGATCGGGTCCGACCACGACCGCCACGCGGCCGATGGCGCTCTCGCTCACGGAGGACAACACATGGCCGAGCATCGAGCGACCTGCGACCTCGTGCAGCACCTTTGGCTTGGCGGAGCGCATGCGCGTTCCCTGCCCCGCCGCCAGAACGACGGCGAGAGCCTCCGATCCATGCGCTGCATCCATCATCGCCGCCTCATCGTCCGACCGTGATCCGCCGCTCAAAGGCGGTCCGCCTCAATCGCGTGAAAAACGCCGAAAGGAAAGACGGTCGTCGCACGGTTCATCGGCGAGGTGGCGAGGACCTCGGCAGAAAAAGCGGTGAGCGGCTTCACGACCGCAAGCGATGCGTATAGGACCCAAGAGGCGCTCGAAGAATGCGCAGGACAACGAACCGATCGACAGAATGCCTAGGATCTCGAGGCGGGACCTCGTCGCCAGTGCAGCTGCCCTGGGCTGCATGGGCCCTGCCGCCGCCCAGCAGCAGGGCGGCGCCCTCGCCTTCCTGCAAGCGGTGCTGCAGGACGGCACGCGCTTCGAGCCGGGCGTGGTGGTGGAAGCCGCACGCCTGCTGTCGCGCCGCCCCTACTCGCCGCCGAACGTCGCTCTCCCCGAGCCTTTCGCCAATCTGACCGCTGAAGCCTATGGCGGAATCCGCCACCGTCCGGAGCGCCGGATCTGGGCGGAGGAGAACCGCAGCTTCACGCTCGAGCCCATGCATCGCGGCTCGATCTATGCGGCGCCCGTCGCGATCAGCGTGGTCGAGGATGGAACGGTCCGTCGCCTCGTCTACGACGCGAACCGCTACAACTTCGGGCGCCTCGCGCCGCCGGCGCAGCCGGGGGACCTCGGCTTTTCGGGGTTCCGCCTGCTGGCGCCGGGCGACGAAGGCCGTGAGATCGCCGTGTTCCAGGGAGGCACCTTCTTCCGCTCCCTCGCCAAGGGACAGGTGCCCGGCGCCCTGTCGCGCGCGCTGGCGATCCGCACCGCCGATCCGCGCGGCGAGGAGTTTCCGCTGTTCCGAGCGTTCTGGATCGAGCGGCCAGGAACCGACAACGTGGTGACGATCCACGCCGTAGCCGATTCCGAAAGCGCGACGGCGGCGTTCCGGTTCACGCTGAGGGCCAACGACGTCACCATCCTCGATACGGAGGCGACGATCTTCGCGCGCGCCGCAATCGAGACCATCGGCCTCGCGCCGATGCAGACGACCTTCTACTTCGGCGGCAACCGCCGACGCAGCATCGACGACCTGCGGCCCGCTGTCTTCGAGAACAACGGCCTCCAAATGCTCAACGGCCGCGGTGAATGGATCTGGCGGCCGCTCGCCAACCCCGAGCAGTTACAGGTCTCCTCCTTCATGGACGACAATCCGCGCGGCTTCGGACTGATGCAGCGCGAGCGCGATTTCGGCGCCTTCCAGGATGACGATAACCGCTACGATCTGAAGCCATCGCTCTGGATCGAGCCGATCGGCGATTGGGGGCCGGGCAGCGTGCAGCTGATCGAAATCCCCAGCGAAGCGGAGTGGAACGACAATGTCATCGCCTTCTGGCGACCACGCGCTCCGCTTGCCGCCGGCTCGGAGACGCCGCTCGCCTACCGCCAGTTCTGGTGCTGGAACCCGCCGGACAAACCGCGCCTGGCGCAGGCCACTGCTTTCCGGCTGGGCCGCGGCAGCCAAGCGCGGCGGCGGCGCTGCCTCGTCGAGTTCGTCGGCGAGGTTTTCGCTGCCGATCCCGGCGAGACGAAGCTGAACCTCACCGCCTCGCAGGGACAAGTCCTTGCGCCGCGGCTGGTGCTCAGCGCGCAGCGGCAAAGCGCGCGCGTCCTGTTCGAACTCGACCCCGGATCCGAAACAGCGTCGGAGCTTCGCCTGGTGATCGAGCAGGGCGATAAGCCGCTCAGCGAAACCTGGCTCTACCGATGGACGTCCTGACGCATCCCGGCGTCGCGGCGGCTTCGGCCGAGAGCGCCCCGCGCGCCGCCATGCCGGACGAATCGCCGCTGGCGATGCCGACGCAGTCCTTCGAGCGCTGGTCGAGGCGCGAGCGCCGGCCATTCATCCAGCGCCGGCCGCGGCTGACCGCGTGGCTTGCGCGGCTGGCCGTGTTCGGCGGCGGCGCTGCGCTGACGGCGGTCGGCATCTGGCAGATGTATCTCGTCGTTTCGGTCGGCGGGATCACGTTGCTGGAATGGGCCCTGCTCGTCCTGTTCTCGTTGAACTTCTCATGGATCGCTCTCGCTTTCTCTTCGGCCATCGTCGGCTTCGTCTCGCTGCTGCGCGGCCTCGTCGGCGCCATGCCGGCGCCGCAGCGCCTCTCCGAACGGACGGCCGTCATCATGCCGATCTACAACGAAGCGCCGAGCCGCGTCTTCGCTTCGATGCTGGCGATGATCGAGGAGGTGCGAGCCACAGGGCAGATCGCGCATTTCGACTTCTTCTTCCTCTCCGACACGACGGACGCCGACGTCTGGATCGCGGAGGAGCGCGCCTTCATCCGGCTCTGCTCCGAACTGCCTGACGATGTCGGCCTCTACTACCGCCACCGCCTAAAGAACACGGCGCGGAAGGCCGGCAACATCGCCGATTTCGTATCGCGCTGGGGCGGCGCCTACGCACATATGCTGGTGCTCGACGCCGACAGCGTGATGACCGGCCGCTCGATCGTCGGCCTGGCGGCGGCGATGGAGGCCGATCCCGATTCCGGCATCATCCAGACGCTGCCGCTGATCATCAACCGCAACACGCTGTTCGCGCGCGTCCAGCAATTCGCCGCACGCATCTACGGCCCCGTGATCGCCGAGGGACTCCGGCTCTGGATGGACCGCGACGGCAATTACTGGGGGCACAACGCCATCATCCGCACCAAGGCGTTCGCGGCGCATTGCGCGATGCCGGACCTCAGCGGCAAGCCGCCCTTCGGCGGGCACATCCTCAGCCACGATTTCGTCGAGGCGGCGCTGATCCGCCGCGCAGGCTGGTCTGTCTATATGGTGCCCGGCCTCGTCGGCTCCTACGAGGAGAGCCCGCCCTCGCTGATCGACCTCGCGGCGCGCGACCGCCGTTGGTGCCAGGGCAACCTGCAGCACATGCGCGTCATCGGCGCGCGCGGCTTCCACCCGGCGACAAGGCAGCATTTCGCGACCGGCATCATGAGCTACCTCGCCTCGCCGCTCTGGCTCCTGCAGCTCGTCGTCGGCATCACCATCGTGCTGCAGTCGAAGTTCATACGGCCCGAGTACTTCACCGGCGAGTTCTCGCTGTTCCCGACCTGGCCGCGCTTCGACGCCGAGCGGTCGCTGGCGCTGTTCGCGGCCACCATGCTGATCCTGCTCGCGCCCAAGATCTTCGGCCTGCTTCTGCATCTGCTCGACGGGCCGGCGCGGCGGGCCTGCGGCGGTGCGATCAAGCTGACGCTGTCCTTCCTCGTCGAAGTGATCATATCGGCATTGCTCGCGCCGATCATGATGCTGATCCAGTCGGGCGCGGTTTTCCAGATCGTGGCCGGACGCGACACCGGATGGAAGCCGCAGCGGCGAGACGATGGTTCCATCCCGCTGAAGGACATCATCCGCCGGCACCGCTCGCATGTCGCGCTCGGCGTGTTGACCGGCATCTCGGCCTTCCTGATCGCGCCATCGCTGGCGGGCTGGATGTCGCCGACGATCCTCGGACTCCTGCTGGCGATCCCGATCTCCTGGGCCTCGGCGCAACTAAGCATCGGCTTGTGGCTGCGGCGAAGGGGCATCCTGACAACGCCGGAGGAATCCGCGCCGCCAGCGGTCGCTCAGCGCGCCAACCGGCTCGCCGCCGATCTGGCGGCGCGGGGCTTCGACGATTGCGCCGCAATCGATGTTCTGCATGCCGACGCGGAACTGCTCCGCAGGCATATCGAGATGCTGCCGGTCGCGTCGGCACGCCGCCGCGGCGATTTCCAGGCGGAACGTGCGCTGGCAGAAGCCAAGCTCGGCGAGGCTGCGACCGTCGAGGAAGCGGCGCAATGGCTGCAGCCCAAGGAGCGCAACGTGGTTCTGACCGACCGCGCGCTGCTGTCGATCATGGCGAACTTGCCTAGAGCGGGGCAGGCATGACAGGGTCACCCTTGTGAGGATTTCACAAAAGGCCGGCGTGAGAAGGCCGGCCTCCAGGATGGGAGCAACAGAACATGGGTCTCTTCGATTTCGCCAAGAAGGTCGGCGCAAAAATCTTCGGCGCCAGCGAGGCGCAGGCGGCGCCGGCCGAAGAACTGAAGAAGGAGGCGGCCAAGCACGGCCTCGACACATCGAACGTCAGTGTTGAGGTCAACGGCGACAAGGTCACGCTCTCCGGCCAGGCGATGTCGACGGAGGAAGCCGAGAAGATCATCCTGGCCATCGGCAACACGATGGGCGTGGCGCAGATCGAGAGCAAGCTAGCGGTCAATGACGCCGTGCCGGAATCGAAGATGGTCACCGTGCAGAAGGGCGACACGCTCTGGAAGATCGCCGAGGCCGCCTACGGCCACGGCAAGGGCAACGAGTACAACCGCATCTTCGAGGCCAACAAGCCGATGCTGACGCATCCCGACAAGATCTATCCTGGCCAGGTGCTGCGCATCCCGCCGCTCTGAGCCGATGCGGCATTGCTGCGGTCCGGGCCGGCATTGACCGGGGCGGGCCGCTCGCCTATCTCGGCTGCCGACCCTGGGGCCGGTAGCTCAGTGGTAGAGCACGTGACTTTTAATCATGTGGTCGCGGGTTCGACCCCCGCCCGGCTCACCAAACGCTCCCCGGCCGGGCGGCTATGGCTTCCAGCGACATGACCGCCGCGGCGTTCCTCCGGACCTTCCTCGCGACGGCGCTCGGCCTTACGGCGCTCGTCTCGCTCGCCATCTGGCTGCTCGATCCCTATGGCGTATCGCCGATCCGTTTGCCGATCGCGCGGCCGATCATGGACATCAACCAGCGCTACATGTACCCGCAGATCGTGCGATCGCACGACTACGATTCCGTTCTGATCGGGACATCCACCAGCCGCCTGCTCGATCCCGCAGACCTCGAGGCCGCCTTCGGCGGACGCTTCGCCAACCTCGCCATGAACGCCGCCACGGCCTGGGAGCAGACGGAGCTCGCCAAGCTCTACCTGCGACACCAGCCGAACCCGCATGCCTTCATCATCGGCCTCGACCCGATCTGGTGCGCTGACGAGAGCAATCTCGTGAAGATCACCTTCCGCGGCTTTCCAGAGTGGATGTACGACGAGAACCTCTGGAACGACTTGCCGGAGATGCTTAACACCAAGACCCTGGAAATCGCCGGCCGGCTGCTGGCTTTCCACCTCGGCCTGATGCCCGAGCGCATCCGCCGCGACGGCTATGAGGTCTTCACACCGCCAGAGAATACCTACGACCTGGCCCGCGCCCGCTGGCACCTCTGGAAGGACGTTCCCGGCGGCAAGCTCGTGCCGGTCGTGCCGCCCGTGGTCCTGACCGCGGCCGAGGAAGCGGCGCTTCGCTTCCCGGCGCTGGCCTGGCTGGATGACCTTCTCAGCCGGGTCCCCGCGAGCGCCTTCCGGATGCTCGCCTGGATGCCGCTGCACGTCGCCGCGCAATCCGGGCCAGGCTCGCGGGAGGCGGCGATGATCGAGGCCTGCAAGGAGCGGATCGGCGCCATCGCCAGGCAGCGCGGCGTCGCTTTCGTCGATTTCGCGATTCCTTCCGAGATCACCACCGACGACGCCAATTACTGGGATCCGCTGCATTACCGGCTGCCGATCGCGCCCCGCATCGTCGCCGGTATGAAAGCCGCGGCCCGCGGACAAACAGACGCGATCTACAGGCTGCGCTGATCCTCGCCCCGCGCCCAACCCTCCTTCACGGCCGCGACGTGGTCCGCGTAGCGGCCTGCGGCGATCGCCGCCCGCGCACCCTCGGTCAGCCGCTGGTAGTAGTCGAGGTTGATCCAGGATAGCAGTATCTTGCCGAGCATCTCCTGCGAGCGGATGAGATGGTGCAGGTAGGCGCGGCTGTAGTCCCGCGCGGCGGGACAGTCGCTCTCGGGATCCACCGGCCGCCTGTCCTCGGCGTGCCTGGCGTTCTGCATGTTGAGCTTGCCGAAGCGCGTGTAGATCGTGCCGTGGCGGCCGGCCCGGGTCGGATGCACGCAGTCGAACATGTCGACGCCGCGCCGGATGGCCTCCAGGATATCGTCAGGCGTGCCGACGCCCATCAAGTAACGCGGTCTGTCTCGGGGCAGGAACGGCTCGGTCGCCTCGATGGTGCGCAGCATGTCGGCCTGCGGCTCGCCCACGGCCAGGCCGCCGATGGCGTAGCCGCCGAAGCCGATCGCCCTGAGCGCCTCGGCGCTCTCCCGCCGCAAGCCCTCGTCCGTGCCGCCCTGCACGATGCCGAAGAGCGTGCGGCCCTCGGGCGCGCCGAAGGCCGTCTTGCAGCGCTCCGCCCAGCGGATCGACAGCCGCATCGCGCGCTCCGCCTCTTCGTGGGGCGCAGGCAAGCGGATGCATTCGTCGAGCTGCATGACGATGTCGGAGCCGAGCAGGTTCTGAATCTCGACCGATCGCTCCGGCGTGAGGTGATGCTTTGTCCCGTCGAGATGCGACTTGAAGGTGACGCCGCTCTCGTCGAGCTTTCTCAGGCCGGCGAGCGACATCACCTGGAAGCCGCCGGAATCGGTCAGGATCGGATGCGGCCAGCGCATGAACTCGTGCAGTCCGCCGAGGCGGGCGACGCGCTCGGCCCCGGGGCGCAGCATCAGGTGATAGGTGTTGCCGAGCAGGATGTCGGCTCCCATCGCCTTCACTTGCTCCGGATACATGCCCTTGACCGTCGCGACCGTGCCGACCGGCATGAAGGCGGGCGTGCGGATGACGCCGCGCGGCATGGTGAGCGCGCCGGTGCGGGCAACGCCATCCGTCGCGTCGAGATGAAAGCGGACATCCTGCGTCGGTGCGTGGACCATCGTCATGACGCGCGATGGAGCAGGCTGGAATCGCCGTAGGAGTAGAAGCGGTATCCCGACGCGATGGCGTGCGCGTAGGCGGCGTGCATCGTATCCAACCCTGCGAAGGCGGAAACCAGCATCATCAGCGTCGATTTCGGCAGGTGGAAGTTGGTCATGAGCATATCGACGGCCTTGAAGCGGTATCCCGGCGTGATGAAGATGTCGGTCTCGCCGCTCCAGGGGGCGATCATGCCATCAGGCCCCGCCGCGCTCTCGAGGAGGCGCAGCGACGTGGTGCCGACCGCAAGGATGCGACCTCCCCTCGCCCGCGCCGCGTTGAGCGCGTCGGCCGCCGCAGCTTCGACGCGACCCCATTCCGCATGCATTCGATGCTCCTCGATGCGCTCGCTCTTCACCGGCAGGAAGGTGCCGGCGCCGACATGCAGCGTCACGAAGCGGCGCTCGACGCCCATCGCGTCGATCCGAGCCAGCAAGTCTGGCGTGAAATGCAGGCCGGCCGTCGGCGCGGCGACCGCGCCATCCTCGCGGGCGTAGACGGTCTGGTAATCGTGAGCGTCTTGTTCGTCGGTCGGACGCTTCTGCGCGATATAGGGCGGCAGAGGCAGCGCCCCATGCGCCATGATCGCCTGATCGAGCGCCGCGCCAGAGAGATCGAAGCGGAACTTGATGTCGCCGCCCTCGCTCTTCTCCTCCACGGTCGCTTCGAGCGAGGCGAGCAGGCAGGCTCCAGCCTCGTTGCCGAAGCTGATGCGGTCGCCGGGCGCGAGCTTGCGTCCGGGCTTGGCGAAGGCGACCCAGGAATCGTCCGCGACACGCCTGTGCAGCATGATCTCGACACGGGCCCGGAGCTCCCCGCGGTGCCTCATGCCATGCAGCCGGGCCGGGATGACGCGGGTATCGTTGAACACCATGACGTCGCCGGGCCTGAGCTCGGCGAGCAGGTCGGGAATCGTTCGATCCGCCAGCATCGGCGTTCCGCCCCGCTTGACCACGAGCAGGCGGGCGCTGTCGCGCGGCTCGGCAGGCCTCAGCGCGATCAGATCTTCAGGGAGTTCGAAATCGAAATCGGACAGGAGCATGGTTTCTTCCTTCTCCCGCGAGGCGGGAGAAGGTGGCATGCGAAGCATGACGGATGAGGGCTTGGCGACCTCCGCCGTCCCCTCACCCGGCGTCGCTTCGCTCCGCCACCCTCCCCCGCGGAGCGGGAGAGGGAAAGCAAATCACGCCATCATGCGGGCGGTGACGATGCTGTCGGGGTTGCGCACGGGCTCGCCGCGCTTGATCTGGTCGACGTTCTCCATGCCTTCGATGACCTTGCCCCAGACAGTGTACTGCTTGTCCAGGAAGCGGGCGTCGTCGAAGCAGATGAAGAACTGCGAGTTCGCGGAGTTCGGATTCTGCGCGCGCGCCATCGAGACCGTGCCGCGCACATGCGGCTCGGCGTTGAACTCGGCCTTGAGGTCCGGATAATCCGAGCCGCCGGTGCCGGTGCCATGGGGGCAGCCGGTCTGCGCCATGAAGCCGTCGATGACGCGGTGGAAGACGATGCCGTCGTAGAAATTCTCGCCGACGAGCTTCTTGATGTGGGCGACATGGCCCGGCGCGAGGTCCGGCCGCATCTCGATCACGACCTTGCCCTTGGTCGTATCGAGGACGAGCATGTCTTCGGGCTTGCTCATATGGTCTGGTCCTTTGCCTCAGTCAGTGTGTAGCGGAAGGTGAATATCTTGCCGGCGATAGCGCCGCCGAGGCCCTTTGAGAAGGGCAAAGGCGCGCATTTCCGGAAGCTCTGGATCATCAAGGCGATGAAGCGCTCCTGCTCGAGCTCGCCGCGAGGCGGCCGCGAATAGGTCACGCTGGGTTCGCCGATGATCGAACCGTCGCGGCGGAAGGCGAGCCGCAATGTCACGTCATGGCGGCCGGCGAAGCCCTCGGTCCGGAGCTGGCGGGTGACGCAAAGATCGATGAACGGCGCTACGGCGCCGAGATCGTCGAGCGTCTGCGCCGCCGCGGGCGCGGCCGTCAGCGCCAGCGCGGCGACGAGGGCCGCGGCGCTATTTCGCATCCGCCATGAGCTGCATGCGGACGATCTTGTCGGGTCCGTTGACCTTGCCGTTTTCGGCGCTGGCGCCCTTCTTGATCTTGTTCACGGCGTCCATGCCAGAGACGACCTCGCCCCAGACCGTGTACTGCCCTGTCAGGCCGCCGCAGCCGCCGTAGCAGATGAAGAACTGGCTGTTGGCCGAGTTAGGGCTCTGCGAGCGGGCCATGCCGACCGAGCCAACCTTGTAGGGCTCAGGCGTGAACTCGGCCGGGATGTTCGGCAGATCGGAGCCGCCCGAACCTGTGCCCGTCGGATCGCCCGTCTGCGCCATGAAGCCGTCGATGACGCGGTGGAAGACGATGCCGTTGTAGAAGCCGCGCTTCGTGAGCGCCTTGATCTGCGCCACATGCTTGGGCGCGAGATCCGGCCGGAGCTTGATGACGACGCGGCCGTCCTTGAGGTCGAGGTAGATCGTGTTCTGCGGATCGAGGCCGGCCTGGGCCAGCGCAAGGCCGGAGGACAGAGCCAGCACGGCGAGTGCTGCGAGGGTGCGTTTCATGAAGATCTCCGGAGTCTTCGCAATCGGTTAGGCGCGCTTCTTGAACCTGGCGGCCAGCGCCTCCGCCACGATGGGCGGCACGAAGGCGGCGATGTCGCCGCCCATGGCGGCGATCTGGCGGACGAGGGTGGCGGTGATGTGACGATCCGCCGGAGAGGCCGGGAAGAACACGGTCTGCAGGCCGGGCGCGAGAGCGCCGTTCATGCCGGAGAGCTGCATCTCGTAATCGAGGTCGGTGCCGTCGCGCAGCCCGCGGATCAGCGCATGGGCGCCGATCTCCTGCGCGAAATGGACGACGAGGTTGTCGAAGGTCCTGACCTCGAGCGCGACGCCGGCCTCCTCCGCGATGGGACCGGCGGCCTCGCGGATCATGCGGCCGCGCTCTTCGGCGGAGAACATCGGCGCCTTTGACGGATGCACGCCGATCGCCACGACCACGCGATCGAACAGCCCGAATGCCGCCCGCAGCATGTCGAGATGGCCGTTTGTCAGCGGGTCGAAGGAGCCCGCGTATAGTCCGACGCGCGTCATGGAGGCAGGCTTAGGGTGTTCCCGCAGCGGCGGCAAGGGCGGCTCAGCGGCTCCGCCCGTACCTTAGCGAGACCGGCTGATGAGGCCGCGGATCGAAGCTGCCCGCCGTCAAGCGGCGCATCGGGTCGTCGTTTCCGAACGTCGCCTGGAAGCCCTCGACGGGCGCGAAGAAGACGGCTGCGACGCGCTGTCCTTGCGGCCGCGCCGGCGCGGCGGCCTGCCCGTTGTTGACCCGATCCATCGGCGTGCCGGCGCCAGGGATGCTGCCGAGATCGAAGGGCCTGTCCTGCGGCAGCGGAATCGAACGGCGGACGGGCCGCGCTTCTGCGACGAGCCGCGGCGCAGGCTCCTGCTCCGGCACCGCCTCCTGCCGTGACCGTTGCGGGGCTGATATCGTGCCTTGCCTCTCCAAGGGCGGGACCTCCACCGACTCGGCGGCCAGAAGAGCCGGCGTCTGCTGCGTGACGACCGGGATCGTCGTGCGGTGCGGCACCTGGGGCAGGAACGCCGGCGACGTCGGCGTGGAAGTGCTGCTCGCGACCATGATCGGCTGCGTCCCCGGCACCGGCGAGAAGGTACCCGGCAGCTGCGCAGGACCGCCGTCGGTGCGCAGCGTCGCCAGAAGCTTGCGGTCGTCGCTGCCCGCCACGCTGGCGCGCTGCACGTAATCGACCTTCACCCGGGCCGTGCCGATGTGCTTGAACTCCAGCGCATGGGCGACGCGCTCCGACAGGTCGATGATGCGCCCGCCATGGAACGGACCCCGATCGTTGACGCGAACGATGATCGAGCGGTTGTTCGCCATGTTCGTGACCCGAGCATAGCTCGGCAGCGGCATGGTGGGATGCGCGGCGGTGTAGGCGTATTTGTCGTAGATCTCGCCGTTGGCGGTGCGGCGGCCGTGGAAGGCGTCACCATACCAGGAGGCATTGCCGACGGCGCTGTAGCCCGGATTCTCGCGCGGCGTATACCAGCGGCCGGCGACGCGGTACGGCCGCCCCAGATGGTCGCGTCCGCCGCCCTTCGGCACTTCCTCGCCGTACTCCACCACGCGAGGCGAGGCGTTGCCGTATTTGCGCTTGTCGGAGAAGGCGCCGATCTCGCGCTGGTTCTGGGCCGATAGCTGCCGCTGCCCGCGGCCGGTGTCCGCCGCGCAATTCGCAAGCAGGAGAGCGACCGCCGACACGCCGAGACAGCGGGCGGCTGAGGAGGAAGGAGGCATGGAATGGCACGAAACCGGTGAAGGCCGCAGTTCTGTCATCCGCCCATCCCGTCGGAGCTCCGCTTAGGCCGGAGGCTTGTTTGACCGACGCCCGCGGACGTCGCAACCACCTTTGCAGCAACGGTTTAACGTGATGTTAAAGCGTCGGGCAAGAGGGTCGAGGGCGGCTGAAACCGCCTCTGCCCACAGCCGTTCATGCCCAATCATGGCAGGAATACGGCAGATGGACCTCCCGGCCTCGTCTGGACAGGCCTTCGCCGGATGGAACAGCCTTGCCAAAACGCGACGCCCGATGCATGGGCCAAGGCAAGAGGAGAGATGGCCGAGTGGTTTAAGGCAGCGGTCTTGAAAACCGCCGTGGGGGCAACTCCACCGTGAGTTCGAATCTCACTCTCTCCGCCAGCCCCCGGAGCGCCTTGCTCCGGACCGCCAACGGCCCGCCTGGCGCGGGCCGGTCAGGGACGCAATGAGCCTGATCACCACAAGCGAAGAGCTCGCGGCCCTCTGCGGCCGGCTCGCGCGGCACCCGTTCGTGACCGTGGATACGGAATTCCTGCGCGAGACGACCTTCTGGCCGAAGCTCTGCGTCATCCAGCTCGCGAGCGACGACGAGGCCGCCGCCATCGATGCGCTGGCCGACGGCATCGATCTCTCGCCGTTCCTCGATCTGATGCGCAACGAGGCCGTGCTCAAGGTGTTCCACGCGGCCCGGCAGGACATCGAGATCATCTGGAAGATGTCGGGCGCAACGCCGCGGCCGCTGTTCGACACGCAGGTCGCGGCCATGGTCTGCGGCTTCGGCGACCAGGTCTCCTACGAGCAGCTGGCGGCGAGCCTCGCGGCGGCGCGCATCGACAAGTCGTCGCGCTTCACCGATTGGTCGCGCCGCCCCCTTTCCGACGCGCAGATCGCCTATGCGCTCGCAGACGTGACGCATCTGCGCTCGATCTACAAGAAGCTGGCGGCCAAGCTAGAAAAGCGGGGCCGCACGCATTGGGTCGAGCAGGAGATCGCTTTCCTGACCGCGCCGGAGACCTACGAGCAGAAGCCGGAGAACGCCTGGCAGCGGCTGAGGAGCCGCGCCCGCAAGCCGCGCGACCTCGCCATCCTGATGGAGCTCGCCGCCTGGCGCGAGCGCGAGGCGCAGGGGCGCGACGTGCCGCGCTCGCGCGTCCTGAAGGACGATACCCTCGTCGACGTGGCGATGGCGGCGCCGCTGACCATCGAGGCGCTCGGGCGCCTCAGAACGATTCCGCAGGGCTACGAGCGCTCGAAGACCGGCCAGGACATCGTCGGCTGCGTGCAGCGCGTGCTCGACCAGGATCCGTCAACCTATCCCAAGCCGGAGCGCGACCGGCCGAACACGAACGGGACCGGCGCCGTGGTCCAATTGCTGAAGGTGCTGCTGCAATCGGTTTCGGAGAGGCACCAGGTCGCCGCCAAGATGATCGCGACGATGGACGATTTGGAGGCGATAGCGGCCGATGACGACGCCGATGTCGCGTCGCTCAAGGGCTGGCGGCGCGAGCTCTTCGGCGCGGAAGCGCTGGAGCTGAAGGCCGGGAGGCTGGCCCTGTCCACCGAGAACGGCCGCGTCAAGAGCCACCGGCTCGCAGCGGGCGACTGATCAGGCCACCTGCTTCAGGAAGCCTTCGATTTCGGCGACAAGCCGGCGCGCGTCGCGCTGGAAGGCGCCCGACACGCCCTCCAGCGATGCCACTGTCTCGGATGCCTTGCCGGCAGCGGCTTCCACGCTGACGACGTTACGCCCCATGTCCTTGGCGCCATCGGCCGCCGCCGCGGCGTTGCGCGCGATCTCGCCGGTCGCCATGCCTTGCTCCTCGACCGAGGCTGCGATCGCCGCGCTGGCGGATTCGATTTCCGCCAGTGCGTTGAAGATCGCATCGAATGCGGACACCACGCCGTTGCTCGCGGTCTGGATCTGGTCGACCTGGCGGCCGATCTCGTCGGTGGCCTTGCTCGTCTGGGTCGCAAGGGTCTTGACCTCGCTCGCCACGACCGCGAAGCCGCGTCCCGCTTCGCCGGCGCGGGCCGCCTCGATCGTCGCGTTGAGAGCAAGGAGATTGGTCTGCTCGGCGATGGTCTGGATCGCGGTCACGACCTGGCCGATCCGCCCAGCGACGGCCGACAATTGCTTGATGTCGTCCTGCGACTGGCGGCCAGCGCCGACAGCGCCGCCGACCACGCGCGCCGCCTCCTCCGCCCGGACGGCGACTTCCCGGATCGAGGCGTCGAGCTGTTCGGCGGAGAGCGCCACGCTCGAAATGCCGTTGTTCGTGCGATCGGCCGCCATACGGGCTCCATCGGCGGCCGAGGTGTTCGCCCCAATCGCATCCGTCAGCATCCTCGTCGCCGCTCCCATCCGCTCGGACCCATCGGCGAGCTTCTGCATGATGCCGGCCACGGCGGCGCGGAATGCCGCGATCTGCTCGTCACGCCGCCGCGCGCCGGTGAGGGCGGCCGCCTTTTCTTCGTTCTCGCGCATGCGAAGCGCGTTGCGCTCGTCCACTGTCGTCTTCAGCGACAGCAGCGCCCGGGCCATCACGCCGATCTCGTCGCGGCGCTCGCCATGCGGCACCGCCACATCGGCGCGATCAGCGGCGATCGCGCTTGTCGCTGTCGCGAGCTGTCCCAAGGGCTTCATCAGGTAGCGCGCCGTCAGGGCCGCGCCGACGACCGTCAGGCACAGCGTGAGGCAGGTGGCGAGCAGCAGTTCGCGGTAGAGCTGGTCGGTCGCCGCCCGCAGCTCCTCGATCTTGCCCACCCCGACATAGAGGATGCCGAGCGGCTTTCCGTCGCTTGCCGCGATCGGCATGTAGCCGGTCTGGTAGGGAATGCCGAGGATGTCGGCGCGACCGTTGTAGACGCCGCCGCGCATGATCACCGGAAACACGACGCCCGTGTTGCCGAGCACCGTCCCGATCGCTCGCGTGCCGTCCGCCTTCCTCACCGAAGTCGTGAGGCGCACGAAGTCGTTCTTCGCGGGGTCGTAACGGAAGACGGTCGCCGTTCCCTGGTTGATCTTGCTGATGCGGTCGACAGCCTCGTTGTCGGCGAAATCGGCCACCGGAGGACCGATCAGGCGGCGGACGTCTCCGTCCGGCCCGTAATCGATGCGGTAGTTCGGATAGTAGGAGATGAATGATTCGGCGGCGACCCGCAGGCTCCACCGCGTCTTTTTGTCGAGCGAATCGTTGATCTCGGCGTCCAGAGTCCGCCACGCCAGACCGGCGACCATCATCGCAGAAACCGCGGCGGCAACCACCGCCGTCATGATGACCCGGACCGTCAGCGTCTGGAAACCGGTCAGAAGAGCGCGCATCGAAGAACCGTCGTGGTGAAGGGAACTCGCGCGCCAAGAACTTTCATTCTTTACTTAACAAACAACTAATTCCGAAGAAATCGATAGCTAAAGGCGTGTGCTGCCGCAGCGTCACTCAAATCGAGACGACGATCGTCGGCTCCAGGCCGATGAGCCGCGCGAGCTGGCGCATCCGGTTGGACAGCCGCTCGCTCCTGAGCGCTTCCAGCTCAGGCGGCAGCGACAGCACGAGCGCCTGGCCATGGCGGCGCAGCGGCGTGCGCGGCAGCACGCCCGGCATCGAGGCCGAGATGATGTAGGCGACGCGCATCGCCGCGCCCAGGATGCGGGCGCGCTCATGCAGGCGGGTGGAGGCCAGTTCGCGCAATCGCGGGCTCAGCTCGTCTTCCGACAGGCCGACATGGCGATAGAAGACGGAGAGCGCGACGAAGGCGCGGCCGGGATGATCCACGCCGCCGAAAGCGGCATGGGCGATGACGTTGAGGCTCTGCTCGCCGCGATAATCGGGGTGGGCGCGCCAGCCGATGTCGGCGACCAGGCAGGCGGCGGCCCGCAGCCGCGCATCCTCTTGGCCCTCGTCGCCGATCGTCGATTGGATCAGCGCATCGGTCCAGTCGACCAGTTCCTCGCCGTGTTGCGGCGAGCGGGACCGCAGCAGGTTCAATTGTGCGGCGGCGCTGATGAGCGGATCTCGACGACGCTCGGATTCGTCCAGAAGCTCGTAGAGCAGCCCCTCGCGCACGCCCATCGCCGAGAAGACGACGCGCTCGCAGGCGCTGCGCTTGAGCACGTTCTCCAGCACCAGGGCGCCAAGCGACAGCAGAGGCCGGCGCGCTGCCGAGACCGTTGCGATCGAGGCCATCGTCTCGGGATCGACCCGCTGCACCATGCGGCAGAAGTCGATCGCCTCACGGGAAGGCACGCTATAGGCATGCATCACGTTCAGCGGATAGCCGATCTGGCGCATATGCAGCCGGGCGAGCGAGCGCCACGTGCCGCCGACCGCGTAGAAATTGAGGTGGCGTCCGTCGAGCTCCACCTTGTCCAGATTGGTGGCGACGATCTTGGCCGCCTTCTTCGCCGAGCCGCCGGAGGCGTCGAGCAGCGCCAAACCGCCGAGCTTGACGCTGTCGCCCTTCCCCAACTTTCCATCAGAAACCTCGATCAGTTCGAGGCTGCCGCCGCCCAGATCGCCGACAAGCCCCTGCGGCCGGTGAAACCCGGATTGCACGCCCATCGCCGAAAGCTGCGCCTCGCGCTTGCCGGAGATGAGCTCCACCGGCGCGCCGATCGCCCGCTCGGCTTCCTCCAGGAAGGCCTTGCCGTTATCGGCGTCGCGCGCCGCCGCGGTCGCCAGCACGTGCACTTGGCTGATGCGCATCAGCTCGATCAGCGTGCGGAAGCGCGCAAGCGAGCGCAGCGCCAGCGCGACTCCGTCCTCCGGCAGCATGCGCGTTTTCGCGACCCCTCGGCCGAGGCCGCAGAGCACCTTCTCGTTGAAGATGGGCGTGGGCGCGCGCGTCAGGCCCTCGTAAGCCACGAGACGGATCGAGTTGGAGCCGATGTCGACGACCGCGACTGGATCGGAGAAAGGCAGCCGACCCTTGGGGTCAGACATGTCCGCGTTGCTTGAGAAGACTTCTTGGACTGGATTCTTGAAGTGATTTGCCACGGCCCGACAGACTTGGGTTCGTCATGAAGTAGCGGTGCGCATTGAACGCCTGCTCCGGCTCGGGCGGCGGAAGGCGCACGCTGGTGCCGTCCGCCAATACCCGCCAAGACTGCTCGTTGTCGAGCAGATTGGCGGCCATCACCTGGTCCAGCACCTGCTCATGCACAGTCGCGTTGAGGATGGGCATCAGCGACTCGACGCGCCGGTCGAGATTGCGCGGCATGAGATCGGCCGAGGAGATGTAGACCGCCGCCCTGGCATGCGGCAGGCCATGGCCGTTGCCGAAGGCGTAGATCCGCGTGTGTTCCAGGAAGCGGCCGACGATCGACTTGGCGCGGATGTTCTCCGACAGGCCCGGCACGCCGGGCCGCAGGCAGCAGATGCCGCGCACAACGAGGTCGATCTGCACGCCGGCCGCGCTCGCGTCGTAGAGCGCATCGATGATCATCGGATCGACAAGGGAATTGCACTTGCACCAGATCGCGGCCGGGCGGCCGGCCTTGGCGTGCTCGATCTCGACCGCGATATGGCCGAGCAACCGCGTCTTGCAGTCGATCGGCGACACCGCCATGTGCTCGAGGCCCTGCGGCTCTGCGTAGCCGGTGATGAAATTGAAGATGCGGGCGACGTCCCGCCCGATCCCCGGATTGGCGGTGAAGAGCGAGAGGTCGGTATAGACCTTGGCCGTGAGCGGGTGGTAGTTGCCGGTGCCGACGTGGCAATAGGTGACGAGCGCTCCCGCCTCGCGCCGGACGACGAGCGACAGCTTGGCGTGGGTCTTGAGCTCGATGAAGCCGAAAACGACTTGCACGCCGGCGCGCTCCAGGTCTCGCGCCCAGCGGATGTTGGCCTCCTCGTCGAAGCGCGCCTTGAGTTCCACCAGAGCCGTGACCGACTTGCCGGCTTCCGCGGCCTCCGCCAGCGCCTTGACGATCGGCGAGTCGTTGGAGGTCCGGTAGAGGGTCTGCTTGATCGCCACGACATTCGGGTCGCGCGCGGCCTGGTGGAGGAACTGCACCACCACGTCGAAGGACTCGTAGGGGTGGTGGACGATCAGGTCCTTCTGCCGGATCGCGGCGAAGCAATTGCCGGCGTGCTCGCGGATGCGCTCTGGAAAGCGCGCATTGTAGGGCGGAAACTTGAGGTCGGGGCGGTCCAGCGAGACGAGCTGCGAGAGGTCGTTCAAGGCGATCATGCCGTCGACGACCACAACCTCGTCCGGCTTCGCCTTGAGTTCGCGCACGACGAAGTTGCGGAGCGCTTCCGGCATGTCCGCCTCGATCTCCAGACGGATGACGACGCCGCGCTTGCGCTGCTTGAGCATCGATTCGAAGACGCGGACGAGATCCTCGGCCTCCTCCTCGATCTCGAGATCGGAATCGCGGATCACGCGGAAAGCGCCGGAGCCCTTGAGCTTGTAGCCAGGGAACAGCTTGCCGATGAACAGGCTGATCGCCTGCTCCAGCACGATGCAGCGATAGCCGCCGCTCTCGGTCAGGTCCGGCAGCTTGATGAAGCGCTCGATCTTCTGCGGCATGCGGATCAGCGCGCGCAATTGCCGGCCGTCGCCGGCGCGCTGCAGGAACAGCGCCATCGAGAAGCCGAGGTTGGGAATGAACGGAAAAGGATGCGCCGGATCGATGGCGAGCGGCGTCAAGACCGGGAAGATGGCGTGCAGGAAGTGATCCTCCAGCCACTGCATCTCCGGCCCGCTCAGCGCGGATGCGTCGACCAGCGAGATGCCGGCGGCGGCGACCTCTTCGCGGATCGAGCGCCAGCGCATCTGTTGATCATCGGTGAGACGCTGAACCCGAGCAGCGATGCCGACGAGCTGCTCGGCCGGCGTCAGACCGTCCTGGGATGGGATCGTGACGCCAGCAGAGACCTGCTCCATGAGCCCCGAAACGCGGACCATGAAGAATTCGTCGAGGTTATTGGCGGAGATGGACAGGAAGCGCAGCTTCTCCAGAACCGGATGCTGCGAGTTGGAAGCCTCCTCAAGGACCCTGGCGTTGAACTCAAGCCAAGAGAGCTCGCGGTTGATGAAGCGAGCCGGCGAATGCCTGAGCGCCACGTCCTCGACCTCGATCGTTCGTGTCGCCGCGCGCCGCCTTACCGCCATCGTCCCCTCCCTCCGAGCCTATCAAGCAGGCTGCGACGCAACTTTGCGACAAACCGATGAACGCAGCGCCGGCGGCTCAGCCTTCACCGGACCAGCCGAGGATTTCAGCCGCCGCCTGCCGGGTCAAGCGGCGACGGCGCGCCAGCGTTTCGCGATCGAGCCGCTCGACGGTGGCGCGCGCCGCGGCGAAGGAGCGCTCGATGCGCAGCGACAGGTATTCGACCAGCGCCGTGTCGACCACCAATTGCCGATCGACGAACAGCTTGACCAGCAGGGCGCGGATCAGCGCATCGTCCGGCGCATCAATCGTCACCAGCGGAGCGCGACGCAGACGCGAGGCGAGATCGGGAGTGGCGATGGCCAGCGCCGACGGCGGCCGCGCTGCCGTCAGAAGAAGCGAAGCCTGCCGCTCCTGGGCGAGATTGAGCAGATGGAAAAGCGCCGCCTCGTCGAGCCCTTCGCGCTCCAGATCCTCCACCACGACGGCGCCAGAAGAGACAAGGGCCGGGATATCAGCCCGGCCGAGAGCGCGTGCCGCCAGTTGCCGGGCGCCGGCGCGCGCCGCCCAGATCGATGCCAGATGGGACTTGCCCGAGGCCGCGGGGCCGGACAAGGCCAGCACCTTCGCCGGCCAGTCCGGCCACGCGTCGACCAGACCATAGGCTTCGGCATTCGAGCGGCTGACGAGGAAATCCTCCTCGCCGAAGCGAGGCTCCAGCGCCAGCTCAAGCGGCAACTGGCGATTGTCAGGCATCGCTCGCTTCGGCCGTGGCCGCCGCGCCGCCGTGCAGCGGGCTCGCCAGATAGCGCGCGATGGCGAAACGCAGCAGCACGCCGATCGCCGCCGCCACCGGCACGGCCACCATCAGCCCGAGGAAGCCGAAGAGCGACCCGCCGGCGAGCAGCGCGAACATCACCCAGACCGGATGCAGGCCGACCGTGCCGCCGACGAGCTTCGGCGACAGGATGTTGCCCTCGATGAACTGCCCGACGGCGAAGACGGCGCAGACCGCGCCGATCATCGTGTAGTCGGGCCAGAACTGCGCCAGCGCCACGCCCAACCCGACCACGAAGCCGAGGATGGTCCCGACATAGGGAATGAAGCTGATGAGGCCGGCAGAGAGTCCGATCAGCACGCCGAAGTTGAGCCCGGTCAGGTAGAGGCCGGTCGCATAGATAAGCCCTAGGATGATGCAGACGAGGGTCTGCCCACGCAGGAAGCCGGAGATGGCGCGGTCGATATCGCCGGCCAGGACACGCACCGTGGTGCGCTGCGCCACCGGGACGAGCGCATCGACCTTGTAGATCATGCGGTCCCAGTCGAGCAGCAGGTAGAAGGCGACGACGGGCGTCACGACGAGGAGCGAGATGATGTTGAGCAGGGCGGCGCCGCCGGACCAGAGCGACGTCATGAAGCTCGCCAGCCAACCAGCTCCCTGCTTGGCGAGATCGCCCAGAGAGCCTTCGAGATCGGTCAGGATCTGGTCGCCGCCGATGCGCCTAAGCAGCGGGCCGCCTTGCTCCATCAGCAGCGATTGCAGCTGCACGGCGTAGCGCGGGGCGCGGTCGATGAAGGAGGCGAGCTGGTTGGCGAGGAGCGGCAGCAGCAGGATGAGAACGCCGACGAAGAGCGCCACGAAGACGATGGTGATGACCAGCGCCGCGCCGAGCCTCCCCAGACGCCATTTCTCCAGACGGTCGGTCAATGGATCGAGGAGATAGGCGAGCACAAGACCCGCGGCGAAAGGTGTCAGCACGTCGCGCAGCAGCCAGAGCAGCAGCAGGACGAGGCAGAGCGCGCCCGACCAGAAAAGGATCTTGTGCTGGAGGGTCATCGGTCCGCCGGGGCTCAATCGGCCATGTGCCGGAGCCAGGCGGCGAGATAGGCAAGCATCGAGCCCACGGTCAAGGCCGCGACGATCGCCCCTCCCGCCGTCACAGCCATGTCCTGCCGCACCTCGAAGGCCAGCAGGAAGAGCACGAGGGCGGCGAAGCTGATCTGCGCCAGCGTGTTGGCCTTGCTGAGCAGCGACGGGTTGATCTCGACGGGTTTGTCCATCAGCCACGACAGGATCACAGCGCCGACGATCATGATGTCGCGCGAGACGACCAGGATCGCGAGCGATCCCGGAACGACGCCGGCGATCGCCATCGTGACGTAGATCGACATCAGGAGCGCCTTGTCGGCGAGCGGATCGAGGTAGGCGCCCAGTTCGGTCCGCAAGTCGAAATGCCGGGCGACGAAGCCGTCGATGGCGTCCGTCACGCCCGCCGTGACGAAAACCACGAAGGCGAGCATCCATTCCCGGTTGACGATGGCGATCACCGCCACCGGCACCAGGCAGAGCCTCAGCAGCGTCAGGAGGTTCGCGACGTTGAGCGTCGATGCCTGCATCGGATAGACGATAGCGCGGATCGGCGGCTTGCCAAGCCGTCGCGATCCGCCGAACCGGCTTGCCAACCCGCCCTGCCCGCCTTACCCGACGCTTAAGCAAGGGACGAGCATGGGCGGCGAAAGCGAGAGAAACGGCCTGACCTACGCCGACGCTGGCGTCGATATCGATGCCGGCAACGCGATGGTCGAGGCGATCAAGCCGCTGGTGCGCGCCACGCGACGTCCGGGAGCGGACGCAGAGATCGGCGGCTTCGGCGGTCTGTTCGACCTGAAGGCGGCCGGCTTCCGCGATCCCATCCTGGTCGCGGCCAACGACGGCGTCGGCACCAAGGTGAAGATCGCGATCGAGAGCGGCATCCACCACACGATCGGCATCGACCTCGTGGCGATGTGCGTCAACGACCTCGTGGTGCAGGGCGCGGAGCCGCTGTTCTTCCTCGACTATTACGCGACCGGCAAGCTGGTGCCGGGCGTCGGCGTCGAAATCGTGCGCGGCATTGCCGAGGGCTGCCGGCAGGCGGGTTGCGCGCTGATCGGCGGCGAGACGGCGGAAATGCCGGGCATGTACCATGGTGCCGACTACGATCTCGCAGGCTTCGCGGTCGGCGCGGTTGAGCGGGGCGAAGTCCTGCCCAAGGGCGTCATGCCCGGCCAGGCAGTGATCGGCCTCGCCTCCTCAGGGGTGCATTCCAACGGCTACAGCCTGGTGCGGCGGATCGTGTCGCTCGAGGGCCTCGCCTGGGACGCGCCAGCGCCTTTCCAACCGGGCTCGAGCCTGGCCGAGGCGCTGCTTGCGCCGACGCGCGTCTATGTGAAGCCGACCCTCGACGCGATCCGCTCCGTCGGCGGCGTGCGCGGCCTCGTGCATATCACGGGCGGCGGCTTCATCGACAACATCCCGCGCGTCCTGCCGGCCGACGTCGGCGTGCGGCTCGATCTTTCGGCGCTCTCCCCGCCGCCGGTGTTTCGCTGGCTGGCCAGGGCCGGCGGCATCGGCGAGCGCGAGATGCTCAGGACCTTCAACTGCGGCATCGGCATGGCGCTCATCGTCGATCCGGACAAGGCCGAAGCGGTGTCCGCGGCGCTGGCCGCTGGCGGCGAGAGCCCGCGGCTGATCGGCGAAACCGTGGCGCTTGGAGGCGGAGAAGCCGTGGTTGTCAGCGGATCGCTCGCGCTAGGATGAACGCTGGCATGAGCGGGGCGCGCAAGCGGGTCGGCGTCCTCATTTCGGGACGCGGGTCCAACATGGCCGCGCTGATCGCCGCAACACGCGCGGCCGATTACCCGGCCACCATTGTGCTCGTGGGCAGCAACAAGCCCGAGGCGGCGGGACTCGCGCTAGCCGGCCGCGAAGGCATTCCGACCTTCGCGCTCTCCCATCGCGACCATCCCGACCGCGAGAGCTTCGACCGCGCCGTCAGCGAGCGGCTGGACGCCGCCGGCGTCGAGATCGTGGCGCTCGCGGGCTTCATGCGCATCCTCTCGCCGTGGTTCTGCCGGCGCTGGGAGGGACGGCTGCTCAACATCCACCCGTCGCTCCTGCCGAAGTTCAAGGGCGTAGACACGCACGCGAGGGCGCTGGCGGCCGGCGAGACGCGGCACGGCTGCACCGTGCATTTCGTGACGCCGGAGCTCGACGACGGCCCGACGATCCTGCAGGCGACAGTGCCGGTGCTTCCCGGCGATACCGAGGAGAGCCTCGCCGCCCGGGTCCTCGCGGAAGAGCATCGCATCTATCCCGAGGCGCTCGCCCTGGTCGCCCGCGGGCTACGCCCGGAGGTCCCGGCGCAGGGTCATTCCGCGACGTAGCCGCCGTCGAACAGGCTGGCGATCCGCGCCAGCGCGGCGTGATCGGGCGTTTCCTCGCCGAGGCAGGCGAGCAGATCGGCCGGCAGATGCGGAAGCGCTGCGAGAAGGCGCGCCACGAGAGCGCTTGCGAGGGCATGATCGGGATGGGCGGCGTCGATATGCGCAGGCCCCCGCTCCCCTAGATGGCTGACGGAATCCCACGCCGGCGGCGCCTCGGGGAAGCGAGGCAGCAGCGCCTCGGCCTCCTCTTCGGCCACGTACCAACGGTTGAGATTGTCGAAATAGGCGAAGCGATAGTGAGCCGCGATCAGTTGCGGTTCGAATCGATCGGCGGCGTCGGCCATGCTCAGCGGCTCGATCGCCTCGACAAGGACGACGCGTGGGCGGTAGCGGCCGAAATCCGCACCTGCCAGCACCTCCGCCTCATGGCCTTCCACGTCAATCTTCAGGACATCGATCGCCGGCGGCGCATGCTCAGCGCAGAGCCTTGCGAGCGTCGTCACCGGCTTGACGACACGGCGGCCGCTCACGCCCGCCTGCTCGGCCGCCGCGGCATGACTCGGGGAGGCGGTGGAAAGACCGTGGAAGGTAGCGGCCTCGAAAAGTTCGAGCGTCCCCTGCTCCCGCCCGGCGAGCGCTTGAACCAGCACATCCCTGGGTCGGACGCGGCGATAGAGCGGCCCCAGCGCCAATTGCGGCTCCACCACGATGCCGCGCCAGCCCTGAAGGTAGAAATGGAAGGTCACGTTGTCGGCGACCGCATGGCCGCCGCCGATATCGATGTAGAATCCCGAGGGCTGGCCCTCGAACAGTCGAGCGAGGACAACATCCTCCATGTTCTGGGCGTAGGACAGCATCGCAGGGCTCCGGCTTCGCGCGCCGCTTGAAGCCCGTCGGCGGAAGCCTGTCCAGCCCTCGCGGAGCGAGCCGTGAAGCCGCGTGAGCGCCTGTTGACTTGCGACGGACGCACGGTCACCTTCCATTCGGCCTGCCAGAGCAGCCGGGAGGGCTATGCATGCGTCTGAACCGCCGCCAATTCGCCGGAGGCGCCGCAGCGGCGCTCGCCATGCCTTCGCTCGCGATGCCTTCGATCACGCGCGCGCAATCCGGTCCGATCCGCATCGGCGAGATCAACAGCTATACGGCGCAGCCCGCCTTCCTCAGGCCCTATCGGAACGGGTGGGAATTGGCGCTGGAGCAGGCGAACGCCGCTGGCGGCGCGCTCGGCCGCAAGCTGGAGACCGTGTTCCGCGACGACGGCGGCAAGCCGGAGGATGCGGTGCGCCTCGCGGGCGATCTCGTCAACGCCGAGAAGGTCGACATCGTGGCCGGCGGGTTCCTCTCCAACGTCGGGCTGGCGATCGCCGATTTCGCCAACCAGAACAAGCGCCTGTACGTCGCTTCGGAACCGCTGTCGGATGCGCTCGTATGGGGCAAGGGCAACCGCTACACCTTCCGGCTCCGACCCTCCACCTACATGCAGGCGGCGATGCTGGTCGAGGAGGCGGCCAAGCTGCCGGCCAAGCGCTGGGTGACGGTTTCGCCGAACTACGAATACGGCCAGTCGGCCGTCAAATGGTTCAAGGAGTTGCTGAAGGCGGCGAAGCCGGATGTCGAGTTCGTGGCGGAACAGTTCCCGGCGCTCGGCCGCATCGACGCGGGCGCGACGGTGCAGGCGCTGGAAGCGGCGAAGCCCGAGGCGATCTTCAACGTGACCTTCGGCGCAGATCTCATCAACTTCGTGCGCCAGGGCAACACGCGCGGGCTCTTCGAGGGCCGCGCCGTCGCCTCGATGCTGACGGGAGAACCGGAATACATGGATCCGCTTGGCGCCGAGACCCCTGTCGGCTGGATCGTGACGGGCTATCCCCATGCTGATCTCAATACGCCGGAGCATGTCAAATTCCGTGACGCCTACAGGGCCAAGTTCAACGATTATCCGCGGCTCGGGTCGGTCGTCGGCTTCGATACGGTCAACGCCATCGTCGAAGCGCTGAAGAAGGCCGGCACGACGGACAACGAGAAGCTCGTCGACGCCATGAAGGGCCTCGCCTTCCCCAGCGCCTTCGCGCCGAAGGTCGAGTTCCGCGCCATCGACCACCAGGCGACGCTCGGCGCGTTCGTCGGCCGGACGGCGGTGAAGGACGGCAAGGGCGTGATGGTGAACTGGCGCTACGCCGATGGCGCGAAGTACCTGCCCGGCGACGATGTCGTGAAAACGCTTCGGCCGCAGTGAGAGAGGACGACAGCATTCCTTCCCCCGAGGGGGAAGGGTAGACCGAGCCGATGGACTTCCTCCTCATCCAAACACTGAACGGCTTGGCCTCGGCCTCATCGCTGTTCCTCGTGGCGTCAGGGCTTTCGATCATCTTCGGCGTCACGCGGATCGTGAATTTCGCGCATGGCTCCTTCTACATGCTCGGCGCCTATGGCGCGGTGACCATCATCGCTCTGCTCGATGGGCAATCGGTGCTCGGCTTCTGGGGCGGCGTGGTGCTGGCCGCCGCCGCGGTGGCGCTTCTGGGCGGCCTCGTGGAGATCGGCATCCTGCGCCGGATCTATGCCGCGCCGGAGCTTTTCCAGCTGCTCGCCACCTTCGGCGTGGTGCTGATGTTGCAGGACCTCACGCTCTGGATCTGGGGCCCTGAGGACAGGCTGGGGCCGCGCGCGCCCGGCTTCCGCAGCTTCGTGGTGATCCTTGGGAACCGCTTCCCCAGCTACGAGCTCTTCCTCATCGTCGTCGGCCCGATCGTGCTCGCCGCCCTGTGGCTCCTGTTCAACCGCACGCGCTGGGGCGTGCTGGTCAGGGCTGCGACAGCGGATCGCGAGATGGTGGGGGCGCTCGGCGTCAACCAGCGGCTGCTCTTCACCTCCGTCTTCATGTTCGGATCGTTTCTGGCTGGCCTTGGCGGCGCGCTGCAATTGCCGCGCGAGGCGGTGACTCTGCATATGGACCTCGCGATGATCACCGAGGTCTTCGTGGTGGTGGTCGTCGGCGGGCTTGGCAGCATCACCGGCGCCTATCTGGCCGCGGTGCTGATCGGACTGGTGCATGCGTTCGGCATCGTGCTCTTTCCCAAGAGCACGCTCGTGCTGGCCTTCCTGGTGATGGCGGCCGTGCTCGTCATCAAGCCCTACGGCCTTCTGGGTCGCCCGCCATCCGGCCAGGCGGGGCGCGGTCAGGCCCTGCCCGAGCCGCTGCTCAGGCCTTCCGACAACGCGACGAAGCTGCTCGGCGTCGTCGTTCTGACGCTACTGCTCGCCGCTCCGCCTTTCCTCGGCGACTACGGCGTCTCCTTCGTCACGGAACTCGTGATCCTGACGCTCTTCGCAGCGTCGCTGCATTTCATGATGGGGCCGGCCGGCATGCATTCCTTCGGCCATGCCGCCTATTTCGGGCTCGGCGCCTATGGCGCGGCGCTGGCGGTCAAATGGCTCGCTGCGCCGATGGCTATCGGGCTGCTGGCCTCGCCGATGCTCGCCGGCCTCGCGGGCGCGATCTTCGGCTGGTTCTGCGTCAGGCTCTCCGGCGTCTATCTCGCGATGCTGACGCTGGCGTTCGCGCAGATCGCCTGGGCGACGGCGTTCCAGTGGGTCGAGCTCACGGGCGGCGACAACGGCGTGCTCGGCGTTTGGCCGAGCGCCTGGGCGCAGCCGAAGCTCGTGTTCTTCTATCCGGCGCTGGCGCTCGCGGTGGCCGGCGTGCTGGCCCTGCGCCATCTGATCTTCTCGCCCTTCGGCTATGCCCTCCGCGCCGGTCGTGACAGCCCGCTGCGCGCCGAGGCGACGGGGCTCGATGTCAGGCGCCTGCAATGGGCCGGGTTCGCCATCGCGGCGGTGGCCGCCGGCCTGGCGGGCGGGCTCTTCGCCTTCTTCAAGGGCTCCGTCTTCCCGACCTATCTGGCGATCCCGAAATCGGTCGACGCACTCCTGATGGTGCTCCTCGGCGGCGTGCAGAGCGTCAGCGGGCCCATCGTCGGCGCCTTCGTCTTCGCCGGGCTGGAAGAGCAGCTGGTGCGGGTGACCGCCTATTGGCGCTTCTTCCTCGGCATCGCCATCGTGCTGACCGTGATCCTGTTCCCGAAGGGCATCACCGGGGCGGTGCTCGACTGGCGCGAACGACGGGCCGCGCCGGCATGAGCGCGGCGCTAGCGGTCAGCGGACTCGCCAAGGCTTTCGGCGGCGTGCAGGCCGTGGATGGCGTGACCTTCTCGGTCGCGGCCGGAGAATTGCTGGCGCTGATCGGTCCGAACGGCGCGGGAAAGACGACCTGCTTCAACATGCTGAACGGGCAGCTCAAGCCCGACCGGGGCGAGGTGCTGCTTGCGGGCTTGCCGATCACAGGTTTGCCGCCGCGGGTGGTGGCGCGGCGCGGCGTGGGGCGCACCTTCCAGATCACCGCGACCTACGGCTCGATGACCGTGCGCGAGAACGTGCAGACCGCGCTGATCGCCGGCCGGCGCGGCGAATGGGAGATGCTGGGCCGGGCGCGGGACGGGCATCAAGCGGAAGCCCAGGCGCTTCTCGATCTGGTCGGCATGCGCGACCAGGCCGAACGCGCCTGCGGGGTGCTGGCCTATGGCGACCTCAAGCGCGTGGAACTTGCGGTGGCGCTCGCCAATGAGCCGAAGGTCCTGCTCATGGACGAACCGACCGCCGGCATGGCGCCGGCCGAGCGCATCGCGCTCATGGATCTCGCGGCGCGCATCGCCCGCTCGCGCCAGGTCGCGGTGCTCTTCACCGAGCATGACATGGACGTCGTGTTCCAGCATGCCGACCGCGTGATCGTCCTCGATCGGGGACGGCTGATCGCCGAAGGCAGGGCCGCAGAGGTCCGGGCCAACGCGGAGGTCCAGGCGGTCTATCTCGGCACAGGCGCCACCTTCGGAGCCGAAGCGTGACCCTGCTGTCCGTCAGCGATCTGCATGCCTATTACGGCCGCGCCCATATCCTGCAGGGCGTCTCCTTTACGATCGCGCGGGGCGAGGTGGTCGCGCTGGTCGGCCGCAACGGCGCCGGCAAGTCGACGACCATGAAGGCCGTGATGGGCCTCGTGCCGCCTGCGGGCGGCGACGTCCGTTTCGACGGCCGGCCGATCGCCGGCCGCGAGCCCTTCGAGATCGCACGCGCCGGCGTCGGCTACGTTCCCGAGGAGCGGCGCATCTTCGCGGAACTGACCGTCATCGAGAACCTGGCCGTCGGCGAGCGGCCCGCGCGGGCTGATGCGCCGCGCTGGACGGCCGAAGCGCTTTTCGAGCTTTTCCCCAATCTCGGCCGGATGCGCGACCGGCCGGGCGGGCGCATGTCCGGAGGCGAGCAGCAGATGCTGACCATCGCCCGCACCCTGATGGGCAATCCCAAGCTCGTGCTGCTCGACGAGCCCTCCGAAGGATTGGCTCCGGTGATCATCGAGGAGATGGCGAAGGCGATCCTGCGTCTCAAGCGCGAGGGCCTTACGGTGCTGATCTGCGAGCAAAATCTCCATTTCGCGAGGCTGGTGGCGGACCGCGCGCTGGTCATGGAGAAGGGAGTCATCCGCTTCGACGGCGGCATGGCCGAGCTGATGGCCGATGCCAGCATCCGGGAGCGGCATCTCGCGGTTTGACGAAGTTCGGCCGCTGCCTCACATCTATCCGGCAAAACAAGCATCCTGGGAGACACGCCGCCATGACCCTCGACCGCCGCTCCTTCACGCTCGGCCTCGCCGGCGGAGCCGCCACGCTCGCCGCGCCTGCGCTGGCGCAGAGCTTCCCCGCCCGTCCGATCACGGTCGTGGTGCCTTTCGCCGCCGGCGGCTCGACCGACGTGGTGGCGCGCATCATCGGCGCGAAGATGAGCGAGAACCTGGGCTCGCAGGTGATCATCGAGAACCGCGCCGGCGCCGGCGGCGGGGTCGGCGCCGCGGCGGTCGCGAAGGCGGCGCCCGACGGCTACACCATCCTGATGGCGACCATCTCGACGCATACGCTCAACCCGTTGATGGCGAAGACCAAGCTCTTCGATCCGGTCAAGGATTTCGCGCCGATCTCGCTGCTGGCCACCGTGCCTAACGTGCTCGTGGTGCATCCGTCTCTCGGCGTGAACACCGTGCAGGAACTCGTCGCGCTGCTGAAGCGCGAGCCCGGCAAGCACAGCTACGCCTCCTCCGGCAATGGCACGCCGCTGCATGTCTCCGGCGAGTTGTTCAAGCGTATGACCGGCACAGACATGGTGCATGTCCCTTACCGCGGCGGCGGCCCGGCGATGAACGACCTGATCGGCGGTCAGGTGAAGATCATGTTCGACAACCTGCCGCCGTCGGTGCCGCATATCCGCGCCGGGACGATCAAGGCGCTCGGCGTCACCACGAAGCAGCGGGTGCCGGGCTTCGAGAACATACCGACCATCGCCGAGCAGGGGCTGCCCGACTACGAGACCTATTCCTGGAACGGCTTCCTCGCTCCGGCAGGCACGCAGCCGGCGGTCATCGCCAAGCTCAATGCCGAGGCGAACAAGGCGATCGCCGATCCCGGCGTGAAGGCGAAGCTCACCGACATCTCGGCCGTCACGGTCGGCACGACGCCGGAAGAACTTGCGAGCTTCATCGCCAAGGAGCTGACGGTCTGGGAGCCGGTGATCCGCGGCGCCAATATCACCATCGATTGACGTGCCGCCGACAGGACGCCGGGCCAGGTGGCGCAGCGTCCTGTCGGTGTCGTCACACGCATGCAATGTTCCGCCCCTTAGCTGAGCCTTAATCACAGCTCGGCTATGGGGAAAGATATTGCGATGACCGATCTTACGATGGGGTCTGGGCAAATTGCGGCCGATACGCCGCAAGCTGGCTCGATCAAGCGACCTCCGCTGGAGAACCCGAGCAGCCCGCTCGCGCTCTACCTGTTCATCGCCGTGATGGCGGCGGGGCTCCTGTTCACCGCCTATAGCCTGTACGCGGACGTGACCGCCTCGGGCATGCCGGTCAAGACGATCGCGCCCTTCCTGCTGCTCATCGTGGCGCTCGTGATCGCTCTCGGCTTCGAATTCGTGAACGGCTTCCACGATACGGCCAACGCCGTCGCGACGGTGATCTACACCCATTCGATGCCGGCATCCTTGGCGGTCGTCTGGTCGGGCTTCTTCAACTTCCTCGGCGTCCTGACCTCGAGCGGGATCGTGGCTTTCGGCATCATCTCGCTGCTGCCTGTCGAACTCATCTTGCAGGTCGGCTCCAGCGCCGGCTTCGCGATGGTTTTCGCCCTGTTGATCGCGGCGATCATCTGGAACCTGGGCACCTGGTGGCTCGGCCTGCCGGCCTCCTCATCCCACACCCTTATCGGCTCGATCATCGGTGTCGGCATCGCCAACTCGCTGATGAGCGGCGGCGACGGGACATCCGGTGTGGATTGGACGAAGGCCACCGAGATCGGATACTCGCTGCTGCTCTCGCCGCTGTTCGGCTTCGCGATGGCTGCGCTCGTACTGCTTCTGATGAAGCTGACGATCCGCATCCCTGCCCTCTATGCCGAGCCGAAGGGTCAGGAACCGCCGCCCTGGTGGATCCGCGGCATCCTCATCGGCACCTGCACGGGCGTTTCCTTCGCGCATGGTTCGAATGACGGTCAGAAGGGCATGGGCCTGATCATGCTGATCCTGATCGGCACCGTTCCGATGGCCTACGCGCTGAACAAGGCGCCTGCGCCCAATCACGTCGAGTCCTTCGGCAAGGCATCGAAGGAAGCTTCGGCCGTGGTTGCAGCCAAGGCGGCCGGATACAGCGTCCTCGGCAATCCCCGTCCGGCTGTGACCGCTTACATTGCTCGCCGCGAGATCAACGAAGGAACCTATCCTTCGCTGATCGTGCTCATGCGCGAGATCGAAACGCAGGTTTCGACCGCCGGCTCCGTCGCCAAGGTGCCGCTGGAGTCGGTCGGCAACGTCCGCAACGACATGTACCTCGCGTCGGAGGCGATCCGCTTCCTGATGAAGGACAAGGGCAACGACCTTTCCAAAGACGAGGTCGCGACGCTGAACTCCTACAAGAAGGAGCTCGATGCCGCGACGAAGTTCATTCCGCTGTGGGTCAAGGTGGCGATCGCGATTGCGCTCGGGCTCGGCACGATGGTCGGCTGGAAGCGCATCGTCATCACGGTCGGCGAAAAGATCGGCAAGTCGCACCTCACCTATGCGCAGGGCGCAGCCGCGGAGCTTGTCGCCGCCGGCACCATCGGCGCGGCCGATATCTACGGGCTGCCGGTGTCGACCACGCATGTGCTTTCTTCCGGCGTCGCCGGCACGATGGCCGCGAACAGGTCAGGCTTGCAGTTCTCCACGATCCGCAATCTTTTGATGGCTTGGGTGCTCACCCTGCCCTGCGCGATCATGCTGTCAGGGCTGCTGTACGTGCTGTTCCGCCAGGTGTTCTGACCATGCAAACGGACGCGGCGACCCCGGCTGACGCTGGGGTCGCGGTTGGCCCTGATGGTTCGACGCATCGGAACCCCCAACCGTCGATACCCGGCCTCCTTTGGGCCTACCGGTTCAGGGGCGACGGCACGGCCACAAATCTCGGGTCGAATGTTTCAGTCGACGAGTGCGGGAGCCTCGACGGTTGGCTTTGGCTGCATTTCTCGCTGACCGACGAACGCGCCAAGCGCTTCATCCACGATTTCGCGGACTTGCCGGCGCAAGCGAGGGAAACGCTGCTGACGACGGACGAGCACGTCAATGTCGGAGTGACCGATGGCGTCGTCCATGGCATTTTCGTCGATCTTGAGCGCAATCTCAGCGGCGCCAGCAACATGTTGGGCAAACTGCATTTTGCCCTCGACGACCATCTGGTGATCAGCACGCGGCGCTCGGCGCTGCATTCTGTCGACGCAGCGCGCGACAGGATCGAAGCCGGCACAAAAGTCATCGCCGCCGTTGGCTTGCTGGAAGAGATCGTCGACCAGTTCTGCACCGCGATCGAAGGCATGATGCGCCAGACAGCGGATGAGATCGACGCGATCGAGGATCGGGTCCTCGACAATCGACGCTATGACGACCGTCAAAAGCTCATTCCCGTGCGGCGTCTCATCGTGAAGATGCATCGGCAATTGCTTGCCCTGCGCGGCATGTTTCATCGCCTGGAAAGCGCACGTGGGGTCAAGCTTCCGTCCGGACTAGCCGAGACCGCCAATCATCTCGCACAGCATCTCGACGCGCTCGATCACGAAGCGGTCGTTCTGCAGGACCGGGCACGGCTTCTGCACGAGGAAATCCTGTCGAAGAGCAATGCAGAGACCAACGCCAACCTGCATGTCTTGTCGATCCTCACGGCTCTCCTGCTGCCGCCGACGCTCATCGTCGGCATATTCGGCATGAATACGAAGGATCTGCCGCTCAATCAGACGGACGGCGGTTTCTGGATCGCTCTGTTGATGTGCTTCGTCTCGTCGGCGACGGCGTATGCGTTGCTGAGGCGCCTGAACATTCTCAGTTAGCGCCGCCTCTGGCTGCCTTACAGCGCAACGACCGAATGATCGGGCTGCGGCTCGTCTCCGCCTTGGGGAATGGTGGGGGAAGTAGGACTCGAACCTACGAAGGCGTAGCCAGCGGATTTACAGTCCGCCCCCTTTGCCGCTCGGGACATTCCCCCAACGCCGTAGCGTCGGCGACGGCGCTTATGGGCAGGGCTCGCCGGCATGTCAACCACGGGTAGGGCATACCGGACCGCTTTGCCGATTGACTTCCTCCCGCCCTCGCCTCACCTCCGCCGGATGAGCAAGGAATTCCAGCCGCGGCCTGGCCGCCCAGGCAAGCCGGCGCATCGTCGCTTCCACAATAAGCCGCCGAAGCCGGCGCCTGGCACCCGCGAGGATGGTCGGCACGTCCTCTACGGCATCCACACCGTCGTCGAGGCGCTGGCCAATCCGCGTCGCCAGCTGGTGAAGCTGGTCGGCACGGAAAACGGCATCGCGCGCCTGCGCGAGACGGGGCGATTGCCGCTCGAGCCCGAGTTCGTGAAGCCAGAGGATATCGGCCGGCAATTGCCGAAGGATGCAGTTCACCAGGGCGTCCTGCTGATCGCCGAGCCGCTGGAGCCGATGCCGATCGAGGCGATCCCGGCTGACGGACTGACCGTGGCGCTCGATCAGGTGACGGATCCGCACAACGTCGGCGCGGTGCTGCGCTCGGCCGCCGCCTTCGGCGTAGCGGCCATGATCGTGACGGGGCGACATAGCCCTGAGGTCACCGGCGTGCTGGCGAAGGCCGCCTCCGGCGCTCTGGAGCATGTGCCTTTCGTCGAAGTGCGCAATCTCGCCAAGGCGCTGGATTCGCTCGGAGAGCGCGGCCATCTCCGGATCGGGCTCGATTCGGATGGCGAGACAGCGATCGGCGACGTCGCCGTCCGCCGGCCGATCTGCCTGGTGCTGGGCGCCGAGGGCAAGGGTCTGCGCCCCGTGACGCGGGCGAGCTGCGATGTCGTGGCGCGCCTGCCGATGCCGGGCGCCATCCGCTCGCTCAACGTCTCGAACGCGGCTGCCGTCGCCCTCTATGCCGTCACGCGGTCGCTCTGACCGCTCACTTCAAGTGATGGACGTGCGGGCTGGGCTCCGCGCTCGCGCCGCTGCCGTCAAGCCAGACGACTTTCGGCGTGGTCTGCAGGCCGGCCGGCGCCCGCTGGCCATGCGTCAGGCGAACCGCGCCCTGCATGTTCCGGCCGGTCGGCGCGCCGATCAGATGGAACGTCGGCGGTGCGTAGGGCCGCGCTGTAGGCGCTGCCTCCGCCGGTCCTGCGAAGCCCAAGGGGCTTCCGCTGATGACGATGCGGCCGGAGGGCGTGCGGGACACGATGGCCTCCGGATCGATCGCGGAGACGGAGACCGGCTGGAGCGGCTTGCGCACGCGCGTTGGCGGCAGCACGTTGACGATCGTCGTCTCGGGGTAGCCGACCTGATCGGTCATGAAATGGCTGAAGTGGCCGTGGGAGCGCCCCCCCTGATAGGAGCCGTGGCGATAGCTGCCCGAGCGCAAGGCGGTCGTCGCCGCAGTGCCATTGACATAACCTGGAGCAGAGGCGGCGTAGCGGAAGCCGGATCGGCCATAGGACGTCCGTGAGGACGTCGCCGCAGGCGCCGTGACGACAGGCGCGAAGGACGATTTTGATGGGGCGGACAAGGATCTGAAGCGGGCTCCGCCGGCTTCAGCGGGCACGGTCAGTCCCATAGACAGGAGAATAACGGGCACGGAGGCCAGAAAGGCGCGCGGCATGGCTGCTGCTCCAAACGCAAGGCGGCCTCCTCGCTAACCTTTCGTTTACCACAGGAGCCGGCGGGTTGGAAGCGGCGGCTTGGGCCGCCGGCGCGATCCGGCGTTGCGCTCAGACCGGCAGCATCATCAAAACGGCCAGCACGAGCATCGACGCCGCGGCCCAGGCCATGCGCTCGGCCCAGCGCAGCATCGCCTCGCGCCGCGCATCGGTGATCAAGGCGGCCGCCACGCCTTCCGGCGGGCGCTCCGCCTTGTCGAGCATGATCCAGACCTCGGTGCGCTTGTACTGGTCCGGCCGCGCATATTGCGCTTTCAGGACCAACGCCATCGATGTCAGCAGCGCGCCGAAGCCGCCGGCCTCGAAGACGCGGGCCGGCGTCGCTGTCAGGCTGACCATCACGCAGGCGACTGCCAGAGCGGCGAAGGCGCAGCCCCTGGCGACCGACACATCGGCGAGGCGTCTGATCAGATCCGGCACGGCCATTCTCCTATCCGCATGAACGTCAGCCACGACAGGCAGTTGCGAGGATAAAATCTGAGAATGACCGCTGCCCAGTAGCAAAAAGGTGAACGAGCCTCACGCGCTGCGTTTGGCGAGATTGAACAGCGTCGGCAGCGCCAGCAGCATCACGCCGCCCAGCCAGATGTAATAGGACGTGGCGTCGCTCTCCTTCAGCCCCCGGATGCGCTCCGAGATGGCGGCCGGTATGCCGCCAAGCATGATGGTCAGCGTCGCCAGCACCAGCGCGGTGAAGTAGTTCACGATCGCCGGCGAGGAGGTGAAGAACGTGACCTTGACGAAGGGCTCCATCAGCAGGAGGCCAGGCAGGAAATAGGCGGATTGCGGCAGACCGTTCAGGGCCGCCACGCCGACGATGCCGACGAGCAGGCCGTCGCGGCGCAGGATGTCCTCGCGATTCTCGATGTCGGCCATGGCCGCTCCCCCCTGCTCAGGCCGCGGCGATGGACGGCGCGAGGCCGAACATCCGCATGACGATGTAGAAGATGATCCTGAAGGCGAAGAGCCAGAGGAAGGCGAAGAGATAGAGGATCCGTTCCGGCACGTTGGCGGGCGTGATCACTCCGACTGCACGCACGACCGGATCGGTGATCTGCTTGAAGACGCGCCAGATGACGCGGTCGCTGTCGGTGTCGAAGGCGAGAGACAGCAGGAAGCGGCCGATGAGCGTGTACATCATCGCGGCGATGGCGATGTTGGGCAATTGGTAAAGCCAGAACGCGCCTTGTGCGTCGGGCATCGGCAACTCCGGAGTTCTGGGCCGGCGGACCGGCGATCCAGCGGTTCTATCAGAAAAAGGGCGGAGCCGCGGCTCCGCCCTGAGTTTCGTCGAGCGATTCTCGTTCAGTGGCCGAGGATCGACCCCTGCTCGCCCATGAGCGACTTGCCCTTGGGACGGCGGACCTCGTCGACGAAGTCCTGCATCTGCTTCGACGGCGCCGGCGTCAGCAGCGAGACGACGATCATCACGGCGAAGCCGACGGGGAGGCCGAACATCGCAGCGGAGATGTTGCGGATGCCCCACCAGTTGGCGACGAGCTGAGCCTGGCGGTCGAAGGCCGTCCAGGCGGCGAGCTTGGCCGGACCTTCCGCCGCGGCCGCCCAGGCCGCCTTGAGCTCGGCGTAGCGCGCCAAGGCCGCCTGAGAGGCGCCCGAGAAGGCGCTCCACGTCTCGTAGAAGCTCGCCGCGTAGTAGCGCGTGCCGACGAGATAGTAGAGCGTGACGCCGAAGCCGGCGATGATGCCGGCGATGGCGCCGGCCTTGGTGCAGCGCTTCCACCAGATGCCGAGCACGAGCGCCGGGAACAGGCCCGCCGCGGCGAGGCTGAAGGCCCAGGCCACCATGGCCACGATGTCCGCCGGTCGTCCCGACGCCACCCAGGCCGCGATGATCGCCACGCCGATCAGCAGCACGCGAGCGATCACGAGCTTCCTCTCGGGCGGAGCGTTCTTGTCGATCATGCGCGAGTAGACGTCGTGGCTGAGCGCGTTGGCGATGGCCAGCAGCAAGCCGTCGGCGGTCGAAAGCGCTGCCGCGAGGCCGCCAGCGGCCACCAGTCCGGCAACGACATAGGGCAGGCCCGCGATCTCGGGCGTGGAGATCACGATCGCATCGTTGTCGATGCGCAGGTCGCCGAATCGGAGGATGCCGGCATGTCCGGCGATCTTCTGGCAGGCGGCCGCCACGCCGGCGGGATCGATGGCGTTGACGCCGCAAACCTGCACGAGGCCGACCTTGCCGTAGGCGTAGATCCAGCCCGGCAGGTTCGCGATGTTCTTGCCGATGACATCCGTGAACACCTCGAGCTTCGCGAAGGCGGCGTAGGCCGGCGCCGTGAAGTAGAGGATGAAGATGAACAGCAGCGTCCAGGCCACCGACGAGCGCGCCTCACGCACGGACGGCGTGGTGAAGTAGCGCATCAGGACGTGGGGGAGCGAGGCCGTGCCCACCATCAGGCAGAGCACGAGCGAGAAGAAGTTCCACCAGTCCTGCGTGTCGTTGCCGATGCCGTCGGCGAAGCCGGGCACCACATGCGGCTTGATCTGGCCGGCTGTGGCGAGGCCCTGCTGGACCATGGCGCCTTCGCGCGCCGTGATCTCGGCGATGACCTGACCGTAGGTGAGCTGCGGGATCGGCAGGCCGAACTTCTGCGCCGAAAGCATCACCACCGGAACGAGGTAGGCGATGATCAGCACGATGTACTGGGCGACCTGCGTCCAGGTGACGGCGCGCATGCCGCCGAGCATCGAGCAGACCAGGATGCCGACGAGGCCGACGAACACCGCCATCTCGAACGACATGCCGAGCAGGCGCGCGCCGATCAGGCCGGTGCCGACGATCTGCGCCACCACATAGGTGAAGGAGCAGCTCATCAGCACGACGACGCCCAGCAGGCGCGCCGCGTTGCCCTCATAGCGGAAGGCGAGGAAGTCCGGGATGGTGTAGCAGCCGAACTTGCGCAGGAATGGCGCGATCAGCGTCGCCACCAGCACGTAGCCGCCGGTCCAGCCGAGGATGAAGGCGAGGCCGTCATAGCCCAGCGCATAGAGGGTGCCGGCCATGCCGATGAACGAAGCCGCGGACATCCAGTCCGCCGCGGTCGCCATGCCGTTATAGAAGGATGGCACCTTTCGGCCTGCGACGTAATACTCGGACGTGTCCATCGTCCGCGACATGATGCCGATCGCCGCATAGACGGCGATGGTGAAGGCCACGAAGAGATAGCCGATCGTCGTGTTCGAGACCCCGGCGCGCTCGAGGATGTAGAGGAAGATCACGAAGGCGAGGAAGCCGCCGGTGTAGACGCTGTAGACCCGTCCGAGGTTGGAGGTGAAGTCACCTTTCGCTGCGGTCGCCATGGCTCAGTCCTCCTCTGCCATGCCGAACTCGCGGTCGATGTTGTCCTGCGCCTTGGCGAACCAGAACAGCATCGCCACGAAGGCGATGAGCGAGCCCTGCGCGGCCATGTAGAAGCCGAACGGGAACCCGAGGATGCGGATGCTGTTCAGCCAAGGGGCGAACATGTGGATGAAGAAGCTGAAGAAGGCCCAGAGGGCCACCATCAGCCACATGAGGGAACTGGTCTTCCGCCAGTGCGCCTCGACGTTGCTGTCTGACATCGGTTGTCTCTCCCCTGGCCGACCCCAAAAGGCGTCGGCCGTGCGTTGACGGCGGCGGGTCCAGCGCACGCAACTCTTCCCCAAGGAACCGCCCCAACGCCCAGCTAGGTCAGTCTGTCGGGTCGACAACATAGACTTTAGACTATCGGCTAATATACCTTCGGCGTATGCGGTTCGTCGCATATACCATCTGTTAGCTGTTCATAGCGCGACGGACTCACCTATGACTGTGCTCATGAGCAGTCTGGGCGGAGTTCCTCGTCCGGCCTTCTGCTCCGGCCGTCGGCACCCATCGCCGGCGGGAACAGAGAGGAGACGCAAACACATGAGCACCGCGATCAACGCGGCCGCCGCCACCGAGCGGGCCAGGCCGATGACGCAGGAGGAGAAGAAGGTCATTCTGGCCTCTTCCCTCGGCACCATCTTCGAATGGTACGATTTCTATCTCTACGGCTCGCTCGCCGCGATCATCGGCGCGCAGTTCTTCTCGGCCTTCGACGTCAATACCCGCAACATCTTCGCGCTGCTCGCCTTCGCGGCGGGCTTCCTGGTGCGCCCCTTCGGCGCGCTGGTCTTCGGCCGCCTCGGCGATCTGATCGGCCGCAAGCACACCTTCCTGATCACTATCCTGATCATGGGCTTCTCGACCTTCCTGGTCGGCCTGCTGCCCTCCTACGCCCAGATCGGCTGGATCGCTCCCGTGATCCTGATCGTGCTGCGCATGGCGCAGGGCCTGGCGCTCGGCGGCGAATACGGCGGCGCAGCGGTCTACGTGGCCGAGCATTCGCCGAACGGCCGGCGCGGCTTCTATACGGCCTGGATCCAGACGACTGCGACGCTGGGGCTGCTGCTGTCGCTGTTCGTCATCGTCGGCCTGCGCTACGGCATGGGCGAGAAGGCCTTCACGACCGATTACGCCTTGCCCTTCGGCCTGCAGGGCGGCTGGCGCATTCCGTTCCTCGGCTCGATCTTCCTGCTGATGATCTCCGTCTGGATCCGCATGCAGATGCACGAGAGCCCGGCCTTCAAGAAGATGAAAGAGGAAGGCACGCAGTCCAAGGCGCCCCTGTCCGAGGCCTTCGGCCAGTGGAAGAACGCCAAGGTGGTGATCCTCGCGCTCGTCGGCCTGGTGATCGGCCAGGCCGTGGTCTGGTACACTGGACAGTTCTATGCGCTGTTCTTCCTGCAGGCGATCCTCAAGATCGACCTGATGACGGCCAACGTGCTGATCGCCTGGTCGCTGATCATCGGCACCGGAGGCTTCCTGTTCTTCGGCGCGCTGTCCGACCGCATCGGCCGCAAGCCGATCATCCTCGGGGGCTGCCTCGTGGCGGCGATCACCTACTTCCCGCTGTTCTCGGCGCTCACCAATCTCGCCAACCCCGGCTACGCCAAGGCGCTGGAGACCGTGAAGATCGAGGTCGCCGCCGATCCCGCGAAATGCGGCTCGCTGTTCGACCCCGTCGGCATCCGCACGTTCACGGAACCCTGCGACGTCGCCAGGCGCGTCCTGTCGCAGCAGGCCTACCGCTACACCTTGGGCAACGCGCCGGCGGGGTCGGCCATGAAGGTCACCGTCAACGGCGCCGAAGTGCCCTTCACCAACATCGCCGAGTTCACCACCAACGTGACCAAGGCGGCGGTGGCGGCGGGCTATCCGGGAGCCACGGATCCGGCGCGGGTCCGGCTGGTCGACGCGCAGGGCAACGCCTCGATCGGCACGCTCTTCCCGTTCGGCAACGCGCAGGCGCTCGGCATCATCGCCATCCTCACGGTGATGGTTCTCTATGTCACGGCGGTCTACGGACCGATCGCCGCGGCCCTGGTCGAGTTCTTCCCGACCCGCATCCGCTACACCGCGATGTCGCTGCCCTACCACATCGGCAACGGCTGGTTCGGCGGCCTTCTGCCGGCGACGGCCTTCGCCATCGTCGCATCGACCGGCGACATCTACGCCGGCCTCTGGTACCCGATCGGCTTCGCCCTCATGACCTTCGTCATCGGCCTGCTCTTCGTGCCGGAAACGAACCGCCGCGACATCTTCGCGGATTGAGGGCGGCCATCGCCGATCGCATTACCGATTCACGGAAACCCCGCCCAACGTGGCGGGGTTTTCTTTTGCGGTCGCTGCTCAGCGGCAGACGGACCCGTTCTGATGCACCTGGACGCCGATCATATCCACGACCGTCATGATCGCGCTACCGACCAGAATGACGCTGCCGCCCGGCTCCGCGACGACCTGATTGCGGCTGCCGCCGACCGTGGCTCGGCCGCCGCGCGCCACATAGATGTAGCCGCCGGAGCCTTGGACATCGGCCATGCCGCCGGCGTCTACGAAGACCGACTGGCGGACCCCCGTGATGCGGACTGAACCGCCGCGCCGGACGCGGACGTCGCCGACCGACAACGACACCGTCTCGCCGTCATCGACCGAATGGCAGGAACCCGAGAGCCGAGCCTCGCGCGTTCCGCCGATCTGACTGACCTGCGCGGTCGCCGCCATGGCGGCGCAGGCCAGCGCCATGCCACATCCCAAAGCTGTGATCCGAGCGCATTGCATTTATCTAGAGTTGCATATGGCTCGCTAAGAGCGAGTTAATACAACTCAAGATTGTTTTTGTGGATGCCTATCTTTTCCGCGCGCCATCCCTGTGCAGCGGCTGGTCAGGTGCTCTAGAAGCGCCCAGCCTGCGGGCTATTGCGGCTCTACGCCGGCGGCCTGAACCACCGTTGTCCAGTGCTTGACCTCGCGCTCGAGCTTCGCCTGCAGAGCAGCGGGGCTGCGCTGATCGGCCGGAAACAGCAGCGTGCCGAGATCGGCGAAGCGACGCTGGATCTCGGCGTCGGCAAGAGCGGCCTGCAATGCGCGATGCAGCTTCTCGACCGCCTCGCGAGGCATTCCCTTGGGGCCGTAGACGCCGTGCCAGACGGAGAGGTCGAAGCCCGCGACCTCGGAGGCCAGCGTCGGGAGGTTCGGGAGTTGGGCGATCGGCTGCGGCGAGGAGACGGCGAAGGCCTTGACCGTGCCGGCCTGGACCTGCGGCACGGCGTTGGTGCTCTGGTCGCAGAGCATATCCACCTGGCCTGCGACCACGTCGTTCAGCGCCGGCCCGGTCCCGCGATAGGGGACGTAGTTGAAGCGCGTGCCGAGGGCCTGCCCCAGCATCAGGCCGCAAAGATGTGAGCCCGAGCCGACGCCGGCATGGGCCACGTTGGTGCGGGGGCCTTCGGTCTTGAGCCGCGCAAGCAGGTCCTTCAGGCCGCTGGACGGGAAATCCTTCTTCGTGATGAGGACGAACGGCCCGTAGTTCACGAGACCGACCGGCTCGAAGGCGGTCAGCGTGTCGTAGCCGGGATTGCGGTAGAGAGCCGCGCCAGCGGAGAGCGCCACGTGGTGGATCAGCAGGGTGTAGCCGTCGGCCGCAGCTTTCGCGACGCGGGCAGCGCCCGCCGTGCCGCCTGCTCCGGCGACGTTCTCGATGACGATCGTCTGGCCGAGCGATTCCGACATCGTCTTGCCGATGAGCCGGGCGATCGAATCGGATGGTCCGCCGGCCGCAAAGGGGACGACCATGGTGATCGGCTTGATCGGATAGCCCTGGGCCAGCGCCGCGCCGGCGGCGAGCAGCGCTGCGGTGCAGAGCGAGATGAGACGAAGCATGTTTCCTCCTGGCGCCGGCCTCTCCAGGGCCGATCAACGCTGCGATTGTGGGGCGGAGGCCGGGAGGCCTCAAGCGCGAAGCGGCTGGGCGAACCGAATCTGCGCGGAGAGAAGAAGATAGAGCACTACGGCATTGAGGAAATGCCAGAGGAAATGCAGTCCGGTCGGGATGACGGGACAGAGCGGCTGGTCCAGCGTCCTCATGGTGAGGGAAAGCGCGAAGACGAGCGTGGCCAGCAGGATGCGGCGCGAGGCGGCGAGCGGCGCCTCCCATGCCGGCGGCCCGGCGCTTCGCCAAAGCGCCGCCGCGATCGCCGGCATCGCAAGGAGCGGCGGAAGGTAACCGATGCCGCCGCGCAGCGCCGTCGAGCCGATGCGCTCGATCGCCACCGCGGCGCCGAAGAAGAAGGCGGCGACGATGACGCCGGCCACGAGCGCGGAGTGGCCGAAGTACCGCCGGCAGGCGACGAAGATGGCGCCCAGCACGAAGATCTGGATCGGCACGACATCCAGGAGCACGGTGGTGGCGGACGGCGCCGTATGGAAGGCGAAGCTGCCGAAGGCGATGGCTGCGGTCACGAGGATCAGCAGCAGCGACGGCCAGTCGCGCGCACCTGCGGAGCGCCACAAGCGCCAGGCCAGGAAAGCGGCGACGAGGAAGGCGAGGTTCGACCAGGCGTTCAGCGGCTCGGCCCAGAAAGCCAGGCTGCTGCGCTCGCAATAGAGGCCGAGCGGCCAGGTTGCGCGGTCCATGAGCCTCTTCCGTTGACGCTGCCTCCCGGCTGCCGTAGCGCGATGTCCTCAGCGCCGGAAGCCGATGGATGCAGCGGATCATTTCGATCGCCACCTGGAACGTCAACTCCATCCGACAGCGCATCGAGCATGTGCTGCGCTGGCTCGGCGAAAAGCAGCCGGATGTCGTGTGCCTCCAGGAACTGAAGGCGCAGGACGAGACCTTCCCGCGCACCGAAATCGAAGCGCTGGGCTACAACGTGGCCACGCTCGGGCAGAAGACGTTCAACGGCGTGGCGATCCTGTCGAAATCGCCGCTGGACGACATTCGCCGCGGCCTGCCGGGCGATCCTTCCGACCAGCAGGCGCGCTATATCGAGGCCTCGATCGTGGTCGAGGACGTCGCCTTCCGGGTGGCCTCGATCTACCTGCCGAACGGCAATCCCGCGCCGGGCGAGAAGTATGACTACAAGCTGCGCTGGATGGAGCGGCTCAGGCTGCACGCCGCCGATCTGCTCGCGCTCGAGGAGCCATTGGTGCTGGCCGGCGACTACAACGTGATCCCGAGCGCCGCTGACGCGCGCGATCCGTCGGCCTGGACGCGGGATGCGCTGTTCCTGCCGGACTCGCGCGCCTCCTTCCAGCGGTTGAAGGCGCTTGGCCTTTCGGATGCGCTGAGGTCGGCGAGCGATGCGCCGGGCCTCTACACCTTCTGGGACTATCAGGCCGGAGCCTGGCAGCGCGACAACGGCATCCGCATCGACCACCTGCTGCTGTCGCCGCAGGCGGCCGACCGGCTCGCAGAGGTGGTGATCGATCGCGACGAGCGCGGGCGCGATAAGCCGTCGGACCACGTGCCGGTCCGCGGCCTCTTCCGGGTCTAGCGGCGCTCGGACGCCTTCAGGTAGCGCTCGGCGTAGTCGACCGCCTGACGCCGCTCGTCCTCCGAAGCGGCCTCGAAGGCCTTGCGATGCATCTCGACGATCCAGACATCGCGCTTGGCGTCTGCGTTGCCGCGCGCCACCTGCAGCCACATCAGGCCGCGCAGGGGCTGGCGCTGCACGGCCTCGCCCGTGAGCAGCGTGCGTCCGAGCAGCGCCTGCGCCCGGATATGGCCCTTCTCGGCCGCGAGGTTGAGCCAACGCAGCGCCATGCGCGGATCGGCCTTGCCGGTGGCGGAGCCGTCCATCAGCATGCGCGCCAGCTGATACTGCGCTTCCGGATGGCCGTAATAGATCGCCGCGTAGTTGAAGGCCTTGGCCGCGTAGGAAGGATTGGCCTTCACCGCCGTTTTCGGAATCCCGTCCAGCCAATACGCGCCCAACGCCACGAAAGCGTTGGCGACGACGCCGGCATGAGGCGAATCGCGGCTCTCATCGCCACGAAGATCGGCGATCCGCGAGAACAGCTGGAAGGCCTTGAAATCGTCCTGCTCGACGCCGTCGCCATCGGCATACATGCGGCCGAGCTTCCATTGCGCGAGGATGTCGCCCTGCAGCGCCGCCGCTTCCAACTGCTTCAGCGCGGCCTGCTTGTCGCCGGACTTGTAGCTCCGCGTGATGTCACGCCAGATTTCCTGCTGCGAACCCTTGCCGAGGGCGACCGGCTCGGTCGGACCGGGCGGCGCATACAGCGTCGTCGCGGACGGCGCGCCGGACGATTCGCCGCTCTTCAGTTCGAAGGCGGCGGCCGGCGAGGCGGCAAGCAGCAGCGCTGCGACAGCCGCAGGCCTGAAGGAACGGTCAGATGTCCGCATAGCAATGCTTTTCGCCTTCCCCACCGGGATGCGTGACCGCACCGTCTTTGGCGGAACCGACGCCCTGCGCGAATTTCCAAATCGCGCCGGAACCGTAGTCGGTCTCCCGGGGTTTCCAGGAGGCTTTACGCTCCGCCAATTCGGCATCCGTAAGGCGGACTTCAAGCTTTCCTTCGACAGCGTCGAGATGGATCACGTCGCCGTCGCGCAACAGCCCGATCGGGCCGCCCACGGCCGCCTCCGGCCCCACGTGGCCGACGCAGAAGCCGCGGGTCGCGCCCGAGAAGCGACCATCCGTGATGAGCGCGACCTTGTCGCCCATGCCCTGGCCGTAAAGCGCCGCCGTCGTCGCCAGCATCTCACGCATGCCCGGGCCACCCTTCGGTCCCTCGTAGCGGATGACCAGCACGTCGCCTTCCTTGTACTGACGGTTCTTGACCGCCTCGAAGCAGGCTTCCTCGTTGTCGAAGCAGCGAGCCGGACCGGTGAAGATCTGCTTCTCGGGCGGCATGCCCGCCACCTTCACGATCGCGCCCTCGGGCGCCAGATTGCCCCTGAGGCCGACGACACCGCCGGTGACGGTGATAGGCCGCGAGGTCGGATAAACGACGTCCTGGTCTGCGTTCCACTTCACCGAAGCGAGGTTCTCGGCGATCGTGCGGCCGGTGACGGTGAGGCAGTCCCCGTGCAGGAAGCCGCCGTCGAGCAGCGCCTTCATCAGCAGCGGGATGCCGCCCGCCTCGAACAGGTCCTTTGCGACGTATTTGCCGCCCGGCTTCATGTCGGCGATGTAGGGCGTCCGCTTGAAGATCTCGGCCACGTCGAACAGGTCGAACTTGATGCCCGCCTCATGCGCGATGGCGGGGAGATGCAGCGCCGCATTGGTGGAGCCGCCGGAGGCCGCGACGCACATTGCCGCATTCTCCAGCGCCTTGCGGGTGACGATGTCGCGCGGGCGGATCTGGCGCGCCACGAGCTCCATAACCATCTCGCCGGCAGTCATGCAGAACTGATCGCGGATCTCGTAGGGCGCCGGCGCGCCGGCCGAGTATGGCAGCGACAGGCCGATGGCTTCGCCGACGGTCGCCATCGTGTTGGCCGTGAACTGCGCGCCGCAAGCGCCGGCCGTCGGGCAGGCGCGCTCCTCAAGCTCCTCCAGATCCTCGGTCGACAGCGCGCCGACGCTATGCTTGCCGACCGCTTCGAAAACGTCCTGCACCGTCACCTGCCGGCCTTTGAAGGTGCCCGGCAGGATCGAGCCGCCATAGATGAAGATCGACGGAACGTTGAGGCGCACCATCGCCATCATCATTCCGGGCAGCGACTTATCGCAGCCGGCGAGGCCGACCAGCGCGTCGTAGCTGTGGCCGCGCATGGTGAGCTCGACGGAATCGGCGATGACCTCTCGCGAGGCCAGGCTCGACTTCATGCCCTGGTGGCCCATGGCGATGCCGTCGGTGACGGTGATCGTGCAGAACTCGCGCGCCGTGCCGTTGGCGGCGGCGACGCCCTTCTTGACGGCCTGGGCTTGGCGCATCAGCGCGATATTGCAGGGCGCCGCCTCGTTCCAGCAGGATGCCACGCCGACGAAGGGCTGGCTCATCTGCTTCCGGGTCAGACCCATCGCATAGTAGTAAGAGCGGTGCGGCGCGCGCTGCGGCCCCTCGGTCACATGGCGCGATGGCAGCTTTGACTTGTCGAACACGCGCGCGTCCATCGTGACCCTTCCAACCGCTTCCATACCCGAGCTTGGCCGTATGCCACGCGGATGCCATGGCGACCGCTCACGCGGCAAGCCCGGGCATCGGCGCACGTCGGTCCGCCAAGCGCCTCACCGCTCTCCGGTCTAGCTTCGAAACTTTAATGAAAAGAGACGGTTAGTGCGCGAGGACCTAGGCGCAGGGATCATGGCGGCTTTGCGGCGGCTCCGGCTGCCGCAGGGCTCGTACCGTGAAATTCAAGGTCTGTGGCGCGCCCGCAACACCGCCGCCTTCTACTTTAGGATGAAGGGCAGGACGAAGAAGCCGCCGATGATGAAGAACAGCAAAACGCCGGTGGCCAGCGGCAGGTGCCGCTCGATGAACAGGCGGATGTTGTCGCCGTAGTACCAGATCGCCACGCCGAACATCGCGAAGAAGGTAAGGCGCGAGACTAACATGCCGACGAAGAAGAGGAGGAGATTGTATTCGAGCACGCCAGACATGATCGTGACGATCTTGAACGGTATCGGCGTGAGGCCCTTGGTGACGAGCACCCAGAACCAGTATTTCGAACCCTCCAGGCGCATATGTTGCGCCGATTCCGTGAGACCGTAGAAGTCGATGATCGACTTGCCGACGCTTTCGTACAGAAGATGGCCGATTCCGTAGCCGACGAAGCCGCCCATACAAGCGCCGGCCGTGCAGACGAGGACATAGAACCAGGCCCGCTTCGGGTTCGCGATGCACATGGGGATGAGCAGCGGGATCGGGGGGATCGGACTGAGCGAGCTTTCGAAGAACGTCACCCAGAAGAGAAGATGCACGGCTCTGGGATGGGTCGCGTGCGAGACGATCCAGTCGTAGGCTCTTTTCAGCATCGGGCGTGCAACTGTCTCGCGTCGGCCGCGTTTGTCGTCTGGCCGGAGGCTGCCCCGCCGGCGGCGGAGACATAGAGCGTTTCGCCTAAGGTTCAAAGACGCTGCGGCAAATTTCGGCGGCTCGCCTCATTTCGGTTGGGATCGGACCGGAGGGTCCCTAGCCTTTGCAGCCGAGGACTGAGACCAGACCTATGCCCGATCGTCGTTCCGCCCTCCTCTCGCTTGCCGCGCTCGGCCTCGCCGGCTGCGGACCTGGCGAGGCGGCGCAGGCGGCGGCGCTGCAGCGCTTCCTGCAGACGCGCGTTCTCGACCGGCAGGGACTCGCCGTACCGCGGCCGACGGAAAACGAGCGGTCGTCCTTCGGTCGCTTCGCCGCCGACTACGACGTGATCCTTGCGTTTCATGACCGGATGAGCGGCGCGGTGATTCCGGGGATCGGCGACGTCGTGAGGCGCGGCTCATTCAACCGGGCGCAGGACTTCCTTGATCGCCGGGCCGACATCGCCGCGGCGCGCGAGGCGATGCGGACCATGGCCGCCACCCTCGATGGGGCGCTCGCAGCGGCCGCAGCGGCGAAGGCGGAGCTTAGGCAGCCCGACGCGCTCAAGCCGACCTACGACCAAGCTTTCGCCCGCACCGTCTCGACACCCACCGAGGTGATGCGCTCGGTCATGCCGGCCGCCGACGACATCTTCGCGCAGGGGCTCGCCTTCTCCGACTTCCTGAGCGCCAACCGGGCCGACTTCAAGCTGGAAGGACCTGTGGTCGAGACTTCGAAGGCCGATCTCCTGGAGGAGTTCAACCGCCGCGCGCAGGGTCTGCAAGCCGCCGGCGAGACGCTGCTTTCGGCGCAGCGGCGACTGCAGGTCGTGCTCAGGGGTCAGTAGATCGGGCTACGGGTCGAGCCGCCGCAACGCCTCCTGCAGCCGTGCGCGCTTGGCCTTCGCCGTCGCCAGGCGCTCGCGATTCTCCTCGATCACCTCTTCCGGAGCCTTGGCCACGAAGTCGGCGTTCTCCAGCTTCTTCTCGGTGCCGGCGATATCGCCGTCGAGCTTGCCGATTTCCTTGCGCAGCCGCGCCGTCTCGGCCGCGACGTCGATGATGTCACCGAGCGGCATCGCCGCCGCCTCGCGGCCGGCGACGACCGGAACCGATTGCGGCGGCGCTTCCGCCGCGAAGCCGATGCTGCCGAGCCTGGCGAGACGCATCAGCGTCTCGCGCCAGCGCTCCACCCTCCCCTTCGCCTCGGCCGAGGCCTCGACGAACACCAGCGGCACCTGCGCGCCGCCGGGCACGTTCATCTCGGCGCGGACGGAACGGATCTCCGAGACGAGATCGACGACGAAGCCGAGCTCGGCCTGCGCGTCAGGCGCGGAGAAGCCGCCGAACTCCGGCCAGTCCGCGAGACAGAGCAGCGTCTCTCCGTCCTTCTGCGGCGGCCTAGCCGCGCCGACCGCAGCCTTCGCGGCCCAGACCTCCTCCGTGAGATAGGGCATGAAGGGGTGCAGCAGCTTGCAGATGACGTCGATGAGGAAGGCGACCGTTCCTTGCGTCTCGGTCTTCTCCGGACCGTCGGGGCCCTGCAGCACCGGCTTGGACAGCTCGACGTACCAGTCGCAGAACGTGCCCCAGACGAATCGGTAGGCCGCATCCGCCGCCTCGTTGAAGCGGAAGTCCTCGATGGCTGAGGCGATTGCTACGGAGGCCTGCGCGGCTTCCGCCAGCGCCCAGCGGTTCAGCGGCGAGCGGACGGCCGTCGGATCGAACCCTTCCACGCGCGCGCAGCCGTTGATCTCGGCGAAGCGCGCCGCGTTCCAGACCTTGGTGGCGAAGTTGCGGTAGCCCTCGACGCGGCTCATGGCGAGCTTGATGTCGCGGCCCTGCATCGTCATGGCGGCGAGCGTGAAGCGCAAGGCATCGGCGCCGTACTGATCGATGACGACGAGGGGATCGACGACGTTGCCCGTCGTCTTCGACATCTTCTTCCCTTTCTCGTCCCGCACGATGCCGTGCAGGATCACGTCGCGGAACGGCGTTTCCTCCATGAAGTGGATGCCGGTCATCATCATGCGCGCCACCCAGAAGAACAGGATGTCGGCGGCGGTGACGAGCACGTCGTTGGGATAGAACTTGGCGAGTTCCGGCGTCTTCTGCGGCCAGCCCAGGGTGGAGTAAGGCCAGAGGGCGGAAGAGAACCACGTGTCGAGGACATCAGGATCGCGCATCAGCGGCACGACGCGGCCGTAGTGCGCGTCGGCGGCGGCCTGCGCCGCCTCTTCGGTCTCGGCCACGAAGATGTGCCGGTCCGGCCCATACCAGGCCGGGATCTGGTGCCCCCACCAGAGCTGACGTGAGACGCACCAGGGCTCGATGTTCTCCATCCAGTTGAAGAAGATCTTGGCCCTCTCCGGCGGGTGGAACTTGGTCTCGCCGGCGCGCACCGCCGCCATCGCCTTTTCGGCCAGCGGCTTGACGTCGACATACCATTGCTCGGTCAGCCAAGGCTCGATGACGACGCCGGACCGGTCGCCATGCGGCACCATATGCGTGTGCGGCTCGATCTTGTGGACGAGATGCATCGCCGCCAGATCCTCGACGACGCGCTTCCGGCATTCGTAGCGGTCGAGGCCGCGATACCGCTCGGGCATATGCGGCTCGTCGACCATGCGCGCATCCGCCGTCATCAGGTTGATGAGCGGCACCACGTCGGAGTGGCGCTTGTAGACCTCGTAGTCGTTGAAATCATGCGCCGCGGTGATCTTGACCGCGCCGGTGCCCTTCTCGGGATCGGCGTATTCGTCGGCGATGATCGGAAGCCGGCGGTTGACCAGCGGCAGGATGGCGACCTTGCCGATCTTCCAGCCGATCGTCTCGTTCTGCGGATGCACGGCCACCGCGCCGTCGCCCAGCATGGTCTCGGGCCGGGTCGTGGCGATGGTGATGAAGGTGTCCTCGTTCTCGGGATCGAAATCGACTCCCTCCAGGGGGTAGCGGAAGTACCACATGTGGCCCTTCACCTCGCGCTGGTCGACCTCGAGGTCGGAGATCGCGGTCAGGAGCTTGGGGTCCCAGTTGACGAGGCGCCGGTCCTTGTAGATGAGGCCCTGCTGGTGCAAGTCGACGAAGACCTTGAGGACGGCTTCGGACAGTCCGGGATCCATCGTGAAGCGCTCGCGCGACCAGTCGCAGGAGGCGCCGAGCCGCTTCAACTGGTTGACGATCGTGCCGCCCGATTCCTCCTTCCAGGCCCAGACCTCCTTCAGGAACGCTTCGCGCCCCATGGTGCGGCGATCCGTGCGGTTCTCGGCCTGCAGCTTGCGCTCGACCATCATCTGGGTTGCGATGCCGGCGTGATCGGTGCCGGGCTGCCACAGCACGTCCCTCCCCTTCATGCGCCAGTAGCGGCAGAGCACGTCCTGCAGCGTGTTGTTCAACGCATGGCCGATATGGAGCGAGCCCGTCACGTTCGGCGGCGGGATGACGATGCAGAAGCCCTCCGCGTCCTTGCGCGACTTGCGCCCGGCCTTGAAGGCCTCCGCCTCCGCCCAGGCCGCGGCGACGCGGGCCTCGACGGCGGCGGGCTCGAATGTCTTGTCCATCATGGAGGCTATCCCAAACGCGAAAAACCGGGCGCGCGCCCGGTTTCCTGGCAAATCTCGCTCCGCCGGCTAAAGCGGAAAGCGGGCCTCGGCGTCAACGGCCTCCGCGCGCCACGCGCTCGATTTCGGCGCGCACCAGCCTCTCGACGATGCCGGGAAGGTTGTCGTCGAGCCATGCCTTGACCATCGGCCTCAGCATATCCTGAACCACGTCGTCGAGCGTCTTGGCGTTGTTGGTGAGGACGGTGTTGGCCAGATTCGTGAAGGCGCTGGAGACCACGCGATCGGTCGACGGAGAGAGCAGCCGTTCCGCCGCAGGAATTGGCGATACAACGTATCCGGGCATCGCGGGCGGCGGCGCAGGCGCAGGTGGCTCAGGCGTCGGGGCTGGCGGTTCGACCTCCGCGGCCGCCATCAGCGCATCGATGTCGTCCTGAGCCGCCGGCGGTTCCGGCTTCGGTTCGTCGAAGGAGATGTCGTTCGGCACAGGGTCGTCGGTCAGGAAATGCGGCTCCGGACGCCGCGCGGCCTTGATTGGGGCGAGATCGAGAATGTCATCCTCCTCGACACGGGCCGCGGCGGGCGGCGGCGCGGGCGGAGGAGGCGGAGCGGCGGCGGGCGGCGGCGCCGGCTCGGGCGGCGGCGCAGGCTTGGCGCCCTGGTCGTCGGAGATGATCCGCCGGATCGAGGCGAGGATCTCCTCCATCGACGGCTCGGCGGCCTTGGCGTCTGCTGGCTTGGCGTCTGCGGGCTTGGGCTGGGCGGCGGACATCGGAACACTCTCGCGCAACTGTCGGATTCCGGCAGGGGCGAATCGCGCCGTCATCCCTGGACAAGGTTAGGTCAGCCGCGCCGCCCGCCGCAACAGAGAGCAAGCGCCGCGGAGGCGTTACCCACGGCTGTCGCGCGTCGAGCCGCGGACGTCAGCGGCCGTCGGGCGTGGTGGTGCCGATCCACTTGCCGCGCACCTGGTCGTAGTGGACTTTGGGATTGTAGACCGAGGTCCGCAGCGACAGCGCCTGCGCCGAAAGGCGGCCGATCGCGGCCAGCACGTTGTAGGAGGCGACGACCCGGTCGCGCTGCGCGGTCACGAGGTTGGACCGCGCCACCAGAAGCTCCTGCTGCGAGTTCAGCACGTCGAGCGTCGTGCGCTGGCCGACCTTGGCCTCCTCGCGCACGCCGGCGAGCGCGATCTCCGCCGCGGCGACCTGAGCCTGCGAGGCGATGATCTGGGCCTTGGCCGATTGCAGGCCGCTCCAGGACGCCACCACGGCCTGACGCACGACATCGCGCTGCTGATCCACCTGGATGCGTCGCTCGCCCAACGTCTCCTTGGCCTGACGGACGCGGGAATAGACCTGTCCGCCCTCGTAGATCGGCACCGACAGTCGGGCCACGATGGAAGCCGATCGCGATTCGGCGTCGCTCTGCGCGGATTCCCAGCGCTGCGACAAGGTGCCCTGCAGAGAGACCGTCGGATAGAGCTCCGATTCGACGACCTTCACCTGAAGCTGCTGCGCATCGACGCCGTGCAGCGAGGCGATGATGGCGGGATGGTCGCGCAGCGCATTGTCGATCGCGACCTCGATCGATTTCGGCAGATAGCTCTCGACCGGCTGGCCGGGGCTCAGACGACGGGGCTCGACGCCGACGCGCTGGCGGTAGACGGCGATGCTGGAGCGCAGATTGCCCTCGGCCGCGCTCGATTGCGAACGGGCCAGAGCCACGCGCGATTCAGACTGCGCGACGTCGGTGCGGGTCACTTCGCCGACACGGAAGCGATCCCTGGTCTGGCGGAGCTGCTCTTCCAGCACCTCGACGTTGTTGCGCTGCAGATTGAGCAATGCCGTATCGCGCAGCACGTTCATGTAGGCCGTGGCGGCCTGCAGCAACACGTTCTGCTCGACGTTGCGGAGCGTTTCGCGGGCGCCGAGCACCTGCGATTCGGCCGAGCGCGTCTGGTTCTCGGTCCGGAAGCCGTTGAACAGGGTCTGATCGACCTGAAGGCCGAGCCCGCGGGGCGAGTACGCGTCGTCGCTCCCTACCCTGCCCACCCGCACGCGCTGCCCGCCGACCGTGCCGAAGCTCGGCGTCACTCCCTCCACGAAGGTTCGGCCGACATCGGCAGTGCCGGTGACGCGGGGGCGGTACCCGGAAAGCGCCTGCGGCACCAATTCGTCAAGCGCCCGAAGGTTGGCCCGCTGGGCGTTGAGTTCGGGCGTGTTCGTGTAGGCTCGGCTCAATGCGCCGAACAAGGTTTCCTGCGCGGCCACGGGGCCGGCAGCGAGGAGACCGCAGGCCAAGGCCGCGCCCATCGTTCTAGCCGCCGCAGTCACTGTCAACGCCCGCACCTCATCCTATGGCCGGAGGCGGCCACGCCACTGACCGACCCGACTCAGTACCTGAGCCGCAAGCCAGCACAAGATGGTGCCATACGCGCCGCTGTGATTCTCTTAAAGTGGCGCAAAAATACGACAGCCGCGCTGACTCGACGCAGAATGTGGCGGAATCTGGCTCAGAATCGGAAGGCTGGCGGCGCAGCGAATTCCGGCAGCAGGGGCGCCGCCGCATCGAAAACATTGCGTCGGCCGATCGAATCGCCAGACCGCTGGAAGGCGACGACGCGGCCGGCCCGACCCCGGCCGACCACCGCGACGAGCCGCCCGCCTTCCGCCAGCTGGCCGAGCAACCCGGCTGGCTCCTGCTCGACTGCGCCTTCCACCAGAATCACATCGTAAGGCGCGCCTTGCGGCCAGCCCTCGGCCAGAGCGCCGACCCGCACCTCGACGGCGGCGCCGTCCTCGGCCGCCGCCCGGCGCGCCTCCGCCGCCATCGCTTCGCTCGACTCGAGCAGGATCGCCGCGGCGCCCATGGCGGCCATGACGGCGGCGGCGTAGCCGGTGCCGCCCGCGACGCTCAGCACCTTGTCGCCGGGCTGGATCTCGGCGGCCTGGATCATGCGGGCGACGACCATCGGCTGAAGCATGGTGCGGCCATCAGCCTCTGGCCAGGTGATCGGCTGGTCGGCATAGGCGAGCGTGCCCTTCGCCACCGGCAGATAGAGTTCGCGCGCCACCTCGTCGACCGCGTCGAGAAGCCGTTTGCTGTTGACGTCATAGGTCCGCAGCTGCGTGTCGACCATGTTCCGGCGGATGGCGGCGTAATCGATCATCGGTCGGATGGCCCCTCAGGGCGGCGGTCGCAGCGGTTTGGAGGCCTCGCCCGGAATCGAACCGGGATGCAAGGATTTGCAGTCCTCTGCGTAACCATTCCGCCACGAGGCCACCACCGCTGCGGCGTCGCCGCCGCGCAACCGCCTATAACCGCAGCGGGGGGAGACACGCAACCTCGTCGGTGCTAAGCTGGGAGCGATTTCGCCGTCGCGCGGCTGCAACCGGGTTGCATCGGGCGGTAAGCCTGTTATACGCCGACGCCATTCCTCGATAGCTCAGCGGTAGAGCAATCGACTGTTAATCGATTGGTCGCAGGTTCGAATCCTGCTCGAGGAGCCATCTTCCGCCGACATGCGCCGACGAAGATACGGTGTCCGATCCGGCCATCCGTGCGGTCGAGCCTCCAGCACCGGTCGATTGGCCGCCTTCGGCGCCGCGCCGCCGGCCCGTCTCGCCAACGCAGGCGGAAGCCGTGCACGCCCTGATCGCATCCGACCGTCAGGAGACGCGCCGCAGCGCTTCGGTCACGGTCTGCTCAAGCCTGGCCGACACATCGCCCACCGCCTCGCCGAGCCGCGCCGATTCATCGGCGGCGGCCAGGGTGGCGCCGTTGCACCGCATGACTTCGGCGATGTGCTCGTTCATCGCCTGCACGGCGGAAAGCTGCTGGGCCACGGCGCCCGCCACTTCGTTGGCGCGCAGCGAGATTCCGCCGGCGCTTTCGGAGATGCGCGAGGCCCCCGCCTCCGCCTCGCGGCGCAGCGCCGCGATCGAGGCGACCTGATTGACGATCTCGGACACCGCCTCATTGGTCTGCTGTGACAGCGTCTTCACCTCGGCGGCGACCACGGCGAAGCCGCGGCCAGCATCGCCCGCCCGCGCTGCCTCGATGGTGGCGTTCAGCGCCAGTAGGTTGGTCTGGTCAGCGACGCCGCGGATCAGGTCGACGAAGCCGTTGATGCGGGCCAGCGCCGCGCCGAGCGATTGCATCTGCGCAGCTAGCGACTGCGCCTGCTCGAGGCTGGCGCCAGCGCCCGTCGCAGTCGTCTGGGCGCTGCCGGAGATTTCGTTGATCGTGGCGGCCAGCTTTTCGGCCGCAGCGTTGGTGGCAGCGGCCTGTTCAGCGGCATGGCCGAGGAGTCCGCGCACGCGCTCCCCCGCCCCGCGCAGGCTCGCGGCGGTGCCGGCCAGTTCCGCCACAGCCGACGGCACCGTCTCCGTCGCGATCCGACGGACTTCGCTGGTGCTGGCGGCGAGCTGCTGCTCGCGATGACGCAACTCCGTCACGTCCATCGCGAAGCCCGCCACCGCTTCGTCGACGATTGTATGCTTGCTGACGCGGCGCCAGCAGCCGTCAGCGAACTGGCGCTCTTCGAATGCTCCCGATCCCCGCCGCTGCATGGCGACCCGACGGGCGACCTCCGATTCCAAATCGCCGGTGAAGCCGTTCTTGACCAGCGCCGACCGCACCAGATCGGCATAACGGATCGGCCTGGGCAATCTCGGCAGGATGTCGGCATAGATGCCCTCATAGGCCTCGTTCCAAACCAGGAGCTGATCATCGCGGTCATAGATCGAGACAGCCAGCGGGGCCGCGTTGATCGCGGCGCGGAGAAGCCGGTTCTCCTTCTCGAGCTCCGCGGTCCTGTCGTCACCCGCGGCGGGGCGGCGCGGCTTCTGCGGCGTACGGTCCCGACCAAGCAGACGAGCCAGCATCGCGCTCCCCAACAACTACCGCGGGAACACTCGCATCGGCCTGCTAAAACGTAGTTAACACGCCGCGAAACCGGCCGATGCTATCGCCATCGAGCGCGCCCCGACAGTCTGTCGGGCGGACCCATTTCTTATCACCAGCCGCGCTGTTTTTGAATTACAGCCCCATCAAAATCAGCATTGCCGCCTATGGAACGGCCTTCGCCGAAACCCTGTATACTGACGAGATAGCGCTCCGAAGTACTATTGATCAGTCCGGCCGGCCAATGCAACGGTCAGGGTGCGGGTCAGCACCGCACGACTGGCGCCATTGCGCAGCAAAGCGCGCTGGCGCGGCGGAGGCCAATCCTTACCCTGCGGCAGCGCGGCCTCCATTCGATGGGGGACATTGCGCAGACCGGAAGGCTGTCGGGAACCGTCGGGATGGCGGTGCGGGTTCCGCTGCGAATTCGACTTGCGCCGCGCGCGCGGCGGGTGAATCACTGCGCGGCAATCGAGGAGAATGCCCTTGCCAAAAGCCATCCGCATCCATGAGACCGGCGGACCTGAAAAGATGGTCTTCGAGGAGATCCCGACGCCTGCGCCGGGGCCGGGCCAGGCGATCGTCCGGCACCGGGCCGTCGGACTCAACTTCATCGACGTCTATTTCCGCACCGGCCTCTACCCGGCGCCTTCCCTCCCCTTCGTGCTCGGCAACGAGGCGGCGGGCGACGTGGTCGCCGTCGGCGAGGGCGTGACGGATGTCGCGGTCGGCGACCGGGTAGCTTATGTATCGACGCTCGGCGGCTATTCAGAAGAGCGCGCCATCGACGCCAAGCTGCTGGTCAAGCTGCCGGCCAATGTCGATTACGAGACGGCGGCCGGCATGATGCTGAAGGGCCTGACCGCCGAATACCTGTTGCACCGCACCTTCAAGCTGGCTCCAGGCCAGGTCGCCGTGGTCCATGCTGCGGCGGGCGGCACGGGCCAGATCCTGTGCCAATGGGCCAGGCACATCGGGGCGACGGTCATCGGTACGGCCGGCGGCTCGGATAAGGTGGGCATCGCCAAGGCTCTGGGCTGCCACCATGTCATCGACACGAAGAGCGAGGATATCGCAAGGCGCGTGCGCGAGCTTACGGGCGGCGTCGGCGCCGATGTCGTCTACGATGGCGTGGGCAAGGCGACTTTCATGCCGTCGCTCGATTCGCTGAAGAAATTCGGCATGATGGTGAGCTTCGGCAACGCCTCCGGCCCGGTGGAACCCTTCAATCTCGGCATTCTGCCCGCCAAGGGTTGCCTCTATGTCACGCGGCCCACGCTCTTCGCCCACATCGCCGACACCGCGACGCTGCGCGAGATGGCCAGCAACCTCTTCAAGGTCGTCGGCGAAGGCGCCGTGAAAATTCCGGTCAACCACCGCTGGCCGCTTGGCGAAGCGGCAGAAGCCCATCGCGCGCTCGAAGGGCGGCGGACCACGGGCTCGACGGTGTTGCTGCCTTAGGCAGCGGCCAGACCCTCCGCCCTCAATAAAAGAAGTAGCCGCCGGGCATGGCCCGGCGGCTCATGTCAATCCGCCTCGCCGCTTACGGGCGCGGCGCGCTCGGTTGAGCGGGGGAAGGCGAGGGAGCGGGAGCCGCTCCAGGCGCCGGCGCAGGGATCGGCGCCGGAGCCGGCACGGGCGCCCCGCCTTGCTGCTGCTGCACCTGCCGGCGCAATTCGTCGCTGCGGCGCTGCAGTTCCTCCTGCAGCTTCTTCTGCTGCTCCTCCAGCACCTTGGGATCGATCGGCGCGCCGTCGAAGCCCTTGGCGAAGCCATCGAGCGGGATGGTGAAGCTCACTTCGCGCGCCGCCTGGTTCTGCACCTGCAGCGTCAGCACCTTGCCGCCCTTCATGCGCGTGAAGAAGGCGTCCTGCGCCACGAATTCGGCGAAGCAGCCATTCTGCACGCAGATGGTGTAGCGGCCGGCGACGGGCTGGCCGCCATCGACGGACGTGCGGATGCCGGGCTGGAGCAGGAAGGTCAGGGGCAGGAGATAGCGCACCTGGCGTTCGACCTTGTTGCCCTCGCCCTTCGTCTCGTAGACCGCGACAGCGAGGACCGGCGTGTCGTTCTCGGCGACGAAATCACGCGTGGTGTAGCAGGTCTCGCGCTGGCTGGCGGGATCCTTGCCGCAGACCTTGGTCCACTCCTGCTGGTTCGGATCGCCCTTGAGGGCGACGACGGCTGCGCCGCCGGCCTGCTGCGCCGGCTGGGCGGCAGGCTGCTGCCCGGCGGGGCGCTGCGACTGGGCCTGTTGCGTGGGGCGCTGGGGCTGCGCCTGCTGGGCGGCGAGCGGGGTCGCGGCGGCCAGCGCCGCGACGACGGCGGCGGACTTCACGGTCCACGCACGGGTCCGGCGGGCGCGGCGCGCGGGTGAGGATGACGTCATGCGTTCTCGTCCTTCGAAAGAAGCTCGGGGGTCGGCGTCGCGCTTGCCCAAGGCATGCGGCAACACCAAGACTGCGGAAAGGCCTTTAACGGGTCTCGCGGCAGGAAACCAGAGCCTTGGGCCGGCGCGGCGCGGCAAATCGTCAAGCTTAGGGAGGGCTCCCCGCACGGCGGGGCGACAGCCTCGCGAGGCGTGCTAACGTCGGATGATGATTCGTCGTGTTTTCAGGCATTTGGCGATGGCGGCGGGGAGCCTCGCTCTGCTTGGCGCTCTGGCCGCTGGCGCTGCCCCGGCCCTGGCGCAGCCCATGCATGGCATCGCCCGTCATGGCGCTCCCGCGCAGCCGGCGGGCTTCGCGCAGCTTCCCTATGCACGCGCCGACGCGCCGAAGGGCGGCCGCCTCGTGGTCGGCGCCTTCGGCACCTTCGACAGCATGAATCCCTATATCGCGCGCGGCGCAGTGCCGGAGGTCTCGGCCGGCAGCGGCATCACGCCGCTGATCGTGCAGCCGCTGATGATGCGGTCCCTCGACGAGCCCTTCACGCTCTATGGCCTGGTCGCGGAGACGATCGAGACGGCGGCTGACCGCTCCTGGGTCGAATTCAGGCTCAACCCTACCGCGCGCTTCGCCGACGGCCGGCCGGTGACTGCCGAGGACATCAAATTCACCTTCGAGCTGCTCAGGGACAAGGGGCGCCCGGTGCAGCGCAACGCCTATCGCCGCGTCAAGGACGCGAGGCTCGCGGACGAGCGCACCATCCGCTTCGTCTTCGCCGAACCGGATGGCGAATTGCCCTTGCTGCTCGCGCTGATGCCGGCCCTCGCCAAGCACGACATCAAGGCGGAAACGTTCGAACAGCCGACATTCCGCCCGCCGCTGGGCAGCGGACCCTACGCGCTGGCCGAACTCGATCCCGGCAAGTCCTTCACCTTGAAGCGGCGGCCGGATTTCTGGGGCAAGGACCTGCCGCTTCTGAAAGGGCATTACAACTTCGACGAGATCAGAGTCGATTTCTACCGAGACGGCAACGCCCTGTTCGAGGCTTTCAAGATCGGCCTGACCGACGTCCGCTTCGAGACCGATCCCGGCAAGTGGAGCGACGGCTACGAGGGGCAGGCGCTGCGCGAGGGCCGCATCGTCAAGGATCCGATGCGCTTCGAGGCCCCGCGCGGCATGACCGGCATCGTCTTCAATACGCGGCGGCCGCAGCTCGCGAACCCGCTGGTGCGCGAGGCCCTGACCGAGCTGTTCGACTTCGAATGGCTGAACCGCAACCTGTTCAAGGGCGCCTATGCCCGCCAGCAGAGCTTTTTCGACCAGTCGGAGCTCGCCTCCACCGGCAGGCCGACGGATGCGCGCGAAACCGTGCTGCTCGCGCCTTTCGCTGGCGACATCCGCCCCGACATCATGGCCGGGACCTGGCGGCCGCCGAAGTCGGACGGCTCGGGCCGCGACCGGCAGCGCATGCAGTCGGCCCTCGATCTCCTGAAGCGCGCCAACTACCGCATCGAGGAGGGCCGGGTCGTGGACGGCCGCAGCGGCGCGCCGCTCGCCTTCGAGCTTCTCGCCCTCTCTAAGGAGCAGGAGCGTGTCGGCCTCGCCTTCGCCGATGCGCTGCGCCCCCTCGGCATCGGGCTCAACGTCCGCTTCGTCGATTCGAGCCTCTATTGGCGACGACTCAGGACCTTCGATTTCGACACGATGATCTGGAGCTACGGCGTCAGCGCCTCTCCCGGCACCGAGCAGCCGAACCGCTTCTCGTCCGCCGCCGCCACGCGCGAAGCCAGCCTCAACTACGCCGGCGTGCGCTCGCCGGCGGTCGATGCGATGCTCGACGCGCTGCGCAAGGCGGCCGGCCGCGAGGACTTCGTGGCAGCCGTGCGCGCGCTCGACCGGGCTCTGCTCTCCGGCCATTACGTCCTGCCGCTCTACTTCGCGCCGGAGCGCTGGCTGGCCAGGCAGTCCTATGTGAGGCGGCCGGAGCGCCTGCCGCGCTTCGACGTCAACTTCGAGACGTGGTGGCGCGAATGAACCTCGGCTACAGTCTTTCGAGAATCACCACCCAGTTCACCGGCGAGGGGCGGGCGGGCGCATGAGCGAAGCCAACAGGTCTGGCGAACGGCGGCTGCAGGGGGCCTGGGGGCATCTGACGCTCGACGCGCTGCTCGACACCGCCGTCAAGGCGCGCCCGAACCGGCGCAGCTTCAGCGACGCCCCGGACATCGATGCCTGGTCCGACCTCACGGCGAAGACGACGACGATCGCGGAACTAGGCGCGATGACGACGCGTTTCGCCAGGCAGATCGCGGCCCTCGGGCTGAAGCCTGGCGATGTAGTGCTCGTGGCGATGCCGAACTCTGTCGACGGCGTCTCGGCCCTGCTCGGCATCATCGCCGCAGGCTACGTCCCCTGCCCCGTCTCGGTCGTCGCCGACGCGTCGGAGATGCAGCAGGCGGCGGAGGCGGTCAACGCACGCGCCATCGTCACCGTCAACCGCTACGCCGAGTTCCGACCCTCGGAAGAAGCGCGGATCGCGGCGAGCCGCTTCTATGGCCTGCGCTTCGTCTGCGCCTTCGGGCCGCGCCCGCCGGCCGGGGTCGTCGCGCTCGATGACTGGAGCGACGGCGAACTGAGCCCCGAGCCCCTCCCCGTCACCGCCGCCGGCGCGACCGCTGTCATCACGCTGGACCGCACTGCGGAGGGCGTGACGCCGCACGGCCGCAGCCATGCCCAGGTGATCAGCGACGCGCTGGCGCTCTCCGCCATCTCCGGCCTCACCGGTCGCGGCTCGCTGATCGCGACCTTCGCTCCGGTTTCGGCGGCGGGATTCGTCGCGACCGTGGCGGCGCCGCTGATCAGCGGCACCACCGTGGCGCTGCACGGACCCTTCGACGCCGGCGTGCTGAAACAGCAGCTCGACGCCGTGCCGGAAGCGATCGTCGTCCTGCCGGCGGCGGTCGAAGCCGACATACGGGCCGCCCTGGGCCCGCGTTTCAAGGATACGATCGTGGTGACGCGCGACCTCGGCCTGGCGCGGCCGGCTGCGGCGGGACGGGTGACGGAGCTCGTCAGCCTCGGCGAGGCGGCGCTGTGGTCGCTCCTGCGCGACTCCTCCCGCAGCCGCACGCGGCTGCCGCGCTTCTACGCGCATCCCGTCGGCACGGCGCTGCCGCGCACGACGCCGCTGATCGAGATCTCGACCTCGGCGCGAGGGCGGCTGGCTCTCTCCGGCTTCGGCGTGGCGCGGCCGCTGCCGAGGGAGGGCGCCGAGGCGCAAGCCAGCCCCCAGGCCGGCCCATTGGAGACGCGATGGCTGGGCCATGGCGACGGACCGGATCATTTCGTCGCCAAGCGCGCGGAGGACGACGCTGACCGCGAGGCGGCCGGGTTCGCGGTGGCGGCGGCCTGAGGCCGCGTCCAACCGCGCCGCCAGCGCGCTACTTGCTCAATGAGATCGGCGCGCCGGTCTTGGCGGCTGCTCCCTCGAAGCCGCGCCCGCTCTGTTTCAGCCGCGCCGCGATGCCGCCGCCCGGTTCATACAGATAGACCTCGTCGCCGCGCAGCTCCCAGGCCGAGATGCGCTGCAGCTCGCGCGACTGGCAGCCCGAGGACGAGGCCTTGTAGAGATCGAGCGTGGGCGCCGACGAGAGCGTGAGCCGGCAGCTGCCGCCGCTCGCTTCGCGCGCGGTCCAATTGCCGGTGACGCTGGTGCGCGTCGGCGCAGCGGGGACGGCCGGCGCAGGATCGGGCGGACGCGAGGCGACGCGCGGCTCGGGCGGCCGCGGCTCCGCCGGCGGATCGATCGGCCGCTGGCCGATACGCGGTTGCTCCGGCTCGATGATCACCGTCGAGCCGGCCGGGGGAATGCCCGGCGGATTGCGCGGCCCACCCGGGCCGGGCTCCGGAAGATCGTCGAGCTCGGGATTGGGCGTCGACGGAAGCGGCGGCGGCAGGCCCTGCGAGGCGACCGGCGGCAAGGCGCTGCTCTCGACGCGGCCCGCCGGCGCGGGATTGAAGGTCTGCACGCGCGGCGGGGCGACGGCCTGCCGCGCGCTCCCGTAATCGGCGAAGCGGCCGGAGCCCTCGCAGCCGGCCAGGGCGAACGCCAGCAGCAGGAAGGCTGCCCGGTGGGTGATCGCGGTGTCCGTCATGGTGCGTTCCATCGCTGCTGGCCGGGCCTCCCTCTGGCGAACATCGGCCGAGGTAGCATCTTGCACATGAACGATTCCCCGCAAGCCACCAAGCGCGGCCGGCGAGTTGACCCCTGTCCCGGCCACCGATATCCCCTGACCCAGGGTCCTTAGCTCAATGGTTAGAGCCGGCCGCTCATAACGGTCTGGTTGCAGGTTCAAGTCCTGCAGGACCCACCAGCCGTCTCCCTCCATCAAGTTGTGGTCGGATTGGTGGGATTGTCCTGGGTGGGGGCGGTCTTCTGCGATTCCATCAGGTCCTCCTCCTCGACCGGCGCATGCTTCATGTCGGCCGGGACCTCGCCCCCTCAGGCGCGCCGCGCGTCGCCGTCGCGCTATCGGCGAGATGGAAGTCGGTGTCGCCCGCCGCGAGCTTGCCGCCTTGGATGGTGAGCACCCTGCAGCCCTGCTCGGAGCGGTGCGGCCCATGCACCACGCCGGCGGCATGGGTGAGATAGGTGCCGGGGCCGCAGCGGCGCTCGCCGTCGATCAGCTCACCCTCCAGCACGTAATGCGCCTCGGCCCCGTTTCGATGGTAATGCGCCGGGATCGCTGCGCCCGGCTTGAAATGGATGATCGTGGCGACGATCCCTCGGTCGAGATCGATATTGAGGAGCTGCGCCTCGATGCCCTCGGGCGTCGCTCCAGGAATCTGGATCGGCGACGCCTCCACCTCGGCCGATTCAACCACCAGCGGTCCGGGCTTCTCTGTCATGACGGCGGTCTCCTCGCTCGGATCGTTCCCCCTGTTAATGGCAGGGACCGGCGGATCGTTCCCTCGATGGTTGGGATGGGGTCACGATAGACGGATATCCGCCGCCTTCAATTCCTCGAAAACGGCGCGGATGAGGCCGGGATCGCCGGTTCCGCTGTCGAGCGAGACCGCGATGCGGCCGTTCAGCGCCGCGTCCCCGCCGGTCGACGCCACCGGCTCGCCGCGCTTCGCATAAGCGCCGGCGACCTCCGTGCCCACGGTGCTGGCGCCGGCCTCGGGCGCGACGGCGATGGCGGACCGATCCAGCCCGTGCTCCGGTACGAGGCGCTCGATGGTCATCGCGGCTTCGCGCCGCGTCTCGACGATGCCGGTGATCCTGACCATTCGCCGCTCCATCCCTCAGGCTCCCAACCCAACGGTTGCGAGAGGCGGCGGTTCCGATAGGGCCGAACAGGCCATATCCATGACCAACCGGTGATTGGCTGAAATCTAGGCATCACACGGGCAGGATTGCCCAAACAACGTTCAACGCGCTGCACCGGAAACCACATGTGCCATGTGTGTGACCCTTCCCTGCCACGGGCTCGACGGTCCAAATCGCTGACAGCGCGATTGGCGGAGGTTGGCACGCTGGTTGCTGCAATGCACACGCCCGATTGCCGACGGGGCGGGGTGAGCGAACAGCAGGAGCGATGCCGATGACGATGACCAGGCGTGGAATGATGGGAGCCGCGTTGGGCGGCGCAACGATGCTGGCGGGCGGTTTGCGCCCGAGCTTCGCGCAAGCCCCGACGATCAAGGTCGGCATCCTGCATTCGCTCTCCGGCACCATGGCGATCTCGGAGACGACGCTGAAGGACGTGATGCTGATGCTCATCGAGCAGCAGAACGCCAAGGGCGGCGTGCTCGGCCGCAAGCTTGAGGCCGTGGTGGTCGACCCCGCCTCGAACTGGCCGCTCTTCGCCGAGAAGGCGCGCGAGCTGATCTCGAAGGACAAGGTCTCGGCCGTGTTCGGCTGCTGGACCTCGGTGAGCCGCAAGTCGGTCCTGCCGGTGTTCAAGGAGCTCAACAGCATCCTCTTCTACCCCGTGCAGTACGAGGGCGAGGAATCCGAGCGCAACGTGTTCTACACCGGCGCCGCGCCGAACCAGCAGGCGATCCCCGCCGTGGACTACCTGATGTCGAAGGACGGCGGCGAAGCCAAGCGCTGGGTGCTCGCTGGCACCGACTACGTCTATCCGCGCACCACGAACAAGATCCTCGAGGCCTACCTGCTCTCCAAGGGCGTGGCCAAAGAGGACATCATGATCAACTACACGCCGTTCGGCCATTCCGACTGGCAGACGATCGTCTCCGACATCAAGAAGTTCGGCTCGGCCGGCAAGAAGACCGCCGTCGTCTCGACCATCAACGGCGACGCCAACGTGCCGTTCTACAAGGAGCTCGGCAACCAGGGCATCAAGGCGACGGACATCCCGGTCGTGGCCTTCTCGGTCGGTGAGGAAGAGCTCGCCGGCATCGACACCAAGCCTCTGGTCGGCCATCTGGCCGCCTGGAACTACTTCCAGTCGGTGAAGGACCCCGCCAACGAGGCGTTCATCAAGGCCTGGAAGGCCTACAAGAAGAACGAGAAGGCGGTCACCAACGACCCGATGGAAGCCCATGTCATCGGCTTCAACATGTGGGTGAAGGCCGTCGAGAAGGCCGGCACGGTCGATGTCGACAAGGTCATCGACACGCTGCCCGGCATCGAGGCGCCGAACCTGACGGGCGGCGTGTCCAAGATGCTGCCGAACCACCACATCACCAAGCCGGTGCTGATCGGCGAAGTGCGCGCCGACGGCCAGTTCGACGTGGTCTGGAAGACGCCGGGCCTCGTGGCCGGCGACGCCTGGTCGAAGCATCTCGAAGGCTCGAAGGACTTGATCGGCGACTGGGTCGACCTGAAGTGCGGCAACTACAACACCGTGCTGAAGAAGTGCGGCTGAGCGTGCGCGCTTGGCTCGGATAGGCTGGCGCCGCCCCTCGCCTAACCTCTCCCCGCAAGTAGCGGGGAGAGGAACGCGTGTATGCTTGCAGCGCAGTGTCTCGTGAGCGTCCTTCTCCCCGGTCTTCCACCGGGGAGAAGGCAGATGAGGGGCCACCCTCACCGAAAAAAGACAGATTGAAAGCCCGGGCCGCGAAGCCAGAATGCCTGTCACCAACGCCCTTCGCCTGCTCTGGCTGGCCGTTTTCGTTCTGCTCGCGGCAGCTCCCCCGGCGCACGCGCAGTCGCTCGACGCGGCCATGCAGCGCTTCGCGGCCGACAGCTTCGCCGACACCGAGGCCGCGATCGCCGCCGTGGTCGGCTCCGGCGCCCCGCAGGCCGCCGCCATCCTGGAGGCGCTGGCCGACCGGCGGCTGCTGGTCACGACCGACAAGAAGATCGTCTACCGCGACTCCGCGGGCAAGGCTTTCGACGCCGCCACCGGCGCGGAGATCCCGGCCGCCGCCGGCGAGCCGGTACGACTGAATAATCGCCTGCGCGGCGTCGTCTCGGCGGCCGTCGGCTCGCTCACGCTGATGGCGCCCGATCCCGCCCGGCGCCTGCAGGCCGCGAATTCCATCTTCCGCAGCCGCGACGCCGCCTCGCTCGCCACGCTGACCGAGGCGTTGGCCAAGGAGGCCGACCCTCGCGTCAAGAAGGCCTTCGCCGAGGCGCGCGCTGCGATCCTGATCAGCGCGAAGGAAACGTCGGAGGCCGACAAGGTCCAGGCCGCGCAAGTGCTCGCCGGCCGCACGACCGCCGACGGCCTGGCGCTACTGCGCCAGCTCTCGGCGGACGCCAACGGGCCGCTGAAGGTGCTCCTCGACCAGGGAATAGCCGATATCGAGCAGCGACAGCAGCTCATCAGCGCTGCCCGCACCCTGTGGTTCGGCATCTCGCTCGGCTCCGTGCTGCTGCTGGCGGCGATCGGCCTCGCCATCACCTTCGGCGTGATGGGCGTGATCAACATGGCGCATGGCGAGATGGTGATGATCGGCGCCTACACGACCTTCGTTGTGCAGGAGGTGATCCGCACCCGCGCGCCGGGGCTCTTCGACTGGTCGCTGCCCATCGCCATTCCCCTCGCCTTCCTGGTCGCCGGCGCAGTCGGCGTGGCGATCGAGCGCGGCATCATCCGCTTCCTCTACGGCCGGCCGCTCGAGACGCTGCTCGCGACCTTCGGCGTCAGCCTGATCCTGCAGCAGGCGGTGCGCACCTGGTTCGGCCCGACCAACCGCGAGGTCGGCGCGCCGAGCTACATGGCCGGTTCCTTCGATGTGATGGGCCTGGAGATCACCTATGGCCGGCTGTGGATCGTGGTCTTCACGCTCGTCGTCTTCGCGACCTTGCTGATGGTGCTGAAGGCGACGCCGCTCGGCCTGCAGATGCGCGCCGTGACGCAGAACCGGCGCATGGCGGCGGCGATGGGTATCCGCACCCGCTTCGTCGACGCCATGACCTTCGGCCTCGGCTCCGGCATCGCAGGCATCGCAGGCGTGGCGCTCAGCCAGATCGACAACGTCTCTCCGAACCTCGGGCAGAACTACATCATCGACAGCTTCATGGTCGTGGTCTTCGGCGGCGTCGGCAACCTCTGGGGCACGCTGCTCGGCGCCTTCGCGCTCGGTATCGCCAACAAGATCCTCGAGCCCTGGGCCGGAGCGGTGCTCGGCAAGATCGTCATCCTGGTGCTGATCATCCTGTTCATCCAGAAGCGTCCGCGCGGGTTGTTCGCGCTCAAGGGCCGGGCGGTGGAGGCGTGATGGGCGATCGGTGTCATTCCGGGGCCATGCAGCGAAGCGGAATGGAGCCCGGAATCCAGCACAAGAATTCGCCGAAGGCGGCATTATCGATGACGTCGCCTTCGGCGGACCACATGCTGGATTCCGGATCTCGCGATCCGGCTTTGCCGGACGCGGTCCGGAATGACAGCGTTGGAGAAGCCGTTTCATGCTGACCCACCGCTTCCTCAAGCTGATCGAAGGCCGGGGCCTCGTCTTCCTCGGCATCCTGGCGGCGCTCGCCGTGCTGGTGCCCTTCTGCAACATGGCGCTGCCGCCCTCGTCGCCGTTCCATGTCTCGAACGGCACCGTCGTGCTGCTCGGCAAGTATCTCTGCTACGCCATGCTCGCCGTCGCGCTGGACCTCGTCTGGGGCTATTGCGGCATCCTCAGCCTCGGGCACGGCGCCTTCTTCGCGCTCGGCGGCTATTGCATGGGCATGTATCTGATGCGGCAGATCGGCACGCGCGGCGTCTACGCCCATCCGATCCTGCCGGATTTCATGGTCTTCCTGAACTGGAAGGAGTTGCCGATCGCCTGGTGGGGCTTCCAGAGCTTTCCCTATGCCATGGCGATGGCGCTCCTGGTGCCGGGCATCCTCGCCTTCGTCTTCGGCTGGCTCGCCTTCCGCAGCAGAGTCACCGGCGTCTATCTCTCCATCATCACGCAGGCCATGACCTATGCGCTGTGGCTGTCGTTCTTCCGCAACGACATGGGCTTCGGCGGCAACAACGGCCTCACCGACTTCAAGGACATCCTCGGCTACAACGTGCAGGCGCAGTCGACGCGGGCCACGCTGTTCGTGATCACGACGCTGGCGCTGATGCTGACCTTCGTGCTGGCGCGCCTCATCGTCTCCTCGGCCTATGGCAAGGTGCTGGTGGCGATCCGCGACGCCGAGAGCCGCACGCGCTTCCTCGGCTACCGCGTGGAGCACCACAAGCTCGTGGTCTGGGTGGTGTCGGCGATGATCGCCGGCGTCGCCGGGGCGCTTTACGTGCCCCAGGTCGGAATCATCAACCCGTCGGAATTCCATCCCGCCAACTCGATCGAGGCCGTCGTCTGGGTGGCGATCGGCGGGCGCGGCACGCTGGTCGGCGCGGCGCTCGGCGCCGTGGTGGTGAACTACCTGAAGACGGTCTTCACCAGCGGGCCGCTCGCGGCCTACTGGCTGTTCGCGCTCGGAACGCTCTTCGTCGTGGTGACGCTGGCGCTGCCCAAGGGCATCCTCGGCGCCTGGGAGCAGGCGCGCAGCCGCCTGCGCCGTGGGCCAACGCCGGCGGTGGCGACCGAGCCCGGAAAGGCCGCCTGAGCCGATGCCCGACGTCACGCAATCCATCCTCTACCTCAACGACGTCAACGTCACCTTCGACGGCTTCCGGGCGCTGCGCTCGCTGTCGCTGACGCTGGAGCCTGGCGAGATGCGGGCGATCATCGGTCCCAACGGCGCCGGCAAGACGACGATGATGGACGTCATCACCGGCAAGACGCAGGCCGACGACGGCGACGTGCTCTTCGACCTCGGCCGCATCGACCTGACGCGGCATGACGAGGCGGCCATCGCCGAGATGGGCATCGGCCGCAAGTTCCAGAAGCCGACCGTGTTCGAGAGCCACAGCGTGGCGGACAACATCCTGCTGGCGCTGAAAGGGCCGCGCGGGCCCTTCTCCGCCCTGTTCGGCCGGCGCAACCATGTGCCGCGCGAGGAGGTCGACCGGATTCTGTCGATCGTGCGGCTGACCGACCATCGCGCCCGGCTCGCAGGAGACCTCAGCCACGGCCAGAAGCAATGGCTGGAGATCGGCATGCTCCTGGCGCAGGACCCCAAGGTGCTGCTCGTCGACGAGCCCGTCGCCGGCATGACCGACGCCGAGACGGAGGCCACGGCCGAGCTGCTGAAGGACATCAACCGCGACCATTCGGTGATCGTGGTCGAGCACGACATGCATTTCGTCCGCGCGCTTGAATGCAAGGTGACCTGCCTGCACGAGGGCTCGGTGCTGGCCGAAGGCTCGATCGACGCGGTGGCGGGCAACGAGCGTGTCATCGAGGTTTATCTGGGCCGGTGACGATGCTCTCAGTCGACACGATCAACCTCCATTACGGCGCCGCGCAGGCGCTGCGGCGCGTCTCGATCGAGGCACGCGCTGGCGAGGTCACCTGCGTGCTCGGCCGCAACGGCGTCGGCAAGAGCTCGCTGCTCCGCGCCATCGTCGGCCACCAGCCGATCTCGGCTGGAGGCATTTCTTTCGACGGCGCCTCGCTCGCCGGCATGCGGCCGGAGGAGCGGGCGCGGCGCGGCATCGCCTATGTGCCGCAGGGCCGCGAGATTTTCCCGCTGCTCACGGTGAAGGAGAATCTGGAGACCGGCTACGCGCCGCTGAAGAGGAGCGATCGTCATATTCCAGGCGAGATCTTCGATCTCTTCCCCGTCCTGCAGACCATGCTCGGCCGCCGCGGCGGCGATCTCTCCGGCGGGCAGCAGCAGCAACTCGCCATCGCCCGCGCGCTGGTGACGCGGCCGAAGCTCCTGGTGCTCGACGAGCCGACCGAGGGCATCCAGCCCTCGATCATCAAGGACATCGGCCGGACCATCTCGTACCTGCGCAACAAGGGCGGCATGGCGATCCTGCTGGTGGAGCAGTATTTCGACTTCGCCCGCGAGCTCGCCGACCGCTGGTATGTGATGGACCGCGGCGAGGTGACGCTCTCGGGCGACCGGGAGAGCCTCGACGCGGACGAGATCCGCCGCCGCATGAGCGTCTGACGCAGCGTTAACCCTTCCCCGCAACCGCCGATTCACCACGCGCCGCGATCGCCGCGCGACGGTAACGATTGGCTTGCGGAAAAGCCTCAAATTGTCACGCAAGACGGCCTGTCGCAGCGGCGATCCCTTGCGCGGCCAAGGCTTCGGGGCGTGACGATGCGTGGCGTTGAGACGGAGATCGGCAGCGTGCTGGCCAAGCGGCTGGCCGAGAGGGAGCCGCCGTCCGCAAGCGGCCGCCTGCGCGGCTTCGGCTGCATCGAGGATTTCGCGGTCGCCCATATGCGCAGCCTGGGGCTCGGCATGGCCGGCGCCGTCGTCGCGGTCGCCGGGGCGCTCAGCCTCTCCGCGCCGCGGCCGCAGCAGGATTTCCAGGCCGATCCGGTCGTGACCGGCACGATCCCCGAGCAGGCGCGCGTGCCGGCGGCGCCGGTCTGGCGCATCGCCGCCAAGCCCGTCGAAATGATCGCGCTGCAAGCGCCGCAATTCGCGAAGCAGCCGGCGCAGTACATCGCCAGACAGAGCGACGCCGGCGACCGCGAGGATCTGCTGGTCTTCGAGGGCGGCGAGGCCGGCGAGGCGCGCATCGCGCTCAGGCGGCCCAGCGCGCCGCGGCCCTCGGCCTCGCTCTTCATCGACGTCACCCGCCAGCAGGCGGAGCGCGGCGTCGCGGTGACGCGCTCCGGCGCGCCCTCGCGGCTCGCCACCAAGTTCGGCGATCTCGAGGTCGCCGACGTGACCCTGGCCGACCGCGAGGGCCGCAGCCAATCCTGCCTCGCCTTCCGCTCGGACAGCGCCGAGGCGCAGCCCTTCCAGATCACGGGCTGGCTGTGCGGCGGCGCCGGCCAGGCGGTGGAGCGGCCGGAGCTCGCCTGCTTCGTCGACCGGCTGACGCTCCTCAAGGCGGGCGAGGACATGGATCTGCGGCGCTACTTCGCCGAGGCCGAGCGGCACCGCCGCCCCTGCCCCACCCTGAGGCTCTCCACCGGGCGCAAGCCGACCTGGCTCGACAGCGACGGCAAGGCGCCCGCGATGAGGGGAGAAATCACCGGAAGCATCGGCCGGCGGTAGCGCGGCATCACGTCGCGTCACGTCGACGTGAGAGCGCCACCCGAAGCACCCCGCCGGCGTTGTGCTGTGCGAAACGTCACTAGACCGCACGGTCAAGCCGCATATGGTCGCAGCACGCACACAGGAGACACCCCATGCGCATCCTTCTCGCTCTCGCCGCCGCCGCGGTTACGCTCACCGCCGCCGCCGATCACGCTCAGGCGCAGGCGCCGAAGCGCAACCGCGATCTCGTGGTGCAGGTGAAGCCGCGCTCCTATCTCGACGCCGGCACCAACGTGCAGCCGGGCGCCTACCAGAACTATTCGCTCGGCTTCACGCCCGCCCGCGGTTACGATTCGGCCGTGCCCACGGGTTCGCCCGAGCAGAGGCTGCTGCCCGGCCGCTACGGCGTGAACTGGCAGTGAGTTTCCTCGGGAAAACGCTCCGCCCTCATCCCGAGCCTGTCGAAGGATGCTCCAGCCAGGCTCGGAAACGCTCCCCCGTTTTCGACTCGAGGTTCGCCGTCGACAAGCTCAGGGTGAGGGCTTGAGGATGCTCGGGGTTAGGTTTCGAATCAGTCCCTGAAGGTTTCGTCTAACCCCGCGAGGCGAAGGCGCGCGGATGCGGCCCACGCGTCGCGCAGGTTGGGCCGGCTCCCGCATCGTCGGAGCCTTCACGAACTATCGAACGCCAGCGCCTGCCGCGCCAGCGCGTGGCAGTCCCTGAGGACATGATCGATCTCGCGGCTCGCCTGCCGCCGGTGGCCGGGCGGATGGCCTATCCGCAGCGGCGAAGGGACATGGCGATCAGGCGAAGCCGCGCGCCGCGCCCGCCAGCGGGCCAGACGGCGGGCTTGGCGCGGAACGTCGGAGAGAGCGCGCTCCAGCGACGCGAGCCTGAGGCGCAGGCGGGCGACCTCGACGAGCGCCGCCGGAGAAGGACGCTCCTTGGCGGCTGGGACAGCGCAAACGACAGGCGCAGCGGGCGGACCCCAGAACGTGCGGATGCGCGGGGTTCCGCGCGGCAGCTCGACGGCGCGCAGCAGCTGCCCGAAATGCTTGCGCCTGTCGAAGAGCGGGAAGGCGGGCGTGCGCTCGCGGCCGGCGGCGCGCGCCGCCAAGCGGTCGAACGCAGGCGGGAGCCTATCGCGGAGCGTGACGACGAGACCACGCGCGGCGATGACGACCAGCCGGCGGACGGCGGATTCGGCGGGGCGGAGCAGGGCCAGCGCCGCGCTGCGGACGGAGCGCGACACCGGGCCGTTCTCGCCGATGAGGGCAAGAATGGCGGACACGACCGCGAAGAGCACGGCACGGTTCCGATCGATGGCAAGCGGCCAGTCCATGGCGAGCAATCTTCAGCGCCGTCGCAATCGATGTCAAGGAATATTTTCTTATCCTTGCCGATCAGGCTCGGGGCAATACCTTCTTCTCCCCTTGCGGGAGAAGGTGGCCTTCGCCCCAGCGAAGGTCGGATGAGGGGTATCGCGAAGCGAGCCTCGCGACGTTCCTACAAACGACAACGGGGATGGCTGACGCCATACCCCTCATCCGTCATGCGTTCCGCATGACACGTTCTCCCGCAAGGGGAGAAGGGGAGCGCGGCTTGCGGCCGTCGCTTGCCGCTGTCATCCTTGCCGAATGAAGGTGCGGGACGCGCTTCGTTTGATCGACGATGATGGCTGGAAGCTCGTTGCAACACGCGGCAGCCACCGGCAATTCAAGCATCCGACGAAGCCCGGACGCGTGACCGTCGCCGGCAAGCTCTCCGACGACTTGTCGCCCGGGACATGGGACAGCATATTGAAGCAGTCCGGCCTGAAGGGAAAACGCTAATGCGCTACGCCATCGTCATCGAAAAGGCTGGCGGCAACTATTCGGCCTATGCGCCCGATCTGCCGGGCTGTGTGGCCACCGGCGCGACCGTAGAGGAAGCTGAACAGGAAATGCGCGAGGCGATCCGGTTCCACATCGACGGCTTGCGCGAGGATGGGCTGGCGGTGCCGGAGGCGGCGAGCGTGGTGGAGTATGTGGAGGCGTGACTGTCGAAGCCCGACACTCGCCGATTATGTTTCAGTCCGTCTGAGAACTCCGAAATGATCCTCTTGAGCCCTCATCCTGCGACCGTCGAAGGAAGACAGGCGCAGGATGAGGTCGAGTGAGTCTCGCAGGGCTCACCGAGGTTCGCCCACTGCCCCTCAGAACAAGAAATACCTCTGCGCCATCGGCAGTTCCTGCGCCGGCTTGCAGGTCAGCAGCTCGCCGTCCGCCCTCACCTCGTAGGTCTCGGGGTTCACCTCGATCTCCGGCGTGGCGTTGTTGTGGATGAGCGAGGCCTTCGAGATGCCGCCGCGCGTGTTCTTGACCGCCAGCAATTGCTTGCCGAGGCCGTAGCGCGCGCCGATACCGTTGGCGAGCGCCGCCTCCGAGACGAAGAGCACGGAGGAGCGCGTGAGCGAGCGGCCGAAGGCCCCGAACATGGGCCGGTAATGCACGGGCTGCGGCGTGGGGATCGAGGCGTTGGGGTCGCCCATCGCCGCGGCGGCGATGCTGCCCATCTTCAAGACGAGGTCGGGCTTCACGCCGAAGAAGGCCGGCGACCAGAGCACGAGATCGGCCAGCTTGCCGACCTCGACCGAGCCGATGTGCGGCGACAGCCCATGCGCGATGGCCGGGTTGATCGTCACCTTGGCGATGTAGCGCTTGACGCGGAAATTGTCCGCCTTCGCCGTATCTTCCGAGAGCTTGCCGCGCTGCTGCTTCATCTTGTGCGCGGTCTGGAAGGTGCGGATGATCACCTCGCCGACGCGGCCCATGGCCTGGCTGTCGGAGGCCATGATCGAGAGCGCGCCCATGTCATGCAGGATGTCCTCGGCGGCGATCGTCTCTTTCCTGATCCGGCTCTCGGCGAAGGCGATGTCCTCGGGGATCGACGGGTCGAGATGGTGGCAGACCATCAGCATGTCGAGATGCTCTTCCAGCGTGTTCACGGTGTAGGGCATCGTGGGATTGGTGGAGGACGGCAGCACGTTCGGCAGGCCGGCGACCTTGATGATGTCAGGCGCATGGCCGCCGCCCGCGCCTTCCGTGTGGAAGGCGTGGATGGTGCGGCCCTTGAAGGCGCGGATCGTATCGTCGACGAAGCCCGATTCGTTCAGCGTGTCGGTGTGGATCATCACCTGCACGTCGTAGTCGTCCGCGACGGCGAGGCAGTTGTCGATCGCGGCGGGCGTGGTGCCCCAGTCCTCGTGCAGCTTCATGCAGGAGGCGCCGGCCTCGATCTGCTCGATCAGCGCGGCGGGCAGAGCGGCGTTGCCCTTGGCGGCGAAGGCGAGGTTCATCGGGAAGGCCTCGGCCGCCTGCAGCATGCGCTCGATGTGCCAGGGGCCGGGCGTGCAGGTGGTGGCGTTGGTGCCGGTGGAGGGGCCGGTGCCGCCGCCGAGCATGGTGGTGACGCCGGACATCAGCGCATCGTCGATCTGCTGCGGGCAGATGTAGTGGATATGCGTGTCGATGCCGCCGGCCGTGAGGATCTTGCCCTCGCCGGCGATGGCGTCGGTGCCAGGCCCGATGATGATGTCGACGCCGGGCTGCGTATCGGGGTTGCCCGCCTTGCCGATGCCGGCGATGCGCCCGTCCTTCAGCCCGACATCGGCCTTCACGATCCCCCAATGGTCGATGATGAGGACATTGGTGATCACCGTATCGACCGCGCCCTGCGCCCGCGTGGCCTGGCCCTGCCCCATGCCGTCGCGGATGGTCTTGCCGCCGCCGAACTTCACCTCCTCGCCGTAGATGGTGAGATCCTGCTCGACCTCGACGATGAGATCGGTGTCGGCGAGCCGCACGCGGTCCCCGGTGGTGGGGCCGAACATGGCGGCATAAGCGGCGCGGGGGATGCGGGTGGGCATGGGTCCTCTCAGGTCTCCGCGGTCTTGGCGCGCACTGCAGCGGCGGCCATCCTGAATTCGTGCGCCAGCGCCGCGTTCAGTGCGAGGCACGTGTCAACGACCTTTTCCGCCCAGTCGACATAGGCGAGCACGCGCGCTTCGTCCCACCATTCCGGCGGGCTCGAGACGAGCGCTCGCAAGTTGCTGATCTTGTCGGCGAGCTTAAGGACCTTCGCGCGATCGCTCTTGCCCGGCGTCTTTTCCACCTGCAATTCCTTGCGGCGGGCCTTCGGCAAGGTCTTGTCGTCGGTGACCTCGATGACGAGCTCCGCCACCGTCTTGCCGAACAGCGCCTCAATCTCCTCGCGCTGCGTGCCTGTATCCTCGATCGTGTCGTGCAGCCAAGCGGCGGCGATCAGTTCAGTATCCGGCGCTTCGGCCGTCGAGGCGATGAGATGCGCCACCTCGGCCAGATGGTTGAGGTAAGGCTCCTGCGCCTTGCCCTTCCGCCTCTGCCCGGCATGGCGGCGCGCCGCGAAATCCGCCGCTTGCGCGACGACGGCGAGCGCGTTGCGCTGATCGTCGCCGGCGCTCACAGCTCCCCCATCACATCGCCGCGGAAGCCATAGGCCTTGCGCGCGCCGCGGAGCGGCACCAATCGCACCTCGCGGCTCTGGCCCGGCTCGAAGCGCACGGCAGTGCCGGAGGCGATGTCGAGGCGCATGCCGCGCGCCTTCTGGCGGTCGAACGAGAGGCCCTCGTTGGTCTCGAAGAAATGGTAGTGGCTGCCCACCTGGATCGGCCGGTCGCCGGTGTTGGACACCGTCACCATCACGGCGGACTGCCCCACATTGATCTCGATGTCGCCCTCGGCGGGGATGATCTCGCCCGGGACGAGGCCGCCGGTGGATGTCTTCAACGCGCCCGCCATCGCCGGCCTCCTACTGCGTCCTGTCGAGCTTGCGCCTGGTGAACACCTTCGCTTGCGGCGCGTCCATGATCACGCTCCAGCGGCGCTCCGGGTCGCCCTTCAGCGCCTCCCTGACCAGCGACTCGACGCTGGCCGGAATGACGTATTCGACCGCCCGGCCGCTGGCGCGATGGCGGATCAAGGCGCGGCCATGCTGGCCCGCCTCCGCCGCCTCGGCCGAGACGCGGAGCGTGCCCTGCCCCGGCGAAGCGGTCGTCACCAGCATGATCCCGTCCGCCACGCAGGGGCACGGCGCGGCGGGGCCGGCGAAATAGGTGACGTCGACCTGCCGCGGCCCGGCGCCCAGCTCGCGCATCGCATCGTCGCCGAGCCGGATGCCGAGCGCGATCAACGGGCCGAAGGCTCCGTGGACCGCCTCGCCCATCTGCATGAAATGCTCGCGGTTGGAGCGGGAGCCATCGCCCGAAGGCGAATGCGGGTGGGCATGCGCCGCGCCGGCGGCGAGGATCGTCGCCAGCCAGAGATGCGGCACCGCATTCTTCCCGCTCATCGCGCCCTCACCGGATCGGCTCGTGCACGGTCACCAGCTTGGTGCCGTCAGGGAAGGTCGCCTCGACCTGCACGTCGGGAATCATCTCGGCGATGCCCTCCATCACCTGATCCCGCGTGATCACCTTGGCGCCGGCCTGCATCAGGTCCGCGACGCTGCGCCCGTCGCGCGCGCCCTCGACCACGAAATCCGTGATCAACGCGATCGCCTCGGGATAATTGAGCTTCACGCCGCGCTCCAGCCGGCGGCGCGCCACATTGGCGGCCATGGCAATCAGCAGCTTGTCCTTCTCGCGGGGAGTCAGATTCATCCGTCAAGTCCTTGATGCAGCAGCATCATGTCATCCAAACGCGGGGCGGCGGGCCGCCCCGGAGCAGGTCGATCAACGGCGTCACCACCCGGCGCAGGGCAAGACCGGAGGGCGCCGCCAGGCGAAGGACGAGCAGCCCGTCGAAGGCCGAGGCGCCGCCATCCAAACCTGAACCTTGCGCCATGGAACTTTCCACGATCGCCCGGGCCTCGTCGAGAGCTTTCGCAGCACCGGGAGCGACATGCACGATCGTTGCCAAAGCCGCGGCGCCGCCGAGCAAGGCGGGCGAAGCGCGCAGCCTCTCCCACCCGGCAGGGCCGCCGGCCGCCGCCTCCTCGGCGAAGACGAGCCGGCCGCCGCGGCGGATGCGCCAACTGTCCCTGAGACGCGCCGCGGACAGGATCTCGCCCATGGCCAGCCGGCCGAGCAGCACGGCCTCGACGACGAGCATCGAGGCGTCCTCGGCCATGTCGACGGCGAGCGTGCGTTCGAGCCTAGCCTTCTCGAACAGGATAGTCTCCTGCGGCAGCCAGTCCAGCCTCGCGCCGGAGGCGAGCGACAGCTCCGCCGAGACGCGGGCGGGACCGGAGGCCGCGGCGTAGATCTTCTCGCAGGCCTGAGTGGTGAGCGTCGCGGCGGCGCCGGAGCCGACCTCGACGCGGACATCGTAGCGGTCGCCGCCCGTGAGCCCGCCGCCGACATTGACCATCACGGCTTCCAGCGCGTCATCCGCCGACCGGTTGGGGAAGAGCAGCCGTGCACAGCCGACCTGGGCCAGGTCGGCGACAGCGTGGCGACCGCCTCGCCGGTCGACGGAGAGCAGCAACCGGCCCTCGGCGCGCTCCAGCCCGCCTGCCGCGATTCGACTGGGTGCCCCCGCCCTCATGGCTGCGCTTATAGGATCGCGCTCTCCGCGAAGCCACCATCGCGGCGCGCTGGCCAGCGCCATGCATCGCGGATACATCTGGGCGGCGTCGGCTTCCTTCGCCGTCGCTGCCGTCCCATGCCACCGCTCCTTCGTCCGCCACGATCGTCAGACATCGCCCTCTTCCCGGGAGGCCGGCTTGACGGCTGAGATCGCGGACCGGGCCTTCGACGTCGTCATCGTCGGCGGCGGCTCGGCCGGCTGCGTGCTGGCGGCGCGGCTGAGCGAGGATGCCGGGCGGCATGTGCTGCTCGTCGAGGCAGGGCGGGACATCACCGCCGCGGATTGCCCGCCGCAGGTGCTGTCGCCCTACCCGGGCCAAGCCTATTTCGACCCCAGCCTGACCCAGCCCGGCCTGCGCGTGCGCTTCTCGCAGGGCGGCGGCAACGCGCCGAGCCAACGGCCGCCAGCGCCCTACAGCCAGGGCCAAGCGCTCGGCGGCGGCTCGGTGGTCAATGGGCTCGGCGCCAACCGCGGCGCGCCGGCCGATTACGACGAATGGGAGGCTCTGGGCGCGGCAGGCTGGGGCTGGCGCGCGGTGCTGCCCTATTTCCGCAAGCTCGAGCGCGACGTCGAGTTCGGCGGAGACCTTCATGGCGCCGACGGGCCGCTGCCGATCCGGCGTGCGCCGGCGGAATGGCGCTCGGGCTTCATCCAAGCCGCCATCGCTGCGCTCGCCGCGCGCGGCGTGCCGGAGCGGCCTGACCAGAACGGCGGCTGGGAGGACGGCGTCTACGCCCAGAAGGTCAATCTCGACGAGCATCTCCGCCGCGTGCCGACATCGATCGGCTGGCTGACGCCCGAGGTGCGGCGGCGGCCGAACCTCGCGATCCTCACCGGCGTGCGGGCGAGGCGCATCGACCTGAGCGAAGGCCGGGCCGTAGGCGTCCGGCTCGATTTCGGCGGGCGCGAAGCCTTCGTCGCGGCGGGCGAGACGATCGTCGCCGCCGGAGCGCTGCAGAGCCCGCTCGTGCTGATGCGCAGCGGCATCGGACCTGCTCCGGAGCTCGCGGCGCGCGGCATCGAGGCGCTGGCCCATCGCCCCGGCGTGGGGCGCAACCTGATGGAGCACCCTTACGCCGGCGTCGCGTTCCACCTGCCCCGCACGTCGCGGATGAAGGCGGCGGAGCATCACCATATCCCGGCGATCTGGCGCTTCTCTTCCGGTCACGAGGGCTGCCCGCCCGGCGACATGCATATGGGCTTCATGGGCCGCAGCGCCTGGCACGCCATCGGCCGGCGCATGGGCGCCCTCGCCTTCTGGGTGAACAAGAGCCACAGCCGGGGCTCCGTGACGCTGGGACCGGAGATCGACGGGCCGCCCGAGGTCGAGATGCGGCTGCTCTCCGACGAGCGCGACCGGGCGCGGCTGCGCGACGCCTTCCGCATCGCCGCGGACATCGGCACAGCGATCGCCGCCTCCGGCGCGGCCGGCCCGCCGCAGCCCGCGCGCATGTCGGACCGAGCGCGCCGCTTCGGCGCCGCGACCTGGCGCAACCGCCTGCTCACCGCCGTGGCTGGCGCGGCCGTCGATGCCAGCGGGCCGTTCGCCGCGTCGGCGCTGCGCCGGCTGACGCATGAGGGCGCCGGCATCGCCGATTTGCTGGCGGACGAGCGCGCGCTTGATGCCTACCTCGACGAGTCGGTGATCGGCGTCTGGCACGCCTCGGGCACCTGCCGGATGGGCGGCGGCGTGGACCCGATGGCCGTGACGGACCACGAGGGGCGCGTGCGCGACGTCGAGCGCTTGCGCGTCTGCGACGCATCGATCTTCCCGAGCATGCCTTGCGCCAACCTCAACGTGCCGGTGATCATGGCGGCGGAGCGGATCGCCGATCTGATCCGCGGCCGGTCCTTGCCTGAAGCAGCGGTTTAGGAGGCGGGATGGCGCGGCTTCTGGGAATCGACGCCGGCGGCAGCGCCACCCGCTGGGCCAGCGACGCCGACGGCAGGCGGGATTCCGGTGAAACGTCAAGCTTCTCCGGCCATGTCTATCGCGGCGAAGTGAAGGCGGCGGCCGTGGCCGCGCTCGCCGCCATCGCTGCCGCGGCCGGACCGGCCGATGTCGTGGTGGCCGGCATCACCGGTTTGCCGCCCGGCGCGCCCGAAGCGGAAACGCTCCAGGCGATGCTGCGCGAGGTCTTCGGCGCAGCCGAAATCCGGCTGATGAGCGACCTCAAGCTCGCCTGCCTCACAGCCTTCGCGCCCGGCGAGGGTTCGCTCGTCTATGCCGGCACCGGCTCGGCGGCCGCGCATGTGGCCGAGGATGGCACTTTCGTCGCTGTCGGCGGCAAGGGCGTGATCATCGACGATGCGGGCGGCGGGCATTGGATCGCGGTGGCGGCGCTGCGCTCGGTGCTCAGGCGGGAAGATTCCGCGCCCGGATCGGGCTGGGAGACGCCGCTGGGGCAGGCGCTCGCGGCGCGCCTCGGCGGCGCGGATTGGCCGTCGGTCCGCAGCGCCGTCTATGGCGGCGACCGAGGCGCCGTCGCGCGGCTGGCGCTCGCCGCCGGCGAAGCCGCGGCGGAGGGCGACCGCGAGGCGCTCTCCCTTCTGGCCGCAGCGGGCGCGGAACTTGCCGTCCTGGCGCTGATTCTGGAGCGTCGTGTCGGCCCCCGGCCCATCGCCCTCGCCGGACGGGCGGCCGGGCTCCATCCGGTCATTTTCGAGCGCTTCGCCGCCGGGTTGGTCCCGCGCATGGTGCGTCTGATGACGCTCGATGCGGCCGCCGGTGCCCTGAGGCTGGCGACGGCATTGGCGAGAAAAATGCAGGTCCCCGATTTGTGAAGGGCTGCTTTGAGCCTCTCCACGTTGATTTTCCGCCCTGCATGGCTTATGTCGCGCATCGGCGCGGCGGAATCCGCCAGCGCTCCCCCTCATGCGAAACCACAGGATCGGATTTGCCGAAGTTCAGCTTCAATAGTTACACCGACCGCCAGGCTGCGGCGGCGGAGGCCCGCAAGGCCCTCCTCGAGAAGTTCAAGAATCGTCCGCCCGAGGACTCGCCGGAGGTGCAGGCCAAGAAGGCCGAGCGCGCCGCCATCCTCAAGGCCCGCGAAGAGCGCGAGGCCGCCAAGGCCGCGGCCCGCGCCGCCGAGCAGGCTCGCCTCGCGCAGATCAAGGCCGAGCAAGAGGCCAAGGAAGCCGCAGAGCGCGCCGCCCGCGAAGCCCAGCTCGAGGCCGAGCGCGCCGCCCGCGAGGCCGCCCGCGCCAATCTCGTGACTCGCGCCATCATGGACCAGATGGACTGGAAGGCGCAGCGCCTGGCCGCCCGCAAGAAGCGCTGATCTCATCCGCTCGATGACAAAAAGCCGCCTCCAGGGCGGCTTTTTTCATGTCTGGGATTGGGATCCCCGGGGTCTGTCCCTCCCGCAGGCGAGAGGGACTCCCTCGCGGTCGCGCCCTGACGGCGTCGGCTCCGCTTACTTCCTGACGACGGCCGGGCGCGCCGGCGGGGGCGTCGGGTCGTCCCAGCGGTACTTGAGCGAGAAGGCCACGATGTCGGCGCTGCCACGGCTCTCGCCGGAGTAGTTGAACGCCGTGAACGACGGGTTGCCCACCGGATTGAGCGGGTTGCCCGGGGCGACGATGTCGACCTTGCCCTTCTCGAGGAAGAGATGGCTGTAGCCGAGGTCGAAGGAGAGCTTCTCGTTCCACTTGTAGCTCAGGCCGGCCGAGAGCCAGACGCGGTCGTTGTCTAGCACGCGCACGCCGCGGGTTTCGTCGGTGATCGGCGACAACTCATATGCGACGCCGGCGCGGAGCGTCAGGAAGTCGTTCCACTTGTACTGGGCGCCAGCGGCGAAGAACCATTCGTCGCGGTAACGCAGGCCGAGGCCCGTGATCGGCGCGCCGGTGACGCGGTTGACGATCGGCGGCGCCTGCAGGCGCGACCAGTTCGTCCACTGAACCGTGCCGGTGACCGTCCAGCGCGGGTCGAGATCCTGCTTCAGGCCGAGGGTCGCGATCTCCGGCAGGGTAACATTGGAGCGGATCAATTGTTCGGTCGCGCCGACGGGCGTCACGACGTCGAGCGTGCCATCGAGTTCGTGGCGGATCGAGGAGCGGAAGCCAAGGCTGATCTCGCCGCCCGCCCAAGGCTTGATGGTGGCGCCCAACGTATAGCCGATGCCGTAGGCGTCGCCTTTGAGGCGCGACGGCGCGCTGGCGGTGAAGAGCGGGGCGCGCGCGGCCGCAGGCGCGAGGCCGATGGCCGGCCAGTACCGCGTATCGCCGCTCTTCAGGTCGACGTTGAGTTGCTGGATCGTCACGCCGACGCCGAAGGAGAACCAGTCCGTGACCTTGATGCCAACGGTCGGCGTCACGGCGGTGCCGCGGATCACCGTGCTGCTGCCATAGACCGAACCGGCGAAGCCAGCGTCGGCCTTGGTGCGGTTGCCGAAGGGCGTACCGGACTGCAGGCCGAGCCACAGCCAGTCGTTGAACTGATAGGAATTGTAGGAGGACGGCGACAGCGCGCCTTGGTTGATGTCGCCGGAGGAGATCGTCCGGCCGGCGACCAAAGGATTGAGGCCAGCGAGCAGCGGCGAGGCGAAGCCGGCATTGGTGGTCGTGACCGAGGTGCTCGGCACGATGAGCGTGAAGTTGTACTCGCTGTTGCGGCCCTCGAAGTTCGTGATGTTGGCCGGGTTCCAGAACATCGAGCCAAGGCCGAAGGCGGAGGTGCCGGCGCCGGCAAAGGAGAAGCCCTGCCCCGTGGCGCTCTGCTGGCGGCTGGAAAAGCCGGCCGCTTGGGCCGCGACGCTGCTCAACGCCAGGGCGGCGAGCGAAGCGCCGCAAAGCAGGAGGGTGGAGAGGCGGTTCCGTCCCATCGATATCCCCTAGGTTCTAGCCGCCCCTGTCCGGGCCGGCGCCTGGCTGATCGTTCTGCTCTAAACCCTGCCTGCAGCGCGCTGCCTGCGCAACGGGCGTTTCAAGCCAAGCCGCCTCGCAACGGTGGGCGACTGCACGAATGCGAGGCAGCGTTGCCCCAATGCAACACAGGGCCGCCACAATATCTCTTCGCGCTGCATCCCCCCGCGGCATCGTTGCGGCGGCCGCCCGATCTGGCGCATGGTTCCCGGCCATGCATGACGGAGATGAGCGATGAAACTGGTGCGCTGGGGCAAGGCAGGCAAGGAAAAGCCCGGAATCGTTGATGCCGAAGGCCGCATCCGCGATCTCTCCGGCGTGGTTGACGATATCGTCGGCGCGGCGCTCTCGCCCTCCGGACTGGCGCGCATCGGCAAAGCGAAGCTCGACCGGCTGCCGCTCGTGCGGGGCAAGCCGCGCCTGGGGCCTTGCGTCGGGCAGGTGCCCAATTTCTATGCCATCGGCCTCAACTACGCCGACCATGCCGCCGAGACCGGTGCGCCGATCCCGAAGGAGCCGATCCTCTTCAACAAGGCGACCTCCTGCATCATGGGGCCGAACGACGAGGTCGTGATCCCCAAGGGTTCGAAGAAGACGGACTGGGAAGTCGAGCTGGCGATCGTGATCGGCAGCCGCGCCTCCTATGTCTCCGAAGCGGCCGCGATGGATGTGATCGCCGGATTCTGCATCTGCAACGACGTCTCGGAGCGGGAATTCCAGATCGAGCGCGGCGGCCAGTGGATGAAGGGCAAGGGCTGCCCGACCTTCGGACCGATCGGCCCCTGGCTGGTGACCAAGGACGAGATCGCCGATGTGCAGCAGCTCGCCATGTGGCTCGATCTCAATGGCGAGCGCGTGCAGAACGGCTCGACCAAGACCATGATCTTCGGCGTGAAGGAGATCGTCTCCTACATGTCGCAGTTCATGGAGCTGCTGCCGGGTGACGTCATCACCACCGGAACGCCGCCAGGCGTCGGCCTGGGCATGAAACCGCCGAAATTCCTCAAGGCGGGCGACGTCATGCGCGTGGGCATCGAAGGCCTCGGCGAGCAGAAGCAGTTGGTGACGGCCTACCGGGGCTGAGGCCCCAGCGCTGGAACCGCGCCTCGAAAGCGCGCGTTCCCTCCTGGTCAACAGGAGTGCCGTCCGTGCTCGACGATCGCGACCAACGTTTCGACGCCCCGCCGCAAGTCGAGGCTGCGCTCGGCCAGATCGAGGAATGGACGGCGATCCTGGCGGTCCAGGTCGGCGTAGCGCTCACGGCCAAGCTGCTCCGGCGGATCGCGGAGGAGGTGGAGGGTCTGCCGGCTGAGACGCTTCAGTAGAGCGAGGCGTCAAGCGTTCGCCGCTTGCAAGCCGCCTTGCGGCCTGGGCGCAGGCAGTCGCGGCAGGGCCGCAGCGGCGGCGATGCCCTCCACGAGTTCGCGATAATCATAGGGCTTGCAGATGTACGGCACGCCAGCCAGTTCCCGCGGCAGATCCTGTGCGGGCGCGCCGCTCGCAAAGAGGACGCCAATGCCTTTGGACCGCAACGCCGAAGCGGCAGGCCAGACCCGGCCACCCTTCAGATCGACGTCGAGGATCGCGACATCCAAACTGTCGCTGTCCGCGAAACCTTGCGCGCCGTCGATGTCGGTCGCCCAATCGACGACCTCCGCACCGGCGAGCGCCAGGATATCGCACAGGATGTGAAGCAAGAGCGGCTCGTCCTCGGCGACCGCGACCCGCATTCCCACCAGATGGCGCATCACGCGACTCCCACGCCGACACTTGCTGCGCCAACGCACTGGTGAAGCAAAGGTTCCCGCCGCCGGTCGCCAAAGGCCGAATTCAAGCGACGCGATTCACGAGCGCCTCGTCGCCTCGCCAGAGCCTGTCGAGATTGGCGACCAGAAGGTCGATGACATTCTCCTCGTAGCGCCCTGTTTCGCCAGCGCTATGCGGCGTAATGATGACGTTGGGCATCGCCCAAAGGGGAGACGCATCCGGCAAGGGCTCCTCGGCCGTGACATCGAGGGCTGCGGCCGCGAGCGCGCCGCGCTGCAGGGCCGCGACCAATGCCTTTTCATCGACGACGGCGCCGCGCGCGACGTTGATGAGATGGGCCGAGGGCTTCATCGCCGCCAGCTCCGCGGCTCCGATCAGATTGATCGTCTCCGGCGTCAGCGGACAGGTCAGCACGACGACGTCCGCGGTAGCAAGCACCTCGAGCAGCGCGCTCATCGGCGCCATCGCATCCGCGCCCTCTCCTACGGCGGCGGGGCTGCGGCGGAGGCCGGTGACGCGGCAGCCGAGCGCCTGCGCCAGCTTGCCGAAGCGGCTGCCGATCCGGCCGAAGCCCACCACGACGACATGGCGGCCGCCGCTTTCCTGCTCGCGCGCCGTAGGATCGGAGAGCATCGGCCGCCAGTGGCGCTCCCGCTGCCGATCGCGGGCGAAATGGAGATGCCGCGTGAGCGACAGCATCAGCGCCAGCGCATGCTCCGCCACCGCGCGCTCGTTGGCGCCCTGAGCGCTGGCCAGCCGCACGCCTCGCGCCTTGAAGAGCTCGAGATCGAAATTGTTGATGCCGGCGCTGACCGACTGCAGGAAGCGCAGTTTCTTCGCCTGCTCCATCAAGGCGTTCCGCCAGAGGCCCGAAGCGACCAGCACGTGGCAGTCCGGCAGGATCTCCGACAATTCGTCGGTCGAGCGGGCGAGCCGCGTGCGGACATCCCGCCGGCGGCTCAGGAATTCCGCCTCCAACTGGTAGGCGGGATGGGCGAAGCCGATGGTGATCTCGGCGGGCGGAGGCAGGAGGGACTCGGACATAGGCAGACACTGGCATGCGGATCGACCGCGCGGAAGGGCGCGCTCCGCGGCGGCTCCCTCACCGCCCCGGAAGGACGACCATCGTCGGTTTGTCCGGCAGCGTCTCGCGCGAGAAGACCGCCTCCGGCGTGCTGCGGCGGTCGATCACGTAGCGGTCAGAGCCGATGCGGATGAAGCGCTCCAGCGTGTGCTGGCCGAAGAAGTGCATCGGGATGACGACGCGCGGCGAAAGCTGGCCCAGCACCTCCATCATGCCGTCGATGTCGAGCGTGTAGCCGCTGTCCACGGGCGCCAGCACGACATCGGCGCGCCCGATGGCCCGGATATGGCCAGGCTCCAGAACATGATGCAGATGGCCGAGATGCACGACGCAAAGATCGCCGAGTTCGAAGATGAAAATGGAGTTGCCGTCGTATTCCGTCTCGCCGCCGCCCCAGGCGCGGATGTTGGTCGAAACGTTGCGGACGCGCAGGTCGAGCAGGGTGACGTCATGCTCTGCGCGTCCACCCTTCGGATTCCAGCCCGGCAGGAGATGCGTGATGCCGGGCTGCGGCTGGCGCGAGAAATGGGTGGAATGCGCCTTGTTCATCGTCGCGATATCCGGAACGACCGGGGCGCGCACGTAGTCGTTGTAGTCTGTGACGGCCTTCACGCCCTGCGCCGTCTCGATCAGGAAGCTGGCATGGCCGACGAAGGTGATGCGCAGTTCCTTCTCGGAAAGCGACGCCGGGATGAACCGCGCCTCGCCGCGGGCCATCTCGGGCCGGCAGCCCTGGTCGGCAGCGCGGGCGGGGCCGCAAATGGTCAGCGCGAGCAAGGCGAAGACGAGTCGCAGTGCGGCCATCGGTCATCCTCCCTGGTCCAAGGGAAGGTAGGAGAAAACGGCTGACTGTCGAGGGGGCAGGCCGCGGGCTCAGTCCTTGGATTTCTTGCGATGCGCGAAGCCGCTGCGGGCATGGGTTTTCGCTCCCGGTTTACCGCGCGGCTTTCCGGGATAGGGGCGCGGCTCGCGCTCGGGCCTTGGCGGCTGCCCCTGCGGCCGCTTGCGGAAGGGCTTCCTCGCAGCGCCATCGCGGGACTGACGGGCGGCTTGCTCGCCGGCCTGAGTGATCACGATATCCTCGCCGTCCTTGCGGCGCGCATGCAGGGCGAAATGCTCCGCCGCCTCCCGTGCGATCTCGAATTCCGTCTCGTCCTCCAGGATGCGGATCGTGCCGATCTCCTTGCGGCTGACATTGCCGCGGCGGCAGATCATCGGCAGCAGCCATTTGGGATCGGCCTTGTGGCGGCGGCCGACATCCATCCGGAAGATCACGCGATCGGCCGCCTCTCGGAGCGGCTCCGGCTCCGGGCGGCCGTGCCGCAGGCGCGGCGCGGGGTCGTCCCTTTCGCGAGCGGACTGTGCCTCGAAGTCGCGGTCGCGCCTGTAGGCGCGGTCGCCCCGCGGCGGATGCAGCGGCGCGGGCTCGGACAACTCCTCCGGCTCCGGCAGACGCGAACGGTAGAGCTTGGCCAAGAGCGCGGCGATATCCGTCGCTGACTTCCGCTCCAGCAGGAAGGCCGCCATGGCGCGATCCTCGTCGGTGACGTCTTCCGCCAGCAGCGGATCATCGAGGAAGCGCTCACGGTCAAGCAGGCGGATGGCCTCCGCCGTCGGCGGATCGCTCCACTCCGGCCTGAGCTTCGCCTCGGCGATCAGCCGCTCCGCCTTGCGGCGGCGCGAATGCGGCACGATGAGGACGCTCACGCCCTTGCGGCCGGCGCGGCCGGTGCGGCCGCTGCGGTGCTGCAGGATCTCGGCGTTGAGCGGCAGATCGGCGTGGATCACCAGGTTCAGGTTGGGCAGGTCGATGCCGCGCGCCGCCACGTCGGTCGCGACGCAGATGCGCGCCCGCCCGTCGCGCAATGCCTGAAGCGCCTGGTTGCGCTCGTTCTGCCCGAGCTCGCCGGAGAGATAGACGGCGGAGAAGCCCCGCTCCACGAGGGTCGCGTGCAGGTGCCGCACCCCATCACGGGTGTTACAGAAGATGATGCTGGCGGGCGAATCCGCCTGCCGCAACAGGTTGACCACGGCGTGCTCGACCTCGCGCGGCTCCGTCCTGACGGCGCGGTGCTCGATGTCGGCATGGCCGCGCTCGCCGCCGGATGCGGCGATGCGGTGGGCGTCCTTCTGGAACTTGCCGGCGAGGGCCACGATCGCCTTGGGCAGCGTCGCGGAGAACAAGAGCGTCCGGCGCGACTCCGGCGTCTGCTCCAGGATGAATTCGAGATCGTCGCGGAAGCCGAGGTCGAGCATCTCGTCGGCCTCGTCCAGCACCACGGCGCGGATGGAGCCGAGCTTGAGCGCACCACGCTCGATGTGATCCTTGAGCCGGCCCGGCGTGCCGACCACCAGATGCGCGCCCGCCTCCAGGAGCCGCCGCTCGCGCCTCGGGTCCATGCCGCCGACGCTGGCGACCACGCGGCCCGCGGCCGGCGCATAGAGCCATTCGAGCTCGCGCTGAACCTGCAGCGCCAGTTCGCGCGTCGGCGCGACGATGAGCGCCAACGGCTCGCCGGCGGACGGCAGGCGGTCCTCGCCACCGAGCAGCGTCTCGGCGATGCCGACGCCGAAGGCGACAGTCTTGCCGGAGCCGGTCTGGGCCGAGACGAGGAGATCGCGCCCGGCCGCATCAGGCGCGAGCACGGCCTGCTGCACGGGAGTGAGCTCGTCGTAGCCTCGCTCGGCGAGCGCCCTGGCGAGCGGGGCGGGAATGGAATGGGAGGCCAAAGGGCGGCTTTCGCGGTGGGGAGGAACCGTCCCCTAGAGCATCGGCGCGCGAAGCGCCACCCGCGCCGCCGTTAGCCCTGATCCGGCGAGCAGCTTGTCTGGACCCGGCGCATCGCCTTTGATGGACAAACCCTTAAAATTCAGAGGAAGTCTGCAGCATGAAAGTCCTGATCGCGGGCGGAGGCGTGGGCGGGCTGACGCTGGCGCTGATGCTGGCGAAGCGCGGGATCGAGGCCGAGGTCTTCGAGCAGGCCTCGGAGATCAGGGAGCTCGGCGTCGGCATCAACACCCTGCCCCATGCGATCCGCGAATTGGCCGAACTCGGCCTGCTGCCGGCGCTGGACCGCGCGGCGATCCGCACGAAGGAGCTGATCTACCAGAACCGCTTCGGACAGGACATCTGGCGCGAGCCGCGGGGCATCGACGCCGGCTTCGACGTGCCGCAATTCTCGATCCATCGCGGCCGGCTGCAGACGATCGTGCATCGCGCCGCGCTGGCCGAGATCGGTGAGAGCCGGCTCCACACCGGCTGCCGGCTCGGCGGTTTCGACCAGCACGAGAGCGGCGTGCGCGGCTGGTTCTTCGACCGCGAGGGCCGGCATGTGCGCACGGCGGAGGGCGACGTGCTGGTCGGCGCCGACGGCATCCACAGCACGGTGCGCGCCAGGCTGGCGCCCGGCGAGGGACCGCCCGCCTGGAACGGCATCATGCTCTGGCGCGGCGCCACGGATTGGCCGGCCTTCCTCGACGGGCGCTCCATGATCATCGCCGGCGGCATGGCCGCGAAGGCGGTGATCTATCCGATCGCGGAAGGGCGGCGGAGCGATACACGGCTGACCAATTGGGCCATCGCCGTCCGGCTCGGCGACGGGACAGAGCCGCCGCCGAGGCGCGAGGACTGGTCGCGCCGCGGAAGGCTCGAAGACCTGCTGCCGCATGTGGCGCGCTTCAGGATCGGCGAGGTCGACGTGCGCTCGCTGATCGTGGAGACGCCGGAGTTCTGGGAATATCCGATGTGCGACCGGGATCCCCTGCCCCGCTGGACGGACGGCCGCGTCACGCTGCTCGGCGACGCCGCCCATCCGATGTACCCGGTCGGCTCCAACGGCGCGAGCCAGGCGATCCTCGATGCGCGCTGCCTGGCGGATCGCCTGCGCGATGCGGACAGTCCCCAGGCGGGGCTGGCCGCCTACGAGCGGGAGCGCCTGCCCGCCACGGCGCAGATCGTGCGCATGAACCGCAGGGGCGGCCCGGAGGGCGTGATCGACGCCGTGGAAAGCCTCGCGCCCGAGGGGTTCAGCGATATCGAGGCGGTGCTGAGCCATGAGCAGAGGCAGGCGATCGTGCGGGGCTACGCCGGCGCGGCCGGCTTCACGCAGGACAAGGTCAACCGGCCGAAGGCGGCCTGAGCATTTCGCGCTTCCTTAACCGGTCCGGCGCATGCTCGGCGCATGGATATCGCGGCCCTGGCCAAGGCGCAGATGCTCGGCCTGCTGCTCGAGGCGGTGGGCGCGGGCGGCCGCGCGGCCGTCGCCAGCGAGCACAAGGGCGCCGCGCCCACAACCGCGCCAGTCTCCCTCACGCCGGGACAAGTCGTCGCCGCCGTCGTGACAGCCCCTCCAGCGGTCCGTCCGGGGAACTCCGCTCCTGCACCGGCGACGCTGGAGCTGTCGGTCGCAGGCCGGCCGCTGCAGGCGGAGATCGCAGGGCGTGACCTGCCGCCGGCGGCGCGGCAGCCGGGCGCGGTGCTGCAACTGAGGGTCGAGAGCGCGGGACCGCTGCCGAAGCTCGCCTTTCTCGGCTTCGAGCCCGTCGCCGGCCCTGGGCTGGCCCAGCCGCAAACGTTGCCGCTCAAGGCTCTGCAACCGACGCCGCAGTCGCCCATCGCCGCCGAGCCCGCCGCGCGCCCGATCCTGGCGCAGCAAACGCCAACCTCCCCGCTGGCGGCCTCGATCACCCGAGCGACGATCGAGTCCGCCGCAAGGCAGGGCAGCGCCGCTCCTCTCTATGCGGCCCTCGCGCCGGTGGCCGAGCAGGCCGAACCGCCCCTCCCCGCGCCCGCCGCGGCCCTCGTCCGCGCGCTGGTCGAGACCCGCCTCGACGCCGAGCGGCCGATCACGCCGGAAGCACTGGCCACGGCGCTCCGCCAGGCCGCCGTGCCGGCGGAGGCGATCGCCCAGCGCGCCGACCCGCCGCCGCTTGACGCCCGCACGCTGCTCGCCGCGCTGCGGGACCTGTTGCGCGCCGGGCCAACGCCCGCCGCAACACCGCATCCGGGCCCCGGAGAGCCGCCGCGGCGCGACGCGCCTCCTGCAGCCTTCCGGCCATCCGCGCCGCCGCTCGCGCCGCAGGCGGAGCCGACGGCGCTGGCCGCGACGATCGCGCAGGAGGCGGAGCATGCGGTCGAGCGGCTGAAGCTGCATCACCTCGCCTCTCTGCCGGAGCCGCGCTCCGCCGGCGTCGAGCCGCAGCGCCAGCAGCTCACCTTCGAGCTGCCGCTCGCCTTCGGCAGGGACACCGCGATCGCCGGCTTCCGCATCGAGCGCGAGCGCCGGCGCAAGCGGGAGGACGAACGTTCTCCCATCGATACCTGGGGCATCCGCTTCGCCATCGACGCCGAGGGCATCGGCCCCGTGCAGGCGCATCTGAGGCTCACGGGGTCCGCCGTTTCGGTCTCTCTCTGGGCGGAGGAGCCGGCGACCTTGGCCGCCTTCGCCGCCGGCGTGCCGTTTCTGGAGGCGGCTTTGGCCGAGGCGGCGCTGGAGGTGGGCGAAGTGGCGGTGCTGGCCGGCCGACCGGCGGAGGCGAAGCGCCCGGCCGGGCTGCTCCTGGACCGCGTGTCGTGAGCGAGGAGGCGCCCCGCGACCCGGCCCGGCGCGTCGCGATCGCGCTGGAATACGATTTCCAGGGCGCGCCCAGGGTCACGGCCAAGGGCCGCGGCCATACCGCTGAGGCGATCGTGGCGCTGGCGCGCCAGCACGGCGTCGCCATCGAGGAGAACCATGCCCTCGCCGAGGCGCTCTCCGGCGTCGACCTCGACCAGGAGATTCCCGAGGCGCTCTACCGCGCGGTGGCGGCGGTGCTCACCTTCGTGCTGCGCGCCAGGCGCCCCACGGCGGCCTGACGCCTTCGCCTTTCTCCTTGCCATCGCCGCCGGGGACCGCTATCTGCGCGGCTGACCATGCCGGCACGCCCGGCCCACGGAGAGGTGGCAGAGTGGTCGATCGCGCCGCACTCGAAATGCGGAGTACGTGCAAGCGTACCGGGGGTTCGAATCCCTCCCTCTCCGCCAGTCATTCCCAGAATTCGTCTCTGTTGAGCGCCGTCGCCAGCAAGTTGCGGCTTTGGCGCGTCAATTCCCTGCCGAACCCGTTCCGGGACAGATGATGCGCGTCAATACCCTGCGTTCTGGTCGCGCTGTCCGGAGGGTTGTCTCGCGGTGTGGCAAAGATGCGAGGGTTTGGGCGGGTGATCCCTGCTATCAGGGAATTCTGCAGGGATTTTGAGCCTTTCGGGCCTCGTCGTGCAGCGATTTCTCGGTTTCGCGACTGTAAAACCATAAGCTGAGCAGCGCTTTGGCGGCGATTCCCTGTTCGCGTTCGAACAGGGAATTTTCCGACCGGCATCAGGGATGCGGCGTGACGCTATCAGGGCGCGGATCAGTGCATCTGGACGCCGATGGAGTCCACCTGATCATGCGGCGCGTCGAGCTCTTTCAAGCCTTCAGCCCGAAGCGGCGCTCCTGCTCGCACCAGAGCAACGGCAGGTCTTCGTCGAGAAGATCGCCGACGCAGAGGCCGGCCGGTTGACGGCCTTCGAGGATTGCTTTCTGGAGCGCCGGCGACAGGAAGGCCAAGCGGATCATGCTGTGGTGATACGGATGGGCAGGTGCTGCATCGAGCGTCGGCAACCCCTCTCGATCGCGCGCGACGAGCGCATGGGCGGCGCGCAGTGCGCGCACAAGATGTCTGTCCGGCATCACGACGATCCGATCGCCGGGTCTGATCTCCGTTCGGCCGCGCAGGGTGTCGAAGGAGAATGCGAGGCGAACCTTGATCGCGGTTTGGCCGACGTCGACAGGAAGTTCGACATCGCCCGGACCCAGGAGCGATGGTAGCGCGCTGCGACACGTGGGCGGAAGCGTGATGACGAGCCGGTCGCGCTGCACAACAATACGCCGGATCAGGGCGAGGGCGGTGCCCGCGTGCACCGTTCGATCCGGCAGGAGAGCCGAAAGGCGCGCTGCGAGATGGGTCTCAAGTGGGGCGGCGGCGATCCGTCGTGGCTGTCCCTTACAGTCGGCAGGGGATTGGCCACGCTGAAGCGCGGCGGAGACGTAGTAGCGGTAAGCCCTTCCACTCTTGCCGTAGGAATGCGTCGGGGACATTGGCTGATCGTTCGCATCGAAGATGCGGCCCGTGAGGGCGGCCGGAGACAAGGGCACCTTGCCAGGGCCAAGCCGACGGCGCTGGGCATCGAGGCGGTGCTGGACCGCTTCAAACAAAGGGCGTTCGATGATTGCGGGGTGCTGCCCGCGATAGCTCTCCGCGCGATGGCGAATCTCGCCGATGTAAAGACGATTGCGCAGAAGGTGGAACAGGGGGCCGCGTCCAAACGGGATACCGCCCCGGATTCTCCCGTCGGCTTGCGGCGTCTGCTTTGTGAACCGCCCCCGGTTTGTCGGAGGCTCCAACTTCCAAATAGGATGGAGCCATCATGAGCAAAACGACGAACAAGTTTTCACCCGAAGTCCGCGAGCGCGCCGTGCGGATGGTTATGGATCACGAAGGCGAGCACGCCTCGCGCTGGGCGGCGGTAGCGTCGATAGCGGCCAAGATTGGTTGCTCGGCGCACACGTTGCTTGATTGGGTCAAGAAGACCGAAGTCGACAGCGGCAAGCGCGCCGGCATTTCCACGGATGTCGCCGAGAGGCTGAAGGCTCTGGAGCGCGAGAACCGAGAACTCCGGCAGGCCAATGAGATCCTGCGCAAGGCCTCAGCTTATTTTGCGCAGGCGGAGCTCGACCGCCCGTTAAAACGATGATCGCCTTCATTGACGATCACCGTGGAGCCTATGGGGTCGAGCCGATCTGCAAGGTGCTGCCGATCGCCCCTTCCACGTATTTCGATCATCAGGCCAAGCAGACGGATCCCGCCAGGTTTTCCGCGAGGGCGCGCCGGGACGCGGCGTTACGGCCAACGATCAGCCGCGTCTTCAAAGACAACCTCAAGGTCTATGGCGCCCGCAAGGTGTGGCTCCAGATGAACCGGGAGGGTGTCTCTGTCGCGCGATATACAGTCGAGCGCCTCATGCGTGCCCTGGGGCTGCATGGGGTCATTCGCGGGAAGACGATAAGAACTACGACGCCGGACAAGGCTGCCCCTTGCCCGCTGGATCATGTGAACTGGCCTGCTGCCGGTTTCGTGGACACCGAGATTGGGTGTTTCATGAAGCCGGAGGTGGCCGATGGGAAGACGACGGTTCGGGCGTGAGTTCAAGATCGAGGCGGTCCGCCTGATCAAGGACCGCGGG